>Ga0316604_10000002_pt1 | contig 899850 bp, 883 predicted proteins | sample OWC_soil_day20_C_FD_207650 | JGI IMG/M metagenome (GOLD analysis project Ga0316604, IMG submission 207650) | Wetland soil microbial communities from Old Woman Creek delta, Ohio, United States - OWC_soil_day20_CT | ecosystem: Environmental > Terrestrial > Soil > Wetlands | place: USA: Ohio... | reverse complement strand
AATTCACGATTCTGGTGGCTATAGAGAAGAGGAAACGCCCTGTCCCATTTCGAACCAGGAAGCTAAGCTCTTCATCGCCGATAATACTCTCCCTTACTGGGATGGAAACGTAGGTCGCTGCCAGTTCCCGTGATTTTATCCCCTTTTATTCTTTCATTTCGTCTTATACAAAGGCGGTCTTCCTTGGAAAAAAATCAATCAAAAGCTTATTTATTTGCTCTTTTCGCTGTTTTGCTTTGGTCAACGGTTGCAAGTGCTTTTAAACTTACATTAGCTCACTTTGATGCGTTACAACTTCTTCTTTATGCTTCATTTTTTTCTTTATGTGTATTCTTTAGTGTTATCTGGTATCAAAAAAAGTTTTACACTCTTTTTACTTATTCCAAAAAAACCTATTTCCAACTGGCATTGTTAGGATTAATCAATCCCTTTATCTATTATTTAATTCTTTTTCGCGCTTATGAGCTTTTACCAGCACAAGAGGCACAGCCTATTAATTACACGTGGGCGTTGACATTGACGTATCTCTCTGTTTTGATCTTAAAACAAAAAGTTAGTTTGTATGATTTGCTAGCAGGAGTTATGTGTTACTTTGGTGTTCTAGTTATCTCTACCCATGGCGATCTTTGGAATTTCTCTTTCTCGAACCTCACAGGTGTTTTTCTAGCACTTTTTTCAACGGTGTTATGGTCGCTCTATTGGCTTTACAATACCAAATTACATGTAGATCCTCTGGTTGGTCTTTTTATCAATTTTCTCTTTGGTGTACCTGCTATTTTACTCTATGCTCTTGTAACATCTCATCCATTGACATTTAATCTCTATGGCTTTTTAGGCTCGATTTATGTAGGTGTTTTTGAAATGGGAATTACCTTTGTTTTATGGCTTCAAGCGATGAAATTAAGCACTAATACTGCAAAAATTGCTAATCTTATTTTTATTTCTCCTTTTTTATCTTTGCTGTTTATTTCCTTATTTGTTGGAGAAACGATTCTTTTTTCAACATTGATTGGTTTAATTTTTATTATAATCGGGCTTCTTGTACAACAAAAAGGTAAAAAGGTCATGAAATGATCAAGATGGTATGTGGATTGTTAATAATAAGTCTAAGCCTCTGGGCTTCAAGTTTTAGTGATGCACGTGAAAAAGCAAAAGCACAACAGAAACCTATATTGGTCGAATTAGTAATGGAATCTTGCTTGTATTGTGAAAAAATGGAGAAATTTGTTCTTTCTAAAGAGGATGTTAAAAAGATCCTTGAAAAGAACTATATACTTTTAAAGCTAGATATTCATAAAGATGAAATACCAGAGTTTTTAGTCTCACGAGTAACTCCAACATTTTATTTTTTAAGCAGTGATGGTATTACAATTCTACATGAAGTAATAGGCGCACCTTCAAAAAGCGAATTTATTGTTCTTTTAGATCGTTATGGAATTAATAAATGAAAGGATGTTTGTTTATTTTACTAAGCTTTTGCATAATTGCATTTTCATTAAAAGCAGATTTTCTTGAAGTGGAGCGCCAAAAAGCTGTAAAAGCAAAACAGCTTATACTTTTAAGCGTAGAGAAAGAGGGATGTCCTTACTGTTTGAAAATGCAAACAGAAATTTTCAATGTGCCAAAATACTCCCAACAAATTTCTAGAAAATATTTACATGTAAGTATTCATCAAGAGGATTCTTCTTTACCAAAGGCTTTCCATGTAAAGTATTTTCCTACCAATCTAATCTTATCGCCGTATGATCTTCATATTATTGACGAATTTGCAGGCTATATGCGTCCTGATAGTTTTATAGAGTTACTTGATGAAGTGTATGCTCAAGAGTTTAAGTCGTTTTAGAATACTTCACAATGATATAAGCAACCAGTGTTGCAAAAAGTAGTCGTAATCCTACGATAATCCAAGGATTTGCTCCAAATATGACAAAAAGGAGTGTATCTTCAATGATGGCATGACAGATCATCAAATAAGTCCCTATAAATAAAACTTCTCGTTTTTGCAGAAGACCCTTTTCGTACTCAGCAATTAAAATACCAGCTCCATAGGTAATACCTAGTATGACTCCAACTAATATTGAAAAGCCACTATTGACTTTTTGTGAATGTTTTTCAATTATTGGAAGTGATTTGATGAAATCAAGAAAAAAGATGAGTATAGTTACTAATGCTATGACTTTAATGGAAAGCGAGAGTGATTCATACAAAGAATTTTGAAGTAAGTCGAAAAGTGAATGGTAGATAGACTGATTAGGAAGAACTGTCTCTTGGCTTAGTTCGTGTGTAAACCAACTTTGAGGAAGCGTAGATGTTAATCCTCCTACCAATAAGCCTACACTTAAACGCAAACAGATCGAATAAATCCTCGAAAGACCTAAGCGTTTCATAATCTCCGTTTCAACCAATAATGCGTGAGCAATGCCTAAAAAAACTGCTAAAACGGTCCATTCTTTTGCACCTAGGCCTAGAGGTGCTGCAAAGGCTATGGCCGCATATAGATTGAGAAAAAGTCCACTCACGATAGCAAGTGCTGCTTCTTGAGGAAGTCCTAAAAGAGCAACTATGGGCTTAAAGATAAATGTAATGTGGGAAAGAAGATCATAGTAAAATAGAATATCTGCCAAAATGTAGATAGGAACAATAAGCTTTAGAATCGTCCAAGAGCTTTTTAACGATGTTTTGAGTGAATTTTGTACGCTAAATGACATTTTGGCTCTTTTTTTAATACTTAATTTATATTAGCTAAGATATAATACCGACCTCAAACAAATAAGTGCGCTCGTGGCTCAGCTGGATAGAGCATCGGTTTGCGGTACCGGAGGTCAGGGGTTCGAATCCCTTCGGGCGCACCATTCCTTTTAAAATATCTCTTCAAATACTCTGTATTGTGTTTTTTGCAATCCTAACTCTTCATACGCTTTTTGAGTAGCTTTGTCATCTTTATGAACATAGAGTCTAATACCACATACATCGTAATGCTCTTTTGCCAATGCTTTTGCTTTATCTAAGAGTGCATCATGAATCTCTTTTTCATGTTCATGGTCTGTAACAAAAATACTTTGGATGCAGTAATAAGCACCATTGCTCCAATCACTCCACTCTCGTGTGATCATAGCTAATCCAACAATGACATTGTCAACGGTGGCAATAATATAAAAACCATTATGAAACTTTGCAAAGACTTGATGAACACCTTCGCTTGTCAGCGCTAAAGGAACATTCTTATTGACAGTCTCTTTGGCGAAGAGTACGTTAAAGGTTGCAATCTCTTGGGCATCATCACGGGTTGCAATACGAACGATCAGATTTTCTAACATGGTTTCTCCTTCTTGGGGTTTTGTAGTATAACATCAACAATTTCTCGTGCACCATCTTTTTGAATCATGTCAGACAGGTGTTGAGAAACGTATAAGAGATCAACTTGCTTGATCTGCTCTAAGAGCAATATAGGGTCAATTTCACTGTTTTGTGAAAGAATAAGGGCTAATTTTTGATCAGCCAGTGCTTTGGCATTAAAATACTGATGATTGGCCGCAGCATGGGGAAAGGGTATAAACAAAGCTGGCACAGTTGCTGCACACAATTCCCATAGTGTACTAGCACCAGAGCGACTAATAGCAAAATCTGCAACAGCGAGCTTAGCAGGAATTGCATTGGAAAAATCAAACACATCGGCTGGAATTTTTTCTTGATCGTAAAATGCTTTCATTGCCTCAAACTCTTTTTTACCCGTTTGATGAATGATGGCGATGCCCTCTTTGTGCAAAATGGGTGCTAATTTCTGAGCCAATGCATTAATAAAAGAGGCCCCTTGGCTTCCTCCTAAAAAGATAATAGTTTTTAGGGTATTCCTTTCTCTGCTGACCTGAAAAAAGGCTTCACTAACAGGATAGCTGGTCAACGTTGCTTGTTTATCGTAAGAGCTAAAGAATGCTTTGCTAAAAGGTCTTAGCAGTGAATTGAGTTTACCCTGAATGGCATTTTGTTCATGAATATACAAAGGAATACCACAAAGAAGAGCGCCAAAAGACGCAGGTGCAGCAGAATAACCTCCAACGGAGAAAACATATTTAATGTGATGTTTTTTAAAAATTGATTTACAGGTAAAAGCTGAGCGCATAATAGAACAGAGCACTTGAATTTTGCGTAAGCCTTTTTTATTGACCACGCCTTGACTCTCTAAAAAATAGGTTTGTTCAAACCCTGAATCGTTTTCAAACCATGCTTTATCTTGTCCTGCGGTAGAACCAATATAAATAGGCTTAATACCACGTTTGTTTAACTCCTCTTTTATAGCACGAGCAATCACAAGATGTCCGCCTGTGCCACCGCCTGTAATGGCTATCATAATTTCGCCTTTTTACTAATCATTAAAACCATTCCAATGCCCACAGAAAGCGCTAAAATGGAGCTACCTCCATAACTGATAAATGGAACAGAAATACCTTTGATAGGGGTAATTGAAGTAATACCATAGGCATTCATCAAAAATGAAAAAACAATTAAAAGACCAATACCAAGAGAAAAGAGATAATAGACTTTATTGGAGCTACGACTGGCAATTTTAAAAATACGATAAATAATGGTGATGATAACAAGGGTTAGACATGTAACTCCTAATGCTCCAAGTTCTTCAGCAATCCCTGCCAATGCAAAGTCGGTATGAACTTCACTGAGGTATCCCAGCTTAAACATGCCATTTCCGATACCTTCTCCAAAAAGCCCACCATGTTTGATAGCATTGAGTGAGTGCGAGATTTGATAAGGCTCAGGTGCATCTTCAACTCTCAATACAGCAGCAATTTTTTCAGGGAAGAGGGAGAGAATCATATTTTGAATGGTTGCCCACCATGTTTTGATTCTAATAATACGGTGTGTGGAACTAAAAATGGCGATTAGAAAAACAAAAATGGAACCCAAGATAGCAAGCATGAAAAGTTGTAAACTGGTGCCAGCAAAAAATGCCATAACGGCTAGTGTAAGGGCTAGGACAACTACTTGACCGAGGTCATTTTGCATGACAGCAATAAGATAAATAACCAAGACAAAAACAGCCAAATAAGGTAAAATAAGTTTCATCTCTTCTTTAAGCGTTTTTTTGTTGTTATTCAGTTTTCTTGCAAAACTCCATGCCAAAAAATAAACAAAACCGATTTTGAAAAACTCAACAGGTGCAAGTGAAAATCCTGGAAGTCTGATCCACCTTTTTGCTCCGCCTGCTGATGTAACTAAGGACTCTGGAAGGTAGTGCATGACTCCCATTAATAAAAGACAACTTAAAAAAATAGTAAAGCCAATATGCATTAAAAACTTATCGGGATCTATTTGTGAGAGTGCCCACATAATCGTGATACATATCATACCAACAGCAAATTGTCGAATAAAAAAATGATACTCGGAATAGTCAAAGAAGAGTGTCGTAAACACTGGCAATGACAATGAAAAAACGATGCCAACAAAGATGGCAAATGCACTGAGTGAAAAAAGTATTTTATCTGTTTCCATGGTTTCTTATTGTATAGTTAGGATTTATCTCATTTTACACTAAAATAGATTAAACCTGATTATAAAGCAATTTGGAATGCAATTTGCTTGTATAAAATATCTCGTGAAGAAAGGCAAAAAATGGGTTTTGTGACCTCTAAATCAAATCAACTTTTAGAAGCAGGACTTAATGCAAGAGCAATGCGACAAGACCTCGTTTCTAGTAACATTGCAAACATTGACACCCCTTTTTATAAAGCACGTGATGTTGATTTTGAAACAGCCTTAATTGAGAAGAAAAAAGAGATTTATGGCGATAACAGTGGCTCGAGTAAACTTGAAATGGCGCAAACTAACAGTGCGCATCTGAGCGGAAAAACTGATTTTGATAGTTCTAAGTCGACAGTTTATCTTAGAGATGGTCAAATGGCTCGAAATGATGGAAATACGGTCGATTTAGATGTAGAAACATCTGAACTTGGAAAAAATGCAATGATGTTTAATGCACTTTCATCTGGTTTACAAAAGAATGGTCTTATCTTTAAAAGTGTTATCGAATATTCGGCAAAAGTGTAAGGAAAAACAATGGCATATTTAAGCAGTTTTGATATTAGTAGTTATGGACTCTCTGCACAACGTTTTCGCATGGACGTTATTAGCTCGAATATTGCCAATGCAAACACCACACGTACCAGTGAAGGTGGTCCTTATCAGCGTAAAGATGTTGTCTTTAAAGCGATTGATTTTAACAAAACTTTGAATGCAAAAATTGCGGGTGATAATAATATGTTAGAGTATGAAAATCCCTTAGATGACCCATTCTTGCAAGAAAATGCCAATCCTGCTATAATGACCGTAGCTGTCGATAAAGTCGTTCGTGATGAGAGTGAATTTAAATACAAATATGACCCTTCGCATCCTGATGCAAACGAAGAGGGTTATGTCGCGTATCCCAATGTCAATCCTGTCATTGAGATGTCCAATCTTGTTGAGGCAACACGCGCATATCAAGCAAACGTTTCCGCATTTCAAAGTGCAAAATCCATAGCACAAAGTGCGATAGATATTTTAAAAGGATAAGGTAAATGCCAAGTACAATCGATACCATTTCATCATTAACCAATAAATCCAATGCCACTGTTGCTAAAGCAGATGCTACAAGTGGTGATTTTTCAAAAATTTTAAAAGATTCTATTGAAGAAATTAATGATACACAAGTCAAAGGCGATAAAGCGATGGCAGATCTCGCAACAGGTGAAGTTAAAGATTTACACCAAGCAGCTATTGCTATCAATAAAGCAGAAACGAGCATGAAAATGATGTTAGAAATTCGTAATAAAGCGCTGAGTGCTTACAAAGAGATTGCTAGGACACAGATTTAATTTTTCGCCTACATGGAACAATCTGACGCCAAAAAAATCAAAATCCTTTTCTTATTTGTTGTTGTTCTTATTGGATTTATTATATTCCTTGGAACGCTTTTCTATTGGGCAACCATTGATCGAAGATTACCCAAATTAGAGCACAGTGAAGTTAATCATGCCCTTCGTGGTAACATTATCAGCTCTGATGGTTTTAAAATCGCCACCAGTCAAAAACTCTACAAAGCGCTTGTTGATACGCGCAACATTGACCCTAAAAAATTCGACCTTTTTGTAAAACTCTATTCGCTTTACAGTGGAGATGACCCTAAAGCGGTTGCTGCAACACTCAAGTCAAATTCAGGCAGTACTGTTTTATCATACCGTATTGATTCGAAAAGTGCAAAGTACCTCCAAGAACTCTCTCGAAAGCTTTATAAACTAGGCGTTTTTAAAAGTTATGAAGACCCTAAAACAGGTGTGGCTTTTTTACATGGTCTTAGCGTCATTGAGAGTGGCGAAGATAGACTCTATCCTTCTGTGGACTCTGTAACACCCATATTAGGTTATGTGAAGAAGACAGAGCAAAAAAATATTACAAAAACAACAGGTGTTAAAGGAATAGAGCGTTTTTATGAAGATAAACTCTCTTCGGTACAAGACTCTTTAATCATTGGTGCTCGTGATATTTCCAATGCGATTATTTTAGATGGGAATAGCATCTCATCACGTCGTTTTGATGGTTATGATGTGCATTTGACTGTTTCGTTAAAAATGCAAAAGATCATTGAAAATGTTCTCGATAAACAGCAACAAACTTTGGATGCTAAAGAAATTATAGCCGCAGTCATTAACAGCGAAACAGGCGAATTTGTGACATTGGCGTCGAGTAATCGTTTTAATCCTGATTTAATTGAAAAAAAAGATTATGGTGCTTTAAATATCTCAGCGATAGAGTATATTTATGAGCCAGGTTCCATCATGAAACCTATTACGTTTGCCTTGCTGCTTAAAGCAAATAAAATCAATCCTTATGATATTGTAAACGTCTATGGCGGTAGCTATAAAATTGGTACTAAGGTTATTACAGATGAACATAAAGCGGATAAACTGAGTGCTGAGGATATTATTGTTCATTCCAGTAACGTTGGAACAGCACTGATTGCTCAAAAGTTAGACGCCGTAGAGTATTATCAAGGGTTAAAAGATTTTGGCTTTTCTGTGAGAAGTGGGATTGATCTTCCTTTTGAACATCCTGGTATTATTCCCGCACTTAACCGTTTTAATTCACCCATTTATAAAGCAACCGTAGGGTATGGTTATGGCATGAATGCTACGTTTATTCAAGTACTGAAGGCGTATAATGCGTTTAATAATAATGGACGTTTATTGACCCCATTTTTAGTTAAAAAATTGGTTTCACCTACGGGCCAAGAGCTTTTCCCAGAAAAAAATCCTGAGCCTCAGGTTATTTCTGCAAGTGTTGCGAAACGTATGCAAAAAATTCTTATAAAAGTTGTTCAGCAAGGAACAGGTACGGGCACAAAGATGGAAGGCTTAGAAGTTGGCGGTAAAACAGGAACAGCACATATTGCTGAAGATGGTGTTTATGTCAAATCGTATAATGGTTCATTCTTTGGGTTTGCTAATGATAAAAAAAATAAATACACAATAGGCGTGCTTGTACGTGAAGCAAAAAAGAGAAGAGCCTATTTTGCAGCACAAAGTGCGGTGCCTGTCTTTAAAGAAATTGTTGAGAAGCTTGTTGATAACGGATATCTTACCCCTTCGTCTGAGATTCAACCAACTTTTTAATCATTTCTACAAAAGCTTCATCATCATTGGGACATGTTGCAACCAAATAACGCTCAAATCCTAAATGATGCGCTACTTCAGCATACTCAAGACTGAGTTCAAATTCTGTTTCAGAATTATCAATCGTAAATGAAATAGGCACAATCAACGCATTTTTATTGGTAAGTGATTTCAGTTTGTCTTCCAAGGAAGGCTCCAGCCATTTAACAGGTCCTAATTTGGACTGATAGGCAAGATGAATTGCTTTAAAATGAAGATTCTCTTCCTGTAAAAGTTTTTTTATAAGCTCCACATGCAATGTAATCTCTTTTTGGTATGGATCACCTTTATCGATGATTTTCTGAGGGAGAGAGTGTGCAGAGAAGATAAGCTCCATGTTTGATGGGTTTTGTTCTCCCAGAGCTTCTTTAATCTTTTTAACCAAAAGTCGGTTGTAGTTATCATCTTCATAAAAACGTTCAATTAGACTAATTTTGCCCGCATACCCTAGCGTTTTTGCAACGTCTTCAAAGTCTTCAACAGAGGACTTCGTTGTTGTTGTAGAGTAGTGTGGATAGAGTGGGAGTAAAACAACCTCGTTAATCCCTCTTGTTTGAAGCTCACGAATGACATTCTCACAAAAAGGGGGTGTGTAACGCATCGCAAACGTGACATAGTACTCTGACATCTCTTTTTGAAGCTTATCTACCAGTTTTCTAGTATAGCCAACCAGAGGCGATTTGCCTCCGAGTTTGGCGTAATTGGCTTGCGCTTTTTTGGTACGTGATGTTGTGATCATCAAAGCGATAAAGCGTCTTAAAAGTGAGCTTTTAACGGTGATAATGTTTTTGTCATTAAACATATTGGACAAAAAGAGCTTGACTTCATCAAGGTTGTTAGGACCTCCCATGTTGAGGAGTACAAGCGCTTTTTGTGCCATTTATGCCTTTCGTGAAGAGATGTCTAGGGTAATCATACTGTCTTCAATGGTACTTAAACCATGACGATCCCCCGTTTCAATATACTGTGCAAAGGCTTTATGTTCGCGAATCAAAGGCTCTTCTTTTTTAAGCATGATCTTGCGGATCACATAAGAGTTATTTTTTTGATACTCTGAGTACTCCGTCAAATCTTGTGCCATCAAGTCAGCTTCGTAGTAACCCTCTTTGGTTGCGACTTCAATAGTACGTTTTCTAAAGGGCGTTAACCAGTTGGTCGTAATGCTTGCAACGATTTCGCCACTGAGTTGAAACGATAAAATGGCATTGTCTTCATGGTGATTATGAATTTTTTGTGATTTGTAAATAGAGACTTTTTCGATTTCATGTTCGGTAATGTAGCGAATAAGATCAATGTCATGAACAGAGAGGTCGGTTAAGATACCAACATCAGCGATGCGTGGAGGGAATGGTCCCACACGGGTAATGCCGATACTGTAAATCTCTTTGCCCTCAAGCTCTTTTTTAAGTGCTTCTACAACAGGGTTGAAACGCTCGATGTATCCAACGCACACTTTTGCTTTGGCAATGCTCGCTGCTTCTAAAATAGCCGTTGCTTCTTCACAGTTGGATGCCACAGGTTTTTCAATAAAAAGATCTTTGCCTTTTGCTAAACATTTAAGTGCAACACTTTTGTGCAAAAAGGTTGGAACAACGATAACCGCTGCTTGAAAGTCTGCTTTCTCTAGCATCTCGTCAAGATCTGTGTAAAAAGGCTCATCGTACTCTCTGGTTTGTTGAATGTCACAGAGTGCAGTGAGTTGAAACTCTGGCAAACTTTTTAAAACTCTGTAGTGGTTTTGACCCATGGAGCCAAGACCGATTAGTGCTACTTTTACCATAACTTATGCCTTAATTGCGTTGACAACAAAATCTTGTTGTTCAGGGGTCAAAAATGGACTCATTGGAAGACTCATGATCTCGCATCCAACTTGCTCGCTGATTGGGAAGTCGCCTTTTTTGTAACCAAGGTATGCGAGTGCTTCTTGCAAATGAAGCGGAATTGGGTAGTGAACCGCTGTTGGAACGCCTGCATCGTTTAGTTTTTGCATAACGCTTTCACGATTTTTGACACGAATAGAATACTGTGCGTACATAGAGTTTCTATCGCTCATCACGGTTGGCGTAATCACATCAGCGTCCGCAAGAAGTTTGCTATAACGCTCACCCACTTCAACGCGTTTTTTACATTCTGCTTCAAAATGGTTCATTTTAACATTTAAAATAGCTGCTTGAATCGCATCAAGTCTGCCGTTGATACCGATGTATTTATGCTCGTAACGTTTACCTTGCCCATGGTTTAAAAGAGATTTCATTTTTGCTGCAAGTTCGTCATCGTTACAAAAAACGGCACCACCATCTCCATAACATCCAAGCGGTTTTGATGGGAAGAAACTGGTACAACCGATGGTGCTTAGGTTGCATGATTTTTTGCCTTTGTACTCTGCTCCAAAGCTTTGGCACGCATCTTCGATAACGACTAAATTGTGTTTTTTGGCAATAGTGTTAATCGCGTCCATATCCGCAACTTGCCCGTAAAGAGAAACTGGCATAATGGCTTTGGTTCTTGGGGTGATTTTTGCTTCAATAAGCTTTGGATCGATGTTGTACGTTGTCTCATCAATGTCAACAAAGACAGGTTTTGCTTTTAAAAGTGCGATAGTCTCCGCTGTTGCGATGAAGGTAAAAGGGGTGGTGATAATCTCATCATCAGGTTGCACATCGATTGCCATAAGCGCGATTAAAAGAGCATCCGTTCCGCTTGAACATGCATAGGCGTATTTTGCGCCTGTGAATTTGGCTAGATTTTCTTCAAGTTTTGTTACTTGTGGTCCCATAATAAACTGGGTAGAACTTAAAACATCTAAAACTTCTTTGTTTATCTCTTCTTTGTAGGTTTCATATTGCGTTTTGAGGTCGATAAAAGGGATTTGCATCGTAGTACCTTTGGGTTAAAAATAGCCAATATTTTACTCCAAACATTCTTTTGCGAGGATAAAGTGTTGGTGTGCTATGGTTTTATACGTATTTTGGAGGTGATTTATGAAAACCGTTTTAGTAACAGGTGTAGCACATGGCATTGGTAAAGCGATTGCTGAAAAACTGTCTCAACAGTATCGTGTTTTAGCGCTTGATAAAGAAATTCCAACACATCATTTTTTTGAGCAATTTTACACGTGTGATCTTAGCAATGCAGAAGCACTTTACAAGACGATATCTATCATTCAAAAAGAGCACAAAACGCTCTATGGACTTATCAATAATGCAGGCATTTTTATTCATAAACCCTTAAATGAACAGAGTTTACAAGATTGGGAAAAGGTTATTGCGGTCAATCTGACTGCACCGTATATTTTGTCGCAAGCGTTTGCGCCATGTTTAGAGCATGGACATATTATCAATATTGCCTCTACAAGGGCGTATATGTCGGAGTCTGGTACAGAGCCATACTCTGCGTCAAAAGGGGGCATTATCGCTTTAACCCATGCGCTTTCCATTTCACTTTCAGGCAAAGTTAGTGTCAATTCTATCAGCCCTGGTTGGATCAATACCGATGAAAGTTATGTGGCAACGGTTGAGGAAAAGGCATGGCATTCGAGTGGTAGGGTTGGAAAGCCAAGTGATATTGCGGAGGTGGTGGCATTTTTGTTGGAAAGAGAAGATGGGTTTATCACGGGAAGTGACTTTGTTGTCGATGGTGGCGTGACTAAAAAGATGGTTTATCCTTAGGATTTTTTAAGTACCGTAGGATGACACAAATGTTTTTCATCTCTAGCGACGCGAGCGCATTTTTCACAGATGAATTTAGGTTTTGAGACGATCTTGAAAATTTTTTTAGCATATTTTTCGATGTCGTCTTTTTTCAGCCCGCATAACTTTTTGATTTTCATGCTCACTCCTTCATTTTACATGCAATAGTGTAGCACGAAATCAAAAATAGTATGCTATAGAATGGCTATTACACGGCGCCCATGATTTTTTTAGAACTTTCGCCTTTGTAGCTCAGTACCTCTTCGTAACTCATCACTTTTGCCGCACAGTCGGTCTTTAAAAGTCCGTCATAAAGCACTTCGATTTTCTTCTTGTTGTCGAGTTTTTTGAGTTCACTTTTATCGAGTCCAGAGAGGTCTAACAGCTCATTCCACACAGAGCTTTCTGCTAAAGAGTAGGCATTGATGGTGATACCTTCATAAACAAATGTTCCATTTTTATCTAAATCAGTCACATAGAGAATGACCAAAGTTGCAGGGGTAAAAAATGCTTTATAACGCTCAAAAAAGGCTTCAAAGTGCAAAATACTCTCTAATTCAGCGGCAAAAAATGTGACGCTAGCCTCACTGGCAACCAATAAAACTTGTTTGGCTTGCACTTTAGGCGGTAAAATGCGATCAGGTGAGAGTTGCTTTCCCTCTTCAACGATTAAAGCACCTCTGTATCCGACTAAGCCATTGCTTACCTCACCGTTGAAAGAGGGTTGCCATGCTAAATTATTCTCTTTGATATACTGCAGTATCGACATGATGTATCCTTGATATGTGTGATAGCAAGGGTTATACAAGAACTATTCCGTGAGGTTTGACAAGAAGAGGGTGTTTAAGTCTAGCGGAGGGGAAAATTAAAAATTTAACGTTGCCCCTCCATTAGCTTAGCTTTGTTTCATAAATTTTAAGGTTGTGTCTGTTTTTGTATCAGTTTTAGAAAGTCTTCATCTTCTTTAAAGTGTTTCCAATCCTCATCATCCATTACAAAACTAGTTTTGATTTCTTTGTTTTTGAAACTTTTTTCAAGTACTTCCAAAGCTTTGTCTTTATTGCCTCTAATAGCATAAAGACAAGCTAAATTATAGGTTGAAGCCCCCATCTCTATAGCTTTATTTAACTTATCAAAGGCTTCAGTGAATAAAGCTTCCGCTCTATTGTGTTCTGAGATTTTAGCCAAAGTTGTAAGCGCACTTCCCCAATTATAAAATATCTTATCATCTTTAGGATTTAAGAGGGAAGCTTGTTTGAATTTATCAAACGCTTCTGTGAATAAAGTTTCCGCTCTATCGTGTTCTGAGATTTCAGCCAAATCAGTAAGCGCATTTCCCCAATTATAAAATATCTTATCATTTTTAGGATTCAAGAGGGAAGCTTGTTTGTATTTTTCAAAGACTTCTGTGAATAAAGTTTCCGCTCTATCGTGTTCTGAGATTTTAGCCAAAGTTGCAAGCGCACTTCCCCAATTTATCAAGATAACATCATCTTTAGGATTTAAGAGGGAAGCTTGTTTGTATTTTTCAAAGGCTTCTATGAATAAAGTTTCAGCCCTATTGGGTTTTGAGATTTTAGCCAAAGTTGCAAGCGCACTTCCCCAATTCATCAAGGTAACATCATCTTTAGGATTTAAGAGGGAAGCTTGTTTGTATTTTTCAAACGCTTCTATGAATAAAGTTTCAGCCCTATTGGGTTTTGAGATTTTAGCCAAAGTTGCAAGCGCATTTCCCCAATTCATCAAGGTAACATCATCTTTAGGATTTAAGAGGGAAGCTTGTTTGTATTTTTCAAACGCTTCTATCAGTAAAGCTTCAGCCTTATCGTGTTCTGAGATTTTAGACAAATCATAAAGAGTACTCCCCCAATTTATCAAGGTAGCATCATCTTTAGGATTTAAGAGGGAAGCTTGTTTGTAAGCATCTATGGCTTGTTCATACTCTTTTTGAGAAGCATAGGTATTGCCCATCAGAAAATAATCAATAAATGTTTTATTTTCTATTGCTTGCATTTGGTCTATCTCTTGCTTTTCTGCTTCATTATAGCGACTCTCTAATTCTTGAAATCTCTTTTCAAAATTTGGTTTTTCCAATTTGAATTTATCTTTGATCAAGCTCATTATTTTATCAAAATCACGTTCTGAAACGTGCGTTTTTGTTGTTAAATGACTCCACCAGTCTTTTAGCTTTGAATTTGTTGGGGTATGGGTTCCTAACCAATAGACTTGGTCTATCCTTTTGCAGCCATTTAAGAGATGTGCGATGCTTTCATCGTTTCCTTTGTAGCCTATAAAAATCACTTTAGCATTGATAAATAACCCTTGAATGGCAATTCTTAAATCTTCAGGTATCTCTTTTGTTGTAGTTGCATTGTTAAAAGGATGCAAATGGGCATCACCATGTATCTTAGTGATAAGCGGTGTATCATTTCGCTCAATAAATTTGGCTAAATCTTGATGTGTAATCACCAATGCTCTTTTGTTACCACTATAAATAAGTGCATCTTGAATGAGATTGTCAAAGTTGGTTGTAATAACGGTATTAAATTGGCTTTTTTGCATCAATGCAGAAAGAACATAGTACCCCAAACAAGGAGTTTTTCCTTCTGTAATGCGTTGAATCTCTTTTTGTTGTGTTAATGGTGTTGGAAATAAAGTTTCAAATATTTCAAAATAATATTTTCCAAAATCAATGCTGTCTTTTTGGCTTGCATCAATAGTATGTTCCTCATTGAATCTTTTGAATTTTGAATTTTGCTTTTCCAAATTTTCATACCATTCTTTGGCTAAATCACCCGCTAGCTTGATGCCAGAGCTTACGGAACATCCTGCTCCTAAGAAAAAAATATATTTGCTATCATGATTGCTTTGGGTGTCTTCGTATATCTCATCTACAAATTCTTCTAAATCTAAGTTTCTTTCTTGATAATGTTTCATTGTAAAACCTAAAATTAAGATATTTCATTCAATTTTTATTATAGAGAAAGTTAACTTAGATAAGGAAAAAAAGAGCAAAAGTAGTTCATACTTTTCCTTTCATGCAAACCCTTAAACCCATTTTCTGTATAATCGCGCAACTGATAGACTTCTTGCACAACCTATTGAAACAAGAGTGTTGAGACATAGCACATCACTTTTTAAAACTAAAAACATCGCCATAGCTTTGGCTATGACTCAATTTTGAGTTTTAAAAATTAACGCACTCTGTTCAAACTCTTTATGTCTCAAAGGTTATGCAAGAAGTCTAATAAATGGAGTACCCCTATATGAACCATACGTTTAAAATGATCCTTTTTTATATTGCGATGTTTGTGTCGCTTGGGCTTTTTTGGTTTTGGATGGCAAAGCCATCGAGTGACCTTATCACCTTAGAGCCAAACGTTAAATTGCAATGTCTCTCCTATGCCCCTTTTGGCAAAAACGACTCACCGATGGATATTCCTAAAGGGTTTCGCCCTTCTCGTGAACAGATGGAGCAGGACTTAGCCAAATTGTCTCAAATTACCAGTTGTATTCGCTCGTACTCCAGTGTAGGGTTGGAAGAACTGCCTGAAATTGCTCGTAAATACGGGCTAAAGCTGTGGCTGGGTGCTTGGGTAAGCAGTGATGTTAAGTTGACTAAAAAAGAGATTGAGACGGTGATTGCTTTAGCGAAAGAGAATAAAGACATCATTGAGACCATTGTTGTGGGAAATGAAGCGTTGTTACGCCGTGATGTCAGTGCGGCACAGTTGGTCAGTTACATCGAAGAAGTCAAACGTGCTCTGCCTGATATGGTTGTAACGTATGCCGATGTGTGGGAGTTTTGGAACAAACATCCTGAGGTTGCGCCTTCTGTGGATCGTGTAACCATTCACATCTTGCCGTATTGGGAAGACAAGCCCATCAGTGTAGACAAAGCGTTATTGCATGTTAAAAATATTCGCGATCTTATGGTAAAAACCATTCCTGATAAAGAAATCGTCATCGGTGAGACAGGATGGCCTAGCGAAGGGCGTATGCGTGAGGGTGCTTACCCAAGTGCGGTCAATCAAGCGATCTTCACACGCGGTTTTGTCAAAATGGCAGAAGAGGGCGGTTGGAAATATAATTTTATCGAAGCGTTTGATCAGCCGTGGAAGCGTATGAGCGAAGGTGCTGTGGGTGGTTTCTGGGGACTGTTTGATGCAGATCGTGCTGATAAACACATCTTGCATGGGTTTGTTTCTAATTTCCCGAATGCCCTTTGGCTTTTTATCGGCAGTTTTGCTCTCAGTCTTGTAGGACTGATTTGGCTGTGGGGTGTGCCGACGTGTTCGTGTAAAAAAGCACCGTATTGGTTCGCAGCACTCTTTGGTGGCTCTGTAGCGCTTACATGGCAAGCCAATGCTTACTGGATCGTCTCACGAAACAATCTTGAATACGCATGGGCGATTTCATGCCTTAGCGTTGCATTTGTTTTATGGCTTAAATTGGTTCGTTTTCTCATCACTGAAGAGATAGAGATGCGAGGCTCAATGGAGCGATTTTTGGATGTTATAACGCTAAGTGCGCCTAAAGGTGAGACGTTCTGGGAAGATGTATTGCATCTGTTCAGTGTCAGTGTGGTGCTTATTATGGCGCTCTCTTTAGCGTTTGATGGAAGGTATCTTAACTTTGAACTTGGAACATTAGGAATTATCGCTACGGTTTATGCGGTAGTTTATGTCTCAACGGAGCGCCAAGAACTCAATGGACTCATGGAAAAAACGAGCGGTCTAATTTTGTTTGTGAGTGCTTTGGCTGTGTTGATGCAAGAGAGCGCTCGTAATGACTTTGCCCTGAATTGGGTTATTATGGTGATCGTTTTAGGCTCAACGCTATGGATGTCTGCTTCAAAGCTATGTGGTATTTTTAAAACATTGCTGATACTTATTATTGTCGCATTGGCGTTTGTACTTCTCAAAGAGGGCGTGTATGTGAAAGAGTCTTGGGTTGCTGTATGTACGGCAGATCCATCGCTTTTTATCTGTCAGTTTAGAACGATTTTAGGCAAAGTGATATACCTCAATTACGTAGGGCTTTCAGGTAGTGTAGTCGCCATCTTTAGTGTGCTCTCTGGAAGCTATGTTTTAGGCATGTTAGCCATGATTATGGGGCTTTTTTGTCTTTTAACATTCAATGGCTTTTTAGGGGCAATTATAGCCGTTCTTGGTTGGTGGATAGTTGGATATCGTTTAAGCGAAAAGTGTACGTTGTAATTGTTTCTTAAGTAGTGATTTTAGGGTGTTTAATAATACCCTTTAGGTTTTTTAGCTAAAATAGATGAATTTTTGATAACAAGATAGGATGAAAGTATGGATGTTAGAGCCGAGTTTTTAAAGTTTTTTGAACAAAAAGGTCACAAGATTATCGAGAGTTCTCCCCTTGTGCCAGATGACGCGACGCTTCTGTTTACCAATGCAGGCATGGTTCCTTTTAAGAGTGTTTTTACAGGCGAAGTTCCTCGTCCAAACCCTCCACGTGCGACAACGTGTCAAACGTGTATCAGAGCGGGTGGTAAACACAATGACTTAGACAATGTCGGCTATACAGCACGCCATCATACTTTTTTCGAAATGCTTGGAAATTTCTCTTTTGGTGATTACTTTAAAGAAGATGCCATCTCTCATGCGTGGGAATTTGTCACAGAAGTGCTAAAACTGCCTAAAGAAAAACTTTGGGTAACGGTTCATGAGAGCGATGACGAGGCTGAGGCAATTTGGAAAAAACACATTGATGCTAGCCGTATTATGCGCTTTGGCGATAAAGACAACTTCTGGCAAATGGGCGACACAGGTCCTTGTGGACCGTGCAGTGAAATCTTCATCGATCAAGGGGCTGAGAACTTTAACACACCAGAAGACTACATGGGTGGAGACGGCGATAGATTCTTAGAGATATGGAATCTTGTTTTCATGCAGTATGAGAGAGATAAAGCAGGTGTGCTTCATCCCCTTCCAAAACCTTCCATCGATACAGGTATGGGCTTAGAGCGTGTGACTGCGGTTAAAGAGGGCGTATTTAGTAACTATGACTCCTCACTCTTTACGCCATTAACCAACAAAGTAGCAGAACTTTGCGGTAAACCTTACGCCTATAAAACGGGTGCGAGTTACCGTGTTATCGCAGACCATATTCGCGCCGTTTCATTTCTTGTGGCACAAGGAACAACGTTTGGTCGCGTAGGTCGTGGTTATGTTCTAAGACGTATTCTTAGACGTGCGGTTAGACACGGTTATCTTTTAGGGCTTCGTGCTCCGTTTATGTATCAACTTCTTGATACCTTATGCGAGCTTATGGGCAAACAGTACCCATACCTTGTTGCGAAAAAAGAGGTAATTGCTGAGCAGATCAGAAATGAAGAAGAGAGCTTCTTTACAACCATTGCTTCAGGCTTAGAGCTTTTTGAAAAAGAACTTCCTAATACCAAAGAGATGTTTAGTGGTGAAGTAGCCTTTAAACTTTACGACACCTATGGATTCCCTCTTGACTTGACCGCTGATATGCTTCGTGAAAAAGGCTTAAGTGTTAACGAAGCTGAGTTTGAAGCTTTGATGGCTGAGCAAAAAGCACGTTCAAAAGCGTCATGGAAAGGCAGTGGCGATAAAGCAACTCAGGGTGAGTTTAAACCACTTTTAGAGAAATTTGGGCTTAACACTTTCGTGGGTTACACTCAAAAAAATGCAACAACAAAAGTATTAGCTCTTTTAGATGAGAATTTCAAAGAGGTTCAAAGCCTAGATGAAAATGGCTGGGTTATGTTTGCACAAACGCCATTCTACGCGATGAGCGGTGGTCAAAGTGGCGATGAGGGCGTCATAGAAGGCTATGGTAAAGTGCTCGATACCAAGAAATTTTTTGATCTTAACCTTTCGCTCGTAGAGCTTGAGAAGCCTTTAAATGTGGGTGATGAGGTAAACTTAATCGTTGATCTCTCACGTTTAGAGATTGAAAAACATCACAGCGCAACGCACTTACTTCACAGCGCACTTCGCAAAATCTTGGGTGAGCATGTCTCTCAAGCGGGCAGTTTGGTTGAGAAAGATCGTTTACGTTTTGACTTTTCACATCCAAAAGCACTGAGTTTTGAAGAGATCACCAAGATTGAGGCATTTGTTAACAGCGTTATCGCGAGTGGTGTCGTGGGACAAACAAAACTGATGAATGTCGAAGAAGCCAAAAACAGCGGCGCAATGGCGCTTTTTGGTGAAAAATATGGCTCAGAAGTACGCGTTGTCAGCTTTGGAGATGCCAGTATCGAGCTTTGTGGTGGAACGCATGTTGAGAATACTGCCAACATCGGAAGCTTCTTTATCCAAAAAGAGAGTGGTGTGAGCGCAGGTGTTCGTCGTATCGAAGCGATTTGTGGTAGCGCAGCACTCTTATATGCTCAAAGCTTAAGAGCTGAACTTGAAGCGATTAAAGAGAGCGTGAAGCACAAAGAGCCACTTATTGGCATTAACCGTTTAAAAGAAGAGATCAAAACGCTTAAAACTGAAGTTGAATCTCTCAATGCTCATGCTGGAAAATCCGTTGAGTCTTTAAACATTAATGGTGTTGAGGTCATTGTGGATGTGTTAGGTGCTGGGGATATTAAAGCACGTATTGATGATCTTAAAAATGAAAAAGAGTCTGTCGCGGTATTGTTACTTCAAGTCAAAGATGACAAAGTAATGATCGCAGCGGGTGTTAAAAACGCTGGTATAAAAGCAGGTGCTTGGATTAAAGAGATTGCACCGATCGTTGGTGGTGGCGGTGGTGGTCGTGATGACTTCGCACAAGCGGGAGGCCGTGATGCTTCTAAAATTGAAGAAGCAAAATCAGCAGCGCTTGCGTACGCTAAATCTGTTTTATAAGGTCAATGATGAGAGATTTTTTCATAGAGATATTCGGAGACTTTAGCAGAATCATTGTGTTTTTACATATCATCAGCTCTGCATTACTGATTGGTAGCATGTTTGTAATGCGTTTTGTGATTCAGCCTGTTGAAGAAGATGTTCCTGATGAAAAGATCAAATACAGTAGTTGCATCAATATGATGCGACGTTATATCCTATTTTTAGTGCCAGTGATGATTGTCATCGTTGCAACATCTGTCTTTATGCATATAGGACTTGGTTTTAAAAGTGGCAATCCAACAACGTACGTGATGGTGCATACCAAAGAAGCACTTTGGACCTTTATAGCGTTTAATTTTATTTACATGTATTTTAAATACTTGCGTGCTAAAAAAGGGCTTGCGGAAGAGAATTACATTGAAGTGGAAGAGAATGTGATCTTAATGGTGAAATACCTCATTCCACTCAATCTGCTTTTAGCCATTATTTCGGTCTATTTTGGCGTGATTTTACGAGGTTATTAAGATGCAAACGATCGTGCTTGGCTCATCTTCCATTACGCGTGCAGAACTTCTTACCAAGTTTGGAGTTCCTTTTATTCAAAGAGATGCTGGGTTTAATGAAGAGAGCCTTCGTATCAGTAACCCTGCACATTTTGTGTATCATGCAACCAAAGGAAAGATGCAAAGTTACCTTGAAAAGTATGATTTGGAAATGCCTGTTTTGTGTGCCGATACCGTGGTAACTGCCAATGGTGAAATTCTTCGTAAAGCCAAAGATAAGGCTGATGCTAGACGTATTTTGAAAGCGCAAAGTGGCAATAAAGTCAGCATTCTTAGCTGTATGATTTACAAATCCAAAACATGTGAACTGATTGATCTTTCAAGTACTGACTATCTCTTTTTGCCTTTTAATCCTGATGATTTGGAAGCCTATCTTGCGGGTGATGACTGGCGTGGAAAAGCAGGTGCATGTATGGTGGAGGGATTTTGTAAATCCTACATCAAAGAAGTGGTTGGGCTGGAAAGTACCGCCATGGGGCTGAGCGTTGAGAAGCTTCTGCCATTTTTACCCAAGTAACCATGTACCAAAACGAACTCCACGCCATCACAAAATCCAATCGTTACCGAAGCCGTAAGTTATACGGTGATGACTTAGCTGATTTTAGCTCCAACGACTATCTGGGCTTCGCGCAAAATCATACCCTTTTCGAGCGTGCTGTTGCGCAAGTGTCCATGTATAAAACCCATGCTCCCAAAGCTTCCATCTTAGTCAATGGCTATCATCCCATTCATCAAGAATTTGAAGAATTTTTAATACGTCATAATGGTTTTGAATCAGCCCTTGTGTGTGGTAGTGGCTTTTTAGCCAATTTTTCACTGATTGAAGCCTTACCTCGTAAAAAAGATCTTTTGATTTTGGATGAAGAGTACCACGCAAGTGGCATGGTGGCGTCTAAAACGGTGGATGCTGAAGTTGTACTGTTTAGACACAATGATGCCAATCATCTTGAAAGCCTTATCAATACGCACAATCACAACCGCATTATTATTGCCGTTGAGGGCATTTACTCGATGAGCGGAGATCTTTTAAACCGCGATATTTTCGAAATAGCCGATCGTTACAATGCCCTTTTAATTGTCGACGAAGCGCACAGTGTAGGTGTTGTGGGTGAAAACCTTAGAGGCGTGTTTGATCTGTTTGGCATTACACCTAAAGCAAACCATATTAAGATGGGCACACTCGGAAAAGCACTGGGAAGTTATGGCGCATATATTTTATGCTCCGAACATATCGCAGAATTTTTACAAAACCGTGCCAAAGCTATCATCTATACAACAGCACCTTCTTTATTTGACATTGCTTTGGGATACCAAGGGTTGTTGTTTATTTTAAAAAATAGAGTCCATTTGAAAGCTGACATTGAAGCACGCCAAGCGGTTGTGCAAACCATGTTAGGTATAAAAATCGAAGGGCTGATTTGTTCGTACCCTTTAAGCGAAGGTGCAGATGCTCTCTCTGTTCAGCAGAAGCTGATTGATGAAGGTTGTTTAGTCGGTGCCATTCGTCCACCAACCGTTCCAAAGCCCATTTTACGCCTTATTCCAAGGCTGGGAGAAGATGTAGAAAAATTAGAAACGTTGTGCTCTCTGATCCAAAAGGGGAGCTTTTGAGTTTTACGTGTAAACAGCTTCTGATTAAAAGTAAAGCGAAAACATTGCTTGATGTGCAGTTTTCTTTTGAGCGGTCATTTGCTCTGATTGGTGAGAGTGGTAGTGGGAAAAGCTTGACACTTAAAGCGCTTTTAGGGATGTTGCCTCAAGAGTTGGACTCTTTGTTAGAGTACGATGCCTCTTATGCATTGACACGTGGACAAAGCATTGCATTTGTACCGCAAAATCCTTTTACGGCTCTTTCTCCACTGACGAAGATTGAAAAGCAGTTTATGGCATCACGTGAGCAAGCGCAGAAATACTTGCGTATGGTCGGTTTGGATGTAGATTTTTTAGAGCGTTTTCCCTCCGAACTCAGTGGTGGACAGTTGCAACGGCTTATCATAGCCATGGCATTGAGCATTGAGCCACAATTACTTTTATTGGATGAGCCAACAACGGCACTGGATGAAGAGAGCAAAACCACGGTTTTGGATCTGATTTACACATTACAAAAAGAGTGTGGGTTTGATCTGTTATTTGTAACACACGATATTGGAACCATTGAGCATTTATGTGACGAAGTGGGTATTATTAAAAGCGGTAAAATCATTGAACGTGGTTTGACCAAAAATATTTTACATGACCCCAAAGAGGCTTATACGAAGCAGTTGTTGGAGTCTGGATTTAGACAAAGGAGTTTTAGAGAGTGAAATATATTATGACTATTTTAACAATGCTTGGCTTTGCCGCATTGATGGCCATTATCTTTTTGTATGCTCAAATTCGTTTTGATGCTTATAAAATTATTGACTATACCCCAAAATTAACCACACAAATATACGATAGAAATGGTGAGTTAGTTGCCAATCTTTTTGATGAAGAAAACAGAATTTATGTTGAATTCAAAGATATCCCTGCACGTGTCATCGAAGCGCTTATTGCAACGGAAGACACCTCCTTCTTTGAGCACAATGGTATTAATATTGAAGCTATTTTTAGAGCATTGATTAAAGATATTCATGCGATGAAAATGGTGGAGGGTGCGAGTACCATTACTCAACAGCTTATTAAAAATACGGTCTTAACACGCCAAAAAACGTTGACTCGTAAAATCAATGAAGCCATCTTAGCGTATACCGTCGAGTCATCTTTAACGAAAGAACAGATATTGGAGCGCTATTTCAACCACGTCTATTTTGGACATGGCTATTATGGTATCAAAACAGCGGCACAGGGCTATTTTAATAAGTCTTTAGATGCGTTAAGTATCAAAGAAATTGCCATTCTTGTAGGACTTCCAAAAGCACCTAGTTCGTATGATCCAACACGTCACATGGACCTCTCTTTAAGTCGTGCCAATCAAGTTGTGAACCGTATGTACACCCTTGGCTGGATCAGTGAAGCTGAATATACTAAAGCGACTTTAGAGCATCCAATGGTGTATGATGAAACATTGACTCGAAATAAAGCGCCTTATGTGGTGGATGAAGCCATTAAAAGTTTAGGTGCTGAGTACGATGATATCAAGAAAGGTGGTTATAAAATTTATCTGAGCATTGATCTTAAACTTCAGCAACTTGCACACGAATCCCTTAACGTCGGCTATAAAGGGATGACAGCTCGTCTTGGAAAAGATGTCAATAGCAGTGAACTTAATGGCGCGATGGTTGTTATGGAAAATGGTACAGGCAATGTTTTAGCGCTTGTCGGTGGCGTGGATTATGCGAAGAGTAGTTTTAACCGTGCAACCCAAAGTAAACGTCAACCCGGTTCAAGCTTTAAACCATTCTTATATCAAAAAGCGCTCGATTGGGGCTATTCACCTCTGTCTGAAATTCCTGATATTTCACGAACGTATGTCAACAGTGAAACCGATGAAACATGGACACCAAGAAACTATGAAAATGATTTTGAAGGGCTCATTACACTCAAAGAAGCATTGGTGCATTCGCGTAACCTTGCGACCATCAATCTTTTATCACTTTTAGGACTGGATACTGTCTATAAAGAGCTTAAAAAAGATGGGTTTAAAAGCCTTACAATGGATCTTTCAATAGCACTTGGAAGTTTTGGTGTTTCTCCACTTGAGTACAGTAGCTTTTACTCTATGTTCCCAAATTATGGTGTGAGAACAGACCCGTTACTGGTTAGAAAAGTGATCAATCGTCAAGGCGTTGAAAAGGTCTATGAAGCAAAAACTCAAACCATTACTTCCCCCAAACAGAGTTATTTGATGATCGATATGATGAAAGAGGTTGTGAAACGAGGAACAGGACGCAACGCACAAGTGCCTGGCATTGAGATAGCTGGTAAAACAGGTACAACGAACAGCAGTGTGGATGTGTGGTTCTGTGGCTTTTCCCCCGATATTGAGGTTATTACATGGTATGGAAATGACAACAATACTCCCCTCAAAAAAGGTGAAACGGGAGGCAAAGCCGCCGCTCCAGCCTTTAAGCATTTTATGACGAAGTATGTAGAACTTCATCCTGAAACAACACGTGAATTTAAAATGCCAGAAGGTGTTAATGCGCGTAAAGTCGATGGAACAACAGAGTTCTTTACCGATGTATCGCCATTTCCTAAAACCAATACAAAACAACTCAAAGAAGAGGGTGGTTTGATTTTTTAGAGGAAGAAACAAGCTTGCTTTGTAAAAAGCAAGCTGTTCAAGGCCTTGGAAAACATATATAAACTGAAGAAGAAAATAGCGCTCTAATTTTGCCTCGAAAGAGGCAAAATTCAGTGCGAAGTCGCAACGTAGTTTTTCAAGCTTTGCTTAGAGAAAGTGTTAAGTTAATTCTGCCTCGCAGAGGCAAGCTTCAGTGCACAGCGCAGCGTAGCTTTTCAAGCTTTGCTTGGAAAGCGTATAGAAATAAAAAAAGGGGTGAAGAGCTTTCACTCCTCACCCCTCGAATAATCTTTAAATGTCTAGCAAGAGAACATTGTTTTAAATTCAAACGCTGTCGGTCTAGCTTCATCTGGCCAAACTTGAGTTTCAAATTTGTAGTGTTGGTATGTATCGATAAACTCTTTTGTCATAACGGGACTTAGGTATTCATTGTCACGAATAAGCGCTTCAAGTGATCCTCTTAACGTATGAGGCATTTGGTTAATACCTTTCTCTCTAATCTCATCCAGTGAAAGTTCAAACAAGTCTTCATCCATTGGACCAACAGGCTCAGTTTTAGTATTGATACCATCGATTCCTGCAAGAAGCATAGATGCAAATGCAAGGTATGGGCATGAAGTTGAATCTGGGAAACGCATCTCAACACGAACTGATTTCTCGCCAGCACCGTAAGGAATACGACAACTAGCTGAACGGTTTTGCATAGAGTATGTAAGAATTGAAGGTGCTTCAAATCCTGGGATCAAACGTTTGTAAGAGTTGGTTGATGGGTTAGTAAATGCTGCAACGCTTCTTGCGTGTTTCAAGATACCGCCGATGTACCATCTTGCCATATCGCTGAGATTTGCATATTCACCCGCTTTAAAGAACAAGTTTTTACCATCTTTCCAGATTGATTGGTGAACGTGCATACCGCTACCATTGTCGCCGTAAAGTGGTTTAGGCATAAAGGTTGCTGTTTTGCCATTGAGGTGTGCTACCATTTTAACAACATATTTGTATTTTTGAACGTTATCAGCAGCTTCAATGAGTGTTCCAAATTTAACGCCGATTTCGCCTTGTGCTTGAGCAACTTCGTGGTGAACAACGAATACTTCAAGACCAACTTGTTTCAAAGTTTGTACCATTTCAGCACGTAGATCTACCATCGAATCAATTGGCTGAACTGGGAAATAGCCACCTTTTGTACCTGGGCGGTGACCTGTATTGTAACCATCCGTATAATTTTTAGCGCTATTCCAAGCACCTTCTTCAGAGTCTACTTCATAGTATGAACAGTTGATTTCGTCTCTGATTTTTACATCGTCAAATACAAAAAATTCATTTTCTGGTCCAAAGTAAGCAACATCACCAAGACCTGTTTTTGAAAGGTATGCTAATGTTTTTTTAGCAATACTTCTTGGACATTTCTCATAAAGGTCACCTTTATAGATATCAAAAACATCACAGAATACAACAACAGTTGAGTCAGCGGTAAAAGGATCTAAAAATGCTGTCTCAGCTTCTGGCTTAAGGAGCATATCAGACTTGTTGATTGGTTGCCAAGCATCAATAGATGAACCGTCAAAAGGGATACCATTTGAAAAAGATTCAGCACTAATTGCTTCCATAGTATATGTAAGGTGATGCCATGTTCCTTTCATGTCAGTGAAACGAAAATCAACAAATTCAACTTCATTGTCAGCACAGTATTTGAAAAATTCTTCAACACTGTTTACAAACTTACCCATGTTGTAACTCCTAAATTTTAAATTTTAGTAATTTTATCAGATTGAACTGAAAATAACATTGCAAGAGGTGCTTAAAAATTAACCAATATTCGATCTCTGCTTTCAAAAGTTGCACATTTTTTATACCCATACGCTTTTGCAATCTCTCTAAGCTCTTCTTGGCAAAAGCCAACATGCTCTATTGCATGAGCATCAGAGCCAAATGTAATAGGAATATCATGCTCAGCAATAAGCTCCATTAACGGATTGCTTGGGTACTGCTCACCTACAGGTTTGCGGTAACCTGCTGCATTAAGTTCAATCGACATATTGGCTTTTTTGATGGCTTTTATAGCCTCTTTTGCGATAAGTCTTACATCTTTTTTAGGGAGATAATTAAAGACTTTAATCAAATCTAAATGACCTACAATATCAAAGAGTCCACTCTTTGCCATAAGGGTAATCGCTTCAAAATAACGCTCCCATACTTCATCAATATTTTGAGTACGGTATTCACCAATAAATTCGGGATTATCAAACCCCCAAGAACCCAAATAATGCACCGAGCCTATAAAATAATCAACGTTCCGTTTAAGAACACGTTCATCAATGTAGCCTCTCAAAAAATCGACTTCATAAGCGAGTAAAATTTTTATTTGATGTTTGTACTTATCTTTAATATCCAAGACTTCTTTTTCATAATTTTCCATCTCTGAAAAGCTCATGCGATACGCTTCATCGTAATTCATGGGCGCATGATCGGAAAAGCCAAATACATTTATTCTTTTAGCAATTGCAGCTTGGATATACTCTTCAATACTCCCCTCAGCGTGGTTACATAAAGTAGTATGGTTATGTAAATCAATGATCATAATAGCCTTCCTTGTATCAGGGTCTTAAAGTTAAATTATATAAAAAGTTCACTATAATAGACCATAATTTGTCATTTTGAGGAGAAAGCTTATGACGCAAGAAGAACTTGATGCTTTGATGGCGGGCGATTTAGATGATATGGACGACGTTGCGCCAACGGAGACAGCGTTTGAAGAGAGTGCTGAGCTAGAAGATGAGCTTATGGATAGTGATGCTTTAGAATTGGAAAAAGATAAAGCTGCTACCCAAATGATGCATGAATATAGACCATCATCGACAATGTCTTGGCCACCACCACCACCAACGGATGACCATAAAATGGTTCACCAACTGGATGATGTGACTAAAGATTCTGAGATCAAAGCATCCCAGGTTTTTGATAAGCTTGAAATTGTGAATAATTTTATGCTGAGTGCAGAAGAAAACGCCAAAGAGGTTATTAAACTCATTGAGTCTAACATTGCTCTTTTTGAAACATTGGTGACAAAATTTCCTAAAATTGAGCAGTTCCAAAAAGCATTGGATGACAATAAAGGGATGAAAGACCGTGTTGAAGATCTTTTGATGAATGCTCAAATGGCCGAAGATGAGATCATGATGACGATGGACATTATGCAATATCAAGATATTCACCGCCAAAAAATTGAGCGTGTTATCAATGTGATGCGTGCCCTTTCTAAATACATGAGCGCACTGTTTGAAGGTTCTAAAGATGACTCTAAACGCGTTGGATCAGCTGTTCACATTCATGGTGATACAACAACGGAAGATGTTGTGAGCAGTGAAGATATTGAAGCGTTAATTGCTAGTTTAGGAAAGAAATAGGTGTCAAACGTCGAACTGCTTTCTCCAGCTGGAAATTTTGAAAAATTAAAGATAGCGCTCTCTTATGGCGCTGATGCTGTGTATGCGGGCGTGAGTCACTTTTCTCTTCGTATACGCTCAGGCAAAGAGTTTACGTATGAGAGTTTTGAAGAAGCTATTCAGTATACACATGCACAGGGCAAACATCTGCACGCAACGATTAATGGATTTCCTTTTAATGCGCAGATTCCTTTATTGGAAAAACACATTGAGCGCGTGGCAGCAATGAATCCTGATGCATTTATCGTAGCAGCTCCTGGTGTTATTAAGCTTGCACGTAAAATTGCACCTCATATTCCCATTCATCTTTCCACGCAAGCAAACGTTTTAAGCTACCTCGATGCTGAAGTTTATTCTGATATGGGAGTAAAACGTATTATCGCTGCTCGTGAAGTAAGTTTGAAAGACTTGGAACAGATTAAAAAGCATCTACCTCATTTAGAACTTGAAGTGTTTGTGCATGGCTCGATGTGTTTTGCCTATAGTGGTCGTTGTTTGATCAGTTCAGTTCAAAGCGGACGTGTCTCAAACCGTGGTAGTTGTGCCAATGACTGTCGTTTCCCGTACACCTTGTATGCTCACAATGAAGAGAGTGGAACACTCTTCCGTGTGGAAGAGAGCGAAGAGGGAACGCATATTATGAATGCCAAAGATCTGAATTTAAGTGCACATGTCAAAGAGATACTTGATTCAGGAGTGATTGATTCACTCAAAATTGAAGGTCGAACGAAAAGTTCATACTATGTAGGCATTACAACAAAAACATATCGTCAAGCAATAGATGACTACTACGCGAATCAGTTTGATGCAAGCAAGTATACAGCGGAACTAGACACAACAAAAAATAGGGGCTTTAGTGATGGCTATTTGGTCAATCGCCCTTATGAAAAAAATGACACCCAAAACTTAGCGCATTCTATTAGTGAAGGCACACATCAAGTGATTGCACAGGTAAGTGAAGATGGCACAAACTGCCTTTGTAAAGATGTTTTATCGTTGCATGTTACTTATGAATTGATTATGCCAGCGCATGTGAAAATAGAGCCTATCGATAATGAAATTGGAACTATTTTCCAAGAAGAGGGTTTTTGGAAAGTAAGCTTTAAAAAGCTTCAAACACTAAGTGGAAAATTATTTGATGAGATTCATAGTGGCAATACCAATGCCATTGTTTTACCGACAACGTTACCTGGATTTACATTTTTAAGAGCAAAAACAAAAGGATAAAGCGTGAAGTTCGTTTCTATTTTAATGGGAAGTAAAAGTGATTATACCGTTATGGAAGAGTGTGCTAAGACATTAGAAAAATTTGGTGTTATGCATGAGATTATTGTCTCATCAGCACACAGAAGTCCTGATCGTACGCATCAGTATGTTAAAAATGCTGAAGCAAAGGGTGCAAAAGTATTTATCGCAGCAGCAGGTATGGCAGCGCACTTAGCGGGTGTTGTTGCATCTCTTACCACAAAGCCTGTTATTGGTGTTCCGATGAAAGGTGGCGTAATGGAAGGAATGGATGCACTCTTAAGCACCGTTCAAATGCCTGGTGGTATGCCTGTTGGTACGGTGGCTATTGGCTCTGCGGGAGCTGTGAACAGCGCTTATTTAGCGATGCAAATTTTAGCGATTGAAGATGAAGAATTAGCAGCCAAATTAAAAGAAGACCGTATTTTAAAAGCAAAGAAAGTTGAAACAGATTCAATGGGTATTGAAGTAATTATCTAAAAGGTGTCACAATGAACAGTTGGTTAGAAATTGAAGAGTTTAGTACATTAGTCAATTTGGATATTTCTGCCATTCAAGCATTGATTGATGAGGATAAATTGATAGCCAAAGAAGAAGAAGGACAGTGTTTTGTTGAGGTAAGCCGCAGTGCCCATGCACTGATTCCCGCAACAAGAGGCATTGTTCTTGATGACGCTTATGAAAACTCTTCGGTTACTATGAGTTCAGAATTTGTTGAGAAAACAGTTGGAGCGATTTTAAGCCTGCATGAAAAAGTTTTGGATGCCAAGGAGGAGACACTTGATGCCCTCAAAGGTGAAAATCGCTTTTTAAAAGAGGCACTTTTTTCGATGCAAGAGCTCTGCGATGAAGATCGTAAAGTGATTGAAACACTGACCAAACAGCTTGAATTGTTACAAGATGAGCTTGAATTTACGAAACGAAAATATAAAATGATGTGGAATAAAGCGGTGGAAGGTTATACCCCACCGACCAAATAAATGTTTACATGTAAAAGGAAAAGATAGTGTTAACCTTTAGTCAAATGCTTTTAAACCTCCAAACTTTTTGGCAAGATCAAGGCTGTACGATTGTTCAGCCGTATGACATGCCAGCAGGCGCTGGTACATTTCACAATGCAACCTTTTTAAGAAGCTTGAGTAGCAAACCTTGGGCAACGGCGTATGTCGCGCCAAGTCGCAGGCCAACGGACGGTCGTTATGGTGAGAATCCAAACCGTTTGGGAAGTTACTACCAGTTTCAAGTATTGATCAAACCAAGTCCAGATAATATCCAAGAGCTTTACCTCAAAAGCCTTGAAATGCTAGGGCTTGACATTAAAAAACACGATATCCGTTTTGTCGAAGATAACTGGGAGTCACCAACACTTGGTGCGTGGGGTCTTGGATGGGAAGTATGGCTTGATGGCATGGAAGTAACGCAATTTACCTATTTCCAGCAAGTGGGTGGTATCCCTTGTAATCCAGTCTCTGTTGAGATTACGTATGGTGTGGAACGTCTTGCAATGTACCTACAAGAGAAAGAGTCTGTCTTTGATCTTGTCTGGAACGAAAATAAATTTGGTGTGACAACGTACGGTGATGTGCATAAACAGAGCGAGTATGAATTTAGTAAATATAACTTTGAAATCGCCAATGTTGCCATGCTTTTTGAACACTTTGAAAACGCACAAGTTGAGTGTAAACGTTGTTTAGAAGAGAATTTACCATTGCCTGCGTATGACTACTGCTTGATGGCGTCACATACGTTTAACGTTCTTGATGCACGTAAAGCGATCTCCGTGACACAGCGCCAAAACTACATCCTTAAAATTCGTGAGCTTGCCAAAGGCTGTGCCGTGAAATACAAAGAAGTAGTGGGTTGATGCGCTTAGGCGAAATTTACGACTATTTAGATGCGTTAAGTCCTTTTAGTACGCAAGCTGTTTGGGATAATAGTGGTTTACTGATTGGAAGCAGAGAAGATGAGGTAGAACACATCTATCTTAGCCTTGATGTCGATAGCGCACTTTTAGAAGAAGTGGCTGATAACTCACTGATTATAACGCATCATCCACTTATTTTCAGTGGCTTAAAACAGCTTAATTTCGCAAAATACCCTTCCAATTTGATCCAAATTATGGTTCAAAAAAAGATCGGTTTAATTGCAATGCACACCAATTTTGACCTTTCCCACCTCAATGCGTATGTGGCTTCAAAACTTGGTTTTGAGATCAAAGAGAGTAAAGAATTTGTGGCATATTGTGATGTTAACCAAAGTTTGGATGATCTTGCTTTACATGTCAAACAGGTGTTTGGAATTGAAAATTTGCGAATCGTACGAGCTACAGAGTGGATTGGACGATGTGCCATTACCACTGGATCAGGTGGTGATTTAATCTCCAAAATTGATGCAGACTGTTTTCTAAGTGGGGATCTAAAGTACCATCAAGCTTTAGAGGCAAAAGAAAATAAACTCTCATTAATTGATATAGGTCACTTTGAATCCGAGCGCTATTTCCCAGAGTGTTTGGCCAAATATTTGAAAAATTTGCCATTAAAGGCTATAATGTCAAATTCTAAAAATCCGTTTCAGTATAAATAGAGGACACACAAGATATGAATAAGTATTTAGAGCAATTAATTGAGCTTTCCAAGTTAGACAAAGAGATTGACGATTTTGGTCCACGTATCACCAAAGTTGAGAAAATGTTGAAGCTTTCTTTAGATAAAGAGAGAGATTTAAAACTCCAAGCGGAGTCTTTCCAAACAGACATTGCAGATGCGAAACTCAAAAAAGCAAAAAATGAAGCACATCTTGCTGAACTTTCTGCAAAACTTAAAGATCTTACCAAAAAAAGCGCTTTGGTAAAAACAGCCAAAGAGATTAAAGCACTTCAACTTGAAGAAGAAATTTCAAAAGAGCAATGTGATTTTGCTAACGATGAAATTAACCGTTTAGATAAAATTATTGATTTGAAACAAACAAATATCGCAGCATTGCAAGAAAAAATTGCAGAAGCTGTTAAAGAAGCAGAAGAAATTAAAGCATCTATTGATTCTCAAATCCAAGCGATTGATGAAGAACGTAAAAATGTTTACCAATCAAAAGATGAACTTGTTTCACAAATGAGCCAAAAAATCTTAACATTTTATCAAAAAATTCGTAAATGGGCTGAAAATACAACCGTTGTTCCTGTAAAAAAACAGGCATGTTATGGCTGTTTTATGCGCATTAATGATAAAACGTATGCAAGCGTTTTAAAACAAGATGACATTGTAACGTGCCCACATTGTGGTCGTATCTTATACAAAGAGATAGAGGAAGCAAAGGCGTAAGCTTTGAGCTTTGTCTACTACTTTTTGGCAACGTTGCTTTATCTTGCAGCGTTGCCATATTTAATCTACCTTCGTTTCAAACCAAAATATAAAGATTCAATTCCTGCACGCTTTTTTTTGAAAAATAACGCTCACTTTTCTCGAGATGGCATTTGGTTTCATGCGTGCTCTTTTGGTGAAGTACGTTCTTTAAACCCTTTTATCGCTCAAATTGAGCCTAAAGACATTCGTATTAGTGTCATAACACAAACAGGTTTTAAAGAAGCTAGCAAACATTGGCTGGCTGAGGTGCGTTATCTTCCTTTTGAAATATTTTTGCCTTTTTGGATACGAAAGCAAAAAGTACTGATTGTTATGGAAGCAGAACTTTGGCCACTTTTATTTATTGTAGCAAAAGCTAAAGGAATAAAAACGGTTTTATTGAATGCTCGTATATCCGATAATTCATATACGTCTTATCAGCGTTTTTCTTGGTTGTATCGTTGGATTTTTTCTCACATTGATCTCATTTTTGCCCAAAGTAGAGAAGATGAAGAGAGACTAAGACGTCTGGGCGCAAATGATATTTGTGTATGTGGTAACATCAAAGCTTTTAGCACGTACGAAGTAACACATGTGTATCCAAAAGATGAAGCCAAAAGAGTGATTGTGATGGCGAGTACGCATGAGGGCGAAGAAGAATTGCTTTTATCACAGATTTCATTATTGGATAATGACCAACTGATTGTGGTTCCAAGGCATCCAGAGCGATTTGCAAAGGTAGATAAGCTTTTAACAGAATACGCTCAAAAAAAGGATCGAACCTATCAAAAACTATCTGAGCAAAACTCTTTGACTTCAGATATTATTTTATGCGATAAGATGGGTGAGCTCATCAATCTCTATGCTATCGCAGATGTGGTGATGTTGGGTGGCTCTTTCATCGATGGTATCGGTGGGCATAATCCGCTAGAGCCTGCTTTCTTTGAGGCAAAAATTATGAGTGGAGAGTTTATTTTCAACCAAAAAGTGCTTTTTGAAGCCGTTGAAAATGCCATAATATGTAAAATTGAAGATTTAAAAAACGTTTTTGATAGTATTGAGAATTACCCCAAAAGTACTATCACTCATCGTGGTGACATTAAGCCACTACTCGAGCAAATATTAGGAAAATAAAATGGAAAAAGCCTATAAATTATTAGCCCTTCAAGAGGGCATTTCAAACCGTGCAGCAAAAGATCTTATTGATAGAGGTGTTGTGTATGCAGCAGGTAAAAAAGTCAGTGTAGCAAGAGGCGAGTTAAGCCCTAGCACAAAGTTCAAAATTGAAAAAATTGCACCTATCAAAGTGATTTTTGAAGACGAATACATTATGGCCGTTGATAAGCCTGCTTTTATGACATCTGAAGAGGTTGCTGAGATCAAAAAACTACCTCTTTTACATCGTTTGGATCGTGAAACCAGTGGAGTGTTACTTTTAACCAAAGATGAAGAATTTCGCAAAAAGGCAGTTATTGCATTTAAAAAACGTGAAGTTCAAAAAGAGTATTTAGCGATTGTAGAGGCGAAGGTTATGGAAGCGATGGAAATTAATGCTCCTATCTTAACCATTAAAAAAGGCAATACAGCTTACAGTAAAATCAGTGATGAGGGTAAAGAGGCGATCAGCCATATTGAACCACTTATGATCGAGGGTAAACGCTCAAAAATTAAAGTGCGTATTGAAACAGGTAGAACGCATCAAATTAGGGTTCATCTTAAAAGTATAGGTGCATCTATTTTGGGTGATACTGAGTATGGTGGACGTCCTCATAAACGTTTGATGCTACATGCTTCAAAAATTATGTTACTTGGTTATATTTTTCAAACAAAAGAACCTGAAGATTTTATTAAATTTAGTGTTTGATTAAAAAAGAATATATCTTGATTGTAGCCCTAAATATAGGCTTTTTAGAATACTCTGATGTTCTAAAGTAATGGATATGTTTTAAGGTTTAATTTAGTTTAAAGTATTTATTTTGTAAAATTGCATTTCTTTGCCAAAAGGCAGGTATGTGTGAATAGATTAAAAGGATAGTTTGTGTTTGAGGTTTTAACCGATTCGTTTCGTTCAGCCATCAATAAAATACGTTTCAGTGATGATGAAAAATCTTTAAAAAACGCGCTAGAGAATCTTAAAAAAGCACTTCTCAAAGCAGACGTTCACCATAAAATTGTACGTGATTTATTGCGTCAAGTAGAAATCGAAACAAAAGCAAAAGGAATTGGCCAAGTCAATTTTTTACGCTCTTTAAAAACAAATTTAACCACGATTTTAACCGTACCTGGACGACAAGGTTTTGTTTTTGCTTCCAAACCACCTACAACAGTATTGATGGTAGGCTTGCAAGGAAGTGGTAAAACAACCACAACGGTTAAACTGGCTAATTATCTCAAACTGAAACAAAAAAAGGTTTTAGTCGTTGCATGTGACCTTCAACGTTTAGCTGCGGTTGAGCAATTACGCCAACTCTGTTCTTCGAACGAGATTGATCTTTATTTTGAAGATGTAAGCGTAAATCCTGTAGCTATAGCAAAAAATGCAATGAAAAAAGCTAAAGAAGGCTTATACGATGTCGTTTTAATCGATACTGCAGGTCGTTTAGCGATTGATACTGAGCTTATGGATCAGTTAGAAGCGATTAAAAAAGAAGTAACACCTGATGAGATCTTTTACGTCGCTGATGCTATGACAGGACAAGATGCTGTTAAAAGTGCTGTGACATTTCATGAAAAAATTACCCTTAGTGGTGTGATTTTAAGTAAATTTGATGGTGATGGCAAGGGTGGTGTTGCTCTTGGTATTGCTGATCAGACCAATGTCCCACTTCGTTTTATCGGTGTGGGTGAAAAAGTTGCGGATTTAGAGCACTTTATTCCTGATCGTATTGTTAGTCGTTTGATGGGTGAGGGTGATCTTGAAACCTTGGCTGAAAAAACGAGTTCGATTATTGATGAGAAACAAGCAAAAGCACTGACTAAAAAGATTAAAAAAGGTGAGTTCAACTTCAACGACTTTTTAGAGCAAATGGAACAGATGAAAAAGCTTGGTAGTATGAAGTCATTGATTGGGATGATCCCTGGACTTTCTCAAATGGCAGGTAAACTTCAAGATGTTGATATGGAAAACTCGGTTGAGATGAAGCGTATTAAAGCGATGATTGGTTCCATGACCAAAAAAGAGCGTGAAGATCCAGAATTACTCAATAACAGTCGAAAAAGAAGAATTGCAGAAGGTTCAGGCCTTTCGCAAGTAGAAGTGAATCGCTTTTTAAAGCAATTCCATAATGCGGCAAAAATGGCGAAGAAGTTCTCAGGTAAAAAGGGAATGCAAGATCTTCAAAATATGCTTTCACAAAGTAAACACGCACACCTTCGTTAAGGTGTGACGGTTTATATCTGCATGTAAATGTTACATGCAAATCTAAGTCGTAGAAAAAATTTAAGGAGACCATAAAAATGGCAACAGTTGTAAGATTAACAAGAATGGGTAGAAATAAAACTCCGTTTTACAGAATCGTCGTAACAGACAGTAGAAAAAAACGTGATGGTGGATCAATCGAGACTATCGGTTACTATAACCCACTTACCAATCCACAAATCGTAAAAGTTGATGCAGAGAGACTTGCATACTGGAAAAGCGTTGGCGCAAAGCTTAGTGACAGGGTTGCGAAAATCACTGGTAAATAATCATGATTGACAAATTTCTCGAAGAATTTGCCAAGCTTTTGGTAGACAATCCAGCAGGTGTACGCGTTGAGCGAAGCGATGTTGATGGAACATTTTGCGAAGTTGTCATCTATGCGGATAAAATTGATACCGGTAAGTTGATTGGTAAAGATGGCAAAATGATCAATTCACTCAAGACGCTTATCTCTGGATGTAAAGCAAAAGATGGTAAATCGTATCGGGTGACTGTCAAAGCTAACGATGAATAATCAATCTTCTCTCATTGAAGTCGCTCAAATTGGGCGACTTGTGGGCTTAAAAGGTGAGCTTAAACTTCACCTTCAATGTGACTTCCCTGAGCAATTCAAAAAAGGCAAAACGTTTACCACCCAAAAAGGTGAGACGCTTGAAGTCTTTTCGTTCAATCAAACGCGTGGGCTTATCTCGTTTGTTGGGTATCAAAGCAGAGAAGCAGCAGCAAAGCTTGTCAATACGTTTTTGCTGACAACGCAAGAAAATTCCATCAGTGAGTGTGCGCTTCAAGAGGGCGAATTCTTTTGGTTTGATCTTATTGAGGCAAGCGTGATTGATGATGATGGAACGGTTTTGGGCATTGTAGATGAGATTGAGCGTATTGCAGCGACGGATTATTTGGTCATCAAAACCGATGAGGCGTTGGTGAAAAAAGGGCTAGCTAAAACGTTTTATTTGCCGTACATTGAACGTTATATTATAACGTTTGATAAAATGAAAAAAGAAGTTCTAAGCAAAGACGGTTTAGGAATTCTGGAGAACTCCTAAATGCGATTTTCTTATGTGACACTTTTTGAAGGGTTGATCGCTTCGTATTTTGAAGACTCAATCTTAAAACGTGCCATTGCAAAAGAGCTTTTGAGTGTTGATTTTTTGAATCCTAGAGATTTTACGAAAAACAAACATGGCAAAGTCGATGACTATCAAGCCAGTGGTGGAGCAGGGTTGGTACTTTTTCCTCAACCCCTATTTGATCTTTTACGTCATATCAAGCAAGAATCTTCTGAAGCGTATATTATTTTTCCAACACCTTCTGGAAAGCTTTTTACGCAAAATGATGCTAAACGTTTGGCTCTTAAGAAGCATTTGATTTTTGTAAGTGGGCGCTATGAGGGAATTGATGAGAGAGTCATCGAAACATTTGCTGATGAGCTTTTTTGCATTGGGGATTATGTTTTAACGGGAGGAGAACTTCCGAGCCTTGTGATGAGTGATGCGATTAGTCGCAATATAAAAGGTGTCCTTGGTAATGAGGATTCTTTGAGTATGGAGAGTTTTGAGAGTCCCCTTTTAGAGGCACCGTGTTTTTCAAAACCGCCAATTTATGAAAATAAATGCGTGCCCTCAGAGTTTTTAAAGGGAAACCACGCTAAAATCACAAGCTTAAAAAATAAAATGTCTGAATCTAAGACTAAATATTTCAGACCAGATCTGTTTTCTCGCTTTAGCGTGAAGCACTAGAATGAATGAACAAAAAGGATAATTGATGAGAAATAAATATATTGAAGCTTTTGAAGCAGGACAGATTGCTGAGAAAAATGTTCCAGCTTTTAGAGCAGGTGACACACTTAGAGTTGCTGTAAAAATTGTTGAAGGCGATAAACAACGTGTTCAAAATTTTGAAGGTATTTGTATTGCAAGACGTGGTACGGGTACAGGCGAAACCTTTATGGTAAGAAAAATCGGTGCAAATAGTGTTGGTGTAGAAAGAATTTTCCCAATCTATTCTGACAGTATCGAAGAGATCGTTGTTGTAAGACGTGGTCTTGTTAGACGTTCTAAACTCTTCTATCTTAGAGATAGACGTGGTAAAGCTGCAAAAATTAAAGAACTTAGAAAATAATACTTTTTGGGCAGTAACACGAATGGTGTTACTGCCTTTTTCTCCCCTTTCTCTTTCCTCATTAAATTTTAAAAGAATCCGATGAAAATACAAGAACGTTGTTTAACCTGTATATATGATCAAACCAAACGGGTATGTGAACTTTTACATGTTAACAATGAACAAGCTCATTTAATTGATGGATTGGCTCACCAGTACATTCAAACGTTTGATATGAACCAAACACCTCCACACAATGCTGCCCCTCTGTATGAAGCAATGGCAAAAGTATTAGGTGTTGAAGATTTATATGCACAGTTTAAAGCAGATTCTTCACAAAAAGCAAAAGCGTTTGTACCTTTGTGCCAACAGAAAATTCAGGCAAGTTCACGTAAGCTTTTTGAAGCGACAAAAACAGCAGTTGCTGGCAATGTCATTGATCTTGCTGCTGTGATGTTGTATGACCTTGAAGAAGAGTTAGAGAAGATTTACCATACTCCTTTTGCGATTGATGATTTTAAAGCTCTTGAAGCGCAATTAGCGCGTACGCAAACACTTGTGTATTTAGCCGACAATGCGGGAGAAGAGGTTTTTGATAAGCTTTACATTCAAACCATTAAAGAGCTTTTCCCAAAGATTCACGTTTACTATTTTGTACGTGGACAACCTATCATTAATGATCTTACATCACTTGATGCATTAGCTTCTGGTATGGATGAAGTCGCAACGATTGTGGATAGTGGTGTACCAACCCCTGGTCTTGCTATGGAATTAATGAATGAAAATGCACGAATACTGTTTGAAAAGGCAGAGTGCATTATCTCTAAAGGTATGGGAAATTATGAGTGTTTAGGAGAAGTTGAAGGCTTGCCTATCTTCTTTTTGTTTAAAGTAAAATGCAATGTTGTAGCTCATGCTGTTAGTGCTGAACTTGGTAGCATTGTTTGTAAAAAAGGAGCGTAAAAAAATTTATTCTCCAAAAAACATTTTTTCTTTTTCCCTCTCCATCCTTTAATTCACAAAATCTTCATGAATCCTTCTTTTAAATTACTCCAAAGAATATTCCAGTCCTTTTTAATAATACTAATATATATTTTGTATTAAGCAATGGAGTAGTAAGATTTAAATTAAAGTAGTATTATTTATGACTACTTATAAATTTAAAATATTAGGAGTTGTAATGAAAATTTTTTCATTGTGTTTGGCAAGTGCCTTATTGACAACATGTGCTTTAGCACATCAAATCGTTGCTTCAAAAAAAGAGAACAGTTATGAAGCTATTTATTGGAACCATGAAGCTTTTGAACCTTATACAAAAGAGCAACTTAAAGGGGTAAAAGCGTTTGGTGTCAACGGTAAAGTGGTCTCTGCGGGAATTGATTATAGTGCAAATATTCCAAAAATTCTCACCGATGCAGAAGTGGGAATGATGAGTTTCTCTTTTGATGCAGGAAAATGGGTAAAAGGAACGAAAGGCTTTGAGTATGTTAGCCCGACAACACAACCTAAAGGTGTGATTTTTGGAACGCTTAAAAGCCATAAATTTAGCAAAACACTGTTTAGTTGGAATGAGGCATTTAGTAAACCGATAAACCTGTATATGGAGATTGTCCCACTTGTGAATCCTTTAAATGTGAAAGTGGGTGAAACGTTCCCTGTTCTTGTCTTAAAAGAAGGTGTGCCTTTAGCCAATGCAGGTTTTGAAAGCAGTGATGAAGATGAACCAAGTTATAAAACGGATGCGTATGGTATCGCACATATTCCACTGAAAAAGAAAGGGTTATTCATCGTAGCAGCAAAACATTATGCACAACAATTTGATGATCCAAGTGTGGATGCTATGACCATTCAAAGTAGTCTCTCGTTTACGGTCAAATAGATGCGTTCATTTGTCTTTATGATGCTTTTGAGTGTCAGTTCTCTTTTGGCACATAGTGTTGAACATGAATTTCATGATGGCGCTATGGCTGTCAAATTACTGCTTGGTTCTGATCTAGCTTCTTTTTCCCCTTATACACTTTACGCTCCCAATGCAAGCTTGCCTTTTCAAGAAGGGCAAAGTGATAAAAATGGTATTGTAGCCTTTGTGCCTGATCGCGCTGGGATGTGGAAACTTGTGGCGACACCTGGCAGTGATCATGGTGGTCATCAGTTTAACATTCTGTTTGAAGTCAATGAACATCAGGTTGTGGTATGGGATTCTGCACCGCTGTTTACACGTTATGCACAAGTGATTTCAGGGATTAGCTTGATTATAGGCTTTTTTGGGATAATGATGGCATGGAAAACGCGTTCAAAGATTAAAAAAGAGAGAGCCTAGAAGCTCTCTCTTTTTTAGAGTTCAGTATAGGCGTCAAAAAGTTTTTTTACACCTTCTTTTATCTGTTCTAGGCTGGAATTGGTATAGTTGAGTCTTCCATAAGAGCTGACACGTTTATCGGCAAAGAAAACGCTTCCTGGTACAAAAGCAACCCCTTTTTTGATCGCAATATCAAAAAGTTTCATGCTATCATCGCATTTTTTAAAGTTCACCCAAATAAACATACCCCCTTCTGGGACTACAAACTCGATGCTCTCTCCGAAAAGCTCATGTAAGGCATCAACCATTGCATCACGTTTAGGGCGGTAGTATTCAATGAGCGTTTTGGTATGTTCTTGAAGTTCGCCATTTTGCATCATACGTGCGCAGATATGCTGAAAGAATTTTGAATTTTGCAAATCCGTACTCTCTTTGGAGAGTGTGAGTGCACTGATGATCTCTTTAGGTGCCTTCATCCATCCGATGCGAAAATCAGGTGCGAGTGTTTTCGAAAATGTTCCAAGGGCAATGGTGAGCTCTGGGAGTAAATCTGCAAAAGCCGTGGTTTGAACACCATCGTAACGAAGCGCTTCATAGGGGCTGTCTTCCAGTAAAATAACATTGTATTTTTTAGCAATTCTTACGACCTCTTGGCGTGTTTCAAGTGTGTAAGAGTAACCTGTTGGGTTTTGAAAAATAGGAATGGTATAAAAAAACTTTGGTGTATTGTCACGGAAAAGCGCTTCAAGAGCAACGGTATCTACACCGTTCGCACTAAGCGGAGCTGCTTTAACTGTAACATTGTACATATGAAAGAGTCCCAGGGCTGCAAGGTAACTAGGGTCTTCGACAATGATGCAATCTTTCTCATCCAAAAACGTTTTACAGACCAAATCTAGCCCTTGTTGAGAACCATTGGTGAGCATAATTTCAGCCGATGTAGTGTCCTGATATTTTTTAGCGATTTCGACTTTGAGTGCCTCAACCCCTGAAGCATTGCTGTATTGGAATAAGCGATTATCTTCTGTTTCAAAGAGTTTTTTAGCATGTTTTTCAATGTTTTCTCTTGGAAAAAGTGCAGCGTCAGGAAGCCCACCTGCAAAAGAGATGATAGAACTTTGCGCCGTTAAGTCTAAGATGGTTCGAGTAAATGAACGTGATGCGGTGGTAACACGTTTTGCAAATTTGGTTTGCATATCTAGCCTTTGTTAAAAATGTATCGTATTATAGCGTTCAAGCATGGGGTGTGCCACATAAAACGAGGGATTTGTTTTGTCCATTTGTGCTATAATTGCTTTATGAAACAGAAACAAATGACTAAAAATGACCATATCGAGCGTGTCAACGAAGTGCTTTTTTACATTCATGGGGATATTGAAAAAAATTTTTCCGTGGAGGAACTTGCTTCATTGGTTGCCATGTCCCCGTTTCATTTTAACCGCATTTTTAAAGAGATCACCAATGAGAGCTTACATGCTTACATCAGGCGTGTAAAACTCGAACATGCTGCTAACCTTCTGCTGTTTAATCCCGATGCAACCATAACTCACATTATGCACGATGTTGGTTTTAGCTCAAATGCCTCTTTTTCGCAAGCGTTTAAGGAAAATTTTGGGGTAACGCCAACGAAGTGGCGTGAAGTGGATAAGGCTAATGAAAATAGAGACTATACATTTGCAGATCAGCCTTTAGAGGTAAAAATATGCTCTATGCCAAGTTTTGATGTGGCGTATGTTCGGCACAAAGGGTATGATCGAAGTATTAAAATGGCGTGGCTAAAGCTCCAAGAGTGGGCATTGCGTCAGAATATCGATTTTTCAAAACAGAGTATGATAGGCCTACATCATAGCAATCCACGCTTTGTAGAGTCCTCTCAATGCCATTATGTCGCATGTTTAGAGCTTCCTTCTGGTAAAAAGTTTTACAGAAATGCGGAAGTTGGGGTGATGCGAATCCCTCAAACATTTTGTGCTGTTTTCTCACTCCAAGGCGTTTATGGTGACCTTAAAAAATATATGGATGTCATCTACCATGAGTGGTTGCCTAAAAGTGACTATGAAAAAGCTTCTCTTCCTTCTTTCGCGCTTTATCGAAAAAACCATTTTATCAATGCTGATGAAACGTTCGATCTTGATTTTTGTGTGCCCGTACGATTTAAGTAGCATAAATTATCATTAATTAATCCTTTTAAGCAACCAACAAACAAACCAAAGTTACAATCATCGCATATCACAAAAATGTCACAAAGGAGTTTGTTATGGATGCACTGTTTTTAATTGTCCCCCTTGGCGTTATCCTAAGTTTGATCGCGTTTCTCTTTTTTGAAAAAAGAGCCATTGCATCTAAAAAACTCAAAGAGTCTTTAGGGCTGCCAACCCCTAGTGTTGAGGATTTTTATGAGAAGTTCCAACGCTATGAAACGCTCTCAAACGTCATAGGGTTTTTTATCGCAGCGTATGTGATTACACTTTTTCTTGCAAGTTTAAAACATGATCCAAACTATGGATTAATCCATGCACTTTCCTATATCTTCGCGACAACGTTTATTGGGACATTGATTATTTTTGGAATGAAGCTTAAAAAAAGCATTTTGGTGCAAGTTTTTGCAACGTTTTTGTATGGAGCACCCCATATCATAGCGGCTTCGCTTGCTTTTTTGACACGCTATTTAATAGGCTAAAGGACTTCATGGGCGCTTTTAAAGCGTCCGTCTCTAAGCCTTTTTTGCTATAATAACGCAAAAAAGAGTTTCCATGAAATACCCTCCGATTTTTATCACCGCGACCAATACTGATGTTGGCAAAACCTACACCACGCTTAAATTGCTTGAAGCACTCTCTGCAAAGGGCTTGAAAGTAGGTGTGATGAAGCCGATAGAGACAGGTGTTGTTAAAGAGCCTCTGGATGCAACACTGCTTTTTGAAACAGCCAAACGGTTAAATCCCGCACTTGAAGTTTTGAAGATGAGAGATATTACGCCGTATCAGTTTGAACTTCCCGCAGCTCCCTTTGTCGCGAAAGGGCGCAAAAAGATTAGCCTTGAGTTATTAGAGAGTGCCTATGCAAAGATTGAAGCGCTGTGTGATATTGTGCTCATTGAAGGGGCAGGTGGGCTTTTAGTGCCTATTGAAGAAGATCTGTATATGTATGATTTTATTCGTCTTTTTAACGCTAAGACACTGCTTGTGGGACACGATCAATTGGGCTGTATCAATGACATTTTACTCAATCTTCATCTGCTTGATACTCTTGGTGTGGATGATTATGAGTGGTGCATTAATTTTAGAGAAGATCGTGACTCTTTTGATGAGATCACCCTGCCATTTTTTAAAAAGCTCTTTGGCAGAGTGCTCTCATTGCAAGAGAATATGAACGAAATTATTGAGAGTTTAGTAGTTTACCGTGACATTAACGTGGATAAACTCTAAAGGCTGATCTGAGTATTTAACAATGCTCTGTCCCTTATAGGTTGCTGTGTTGCGATAACCCATAAATTTCTCCGCACTTTTCTCCTCATAACGTGTCGTACAACGTCTCTCTGTACGATACGATGGAGGAGGTGGGACATCATGTGCATTTTGCTCGGCTAAATTTTTACCAACCAATGTTCCCACAATTGCTCCACCAACGGTTGCCGCGGTTTTTCCACTGCCGCCACCAATTTGATGTCCTAAAACACCACCTGCAACGCCTCCAAGTACACCTCCTACGACACCACTGCCATCGTTATGGGGTGCTGGAGCATAATGCACTTCGATTTGTTCATCCCAACACTCTTGAAAAGGTGTGCGTGTCGTAACCATACGATACTCAGGCTTACTGGTAATAACGCGTACCTCTTCTGTAAAACTAATGGTCTCCGCATAAAGGAGAGAACCCAAAAGTAGAAGCGGTGCATAAAATATTTTTTTCATGTTTCCTCCTTTTTTTGGAATTGTATCACAGGGATTTGAATGAAGTGTTAACGAAACTTACAGTCAAAATTTGTTATTATTTTTGCAAAATATCAAGGAGCGGTGCGTGAACCATTTGATTAATACACGAGATTTTTCGTTAGAAGAGATTGAGCAGTTGTTTGAGAGAGCAACAGAGTTTTTAGATGAAAAACCACGAGAAATTTTGAAAAACAAAACGGTCATCACCATCTTTTTTGAAAACTCTACACGAACACGCAGTAGTTTTGAAATTGCAGCCAAACGCCTTGGCGCAATGGTTGTGAGCCTTGATGTCTCCCGCAGTTCTTCGAGTAAAGGTGAAACGCTTTTTGACACCGCAGCGAACCTTGATGCCATGGGCCCCGATGCGATTGTCGTGCGCCATAAAAGCTCAGGCGTTCCTCATATCTTAGCCAATTATGTTAATTGTCCGATTGTTAATGGCGGAGACGGAAGCCACGCACACCCAACGCAAGCTCTTCTGGATCTTTTTACGATGAGACGCCATTTTGGCGATGTCCGAGGTAAAAAAGTCGCCATTGTAGGGGATATTAAAAATTCACGCGTGGCGAACAGCAATATCGAACTTTTAGCCCGTGTCGGGGTTGAAGTTATTCTTGTGGGACCTCCGCATTTCCTTCCTCAAACAGATCTTCGTGTACACCACCGTATAGAAGAAGTGATTGATGAAGTCGATGTCATCATGAGTTTACGTGCCCAAACTGAGCGCCATGCAAACCAGATTTATGCGTCACTGAAAGATTATGGTACCGATTTTTGCATTACCTCAAAACTGATGGGAGATCGTGATATTATCATCCTTCATCCAGGTCCTGTACACCGTAATGTGGATGTGGATGACTTTATGATGAAAGATCCACGCTCCAAAATTTTAGAGCAAGTTAAAAATGGTGTTGCTGTTAGAATGGCGGTTTTGGAGAAGCTGATTGAACATTGAGTTTGCTTCCAAACTCAATGCTTTAGGAACAATCCGAGAGCCTTTTTTCTTTGTGATTGACTACGCTGCTAAAAACTTCTATATTGAGGCATTACAAAATTTAGATCGTAATGTTTTATACCAAGTAGAAACACACACCAACACCATAAAACCTAGTGCATCTAAAGAATTTTCATGGCAAAAAACTTATCCTCACAAAGAACGGTATCTTGCCCAAGTTGAAGCTGTGATTGAAGAGATTAAATCGGGTAATACGTATATGCTCAATCTCACATCTCCTACTACACTAGAGCTAAATTGCACGTTGGAAAATCTTTTTTACAGCGCAAATGCACCCTTTAAACTCTGTTTCAAAGAAAAATTCGTCTGCTTTTCTCCTGAGCGTTTTATTAAAATTACAGACAATCAGATCAGTACCTATCCGATGAAAGGGACGATTGATGCAAGTATTCCCCATGCTGAACATATCATTTTAAACGACGAGAAAGAAAAAGCTGAGCATGTCATGGTGGTCGATCTTTTACGTAATGACCTCTCCATCGTTTCAAAGCAAGTGCGTGTGGAGCAGTTTCGTTATGTTGAGAAGATTCAAGCTGGTGAAAAGGAACTTTTACAAGTCAGTTCTAAAATAACAGGAAATCTGGAAAAAAATTGGCATGAAAATGTGGGTAATATCATCGCTAAACTTCTGCCAGCAGGCTCTATCAGTGGAACACCAAAGCGAAGTAGTATGGAAATTATAGAACGCGTTGAAGGGTATGATAGAGGCTATTTTACGGGCATCTTTGGCGTTTATGATGGACAATGTTTAGACAGCGCTGTGATGATTCGTTTTTTAGAAAAAACAGAGGACGGTTATCTGTTTAAAAGTGGTGGAGGCATCACACTTTTGAGCGATGCCCAAAAGGAGTACGATGAGTTGTGTGATAAAGTCTATATCCCCGTGTTTTGAGACCCTCAAAGCGGTGAATGGCGAAATTTCGCATCTTCTGTTTCATCAAGCACGGTTTGATAAAACACGCAAAGAGCTTTATGGCGCAACGCATAAAATTGTGCTTGCTGAGCACCTAGATCCACCCAAAGATGCTTTATACCGTGTGCGTGTGGAGTATGCCAAAGAGATTCAAAAAATAGAGTATATCCCCTATATACCTCGCACTATTCAGACTTTTGCACTGGTAGAAGCAGACATTGACTATAGGTACAAATATTGCGATAGGGAAGTTTTAAACAGTCATCGTGTACCTCATGTGGATGACGTGCTTTTTACGTGTAACAAAGAGCTTAAAGATACGAGCATTGCCAATATTGCGCTTTGGATTGATGGAGAATGGAAAACACCGTTTCATCCCCTTTTAGAAGGAACGACGCGGGCTCGCCTGCTTGCCAGTGGGCTTTTGAAGTGTGATGTATTAGAAACTAAAAGCCTTCAAAAAGCCGAGAAATTTGCTATAATGAATGCACTTATAGGATTTAAAATCATTGATAATGTATTATGGATAAAGGAATAAACTTTGAATTGGGATCTTTCATCACTCTACGAAAACGAAACGTTGTTAGAAGCGGATTTAAATGATGCGGCAACGCGCGCAAAAAGTCTTGAATCTGTCTGTAAAGGTAAACTTAAAGAGTTACATGTAAACGAATTTTTAGAATCGATCAGGGAATATGAAGCGATCAATGAGAAGCTTGGTCGCATTATGACCTATGCATTTTTGAAATTTGCCACCAATAGCGACAATGGTGGTTTTTATGCTAAATACCAACAAGCACATTCTAACATTGCTGAAAACCTTCTCTTCTTTGAACTTGAATTTAACAAACTTTCCAAACCTAAACAAGAAGAGTTGATTGCCTCTGCACCAATGTATAAGTACTACTTAGAATCCTTGATGGAAGAAAAACCGTATCAGTTGAGCCAAAAAGAGGAGCGTATTCTTCTTAAAAAAGAGATGACATCAGCGTCTGCTTTTAGTAGGCTTTTTGATGAGCATTTCAGTCGTTTAAAGTTTGCCTATGAGGGTGAAAAACTCTCTGAAGAGGAGATTTTGAGCAAACTCCAAGACTCTAATCGTGACGTAAGACAAAAAGCAGCAAATGCCTTTACAAAGGGCTTAAAGCCGCATCAACCGCTTCTTGCATACATCTTCAATATGATTAAAACCGACCTTGCAAATGAGTGCGAACTTCGAGGCTACAAAAACGCAGAACAACCACGCCATATGGACAATAAAATTACGCAAAAAAGTGTAGATGCTCTCATTAAAAGTGCAGAGAGTAGCTTTCATTTGGTGCAAGACTATTATGTTCAAAAAGCAAAACTTTTAGGGCTTCCTGAACTGTATGAATACGATCGCTATGCCCCATTAGAGGCTTCAAGTGCTAAGTTTGATTTTCAAACATCTAAACAAATTGTTTTAGATGCTTTTAAAAAATTTAATCCTAAATTTTACGAAATTGCTTCGTTGGCATTTGAAAAAGGGTGGATTGATGTTTTTCCAAAAGATAAAAAAAGAGGTGGCGCATTTTCACACCCTGCAACACCGAGTACGCATCCTTATGTACTCTTAAATCACACCGATACCAGACGCGATCTTTTTACGTTAGCCCATGAACTAGGACATGCAATTCATCAATACCTTTCTCGTGATGTAGGGTATCTTGGAAGTGATACCCCTCTGACGACTTCAGAAACGGCTTCCGTTTTTGCTGAGATGTTGGTGTTTGATGCGATTAAAGATGGGCTGAGCGCAACTGAGAAACGTTCACTTTATGCCAGTAAAATTGAAGATATTTTCTCTACGCTTTATCGCCAAATTAATTTTACAACGTTCGAACGTAAAGTACATGCACATGAGGGCGAATTGGATCTTCCAACGTTCAATCAATACTGGATGCAAGAGAGCCAAAAGATGTTTGGTAAAAGCATCACATTGACAAAAAATTATACGATCTGGTGGAGTTACATTCCTCATTTTATTCACTCACCGTTTTACTGTTATGCTTACAGTTATGGACAGTTACTTGTTTTAGCGCTTTATGGATTGTATAAAAAAAGTGATAAAGCAACGTTTGTACAAAACTATACAAACTTTTTGAGTGCAGGGGGTAGCCAGAGCCCTAAAGAGCTTATTAAGAAATTTGGTTTTGATATTGAAGATGAACAATTTTGGCAACTAGGTATTAGCGAAATAGAATCCCTCTTAAAAGAGTTTAAAGGAATGTGTGATGCTTGAAGGCTTACTGGGGAGTGAAGAATTTCATGGTTTGATGAAAAAACACGCTAAAGAAGTTTTGGAGTTGCTCTTAAAACGTGGGGTTAATTTTTCGATTCTAACAAACATTGCTGATGTGACGTTTGACCCTCCGTTGCCTGCGCAGATTAGCCAAAATTTTAAACCGATTACGATGTTTTTTCTAGCTGGGTACACTTTTGAGAGTACTCAAATTTACAATGGTAAAATTAGTTTTGAAGCAGGATTTGGAAGTGACAATTTTGGCTCTTTGGTGAGCCTCCCTATTGAAGCAGTTTTACAGATTATCATTGAAGAGATACCTGTATTTATCAATCTGAGTACGCCACCAAAAGCTGTTATGAAGGTGCCTAGAGAGAATGGACTTAAACGCTCGATGGAAGCGTTAATGTCCAATCCCGACAATCATAAATTGATTAAAAAGTAATGTTTAGGCTTTAATGTCTTGTTTACTCATGATATAGTTGATCACATTATCAATGAGTGCATCGTGTTTGCGATCTTTGATATAGCAAAGGTAGAGCATTCGTGTCAGTTTTAAGCCCTTCATTTTCGTTGTATATAAGATTCCTTTTTCAACTTCTTCCGCAATAATATGCTTGGAGAGAATTGAAACCGTAGGCGTATCTTCAATATTGGCTTTCATGAGAGTATGTTTAACAGCAGTAGAGCTGGTCACAATACTTTTAACTTTAAAACTCTTACAATCCACATCCATTTTTTCAAATGTTTCATGAATGATCTTTCTGGTGTTAGACTCTTCTTCACGACAGATCCAATTGTAGGAGAGTAAATCCTCTTTTTTAACCAGTTTTGGAAGCGGTGAGCGAGAGGTGATGACGAGTTCATCTTCTAGCCATTCACGATAAATAATGCCCTCTTGAAAAATTGGGGCTTCAATCAGGGCTAAATCCACCTTTTTATCGAGCAGTTTTTCGGTAATATCCACAGCATCTTCCACTTTGAGCATCACATTATTTTTAATCGCTTCTTGAATGTCATTGAGAAAATCTGGCAAGATGTAGTTTCCAATAACAGGCGATGCGCCAAGAACAAAAATAACCTCTTTATTGACCAAACGTAACATTTCACGCTCAGCTGCTAAAAGGTGCTTTTCAAGCTTTAGTGCTACTTTATAAAGCTCTTCACCTGCGGTGGTAAGCTTAATACCATTTTTTTTACGATCAACAATTTGAATGTCTAAGTACTCTTCTAAAAGTTTGATTTGTTGTGTGACAGCAGGCTGGCTGATTCCCAGTTTTTTGGAGGCTTTAGAGAAGCTTTTTTCGCGCACAACGGTTAAAAAGGTTTCTACTTTGGAGAAATCTTTAAGCATGAAATAATCCTTACTAATTATATGAATTTCTTTTATAACTAGGGATGATTATAACGAAAAATAATAGCAAAAACAATGCGTTATATCATGATCTTTTTTTTCAAAATAGATCTCTGTATGCGTGTTGTAAAGAGGAAAAAAAAGGATGGAGTTTTGCTTAAACTTTTTTCGCTATAATAAATACAATTTATATCATAAAAAAGTAGATGAACGTATGCAAGATTTAACGATGTTAAATGAATCACAACAAGATGCGGTAAAATGTGTAGATGGTCCTGTGCTTATATTAGCAGGTGCAGGGAGTGGAAAGACAAAAACGATCACGTCTCGTTTAGCGTATCTTCTCTCGTTAGGGATTCCACCAGCCAATACCTTGACGCTCACCTTTACCAACAAAGCCGCTAGCGAGATGCGCGAGCGTGCTATGGCGATGATCGAAGAGCACAGTTATCCACCTCTTTTGTGTACATTCCATAAATTTGGTCTGCTTTTTTTAAAGTTTCATATTGAAAAACTGGGTCGCAAAAACAGTTTTGTCGTCATCGATACGGATGACAAAAAGCGTATTTTAAAAAGTTTCAATACCAGCACTGAACTTCCCACGGGCATGATTGCCAGTGAAATTTCACGCTATAAAACATCCTTGATTGACCCTAAAGTGGCATGGGAAAAAGCAGAGCAAAAAAGCTACCAAGTCATTGCGAAACTCTATGAACAGTACGAAGATTATTTAGCGTCCAATAACCTCGTCGATTTTGATGATCTTTTAGTGCTTCCATATAAAATCTTAGAGGGTGATGACGCGCTTTGCGAAGAGGTGAGCCGTCGTTATCAGTACATCATGGTCGATGAGTACCAAGATACGAATGAACTTCAATACAAATTGCTTCGCAAATTGTGTCATACCCATAGCAACCTTTGTGTTGTAGGCGATGATGACCAGAGTATTTATGGTTGGCGTGGGGCAAACATTAAAAACATTTTGGAATTTCACGAGTCGTTTGAGAATGTTAAAATCGTGAAGTTAGAAAAAAACTACCGCTCAACCACGCAGATTTTGAAAGCAGCGAACGATCTTATCGAACACAATCGTGGGCGTATTGGTAAAGTGCTTGAGAGTACGAAAGGGGAAGGCAAAGCGATTGAAGTGATGGATTCACACGATGAAAACCAAGAAGCTCACTCTATTGCAAAGCGTATTCGCAAGCTGATTGAAAGTGGTGTAAACCCTCATGAAATTGCTGTTTTATACCGTATTAACGCCCTTAGCCGTTCACTCGAAGAAGGTCTTAATAAGGAGAAAGTTCCTTACAATATGGTGGGTGGTGTCAAGTTCTACGAGCGTGCTGAGGTTAAAGATGTCATCAGTTACCTTCGTGTGATTGCCAATCCTCATGATGATTTTTCCATCAAACGCATTATCAATCGCCCTAAACGAGGGCTTGGTAAAGTGACCATTGATCGAATTTTTAAATCAGCGTACGACAATCATCAGTCGATTTATGAGTACATTACATGTAATGAAGCTGCTATTGAAAAAGAGGCTACCAAAAAAGCTTCGCTGGCTCTTAAAGAGTTTGTTCAAAACATTGCTCATATGCAGAGCATCCAGCAAAACTCTACGTACGATATGATTGATGCGATTGAAGAGTCTTTTGCGATTAAAGAGTACTACAATAATCAACCCGATTCCCTAGATCGTCTTTCAAACATCGATGAATTTTACGGACTTTTCCGTGATTACGTGAAGCAAAATCCGCAAATGGGTGTGGATGACTTCTTAAATGAGCTTGCACTCCAAAGTGACCAAGATCAGATTGATAGTGAAAATATCTCCATTATGAGTATTCACGCCAGTAAAGGTTTGGAGTTTGAATATCTGTTTGTGATTGGTTTGGAAGAGGGCTTCTTTCCTCTCATTGGAGACGGCAGTGACATTGAAGAAGAGCGTCGTTTGGGGTATGTTGCCATTACTCGCGCCAAAAAAGAGTTAACGCTTAGTTTCTCCGGGAGTCGTTTTTACAAAGGGCGAAGAACGGAACTGACCAAAAGTAGGTTTCTCAAAGAAGCAGGTGTCTGCGAGGGAAGCTTGATCTTGGAAAAAACGACTTCGTTTAAAAAGGGCGATCTTGTTAAACATAAAATCTTTGGCATTGGTCGTGTGACCGAAGTGAGTAAAGTAGGACGTGAGTTTAAATTGCAGATCAACTTTAGTGGTACCAGAAGGGATATCTTAGCGTCGTTTGTGGAGAAGATCTAGTGGATAATCGCCTTTTTGTTGCGTATAAACCCGCAAGTATGGTCTCAAACCATTTTTTAAGCCGAATTAAACGACGTTACAATATGAAAAAAGCGGGATTTTCAGGCACGCTTGACCCGTTTGCACAAGGGGTTTTAATCATTGCCTTTGGGCAGTTTACGAAATTGTTTCGTTTTTTGAAAAAAGCGCCGAAAACATATCGAGCGACACTGTGGATGGGTGCATCAAGTCCTACATTAGACATCGAAAAAATTGAACATATCGAACAGATGATGCCGTTTCATCCTGATTCTGTCAATTTTGTATTGCAAAGTATGGTAGGCGAAAAAACTTATCTGCCTCCAAAATATTCGGCTAAGAAGATTGATGGAGCGCGTGCCTATGATCTTGCTCGTAACGATAAAGAATTTGAACTAAAAGCCATTACAAGCACTATTTATGACTGCCATTTGATTCACTACGCACATCCTTTTTTGACCTTTGAGATTACGATTTCGGAAGGTGGCTATGTGCGAAGTATTGGCGCATTGATTGCTGAGAGATTAGGATTTAGTGGGTGTTTAAGTGCCTTAGAACGCCTTAATGAAGGCAAATTTTTCTATGAGAATGAGCGAGCATTAAATCCGTTGGATTATCTTGATCTTCCTGTAAATCGTTATCTCAGTGAGTCTCAAGATATCCTCTTGGGACGCAAGCTTAGTGTAGAAAATTTTGAAAAGCAAGCAGAGGGTATCTATCAAATCGTTATCGATGAAATGCTCAGCGTTGTGGAAATCAGCGCAAATGGAGTAGAATATCTCCTAAATTCACTATCGCTAAAGGCGTAACATGTTAATACTCACACGAAAAATCGGAGAGGGTGTTGTTTTAAATGAAAATATTACGGTTCGGGTTATTGAAATCTCAAAAGGTGTGGTCAAACTTGGCTTTGATGCGCCCAAAAATATGTTGATTTTAAGAGAAGAGCTTGAACGTGCGATTAAAGAAGCCAATATTGAAGCCAGTAAAAACACGAATCATAGTGAGCTATTCAGTCTTAGTGAGAAACTTAAATAATGCAATATAACGCACACGCTAAGGTCAATATTTTTCTTAAAATTGTAGGAAAGCGCGGTAACTACCATGAGCTACTCTCTCGTTTTATGGTAGTTCCTTCTTTGTATGATACTCTCAGTTTTGTTCCTAAAAAGAGCAAAGCAGCCTTTGAGTTGATGGGTGATTTTAATTGTGCACTTGAGCACAATACGCTTTACCGTACGTTTATGGTATTAAAACAGCATGGTTTTGCCAAAGAAGTTGAGCGTGTGATGAGCGAATATGCGTTACATGTCACTAAAAACATCCCTACAGGTTCAGGTCTTGGTGGTGGAAGTAGCGATAGCGCTACCTTTTTAAAAATGTTGAATGAGGTAGGCTCTTTAGGGCTGAGTGTAGAAGAGATGATGCGCATTGGAAGCGAAGTAGGGGCTGATGTGCCTTTCTTTGTCTCAGATTACGAGAGTGCCAATGTGAGTGGTATCGGTGAGGTTGTTGAAAAATGTGATGAAACAGCCCTTGATATCGAAGTCTTTACACCGCCACTTGCCTGCAATACAGCATTGGTGTATAAAACCTATAGGGAATATTTCTTGCAATCCATGGATCAAGCGTTAGCTTTAAAAATGGTTGCATTAAAGAGCCCTGAACTGTTAAGTGGTTTTAGTAAAGAAGAACTTAACGATCTGTTTCCTGCATGTTTAAAAGCTTATCCAGAACTAGGCACGTATGCCAAAGAAGGATGGTTTTTTAGTGGCAGCGGAAGCAGTTTTTTCAGATTAGCGCATAAGGTAAACAATGGGTGAAGCTGTCGCACGCAATAAAAAAGCGTTCCATGACTATGAAATTTTAGAGAAACTTGAAGCGGGTATTGTACTTCAAGGCAGTGAAGTGAAGGCGATTCGTCAAGGTAGAGTCAATCTTAAAGACTCGTTTGTAAAGATCATCAAAGGGGAGGCGTTTTTGCTCAATGCGCATATTTCGCATCTCTCAACGGCGAATCTCAATTATGCTCCCAATGAGCGGGCTCCTAGAAAACTACTTTTACATATGAAGCAGTTGCGTAAATGGGATATGAAAGTTGCTAAAGATGGGCTCACTATCGTACCCCTTGCGATCTATTTTAATGCTAAAAATCTTGCGAAAGTTGAGATTGCATTAGCACGTGGTAAGAATGAACATGATAAGCGAGAGAGCTTAAAAGAGAAAGATGCCCAAAGAGAAGCTAAAACAGCTCTCAAAAATTACGCTTACAAAGAGTAGTTTACATATTATTTATCTAAACAAAGTAGAATAAACCAAAAGTTAGTATGAGGGAAACATGAAAAAATTAATCAGTTTAATCGCGGTTATGACATCGCTCTTGTTTTTAGGATGTGGTTCGGAGTCATCAAGCGTTCCACTTGTTAAAGAAACCTATAAAGAGGGTGACAAAGTTGAAATTAAAAGTGTTGCAGGTGCTAAGATAACACTGCTTCGTAAAAATGGTGGTTTTGTACTTGAAGATGATGAGAGTAAAATTATTTTAATCGATATTTTTGGGACATTTTGTGTGCCATGTCAAGAAGAGGCTCCCTCTTTGATGGATTTTCAACTTCAAAACAGCGATGATGTTATGCTCATCGGGCTTAACTATTTTGAAGAGGTAAGCGATGAGTACGTGGTCGAAAATTTTGCAGCAAAATACAATGCCTATTATTTCATTACCAATTCACCTAAAAATAAAAAAATTGTTGAGACCATTGTTCAAGATATCGCCTATAAGGGAACATTGCAAGTGCCGTTTAAAGTGGTTCTTAAAGAAGGAAAATATCAAAAATTAACCGATATTTACAACCCTTCCAATCTTGAAAATAAGTTTTATATCGGAAAAGTAGGTTTGGATATTATCCAACAAGATATTGACAAACTTACAGCAAAATAGAGGCTATAAATGCACCATTTAGAAGGGGATTTTCAAAACGAAACGATTGATGCTATAGAGGTCAAAGAGCCACGAATGTACAAAGTTTTGTTGCTCAATGACGATTATAGTAGCATGGAATTTGTTATTAAGGTTTTAATGCAGATTTTTCATCATAGTTTTGAAAAAGCAACTGAAATTATGCTCAGTGTCCATGAACAAGGCAAAGGACTTTGTGGGGTTTATACCTATGAAATTGCTGAGACAAAAGTAGTGCATGTGCGAAAAATGGCAAAAGAGGAGCAATTTCCGCTTCGTGCCATTATGGAAGAAGAGTAACTCTTTTTCTAAGCTTATTATGTAAAAAAGGAGAAGATTATGGTTAGCCAAGAACTCAATTTCGTTTTTAACGATGCCATTGCGTTTGTAAGGAAGCATCGTTACGAATATATTACCGTTGATCACCTCTTTTTCGCTCTTTTGAGCAATGAACACGTGGCTGAACTTCTTATCAATTGTGGACTCAGCATTACCTTCTTACAACGCTCTATGGAAAAGTATTTTGTCGCTAATCCTCAAGTCGTTCCAAGCGAAGAAAATTATGAGCCATTAGAAACGGTAGCACTTTCTCGTGTGGTTGAATCCATGATGCTTCATGTCAAAAGTGCGGGCAAATCTGAAGCAAGCGTATTTGATCTTTTAATCGCTATGATGGATGAGAGCAACGCTTTTTGTGTTTCGCTTTTATTTCAACAAGGGGTGGATAAACTTTTGGTTGTTGAAGAAGTAACAGCCATGAGTGCACCACAAAATAAAGAGCAAAGCCTTGGTGAACAAAAAGAGAGCGCACTTGGAAAATACACGCTTGATTTGATAGCGCTTGCAAAGCAAAAACAGATTGATCCGCTCATTGGACGTGCTGATGAGGTGAAGCGCGTGATGCAAGTGTTGTGTCGTAGAAAGAAAAACAACCCTCTGCTTGTGGGTGAACCAGGTGTGGGTAAAACAGCCATTGTCGAAGGTTTGGCAGAAAAAATAAGTGAAGGTGCTGTGCCTGAAATTTTAAAAGAGACTCCTGTTTATGCCCTAGATATGGGCTCTCTGCTTTCAGGTACGAAATACCGTGGTGATTTTGAAAAACGTCTGAAAGAAATCCTCACTGAACTTGAAGCAAAAAAAGGGGCTATTTTATTTATCGATGAGATTCATACCATCGTAGGAGCAGGAGCAACGAGTGGTGGCTCGATGGACCTTTCCAATCTTTTAAAACCAGCTTTGGCTTCTGGAAAAATTCGCTGTATAGGGGCTACAACCTATGGAGAATTTCGTAATTTCTTCGATAAAGACAAAGCCCTTAGCCGTCGTTTTGCCAAGATTGACGTGTTAGAGCCAAGCCTTGAAGATTCCTTTTTGATCCTCAAAGGGCTTAAAGGAAGCTATGAAAAACATCATGGTGTAAAGTACCCTAATGAAGTTATTCGAGCTTCGGTTGAGCTTGCTAAAAAATACATTAGCGATAAATTTTTACCCGATTCTGCGATTGATCTCATTGATGAAGTGGGCGCCTCATTTCATCTGGAGAAAAAACGTAAAAAAGTGGTTGAAATGAGTGACCTTGAAGCGGTTCTCTCGCGTATTGCCAACATCCCAAGTCGCAGTGTGACTAAAGATGAGGGTGAAGTGATGCAACACCTAGAAGCACATCTTAAATCCAAAATTTTTGGACAAGATGCAGCTATTGAATCACTGGTTAAAGCGATTAAACGAAGCCGTGCAGGGCTTGGAAATCCTACTTCACCGATTGGCTCTTTCTTATTTGCAGGCCCTACAGGTGTGGGTAAAACCGAAGTGGCTAAACAGTTGGCATATGAACTAGGAGTCCATTTTGAGCGTTACGATATGAGCGAATATATGGAAAAACATACGGTGAGTCGTCTGATCGGTGCTCCTCCTGGCTATGTAGGCTATGATGAGGGCGGACAACTCAGCGAAGCGATTAAAAAACATCCGTACACCGTTCTTCTTTTAGATGAAATTGAAAAAGCACATCCTGATATGCTCAACATCTTGCTGCAAATTTTTGATAGCGCAACGTTAACCGACAACAATGGAACAAAGATTGATTTTCGCAATGTTATTATCATCATGACATCCAACCTTGGAACAAAAGAAGCTCCAACCATGGGCTTTACGAAGAGTGAAAGTAGTCGAACGGATCATGCGATTAAAGAGTTCTTCTCACCTGAGTTTAGAAATCGTTTGGATGAAGTCATTCATTTTGCATCGCTTTCTGAATCGGTGATGATCAATGTTGTTGAAAAACTCTTAAATGAACTCACCGAGCAGCTTAAAGATAAAAAAGTTGAGATTGTTGCAACACCTGCGGCTAAAAAGTACTTGGCAAGTGAGGGTTATAGCAAAGAGATGGGTGCTCGTGTTATGCGTCGCGTCATTCAAGAAAAAATCAAAACACCACTTTCCGAAGAGGTTCTGTTTGGAAAACTCAAAAATGGTGGTGTGTGTAAGATAGATTATAAATCTCAAAAATTGGTCTTTAGTTACAGCGGTGGCAACTAAGATACTCATTCCTCAGTTGCATCCAAGGGATTTTACCTTTCCTGATCCTCAGGATGCAAGCTCTGAGGGGCTCTTAGCATGGGGTGGCGATCTCAAATCTGAGCGCCTCCTTCGTGCTTACACGAAAGGTATTTTCCCATGGTTTAATGAAGGCGATCCTATTTTATGGTGGTCTCCCGATCCTAGGCTCATTCTTTTCCCTTCCGATATCAAAATCTCCAAAAGTTTAGCCAAAAGTATGAAAAATTACGAGATACGTTATGACACGTGCTTTGAAGCTGTAATGCGTCAATGTTTACTCACAAGGCTTGAAAAAGGACAAAAGAGTTGGATTAGCGAAGATTTAATCTCTGCATTTTGTGATTTACATGAAAAGGGTTTCGCTCATTCGGTAGAGTGTTTTTTTGATGGTCAATTAGTGGGAGGTTTGTATGGATTGTATCTTGGAGGCGTATTTTGTGGCGAGTCGATGTTTTCAACCAAAAGCGATGCTTCAAAGGCGGCTTTGGTAGGTTTGTGTGAGAAAATGAAAGATTTGGGTGGTGATTTTATAGACTGTCAGCTTCCAACCGATCACCTTCAATCTTTAGGTGCGTGTGTGATTTCACGCGAGAAATTTTTAGGTATGTTAGAAAACGCTTTAGAAAATTGCACGACGAAGCTGTGGTAATTTTGCGCCTTTTTGCCTTTAGATGTAAAAGAAGTATAGAATGATAGAAAATGTTGCTCCCGTCTTTATTTTTGTTGCCTTAGGGTATATCTTTAAAAAAATCAAACACGATATTTCAGAGGCTTTAACCGAGTTTGTGATCTACTTTTCGCTCCCTGCACTTGCCCTTTCAAAAATCCGTCATATGACCTTTAGCCATGAAGTTTTTTCCATTATTCTCATTGCCTATATTACGATGGCACTCTCTTTGGCTTTGGGCTATATCGCTGGTCGTTTTATGAAAATGGATCGAAAAAATCTCGTCACAATGATGGTGATTGTCGGCTTTGGCAATACAGGATTTGTAGGCTTTTCTTATATCGAATCTTTTTACTCGTTACATGCGGTTAGTTATGCGCTCGTGTATGATCAAATTGGTACGTTTATTGCCTTGATGACGTTTGGTATAGCACTCATTGCATGGGGTGGCGGACAAGAACAACGTGTGCGTGATGTTGCAAAACAGATGGTTTTTTCACCGCCACTTCTTGCTATTGTTGTTGCGATCTATTTTCAAGATACAGAATTTCCTCCACTCATTGAAACCATTCTCGATAAGTTTCAAGCCACACTGATTCCCTTGGTCACTGCTATCGTAGGTATGAAGTTAGAGTTTCGGACTTTATCGCTTTACTTCAAGGAGAATATGGTCGCACTCAGTCTTAAGATGGTCATTGCGCCCCTTTTGATGCTTATAGGATTTTATTTCTTTGCCGATTTAAAAGCCGAATGGATTAGGGTCACTTTTCTAGAAACAGCAATGCCTCCGATGACGATGGCAGTGGTTTTTGGAATTAGGGGAGGGCTGAATCGAGACCTATTGATTAATGCCCTTGCTTTAGGCATTCTCTTTTCATTTGTCAGTATTGGTTTATGGAATCTTATCATTTCATAGTAACTAATAGACTTCTTTTATAACCCATTGAAAAAAGAGTATCGCTTATAGCACATCACTTTTTAAAACTAAAAACATCGCCATAGCTTTGGCTATGACTCAATTTTGAGTTTTAAAAATTAACGCACTCTCAGTAAACTCTTTATCTTTTCAAGAGTTATAAAAGAAGCCTAAATGATCAAAGAAATTTTTATATAAAAGAGAGTATTATACTCTTCTTAATAAGCGGTGGGCTCATCGGAGCTCTTATTCAAACTTTTAATTTTACTTTATGTTTCGTATCTTCTTGAAACCGTAAATGGAAAACAAAAGGATGGAAAACAAGTTTTCAGACTTTATGCTTGAGAGGTTTTACTCGAAAGCATAAAAGTTTTCAAAAAAACAAGCGTTTTTATACCCGAAGGGGTTTAAAAAACAAGCGTTTTTGGAGAATGTGTCTGAAAATGGGAAAACAAAGAAATGGAAAACAAAAATGGAACACACAAAACACTACCTTTTTACCTCTGAAGTGGTAAGTCCAGGTCACCCCGACAAATGTGCAGATATCATTGCTGATAGTATTGTTGATGCACTCATTATTGCTGATAAAAACTCACGCGTTGCCAGTGAAGTCTTTGTTGCAGGTAAGCATGTTATCATTGGTGGCGAGGTCAATACGAAAAGTATTCTCACATTTGCAGATTATGAGAAAATCGTTAAAGATGCACTTATTAAAATTGGATATGATGGAAAATCTGCTTTTACAAAAGAGCAATGTCTCTATCCTGATGAAGTCAAAGTTCAAGTATTGCTTAATCAACAAAGTAGCGACATTAACCAAGGTGTTGATCAAGAGAGTGGCGAAATTGGTGCAGGCGATCAAGGCATTATGTTTGGTTTTGCTTCATCTGAAACGGCTGATTTTATGCCAGCAGCAATCACATATGCAAGAATGTTGTGTGATAAAGTCTACAACTATGCGCTCAAACACAACCATAAACTGGGTGTTGACATCAAAACACAAGTAACCGTAGATTATGGCACCAAACAAAATTTTGAAGAGTGCAAACCCCAAAAAATTCATACGATTGTTGTCTCTGCTCCTTCAAATGAAAATATGCCAATTGAAGAAGTAAGAGCCTTGATTAAGGGGCTGATTGACGATACAGGGCTTCCAACAGAACTGTATGATCCAAACGATACAATTATTCATATTAACCCAACAGGGCGTTATGTCAATCACAGTTCATTGCATGATTCTGGACTAACAGGACGTAAACTCATCGTGGATAGTTTTGGCGGTTATTCACCTATTGGTGGTGGTGCACAATCGAGTAAAGATTACACTAAAGTAGATCGTAGTGGACTTTATGCCGCTCGTTGGATTGCAAAACATATCGTAGCCGCTGGTCTTGCTAAAAAATGTTCTGTTCAACTCTCTTACGCTATTGGTGTGGCAAAACCTGTCTCCATTGCAGTTGATACCTCTGGAACCTATACCAGCATCAGTGATGATGAACTCTCTTCTTTTGTTCTTGAAACGTTTAGCTTGACACCTCGTTGGATTATTGAAAAATTTGGTTTGGATAAACCAAGTAGCGAAACGTTCTTATACGCAGATGTTGCAGCACGTGGACAAGTAGGGCAGAGTGACTATCCTTGGGAAAAATTGGATAGCCTAGAGATCTTTAAAGCACTTAAAAAATAGTTTACATGTAAAGCTTTTAAAGGCACTCAAAAGAGTGCCTTTAAGGCAATATAACGCCGCTTTTGCCACTATTGGCACTATGATAAATGACCGTTTGATACTTTTTAGCATACAATCGTAAGAGTAAATATTGCAATGTTTGCTCTATTGAAGGGCTAAACCATGCGTTATTGCTAATGACAATCATCTGTTTAGGATTTCCCACAAAGAGCTTATCGTTTGTTCCTTCATAACAAATAGCACTTCTAAATGCTATACCATCAATTATAAAATCGTGTGGTTCTTTTGCTTTTTGATAATCTTTTGCGCCATCAAAGAAGAGTTTATTGATGATTTCGACGATAAATGCAGGAAAAGGCACTTCCTCACCAAAGGGTACGAGAACGATCTTATGTGCAATTTGCATCTCTCCTTTTTGAAAGAGATACGATGAATTAAAAAATCCTTGATCTTCTTCATAGGTGAGCGAACCCGTAACAATCGTGATTTTTTGAGAATAATTTTTCAATGCGTCGATCAGTCCAGAAGCACGATTTAAATAGAGCGGGAACGCACTTTCTGGGAAAATAATCAGCTCTTTATGCGCAGCAATAGCCTGTTCAATCAACGCAAAATTAAGATCTATCGCCTCTTTTTGATACGCAGCATCCCAACGTTGTGATTGAGGAATGTGCATTAACGGTAGGGCAACATCAAGCGGTGGCAATGAAACAGAAGAGGGGGTGTTCCAGGAAAATGCTGCAATGAGTGGTATAAGTGCAACACTTTTTGTCCATTTTGGAAGAGCCTTAAAAAGAGTAATTGCACTTAAAAAAAGTCCAAAAGCAAGCAATGTGGTTGAGAAATAAGTATCGATTAAAATCAGTTCGAGTTTGAGCCAATTGAAACCGAATGGATCAATAAAACTAACACCCAAAAGCAATGGTAATTGCAGATAAATAGAACTTCCAATTCGTCCAATCAACCAAAACAAAAGTGCATAAACCAGCGCAACACCTAAGATAACAAAGGGGATAAGAAAGCTGAGATCATAATAGACAAAACTAAAACTAATCCAGTAAAACCATAAGAGTCCTATAAACAAACCACTCCAAAACCAGACCACGCGATTTTCGCCCAAAAGAAGGTAAAAACCAGCGATCGCTAAAAGAGAATTAAGAGGACGTAAGGTGATCTCAAAATAGCTTAGATAAATAAAAGCAGAAAGGAATAGAGCGATAACAAAGGCTTTTATTATGTAAATGCGGGTAAAATATATCTCTAAATTTTTTTTCACAAAGGATTTCCATGCAAGGTTCTGCAAGTTTACTCTCTTCTTTACTTCCACTCGTTGTTCTTTTCGCAATTTTTTATTTTCTTGTGATTAGGCCGCAACAAAAACAGGTGAAAAAACACAAAGAAATGCTTGATGCACTTCAAAAAGGTGATAAAGTCATTACCAGTGGTGGTTTAATCTGTGAAGTCGTAAAACCTGAGGAAGATTCTATCAAAGTTAAGCTTAATGATGACGGCGTCATGGTGAAGGTTGCAAGAGAATATATCGCAAAGAAAATCGATGCCTAGTGGTATCTTTAATTACCGCTTAGTCATTTTTCTTATTGCAATTATTTTTGGAGTAGGCATGTCAATGCCTACTTTTTTGCAAAGTGAAAAAGGGGCTAAAATTGCTTTAGGTCTTGATCTTCAAGGCGGTCTTCATATGCTTCTGGGCGTTAAAACAGAAGAGGCTATCAAATCCAAAGTTAAATCCATTGCTTCCAGTATTAAATTTTTTGCGCAAAGCGGAGATATTATTATTGATGACTTTCGTCTTGATGAAGAGGTGCTCTCTTTTACACTTCTTGACAAAGATGAAGAGAAAAAACTCGATGAGATGCTTAAAACGATTAGTGGTTTGCATGTCAACAAAGAAGCTCTAAAATATACTTTGAATTTAGAAGATAAAGAGAAAGAACTCATTAAAGAGTATGCCATTTCTCAAGCTGTTGAAACCATCCGTAACCGTTTGGATCAATTTGGTTTGGCAGAACCTAACGTTGCAAAACAAGGCACCGATAAAATCTTAGTGGAACTTCCTGGTATCAAAACTGCGGAAGATGAGCAACGTGCACGTGAGCTTATCGCTAAAGCAGCCCATTTACAATTAATGGCTGTGGATGAAAAACGACGTGATCGTGCGAATAGTATGAGTCCCACAGAAGCAGCACAATATGGCGATGTCATTTTAAGTGATGCAAGAGGCGATAATATTCGTCATATTCTTAAAGAAATTCCCATCATTGATGGAAGTATGCTGACCGATGCAAAAGTCGCTTTTAGTGAGATGCAACAACCTGTGATTAACTTTACCCTTAACTCTGAGGGCGCTAAAATCTTTGGAGATTTTACAGCCAATAATATTGGCAATCGTTTGGCGATTGTTTTGGATAATAAAGTCTATTCTGATCCCGTTATTCGTGAACGTATTGGTGGAGGAAGTGGGCAGATCAGTGGCGGATTTAGTGTGAAAGAGGCACACGATGTGGCTATAGCCCTTCGTAGCGGTGCTCTTTTAGCGCCTGTAACACTTCTTGAGAAACGAAGTGTAGGTCCTTCATTGGGTGCTGATAGTATTCAAGCAAGCCTTATTGCATTAATCTCTGGATTTGTTCTGATTGTTGGCTTCTTGATTATGTATTATCACATGGCAGGTGTTTTTGCCAGTATGGCACTTTTAGTCAACTTGGTCTTGTTAATTGCTATTATGGCTCTTTTTGGAGCAACACTCACACTCCCTGGTATGGCAGGTATTGTTTTAAGTCTCGGTATGGCGGTAGATGCCAACGTTATTATCAATGAGCGTATTCGTGAACTCTTGCGACAAGGTGTAGCCATTAGACAATCTGTGGAAAAGGGCTATGAAAATGCAATGAGCGCGATTGTTGATGGTAACTTAACCCTAGCTGTTTCATCGATTATCCTTTATGTCTATGGAACAGGCCCTATTAAAGGCTTTGCCATTAGTATGTTGATTGGTAACCTTATTTCAATGCTCACAGCGATATTGGGAACACATGGAATGTATGTAGCGTTAATGTCTTACATTGAAAAACATCATAGTATTAATTTTTGGTTTGGCATGAAAAAGAGAGGTCACTAATGGAATTTTTTTCAAAAGGTAAAATTTACAATTTTATGAAATATGGACGCGTTTTTGTCCTATCAACGCTTTTTTTAGCCATTGTCTCTTTAGTGCTGGTTTTCACAAAAGGATTTAATTACGGTGTTGATTTTGTAGGTGGAACGGTTGTTCAACTCAAGTATGATGCAAAAGCACCGCTTGATAAAATTAGAGAAGACCTTTCAAAAGACAAAATGTTTGCAGGTGCACAAATTACAGAATTTGGCTCACCTGAAGAGATTGTCATTCGTTTTGCAGCGGTAAGTGAGAGTGTAGGACAAGATATTGGCGATCATATTAGAGTGCTTTTGAAAGATACAGGCTCTTTTGATATTCGAAAAGTGGATATTGTAGGACCAAAAATTGGAAGTGAGCTTAGATCAAAAGGTATTATTTCAGCTATTTTAGCGATGATTGGTATTTTGATTTATGTTGCTGTCCGTTTTGAGTGGAAATTTGCAATCGCATCTATTATCACATTGGCGCATGATATTACAATTACATTAGGAGCTATCATTCTATTTGATATTGAGTTTAGCCTTGATGTCTTAGCCGCTGTTTTAACGCTGATTGGTTACTCGCTCAACGATACAATTATTATTTTTGATCGTATTCGTGAAGAGCTTGAAGAGACTAAAAATATGAATTTTTCTGAAATTATTGATATTTGTGTCTCTAAAACACTTTCTCGTACAACGATTACCTCTTTACTCGTTTTCTTTGTTGTTTTAACCCTCTACGTTTTTGGTGGAGAGATTATTCATGGCTTTAGCTTTACAATGCTACTGGGTGTTATTATTGGTACATACAGCTCTATTTTTATCTCTGCACCATTTTTAACGCTTATTGGTTTTAGTGTTGAAAAATACAAAGCGAAGATTGCGCTTAAAGAGAAAAATAGAATAGAAAAAGACAAAATGCGTTCCATGTATGAAAAAGGTACTGTTTAATTTGATGGAGAGAAGATGCAATATAATCCTTTAGAACTTGAAAAAAAATGGCAGCAAACATGGGATCAAACCAATGCGTTTGAACCTCTTGCTGATATGAGTAAGCAAAAAAAATATATTTTAAGTATGTTCCCGTATCCAAGTGGTCGTATTCACATGGGGCATGTGCGCAACTATACTATTGGCGATGCCATAGCGCGTCATCACCGTAAAAATGGTTTTAATGTCTTACATCCAATTGGTTGGGATAGCTTTGGTATGCCTGCTGAAAATGCAGCCATTAAACATGGTGTTCATCCCAAAAAATGGACGTACGAAAATATAGACTATATGCGCAAAGAACTTGCTTCTTTAGGGCTTTCTTTTTCTAAAAAAAGAGAGTTTGCTGCGAGTGATGTCCTTTATACCAAACATGAGCAACGCATTTTTATTGAGATGTTTAACAAAGGGTTGGTGTATCAAAAAAGTGCCACACTCAACTGGTGTAATACCTGCCAAACCGTTTTAGCTAATGAACAAGTAGAAGAGGGGTGTTGTTGGCGATGTGATAATCCTGTAGAGCAACGTCTCCTTCCAGGTTATTACCTCAAAATTACACAATACGCGCAAGAACTTTTGGATGATTGTGAGAAACTCCGTGCTGGTTGGCCAAGTCAAGTTTTAACCATGCAAGAAAATTGGATCGGTCGTAGTGAAGGCTTGGAGTTTTCATTTACATTAAGTGACGCTTCAAAAGCCAAACTTGGAAATCAATTTGATAATTACAAAGTTTTTACCACACGTCCTGATACGATTTATGGCGTCAGTTATTCTGCCCTTGCCCCTGAACATGCTATTGTTAAATATTTGATAGAACATAAGCTGTTAAGTGAAGAAAAAATTGCTCAAATTAAAAAAATGCAAAGCGTTGGAGCAAGAGATCGTGCTCAAGCCCCAAAAGAAGGCGTTAGCTTAGAACTTGATGTCATTCATCCTTTAACAGGCAAAAATGTACCTGTTTGGGTCGCCAACTTTGTCTTGATCGAGTATGGTGGAGGCGCTGTTATGGCGGTTCCTGCACACGATGAGCGAGATTTTGAATTTGCAACAAAATATGATTTAGCCATTATTCAAAGCATTGAAAATGGTACACTCTTTGATGGAAATGCCGCGACCACAGAGTATGGCACACTGGTTAATTCAGGTGAATTTAGCGGGCTTGATTCTAAAAGTGCTCAAAAAGCGATTATTGCGCATTTCGAAGCAAAAAAAATCGGTACAAAAGTTATTAACTACAAACTTCGCGACTGGGGTATTAGTCGTCAGCGCTATTGGGGTGCACCTATTCCAATGATCCACTGTCCAAAATGTGGACTTGTGCCTGAAAAAATTGAAAATCTCCCCGTTGCGCTTCCTGATGATGTTGAAATCAAAGGAGAGGGGAATCCTCTCGATAAACACCCCACATGGAAATTTACAAAATGTCCATGTTGTGGCGAAGATGCCATTCGTGAAACCGATACGATGGATACTTTCTTTCAATCCAGTTGGTACTTTTTACGTTATACCACGGATCCATCATTGTGGAACGATGCACCTTTTGATAAGGTAAGTGCAAATTACTGGATGAATGTCGATCAATATATCGGTGGCATTGAACACGCGATTCTTCACCTGCTATATTCACGTTTCTTTACAAAAGTATTGCGTGATTTAGGCTATGTGAGTTGTGATGAGCCATTTGCCAATCTTTTAACCCAAGGTATGGTGCTAAAAGATGGCTCTAAAATGAGTAAAAGTAAGGGCAATACGGTTGATCCTGATGCGATTATCAAAACCTATGGTGCTGATACAGCGCGTCTTTTTATCCTTTTTGCTGCTCCACCGCAAAAAGAGCTTGAGTGGAACGATAGTGCGGTTGAGGGTGCGTTTAGATTTTTAAAACGTTTTGCTCAAAAAAGTGAAAATGCCGTTGCGTGTACGTCTCTTCCTAGCATGGATCATGCTTCACTCTCTAAAGAGTCTAAGTATGCACGTAAAAAAGTTTATGAAGCTCTTAAAAAGTCTCATGAAATTTATGAGGGAAGTTATACTTTCAATACACTCATTGCTGCATGTATGGAAGCTTTAAACGCATTAAGCGACCAAAATGATCAAGCGGTTTGGAGTGAAGGGTATTTTGTACTTCTTAATCTTTTAGAACCGATTGTTCCACATCTGTGTTGGGAGATGAGTCAAGCACTCTTTGGATGCAAAAATTTAGTACCTCTTTCCATTAAAGAAGAAGTTTTTGTAGAAGAGAGTATGATTTTAGCTGTAACGGTTAATGGTAAAAAACGCGCTGAAATTGAAGTGGAAACTTCCATCTCCAAAGAAGAAGCTCTGCGTCTAGGCAAAGAAAGTGTAGCTAAATGGCTAGAGGGATGTGAACTTGTCAAAGAGATTTATGTTCCTAATAAATTGATTAACGTGGTGGTAAAGTAATATGAAACAACTTTTTCTTGGATTTTTAATAGCAGTTTTTATCAGTGGATGTGGGTATAAACCATCTTCTTATTATGCAAAACAGGCATTAGGAGATAAACTTTATGCTGAAGTAACCATCTCAAGACAAGATCCAAGAAATAGTGTTCTGATTAAAGATGCTGTCAATGAAGCAATTGTTGGTCGCTTTGGTGGCAAATTAGTAGCAAAAGAGCAGGCAGATAGTGTCTTACATGTCAAAATTCAATCGCTCTCTTTTTCTCCAACCGTGTATGATACGTATGGTTATGTTATTGCCTATAAAGCAACGGTTGTCTTAGCAATGCAGTACGAAAATGCCACTAAAAAAGTCGAAAAATTAACGGCAACAGGAGAGTATGACTTCTCTATTGAAGCCAACAGTGTTATCTCTGACACCAATCGCTTTGAAGCTATTCGGTATGCCTCGAGTGATGCTTTAGATGAGTTTGTCTCTAAGATAGCGATTAAAGGACTACGCAATGGCAACAACAATTAATGAGATTATCAGGGATTCACTTGAGCTTATCAAAAGCGAACACCTCAATTTAACACCTGATAATTATGCTAAAGTCTTTTGTAAGGTAGCTAAACAAAAGGGTGTTATTGTTGAAGATTGTCAAAAAGTAGACAAATACACTAAAAAACTTGATCCAAACATTGTCACGGATATGAAGCGTTTTAATATTAGCAATGTTGATGAACTCCTTGCTTTTTTAGTTGCAAAACTCAATCGTGCCAATGAAGGCGATGCCCTAAAAATGGTCAATACTCTGGCTATTTTAACCAAAAGGGTGCTTCAAGCAATTACGTTACTTCATGATGCTAAAGCCACAAGCCTTGCAAATGCCTCATTAGAGCGTCTTGATTTTCACCAAAATTTACAGTCTATTGATCTTGTCAAAGAGAAGTGGTTTGATTTTATCTCCAATTACGATGACAGTTATCTTAAAAAATTAGATGCATTTGGTCATGTGAGTAAAGATGATCTTGAAGCAATGGTTCGAGATCTGATAAAAGTTTTAAGTAAAGACACCAGTGCAGAACTCTATAAGAGTATTGTTCCTCTGATTATTGCTTCATTGGTACCTTCCATTGCCTCAGGGATGAATGATGAGTTAGCCGCTATTAGTCATGAATTGCGCAATTCTCCTGATGCCCTTGGAACGCCTGCCCTTCAGCAAGAGATTAAACAACTTATTTCAAAACGTATAGATTTGGATAAGACAGAAGTGCAAAAGAAAGTTTCTGCTCTGGATAAAATTCTGGATGAAATCAACAAAAAACTCCTTGAACTCATTCAAAGCAGTAACTTTAGTCATGAACAGGTTAAAGTTATTAAAAAAGATTTACAAAATATTAATTTTGAACATGATAGTTTTGAAAATGTACATGTTAAGCTTCTTAATATCGCTTCTTCTTTAGAGAGTGAGACAAGGTCATTAAGTGAGAAGATGATCAGCAATCAAGAGACCATTACAAAGCTTCAGAATCGTGTTTCAAAACTTGAATCAGCTCTTTTGGTGGCAAAGCAAGAGGTTAAGGAAGATTATTTGACGCATGTTGCGACCAAACGTGCTCTTGCAAATGAGCTTGGACGTGTTGAAGATGCGTTTATGCGGTATAAAATTGACTATACGCTCTGTTTTATTGACATAGACCACTTTAAAATGGTCAACGATACCTATGGGCATGAAGCGGGCGATGTTATTCTCTCTACCGTTGGAAAAATTTTACGTAAATATGTGCGCCAAGTTGATTTTGTGGGACGTTATGGTGGGGAGGAGTTTTTAGTTATTCTTCCAAGTACCGATCTTGCCCATGCGATTCATTTTGCGGATAAAATTCGTGCCATTGTGGAACAATTTAAATTTCTCTATAAAAACGAACGTATCAATGTGACTGTAAGCTGTGGTGTATCTCAACGCTCCATGCAAAAATCCAAAGATGAAACACTCAGTGCTGCTGATGGCTTTTTATACAAAGCAAAAGAAGCAGGGCGCAATCAAGTGATGCCAGTGTTGTAATGCAACTGCAACCTTTTTTAGCGACTAAACCGCTTTTTTACGATGAAATTGATTATGCACGTATGCCTAAAGCTTATCAGAGTATAGCGTCTTATCTAAAACTTCCAAAAATTATACATCTTGTTGGCACTAATGGCAAAGGTACAACAGGACGCTTTTTAGCGCAAATGTTGCGAGCCAATGGTTTGCATGTAGGGCATTACACCTCTCCCCATATTCTAAAATTCAATGAGCGTATTTGGTTAGATGGTGTAGATGTGAATGATTTAACGTTAGAAGAAGCTCATAAAACATTGATCTCTTGGCTTGAGCCTTCTATCGCGCTTACTCTCTCGTATTTTGAATATACCACCCTCTTAGCAATGGTTATCTTCTCTCAAAGTTGTGATTATGTTGTTCTTGAAGCAGGGCTTGGTGGCGAATTTGATGCAACCAATGTGTTTCCAAAATGCCTTTCGATTATTACACCCATTGGATTAGATCATCAAGCGTTTTTAGGTGAAAGCATTGAAGAAATTGCACAAACAAAAATTAATAGCGCAACGGGTAATATTGTCTTAGCGAAGCAATATGATGTTAAAGTTTATCCTATTGCTCTATATAAAGCCAAAGTACTTCACAGTAAGCTGTACGGTGTTGAAACATTTTTTGATGAACCAACAAATGAAATTTTACGCGCATATGGTGAGAAACATAATTTACCAGCCTATTTACAAGAGAATTTTAAAACAGCATTTTGCGCATTAAAAGTACTTGGATATGATATTGACTTTAAAACCTTTTTACCGAATGTTTTACAAGGACGTTGTCAAAAACTACTCCCTAATGTCACGATTGATGTAGGTCACAATGTCATGGCTGCAGAGGCATTGGTTGCGAGTTTAGGCAAAAAAAAGGTTATATTGGTCTATAATAGTTACAAAGATAAAGATTTTAGAACAATTTTAACGATTTTAAAACAGATTGTTGAAAAGATTTTGGTGATTGAAATTGACAGTCCACGGGCTGCAAATCAGGCTGATTTGTATGATGCTGCCCATGCATTGGAACTTCCTATCTCTTCTTTTTCAGCTATTCAAAACGACAAAGAGTATTTAGTATTTGGCTCTTTCTCTGTTGTCGAAGCATTCTTAAAGGGTTTCTGTGAAAAATAAATTTACCGTCACAATCTCAGATGTGCATGGTTCACGACATTTTTTATTGCATCAATTGATTAAAAAGTTTTTGCTCTACTTTACACTGTTTGTCGCCTTATCGATTCTCATTGGTAGTTTTGTGATTTTATTTTTGATGAAAGAGGTTTCTTCTTTAGAGGCGAAAAAAGAGAGCGCTGTTGCTGAACGAAATGAACTGCTTGTGCAAAATGAAGAGCTTCAAGCAAAGATTTCTGAAAAAGCGCAAGAGTATGAAAATATTCGTGATAAAATCAGCAATATGGAAGAGATGATGGGTCTTCGTGTCAATGATGATGAAAATATTGACACCAGACTTGAAGAGATTGACGTTACAGTGATGCAGCAAAAAACCTTTTTTGATAATATCCCTAGTGGCGATGTTATGGCATACAGTGACATCTCTTCTAAATTTGGTTGGAGGGAAAATCCTGTTTTAAAACGAAAAGAGTTTCATACAGGACTTGATTTAAGGGCACCTATTGGAACGCCTATTTTAGCCCCAGCGGATGGTGTTGTTAAGTTTACTCAGTATAATCAAAACAGTGGTTACGGTAATGTTGTTTCCTTAGATCATAACTATGGATTTGAGAGTTATTATGCGCACCTTCAAAATAAAACGGTTGTGAAAGAGGGGCAATTTGTTAAAAAAGGTGATTTGATCGCTTATTCTGGGAACAGCGGTATGTCGACTGGTCCTCACTTACATTATGAGATAAAGTTTATTGGACGTATACTTGATCCTGAGCCATTTGTGCATTGGCGAGGATCTAATTTTGTTGAAATTTTTAAAAAGGAGAAGAGAGTCACATGGGAATCTTTAATAAAGCTGATCAATGCTCAGTACCCGCTTCCGAAACAACTATAGTAGCGAGTGGAGCTAAAATTGAGGGCATTTTTAATTGCCAAACACGTTTACATGTCGATGGCGAGATCATCGGAAAAGTGCTCTCTGATAGCATTGTCATTATTGGAAAACAAGGAAGAATCAGTGGCGAAATCAATGCGAGTCGTTTGATTATCAATGGTCTTTTTGAAGGTAATGCAAATTGTGATAATGTTGAAGTCTTAGAGGGTGGCAAATTTTTAGGCAAAGTGATTTCTAAAGAGCTTGTCATTGAAGCCAAAGCCATCTTTGAAGGCGAGAGCAAAATTAAAATGGAGAGTGTGGAAGCACCTTCGTATGAAGAACAAAGGGATTGATTGTTACAAGCTGCGTGTTATGAATTTTTTCAGACCAAAAATGACCTCCAACTTTTAGGTGTTAAAGGCGAAAAAGAGGCTTTCTTAGCCTCCGAAGTAGCCCTTTACCTTGGTAAAAAAAGCTATGTTTTACCTGATCTTAGAGCCAACATGGGCGATGATCTGCTCTCCTTTCATGAAGAGATGGTGGATCTTTTACGCGTACTTCATGCGTTTTACCAAGATCCCTCTACCAAAAAAGTTTTAATTGCTCCTCTTCGCACACTGCTAACACCGCTTCCAAAAGCCGAACTTTTTAGTACGTTTAGCTTAGAATTTGGGATGCGTTTGCATTTGGAACGCTTTCGCGAGCAGATATTTTACTGGGGTTATCTTGCGGTAGATGTGGTACAAGGTAAGGGCGAAATCTCCATACGCGGTGACATCATCGATATTTTTCCACCTGATAGTGAAAAAGCCCTCCGTTTAAGTCTTTTTGATGATGAAGTCGAGAGCATTCGTTTCTTTGACTGTGAGAGCCAAAAAAGTGCCAAAGAGGAGCTGGAAAGCTATACGCTTTTTCCTGCACTTTTTGCGCTGGATGAAGAACGCCATACCCTAATGCAAAAACGCATTGATTCCCTTAAAAGTGATAGTTTTACCAAAGATGTTCACTCTTTAGGATTGTGGGTTTTAGGTGAGAGTGGGGCTGTTTACACTGAGACGTTTAAAACCTATTTGAGTGTGGATGCGGTTGAAGAGCTTGAAGAGGTACTTCTTTTTGATGAAACAGGCGCTAAAAGCTTGCAAAATCTTCCTCGCATACCCGAAGCGAAAAGTTACCGCGAAATTGCACCATCCAATGTTAAAACGTTTATAGAGTTACACCAAAATAAGAAAATTACACTATTGGCTAAAAATGAAGTTTTGCTGCGCATGGTGGATGTGGACTCTTTACATGTAAAATGGGTTCAGAGTGAGCGCATTGTTAACATCATGAACTCCGAAGAGATTATTCTTTCGCTCAATAAACCTTCCACTAAACTCAAACGTAAACGTGCCAATATCGTGCTTGATGAGCTTAAAAATGGCGATTATGTGGTGCATGAAAACTACGGCATTGGTATTTTCAAAGGACTGACACAAGCGACTGTTTTAGGGGCAACCAAAGATTTTGTTCTTATTGAATACTTAGGTGATGACAAGCTTTTATTGCCCGTTGAGAATTTACATGTAATCGATCGCTACATTGGTGAGAGCGGTGGCTTGGTCAGTGTTGATCGCCTTGGTAAGGGAAGTTTCCAAAAACTCAAAGCGAAAACCAGGGAACGCCTTTTAGAGATAGCGAGTGAAATCGTCGCCATTGCTGCGAAACGTGAGATGGTCGATGGACTGAGCATTAAGGTGGAAGAGGGCGAGATGGCGCAGTTTGAGGCTGATGCAGGTTTTGCTTATACTGAAGATCAAAAACGTGTCATCACTGAAATCTTAACGGATTTTAGTGGCGGCAAAATGATGGACAGACTCTTAAGTGGTGATGTCGGCTTTGGTAAAACCGAAGTGGCAATGAATGCCATTTTTGCAACCATACGCAAAGGTTTTCAAGCCCTTCTTATCGCCCCTACAACACTTTTATGTTCCCAACATTTCAAAAGTCTCTCAGCACGCTTTGCAAAGTACAACATTAAAGTAGCTCAGTTAGATCGTTTTACAACTACAGCGCAGAAGCAGGTAATTTTAAAAGAGCTCAAAAGCGGTGAGTTGCAGGTGTGCGTGGGAACACATTCGCTTTTTGAAGTGGAACTGTTCAATCCTGCTCTTGTGGTGGTCGATGAAGAGCATAAATTTGGCGTGAAGCAAAAAGAGAAGCTCAAAAATTTTAGAGAAAACGTGCATATTCTCTCCATGAGTGCCACACCGATTCCTCGAAGTCTTAATATGGCACTCAGTTCCATCAAGCAATACTCACAACTTCTTACCCCTCCAAACGATAGAGAAGATGTGCGAACGTTTGTGAAAGAGTACGATGCCAAGGTCATTAAAGAGGCGATTATCCGTGAGATGAGACGAGGAGGACAGGTCTTTTTTGTTCATAACCGCATTGCGACCATTGAAGCCAAACGCAAAGAGTTACTCGGCATGATGCCCAATCTTCGCATCTTAACACTCCATTCAGAGATCAGTGCAACGGTGACTGAAAAAGAGATGTTGCATTTTGAAGAGAAGGCGTATGATGTGCTTTTGAGCACCTCTATTATCGAATCAGGCATTCATATCCCTAACGTTAACACGATTATTATTGACTCCGCTGATCACTTTGGTATGGCAGATCTTCACCAGCTTCGTGGTCGTGTTGGGCGTTCTCGTCGTCAAGGCTTTTGTTACTTTTTGGTGAAAGATAAAGAAGAACTCTCGGAATCGGCTAAAAAGCGTCTTATTGCCCTTGAGTCAAATTCTTATCTGGGCAGTGGTTCTATTTTGGCGTACCATGACCTTGAGATCAGAGGTGGTGGTAATTTGGTCGGTGAAGCACAAAGCGGTCATCTCAAAAATATTGGGTATTCGCTCTACCTCAGAATGCTCGAAGATGCCATCAATGCGCTCTTAGGTAAAACTCCGATTGCTTCACGCGAAGTGGACATCAAACTTTCTATCAGTGCATTCATTAGCGATACCTACATCACGGAAGATCGCGTACGATTAGAGCTTTACAGACGTCTGAGCAAATGTGGAAGCATTCACGATGTTTTAGAGATCGAAGAGGAGATGGTGGATCGCTTTGGGAAACTAGATGTTCCAACGAAACAGTTCCTACAGCTTATTGAGATCAAAATTTTAGCGACAGGGCAGAACATTATCCTTATCTCTAATTACGGACAAAATATTACCATCAAATACGAAGATGAGAAAAAAATTACACTACAATCACGCAGTCGTGACGATGACGATGTCATTGCAACCGTGTTAACACACTTAAGGATCAAAGCGTGAGAGTAGGATTTATTGGTGATATCGTAGGAAAGCCTGGGCGCAGTATGCTTGAAATGTACCTGCGAAAACTACGCAAAGAGTTTGAACTGGACTGTGTTATCGCCAATGGTGAAAATGCCAGTCACGGTTTTGGTTTAGGCTCGCTTCATGCTAAAGAGCTTTTCTCTTACGGAGCTGATATCCTCACGGGCGGAAATCACTCGTGGGATAAAAAAGAGATTATTCCACTTTTAGATGTGATGCCCATTCTTAGGCCATTAAATTATCCAGAAGGTGTACCAGGACGAGGCGTGAGTGTTTTAGAAGTAAAGGATGAGAAGATTGCCATCATCAATGTCATGGGGCACTATGGTATGCCGATGGTTGAAAATCCTTTCTTGCGCGCTCAAAAAGCTGTTGAAAAACTTCATGCTGAAGGTGTGGAGACAATCATCATTGACTTTCATGCGGAAGTCACTTCTGAGAAGAGGGCGATGCACATGCTTTTAAAAGGAAAGGTGAGTGCCATTTTAGGTACCCACACGCACGTAGGAACGGACGATCTCCTTATAGAAGAGGGAACATGCTATGTAACCGATGTTGGGCTTAGCGGGGCACGTGATGGTGTTATAGGCATGGATAAAGATGCCCCACTCAAACGTTTTCTCACTGGACTCCCCGCATCGCTCGAAATTCCTAAAAAATGCAAGAAAATTTTGCAGATGGTTGTCATGGAAATAGAAGAGGGTAAATGTGTTGAGGCTTTTAAATTGCGGGTATTTGATGATCAAGAGCGCTTGATCGCGAGAGCGGTGCATGAATAGTTTTGATCTTTTGGTAGCGCTTAAAAACAAAGGGTATCTTAAAACCACGCGTGATCCTTTGTGGTGGCCACGTTCTGGTTCTTTTTGGGTTCTAGTAGGAGCTATCTTAACTCAGCAAACCAAATGGGAAAAAGTTGAAAAGAGCATAGAAAATTTAGAGTCTATTGAGATTGATAGTTTAGAAAAACTATCCAGTCTCGATATTGAGCGCCTTTCTAGCGCTATTCAACCTTCTGGCTTTTACAATACCAAAGCAAAAAACCTTTCTCTCTTATCCAAAACAATCCTTGAATCATTTGGCTCTTTTGAGGCTTTTTGTGAAAATGTGGATCGTGAATGGTTGTTGTCGCAAAAAGGCATTGGCGAAGAGAGTGCGGATTCTATACTTTGTTATGCGTGCAAACAAGAAGCTATGGTTGTTGATGCGTATACGGCGCGTTTACTTGCAGGTTTTGGATACAATTTTGAATCGTACGGGGCACTTCAAGAGTGGATGGTAGAGGGAATTGTGAGTAACGAAACAAAAGTTAATCAACTCTATGGCAAAGAGATAACACCTAGTGAACTTTATGCTCGTTTTCATGGAAAGATTGTGGAATTCTGTAAAGAGAATAGTCGTGGGAAAATGGTTCAAGTGGAAAGTTTGGGCCTTTAAGCCCAAACAGATTTTTTAAAGATTGTGCTCTTTTTTGTACGCAACGATAAGTGCATACGCTTCGTCTTTAAGTCTTAGTTTCTCTTTTTTCATTGTCTCAAGTTCTAGATCACTGATATGTAATCTGCCTTCGTCTGCATCGGTAATTTTTTGATCAAGTTCATTATGTTTTTCAAAAATTTTTGCAAAGTGTGCATTTTCAACTTTAAGTTTTGAGATAACTTCTCTGTATTCGTGTAGCATGGGGTCTCCTTTTGTATTTGTTTTATTTTATCAAAAAGTGCTTAATTTAAGGGCTATGTCCTATAATCCGCATTTATTTCAACATACTTATGCCCTAAATCACAGCCATATGCCGTGAAACTAGCTTCTCCAATTCCCAGTTCACAATGAATACGGAAGGAGTCTTTTTTCATCACAGCCGCTGCTTTTTTTTCCGCTTCAGCGTCTAGCGAGCGCTGATCTTTGCTATAAATTAAGACATCGTCATAATGAATAACCAGCGTTTCTTCATTGCAGGTAATGCCACTTGCTCCAATAGTTGAAGCAATGCGTCCCCAGTTAGGATCTTCACCAAAAAGTGCTGTTTTCACCAGCAACGAGTTACTCAAAGCCTTAGCCGCACGTTCTGCTTCAGCCTCAGTTTTTGCACCACTGACTTCAAAAGCAACGACTTTGGTTGAACCTTCACCGTCGCGTACCAGCATAAGGCTAAGTTCTTTAGTAATCAAACGAAGTGCCTCATTGAAGGCTTCTTTGTGGTATGCTCCACTTTGTTTAGAGCTTAGAAGCAGTACGGTATCATTGGTCGAAGTGTCGCCATCAACGCTGACGGCATTAAAAGAATGTTCAATTGAAGGCAATAAAAGTTCATCCATATCTGCTTTTGGAATGTTAGCATCCGTAAGAATGAAGCAAAGCATCGTTGCCATTGCAGGATTGATCATACCCGCACCCTTGCAGATGGCTGCAATATGAAAGAAACTACCATCTTCTAAAATGACTTTAAAACAGAGCTCTTTTTTAAAGCTATCTGTTGTCATAATGGCCGAAGCGGTAGCGTGAGAATCTTTAGCATTAAAGTCAAATTTATCGAATGCCGTTGAGAGTTTGTCAACATTGAGACGGTACCCGATGACACCCGTTGAGCTCATAATCGGGTTATGTAGGTTGGGAAATTTTTCTTTGAGTTTTCCAAAAAGGGTATCAATATCTTCAACCCCTTTTTCACCTGTCATAGCATTGGCATTTTTCGCATTCATCAAAATGAAATTGGTTTGAAACCCTTTTGGGTAACGTAAAAAATGTTTAATGGGTGCTGCTTGAAAGACATTGGTTGTAAAAACTGCCGAAATATCACATGGTTCGTTGGAGCGAATAAATGCAACATCATTATTACCGTTTGGTTTAAACCCAGCGTGAACGCCTTGGCAGAAAAAACCAGCTACATTATCAAGTCCGTTTTTAAGTGGAAGAATGGTAAACATGGGTAAATCCTTTAGGATTTTAGTGTGAAAGTGTGAGGTAAGAGCAAAAACAATTAAACAGCATAAAATTTCCCCGTAGAAGGAGAAATTTTAGCCGTTTTTCTTCATTGTACGAAGTGTCGAAGCAGCAATTCTAATTTTCTTAGTCGTTCCATCTTCAAGTGTCACACGGACAGTTCTAAGGTTTGGAAGGAATCTTCTTTTAGTTTTGTTGTTCGCATGGCTTACGTTGTTACCAACCATAGGGCCTTTTCCAGTGAGAGCACATTTTCTTGCCATATCGATATCCTTAAAATTTTTCGTGAATTGTACATGAAAGAAGCAAAAGAAACGCTTAATTCAATGCAGCCTGAGATTATAGCGAAAAGAATATAAATTTTGATACAATTTGGTTAAAAATTTTAAAAAGGCACGTAATGTTAGTGGCTCCCAGTATCCTTTCTGCTGATTTTGGAAAGTTAAGAGAAGAAATAATATCGATTTGTGAAGCAGGCTGTGATCTTGTGCATGTCGACGTGATGGATGGGCATTTTGTTCCCAACCTTACCATTGGACCCGTTGTGGTTAGTGCTGTTGCCAAAGCTGCTACCAAGCCTTTGGATGTTCATTTGATGGTTGAAAATAACACCTTTTTTGTCGATCTTTTTGCCCCTTTAAAACCTAAATACATCTCTTTTCACATTGAAGAAGAGAAACATCCTCATCGTTTGATTCAAAAAATTAGGGATTTGGGTATCTCTCCTGCGATTGTTCTGAATCCTCATACGCCACCTTCTCAGATTGAATATTTACTTGAAGATTTGGATATGGTGCTTTTAATGAGTGTCAACCCAGGCTTTGGTGGTCAAAAATTTATCCCAAGTGTTTTAGAAAAAGCGCCAATTTTAAAAGAGATGATTTTAAAAAGAAATGCCAAAACACTTATCGAGGTTGATGGTGGCGTCAATAACCAAAATATCCACGCTTTAGCCAATGCGGGTGTAGATATTGTCGTTGCAGGCAATTATGTATTTAGCTCAAATGATTATAAAAATGCTATTGATTCTTTAAAAGTATAATGAATGTGGGTCAAAATCTGTGGTATCACCAACCTTGAAGATGCTCTGTGTGCAATAGACGCTGGAGCAGATGCACTTGGATTTGTCTTTTATCCAAAATCCCCTCGTTACATTACACCGCAAAATGCGAAAGCCATTGCGGAAAAACTGCCTTTAGATGTAAAGAAAATTGGGCTTTTTGTAGATGCTACGCCAGAGGAAATTGGTGTTACATGTAAAGAGGCACAGATGGATATGGCGCAGATTCATTTTGAGGTTGACAAAGATTTTTGGAGTGCGCTTAAAGTGCCTTTTTTACGCGTTGTTCGTGCTCGCGAATCGTGTGAGATCGAGCAATACAAAGGCTTGATACGACTTGTTGATGCGTATGTGGAAGGTTATGGTGGAGCAGGACAGAGGCTTGATCTTTCATGGTTTGAAAATTCTGATTGCGAAAATATCATCTTAGCGGGTGGTTTAACGCCTGAAAACATTGAGCAACTTAAACCTTTAGGCTTTTATGGGGTTGATGTGAGCAGTGGCGTGGAAAAAGCCAAAGGTATTAAAGATCACGATAAAGTGAGAGCTTTTATACAAAGAGCTAAAGCGTGAGAGCCCTTGATAGTTACATCTATAAGATGACGCAAAAACCTATTTTTCACAAAGAGTTTTTTGCCAAAATGCACACCTTTAAAGAGCTTGAACATGTCGATGTCGAAGATCTTGATATACTTAAACTGTTAGGACTTCCCATCACCAAGTACAATAACTATGCTTTTACCTTAGAGACAATTACAACACCAATCAATCAGGGAAAGTTTTGTGTTGTCGATATTGAAGCCAATGGCAGTAAGCCTACGCTGCATCAGATTATTGAAATTGGTGCCGTGATGATTGAAAATGGCAAAGAGGTGGCACAGTTTTCCTCTTTGGTCAAAACCGATATTTTGCCTGATAGCATCGAGCAGCTCACGGGTATTACCCTTGCTGATCTACAACATGCACCTTCCCTTAACTCCGTGTTAGAAGCATTCAGGCTTTTTATTAAAGATGCCGTCTTTGTGGCACATAATGTTAATTTTGACTACTACTTTATCTCCTATGCTCTCGAACAAGCAGGTTTCGGACCGCTTTTAAACCGAAGACTTGATACGATTGATTTGGCGAAAAAATGCATCGAAGCCCCAAAATATGGGCTGGGTGCGTTGACGGAGTATTTGGGTATTGGGTTTGAAAACCACCATCGAGCCCTTTTTGATGCCAAGGCTACGGCACAGGTCTTTTTTAAAGCGCTGGAAAAGGTGCCAGAGGAAGTACAAACAGTAGAGCAGTTGATTGATTTTACTAAACCACATAATCAAAAAAAGAAGAAAAAAGAGAAGGCTGTCAAACCGCCTACTGGTACATCGCTTTAAATCGTACATAATTATCCGCTGAATGGTAAAGCGATGCAACCTCTGCATCGTTTAATGCTCGCACGACCTTGGCAGGATTCCCCATAATGAGCGAACGTGGTGGAAAGACTTTGTTTTTGGTCACGAGTGAATTTGCTCCGACAATAGACTCTTTACCAATCACTGCACCATCAAGTATCGTTGCACTCATTCCTATCAAACAGGCATTTTCAATGGTGCAACCATGAAGCATCACGCGGTGCGCAATGGTGACATCATCGCCAACGATCGTGGCAAATCCGTCACTACGATCTTCTTTTTTAAAATGCGTTACATGAATCATACTGAGGTCTTGGATGGAAGTTCTCTTACCAATGGAAATAGAGTTGACATCGCCTCTGATGACGCAGCCAAACCAGATGGAACTTCCCTCACCGATGACCACGTCACCGATGATGTCCGCACTGGGAGCTACAAAAACATCCGAAGCGATGGAAGGCTTTATGCCTTGAAACTCCATGATCATCAACTCTCCTTGAAAAGGCGCTTTGCCAGTTTTTCCGCTTTGTGCGAACTGGTGTCTTTCTTTTGTGCTTTGTAGATTTTGTTCATATAATCTTCTAAAACCGTATGGTTATTGATAGCGCGCTCATCGGTTGGTTCAATTTCAGTGTATTCGCCATCGTTTCCAAGTGTCCAGCTGAGCACATTGTCATTGAGTTGCAGTTGTAAAATCTCGAAAAGCTTTTGCTGTAATGCTTTATCAAAAATCGGTGTCATAAGCTCAAGTCTTCGCTCAAGATTACGAGGCATCCAGTCGGCACTTGAGATAAACGTTGTGGTTGGATCACCATTTTTAAAGTAGAAAATACGTGCGTGCTCTAAGTACTTTCCAATGATAGATTTGACACGAATGTTCTCACTAATGCCTTCAACCCCTGGTCTTAAACAACAAATACCACGCGCGATAATATCGATCTGAACACCTTGCATCGAAGCATTGTAAAGTGCTTGAATGACATCTGAATCGACTAAAGAGTTCATCTTAACGATGATGCGACCCTCTGTGCCATATTTGGCTTCATTGTTGATAAGACTAATAACTTTAGGCTTGATCTGTGTTGGCGACATAGAGAGAGTGTCAAGTTTTTTATGCTTTGAAAAGCCCGACAAGATATGGAAAAACATCGTGCCATCTTTGGCAAAATCTTCTTTGCATGTAAAGAAGCTGGTGTCGGTATAAACCTTTGCCGTAGCACCATTGTAGTTACCTGTGCTAAAGTGCATGTAAAACTTCAATTTGCCGTCTTCTTCTTGACGAATGACTTGTGCGATCTTTGCATGAACTTTAAAGCCTGTAATGCCATATACCACGTGTGCGCCTGCTTGTTCTAACGCTTTTGCCCAGTGAAGGTTGTTCTCTTCATCAAAACGTGCTTTAAGCTCTACAACGGCAGTAACTTGTTTGCCTTCATTGGCTGCATCAATTAAAGCTTGAACGATCTGTGAGTTTTTCTCCACACGGTAAAGCGTCATACGAATGGAGACAACTTTAGGGTCTTTGGACGCTTCACGAATAAGCCTAAGAACAGGGTCAAAACTCTCGTACGGATGAAAGAGGAGAACATCGCCTTTGTCAATCACTTTAAAAACAGATTCATTGGTATCAAATGGAGGCAAAATTTTTGAATTGTACGGTGGTAATGCAAGATGTGAAAAGTCTTTATTCCCCACAATTTGCCATAAGGCTCCAAGATTAAGAGGAATTTTATAGGTATAAATGTCTTTAAAGAAAATCTGCATATGTGAATTTAAAAAATTGAGCAGATCAGGGTCGGTTCCTTCTTGGATGTTGAGGCGTACAAAAGCCCCTTTACGGCGAAGTTTTAGCCCTTGCTCCATAATCATCATAAAATCATCCGCTTCTTCTTCTTCAATGACCATATCTGCATTACGGGTTACTCTAAAGGCTGCAGAGGCTACAAGCTTGTATCCTGGAAAAATCTCTTCGGTATGTTTTCTTACAATGGTTTCAATCGGTACATACGTGTTGTCGCCTGCTTGAAAAAAGCGTGGAAGTACACGAGGAATACGAATCATGCCGTATTTATAGTTACTTTCCTCTTCGCTCTCACTGTCTTGGAGTTTAACCGCAAGTGAGAAGCTAAGGTTGTTCAGATGCGGAAAAGGATGCGTAGCATTGACTGCAATAGGAACGATGACAGGCAAAATATTGGAAAAGAAATAGTCATCTGAGAGTTTTGCCAAAGCAGGGCTTAAATCATCATAATCGGTAATAAAAAGGTTCTCTTTTTCAAGGTCTTTAACAATCTCTTCATAACTGCTCTGAATAACCTCTTTTTCGCTGGCAAGGTAAGCTCTGATTTCTCTAAGTTGATCCAGAGGTGTTTTTTGATCCGCTCCTGTTTCGATAACGCCTGCACTAAAGAGTTGTTTCAGACCTGCAACACGAATCATATAGAATTCATCAAGGTTGGTAGCATAAATAGCTAAAAATTTGAGTCGCTCAAAAAGGGGTAACTCTTTTTTGAGGGATTGAGTAAGGACTCTGGTATTAAATTTGAGCCATGAAAGCTCGCGGTTAAGGTAAAGGCTAGAGTCGGTTAAATCAGGCACATTTTATCCTTTATTAAAAGTGAATTATTTTATCAAAAAAAAGTTATAAAAAGGTAACGCCTTGTGATTAATTAAGCATAATTTGAAAAAAGCGCGGTTGTATCTTCATTATTCGCTGTGGCATAACTCTCTTCGGGCTTCGCCAAGAGTTCGGCTTGTTTCATGCGTGATAACTCTAGTCGTGCCATCATCTGAAGCATGGACGCCGTTGATGCTACTTGGTAATCAGCGGCACTTGGATCGGATGGGGCAAGGGCTGCTGCGCGTACTGTTTGCATTTTGGTGATGGTCTCTTCAGGAGTTGCGCCTTCTGAGGTGTCGATGCCGACTTCACCTGCTACTGCATAGAGCTTATTATCGGGTGCTTTTTGGTAGCTAAAGACAGCACCACCGCGAATGACGCCTGCTCCTGCTGAAATATGCGCTCTTTCATGAGCTCGAACAGCTGTATCGGTCGCTTGAAGTTCTGCTATTAAAGCTTTTTGTGAAGCGGTAAGCTCGGTGGATTTTTCACTGTTTTTTTCAGACGAAGAGGAGGTCGTGCTACTTGTCGTAGAGGTCGATGTGTTATCAATACGTACATAAGAGGCGTTTAGAAAGCTGCCAATTTGCATAGTACTCTCCTAACAATGACCTATTATACCACCTTTTTATTTTGCATGTGAAAAATTTTTACATCTTTTTCAATTTTTCAATTTGATCGCGTAATTTTGCTGCTTTTTCAAACTCCAAAATTTTTGCAGCTTCATGCATTGCCTTTGTCAGTTCTGCGATAATTTTCTTTTTTTCGCTCGGAGGGATTTTATCTTTTTTATCATATGTATTGTAGATATCAGCGTGTTCTTCGAGTTTTAAGTTTTCATCCATTTTACGCGTGGTGCTGGTTGGTGTGATGCCGTGTTCTTTATTGTATGTCTCTTGAATGGCGCGTCTACGCAAGGTTGTCTCTATTGCTTTTTGCATCGAATCCGTAATTTTTTCTGCAAACATAATGACTCTACCGTTTAGATTTCTAGCAGCGCGTCCCATGGTTTGAATAAGACTCGTTTCTGAGCGTAAAAAGCCCTCTTTATCGGCATCCAAAATAGCTACAAGGGAAACTTCAGGTAGATCAAGTCCTTCACGAAGGAGGTTAATGCCCACAAGTACATCAAACTCGCCAACACGCAAGGATCGGATGATCTGGTTGCGTTCAATCGCATCGATGTCGGAGTGCATGTATTTTATTTTTATGCCAAGATCAGCGTAGTAGCGTGTTAGCTCTTCCGCCATCTTTTTGGTAAGCACTGTCACAAGGACTTTTTCATCTTTTGCTGTTACTTCTTTGATCTTGTCAAAAAGAGTTTCGACTTGGTTTTTACTGCTTAAGATTTCCACCTCGGGATCCAAAAGCCCTGTAGGGCGGATGATCTGCTCAGCAGTATTTTCACCACTGAGTCCTAGCTCTAACTCTTTAGGTGTAGCACTCACAAAAAGATAACGTGGTGCTTTGTTGATAAACTCATCAAACATTAAAGGGCGGTTATCCAGTGCACTTGGGAGCCTAAAACCGTACTCAACAAGTACCTCTTTACGACTACGATCACCTGCAAACATCCCTCGAAATTGTGGGAGGCTGACGTGGGATTCATCGACGATGACAAGGTATTCTTTATTCATCGCTTCAAAGTAATCAAACAGTGAGTAGGGTGTAGCACCCGGTTCGATGCCTGTAAGGTAGCGTGCGTAGTTTTCAACGCCTTTGCACGCTCCTGTGGAGCCTAACATCTCAAGGTCAAACTCGACACGTTGTTTAAGGCGTTGGTACTCGACGAGCTTATCCTCTTTTTTGAAGTATTCGAGCCGTTCACCTAGTTCTTGCTCGATGGATTTGATCGCTTTTTGCAGCCTCTCGTGTCCGACGATAAACTGATTGGCGGCGTAGATGACGACTTTGTTTAGGTTTTGCAGTTTTTTATTGAGAAAGACTTCAAAGTAGTTGATGCTCTCCACTTCATCCCCAAAAAACTCCACACGAATCGCCTCTTCTTCGCTGTAGGCAGGGTAAATGTCGATGACATCACCACTCACACGAAAACAGCCGCGGTCAAAAAAAGTGTCATTGCGTTTATATCCCATATCAACAAGGCGTAAAAGAAGCTTTTTTTGGTTGATGGTATCACCCTTTTCGATGACTTGTACCATCTCTTTATACTCACTTGGGTCACCTAAGCCATAGTTGGCTGAAACGGAAGCAACGCAGATGACATCATCAAAGCTGAGGAGTGATGCTGTTGCACTTAGACGTAAACGCTCTAACTCTTCGTTGATAGAGCTGTCTTTTTCAATAAATAAGTCACTACGTGGAATGTATGCCTCAGGCTGATAGTAGTCGTAATAGCTGATAAAATACTCCACATGGTTTTTAGGAAAAAAGCCCTTAAATTCACTGTAAAGTTGCGCCGCAAGGGTCTTATTGTGCGTCATGATGAGAGTCGGCATCTTCAATTTTTGAATGATCTGCGCCATGGTATAGGTTTTACCACTTCCCGTCACGCCAATAAGCGTTTGATAGCGGCTTCCTTTTTTTATGGATGCAACGAGCTTATCGATGGCTTGTGGTTGGTCACCCGAGGGTTGGTAGGGACTTTCTAAATAAAATTCGCTCATAGTTGATACTTTTCTCATTATTTTGTTACAATTATACCAAACAGACCACAACGGAGTCATAAATGTTTGAAGAAGAGAGAAACATTAGCACATTAACCCAAAAGATAACGGAACTTTTGGAAAAATACAAAGACCTTTTAGCGCAAAATGAAGCCCTTCGCCAAGAAGTGGTGAAAGCTAAAGCGCTTGCGGAAGCTAAAAATGTACAAATTGCAAAACTAGAGCAAGATCTTATCAACAAAGATGTCAATGCTGATGATCTTCTAAGCAAAATTGAAGCAGTACTGGGTCGATGAGTAAAATAACCATTAGCCTTGGTGGCAAAGACTTTGACATCAAGTTAGAAGGTGCATTTGCCGAGCAGTTTGAAGCTGATTTTAAAGAGAAATTTAAAGGGAAAAGTACCATAGACCCAAAAGAGCTTCTCTTTGCGTATGTTGGTAAATGTTATGACAATTTTATGTTAGAACAAGAGATAACATCGCTTGTCAAAAAAATAGATGAGATTTAAGTCGGACTTTAAAAATATTGTTATAGAATGAGTTTTAAATGGTCAATAAGTGTATTGATCAACTAAAAAAAAGGAGTTAACATGAAAAAAGGTTTCACGATGATCGAACTTATCTTCGTTATCGTTATTTTAGGTATCTTGGCAGCAGTGGCTATCCCAAGATTGGCAGCGACAAGAGATGATGCAAATGTTGCAAAAATTTCTTCTAACTTAGCTACCCTTATTTCAGATGCTGGTACTCGTTGGACAGCTCAAGGTTCATGGCCAGGAACTTGGGCCGCAATGACGAATGTGCCTTTACAAACAACTGCCGCTGGTACAACAGCTGCGGGTGCACTTGCAGTGGGAACACCAGTTTTCTTGAATGTAGGAACGACAGGTTCAACAGATGCCACGAATGCTTGTTATTCGATCACCCCATTAGCAAATGGAGGTATTACTGTTATGGCCTTATCAGGTGGAACATCAGCTGCATGTGTTGCAGCAAGAACAGCTACAGCATCAAATAATTTATCTGATTCAGCAGTTGATACAAACAGGACCCATACTTTTGGTGGATCAGCCGTTAGGTTTTAGTAGTTTTATAATTTTTCAATCAGGCAGAAAACTCTCTGCCTGATTCTTCCATATCTTCAAAAAATCGGAGTCAATCATGCTACATTCTTCAAAATCTGCTTTTACGATGATTGAACTTGTTTTTGTAATAGTTGTGCTTGGTATTTTAGCAGCAGTAGCTATTCCAAGACTTGCCGTAACACGTGATGATGCGATGATTGTTAAAGGAAGGTCGGATGTAAGTGCTATTCGGAGTGGTATTTCTTTACAACGTTCTCGTATGATGCTTGAGGGCAATAATGCTTTTCCTACTAATCTTGATGCCATTGATGACAATTATGGGAATAGTAACCAACGACTTTTTAATATTGCAGATGGTAACACTTCCAATATTCTAGAGTATCCAATTTTTTCACAAGCAAACCGTGATGGAGGTTGGGTTAAAACAGGAGCCAATGCTTATGCTTTTAGAGTAAATGGAGTTGCAACAGCATTTACATATACTAACACAAATGGTCTCTTTAGCTGTACGACTGGTAACGCTAATTGCGATGATCTAACTCGCTAACTAATGTGTATTACTACCATATCGCTCTTTTAAAATCCCCACTTTCGCCTTTAACCTATCGTTCTGAGCAAAAATTTGAGGTAGGCACTATTGTTGAAGTCTCTCTTTCTAAACGTACCACACAAGGCGTTGTAATTGCCGAAGTTGAGAAACCTGAATTTGACTGCGAAGCTATCTCTTTTATAGGTAAAGCATTTTATCTTCCCAAAACGCTTGAATTGGCTCGTTTCATCGCTGAGTATTATGTCTGCTCACTTGGTGAAGCGCTGAGTCTTTTTGTGCCTTATTCCCCAAATGTTTTACCTGTAAAAGAAACAATCACGACAGACATAGAGCTTTCTCCTGAGCAACAAAAGGCGTATGAATTTATACAAAAATATCCTACATCACTTCTTTTTGGTGATACGGGAAGTGGAAAAACTGAAATCTATATGAAGCTCTTTGAGCAAACCATCAATGAAGGCAAACAAGCTATCTTCTTGCTCCCTGAAATTGGGCTGACCCCTCAGATGAAAAACCGCCTCAAACACCATTTTGGAACACACGTTGCCATTTGGCACTCAAAGATTAGTGCGAAGAAAAAAGAACAGATACTCAGTGAGCTTCAAGAGGGCAAAATTTCCATTATCGCTGGCACGCGTTCAGCACTTTTTTTACCAATTCATAATCTTGGTTTAATTGTAGTCGATGAAGAGCACGATGAGAGTTACAAGTCGGGCAATCGTCCTCGCTATAATGCTAAAGACTTAGCACTTCTTTTTGGGCAAAAACTCGGATGCAAAGTCCTTTTAGGAAGTGCAACGCCCACTTTAGGTAGTTTTCATAAAGTTCCAACTTTTAGGCTTAAGGGTACTTTTTTTGACTCTCGAAGCTACATTATGTATGATGATGGTGAACATGGGTTAAGTTTCAAGATGACCCAAGCGATCCAAAAAGCGCTGGGTGCCAAAAAGCAAGTCATCGTCTTTTTACCGACACGCGCGAACTTTAAGTACATTACATGTAAAAGTTGTGGCGCAAATGTGGAGTGCCCCTTTTGTAGCGTTGGGATGAGCATTCATCACAATATGAATGCCCTAAAATGCCACTACTGCAACTACACAGAAGTCATTCCTAAAGTATGCCCTAAATGTGGGCATGAGGAGATCGTTGCGACGCGTATGGGGACTGCGGAAGTAAGTCAAAAACTTAGCGAGCATTTTAAAGAATATGTGGTACAACAGTTTGACCGCGATGAGGTGCGCACCGAAAAACAACTTGCTTCTATTTTGAGCGACTTTAATGAGCATAAAATCGACATTATGGTGGGTACTCAGATGCTCAGCAAAGGGCATGATTACCACGGTGTTGGGCTTGCTGTCATTCTTGGCATTGATGCACTTTTAGGAATGAGCGATTTTAGATCGCGCGAAAAAACCTTGGCATTGGTACAACAAATCGCAGGGCGTGCAGGGCGAAAAGGGTATGGAGAAGTGCTGATTCAGAGTAAAAATAGCGACTTTTTCAAGCACTACTTGAGTGATTTTGAGCAATTTTTAAAGGATGAGTTGGTGTTTCGTAAAGGGCTTTATCCTCCGTTTAAAAAGATGCTGAGGCTTATGAGCTCTCACGTTAAAGATGACAAAGCCAAAGTGCTGATCGAAAAAGTGGCGTTGATAGCGCAAAGTTTTCCGCAGGTTGAAGTGGTAGGATTCGGCAAAGCAAATATCTCAAAAATTGCCAACAAATACCGCTACGAGCTTTTAGCACGCAGTGACTCAAGCAAAGCCTTACTCGAATTTGCGCATGCTGTAAAACTCTTCCATGTAGAAGCAGATATGGATCCTCTTTCGTTTTCTTAACGTCTTCCTTACACCCCTAAAGCTTCATAAAACGTGTTTTATAAGCAATGATGCGTTTTTAACATTAGTTCTTAAATCTACTCGTTGTATAATCTTTATAAAACTATTGTTGGATTTAAACATGATAAAACGATACCCAACCAAACAAATTTTTGTTGGCAATGTTCCTGTTGGAGGCAATGCCAAAATACCTGTACAGTCAATGACGTTTTCTAAAACACACGATGTGGAAGCAACGGTCGATCAAATTCGCCGTTTGCATTTTGCTGGAGCGGATATTGTGCGCTTAGCAGTGCCTGATTATGACGATGCACACGCGCTTAAAGCCATCAAAGAGCAGTCGACACTTCCTATCGTTGCGGACATTCACTTTAACTACCGTTTAGCGCTTATCGCCGCTGAAGTGGTGGACTGCATTCGCATCAATCCTGGTAATATTGGTAATAAAGAGCGTGTCAAAGAGGTTGTTAAAGCGTGTAATGAACGAAACATCCCCATTCGTATTGGTGTGAACAGTGGCAGCTTGGAAAAAGAGTTCGATGAGAAGTATGGACCTACCGCTAAAGGTATGGTGGAATCGGCTCTGTATAACATCAAATACCTTGAAGACCTTGGCTTTACCAATATGAAAGTGTCCTTAAAAGCGAGCGACGTGGAGCGTACCGTTGAATCGTACCGTATGCTTCGACCTCTTGTAGAGTATCCATTTCATTTGGGTGTTACAGAAGCTGGTACACTGTTTCACTCCACGATCAAATCCTCCATCGCGTTGGGTTCTCTTTTGCTCGATGGCATCGGTGACACGTTGAGGGTTTCCATTACTGGCGAATTGGAAGAAGAGATCAAAGTAGGGCGCGCTATTTTAAAAGACAGTGGTGTTGAAGCTGAGGGCTTAAACATCATCTCATGCCCTACGTGTGGGCGTTTGGAAGCTAACCTTGTTAAAGCTGTTGCTGAAGTAGAACGTCGTACCAAGCACATCAAAGCACCTCTTAATATCTCGGTTATGGGATGCGTGGTCAATGCCATTGGTGAAGCCAAACATGCTGATGTCGCCATTGCGTTTGGAAAAGGTCAAGGGCTTGTGATGGTTAAAGGCGAAGTCGTGGCAAAACTGAAAGAAGAAGACCTCGTCGATAAATTTTTAGAAGCCGTTGAGCTTGCTGCCAAGGAGTACAAAGCATGAGCAATCTGCACAATGTTAACATAGAGCGCTCGGTTCTTAGCTCCATTTTATTTAATCCTGCGACATTTGAAGATATCGCTGCGGTCATTAGCGCGAAAGATTTTTATTTGCCGAGTCATCGTTACATTTACGAAGCGATGGAGGCATGTGAGAGAGAAGACTTGCCGATTGATGAGGAGTTCATCAAGAAAAAGCTGAACCAGCAAGGGCGTTTTGATGAAGATGCGATGCTGGAGATTCTCTCCACCAATCCTCTACCTGCCACCAAAGCGTATGTGGAAGAGATTCGTGAAAAGGCGATCAAGCGTGAGTTGGTGCAACTGACCAGCGATATCAAAGAGATCGCAGTTGAGAAAGATTTACCATCGAATGAAGTGGTTGATCTGGTGCAACAAAAACTTTATCAAATCACCCAAGAAAGCGGTAGCAAGGAGTTTCGTGAATCACCTGAGATGACCCATGCGACCATCGCACACATCCATGAGATGAAAAAGCGTGGAAATTCTGGCGTTGTTGGTGTCGATACAGGCTTTGCAGAGCTTAACCGTCTTACAACAGGCTTTGGTGAGGGCGATCTCATCATCGTTGCAGCACGTCCAGCGATGGGAAAAACGGCTTTTTGTTTGAATTTGGCGCAAAATGCGTTAGATCGAGGCAAAGGCGTTGCGATTTTTTCCCTTGAAATGCCAGCAGAGCAGTTGATGCTCAGGATGCTCAGTGCAAAGACTTCCATACCGCTTCAAAAGCTCAAAGTAGGCGACATGGGCGATGAACAGTGGGGAAGGCTTACCAATGCGGCAGATGAGATGAGCAAGCGAAAATTTTTCGTTGACGACAACGGCTCTGTGGACATTCATAAAGTCAGAGCAAAGCTTCGAAAGCTCAAATCGCAACATCCTGAAATCTCACTGGCGATCATCGACTACTTACAGTTGATGAGTTCATCTGGTACGAGAGACAGGCATATTGAAGTAAGTGATATTAGCCGTGGACTTAAGCTTTTAGCCAGAGAGTTAAACATTCCTATCATCGCTCTTTCTCAGCTTAACCGTGGTTTGGAAGCCAGAAGCGATAAGAGACCAATGCTCAGCGACCTTAGAGAGTCTGGTGCCATCGAGCAAGATGCTGATATGATCTTATTTGTTTACCGTGATGATGTTTACCGAGTGCGTGAAGAGAAAGAGAAAGAGCAGAAAGCCAGAACTGAAGGGAAAGAGTACAAAAGTGACTTTTTTGAAAAACCTGAAGAGTTAGCCGAAGTTATCGTTGGTAAAAATAGAAATGGTCCTGTAGGTGTTGCCAACCTTATCTTTCAAAAAGCGTGTACTCGCTTTGTGGATGGCGGGAAAAATTCTATTCCAATCGAAGTCGTTCAGTACAATGCCTCTATCTCTCAAGAGGCGAAGATAAGCTTGCCTCCGCTATAACAACATGTTAAATGTACCACTCTTTGTCAGCAAAAAGGAATTTTTTCTGACACTGATCGTGGTACTCTGTATTGCGTTTCTCTCTCTTTTGATAGAATTTTATCACTTCACAAAACTGACTAAATCACCTGTATATTTAAGCAAAGCTACGGTACAAAATCATTATGCTAAAACGAATGAAAAAGGGCGAACGTATGATGTATTCAAGCTTAAACTCGATGACCTAGGTGTGGAGATATACACCACATCATGGCGTGTATCTTCTATTCCTATTAAAAGTCGTGTCAAAGTAAAGCTAAAAGTAGACAAAATAACGTTTTATGATTACCTCAAAGGTTTTTATGCACCTTCTTTATCATTGTATGAAATTTACGAAGATGATCCACCGTTTGATGTAAAGCCACTCTATCGTTGGATCGACAATCAACATGAAAATGAAAAGATAGCAGAGCTTTATAAAACACTTCTCTTTGCAACACCCATTTCCAAAGAGCTTCGGGAGGAAGTCCAAAAATGGGGCATTTCGCATCTCATCGCGATCAGTGGTTACAATGTCGGTGTTATCTCATTTCTGCTTTTCTTTTTTCTAAAGCCACTGTATCAATTCTTTCAAAGCCGTTATTTTCCCTATCGTAATGCGACAGCAGATTTAACAATAGTCGTACTTGTTGTGTTGTTTGCTTATATGGTTGTCATCGACTTTGTACCATCGTTTTTAAGGGCATTTGCGATGAGTGTTTTAGGATTTTTCTTCTATTCGAGGGGCATTAAAGTTCTCTCTTTTGAGACATTAGGGCTCACAACATTAGGGCTTTTAGCGCTTTTCCCAAGCCTTGTTTTTTCACTCTCTTTTTGGTTTTCGGTTGCAGGAGTGTTTTATCTGTTTCTCTCTTTGCACCATTTTTCGCATCTCAATCGCTGGGTATTGCTAGGAATAATTGATTTAGGCGTGTTTCTTTTGATGGTACCTGTTGTGCATACTTTTTTTTCTGTCTTTACCTTTTTACAACTCAGCTCACCCTTAACCAGTTTGGTGTTTATTGGCTTTTATCCCTTAGGACTTTTTTTGCATCTTATAAACTTTGGTGGCATTTTTGATGCGTATTTACTCTCATTTTTGGCAGTAGAAACACACTCGTATGCGCTTGTTTTTCCATGGTGGATTTTGGTTTTGTATGTGAGCGTTTCATTGCTAGCCATACGTTACAAAGCAGCACTTTATGCTTGTTTAGGCTTTGCTTTTTTCAGTCTCTTTTTCATTCAATAAAAAGCAAAATTTCAAACCATACAGATAGATAAACCATGAAAAATAGATCCAGAGGAAGAAGAAAAGCAGAATGCTAAAAGAGCCATAGATGCTTAGATAGGTTTTGTTATACGTCACATAATAGACAAAAAGGATTTTAGAAACATACCAAAACAGTGAAGCTACAAAAGAGGAAAGTAGGGCACTTTTAAGATGGATTTTGGTTTTCGCGGAGACAATATACATAATAAAATACAAAAGCCAAACAATCAAATAGGGTGAAAAACGTACCAAATTAATCGAACTGGTAACATCGCTTTTATCTAAAAATTCTTGCACCACAGCAGAGCTGTAAAAAAAGATGATAAGTCCAAGTGGCATAAGGGTTACCATCGTCCAGTATGTCGAGAGTGCTTCCCAAAAACTGCGTGAGGGAATTTCGAAGATTTTACTGACAATTTTTTCATAATCTAAAAAGAACATAACGGAGATGTAAAGTACAAAGATGACACCAACAACGCCCATATTGCCTGTATTTGCCATAAAGTCGCGTAAGTAGTGGATCATCACATCTTGTTGGGTGGGAATAAGAGAGCTAAAGATAAATGATTGCAGTTTTTCATAGTAAACCTCAAAAAGAGGCATTTTGGTGAAAATGCTAAAGGTAATAAGTAGAATAGGGATAAGCGCTAAAATCGTGTGAAAACTCAGCGAAGAGGCGTAGTGTGCAAGTTCTACGTCTCTAAGTCTTTTAAAAAATTCAATACAATTTTTAGCGCTTAGCACCTAAAGTCCCATTTTGGCAGGGTTTAAAATATTGTTAGGATCAAATGCTTTTTTGATAGAACGGAACAGTTCCATCTCACCCCCAGAAAACGCTAAGTGCATAAATGGCGCTTTACTCAGTCCTATGCCGTGTTCACCGCTTAAAGTTCCACCTAGAGCAACCGTTGCTTTGAATATCTCTTCAATCGCATGATGCCCAATCTCAAGTTGCTTTGGATCGCTTCCATCGACCATAACATTGGTGTGAACATTGCCATCGCCCGTGTGCCCAAAGCATGGTACAGTGACATTGTATTTTTTAGCGATAATGCCAATTTCTTTAAGAAGTGCAGGAAGTTTACTGCGAGGAACAGTGATGTCTTCGTTCAATTTTTTACTACCGTAGATGGTAATGGATTGGCTGGCATTACGACGTGCGAACCAAAGATTTTTAGATTCTTCTGGCGTTTCTGCTCGTTTAAAACCACTGCATCCATTTTCAGCAAAAGCTTTTTCAATGACATCAAGTTGTTTTGTAAGCTCTTCTTGTGAATTGCCATCGACATCGGTGATCAAAATCGCACCTGCATCAACAGGCAATCCTTTGTTAAATTTTTGTTCAACCGCTCTAATGGAGTAGTTATCCAAAAACTCCATAGCTACAGGTGTAACACCTGCTGCCATAGTTTTATAAACAGCGTTCATAGCATCATCAACACTTGGGAAAATACCCATAGCTGTTTGTGCCATTTTAGGTTTAGCGATAAGTTTTAGCGTGATTTCAGTAATGCACGCAAGTGTTCCTTCGCTAGCGATGATAATACCAGCGATGTTATAACCCGCAACGTCCTTAATCGTACGCTTTCCAGCACGAATGATCTCGCCATTTGGCAAAACTGCACGAAGTGCCATGACGTAATCTTTGGTAATGCCGTATTTTGCAGCACGCATACCACCAGCGTTTTCACTAACATTGCCACCGATGGTTGAGTACTCTTCACTGGCAGGATCTGGTGGATAAAAAAGACCTTTGGCTTCGACTGCTTTTTGCAATGCCATGTTAATGACACCTGGTTGCACCACCGCAACCATATTTTCCATATCGATCTCTAATATCTTGTTCATATGTTTTTCAAATGCTAAGATAATGCCACCATTTGCAGGTAAAGAACCCCCTGTAAAGCCGCTACCCGCACCTCGAGGTGTGATGACGATACGGTGTTCGTTACAGTATTTTAGGATATTGCTGACATCGTTTTCATCTCTTGGAAACAAAACAGCATCAGGCTCATAGCGTGTGCGTGTTGCGTCATAACAATAGGCAATAAGGTGCGCTTTGTCGTCATAAACGTTGTCAGTTCCTAAAAGGTTTTTAAAATAATCAATATGTTTTATTTCCATTGGCTGTCTTTTCTTTCTACAATATCAAATGGTAAATTCATGATAACGCCATCTATACCAGCCCCTTTGAGTGTATTGGTTTGTCCCAAAAGATAAGCGTAGTAGTTGTTATAGTCTGAAATTTTTGAACTATCCCAACTAAACCAAGAGGAGTCAACTTGTTTATTGATACGTGAATAGAATGGAAGTTCTGGCTCTCCACCGTTTTTGACATCAATGCTTTGAACAATACGAAAGTTATGGCAATCCACAAAATACCCTTTGTTTTCAATACCAAAGAAAATGATGGATGCGGCATTTTGATAACATGCTTGCTGGAAGATTTTTTTATCTGGATTTGGACGGTATAATTTTGCTAAGTAAGCAGCAACGACATCAGGGTGAATCCATGTAATAGTGTTAAATTTTTTAGTGACTTCATTAAAGGTATTTTGATTTGGAACGACGATAAGTGCGCGATCATAAAGATAGTTGATCGTAACTTGATCACCGACAACAGGTTTAATACCTGTATCAGGGAATGCACCTTGAGAAAGCATTTCAAATTTTTCGATTTTTAAAACTGCTTTTGTCCCATCTTTGCTTACAACATCTACGCGTGCAATAATAGTAGTGTGTTTTTCATCAAATTTATGGCTCACAATACCACTGGCACCGACGACAAATTCTGGTGAATCAGTGATCACGATTTGTTTTTCATTTGCTTCTAAAACGGTTGTTTTAAATTCTTTAAAAAAAGATTGAGCCTGGGCAAAAGAGCCAAACAAAAACAGACACATAACCAAAAATAGCTTGTTCAACGGGAACTCCTTGAAGGGTACAAAACACCCCTTTTATTTTTATGAGAGTGATTATACTATAACTGTTTTAAAAAAACTTATTTTTATCTAAAGAGAGTCTTTTAGGCATTTTGTAAGATTTGTTCCGCTAAAATCGAAAAAGAACTAGGGGGTGTAAATGGCAAAATTCATCATAATATTATCTCTTTTTTTATCGTTTGCATCTGCTTCATATGTTGAAGAGTTGAAGTGGCCAAAAGGAGAAACATTTCTGACATTTTTAGAGAAAAACCATTTGCCTCAGACTATTTACTATACATTAGACAAAGAAGAACAAGAGCTTGCTGCGGAAATTGTAGCGGGCGTTAAGTATCAGGTTCTCAAAAGTGAAGACAATCAACTCGAACAAGTCTTAATTCCTATTGGTGAAGAGCTTCAAATGCATCTTAAGAAAAAAGATGACAAATTTATTATGGAAATCACGCCTATTATGCTTCAAAGTGAGAAGCGCACAGTTGCCATTGAAATTCACAACTCTCCTTATGTTGATATCCTAAATGCCACAAATAGTTATGGTTTAGCCAATGAATTTGCTCAGTCCTTTAAAGGAGAAGTCAATCTTCGAAATCTTCAAAAAGGCGATAAATTGGTACTTTTATATCAACAAAAGCGTCGCTTAGGCAGACCATTTGGCTCTATCAAAATAGATGTTTCTATGATTGAAACAGCGAAAAAGAAAAACTATATTTTCTTTTATAAAGAGAACTATTATGATGCTAAAGGGCAAGAACTCACCAGTTTTTTACTGGCAAATCCTGTTAATTATACACGTGTTTCATCACCATTTACTCAAAACAGATGGCATCCTATTTTACAAAAGTACCGTGCACATTTAGGTATTGACTATGCCGCTAGTGTTGGTACGCCTGTCAAGGCTGCTGGCAATGGAAAAGTGTTGTTTGTTGGGGAAAAAGGAGGGTACGGCAATACCATCGAAGTGAGTCATGACAGCAGTTATAAAACACTGTATGCCCATCTAAATGGTTTTGCTAGAGGACTGCGTGGTGGTCAAGGTGTCAAACAAGGGCAAGTGATCGGCTATGTAGGCAATACAGGGCTTAGCAGTGGACCACATTTACATTTTGGTTTGTATCGTAGTAACGTAGCGATTAATCCTGCCAGTGTTGTGAAAATTGCAAAAAGTGCTTTGGGTGGTAATGAACTTAAAGCCTTTATAAACTATACTAATGATCTTAGAAAAAAAGTTGAAAATGCCCTTGAAAGTGATGTTTCGCCATTTAGAGAAGAGAATTTTAATCTCGCTTATCCTTTTGAAAGAAAGCAGAGTTAGTCTTTATCTGTAAACAAGATGAAACTGTTTTGCGATACAATAAAGTTCTTGCAAAAAAGCAAGAATTTTTTGCCTCAAATGAGGCAAACTTGAGCGCCATATCGGCGAGCATAGCTTTTTTGGCTTTGCTTAAGAAGTGTAATAAATGATCAAAAAGAGTCTGCCATGATACGATGTTTTTTTAGAAATAGTAACAAACTTGAAGTTATCACTGACCTCAGTGAATTTGAGGACAATGAAGACAAAAAGAGTAAAGTTGTTTGGCTTGATATGCTCCTTCCTACCAGCGAAGAGATCGTATTTGTGGAGAAGACGTTTGGCATAGATTTCCCGACAAAACAAGAATCTGAAGAGATCGAGATAAGTTCTCGTTATTGGGAAGAAGATAAAAAGATCGAGATCAACAGTTTTTTCTTGATTACCAATGAAGACAGCGCGCACAACGAAACGGTTTCGTTCATTCTCCAAGGCAATCTTCTCATCTCCATTCGTTATAAAGAACTTAAAACCTTTGAAGAATTTAGTAAGCGTTTTTACTATGCTCCTCGTGAATTTAAAAACGGTTACTACATCTTTTCACAGCTTTTAGACATCAGAATCGACGCGGATGCTGACATCATCGAAAAGCTTTCCAAGGACATTACGCGTTTACGTAAACACGTTTTTACGGACTATACCAATGATGATGAAGAGATGTTGGAAAAGATCTCCTCTTTTGAAGATTTGAACATGAATATCCGTGAAAACCTTATGGATAAACAGCGCATCTTAACCTCGTTTTTAAAGTCAAACAAATACGAAGACACCTCGCTTCGTGGCGACATTGTCATTATGCTTAAAGATATTAAGTCCTTGATCGACTATACTGAGTTCAATTTTGAAAGACTTGACTACTTGCAAAACATCTTCGTGGGTGTTTTGAACATTGAGCAAAATAAAGTCATCAAAATCTTTACCATTATGAACGTCATCTTCCTACCACCAACGCTGATCGCAAGCATCTATGGTATGAACTTTAGAGTTTTACCTGAACTTGACTGGCAGTATGGCTATGCTTTTTCGCTTGTCTTGATGGCACTTTCTGCGATCACTCCGATTGCACTTTTCAAGAAAAAAGGCTGGATTTAGCGCATGAAACATACGATAGAAGTGCTTAAAATCGAAGAGTGTGTTCACTCAGAGTACATCAAGCCCAAAAGTATGTACTACTTGCACAACAGCGTTGAAAAGCGCTGGGACATCGTCGATACGCACAATAGCGTCGCCATTTTGCTTTATCACAAAGAGTTAGACTCTTTTGTCTTTGTTAAACAGTTTCGCCCTTCCATCTATGTCAAAAACAGAGATGGCTTCACGTATGAACTCTGTGCAGGCATCGTCGATAAAGACAAAACCCTCATCGAGATCGCCAAAGAAGAGGTCTTAGAAGAGACGGGTTATGATGTCCCGCTTGAAAAATTAGAGAAAATCTCCTCATTTTACACTGCTGTGGGCTTTGCAGGCGGACGTCAAACCCTGTACTACGCCGTGCTCGATGATAGCATGAAAGTAGACGAAGGTGGTGGCATCGACAACGAAAACATTGAAGTCATCTACCTCAAACGTGAAGAAACGCTAGAGTTTATGTTCGATGAGAGCATCGCCACCACATCAGGCTTGATGTTCGCGCTGATGTGGTACTTTAGGAATAATGAAATTAAATAATTTCTAACTTTTTTAAGATGTTTTTGTGAGTTATTTTAACTCTTGTCTTTTTTCAGCAGATGAAATAAGCTCTTGTCTAAAATTATAAATACTATCAATTGAGTCAATTTGTATTTTATTTTCTGCACCTTTATCATCAGGGAAAGCTATTGTTTTTTGTTTTCCATTAAAATATAATCGGCATATCCATTTTGTTGGTTTTCCTTGATATAAAATATTGAAATAATTAACAGTATCTTTAAAAGAGATATTTTGAAAACCAATTACTTCGCCAACGATGGAACGAACAATATAAAATCCATCAAGTTCTTCTTCGGTTGTTTCTGGTAACTGTTTTTCTTCTTGTATTGTTGACTCAAAATCTATCTCATGAGTAGTAGTAGAAAGGTTAGATTGTATAGCTTGTATTTTATCATTTGCGATATCACTTAAAACTTCTGCAAAAGATTTTTTAATATAAGTTCTAAATTCATCTACAATAGGTGCAGTCATCATTTTATCAGTAATTTTTCGTGCAAAAAATTTAACAAACTCATCTGATGGTGTTTCAATTTCAGTTTTAAAGATTGCTTGGATATCTCTGTGATATTTTTTTGCATTTGCCATTTGCAAAATTGCATCGGTATCAAGGATGTCTTTTGCAAATTTGGTTAATTCTTTCATGTCTCTGTCTCTAACACTCTCAAGATTTATTATTAAAAATGGTGATTTATCCATCTTATTAGTCTCTTCAATATCAGAAAAAAACCTATATTCGATGCCATTTGTTAATATTGCAAATTTACAATCTGTCACATGAAAGTATCTAATAAGTTGATTATTATGATTGTCTAGTTTTTCAGTATGATTCTTTACTTCTACAATCATAATTGGTTTTCCATCACGTAAAATAGCGTAGTCAACCTTTTCACCTTTTTTTGTGCCAATATCTGATGTAAATTCTGGGACAATAACAGTAGGATCAAAAACATCATATCCCAGAGCAGACAAAAAGGGCATTACAAAAGAGTGTTTTGTTGCTTCTTCCGTTAGAATTTTATCTTTCATTGATTTAATACGCTCACCAACTTGTCTGATCTTTGTTTCCATAGTATTTATCCCTTCTTTAGTTCGTGATAATTGATATTGTGTTAATAATATCCAAAAAGACTTCAAATAATGTTTTAAATTTTAGGCTTTTAGTGCTATCTTTTAAAGATTGATTTGCTCTTACTCATATCTTTACATGTAAAAGGTTTTAGTCGATAAATCGTTTCGTCAAATCTCCATACGTCTCAATTCTTCTATCACGCAAAAATGGCCAGATGCGTCTGACATGTTCGCCTCTTTGTAGGTCAACATCGACGATGAGCACTTCTTCTTTGTCATGGCTTGCTCTAACGATAATCTCGCCTTGCGGTCCTGTGACAAAGGAGTTACCCCAAAAACGGATGCCATCTAGTACACCGTGATTGTCTGCTTCTTTGCCGATGCGGTTTACGCTGATGACGGGTAAGCCATTCGCGATAGCATGTCCTCGTTGTACAGTCTCCCATGCGTCGCATTGGCGTTTTTTCTCATCTTCGGCATCTTCGTCAAACCAACCAATCGCCGTTGGGTAGATGAGCATTTCTGCACCCTTAAGCGCCATTAAACGCGCCGCTTCTGGGTACCACTGATCCCAACAGACGAGGAGACCAAGTTTTCCCACACTGGTTTGGATGGGTTCGTAGCCAAGATCACCTGGGGTGAAGTAGAATTTCTCGTAAAAGCCTGGATCATCGGGGATGTGCATTTTGCGGTATTTACCTGCGATGGTACCATCTTTTTCAAAGACGACGGCGGTGTTGTGGTAAAGACCAGCGGAGCGTTTTTCAAACAAAGAAGTGACTAAAACGACCTTGTTGGCTTTGGCGATGCCTGACCAAAAAGCGATGTCGGTTTCCCATGAACTTGCGAGGTCAAAACAGGCTACATCTTCGTTGATGCAGAAGTAGCGGTCTTGGTGAAGTTCTTGTAAAACGACAAGCTCGGCGCCTTGTTTGGCAGCTTTTTCGATGAGTGAAACGGTTTTGGCTATGGTTTTTTCTGACGTGCTTTCAATGGCGTGTTGGATGAGTCCGACTTTCATAAAATCCACCTAATATGATTTATTTTGATTAACTTATTCTACATTAATAAGCTTTTAATCCGTTTTAACTTACAATCTTGATGAGCATTATCAATTAAGGAAAATTAGAATGACACTATCTGAAATGAATGCTGGAGAGAAGGCCATTGTGACGCGCATAGAAGCCGATGGCGAATTAAAACAGAGACTATTTTCTTTTGGACTTCGCAAAGGAAGTCACCTCAAAATTAAAGCTACGAGTATCGCAAAAAGTACGATGGAAATCGAAGTGGGAAGTACGCTTCTTGCACTTCGTTTTGAAGAAGCCAAACGCATTGGAGTGCAAAGAGCATGAATGAACTGATTATCGCCCTTGTGGGACAGCCCAACGTGGGTAAAAGCATGCTCATCAACTCTATCGCCGATGCGCGCCTTAAAGTGGGCAATTTCTCAGGCGTAACGGTTGAAAAAGCGGAAGTGCGTTTTATAGCGCAAGAGCGCTCTATCAAAATTGTGGATTTACCTGGTACGTACTCACTCAATGATTACACGCAAGATGAGCGTGTGACCAAAGAATTTTTAGAAAATGAGCATTATGACCTTATCATCAATGTGGTGGATGCGACCAATTTGGAGCGTAATTTATACCTCACAACGCAGCTTTTAGAGCTGGATAAAAAGATGATCGTAGCACTTAATATGATGGATGAAGCCCATAAAGAGGGCATTTGCATCGACCATGAACTGCTAAGTTCCATTTTGGGTGTGCCATGTGTAAAGGTGTCTGCGGCTACAAAAAAAGGTATAGGGAAGCTTCTCAATCGCACCATTGACATCTCGAACTTTCCGCATGAAAAGTCAAAACTGATTTACAGTGACGTTGTGGAAGAAGAGGTGGAAAAACTCTCTTTCTTTTTGAAGCAGAAGCGTTATAAAACAGAGCTTCCTTATCGTGACTTGGTGTTGAAGCTTTTACAAGAGAACCCAAAAATTTACCATAAAATGCACGATGAGCCGATTTGGCTTGAGTTTTCGCCGCTACTTAAAGAGTCGCTGGAACATCTTTACTTGCACCATGAGACGAAAGATGTGGGCGAAATTTTTGCCGAAGAGCGCGCTTCATTTGCCAAAGGTGCTGTCACCGAAGCGCTTACCTGTAAAAAGAGTGTCTCTCAAAATATGACTGAAAAAATCGATGCACTTTTGATTCACAAATTTTTTGGTATTCCCATCTTTATCTTTTTGATGTGGGCACTGTTTCAGCTGACCTTTGAGCTTGGCTCCATTCCGATGGACTGGATCGATGCTTTTTTTGTTTCACTGGGGAATTACGCTAAAACGATTTTTGGAGATGGAGAGCTTGGCTCGATGATCGCCGATGGCGCCATTTCTGGCGTTGGAGCGGTGGTAATGTTTTTACCGAACATCGTCATTCTCTTTTTTGGTATTGCCCTTTTAGAGACGACGGGTTATATGGCAAGAGTTGCATTTTTGCTCGATGGATTCTTTCACCGTTTTGGTCTGCATGGTAAAAGTTTCATCCCGCTTGTAACGGGATTTGGGTGTTCCGTACCTGCTTATATGAGTGCTCGTACATTGAAAAACGATAAAGACAGACTCATTACGCTTTTCATCATAGGTTTTATGAGCTGTGGTGCGAAACTTCCTGTGTATGTCCTTTTTGCGGGGGCTTTTTTCAGCCAAGAACATGCGGGCAATGTCCTGTTCCTCATCTACATTGCAGGGGCTTTTATAGGTTTGATCGCGGCAAAATTTTTGAAAAAATTTGTCTTTAAAGGGGTTGATGAGCCATTTGTTATGGAGATGCCAAAGTACCGTTTGCCTTCAGTAAGGCTTATCTGGCATACGGTTGCGACTAAGGCGATTATGTACCTTAAAAAAGCGGGGACGTTCATTTTAGGAGCTTCATTGCTGATTTGGTTTGCCAGTAACTATCCAAAATATCCAAGCATTGAAGAGAGCTTTGCCCAAAAGATTGAATTGGCTCAAAGTGTGGAAGAAAAAGCAACACTTGAAAATGAAAAAGCGCAATTGCTTTTGGAAAAGAGTTTTTTAGGCATCATTGGCAAATCAACCGATGTGCTTTTTGCTCCGATTGGCTTTGACTGGAAAATGACGATAGCTTTAGAATCAGGCTTGGCTGCTAAAGAAGTGGTTGTCTCGACTTTAGGTGTTTTATACGCCCTTGGCTCAGAAGTGGATGAGGGCAATGAGAGTCTGATAGGAGCGCTTCAAGGGCAAATTTCGTTTGCCTCTTCGGTTTCGTTTATCATTTTTGTCATGTTTTACTTACCATGTATGGCGGCATCCATCGTTTTCACCAAAGAGAGTGGAAGTTATAAATATCTCTTTTATCTGTTTGTCTTTACGACAGTGATCGCGTGGGGATTGGCATTTGTAGGGTATAGAGTAGCATTACTTTTAGGGTAAAAAAGCACCGAAGGTGCGTGGGCATCCCGCCGAGGGAAACACAGCGTTAGCGTAGTCTTTGGAGCTTTGCTTTGAGGACGTGTAAAACGTTCTTACAAGTTTGCAAGAACGTTAATAGGCTAGTCCATCTTTATCGCCGTTTTATCGTTCATCTCGGAGTCATCAAAAGGATCGAGGTGAGCGTTGATAACCCAGTCTCCATCGGGAATAAGCTCTTTGATCTTCTCTTCAATACGATCTCCCGCATGATGCGCACGCATCAGCGAAATCCCTGGGCTAAAGACCAAGTGAACGTCCACAAAGTTGGTGTTGGCAGATTTTCTTGTTTTGAGGTAGTGAAAATCACTGATCTCTTTTTCGCTCAGAATGATGTTTTTAATACCTTCCACAATCTCTTCATCCAGTGACGCATCCAACAAAATATAAACACCATCTTTGATAATTTGATACGCAGAATGGATAATGTAAATCGAGATAACAACACCCATAATGGAGTCAATCAGCTCAAATCCCGTGACTTGGATGAGTACCAATGAGATCAAAATAGCGCCATTGCTTAAGACGTCTGTTTTATAATGTAGGGCGTCTGATTTGACGACCATACTGCGTGTTCTTTTTGCCACGTAATTTAAAAAGACAACCAGTGCAATGGTAAGAACCAGTGAAATGACCATGACGATGATGGAATTTTCAAGATGCTGCAAAGGCTCATGGTAGATCGCTTTTTTGATAGCACTGTAGAAGATGAAAAGACCCGAAACGGTGATGACGGTTCCTTCAATAACTGCGGCTAATGCTTCAATTTTCCCTTTGCCGTAGTTAAACTTTTTATTGGCAGGTTGTTCTGCTTTGGTGATGGCAAAGTAGTTAAATGCTGAAACAATCAAGTCTAAAACAGAGTCAATGGCAGAGGCAAGAACGGCAACTGAGCCACTTAAAATACCGATAAAAAGTTTGATAACAATGAGTAGGGTAGCCGTAGCACTCGAGATAACGGTCGCTTTTTTTTGTAAAGTCATTAGGCGTCATCTCTCTCTTTATAGATGTTCATTGAAGCGCAGTGAAGGCTTCCGTGCTCACGAATCAGTACGGATGACTCGATGCCAACCACTTCTCGCTCAGGGAAACAGCGCTCAAAGATCGCCAAAACTTCTTTGTCGTAGGCATCCGAGTAGGTTGGAACCAGTACCGCATTATTAATGAGTACAAAGTTCATATACGTTGCTGGAATACGGTGGTTGTTAAAGTATTTAGCTGATGGCAGAGGCAAGGGAAGCAGATGAAAGTCTGTTTTTTGAAGCTCTTTTTCCATCTTGCGAAGCTCTTTGTAATGCTCATCGTTTTTGTCATAACACTTCACATACGCGATGGTGTTTTTGTTGATAAAACGTGCCAATGTGTCGATGTGTGAGTCGGTGTCATCGCCCATAAGTGCGCCATGTTCGAGTACGATAAGCTCTTTGAGTCCAAAAAGATTGATCAACGTTTTTTTGATCTCTTTTTTGGAGAGATGCGCATTGCGGTTTTGCTCATACAAACAGTACGCAGTGCTGAGCATAACGCCATGACCGTTAGAGTCGATGCTTCCACCCTCTAGTACAAAGTCCAAGCTTTTGAGTTTGCCTTCCAAATGCCCCTCTTCAAAAAGCTGTTTGGTAATGCTATTATCAAGGCTCGCTTCAAATTTATTGCCCCATGCGTTGAAGATGAAGTCATAGGTGCGGCGTTTATGGTTTTTATAGATGTTAATGCCACCAAAGTCACGAATCCACGTGTCATTTGTTGGCATTTGAATGAGTTCGATGTTTTGCAGGGTTGGTAACAAGTTTGCAAGTGCTTTTTTGTCCTCACAGACGACAAGGCATTTTTGAAAACGTGCTATGGTTGTAATAAACGTCAAATACGTTCGATGAATCTCTTCAATGGAGTGTGCCCAGTCACTCTGTTTGGGAGGGAAAACGACGATAAGTGCTTCTTGCTCTTCCCATTCGGCTGGTATTCGGATTTTCATTGTGTAACTCCATGTAGCGTGTATTGGAACTAAATTATACCAAAAATGATTTTGTATCTCCTACTTTGGGGATAAAATGGGTAAAATAGCCTCCAAGAGCCTCATCGAGAAAGGATTTTTTTGCTGTTAAAGAAAAAAGATAACAAAAGTATCAACCAAATCAATTTTATGGCGATTCTTTTTGCGGGTCTTTTTGCTTTTATTTCGGCGTGTTTAGTCATCGTTAATGAGTACTTGGATTTTCAAAAAGAGATCAAAATTATCGAAGAGAGTTACATTCAAACGCAGCAAAAGAGTGCATCAACTCAACTTAACCTTCTTTTTAATATTGCAGATTACCGCTACAAACAAAGTCACGCTCTTCCAAAAGAGCAGATACATCAAAAAATTAAAGAAGATATTACAGCACTTTTAGCAAATATGGAAACGCAAAATTATCTCTTTTTGCAACTTCATTCTGGGGCTGTGATTTACCGTTCTTCTGCTATAGCACCCGAAGAGACGAGCAAAGACATCGTGGTAACTAAGATATATGAACCATTAGAGCTTATCTTAGGCAGTGGTGTAAGTACGCGTAGCATTGAAGATGTATTGGCTCAGAAAAAGAAAGACTATCAAGATAAAATCATCAATTTTGTTTTGAAAATTTACATGTTAACACTCTTTTTGTATCTGGTCAGTACGATTGAGTATCGCTATGTCAGTGACATTATGAAGCGTGAAATTCGCTTTATCGTCTATTCGTTTAAAAAAGCGTCTCAAAGTTATGAATTTATCGATATGGAAAAGATCAAATTTCAAGAGTTTCAAGAGATCGTCACCCATGCAAATGTCATGATCGAAGAGATTAAAAGTAAAAATCACGCACTCGTAGAGCTTAATAGCAATCTAGAAGTGATCGTAGAGCAAAAAACAGAAGAGCTGAAACGCTCCGTTGACTTTACGCAAGAGTTACTTGAACAGCAGGATCGTTTTATTAAAAATGCGATTCATGAGATCAACACGCCGCTTTCGATTATTTTGATGAACATCGATCTGTACAATCTCAAATATGAGAAAAATCCGTATCTGCTCAAAATCGAAGCTGCCGTTAAAGTGCTCGATAATATTTATGAAGATTTGGCGTATGTGGTGAAAAAAGACAGAGTCGTGTATGAAAAAGCGATGATCGATTTTTCCAAGTTTTTAACCGAGAGGGTAGAGTACTTTGAGGATGTGGCGGAGGGCAATAAATTGCACATCATCACAGACATCACACGTGACTTGTTTATCGTCTTTAATGAGATCGAGCTTCAGCGCGTTTGTGACAACAATCTTTCCAATGCTATTAAGTATAGCTATGAAAAACAGCCTGTACATGTAAGGCTTTATGCTGAGCAGGAGAGTGTTGTTTTTGAGGTGCAAAATTGCGGTGAGAAGATACAAGCACCTTGGAAAGTTTTTGGGCGTTATTATCGCGAAGATGAAGCCCGCGGTGGGTTTGGTTTGGGGCTCAATATCGTTAAAGAGATTTGCGATGCGAATGAGGTTGCCATTACCGTTCTCTCCGATGAATCCAAAACACTTTTCCGTTACCGTTTTGCCAAAGGATAAATGATGAAAATTTTACTGCTTGAAGATGAGTTGATGCTAAGAAGTTCTATCGAAGAGTATTTAGAAGCGTTAGGGCATAAAGTCATCGCGTATGGCAACGGTGAAGAGGCGTATGAAGCGATCAAAAAAGATGTATTTGACTTACTGCTCTTAGATATCAATATCCCTAAAATGAATGGTTTGAGTCTTCTTAAAGCGTTGAATGAAATCGAACATGCTTTCCCTACTATATTTATCAGTGCTAATGTGGACATTGATGACATTAGCAAAGCCTTTGAACTGGGTGCTTCGGACTATCTCAAAAAACCGTTTCATCTTAAAGAACTGGGGCTTCGCATTGATAAAATCAAAAAAGAGTATGAGATCAAAAACCTCAAACATATCATCTTGAGCTCAAAATATGTCTTCTCCAAAGAAGAGCAAATGCTCTTTTACAATAACAACGTTCAAGTGCTTACTAAGAAGCAGTTACAAATTGTTACACTATTGTGTGAGAATATAGGAGTGGTCGTTGACTTTGAAAAATTTCGTAGTTATGTATGGAACGATGAACCTATCGATAATGCCTCAATTAGGGCTGAAATCAGCCGTTTTCGCAAGCTTCTTAAGGAAGATTTTATCATCAATCTTAAAGGGGTTGGATATAAGATTGAAAAGTATTTCCCTGAAAAAAACCGCTAATAGTTACAATATTACTCATATTTTTTAGAAAAAATCCAACTTTTTCATCTATAATCAAAATGCTACGATAATGCTATGTTACTTCTTTACAATAACACCATAGCTACCACATCAAAAAAGAAGGAGCATTTATGAGTCAGAATATCTACGACAGAGTACAGGCCAATCCAAAATTTGCCGAACTCGTACAAAAAAGAAGTAGTTTTGCATGGAAACTAGCGATCGTTATGCTAGTCGTTTACTACTCTTTCATCCTTGTAATTGCTTTTTCCCCTGCAACATTTGCAGTCAAACTCGGAGAAGGTGTTACCACGGTTGGTATCCCAGTAGGACTTGGCGTTATTGTGATTGCGTTCGTACTTACGGGTATTTATACTCAACGAGCCAATGGTGAATTTGATGACTTGACCGCTCAAATCAAAGAAGAAGCAAGGGGTGAAAAATGAAATGGGGCTTATTACTTTTAACGCTTTCAAATTTTTTATGGGCAGCAGATGCTCAATTTAGTGGTAAGCGTGACTTAAACGTTTCAGCAATCATTATGTTCGTCCTCTTTGTTGTTGCAACATTAGGCATTACCTACTGGGCGGCTAAAAGAACTAAAACGGCTAAAGATTTTTACACCGCTGGTGGAGGCATTACAGGGTTCCAGAATGGTCTAGCAATTGCGGGTGATTATATGTCTGCTGCATCATTCCTCGGAATTTCAGGACTGGTTTACCTTAAAGGGTTTGATGGCCTTATCTATTCTATAGGCTTCTTAGTCGGTTGGCCGATCATTCTTTTCTTAGTTGCTGAACAGCTTAGAAACTTGGGTAAATATACCTTTAGTGATGTTGCATCGTACCGTCTACAACAAACACCGATTCGTGTACTAGCCGCCCTTGGTTCATTGGCAACCGTAGCACTTTATTTGATTGCTCAAATGGTTGGCGCGGGTCAGTTGATCCAGATTTTGTTTGGGCTTGATTATGAGTACGCGGTTATCATGGTTGGTATTTTGATGATTTTATATGTTACTTTTGGTGGCATGTTGGCAACAACATGGGTTCAGATCATCAAAGCGGTTTTACTCCTCTCAGGTGCATCGTTCATGGCGATCATGATTATGTACAAAGTGGGCTTTAGTTTTGAAACACTTTTCTCTCAAGCGGTTGCTGCAAAGAAAAGCGCTTCTATCATGGCTCCAGGAGGCTTAGTAAGTGACCCAATTTCAGCCATCAGCTTAGGAATTGCCTTGATGTTTGGAACAGCAGGTCTTCCACATATCTTGATGCGTTTCTTCACCGTAAGCGATGCTAAAGAGGCACGAAAATCTGTCTTTTTTGCAACTGGATTTATAGGTTATTTTTATATTTTAACTTTTATCATAGGTTTTGGTGCTATCGTATTACTTACAAATGATCCAACATACCTTGATCCTGTTAAAGGTGGTATCATCGGTGGTGGTAACATGTCTGCAATTCACACGGCACATGCGATTGGTGGAAACTTATTCCTAGGATTTATCTCAGCGGTTGCATTTGCAACGATTTTAGCGGTTGTTTCTGGTTTGACACTTGCAGGTGCAAGTGCGGTAAGCCATGATCTTTATGCAAATGTTTTTGCAAGAGGTCGTGTGGATGAAATGACAGAGATGAGAGTTTCTAAGTACTCTACGATTGCTCTTGGTATCGTAGCGATTATTTTAGGCATTGCGTTTGAAAAGCAAAATATCGCGTTCATGGTAGGACTTGCGTTTGCGATTGCAGCAAGTGCTAACTTCCCGATTCTTTTCCTCTCAATGTTCTGGAGAAAGCTAACCACTAAAGGCGCAGTTTGGGGCGGTAGCTTAGGACTTTTAACAGCGGTTGTGTTGGTTGTTCTTAGTAAAGCGGTTTGGGTAGATGTTTTGGGCAATAAAACAGCGATCTATGCTTACGGTAATCCAGCACTGTTCTCAATGACCATCGCTTTTGCAGGCATCTGGCTCTTCTCTTTAATGGATAAGAGTGAAAATGCAGCCAAAGAGATAGCGGCGTATGATCATCAGTACATCAGAAGCCAAACAGGAATTGGAGCAGAGGGCGCTTCAAGCCACTAAAAAACATACGGCTTTTTTTAAAAGAAGCCGTAATGTAACTAAATCTCTGCCTCATCAGAGGCAAGCTTTAGCGCATAGTGCAACGTAGGCTTTTGGGCTTCGCCCAAGAGACGTTATAAAATAATTATATGAAAAAGGATAGTAACGATGTCACAACTTTTTGAACCAAGTAGAGCTTTAAGCAAAGAAGCCAGAATTAAGAACATGTGTGAGTACAAGGAGCTTTGTATCCAAGCAGATGAGGATTTTGAAGGATATTGGGATAAGCTAGCACGTGAGAAAATTGAGTGGTTTAAGCCTTATGACAGAGTGTTAAATGAAGAGAATGCTCCGTTCTACAAATGGTTCGAAGGTGGCAAATTAAACGTTACGCATCAGTGTCTAGGACGTCATCTAAAGACCCGCAAAAACAAAGCGGCGATTATCTGGGAAGGTGAGGATGGCAAACGCCGTATCATCACCTATCTTCAACTGTTTTACCGTGTTAACCGTTTAGCAAACTTGATGCGCAATAAATTTGGCATCAAAAAAGGTGACCGTGTTGTTCTTTATATGCCAATGATTCCTGAGGCTGCATTTGCAATGCTGGCATGTGCGAAAATTGGTGCAATTCACTCGGTTGTTTTTGGTGGATTTTCTGCTGAAGCGCTACGTGATCGTATCCAAGATGCTGAGGCAAAACTCGTCATCACAGCCGATGGTGCTTTTAGACGTGGTAAACCGTACATGTTAAAACCTGTTGTGGATGAAGCGCTCAGTGTTGGCTGTGAGAGTTGTCAAAAAGTGCTTATCGTTCAGAGAAACTTTGAGGACATTGACTACGTTCCAGGACGTGACTATGTTTACAACGAGATCATCATGAATGAATCTCAGTACTGCGATCCTGAATGGATGGACTCAGAAGATCCACTCTTCTTGCTCTATACCTCAGGAAGTACAGGTAAACCAAAAGGTGTTCAACACGGAAGTGCTGGTTACATTCTTTGGGCGCAATACACAATGGAGCACGTTTTTGATGTTAAAGAGAACGACACTTTCTGGTGTACGGCGGACGTTGGCTGGATTACAGGACATACGTACATCGTTTACGGACCACTTGCGATGGGTGCAACGACCATTATGTATGAAGGCGTTCCAACATTCCCTGATGTAGGCAGATGGTGGAGCATGATCGAAGAACACAGAGTCAATCAGTTCTACACTGCTCCAACAGCGATTCGTTTGCTTCATAAAGAGGGTGCGGATGCTCCTTCGAAGTACGACTTAAGTTCTCTTAAAGTGCTTGGAACCGTTGGTGAGCCAATTAACCCAGATGCATGGATGTGGTACTACGAGCAAATCGGTGGTGGAAACTGTCCGATTGTTGATACATGGTGGCAAACAGAAACAGGTGGTCATATGATTACGCCACTTCCAGGTGCAACACCCATCAAACCTGGCTCTGCGACATTCCCACTTCCAGGCATTAAAGCAGAAATCATTGATGAGCATGGCAATCCAACACCAAAAGGTGAAAAAGGATTCTTGTGTATCACAAAGCCTTGGCCTTCGATGATCCGCAATATCTGGGGCGATAGCGATCGTTTTGTGAAGTCGTATTTTGGTGATTGTAAAAAAGATGGTAAACCTGTTTACTTCTCAGGTGATGGTGCAATGTACGATGATGATGGCTACATCGTCATTACAGGACGAACCGATGACGTTATCAACGTTTCAGGACATAGAATTGGAACGGCTGAAATCGAAGCGGTTCTTGCGCACCATGAAAACGTTGCGGAAGTTGCAGTTGTTGGTCGCCCAGATGCAATCAAAGGTGAGGGCATCTTCGCTTACATCGTCATTAAGGGTACCGATACGATCAGCGAAGAGGTTTACATGATCCAAGAGCTCAATAAGCTCATCGTTAAAGAGATCGGTAATATCGCAAAACTTGATGCAATCCGCTTCGTACCGGGTTTACCAAAAACCAGAAGCGGTAAGATCATGCGCAGAATCCTTCGCTCAATTGCGAAAAAAGAGCCTATTACCCAAGATATCTCAACACTTGAAGATCCAAGCATCGTTGAGAAAATCCAAAACCTTATCGAATTTTAGACTTCTTATGCGGTTACATGTAATGTGTAACCGCCTCCTTGCATATTAAATTTGGCACCTACGCTAATGCTTAGTATACTGGCGCAGAAAGCTCACACACCTTTGGTGCTTTAACTTCTTTTAAAACTTTTTTACAAAAAGCCTAATATAACATCGGATTTTTAAGTGCTAAATGATGGGCTTACATGTAAAGCCATTTGACTTTACATGTAATGATTTTCTAAGAGACCATTGCCGCGTGGATGAGGGTTTCGTCGTGCTCAAAGTGAATGGTACAGTTACCTTTTATACCAATCTCTTCAATGCTTTTTTCATAGTTTCTATCTCGGCTATCACCTTTGATGGAGATGGCGAAAATAGGGTATTTTTTATTGTTAAAGCGGATGTATTCGCCTGTAATGAGCGCTAAACGGGTTGTGATAACCGATGAGTTTATATGGGATTGATAAACTTTAGTGAGCAGCTTCATAAAGTCTTCGACTTTGAGGCGAACATCTGGGAAGGTTGGGTCAAACTCTTTTTTGAACTTAATATTTGAGTTTGTAGAAGACGCGCTGATGCAAAGATCTAGCAGAGCATAAATATTGACACTCTCACCATACTCTTCAACGTTGGCAAATTTTTTGGTCGCACTTTTGTAAAGTTTAATACCTATAGATGTTTCATCGGTATAACCTACTGTAATCGCATAAAACTTATACGAACTAAATGCAATGTCCACGATGGTGGTTTTAAAACCATAGGTCATGCTGGCATAGGTTTGAGCTATGTCAAAGATTTTTTTATGGTTGACCTCACCAAGAAGGTATTGCGCTTCTTGGTTGAGGGAGATGATTTTACCGTTGCTATCAAAAACAATAAAAGGATTGTAGTCGTGCTCAATCCATGCTTCTGCGAAACTACTCATGGTTAACTTTCGATGTAGTTTTTAAGTTTACGTCCAACTTTAGGATGTTTGAGCTTTTTAATCGCAGAACTCTCGATCTGACGAACGCGCTCACGCGTAACATTAAGCTCTTTACCAATCTCTTCAAGAGTACGGTCGCTCTCATCATGCATTAAACCAAAACGCATACGAATAACGGCTTTTTCTCTGTCATTGAGTTGATCGAGTACTTCATCGATCTGATCTTTAAGGTCAGACTTCAAGATGTGATCAATCGGTGCAATAGAGCTTTTGTCTTCAACAAAGTCACCAAATTTACCATCATCTTCATTACCAATAGGCGCTTCCAATGAAATAGGCTCTTTGGTGATTTTGATGACATTTTTAACTTTATCCGCACTCAAACCCACTTCAAGTGCAATCGTTTCGATGTCAGGTTCTTTACCTTCTTCTTGAAGGTGTTTACGAATAATTTTATTGATACGGTTGATCGTTTCAATCATGTGGATCGGAATACGAATGGTACGCGCTTGATCGGCAATGGCACGTGAAATCGCTTGACGAATCCACCATGTGGCATAGGTTGAGAATTTATAACCTTTTTTGTACTCAAATTTATCAACCGCTTTCATCAGACCAATGTTACCTTCTTGAATCAAATCCAAGAACGGTAAACCTCTGTTCGTGTAACGTTTGGCGATAGAAACAACCAGACGTAAGTTTGATTTTGCCATACGGGTTTTAGACTCGTCAGCAATTTTCTTACCTCGTTTGATCTGCTCAAGAACTTCTTTGAGTTTCTCAGGATCAAGATCGAACCCTTGTTTACTTGCTTCCTTCGTTTGAAAAAGCTTTTTGATCTCCATGTAGGTGGAAACCATCGTCGCTTCTGGTACCATGGTAGTGATGTCTTCTTTGTTAAGATCCACAATGTTCGTTAAAAGTTTAACGTGGTTTTCTCTAAGCGTGTCATTGAAAAGTGGTAAACGGTACTCTAAACGTTTCAGTTCTTTATCGAACTCAAAGTCACTTTTAAGGGCTGTTTCCATTGACTTTACAAGCTCATTAATCAACTTACTGGTAGGTCCTAGATCCATAAGCGCGTCTTTAAGAAGTTTCTTTTTATACGCAAGTCCTAGATCGTAGTTCATCATCTCTTCAGCGTCATCCAAGTTCTCTTCGGGTGGTCTGGTAAGACTTTTGAGCCAATCTTTTTTCGCTTTTTCGAGTGACTTAAAGCTTTCGATGACTTTTTCAGTTCGTGTGTTGTCTTTTTTTGAGAAGGTTTTTTTCTCTTCGCCTTCTTCACCCTCTTCATCATCAAATTCTTCTTCATCATCGCCATCATCGGTGTCGTCTTCAAAGGTTTTGAAAAGCTCTTTTACACGACGTTCACGATTAATGAGCGCTTCTTTGTAATCCAAAATAAAGTCAATCAAGTAAGGAACCGAACAGAAAGCATCGATGATAATGTCTTCACCAAATTCAATTTTTTTACTGATGTCGATCTCTTCATCTTTGGTAAGAAGTGAAATTTGTCCCATCTCTCTAAGATACATTCTCACAGGGCTATCGCTGCGTGACCACTCTAGGAGCTCTTTTTCACTGGCAAGGTCAAACTCTTCTTCTAAGGCATCATCTTTGATTTTTTGACGCTCTTCTTCTCTTCTTCTTGCTTCTTCTTTATTGCGCATTTTGGCAATTTCAGCAGAAGAGATCAATGTAACTTTGTATTTTTCTAAAAGGCTCATCAATTTTTTGACGTTTGCAGGTGTTGGAGGCTTGATAAAAAGATCCATTACGTTTTCGTAAGTGACGTATGATTTTTCATTTTCTGCAAAAAGCTCTTCTAATGCGGTATAGAGTTCTTTTGAAGCCATAAGTGTAACTCTCCTTGAGTAAGGTGTGTGGAGGTAGAAATTTCTTTTAAAAGATGTGGATTATACCGAGTTTTTTTTTAAATATCATTGAATGCTCTTCATTTACAATGTGGAACAGGAGTTGCTTTAACTAGGGAAAGATTCTAAAAATAGTGGGAAAAACAATGCAAAGCAGCTATTACAGCGTTACGGGAGCGATGGTCACACAGTTTAATAAGCTTGACCTTATCTCCAATAACCTTGCCAATTTAAATACCACAGCGTTCAAAAGAGATGATGTTGTTGTGGGTGATTTTAAACGTATTTTTCAAGAATATAAAGAAGAGATGCCCATCAAAGACAATACCAAAGAGGCAAGTAAGTTTATCAATGCCGTTGGTGTCAGAGTTCCTCAAGTGGTTGAAGAGTATGTCAAGTATGAACAAGGTGGCATCAAAAATACAGGTAATGCTCTGGACTTTGCATTGAAACGTGAAGACGCGTTTTTTATGGTAGAGACGCCTAATGGTATTCGTTTGACACAAAATGGCTCTTTTACACTTAACAGTGAAGGCGTTTTAAGCACCAAAGAGGGATACCCTGTTTTACCAGCAACCTATTTTCAAAATCAACAATACATCACAATCCCTGAAGATGGTGAGTTAAGAGTTGACAAAAGCGGTGGAATTTACAATCGAGAGGACCAAATAGGAGACCTCATGATTGTTCGAAGTGATGATGTTAAATCACTGCTCAAAGAGGGTGCAAGCCTTTATAAATTTAAAAGTGTTGAAGAAGTAACGCAACTTGAAGATGGAAATTTGGTGGCTCAAGGCTTTTTAGAGACCAGCAATATCAATCCCGTCAGCGAAATGGTTAATCTGATTGAATCAAATCGTATGGTTGAGATGTACCAAAAAGTTATGAAATCGCATATGAACGATCTAAACAGTGATGCTGTGTCCAAATTAGCATCAACTAAAGCATAAAATTACGTAAGGAATAACGAATGATAAGATCACTTTACACTGCTGCAACGGGTATGATCGCCCAACAAACGCAAATCGATACCACTTCAAACAATATCTCTAACGTTAATACCATAGGTTATAAAAAACAACGCGCTGAGTTTGCAGACTTGATGTACCAAACCATGACGTATGCAGGAACATCCACCAGTGGCACTTCAGCCTCACCAACGGGTATTGAAATCGGTCTAGGTGTTCGTCCAACGGCGATTGCAAAGATGTTTACCCAAGGTAACTTTAAAGAGACGGGTAACTCTTTGGATATGGCGATTACGGGAAATGGTTTCTTCCAAGTTCAGCTTCCAGATGGCACAACAGGTTATACCAGAAATGGATCATTTAAACTGGATGCTGATGGAAACGTGGTCAACAGCGATGGTTATCAACTCATCCCTAATATTGTCATACCTGAGGATGCAACGGAGATTAACATCAGTGTTGATGGTATTGTTTCTGTTCTTCAAGCAGGAAATACAGCAACAACGGAAATTGGACAAATTGAGCTTGCTAACTTCATTAACCCAGCAGGTCTTCACTCCTTGGGTGACAATAATTACCTTAATACCGATGCTTCGGGTGATCCGATTTTGAGTAATCCAGGACTGAATGGTTTAGGTCAAGTTAGACAACAATTTGTCGAGATGAGTAACGTCGAGCTTGTTGAAGAGATGACAGACTTGATTACGGGGCAACGTGCATATGAGGCAAACTCAAAAGCCATTACCACCAGTGATGAAATGCTTCAAACCGTAAACGCACTTAAATCATAATCTAACCATGTTGATTTTTATTCCGTTTCTGATCTTGATCGCGATTATTGTCGCGATCGATCAGCTCTATTTTAATGATCCAACTCCAAAAGATACGAGCTCAAAACAAGCAATTCACCAAAAATCAAGTGATACGAATGCTACTCAGAAGTATCTTGATCGCTACATCAAAAAATAATCCTTACATGTACAAAGAAAACATATGAATTTTGTAGCTATTTTTAAACTCACCATCCCTGTTATGATGGGGTATATTCCGCTTGGAATGGCATTTGGCTTACTGCTTTCAAAGCTTCTCATTCCTTGGTATTACGCTTTTTTTATGAGCGTTTTTATTTTTGCAGGATCAGGTCAGTTTTTGGCACTCACGCTTTTTGCTTCACAAGCAACCATTTTAGAGATAGGCATTGCCACGTTTTTACTCAATCTTCGACATACGTTTTACGGGCTTTCTATGATTTCGGCATTTAAAGATTTTTCATGGAAAAAACACTATCTTATTTTTGGGCTTACCGATGAAACCTTTGCGCTTTTAAAAACCAGTGATGTACCTGAAGCGAACCGTGAGAAAGCGTACCTTTGGATTACCTTTTTAAATCAGTGTTATTGGATCATCGGCAGTGTTGTGGGCGCACTTTTAGGCAATGTGTTACCGTTTAATTATGCGGGTATTGAGTTTTCATTGACGGCTCTTTTTGTAGTGCTTTCAATTGAACTTTATAAGAAAAATAGACTGCATAAGCCGTTTTTTGTGGCCCTGATTATTGGGTTGTTTGGAATGATTTTATTTCCACCGCAGAAAATGCTGATTTTATCGCTCTGTTTAGCGGCATTTGTATTGATCGTTTTTAAGAGGAGTATGGAAAATGGAAAGTAGTTACATCATCGGAAGCATCATTGTAGCAACGTTAGCGACCTATGCGACACGCATCATTCCTTTTTTACTTTTCCGTACCCGTGAGCCTTCACCGTTGATTAAATATATTGAACTTAATATGCCGTTGATGATTATGGTGATTTTGGTGTTTTATGCGCTTAAAGATGTGAAGTGGGAGGCTTATCCGTATGGTTTGGCAGAGATTATCGGTGTGTGTGTTGCGATAGCTTTACATGTAAAGTTTAAAAACGCATTGTTGAGCATTTTTATCGCAACACTCACGTATATGATACTTATTCAGAATGTCTTTTAAACGCTTTCATCGTTGGACTCGCTCGATTTAGAATAGCTAAACCTTCGCGAATCCGCCTCGAAATCCTTTAAAATCCATCCTGAATAGATAGTGTTAAGCCTTTTTAACAAACTCCGACTTAAGCCCCATCGCACCAATACCATCGACTTTACAGTCAAGGTTGTGGTCACTCTCATAGTTCAGGCGAATGTTTTTCACTTTTGTTCCGCCTTTAATGACAGCAGATGAACCTTTGAGTTTGAGGTCTTTTATAACGACAACGGTGTCACCATCGCTAAGAATTGTTCCATGTGCATCTTTAATAATACTAGCAGACTCTTCGCTTGAAGCGCCATTTTTAGGCCATTCATGAGCACATTCAGGGCAGATGATCATCTCGCCATCTTCATAGGTATATTCACAATTACATTTAGGACAAGCAGGTAGTTGCATGTTAAGACTTCCTTCATTTTTAGCGGAAGTATGCCAAAACTCGTCTCAAAAAGAGATTAGTGTTTTAAGATACGTGGGAATTCACGGTCTCTTTCATAATGTTTCATTTTTTCTTCATAGCGATCAATGGCGCTCGCCATATCGCGTGCAAATTCGTAGTTAATAATGTAATCTTTTTGATTCACATGGAGTGTTTGCATTCCCTGTATACCTGCATTATACATGAGAGCATCTTTAATCGTTTCAGCATTGCCATTGGTAAGACGACGAATATCATGACCTAAACCTGTCACCCACAAATCCATAAACTCAACGCGAAAAGGCAATACTTTTCCCCATGTTTGTTCTACTAAAACAGCATTTTTGAGTGAAAATTCATGGAACATAATGGTGTCGCGATCAGGATTATACACCGCAATAATTTGGTTGGGTGTGGGACTCAAAACAGGATTGATGGTTGCTAAATTGACCTCTTTGGGGGCACAACCACTGAGCATCAATGTTGCAAACAGAAGGAGAGTCGTCATAAGTGTACGCATAACAAGTCCTTATAGGTAAAAAACAAGATATGCTATTGTACATTATAAATGTTAATGAGATATGAAGAAAGAGAAGCCCCTATTATAGGGCTTCGTGGAGGTTATAGTGCAAAAAGGTCGCTAAATTCGTTGAAATTCATGGCTTCCAAGCTTTCTTGATTTGCACAGATACGTTCAATGGTTGCACATTGTTTTGGGCTAAGACGTCCCGCTAAATTGTGTCTAAATTTTGAGATAAGAAGTGGTATCCCATCTTTGCGTCTGCGTTTGTGACCAATAGGGTACTCGACTTCGACTTTCTCGCTTTTACTGCCATCTTTGTAGAAGATTTGCACGGCATTGGCGATGGAGCGTTTATCGGCTTCTAGGTACTCTTTGGTGTAACGCGCATCGACGACAACTTCCATTTTATTGCGAAGGGCATCGACACGAGGATCGCTTGCATAGGCATCTTCATAATGTTCTGCGATTAAGTTTCCATGAATAAGTGGAATGGCTACCATGTACTGAATACAGTGGTCACGATCCGCTGGGTTGGCAAGAGGGCCGACTTTGTTGATGATGCGATGTCCTGATTCTTGAGTGGTGATGATGATTTTTTCAATTGCATCAAGTTTTTCTTTGACTTCATCATGCAATTTTACGGCACACTCAACAGCGGTTTGGGCGTGGAATTCAGCAGGGAAGCTGATTTTGAACAGTACTTGTTCCATGACGTAACTGCCAAAGGGTTGAGGAATGGTGAGTTTTTTGCCTCCCATTTTGACATCTTCATACCCCCAGAATTTTGCACTGAGAGCGGAAGGATAACCCATCTCGCCTGCAAGTGCTTTAAGCGCAAGGTTGACACCACGACTGCTCGCATCGCCTGCCGCCCATGATTTGCGTGAGCCCGTATTTGGGGCATGGCGGTAACAGCGAAGTGCTCCACCATCCACCCATGCGTGTGAAACGGCATTGCGAATCTCTTCAAATGTGCCTCCTAGCATTGCTGCTGCAACCGCCGTGGAAGCTACACGCACCAAAAGCACGTGATCCATTCCCTCTTTGTTGAAGCAGTTTTCAAGCGCTAAAATACCTTGAATTTCATGCGCTTTAATCATCGCTGTCAAAATGTCTTTGACTTTTAGCGGTGCTTTGCCTTCACTGATATTGCGACGGCTGATGTAATCGCCCACCGCCCAAATAGCGCCTAAGTTATCGCTTGGATGTCCCCATTCAGCGGCTAACCATGTGTCGTTAAAATCAAGCCATCGTACCATCGCACCCACGTTAAATGCGGCACGCTCTGGGTCAAGCTGGTAAGACGTACCTGGTACTTTTGCCCCTAAAAGTGGCATAGTAGCGCCTGGAACGACAGGGCCTAAGAGTTTGGTGCATTGAGGAAACTTAAGCGCTAAAAGCCCACAGCCTAGGGTGTCCATTAAACAGTAACGTGCCGTATTATAGGCATCATCGCTTTTGATGACACATTCTGAAGCATAGCGTGCAATGTCGGTTAAAAGTGGGTCAAACTCGGGTCGCTTGGTATCTAAAATACCCATATCTGTACTCATAGTGTTCCTTTAATTATCTATTTTTAATGTCAACATAGGCTCGATTCTCTGGTCCTATGTACTCTGAACTTGGGCGAATTAGCTTATTGTCTCCTCGTTGCTCGACCACGTGTGCTGCCCATCCAGCGGTTCGACTCATGACGAAAATCGGCGTAAAGTACGCTGTTGGGATGCCCATAAAATGGTAGGTTGATGCACTGTAAAAATCAAGATTTGGAAAGAGTTTTTTCTCATCCCACATTACTTTTTCAATTGCTTCTGAAATAGGGAAAATGGTAGCATTGCCAACATCATCGGCAAGTTTGCGCGACCACTCTTTGATGACAATGTTGCGTGGGTCGTTGCTCACGTAAACACGGTGCCCAAAGCCCATGATTTTGGCTTTGCTGGCTAATTTGGCATGAATGCCACTGGTTGCTTCGTTTGCTGTTTTATACTCTGAAATTAGCTCCATCGCCGCTTCATTCGCTCCACCATGTAATGGTCCACGAAGTACACCAATCGCAGCGGTAATCGCTGAGTAGATATCTGAAAGTGTTGATGCCCCGATACGTGCCGCAAAGGTCGAAGCGTTAAATTCATGTTCCGCATACAGAATTAACGAGACGTGCATCGCTTTGATCCACAGTTCACTAGGTTGTTTGTTGTGAAGTTTTTCTAAGAAATAACCACCAATGGTGTCTTGTGTACTGTTCGTATCGATCTCTTTACCGTTAATGTGGTAGTGATGCCAGTAGAGCAAGATGGAAGGGAAAATACCCATCAAACGGGTAATTTTTGCATCTTGGTCACTAAAATCATCGGCTTCTGGTTCCAAACAACCCAAAGCTGAACAGCCTGTACGCATGATGTCCATCGGATGGGCATTTTTAGGTAAAGAGCGTAAAACGACTTTAAGTGCTTCTGGCAGAGCGCGTGCTTTGATAAGCTCTTTTTTATAGGTTTCAAGCTCACTTTGTGTTGGTAATGCACCTTTGGTTAAAAGGTAAGAGACCTCTTCAAAAGTTGCATTTTTTGCCAAATCGTAGATGTCATAACCTCGATAATTCAAACCATGCCCTGTGCCTACCGTACAAATAGCAGAACGACCTGCAACAATTCCTGCGAGTCCACCCGTTTTTTTTGTCTCTTTTGCTTCCATAATGCTTTCCTTGTTACTTTTTATCTTTGCACGTAAATAACGCGTCAATCTTCTCTTCAAAAGCGTGATAATTCAACATGTCGTACAGTTCTGCTCGTGTTTGCATGAGTGGAATCGAATTTTTCTGACTGCCATTTTTCAAGATGTCTTTAAAGACCGTCAATGCAGCTTGATTCATCGCCCGAAACCCTGAAAGTGGGTAGAGCACCATCGAGATGCCAACAGATTCGAGCTGATCGCACGTAAAGTAGGGCGTTTGACCAAATTCGGTGATGTTGGCAAGTACGGGCACTTTAATGATTTTGGTAAATTGTTTGTACTCTTCTAACGTATGAATCGCTTCGGCAAAGATCATATCTGCACCTGCTTCAACGTACGCTTGCGCTCTATCAAGCGCTGCTTGTTGACCTTCCATTGCGTGCGCATCGGTGCGTGCCATGACGACAAACTCATCATCGATTTTGCCATCAACGGCTGCTTTGATGCGATCCACCATCTCTTCTGTACTCACAAGCTCTTTATTGGGGCGATGACCACAGCGTTTTTGCGCTACTTGATCTTCGATGTGACATGCTGCCGCACCTGCACGGGTGAGTTCCTTGATGGTGCGAGCGATGTTAAAAGCTCCACCCCAGCCTGTGTCTGCATCAACCAAAAGCGGAAGAGAGCTCGCGCTGGTGATGCGTCTGACGTCGATGCAGACATCTTCTAAGTTGGTCATCCCAAGATCAGGCAGTCCGATGCTGGCATTCGCAACCCCTGCACCGCTAAGGTAAAGGGCTTTATGACCAACACGCTCTGCTTGCATCGCACTGTAAGCGTTGATGACACCGACGATTTGAAGCGGATGATGCTCTTTGACCGCTTTTCTAAAAGTAGCTCCTGCGCTGATCATACTCATTTTTTTCCTTTTTTAGGGATCGGGTATCCCAATTTTTCGATTGATGTTTGAATGTCTGCTAAGACACTTTCGTCTTCAATGGTTGAGGGAACACTCCACTCTTTACCATCTGCCATAGAGCGCATGGTAGCTCTAAGTATCTTTCCGCTACGTGTTTTAGGGAGTTTTTCAATGACGGTTGCCAGCTTAAGTGCTGCAACCGCACCAATCTCCTCACGCACCAACTGTACCACACCATCAGCGATGGAGCGGTGATCGCGTTCGATGCCATCTTTTAAAACGACAAATGCCATCGGTACTTCACCTTTCAGCTCATCATCCACACCGATAACCGCACACTCCGCAATGTCAGGATGTTTGGAGATGACCTCTTCCATTTCACCCGTAGAGAGGCGGTGTCCTGCAACGTTGATAACGCCATCCATCCTACCCATAACCCAGACATAGCCATCTTCATCAATGTAGCCGCTATCGCCTGTCAGGTAGTAGCCTGGGTAAAAGCTTAGGTAAGATTTTTTGTAGCGTGTGTCATCCGACCAAATGCTCATCAAACATGAAGGCGGAAGAGGGAGTTTTAAAACCAAGTTGCCCAGTTGATTTGGCTTACACTCATTGCCTTGTTCATCGAGGACTTTGAGGTTAAAGCCAGGCATTGGTTTGGTGGGAGAGCCAGCTTTTATAGGCATTGGATCAAGCCCCATAGGATTGGCGGCAATCGCCCAGCCTGTTTCCGTTTGCCACCAGTGGTCGATAGCAGGTTTTTGAGTGATTTTGGTAATCCACTCTAATGTATCGCTATCGCAGCGTTCGCCTGCGAGGAAGATGCTTTTAAGGTGGCTTAGGTCGTATTTTTTGACCCATTCGCCTTGGCTATCCTCTTTTTTAATGGCACGAAATGCGGTTGGAGCTGCAAAAAGAATGTTAACTTTATACTCACTGCACACTCTCCAAAAAGCCCCAGGATTGGGTGTGCGTACAGGTTTTCCCTCATACACGACGGTGGTACAGCCATTCATGAGTGGACCATAGACGATGTAAGAGTGTCCGACAACCCAGCCAACATCGCTCGCCGCCCAAAAGATATCGCCAGGTTTAGCGTTATACACATTGTCCATCGACCATTTCATCGCTACGGAGTGACCGCCATTGGAGCGGATAACACCTTTGGGTTTTCCCGTTGTGCCTGACGTATAGAGAATGTAAAGAGGATCGGTTGCATCCACAGGGACACACTCGACCAAGCCTGCTTTTTCTTCTTCCACTTCCCAGTCGATGTCACGCCACGGAAGCATATTGGCTCGCTCTTGCGGACGTTGCCAGATAAGGCAGGTGGTTGGTTTATGCGTTGATTGTTTGATGGCTTCATCAAGGAGTGGTTTGTATTTGATAAGCTTGCTGATCTCAATACCGCATGACGCACTTATGATAACGCGAGGTTTTGCATCTTCGATACGTGTGGCAAGCTCGTGTGCCGCAAAACCACCAAAGACAACCGAGTGAATTGCCCCAATGCGCGCACATGCAAGCATCGCAATGACTGCCTCAGGAATCATCGGCATATAAATGACAACACGATCACCCTTTACCACACCTTTACTGACCAAAATAGAAGCAGTTTTGGAGACTCTTTGACGCAGTTCTCTGTAGGTATAGGTTCGCTTGGTATCCGTAACAGGGGAATCGTAGATGATGGCAAGTTGGTCACCTCTACCATTGTCAATGTGCAAATCCAGCGCATTATAACAGCTGTTCATGCACCCACCCACAAACCATCTATAGTGGTTATCGACTACATCTAGGACTTTGTCCCATTGGTGATACCAATGAACTTTCGTCGCCGCTTGTGCCCAAAATTTTTCGGGATTTTCAATAGACTCTTTGTAGGTTGACTCATACTTCAATGACACGTGATCTCCTGTAGTACAAATTTTGAACAATTATATAACGTCTTAAGGTTTAATTCAGTGTACTAGTTTTGATTTTTTAAGACAATTTTCAGACATAGATGCTAGACTCGTACAATTTTCATACAAAATGGACAAACAATGTACGATAACGCCATCGAGAAAATCGTTGCGATTTATAATCGCTCAGGTCTTAGCATTTCCAAGTTTGCCTCCATCATTAACAAAGATCGCAGAACCTTGACTGCGTGGATTGATAAGTTGGTCACTAAAGAGCCTTCCAATGAGGTGAAAGTAGCCATCTCTAAATTTTTTCGTTATCCTCCCGCCATTTGGGAAGAAGAGTGTCATGGGGTTGAGTTTGAAGATATGTTGGAACACGTGCCTAAAGATGAGATACGCATTATCGATCAAGGCTATGAGGGCGGGCTTCGCTACATTTTAGACAAAGAGGCGCAAGATCGCTTTGTGATTCATCCACAGTTCCCTGGACCTGCGTATCGAGACAAGGTTGTGCCAACCCCCTATAAACGGGTTATTTCAGCCGAAGCGGTAGATCTTAAAAAACTGCGGTATGAGCAGATATCCAATTATGCGTTTGAATCAACCGAGTGGTATTCCATCGAATCGCTTCTGCGTTTTGCTTTTTCGCACATAGGAAATTTTTACACAAAGAGTGAAAAGATCCAAATCTTAGAACTGATGCACGATACCTTTTATGACAACTATAACAAAAGCCTCTACTTTTTTGATTCGCACTCTACAAAGGTATACGGGATGGATACGGCGTACATCTCCATTAACGTCAAGCAAAATTTCATGTTTTTCAAGATGCCGATTGACTCGCTTATTGTTGAGGTTCAAAACAAAAAGTTGATTTATCGTATGCATCGTTATTTTACCTCTGCTTCTCAAGCGCCAAACCATATTCTTAGAACCGATGCCGCTAAGATTCTTCGTATCATTAAAGGAGCCATTGTTTCCGATAAATCGCTCATTGATTGCTACTACGATATCGAGAAGCAGACACCGTATGGCCCTTTGTTTTTAAACAATATTTCTCCGTTTGAGCCGCGAGCTGATCTGCAATAAAACGTTACATGTAAAGAAAGTGTAAAGGAGATGTCAATCCTAAATTGACACTGTTGTCCTAAGATTTCAGTATCAATTTAGGAGTTCGACATGAAAAAAACACTCTGTTTTATACTGCTGGCATTCACACTAATCCACGCTAAAGAGTTTAATGCCCCGATGAAAACCTATATGGAAGGCTTAAGTGCCGAAGCAAAAGCAGCCAATCCTAGCTTTACAGGCTTTGATGCCAAGCGCGGTGAGGCAATTTTTCTCTCCAAACATACGGGCAAAAAAGGAACGGAAATAAGTTGCACCACCTGTCACTCAACTGATCTTAAAAAGGGCGGGCAAAATGTCAATACCAACAAGCCTATCACCGCACTTGCACCCTCTGTAAATTCAACAAGACTTACCGATGTTGCTGAGGTCGAAAAGTGGCTTAGACGTAATTTTAACGATGTGTTTGCGCATGAGGGTAGTGCGCTTGAAAAAGGTGATGTTTTAACGTACATCATTAACCAATAAGGATACACCATGAAAAAGATACTTTTAATCACAGCACTTGGACTCAGCTTTGCCTTTGCAGGCAGTGTCTCACCTGCTGATAATGCACAGTACCAAAAAGAGTGTGCCAGTTGTCACTTTGGCTATCAACCCGCTTTGTTAAGTAAAGCTTCATGGGAAAAAGTGATGGGAAATCTCAGCGATCACTTTGGAACAGACGCTTCTTTGGGGAAAGTGGAGAGTGAGCAGATATTGAACTATCTTGTTACCAATGCAGGAAGTGGTAAAATAACCGCCAATAACAACACGATGCAGATTACAAAGTCGCCTTATTTTATCAAAGAGCATCGTAAAATTTCTGCGAAGTTGATTGAGCAAAAAGAAGTTGGTTCGCTTTCGAATTGTATGGCATGTCATACTACGGCGGATAAGGGCAATTACAGTGAACGTGCCATTGTGATTCCAAATTATGGGAGATGGGAATGAAAAAAATCTTAGTTTGGGGGCTTTACACAAGAGCCTCACATGCTCTCTTGATGGTCATGATGTTGGCGGTGTTTTTAACCCCTGAAGTCAAACGCCTCCTCACATTACATGTAGCGCTGGGGTACACACTTGCATTGCTGTTTCTCTTTAGAATTCTGTGGGGTTTTATGGATGTGAAGTACTCAAACTTTAAAGATTTTAACTTTAATCTCAAAGACTTAAAAGAGTATATGCTCTCCATTTTTGGCAACAAAAAGGAGTACATCGGACACAATCCCGCTTCAAGTTATGCCATCATCGCGATGATTGTGTTAACGTTTTTAGCCGTTCTCACAGGTGCTTTAACGTATGGTGTGAAAGAGGGCATGGGTGTGTTCGCTTTTATGAACCACACACTTTTTCGCGATATGAAGCTTTTTAAAGAGGTACACGAGTTTTTTTCCAACGCTCTTATGGCGGTTATCTTTGCACACATTGCAGGTGTACTGCTAGACAAAGTGCTTCATAAATCACGCGCATTAGAGTCGATGGTTGATGGTTATAAACTAGCCGATGAAGAGGGATTAAAACTCACACTATTGCAGAAAATTTACGGCGTTTTAGCACTTGGACTTTCCATTTTTGCATTTGTTTATATGTTAGTCATGCCCAACAGTCTTTTAATCGCTGATGGTAATGTTAAAATGGACTATGCCAAAGAGAACAATGCGTTTTACAAAGAGTGTATCAGTTGTCATACACTCTTTCCTCCCTTTTTATTGCCACAAAAATCGTGGGTTAGCATGATGGATGGTTTAGAAAATCACTTTGGTGATGATGCTTCTTTGGATGAAAAAACAACACTCTCCATCAAAGAATTTTTAGTGACAAACAGTGCGGAGTCTTCCACTAAAGAGTCTTCTTTGCGCATTATGGCAAGTTTAAAGAGTGATCAAACGTACCTTGCCATTACCGAAACGCCTTTTTGGAAAAATCGACACAAAAAGATTGATAAGGCTGTTTATGAGCAAGCGGATATTGGTAAACCATCCAATTGTAAGGCATGCCATGCTAATATTGAAAATGGTTTGTTAAACAATAGAGACATTAAACGTTTATAGGAAAAAAATGAAACTACTTCTTATCTTTGTTCTTGCGTTTTCTTTGTATGCAAGTGATGGTAAAAAAGAGCATCACCTAAGCAAAGATCTCTCTTCTTTGGAATTGACATCGGAGCAAAAAGAGATCGCGAAAAGTTTCATCAAACAGTACCGCGTGGAGATTAAAGCGTTTCGTGAGTTTAAAGAGAAGATGGAAGATGAAAAAGAGCGTTTACTGACACGAGAAGTTTTAAATGAAGAAGATTTACACAAAATCAATGAAGCAATTTCGCAAAAAGCAAATGCCATAGAGAGTCGTTTTTTAGTGCAAATGCACAATCTGTTAAATAAAGAGCAACGCAAAAAGTTTGCGCATAACCTTGAAGAGTGGGAAGTGGAATGAGTGAGAAAATTTTACTCATCGAAGACGATTTGGAGATGAGTTCTCTCATTGGTGATTATCTTCAAAACTATGACTTTGAAGTTCAAGCCTTCGATAAACCCAAAGAGGCTCTGGCACATCTTAAAACAAATCCTACGCAGTACAGGGTGGTTGTACTCGATCTGATGCTACCCCAAATGGATGGTTTTGATGTTTGCAAGGAAATTCGCTCCTTTTGTGACGCACATATTATTATCTCTTCCGCACGTAATGAACTCAGCGATAAAATTTTAGGGTATGGTTTGGGTGCGGATGACTACCTCGCAAAGCCCTATGAGCCACGTGAACTCGTTTTAAAAATCAACTCCTATCTTAGAAGAAATGTTCCCACAAAAAAGAAAATAGGAGATTTTGAAATCGATGAAGCGAAGATGGAAGTCTCTTTGGAAGGCTATCTTTTGGATTTAACAAAAATTGAGTTTGACATCTTGCTTCTTTTACTCTCCAATCAAGGCAAAGTCTTTTCACGCGAAGTGATTTTTAACGCCATCAATGGCATCGGCTACAACTCTAAAGACCGTACCGTCGATATGCACATCAGCAATCTTCGAGCTAAAATAGGCGATGATCCTAAAAATCCCAAATACATCAAGTCGGTTTGGGGTATCGGTTATAAGTTGGTTGGCTAAATGTCCATTTTTACCAAACTTTTTTTACTCTTCTTGGTCAGCCTCTCTTTGATGCTTTTTGTCTCGCGTGAAACCAGCCAACTCACCCAAGCTAAAATAGAAATGCTCTTAAAAGAGAAGTACCTTCAAGCTTCCACCGAACTCTTTCGTGATCTTGCCAATAATGATTCAAATATGCTTCAAAAAAGACTTCAAACTTTCGATTTTGAAGTGATAATAGAGCCTCAAAGTGTGCTGGAACACTCCAAAACGATTTATGAAAAAAGCAGCTCTTTTGGCGAAGTTAAAATTTTAGTAGATTCCAAAGGCAAGTATCTTTTGCTCCTTAGCTATTTAGATGAGAGATTACTTGTACAAGACAGGACACAAGAAGAGAGCATTTTAGGGCAAGGCATGGTGACCTACCTGATTTTTGCTGATATTTTTGTGCTGGTGGTGATCTTCTTACTGATTGTGAAGCTTCTTTTCCCTCTTAAACAGATCGCTTCAACGCTTCAAGCATTTGGTGAAGGTGCTTTGGATGCACGCATGAAACACTTTGGCTCCAATGAACTAGACAGACTCTCGAACACTTTTAATGCGATGGCTTCTAACATTGAAGCGCTCATACTTTCACGTCAACGCTTGCTTCGAGACATCGGGCATGAGCTAAGAACGCCACTTGCTAAGTCAAAATTGGCATTAGAAATGCTAGGCGAAGGAAAATATCAACAGAGTCTTAAAAAAGCGATTTCGCAGATCGATGAACTGACCAAAGAGCTTTTAGACATAGAGAGACTCAATGCCAATATGGAGCAGCTGAGTTTAAGTACTTTCGATGCGGAAACACTCATCTCTGAGTCCCTTTCACGCGCACTGATTGATGATGAAAGTTTGGTGGAACTTCACATCGAAGACTCTTTTGAGGTCAAAGGCGATTTGAATTACCTCTCCATCGCGCTTAAAAACTTAATCGACAATGCCCTAAAATACGGCATTCAAAAGCCTATCGTCATCGAAGTAAAAGAGCGCACGATCAGCGTTAAAAGCAGAGGTGAAGCACTCGCACACGCTTTAGATTACTATTGCGAACCGTTTGCCCAAGGCGATACTGCCAGAGGCGTAGAAGGCTTTGGGCTTGGGCTTGGGATAGTCAAAAAGATTGTGGAGAAACACGGCTTTAGACTAAGTCTTACATGTGAGAATGGATGGAATAGCTTTTCATTGCAGTTTACATGAGTTTAATTGTGCTTATTGATGGATTTGATAAATAAAAGTTAAAAGTTTAGCCCTGAGCCTAAACTCTTCAGATAGACAAGTAGTAGAACATATTATAAGGGATACAAAAAATGCACTCAACGGAAACTAATGATTTCTTAAAATATGAAAATGAAATATATTTTTTTATCAAACTTTCTCAAAAATATTTTCATGTATATCAAGAACACTTGGAATACTATGACGATAAGAATCCACTTTTCAATGTTTTGTTTGGTTCTTTTGGAAATATGGTTGTTAGTACTTTTAACGAGACAGGTGAGGTTGAAAAAAAAAGAATATTTGGGTTTATTGAATCCATGGTGAATAGCCATGATGAATATTTGAGTACAGCTACAGCGACGGGATTGATAGAATCAATTGTTATAAATGCTGAGAACATAGATAAAACAAATGTACTTTTGTACGAAATTTTATCTTATTGTGGAAATGAAACAAAAGAATATATCAAGTCATGGTCTAAATATCAAGGGATAAAAGTACTTATTTAATCAAGGAAGCATAGGAGGGGTCGGAGCTAAATTTTAAACTTTTAAGTAATGTGTACAAGCAAAAAATGAAATTTTGTAGATAAATTTTTTACATGTAAAGGCAGCAAAGGATAAAGGGGTCAGGGCTAGATTTTTAACTGTTAAATAATGTCTAAATAAAATCTTTACATATAATAAGGAATGAACTAGCTTTTAAACGATTTTAATTTCGTTTTTACGCTCTTTTTTGACTTCATACATCGCCATATCGGCGTCTCTTAAAATATCGTTGATCGTTTTGTCATCATCTTTAAATACCGTTCCACCGATACTTGCCGTGCAGGCGTAGTCAAAGTTGATAAGGCGAAATGGCTCTGCGATAGAGAGTAAGAGTTTATAGCCAATCTGTGCCATTCGCTCTTTCGCTTCCTTTTCCTCTTCACCCAGTTTTGTAACCAGCACAACAAACTCATCACCTCCAAAACGTGAGACTGTGTCACACAGCCTTAGTGTTCTTGTGAGGCGCTTTGCAACTTGTTTGAGCAATATATCACCATATTCGTGCCCTTTGGTGTCATTGAGAATTTTGAAATTATCCAGATCAATAAATAAAATACCGCAAAACTCTTGGGTGCGTTTGGTGTTTGCCAGTGTGTAGGTGAGACGATCAAGAAGGAGTTTGCGGTTAGGCAATTCGGTCAATGAATCATAGTACGCCAGATGCTCGATCATCTTTTGAGCCTCTTTGTCTTGTGTAATGTCTCTAAAAATGACGACTGAACCGATGTTGTGATGGTCTTGAACAAATGGGGTAGCATTGAGATGCACGATAAAATGCTCTCCATCTTTCTTGCGAAAGATTTCCTCTCCAATGTAGGTACGTTGATAGCGCATGGAGTTTAAAATAGGGCAGTCTTCTTTGGTGGTGTTATGTGGATGTACGTGAATGAGTGTATGGGCATCTTTACCCAAAACATCTTCAAGTTTATAGCCTAAAATAGTAGTGGCTGAGGCATTAATGAACGTAATTTCGCCTTTGGTGTTTAAAAGAATAACACCGTTAATGGTCTTTTCAACAATGGTTTCAAATTGGATTTTTTCTCTCAGAGTTTTACGGCTCTGTTCAACTAAAAGGTACAGTACAATGCCTATAAGCACGAATGTTATGAATCCAAAAAGTAGTGAAGTGATGTATTTGTGCTGGATGGCGACTAAATCATTTAAACGACTGTATGTCACCGCATAAGCGGCTAGGGTATTGCTCAGGTCATAAATGGCATGAAAATTGGCAATATACCCTTCGTCATTTTCAACCAATGGAATGGAAAAATTTTTGCCCTCCAGTAGTTTTGTTTCAATGTCATAGCGTTCTTTTAAGATCGTATTGATTTTCTTGGTCAGTTCAGATTCGATAGAGTGGGCTGTGACATTAGAAATTTTTTGATTTTCAATGACAAAAGCATCGCTGAGAATTGAAGGCATAAAGTGGTGTTTGTGTGCCGAAAAAACAAGGTCTGTTGTAATGGATTTTTTTAAAAGCAGTACATGATCGCTCCAGCTTAGAAGCTTTGCAAGTTCAAATTCGATGTTTTCATAAGCTAAGGAGACTTCGACACTGCCTAAATGTTCTCCTTCATTGACGATAGGAAAAACATAGCGAAATCCTGGATAGACGCGTCCGCCTTCAAACCCTGTCACAAACTTTTTTTCGATATTGGCTTTTTGAATCGAAGGACGTATGTCCATGAGGTTGTCGCCATTTTCTGTGGGTGAATGAAAACGCAAAAAACTATCCCCTTTTGGGGTATGAAAATGAAATTGTCTGATCCCTAGTTTTTTCAGCTCATCGTTGTAAAAAGGGTAGAGGAGACGGTAAAGGGAACCTCGAAGGATAGCTTGCTCTTGTGAGTTGTTGGTGTCATTGACTTCGTGTAAAATTTTAAGGACTGAAGGCTGCATAATAGCGTAGCGAAAGTAGTTTTCAATGGAGATGCTAAACATCTGTGTCACGGCTTTGTATGAAGTCTCTAAGATGCGATTTTCATTGTGCAAAAGAACATTGCGCTCCTCTTCCATTTTGGAGTGAACATAGCTAAAAAAAAGAATGTACGCCAGCGTAATGCAAAAGGCTGTCGCGAGAAATTTACGCATTAGAAGCTCCCACTGTGCGGGATAGTAAAGCTTTCCATATCGCTTTTGAGATTTTCAAACATCTTTAAATCGGTTTCGCTCATACCATAGCTGATGTCTTTTCCCCATTTTTCATAGACCTCTTTGGGGGTGGAAAGTAAGATAGCTTTGATTTTTGCTATTTGCTCAGTGCTGAGCGTTTGTGTGTTTACCACCAGTGAAAAGCCTGGAATAAGGGGTGTTGTATCAATGATTTCAAGACCAAGCGAGGTATACTCTTTGGCAATACTCTCTTTCATGCCTCCTATGTGAAAATCGCCTCTCACGATCGAAAGACCTACTTCATCGTGTGTCCCAACATAACGGTAGAGCATAGTGTCTAAATTAGAGTGCAAATAGGTGTTGATAAGTACTTTTGTTTTGGTATAACCGCAGGTTGAAAGAGGCTGAGTAAGGGCGACTTTTAGCTTTTTTGTGGGGATATCTGAAAGTGTATCGCCTGCAAATTTGACCAATGCACAACGGTATCCTTTAGCGCCATCGCTCTCGTGAAAGGTGATGATGGGAAGTGCAGAAGGAAAGCTTTTTTGAAGCGCCAAAAATGGCAGTGGCCCAAAGTAGGCAATATCGACTTTATTGGCTTTAAAAGCAGCTATAAGGTCATCGTATTTCTTCTCATAATGAAAGGCAATGTTTTCATCCATTCCTTCTTCAAGATAGTTGACCATTGGGAAGAAATCTTCAAGGACTTTGTTGGTGTTAAAAAAAGGAAGAGGAGCGAAAACGATAGGGCGTGCTTCTAAGCTAAGGCAAAGAAAAGAAGTGAAAAAAAAGCATAAAAAGCGCCGCATGTTAACTCCATTTGTGACAAATTTGTCACATAAATCATATAGGACAATGGATAAAAAGAGACTTAAGTTATTTTAAAAAATTTAATTGAGTATAAAGTGTTCTTATACGTAACAAGCCCCCTTGACAATGCTTAGAAAAGAGCCTTTGCATAACGAACAAAAACAGCTCTACTAAATTTTTTAAATAAAACTTAGCTACAATAAAGAAGATAAAGTAAAGTATAGATAAAGGATATAGGAATGTTATTTGAAAAACTAGGTTTGATTTCGCCTATCCAAGAAGCAGTTAAAGAGCTAGGTTACACGAAACCAACCCCTGTGCAAAATAAGGTCATTCCCTTAGTGTTAGAGGGTAAAGATGTCATGGCAACCGCACAAACTGGTACAGGTAAGACGGCTGCGTATGCACTACCTCTTTTACAGATTTTGAGCAAAAAAACACAAAAATCAACCACAAAAAAAGTCGTACGCGCACTTATTTTGGTGCCAACACGCGAACTTGCCTCTCAAGTCAATATGAATGTCTTAGAGTATGGCAAAAACCTTGAACTCTCCATAGGAGCGATTTACGGTGGTGTGAAGTTTACACCCCAAGTTAAAAAGCTAGAGAAAGGCATTGATGTGCTGATCGCCACACCTGGAAGGCTTCTTGAACATATCAAACTGAACAATGTAGATCTTTCTCGTGTGGAGATGCTCGTTTTTGATGAAGCAGATCGCATCCTTGATATGGGATTTTGGGATGAGGTAGAGACATTGCTTTCACTCCTTCCTAAAAAACGCCAAACCCTTCTTTTCTCTGTTGGGGTTTCAAAATCGGTCAAACGCCTTTCCGAAGTGAGTTTGAAAAAACCTATCACCGTTGCCATTAACAACCAAGGTGAATTTGCTAAAAATGTGCAACAGACCATTTACGTGGTGGACAAAGAACGCAAATGCGAGCTTCTCTCTTTTATGATTGGCTCTCAAAACTGGCATCAAGTATTGGTCTTTACTAAAACCAAACAGAGTGCCGATGAAGTGGGCGATTACTTGACTAAAAGTGGCCTTAAAACGCTTGTCTTACATGGCGATAAAGCGCATTCTCAACGCACCAAAGCGGTTGCGGCATTTAAAGAAAATTCCATTCGTGTTTTAGTGGCAACGGACATTGCTTCTCGTGGTCTTGATATCGAAGATTTGCCTCATGTCATCAATTACGAACTCCCAGGAGACGCGGAAGACTACTTGCACAGAGCAGGACGTACTGGGCGCGCTGGTAAAGAAGGACGGGCTATTTCGTTTGTCTGCCAAGAAGAGAAGTCCAAGTTTAAAGAGATCGAGAAGATCTTAAAATACACGATTAAAACAGAGTTCTACCCAGGATTTGAGACCAAAGAGTGGGTTGAAAAAGAGGCAAAAAAACATACGATTAAAGCTAAAATTGATCGTGAAAAAGCCAATAAAAAACCGATGGGTCTTCGTAAAAAACGCGAAGAGATCAAAGCTGCAAAAGCAAAAAAAAACGTTAAAACAAAAGGAATGAATAAATGATGGTTGAGATGCAAAAACTGCACTATTTTAAAGATTTTATTGAGCAAGAGGAGAATCCACTCGGTAAAAACCTCTATGTGATGGTACTTGCAGTTGAAGCGTACTATGAATTTGTCGCAGAAGTCCTCATACCTGGAACCTCTCGAAGTATGACGCAGTTTAAACTTCTTGAAGAACTTCGTGCCCTCAAAGTGATGAGTGAGCAAGAGTTTGTCATTATGAATGAGACCAGAAAGCTTAAAAATGAGTTGACACACCGTTTGGATTATCAAGTTGATTTGAAATATGTCTATGATTTTTGTAACAATTGTGCCGTTAAAGATAAAATCGTTCCCGAGAATAAAGAAGATCATAATGAACTTGAAGCTTCTTTGTTGGATGCGCTTTTAAAAAGCTATAAAATCGTTGATCTCAAACTGTACTCTAAAGTGCGCAAAGAACTTGAAAAGGTGCATGGAGTAGAGGCGTGAAATTTAAAGTAACGGGGAAACAGCACATCTCTAAAAATTGTTTGGTCTGTGGTGTGGACAACCCTTGTGGTTTAAAAACCAAATTTTACGAGCTTGAAAACAAAGAAATTGTGGCGTATTTTACGCCTCATACCTACCTTCAAAGTTACCCTGGTATTTTGCACGGTGGCATCTCAGCGACCATTCTTGATGAGACGATAGGACGTGCCATTATGGCGCACTACGGGCAAGAGAGCTTTGGTGTGACGATAGAACTCAATCTTAAGTATAAGAAGCCCGTTCCTTTGGATGTTGAGCTTAAAGTTGTTGGGCGCATCGTGAGCGATAAAGGGCGCATTTTTGAAGGTACAGGCGAGCTTATTTTACCGAACGGTGAAGTAGCCGTTACGGCATCGGGTCGCTATATGAAGCGCAATGTTACGCAGATCGTTGAAAATGATTTTATCGAAGATGAGTGGTTTGTGAGTGATGGCAAAGATAAAGACGAGATAGAAATTTAAGTGTCTGAAACGTACCGTATGCTTCACAGTGTCTTTGGACACCATAGTTTTCGAGCCAATCAAGAAGAGGCTGTAAATGCGATACTAGCGCACAGAGACATTATGATGATCTTGCCCACTGGGGCTGGAAAGTCACTCTGTTATCAGCTTCCTTCCCTTGTGATGGAGGGCATGAGCGTGGTGATCTCGCCTCTTTTAGCGCTCATGCATGACCAAATCACTGCACTCTCTGCCTTTGGCATTAAAGCTGCTATGATCTCTTCGATGCAATCTCCTTCTGAAATCCAAGAGACGATGCAAGCGTGTCGTAAGGGTGAACTGAAACTTTTGTATGTTGCACCTGAACGTTTAAAAGGGGAGTCGTTTTTAAGCTTCTTACAAACCCTTTCCATCAATTTTTTTGTCATCGATGAAGCGCACTGTGTGAGTGAGTGGGGTCATGAGTTTAGAGAAGATTACCGACAACTGTTTCGCCTCAAACACTACTTCCCACAAACACCTATTGCCGCTTTTACCGCGACTGCGACGAAGATTGTTGAACATGACATCCTTCATCAGTTAAGCCTTTCTAATCCGCTCATCATTCGCGCGAAAGTGGAGCGAGACAATCTCACGATCAAAGCAGAGTACCGCAATGCCAACGGACGTGAGCAACTCCTAAATTTTTTAAGTGCCTTTCAAAACGAGAGTGGCATCATCTATACGCTCAGTCGCAAAGAGACCGAAAGTTTGGCGTTGTTTTTAAACACGCATAAGATTTCAGCAAAAGCGTATCATGCGGGGCTTTCGACGGAAGAAAAAAATGAGACCTACCATGCCTTTTTAAACGATGAAATCGAAGTCGTTGTGGCAACCGTGGCGTTTGGCATGGGCATCGATAAGAGCAATATTCGCTTTGTAGCGCACATGTCTTTGCCAAAAACCATTGAAAACTATTACCAAGAGATAGGGCGTGCAGGGCGTGATGGGCTTCCCTCATCCACGTTACTTCTCTTCTCTGCCTCAGATATTGTCGAGCACAAGCGCCGCATCAGCGCCCAACCTGCTTCGGAATACCAAAAAGTAGCCTATGAAAAACTCGATGCCATCGCTAAATTTGCGACATCAGAGGTATGTCGTCATCAACAGATCGCGACCTATTTTGATGACAGAATTGTGCCGTGTGAAAAGCGTTGCGATAACTGTGTGGATGGAGAGAAGCAGAGCATTGACATCTCGCATGAGGCGCTCAAACTTTTATCGAGTATTTACCGTACAGGACAGCGTTTTGGTTTGCAATACGTAATCGATGTTCTCATGGGCGCTCACAGTGAAAAGATAGAGCAAAATGGTCATCAAAGCCTCTCTGTTTTTGGGATCGGTAAAGACAAAACCAAAGCGCAGTGGCTGAGTATCGGTGATAGACTTATGGAATTAGATGCCCTTAAAGTGGGCGAATACCGTGTGATAAGCCTGAGTGAATATGGAGCGAGGATCATCAAAGAGCGTTTATCCGTGAGCATTCATGCCAAGCGTTTAGAAGAGCGAAAAAGAGCCTCTAAAAAAGCGACTAAAGTGGTTACTGGAGCCTATGAGCTCTCCACATTTGAGCGCTTACGTGCCCTTCGTTCTGAGATCGCCAAAGAAAATGGCATTCCTCCTTATGTTGTGTTTAGTGACAAAACCCTCAAAGAGATGGCGGAAAAATTGCCTCATGATAAAGAGGCGATGCTGGATATCAGTGGCGTGGGAGAGGTGAAGTTTGAAAGATATGGAGAAGCTTTTTTAGAGCTATGTGCTAAACTTTCTTAAATTGTACGGACAAAGGATAACAATGAGTGAAGGACAAAGCAGAAGTAACATTAAAAAAGGTGTTAAAGTACAAATTGTTTTAAAAGAAGACCAACGCAGTGGCAAGTTAACTGAAGGTGTGGTGAAAGACATACTCACCAACTCAGCCAACCATCCTCATGGCATCAAAGTACGCCTTGAGAGCGGTGAAGTAGGGCGCGTAAAAGAGATCATTCTCTAGGAGTATTTGAAATGAGCGAAATTTTTCAAAGCGAAGCATTTACTTTATACGGTATACCGTTGCTGATTGCACTTGCACGCATTACGGATGTAAGCATTGGCACACTTCGCATTATTTTCGTCTCCAAAGGGCTGAGGCTTTGGGCGCCAATACTAGGCTTTTTTGAAGTGAGTATCTGGCTTATGGCAATCTCCAAAGTTATGGCAAATTTGACCAATCCTATCAACTACATTGCCTATGCGCTTGGCTTTTCAGTAGGCAATTACATCGGTATGTTCATCGAGAGTCGGCTAGCCATTGGTATGGTGGTCGTGCGTATCATCACGAAGCGTGATTCCCATGTTTTGGTGGCTGCTTTACGTGCTCTTCGTTACAGTGTGACCGTTGCCGATGCAGAAGGGAACACGGGAGCTGTCAATATCATCTTTACTGTCATTAAACGCTCCGATATTACGGTTGTGCGTGAATTAATTGCACAACACAATCCACAAGCGGTGTACTCCATTGAAGATGTGAGACACGCAAGCGATCCAAGTTTTCCTACGGAGATAAGCAGGCGCTCACGTTTTTCGCAACTTTTTAGAGGTATGCGCAAGTAATTTAATCTCGACTTTTTTCGTCAAAAAAACGAGCCTTAAGAGAAACTCTGATAAAGTCTCGTTTTTGATTTGCTTGCGGTCGCAAGAGTACATAATGCTCAAAAACACTCTTTTTGTTGCTACTTTTTAGCTTCTTCGCTAATCCCCCTCTGTGTACTTTAGAATCAAAACTCAACTTTTATTTTTAGGAGTTTTTATGTCATGGTGGAGTGAATTTAAACAACACTATCTTGTCAAGTTTTGGTCGCCCATTCCTGCGGTGATTGCGCTTGGAATTTTATCGACGTATTATTTTGGTTTGCTCGGCACATTTTGGGCAGTTACGGGTGAATTTACGCGTTGGGGCGGGCATTTGGCTCAGCTTTTTGGCGCAAACCCTGCGGAGTGGACATACCTTAAAATCCTTGGATTTAAAGGAACACCTTGGGATCGCATCGATGGTGTGATGATCATCGGTATGTTTGCAGGCGCTCTCGCTGCGGCTCTTTGGGCGGACAATGTGAAGCTTCGTCTTCCTTCCACGCGCATTCGTATTTTCCAAGCTGTCATTGGTGGTATGATCGCTGGTTTTGGAGCACGCCTTGCAATGGGGTGTAACCTAGCAGCTTTTTTTACAGGCATTCCTCAGTTTTCGCTTCATGCGTGGTTCTTTGCTGTAGCTACGGCTATCGGCTGTTTTGCAGGCGCTAAAGTGTCTATGCTTCCACTCTTTCGTATTCCTTTGAAGATGAAAAAAGTTTGTGAAGCAACGCCACTTGAAAAGAACAAACAGAGTGCAAAAACGAAGTTTATCATCGGCAGTATCGTTTTCTTTGCGGTTGCCATTACAGCCATTACACGAAGTTTTGATGCCCCAAAATTGGGCATGGCAATGCTCTTTGGTTTGGGTTTTGGTATCTGTATTGAAAGAGCGCAAGTCTGTTTTACATCGGCGTTTCGCGATATGTGGATTACAGGACGTGGTTTACTTGCCAAAGCGATTATCTTAGGTATGGCGGTGAGTACCATCGGTATTTTTGCTTTTGTACAAATGGGTATGGAGCCAAAAATCATGTGGGCAGGACCCAATGCGATTATCGGTGGTTTGATGTTTGGTTTTGGTATCGTTATCGCGGGTGGTTGTGAAACGGGTTGGATGTACCGCGCTATGGAAGGTCAAATTCACTTTTGGTGGGTTGGCATTGGCAACGTTCTTGGCTCACTTCTTTTAGCGCTTTGTTGGGACAGTTTAGCGCCAACGCTTGTGAATGGTTATGAGAAGATCAATATGCTCAAACTCTTTGGAACGTATGGCGGCTTGTACGTCAACTACGCTTTAATGGCACTCTCTTTTGCGCTTGTGGTATGGTGGGAGCGACGTTTCCTTGCCAAAAAAAGCCAATATCAAAATAATCATCAATAAAAGGAAGACGTTATGAAAGAAGTTATCGTACCTGATTATTCACTCGATATGCGTGGTGAGCCGTGTCCTTACCCCGCTATCGCGACCCTTGAAGCGTTGCCAACCCTTAAGAAAGGTGAGATTTTAGAGGTGATTAGTGACTGTCCTCAGTCGATTAACAACATTCCTCACGATGCAAAAAACTACGGTTATACGGTTTTAGAGATCATCCAAGATGGTCCAACCATTCGTTATCTCATCAAAAAATAAATACCTATTTCTAGGGCATTTTTGCCCTAGAAACGTTAAGTTTTGGTATTTTTTCTTCGATGATTTTTTTAAGTTCTAAGCCATCAATGACCTCTTTGGCGATGAGTGCCTGTGCTACTGCTTCAATGGCACTCCAGAGTCGCTTCACCTCTTTTTCAGTCTGCTTTTTAGCCTCATCGATCCACGCCAAAAGTCTTGTTTCCAACTTTTCTGCTAAAAGATCTTTGTCGTACGCATCTTCAATGCCACTGATGTTGATGTAGCCCAGTTCATCGTCCATACCAAATAGCGCAATCGCAGAATACGCTTGCATACTAGCGATCTCTAAATCGGTAATCGCTCCCGTTTCCATACCTGCTTTCCCATACTTTTCTATCTTGGCGATGCGTCCTGCGAGAAGGACACAGATGTTGGCAAAAAGTTCATCTTTGGAGATAGCATCAATGTAGTCATCGTTATGGTAAGAGACAAAGCCAAGAGCGTCACTGCGAGGGGCTACGGTGACTTGCTCTATTTTAATCTGTGGGCAGAGTACGTAAGAGAGTACGGCGTGTCCTGCTTCATGGTAGGCTGTTTTTGCCATAGAAGTTTCGATGTCGCGTATCTGTTTGCTTTCGAGTTTATTGCCGTATTTGATGATGTTGATCTGCTCTAACAAAATCTCTTCGCTGATCTCTTTCAACCCTTTACGTGCTGCAAACAAAGCGGCTTCTTGTCCGATGCGCTTAAGCTCATCGCCACCCATGCCTGAGATGTAACGTACCACTTTTTCGATGTCAATGCGCGCATCGTGTGGTTTTTTCAAAATCTCTTCAATGAAAAAGCGACGTGCTTCCATGTCAAGTTTTGGCACTTCAATGCGAATATCAATACGTCCTGTTTGCACCAATGGATCGGGGATGGGACTGCTCTCGCCGATGGTGATGATGGTAAAAATAGGTGCATCAAAATTTTGCGCTATAGCATCTATTTCATCCACTAAAGGCTGAATGCTCATCGTTGCGATGACACCGCCGACAAGTCCTTGAACATCAATATCTTCCAAAAGCACAATGGAGGGCGCTGAACCGTACGCTTGAGCATACGCTTTGTGAATTTTGCCTGCATCAAACAAGTCCGCATCGCGTACCACAGTAAAAGGCATATCTGCGGCGTTTGCAAAGGCACGAGCGAGTAATTTTTTACCCATACCTGAAGGTCCATAGAGGATCATTCCCTTAGGTGGAGGCATATCAAACTGTTTAAGGCGTACAGGCTCTTTAAGAAGCGTTAAAATTTCAGCGAGTTCTGCTTTAACACGTTCTTGTCCAGCGATGTCCTCAAATCTAACATCCGAAACATGCAGGGCATCTTCAGAAGTAATGGGCAGTTTTTCTTTGCGAAAAAAAGCGTTTTTAATGGTAAATTCTGCCACTCCTTTGACAACACGAACACTCCATTCAAGCGCAATACCTTCGTGTTGTTTGCTGATTTTTTTGAGCAGTAAAGGCTGGTCTTTCAACGCTTTTTTGGCAAAAGCAGCTGCTTTTTGAGAGACTTTATAGCATAGTTTAGTGATGTTATCATGACACTTTAGCGTCTCATAGATACGGTTAAAGACGACTTCTGGAAGTTTTTTACGGATATGTCTAGCATTGAGATAAGGTGCTAGTGAGAGTGTCAAAAGTGAGATGAGCACGTCAATGTTGGTATACTCGATCTCAATGCCACTCTCTTTGATGAAGTTTTGCGACATACCATGCAAACTTTGAGCACCAATCTTAATAAGTGCAGTAAGCGTGAGGCGATTAAAAGGCACAAGGGTGCATTCATTGAGTAGAGAAAGAAGCTTTTTATCGAACACTTTTTCTTTTATACCGCTAATAACAATCTCTTCTTGCCCCAAGCGTTCCATCAAAAACGTATGCGCTTGCAGAGGGTCATTTTTGAAAAGTTCCAGTAAGTCTTGGCGTCCTAAAAGTTGGCTAAGTCTCGTTGTCGTCATAATGACAATGACATGGGAAAAATCGATACTGTTTTTTTCTGAGTCTGAAAAGAGCGTGTATAAAGAGAGCTGTACTTGTGTGTCGGCTTTGTCGATGTCTTCAAACAATAAAATGGCATTAGGATTTTTTTCAACAAATTCAGTGACATCATCCTCAATGCTTGAAGCGGAGAGTTGTTCTGCATTAAATGTGTCGTTGTACTGATCCATCTGAAACGCTTTAAGCTGGTCTATCTGCGGATCAGCGCTTACGAGGAGTTCAGCAAGGTAACGCTTACCGCAATTTGGAGGCCCTATGAAGGTAAAAAGTGCTCTGACTCTAGAATTTACAAGGCGCATTTGCACTAGCGTTTTGGTGATCGTCTCAATGGCAAAATTTTGATCGAACAAGTGTTCTTTAAGCGTTTCTTCGAGTTTTTGAAAAAGTTTCTCATAGCCATTTTTACATTTCATCATGTACTCCTGCTACTTCAATCTATCAGCTAGCTAGTATAACGCAACCTCTCTAAAAAGTGATAGTTGTTTAAAGCCCCAACAACATAAATGCTAAAGAGAGCATGATGATGCCTATGAGTACTTCAAGGATTTTCCATGAAATTGGTTTTTGAAAAATAGGCGTTAAAATCCTCGCTCCATAACCCAGTGAAAAGAAAAACACGAAAGATGAAGTCATCGCCCCAAATCCAAACAGTGGTGAAAGGGAGCCAAATTTGGTCGAAACGGAGCCGAGTAAGATGACGGTATCGAGGTAAACATGCGGGTTAAGCCACGTAAAGGCAAGCACAAGCAGAATCGTTTTAAAAAGCGAAGTCGTTGGTTGGTCAAGTGGACTTAACTCATGCGACATACTCCAAGCAGAGTAAAAACTCTTCAACCCATAAACAAACAAAAAGGCAAAACCACCATACTTTGCAACAGTTTGTAAGGAAGGAAACTGCTCCACCAAATAACCAAACCCCGAAACACCCAAGAAAATCAAAATCGCATCGGAAAGCGCACAGACCAAGCAGATGACAAAGACATGCTCTTTTTTAATGCCCTGTTTAAGCACAAAAGCATTTTGAGCCCCAATGGCAAGAATGAGAGAAAAACCGAGACTAAAACCTGAGATAAATGCGTTCATTGAGTGTTCTTTGTGTTTAAACTAAGGGATAATCGTAGCAAAATATAGGTTAATCATATCTCATATGAGAATTATTTTGTTATTATTACTTATGTTAAAAGGAGTATGCAGTGCCAAGTAAAACTAAAATTCTAACACTTAATGAATTTATACAACTTTTTAAAGATGACAGTAATAGTTGTTCAACTAGTAAATATTGCTTTTTACTTGGAGCGGGTGCATCAGTTCCTTCAGGTATTCCTTCTGCAAATACACTAGCCAAAAAATGGTATGAAGAAATTAGTAAATTTTTAGATAAAGACCAGTTTATACAATGGCAAGAAGCGGAAAAAATAGATAAAGACAATTTAGCATCATCATATTCACCAATTTATGAAAGACGTTTTCAAGCCAATCCTGCAAATGGTTATGCCGAAATTCAAAAACAGTTGGAAAATAAAGAACCAAGTATTGGGTATGCTTTTTTTGCAAAAATTTTGGCAGAGACTCCTCATCGTTTTGTTATTACAACAAACTTTGACTCTTTAATCGAGGATGCACTTTTTATTTATACAAAAACAAAACCTCTAGTATGTGGACATGAATCTTTAGCAAGTTATATTAATGTACATGGCTCTCGCCCAACGATTGTTAAAATTCATCGCGATGTTTTGCTTGATCCCATCAGTGATTGTTCGGGTACAAATGATTTGAAAGAACAGTGGCAAAAAGCGTTAAAGCCTCTTTTATCTGCGTTCAATCTTGTTGTGATTGGATATGGTGGTAATGATGGAAGTTTAATGAATTATCTTAAAGACTTAAAAGAAGATAGGAAGCCTATTTATTGGTGTGTAAGAGATATTTATAACATAAATGATGATATAAAAGAAGCATTAAAAGACGATGATTTTTTCGTAAAAATAGATGGATTTGATGAACTCATGGTTGAATTGAGCAGCGCATATAATTTAAAAATAGAAAAAGATGAAATTGTTAAAAATGCACAAATACGTATGCAAAAATTTGATGAAGAACTTAAAAAATTTGGTAAAGAAGTAAAAGAAAAAGCAGATAAAAGCGGAGAAGAAATATCCCAAGCAATTAAGGAAGTATTGCCTAGTTGGTTTGAATATGTGTTAAAAGCCGAACGGGAAAAAGATCCAATAAAGCAAAATGAAATTTATAAAATTGGAATACAACAACTACCTAATTCTGCTGAATTGAGTAATCATTATGCAGTTTTCTTAAAAAATATTTGTAAAGATTATGATGGAGCAGAAAAGTATTATAAAAGGTCATTAGAACTTAATCCTGATGAGGCTATGTACAATAATAATTATGGAGCTTTTTTACATTATATTCGTAAAGATTATGATGGAGCAGAAAAGTATTATAAAAGGTCATTAGAACTTAATCCTGATGAGGCTGTTTACAATGGCAATTATGGGACTTTTTTACAAAGTATTTACAAAGAATATGATAAAGCAATAAAACACCATAAAAAAGCATTAGAATTTAAACCAGATCACATCAACATCAATATTAATTTTGCACAGTTACTTTTGATTCTAGGTATGAAAGAAGAAGCAAAAATTTATCTTCAAAAAACTGAAAACCTGTTATTGAATATACAGGGATTTGATGATGCAAAAATTGAGTTATGGTTTTATCGCTTAGCACATTTCTCAGAGTATTATGAAGAAGCTAAAAAGAATATAGAACAACTTTTAAAAGAGGGTGTTCGTTCAATTGGATGGGATTTCTCACAAAATATTGAACAAGCTAAAAGAGAAGGAAATACCCATACAAAAGAGCTTCAAGCTTATGCAGATGAAATTACTAAAGAGAAAGAAAAGTAAATTTTTTGTTAAATAACTTTAAATATAAAGTTATTTAACTCTTTCTCCATGCCCAAACTTTTTCCCTTAAAAGCGCCACACTCAACTCTTTTACTCTTTTTTACTTCCTGTCTCAAAGACACTTAGCAAAGCACTCAAAAAAGCTTTTACATTTGCATCATGTTCTCTCTCAATGTGCTCTTTTATTTCCATAGCGATGATGTGTATGGCTTCGACGCATTCATCATAAAGTGTAAGTGTTTCGTTAGGGCTTAGTTCACAACTCTCTTTCCCAAAACGAATGAGAAACGCTTTGCTCCACCACTTTTTACTTCCTAAAAGGTGCAATGCAGGGATGTCTTTTTGAATGTAGAGTGTGGTACACACCACATCGTACGCAGGGGCAAGCCAGATATTGTTGATATTTTCGTAGAGCACCCCAAAGTTTTTGAGGTGTGCATCACCATTTTGCACGAGGGTGTTGATGACCATCATTTTGAAAAAGTCCCTCAACGCTTTTTTCTTGTGTTTGGGTGAGACAAATGTTTTGATGCTTTTTGCGATATGTTCATACGAGCCTTCGTATTTTTCATCGGCTTGACGGGCTTGAAGAACGCACATATCTTCAAAGCCTAAGTAACTTCCATCGTCTTTAATGTCAAAACGCTTCATAATGAAGAGCTTGTTGTCATCAGATAGGTAAAACTCAGGTACTTCTATGCCAGAGAGTTTTACAACTTTCATGCAATAAAATTCGTTCAGTGCTAAGTGTGGGTACTCATCACCCCATGACTTGACGATGTACTCTTGCAGTGGTAAGGTCACCTTATCGCGTACTTTTGCTAAGACTTTGGGTTGCACACCACTGAGTGGAGAGTTTAGAGCAAAACGGGTTACGAGTTCATCAAAGAGCGTTTCACTTTTGGGATGTAAGAGTGCATCTAAACTCAGAGGTGTTTCTACTTGTGTAGAGTTTACCTCATATGTCAGCCTGCCTTTGATGCTGTGCGCCATAAGTTGAAGCAGTCCGAAGTCATCGGTTTTGGTGATCTTGGAGAAATGCTTTTTGATGATAGAGAGCAAGTAGCCCTCAGGCAAGTGCATCTCAAAAATGGGGTGGAGTTTTGGATTGGCGTAGCTTTTGGCTCGTACGGGCATACTAAGGGAAACAAATGCATCGTGATTGTCGGTTGTGTAGTCAAAGAGGTATTCGTTGTTTTCAAGAAGGATGCTTCCTGCCTTTTCGTTGGAAACTTTGACCTGTAAATTATCTGGCATCTCTTAACTCCTCAAACGTTGGGAAGGGTGATTTTTCTTTTGAAGTAAGTTCGTACCCTAGGTAGTCAAGGATTTGGAGTATCTTTTTGATGCCGACATCGGAGCTTGTCCCATTTTCAAGGGAACTAATGGTGGCACGGGAAATGTTTAGGTCTTGGGAGAGTTGCTGTTGTGACACCTTTTTTGATTTACGAAGCTGTGCCATGTGAGCGCCAAACTCTTTTAAATCCATAATGATTCCTTGACTAATATTTTAGACATTTTATAACTTTAATATGCAAATGTCAAATATATTAAACAATTTTATGGTTTTTTTGCCACATCCAAACTCTTTCCCCTAAAAGTATCGCTCCAACGAAGATAATGCCGTACTCAAACACCCCAGCCACCTTTTGTGCCCAGAAGCTATGCAAAAGGGCTAACAATAGAGCGATGTAAACGGCTTTATGGTACTTGGAAAACTTGGCGAAGAGTTTTTTAAACGAAGTGAGTGCCATCAAAAGAACGATGATAAAAGCGATAGCTCCAACATAGATGAAGGGCTTTTTGAGGCTTTTTTCAAAGATGGTGACAAAGTCAAATTCACTGTCTAAGACGACAAAAACGCTTACATGTAAAAGAGCGTACATAAAGCTCAAAAGCCCGATGGTTTTACGATAAGGAAGCGTGTTAATATGGCATATTCTTTTACAGGTAGAGGGTACGAGTGAAAGTAAAAGTAGCGTTACTGCCCCTATGCCCGTGGTGTTGTAAAGCATTTTAATGGGGTCGATAGCGTTGTCTAATGTGTAATAGGCAACGCCTAAAGGAAGCAGGGCAAAAAGGACGAGTAAGGCTTTCAAAAGAATTTCCTTAAGTCCATTCCCGCGTAAAGTCCTGCAACCTCTTTTTCGTAACCATTGAAGGGGAGAGTAGCTTGTTTAGTGAGTTTTCCCAGCAAGCGCTCTTTGGCTTGTGTCCAGCGTGGATGGTCAACCGCAGGATTAACATTGGCATAAAAGCCGTACTCTTTGGGGTTTTGCTCTTGCCATGTGTTCAGTGGCTCACTCTCGACACATTCGATAAGATCGAGCGATTTGATGGACTTAAAGCCGTATTTCCAAGGCACGACAAGGCGAATCGGTGCACCATTTTGTGGAAGCAAGCGTTTGCCGTACATCCCCACAGCGATAAAGGTGAGTGGATGGCGTGCCTCATCCATACGCAAGCCCTCTACATAAGGGTGTTTGATGGAGGCAAAGATACCTTTGGCTTGGTCGGGAAACATCGAAGGGTCATGGCGTGTGGTGAACTTGACGTATTTGGCTTTGCTGTTGGGTTCTAAGTAATCAAGCAGTTTGTAAAGGGGAAAGCCTATCCAAGGCACGACCATTGACCATCCTTCAACACAGCGAAAACGGTAGATGCGCTCTTCGAGTCCAAATTTGGCGATGAGATCGTCTACCTCTAACATCTGCTCTGTCTTGATTTCTCCAAAAAATCCCACATTCCATGGGCTTGTTTTCATCTTTTGGGAGAGTTTAACGGGTGCTTCTTTGTCGGTGGAAAACTCGTAAAAATTAACGTAATTACTGGCTTGTTCCAGCGTGTTAAGTGTGAGTTTTTGAGGGTTTGGATCAGGGATGTATGTGAGACTTAAATCTTTGGGAAGTTCTGCTAAAAGCTGTGAAATAGCGGTACTGCTCACCAGGGCGCCAGCTCCGAGTTTAAGAAAATGACGGCGTGCGTTAAAAAGTGCTTCAGGGGTCATGTGCATGGCAAACTCCTCTTTGAAAGTTTGCCAATTTTAACAGAAAAAGATCAATAAATAGTCAATGATTTTTAAGCCAATCGTTTATCATGATGCCTGAAATGGTTGCAAGTTTTGGAAGCTGCGGTAGGTTCTCTTTGGTAAACCATTTGGCATCTTCAATCTCTTCTTCTTGCAAGCGTAATTCACCGCTATCATATTCAGCAAAAAAGCCTAGCATCAAAGAGTGTGGAAATGGCCATGGCTGAGAGCCAAAGTAACGAAGATTTTTGACATGAATGCCTACTTCCTCGTAAATTTCACGATGTACTGCCTCTTCAACACTCTCTCCTGCTTCCACGAAACCAGCGAGTAAGCTGTACATACCTGCTTCAAAATAAGGTGAGCGTGCGAGAAGTATCTCATCGTTTCGTGTGATAAGCACGATACACGCAGGTGAAAGGCGTGGAAAAATGGTAAAGCCACACGTTTTACACGTAAGTGATGAAAATTTGGCAGAGTAGCCCACAGGATCACCGCAACGACCACAAAATTGGTTGTCGTAAAGCCAGTGTGCAAGTTGTTTAGCGCGGCTTAACATCGCGAAAAGATGCGGTGGATGAAAGTCTAAAAATTGGCGTAAGTTTGTTTTGACAAGCTCTTGGGGCAGGGCAATGTTCTCTTCCCAAATGAGAAGTGTATACAACTCTTCTTCAACTTCACCGATGTGAAAACTATGGCGTGGTTCTCCCAAACTTTCAAACAAATGTGCCGAGGGCAATGAGCCATCAACAGCCATCAATAGGGCATCGCCACAAAAACCTAAGAGAATGCTTGATGTTTCATCTCGTGGTTTAAATACGGGTGTAAGTTTGATCGAAATGTTCTGATTTAACACGCAAAACCCTTTAACAATAAAGTGCTTTATGATAGCAAAGATATACTAAAGAAGCGTCCAAAGAGGGTGTGCTCTTTGGACAAAAAAACTAAGCTGTTTTGAATTGTGCCAAGGTATGGCTAAGATTTGTGGAGAGTTTAGAGAGGTGCTCGGCAGCTGCTGCTATCTCTTCGACACTTCTAGCATTGGAACTTGAAAGTGTGTTGATCTCACCGATTTTTTCGATGACAGCCGTTTTGATAAGTTTAACGTTCCCATTGGCTTTATCGACCACTTCTTCGGTTGCGAGTACGCTTTGGTCTAGCATTCCTACGGCATTGTTGGTTTGGGTTGTGACTTGGTTGGAAAACTCAGAGAGCTCATGAATGCGTTTGGCGTTATGGTTCATCTCACCACTGATGTCGCTGATGGATTGAACGATGACATTGACCGTTGCATTGGTTTCACTAAGACTTTTTTGGGTTCGTTCCGCCAACTTTCGCACTTCATCAGCAACGACGGCAAAACCGCGACCATGTTCACCCGCGCGTGCTGCTTCAATGGCGGCATTGAGGGCTAAAAGATTGGTCTGGTCTGCGATATCACCGATGACATCTAAGACCGATTTGACTTGTTCCGCCTCTTCGGAGAGATGGCTTAAACGCTCATTCATAGCTGCCTCAGCGTGGGCTGTTTGAGAGAGTTGCGTGATGGTTTCATTGAGTAATGCTTGCGCACTCAATAAGCTTTCTTGTGCCTGCGAAGTAATATCTTTAACATTTTGAGACTGTACGCTGGCATCACTGATGGCATTGGCAACATCCTTGGCATCGTTGGTTGTCTCAAAAACAACTTTTGCCTCTTCTTCGGCACGTTTGCCGATTTGAAGGCTGGTGCTGGAGAGCTCTTCGGCGACAGAGGCATTTTCGATGGCATTGTCTTTGGCAACGTTGAGTGCACTTGCAACATCGGCGATAAGGCTGTTTACCGAGTCCATGATGTCACTGATCTCGTCTTTGGAATGAAGCTGGATATGATTACTGAGGTCTTTGTTAGCACGCATGATTTCACAGCTCTCTTTTGCTTGTGCAACGGAGTTTTTGATCGAACGCGTGACAAAAAAGAAAATGCTAAAAACGATCAGCATAACTAAAGTGAGTACAATTTCAGACATAAGCTTGTTGGTATCAAGACGGTTGAAATTGGACTTTTTAACTTCATCGGCTAACTCTTTAAATTTGTCAATGAGTACAACAAAAGATTGAGCACTTTGTTTATAAAGCGCATCGAGTTTTAAAGCATCTTCTTTATGGGTTTGTGCAAATGTTTCATCATAAATTGTTTTGCCGTATTGGGTATAAAGTGCCATACGTGGGGCATTGATGCTGTGCCACTCTGTAAGCAGTTTCTTAAGCACATCAATGCGATCATGGTTAACTTTACTCAGAAGCATGAGTTTTAGGGCATCAAGATCGTGTAAAAGCTGCTGGTACACTTTTTCGTACTGTTCTAGATTTTTAGTTTGAAAATGAACTTGATAATTTCGCTGTTCGATGCGAAGCTCCAAAGTCAGTTTTTCAATATTGGCTATCGTGACAAGCCTCGTTGCCGCCATTTTAGCATCGTTTCCTTCTTTGATAATTTCATACCCTAAAGCGCCAAATCCCAAAGCTAGGACTACCAAGAGAAGCGTTAATTTACCTTTAATTGTCGAAAATGACATACGGTTCCTTTGCATGTGTACAGATTTAAGGGCGTATGGTAGTGGAGTTGCGTAAATTATATGTAAATTTAGAAGTAAATATGAGGAAAAAAGTAAAAAAAAGCTTGATGTGTGTCATACCAAAAAATCGTCAAATTCTCTAAAATAAATAAAATTATTTTGGGAGTAAAATGTGATAAAAAGTTATGTGCAAAGAATGAAAGCAAAGTCGCAACCACCATCACGAAAGCCTTTAAGTAAAATCATATGGTCAGGCATTGGTGCTTTTTTAGGCATCTATTTTGTTGCTATTTTTGGATATTATTTCGCCATAGAAGAGACATTTTTTCTATTAGGATCTTTTGGAGCCTCTGCTGTACTTATTTACGGTGCTCCTCAAGCAGATTTTTCGCAACCCCGTAATATTTTGGGAGGACATGTTCTCTCCGCATGTGTTGCTGTTATTTTGATGAAGTTTTTTTCGCCACTGTTTTCTGTAGAGTTTTTATGTGCCCTCAGTGTTTCACTTTCGATTATGGTGATGCACTTTAGTCGCACTATGCACCCACCAGGTGGTGCTACGGCGCTCATTTATATCATGGGAAATGAAAAAATCCATTCTTTAAGCTGGCTTTATCCGCTTACGCCTATAGGGTTAGGTGCGCTTATTATGCTTTTAGTCGCACTGTTAGTGAACAACCTCTCTTCAAATAGCCAAAGACATTATCCGACCTACTGGTGGTAAAATCTTATATGTAACGTAAATGTCACATTGACAGTGTAAAATCCTGTCGTGAAAACAAGAAAGACAAAAGGTATTTGACAATGAGAAAAGAGTATATCACTATGTTAGAATGCGTAGGACACGGATTTTGGGAATGGAATCCTATCGCTAATCTTATCTCTTTATCCCCTCAATGGGTGTCAATGTTAGGGTATGAATACCACACATTTGAACAGACAAAAGATAAATGGATGTCGCTTATCCATCCTGAGGATTTAAACTACTGCCTCAATGAGTTAACGGCACTTTTAAGTGGAAAAACCAAACATTACCAACATCAACATCGTATGCTTTGCCATGATGGAAGTTACAAATGGGTACTCGATCAAGCCAAAGTTATTACATACAATCCACATGGTTATCCGACTAAGGTTGTCGGTACGCATACCGACATCAATGATCTTCGAACCACGATAGAGATGTATAAACAACAAAAGAAATAGGGCTTAAACGTTAGAGTTTTAGACGCATAACAATAGCAGATGTAGGGCAAATATCTCTAAATTCACGGGTTTGTTGAATGGGTTGAGACGTATTTTCGCGCGTAATCTTCTCAAATCCATAGCGCACAAAATAGTGCTCCGCGGTTGTGGTTATCAGATAGAGCGTTTCGATCTTTTCATTGGCACAAAAGCTCAGAAGATATGAGAGCATTTTCTCTCCAAGTTTTTGGTTTTTAAATCCTTCTTTGACGCACAATGAACGTAAAAGCGCCACATTGTCATACTGCTCAATGCCTATGGTTGCAACAATTTTTTCATCGATTACCCCCACAAAAAGCGTGATGTTTTTCTCATAAATATCAGCGGTTGGAAGAGCATTTGATGTGAGCAGATGAATGATGGCTCTGTATTCATTCTCTGTCGCTTTACGTATTAGAAAATCCATCATTTTTCCTTTAATCAAACATATATTTTTGCACAGTATAGCACAATGATATTTTCATATCAAGATATATTGATCTAATAAAATGTGTTATAATGTTCAAAAACAAAAAGGCATACAATGGAACTTCACACATGGTTTTTGTATGCAATAGTCGCACTTATCGCAATTATCAGCCCAGGTCCTGCAGTACTTTTAGCGATCAATAACTCTGTAATGTATGATCTTAAAGCAGTCTCTTTTTCATCGCTTGGCAATGTTGTTGGACTATTTGTCCTCTCAAGTGCCGCAATGTTGGGGCTTGGAGTTGTTTTGAAAACTTCAGCCGTGCTTTTTTTAACATTTAAAATTTTAGGTGCGTGTTATCTTATTTACATTGGAATCAAGCAGTTTCGTGCCTTCGGAAATATTTTTAAACAGGTGGATCTTGAGCATCATAAACGTAGAGTGCATTATGCAAAGATTTTTCAAAAAGCTTTTTTGATCTGCATCACGAATCCAAAACCGATTATCTTTTTTACGGCACTTTTCCCACAATTTCTCAATCCCGAAGCACCACTTTTGGAGCAGTTTTTCATCTTAACATTGACCTTTATGGCATTTTCGTTTTTCACACTCATGGGTTATGCGTATTTTACAAGACGACTTAAGTCGTGGTTTATAACCAATCAAAGAGCGTTATGGTTTAACCGCATCAGCGGAGCGATTTTCATCGCTCTTGGCTTTGGGCTTTTAGGACTTGAACGCAAGTGAGATTTTTTCTTTAATCTTCATAATGAGATAGAAAAAGAGTGGGGTAAAAAAGACACCGATGAGGGTGAGTGTGATCATTCCGCCCACAACCGTAGTACCGATGACATGACGGCTGTTAGCGCCTGCACCTGAACTCAGTGCGAGTGGCAGCGTCCCTGCGATGAAAGCAAAGGAGGTCATGATGATAGGGCGAAAACGAATCTTCGCTCCCTCTATCGTTGCATCAATGAGCGTATAACCTTCTTCGAGCTTTTGCAGTGCAAATTCGACCATCAAAATGGCATTTTTAGCCGAAAGTCCCACAAGTGTGATGAGTCCTATTTGGAAGTAGATGTCATTTTGAAGCCCTCGCAACCAAACACTCAGTTCTGCACCCAAAAAGGAGAAAGGAACGGCTAAAACAATTGCCCAAGGAATCATCCAACTTTCATACAGTGCAACGAGAATCAGGAAAATAAAGATAATTGCAAAGATAAAAGAGAGATTGCCTGTTTCTAAGAGTTTTTTCTCTTGAAGTGAAGCCCCACCCCATGCGATAGAGTAACCATTTGGTAGCACTTCAGCCGCGATCTCTTCCATGATTTTAAGCCCTTCGCCAGAAGAGTAGCCCACATTGGTTTCACCTAGAATTTGAGCGGATGGAAACATATTGAAACGTTTTGTAATGCTTGGATTAATAACACGTTTGAATGAAACCAAATCTCCTAACGAGACAAAGTTTCCATCACTTGTGCGCATAAAAACATCATTGTAGTTTTTATTATCTTCTCGAAAATCGCCTTTTGCTTGAACATTCACACGATAATTTCGTCCAAAAAGGTTAATGTCATTGACATACACGCTACCAAATGTTGCTTGGATGGTCGTGTAAACGTCGGCAATCTCAATTCCATACGCTTTGACTTTTTGGTTATTGACGGTAATTTGGTATTGGGGTGTGCTAGAGCTAAGTGTGCTACGAACAGAACGCAGTTCTTTGCGCTCATTGGCTTTTTGCACAATTTCCTTAGCATAGGTTTCAAGTTGTTGGTAATTGCCATTAGCTCGATCTTGAATGTACAGCTCAAAACCACCTGCGACACCAAGACCGCTAATGGTTGAAGGTGTGACTGCTGCCACACGCGCTTCTTTAGTCTTAGAGATTTTTTGAATCACCTCTTTCGAAATAGCCTCAATGCTTTGGTTTGCCTCTTTTCGCTCATCCCAGTGGGCGAGTTTGATATAACTGTATCCTGCATCTGTTGTATAGGCTTTGGAGCTAAAATCACTGCCTGAGAAACCGCCAACTTTAATAACCGAAGGGTGTTGCAATGCAACATTTCCGACTTCGATGTTCACTTCATGCGTACGTGAGAGTGAAGCTGCCGCAGGTAAATTACTGACCACAAAAAATGTTCCTTTGTCCTCTTTGGGGATAAGCCCTGAAGGAATCGTGTGCATCAGTTTTGTAATGGCAAAAAGCATAATGCCAAAAAGAAGAAGGTTGAAAAGGCTAAAGCGAATGGTTGTTTGGACAATTTGCCCAAAATGGTGCGTAATATAATCAAACATGGCGTTAAACTTGCGAATAATCCAAATAGGCTCTTCCTCTTCATGTTTGAGAAGAAGCGAACACAGAGCAGGTGTGAGTGTTAATGCCACAAGCCCTGAGATGGCGACTGAAATGACAATGGTAATAGCAAATTGACGCGACATCGTACCACTAAGCCCACCCATAAAGGCGGAAGGAATAAAAACAGCACTCAAGACAAGAACGATGGCAAGAACAGGTGCAGTGATCTCTTGCATCGCTTTAATGGTCGCCTCTTTAACACTTAAAGCTTCTTTTCTCAAAATCCGTTCAACATTTTCAATGACAATAATCGCATCATCGACCACCAGACCAATAGCTAGGGTTAAGCCAAAAAGGGTGAGCAGGTTGATGGAAAAGCCCGTGGCGTAAAAGCCTGCAAATGTGCCTATGATGGAGACGGGAATGGCAAGTACGGGTATGATCGTTGCCCTTATGTTGCCTAAGAAAAGGTACACGACAAAAACGACCAGAACCACCGCTTCTAAAAGCGTTTCGATCACCTCTTTGATAGAAGCTCTTACAAATTGTGTAGGATCATACGTAGCATCAACTTTGAGTCCTTCGGGGAAGCCTTTTTTAATCTCTTCGATTTTTTGATCCAGTAAATCAGAAACCTCTAAGGCATTGGCTTTTGATGTGAGGGTAATGCGGATCATAGAGGTTGGTTTTTTATTAAAGATGCCTTTAAAATAGTAACGCTCAGAGCCAAGCTCTAGTGAAGCAACATCTTTAAGTCTCAAGGCTGAGCCATCAGGATTGGATTTAACCAAGATTTGCTCGAATTCTTCGGGAGAATTAAGCCTTCCTGTGGAGGTTACGGTATAGGTAAATGCAAGGTTTTTCTCTAAAGGCTCTTGTCCAATTTGCCCTACAGGGTACTGTTCATTTTGCGCTTTAATGGCGCTTATGACATCACTGGTCGTAAGATTGTAAAAAGAGAGTTTATGCGGGTCGATCCAAACGCGAATGGAATACTCTTGATTTCCGATAACCACCGCTTCGGAGACACCGGGGATGCGTTTAAACTCTTCAAGAATGTTGTTGATGGCGTAGTTAGACATAAAAACCGTATCGTAACGATTATCATCGGAGTATAGGACTAAAACACGTAGTGTGTCATTGGAGCGCTCAGCTACTTCGACACCTTGACGTTTTACTGCATCGGGTAGTTTGCTCTCAGCCAAGCGTACACGGTTGTTAACATCAAGCTTTGCTTGCGCCATATCCGTGTCAACTTCAAAATAAAGATTCATCGTTAGCAAGCCACTTGGCGAGGTGGTTGACATCATGTAAAGCATGTTTTCAACGCCGTTTATTTTCTCTTCCAGTACAGAAGCTACGGTATTTTCAAGTGTTTTTGCATCTGCACCTGGGTAGGTGGTTGAGACGATGATTTGCGGAGGGACGACATCGGGGTACTCTTGAACAGGCAGTGTGCGAATCGCCATAATACCTGCAATAATAATAATGAGTGAAACAACAATGGCAAAATTGGGTCGGTTGATAAAAAATTTAGAAAACATCGGGATGCACTACCTTTACCGTCTTTAAAAATGTCACATTTTAACGAAATTTTGTGAATTATGATGTGATATAATCCTTCGATTATAAGGAGTCGCATCATGGAAATTATTCATTTTGAGCATATCAATGTTGCTTATGAAGAGGAAAATGTTTTACACGAGATCAATCTTTGTATCAAAGAAGGGCAACATACGGTTATATTAGGCGCAAACGGCTCAGGAAAATCGACACTTTTAAAGCTTTTTTCCAACGATATTTATCCGCGTTACAGCGAAACTATGCGTAAAGAGGTTTTTGGCAAACGCGTGTGGGATATCTGGGAGCTTAAAAAGCATCTTGGCATCATCACAAACGATTTGCACTATGAATTTACCCAACGTGCAGGATTTTTAAAAGGGTTTGAAGTTGTGCTCTCAGGTTTTTTTAGTAGTTTTCACATCTATGAGCACCAAGAGTTTTCACCTTTACATGTAAAGAAAGTGGATGAAGTGTTACACTACTTAGAGATATCACATCTGCGCGATAAATTTATCTCCGAAATGTCCACGGGTGAGATTCGCAAATGTATTATTGCAAGAGCTTTGGTACATGATCCAAAGGCGATGATACTTGATGAACCAACGGTGGGACTTGACATCAAAGCACAACTCAATTTTATAGAGATGGTGCGTAAAATTGCAACAGAGCGTACCATCATTTTGGTAACACATCACTTGGAAGAGATTTTTGAGGAAATTTCACAAGTCGTACTCATCAAACAAGGGCATATTTACGCGCAAGGCAAGAAGGAAGAGCTTTTAAATGATGCGCATCTCTCGCATGTTTTTGATCTTCCTTTACATGTAAAGTGTGAAAAAGGACGCTATTTTGTTCAAAGCGTGGGGTGATTAAACTTTTTTACAACCCTCTTTGGGTAAAATTTTAAGAAATCAAGAGACCCCTAAGGATAATCAATGAGTACGATTAGCGGAAAAGTATGGTGTTTTGGCGATAATATCGACACTGATCTTATTATTGCGGCGAGGTATTTGAACACTTCTGATCCTAAAGAACTTGCTAAACATGTTATGGAAGATGCAGACCCAGAGTTTGTGAGCAAAGTCAAAGCGGGTGACATCATCGTTGCTGGCGAAAATTTTGGCTGTGGTAGCAGTCGTGAACACGCTCCCATCGCGCTTAAAGCTGCGGGTGTAAGTGCGGTAGTTGCAAAAAGTTTTGCACGTATTTTTTACCGAAATGCGTTTAACACAGGACTTCCTATTTTTGAACTGGCTGAAACTGATACTATTAAAGAGGGCGACACCATCGCTATCTCCATGGAGAGTGGTGAAGTTAAGAATGGTGCAACAACCTATAAATTTACTCCAATTCCTCCTTTCATGCAAGAATTACTTTCTTCTGGTGGACTTATGAATTATGCACAAAAAGAGATGAAGAAATGAAAAAAATCTACAACATAGCGGTTATTAGAGGCGATGGTATTGGTCCTGAGATCATTGATGAAGCGATCAAAGTTTTAGACAGCGTGTGTGCGAAAGAGGATTTTGAGCTACGTTATGAAGACTACCTTATGGGTGGCGTGGCGTATGATTTTAAAGGTACACCCCTTCCTGATGAGACGATTGAAGGCTGTTTAAAAAGTGATGCTGTTCTTTTTGGTGCTATCGGTGGACAAAAATGGGACACATTGCCTCGTGAATTTCGCCCAGAATCAGGACTTTTAAAACTTCGTAAATCGTTAGGACTTTTCGCAAACCTTCGTCCAACAGCTGTTTTTGATGAACTGTTAGATGCCAGTACGCTCAAACCAGAAGTGCTTAAAGGAGTTGACCTTTTCGTGGTGCGTGAGTTAACGGGAGGCATTTACTTTGGTGAACCGCGTGGCAATGATGGCTTCAAAGGCTATAACACGATGGTGTATACTAAGCCTGAGATCGAGCGTATCGCCCATGTTGCGTTTGAGTCGGCGATGAAACGTCGTAAAGAGGTCTGTTCTGTCGATAAAGCCAATGTTCTTGAAGTAAGCCAGCTTTGGAGAGATACCGTTAATGAGATCGCTAAAGCGTACCCAGAAGTAAAACTGACACACATGTATGTGGACAATGCCGCGATGCAACTCGTGCGCAATCCTCGCCAGTTTGACGTTATCTTAACGGGCAACATCTTTGGTGATATTTTAAGCGATGAAGCCAGTATGATCAGTGGTTCTATCGGTCTTTTACCGTCTGCTTCCATTGGTGGCAAAGTAGGCCTTTTTGAGCCAATTCACGGCTCCGCTCCAGATATTGCAGGTCAAGGCATTGCCAATCCTCTGGCGACGGTTTTAAGTGCTTCCATGATGCTTCGTTTTGCTCTTGGTGAAAGTAGGGCGGCGGATCGCATTGAAAATGCGATTAAGCAAGTGCTTAAAGATGGTTATCGTACGAAAGATTTAGCGGATTTTGGAGCAAAAGAAGTGTGCTCTACAACTCAAATGGGTTCAATTATCGCGGATTATGTAGCTAAACTATGAAAACCCTAACACTCGCTTCGATCTACGAACTTCAAGGCCTTAAAAATGAGGCTTTGGAGATTTACAAAGAGCTTTTACGTGCCAATCCTGACAATAAAGAGGCAAAAATTGCCATCAAACGTTTGTCGGGCATTCGTAAGAAGTATCTCGGTGTAGACGAAGAGATGAAGAAGTTTTTTTTAAATATGAACTCAGAAGTGGAATTTTTAGAATTTGAGCGTTGGCTAGTTAAATTATGGAAGTGAAAATATGGAACTAAAAGATATGATTCTCTCAACGCTCAAAGAGCTTGAAGAGGTAGTACCCAAGGAAGAGCAACAACAAATGCTTCAACCTCCTCGTAAGCGTGAATCTGAAACTGTTGAGTTTGAACCAGAACCTCTTTTAGAAATTACTGAAGAGATCAATACGATTAAAGCGTATGCCATGCCGCATGATGCAGTAGAAGAAGATACATCATGTAATGAGAGCCAAAGGCAATTTTACGTCAATCTTAGAGAGCGTATTTTAGTGCTTTTTGAAGGATTTCAATCGCCCAATAATAAAAATATTGAAGCCAAAATAGATTTGACACTCAATTTTTTAGAGTACCTTTTAGCGACGATTGACGAGCAATTGGAGCAGATGGACAATCACAAAAAATGAGACTAAACTGCGTTTTCCCCGCGCATTTCCAAAGTCAAATAGAAGATGCCATTGCATTTTTAAAACCTTATACCAAGAGAGCCTATTTGGTTGGGGGAAGTGTTCGAGACCTCTGTTTAGATGAGCCTTTGCATGATTTAGACATCGAAGTGTATGACATTGAACCTCCTACTTTTGAAGCATTGATGCACAGCGTTGGTGCTGTGGGGGTTGGCAAAAGTTTTTTTGTGTATAAACTGGGGAACATTGACTTTTCACTGCCTCGTGTTGAGCGTAAAAGTGGTGTTGGACATACGGCTTTTGATGTGCATGTGTGCCAAAATGAGAAAGAAGCGTCAAAAAGGCGTGATTTTAGCGTTAATGCCATGATGCTGAATATTTTCAATGGTGAGTTGCTCGATTTTTGGGGTGGCAAAGAGGCGATTGAGCGCAAAAGCCTTGAAATGATTGACGAGCAAAGCTTTCGCGAAGATAGCCTAAGAGTGCTTCGAGCCATGCAGTTTAGTGCGCGCCTTGGCTTTAAGATAGAGTCCAAAAGTCTGGAAGTGATGCAAAGCATTTCACTGCGTGATTTAAGTAAGCCGCGCATTTTATGGGAGTTTGAAAAGCTTTTCAAAGCTCCTTATTTGCACTACGGGTTGTTTTACATGTACGCACTGAATCTTTTTGAGAAATGCTTTACATGTAAAGTAGAAAACCGTTTTTTTGAGATAGCGCGTGAATTGCTACGATACAAGCAAAATTTCGAAGAGGCACTTAAGCCTTACTATTTTGTTTATATCGTAGCCAATAGGTTAAAGCAAGAACCCTTGCAATGGTTTAGGCTACTTGATGCGCCCAATCATTACCTGCAAACCTTCAAATACCAGCCTTTTTTTGAAGGGGAGGTAAGCGATGAGATGCTTTTACATGTAAGCCTTGAACTGCCCATCAAATTGTGGCTTGGTCATTACCGAGAAGGCATTAAAGAGCGCGCATGTAAGCTTGGCATTTGGGATGAAATCTTTAGTGGAAATGTCAATGTCCAAGAGGTGATACGTGATGGATTTTCTGGGCGTGCCATCGGCGAAGAGTTACGAAGAAGACGAATTGAAAAAATAAAACAACTGTGTGAGGCATGAAAATGGAAGTAGCTAAAAATTATATTTTGAAAATTGACTGTTCGGACGAGAAAGGCTTGATCTACCGTATTGCGGACGTTGTCTTTAAGTATCAGCTGAACATCATCAAAAACGATGAGTTTGTTGATCGCGACAATGGCAAATTCTTTATGCGAGCGGAACTCAGCGGTGAAATGGATATGAGCGCATTTAAAGGCACGCTTCAAGCGATGCTGCCCGCTAATTCAGATATTTATGTCGCCGAAGCTCGCAAAAAAGACATCATTTTGATGGGAACAAAAGAGACACACTGTCTGGGTGACATTTTGCTCAAACACGACAGCGATGATCTGAATGCAAACATTTTAGCGATTGTCTCAAACTATGAAGATCTCAAAGGTTTGAGCGATAAATTTAACATCCCGTTTCATTGTGTCAGTCATGAAGGGTTAAACAGAGCCGAACACGAAGCGAAAGTCTTGGAAGTTTTAAGTGCTTATACTGTGGACTACATCGTTTTAGCCAAATATATGCGTATTTTATCGAGTGAATTTGTGGGTCATTATGAAGAGAAAATGATCAACATTCATCACTCATTCTTACCTGCATTTATCGGCGCAAATCCTTATAAACAAGCGTTCTCTCGTGGTGTTAAAATCATTGGAGCCACTGCGCATTTTGTCAATAATAACCTTGATGAAGGTCCGATCATCGCGCAAGATGTCATTCACATCAATCATGAAATGACATGGAAAGATATGCAACGTGCAGGCCGAAGTGTCGAGAAAAATGTCCTTTCAAATGCCCTTGATTTGGTATTTGAAGAGCGTATTTTTGTTCATGACAATAAAACGATTATATTTTGATCCTACACGCTTTTTGGGCAAAGCCCGAAAAGCTACGTTGCACTAGGCACTAAAGCTTGCCTCTTGCGAGGTAGAAAGAAGATCGTGGTCAGTTTTGTTAATTTGGAGATTATTTTATGTTTAACATCGTTTTAGTTCACCCACAAATTCCTCAAAACACTGGCAGTATTGGGCGCATGTGCGTTAATGCGGACTGTAAACTGCACATCATTAAACCAACCATGTTTGAGATCAGCGATAAAACCGTGAAGCGCGCGGGGCTGGATTATTGGCATCTATTGGATGTGACCGTTTGGGAGAGTTTAGACGTTTTTTTAGAGGCGCATAAAGACAAAGTGGATCATTTCTTTTTTGCGACCACCAAAACAAAAAAGACCTATTTTGAAGCTTCATTTCAGCCAGGTGATTTTCTCTTTTTCGGTGGGGAATCTACAGGTCTTCCGATGGAGCTGATGCAGCTCAAATGGGACAATGCCATCACGATTCCGATGGGAAAACTTGGCAGAAGTCTCAACCAAGCCACGTCTGCTGGCATCATACTCTACGATGCAATTCGTCAGAATTTTGAAACGTTTAAGGCGACATCTTTAGCCTAAAAAGGAGTTTACCATGAAAAAATCCTTACTATTTTTAAGTCTTGTTCCACTTTTGGCAATGGCGCAGATGAGCATTACAACCAACGAGCATGTTTCTGAAGCGCTGACACCCGATGTTTTGCGCGCTCAGATTGGTTTTGAAGAGGAGCATAAAAGTGCCGATGTGATTAAAGGGCATCTTAATGCCATTGTTGCCTCCGTAAAACAGTTCGATCCAAAGGGCGAATTTTGCCGTGGTGGTGGCTATTATCTTGCTCCTCGTTACAGTTATAAAGATCAGAAACAGATTTTTAATGGCTATGGCGGTACTCTCTCTTTTGGGTGTGATTTTAAGTCTATTGAGCATTACAATGCCCTTTTAGAGGCTATCCATAAAATCAAAGCACCGACTGTTCTCATTAATCAAAGCGCTCTGACATGGGCAGTGAGTGTAAAAGCTCAAAATAGCGCACGTCTTGCAATGCGTGCATCATTGTTGCGTATGGCAAACGAGCAAGCGCTATTTTTTTCAAAAGAGACAAAGATGCGCTGCATGATAAGTGCTGTTGCTTTTGAAGGGAGTGAGCCTCCACAACCTGTGATGATGAAAAGTATGCTTTCTCGTACAAATACACCTTTGAAAGAAGAGTCTACTCCCACAGAAGCCCCTATACTGCGCGATGAAACGCTCTCTTTGGATGCAACGGTCAATTACACATGTGTGAATGAAAAATAGACATGAAAGTGTATTAGTGTGAAAATCCACGATATCCTTTTTATTGGCGCGGGTGCGAGTGCTCTCATGGCGGCTTCACATCTTGAGGGGCATGATGTAGCACTTGTGGATGCCAACCCTAAAATAGGGGCTAAACTGTTGATTTCTGGGGGTGGAAAATGCAACCTTACCAACCGTTTTGCAACAGCAGAGAATTATTTGGGGGATGAAACATTTATCAAACCTGTTCTCTCTGCTTTTGATGCTTCTTCTACACTCTCTTTTGTGAAAAAACACCAACTTCGCCTTGAAGAGCGCGCTCACGGACAGATCTTTTGTGCCAACAGTGCTAAAGAACTTGTCTCCATTTTTGGACGATTGACAGCCTACTGTACCTTTTATCTCTCAACGAAAGTGACTCATGTAGAGAAAAAAGAACATTTTGTTGTGCATACAGACAAAGGCGATATTTATACCAAAAAAGTGGTGGTCGCTAGTGGTGGGCTGAGTTATGCGAGCATTGGGGCAAGCGACATAGGGTATAAAGTTGCCGAACATTTTGGGCATACACTTGTAACTCCTGCACCAGCACTGGTTGGGCTCACGCTTCAAAAAGAGCAGTTTTGGATGAAAGAGTTAAGCGGTATCGCTTTACCTGTCACGATTTATGTGGAAGGAAAAAGTTTTAGTGAAAATCTTCTTTTTGCGCACAAAGGCATTAGTGGACCTTCAGTGCTCAGTGCATCGCTTTACTGGAAAAAAGGGAATATTACCATCGATTTTTTGCCACATATTCAAAGCATGGATACTCTTTTTAAACAGCAGAGTAAAAAGCAGATTATCACCGCATTGGGTTTACCTAGACGTTTGATTAAAGCCTTTTTAGATGCGGTTGGCATGGAAGATAAACTTCTATCCAAACTAAATGCCCACGAGCGTGAAATACTCTATTCTTTGAAATCTTATACATTCGCTCCAGCAGGAAATTTTGGCTATACTAAGGCTGAAGTAACACGTGGTGGTGTGTGCACCGATGAAATTGATCCTCTTAGCTTTGAGAGTAAACTGTGTAAAGATCTTTATTTTATCGGTGAAGTGTTAGACGTGACAGGTGAACTGGGTGGTTTTAATTTTCAGTGGGCATTTGCGTCTGCATCTCTTCTTACAAAAGCAATTTTTTGATACAATAATTATAGCTTAAGAAGAGGGGGACTGTGTGAATAGATCAGCAAAACTTCAATTACGCGATCCCAAAACAATTTTAGTGGTTGTTTTTGTACTCTCTTTTTCTCTGCTCTCTTTTTCTCTTTTTAATTTACACACCTTAGAGTCCGAAAAAGAGCGTGCACATGTCTATACCACTGCGGCTAATTACAGCTATGATATCAAATTTAACCTCGATCGCGCACTCTCTTCAACGTATACATTGCAAGCATTACTGACTCAAAATGATGGTGGATTTATTCGCAATTTTGAAGAGATTGCAAGAGAAATTTTACCTTCGTATCCTGGTGTGATTGAGCTTGCGATTGCTCCTCGTGGGATTATTCAGCAAGTAGCACCTCTTGCAGGCAATGAAAAAGCATTAGGGCTAAATCTGTTTGAAGCCAAAACGCAAAATAAAGAGTCTTTTTTGGCGCGAGATAGCGGAAAACTAACCCTAGCAGGACCTTTAGAATTGGTCCAAGGTGGCATTGGGTTGGTAGGTCGTTTGCCTGTTTTTGAAAACAATACCAACAAGGAGAACTTTTGGGGTTTTGTTTTAGCGGTCATTCGTGTCTCAGAGATCTTTGACCATTCTAAAATCGCACAACTCGAGCATGATGGACTCTCCTATAGTGTATGGCGGATGCATCCTGATAGCAAAGAAAAACAGATTATATTACAGTCTACACATACCCAACAGATTGACCCTGTTGAATATACGTTTGAAGTTCCAAATGGTTCGTGGACAATTACATTGGCGCCTACACAAGGGTGGGGCAGCCCTATGGTTTTTATGTTACGTGAGCTTATCGCTTTAGTGTTTGCCTTGATGCTTGCTTATATGGCAAAGTTGTTGATGGAGCTTAAAATTGCTAAAGTGGCACTTGAATCCAAAGTGGTACAGACCACTGGTGAAAAAAATATTCTAGAGCGCCAATTAGAAGTGCTTTTAGATGCTATCCCCGATCTCATTTGGCTCAAAGACCCTAATGGTATTTATCTTTTTTGTAATAAAGCTTTTGAGCGTTTTTTTGGTGCAAAAGAGAAAGATATTGTGGGTAAAAGCGATTATGATTTTGTGGAATATCAACTTGCAGATTTTTTTAGAACACACGATATTATTGCGATGGATGCCAAAGAGCCTGTTCGTAATGAAGAAGAACTTAGTTTTAAGGAAGATGGCTATAATGGGCTTTTTGAAACGATAAAGACGCCTGTGTATGATCAGAAGAACCAACTTTTAGGCGTTCTTGGGATTTCACGTGATATTACAGTACGCAAAGAAAATGAAGAGAAAATCCAAAAATTAGAGTACTTTGATCCTCTCACATCCCTGCCCAATAAACTCCAGCTACGTCTTCGTATTGAACATGATCTTAGCATTGTCGAGCGCCAAAATGAGCAGTTGGCAGTACTTTTTATTGATTTCGACCATTTCAAAAACATCAATGATACCTTAGGACATGCCATAGGCGATGAATTGTTGGTCAAAGTTTCTAAACGCTTAAAAGCACTTCTACGCCAAGTCGATACACTCTCTCGCCAAGGTGGTGATGAGTTTGTGGTTATTTTGCCAGGCGTCAGTGTCGATGATGCCGCCCATATGGCAAAAAGACTGCTTCAATCCATAGAACAGCCTATCAAATTGGAAGAAAATGAACTTATTATCACAGCATCTATTGGTATAGCGCTTTACCCAAATGATGGTAAAGATAGTGATACGCTCTTTAAATGTGCGGACGCTGCAATGTATTTAGCTAAACAAAATGGAAGAAACAATTATCGCTTCTTTACTTCGGAGATTCAAACGCGCTCGGCTCGTATTTTAAGCCTTGAAAATGCCCTTCGCTATGCGCATAGCAGAGGAGAGTTGAGTTTGCATTATCAACCTCAAATATCTCTTAGTGATGGAAAAATTATAGGGGTTGAAGCGCTCATAAGGTGGCATCATCCAGAGTTTGGCATGATTTCACCTGTAGAGTTTATACCGATTGCTGAAGAGAGCGGACAGATACTATTAATTGGCGAATGGGTAATGCGCACAGCAGCAACACGTATGAAGCAATGGATGGATATGGGTTTTCCAGCCATGAGTGTGTCAGTCAATCTCTCCGCAGTGCAGTTTCACCACGCGCATCTCTCCAAACTTGTCAGCACCATCATCGATGAAGTGAAACTTCCACCGTGGTATTTGGAGATTGAACTCACCGAGAGTGTTGCAGCACAAAACCCTCTTCACGCGATTGAGACGATGAATGAGCTCTCTCAGAAAGGGATACGCCTTAGTATTGATGACTTTGGGACAGGGTACTCCTCTTTGAGTTATTTGAAGCGATTTAAAGTGTATAAACTCAAAATTGATCAAAGCTTTATTCGCGATATTTCGGTTGACCCAGAGGATCGTGAAATCGTCAAAACGATTATTGCATTAGGTAAGAGCTTGGGGCTTAAGACCATTGCTGAAGGTGTTGAAACGAAAGAGCAGTTAGACTTTTTGAAAGAAAATGGATGCGATGAAGCACAAGGGTATTACTTTAGTAAACCCTTATGCGTAACGGATCTTGAAGCGTTGTTACGACAACCTGAACTTATCGTACAAAAGAACAACAGTAGCCCGCAATAGAGGTTACATGTAACGTAAAGCTTGAATTTGCAGGCACTTCAAACGTCGCTTGCCCGTGAATGACAAGGGGTTCTTTTTGCGTGGGGAGTTCTACGGTTAGTTCTCCACTAAAAAACTCCATAATCTCTGCTGCACCTGTGTTAAACGTATAGTCTCCTACTTGCATGAAACCGAGTGTTTTGGTTGATCCATCTTCAAATGTAAGCGTATAGCTGACAACTTTGCCATCAAAATAAACGTTCGCTTTTTTCTTTACAGCAACATTTTTAAATTCCATTTTTTCCCTTTATATGATTAAGTGATGACGTAATTATACTAGACTTCTTACAAAACTAAGTTTGAAAGAAGTTAAAGTACCAAAGGTGCGTGGGCTCTCTGCCGAAGAGAACCCAGTGTTAACTTAGCTTTTAGAGCTTTGCTTTAAAAGCGTGTTTGAATATTTTTGTGCTTGTAATTTCTTTTTCATGCAGATTCACTATAATTAGCCATCTAAAACTCTGGAGGGTGGTTGATGAAGATAGCCGAGCTGATTAGTGGATATGAAAAGTTTAAAGATACTAAATTCAAAAAGTACGAAAATAAATTTTTGGATCTTGTGAAAAATGGTCAACATCCAAAGGTTTTGTTTATCGCGTGTAGTGATTCGAGGGTTGATCCTTCCTTGATCACAAACTCTGCACCTGGAGAACTTTTTGTGCTTCGCAATATTGGTAATTTTGTTCCTCCCTTTGCCCCTGACAATGACTTTCATGCAACAGCCGCGGGAATTGAGTATGCGGTTTCGGTTTTAGGAGTAACGGACATCATCATCTGCGGGCATTCGCATTGTGGGGCTATTGAGACGATGTACACGAAGATTACAGATATCAATTTAGTGCATGTTAAAAAATGGCTTGAATTGGGGCTTGATGCTAAAAATTATGTCACACAAAAACTAATCAGCCAACATGTCTCGCAATCTGAGCGATTGGAGCTTACGGAAAAAATTTCATTGCTCTTTCAATCGAAAAATCTTCTAACGTATCCTGATGTTGAGCGTCGTGTTCATGCGGGTGAACTTTTTATAAGGTCTTGGTATTATCACCTAGAAACAGGCGAGCTAGAATACTTTAATACTGAATCGGGTGAGTTTGAGCCTATGATCGGCAGTGAAAATTAATGAGAGGAAATAAAAATTGATTCGTTGGAGTCTACTGTTTATTCCGTTTCTACTGTGTGCGTTAGAGTTTAAAGTGGCAACTTATAACGTCGAAAACCTTTTCGATGCCCAAAAAGAAGGTAACGAATACGAAGAGTACGTTCCTCATAACAAGCATGGCTGGAATGAAGCGATGCTACAGATTAAAATTGCGCACCTCGCACGGGTGATTTCCGATATGGATGCCGACATTATCGCTTTAGCAGAAGTCGAAAACAAAGTAGTGCTTCAAAGGCTCAATGTTGCATTAGGAGCGAGAGCGTATCCTTACATTTTCTTTCCTTCAAAAAAAGGGCGCGTTTCTATCGAGACAGCGCTTCTATCACGTTTTCCTATTGAAAAAAGTTCTACCATTACGCTGCCCGATCAGGCTAGAGGGATTCACCGTATTACCGTTACTGTTGAAAATAAACCACTTGATCTCTACATCAATCATTGGCCTGCTTATGTTGAAAAAGAAGATGAGCGTTTACTGTATGCCAAAACGCTGCATAACGTTTTAGAAAAAGAGAGTAATCGCGAATATATTCTATTAGGTGATTTTAACTCCCCTTACCAAGAACAAAAAGGGCATTGGGGGATGGGACTTGTGACCTTTTTACAAGCAGGTGATAAAAATGCACTTTTGTACAATCTCTGGTATGATCTACCTCAGGATAAGCGTTATTCTCATAGCTATGGTAAACAAAAAAATACGCTGGATCATATTATTATCCCTAAAACACTCTTGAACCATAAGGGGATAGAGTATAAACCAGCCTCTTTCACTGTTTTTATTCGACCGTATATGTTAGATGACAATGGCAATCCTAATAGGTGGCAAATTAGCAACAGAGGACGAGGTGTACACCAAGGTATTGGCTTCTCTGACCACTTTCCGATAACTGCGATTTTCCATACATTAAATGATTAAGTCCCAAATATAACACTTTTTTAAGCCCTTTATTTTTATAGTTCTATATTATATTAATCATAAAGGATTCAGAATGATCTGTGCTGAAAAACTCCAACGTTTGATGCTGGCAGTTGTCTTGTTTATCGCTTGCTGTTTAATGAGCGCAGGTTCAGTTTACGGCACAATGTTGCTAGGCTTTGTCATCGCGATGATCGTGATTTGGGCTATTACCGATTTTTGTCCTTCTATTTGGCTTTTCACCAAGCTTGTTGGTCACTGTAAACGTAGCCACTAAAGCGCGTCATCCCTTTACATGTAAAAGGACGATTTAACCTCTCTTTGGTTAAAATAGAGTCAAATTATTTACATGTAAAGGTCAATCAATGATCAAACCCCTTTTGATAGAAATAGGTGTAGAAGAGCTTCCTGCGATCCCTTTTTTAAAAGAACTCCCCAATATTGAAACATTATGGCTTGATATTTTAGAGAAAAATGCGCTTGCGTGTGAGTTTAAATTTTACTACACACCACGTCGTTTAGTCCTCTGGCATGAGGCATTTCCCACACAGCAAGCTGAGCGTGAAGAGGAATTTTTTGGAGCACCTCTAAGTGTTGCACTTAAAGATGGTGAGCCAACTCCCGCTGCACTTGGATTTGCTAAGAAGTGTGGTGTTGATTTTACTCAAGTTTCACACGCTCAAAAAGATGGCAAAGAGGTTCTTTACTATAAAAAAACCATTGCGGGACAAAGCTCAAAAAACCTTCTTCAGGCAATGATTGAGAGTTTTATCAAAGGGCTTAATTTTGGAAAGTCCATGCGTTGGGGCTTTTTGGAAGAGAGTTTCATCCGTCCGATTCGTTGGTTTGGCTGTATGTTAGGTGATGAGCATGTTCCTTTCTCACTTTTTGGCATCGAATCCACGCCGTTTTCCTACCCACACAGAACCATCTCTTATGAGCCATTTGCCTATATGTTTGCAGGAGATTATTTTGATAGACTCGCTGAGCGTGGTGTTGTGCTTTACCCTACAAAACGTGAAGAGATTATTTTAAATGATTTTAAAGCGATTGAGAAAAAAGAGGGCATTCATATTGAGATTGATGAAGACCTTTTAGCGGAAGTTGTGGCGATTACTGAGTATCCAAAGGCACTTATTGGTAGTTTTGAAGAGCGATTTTTACGCCTTCCACCTGAAGTCATCATCACTTCGATGAAAGAGAACCAACGTTATTTTCCTGTCTTTAAAGATGGCAAGCTGACAAATCGTTTCATCGTGGTTTCGAACGCGATTAGCGATGATTATGACTTAATTGTTAGAGGTAATGAAAAAGTCCTTCGCGCACGTTTAAGCGATGCACTGTTCTTCTTGGACAATGACCTTAAACATGGTCTTAGCTATGAAGGGCTTAAAGACATTACGTATCTTGATGGCTTAGGCTCACTCCTTGATAAAGAACTTCGTGAAAAAGCGATAGCGACGTACTTAACCAACAAATACCAAACAGCACTGCTAGCCCAAAACGCTCGCCTTAATGCTTCGAGTTTACAAGCGCTGATGGATAAATCCGTCATGTACAGCAAAAGTGATCTTTTAAGTGAAATGGTGTACGAATTTACAGAGCTTCAAGGCTTGATGGGTTACTACTATGCGACCACTTCGGGTGAAGATGAACTCTTTGCACTTGCACTTAAAGAGCAGTATCTGCCAAATTCAGAAGAGAGTGCGCTTCCAAGTACCCTTTTTAGTGCCATTGTTGCGCTTGCATACAAACTTGATTCATTGATTGCGCTTTTCAGCATTGACAAAATCCCAACAGGTAATAAAGACCCTTACGCGCTTCGTAGAGCCGTAAATGGTATTGTTAAAATTGTACTCGATCAAGGGATTGTGTTTGACATCAAAAAAGATCTTTTCGCCTTGAGTCAATCATATAAAAGCTTTGACTTTAACGTTTTAGAAACATTCTTCTTAGAGAGAATGTACCAGTTCTTTGATGTCAATCCTTCTATCATCAGCGCAGTAATTAACAGTGGCGAACGTGAGATTGTGAAGCTTTCTCAAAAGATTAAAGCTCTTGCAAGCATTGTTCAAGACGATGGCTTTAAAGAGATGTTCTCAACCTTCAAACGTGTCGCTAACATCATCAAAAATATGGATGTCAAAGCTGAGATGACTGTAGATGAAAAACTCTTTGATAACAGCTATGAAAAAGAGCTTTACAGCGCTTTCAAAGCCGTTACCGCTAAAACATATAACTCTTTTGAAGAGAATCTTGACGCATTGTTTGCTCTCAAGCCACAAATCGATGCGTTCTTTGACAACGTTATGGTGAATACGGAAGATTTAAATGTAAGAGCCAATCGTCAAAATCTCATCGCTTCGATTTACAATGCGTTTAAATCAATTGCTGATATTAAAGAGATCAGTATTTAACTTCTTTTAGAGTGAAAGCACACTTTTTAGTGTGCCTTTCACTTTTCTTCTGCAATAGTTCGTTAAGGTTAATTTTGGCATAATAAGTTAAATTATTTTAACTATATAAAGAAAAGATTACCAAAAAAGATGTCAGTAAGCAAACGTATTAAATATTTTAAACAAATTGCTATTTTATTAACAATCTTCTGGACACTTTTAACAACAGTTTTTGTGGTGTATCAATTTTATAACGAAGAAAAGCACATCGAAGAAAACTCGTTAGAACGAATCAAAGGTGTAGCCGAAGAGTCTCTTGCCTTTGTTTTTTGGGTCTATGAGCAAAAAGCAAAAGCGATGAGTGATGATGAACGTTATAATTTTCGAACAAATTTTTCTCTCAAAGATCTTTTAGCACTCCTTGCAAAACAGAGCAATATGGAATTTGACATTGCGCCTGTTTCCAAAGATTTTACGCATTCTGCTTTAAAACCTTCTATTAAAAAAGCTTTTCACGATGTTAAAGAAAAACGCCATGATAGTTTTGCTATTTATGAAAATGAGGGCACGAAATATCTTTTTTATGTGAAACCTATGTTTGCCAATAAGGCATGTATTTCGTGTCATGTCCATAAAGAATCAGCGATAGGTGACTTGCTAGGTTACACAACGATCCAGATGCAAGTACCAGCATTTCTTAAGGCCAATCCTCAAAGTTTTTATTTTCTCATTGTAACCTATCTTGGGACATGGTTTTTGGGTCTTTTTGCGATTTGGTGGATTCATGCTCGTGGACGCAACTATCTGAACGAAAAAACGAAGATGTATGAAGAGAGTATGTACGCGCTGGTTGATATGATGGAAAAGCGTGACAGCTATACGGCAGGGCACAGTCAAAGGGTAGCGGAGTATTCTAAAATGCTTGTTGTGGCAATGGGCTATAGCAGTGATGATGTTGATTTTATCTATAAAGCAGGGATGCTTCATGATATTGGAAAGATTGAAATTCCTGATGCTATTTTACTTAAACCTGATAAGTTAACATCCATTGAGTATTCGCTTATCAAACGTCATGTGACTGCAAGTTATGAGCTTCTCTCTCGTGAGCCTTTTAGCTTGTTAGCGCATGTGGTATTGCACCATCATGAGCATTATGATGGAGGAGGGTATCCCCAAGGACTGAAAGCGGAACAAATTCCTTTTTTCTCACAAATTATTGCTGTAGCCGATGCTTTTGATGCGATGACCACGAATAGGGCGTATCGTAAAAGTCTCAGCCGTGAAGAGGCATTTGCTATATTGAAAGAAGAGAAAGGCAAACAGTTCAACGCTTTTATTATTGATGTTGCTATAGAAGTTTTTGCAGAGGTTACGCTTCCTGAAGAGACGACACAGATGCCTAAAGACTTGCTTGAAGAGATGCGCTTTTCGTACTATTTCCGCGATCAACTCACGGGCTTTTACAACGTCAATTATCTCAAATTTATGTTTGCCCATGCCAGTGATTGTCAGTATAAAATGCTCAGCATTGATCATCTCAACTGTACCAATTTTGCCATGTACAATAAAAAATATGGTTGGAAAAAAGGCGATGAATTTTTGTCTTTAATTGCCAAAACAATCGAAATGATGTATCCTGAAGCGATTATAGTCAGAGCATACAGTGACAATTTTTTAGTTCTACATGTCAAAGAAAATAGACAAAATTACGATGCCGTCGATCAATTGCTCAGTAAATATGGACTTATCATGCAGTATCAGCACATTGAGCTTGATACCAATGAAAATTTAACATTGGAAATTTTAGAAGATCAACTACTTCATTTAGAGAACTAGGTATAATTACACCTATCTAACTCTATGATGAGAGGGGCGTTCTATGCGTTTTACTACCTGTCCACTGGATTGTTTTGATGGATGCAGCATTGCTGTGAGTAAAGATCTGAAACTCAAAGGCAATAAGACCCATCCCATTACGCAAGGCTACCTCTGTCATCACCTTAATCACTATCATACCTTTGAACGCATTGAAGAACCACGTTATCTGGGGCAAATTGTGAGTATGGATGAAGCTTTAGCCCTTTTGAGTGAGAAGTTAAAAACGTATGAACCATCTCGTACGCTTTATTTTAAAGGCAGCGGAAATTTAGGGGTTATGCAAGGCGCAACCAAACGTTTTTTTGCGGAACACAAAGCGATTTTAGCTTCTGGATCACTGTGCGATGAAGCAGGCGATGCAGGTGTCTGTGAGAGCAGGGGCGCAAACTTGTGCTTATCGCCTTTGCATGTGAAAGAGGCTGACGTGGTGATTTTGTGGGGGCGAAACCCAACAGTCACTAATTCGCACATGCTTCCCGCTTTAAAAGGCAAGACACTCATTGTCATTGATCCGCTCAAGATTGACCTTTCCGTTAATGCGGCACTGCATATTCAGATTAAACCACGAGGTGATCTTTATTTAGCACTTTTACTCTGTCGTTTGGTTGCCATGGAAGAGATGGAGGATCAGGATTTTTTAAAAGAACGCACCCAAAATTACAAAGATTTTTTAGATTTTATCAGCGGTATTCCGATGCGAAAACTACTGGATAAATCGCAGGTCAATTTAGATGAAATCGGCGAATTGCTCCGTTTGATTAAAGGCAAAAAGGTTTCCATTTTAGTCGGTATTGGTGTGCAAAAATACAGCTTTGGACACAGTGTTTTACGCTCTATTGATGCACTCGGTGCGATGCTTGGACTTTTTGGTAAAGTGGGTTGTGGGGTAAGTTACCTTTCCAACAGTGGTTTTGGCTTTGTCTCTCCTTTTAAAGTGAGTGCTAAAACAGAACCTCTGCCTATCGTTAATTTTGGTAAGTATGATCTGGTTTTCATTCAAGGAGGCAATCCGCTCAATCAAATGCCGTGTACGTCAAAAGTCAAAGAAGGCATCGATAAAGCCCAATGTGTGGTTTACTTTGGATTGCATGAAAATGAGACCTCTTCTAAGGCCCATCTGGTGATTCCAGCACTCAGTTTTTTAGAGAAAGAAGATTTGAAACTGAGTTATGGGCATCACTTTATAGGGCGGATGCCAAAGTTGGTTGAAAGCTCTGTTGGTCTTAGTGAGTATGCCCTAACACAGGCACTTCTAAAAGCATTTGGATACGAAGCTTTAGAAAGCGAAAAGAGCATTATCGAGCGTGTAATTGCTTCTAATAGTGTTGAAAAAGAGGGCTTTTTAATCTCTAAAACGTATGAAGATTTACCGTATGAAAAAACATTTTACACGAAAAGTGGCAAATTTGAATTTTTAGATGAATTTGATGACGATTTTGAGGATGAAGAGGGCTTTTTCTTGATTGCTACAAAGCAAAACAAGTCGCTTAATTCGCAGTTTGTTACCGATGAATACCTCTACGTTCCTCTGTGTTTAGGACTTGAGCAAGAAGATCGTGTGAGGCTTACGAACCGCTATGGGAGTGCGGAATACTCTGTCATGCCAAGCGATAAACTGCGTGACGATTGTCTGTTGATTCACAGTGGCGCAAAAAATGCCAACCAACTTACCCCTTATGCGATGAGCCAAGAAGGAAATTGTGCGATTTATCAAGAGATGAAAGTGAAATTGGAAAAAGTCCAATGAGTGATACTGAAATTTTATTGGATGATGCACTTTTGCTTGTAGAGCAAAATTTCTATTTTTTACATATGGGTGAGTTTTTAGGGAAGCTTTCTAAGACAGAAGATCTCAGCGATCGAAGCCTCTTTGTTGTGAAAAAGTATGAGAATGATAAAGCGTACTATTTTAATGCGGAGATCATACAAGAGCTTTTAACCAATGCTCAACAAACCAAGAAAGAGGACATCTCGCTCTTTGAATATTTTGTGGAGTTTAACGCCTTTCGGGGCATCTGTATGGCGATGGTGGAGAGTCTTCGGTTCGAGAGTCCTTTTAAAATCTTTATGCAGAAACTTTTTGGTGATCAATATGAGAACTTTTTTGACATTGTCTCTTTTGTACGCAATGTCCTCTCTCATAACATTCACTCTGAGATTCGCTTAAGTGAAAAAGATTACGATGGTACTTTGAAGCGTATACGTCGTATGGGGCGAAAAGCCGATATGACGTTTGCCTTTCAATATTCGCTCAATCTCCCAGAATTGGGCGCTCCAAATGACGCTTACATTTTCACCTGTAAAATTGATTTTGAAAAGCTTGAAGAGGGAATGCCTTTTTTAGAGATACTCACAATGTGGGATCTTTTGATGCTCAGTGAACTTTGTTTTAACTTGGTGATGACGTACCGAATGAAAGAAGAAAAAGCGTTAAGAGAGGAAGAGGAAGAGATGTGGGCAGAATGATCTGCCCACATAAAGACTAAACTTAAACTGCTTCGTTATCGAGCTCACCAGTTCTGATACGTACACTTTTCTCAACGTTGGAAACAAAGATTTTTCCATCGCCGATTTTTCCTGTGCGCGCACTTTTAACGATAACATCGATGACTTTGTCAACAAGCTCGTCAACAACAACCACTTCGATTTTAATTTTTGGTAAGAAATCAACGACATACTCAGCGCCTCTGTAAAGCTCTGAGTGTCCTTGTTGTCTTCCGTAACCTTTCACTTCACTAACGGTCATACCCGTAATATCAAGCTCTGCGAGAGCGTCTTTAACATCTTCGAGTTTGAATGGTTTGATAATTGATTCGATTTTTTTCATTTTAGATCCTTATTATCTTAAGTTGAAGGCTTTTTCGCCGTGCTCTACTTCATCCAAACCTTGAGACTCAGCATCCGCGCTTACTCTTGCGCCACCTGTTAAGATAGAAGCAATTTTAAATACAATCGCTGTAGCAATCGCTGTATAGACGATAGTTACGATGATACCTTCAATTTGAATCATCACTTGATCAGCGTTTCCATAAAGTAAACCTGTTCCTAACTCATTGACTTCTGGATTTGCAAAGATGCCTGTTGCAATTGCGCCCCAGATACCAGCCACACCGTGAATACCAAAGGCATCCAAAGAGTCATCGTATTTTAGCGCTTTTTTCAAGCCGTTTACACCGTAGAATGCTACGATACCAGCCACTGCACCGATGATGAGTGAAGCACTTGTGTCAACAAAACCTGCCGCTGGAGTGATTGCAACAAGACCTGCAACGATACCAGAAGCAATACCAAGAAGGGTAAACTTTTTATAGGTGATGTACTCGATGGTCATCCAAGCAAGCGCTGCAATAGCCGCTGCTGTATTGGTGACAAGGAATGCACTTGCTGCAATACCATCCGCTGCAAGCTCGCTACCAGCGTTAAATCCGAACCAACCAAACCATAACATACTTGCACCTAGAACGGTCAGCGTTACAGATGAAGGGAACATTGCTTTACCATAATCTGCACGACGGCCTAGCATAAGTGCTACCACTAAACCAGCGATACCTGCGTTGATGTGAACAACTGTACCACCCGCAAAGTCAAGAACGCCAAGTTTTGATAAAAATCCGCCACCCCATACCCAGTGAGCTACAGGAGCATAAACCGCAAGAATCCAGATAGCCGCAAACACGAGCCATGTTGAAAACTTCAATCTCTCGATGATAGCACCACTTGCAAGCGATACTGTAATACCCGCAAAGGTCATTTGGAATGCGACGAAAAGAAGCACAGGAATACTACCTGTTGCCCAAAGGTCAGTCACTTTTATACCACTTAGGAAGAGGCTATCAAAACCGATAATACCGCCGATATCGGTACCAAATGCTAAGGTGTAACCTGCTACAACCCAAACAACGGCTGCGACAACATAACCCATAACACTCATCGCAATGGTGTTGAGTAAGTTTTTAGAGCGAGACATACCGCCGTAAAAGAGTGCTAGACCTGCTGGTGTCATTAACATAACTAGCGCAGTTGCTGTTAAAACCCACGCAGTGTTTCCCACGTCAAGGGTTAAAACCTTTTCAGCGACTTCTGCCACTTCTGTAGCTGCTTCTTCCGCAGCCCACAATGTTGATACAGGCAACAATGTTGCGAGAGAAAGTAGTTTACTTCTCATGAATTCCTCCTAAAATGTTGAACTGATGAAATTGTATCACTTAGCGGATTTTAATCTATGCAGATTGATGATTAAAATTTAATCAGTTTACAAAAATAGCAAAAATTTCTTCAAATATTTCACAACAAGATATAATACCATCCTAAAATCAAAGAGGATTCAAAACAACAATGAATAACATGCTATGGTTATCCGCAGGACTTTTCCTTATCGCCTTATTTACCTCTAAAAATCGTACTCGAACACGCAAAAGCGCACTCATTGGTGCAGGGTCTATTTTCATCTATATGATACTCAGTGCTTTTTATATTGTATCCAATTATTTCACAGGCGAGGGCATCAATGATGCGGTGATCTTTCACCTTCGCTATGGGTTAGAGGGTTCAGGGTTCGGTGATTATTATTTAATCATAGCGGTTGGCGTAGGGCTTTTTATTGCGAGTTTAGCACTTTCACTTTTTTACTACCGTATGGTTAAAAATGATGTGTTTGAGCATCATCAAAAGCTCAAACACAGTATCTCTATTATTGCTTTGGGATTATCGTTGCTGATTCATCCAACGGTGCGTTTTTTAGGCGAAAGTTCCCTCAAAGCCATCGGCATTGAAAACCCACTCAGTCTTCAATACAGCTTTAGTGATTACTACCAAGACCCTTCATTAACGCCTACGAGTGAAGAACACCCTAACTTAGTCTATATCTTTGCGGAAAGCTTTGAAGATACCTATTTCGATGAAAAAATCTTTCCTTCATTGGTGAGCGCACTTCGCCCTATCAGAGAACAGAGTGTCTCCTTTAGCGAAATAAAACAAGCCATTGGAACAAGCTGGACGATTGCAGGTATGACAGCAGTACAGTGTGGTATCCCTTTGGTAACCCCCTCAACCAATGCACACTCACCTCAGGGTAACTCTATGTCCAAGATGAGCACGTTCTACTCAGGAGCAGTGTGTATGAGTGATATGCTCCATAAAGAGGGCTATAAACTGGTTTATCGCAGTGGTTCACCTTTAGAGTTTGCAGGTGTTGATAAGTTGTATCGTACCCATCAATTTGATGATATAAAAGGTATTAAGGAGCTTAAGCCCTTGCTTCAAAATCCAGGCTATCAAACGCCATGGGGATTGTACGATGACACGCTTCTTGATATTGCGATGAATGATTTTAAAAAACTCTCCAAAAGCAAACAAAAATTTGCCATGTTTCTCTCCACAATGGACACACATCACCCGTATGGACATGTTTCCAAAAGTTGTAAGACACAGCAATACAAAGATGGTAGTAACACTATGCTGAATGCCGTTGCGTGTTCAGATGAATTGATTGCAAAATTCATTAAACAAATTGGCGATTCGCCGTATGGAAAAAATACGATTATTGTTGTAGGTTCTGACCATCTTGCCATGCACAATATGGCAATAGATGATCTTATGAAGGGTGAACGCCGCAATCAATTTATGATTATTGATCCACGAATGAGCAGCGGTCAAAAAGTAGAAAAAGTGGGTACAACACTTGACATTGGAGCAACGCTTTTACCTTTTTTAGGCTATGAAGCCAAATTAGGACTCGGGCGTAACCTTTTGGGAGAAGATGCTTCTTTAGAAGCTTCTTTTGATGAATTCGATAAGCTTTTAAGTGCTTGGTCAAAAGAGATCAGTCGTTTTTGGGAGTTCCCAAAAATTGAACAAGATTTACTGCTTGATACAACAAAAAGCAACCTCAAAATTGGCACAACACTCTATAAGTTCCCGATATTGTTACGTTTAAGTGAAAACTTGGAAGTAAGCCCTTTCTTTGAAGTCAAACTCAAGTTTTTTGAAACGGTTAAACTCTTTGGTTATTTGCACGATTATCACGCGAATGATGCCTTTTTATGGGTTGATAAATGCACACGTATTGCTTCGCTAGAGCCTGATAATAACATCAGTGTTAAGGGCAAATACTGTTATGCTTTAGGAAAACTAGGTGGTGATATTACGATTGAGAGATTTAACTCTGAGAAAAAACTGACATTGGATGTGCTCAATCAAACCCTGACACTTCCTTACGAAGATGACAGAGCAACGCAAAGAAGAGAAGGCTTGACAACCATTAAAGAGAAGTAGTTTTACTTCTCTTTTTTGAGTAAACGTTCCCCATAAAGATTGATCACCAATCCTGAAACGATTAAAAAAGCAGCGATAAGCTTCCAGAAAGGAAGTGCTTCTCCCACAAGAATCGCAGAAGAAGAAAACCCAAAGACAGGAACTAAAAGCGTAAAAGGCGCTACGGTTGTAGCAGGGTAACGACTGAGTAAAAAACTCCAGATAGCAAATCCAAAAAGAGTAACAGGATAAACCAAATAAGCAATGGAGCCAACACTCAGCCAAGAAAGATGTGCAAACGTTTCAACCTTCCAATAATCAAACTCCAATGCAAACGAAAGCCCTAATAAAAATGGTAACGAAAGCAAACTTCCCCAAACAACAAGACTGAGCATATCGACTTTTCCAATCTGCTTCGAGAAAAGATTGCCCATTGCCCATGAAAATGCTGCTCCTTCTACAAGGATTAAGCCTAGTAAATTGACATCGCCTCCTGTGTGAAAGCCTACAAAGACAATACCCGAAAATGCGACAACTGCACCCACAATTTTTGGTAATGTCATCTTCTCTTTGAGAAAAATGACCGCTAAAATAGCGGTGAAAAAGACCTGTGTTTGAAGACTAAGCGATGCAATACCTGAGCTTACGCCTACGTACATACCTGAAAAAAGAAGTGAAAAATCAAGGACAAACATCGTCATAGAATAGAAAAAAAGCATTTTCCATGAGGTGTTTTGAGGGCGCTTAAGGAAAAAGACCGCAGGAAAAGCAGCAAAAAAGAAACGCAAAAATGTCAGCATCAAAGGAGGTATCTCTTTGAGAGCGACTTGAATCACCACAAAGTTGATCCCCCAGATTGCAACGACACTCAGGGCGAGTAAAATGTATTTAAAAGGCATTGAGAAGTGCTTTTAACGATTGTTGATGGCAAGTTTGATGCCAAATGCAATGAGTGCAATGCCTGCTAAACGGGTAGCGATTTTTCGAGCCAAGGGAAAGGCTTTGAGTTTAAGCGCTAAACTGTTCCCTAAAAGAACTAAAAGTGCTTGATATAAAAGACTGATAAGACTGACATGCACAATCATCGCAACCAATGTCACCTTTGTGGCATCAGGGCGTAAAAAGAGTGGAAAAAACGCCACAAAGAAAAGCATGACTTTAGGGTTGGTAATGCTCACAAAAAACGCCTGTTTAAAATAGACAAAGGCAGATTTTTTGGGCTCGATTTTTCCTGTTTCAGACTCAATTTTTGCACGCAATAATCCCACACCTAACCAACACAGATACGCTGCGCCAAAGTATTGAAGGAGCTCAAAAAGAAGAGGGTTTTGTTGCATAATGGCGGCTAGCCCTAGTATAGCTGCTATCATAAAGACAAAATCACCTAAAAGTGTTCCAAATACGGCTCCAAGACCCGCTTTAATACCATTACGCGCTGTTGCATTCAAAATAGCAATGGTTCCAGCACCTGGAATGAGTTGAAAGAGTAAAATGGCTCCAATAAAGCTGTAATAGTTCTGAATGTCAAACATACTAACACCTTCTTTAAAATTGGGTTCATTATACTACGATTTGAAAAAAGGGGCTGCTTAAATTTAGTCCTTTTTTTGTCATACATTTTTCTTATAATGAGAAGTTAAAGCATTACTTTATCAAGAATGCCATAGAATGTGGGCGCTATAAAAAAGCGTTTTTGTGTGATCTCATCGATACTAATACGGGGCAAGGGGAAGTACATGAGTGTGAATCTACTGTTAATCGGAGCGAATGATGCTACAACTGCGGAGCTAGTCTCATTGGTTGATGCAACGCTTTCGACAACTGCTGTATATCAAAAAGCTACTTTAAGTAACTATCAAAATTATGATGCTGCAAATTACGACTTGATTGTCTGTTTTGCCAATCGCTATGATGAAATGGTTAAAAAGTATGGTAAAGAAAAAGTGATTTCGGTTGAATTTGTCCCACCTACGGATTTTTTCGTGGCGGTGAGTCGTATTCCTGCTGGAGAGAAAGTTGTTATTTTTAACAACAGTGCTTCTGGCGCAAATGTTCTTCTAAAATTTTTGAAATTTTACAGACTGGATCACGTAACCTACCGCATTGTTGCATTTGATGAGTGTAGCGATAGCGAGACAAGAGAGGCTTTAGGCGAAGCAAAATACATTATTGGAACTGACGGATACGTTTCATCGGGTAAAACACTTTACACAAAATATAGCAGCTATTTGCGTCCTGATGTGACGGTTATGCCTAGTCCTCCGCGTACGGCTACGGCTGAGAGTGTGAGTGGTTTAGCACAAATCGTAACGGCGATCAATAGCGATAAAGCCCTCCAAGAAGCACGTGATATCTCTAAAAAATTGGCTGAGCAAACCAAAGAAATTTCTATTATTACCCAAAGCGCTTCCAAATCCATCGAAGATACCGCCAACACTATTGTCGTTGTCAATACAAAGTTAGCAGCTGAAGTGCAAAACGTTCAATCCACGAATAATATGGCGTTGGAGTTAACAGAAGCCGTTGATCAAATTGGAAATATTACAACAGCGATCAAATACATCGCCAGTGAAACCAACCTTTTAGCGCTCAATGCGACCATCGAAGCAGCACGCGCGGGAGATCATGGACGTGGCTTTGCCGTTGTTGCAAGTGAAGTGCGTAAGCTCTCTGACCAAAGCAATAAATCAACCGATAACATTCGCCTCTCTATCATGGATGTTCAAAAAGTGGTTGACCAAATTGTTCCAGCATTGCAACGTACGGTTGATGAGATTATTAAAACGCAGTCTGAAGTCGAGCGCATCAGCATTGCTGCACAAGAAGAGAGCAAAGCGATGAACGAGATTATTAAAAAACTTCAAGTGATTGTGGATGTTTCTGAAGCACTTAATGTTGCTGAAAATCACCACTCATAAACCTCAAGAAGAGGCGTTTGCCTCTTCTTAACCCCATTTTCCTAGCAGTTTATTTGAGATTTCATCCTTTTTTTGTCACTTTAAATGTCTAATATTCTTCTTAGAAAAGAGCTTTTTGAGTCAATCGTAATCTTGATTGTGTTAGACTTTCTTGGGAATTTTTTAAAGGAGAAAAGATGCGTTCTTTTGTGACACTGTTAAGCCTTGCCGCTATTATGGCAACAAGTGCTTTTGCTAAAGAGATCAATGTTGGTATTATTTTACCGATGAGTGGGGCACTCGCGGGCTATGGTCAAGTAGCCTATGAGGGAGTTGAACTTGCCAATGCACTTCAACCAAAACTTAAAAATGGTGATAGCGTTAAATTGGTTTTAGTCGACACCAAAGGCGATAAAGTCGAATCAGCCAATGCTGCAACCAGACTCATTACTTCCGATAAAGTCGTTGGAATTATCGGCGAAATGATCAGTACGAACACGGCTCAGATTATCTCTATTGCTGAGAAAAAACAGATCCCTGTGATCGCTCCTGCTGCGACAAACGATAAACTCACTGAAAATAGAGCTTATGCCAATCGTGTCTGTTTTATAGACTCGTTCCAAGGAACGGTGGTCGCGAACTACGCTTCTAAAGATTTAGGGCTTAAAACAGCTGTTGTCATAACCGATCAAGCGCAAGTGTATTCACTAGGACTTGCAAAAGCCTTTACACAAGCGTTTACTCAAAATGGTGGAAAAGTGCTTAAAGAGGTACGTGTAAGCTCTGGCGATAAAGATTTTAAAGCAGTCATCTCTCAAATCAAAGCGCTCAATGCTGATTTTGTTTTCTTGCCTCTGTATCATACGGAAGCGTCTATGATTAAGCGCCAAGCCAAACAAGCAGACTTTAACAAACCCTTTTTCTCAGGGGATGGCGTTGCCAATCAAACCTTTATTGACTTAGGAGGGGACGCTGTTGAGGGGTATATGTTTACCGATGCGTTTGATCACAGTGCACCTCCAACCAACAAATCAAAAGATTTTATTGAAGCGTATGAGAAAAAAACAGGTAAAAGAGAGTTGAACTCATTTACAGCCTTAGGTGCAGATGCGTATAACATCATGGTCGATGCGATGAATCGTTGTGCCAACCCAGAAGATAGCGTTTGTGTCAACAGCGAAATTCGTAAAACTTCAAAATATGAGGGAGTATCAGGTTTTATCTCAATTGATGATAAAGGCAATGCAACCCGTTCTGCTGTTATCAAAGAGATTAAAGGTGGCAAAGCCGTTTACAAATCTACCGTCAATCCCTAATATCTGCATTTAAAAAACAAAGAGGCATTTTTGCCTCTTTGGACTACTCATAACCTTTTAGCCTCTCCTTACCAAAGTTTTGATACCATAATTCTAAGTTATAAAACACTAGGAATTTCATTTGGCAACACTTCAAGAACTTATCAAAGAAAAAATTTTAGTCATCGACGGTGCTATGGGCACGCAGATCCAAGCATTAAGCCTTACGCCTGAGCAATGGGAAAACAAAGAGGGCTGTAATGAACTGCTAAACGCTACGGCACATGAGGAAATTTCAAAAATCCATCGTGGGTATCTCCTTGCAGGTGCGGACATCATCAAGACCAATACCTTTGGCGCATTGCCATGGGTTTTGGAAGATTACGGCATAGGCGAGCGCACGTATGAGCTCGCCAAAGCGGGTGCAAGCATTGTTAAGGAAGCATGTGCCTCTTTTGCCACACCTGAAAAACCACGTTTTACAGCAGCTGCGTTTGGCCCAGGAACGAAATTGCCTTCTTTAGGACATATTGGTTACGACGAGATGTATGAAGGCTATAAGATCGCTTCTTTGGGTGTCATTGATGGTGGAGCTGATCTTTTCTTGATCGAAACAGCGCAAGACCCCTTGCAAATCAAAGCCGCACTTCATGCGATTAGTGATGCTCAAAAAGAGTTAAACGTAAAACTTCCGATTATGGTTTCTGTGACCATTGAACTGAGTGGAACGATGCTCATAGGAACGGATGCAACCACCATCGCGGCTATCTTAGAACCGTTTGATATTTTAAGCCTTGGTTTTAACTGTGGTACAGGACCTGAGCAGGTCGAAAAACATGTTAAGACGCTCAGTTCTGTTTGGTCAAAACCGATTAGCGTACACGCTAATGCTGGGCTTCCTCAAAACCGTGGTGGTTATACGTTTTACCCGATGGGACCTCGTGAATTTGCAGAACTTCAAGAAAAATTCACTGAAATTGCAGGTGTTGCGATTCTTGGAGGATGTTGTGGTACAACGCCTCAGCATATTTTAGAACTCTCCAAAAGAGTGGAGGGTAAAAAGCCCCTTGCTCCTAAAGGAGAAATGCCTCGTAGCATCGCCTCATTGTTTGAAACCAGAGCTTTAAAACAAGACCCAGCACCGTTTTTAATTGGTGAGAGAAGCAATGCTACAGGTTCAAAAGCGTTTCGTGAGCTTTTATTGGCTGAGGACTATGATGGTACGCTTAGTGTTGCGCAACAACAAGTACGCAGTGGCGCGCATGGCATTGATGTCAGTGTTGGTTTTGCAGGACGTGATGAGCATAAAGACACCAAAGAGGTTATGGGGCGTTATGTTCAAAAAATTGTTTTGCCACTTATGCCAGACACCACACAAGTTCCAGCCCTTGAAGTTTCCCTAAAACTGATTGGTGGAAAGCCCATCATCAACTCGGTGAATCTTGAAGATGGCATCGAAAAGTTTGACAAAGTGTGTTCCTTAGCAAAGCGTTTTGGTGCGGCACTGGTCTGTTTGACCATCGACGAAGTGGGCATGGCAAAGAGTAAAGAGCAAAAAGTAGCAGTTGCAGAGCGTATCTTCCAACTTGCGACTGAGAAGCATGGCATCAATGCGGGTGACTTGGTGTTTGACCTTCTGACCTTTACCGTGGGCAGTGGCGATCCTGAGTACCATACTGCGGCGATTGAGACCATCGAAGCCATCCGTGAGTTCCATGCAATGCACCCCGAAGTGGGCTTTGTGTTGGGTGTTTCAAACATCTCGTTTGGTTTAGCAAAACATGCACGTGAATACCTAAATTCCGTCTTTTTACACCATTGTGTCGAAGCAGGGCTTAGCATGGCGATTGTCAATGTTAAAAATACTTTGCCAATGCACAAAATCAGCGAAATCGATAAAAAAATCTGTGAAGACTTGCTCTTTAACCACCGAGAGGAGGGCGACCCACTCTTTAAATTCATCGACCATTTTGAAGGGGTTGTTGAGAACAAAGACGAGAGTGATGCGGCGTATCAAGAGATGGATACCAAAGAGAAGATCGCGACATTGCTCATTGATGGCGATAAAGAACGTATGCTTACCCTTTTACCAACGGCAAAAGATGAATTACCTGCGGAACTCATCGTCAATGAAATTTTGATAGACGCGATGAAAGTGGTTGGCGAGCTATTTGGCAGTGGAAAGATGCAGTTACCATTCGTGCTTCAATCTGCCGAAGTGATGAAAGCCGCCGTGGACTTTTTACAACCCTATTTGCCAAAAACCGAAAAGAGTACAACCACCACGCTGATTATCGGAACCGTTAAAGGTGATGTGCATGATGTCGGTAAAAACTTGGTTGACATCATCTTAAGCAACAACGGGTTTAAAGTCATCAACATCGGTATTAAGGCTGATTTAGAGCAATTTTTAGAGGCACTGAAAGAGCACAATGCCGATGCCATCGGTATGAGCGGACTTTTGGTGAAGTCAACCAATGTCATGAAGGAAAACCTTGAAGCGATGCAGAAAATGGGCATTAAAATCCCTGTTGTTTTAGGTGGAGCCGCCCTTACCGATAATTTTGTTGAGGACTTTTGTCGTCCGATTTACGATGGACCGATTTATTATTGTAAAGACGCTTTTGAGGGACTTGAGGCAATGGGGCGCATCGAGGCGAAGAATTATGATACCTCGTTCAACCGAAAAGTCGTTGAAAACAGTGTCAATAAAGCCAATAAAGAAGTTAAAGAGATACCGCCATTTGAAAGCCTTAAAATGCCTAGCCGCGACATTGCCATTCCAACGCCGCCTTTTTGGGGTAGACGAGTGCTTAAAACGGATCTCAAAGAGTTGGCGTTTTCGTGGATCAACCACAAAATTCTTTTCGCACAGCGTTGGGGGTATAGTGGAAAAGGGCAGAGCAAAGAAGAGAAGCAAAAACAACTCGATTCGGTGTTATGGCCGACTTTTGAGCGTGTGAAAGCGGATATTGAGCGACTGGGGCTTTTTGAGCCGACGGTCATTTATGGGTATTACCCAGCTCGTTCGCATGAGAACAACCTTTACCTTTTTGATGAGAGTGAGGGTTACTTTAGTGACGCGCAGGTCAATCGTGAGGGCATTGAAGCCATTAAAGAGCGTGCCATTAAAGTCTTTGACTTTCCACGTCAAAATAGAAATCCGTATCGTTCTTTAAGTGATTTTATATCTCCTGATCGTCACGATGTTTTAGCGCTTACGTGTGTGAGTGCTGGACCAAAGTTTTCGGTGTATGAAAAAGAACTTTACGATGCGGGCAATTTTACCGAGTACTTTTTTGTGCATGGACTGAGCGTCGAACTGGCTGAAGCACTTGCCGAGATCGTTCATAAACAGATACGCCTTGATTTAGGCATTGCCGAGAATGAAGGGCATAGTTTACGCGATGTGCAGATGAAGCGCTACCATGGGTGTCGCTACTCTTTTGGTTACCCAGCATGTCCAGCTTTGGAAGATACAAGAGTCATTTTCGACCTTCTAAAACCTGAAGAGTTTGGCATAGAACTCAGTGAAACATTTCAAATTCATCCTGAGCAAAGCACCACAGCCATCGTTATGCACCATAGGGAGGCCTTATATTTTAATGTCTGATGTATAATGACTTATACAAAGGATAAAATATGAAAAAAACCATCGGCGGATTAGCGGTCTTATTGGAAGGTAATCAAAAAAATAGACCCATCATTTTTTTACATGGTTTTCCGTATGACCATACGATGTGGAGTGCGCAGATAGCCGCGCTTAGTGATGACTACTACTGCATGGCGTACGATATACGAGGTCTTGGTGATTCTTCCGTTGGCGATGGACAGTTTACGATGGAATCATTTGTCGATGATCTTGAGATGATGGTTGAAGAATTCAGAGAGGGTGAAAAGCCTATATTGTGTGCTTTTTCGATGGGCGGATACATTGCCTTGCGTGCATTAGAGCGTATGGAAGATAAATTTTCAGCGGTCATTTTATGCGACACCGCTTCCAATGCGGATGACAATCACGCCAAGCTTGAACGCTCCGACGTCATTAGACGTATCAACGCACAAGGTTTGCCTACGTTTTCCAAAAATTTTATTAAAAAGTGTTATACCGATGCGTATAAAAAAGAGCATAAAGAGGTGGTCAATAAACGCATTGCTAAGTCAATGAAGTTTAACTCCATCGGTGTGAAAGGCTGTCTGTTTGCGATGCTGACACGCAATGACATGACATCATTCCTCCCATCTATCACCATTCCAACCTTAGTCATGTGCGGTGAGCACGATGGTATAACGCCACCAGTGAAGATGAAAGCCATGGCTGAGCAGATAAATGGTGCAGAGTTTGTGCTTATCAAAAACGCGGCACATATGAGTGTGGTGGAAAACCCAGAAGAGTGCAATGAGGCAATCAAGGCTTTTTTAGCAAAACTATAAAGAGGTAAGACCATGGCACGGGTTGTTATTTTTTCAGGTGCAGGCATCAGCGCGGAGAGTGGACTCTCCACCTTTCGCGACACGGGTGGACTGTGGGAAAAGTACCGCATCGAAGAGATCTGTCAAGCTGGGTGTTTGAGTTGGAACAGAGAAAATACTTTGGCATTTTACGATGCCAGACGTGAACAGCTCGCCTCCGTCACGCCCAATGCTGCGCACTACGCCATCGCTAAACTTCAAGCAAAATACCCCAACGACATTGCCATCATCACCCAAAATGTGGACGATCTTTTCGAGAGAGCAGGCTGCAAAGACATTTTGCACTTGCACGGTTTTTTACCACGCCTTCGTTGCGAAGAGTGTGGCGCAACCCATCTTATCGGTTATACCAAGCAAGCACGAGACCTCACCTGTCAAAAATGCGGTGGCTCCTTTCGCCCAGATATCGTCTTTTTCGGCGAAGCTGCTCCCATGTACGAACACCTTTATGAAGCGATGCAAGAGTGCGAGTTTTTAGCCATCATCGGCTCTAGTGGCAATGTCATCGCTATGGATCATTTCGCACGTCATGTCAAAGTCTCCATTCTCAATAATTTAGAACGAAGTGATGCCATTAATGAACGGGTTTATAGCAAAGTGCTTTATAAAAAAGCTACTGAGGCGATAGATGAAATCGTTGGGGATGTAGAGAGGTTTTTACAACAGTAATATTTTAAAAACGCTCTATGTAAAGCTTTCGATGATAAAAAAGTTCAAAGTTTAGCTCTATTTCATTTTTTACAAAAAAATTTATATCTTTTTGGCAGATAATGAAGTTTTTAAGTTATTGAAAAATAGTTTTTATGATAAAAATTATAGTAGGGATTGCATCATTGTCTCTAAACTCAATGAGTATTTGATTGCAGAATGTAAAATTTTCTTATCATGATAATATTTTTATAATAAAGTTTAAGCATATTGTAACTAAAATGTAACAAATACCTTAATGCCTTTAGTATTTGCTTACCTGTACAGTGCCATTTAAAAATTTTGACCTTAGCAAAGGATGTCTTATAATGCAAGCTGCACTATTTCTTGTTATCTTCGCTTTTATTTATGTGCTTCATAATAAAATTAATCTTTTACAAAAAGAGCTCAATGAGCTTAAACGTAAGTACGTATCGCAATCTCCAGTTGAACCAGATATAAAAGAGAGTACTATTTCAGAACTTCCTGTTCACTATGACACATTGGTTCAAAAAATACCTATTGATCCTGTTAAGTCAGTTTCTCATAAGGTACTCCCAGAATCTGAAAAAGAATTTATTTTTGACAAACAAGAGCCATCTAAATTTATCCTTTTCATCCAGAATTACTTTACGAGTGGCAATATCGTTGTGCGTATTGGTGGGGTTATACTCTTTTTTGGCTTAGCCTTTTTAGTGAAATACATGGCGGCACACAGTACCATTAGTATTGAAGTGCGTCTTTTTGGTGTAGCTTTGAGCGCTTTAGTGATTAGTGGCATTGGATGGTGGTTACGAAAACGTGAAGGGTATTATGGGCTTATTTTGCAAGGCATTGGGGTTGCTATTTTGTATCTTGTTGTTTTTGGCGCAGCCAAAATTTACGGTCTTATTCCACTATCCCTTGCTTTTTTGATGCTACTGACCCTTGTCATCGCTACGTCGATACTTGCCATCATTCAAAATGCTTTGCCGCTGGCTTTATTTGCAATTTCTGGCGGATTTTTAACACCAATTTTAACTTCCGATGGCTCAGGTTCGCATGTGGTCCTTTTTAGCTACTATGCACTTCTCAATCTTGGTATTGTAGGGATCGCATGGTATCGCTCTTGGAGAGTCTTAAATCTGAGTGGATTTGTCTTTACTTTTGTAATAGCAACCGCTTGGGGTGTGCTACGTTATCGAAGCGAATTCCTTTGGAGTACGGAGCCTTTTCTCATTCTTTTCTTTTTATTTTATTTGGTTATTTCTATTCTATTTACACAAAAACAGAGCTTCGCTTCGCGTCGTATTATCGATGCAACCATCGTTTTTGGTTTACCCATTATCGCTTTTTCACTGCAAGCTTCTTTAGTGCATCGCATCCCTTATGCTTTGGCTTGGAGTGCTTTTGCACTGGGCTCTTTGTATCTGATCCTTTACAAAATCTTTACTCGGTATGCACACATGAAACTTCTCAAAGAGGCTTTTTTAGCGCTAGGAGTAGTCTTTTATACCATAGCTATTGCGTACACGTTTAGTGATGAAGTAAGTGCGACGTTGTGGGCTATCGAAGGTGCAGGTGTGCTTTGGGTTTCGCTCAGACAAGAACAACGTTATGCCCAACTCTTTGCTCAAGCGTTGCAGATTATAGCAACAGGTTGGTATCTGTTCTCTTCACTGAGTTTTGACGCCAAAACACCATTTTTAAACAGCGGTTTTCTAGGTTTCTTTATCATCATGAGTGCTCATTTGCTGAGCTCTTATTTGCTTTATATGGAGGCAGAAAAACTCTCAAAATATGATAAAAACAATTCTCTTTTCTTTTTATGCACCGCCCTTGCACTTTGGTTTTATGCAGGTTTTGTCGAAGCAGAACGTTTCAGCTTCATTCCTCTAGGCAATATTTTGTTGATCTATACAGCTTTAAGTGCGTTTTGCTTTGCAATGATTGCTTGGCGTTTCAATTGGCATACACTGGCTTTGGCTTTAGAATTTTACTTGCCTCTTGGAATGATGTTGATGTTTAGTTTGTTAAAACACTATTTTTACACGCATCCGTTTGAGGGGATTGGAGGTGGTGCGCTTATCCTCTTCTTCGCAGTACATTATTATCTTCTTTATCTTTTTGACACAAAATGGCGTGAACAAACCTTCTTACATGTAGGTGGTTTATGGCTTATTGCATTGATCGGTGCGAGCGAATTTTCATATACAGTCTCGCTAATTACGCCAAATATGACATGGCAGTATGCTAGCTTTATCGTACCTGTACAGTTGCTGGCACTATTGATCCTAAAAGTTAAAAACGTTTTTCCTGCATGGCTTAAGGTGTATCAACAAAGCTATCAAAGTATGGGTGTCGGTGGCTTATTAGTTATAACCTTTCTTTGGGAAACGTATGCTTTAAAACTTAGTGGCGATCCTAGCCCCTTTACGTATATTCCTTTTTTCAATCCGTTGGATACGATGCAAATAGCAGGACTAGTTTTGTTAGATCAATGGAGTAAAACACAACCATGGCAAAATACTCAAGTACGTTATAGCGTTGGAGCACTGATGCTATTTGTCTTACTTACTGTTATACTAGCAAGGAGTGTACATGCTTATGTGCACATTGACTATACTGTATTTGCACTTTCTCATAGCATATTGTTTCAATCAGCACTCTCCATTTTGTGGAGCCTTCTTGCGATGATAACCATCATTGGTGCCAAAATACGTCATCAAAGAGAGCTTTGGCTAGTAGGAGCAGGACTCTTAGGTATTGTAGTGCTCAAACTTTTTGTGGTCGAACTTTCCCGTAGTGGTACTATCGAGAGAATTATTTCTTTTATCGTTGTTGGAGTGCTCATGTTGTTGATTGGCTATTTTGCACCTTTGCCTCCAAAAGAAGAGGAAGTCTAGGCTTTTATATCAACGTACTTTACAAAAAAACGACTGAGGCGGTAGTTGAGGTTTTTACATACTCTATATATGCTAGGAATAAATTTTGCTTTTTTTACTAAAAAGCAGGAGTCATAGCATGATTAGTTCTTCAACCAACGCCATTGCTGCTTCATATGGTACACCGTCTAAAAGTGTTAGGGTGACTGACCCTCAAACAGGCGTCGAGCATATTGCGTATTATGGATATGCTTATGATGCATCAAGCGAATCGTTGAAACCGACATCAACGTATGGGTTTATGCAGGCATTGGCGCAAACGTATGATCCTAGCAATATGAGTGAAGACGATTTGTCTGCAATGGCGGATACGCTAACGCAAGAGGGATTTTTGCAAAATTCTGATGCTGAAAAAATGAAACTAAGCTACAACGATTTGTCTCAATCGCTTCATTTAACAGATACAAAAATAGACAGTAATCAAACCGTTGATTTGTTGTCACTATACAAAGATATGCAGTCAAAACTTGGTGATAATCAAGCGACGCAAGCCAATATTTTAGCGACGAAGATTGACGCATTGCAAGTATTGGAAAATATACGAGAGAATCGTCCAACTGATATTCATGCCGAAAAAGTCTCTTTAAATTCAATGTGGGGATAAAAGAGCGTTTTTTCTTTTACATGTAAAATAAAAAGTAGCCTGTTCTCATTTTCCCCTTTAAAATAGCCAATATTAACGCTTAAACATTTCGTTTCTCTATCATAAAACAGAGTAAGCTATAATACAAAGTAGTCTTAGATAACAAAAGGGGGGAAGAGGATGGATACGTTTTTAGAAGCAGCCATAGAAGAAGCCCAAAAGGGTTTGGATGAGGGTGGTATACCCATAGGTTCGGTGCTGGTGATAGACGGTAAAATCGTTGGGCGTGGGCATAATCGTAGGGTGCAAAAAGGAAGTGCTATCTTGCACGCTGAGATGGACTGTTTGGAAAATGCTGGACGACTGAGCGCACGTGATTATCAAAGAGCCACTCTCTACTCTACGTTGTCTCCTTGCGATATGTGCAGTGGTGCTGTTTTACTGTATGGTATCCCAAAAGTGGTGATTGGTGAAAACCAAACCTTTTGTGGACCAGAAGCGTACGTAAAATCAAGAGGGGTTGAAGTTGAAGTCCTTAACAACACCCAATGCCGTCAATTGATGGAATCTTTTATAGAAAACAATCCAGAACTGTGGAATGAAGATATTGGTGTCTAAAGACAAGGCGTTTTTATGATATACCCAATGCCTCTAATATTGACAATAAAATCTTCTTTCAAATGATTTTTGAGGCGATTGACTTCTGTTCGAATGGTTGCGTCATCTACGTCCATATCACAATCACTCCAGACACTTTCTCTAAACATATCATAACTACAGACAAAGCCTCGGTTATGCGTAAGAAATTCTATGATTTGCAGTTGGCGTTTTGAGAGCACTTGCGGTTCTTCATGAAAATAAAGTGTCATATTTTCACTATTAAAACTATAAGAAGTGGAGAGTACTTTGTGATGCATCTCTTTTTTAGCGGTTTTTGAAATGCGATCAATTCGGATGCCCAGTTCTTTGAGATGAAATGGTTTTTTCAAGTAGTCATAGCATCCAAGCTCGAACGCTCGTGATATATCTTCGATGTCTATGAGGGTGGAGATAAAAATGACGGGTATTATTTTTTTTTGGGTGTGCAATGTTTCTAAAATTGTTAATCCATCAATGTTGGGTACATTGATATCAAAGATGAGCAAATCAAATTTTTCTTTTTCTAAGATTTCTAAGCATACATTGCCATCTCTGACGGAAGTGATGGCGTGACCAACGGTTGTGAGGTATTTTGTGATGGATTCATTGAGAAGAATGTCATCTTCTAAGAGTAAAATTTTCATGCGTTTAGCACCTTAAATTGATACGAAAAGGATGTTGTGTTGTCATCTGAATGCAGTATAATTTTCACGTTTTCTTCCTTACAGATTCTTTTAACAAGATTGAGTCCGAGTCCAAAGCCATCTTGTGCTTCTTCTTCGCGGTAAAATTCTTCAAAGATTTTTTCGGGCTTTTGAATTTTTCGTGAATGGGATGCTATGCAAAAATGACAGCTATCGTTCTCTTTGGTTAACGAAACAATGATTTTTTCATTTTCAAACGTATATTTGATCGCGTTGGTGAGGTTGTTGTCGATGATGCGTTGTAATTTTGTCTCATTAAAGGAGATGAAGATCTCATTGGAATTGGTTTCAAAGATAAATTGGGATTTGGCTTTATTTGCAACTTGCGCAAAAAAATCGATGCGACTACGGATGTAATCGACTAAGTCAATTTTTTGTTTCAAATAGGCAATATGATCTTTTTTCACCAAATAACTCAAATCATCGTACATGGAAAAAATGCTTTTAACCGCAACTTCGATATTTTCCAAATAAACGCTTTTGCCAAATTCCATCTCATGCAGTTCTATATTGCTCATGATAACACTGAGCGGTGTATTCATCTCATGCACTGTATAACGTAAGAATTGCTTGTGAGAGCTCAAAAGCGCGTTTGAGTAGTTCATCTGCTTTTCTAGGCGTTTAGACTGTTTGTCATAATCACGTGCGCTTTGTTCAATCAAATGGGTTAAGGATTCAATCGTTTTAGAATAGAAGGTGTTTTTCTTTGTTTCTTCTTTGTTGAAAGATGTTAACGTACATGCTTTTTTGGATGATTCACTTAAGGCAACAACGGTAAGGGTTTGATTGAGGAGTTTATTGTGTCCGTTGTGATGGTAAAACTCAGAATAGGTAAAAAAACCTGAACATGGAGCTGTTTTGGAAAAAGAGCCAATGCCAAGTTTGATTAAAAATGGCATAAACCTTCTGCGTGCCATACAAGAGTAGATATAAAATGTTTCGATGTCGATTGTGTGTAAGTTTTTTAAGACTTCTATGGGGTCTTTTATCAACGATTCGGCATCCCCAAAACCAATGCGTACGTGGTCGCCTTCTTCTAAGTTACCACTGAAACTTAAACTGCCATCTTCATGTTTTCCAATGACAGCTCTTGCCATGATAACGCCATTTTTTTCAAGGATGAGGGGAAATTCTGTTCGAGAAAAATTGCTACCGAGGTATTTATCGTAAAAGAAGGCAGCTTTCATATCGTCTATCATATAGACTCTATTGTTGTTAACCTTAGTGATGGTATGTTTAAGCCCTACAGGTTTCCAATCAAATTTATAATCTGTTGCTACTTGGAGTATATCGGAATTTAAAGAGACCCCAACGACACCTTCTCCTAAGATGGTGTTTTGCGATGAGATATAGGTTTGCTCAAACCTTCCATTGTCTCCAGCCATGCCTCCACAAATAGGAATGGTTGCATTGAAAGACTCAACGCCGTGTAAAAACTCTTCGGCATTCATACGGGTACCATCTGAAAAAAGAATGAGTAACTTTGTGTTTGGTGTCATTAAATCGGATGCTAGTTTAACACCGCATTGAAACGAATTTTCATCCTGTACATAGGCTGTTTTGATGAAAGTATGCTCAAAGATGCTTATGGAGATAACGGTTCGTGATGTGGTGATAGAATCACCGTATATTTCACCATCGGTTGTGGTTCCAATACAAATGGCATCGGGGATGTGGCGTAAGATAACCTCACTTAGATACGTTAATACCCCTTTATCTTGACCGCAAAAGATCTGTACTAAAACATTTTTTTCACGTTCAAACAGCGAAAAATCAATGATTTCTTGCAATGTGCCTATTTCATAACAAAAGTTGTAAGTTCTCATAAAAGGCATCTCCCATCTTGAGGCTATAACGTAAGGATATCACATAGAAACTTGTAAAAAAATCGTTAAAAATAAAGGAAAATCAATAAAGTTTAGCGTGTAACCATATCACACATTGCCCTGTTTTTTTATGATGAGGTCTCGAAATACCAGCTTTTGCTATACTCATGCTACATTCATACTATATTATCTTTCGTAGAGATTAAAATAAAAAAATACATAAGTTATGGGAGGCCAAATAAAGATTCTATAAAACATGAATAATACTAATGTGTAGGTGCTTTTCATGGTGGGTTGTAATTGGTGAGTTTTTTGATGATTTATGTTGAGTAATATGCAAAATTTACATAATGCATATATCCAAAATGAGTTTTTCAGAAAGCTTATGTAGATAGATATGCTTTTTTTGCATATATCTTGCATGTAAGAGAGTGCAAATACTATATTTATAGAGGTGAAAACATGTTAAAAAGAACAATAATCATCAATGGTGCCAAAACAACTTTGGTTGCAGACGCAGAAGAGAAGTTATCGGATGTGCTCAGAAAACAACTGGGACTTACGGGTACGAAAGTAGGCTGTGGAAGTGGTGAGTGTGGTACATGTACGGTTGTTCATAATGGTAAACTGATTCGTGCGTGTATTACAAAGATGAAAAAAGTGGAAGACAATGATGAAATCATCACGATTGAAGGTGTGGGAACCAAAGACAAACTTCACCCACTTCAAGTCGCTTGGATGGTCTATGGTGCGGCGCAATGCGGTTATTGTACCCCTGGTTTTATTGTTTCTGCCAAAGTTCTACTTGAGCAAAATCCAAACCCAACACGAGAAGACGTTAGAGACTGGTTCCAAAAAAATAAAAACCTTTGTCGTTGTACAGGCTATAAACCTTTGGTTGATGCCGTTATGGATGCAGCAAAAATCATAAGAGGCGAATTAGCGGTTAAAGATTTTTGGAAAAAAATTCCTGAAGGCGCATCCTTAGTTGGTTCATCGTATATTCGCCCTTCTGCGATGGCAAAAGTTATGGGAACATGGGATTTTGGTGCTGATTTAGGTTTAAAACTCCCTGCTAACACCCTTCATGCCAAAATTGTACAAGCTGAAGTTTCTCATGCCAATATTCTATCAATTGATACCGAAGAGGCTAAAAAAGTCCCTGGCGTTGTGGCTGTACTTACCTATAAAGATGTTAAAGGAACCAACCGCATTAATGGTTTGGCTTTCCCTACTAACAAAGGTGATGGACTTGACAGACCAATCTTAAATGATAAAAAAATATTCCAATACGGTGATGCAATTGCTATCGTCTTAGCTGAGAATGAAAAAGCGGCTCATGCAGGTGTCGATAAAGTGAAAGTGGAACTTGAAGTGTTACCTGCGTATATGAACGCACCAGATGCGATGGCGGATGATGCCATTGAAATTCACCCAGGTACTCCAAATGTTTACTTTCATAACCACATTAGTAAAGGTGCCGAGACCAGCCCGATTATGAAAGAAGCGCCTTATGTTGTAGAAGATAGCTTCTATACTCAAAGACAACCTCACTTACCACTTGAGCCAGATGTTGGTTTTGCGTATGTCAATGATGAGGGAAAACTCATTGTTCACTCAAAAAGTATTGCGCTTCACTTCCATGCGTTGATGATCGCTGAGGGTGTGGGTATGAAAGCAGAAGATGTCTTTATCGTCCAAAACAATACGGGAGCTACTTTTGGTTATAAATTTAGCCCAACGATGGAAGGACTTTTAGGCGTTGCAACCCTTGCAACAGGAAGACCTGTTTATCTTGAGTTCAATATGAAACAGCAAATTACCTACACAGGTAAACGTTCACCTTTCTGGACAACCATGAAAATGGCTGCCGATAAAGAGGGCAAAATCTTAGCGTTAGAGTCTGATTGGAGTGTTGACCATGGTCCTTACTCAGAATTTGGTGACTTGTTAACCCAACGTGGTTTCCAATTTGGTGGGGCTGGTTATATGATCCCTAACATTCGTGGTAATGGACGTACGGTTTGTACCAACCATGGTTGGGGTTCAGCATTCCGTGGGTATGGTGCTCCTGAGATCATGTTCCCATCCGAAGTGCTTATCGATGAATTGGCTGAAAAAGTCGGTATGGATCCGTTTGATTTTAGATACAAAAACATTTACAGACCAGGCGATACAACGCCAACAGGTTGTTCTCCAGATGTCTTCTGTTTGGAAGAGCTGTTTGATAAATCTCGACCAGTCTATGAATTGGCGAAAAAGACAGTTGCGGCTAAAAATGCAAAAGCAGCTCCCGATAAAAAATACGGCGTAGGTGTTTCTGTCAATATCTACGGTTGTGGTTTAGATGGTCCTGACTCATCTGAAGCGTGGGCTGAACTTACGCCAACAGGTGTAGCGGTAGGAAACTCATGGGAAGACCATGGTCAAGGTGCCGATGTTGGTACGTTAACCTTTGCGCATGAAACATTAAAACCACTCAATCTCAAACCAGAACAAATTGATTTAGTACTCAACGATATGACCAAAACACCAAACAGTGGACCAGCAGGCGGAAGTCGCTCCAACGTGGTAACAGGTAATGCAACCGTTGTGGCATGTCGAAATCTTCTTGAAGCGATGAAAAAAGCAGATGGAACATACCGAACCTATGCAGAGATGGTTGCAGAAGGTAGAGAGCTTAAATACATGGGTAAATGGACAGCGCCATGTACAGACACACCGCCAGATCATGGTCAAGGCAATCCATTTGCGGCGTATATGTACGGTGTGTGTATCGCTGAAGTTGAGGTCGATACCAAAACAGGTAAAACCAATGTCGAAAAAATGACACTGGCATCTGATGTTGGAACGATCATCAATAAATTGGTCGTTGATGGTCAAATGTATGGTGGTCTTGTTCAAGGTATCGGTTTAGCCCTTACTGAGGACTTTGATGATCTTAAAAAACACACAACCTTGACAGGATGTGGTATTCCAAAAATCAAAGATGTCCCAGATAATCTTGATCTTATCTACACAGAATACCAGAGACCAAACAGCTTACTAGGTGCTTCAGGTGCAGGTGAAATGCCTCTTGCCGCTCCACATGCGGCGATTATTAACGCGATTTACAATGCGTGCGGTGCGAGAGTAACACACTTACCAGCACGCCCTGAGAAAGTTTTAGCAGCTATGGCTTAAGGTAGCGATAGCTCAAAGATGCGTGAGATATGGTTTTTATCTCACGTATCCTTTTGTTTTATGTGATCAAAGAGGAGAGAAAGAATGGATTTAGATAAATTATTGGATATTAGCAATCAGTGTATTCATTCAGAACCTCCCACATGTGTGGCATCGTGTCCTGTTCATATGGATGTGATCGCCTTTGTGTCAGAGATAGAAAAAGGTGATTTTGCTAAAGCGTATAAGGTTATGGAAAACAAAATACCCTTTAGCAGGCTTATTGGAAAAATTTGTGACCATCCTTGCGAGAGGGTCTGTGTGAGAGAAAATTGTGGTGGGAGCATTCGCATTAGCGAACTTGAAAAAAGTGTAATTGATTTGGGCTATATGCCTCCTAAAAAACCACTGCTTATGCCGAAGACTAAAGGTACGGTTGCCGTTATCGGTGGGGGACTTAGTGGGTGTGTAACAGCGGTTGAACTCGATAAAAAGGGCTATAAAGTTACTATTTATGAGAAAACAGACCGTTTAGGGGGAAGTCTTTGGGCGCATGAGGGTTTAGAAGCTTCACTTATCGAAGAAGAACTCTCCACGATCGAGAAAAAAGGCATCAGTGTTGTTTACACTACGGAAGTCACTGAGCAAACCCTACAGACCTATCTGCAACAGTACGATGCCCTCTATTTGGGCACAAGCGAATGGAGTAAGCACTACACGATCCATCCTCAAACTCTCCAAGTGGATGATTCAGCGCTTTTTGTGGGTGGAAAACTTCAAACACAAAATCCTTCGGTTATTTTCTCGGCTAGTTCAGGAAAAAGAGCAGCGGTTTCTATTGATAGGTACATCACAAAAACGTCAATGAGTGCTTCTAGGGAGCGTGAAGGCGTTTTTGAGACGAAACTAGAGTTTAAAACTGACAATGTTACCCCCGTAGAGAGCGTTGAGAAAACATCCGCTTACTACGCTGAAAACGAAGCGATACAAGAAGCCAAACGATGCTTAAAATGCCAATGCACTGAGTGTATTAAAGCGTGTGTTCATATGCAACGCTTTAACATTACGCCCGATAGCTACATCCGAAGTATTAACCATAACGAACGCATTGTTTTAGGCACACGCAGCGCCAATTTGATGATTAACTCCTGTACCGAGTGTGGGCTGTGTAAAGAGGTATGTCCTATAGGCATTGGTATGAAAGAGATCATACACGCTACAAGGCAAAGCATGGTGGAGCGCAAAAAAATGCCACTTTCCGCGCATGATTTCGCTCTCAAAGATATGCAATTTAGCAACAGCGATGCTTTTTCGCTGATTCGCAAACAACCGAGCAAAGAAGCGTCTAAAAACCTCTTTTACTATCCTGTCATTGCCTTTTCAGCATATGCGAGAGGACTGTATAAAGGATCAAGCAAAACGGGGTATCTTTTTTATCCAGGGTGTCAGCTGAGTTCCACACATACAGAGTATATCGGGGATATTTACAAGCATTTAGTGGGTGCGATTAAAAACAAAGATGCCGACAATGATGTTGGGCTTTACTTGGGCTGTTGCGGGGCTCCTGCGGATTGGGCGGGAAGGCTTGATTTGATGCCTGAGAGTATCGAAAAAATTCATAAAACATGGCAAGAGATGGATGAGCCTACCTTCATTCTCGCTTGTTCAAGTTGCGCAGCAACCTTTGAAAAGTACTTGCCGATGATTAAGACCATCTCGTTGTGGGAAGTATTTGACACCTATGGACTTCCAGAGGTGGACATCAAAAAAGGCAAACGTGAGCTTTGCATTCACGATGCGTGTGCGACTAGACACAATTCAAAGCTTCATCAAAGTGTGCGACATATCGTAAAAACCTTGGGTTACACCATCCAAGAGCTTGAATACTCCAAAGAGAAAGCAAAATGCTGTGGGTATGGTGGATTGGTTTCCAATGCCAATCCTGAACAAGCCGAGGACTTTGTGAAAGACCGCATAGAGGAGAGTGAACACGATGTTCTGGTTTATTGTGCGATGTGTAAAGATGCCCTAGTGAAGGGAAGTAAGAGAGCTTATCACCTCTTAGACATCATTTATGGCAATGAAGTAAACCAAGATGAGCCTCAAAAAATGCCAACGCTTTCAGAGCGACAAAACAATCGTAAACGCCTAAAATACAAGCTTCTTAAAGAGATATGGAATGAAGAGGAGAGCGACATGAGTCCATCTTATAACTTTACGTTGCATCTTTGTGATGAAATCGTTGCACTTATGGAAAAGCGATTTATTTTACTCAGTGATGTTGAAAAAGTGGTGGAGCACTCCCTAACACACAAAGAGCGCTTTTTTAATCCCCAAACATCAGACTACCTTGCACGCCTTAGGGTTCAAAACGTGACATTTTGGGTGAAGTACGAAGAACAGGGTAGCGACATCACGGTGAAAGATGTGTACAGCCATCGTATGGAAGTAGTGGAGGACTAAGATGAATGAACAAACCAATACAACAACCGTATGGATGTGCGATAAATGCCAAAAAGCGTTGATGTCGCAAAAGGTAAAAGTGCGTTATCTTGAAGGCAATTTTGAAGTTGAGCTTTTAAAGTGTCCAGAGTGCAACATGGTGTTTATCGGCGAAGATTTGGCTTTGGGCAAGATACTCGAAGTTGAGAAAAGCTTGGAGGACAAGTAGCGTGTCAAACGTGTATGAAAGCAGCTGTATGCAAGAAGCCACAGGCGAAACCTTGCGTCCTGGAGGATTTAAACTCACAGAGCAAGCCGTTAACTTTTGTGCTTTAAATAAACAGACCCGTATATTGGATCTTGGTTGTGGTATGGGTGCGACAGCTTCGTATCTTTACCAAAAGTATGGAGTAAAGGTGGTGGGCATTGATCCATCCTCAAAATTGCTCGACATTGCCAAAGCGAAAAATCCTTTTGCGACCTTTGTGAGCGGCTCAGGTGCTGCTCTTCCGTTTGAAAACGATCATTTTGAGTGTGTTTTGGCAGAGTGTACGCTCTCTTTAATGAATGATTTATATGTAACTTTGCGAGAGGTGTACAGGGTATTAGAGAAAGATGGGTGGTTTGTCATCAACGATGTTTATGCAAAAAACCCTGAAATGCTAAACGCGATGGACACTTTTTCAATCACTTCATGTATGCGAGGAATGCATGATCTATTTTCGTTAGAAGAGGTACTGGAAAAGATTGGTTTTGAAATTATGCATGTGGAAGATTGCTCTCATTTACTCAAAGAGCTTATGGTCAAAATCATCTTTTCACATGGCTCTATGGGTGCGTTTTGGCGTAAAACCATCGAAGGCGAAGTTGCTCAAACATGCTGTTCTTTTGAGCACAATATCAAACAATGCAAACCTGGTTATTTTATGTTAATTGCAAAGAAAGGAGAAAAGTAATGGATGATTTATCGCTACGTTTATTTAAACTCTCATCAGAAGGGTTTTGTTGTGCACAGATCATGTATAAGCTTGCCCTTGCAGATGAAGGCACAAGCAATGATGATCTGATACGTTCTGCACAAGGGCTTTGTAGGGGTATCGCTGATACGCAAAAAACCTGTGGTGTGCTCACTGGGGGCATCGGTGTTTTGGGACTCTATGGTGCTAAAGGTAATGAGAATGAAAAAGCAGAAGAGGACTTTTTACAGATGATCAAGGAGTTCCATGCGTGGTTTAAAACAGAGTTTGGTTCGACCAAATGCGTAACGCTCATTGGAGAGAGAGATTTTCAAAGCGCAGATCAGAGTTTTAAACCCATCTGTGCAGGAATGATTCAAAAAGCGTATGTCAAAGTCTATGAGATTTTGCTTGAACACGGCTTTGAATATGGCAATAGAAGAGAGTAGGTAAAATGTTAAGTCCTTTGATGCAGACCCAAAGTTTATGTCCTATCTGTTTACGTGTTCTTGAAGCATCTATTGTAGAAGAAGATGAGCGAGCTTATATGCTTAAGACGTGTTTGGAACACGGAACGTTTGAAACGGTGTTATGGCGAGGAAAAACACCGATGCAGGAATGGATACGTACCAAAGAGAGGGCTTACATTAAAAACCCGATTAAGGAAGTAGATCAAGGCTGTCCCTATGATTGTGGGCTTTGCAGTGAGCATAGGCAACATACGTGTACTGCGCTCATTGAAGTGACCTCACGATGTAATCTGAACTGTCGTTTTTGTTTTGCCGATGCGATGGAGGGAAAAAATAAAGATCCTAAGTTAAAGCAGTTACGGTTTCAGTTTGAGAGTATCCTAAAAACATCAGGCAGGTGCAACATTCAGCTCTCGGGCGGTGAACCAACAGTGCGTGATGATTTGCCCCAGATTGTGCGTATGGGTGTAGAGCTTGGTTTTCCTTTCATTCAGGTGAACACCAATGGCATTCGCATGGCTAACGATGAAGCCTATGTAAAAACCCTCAAAGAGGCAGGCCTTAACTCAATTTTTTTACAATTTGATGGAGTCGATGATGCGATTTATGAATATTTGCGTGGAAAAGCGCTGTTTGATATTAAATGTCAAGCAATTGAGAATTGCCGAAAATTCGGCATTGGTGTGGTGCTTGTTCCTACCATCATACCCCATGTCAATGTTTGTAGCATCGGTGAAATCATCCGTTTTGGCATCGATCACTCTCCTACCGTAAGAGGAGTTCATTTTCAACCTGTCAGTTACTTCGGGCGTATTCCCAAAGCGCCTAAGGATGAAGAACGCATCACATTGCCTGAGGTGATGGAGCATATATGTGCGCAAACAGAGGGGATGATTTCGTTAGAGAGTATGCAACCCCCAGGATGTGAAAATGCACTTTGCTCATTTCATGGCAATTATCTTATCGAAGAGAGTGTGTTAAAGCCTGTTTCTAAACGCGTATGTTGTTCAAATGGCAATGAAAAAGCAGAAGAGGGAGCGACTAAAGCTAAAGCCTTTGTAGCTCGAAACTGGTCATACCAAACACAGGGTAAAGAGGAGAAACTCTCCGATTGGGATGCCATACTCAGTGCCATTGCCAACAATGCGTTTAGCATTTCAGGTATGGCGTTTCAAGACGCGTGGAATGTCAATTTAGAACGTATCAAGGATTGTTGTATTCATGTCTCGACTGCGGATGGGAAGTTGATCCCTTTTTGTGCTTACAACATTACCAATAACGAAGGTGAATCTCTTTATCGAGGTTCAAAGAGGTTAGGATGATGAAAACAACACCCTTAGAGCGTTGGATCGTTGAACGCGTAGAGCTAAAGAGTTTAAGCCAAGAAGCGTTGCAAGCTTATCAGCTTGGAGAACTTTTAAAAACACTAGCCTATGCGAAAGAGAAGAGTCGGTTTTACCAAAGCGCGTTGAGCGACATTGAACTCAATTCTATCAAAACACTTAAAGATTTTGAGCGGATTGCTTTTACAACGCCTGAGGATATTAAGCAAAGTGTGCATGATTTTGTCTGTGTGCCAAGCAGTGACATCGAGCGCATCGTCACGCTCAATACCTCAGGCACCACAGGCGATGAGAAGCGCCTCTTTTTTACCCATGAAGATTTAGAAGCAACGATTGATTTTTTTCATTATGGGATGCGTTGTTTGGTGGATGAGAGCGATAAGGTTATGGTGCTGCTTCCAGGTCCCTCTTATGCGAGTATTGGGGATTTGCTCAAAAAAGCATTGGCACACAGCGGTATTTCGTGCATTGTGCATGGCGTCTTAAATGATGTGGAAAAAACCGCGCAGTGTATTGAAGAACATAACATTACTTGCATTGTGGGTATTCCTATGCAAGTGCTTTACCTAAGTCGAGTTAAGCCAGAACTCTTTTACAGACACATTAAAAAAGTGCTTTTAAGTACTGACTATGTGCCAGATGCGCTTGTAGAGGCACTCTCAAACGAAGGAGCATGTAAAGTCTATAACCATTATGGCATGACGGAAATGGGTTATGGTGGCGGTGTTGAGTGTGAGTGTCTGTGTGGTTACCACTTAAGAGAGAACCATCTCTATTTTGAAATTATCAACCCCATGACGGGCGAGTGTGTGAGCGATGGGGAGTATGGTGAGGTTGTGTTTACAACATTTAATCGCCAAGCGATGCCACTCATTCGCTACAGAACAGGCGATATGGCGCGAATTTCTACTAAGCCTTGTGCGTGTGGTACGTTTTTAAGAACGATGGAGAAGGTGCGTGGTCGCATTGCAAACCACATCTGTATAAATGGGCATGAGATGCATTTAAGAGATTTTGATGAAATCCTTTTGCGTTTTTCTTTCGTATTAGATTATCAACTCACCGTACGTGAGAATAATGTTTTACACCTAATGCTTGTTCTTTCAAATAAAGAGGATTTTGAAGGCGTTAAAACAGAGATCATTCAGCGTATCAGAGATCATTTTCATGTTGATTTTGAACTCTTTATGGAGGTTTTAGAAGATGATCATTCCTCCAAAATTACCAACAGTATGATTAAACGAAAATTACAGGATTGTAGACAAGGAGCAATAATATGAAAACCATAATTGAACACATTGTGGAGAGTTTAAATGAACAAAACGAGATAGTTACAGCCACGATAGTACACAAAAGCGGTTCAGCACCAAGAGAAGCGGGTGCGAAGATGGTGATTCGTAAAGATAGTTCTATTGAAGGTACCATCGGTGGCGGTACGCTTGAAGCCATGGCGATGCAATTAGCGCCTCAAAAGTTTAAAACCAAACAGTGTTCTATCGAAGATATTGAACTCACCGATGATGATGCAAGAGCCGCTGGTATGGTATGTGGCGGTGAAGTGAGTGTTCTTTTAGAGTATATAGATGCTTTGGATATACATCAGCTCAATATTTATCACACAGCAAAAGAGCTTAAAGCCTCTGAAACAGATTTTGTGATGATTACAAATATTTCACAGGCGAACAGGCGTGTTTCTGGCAAAAATAAATGGATTTGTACGGAAACGGACCTGTACGGTGAAGACGATAAGGAAATTCAGAGTATTGTGCGTGAGCTTAGGGAAAATTTCTATCATATCAAATTTCATCTGCATGTTGGAAAAAATCGCTATATGATAGAGCCCTTTTACACGACAGAGCGCCTTTACATCATAGGGGCAGGTCATGTCTCTTCACAAATTGCAGCATTGACCAAAACACTTGGCTTTTACACCGTTATTGTGGATGATAGAGAAGCATTTGCGAACAAAGGGCGTTTTCCTACAGCTGATGAGGTGCATGTTGTTTCTTCAACCTATGAAAATTTACAACAAACGATGCATATTCCTAAAAATAGTTACATTGTCATCGTCACCAGAGGCGTTGATAAAGTGGTGCTTGAACAAGCGCTTCACATGAAAGCCAAATACATTGGTATGATTGGCAGTAAGACCAAACGTAATTATGTGTATAACCAACTTCTTGGTGAAGGATTTGCGCAAAAAGATTTGGATGCGGTATGTTGTCCTATTGGTGTTTCCATTAACGCTCAAACGCCTGAAGAGATTGCTATTAGCATTGCAGCAGAGCTTATTAAAGCAAGGAGAAGTTAAGCAATGAAGAAGAGCAACATCGCTGTTCTTATCATCGCTGCTGGGTATTCTTCACGGATGCATGACTTTAAGCCCCTTTTACCTTTGGGAAAAACAAGTGCTTTAAAGCGGCTAATTGAGACATACCAAGCACATGGTATACATCTTATTTATGTTGTAACAGGGCATCGGCACGAAGAGATTGTCGCAACACTCAAAGGCTATAACGTTCAGATCGTATACAATGAAGCCTATGACAAAGGAATGTTTAGCTCCATTCAAAAAGGGCTGAGTGTTATAGATGAATCACTGAGCGCTTTTTATATGCAACCTGTGGATATTCCTCTTATTAAAGTGCAAAGCCTTGAACGCTTGTATGAGGCGTATGCACGTGAAGATAAAGGTGTCACTTACCCCACATTTTTAGGACGTAAAGGTCATCCTCCTCTCATTGCTATGAAGTATAAAGCACACATTCTCTCAAGCGATGGAGAAGGAGGGCTTAAAAAAGTACTGGAAGCCTTTAATGATGATGCACAGTATGTCAATGTGTGTGATCAAGCAGTCCTTATGGATATGGATACCAAAGAGGATTATGAAGCCTTGGGTATGTATGAAACACGAGGAGTACCCACGGAACAAGAGTGTTTGGCGATCATGAAAGAGAATGGAGTGGAAGAGCATATTATCGCACACTGCCAAGCGGTTGAAAAAATGGTAAGCATTCTGCTACAGGAACTCTCCTCCTGTATGCTAATTTTTGATAAAAATGCTTTGTGTGCTGCGGCATTGTTGCATGACATCGCACGCAAAGAGAAAAATCACGCTAGTGCTGGTGCGTTAAAGCTTAAGAATTTGGGCTATGAAACTATCGGCGATATCATTGCAACGCATATGGATATTGATGTGGATTTAAATATGCCACTGAATGAGAATGAACTACTTTTTCTCGCCGATAAATTGGTGAATGAAGATGAGGTATGTGGTTTTGAAAAGCGCTTTGAGAAGGCGTTTTTAAAGTATGAAGGGAATTTTGATGCGCAAAAAAACATTATGAAGCGTTTGAATGCCACAAAAATGATTATAAAGAAAATTGAAAATCTAACAGGCAAAGTATTTAACTATGGTTAAAAAAGTCTATCTGCTTCGTCATGGGCACATCGATAATGGAAGTGAAAAGAGATATCTCGGTCGTACAGACATACCTTTGGATCAACAAGGCATCGAACAAGCCAGAATGTTGCATGATTATTTTAAAACGATTACTCTTGATATGGTTTTTACAAGTCCACTTAAGCGCTGTTTACAAACCACTGAAATTGTATGTGAAGGTAAAAATATCCACTATGAAAAGGTCGAAGCCTTTTGTGAGATTGATATGGGGGAGTGGGAAAATATGCCAATGGCACAGATAAAATCAGCTTATCCTGAACTGTATGCCAAAAGAGGCGAAGATATAGAGCATTTTACACCACCTCATGGTGAAAGTTTTCATGATCTATCTGGGCGCGCAAGGTATGCTTTTAATGCCATTACACACCATGCAACAGGCACTATCCTCATCATTGCTCATGCAGGCGTTAATCGCATGATACTTATGCCTATACTTGGGTTAACGTTCAATGATCTGTTTAGCATTGAACAACCTTATGCGTGCGTGAATGAATTAACATGGGATGAAAAAAGAATGCAGTGGGATTGCAGAAAAGTTTTTTAAAGAGGCTTTATAACTAAAGCCTCTTTAGGGGTTTAACGCGTTTAATTTACTTTTGCTTTTTCGAGCTTTTTACGCTCGACCTTCATGCGGTCTTGAAACTTTTTACTTCGATCTTTTGCAAAGAGTTGCATATCTTCCACTTCATCCATCTCATCAACGATTTCAACACCTAGAAGTGTTTCGATGGCATCTTCAAGTGTTACAACACCTGCGGTTTGACCGTAGCTATCAAAAACAATAAAAAGGTGTGTTTTACGCTTAACGAACTGGTCGATCAAGTTTGGTACAGGAAGATTTTCAGAAACCATATGCACTTCATGCGCAATGTGTTCTAGTGTAATTGTATCATGGTCTTCCACACTCTCTTCAAGGATGCGTTGGTTAAAGACAATTCCCACAACATCATCAAGAGTCTCACCAAAAATAGGAATACGCGAGTGAATGTACATACGGTCATCTTCAATCGCATCTTCAATGGTTGTAGTTGCAGGTAAGGCAAACACAACACTACGAGGTGTCATAATATCTTTGGCTTTAATATTTTTAAGTTTTAAAAGATTTTCAATGAGGTCACTCTCTTTGCTGAGAATGGTTCCCTCTTTTTCACCCATGGCAACGACGGCCATGATCTCATCACGTGAGAAGTTGCTGTGATGCTTTTTGTTTTTTGAAATATAATTGGTCAAAAGTGATGAAACCCATGTAAAAGGTGTCGTAATGGTGACTAAAAAAGAGATCATATACGCAGATGGTATCAACAATTTTTTCCAGTAGAGTGCTCCAATGGTTTTAGGAATAATCTCAGAAACGTATAAAATCAATAGTGTCACAACAAAGGCAACGGCTGTTTGCCACTCTTCACCAAGCAAGATTTGTGCTTGTGCGCCTACTCCTGCTGCACCCATTGTGTGTGCAAAGGTATTGAACGTTAAAATCGAAGAGATCGGTTTATCGATGTTTGATTTTAAATCTTTGAGGAGGACAATAGCATTTTCATTGGCTTCTTTAGGAAGCGTCTCTATATAAGAGTGTGTGCTTGAAAGTAAAACAGCTTCAAGAACGGAACAGAGAAATGAGATTAAAAGTGCAATGGAGAGATACGTAATCAACAACGTCATAGGATAGCCCCTATGTTTTGAGCAAAGTTAAAGCTACACGAGTCCGGTTCGCTTTGGGTCATACAGAATTCCTTTAAAATAATTTGTGTCGTATTATAGCATAAACAAAAAACTACTCTTTTTCAGGGACAAATAACAGTGAGATAGAATTGACGCAATGGCGGGTATTTTTAGGGGTAAAACCCTCTCCTTCAAATACATGTCCTAAGTGCGCACCACACGCATTGCAGAGTATTTCAGTGCGTCTGCCATCCGCATCAGTTTCACGTTTAACAGCTCCTTGTATCTCATCATCAAAACTAGGCCAGCCACAGTTAGAATTGAACTTGTCATTTGAGGTATAAAGAGGAGCATTACAACGTTTGCAGTGGTAAATTCCTTTTGTATAAAAACTATTATATTCCCCAGAATAGGGCATTTCTGTGCCTTTGTGCACGATAACGCGCTCTTCTTCGGGAGTTAAAGGACGCAGTGACATAGAGACTCCTTTTAGGTTGATGAAAAATTGTGCAATAGAATTTTTATTGGATGGATAAAACCTCTCTCATGACTAAGGTTATAACACCTTTCCATTAAAAGAGGCTTTAGGTATGGAGATTAACTCTCTGCTTTGGTAAGGTTTCTCAGCTTCTCAATGAAAGCTTTTTTACCGATAAATGCCAGCATATCATTTTCACGGATTTTATAAGTTTTTTCCACATCAAATGTCCAGTTGTCACGTGTTTTACATGCGATAAGATGGATTTCATTTTCAAACATAAGCTCAATGTCTTTGACAAGTTTACCAATAAGGGCTGGTGTAACGGAGAATTTAGCAATCTTAATGGTACTGCTAAAATCAACTTGATCAATAACGACGTTTCCTACAAGGTTTTCCACCAATTTCTTAGCCGATTCTCGCTCTGGATAGATGACTTTAAAAGCGCCCAAACGCGCCAAAATCTCACCATGAGTGAGCGTAATGGCTTTGGCTATAATGGTTTTATTGTCTAATTCTTTCAGTGCCATCAAGGTTAAAATACTCGCCTCAATGTTTTCACCAATACTGATAATAACAGTATCCAGACCTACAACACCCGCTTCTTGAAGTGCCTTTATATCGGTACTGTCTAAGATAATGGCATCTTCAATATATTCGCTAATGACTTGGATTTTGTGAGGGTCATTGTCAATGGCAATAATGTCCATGCCTTGTTCGGCTAATCCTTTGGCAATGTGAAAGCCAAATTTTCCAAGTCCTATGACGGCGTATGTTTTCATAATAAAATCCTTCCTTCGGGGTATTGTATGTGTTTGATTTTTTCTTTACCGATAATGAGAAATCCAAAAGCAAAAATACCCATACGTCCAATAAGCATAAGGGCTATAATGATGGATTTCCCAAAGGGGCTAAATTTCCCTGCGAGGCTTAGTACATCGCCATTTCCAACGGAAACACCAACGGTACAAAAAGCCGAAACGACTTCAAAAAGGGTTTTCATAAAGTCAGTATGCTGTGTTTCTACCAAGATAACCGTTGCTGTAATCGTTATAAAGGATGCAACGAGGATGATGGCAGAAGAGCGGTTGATAATTTCTTGTGTAATGGTTCGTTTAAAGGCATTGGGTGCTTGGTTGCTGATTTTAATGGTGTGAATGGTTGCAATGATCAGTACGGCAACTGTTGTGATTTTGATACCGCCTGCTGTACTACCTGCTCCACCTCCTGTCATCATGTAGATCGTGGAGCAAAAGAGTGACGCATCACTAAGATTGGCAAGATCAAGGCTATTAAAGCCTGATGTTCGAAAATTGACTGAGAGGAAAAAGCTGTTAAGAAGACTGTGATACATAGACATGTTTTTGAAGATGCCTTTGTTATCCCATTCGATTACTAAGAAAAGAATCATGCCTGAGATAATCAAAATAAGTGTACCCACAAGCGTGATCTTGGTGTGAGCCGAGAGCATAAAGCGTTTGTGTGTAGCCTTGGCATGAATTTCTACTAAAACCAAGTAACCAAGACCACCTAAAATAATAAGCAGTCCAACAGTCACTAAAACCGTAAAATCTGTCTGATACCCAACAAGGTTATCTCTAAAAGTTGAAAAACCTGCATTATTAAATGCTGCAACCGAGTGAAAGATACCTTGCCAAATGGCTTTATTAAGAGGCATATGTGTAGCAAAGCGCATGGTTAAGATAAGTGCGCCGAGTGATTCGATGATAAGAGTGAAAAGAAAGACTTTTTTGAGGAAATGTTGAATGTCAAAATTTGTCGAGTAATTGAGTGACTCTTTTGCCATATTTTTTTCATGAATATTTAGATTTTTTTTCATAAACAAGAAGAAAAGAGTGACGATACTCATATATCCAACACCTCCGACTTGCATAAGAATGAGAATGACAAATTGTCCAAAAAAGGTAAAATCCTCAGGTGTTACTTTGACAATAAGCCCTGTTACACATGTTGCAGATGTTGCGGTAAAAAGTGCATCTATAAAGGCTAATTTACCGATATGTGCGATGGGCAACATTAATAAAATTGCTCCAATAAAAACAACCGTAAGATAGCTAAAAAAGATGATTCTTAAAGTCTTTTGATTCATTCATTTCCTTTTTCGTGTTCTTCATGACAAGAGAATCGATATCCGATGCTCGATTCTGTCGTGATATACTCTGGTCTGGTAGAACTTTTTTCAATTTTTTTACGTAAAGAGTTAATGTAAGTTCTAAGATATTGCATCTCGTTTTGATAGCCCACACCCCATACAGACTTTAAAATTTGCTGATGCGGCAGCACTTTATTGGCATTTTGCATGAGATATCGCAGTAAATTATACTCTGTTGGAGTGAGTTTTAAAAGAGTGTTTTTGAGGGTTACCTCTTTTTTGGTAAAGTCAATGCAAAGGTCTTTACACGTCAGAATTTCATGCGAGACATCGTGATGCACACGTCTGAGCGTAGAGCGTACGCGCGCCAACAGCTCACTGGTGGAAAAGGGTTTGGTCACATAATCATCCGCTCCCAAATCAAGTGCTGCGATAATCTCTTTTTCATCGCTTCTGGCTGAGAGCACAATGATGGATGTTTTGCTCTCTTTTCGGATCATTTTGATAAGCTCCTTACCATCACCATCGGGAAGTCCAAGATCTAAAATAATGAGCATAGGGTTGTAGCTTATAAACTCTCTCTTTGCCATAGCAAGATCATTGGCACGGCGTGTTTTATAACCATATTCTGAGAGTGAAATGGTTAAGAGTTTTGAGATAGCATCATCATCTTCAACGATTAAAATCAATTCGTTGGCTTTCATTCATACTCACTTTGAAGTTTGGTGGGTAGCTTTGTAATAGGAAGTAGTATCTCAAAGCATACGCCATTTTCTTGGTTGTACGCCTTGATCTTTCCATTATGTGCTCTCACAATGCTCTGACAGATAAAGAGTCCAATGCCACTGCCTGAAATATCTTGGGCATTTTCAAGGCGATAGAATTTATCGAAAATGGTCTCTAGATTTTTTTCTTTAAGAGGTGGGCTTTCGTTAAAAAAGGTTATTATGACACTCTCTTGTTTTTGAGCAATGGAGACGTTTATGTGCTTATTTTGGTTGGAGTATTTAAAGGCGTTGTCTAATAGGTTGGCAAAGAGACGTACTAAAAGATTGTAATCACCCCAGAAAAGCTCTAAGGATGGGTCTACATCTAACGTCAGTGAGCTTTGGATATGCGCTTCATCAAAATCTTGCAAAGCAACGCCTAAAATATCTTCAAGATCACACCATTCCATCTTAAGTTTGAGGTGTTTGTCTTTCAGTCTAGCGTTGTCTAAGAGGTTGTTGATGAGTCTGTGCATCTTATCAGAGCTGTTTTTGATGTCATGCAATAAAATCGTTTTGGTTTCTGTGCTCATTTTGGGATCTTCTAAAAGAAGTGTAATAGATCCCAAGATGGAAGAGAGTGGTGTTTTGAGATCATGCGAGAGCGTATTGAGTAAAATCTCTCTGATTTCATTGGTCTGGATTTTTTTAGCTTGCGCTGTGATGATGTACCCGACCAGCAAAAAGATGGCAAAACTCCACAGATAAATGGCATCATGCACACTAAAGCTGTAAACGGGCGGAACATAGAGGACATTGAAGAGTAAAATAGCGATAAGAGCGATAAATGCAGTGGCATAAAAGTTACCGCGAAGGGCTACAACAATGATGGGAATGAGATGAATCAGCGCAATGTTTACAAGCTCTAAGTAGCCTTGAAAGAGCATACTAATGAGTGTAATAGCTCCTAAGACAGCTAACGCCGTTAAAATATAGTTATAGCGATGGAACAAGGCATATCCTCATGGTCTATTTGAGGTTATTATAGAGCAGAATGTATCAAAAAGTTATCAAAATGCTTACTTTTAGGATAAAATAATTTTCCCAAATTTTAAGGAGAATGAATGAAAAATCTGAAAGGATTTAGAGGAAAGTATTTTAGCCTAGCGGCGATACTTGCTTTAAATGCTACGATTGCCCTTGCCAGTGAAGGTCAAAGTGTCGTAGATAATCAAAAGCAATTGTATACCCCAAAAGCTGAAGCATCCTCAGAAACAACAGAAGTGCTCGAAGAAAGTAGTGCGCCTGTTGTGGTGATCTCAAAGAAGATCAAGGTCAGTGAAGTTGGTGCACCATTTGCATCTGAAGTGTATAACAAAAAAGAAATACAACAATCTCACACTCAAGATATCTACGAATTTTTAAATACCCAAACTTCTGTTACAACCATGCCAAGTTATGGAAATCCTTTTGCTCAAGCCATTGATATGCGTGGGTATGGACTTGGTACAGGATATGAAAATACAGTTATCACTCTCAATGGTAGACGTCTTAATAATATGGATATGTCTCCACAACTTTTATCTTCTATTCCTCTTGATAGCATCGAAAAAATAGAGATAATTAAAGGTAGTGGTTCAGTTGAATACGGTGATGGCGCGAATGCAGGAGCGATTAATATTATTACTAAAGATACTGATGGAGCAGTCATTAAAAGCTATATTGGCGATAATGGCTTATGGTTTGGCTCTTTAGGTCTTGGTGTGAAAGAAGAAAAATTTTCAATTTCGGGTTATATTGATGATTACAGCCATGATGGATTTAAACACGTATCAACAGATGGCACAAAAGATGAAAGTTGGAATCGTAATAAGTCAATTAGCGCGACATTAACGCCTATTGATGATCTTACATTTAATCTTGGCAAAACATTTTCGAAAATGAATGCAAATTATGCCAATGCGCTTACCCCTACACAGTATCAAAATAATGTTTATGCTATTCCAAATAGCAAATACACTGATATGAGTTATGAATCAGATGTTTTAAACTATGGGGCTCATTATAAAATAAACGACCGTTTTAGTGTAGATGCTCAAGTCTTTGATGAAGATAAAAAAGCTAATGCTTATTATGTCTCTTCTAGTGGTTCGATCAATGGATCATATGATTATAATAGCTACGATACAAAAATAAATTATACCGATGGAAATTTGAAAGCAGTACTAGGTTTACAATCATTTAATGGCGAAAAAGAGACGAAAAGTTCATGGTCTCCAACCAATACCATCACAAAAGACAATCTTGGTATTTATGGCAAGGTAGACTATACCTTTGGGCAAAATACGCTCTCCGCAGGTGCTCGTAATGAGAGTATCAAATATACCTTTCAGGACAGTGCATCAGATTTGAGTAAAACTTATTCAGAAAATGCGTATGATGTTGGCTATAACTATAAGTTAAATAGCAACATGTCTGTTTTCACAAATTACAATCATTCGTTTCAAGCACCTGATATTGACAGGTTATTTAGTGCAACCTATGATGCGTTTTGGAATTATGCTGGATCCGTTTTTAATGGTTTTATTGAACCGATGACCGCAGATACTATTAACCTTGGGTTTAATTATCTTACATCAAAAACTAAATTTAAAGCAACCCTGTTTTTCTCTTCTTTGGATAATGAAATTTACTATAATGCGGCAAATTTCACAAATACCAATCTCAAAGAGACAGAAAAAAAAGGGTTAGAACTTTCGAATACCTACTATATTCTATCGAATGTATTTACGATGCTTAATTATACATATGTAGATACAAAAATTATTGATGATGGTGCTAGTGGCAGTTATAATGGTAGAGAAATACCAGGCGTTTCACCTCATACTTTAAAAGTAGCCTTAGGTTATAATCCTGTTAAGCCAGTGTCGCTTTTAGTATCTGAAACCTATAAATCACGCTCTTATGCCATAGATGATTTTGATGGAAGCTATGGAAAGATGGAAAGCTATTATGTGACAGACGTATCCGCAACATATGCTTATAAAAATTATGAGTTTTTTGCTAAAGTGAATAATGTATTTGATACGAAAAATGCAATGTTCTCTGATAGTGGTTCTTCTTTAGGTGTCTACCCATTAAATTACGAGCGAACTTTCATGGTTGGCTTCAACGCGAGATTTTAATGCAACTAAACCTACGCCCTTATCTTTGGTATAAGCTACTCAACTCCCTCTTTTTTGGGCTTGCAGTAGGCAGTGTTTTTGTGCTTTATACACCGCTTGAACCCTCTGTATTTTCACTAGGAGGTATTGGGTTAGCCGTAGGTTTACTGGTTGTGGCGAAAGTATACGAGAAGATGATGAATCTTCTCGTTTTTTATCGCATAACGCTTTTGGTAGAGTTCTTGTCCTTGTTTATTGTTATAAGTTTTCTCATTTTTAAATATTCTTATGTCAATGTCCTCTTGATTTATGCCTCTTATCAGTTAACGTTTGTTTTTGGTAATTATCTTATGCGGATCGAAACACTTGCCTTAAAACGTACTATATTGCTCTCTTTTGCGGATGTTGTGAAACAAAAAGGCTATCTTGTAGGCATGGTACTTTCCTACGTTTTCTACAAAATCATCGAGTTCTTCGGCATTGTCGATAAACAGAGCCAAGTCTATTGTCTCCATGTAGGGCTTTTAGGTGTTCAAATCGTAATTATTCTCTTAGTTTTTAAAGCATTTCGTTCACGTTAAGCCTCTCTTTCAGGAATTATGATTACAATTAAGTAACTTGAAATATTAAGGATTGTGCTTGCATCGTGAAGAAAACACGTTGTTTCATATGTTTATCAAGACCTATGAGCAGTATAAAGAGAGAAAAGCCTTTATCTATAGGGTAGCAGATAAAGAATTTGAAGTAAGTTATGAAAAATTGTTTGAGGATGTTTTGGTTCTTTCTCGTGCTTTTAAAGCTAAAAAGGTCGAGAAAGGCTCTAAAGTCATGTTTTTGTGTGACAACCGCTATGAGTGGATGGTCACCGATCTTGCGCTTATTTCTCTAGGTGCGATTAGCATTCCAAGAGGCTGCGATACGCCTACACAGGAGTTAGAGTTCATTCTCTCTCATTCAGGCGCTGATTTTTTGATTGTTGAAGATGAACACATCTATATTCGTCATGAGATGATGTTAAACCATCTGAAACTCAAAGCTATTTTTATTGTGGAAGCACCCAAAGTACACTCTCTCTTAAGCAATCTTTACTCGTACAAAGATATTTTAAAAGACCGCATTATTCATTCCAATGAAATTGAAACCTTTATCGCAACCAAAGATGTGTTGGATGAAGAAGATATTGTCACGATCATCTATACATCAGGTACAACAGGTACGCCTAAAGGGGTTCCATTAAGCCATAAAAACATCATGTACAATGTCCGTGAGCTTCCTCCTTTAATTGCACTTCAAAGCAGCGATGTGTGGGTTTCTATTCTTCCTTCGTGGCATATATTTGAACGTGCTGCTGAATATGTTGCGCTTTCAAAAGGGAGTTGTACGGTTTATTCAACCATTAAAACATTTGCAAATGATCTTGAATATTACAAGCCCACATTGGTTGCAACAGTCCCTAGACTGTGGGAGTCGATGTATACGAAAATCAACACAGCATTAGAGAAAAAAGACCCCAAAAAAGCAAAGTTATTTAATAAATTGGTTGCTATCTCAGCTGCGTATAATAGGGTAGATCGCATTTTAAAAGATGAACTTCCGTGTTTTGAAAAACGCTTCTCTCTCTTGAGATATAAAGATAAAACGATAGCATTTATCCAACGTCTACTCCTTGCTCCTCTTAACGCTATTGCAAAGAAAAAATTGGCACTTGTGCAGGAAAAATTTGGCGGAAGATTGCGTTTGGCGATTAGTGGTGGTGGGGCTTTACCTGACTTTTTAGATGCATGGATTGATGCCATTGGAATTCGTATCGTCAATGCATACGGTATGACAGAATGTGCTCCAACCATTGCAGGACGAGCACTTCAATGCAATACCTTTGCAACCTTAGGTCTGCCAGTTCGAGACACAACTTTGAAAATTGTCAATAAAGAAGGTGATCAAGTTGGTGCTGGCGAAACAGGTGAACTATGGGTGAAGGGTGAGCAAGTGTTTAAAGGCTATTACTCAAACCCTGAAGAAAATGCTAAAAGTTTTAGTGATGATGGCTTTTTTAAAACAGGGGATCTTGGAAAGCTGACCCTTAAAGGAGAGCTGGTTATCACAGGGCGTTCTAAAGAAATTATCGTGCTTGCCAGTGGTGAAAATGTTGATCCTAGCCGTATAGAGTCCACCATAGCGATGTTGCCATTTATCACCGATGCTATTTTGGTTGGGCACACCAAAAAAGGGCTTGGTGCACTCATCGTACCTGATTTTGAAAAGCTCAAAGAGTATGTTGCGGTTCATTTTAACAAAGCCGTTCATAACATTGAACAAGTGATGGAAGATAAGCAGATTGTTGCTAAGATTAAAAGTGAGATGAATGATCTTTTACATCAAGGGCAAGGATTTAAGCCGTTTGAAAAATTGCAAAATATTCATTTTTTAGAAAAAGAATTTACCGTTGGTGAAGAACTGACCAATACATTTAAAAAGAAGCGTCACGTAATAGAGAAAAAATACAAAGAGATTATCGACAAATTTATTCATTAAAGGGGCTATTATGGCAAAAGTCACATCGTATGGAGCCGCTTCCATGGTTACAGGTTCATGTCACTTGTTAGAGATTCAATCGATCAAAATTTTAATTGATTGTGGAATGATTCAGGGTGAGCTTTGGAAGAGTAACTACGAGCCTTTCCCTTTTGATGTTCCCTCTATTGATTATTTAATTTTAACACACGCCCATATTGATCATATCGGTAGGGTTCCTAAATTGGTTAAAGAAGGATTTCGGGGCGAAATTATCTCAACGGATGCAACGCTTGATATTGCTTATATCATGCTTTTAGACAGTGCAGGATTGCTTCAAGAAGAGTACGAAACCCAACTTCGAAAAGCACTGCGCCGTGGTGAAGAGAACAGTGTGCAAGAACCCCTTTACACGAAAGAGCACGTTGAACAACTCTTTACTAAAAAGATGCGTCGTGTCAAATACGATGAAGTCATCACATTAGCTCCTTTTTTGAAGATTGCTTTTCACAATGCTGGGCATATTATGGGAAGTGCTTTTGTAGAAGTGAATTATGAAGAAGATACCTTGCATAAAAGTGTTGTCTTTTCAGGCGATCTTGGAAGTAAAAATCGTTTGTTACTCAATCATCTGAGCACCATCGAACATGCGGATACCCTTTTTATCGAATCAACGTATGGTGATAGAGAACATAGGGCGTTAGATGAGAGTATTAAAGAGTTTAAAGAAGCGGTTATTCAAACCCTTGCTGAAGGAGGCAATGTTGTTATCCCTTCGTTTGCCTTGGAGAGAACCCAAGAAATTTTGTGGTTGTTGCATCAGATGCATCAAGCGGGAGAATTGCACAATTGCCACGTCTTTTTAGACAGTCCTTTAGCCATCGAGGCAACAAAGATTTATCAAAAGTACCCTGCACAGCTCAATCAAACGCTAGGGCTACGTGTCAGCCTTGGGGATGATCCGTTCTCCTTTCCTGAACTTCACGCAACACCTCGTAAAAAAGACTCTATGGAAATTAACGAGGTTGAAAAGCGCGCTATTATTATCGCTGGAAGTGGTATGTGTAATGGTGGAAGAGTGCTACATCATCTTAAACAACGCATTTGGAATCCTAAAAATGCCATTATTTTTGTAGGGTTTCAAGTTAAAGGAACATTGGGGCGTGATATCATCGATGGAGAACAGTTTATTCGCATTTACGGTGAAGATATTAAAGTGCGTGCGAAACTCTATACCATCAATGGTCTCTCAGCACATGCCGATAGGGCGGATATGCTCTCTTGGATTAAGCAGATAAAAGGGCTCAATACGATTTATTTGATTCATGGCGAAATAGATAAATTGGAGCTTTTTAAAGCCTATTTAAAAGAAAATGTCGAAAGCAAAGTCCATATTGTTAAAAAAGCAGAGTCGATTTATCTTTAAAATTGACAATTCTAATTTGAAAATGTTATAGTTTATTTTGACTTAGTTTATTGCTTCCTAATAGGGTCTATAAGCTTCAATGCCCTTGTGGCTCGTGTCGTTAAAATAGCTTTAGAAAGAGTCCTAGAAAATGATTAGAGCAATGTTGTACCGTGTATCTTTATTACAAGCTTTAGCGGTGATGATTATTATCTCACTGCTATTGCCACTGCCTCTTTTGATGCTAACGTATGTCAATAGTACCTACAAAAACAAACAAGAAGCTTTCACAACACTTAACACCAAAAAATTCAATCTCTCTTCGGCTGTTTTTGTGGAGTCTTTATGGAATTTTTATCCAGAGTTGGGACAAAAAATGCTCGATCAGCTTCTGCTTGATCCTAATGTGCAGTTTGTCTATGTTAAAGACAGCGATGAAAAGCTTTTTCTAGGTTGGGAAAAAAAAGAAAGGGTTTCTAACAACGATGACACACTATTTTTAAACAAGACATTGGAAAAAGACAATGTCGTTGTAGGTTCATTGGAAATGGGCTTTAAACGTCAAGATCTTATTGATTCTGTGATGTCTGATTTAACGCTTTTTGGCACCATGCTCTTTTTTCAAGTTCTCTTTTTAGTCCTTGTGATCTCATGGATCTATTACTATAAAATCATTCGTCCTATTAGACGTTTGGTGGGGCATTCTAACCTATTAGCGCAGCAAAAGCTTGATGAGCCATTTCATTGGGATGAAAACGATGAAATCGGTACTTTGGGTTTGGCTTTAGACAAGACACGCATTAAACTTAAAGGTTTTTTTGAGACACTCAAACATGAAAATGAGATGTTGGATGAAAAGGTCAAACTACGCACCAAAGAGCTTGAAGACGCAAGCCGTTATAAATCTGAATTTTTAGCCAATATGAGTCATGAGATCCGTACACCAATGAATGCCATTATGGGGATGTCGCATTTGCTGAGTAAAACAGCGATGAACAGTACCCAAGCCAGTTATGTTGGAAAAATCAAAGAGGCATCATCCGTATTACTTCGCATTATCAACGATATTTTGGACTTTTCAAAAATTGAAGCGGGGAAAATGGAGATTGAAAGCATTGCTTTTGATTTGCACAAAGAGCTGAAGAAAAGCTGTTCGATTTTTTCAGTACTTGCTAAAGAGAAAGGGGTCGACTTTCAGTGTGATTTTGTAGATACAAACCGCTTTTTTAAAGGTGATCCGTGCAAGATTATGCAAATTGTCAATAACTTTTTAAGCAATGCCATCAAATTTACCAAAGAGGGCGCTGTCATTTTAAGCGTAAGCGAACAGGTGCATGAAAACCATACCGCGACCTTAACGTTTCATGTCAAAGATAGTGGGATGGGTATACCCAAAGAGAAACAGTCACTGCTTTTTAAAGCATTTGGACAGCTTGATGCTTCTATTACACGAAAGCATGGTGGAACAGGGCTTGGGCTTTTCATTTGTACGCAACTAGCAGATATGATGCAAGGACGTATTAGCTTAGAGAGTGAAGAGGGCAGAGGAAGCCTTTTCAGCCTAAGCGTAATACTTCCTATTGTTAAAGGCTTAGACATCCAACATGAAAATAGTACAGGTGCTTATGAACCTTTACGTATTTTACTCATTGAAGATCAGAAAAAAGTGAGTGATACACTTTGTGAGTTTATTAAGTCCTTTGGTTTCTTTGTCTCAGCACACAAAAGCAATGAAGATATTGCCGTGAAGATCAAGAGTGCAATGAAGCCTTATCATATGGTTATTCTTGACTATGAACTTGCAAAGGGAATGAATGGCGTTGATTTTTACACACAGTTGGTGCAGCAAAATAGCCAAGAGGTACTGCCTCCTTTCTTGATGATTGCAACCAATGATGACGCAGAACTTAAAAATCGTATTTTTAATACGGGGATCAAATCTTTACTCAAAAAGCCAATCAATCCTTCGATGCTTTACGATGAATTGGTGACATTATGCTCACTGAGTGCTCAAACACCACTTTTTGATCCTTCTAAGATTGATCTTTCTTCTAAACGTATTTTGATTGTTGAAGATAATGACATCAACCTTGAAGTTGCAACCTATCTACTCAAAGAGACACATGCTAAAATTGAAGTAGCACGTAATGGTTTGGAAGCCGTTGAGATCATTCAAGAGCAAGTACACCCCTTTGATCTTATTTTGATGGATGTGCAGATGCCCATTATGGATGGCTATGAAGCAACACGGATTATCCGCAAAGAATTAAACATTTTAACGCCTATTGTGGCTATGACAGCCAATGTTATGATCCAAGATATTGAGAAATGCCTTGCTGCTGGCATGGATGCGCATATTGGGAAGCCTTTTGAAGTGGAAGACTTTTATGGCACCCTTTTAGAGGTTTTACATGTAAGCCTCTCCATTACGCCTAAACAACAAACCGCAGCTAAAAAACGTGCTATGGCTCCTTTTGCTAAAAAAGAGGCAATCAAAAAACTAGGTGACAATGAAGCATTATGGCAAAAACTCTTCAACAGTTTCTTTGAAACCTATTTAGAAATGCCTCAAAAGCTGCAAGATCTTATTGCAAAGCAAGAACTAACGCTTTTGATTGATTACGTACATACGGTAAAAGGGTTGAGTGGAACTGTCGGTCTTTTACGTTTAGAGCAAAAACTTGGAGAACTTGAGCAGTTTTTAAAAGAGCATCAAACATTTCAAGAGCTTCCTTTGTCACCTATTTTAGAAGAGCATCGTACGGTAATGAGCCTGCTCCAAAAAGAGTATGAGCAACTCAATACTCCTCTTAATGAGAAGCAAAGTCTATTGGATGAATCCAACGCGCCTGAAAAGGAATTGTTGCTGGAGCTTAAAATGGCTCTTGAATTCTCAAATGTCTCTAAGGTCAATACACTTTTAGAAGAGCTTGCCACACATGCCAAGCTACATGAAGATGAAGCGTTTAAAGCGCTTCTTTTAGCATGTAAAAACTTTGATTTTGAAACAGCCTTGGAGAGCTTGGAGCGTTTAAGCAAGGATATAAAAAATGGCTAAAATTTTAGTGATCGACGATACGCCCGAATACATCGAAATGCTCAGTTCTATTTTGAGCGAATATGAAGTGTACGCTACAAAAGAGGGAAAAAAAGGGATTCTTTTAGCGGAATCTGTTCTCCCAGACCTTATTTTACTTGATATTAATATGCCACTTATGACAGGTTACGAAGTGTGTCGCAGACTTAAACAGATGGAAAAAGTTCGTCATATCCCTGTCATTTTTCTCACCGCCAATGATGGAAGTGACTATGAAGAGATAGGCTTCAATTTAGGCGCGGTTGATTTTATCTCCAAGCCTTTTCATGCGAGTCTTTTAAAAGCCAGAGTGAGAACGCACGTCTCATTGTATCAACTTCAGTCAAATCTACAAACCCAAGTCGAGAGTCAAACGGAAGAGATTCGTAAACTCAACCATGAAATGACCTATCTTTCAGCCTCTATTGCAGAGCTAAAATCTAAAGAAACAGGACAACATCTAAGGCGTGTCGCAGAATTTTGCTATCTCTTTTGTAAATTTCTTGGTCATGATGAAGCCGAATGCGAAAAGATTAAAATGGCAGCTGTATTGCATGATATTGGTAAAGTGGGCATTAGTGATGAGATACTCAATAAACCTGATAAACTCAATGACGAAGAGTGGGTTGTTATGAAACAACACTCAGTCATGGGCTATGAAATGCTCATTGACTCTGAGTTTGAACTGATGCGTTTGGCTGCAACCATCGCATTAGAACATCATGAACGATGGGATGGAGAAGGTTACCCTTATGGCAAAAAAGGCGATGCTATCTCATTGGTTGGACGTATTTGTGCGGTATCCGATGTTTTTGACTCGCTTTTAGACAAACGTGTTTACAAAGAGCCTTGGGAAGAAAAAGTTGTACGAGACTATTTCGTGATGATGAAAGGATTGCAATTTGATCCTAATATCACCGATATTTTGCTTGAAAATTTTGACATGTTCATATACACATGGAAGTCTCTTCAACGTTCTAGGAATGGGCAGTGAAACAGTTTTTGCTCATAGCTTTTCTTTCATTTAGTTTATGTGCAGAAGTCTTTAAGGTGTATACTGAGCAAAGTCCTCCCTATAATTTTTTAGAAAATGGCAAGGTGAAAGGATTCTCTACGGATCTTGTTGAAGAACTGTTTATTAAAAATGGACATCAGTTTTCTGATAACTCCATTCAGCTTTTACCTTGGGCACTAGGCTATAATAAAGTTTTAAATGATGAACATTCAATGATATATAGCATCGTACGTTCACCTGAGCGTGAAGCGCTCTTTCAATGGGTTGGTCCTATTGGAAAAATGACACTAGGTGTCATTGCGAAGAAAAGTACACACCTTAAGGTTACCACTCCCGCTGTTCTGCATCGCTATAAAATTGCGACCATCCCCGATACTGCTTCAGAAAAAGCACTGTTAGAGCTTGGTTTTCGTTTAGAAAATTTGGAACGTTTTTCAAACCGTACATCGCAGCTTAAAAAACTTAAAGAAAACCGTATTGATGCGATTGCCTTTAGTGTTGAAGGGGCTTTTTCATTGCTCAAAGAGATGGGATGTGATGTTTCGGAATACGAAGTTGTTTATGTGCTTAAAGAGTGTGATCTCTACGTTGCTTTTCATAAAGATACAAATCCCCAGACGATTGCATTCATGAATGAAACCCTCAAAACCCTCACAAAATAGAGTCTAAATTTTCTTTATATCTTTTTCAAGCGAAGTAGAGTATAGTTCGAAAATAAGAGAAAGGAGCTATCATGCAAATCAATGCTACTGCCATGACGGCTATGTCCAACTGGATGAATAACAGCGCAAACAATGTTGCCAATGTCAATACTGAGAAGTATGCTGCAACCCAAACAACCATTACCAATCAAAATAATGCAGTGGTTGCACAAAGCAATCCAACTGAAAACACTACAGACTTAGCCCGTGAGTTTACTGATCAAATTGCACTTGAAACGAGCTTTGAGGCCAATACAAAGCCAATTCAAGCACAAGATGAGATGTTGGGTAGTTTGCTTGATATGAAAGCGTAATTAGACAATTAACATTGCATCGCCGTAAGAGAAGAAACGATACTTCTCTTTGACGGCTTCTTCATAGAGTTCTAGCGTTTTTTCAATGCCCACAAATGATGCCACTAACATAATCAATGTTGATTTTGGAAGATGAAAATTGGTTAAGAGATGATTGACCCGAATGGGTAAATTTTCTGGATGTAAAAAGAGATCACATTTTCCATGTGGCTCTTTGGTACGTGCAAAATATTCCACCGTTCGTGTCACGGTTGTGCCCACTGCTAAAATATCTTTCGAACTTTCAATAAGCTTACACGTCTCATTTGGGATGGCATAAATCTCAGAGTGCATGACATGGTCGTAAATGTGTTCAGCTTCGACGGGTTTAAAGGTTCCTGCTCCCACATGAAGGGTTAAAAAGTGTGTTTCATACCGTTTTTTAAGCGTCTCAAACATGCTGTCTGTAAAGTGTAATGAAGCGGTTGGCGCCGCAACGGCACCTTGCTCTTTAGCAAATACTGTTTGATAATCCACGCTGTCTTCATTGGTATCTTCACGCTTGATGTAAGGTGGAAGTGGAATATGCCCGATTCTATCTAAAACGTCAAAAAGAGCTTTGGTATGCAGTGGTTTTTCTTCTTGGATAAAAGCAACAATACGCGTACCATCCTCTTTAAGCTCTACAATTTCTGCTTGCAAATGCTCATCAAAAAAGAGATGTGTTCCTTGTTTGACTCTGCCTCTGATGTAAACAGAATAGAGGTTTTCTTGAAGAGGTGCATTGAGCAGTACTTCGACTTCTCCACCACTCTCTTTTTTACCAAAAATACGTGCTTTAACCACTTTCGTGTCATTGAGTAAAACAGCAATATTTGAGGGTAAAAAATGAAAAAGTTCTTTAAAAAGAGTATGAGTAATCGTACCATTTGCGCGATTATATACCAAAAGCCTCGCTTCATCCCTCGGTTCTATGGGATGTGTAGCGATAAGCTCTGGTGGAAGTGTGTAATCGTAGGTAGATTTTAAAAGCGGGTCTATGGTCTATTCCTCGTTCTTTGGTTCACTGTTTTCTTCAGTGGTTTCATTATCTTCTTCAGGTGCAACATAAGGATTCACTGCTTTTGCAACGAGAATAGAGATACCGTACAAGAGGATTAGTGGTCCAGCCATTAAAAATTGTGAAAGGATATCTGGAGGCGTTAAAATACCCGCAGCGATGAAGATAATAACAATAGCATATCGGAAAAAGTCTTTTAAGCCTTTATCATCAACAAGCCCCAATTTAGCGAAGAAAAAGATGATAACGGGCATCTCAAAAGAGAGTCCAAATCCTACTAAAAATTTTGTAAAGAAGCCCACATATTCGCCAATGCTAGGAAGTGCTGTAAAGAGGGCACTACCAAAAGCGACTAAAAATTCAAAGGCAAGTGGTACAACAACATAATAACAAAAAGATGCACCTATGAGGAACATCATGGTAGCAGCAGCTACAAAAGGAACGACCAGTTTTTTTTCATTATCATAAAGACCAGGCGCAACAAAAAGCCAAAATTGCCAAAAAATCACAGGTAAAGAAAGAATAAATCCTGCAAAAAAGGCGACTTTCATAGCCGTAAAGAAAGGCTCTTGAACGCCAGTAAAAATTACATTGCTACCCTGTGGTAAAACAGCCTTTAGAGGCGCGATCATCCATGCCAAAATAGGTTGCCAAAAAGCGAAGCAGATAAGAAACATTACAAGAATGACGATTAGCGAAACGGAAAGTCTTTTACGAAGTTCTGCTAAATGGGGTTTTAACTCATCAAACATTATACATTTTCCTCTTTTTTTGTCTCTTTAGGTGTCTCAATTACTTGAACTGGGATCGGTTCTGGCGCTGCAGAAGATGGTGCATCAAGCGTTGCACTTTCTTTAACACTATTTTCCAGTTCTTTTAAAGAGTCATTAACCCCTTGAGTTGTTTTTTTAATCTCTTCAAGTTCATCAAAGGTAATGATTTTTCGCGCACTGGTGGCTGCTTCATCGAGTTTTTTCTTATAAGTAAGTGCTTCATCTTTAAGCTCTTGGATTTTCATCTCTTGCTCAAAGCTACTTTTGACGTCGTTGATGCTGTTTTTAAATGATTTGAAAAATTTTGCACCTTTGACCATCGCATCAGGAAGTTTTTCTGGCCCTAAGAAAATAATAGCAATGATGGCTATAACAAGGATTTCTCCTATTCCCATTCCAAACATAAAAGGTACCGCCTCGAAGTTAAATTGAAGTTGGATTTTAGCTGAATTTTTATCAAAATAGTATAAATGTCACAAACGTACAGTATAATGGACTTCAACCAAAAACCGATCAGCAGGAGTGAATCGATGCGCGTTAGCATAAGTCCATTACGAATAGTGCTTATTTATGCTCTTTTTGCAACGCTATGGATACTCTTTTCAGATCATGTTGTAGAATATTTTGTAGATAATGTTGCGTTAGTAACAGCAATGCAGACCTACAAAGGACTTTTTTTTGTTGTTGTAACCTCCTTACTACTTTATGGGTTGATTAAAGCAAAAATTCTCCAAATTGTCTCAATGCAAAAGAAGCTCAAAGAACATAAACAACGTTTAGAGTATGTTATACAAGGGGCTAATCTTGGCTATTGGGATTGGGATTATGTCAATCATAAGCATGTGGTCAATGATATTTGGCTCTCTTTTTTAGGTTTAAAACGTAACGATATTGATGAACTGGATACAGATTGGACGGAGCGCATTCATCCTGAAGATCGCCTTATTGCAAAAAATGCAGTTGAAAATACCATAAAACACAATTTGCCCTATGTCATTGAGTTTCGTATGCGACATCGTGATGGGCACTGGGTGTGGATTGAAGGCTCGGGTGCTGTGGTTGAACGTGATGAAAAAACGGGTGATCCTCTAAGGCTGGCGGGAACACATCGAGATATTAGTAGTCGTAAGAATGCTCAAAAAGAGATGCTCTTTTTAGCGCTCAATGACCCTCTTACTAAATTACCTAATCGCGTTTACCTGAAACAAGAACTTGAAAAGCGCCTGATTGAGGAACCAACATTATGCTTCTTATTTTTAGACTTAGATCGCTTTAAAACAATCAATGATATGTATGGACATACCACGGGAGATAAAGTAATTCAAGTGGTTGCAGAGCGCCTTAAATCTTCACTTCAAGAGTCTGATTTTATTGCGCGTGTAGGGGGTGACGAGTTTGTGATTTTAACGCGTGAACATTTACATGTAGAGGCATTATGTAATAGACTTATCCAGAGTTTAGAAATCCCTATAGAAATTGGAAATGAGCAGTTTAGGCTCAATGCAAGTATGGGTGTGACATGTTCTCCAAAAGATGGCAGCAGTTTTGAGACACTCTTCAAAAATGCCGATACTGCTATGTATGAAGCTAAAAATAGCCTCCAAAAAAGCTATGTTTATTACACTCCTTCTATGACAGAACAACTTCTAAATATATCGAAGCTTGATAATGAACTCAAACATGCTATTGAAAATGACGAGTTTGTCGTTTATTATCAGCCACAGATCAATCTTCATACCAATCGAATGATAGGCTTAGAAGCACTTGTAAGATGGCAGCATCCCGTTGAAGGGATAATACCTCCCAATAATTTTATTGGTAGAGCTGAGGAGACGAGGTTGATTATTTCTCTTGGTCTATTGGTGTTTAAAAAATCGTTAATGCAAATGAAAAAATGGGATGAACAAGCTTTCTTTGATGGTGTGATGGCAATTAATATCTCTAGTGTTCAAATTGAAGAGGAAAATTTTGTGGAATCCATAGAGGTTATACGCCAAGAAATCGGTATAAATGCACAAAGAATTGAACTCGAAGTAACAGAGAGTTGTTTTATGAATAACCCCGATCAAGTCTCTAAAACGTTACAAAAGCTGGAAAACTTAGGCTATAAAATCTCGATTGATGATTTTGGAACAGGCTATTCGTCGCTTAGCTATCTTAAACAGTTACCATTGCATAAACTCAAAATTGATCGCTCTTTCATTAGAGATTTACCACACGATACCGATGATCAAGCGATTTCAAAAGCCATTATTGCTTTGGGAAAAACATTAGAGCTTGAAGTCCTCGCCGAAGGCGTTGAGACAGAAGAGCAAAAAGCATTTTTGATTGAAAATAGGTGTGATAGTATGCAAGGCTATCTTTTCGCAAAACCTCTTAGTGCCGAAGTTTTAGAGGCAACGTTTCGTCAAAACTAACTTTTAGCTCCTTTTTTGTACAATAAGCCCATTTTAATTACATCACATAGGGCGAACAATCCATGGAAAATTTAGACGCAGTGTTAAAAAAACATAAGTTAACCAAAGACGAATATGAAAATATTTTGAACATTTTAGGACGTGAGCCTAATATGCTAGAGATCGGTATCTTCTCATCCATGTGGAGTGAGCACTGCTCTTACAAATCCAGTAAAAAATATCTGAATGGTTTTCCAACCAAAGCACCATGGGTTATTCAAGGACCAGGTGAAAATGCAGGTGTTATTGATGTCGGCGATGGTATGGCAGCCGTCTTTAAGATGGAGTCTCATAACCACCCAAGTTTTATCGAGCCTTATCAAGGTGCGGCAACAGGTGTTGGCGGCATTTTAAGAGACGTCTTTACCATGGGTGCTCGCCCTGTTGCAAACATGAACTCGCTTCGTTTTGGTAATGTTACCAACAATGACGATACTTCCCATCATCAACGTTACCTTGTACGTGGTGTTGTTGCGGGCATCGGTGGATACGGTAACTGTATGGGTGTTCCAACCATCGGTGGAGAGACTTTCTTTGATGAGAGCTATAATGGTAACATTTTGGTTAATGCGTTTACACTTGGTCTTGCAAAAAGTGATGAAATTTTTTACGGCAGAGCTGAAGGCATCGGCAATCCTGTTGTGTATGTTGGTTCTAAAACAGGTCGTGATGGTCTTGGTGGTGCTGTTATGGCAAGTGATAGTTTTACCGAAGCCAACAAAAGCCTACGTCCAACCGTACAAGTAGGCGATCCATTTGCTGAAAAACTTTTACTTGAAGCATGTTTAGAGCTCTTTAAAACAGACTATATCGTAGGTATCCAAGATATGGGTGCTGCGGGCTTGACATCGAGTTCATTTGAGATGGCAGGACGTAGTGGTAGCGGTATGATCATGCACTTAGACAAAGTTCCTGCACGTGAAGAGGGTATGCAACCGTTTGAATTTATGCTCTCAGAATCACAGGAACGTATGCTCATCTGTGCTAAAAAAGGGTATGAAGATAAAGTGGTTGACATCTTTAGAAAATGGGATCTCAACGCTGAAATCATCGGGGAAGTAACCGCAACGGGCAATATGGAACTCTTCTGGCATGGTGAGAGAGTGGCGGATATGCCAGTACAACCTGTGAGCGAGCAAGCACCAATTTACGATAGACCAACAAAAGAGCCAGCGTACTTAGCTTCTATTAAAAACACAACGATTAACGATTTTGCAAAAGTGGATAACCAAAAAGCGTTCGATACACTTTTAAATTCCGTCGAAGTCAGTGATAAATCATGGATTTTTGACCAATACGATTCAACCGTTCAAACCAATACGATTAAAGCCCCTGGTAGCCTTGATGCAAGTGTGATTCGCATCAAAGAAAACGGTAAAGCACTTTCAATGAGTAGCGACTGTAACCCACGTTATAACTACATCGACCCTAAAATGGGCGCTGCTGCGGCAGTTGCTGAGAGTGGAAGAAACGTTGCGATGAGTGGTGCTAGACCTCTTGCTATTACAGACTGTCTAAACTACGGCAATCCTGAAAACCCAGAAGTTATGTGGCAGTTTGCAGAGGGCTGTTACGGCATCAAAGAGGCATGTGCAAAACTAAACACACCTGTTGTCAGTGGTAACGTATCTCTTTACAATGAGACCAATGGCATTGGCGTTTTCCCAACACCTGCCATCGTGATGGTAGGTTTGAATGATGATGCAAACAAAACACTTCCATCAAGTTTCCAAAATGAGGACGCGAGCCTTTATCTTATTGGTGAGACCAAAAGTGACTTTGGTGGTAGCTTGTATATGAAAGAGCTGTTTGGCAAAGTTGAAGGTACCCTGGCTCCTCTTGATTATGACAAAGAGCTTAAACTATGGGAACTTGTGATTGAAGCAAATAAAAAAGGCTACGTGAGCGCTGCTAAAGATGTCAATGTGGGTGGTATCGCTATTGCTCTGGCTAAAATGGCAGCTAAAAGTGGCAAGGGTGTTACGGCAAGTATTGCCCTTAATGATGTAAGAGATATTTTTGCAGAGAGTTTCTCACGTGCTATCATTGAAGTCAACAATGAATCTGGTTTTGAAGCAATGGCTAGAGAGATCGGTATCAGCGTTGTTAAAATTGGTATGGTTGGTGGAGTAAATTTGACGTGTAATGATATTTCAAAATCTGTTGAAGCCATTAAAGAGCGTTATTTCAACCGTTTTGCTGAAGTTATTGAGCAAGACATCTAAAAAATTTCAAGAGGTGCGAAAGCACCTCTTCCTTACTACAAGAATTCTTAATACGCTTTTAATGCAAAGCTCTAAAAGCTACGCTAACGCTGAGTTTTCCTCGGCGGAATGCCCACGCACCCTTGGTGCTTTTACTTCTTGCCAATTTAACTCTCTTTTTCTGCCAATTTATTGGTTAGCTTTAGTGCTATCTCGCAATTCAAGCTTTGCTTGGATTGTGTGTAAAATCAAAATGTTCCATATGCCACAAAAAAGGCGATATTCATACATTGAGGTTGAGCAGCTCCACCTTTAGAAGGGCAGCGTTTCATATACGTGTTGATTTTTTTGCCATCTTTATGCGTGAGCATAGGGTAGGTGAAGTTCATATAGTCCAAGATATTTTTGCCATTAGAATGGTGGATAAATTCAACCGTTCCATCTACTTCTACTTTTGTGACAATGCCCACATGGGTGATGTTTTCAGCAACGTTAACTACAGGCTGTTTTGCAGGTGATTTCTCTTTACCTTTTGTTTTTTGTGTTTTTACAGCAGGTCTGCGTTCAGTGTTTTCAAAAAAGACAAGGTCTCCAATATTAGGGAGTTTTGCTTCAAACGCTTTGCCTTTTTTTGACATCAGGTTGAACATTGCGCGAGATTTTCGAGCATTGTCATAGCTTTGACTGAGCTCTTTATTGTCATAAAACGGTAGTCCTGATTTAAAATTTACCAGATTGACAAATCCTGAACAATCCCCTCCATCTCGTTTTCCAAGATACATCATCGCATTTTCAACAATGGATTCACGTTTGGAGAGTTCTGGTACTGAGCGTAAGTCAAAGCTTTCACGTTCTTTTTTAAGAAAAAAATCTTTGGTTGGCTTCTCTTCAAGGTATATCTTAGGCTCTGCAAGTTCTTGTTGCATCCCCGCAACCGCAGGAGAGACTTCCACACTTTTGGGTGCGCACCCACATAATAACAAAGCGATTAAACTACATGAAATAAGTCTCATTTGATTTTCCCATAAGCACTAAAATAAGCAGGGGCTAAACATTGATGCCCCTCATTTTTAGGACATTTTTCCATATAGGAGTTGACCGCTTTATTGTCATACATCGCAACAGTTGGATAGTTAAGATTCATCTGGCTAATCAAATTTTTTCCTTTGGTGTGGTGAATAAAATAGATGGTTTCATCAGGATCAATTTTAGTAATGATACCAATATGAGTGATATTGTCAATGCTTTTTTTTGCTTTGGCATATCGTTTTACGGTGTTTGCAAAAAAGATCAAGTCTCCAACTTTGGGCTTTTCTTGGTAGAGACGGTTTTGATCTTCTAAAAGATTGTAAATGGCAAGAGAACGTCTTGCATCCTCAAAATAACCATTCAATTCTGCTGTTGTAAAATAGGGTTCGATGCTCTCTTTATTGACAAGGCTTACAAAGCCTGAGCAGTCTCCGCCATCTTTTTTACCTTGGTGTTTGAGTGCATTTTTGATGATTTCTTGACGTTTAGGAGTATCGTCTTTGACTTGCGGCAGCTCAGGAGCATTTTGTGTAAACTCTTTTTGAGCGCAACCGCTTAACAAAAACAAGCATGCGCATAAGGCAAATAGGTACTGTCTCATTCAAATCCTCATAAAAATGTGCGGCATATTAACTATTTTTACCTAAAATTTTGGTACAGCAATATGACGCTCAAGCGCATCAAGCCATTCTCGTTGGCTATGATCGTATGTCTTTATCGTAACATGATTTTCCTCTAAAAACAGCGAATTTGTCCAAATGACCTCTTTGTTCATGTCACTGTTGTGGATGTTGGTGACATGTTCGTACTGATTAATCTTTGAGGCAAAACTAGGTTCTTTAGCAGATGTGTGTGTATGTCCACTGACCCATAAAAAGAGTTGAGGGTTGGCTTGAAGCAGTTCATGAATTTTCTTTTTGGGTTGAGCGACAAAATTGGGAGTATTCACCCAACGGTTATACGTCTCCAAGGTGTTCTCTAAGGGTGCATGGAAAAAAACAATGGTGGGCATTTTGGAGTGCATTTTAAGTTCATGCTCAATCCATGTCAATTGTTCAGAAGAGATCTCAGCCAGATGGTCTGGATTGTCCGCGGAGAGAAAAAGAAGCAGATAAGGCTCTTTAACTACGCTGTAGTAGAGTTTTGGAAGATTAAATGTATTTTGAAAGCGCTTTAGTTTGGCTTCTTGAATCTCACGAGGAGCGTGTTGGAGCTTTTCATTGCTATCTAACTCATCAGAATAAATAAAATCATGGTTTCCTGTAATAACCCAAAGAGGTTTGGTCAGTTGTGAAAAGTAGGCTTTTACATAAGCATACTCTTCTTGTGTACCTGTTTTTGAGCAAAGATCACCCATGGCTACGACCATATCCACGTTTTCCCATTGATTGATATGTTCTAAAACATGCTCTTTCATTTGGGGGTGCTTTCCTGGAAGATGAGGGTCGCCAAGAATGACGATATGCGTACCACCATAGAGACTTAGGGCTGTTAAAAACCCTAATAGTAAATGTTTTATCATAAGCTATTCATCGCCTTTTGCATTCGATTTAAAATTGCTTCTAAAACACTTTTCTGTGTTCCAAAGTTTAATCGTACAAAATTTTTGTCGCCAAAAGGTTCCCCATCACTCAGACCTACACCGTATTGCAAGAAAAATTCATAAGGGCTTTCTACATGAAGAGCCGATGCATCAATCCACGCTAAAAATGTTGCCTCTTGGTCTAAGAGCTTTAGTTTTGTATTGTGTGCCACAAAGGCTTGTACCATTTTGAGATTTTCCGCTAAGTAGAGACGTAACTCGCTAAGCCACGCATCGCCTTCAAGGTAAGCGGCTTTGAGTGCCGTAATGCCCAAAAGATTGATACCTCCGACCATACTGCCCATCGTCTTTTTAAAGCTTTTACGAAGATCCGCATTGGGGATGATGGCAAAGGAAGCTTGAAGCCCTGCAATGTTAAAGGTTTTGCTTGGTGCCATAAGCGTAATACTTTTTTGTGCTAAGGACTCACTAAGGGAAGCGATAGGAATATGTTTTGCCTCTGGGTTCAATAGTAAATCAGCATGAATTTCATCCGAACAGATCGTAAGGTCATGTTTGAGACAAAATGCACCCAGTTGCTCTAATTCCGCTTTGCTAAAAACGGTTCCTGCTGGGTTATATGGATTGCAAAGCATAAAGAGTTTACATGTAGGCTTTATCGCTTTTTCCATTGCTTGAAAATCAAGTACCCAACGGTTGTTTTCCTCTTTCATACGAATGGCTAATACTTCTTTATTGGCATGCTTAGGTGCTTTGATAAAATGCGGATAAATAGGCGTGGTTGTCATAACGCTTTCTCCTTCATTTGCTAGACATGCAATATTCATGCTACTGACAACACCATGCGTAAAGACGAGCCACTCTTTTTTAATCTCCCAATAGTAATGACGTTTGAGAAAAGCGATAATCGCATCATACGTCTCATCATCAATGTCTGTATAGCCAAAAACACCCTCATTGACTCTTTTTTGAAGCGCTTCAATAACGCAAGGAGGTGATTTAAAATCCATATCGGCAACCCATGCAGGGATGACATCAGTTCCTTTATATTTGTTCCATTTTTCGCAAGGCGTTTTGGTTCTATCGACGATCTCATCAAAATTAAACATCAAAATTGTCCTTATTTTTAGTGTAATGATTGTAACATATTTTCCCAATTTGAACTTTAGATACAAAGGTGAAAAAATGACCTATGTCATTATTGCAGTGGTTATTATTATATTTTATTTCCTCACAAAAAACTATCAAACTGAGGCGTATCAGCATATTAATGTGGATGTAAAGCAGACACTCAGGGGAGATCTTGCTGAACATGAAGCTGGACTTTTGGTCTCACTTATGGCGAAAGTGGCTAAAGCGGATGGTAGAGTGTGCGAACTGGAAGCAGAGCTTTTAAAGCACACTTTTAGTGATATTGCACGTGTGTTTGAAGAGAGCGAAAGTATACGTGAAACACTGAAAAGCATTTACGAAAAAGAGCTAAAAAGCTTTGATAACACGCTGATTGTCTCTCAAAAGTATCTCCGACTCACTAAAAATGATTATACCAAACGTCTCAAAGTGATGGAGTACCTACTCAATCTTGCGTTTATTGACAACAGCTTTTCGCAAGCGGAGTTTATGATTACCGAAGATATTGCCAATGCGTTAGAAATCAAACGGTCAGATTTTGAAAGACTTATCGCTGCATTTGAACAATTTTATGCTAACAAAGCCTCACAAGCGCAGATGGGAATAAAAAATGCCTATGCAATTTTAGGAGTTGAGCCAAGCGAAGATATGGAAAGCATAAAAAAGAAGTATCGCGCCCTTGTTAAAGAGTACCATCCCGACATTCTTATGGGGCAGGGTAAGGATCAAAATATCATTGATGCTGCGACCGCTAAGCTTCAAGAGATTAATGAAGCGTATGAAATGATAAAAAAGGAAAAAAATTAGATGCTATCCACGCCTTTTGAGCGACACACGCTCAGTATGTCTGTTTTAATGACACCCGATAAAGCCAATTTTTCGGGTAATGTTCATGGAGGAGATTTGTTAAAGCTTCTCGATCAAGTGGCTTATGCGTGCGCGTCACGTTATTGCGGCGGTTATGTTGTTACGATGTCGGTGGATCAAGTGATCTTTAAACAGTCCATACCTGTAGGAACGCTGGTGACGTTTTTAGCCAGTGTCAATTTCACAGGTAAGACGTCGATGGAAGTGGGGATTAAGGTCATTGCAGAAAATATTCAAAAAGGGATTGCAACGCATACGAACAGCTGTTTCTTTACGATGGTCGCTGTCGATGACAAAGGAAGACCCACCCCTGTGCCTACCTTTGTGCCAGAAACTGATGTGGAAAAGAGACGTTGCCATGACGCACAAAGGCGTCGTGACATTAGGCTTCATGGCTACAATGAAATTACGCCCCCAAAACAGGGCTAATTTCTCTTAGAGTTCGGATTCAATGAGGGCTTGAAGCTCTTTGTATCCAAATTTAAGCAGTGGCTTACCGTTGACAAAAAACTCTGGCGTTGCTTTGACTCCAAGCGTCTTTGTATCGGCAATATCTTGCTTGATAAGCGCATCAATCTCAGGTTTTTTCATATCATCTTTCAATTTCTCGATGTCAATCCCCGCTTCAGGTAAAAATCCCCAAATAAGCCCAATATTAGGCGTATGATGGCTTGCCCACTTGTCTTGGTATTTATAAATCACTTCAAGAGCTTCGAGGTATTTACCTTGTAATCGTGCCGCTTCTATCATCGCAACCACATAGTAAGAGTCGGTATGAAAAGGTGCGTAACGAAGCACGAGTTTGATTTTATCAGGGTTTTGTTTGAGAATGTTTTTGACAAACGGATAAAAACTTTTGCATGTCTCACATGCTGGGTCAAAAAACTCCACAATGGTTGTTTTAGCGTTTGGATTGCCGATGACATAGGCGTGTGGGCGCATGAGTGCTGTGGTTTTTTCTCCCGTGACGCTGTGGTCAGCGTTTTTATAGAAGTAGCTTCCTCCTACAAAAAGAAGCACAAGAACAAAGAGGGATGCAATGACAATAGTCTGTTTTTTCATAGGTTAAGAAGCCTTTCTTTTTAAAAATAGTAGTAATACAAAAACAATGACAAATGAAACTAAAGAGAGAAACTGAATGGTGATAAATCCAAACCAGTTAACGTAATCACTCGTGCATGAAACCCCTTGTGAGCAGGGCGCAACGCTCTCTGGCAAGATGCCAAAATAGAGCAAATTATGATAAATCGCAAAGAAAAGTCCGAGTATAACAAGCGGCATGGCGTACTTGAAAACATTTTTATCGTTGCTGAAAAGTGCGACGAGAAAAATAACTGCTAAAGGATACATACAAATGCGCTGGTACCAACACATAACACAGGGTGGGAAGAACATGACTTCACTGAAAAAAAGACTTCCCAGTGTTGCAATCATCGCTGTAAGCCAACACAGAAAGAGTGTTGCCCACACGAGATTTGACGACTTTAGTGGTTGATTCATTAAAACTCCAAAATTTTGACAATTGTATTTAATACGTCCTAAAAGGAACGTATTGTAAAATAAATAAATAAACAAATATTTAACATGTCAAAAAGGAAGAGCGTGAGAGCGTTAATTAGTGTCAGTGATAAAACAGGTATTATCGAGTTTGCCAAGGATTTGACGGCATTGGGTTTTGAGATTATCTCAACAGGTGGAACCTATAAACTTTTAAAAGAAGAGGGCATTCGTGCGCTTGAAATCAGTGAAGTAACGAAATTTCCTGAGATGTTTGATGGAAGAGTTAAAACACTCAATCCCATGATTCATGGAGGCATCTTGCACCGTAGAGATTTACCTGCGCATGTTGAAGTGGCTAAAGAGCATGGCATTGAGGGGATTGATCTTGTGTGTGTCAATCTTTATCCGTTTAAAGAGACCATTGCTAAAACCGATGACTTTGATGACATTATTGAGAACATTGACATTGGTGGTCCTGCGATGGTGCGAAGTGCGGCAAAAAACTTTGCTGATGTGATGATCGTTACCGATGTTTTAGACTATGACAGAGTCATCGAAGCGCTTAAATCGGGAGCAAATAGCCTAGAATTTAGAAGAGATTTGATGATTAAAGCGTTCGAGCATACGGGTGCGTATGACAGCATGATCGCAAACTACATGAACAAACGTTTTAACAACGGTTTTGGTGAGAAGCAATTTATCGTAGGAACCAAAGCGTTCGATACCCGTTATGGTGAAAACCCACACCAAAAGGGCGCTTTATACGAGTTTGACTACTTCTTTACCAATAACTTTAAAACGCTCAAAGGTGAAGCCAGCTTTAACAATATGACGGACATCAATGGTGCGGTTAAAATCGCCGCTTCGTTTGGGGATGCTCCAGCCGTTTGTATCATCAAACATGCGAATCCGTGTGGTTTTGCTATTGGTGGTGACTTGTTAGACAGTTACATTAAAGCCCTAAAATGCGACCCTGTTTCAGCATACGGTGGTGTTGTGGCAATCAATGGAACGCTGAATCGTGCATTGGCAGAGAAAATCAATGAGATTTTCGTAGAAGTCATCATCGCTGCAAATGTGGATGAAGATGCTCTTCATGTGTTTGATAGTAAAAAACGTATTAAAATCTTTACGCAAGAGAGCAAATACCTCGTTCTTAGTGAAGATGCGTATGACTTCAAACACGTTGATGGTGGTTTTGTATTCCAAGAGAGTGATATGGTGAATGATGATGAAATCAAAAACGCAAAATGTTTAACCAGCAGAGTTGCCTCTAAACAAGAACTCAGTGATCTTGAGATTGCCTATAAAGTGGCAAGCCTTACGAAGTCAAACTGTGTTGTATATGTAAAAGATAGCGCTATGGTGGCTATTGGTATGGGTATGACCAGTCGTGTCGATGCCGCAAAAGCTGCTTTACGCAAGGCCGAAGATATGGGCATTGATGTGAGTGGTGCGGCACTTGCCAGTGAAGCGTTCTTCCCATTCCGCGATAGCATTGATGCAGCGGCTGCTGCTGGTGTGAAAGCGATCATTGAACCAGGTGGTAGTATTCGTGATGAAGATGTTATCGCGGCTGCGAATGAGCATGGTATGGCGCTCTACTTTACAGGTGTGAGACACTTTTTACATTAAAATCTTCTAGGAAAGCCTTTTTTAGGGCTTTCCTCTTCATATCTTTTTAATTAAGACAATATTTCTCTTTTTCTTGATGTAGATTAAGGAAATTAACTTCGCTTTGCATTATAGTTTCATCAAAAATAAGGATGAAACCATGAATACACTTCATTTCCCTAGTGATGCAAAACTACTCCACGTAGAAAATACAACCGTCCCTTTTTTCTCCTATGTCCAAGATGGCATTGAGTACATTAGCTTTGACACATCATTGTGTGTTCCGCCAGAACCGATGGTCAATGCGATGATAGCACTTGAGCTTCTTGATAATGCACAGAAAAAAGTAGTGATGATTAACCATCGCTCACCTGTTGGTTTGCTGGCTAAAATACAATCTTTTTATGACATTGATGTCACAGAACTTGAAGGTGGAAAACTTCAACTTGTTTTCTCCTACAAAGAAGGTGTCAGCGATAAAGTGGATTTAAGCCAAAAACAGTGTGCAGGTTGAGTCTATGAAAGTCTCTCTTGCCACTGAAATGGCTCCTCCCTTTGTGCTGGTAGCACATTTTTTTATCGCTGGAATTGTCTTTTTAAGCCTTAGCGGTATAGCACTTTTATCGATGAGCTCTGACATTTCAGGGTATATCATCTCCTCTTCATTGGCGGCTTTTTCACATCTCTACCTACTAGGGTTTGTGATGATGGTCATCTTTGGCGCCATGTATCAGCTTCTACCCGTTGTACTTGAAGCACCTATCTTTTCCAAAGATTTTGCGTATGTACAGTTTTACATGTACATTGTTGGCTTCTCAATGATGGTCAGCGGATTTAGCTTTAGCGAACTTCATTTGCTCATTCCTTATGGTGCGGTGATTACGTATCTTTCTATGCTGATCTTTTGTTTCAATGTTTTTATAACGTTTTACCGTTTAGAAAACATTACGCTTGTGAGTAAGTTTTTACTGATTGGTACAATCTTTTTGTTTATTTCAGTGAGCTTAGGGTTACTTATTGGGCTGAGTCTAGGACATGGTCTTGTCGCAATTGATATCGATGCTTGGGTGAAAGCGCACATTATAGGCACGCTTGGTGGTTTTGTGATGATGATTGTTATGGGGGTTGCTATGGTGTTAATACCTATGTTTTCACTCTCCCATGGATTTGAAGAAAAATGGATCAAAGCGGCATTTTACTTGCAGAGTTGTGGTGTTACGCTTTGTATGATTGCTTTAATTGCTCAGCTCCCCATTTTTATTCAAGCCATTGCTGCCTTTTTAATGGTTTCAGGAGTTCTGTGTTTTGTAGTGCAAATAGTTATCATCTTTAAGCAAAGAGCACGTAAACAGAATGATTATTGGGCAAAGAATGTTATCTTTGCCTTAGTATGTCTCATTGCTTCTGTGATCGCATGTACGCTTTATTTTATTCTAGGTTTCCCTCTTTTGGGCATGCTTGCAGGTGTGCTTTTCTTTTTTGGTTTTTTACTCTCGTTTATTGTGGGGCATATTTATAAAATCTTGCCTTTTTTGATCTGGTATGAGAAATTTTCGCCTTTGGTTGGAAAACAAAAAGTGCCTCTATTGCATCAAATGATTCATACTAAAATTGCAGATGCCCAAACGTGGATGCTGTTTATCTCTGTCATAGCGCTTTGTGGCGGTGTTGTTTTACAACTAGGAGCACTTTTTTTCTTAGGAAGTGTGTTGCTACTCATTTCATTGGTGTTGGTAGCTTTTAATGCAGTCTTTGCATTTAATTATAAAATTAAGGAATAACTGATGATTACAGAAAATGATGTTTATAATGCAATTTCAACCGTTATTGACCCTGAAGTGGGGTTTGATATTGTCTCACTTGGACTTATTTATGGTGTTAAAATTGAAGAAGGAAATGTACATGTTACTATGACGCTTTCTACCAAAGGATGCCCATTACATGAACTCATCCAACAATGGACAAAAGACGCTGTCTTAAAAATTGAGGGTGTGCAAAATTGTGACATTGAAATTGTTTGGGAACCTGCTTGGAATATCAGTATGGCGAGTGAGCGTGTTAAAAAGGAACTGTGTGGCTAATTTGTGTCATTTTTAGAATACATTAATTTCAAAATCAAACAAATATATACTATAATAAAAGTTGATTTTTTGACTTTGGAGGCGAAATGGATTTAGTGACCAAAGTGCACCGAGAACATGTAGATATTATTGTCACGGGCACGATTAAGACAATTGCGAATGCACAAGCGATTAAAGAGGCAATTCACAAAACGCATCAGCAGCATCCAGATGCCATCATTAATCTCATGATTAAAGACTCTTTTATTATAACGTCTTCTGTTATTGGCTTTTTACTAAAGTCAATCAAAATGGATAAAATGAACTTACAGGTTAATGTGGGTTGTGAAGAACTCTATACAATGTTAGATGACATGAACTTAGTTGAAGTAATGAATGTAAGAAAGGCCTATACATGCGCAAAGGTATAGGCTTAAAAATAGGGTTAACCCTTATTCCCCTTTTATTGGGTAGTTTCATCATTTTACAGTTTTTTATTGTCGGTGAGTTTAAAAAATCTTCTCAAATCCAGAGCGAAAACAATTTGAATTTACTCAGTCAATCTGTTTTTCAAACCGTACGAGCAGCGATGAATTTAGGAGATCGTGCACTCATTGAAAAGTCACTCCAAGAAGCAGGAGAGATGAAAGGGATAAAAGAGCTTAAAATTCATCAATCCCAAGTGGTTATCGACACGTTTGGCATCAATGCAAAACCATCAACAGATGTCGCGGTAGTCAATATTTTTAAAAATCCAACACAACATAATATGACACTTGATGATGACAAAGGTCATCGCTTAAGACTTTTAAAACCACTGATTGCTGAACAAGATTGTCTAGCCTGTCACGCCACCTCTCAAAAAGGAGATGTTCTGGGTGTGATGGATATGACATTCTCCTTTGATGAAATTGATGCTTACATTAAAGAGGTAAGTTGGGAACTTATTAGTATTTTTGCACTTTCATTGCTTATAACCTCGGTCTTGATTATGCTTGTCCTTAAACGTGTCGTGGGAAATCCTTTAGAAATCCTGATGGCACGTGTGCATGATCTGTCCAGTGGCAATGGTGATTTAACTGCGCGTGTTCAAATTAACAGTCAAGATGAGATGGGCGATATTGCTAAATATATCAATATTTTTATTGAAAAAATTCAATCCATCATTTTAAGTTCACAAAAAATTTCGCAAAATGTTGAACATACGGGTGAAACACTCAATGAGAATGCCGTAGCTTTTTCAAAAGGAGTGGTTGAACAAGCCCATCAGATTAAAATGTCATTTGATTTAATGAAAGATATCGAAGCTGATTTAGACCTTTCTGAAGAGCTTGCTATTCATACCGTAGAAGACAATCACTCTTCTTTTAGTGTCCTAGAAAAAATGAGTGTTGCGCTTAATGAAGTCGTTCAAAAAATTAATGGTGCAAGTGAATCTGAGCAAGAAATGGCACATCAAATTCAAAATGTTGTTTCTCAGACAGACCAGATTAAGGGTGTATTGGCAATGATTAAAGATATTGCTGATCAGACCAATCTTCTTGCGCTTAATGCAGCCATTGAAGCGGCGCGTGCAGGTGAACATGGGCGTGGTTTTGCAGTAGTTGCGGATGAAGTACGAAAGCTTGCAGAACGCACTCAAAAGTCATTGGCTGAAATTGATGCTACTATCAGTGTGATTGTCCAAGGTGTTACACAACTTAGTAGTCATATGGAAGTTAATGCTGAAAATATTAGCCATATCTCTCAAAATGCATTTGAAGTACAAAATGCGACAGAAGAGACAAAAAATCGTACTTTAGAGTCGATAGAGGTTTCTAAAAAAGCGTCTAAAAAAGTGGTTGAAATTTCACATCTCACCAATCAAATGATGGAGCAGATGAAAAAAACATTGAGTTTATCCGATAACAATGAAAAAATTGCTGTGGAACTTTCTCACATTTCTCAAAGAATGTTGGAGTCTTCTCAAAGTCTTGATTCAACGCTTTCAACATTTAAAGCATAATGCAAGGAGGCGTTAGCCTCTTTGCAACATCTCTGCTTTTTCTTCTATTTCCAATAGCATTTCAATCATCGGCTCTAACAGTGCTTCTTTCTCTTCTAAATTTTGGCTGAGCTTAGCAAGCCCAATTTGCTGATAACACTCGGGATCTTCAAGACATTTTTTAATGGAGCTAATCTCGTCTTCTAATGCTTGAATTTCGACTGGGAGTGTTTCAAGAGCACGTTGCTCTTTATAGCTTAGTTTTGTAGGCACACTCTCTTTAGCTTTTTGTACTTTTGGTTCTTCTTTTTCAATCCAAGGAACTTCTTGGGTCGTTTCCATAGATTCAAGCTCTTTGATCTCTTTTTCAATCTCTAAGTATTCGCTGTAGCTTTGATAACTCTCTTCAATAATACCTTCGCCTTTAAAGACATACAATTTCTGAGCAATCTTATCGACAAAGTAACGATCATGGCTTACAAAAATAACAGCACCTCCAAAGCTTTGGATGTACTCTTCAAGAATATTAATGGTTGGAATATCCAAATCGTTGGTCGGTTCATCAAGGATGAGACAATCCACTTCTTGCGAAAAAAGTAGAGCTAGAGCTACTCTGTTTTTTTCACCACCGCTAAGTATGCCGATCTTTTTGTTCAGGTCTTCTTTGGGGAAGAGAAAATCTTTAAGGTATCCAAATACATGGAGGTTTTTACCTTTCACATCGACACGATCTCCACCATTAGGGCAAAATGTCTCTATGAGATTCTTGTTGTCATCAAGCATCATGCGTTGTTGATCAAAATAACCAACTTTAAACTCGCCCTTATCAAAATTTCCACTATCGACACTCATATCACCCAATAATATTTTAAGCAGTGTTGATTTGCCAGCTCCATTTTTACCAACAATGGCAATACGATCTTTTTGCAAAATACGTGTACTAAAGTCTTTAATAAGGAGTTTTGTACCAAGTTTTTTATGAATGTTGTATATTTCAAAAAGCATTTTTTGCTTATTAATGATTTTTTCACCATTAAAGTTATGCTTTTCGCGCTCAAGTTCCAGTTTAAGTTTTTTAACCAAAGAGGGGTTTTTTTTCGCAGACTCACGCAGTTCAAATACTCTTTGTTTTCGCCCTTCATTGCGCTTAAGTCGTGCTTTTACACCACGTCTGAGCCACTCTTCTTCGCCTTTGAGGTATTTGAGGAGATTTTCGTGCTGTTTTTGCAAAGAGAGGATGAGCTGTTCTTTACATATAAGGTAGTTTTCATAACCGCCTTCAAAACTCCTTACTTTCCCATCATCAATTTCAATGGTTCGAGTTGCGAGATGGTCAATGAAATAACGATCATGTGAGATGAAAAGTAGGGTGAACTTTGATTTTAAAATCATCTGCTCTAAAAACTCAACCATATAGACATCTAAATGGTTCGTAGGCTCATCTAGGAGAAGAATGTCGGGCTTTTGGAGGATAAGTCCAGCCAATGTGACTCGGCGTTGCTCTCCACCACTAAGAAGGTTAACATCGCTGTGTTCAAACTGTTTGAGATCAAACTCATGTAAGACCTGCTCAATCTTTTCATCCAAACTCCACGCATCATGTAGGTCTAAAAACGTGACCAGTTGGCTTTGTTCTGCTAAAAGTGCTTCATTGTGGTAGTCATGCTCTAGGGTTTTAATGACCTCTTCATAACGAAGGCGTGCCGTTTTGAGCTCTTTGAGTTCCTCTTCAATGGCTTCTTTAACATTCATGCCCTCTTTAAAACGAGGGGTTTGATCTAGCATACCAACTTTGATATTTTTTTGAAGAATTCTTCTTCCCCCATCTGCTTCTAAAGCACCAAAGACAATTTTCATCAATGTTGATTTGCCACCACCATTTTTACCAATAATGGCAATGCGTTCACCTTCATGTAAAGAGAAATCAACGTCTGTTAAAATTTTTTGTGTTTCGTATGCTTTACTAATGCCGATTAAATCTAAAAGTGCCAAATATGTACCTTGTTTCATTTTTTGCGGGTATTATACCATTAAGATGAAAATGTATCGAAATGGGGTAAAGCTGAAAAGCTTTACCCCAAAAGAAGGAGAACTAAGAGCGGAATTGATTGAGTTTGTTGTTGAGATTTTCAGCCAAACGGGAGAGGTGATCTGCTGCTGCTGCAATCTCTTCAACACTTCTGGCATTTTGAGAGGTTAGGGTGTTGATATTTGTGACCATATCCACAATTTTATCGGTATCTTGCGAAATCTTTCGTGAATTTTGCGCACTGGTTGTAACCGCTGTAACGCTTTCTTGCATAACTTGGGTCGTTCCTAAAATGGTTGTCTCTACACCACTGGAAACATCGGAGAGCCTTTGAATGTTTTTAGCATTTCTTCCCATCTGTTCAGAAGAATCCACAATAGACTGAACAATAACATTGATGGTAGCATTGATCTCTGTGAGTGAGGTTTGGGTTCGCTCTGCAAGTTTTCGTACTTCATCCGCAACTACTGCAAAGCCACGACCATGTTCCCCAGCACGTGCCGCTTCAATGGCTGCATTGAGTGCAAGTAGATTGGTTTGATCGGCAATATCTGAGATAACGGTTAAAATTTGTTTGACTTGCTCAGCATCATGGCTCATTTGCTCAAGCTTTTGAGCAAGGGCTGTTTCGGCTTGACTCGCTGATTCGACTTCATTGCGAAGGGTTATTACTTCATTTTTCGCATTATCAAGGCGATTCCCTGCTGTAGCAATACTCTGTTTCATAGTTTCTGAAAGGGTTGCTGTTTCTTGAACAAAGGTTTTAATGGTTTGAATCTCTTCAATGGTGCTTTCAACAATGGCAGAGCTTTGCTCAGCATTGCGGCCTATTTGCATACTGGTGGTACTGAGTTCATGGGAAACAGAAGCATTTTCACTCGAAGAGGCTTTTGCGTCGACAATGGTATGCTCTAAGGTTTCAACAAGAGCGTTAAAACTATCGACCATCTCTTTGATTTCATTGTGTTTTTCATACGTGATGCGGAAGTTAAGCTCTTTAGTTCGCACAAAATTACCAATGCTATCACGCACAAGATGCACACCTTGCATAATGTTGTTGCGAATGAGAACGCTGATGAAAATCGTTGATCCAATAATGGATAAAGAGAGAATAATCATGACTAAGTTTGCATTTTGTTTTGCATCGGCTGCATGGTTTGCCATTTTATTAGCAAGATCTACATTGTATTGCATATGCTCATCCAGTGCAGAAGTGAGTGATTTAAGGACTGGTCTTGCTTTATTGAAGGCTATTGAAGCTTCTGCTTTGTGCCCTGTCTCTGAAAGTTTTAAAAGATCATCGACCAATTTTTTAAATGCCCCAAATGTCTCAACATCTTTTGCCAGAAGTGCTTTATCTTTATCATCACTGATCATTGTTTCATATTTTTTCAACTCTTTTTCTAAGTCACTGAGTGCTCCCAAGATGCCTTCTTTTGACTTGGCATTTGTCTCTTTATCTTCTTGGGTAATATGTTCCCACATAACCAGTCTGAGTCTAAGAGCATAGAGCATTGCATGATTGAGTGAAAGAACGCTTGGCAATGAATTTACAGTAACATAATTCGTTTCCTCATAAACTTGATCCATTTTGGTCATACTGATACCAAAGATGGTACAAGTGCCGATAATTGCGATAGAAAGCATTACCATAAGCTGCTTTGAAATTGTCATAATAGCCTCCTTTTGTGCATATTTATCATTCTAAACTCATTTTCCTAATAAAATATTTAAAGTATATATTTTATAAGAAACGATTATTAAAAATGTTTTTTTCTGTGAAAATAATAGCACTGGTGTGTTGCAAACGAGTTGTATCTATTTAGACAATATTGATGAAAAACTGGTATGATAACGTTTTTCAATTTGACAAAGGAATCGTATTAATATGTTAGAACTTATAACTCTCTTTTATATCCTATATCTTTTAATTAAACTGTATGCAGCGTTCATGGAAATTGGCTACGTAACCAAGGCGCGTGCTTTAAAAGCCATCATTCTCTCACCATCGAATTATCTCAAAGCAGCTGCTTATAAGATAGCGTCACAAAAACTCTCTTTATTAACCACATTGTTTGATTTTGTCCTCTTCTTTGGTTGGGTAACCTTTGGACTCTCGCAACTTGGTGCTATGCTCAGTATTGAACATGAAGTTGTACGCTCTGTTGCGTTTGTCATGAGTTTTATTGCGATCAATTATCTATTGTCCCTTCCTTTTGATCTCTACCATACCTTTGGACTCGATAAAAAGTTTGGTTTTTCTACTATTAATGTTAAAACATTTTGTTTAGATCAGGTTAAATCAATTTTGATGTTTCTACTTTTTGGTGGTGCCTTTTTTGGGGCAATGAGTGCGATTATTATGGCATACGAGTATTGGTGGTTTTATGGATTTTTATTCTCTTTTGTGATTATTTTATGTATCAATATGATCTATCCTATTGTTATTGTTCCACTGTTCAATAAACTCACACCACTTGAGGATGAGAACCTTAAAAGTTCCATTGAAGAGCTTTTGAAAAAAGCGGGACTTAAAAGCAGTGGCGTGTTTAGTTTGGATGCCAGCAAACGTGACAATAGACTCAACGCTTATTTTGGAGGACTTGGACGTTCTAAACGCGTTGTATTGTTTGATACATTGATCGCAAAGCTTGAAAAGCATGAACTACTCGCTGTTCTGGGGCATGAACTAGGTCATTTTAAACATAAAGATATTCTCAAAAATATTGCTTCGAGTGCTTTGATGCTTTTCTTGATGTTTGCACTTTTTGGCAATCTTCCAGAAGAACTTTTTGATTCTTTACGTGTCACGCAATCACCAGGAAGCGTAATGGTGCTTTTTTTATTGCTTTCTCCATTGGTTTCATTCGTGTTAATGCCTCTTTTTGGACTTCTTAGCCGTTACAATGAGTACAGAGCCGATGAATATGGTAGTGAGTGTGAAAGCAAAGAGGCTCTCTCCTCGGCACTTGTAAAACTTGCGGACGAAAATAAAAGCTTTCCTTTATCTCATCCTTTGACCATTGCACTCTATTTTACGCATCCACCTCTCACCGAGAGGCTTAAAAAATTGGGAATGCATTTTGAAGCAGGAGAAGAAGCTCTTGCGCATTAAAGAGCTTTTAGCTCAAAGTTCTGAGCAGTTGCGTGATGTGACAGATGTCCCTCAAAAAGAGGCGATGATTTTATTAGGCGAAGTTTCAGGCCGTGAAATGAGTTGGCTTTTAACGCACAGTGATGATGAAATAAGTAGTGATGAGCGGTTTGAGCAGCTTTTAAAACGTCGCGCAAACCATGAACCGCTAGAGTATATTTTAGAACGAGCCAGTTTTTACGATCGAGAATTTTATGTTGATTCTCGTGTGCTTATCCCGCGTCCTGAGACTGAGATACTTGTCGATAAAGCTGTAGAGTTGGCTAAAACATTACCAGAACAAGCGCATATCGTTGAGATTGGTAGTGGTAGTGGGATTATCTCAGTTATGCTTTCTCTTCTGCTTCCAAAAGCAAGGTTCACCGCAGTCGATATTTCGGTAGATGCCCTTATGGTTAGTCAGGAGAATGCTCAAAAGCATGGTGTGAATGATCGTATTACATTTATTGAAAGTAGCTACTTAGATGGCGTTCAAGGTGAGATTGATATGATTGTCTCGAATCCTCCCTATATTGCAAATAAAGAGCCTTTAGGCATAGGACTTTCATATGAGCCATCTTTAGCATTGTATGGTGGAAATAGGGGAGATGAGATGCTTTGCCATATCATTGATCTTTTTCTTGCACGAAACGTAAAAGTACTTGCCTGTGAAATGGGTTACGATCAGCGTCAGCCGATGAACCTTTATGCCCAATCTAAAGGGTTAGCAATAGAATTTTATAAAGACTTAGCGGGATTAGACCGTGGGTTTTGGATTAAGGAGAAGGAATGAAAAGTTTTATGGTTATTTATTTGGCAATGCTTGGTATTGCTATGGGTGTTGAAATTGCAGCAGGCGCATTTATAGCTCCTGTAATCTTTTTCCCACAGAAATACTTGGGTGATGGTGTTTTAAGCCATTTTCAAAGCGGAATTCTCATGACTCAAGTCTTTTTAAAGATGAATCTGGTCATTGGTTTTGTTGCTCTTTATAGCATTATTTATGAAGTACAAGTCTTTATGATGCGCAAAAATTATGACTTTCTTTCATTTTTCTTGTCTTTTCTGATTGTTGGTTCAACAGGTCTTTTTCTTTTTTACTATACGCCATTTATTCTTCATGCGCAACAATTGGGCAGTGCTGAAACTACAACAGAAGCATTCGATACAATGCATAAACAGAGCGAATGGATTATGAAAGCTTTGATGGTAGCTCAATTTGGATTGTTTATAAGAAGAAGTTGGTTAAGTCAAAAATAGAGGAAGAAGCCAAAAGCTTCTTCCTCTGCATAGAAGAGGAGGGAGAGTAAAAGGGGATTATTAATCCATTTGGTGTCTAATGTAGGTTGGGATATCAAGATAATCATCTTGGCCCTCATAGCCACCACTTACTTTTTTCATACGTAAAATACGCTCTTTTTTGATTGATTCTTGATTGCTATTAAGCATTTTAAGCTCTTTAGACGCTTCGATTTTATTTTCAAATCCTGTGGCTACAATGGTTACTTTGACACTGTTTTCGTCCATATCTTCACTGGTGGTAGTACCAAAAATAACATCGGCATCTTCATCAGCACAATCAAGAATAAGTTGCATTGCATTGCTGATTTCCGTGATAGGATAACTTGCTGGAATTTGGAAGTGAACCAAGACGCCAAGTGCACCGTTAATAGAGAGGTTATCAAGTAGAGGAGACTCAATAGCACTCTTAATGGCTTCCATTGCTGCATCTTCACCAGTACTCTCACCAATTCCCATGAGTGCCATACCACGATGACTCATAACCGTTTGTACGTCGGCAAAGTCAACGTTAATGTCACTTTGACCAGATGAAAGAACAACCAAACTCATACCGCTAACAGCACGGCTTAAAACATCATCAACGATTTTAAAACTATCTTTGATTCCAAATTTCGCATCAACAATCGCAAGAAGTTTGTCGTTAGGGATGATTACAATAGAATCACTCTCTTTACGAAGTTCGTTAATACCAAGTTCTGCAAGTTTAGCTCTTTTTTTACCTTCAAACATAAAGGGGCGTGTCACAACCGCTACAGTTAAAGCACCAACTTCTTTAGCCGCTTGAGCTACAACAGGTGCTGCTCCTGTTCCAGTGCCTCCACCAAAACCAGATGCAATAAATACGATATCTGCTTTTTCCAATGAACTTTTGATCTCTTCATAACTCTCTAATGCAGATTCTTTGCCGATTTCAGGGCGCATACCTGCACCTAAACCTTTTTTGCCAAGTTGAATTTTTGTTTTTGCCAAACAGTTTTCAAGGGCTTGAGCGTCTGTGTTAGCTGCAATAAGATCGATACCACAAATACCTTCTCTGACCATGTGGTTAATCATATTACCACCGCCACCGCCAACACCGATAACTTTGATTTTAGCTCCGTAAACACATTTTGATTCTTCTATGCTAAATCCGTTCATACCTCTTACCCCTCTTTAAAATAATTGTGTCAATCTATTCCATAGTTTCGAGCCAAAACCCTCACTATTTTCTTCCTGAATATTTGCGAGATCTTTAAGTTTCTCTTTTGCATTACTGCTATCAGAAGCAGGAAGTGTTCCAATTTCACCTTCTTCAACGTCGTCATTCTCTTCAAATGTCTCTTGATGATGATGGCGAGTTGGTTCTATTGTTTCATCTTTGTATCGTAATTTCTTATTAGAATCGATCTCATAAGGTGTAAAATGACCTCCACCGTATAAGACAAGACCAATAGCTGTTGAATAGCTTGGATCTCTGAGTGTCTCAAAAAGTCCATCCATTTCTCTTGGTTTGGCAATTCTGATGGGTACATTATCGAAAATTGCTGATGCTAATTCTCTAATACCATCCAGTTTTGTCATTCCTCCTGTTAATACTACACCTGCACCAATTTGTTCTTTAAAACTGCTATCTTCAAGTGTTTTTGCTAAGATCATAAGTGTTTCTTCAACCCGAACATAAATAACGTTAGAGACAATATTGAGCGATACTTCATGCGTTGAACCATCATCCCCAATAACGGGAAGTTCAATCAGTTCATTTGAATTGCTTTTGAGTGAGCCATAATTGATCTTAATCTCTTCTGCTGCACCAAGAGGCGTGTGAAGGGCAGTTGAAAGGTCATTCGTGATATTCAGTGAGCCAACGCCTAAATAGTCGTTGAAACGCATGGAATTACCTGCATGAATCATGATGTTACATGTAGCGCCACCCATGTCGATGACAGCAACACCTAGTTCACGCTCATCATGGTTTAAAACAGCAATGGCAGAGGCGTAACCGCCAAGAACGATATTGTCTATTTCAACGCCTGCTGATTTAACCGCTTTTCTAAGGTTACTGAGTGAAGATTTTTGAGCTGTAATGATATGGACTTGCACTTCTAAACGTGCTCCATTCATTCCTAGTGGATCTTCGATAAACTCTTGATCATCAACTTTAAAATTGTAAGGAAGTACGTGGAGTTTTTCATACTCATTTGGGATGTTAGCATTATGATCTGCCATTTGCATTGCACGATTAATCTCTTTGATACCAATGTCGCGGTTTGGAATATTGACAATACCGCTGCTATCAACACTTTTCGTGTAGGCACCAGAGATCGAAACAATGACTCTCTCATACTGTGTACCTGCGACTCTTTTTGCATCATTCAGTGCGTTGCGAATCGACTTTGAAGCAAGGTCAATATTGGTAATAATACCTTTTTTAAGACCTTGAGACTTTGCAATACCTGCGCCTAAGATTTTGATGTCACCATCATCGTTTTTTTGAGCGATAATAGCGCAAATCTTGGTTGAACCAATGTCGATACCTAAAATCGTAGTGCTCAACTATTTTCCTTTGTAGTATTGCTCGACTTTGTATGCAGTAGCGAGCTTTTTAATAAGATTTTGATTTAACTCTGCTTGTTTGACTTGTAAAACATTTTCACTAATCAAACTAACATACTGCTTAGCTTTGTCTTTATTAAGCAACTTTTGTTCCAAAATCTCGTAGACAATGGCTTTCCCATCAATAACTTTATAACCTTTTTTTGTAGTGTTATCAAAAACGTGACTTAAAAATTCTGCACTTTTTGCTTCACTAAGTCCTGCAATGGATTTGACAGAGTCTCTACTAACAAAGCCAATGTCACTTCCCGCAAAGTTCTCAAGTTTTGCCCCAGCTTTCTTTTCCAAGGCTACTTTTTTGAGTTCTTCTAAAAGATCGCGATTAGCGTCTTTCTTAGCCATTTCATAAGACATAGGCTCTGGAAATTTGATCTCTTTGACTTTAATGATGACGTAACTATCTTTAATAACAACTGGCTTTAAAACTTCATCTCTTGCTGCAACTTGAATTTTATCAAGTGGGAAGGTTGTATCGTCATCAAAAATAACTTTGGTCTCGTTTGGAGCTGTTTCACCTTTTTTGAAAGAAAGGAAAGCCTCTAAAGCATTTTTCTTATCATTTTTGAGTCTTAAATCAATAGCTACTTTAGACTTTGCTTCAGCAAATGTCATTAACTTGCCATCTTCAAACTTATAATTGTGTTTTTCTTGTGTGTAAAATTCTTCAAGTGTTTTATCATCGAATTTTGTTTGAGATGCTGGGAGATTGAGCAGTTCGAGTGTATAGCTTTTTTTCGTAAGATAGTTTGATTTATTTTTTTCCCAATAGGTCTTAATTGCCTCTTCATTTGTGGTCACTTCATTAGCATCAAGTGTCACTGCGGCAATTGAAAGGCGATCTTCCATAAAAAAAGCAGAGGCGAAAAGATCGATCTCTTTCGTAGAAGGTGTTAATTTGAAGAAGTTTTCAAGTTTAGTGTTTAAAATCTCTTTTTCAAGACCATTCTCGTAGTCGCTTGGATTAATACGGTTTGATTTGAGGATAGAATAATAAAGGTCTTTGTTAAAAACACCATCACTTTGGAACGTTGGATTGTTCTTTAGGCGTTCTTTAACATCCTCTTTGGTAGCAACAAGCCCAATTTCATCAGCATAATTTAAAAGAAGTGTTTGATTGACCAGCGTGTTCATAACGATTTTATCAAGACCCATTTGGTCTGCTTGTTCTTGGGTGAGTTTGCCACCTAAAAGATTGTTGTAGAAGTTGTAGTGGCTTGCATAAGCGGATTGAAACTCTTGGACAGAAATAGTTCGATGGCCTACCTTGGCAACGGAAGCAGCACGATCTCGATTAAGATCATAAGCACCCCATCCCACAAAACCAGCGCCGACAAACGCTATTGTGCTAATCCAGATAGTGACGACCAGATATTTCTTGTGACGTTGCATCCACGTAATCATTCTTGCCCTTTGAGAACTTTGTATTTTGCTATAATTCTATCTATATAGTTATTAAATAACCATAAATCGCGTGAAACTCCTAACAAAAAAAGGCAAAATGTAACAATGAACACAAAAATGTTAATTGAGGATGATTTAAAGCATATATGGCATCCATGCACGCAGATGAAAGACCACGAGAGACTTCCGATTATCCCAATCAAAAGTGGAAAAGGGGTTTATTTACATGATTTTGAAGATAACCGTTATATTGACGGTGTTAGTTCATGGTGGGTCAATCTTTTTGGTCATTGCAATCCTTACATCAATCAGAAAATTAAAGAACAATTAGAAGCACTGGAACATGTTATTTTTGCGGGATTTACGCATGAACCGATCATTAGGCTTTCCAAAAGACTGTGTGCCTTAGCACCAAAGGGTCTGGAGAAGTGTTTTTATGCAGATAACGGTTCCAGTGCGATTGAAGTAGCGCTCAAAATGAGTTTTCAATACCATAAAAATAGAGGCGAAAAACGACCTTTTTTTGTCTCTTTAGAAAACAGTTACCATGGCGAAACCATCGGTGCTTTAGCCGTTGGTGATGTGAAGCTTTATAAAGAAGTTTTTGAAGATATTTTATTGCAAACGATTCAAACGCCTGTACCTAAAGATCAAACGGAAGAGAGCGCCATAAAAGCAGCGGATGCACTGGAGCAAATTTTTAAAGAAAAAGCAGCTCAAATTTCAGCGTTTATCATCGAGCCATTGATTCAATGTTCGGGTGGAATGAACATGTACCACCCGCTTTACATTTCGCTTGCTCGCAAACTATGTGATGACTATGGTGTACATCTTATTGCCGATGAAATCGCTGTTGGCTTTGGTCGAACGGGCAAAATGTTTGCGTGTGAACATGCAGGTGTTAGTCCTGATTTTATGACATTATCCAAAGGACTAACGGGAGGTTATCTTCCTCTTTCTGTTGTTCTGACAACTCAAAACGTGTACGATGCGTTTTATTGCGATTACGCTGAATTTAAGGCATTTTTACACTCTCACAGCTACACAGGAAACCCTTTAGCGTGCAGTGCGGCGAACGCTACATTGGATATTTTTGAGAACGAATCTATCTTAGAAAAAAATCAAGAAAAAATTGCTTTAATTGCTTCAAAATTAGAGCGTTTTAAAGCACTCCCCAATGTGCAAAAAATTCGTCAAATGGGGATGATCGCTGCTGTGGAACTTGATGTTTATCCGATTGATTTTCGTGTGAATTTAAAAATATTTGAGTATGCACTGAAAAAGGGTGTGATACTGCGTCCACTGGGCAATGTTGTCTATTTTATGCCCCCTTATGTCATTACTCATGAAGAGATTGAGACGATGATGGACGTAGCGTATGAGGCGATTGTAAGCCTCAATAGATTATAATAGAGCCATTTTAAGCAAGGATATCCAGTGAACATTCCCCATATTCCCGTACTTTTAGAAGAGGTCAAAGAGGCATTTTCTGGTGTTAATGAAGGGGTTATTGTTGATTGTACACTTGGATACGGTGGGCATAGTGAAGCTCTTTTAGAACAGAATCCCAACATAAAACTCATTGGGTGTGACCAAGATGAAGAAGCGTTAGCCTTTAGCAAAACAAGGTTAGAACGCTTTGGTGATCGTGTTGTGTTTCATCATGGTAACTTCTCTTCTGTTATTTCTAAATACACGGATCTACCCATCCGTGGAATTCTCGCTGACATCGGTGTTTCCTCCTTACAACTGGATAAAAAAGAGCGTGGATTTGCTTTTGATTCGGATGTGTTAGATATGCGCATGAACCCGAAGCAGGAACTCAGTGCTTATGAGGTTGTCAATCACTATTCCAAAGAGGAGTTAGAGTTTATTTTACGCGAATATGGCGAGATTCACGAGTATAAAAAATTGGCACATCTTATCTGTGAAGCCAGAACCAAAGCGCCTCTGCAAAGTGCCAAAGAGCTTTCTAAATTGGCTGAAAAAGTGGGAGGTAAAAAGAGTATCCACCCTTCAACACTTCTTTTTCAAGCCATTCGCATTGAGGTTAATAATGAGCTAGGAGTACTCACAGAGCTCTTAGAGAGCATTAAAAATGCTCATTTTGAGCACTGCATCGTAGGGATCATCTCGTTTCATTCATTGGAAGATCGCATCGTGAAGCAAACCTTTAAACTTTGGTCGCAAAACTGTATTTGTCCCCCTTCGGTGATGCGTTGTATGTGTGGTAATAACCACCGTTTAGGCAAACTCATCAGTAAAAAGCCGATTGAGGCAAGCAATGCTGAAGTCAAGAAAAATCCTCGTAGTCGCAGTGCAAAACTGAGAGTTTTTGAGATAAAGAGTGCGTAATGGGCGATAAAAATGAACTTTTAGAACAGTACGATGCCGAGCAGAAGGTCGAGAAAAATCTTGATTTTCGTTTTTTATTGCTCGTGTATATGGTGATGTTTGTTGCCTTTTTGCTGATTCTTCCTAAAATTTATATCAAAAATCAAATCTACTACATGAGCCGTGACATCAGCAAACTTTACGGTGAGTACTCAATTCTTAAAGAAGAGAATCGTGTTTTAAAGCAAAATTTGGAAAATATTCGCTTCAAAAATCAGATTTTAGACACCATTTATATCGAATAATTTTTTGCATACATTAGGAGTTTTTATGCCACAAGAGATGCTACTCTTAGCTATTTTTATTACATTTTGTGTTGCCATGATAGTGTTAGGATTATGGATTAAGGCAGTACTTAAAGAAAAAGCTTCTGTATTAGATGAATTGAAAGCTAAAAATGAGCAGTTAACTTCTGATAATTTAACACTCAACATCTACAGTGCGAAACTCCAAGCAGAACTAAATGCCCAAAAAGAGGGCAACCAAAAACTCAAACTGGACCTTGAAGAACAAGGAAAAAAGCTTGAACTTAAACTGAATGCTATTATGGAGCAACACTTAGAAAAAAAGATTCAAAAACTGGATGATACTTCGATAAAATCGCTTGAAACACTGCTTAAGCCCTTCAAAGAAAATTTGGATGGTTTTAAAAAGAGTGTTGAAAATTCCCAAGAAAACAGTACGAAAAAATTTGCAGAGCTTTCCAAAGAGATCGAGCAGGTCGCAAGGGCTGGTATGAACATCTCCAAAGAGGCTGAAAATCTCACTAAAGCGCTGAAGGGTAAAAAACAGAGCCAAGGCAGTTGGGGTGAAATGATTTTGGAGAGCGTTTTGGAGTACTCAGGACTTATCAAGGGTGTACATTACGAAACGCAAGAGAGTTATAAAGATGAAGAAGGGCGAACGAAGCGCCCCGATGTCGTCATTAAACTCCCACAAGATCGCACGATTATCATCGACTCGAAAGTTTCACTGAACAGTTACGATGAATTTATCAGAGCGGAGAGTGAAGAAGAAAAACATATTGCTTCCAAAGCCTTGATGCAGGCATTTCGCGAACATATTGATATCCTTGATAGCAAAGACTATGCGCATTATAAACAAGGCACACTCCAGTATGTGTTTATGTTTGTTCCCATCGAAGGTGCTTTTTCGGTGGCAATCAATGAAGATCCAAAACTTTATGAGTACGCGCTTCGCAAGCATATTGCCATTGTTAACCCTTCAACGTTAACCGTTTCCTTACGTACCATTTATCTTTACTGGCAAAGTGAACAGTCGAGTACGTTAGCATCAAAGCTCTTTGATGAAGCTGGAAAAATGTACGACAAAATGGTCGGTTTTTCAGAGAGTTTCAAAAAAGTGGGTAGCCAGCTTCAAACCCTCAATAACAGCTATGAAAACGCTCAAAAACAGCTCACGGAAGGATCGGGTAATATACTGGGTCGTGTAGAGAATTTGAAGCGTTTAGGCGCTAAAGCGACTAAAAATCTTAAAGATGCCAAATTGGAATACCAAGATTTCAACACAGACATCGAAGAAGTAGCACTTTTAGAGGAAAAAACAGAAGTATAATCTTTCAAAGAATGTATTGATGATTTAGTCAAATCGTGTTACAATCTCTTTGTTTTAAGGTATCAATCGTTACACGCCTCAATGTTAGGAGAGTAGCTATGAAACACACCAAAAGATATACATTTACCTTCAGTATCATCACCTTGATTATTGGCTTGGCGGGCTTCCTCTCTTTTTCTCTCATTGGGCATAATTATCTTCAAAGTTCCAAAAATTCTTACAGCATGATTCAAAAGCGTAATGCTGAAGTGCGTAAAAACATCATCGAAACCATCAAAATCTCATTACAAAAAACCTCTTCACACCTTAAAATTTTGGTGCATAGCCAAGAAAATGACGATCTTTTTGCGAATAAAGAGATCTATACACGAATGATGTGGGAAATGTTACTCTCTGATAAGAAGATAGCAAGTATCTACATTGCTGATCGCTATGGAAACTTTTTTCAAACCAGACGTACCCCAGAATTTGCAATGCGTACCATCGACACACGTGGTAAAGTTAGGGTAGATGAATGGGCCTATAAAAATGCTCAATTTGGAACAACACGTCTTGAATACAATGAAGCTGACTATGATCCTAGAGATCGAACATGGTATAAGGAGGCAGGAGCATCCCTTAATGAGCAATTTTATTGGTCCGAACCTTATGCCTTTGCTTCAACCAATGAGATAGGCATTACCGTTTCATACCCTTTTATAAACAAAGCGGGTGAAAAAATCAAAGTAGCAGGAATCGATTTTACGATTGCTTCGATTACAAAATTGCTTCAAGAACAAAGTATTGTTATTGATGGACCTATTGTGATTGTCAATTCTCATGGCGATGTGATTGCAAGTTCATTACCTCTGAAAGCATCAAAGATGAAAGTCGATCATCTTCCTTTGGAGATAAAAGCATCGTATGAGCAATTTTTAAATGGAACTAGGCGTGGACGAGTTCAAAATGACGCTAACGAGAACTATCTTTTTGCTTTTTCAGAGTTCCCTGCTGACTTTGGAAAACAGTGGTATATTGGAACCTATCTCGAAGAGAAAAAAGTGACACAAGAGATTGATGAGATCGCTATTGAGACTATTGTGATTTCGTTTCTCATCATGGCTTTGATTATTCTCGTTACATGGTTTGTCCTAAGGCACATCATTATACGCCCCGTTGATCTACTCAAAAACATGAGTGACAGTGTTGCTGCGAAGCAATATGACACGGTTCATCATATTACGACGCGTATTAAAGAGTTTTATGCCCTCAGCCATTCCATGGTTTTAATGGCGCGTTCCATCAAAACGCATGAAAAAGCACAAGAAAACCTGATGGAGTCTTTTATAAAACTCATAGCAAGTGCAATCGATGAAAAATCACCTTATACGGGTGGGCATTGTGAAAGAGTTCCTGAACTTGCTGCGATGTTAGCAGAAGAAGCCAATAAAAGTGAAGAGGGCGTTTTTAAAAAGTTTCATTTTAAAAACGAAAACGCGTGGCGAGAATTTCGCATAGCCGCTCTTTTACATGACTGTGGTAAGGTCACAACACCTGAGTATGTCGTCGATAAAGCAACAAAATTAGAGAGTATTCATAACCGTATTCATGAGATTCGCACGCGTTTTGAAGTACTACTCAGGGATGCTCAGATAGCCTATCTAGAAGGACTGTTGGCAGGGAAAGAGGATAAAGAGTTATTACGCCAAAGACGTACAGAGGCTGAGGCAAAACTGTTTGATGATTTTGCATTTTTAGCGGAATGCAACATCGGTGGTGAGTTTATGGATGCTCAAAAGATAGAGCGCCTTAAACAGATAGCATCCATAACATGGACACGCCATTTTGACGATAGATTGGGCATGAGTGAAGCTGAGAATAAACGTCTTCAAGAGATTGTTGCTAAACCATTACCATGCCAAGAAACCTTACTGCAAGACAAGCCCGAACATCTGATAAAACGAGCCCATGAGATAGATGAAAAAATTTATATGCAACTTGGCATCAAAATGGAAATCCCTTACTACTACAATAATTTGGGTGAACTTTACAATTTGAGCATTGCCAAAGGAACGCTTAATGATGAAGAGCGTTATAAGATTAACGAGCATATTATTATGAGCATTCGTATGCTCTCAGAACTGCCGTTTATGGATAACCTCAAAAAAGTTCCTGAGTATGCCTGTGCACACCATGAGACGATGAAAGGGACAGGATATCCAAGAGGACTGAGTAAAGAGCAAATCTCTTTACCTGCCCGTATTATTGCTATTGCAGATATTTTTGAAGCGTTAACAGCCAATGATCGACCGTATAAAAAAGCTAAAACAATCTCTGAAGCAATAAAAATCTTAAGTTTTATGAAAAAAGATCAGCATATTGATGGGGATTTATTTGAGCTCTTCTTAAAAAGTGGTGTCTACATGGAGTATGCTAAAAAGTATCTAAATCCCGAACAGATCGATGAAGTTGACATAACACAATACCTCTCATCGTAAGACTTTATAGGTAAAAATCGTCTTACATTTTTTGTTTCATCTTGGCACAAGTAACGAAGCGTTAGAATGTCAAAAAAAATGGAGACAAAAAATGTCCGAAAAGCATTTTGAGCTTGACATCAAGGGCATGACGTGTGCTGCATGTTCAGCACGCATCGAGCGTGTGCTTGGTAAGCTTGAAGGCGTCACAGCCAATGTTAATTTAGCCACGGAAAAAGCCTTTGTGAGTTCAAACAACCCTGCCATTGATCTTCCCCAAATTATACAAAGCATTGAAAAAACAGGCTTTGGCGCGACAGAATCTGCCAAGGTCAATCAAAATCAAAAAAGCTTAGAGAAAGAGCAAGAGTACCAGAAGCTTTTAAAAGAGTTTATTCTCTCAGCACTGTTCACACTACCATTCTTAGTCGAAATGGTGGCAATGCTTTTCAATGTTCACCTTCATCTTTCGTCTCTAATACAGTTAGCCCTCGCAACGATTGTTCAGTTTTACTGTGGACGAAAGTTTTATGTAGGTGCTTTCAAAAGCCTTAAAAGCGGTAGTGCCAACATGGATGTTTTGGTCGTTCTTGGAACAAGTGCAGCGTACTTTTTAAGCCTATGCGTGATGCTCTTTAATCTGCCATTGCATCTTTACTTTGAAGCCTCTGTTTCGGTCATAACTTTAGTCCTTTTAGGCAAGCTTTTAGAGGTAAGAGCTAAAGCAAAGACGGGTTTTGCGATTGCAAAATTGCTTCATTTACAGCCTAAAAAAGCGTTTGTTGAGCGCAATGGCAAGATCGAAGAAATCAGCATCGAAGCGCTAAAAGTCAATGATATTTTTGTGGTTAAAGCAGGGGAAAGCATCCCCACTGATGGCATTGTTGTAGAAGGCAATAGCATGGTTGATGAGTCGATGATGACAGGTGAGAGTTTACCCGTGCTTAAATCGGCGGGAGATGTCATCGTTGGAGCAACGAAAAATGGCGATGGGATGTTGAAGTGTCAAGCGACGAAAGTAGGAGCCGATACCTTTTTGAGTGCTATTGTTAAACTCATTGAAGAGGCACAAGGTTCAAAAGCGCCTATACAACGCCTTGCCGATACCATCTCAGGCATTTTTGTACCTATCGTTGTAAGTATTGCTGTTATAACTTTTGGTGCGTGGTGGTTTATTGGGGGTAATTTTGAAGAGGCAATCATCAATGCGGTTTCGGTACTGGTTATCGCATGTCCATGTGCGCTTGGTCTTGCAACGCCAACGGCGATTATGGTGGGTGTTGGAAGGGGCGCGAGCGAGGGCATTCTCATCAAAAATGCAGAAGTGTTGGAAAATGTTGGCAAGATCACCGCTGTGGTGTTTGATAAAACAGGAACATTGACCTATGCCAATCCCCATGTCGTAGATGTTTTAATCGAAAAAAAGGACTTAAAAAAAGAGCCATTTTTAGCCTTGGTTTCAGCCTTAGAAGAGGGTTCTAAGCACCCATTAGGTAAAGCCATCATTGCGGCAGCTCCAGAGCCTAAGCGTTACAGTGTTCAAGCGTTTCAGAACTATTCAGGATTGGGTGTTTCAGGAGAGATTGATGGTGTGGTTTACTTTGCAGGTTCACCTGCTTTTATCACGCAATTTACAGCACTGCAATCCTCACATAAGGCTCAAGCCTTTTTGGAAGAGGGCAATAGTATCGTAGCCCTTGCCACCAAAGAAGAGATCATCGGGTATATCGCACTTGCTGATACTATTCGTGAAAGTGCAAAAGTAGCGGTTGAGAAGCTTCAAAGTGACGGTATTGAAGTGTATATGCTCACAGGAGATAATGAGCGTTGCGCCCAAAAAGTAGCTCTGGAGCTGGGTATCAAACATTTTTTTGCTGAAGTGTTACCTGATGGCAAAGCGGAAGCGATTAGCAAACTTAAAAATGAGGGAAAATTTGTCTGCATGGTGGGAGATGGCATCAACGATGCACCAGCCCTTGCCGTCGCGGATGTGGCGATTGCGATGTCTAATGGTTCGGATATTGCTGTGGAGAGTGCCGATCTGATCTTGATCGCAAACGATCCACTTTATGTCGTCAATGCCATAGCACTCTCGCGTGCTACAATGTCAAAAATTAAGCAGAACCTCTTTTTGGCTTTTGTGTATAATATTCTAGCGATTCCACTGGCGTTTATGGGTATGTTAAACCCAATTGTCGCAGGGGGAGCAATGGCGATGAGTTCGGTCTCAGTGGTGAGTAATTCATTGCTGTTAAGACGTTGGAAAATGAAATAAAATTATAGTAAAAGGATAAACAATGGCAACAATCACATTGGTGGTTAAAGGGATGAGTTGTGGGGGATGCGTCAAAAGCGTCAAAGGCGTTTTAGAGGGAATTAAAGGCGTCAAGAGTGTCAATGTTGACCTTGCTAGTGGTCAAACAGTTATTGAATATGATGCTCCGATTGATGTAAGTGTGTTTGAAAAAGCGATTGATGAAGCGGGGTTTGAAGTCGTTTCGTAATTTTAAATGTAAAGAGGTGAGCCCTGTTATTTGGGCTCACACAATGCGTTACTTCTCAAATAAGATATGAATATACCGCTTAGACCATAACCCAAAGATAACAATCCACAGAACTGCCACCGTAAGTACCGCGTGTAAGTACCCAAACTGTGGAAAAATACCAGCAATAATACGAATAAGCGCCATCGCTTGAATGAGCCCAAATAGCGTCACTGCATAAGCATCTGCTTTAGGCGTTCTGCCTGAATGTCCAAGGATTACCCTTGTTCCAAAACCCACAAGAACGGTTGTAAAATAACCCAATGCCAAAGCATGAAGCGGTGATTTTTCCAAGTAAATCGTGTGACCCAAAAGTGCACTAAAATCTTGTACTACAAAAAGTCCAAAACCAACAGGAACCCACCAAATGGAGAGAAAAAGCACCCATAAAATGGCAGGAGATTTTCTAAAAGGTAGGCGCCATTTAAGAAGCTCATAGGTAATGATGCCAAAGAGCGCACTGTCTGCTACAAACGCATTCATGCTTAACGCCTCTAAAACCACTTTGAGGATGAGTGCTATAAAAACCAAGAGCAAAAAGTGTTTACTTTTGTTCATGGTATAGCCGATGATCGTATTGGCTGCGAAAAAAGGCATCATTTTTTGTGAAACAATGAGAACAATAAAGAACAAATAAAGGTAAAAACTCACCCCAAGTGCAATGGCATAGGTTGGTACAAATGCATCAGCGATGAAAAGTACTTGACCCACGGCGCCAAGGGCAAAAGCTCTGAGCATCCAGGTCGTGTCAGCTTTGTTGGTCACTGTACTTTTGGTTTGAAAATCAAGTAAAAGCAAACAGAGTTTCGCATAGCCTGCCAAGACGACAAGCATAGGTGCGATCAGTGCAACTTCTGAGATAAAAGAAAATATCACAAAGAACAGACCACCACCGTTCATTAGCCATGCAATCGGCACATACTCACTTTGCTTAGGAGAAGGGCGAGAGAGATAACGTGGAAATGTCGTGAGCAAAAATCCTGCAAAAAACTGTGTAAAGACGATGAACGTCATCGCGTAAGCGTGGTAAAGTCCTACACTGGCATTGAGACTGATCAGTCCTGCATAATGAAGCCCTAAAAGGGTAACAAAAAGCACGCCTTGCACCACTCCTGCAAAGAAAAAGAGGCGGTGTGGTTGTGCTTGGAGGTTTTGAAGAGCCGTCGTTTTTGGAGGCTCTGGTGGGGTTAAACTACTGACAAAAACCACAACAACTAGCCCCCCTATTGGCTGCATCGATAGCGGCATTTAGCGCTTCGTCATAATTTGGCTCCTCCGTAATCTCAGGAACCACCTGTTTGTAAACGAGCTTACCATCTTTGCTGATGACAAAGAGTGCTCTTGCACACAAGCCCTCTAATGCGCCATCACTGATGAGCATACCATAAGCACGTGCAAAGGCTTTATGTCTAAAGTCACTTGCAACGGTAAGATTTTCGATGCCTGCCACATTGCAAAACTTTGCCGCTGAAAAAGGCAGATCCATTGAAATAACCGTTGTATCGATGTTTTCATGTTTGGCAACTTCTTGATTGAAACGTCTTGCTTCTGCGTCGCAAACAGGTGTATCTAAAGAAGGTACTGCGATGATGAGTTGTGCTTTATTACCTTCGCCACCAATGGTTTTTTCTTGTAAGTCTGGTGTGACAACTTTCACGATAGGCGCATAGTTACCTACTTCTTGGAAATTACCTTCCAATTTTACAGGTGTGCCCTTGAGGGCTGTTTTGTCAATTTTTGCTGTAAATGTCATCTGAATCCTTTCAATTGTTTTATATGAGAGTCATTTTATCTTATTTAAAAGTAAAAAACCTTGATCTACATCTATGAATTCTTAAAAATTGAGCAGGATTAAACAAAAATTTGATGTAAAATAGTTGGATATTTACGTTAAGGAGAAAAAATGCAATACAAACTTATCACAGGACCCGATGATTCAACGTTTTGTGCGAGAATTACAGAGTTTTTAAATAACGGTTGGAAGCTACATGGAAACCCAGCAGTAACGTTTAACGGTCAAACTGTGATTGCCGCGCAAGCGATTGTTAAAGAGGATGACAAAGATATCAAGGCATGCGGATTTACGAAATAAGAGCTTTACATGTAAAGCTCTTATTTAACTATTTCCTGCGTGTTTTTGACTTCTATACAGCTTTGTGTCGGTGTTAAATTTTCCCATAGCCAGTTGTGAAAGTTGATAATTTGCTCTGCTTTTAATGTTGGACGATCAGCTGTTGTGTGTCCATCTTTGATAACCGTAATCGTATAATCTCTCACCAATGCCCCATGAACCGTGGCATTGACACAAAAGTCAGTGGCACAACCGCAAATATAGAGTTTTCGCACGTCCAATTTTTCTAAAAGAGCTTCTAATTCCGTCTTATAAAAACAGTCATTGGCTTCTTTTTCAATGTAGTAGTCATTTGCTTTTTGAGTCAAAGAAGGCAAAATGTGCCATTCATTGCTACTATAAGCTAAAAAGTTTTCTTTTGTCCCATCGTGTTGCACAAAAATAACAGGTTGATTTCTTTCTCGGAAAAATGTTGAGAGAAGATTGATATTTTCGATGACTTTTTCTGCTTCAAAACGCGTGGTTTGAAACGAACCTACTTGCATATCGATGATGAGCAGAGCTTCCATCTTAGTCTATACTCTCAAACAACTCAGGTCGATACTCAAAATGCATGGTATCGTAGTGATACCATCTGCCACCCCAGATAAAGCCATGTTTTTCAAAAATATCGATGATCTCTTTGGGAAATTCATTGTGAAAGGTGTGGGTTTTATCCCACTGCCAGTAGCGTGAATATTTGGTATCTAAGTCTATAGCAATGCCGTAACTGTGGGCACTTAGGCGTTCTGTTTTAGCAATTTTGCGGTAGTAGTAGGTTCCATCGACTTTTTTGAGGTACTTCATGAACTCTTCAGGGAGTTTGTCTAGCTCATCAGAGACTTTTTGCAGTTGTATGCTTGCATTTTCATTTTTGTTAAATTTGAGTTTTACCCCACCGTGGCTTGGGAGCCAGTTTACCGTAGTGAGGTTTTTTTCGATCTCGCTTTTACTGGAGCCATAGAGTTTTTTCAAAAATGTGTCATTGCGAAAACGCCCTGGGTCATCGTTCAACGCTGGGGCAGTAATGGGTGCAAAAGCATGGTATTTTTGCGCAAACATATCTTCGATATCTGCATTTTCGAGTTTCTCGTCAAATGTTTTTACTTTTTTATCATCATACGGCAGTGAGCTTCCATCCATAAAAAAGACGGTATTGTCTTTGATGACTTTAACACTGGGGTACTTTTGGACAAGATTGTTGCTTTTGGGGTTGGCTGGTTTGATGGTGATGCCCTCAACGCGGTTGATGAGCAGTCCTTGTTCGGGTACATTGGGTTGATTGGCTCCTACATAAAGGTCAGTTATAACCGCTTTTCCGATAATATTTCGTCCTTCTTTACCATCTTCCATAGTCCTCACACCCCAGACATTGTGCATGACAAGAGGTTTACCTTCAAATTCACCTGCATAGAGCATGATGTGCCCTTTGAGGTAAATGAGGCTTAAAAAGGCTATACCGTTTTTGAGTATCATCGCTTCTTTTTCCTTCGGTGTTAAATCTTTGAGTGACACGTACTCGCCAAAACTCTTTTGAGCGGCTGAGTTTCTAGGTATCCAAATGCCAAAAGGGGAGAGAAAATCGCGGGTCATGGCAGAACAGTCACGGTTTGCAAGAAAACCGCCCCAGCCGTATTTTTCGCCCAAAAGTGCGTCACCGATTTGGCTAAGATTTTCTTTGTTAAAGCTTATAGGAACGGTCTGTGCAAAACTTTTGGGGATGCGCAGTTCTAATCTTTGGGCAGTAAATGAAGCATCTCTCATGTACATATAGGCATGAAAGAAGTCATCATCTTCGCTCATTATAGGGATGATGGCTCCGACTTTAGCGTAGGTTACGAAGCGTTGTTTGTCATTGTAAAGGGGAACATTGTCCTTAACGATAGCAACTTTTGTTGCCTTAATAAGCTCCATTCGCTCTTTAGCTCCCACCAGTACAAAACTCTCAACTGGAAGCCATCCTGAAGCAAAGGAACTTTCCACAAATGCCCATGCACCATCTTTGCTGTAATGCGAGATAATTAAAGGCTCTGCGATATGAATGCGCGAAGTCTGCAAGTAGTCAAACGGATAACCTTCCCCTGGCAGTGTTGTCTTTTTGAAAAAAGGTTTTTCCGTTGGGAGATTGCGCATTTGTGCATTTTGAATCATAATGGCATGAGCGTTGATAGTGCCGTAGGCTTCGGCATTGGTTTCGTTGATGATAGCATCTATCTCTGCATCAGCAATCAGTTGAAGATTCTCGCCATAGTAGCGATTTTTAAGCCCATACGATCTATTTGCCCAGAGTGCATCTTCTTTTTTAGTACTCACATGCGTTCTAAACCATGGCGAATAGTAACGGTACGTAAAATCCTCTTGTGCTACATTTTGTGGAGAAATGTTTTGCGCCAAAAAGTCTACGTTTTGAGGGTAAAGCAACATCTCTTTTGAAGCGATTTTTTCCGCAACAGAAGCTTGTGTTGAAGGCTCTTTTACAGCACAACCACTTAAGAGAAAAAGTGTACCCATAAAAAGAAAAATATGTCGAATTGAAATCATAATCTGCCTTGTCTTTCGTTAATGTTATAATACCAAAAACAACTTAGGAAGCCTCTTTGCACTTAGCACAAAAACTCATCGATATCTTAAAAAAGGACAATGTACTCCTCACGGGTGGTGCGGGAGTTGGCAAGAGTTATCTTGTGGGTGAAGTTGTCAGTGATCTTCGTAAAGTTGGTAAACAAGTCGTTGTTCTAGGAAGTACAGGGGTCAGTGCCGTTAATGTCGGCGGTCAAACCCTACACAGTTTTTTTGCCTTTGGCATCTGCAATCATCTCGATGAACTCACCCGCCATGATCGATACACAAAAGCGAGACTGGTTGAGATCAAAAAAGTGCTGACACGCTGTGATCTTTTGGTCATTGATGAGATTAGCATGGTTTCGGCTGATCTGCTCGATATGATTTATTACCGTCTTCGCAATGCGGGTTTTGAGGGAAGTGTGCTTTTTGTAGGCGATTTTTTCCAGCTTCCTCCTGTTTCAAAAGGCAAGGAAAATAGCTTGTGGGGCGGTTTTGAGTACGCGTTTGAGAGCAGTTCATGGAATGCCTTTGAACCTGTGGTAGTCGAGCTTACCATCACGAAGCGTACGCATGACGCGCTTTTCTTTTCCCATCTTGGCAAGATACGACGGGGTATATTGCAAAGCGACACACTCGAATACCTTGAAGCTCTGCGTACCAATGTTGGTGTATGGGACGATGACCCAACGGTTTTGTTTGGCAGAAACAAAGAAGCGGAGATGCTGAACATCCAAAAATTAGCGCAGATCGAGAGTGAACCCATCGTGCTCAAAGCCAAAGAGAAAGTGCATGAGCAGTCTTTACATGTAAACAAAATCGAGGGGTGGAAAAATGCGCTTCCCATTCCTGTAGACTTGACCTTAAAAGTGGGTGCGAAGGTTCTTTTTTGCACCAATAAATGGGGCAAATACTACAATGGCGAGCGAGGTATCATCAAAGCGATTGATGAAAATGAGGTGATTGTGGAAAAAGCAGGCGAGCTTATTAAAGTAGAACGCCAAGAGTACACCTTGCACGAAAATGTCGTCATGGAAGGCGAAGTCAAAGAAAAACCTCTCGTTTCCATTGAGCAGTTCCCTCTCAAACTGGCGTATGCCATCACCATTCATAAGTCGCAAGGGATGAGCATCGACTCTTTGGTATGCAACATCAACAACATCTTTGAAAAAAGCCAATTTTACGTAGCAATTTCAAGGGCCCGCTACCCAAATCAGCTTTTGCTTGACTACCACTATCAACGCTTTTTTGAGCATTTGACACGTTGTGTACAAGTTTCTCCCAAAGTAGGGGAGTTTTACCAAAAATCAGATATTTTGAGAATAGAAGAGGTTAAGAGCGATTCACTTTTTGATGAATTTTGACGATTTAGATAACATGAAAAGTAAAGCACTAAGAGTATGTGAGCTCTCTGCCATAGAGAACTTAGTGTTAACGTAATTTTTAAAGCTTTGCTTTAAAAGTGTGTCAAGAATTTAGATCAAAACAAGGGGCAAACATGAATCTGGAAATTTCATATGAATCAAAAGGCTTGATATCCTACTCACAAAGCAATCAAGAAGTTACTGCTAAAGATAAAAAATTAACGGGTAAAGATATCGTTAACAGCTATCTTGCAGAGTATATGACACAGGTCTCTTCTGAGTCTAGAACAACCTTTAGTACTCAAGCTGACACTTTTAGCCTTGCAGACATTGGTTACACAGGTAAACCTATTGGTGATCTTAGCCAAGATGAAGCAAGTGCATTGGTTGCAGAAGATGGCTTTTTTGGCATTGCTCAAACCAGTGAGCGTATCGCTGATTTTGTGGTGAATGGTGCAGGGGATGATCTTGAAAAACTCCAAGCAGGACGTTCGGGAATGCTTCAAGGCTTTGCGGAAGCTGAACAGCTTTGGGGTGGAAAATTACCCGAAATTAGTTATACTACGATGCAAAAAGCACTCGAAAAAGTGGACGCACGTATTGCCGAACTTGGTGGTAGTGTGCTGGATACATCCGTTTAATAAAGGCTCAAATGAGACGCGTTTTAACAGCATTTTTACTTTTACATGTAAGCCTTTTTGCAGAGACGTTGGTCTTGGAGCATTTTAAAGCCAATGTCTTTGCTAAGTCTGATAAAAAGCCTGTGGAAGTAACGGTAGGTTTGATTTTTGAAGGTAAAGAAGTTAAGCTTTATGAGTATAAAGTAGTTGATGCTCTAAATATCGTTATTGGTAGCTACTTTGCGGAAGATCTTGTGACCTCTCGAGGTAAAGAGCTTTTAAAAGCGACCTTAATTGCTTATGCTAAAAAAACACATGCTCTGGTGATTGATACAGTCTATATTAAAGAATTGACGGTTAAAACAAACCCAACCACACAAGAAATCGTTGAAGCCATCAAAAAAGAGGGTGTTTTTCAACAGCAACAACAAAATGCAGCTCCAAAGCAACAACAACATCAACAATCCCAACAGCTCAATCTAGCACCTCCTCTGCCAAAGCGTTCACTCATTCCTGAAGAGAATGCCGTTAATTTTTAACACATTATTTCAATACCCATATCTGTCAAGAATATGCTAAAATAAGATAAATCCAAGCAAACGCTTGACAAAGAGTCTGAATGAAAGATTTTGAAGCCGCCAAAGAGTTTTTTAAAGACACGGTTGATCCTTCGTTTTATTTTGATAGCATCAGTGCCGAGATAGCTCGCAATAAGCTTAAAGATGCCATTGGCGATCCTTCTATTCCCCTTATTTTTATCGTTGGTGACCCAGGGGTTGGCAAAAGTCACATTATGCGTGTGATGCACTACTCTGCATCTGTAAATGCCACAAGTGTACTCATCGAACATCCTTTTTTTGATCCACGCGATCTTTTTAAAGAACTTTATGAAGCCAGAGGTATGCCTTTTGATAAAAGTAAGACTCAAGGCGAATTTATGGATGAGCTTTTTGAAGCTTATGTAGGCACATTGTGTACTATTTTCATCGATGAAGCACAGCTTTTAAATGACGAACAGTTTGAATTTCTTCGTATCTTAAGTGACACCAAACTCTTCCAATTTGTCCTTGCTATGCACAAAGATGAAGGGATGGCATTGCTTGCAAAAAAGCAGTTTAAAACGCGTTCTAAGCTTGTCATCGAGTATGGCAATCTTGAAGAAAATGAGATACTGCGCTACATTCATACACTTTTTATGGGGCATACACATGGTGAAATTGCTCTGATGTTTTCTAAAAATGAGGCTAGAGTAATTGCACGGTATGCCAAAGGCAATTTTAGGATGATTAAAAAGTTTTTATACACACTGATGAAATTACTTGATTATGCCCAAAAAAAGGGCTTGTCAAAGTATCGCAAACTGAACAGTTGTCTCTTAAGTATGGCAGCACTTGATATAGGATTGATTCATGACTAGTGCACGTTTTGAAGAGTTAGAAAAACGTTGTGCAAAGCTCAAAAAAGCACGGATTATTCGTATTGTATTTATCATTGCATCTTTGTTTTTAGTAGGCTTTGGGAGTTATTATTGGATGCATCATAACGCACAAGCACCTCTTGTTATTGCTCCTATACCTCCAGTGCAAACAGTTCAAGTTCAGACACTTGTCAGTGAGCAAAACCAGAGTACTGCTGTCACAACGGAGCAAGAAGAGAGCAATGCATCTGAAACGATAGAAGAGGAGACGCTTTTCTTAGCTCCGCATATTTATAAAAATGATGCCAAATTGCCATTGGATGAAACACAAGCAGCAGCACGCTCTTTAAACCAAGAACAACAGTTACTCAAACATTACAATGCTGTACAAAATTTTAATAACGCTTATGCTTTAGCACATTTTTACTTTGAACAAAAATCATATAGCGAAGTTGTTACGTGGGCAAAAGAGGCCAGCAAACATAACTCACGCTCGGAAAAGCCGTGGATACTCTATGCTAAGGCAAAGTTTTACCTCGGCGATAGAGCGGAGGCTATAAGGTCTTTGGAACTTTTTTTAAGCTATATTAATTCTAAAGAAGCGCAAGAACTACTAAACTTTTACAAAGGACAGGAATGAGAGTTGTTTTAACATTATTGGGCCTTTTGTGTAGCACGATGTACGCATACTCTTACAACGATGTTTTAAGAGATTATGAGGCGAAAAATTTTGAAAAAATCTGTAATGAAGGTGCAGCTTTTCTCATCAGAAATGATAAAAATGAGCAAATACTCGTTGCCATTGGTGATGCGTGTGCTAGGGTCGATTCGATCAATCCTCTAGGGAATGTTGCAAAAAACCTTATCAGCACAAAAGAGTATAGAGAGAGTGGCTCTTACTTTGCAACGTTGGTGCTTCAAAAAAAGCTGATTTATCAATTTATGCATGATAATATTAACCTCAAAGAGCTCAAACTTCCACGAACGAACCATGTACTCTCCCGTGTATTTGAGCAACTCTCTAAAGGCAATTACGAAGTGGTTGACAAGCGTATCGAGATTGCAACGCCTGAAATGAACTACGTGTTATGGCTCTCAGATGATGATCCTAAGAAGGTTTACATCGATGAGAATAAAGATGGTAAGTTGGTTAAACGTCACTGGTATCTGTGAGGCTTTACTTTGTTTTAGGGTGTTTTTGACTACAATCCCACCTCTAATTTTTTTACTCTAGGAACCCAATGCCTCTTAGTCGACTCAATGCTGAGCAAAAAAGTGCTGCAACTGCACCCTCAGGACATAATCTTATTATTGCCAGTGCAGGAACAGGTAAAACCTCGACGATTGTAGCAAGGATTGCGCATCTTTTAAATCAAGGTGTGCAACCCTCTCGTATTTTACTGCTCACCTTTACCAACAAAGCTGCCGCTGAGATGCTTGAACGTGTTGGCGTTTTCTTTGGTAAAAATATCACTTCCCAAATTGAATCGGGTACCTTTCATGCAGTCAGTTATCGACTTTTGAAAAAGCTAGGTCGAAATATTGTTTTAAAACAGCCCAAAGATCTCAAAATTTTACTTAAAAGCATTCACGACAGGCGCAGATTTGATCATATTGATTCTGGTGCAAAAGCCTATAGTGCGGCCTATCTTTACGACATTTTTTCACTCTATCAAAATAGCACTGTAACGCAAAGCTTTACCGAGTGGCTTGAGTCTAATGACAGCGAACACGGACTCTTTTTTGACATTTATGAAGATATTTTTGAAGAATTTCAAGCACTCAAACGTGAATTTGGTTATGTTGATTTTAACGATCTTTTGATTCTCATGCGAGATACACTTAAAACAACCGATGAAATTAATTTTGATGAAGTACTCATCGATGAATACCAAGATACCAATACGTTGCAAGGCTCTCTCATAGACTCATTTCGTTCAAAATCACTTTTTTGCGTAGGAGATTATGACCAGAGTATTTACGCATTTAATGGTGCAAATATCGATATTATAGGCTCTTTTGCAACACGTTATGCGAATGCCAATGTTTTTACGCTCAATAAAAACTATCGCTCATCCCATAAAATTCTCTCGTTAGCAAACCGTGTGATTGAGAAAAATCCAAGGCTCTATGAAAAAAGGCTTGAAGTAACGCGCGATGGTGCTTTTGAGGCGCCAAAATTGTTGATCTATGATGAACTTTTTTCACAATATCAGTCTATCTCTTCGCTGATTAAGCACTCATCACATGCGCCTGCTGACATTGCTGTTATTTTTCGCAATAACTCGACAGCCGATGGTATCGAAGCTACGCTCAGAGAGCAGGGAATTGCCTGTAAACGAAAAGGGGGCATTAGCTTCTTTGACTCTGCTGAAGTCAAAGCGATGCTCGATCTTGTCGGTGTTGTGGTCAATCCTAAAGATATGATGGCGTTTATCCATACCTTTGAATATGCCAGAGGAGTAGGGAGCTCTCTCTCGAAAGAGCTGTTTGATGGGCTTTTTAAACTAGGTGATGGCAACATTTACCAAGGCTTTTTTCATCCAAGAGAAGATGTTGAAGATATTTTTAAAAAACGTGCTAAGAACCATCAATTAGGGCTTTTTGATGACATTATTGATCTTGGAAGTGTGAGTCGTTTTTACAGTTTAGGATTTGAAGAACTTTTTCTCTCTAGTCCTATCTTAAAACATCCAAAACTAACCATTGATGGTGCAAAATTTCTCCATCAGTTTTACAAGTTCATGAAACACGCCACACGGATTAAAACGCCCCAGAGCCTTATCAATCATGTGTTAAGCTCGGAAGTCTTTAGTGCCATCGCTGAAGTATTGGCCGTCAAACGTACCATCAAAAAAGATGGAACAGTGGATGAAAAATTAAAAACAGAAGCACGTGCACGGATCTTTCGCAAAGGGCATCTGCTTAAAGACCTAGCCAGTTCATATGCTTCCAGTGAACGCTTTTTAAATGCGCTCACACTTGGAAGTAATGAAATGAGCGAAGGTGAGGGTGTCAATTTACTCAGCATTCATGCGAGCAAAGGGCTTGAATTTAAAGAAGTCTATGTTATCGACCTTATGGATGGGCGCTTTCCAAACCGTAAACTGATGCAAAAAGGTGGAAGCCTTGAAGAAGAGCGACGTCTTTTTTACGTAGCAACCACGAGAGCCAAAGATATGTTGATTCTCTCCTATGCCAAATATGACAAGATCAAAAAAATTAGCTATACCCATTCACCCTTTTTAGTTGAAGCGGGAATGGTACATTAAGATTTAAAGCATCTACTAACTTAAAAGAGATAAAATAACTCCTAAAAAGAGAGGAGTTTTACATGACCAAAATTTTACTACTTATATCCCTTTTCTCAACGTTCCTTTTTGCCGAATTACGCCATGTGGATGCAAGTGAAGAGATTGTTAAAAGTGGCATGAAAATCATCGATATTCGCACACTTCCCGAATGGAAAGAGACAGGGTTGGTTGAAAATGCTATTCCTATTACGTTCTTTGATGAGCAAGGACGATACAACGCAGAAACATTCATAAAAGAACTGGATAAACATGTCAGCAAAGACAAAGAGTTTGCGCTCATTTGCCGCACAGGAAATCGAACATCTGCTGTTTCGGAACTTTTATCGAAGCAAGGCTACAAAGTAGTCAATCTCAAAGGTGGTATGAAATCCTTAATGTCCAAAGGCTATACACCTGAGCCTTACAAACCATAGGCAAAACGATGCATACCAATGAACTTATCTATGAGGATTCTCCGTATCTTCTGCAACATGCGCACAATCCTGTTAACTGGATGGCGTGGAGTGAAAAGGCGCTTTTAAAAGCTAAAGAAGAAAACAAGTTGATCTTTCTCTCCATTGGGTACAGCACCTGCCATTGGTGTCATGTGATGGAGCGCGAGACATTTGAGGACGAAGTTAGTGCAAAAGTGCTTAATGATTCGTATGTCAGCATAAAAGTTGATCGTGAAGAGATGCCTGATCTTGACAAATACTACCAAGACGTGCATTATCTACTCACCAAACGAAGCGGTGGCTGGCCACTGAGCATCATTATGACGCCTTCCCAGCAGGTTATTTTCGCTGGAACGTACCTGCCACCTCAGAGTGCACAGGGACGCATGGGATTTCGAGAACTCACGAGTTTCATCAAAGGAAAATTCGATGATGAATATGAAGAAGTTCAAAAGAGCGCTGAGAGTATTGAAGCTGCCATCAAGCACTATGAGCGTAGTTTTGAGCAAAAGAGCCACATTGATAAAGTTGCAGTCGTCGAAGCATTTGTGAGCAATGTCAAAGCAAGTTACGATGATGTCTCCAAAGGTGTGGGAAGTGCCCCAAAATTCCCGCATGCTTCGACATGGAACGCACTTCTAGATATTTATGTGCAAACCAAAAATCTTGAAGCACTCTATATGAGCGAAGATGCTCTTTTTGCCATGGCTCAAGGTGGTATAAACGATCAGATCGAGGGTGGATTTTACCGTTACAGTGTCGATGAATCTTGGGTGATTCCTCATTTTGAAAAGATGCTTTATACCAATGCAGAGTTGATCGAAGTTTATGCCAAACTTTATGCGCTTACGCAAAAACCATTGTTTAATGAGGTCGTCGATAAAACCATTGAAGCGATGGATGAGCGGTTTTTAAAAGAAGGACTCTACCTCAGTGCCAGCGATGCGGATAGTGAAGGAGAAGAGGGCAAATACTTTGTTTTTGGATTTATCCAAGCTAAAGAGGCTCTTTTAAAGGGAGGATTGAATCAAGTCGAAGTCAAAGAGGTTATGGACTATTTTGGCATCACCAAATTTGGCAATTTTGAACACCAAAGCACTAATCCTGTGATTACATGTAATGAAAAGCCCTCCCGTTTAGATGAAGCCATTGCTATTTTAAAACAAGAGCGTCAAAAGGTCGCGTATCCATTTATTGACACGAAGATTTTGACATCGTGGAATGCTTTGATGGTCACAGCACTTTTTGAAGCGGGTAAAATTGAGAAAGCGAAAAGCGTGCTCGATTCTCTTCTAAAGACTTTACATGTAAACGGCGTTTTGTACCATCAAATCGTCTTATGTGGCAGTTTGAAAGTGGAAGCATTACTCGAAGATTATGCGTTTGTCATCGAAAGCGTGTTGCGTGCTTACGCCTATACAAAAGAGATGCATTATCTAGTATTGGCAAAGAAACTAAGCCATGAGGCGGAGCATAAATTTTACAAAGAAGAAATCTGGTACCTCTCCGATAAAGCCTTTCGTGCCAAAGCCGTTTTGGAAGATAACAGCTACAAAAGTCCGCTTTCAACGATGATTAAAAATCTTTTTGAATTAGCTAAAATCGAAGATGATACAGCGTTGTTTATACGCGCGAAAGATATGTTGGAGAGTTTTGGAGCTGGTATTACAAAGTATGCTCACGCGTACCCTGAGGCGGTGAGGGGCATTACACGTTACATGTAAAAAGTTAAAAGTTTAGCTCTCTTTTTGTCTAACGTTTAAAATGAGCCAATAAATTACCTGCAAGGTAACTTATTGGCTCCACTGATTTGTTATGCACTATAAATATCTTTTTGTAAACTGGTTATGAATTTCATTAAAAAAAACTTCCCTATACTGAGAAATTAATTTTTTGTATCCTGCAATAATATCATCCTGCGTTGCATTCCCATTTTTTATTTTAATAGTATCATTAAAAGTATATGATTTGATTACTTTGCCATCTTCTTCTACTTCAAACAAAATCTTTAGATTTAAGCCATAAGTAACTTTTTCTCCTACTGCAAATAAACCAACAATTGGTATTTTTTGTACATCACTAAATGTCCAATATGAATCAGCTTCCTTTACTATAATCTTTAATACTCTATTTGATGATTTAAGCATTTCCATTGTAAGGAAATAATCTTTTATATCATCTTCAACTGTTTTTTTCGTTGGAGTTTCTGGTACAATAGGAATAATACTATCTGAACCTAAAATAGTATTTTTCATTTCGCCATTATTTGATAAATTTTCTATATTTATCTTTTTAATATCTATTTTTACTTGTTCTTTGACTTGATATTTTGAGTCAGATACATCTATATTGATTGATTTTTTTGCACAGCCACTAAAACTTATTGCTATAAATAAAATAACAATTAAATATTTAACACTTTGCATTTTGACTTCTCCTTTTATTGTGTATAACTATTTATTCAACGAACATTATATTCAAAATAGCCTGACATGCCAAAATAAATGAACATAAAAAGTGTTGGTTTATTTAATAAAATATTTCAAATAACAGGTGGCAGAGCTAAATTTTTAACTTTTACGCTATTTTTACCATGTATGACATTTTATAAAAATGGAGGTTTAATGTAGCTTGGAAAGGTAAGTGGAGTTCTTTTTGACATGTAAGGAAAAATCCTTACATGTAAGAGTGTTTTTAAAGCGCTTTGGCGATAAAACGATTTAAGCGTTTTGCGAATGCCGCGGTATCTTCGATCTTCATACCTTCTTGCAGTTTAGCTTGGTCAAGCAGTAAGAAAGCGATGTCGTTAAGTTCTAAAAGATCAGATTTGGCGCTGAGTTTTTTGAAAATCTCATGCTCAGGATTGATCTCTAAGATTGGTTTAACGGCTGGCAGATTGTCTTGTCCCATCTGTTTAAGCATCTGTTGCATTTGGAAATCTGGATCGTTTTTATCGTACACAAGGCATGAAGGAGAGTCACTCAAACGGCTAGAGATTTTGACATCTTTCGCATCGTCCTTGAGTATCTCTTTCATTTTTACCAAAATCTCTTTGTACGTTTTTTCATCTTCTTCAACTTTAGCTTTATCTTCTTTGATCTCTTCGTCAATATCTGAGTTATTCACTGGTTTAATTGGTGTTTTATCGTACTCTCCAACCATTGGGAAGACAATGGCATCCACTTCTTCATCAAGAAGTAAAACTTCGATATCTTTGGCTTTAAATTGCTCAATCAGTGGTGAATTACGTAGTAATTTCTCATTCTCTCCAGTGATGTAGTAGATGCTTTTTTGATCTTCTTTCATAGCCTCTTTGTACTCTTTTAGACTGACTAAGCCATCACGTTTAGATGATTTGAACAGAACAAGCTCTAAAAGTGCCTCTTTGTTTTCCCAGTCGTTGTAAAGTCCCTCTTTAACAACACGTCCAAAGTTTTTGTAAAACTCTAGGTATTTGTCGCTCTCTTTTTCTTTGAGAGATTTCAGTTCGCTCAAGATTTTTTTAACAGAGGCTTTTTTGATGGTCTCTAAAACTTTGTTTTGCTGTAAAATCTCGCGACTGACGTTAAGAGGTAGGTCTTCCGCATCGATGATACCTTTGACAAAGCGAAGGTAAGTTGGTAAAAGTTCTTTCTCATCATCGGTAATAAACACGCGTTTAACGTAGAGTTTAACACCGGGTTTATAGTCCATTCTGAAAAGGTCCATTGGAGGCGTTGATGGAATGTAGAAAAGCGTTGTGTACTCGTATTTACCTTCCGCTTTTGTATGGCTCCAAAGGAGTGGATCGGTGCTATCGTGAGAAATTTGTTGGTAAAAGTCTTTGTACTCTTCGGGTTTGATTTGACTTTTGGCTACCGTCCAGAGTGCACTTGCTTTGTTGATTTGAACATTTTTAATCTCTGTACTTTTTTCTTTGCCTTCATCGTCAAATTCTTTCTCTTCTTTATCCATAAAAATAGGAAAAGGGATATGGTTTGAGTATTTTTTGATGACACTTTGAATACGGTAAAACTCTAAAAATTCATCTTCATCGTCTTTGAGGTAAAGGGTAATAGACGTCCCGTGGCTCTCTTTGGTTACTTCTGCGATGTCATACTCAGCTCCTGCTTCACTGCTCCACATATAGGCTTTCTCTTCGCCAGCTTTGCGGCTAATCACTTCGATTTTGTTGGCAACCATAAAAGCAGAGTAAAAACCAACACCAAATTGACCAATAAGGCTTGAATCTTTCTTTTTATCACCACTGAGATTTTGTAAAAATGATTTTGTACCACTTTTAGCGATGGTTCCTAGATTTTCAACCAAATCTTCTTCATTCATACCGATACCACTATCGCTAAGAGTGAGTGTTTTAGCTTCTTTGTTGATGGCGATGTCAATGCGAGGAACATAAGAGAGTGATTTGTATTTATCATCTGTTAGTGTGAGATAATTTAACTTATCAAGTGCATCAGAAGCATTGGAGATAAGTTCACGTAAAAAGATCTCTTTGTTGGAGTAGAGCGAGTGAATCATCAGGTCTAAAAGCTGAGTGACTTCGGTTTGAAATTGATGTTTTGACATTGTTCTATCCTTTAATGTATGTATAGTTTGGATTTATCAAAAAGCTCATGTCAAAAAAAGTTCTTTGACAAATCCAAAAATCGCGTTATTTTAGCAAAAATGAGAGAATTTCAAAGCCACTTTTGTGGCTTTAGGAAGTTATTGTTTGGATGCTAATTCGAGAGCCAATCTTGCTTCCATTGTATGGTACATTTTTTCAAACCACGCTTCATCTTCTTTTGGATTGATTGGGTCAAGATAGATTACTTTTACCTCTCCACCATGAGCATCAAGACTTTTAGAATCAAGAATATGTCTTGCTCCTACGATGATAGCAGGTTGGACGATAAGATCAAGCTTTTCTGCTAAGATTTTTGCACCACTTTGGAATTTTAGAAGTCTATCACCACGTCCACGCGTACCTTCGGGAAACATGGCAAGGACGCGTCCTTCACTAACGCGCTCTTTACCTTCTTTAATCATTTTGATAATGGAGCGCTTATCTTTACGGTCAATCGAAATCATACGAGGCGCTGGGATGATATGCCCAAAAAGAGGAATATCTTCAATCTCTTTTTTGGCAATCCAACAGAGGTTTTTAGGATAAATTGTTTCAAGTGCAACAATATCAACAAGGCTTTGGTGGTTCAGCACTAAAAGCGTAGTAGCAGGATTTGCTTCACCTGTTTGTTTGATACTAAAGCCCATAAGAAAGGTTTGTAAGTGTCCCCATGTACGTCTAATTGAATGCGTGTGGTTACGAAAAGCATACATCAAAACAATAGTAATCAGTACCGTGATGACAAATTCAATCATCACGTAAATTCCTCTAATTTTTGATAATATTTTCACGGTCTGTCCATCCAATTTTTCCATCAGGAAGTAAGATTTTAATGTAATTATCTCGCTCGCCTAGTTTTTCTATATCTAGGATTTTATCACTGGTAAAGAAAACTGTTGAACGCTCCATTGGGAGGATCATAATAGTGCTATTACTTTTAAGTTTAGCGTTATTGAGCGGGTTTTGGTCTAAAAAGAAGAGTGCCAAAAAGATCAATGAGAGTACAAAATAGTACCATTTACGGCGTTTAAGGAGAATAATAAAAAAGATAAAAGAGAGTATACCATACCCAACAGTTTTATAAAACTCAAAAATACTCTCTTTTGGGTTGAGTCCTAATTGAGTACTAACTTCGTCACTTTCAATGCTCATCGGAAGTGTAATTTTATTAAATTTATTACTTCCAAGGTCAAAATAGGTAAAATCGAAGCTTTTTTGATAGTTCGGCAAAATGGCATAATAGTAAATCTTTTGACTTGTACCATTATCTGAGAAGGAATCTATACCACTTTTAGCAATACCACTGAGTTTGAAGTCTTTTAAGTTCGCAGCGGTTGCTTCTATCTCTAAGACAATAATAACATTTTTAGCATCAAACGTTGTTGTTTTATGTTTGTTAATCGTAAGGCTTTGTGCTATAACATTGCTAAAAAAAGGATCAGCTTTAAGTTGAATCAGCTGAGGCGTATTGAGTGTTATAATTTCACTTTCCAATGCTTCTTGGCGCTCTACCAATGAAACGCTTAAACGTGGCATCACAGCTGTTTTTGAATTGATCTTAAAATAAAATGTGTTGTAATACGTATTGTCTCGTGAACGTTCCCAAGGATTTTGGGGGTTAAGAACATCTACACCTGTAGCACTTGAAAAAGTATTTCCAAGACCATCAATTTTATCGTTGGCAACAATGGCTTTAAGTTTAATTGAAAAAACTTGTCCTACATAAACTTTAGAAGGGGTTTCTTCAACAGAGAGAAAAAGAGATTTTGAGTGCCCTAAAAACGCACTCTCTTCAGCCGCAAAAGCAGGTACTAAAAGGGCTAAAGAGAGTAGAAGGAGTGTGAAAAATTGCTTCATCACGTTAGTTTATAAAACCCTCAAGCATTTTCACGCCATCATCAGAGCCCAAAATTTTCTCAATGGCACGCTCAGGGTGAGGCATAAGTCCAAAGACATTTTTTTCTTTATTGCAAATACCCGCGATCGAATCAACAGAACCATTAGGGTTTTTAACATTTCCTTTTTCATCGCAGTAGGTTAGCAAGACTTGTTTGTTTGCATAAAGCTCTTTCAAACCAGCATCATCGATGTAGTAACTTCCTTCACCGTGTGCAATAGGAACATTTAAAAGCTCACCAATGAAACATTTTTGTAAAAAAGTATTATCATTGTTAATCACTTTAAGGTGATGAAACTGAGAGATAAAATGAACGTTTTCATTGCGCTTCATAGCCCCTGGTAAAAGCCGTGCTTCAACGAGCATTTGGAAACCATTACAGATACCAAGCACTTTTCCACCCTTGTTTGCAAACTCAATAACGGCTTTCATAATAGGAGAAAATTTAGCAATAGCAGCACTTCTTAGGTAATCACCATAACTAAAACCACCAGGAAGTACCACTAAATCAGTACCTTCTGGTAACTTTTCTTCTTTATGAAAAACGAGAACAACCTCTTGTCCTAGTTTTTCAAAAGCATACTTAGTGTCGATTTCACAGTTTGTTCCTGGAAATACAGCTACTGCTACTAGCATGTTGGAAACTCAATCGAATAGTCTTCAATAACAGTATTGGCTAAAAGTTCATCACACATGATGGTAACTCTCTCTTGTGCTTTTGCTTTATCGCTCTCAGCAATGTCAAGAATAATTTGCTTTCCAATACGTACTTCATTGACTTCGTTAAATTTTAAAGAAGCAAGTGCGTGATGAACCGCTTTTCCTTGTGGATCTAAAACGCCATTTTTGAGCTGAATATTGACAATAACTTTCATCGTTTATATTTTCCTTTGATTTTAATGAGCTAGAATACGTTTTAAGACTTCTTCATAGGCAACTTTAACATCACCTAAGCCTTGTCTAAATCTGTCTTTATCAAGTTTTTCATTGGTGTCCATATCCCAAAAACGGCAGCTATCAGGACTGATTTCATCAGAGAGAAGAATATTTCCTTCGGTATCGACACCAAATTCAACTTTGAAGTCAACCAATTTGAGTTTACGTTCTGCAAAAAAGCTTTTCATAATCACATTGATTTCACGACCAAGGCGTTTAAGCTCTTCAAGGTCAGACTCACTTTTTACAAGGTTGAGAAGTAAGCAGTGCTCATCATTGATGATAGGATCGCCCAGTGCATCGTCTTTGTAATAAAACTCAACGAGTGTAAATGGAAGTACAGTACCATCTTTAATACCAAGGCGTTTTGCTAAAGAACCTGTTGCAATGTTTCTAACAACTACTTCAATAGGGATGATTTTTACTTTTTTGATCAATTGGTGTGTGTCATCAAGTGTTTTCACTAAGTGCGTTTGAATACCATGTTTCTCAAGAAGATGAAAAAGTTGTGTACTGATTTTACAGTTGAGTGCACCTTTACCTGCTTCATTACCTTTTTTCTCAGCGTTAAATGCTGTTAAGTCATCTTTAAATTCTGAAACTAAAAGATTTTCATCCTCTGTTAAAAAAAGTTTTTTACCTTTACCTTCGTATAACAATGCACCTTTATTCACGTCTCTCTCCTCAGGAATTATTTTTTAATAGCGAGTACTTTGATTGCATCAACAGCACTTTTTAACTGTAAGTCTTTAAATAGATTTTCTTGACTTACGATCTCTTTATCGGCTTTTGTTGTCTCTTTTGTTTTTGTTTTTGCTTTTGTCTCTTTTACGTCTGTTTTATTGTCATCTACTTTTTTTAGCTCACCTTCTAAATGCTTTTTAAGATCTTTCTCTTTAAGGGATTGATCATTATTTTTATGTGGGACATCACCTGGATAAACGGTAATATCAGGGGTAACGCCTTCAGCTTGGATAGTGCGTCCACTTGGTAGGTAATAACGTGCAATCGTTAAGCGAATGGCTTCATTATCAACTACAGGGAGGACTGCTTGAACACTACCTTTTCCAAAGGTTTTTTCACCAATGATAATGGCACGTTTATGATCTTGCAATGCACCACTGACGATTTCACTCGCACTCGCACTTCCTCCGTTGACCAAAACAACAAGAGGTAGTTTTGTATTGGTTCCTGACTTACTCGCTTTGTATTCAGCATTTTCAGACTCCACACGTCCTTTTTGAGAGACAATAATGCCATCATCAATAAAGATGTCAACCAATCCAACAGCCTGATTTAAGAGTCCACCAGGGTTATTTCTAAGGTCAAGTACAATACCTTTGGCATTTTTATGTTTACCAATAGCTTCTTGGACATCGCCAACGATATTTTTGTCAAAGTTGACGACACGTACATAAAGGATATTTTCATTTTCGATCATCTTCGAATAAACAGATTCGATTTTGATGATGTCACGTACGATTGAAATCGTAAGAGGTTTTGTCTCACCTTCACGAACCAGAGTAAGTTCAATGCCTGTACCAGGCTTTCCACGCATCAAGTTGACCGCTTCATCAATCGTCATGTTAAGGGTTGATTGTTTGTTGATTTTAAGAATAATGTCACTAGCTTTAACTCCTGCTTTATCCGCAGGCGTTCCTTCCATAGGTGCAATAACAGTGAGTGCACCATCTTTTTGACCTACCGTAATGCCAAGCCCACCAAACTCACCATCGGTTTGGATTTTAAGATCTTTAAAATGCTTCTCATCAAGGTACGAAGAGTGTGCATCAAGGTTTGTGAGAAGACCTTCTATTGACTTCTTAATGATGTCATCAATTTTGATGTCATCAACATAATATTTTTCAATGGTTGCCAAAACTCGTGTAAATTTTGCCAAAGAAGCAAGACGACTCTTTTCTCCTTCAGCATTATCTGCCGCAAAGAGGGTTGAAGAGAAAAAGGTAGTAATACCTAAAAACGTGGCTATAAAGCCAACAGTAGCAAATGGTAAATGTTTCATAGCGTGTGTATGCTCCTCGCAAGATATGCGTATTCTTTGGAGGATGATTATAGTGGAGTTTCCCTAAATTTTCTATGAAAGCACCAAGTGTATTACGAAAATTTTAATCTATTTTAGGCTTAATGTGATAGCGATAATTTAATAAAAGTAATGCTGTATTGCTAAATAAACTTGACATCAATAGACTAAAGTTGTAAAATTATAGAAAAATTATTAAGGAGCTGCAATGAACTCACTTTTTGAGCAATTGACCAACCAAATGCGAGAAGCAATAGAGAGTGCTATTAGCCTTGCACTGCATTCTAAAAATTCTGAAGCGACACCTTTGCATGTAACATGGGGACTTATTACCAATTCGGCTTCTATCCTCAATCAAGTCTTTAATAAAATGAATATTGATAAGAGTGCGATAGAACTTGAAATTAAAAGTGAAGTCCAAAAATTACCAACAGCGTCTCATGTCACTAAGGAAAATATCTCTATTTCACGCGCTCTTGTAGAGTCCTTGCAAAAAGCAGAAGGGCTGATGAAACAAAAAGGCGATAGTTACCTTTCCGTAGATACATGGTTACTTGCCAATATTGATAGTGATCCGCTGAAAAAAATTCTGGGTAAATACCTTGATCTTTTACAATTTAAGAAAAACCTTGAAGCGCTTCGAGGTGGTAAAAAGATTGACAAACAAAGTGCCGATGAAAACCTTGAATCACTTGAAAAGTACGGTATTAATTTAACCAAATTAGCAAGTGATGGCAAACTTGACCCTGTTATTGGGCGTGATGAAGAGATTCAGCGTATGATGCAAATTTTGATCCGAAAGACTAAAAATAATCCTATCTTGATCGGTGAGCCAGGAACAGGTAAAACGGCTATTGCTGAAGGTTTAGCACTTAGAATCGCGCATAACGATGTACCCCTTAGTCTTCAAAATAAAAGTGTTGTTGCCCTCGATATGAGCGCACTCATTGCAGGTGCAAAGTACCGTGGTGAGTTTGAAGACAGACTTAAAGCGGTCATTGATGAAGTCAAAAAAAGTGGCAATATCATTCTCTTTATAGACGAAATTCATACCATTGTAGGTGCGGGAGCAAGTGAAGGAAGTATGGATGCGGCTAATATCCTAAAACCAGCCCTTGCACGTGGAGAGCTTCACACCATTGGTGCGACAACGTTAAAAGAGTACCGAAAATATTTTGAAAAAGATGCAGCATTGCAACGTCGTTTCCAACCTGTAACCGTCAATGAGCCAAGCATCAATGAAGCTTTACAAATTTTGCGTGGTATCAAAGAGCATCTTGAAGCACATCATAACGTGAGCATTCAAGACTCCGCTTTAATCGCTGCTGCAAAATTGAGCTCTCGTTATATTAGTGATCGTTTCTTACCTGATAAAGCGATTGACCTCATTGATGAAGCAGCAGCAGAGCTTAAAATGCAAATTGAAAGTGAACCAACAGATCTTAGCCGCATCAAACGTGCGATTAGCACCCTGATGGTTGAAAAAGAAGCACTTTTGATGGAGAAAAATAAAAAGAATGATGAGCGTCTAAAAGCCATTGAAAAAGAGTTGGGAGATGCAAAAGAGAAAATGCACTCATTGGAAGTTCAATTTGAAACCGAAAAAAGTGTTTTTAATGACATCGCATCCATCAAAACAAAAGCAGAAGCCCTTCGTAGAGAGGCTGAGAGTGCAAAGAAAAACAGTGAGTTTAATAAAGCGGCTGAAATTGAATACGGTAAACTTCCAGAACTCGTCAAACAAGAAGAAGAACTCAAAGTTCGCTGGGAAAAAATGGTTGAGAATGGAACACTTTTGAAAAACAGTGTTGATGAAGAGATGATCGCAACCATCGTGAGCAAGTGGACAGGAATCCCTGTCAATAAAATGCTACAAGGCGAAAAAGCCAAAGTGTTAGCAGTAGAGGATCATCTAAGAAAAGAGGTCGTAGGTCAAGATGCTGCCATTAAAGCGATAGGTAGAGCTATTAAGCGTAATAAAGCAGGGCTAAGTGAGCAAAATAAACCGATTGGTAGTTTTCTCTTCTTAGGTCCAACGGGTGTTGGTAAAACACAAAGTGCTAAAGCGCTTGCTAATTTCTTGTTTGATACCACCAAAGCGCTTATTCGTTTTGATATGAGCGAATACATGGAAAAACATTCCGTCAGTCGTTTAGTTGGAGCCCCTCCAGGTTATGTGGGGTACGATGAGGGTGGACAACTCACCGAAGCGGTTAGAAGAAAACCGTACAGTGTTGTACTCTTTGATGAGATCGAAAAAGCGCATCCTGATGTCTTTAACATTCTACTTCAAGTACTTGATGAAGGGCGTTTGACGGACAATAAAGGTGTTACGATTGATTTTAAAAACACTATTATTATCCTTACATCGAATATTGCAAGTGCGAAAATCATGGAATTTGAAGGCGAAAGACGCGAAGAAGAGGTTATGAAAGAGCTAAGAGCTTACTTTAAACCTGAATTTTTGAACCGTCTTGATGACATTATCATCTTTAATCCACTCACCGAAGATGGTTTACGTGAGATTGTGAGCATTATGTTCAAAGACATCGAAACCAAACTGGCCAATAAAGAGATCAAAGCAGAGCTTAGCGTTGCGGCAAAAGCCCTGATAGCAGAGGCTGGCTTTGACCCTGTTTATGGTGCTCGTCCACTCAAACGTGCGTTGTATGAACTTGTCGAAGATAAACTAGCGGAACTCATTTTAGAAGAGAAATTGCATGAGGGTGAAAATATCTTGATTGATGCGAAGAATGGTGAGATAGTTATTAATAAACAGTAAAAAATCTGATATTTCTGGCATGTTAAACTACATGCCAGAAATTTTATTGACAATCTTTATTTTGAATAGAAAATTTGAAAAGCTCAAGATTGTTAAGATCATAGAAAACATAGATAAACACAGCACCTTTTCTAAGGAGTGAGCGTGTTTCATAGTCGTTACAGAGGTAACTTTTGTTGTTTTCAAAGGTTGTTTTAATGAGCGTGCCTTTATCGGCTTTGAGAATTGTTTTGACATGTTCATTGGCGGAATTAATACGGTTACGGTATTCGATGGCATTTTGCACACTGACAATATCCACAAGTGTTGTATAATCATCCAACATCATGGGTAAATGCTCTTTGGTACCATCTTTGATAATGGAGAGAATTTTTGGGATGTCTTCTTCTTTAATTTCGTCTAAATCATTTGCATCATCAGCAACGAGTCTCGAAATTAGTGCTAAAATAATCAAAAACTTTTTCATATCATTCCTTTGAGCGAATTTTACAATAAAATCTTCACGTTCGATGCCAATTTTTGAAAGGAAATGCAAATTTTATGAGCTATTTGGAGTGGTTTGAAACACATGCTAACAAACATCGTCTCATTGTTCAAAAATTGAGTGCTCAAAACTATACAAAAGAGAAGATCATTGATTATTTTCTTTTTGAAAATATGGTGGAGAAAGAACCTGATTTTTGTCTGTTGTATGCTAACAAACAAAAGTGCCATGACATGAAGGCTCTTAATTGTTATTTGTGTGCGTGTCCTTATTTTCGCTTTAACGATGAAGGGCTAAGGGTAGAAGAGGGCGTTACATGTAAAAGTGAATGTTCGATTGGTTCTAAAAAGAGTGGGGTGTTTGTCTATGAAAATGTGGCGCATTTAGATTGCTCAGCGTGCCGTGTGCCACACACCAAAGCGTATATAGATAAACACTTTGATGTGGACTGGAAGAAGATCATGCAAAAGTGTTTGGTTACACCTCCAAAGGTATGTGACTTACAATAATGCCATCTCTATCGGCATAGAGATAGTCCCCTTTGTTAAAGGTTATTCCACCAAAACTAACAGTGTCATGCAATGAGCCTTCAGCAAGCTCCATCGTTTTTTTAGGGCATGTTCCGAGCGCAAAAAGCCCCACATCGATCTCTTTGGTATTTTTGGTGTCACGTACATAACCATTGATGACAATCCCTGCCCAGTTGTTCTCATAAGCAAATTTCATCAGATTATCACCTACAACTGCGGTGTATTTGGCATCGACATCAACGACAGCGATTTGACCTGCACCTTCGCTTTTAAGCAGTTCGACCAAAGTTTTATTGTGGCCTGGTAATTTAATGGTAACGATTTGTCCCATAACACGTTTAGCTCCACCGTACGATTTCATAATGGGATCTAACACATGAACGTGCTCTGGGTATTTGTCACAAAGGTCAGCGGTATAAAATTTCATTGTTGCTCCTAGTTTATTTGAAGAGTTGAATTAAATTGTTTTGATTGGAAATTACGGAACGTTTTGGAATGGTAAAATCAACTTTTTCTTTATGGCATGTTCCACAAATCTTAAGCTCTTGATGCGCTATGACATCTTTTTGTGCATAGACTTTTTCACGTGAATGGCAATCAAAGCAGTCTTTACCACATTGCCCTTGCTCGGATGGTTTATTATGACAGGTAATACACTCATTTAAAATAATATGATTTTGGTCATTGATGTAAGGTTGAAGTTTCGAATGGCACTCCAAACAGCTTCCACCACACGCAATTAACATGCTCTGAAAACTCAAAATGAGAAATATAAGGAACAAAAAGGCTTTTTTTGACATGAATCCACTTCAGAAAATTTGTGTTAATTATACCTTTAATAACGTTAAGATAGAATGCAAAATCATTCAAATTTTAGGTCAGTCCATGAAAGTAGTCACAGGTGTCGTGGGTAATGACATTCATGTAGTCGCTAACAGACTTATTGATATATCATTACAAGCTAGAGGTTTTGAAGTATTTAACCTAGGCGTTAATACTTCATTGGAGGAGTTTATTGACGCTGTCGTCGAAACAGATGCAGACATACTGCTTATCTCTTCCCTTAACGGTGAAGCGGAAGGCTGGTGCCGAGACTTACAATTTTTACGCTCCGAATATGATCTTAGAGATGTTGTTTTTGTGATCGGTGGCAATCTTGCAGTAGGCGAAGCGGCGCAAAGCGATATTGTACCAAAATATAAATCATATGGGTTTGACCTTGTCTTTCATCAAATCGATCTTAACACAGGACTTGATGAAATTGAGCGTTTTGTAAAGGAGCGAGCATGAGTTTACTCCAAAAAGAGCGTGATGTCATCACCCGCAATGAATACGCCGATAGTTTTGATTTTGATGAGATTGAAGATTTTATACGCAATGCGAATAAAGAGATGTTTATCTCCCATCATTTTAAAAAACGCGACAGACTTCTTGTTCAACCTCGTGGCGGTTTTCCGACCTATAAAAAGATGTTTGAACTCTATGAAGAGTTTATGAAAGCGGACATTGATGTTCTACCTCTCACCATCGATAGTAACACAAGACTCAATGACTACGCGATGGCAAAAAAGATGCTCACCCTCTCCGAAGAGAACGAGATGGATATGCTCAACGGTTATCCGCTGGTCAATCACGGCTACCGTACAACCCGAAAGATGATGACGCATTTTAATAAACCTGTCAGTCTTCGCCACGGCACACCTGATGCGAGGCTTTTGGTGGAGACGGCACTCGCTTCAGGTATTTTTGAAATTGAAGGTGGGCCGATTACGTATATGCTCCCTTACTCAAAAAATTTTCCGCTTGATAAAGCCTTTTTATACTGGAAATACGTCGATAAAGTCTGTGCGAAGTACTCAACGCTCAATGAACCGATCAACCGTGAGTCTTTTGGACCACTCACAGCGACACTCGTTCCTCCATGCATCGTTATCGTCATTCAGCTTATCGAGATGCTTCTTTCCATTGAAGAGGGTGTAAAGTCTTTTTCGGTCAGTTTTTCTCAAAATGGCTCGATGATGCAAGATATTGTTACTTCTAATGTTCTTAAAAAGCTGGCACGCGAATATGCGGATATGTTTGGTGGAGAGGACGCTATCATCAACCTTGTTTACCACCAATGGATGGGTGCATTTCCACGCGATAAAAATCTTTCTGATTCACTGATTAATACCAATACCGTCATTGCTGCGATGGTAAGAGCCGATAAAATCATCATCAAAACGCGTGATGAAGCTTTTGGTATTCCTACCATGCAGTGCAATGCCCAATCGGTTGCCAATACCAAATACACACTTCGCACCCTCAAGGGTCTGCCTGTTGTGCATGATGCTGAGGAAGAGGAGAACTTGGAGCTGGAAGTTCGTGCCATTATGGACGCGGTCTTTAATGACCCTGCCGATACCTTATGGCGTAAAGTGTTCAACACCATTAAAAGCGGCTTGATTGACGTTCCTTTTTCACCACATATCATCAATAACAATGAAGTCATCACGATTCGCGATGATTCTGGCAATATCCGCATTATTGAAAAAGGAAAACTCCCACTACCCGATCGTTGTTTTGCCTATGAAAAATCAAAGGTCAATTTACCTGAGAGCAAAACAGAGGTAATCAATAAAATTATTCACGACATAGGGGCGATGCTATGAGTAAACTGCTCATCGATGTAGGAAGTACCTACTTTAAAGTCTGCCAGACAAGCGGTATCAGTCAGTATTTTAGGGATTTTAAAAAAGATATTTACGATGATTTGATCACCAAGTGTGGCAACATTTTTGCAAACTATAAAAAAGAGGATATTTTTATCTGCTCTTCCGCCAATGGTGGTTTGAGTACGCTTATCATCGGGCTTACCAACTCCTTTAGTTTGAAATTTGCTAAAAACATTGCGTTTAATTCAGGTATTAACATTATCGATACGATTTTGTACAGTAAGATCGAGGAGAGTAGAGCGCCTAGCGAGCTGGTCGATGTAGTTATTATCGTAGGTGGAATTGATGGCATTGGCAAGGTGTTTGATGAAAAACTGTTTTACTACCTCAAAAACGTTCAGTACAGCAATATTGTTTATGTGGGAACCAAACAAGACGTCTCCTTTTTAAGTGCGCAAATTCCAGAACTTAAAGTGCTTGGAAATATCATTACTGAGAAATTACATGTAAACGGTGGCGAGCTTAAAGAGTACCTTACAAACCTTTACCAAGCAGATATCGTGGGTAAAGAAGATATCAAGCATCTTTACGAAATCACAGCGAATCAAATCTACTCAACACCGTATATCGTTAATCGCTCTTTACCACTTATTGATGCGAATTTTGAAGTGGTTAATCCGTTCATTGTTGTGGACATTGGTGGGGCTACGACGGATATTCATTACAGTCGTGATTTGGTGCGCGATAACATTGTGAGTGAAAGCGGATATGACCGCTTAGTCTTTAAAAAGCTGGGTGTTTTTAAGTCTCGCGAAACGCTTATTTTTGCGGCTAAAAACAATGAGTTTGTCTATGAGTTATTATCGTATCTGAATGTGACAGAGAATATTTTAGAAGAGGAGAGCGAAAAAGCTTTACGCATTTTGATGCAACTTTCCATCTTTTTGGTACTTTATAAAGTTTCAAGACTCAACCCTTTGTATGTAACATTGCATCTAGACCTGCTCAATACCATTGTATTAACAGGCGGTATTACCAAAGTGCTTTCTTACGAAGAGGTTGAAATGATTATGCAATTCTTCTATAAAAAAGTAATGAATTTACATGCAACTCCTAATATTGTTATGGATTACGACTACGCAATCTGGACGTTAGGAATGGAAAATAATGAATCAAAGGAGCCAAAATGTCTATAAACTGTATTCGTGCGATCATTGAAAAAGCGGCTGTGACATGTCCTGATAAAGTCGCAGTGATTGATGGCGCTAAAAAACTAACTTATTCTGATTTGTTTCGTAAAGTCAATCAAATCGCGCGCTATCTGAGTGAACTTGCCCTCCCAAGTGGTTCGCGCATCGGAATTTATTCACATAAAAGTAGTGAGCAGATTATCGCTATTTTGGCACTTCTTTCAACCGAGCATATTTTTGTGCCTATTTCACGCCTTCTTAAACCTGAGCAGGTAGAACATATTATCAATGATTGTGGAATTGCATGTATCATGACCGATAAATCAAAAATCAAAAGCATTGATGAGATCAAATTTAGCGGCAAAATTATCACGTATGAAGCGAGCGAGCGTGACATCGTCTCGTTTGAAGAGATCTATAAATGTTGTAGCGATGCCTTTACATGTAACATTGGTGATTATAAAAATGCAGCGATTACCTATAGTTTTGGATTGACAGGTTTCCCAAGAGGTATTGTCATCACGCACCGCAATCTCATCGATAGTGCTAGAGTCGCTTCAAACTACCTTGAACTGAAAGAGAGTGATGTTATCTCTGGGACGCTTCCTTTTATTTTAGATTATGGGCTTAACCAACTTTTCTGTTCTATTTACAATCATGCAACGCTTGCATTACATTCGCTAGTGCTTCCAGCAGATTTTTTCAACCATCTTATTAACGATGGTGTCACCGTTCTTCCACTTATGCCTCCACACATTACACAGATGTTTGAGAGTGATCCCAAACGTATTCCAAATGCCAAGCTTTTAGCCAATGTGCGCATTGTCACCTCGTCAGGTGGGAAAATTACGCCTAAAATGATTGCTGACATTGAAGAGCGTTACCCAAGTGCGAAATTTTACTCAATGCATGGGCTTACCGAAGCGTTTCGTTCAACCTATCTTGATCCTGCACAACTTAAAATTCGTCCCAATTCGATTGGTAAGCCAATCCCTGGTGTTGAAATTCATGTCATTAATGAACAAGGCTTGGAGTGCAAACCTCGTGAGATTGGAGAGCTCATTCACCGCGGTGGCTACATCTATAAAGGTTATTGGAAATCGAAAGAAGATACCCAAAAACGTTATAAAAGTATTGCTATCTTAGATAAAGTAGTCAATTTAGAAGGTGATCTAACCGATGAGATCGTCGTTGCTAGCGGTGATTTTGTGTATAGGGATGAAGAGGGCTATCTTTATTTTGTTTCGCGCAAGGATGATATGATCAAAGTAAGCGGTTTTAGAATAAGCCCTTATGAAATTGAGAGTGTTGTTCACGATAAACTTCCGCAGATTAATCAATGTGCTGTTTTTTCGATTGAAAACGAGAAAACAGAAGAAGATATTGTCATGGTTTACAGTGCCTTAAGAGAAGTTCCTAAAAATGAGATTGTGTTTGAGCTTAAAAAGCATCTGCCAAATCACATGATCCCGTCTATTATTGTCTATAAAGAGAAGCTTCCTCAGACCAGTCCAAGTGAAGCTAAAATTGATAAAGAAGTTTTAAAAAAAATGGTTATGGAGCTTCGCTAAAGGCTTACCAGTAAAGCGGTGCTTAATCGAAGCTTATGCAATTTTAAGTAAAGCTAAGGTAAAATCCATACCTTAAAATTATTTTTTGTTAAAGGAACTTTTGATGAAAAGAACGTATCAGCCACATAGTACCCCTAAAAAGCGCACTCATGGCTTCAGACTTAGAATGAAAACTAAAGGTGGACGTAAAGTCATTGCAGCACGTCGTGCTAAAGGTAGAAGCAGATTGGCCGCTTAAAAGATTATGATACTCTCAAGGCGACGAGAGAGTATTCATACGTTTATAACCATGCTAAAAAATGGCACTTTGATGGTGCTTTAGTCTTTTACAATAACGATACAGCAAAAAGAGTTGGCTTTACGGCAAGTAAAAAAGTCGGTAATGCTATCAAGCGAAATCTAGCCAAAAGGCGACTTCGGGCTATTTTTTTAGAAATTCAACACACTTTAAATGATGGCGTGTATGTTTTTGTAGCAAAAGAGAAGATAAATCACATATCGTATGATGCTCTCAAAAAAGGGGTTATATGGTCTATGAAAAAATTAAACTGTGTTAAAGAATGAAATCTTTCGCACTGTTGTTGATAAAGCTTTATCAGAAGTTTTTTACACTGATTGGCTATGGAAGTTGTAGGTACTATCCGACCTGTTCGCAATATACCAAAGAACAGCTTCTACACAATAGTTTTTTAAAAGCTATCTTTTATAGTTTTATACGCATTTTGAAATGCAATCAGCTTTTTGTTGGGGGAATTGATTACCCTGTCATTCAAAAAAAATTTGCATCTCCTCTTCCTTTGTCTCTCAAACATCCACACACTCATCCTATAACTTTTTGGTTTGTACCAAAAGATAAGCAAAGTTTTTACGTGGTAAAATCTTTTAAAACAACGAAATAAAGGGAATCTCGTGACAGATAAACTTACTCCTCAAGTGCGCATTATTCTTGCCACTGTACTATCATTTTTATTTTTTGCTCTGTATGATCATTTTTTTATCCCCAAAAACCCTCCCGTTACTGAAACCACATCACTTGAACAAAATGCAACACCTTCGACAACAACCAGTGCACCTGAAGTAAAATCTACCAGTAGTGCTGACGTTGCAGGAGCTCCTATGAGTTCAGGCAAAGAGAGTGAGATTATTGCAACCATTAAAGCGGTAGGATATGAAATTCAGATCGACAGACTCGGCAGAATTGCAAAGTTTTATCTTGAAGAAGGAAAATATAAAGATGACAAAGGTGAGCGTTTCCAGCTTATTGATGCTTCTCAAGCCCTTTTACCTCTCGAAATTCGATTTAGCGACAAAAATGTTAATGCTGATGCTTTTGTTATGTCCTATAGTGCTGATAAAGCACACGTTGATGTTACTGAAAATGGTAGTAGTGTTGTTTTAAGCCAAACATTGGGTAATGTGAGCGTTACGAAAACAATTACATTTTTTCCATCAGGTAAATACGATTTACATGTAAAACTAACATCACCTAAAGAGTATTTTGTCTCTCCAGGATTTCGTCCAAGTGTAGCACTTGATAGTTATACATTCCATGGTGCTTTGATTAAAAAAGCGGATGGTACTGTAAAAACTATTGATGATGGCAGTGCAAAAGGGGATGAACGTTTTTCAAATGCTAAAATTGTTGCAGGCGCTGATAAATATTACACCACATTTTTTTACGAGCTTGATAAAGGCTTAGAGAGTGTTGTTTCTATTGGTAAAGATAAAGACCCACTTTTATTTGTTAAGGGTGAAGAAGATTTTAAACTTAGTGGCTATATTGGACCAAAAGAGTATGTTAAACTCAAAGCTATTAGTCCAGAACTTACCGATGTTGTTGAATATGGTTTCTTTACGTTCATTGCTAAGCCTCTCTTTACACTCCTTTCTTACCTTCATGGTATTTTTGGTAACTGGGGTTGGGCAATTGTTGCGATGACTGTTATTGTTCGTTTAGTGCTCTATCCTTTGACATATAAGGGTATGGTTTCTATGAACAAGCTTAAAGAGCTTGCTCCAAAAGTGAAAGAATTACAGAAAAAATATGGCGATGATAAGCAGAAACTGAATGCCCATATGATGGAACTTTACAAGAAAAATGGTGCCAACCCAATGGGCGGATGTTTACCGATTCTTTTACAGATTCCTGTTTTCTTTGCTGTATACCGTGTTCTTCAAAATGCGATTGAGCTTAAAGGTGCAGCATGGATCTTCTGGGTACAAGATTTAGCGATAAAAGATCCTTATTTTATCCTTCCCGTGCTTATGGGTATTACAATGTTCTTACATCAACGTATTACGCCAACAACCTTCACCGATCCAATGCAAGAGAAGATTATGAAGTTTTTACCACTGATCTTTACCTTCTTCTTTGTAACGTTCCCAGCAGGTTTAACACTGTACTGGTTTACAAACAATTTAGCATCTATCGTACAGCAGTTTTACGTCAATAAACTTTTCGCAAAAAAACATGAAGAGCAAAAGGTCGAAAAATGATCAAAGTAGAAGCAGCAACACTCCAAGAAGCTTACTCCAAAGCCGCGAGTGAGTTGTCTTGTTCGGTTGTAGATTTAGATATTAATATTATTCAAAATGGCTCAAGCGGATTTCTTGGGCTTTTTAAAAAAAGTGCTATTATCGAAGTTCAGCGTAAAGGTGCTAAGCCTTTTAAAGAAGAGCGCGAACGTAAAGAGTTCGTTGCTCCACGTAAAGATGAAAGTAGCGAAGTAGACGTAGCTCTTGGCGATGATCGAAGAGATCGTAACCGTCGTTCTAAAAATAGACGCAATAAAAATAAAAACAGAGAATTTCCTAAAAGTGAATTTTCTGAAAATAAGCGTTCTGAAGCACTTCCTCCGAAGGAAAGTCCAATGGTATCAGCAACTCCAAAAGCTGAACCAAAAGTTGAAATACCTAAGGTTATTCCAGCCAAAGAGCCTAGACACACGATTGCGCCAACAGCCATTGATCAAAATTTCCACCATGAGAAACGCGAGATCAATGATGTTATTGATGAAGTACGTGTACAGATCAAAAACCTCTTTAAATACAGCTGTTTTACACTTGAAAGTCCTCTTGTCTCTAAATACAGTGATGATACGATTTTAATCGAATTTAGCGGTGAAGATGCCGCGTTGTTGATTGGAAAAGAGGGGTATCGTTATAAGGCACTCTCTTATTTGCTTTATAACTGGATTAACCTCAAATATGGCCTCAATATTCGTCTTGAAATCGCTGAATTTTTGAAAAATCAAGAAGAGATGATCGAAAAATACCTTGTCCCTGTCATTGAACGTATTCGCAACAGTGGAAAAGGGCAAACTAAAATTTTAGATGGTGTGCTCATTAAGATTGCTCTTGAAGCACTTCGTTCTGAATTTCCTGAAAAATATGTTGGTATTAAATCAGGAAAAGATGGCGGTAAATTTATCGTTGTCAATGATTTTAATAGGAAAAACGCATAGATACTATTGCTGCTATTGCTACCAGTGCAGGGGTTGGATCCATCGCGATTGTTCGCGTTAGTGGTCCAGATGCCCTTGCTTTGGCTCAAAAACTTTCTCACAAAGATAGCTTGACTCCACGGGTTGCCACGCTTAGTTTTTTACATGATGCTCTTAATGATGCTGCCATTGATCAAGCCATCGTTATCTACTTTAAAGCACCGCATAGCTTTACTGCGGAAGATGTCGTTGAATTCCAATGCCATGGTGGTAGTGTTGTCGCTCAGTTGGTGTTGGAAACGCTCATTACACATGGGGCAAGACTTGCTAATCCTGGTGAATTTTCAAAACGTGCTTTTTTAAACGGAAGAATTGATCTCAGTGAGGCTGAAGCCATTGCCGCGTTGATTGAGACGAAAAGCGTAGATGCGGCAAAAATGTTGACCCGTCAACTCAAAGGGGAACTTCGAGAGTTTGTTTTACATGTAAGAGAATTACTGATTGAAATCCTCGCATTTGTTGAAGTGAATATTGACTATGCTGAGGAAGATTTACCGCTTGATATGATTGAGAAGATCAAAGCAAAATTAGATACGTTAGCCAAAGAACTTTTTAAAACCTATGAGAGCAGTAAACGTCGCCAAGGACTGATGCAAGGTTTTAAAATTGCGATTGTGGGCAAGCCAAATGTGGGTAAAAGCTCTCTTTTAAATACGCTTCTCAGTTATGATCGAGCGATTATCAGTGATATTGCAGGAACCACGCGGGATACCATTGAAGAAGAGCTTCGTATTGGGTCTCATTTGGTGCGAATCGTCGATACTGCTGGCATTAGACAAGCACATGATGTCATTGAAAAGATCGGCATTGAGCGTTCTATTTCCGCCATTGAAGAGTCGGAAATCGTAATTGCAATGTTTGATAATAGCAAGCCGTGTGATCATGAAGATGAAGAGATGTTAACGCTACTGCAACAGTATGCCTCTTCAAAACAAATTTTGACAGTTCTCAATAAAATAGACCTTCCTAATCATTTTGATACAAAACGTTTAGTAACAGAGTTTATTCCTCTTTCGTGTCAGAGCGATAGTTATGAGTTAACTCAAAAGCTCGAAACCATTCTAGATCAAACAACGCAGGAAGATAGTATTATGCTAACCTCCACACGCCAGATCGATGCGGTTAAAAAAGCGTATGAAAACGTTCAAAGTTCGTATCAACTTTTAGGCGAGGGTGAACTTGAACTGTTTGCTTTTCATATCAATGAAGCCATTGTGAGCATCTCTTCCATTACCACAGCCTTTGAGCGTGACGAGATTTTAGAGAAGATGTTTAGCAATTTTTGTTTAGGAAAATAGGCACTATTTATAAACTATTTACCTCGGTATGCTACGATTAAAAGAGCAACAAAAAGGGGTTATTATGCTTACAACCATAGATGAGTTTATTAAAAAAGAGTCCTCCTCTGGGATTATTTTAATAGCAGTAACACTTTTTGCACTCTTGCTTCAAAACAGTTTTTTGACTGATTTTTATACCAATTTTCTTCATACTCCTGTACAGATTAGCATCGGTACTTTTGGTATTGCTAAACCACTTCTTTTATGGGTCAATGATGGCTTGATGGCAATTTTCTTTTTTTTGGTAGGACTTGAAGTGAAACGTGAAGTATTAGAAGGTGAACTCTCTTCGAAAAGTCAAGTTGCTTTACCTGCTATAGCGGCACTTGGTGGCATGATTATGCCAGCGCTTATTTTTACATTTTTTAACCATAATGACTCTTTTTCAATGAACGGTTGGGCAATTCCCACTGCAACAGATATTGCTTTTGCTTTGGGTATTCTCTCTTTACTGGGTAAGCGTGTTCCTGCTTCACTCAAAATATTCTTAATGGCATTAGCCATTATTGATGACCTTGGTGCGATTGTCATCATTGCACTCTTTTATACCAGCGATTTATCGCTTCTTTCTATCATGATAGCATTAGGTTCGATTGTTGTTTTAGTCATTATGAATCAATTAAGAATTATCAAAAAAGCTGCTTATATTTTAGTGGGAATTGTGTTATGGGTTAGTGTTTTAAAATCAGGAGTACATGCAACGATTGCAGGTGTCGTTTTGGCATTTTGTATTCCACTTTACTCCATAAATGATAAGGGAGAGCGTTTTTCAATGCTGAAAGAGATGGAGCATGATCTGCATTATTGGGTTGCCTTTTTTATTCTGCCCCTTTTTGCTTTTGTTAATGCAGGCGTTGATCTTAAAGAACTTTCTCCTTCAGCGCTTTTTTCAGATGTTTCGCTAGGTATCGTTTTAGGACTTTTTTTAGGTAAACAGATAGGAGTTTTTGGCTTTAGTTTTCTCGCCATAAAGTTAGGTATTGCTTCTTTACCTAATGCAAGTAATTTTAAACAACTTTACGGCGTAGCCATTCTGACAGGTATTGGTTTTACAATGAGTCTTTTTGTGAACTCTTTGGCTTATAATGATACAGATCTTTTTCATTATGCGGATAAATTAGCCATTTTATTGGGTTCCTTTCTCTCAGGAATAGTAGGTTATATTTTTTTAAAAAGTACCTCTCAATCGGTATAACTTAATTCTAAGTTAAGAGAGATTACAATCTCTAAAAGTCTTCTGACATAAGCGTAGGGGGGGGAGGAATAACTTTGTGAGACAACTTAATCTAAGTAAGCGTCTTTTTTGGATTATTACTTTTTGTGTCTTAGTGTCTAATGCAATGGTTGTTTTATACCTCTATCATCAAGCCGAAAATTTAGCGCAAATGCGTGCCTATTCCAAAGCAAAAACCCTTCAAGACTACTTTATGTCTATGCGGTATGTCTATCACCAACAATTTTTACAAAGTGGTATTGATCTGAATGATTCTACAGTAGGTTTTTTACCAGCACATGCTTCTTCTCATATTAGCGAAGAGTTTTTAAAACGCTCTAATCAAGGCATTAGTATTCACAATGTCTCTGATCGTCCTCGTAATTCTGTCAATCAAGCGGATGCTTTGGAGACACAATCCATTGCCTACTTCAATCAAAATCCTGATAAAAATGAGAGTATAGAACTTGTTAAAGAAGGTGATAAAGAGTTTTTCTTTTTTGCTTCACCTTTGCGTATTCAAACTTATTGTTTAGTATGTCATGGAGAAAAGAATGAAGTGTTACCTTATATTGCAAAACGTTATGAGAATGCCTATGGCTATAAATTAGGTGAAGTTAGAGGTTTGACAAGCATTAAAATTCCAAAAAATCTTCTGTTTGATGAAGTCATTGAGTTTTTTTGGAAAGAGGTTGTTTTTAGTTCCATTGTTATGTTCTTTTTATTAACACTTATGTACATAGCCATTAAAGAGCTTACCAAACGCGATGTTGAGCAAAAAAAAGAGCTTGAAGCATTGGTTTTGGAGCGTACGAAAAATTTAGCCCAAAAAAGTGCAGAGCTCGAAAATGCGAATGCGCACCAAAAGCATCTCTATTCTGTTTTGCGTACGGTGGCTGATAGTAATCAAATTTTAATTACGACACAAACTTTGGAAGAGTTATTGTATGAGACGGCACTCTGTCTTTTTGCGAATGATTCTTTTGCCCATGTTAAAATTGCTTTATACGAAAACGATGCTTTGAATGTCAAGGAGTCTCGTGGTTTTGATGAAGAGCATGAAGTGAATGCTCTTGAGAAAATAGTTTTTGAAGAAGGTGGTTATCGTATTATTACGAATCAGAGTGAGAATATCCCCCAAAGTTGCAAAGAGACGATGGTACGTTATCATGTCAGTGAAGCCTACATTACCGTTCTCAAAAGTGATAAATTTGCGCGTTCAGCACTAGGTGTACTTACTGTTTGTACAACAATGCCAGAAGGATTTAGCCCTGAAGAGCGCTCTATGATTGAAGAATTGGCAGGTGATATAGGATTTGCGATTAACTCCTTTATGCAAAAAGAGAGCATTTTAAAACTCTCTTATTATGATCCACTTACTAATCTTGCGAATAAAACACTTCTTACCGAACAGATAAGATTATGTATCAACGCGAATAAACGTAGCAAAGCTTATGGGGCACTGTTATTTATGGATTTGGATAATTTTAAATCTATTAATGATCTTAAAGGTCATGCTACTGGCGATGAACTATTGATTATGATGGCGCAGAGATTGGAAAATTATGCGCATGAGAATAACATTGTTGCACGCTTTGGTGGTGATGAATTTGCTTTATTATTGCCTTCACTTAGTACTGTGCTTGAAGATGCGGCTAAAAAGGCTGAAGAGATTGCAATGCAGATTCTTGTTGCAACTAAAGAACCTTTTATGATCGATCATCATCCTTTTTATGTGACAGTAAGTATTGGTATAGGACTATTTGATGGTGATGAGGATGTTGCCATACTGCTCAGTCATGCAGATAGTGCGATGTATACAGCCAAAACAGATGGTCGTAATACCATTCGATTTTTTGACCCCTATATTCAAAAAGTCATGGAAGAAAAATCTTCAATGTTACAGCAGCTTAGAGATGCGATTGACTCAAAACAATTTTTACTCTATTATCAACCCCAAGTTGATAAAGATGCCGCTATTATTGGCGTTGAAGCACTTATTCGGCTTAAAAAAGCAAATGGAGAGCTTATATCACCGATGCAGTTTATTCCACTATGTGAAGAATCTGGTTTGATCGTTTCTTTGGGACAATGGGTTTTAAAAGAAGCGATGATGCAAGTAAAGCGTTGGGAAAGAGATACTTTAAAATCACAATGGCGCGTTTCCGTCAATGTGAGTACCAAACAATTTGAGCGTGAAGATTTTGTACAGGTTGTTCGCTTAGCACTTGAAGAAGTAGCAATTAATCCAGCTTTAATTCGCTTAGAGCTTACGGAGAGCCTCTTAATCGGGGATAGTGCTAAAGCATTAGAGAAAATTAATGCACTTAAAATTTTAGGTGTATCCCTTTCTGTTGATGATTTTGGAACAGGTTATTCGAGTTTACAGTATCTAAAGCGTCTTAATGTGGATGAACTCAAAATTGACCAATCGTTTGTACACGATTTTATGGTTGATCGTAGTGATGCTTTAATTGTTGAAACCATTATTTCCATTGGCAAAAATTTTAATATGGAAGTGATCGCTGAAGGCGTTGAAACAAAGGAACAATTTGAAAGACTCAAAGCAATGGGATGTCAGAATTTCCAAGGTTATTTCTTTGGAAAACCAACGTCCTCCGAGTTGCTCTAAAGCTTTATGTGTTAAAGATTATTCGCGAACGATATCGTATCCTCTTGGGATTTCAGCTCGAAAAAGCTCATCGTCTAAAAAGAGATTGGTCGATTGATTGGAAAAGATAATTTCTACAGCATTATCGAGTTTATCACGATAAACAACTTTTTCAATACTCTCTTTTTGGGTCAAAATAGTATACGTTGTCTCTTGATATTTTGTGATATATTTGTTAGGAGAGACTTCTTTCGCTTCTTGGAGCAACTGCGCAATATTCGGTGTATTTCCCAATGTTGTAATAATCACTTGTTCTAACTCAGGTTCAATAATTAAAACACGTGTGTTATTAAAATAGATCTTCTTTGCCACAGGCTTTTCATAAATCCAGAGTGCTTTTTTATCGTTTGTCGCATAAAAAAGACCTTGGTAAATGATCGTTTTATTCTGATCGTTCGTTACTTTTTGAGTAAAATCGCTTTGAATCGTTTTAAAGTGTTCGATTTTGGCAAAAAGGAGTGTGGTTAAACAGAAAAATATCCAAAAAAATCGCATAAAAACTCCTTGCTAAGATAATTAAGATATGGAGTTTTATCAAATAGATAGTAAAAGTATGATAAAATCCCAAGCTTTAAGAAAAACTAACGTATAAAAGTAAAGAAAAATAGAGGTGAAATCACATGATGTTGAGTAATATTATTCGTAAAATTTTTGGCACTAAAAATGATCGCGTTGTCAAAGAGCTTCAAGGACGCGTAAAAAAGATTAATGCCTTAGAACCGACATATGAAAAAATGAGTGATGAAGCCTTAAAAGAAGCCTTTAATGCTTTAAAAGCAGATGTCAAAGCGGGTACTGTAAAACCAGGTGATATTTTAGATGATGTTTTTGCTATGACACGAGAAGCCAGTAAACGAACAACAGGTATGCGCCATTTTGATGTGCAGATGATTGGTGGTTTAGTGTTGCATGGCGGCGATATTGCAGAGATGAAAACGGGTGAGGGTAAAACCCTTGTTGCAACACTTCCTGTTGTCCTTAATGCTATGAGCGGTGAAGGTGTACACGTTGTAACGGTGAATGATTACCTTGCCAAAAGAGATGCCGCTGATATGTCGCGTATCTATAACTTTTTAGGCTTAAGTGTTGGTGTTGTGACCAATGATTTGGAAAATGATGCCAAACGTAAAGAGCAGTATGATGCTGACATCACTTATGGAACCAACAATGAATTTGGCTTTGACTACTTGCGTGATAATATGCGTTACTCCTTGGACGAAAAAGTTCAACGCGCACATAATTTTGTTATTGTCGATGAAGTAGATTCTATCTTAATTGATGAAGCCCGAACACCTCTTATTATCTCAGGTCCTGCAAATCGTACTCTTGATGGTTACAAAATCGCTGATGGCGTTGCAAAGCAACTTACTAAAGAGGTTGATTTTGCTATTGATGAGAAAAATAGAACTGTTTTAATGACCGAAGAGGGTATTAGTAATGCTGAAAAACTCTTTGGTGTTGACAACCTTTATAGCCTTGAAAATGCAGTATTATCGCATCACCTCGATCAAGCGCTTAAAGCACGTTACCTCTTTATTGCCGATGTTGATTATGTTGTCCGTGAGGGTGAAATTATCATTGTTGATGAGTTTACAGGTCGTTTAAGTGAAGGAAGACGTTTTAGTGAAGGTTTACATCAAGCCTTAGAAGCTAAAGAAGGTGTCATGATTAAGGAAGAGTCACAAACATTGGCTGACATTACTTTCCAAAATTACTTTAGACTTTATAAAAAATTAGCGGGTATGACAGGAACAGCACAAACTGAAGCGACCGAATTTGCTCAGATTTATAATCTAGAAGTTATCTCTATTCCTACCAATGTTCCGATGCGTAGAGAAGATATGAATGATCTTATCTATAAAACAGAACGTGAAAAATTTGAAGCAGTGATTAAAGACATTAAAATGTGTCATGAAAAAGGACAACCTGTCCTTGTCGGTACAGCTTCGATTGAAAAAAGTGAGTTACTCCATGCCCTTTTGAAAAAAGAGAAAGTACCACACTCAGTTTTGAATGCTAAAAACCATGAAAAAGAGGCACAGATTATTAAAGATGCGGGTGTCAAAGGCGCTGTAACGATTGCAACCAATATGGCAGGTCGTGGTGTTGACATTAAGCTAACAGAAGAAATTAAAGCCCTTGGAGGCCTTTATATCATTGGAACAGAGCGCCATGAGAGCCGTCGTATCGATAACCAGCTTCGTGGACGTTCAGGTCGTCAGGGCGACAATGGTAAAAGCCGTTTTTATCTAAGTCTTGAAGATAATCTTTTAAGAATTTTTGGAAGTGATCGTATTAAAGCGATTATGGAGCGTTTGGGCATTGAAGAGGGTGAGCATATTGAGTCTAAGATGGTGACACGCGCTGTTGAAAATGCTCAGAAAAAAGTGGAAGCACTTCACTTTGAATCTCGTAAACACCTTTTAGAGTATGATGACGTTGCCAATAAACAGCGTAAAACAATTTATAACTTTAGAAATGATCTTCTCAATCCAACTTTTGATATTGATGTGAAAATTAAAGAGATTCGCGTTGAATTTGTAACCAATTTACTTTACAAAGCTGAAATATATGAAGGTATCGCACAATCAGAGTATAACATTGAGCGCCTTATCTCTGTACTACAAGATGATCTTAATGAAACATTTGAACTTGAGCAATTACAAGGCTTGGAATTTGATGAACTGAAGACAACGATTCTTGAAATACTTGAGAAAAATTTTGATGCAAAAATGTCTGTTGTTGATGAGACACAACGCAGAGAAATTGAGCGTATTTTATACCTTCAAGTCCTTGATAATGCTTGGAGAGCGCATCTTTATCAAATGGATATTTTAAAAACAGGCATTGGTCTTCGCGGTTATAACCAAAAAGATCCACTCACTGAGTATAAAAAAGAGAGCTATAACCTCTTTATTGAGTTAGTGGAGCAGATTAAATTTGAGAGTTTTAGAACCCTGCATATTGTTCAACTTCGTGACAATAAAGAGGAAGAAGAAAAGCGTGCTATGGAAGAGATGATTCGAAGAATGGAAGCTGCAAATGCTAATACTACCCTTCAACATCAAAATCCTTATGGTGATGAAGAAGAGGATGAAAAAAATAAAAAAACAGCACGTAATGAGTCATGCCCTTGTGGAAGTGGTAAAAAATACAAGCAGTGTTGTGGCAAGAGTGGTCCTAAAAAAGGGCTTTTAGCATAAGGGTACAGGGTGCAGAAGAATCTTAGTATCTATCTTGTCAAAAAGTATTTACGATTTGACAAGTCGCAACCCTTTATTACCGTTATTTCACTTTTAGCCTTTTTTGGTGTTGCCATTGGTTTAACCGTACTGATGGTTGCCATGGCTATTATGAATGGATTCGATAAAGAGTTTGAGAAGAAACTCTTTACGATGAACTATCCGCTTTCTATCTATTCACGTAGTTTTTCTCCTGTTGAGCAAGCGCATCTTAATGCACTTAAAGAGCAGTTTCCAAAGCTCCAATTTAGCCCTTATATCTCAACACAAGTGATTATTAAAAAAGGAAACCGCTTAGAAGGCGGTATGCTTTTTGGCGTTCATTTTGATCAAGAAGCGAAGATTAATGCCATTATTGCCGAAGCGATCAAGGATAAAACACTCGATAAATACGACCTTATTACAGGAAGTGAAATCGCTAAAAATCATCAGTTTGCGCTTGATGAAAAAGCAACGCTTATTTTTACCAAAAACGATCCTGGTGGTATGAGTCTGATTCCCAAGATGAAGCGTTTTAACTATCAAGGTTCATTTCGTTCAGGATTGATGGCATACGATAAAGCTTACATGTACACAACGCTTGATTCACTTGCTCAAGTTATGCAGTATGATGAGGGTCACTTTGATGGCATTCATATCTACTCTGATGATCCCTTTGGTGATATTGAAAAGATCCGAAAAGTGTTGCCTGATGATTTAGGTATTGTGGGTTGGTGGCAGATGAATGGCAACTTTTTTGCAGCACTGGCGCTTGAAAAGCGTGCACTTTTTATCGTCTTAATGCTCATTATTTTGATCGCATCTTTAAATATCATTAGCTCGCTTTTAATGACTGTGATGAACAGACGTAAAGAGATTGCACTGTTACTTTCATTGGGTGCTTATAAACAAGAGATTAAAAATACCTTCTTTTACCTTGGTTTGGTTATTGGTGGAGGAGGTATGCTCTTTGGGATCGTGTTAGGCTCATTGACACTTCTTGTGTTAGGTTCATTTGATATTATCTCACTTCCTGCGGATGTCTATGGAACAGCACGTTTACCTCTTGACCTTTCAATGCTTGATTTTGTTTTGATCGTGGTAGGAACGAGTGTTATCGTAGCGCTCTCTTCGTACTATCCTGCTTACAAAGCAACACAGATTAATGTTTTAGATACTTTACGCAACGAATAAAAGTAGGCTTAAAAAGCCTACTTCAATAAATCAGTAGTGATATTGCAGTTTTCTTCGACAAGTTCACGTAGTTTATGTAAGAGCGTTTTTGAATCCGTTCCATCTTCGGGGTAGGTAACTACGTTATCAAAAGGTTCTTGATCTAAAAAGCTTTGAATACCTGAAAGTACCTCTGTCGCACCATTCCAGTCTGTTCCTGTGAGCATCACAACATAATGGTTACTGTGGTTAAAAATAGCATCCGTTCTTCTTAAAATGCGTTGGAACATCTCTAAACTATCCATCTCTTTGCGATCTTCTAATGAGAAAAAGATCAGTGAAAAAGGAACTTCATCTTTAATGCCAAAACGCTCCAAGAGCGCAATATGGTGATCAATCAGATGGGCAAGATTGATTTTTGAAAAAGCGATACCCGACATGGTGACTCCTTTGTGTACCTGTTTACTTTAATTGTACTCTAAAATCTATGCTAGCGATTCAATTTTTTCAAAATTAAAATAATTATATCCCTCTTTGTGTTCATAGGTAAAGCTAATGTGGTGTGCCTTAACGATGTGATAGACGATGTAAAGTCCTAATCCAAAACTTTGATGTGAGTTTTTTTCTTGTACAAACGGCTCTAAATAGTGCTCAAGTTCATATTTTAAGGGCTTTCCTTGGCTGATAAAAGCGATTTTTTCTTTGGTTGCGACAATTTTGATCGTTTGATCAATAGAGTATTTAATGCCATTATCAATCACATTTTTCATGGCGGTGGTAAAGAGTCTAAAATCCACATGTAAAATAATCTCATCATCCAATTCAATTTCAATTTGCGATGGAGAAATCATTGCAAGATCAATCGCTTCGTCCAGCATATCAACCAAACGATACGGTTTGACGTTTTTGAGTCCTTCACCTGAGGTTATCTGCTCAATAGATGCAAATTCGTTAATCAAGAGCTCAAGTTTTTCAAACGTACCGATTAAACGATCGCGTTGTTTACCATTTTCAAGCATCTCAGCACTGATACGCCCTTTAGTGATGGGTGTTTTAAGTTCATGCATGATATTGCGTAAAAAAAGCTGTCTGGAGTGGTTGAGTTTATTGATTTGTTCTACAGCATTGTGGAAAGAGTTTGCTACTTGCGAAATTTCATCTTCACCATCGGTTTTACAATTAATATCAAGATCTCCTTTTGCGAAACGATCCATTTGACGCTTAAGCTTTCGAAGAGGTTTTAGTTTACGCAGGGTGAGAATGTAGGCAATGATGATAATAGCAAAAACAAGACCAAAAATGACTTTGATCAGATCGTAACGATAGGGTTGAAAATCTTCATCTTTTAAAAGAAGTGAAGAGTATTTGGTTTCTATATGCAAGAAGTGATTGTTATCGTAACGTAAAATGGCACTGGTTCCAATGCGATCAGCAATTTTTTGAATAATCTGTGCATTCTTTATGATTTGCTCTTTAGTCTCTTTATCGGTAATCTCGCGCATTTGGTACCCTTGTACCTGCTTTTTGAGCTCATCATTGGTGATGAAGTTATTGAGGTGAAAAAGGGTTGCGCGGGCAATAATAGAGTATTTTGTGTTGAGCTTTTCAGTATAAGTCTGTTTGTCGTATTCCAATAAAAAAAGGAGTGCGAGAAAAATACTGACAATACTGACAGCAAAAATAAACGTGATACTGTAAAAAATAGAAGATTTTGTCATTGTAAAAACTTGTACCCCACACCACGAATTGCATGAATGTATGTTGGCTCTTTTGGGTTTTCACCTAGTTTTTGTCGAATTCTACCAATAATAACATCAATGCTTTTGTTGGTGGTCTCTTCACTAATTGCTTCAATGTTATAAATAAGCTCTTCACGTGAGACAACGCCACCTTCTTTTTTCATCAAATAGCCCAGTATACCATATTCTGCAGCGGTTAAGTGCAGCTCTTTTCCTTGCAATAAAATCGTCATTTGTTCTTCATTTAAGATCAGATCTTTAGGTTTTTGAACACTTTGTTCCGTAGCAACAACCCCTTTTTGGCGGCGAAGGAGGCTCATTATACGTGCTTGGAGTTCTCGTGGATTGTAAGGCTTTGGAAGATAGTCATCCGCACCATTTTCAAGGGCAGTCACTTTATCGGTGATGTCGGTACGTGCGGAAGAGATGATGATAGGGATGGTATGACGTTTTCGAATCTCTTTACATACTTCAAGCCCATCAAGCCCTGGAAGTGTAAGGTCTAAAATAACAAGATCAAATTTTTGTGTATCAAGTGTAGAGAGTCCTAAGTAGGGATCATCGGCGATGGTAATAGCAATGTCGAACTGCTCTAAATACTCCATCAAAATTTCGGCAAGTTCCAAATCATCTTCGATCATCAAAACGTTCGTCATACATCTACTCCTTACATGTAAAGGATATTATAGCCTATTTAGGAGGCTTTTGCCTCCTAAAGGTTAAGGCATAACAAGGATAGCGCGGTAGTTTTGACGGTTGATGATGACCCGTTTTTTACTGTTTTTATACTCTTTGAGAGCACTGTTTAAATCTTTGAGCGAAGCAATACGTGTTTGTTCCACTTGGATGATAATATCACCTTCTCTAAAGCCCATTTTTTCAGCTTTAGATTCATCTTTTACCTCTAAAATAAGCACACCTTCAATCTCTTTTGGAATTTGGTATTGGGCTCTGGTTTTATCGTTGATCTCTAAAAGACTTAGACCTTCAATAGGGCTTGTCGCTTTCCCATCACTGGCAACGACTTGTTCCGCATCCATTTTGGCTAGTTTTACTTTGGTTGTTTTGACTTTTTTATCGCGCTCGTATGTAATAGAAATCGTTTTGTCTGGTGCAATGCTTGCGACTGTATTTTTAAGTTCATTCGCATTCTTGATTTTGACACCATCTACTTCAAGAATGAGGTCAGAGACTTGAAGTCCTCCTTTTTCAGCAGGAGAGTTTTTTTCAATCATAAGAATAAGAGCACCTTGTTTATTCTCATAAAGTTCCTTCAGATCATTGGTAAGATCGGCGATAGAAACGCCCATGAAGCCTCTTTCTATTTTGCCTGATTCAACCAGTGACGTGGCAATTTTTTGCACCATATTTGAAGGAATCGCAAAACCTATGCCATTATTACCTCCACTTTTGGAGAGGATTGCACTGTTTATACCAATCAACGCACCACGACTGTCAACGAGGGCTCCGCCAGAATTTCCAGGGTTAATGGACGCATCGGTTTGGATGAAGTTTTCGTATTGATTGAGTCCAACATTGTTTTTATTGAGTGCTGAGATAATACCTTGTGTGATGGTTTCACCCACGCCAAAAGGGTTACCAATAGCAAAGACGATATCACCTTCCAATAAATTAGACGAGTCTCCAAACTTTGCCACTTGCAAATGGTTTGCTTCTATTTTCACAACAGCTAAATCGGTTTTTGGATCTTCACCGATTACTTTAGCTTTATACTCTTTTTCATCGTCTGGAAGTGTGATGACGATTTCATCGGCACCTTCAACAACGTGATTATTTGTAACAATGTAGCCATTCGCTGAGATAATAACGCCTGATCCCAATGAATGCGATTTGCGTTCTTGTTGTTTTAGCTCAGGTAAACGGTTTCCAAAAAATTCTTTAAAGAACGGATTTTGCATGAGCTCATTAAGTTGGTCATTTTGCTTACTCTTTTTGGTTGTCGCAATATTGACAACACTTTTTTTAGCATCTTTGATAGCATTGTGATAAGAGAGAATGACGTTCTGTGCTGTGGCATCTTGGCGCTGTGAGTCCTTGGGCATTTGAGCGATATCAATCGTTGCAGCATAAAGTGAAATGGATGCAATAAGGGATAAAAAAATCATCTTTTTCATAGGTTAACTCCTTGATAGTTTCTATAGGTGTAATTATAAAGGAGAGAGGTAAACATAAAGTAAATATTAAGGAAACAGGCAAGTAAGTTGATTGACCTAGACTAAACTTTTATGTTATAATCACTATAAATATTAATGGACAAAAGTAGTCCAAAATAAGGTTAATACTCATGAGCAAGAGTTTATATGAAACATTGGATGTAGCCTCAGATGCAAGCGCTGAAGAGATTAAAAAAGCGTACCGAAGATTAGCACGTAAATACCATCCTGACATCAATAAGGATGCTGGCGCAGAAGAGAAATTTAAAGAGATCAATGCTGCGTATGAAATTCTAAGCGATGAACAAAAGCGTCGCCAGTATGATCAGTATGGTGATAGCATGTTTGGCGGTCAAAATTTCCACGATTTTGCACATTCTCAAGGTGGTGCTAATTTAGATGATATTTTACGCAGTATCTTTGGTGGTGGCGGTGGTGGCTTCGGTGGTTTTAGCGGTGGTCGAGGTGGCTTTGGAGGATTTAATGGCTCCAGCTTTGGAGGCGGTGGTTTTGGTGGTTTTAGTGAACCAGATTTGGATGTCAGTGCCAAAATCGTTATCCCTTTCAATGTGGCTATTTTAGGTGGTAAACATTCGCTTTCCTACAATAATGAAAGTTTTGATGTCAAAATTCCTGCTGGCATTAAAAATGGCGAAAAGATGCGTGTCAAAGAGAAGGGTAAATCGTTTCAAGGTCAGAAAGGTGATCTCATCTTAAGTGTAGAAGTTGCAACGAGTCCTGAGTACAGTAGAGAAGGCGATGATTTGATCAAAACCATTGATATCCCTCTTAAAACGGCACTTTTTGGCGGTAAAATAGCTGTGGATACACTTTATAAAGAGATTACGCTTAAAGTCAAAGAAGATACCAAAAACGGACAAAAATTTAGAGTTAAAGAGTATGGTGCACTGAATCGTAAAACGCAAAGTAAGGGTGATTTATACTTAGTGGCCAACATTGTTCTTCCTCCTCTTGCTTCATTGGATGATTCTTTGAAAGCAATGATGGAAGCAAATTTACCAAATTAAACTCACGAGGAGTATGCCATGCATCACGGGTATGAAGAACCAGTTTATTTGATTAGTGTTGTAGCAAAAGTTTTAACGATTCATCCTCAAACACTTCGTCAATATGAGCGGGAAGGGCTTGTGCGACCTTCAAGAACAGACGGTAAAATGAGGCTTTACTCGCAACGTGATATTGACAAAATCAAAATGATCCAACGCCTCACCCGTGATTTGGGCGTCAATCTAGCAGGCGTGGATATTATTATGCAACTCAAAGAGAAAATTGATGATTTTGAAGAGTTGGTTGAGAGTTTACGCTCCGAGCTGAGTGGACTTTCAAAAAAGAGTAATCAAACCAAAAATCCATTGGTTAAACATAAAAATAGTTACGAAATCATTTTATTTGGGGAGTAAGTGTGGACAATTTATTAGCGATCATTTTAAGTGCAACGGCTTTAGCAACACTCTTTAACATCTTGTTAAAGCGTTTTAATATACCAACGATTATTGGGTATATTATTACAGGATTTGCTATTGCGTACATGTATAATTTAGGTCGCAATAATGAATCCTTAACGCATATCGCTGAATTTGGCGTTGTTTTTTTAATGTTTACCATCGGTCTTGAATTTTCCATCAAGCATCTTTTGAGTATGAAAAAAGATGTTTTCTTTTACGGGTTACTGCAAGTTTCTCTCGTAGGTGGTGCGATTGCTTTAGGTGCTGAGTATTTTTTCGGGATTGAAAAGAAGAGTGCCATTATCATTGGATATGCCCTAGCACTTTCTTCAACAGCGATCGTGCTAAAGATATTAAATGACAGTGGAACGATTCACACTGTTTATGGGCGGAAAGCGCTTGGAATTCTTCTTTTTCAAGACATTGCGGTTATTCCAATTTTATTGATGCTCAATATTTTTTCCAATCAAACAAGTTCTCTTTCATCACTTCTTTTAGAAACGTTGTACAGTGTGGTTATTATTTTAGGACTGATGTTTTTGATAGGAAAGTACCTTCTCAATCGCTTTTTATCGCTGGTTGTTTGGGCCGATACCCAAGAAATTTTTATCGCTTCTGTCTTATTACTAGTGGTTGGGGCTTCATTTTTAGCCCATACTTTGGGCTTTTCCTACTCTTTAGGTGCTTTTTTAGCAGGTATGATGATGTCAGAGACACAGTATAAACATCAAATCGAAGCTGACCTTGTGCCGTTTCGTGACCTGTTACTGGGACTCTTTTTTATTACTGTTGGTATGCAGATTGATCTTGGTTTGATCTCACAAAACTACGGTACGATTTTACTTTTTTTAGCCATTATGGTTTCGTTTAAAACATTGGTTGTTTTTGGTATTCTCTTTTTTTCTGTAGGTGGTAGGGTTGCTCTCAAAACAGGTTTAGCTTTATGCCAAGCAGGTGAATTTTCCTTAGCGATTTTAGCCCTTGCAAGCTCATCGCATCTTATCACTGCTAAAACATCACAGATATTAATCGTTACCGTTGTTCTATCGATGGTGATGACACCTTTTATTTTAAAAAATATGAAAAAAATTGTCGATGCTATCACCAAAGAGCCTAATAATGGGGATTTTATGATCCATTCTTCGGGAATAAAAGATCATATTATTGTTTGTGGTTACGGAAAATTAGGGCAAGAGATTGTCTATCGTCTTAAGAAAATGAATGTGAATTACTTGGTGTTAGAGCATGACATTACACTGGTAAAACTGGGACAAAGCAGGGGTGAACCTGTTTATTTTGGAAATGCTGCAGAGAAAAGTATTTTGAAAAATGCGTTTGTGGAAGAGGCAAAAGCGGTTATTATTGCTATCAATAATGAGAAAAAATTAATCCTATTGTGTGAAGTGTTAAAATCCTTTGACGCGCCGATTAAAATCGTAGCCAAGGCAAGTGATTACGATGAGAAAAAACTGCTCAAAGCGCTTCAAGTCAAACATATTGTTAATGAAGGACGTGAAGCGGCAAAAGCACTTTTAAAAGTGGCAATGGATGAAGAGACAGATTATTAACTGCAAGAAGTCTTCTGTCTCATAAGAGGCTATCTTTAGCGCCACAGCGGCTTAGCGTAGCCTTTTTGTCTTTGACTAAAAGGTGTGAAAGAGTTCTGTAAGCGCTTACTGAGTGATAAAAAGCGCTATTTCATCACTTAAAAAATAGTCATTGTTAAAGACGCGATTATCTTTACATGTCAGCTTGTTTTCTTCAATCAAAATCTTCACTCTTTGCATCTCTTTAGAACTAAAGTGTTCCAAAGAGATACCAATGACACTTCTGAGCCCTAAGAAAATTCTCTCGATATGTAAATCCTCATTGTTTAACTCTTCAATCTCTTGCGCAAGAGGATTTGCAATGTACTCTTCGATACTCTTTGTTGGATAAAAACGTCTATTTTTCAAAAAACCAACCGCCCCAGCACCAATTCCAAGATAGTCCTGATGCTCCCAATACCCTTTATTATGGCGGCTCTGGTAGCTTCCAAAGTTGGAAATTTCATATTGTGCAAAACCTGACTCTATTATCTGCCCAACAAAGTTTCGCGCCAGCTCTTCAGAGCCATTGGCGACATCGTTTCGTGTGTAAAATGGTGTCTCTTCTTCGAGGGTAAGGGCGTAAGCACTCAGATGATTGATGGGAAGTGATGAGACAATTGTGAGATCTTCTTTCAGCAAAGAAGGTGTATCCATCGTGGTTCCATAGATCAAATCGAGCGAAATGTTTTGAATGCCTAGATTTGAAACATTCTCGATAGCTTGTAAAGCAATTTTTGGGGTATGGTTGCGCCCCAAAAAGGCGAGTTTGTCTGCATTAAAACTTTGCACACCAAAGCTCAGACGATTGACACCTAGTGAATTCATCGTTTGTATCCACTCTTTGGTGGCAGAGTGGGGATTGGCTTCTGATGTTACTTCCGCATCACCGCTTAAATAGGGCGTTATCATCTCAAAAAATGGCTCATACCATGAAGCTGTAATGGTGGAAGGTGTACCTCCTCCAATAAATAAAGAGGTAATACTTTGGTTTTGTGCATTGAATTTTTCAAGTTCAAAGCGTAGTTGTTGTGTGATGCGTTGCATATAGTTTTGCTTCAGTGTTCCTTTGTTCTCATAGGAGTTGAAGGCGCAGTAGTGGCATTTACTATCACAAAAGGGGATATGGAGGTAGGCTAACACTTATTTCCTTGTATCAAGCAAGTTTAATGACTATTTTGATACTATTTTAACAAAAATATAGAGGTAATGCGTAATTATGGAATCACCAAAACGATACAGACCAAATGTTGCTGCCGTGGTGGTCTCTGCTAAATACCCTTTTCAATGTCAACTTTTTATTGCGAGTCGTAGCGATATCGAAGGTGCTTGGCAATTTCCACAAGGTGGGATTGACGAGGGCGAAACGCCACGAGAAGCGCTTTACCGTGAATTAGAAGAAGAAATTGGCACGGGTGATGTTGAAATTATCGCAGAGTATCCCGAATGGTTACAATACGATTTTCCTCAAAAAATTGCTCAGAAAATGTACCCTTTTGATGGTCAGAGCCAAAAATATTTTTTAGTAAGACTCAAAAAAGATGCCAAGATCAATCTTGCAACCAAAGAGCCAGAGTTTTGCGATCATAAATTTGTCAGTTTAGAAGAGGTGTTTGATTTTATTACCTATTTCAAGCGTCCAGTGTATAAACAGGTGTTAGAATATTTCAAAAAAGAAGGGTACCTTTAAAATGTTGATCGTTCAAAAATACGGAGGAACGAGTGTTGGCAATGTTGAGCGCATTGATGCCGTTGCCAAAAGAGTCATTGAGAGCAAACAAGAGGGACATGATCTTGTTGTGGTTGTTTCAGCGATGAGTGGAGAGACCAATAAGCTTTTAGATTTTGCAGCACATTTTAGCAAAACACCTAATAACCGTGAAGTGGATATGTTGTTGAGTTCTGGTGAGAGGGTGACCAGTGCTCTTTTGGCTATTGCTCTTGAAGCACAAGGTTATACGGCTGTTTCCATGAGTGGTAGACGTGCAGGTATCGTAACCGATAGCGTACATACCAAAGCTAGAATTGAGCATATTGATACTACCGCCATGAAAGAAGAACTCAAAGCAGGTAAAATTATCGTTGTTGCAGGTTTTCAAGGCGTGACTGAAAACGGAGAAGTTTCAACTCTAGGGCGAGGCGGCAGTGACCTCTCTGCTGTTGCCATTGCTGGTGCTCTTGAAGCCGATCTTTGTGAAATTTATACGGATGTGGATGGTGTTTATACCACCGATCCTCGTATTGAACCAAAAGCTAAAAAACTTGAAAAAATCAGTTATGATGAGATGTTAGAACTAGCAAGCCTTGGAGCAAAAGTACTGCAAAGTCGCTCCGTAGAGATGGCAAAAAAGCTTAATGTCAATCTTGTGACACGCAGCAGTTTTAACAAAAACGAAGGAACACTTATAACAAAGGAAGATAATATTATGGAACAACCATTAGTGAGCGGTATTGCACTCGATAAAAACCAAGCTAGGGTCACATTACGTGGTGTTACCGATAAACCAGGCATTGCTGCTGAGATTTTCAAAAAATTGGCTGATTGTAACGTTAACGTTGATATGATTATCCAAAATGTTGGACACGATGGCACAACCAATCTTGGATTTACCGTTCCTCAAAATGAGCTTGAAATGACCAAAGCTGCTATGAGTGAGCTAAGAGCAAGTGATGTGATGGAGTACGATAGCGACATTGTTAAAGTCTCTGTTGTCGGTGTGGGCATGAAATCACACAGCGGCGTGGCGTGTAAAGCATTTGACACGATGGCAAAAGAGGGCATCAACATAGAGATGATCAGTACTAGTGAAATTAAAATTTCGATGGTTATCCAAGCAAAATACGGCGAACTTGCAGTTCGAGCGCTTCACAGTGCATACCAATTGGATAAATAATATATGCAGCAATTTTTAAAGTGGACACTTGAAGAGATCCGCAAAGACGGCTCTACGATGAGTTGGATGGAAGAGAAGAGGTTCGAATGGGTTCCTCTTGCTGCTTCCATGCTGAAAAATCTTCTTGATGGCCATACGTTTATTGTGATTACCGATGATGATAGAGCGTGGTTTTGCCACTATATGCTCAGAGCCATCAATAATCATCATAAAAATAGACCGCTTTTGCCTTTTTTATCGCTGCAAACGCTCTATCCTAACTTATACCAAGTCAAAACCAAAGAAGATATAGAACTTTTAGAAAACATGCTCTCACAAGCGTTTCCAAGTGGCTATACCTTCTTTTACGTTGGCAAAAATAGCGATATTAAGATGCAAATTGCTAAACGTAAAGATGATAGTTTTATGTGGATCATGGATGAGCACGTTCAAAACAGCTTTTATCTTTTAAGTGATGACGATAGTTTAGATATTAAATTAATTCAGCTTTTTAGACTTCTTGATAAAAGTATTGATGCCGTACTTTTTGCTGAGGTTACCTTTGAAAACGAGTGATGAAGGGGTTTTTAGCCATATTTTAATTTGTAAAAATGTGGAAAAAGCCAAAGAGAGTCTGCAAGAAGAGTACGCGAAGGAGCGACATCTTTTTTTTGTTAAAGATGAGTTTTTAATTGATGATGCTAAAGAGGTTATAAAAGAGGCGTATATTGCAGAATCTGCCAATAAATATTTGATCTTAATTGCCAAAGGGTATCGTGTAGAAGCACAAAATGCCCTTCTTAAAATTCTTGAAGAACCGCCTCGCCATATTGTTTTTATTGTCGTTGCTCCTTCCAAAACAGCGTTCTTACCAACGATTCGCTCGCGTTTACTCCAAAAAGAGTTGGTTCTAGATCAAGAAGTCATGCACAGCGGATTAAATCTCTCAAAGCTTGATCTTGGTGATATGTATCCTTTTATTCAAAAATACCAAAGTGCAGAAAAAGGCTTGTTGAAAGAGTTAGTGCAAGCCATTGTCTACGAAGCGATTAATGAACATCATCTTCGCTTTAGTGAAAAAGAGTTGGAGCATTTTCAAAAACTCCTTCATTTAGTAGAGCTTAACACAAGAGCTCAAATCATTTTAACATCCCTTTTACTTTCGATTATGCTGAGAAAATACCGATGAAACTCTATAAACTGAGCTTCAACAGTGATGTCATGTCATTGTTCCAGAATTTAGGTGTTACCAAAGAGGGTAGCATTATTTTGGAGCAAAAATCACATCTCAATTTTATTTATATCAAAGATCTTAAAACGCCAGCAGCCAATATTCTTAAACAAGATGCTCTCTCCATTGGTGCCGATTTGGCTGTGCCTAAAGAGACCATTACGTGTAAAACCCCTTTTGTGGATGCCGTATTAATCGCAAATGACAAACAGATCAAAGAGCTTGCACGTAAAGAAAAAGTCCAACCTTTTGGACTTAAAGAAGTAGCATCAAAATTAAGTGAATTGATTGTGCCACATAACGATGATTTTCACGTTATGGGTATCATCAACACCAATGAAGATAGCTTTTTTCAAGAGAGCCGTTTTAGTGGAGAAAATGCACTCAAACATATTGAAAAAATGATAGACGAGGGTGCAAGTATCATTGATCTTGGTGGTGTTTCAAGTCGCCCAGGAAGCCTTGGGGTGAGTGATGCAGAAGAACTTTCCCGTGTTAAGCCCATTATTGATCTCATTTATGAGCACAAGCTCTTTGAAAAAGCTCTGTTTTCTCTGGATAGCTACTCTGCTCTCTGTTTAGAGTATGCGCTTCAAAGAGGTTTTAGCATGGTCAATGACATTACCGCACTTGCCAATGATGATGTCGCACGTGTTGCCGCAAAATACGATGCAACAGTAGTTTTAATGCACATGCAAGGTGATCCTCAAAGTATGCAAAAAGAGCCAGTGTATGAAAATGTTATCTTAGCTGTTGATGCATTTTTTCAAGAGCGTATTGCAAAAGCAAAAGAGTTTGGTATCAGCAAGATAGTGTTAGATGTTGGCATTGGTTTTGGAAAGTCTCTTACGCATAATTTACAGCTTCTTAAACACCATGAACATTTTTTACATTTTGGGTATCCCCTCCTTGTGGGTGCGAGTCGAAAATCGATGATTGATAAGATTATCCCAACGCCTATTTCTGAGCGTTTAGCTGGCTCATTAACCCTTCATCTTAAAGCCTATGAACATGGTGCCACGATTTTACGTGTGCATGATGTCAAAGCGCATGTACAAGCCCTTAGTGTGCTTCGCACGCTTAATCAAACTATTTAGGACGTTTCTTTGGAAAAAATTCTTAGCCTTTTAACGCGTATCAGTGAGCTTTACGCTATTCCTCAATGGATCGTCAACAGTGGCGCTATTGCAATTTGTATTATTTTAGTTTCGTTTCCATTTGTTGCTCGTTATCTTATGCGTCCCAAATATCACAAATTTCGTGAATTGATTTTATTTAAAGTGCTCTGGCGCTGGAAGTATAAAAAAGGTGACATTATAGGCCTTTGGTGCTATTGTCCTAAATGTCAAAATATGCTGATGGTGGATGATGAAAACTGTCGTTCTGAAGAGACTTTGCAACATAAAGTCACCTATTTTATCTGTCCTGCCTGTGGTGGTCATGAGCTCGGTCGCGTGGTCGGTGGCGATAGACGATATGTTTTAAGTCTGGTAAAACGTGAAATTTGGCGACATATTAGAGAAGGTTCTTACAATGAAGTAGCCACAGCTACGAAAGAAGCACTCGATATTTATGTAAAACTTGAAGAAGCAAAAGCAGAAGAGAATGCCGAGACGATGGCTGTTTTAGAAGAGAAAGTAGAGCACTTAGAAGCTTCAATAGAAGAGGGTATTGAAGTGGAAGCTGAAAACACGACAGAAGCGAATGAAGAAGTTTTATCTCTTGATGATGTCAAAAGCAATGCATCAGATCTGCCTCTTTCAACCAAAGAAGAACCAAAACGCTCTCAAGAAGAGCGTAGCGCTGAAGAGATAGATGCAGCACTACATGCAGAGGCTAAGGAGATTAAGAAAGATGGAGTTTGAGTTTTATTACTATCTTATTTTCCTTATGACAGGCCTTGTTGCAGGCTTTATTGACGCGATAGCCGGAGGTGGAGGTATCATCACAATTCCTGTGCTTTTAGCTTCGGGTATGCCTCCGCACATTGCTCTTGCGACCAATAAACTACAAGGCACCTTTGGAAGTGGAATGGCTTCGATCAATTTTATCCGAAAAGGATTTATTAAATGGTCTGAAGTGTTTGTTGGCGTGATCTATACCTTCATTGGTGCTGCTCTTGGAACCTATGCCATTTTACTGATGGATGCCAGTATACTTGCCAAGATTATCCCTGCGATGCTTGTGGCTATTTTTATCTATACCCTTTTATCGCCAAAAATGGGAGAAAATGATCGCCATGCCTATCTTGGAAATCATCTTTTTTTCTTGATTTTTGGTATTGGACTTGGCTTTTACGATGGTTTTTTTGGTCCAGGGACTGGAACATTTTGGACCATTGCTTTGGTGACACTTTTAGGACTCAACCTTAAAAAAGCAACTGCTCAAACGAAAGTGATGAATTTTACGAGCAACATTGTCTCTTTAGCTGTTTTTTTGTGGAGTGGTAATGTACTGTTTGCAGTAGGCCTATTGATGGGCTTTGGTCAAATTGTGGGAGCATACATAGGCTCAAATATGGTTATTAAAAAAGAGGTGAAGTTTATCCGAACGTTTTTCTTAACGATGGTGGGGCTGACACTTTTAAAACTTATTTACAGCAGTTACATCGCATGACACACGAAGAGTACTTAACCAAAGTTGATTTAGCCAATGCGTGGGCAAAGGCTTATTATGTGAATGATGCTCCCGTAGCAAGTGATGAAGAGTACGACACGCTGTATCATGAAATTTTAAAATATGAGCAAGAAAATCCACTGTTTGCCGATGAGCATAGCCCTACAAAACGTGTAGGTGGCATGGTACTTGAAGGGTTTGTGAAAGCATCTCACAAAGCACGTATGTGGAGTATGGAAGATGTGTTTGATGAAAGTGATCTTGATGCGTGGATAGAACGTGTTAAAAAAGTCAAAGAGAACTTTACCTTTTACTGCGAACCTAAGTTTGATGGGGCAAGTCTCAATCTCATTTATGAAAATGGCTCTTTAAAACAAGCGATTACCAGAGGTGATGGGAGCATTGGCGAAGATGTTACTGAAAATGTCAAAACGATTGGTTCCATTCCTTTGCAAATTTCGTATAAAGAGCTGATTGAAATTCGTGGTGAAGTGGTGATTAAAAAAGCAGATTTTGAAACGCTTAATAGCGAGCGTTTGAACAATAACGAGCCTTTGTTTGCCAATCCACGCAATGCAGCCGCAGGAAGCCTCAGACAGCTTGATACGAGCATTACAGCAAAGCGTAAGCTCATGTTTTATCCATGGGGTATAGGCGTTAATAGCTTAACACAGAGTTTTTTAAGTGAAAAAATGAGCTTTGTGTATAGCCTTGGATTTTTACAACCCCCTCGTATTGTCGTGACACAAAGTGTCGAAGATGTCCATACACTCTATGCTGAACTGATCGCTAAGCGCGATGAAATAGAAATGATGATGGATGGCATGGTTGTTAAGATTGATGAAGTCAATTTACAAGATGAATTAGGATACACCGTTAAATACCCAAAATGGATGGTTGCCTTCAAGTTCCCAGCGATTGAAAAAGTGACCAAGCTCAAAGACATCACTCTTCAAGTCGGTCGTACAGGAGTCGTAACACCTGTGGCTGAAGTAGAAGCCGTCAACATTGAAGGAGTGATTGTCGAGCGTGCCACACTGCACAATTTTGATGAAATAGAGCGAAAAGATATTCGCATAGGCGATAGCGTCATCATCATTCGTAGTGGCGATGTCATTCCAAAAATCATCAAAGTGCTTCAAGAAAGACGTGATGGAAATGAAAAAACAGTCCAAAAACCGCTTGTGTGTCCTGTCTGTAACAGTGAGCTTTTAGATGATGGAGCGCTTATCAAATGCCAAAACCTTTCATGTGATGCAAGAGTGGTTGGAGCGATTATTCACTTTGCATCTAAAAAAGCCCTAAATATTGACGGTTTAGGTGATAAAATAGTCGAACAACTCTATGCGCAAAAACTTGTTTTGCATGTTAAAGATCTTTACACTCTGAATTTTGATCAACTGCTTGCTTTAGAAGGTTTTAAAGAGAAAAAAGCACTCAACCTTTTGGACGCAATTAAGCAGAGTAAAGGTGTGAGCTTAGAGAAGTTTATCAATGCTTTAGGCATTGAGCATATCGGTGAAGTAGCGGCTAAAAAAATTGCAAGAGCATTTGGACTTGAATGGTTAGAAGCAGACTATGAGCATATTGTAGCGCTTGAGGGCTTTGGCGTAGAGATGGCGAAGAGTTTGGTTGAGTTTATTCATGTGAATAAACAAGAGACTTATGAGTTAATGGCTATTATCCAGCCTATTGCATCAAAACTAGAGATAACCGAATCTGCTTTTACAGGGAAAACGGTTGTTCTGACAGGTTCAATGAGCAGACCGCGTGATGAAATTAAAGAAATGCTCGAAAAATTGGGTGCAAAAGTGAGTGGTAGTGTTTCTAAAAAAACCGATTTTGTCCTTTATGGCGAAGAAGCGGGTAGTAAACTGGACAAAGCTTTAGAGCTTGGTGTTACAACACTCAATGAGAGTGAATTTAATGAGATGATTTCATGAGACTCGATAGTTATGTATTTGAAAAAGGGTTTGCTCAAAGCCGTAATAAGGCAGCAGAACTCATTAAAGAGGGCAGTGTTTGGCTCAATGGTAAAGTTGAGCGTAAGAGCTCTGTGGAGATTGGGGAAAGTGATACGGTTGAAGTTGAAAAAATTATGCAATATGTGAGTCGAGCTGGACTCAAACTTCGCGGATTTATTAATGAACTAGGTTTGCATGTAAAGGATCTTGAAATTCTGGATATCGGCAGTAGTACAGGCGGTTTTGTGCAGGTATGGCTTGAAGAAGATGTCAAGAGTGTGACCGCAGTAGATGTGGGCAGTGAACAACTTCACTCAACTCTAAAAGTCGATTCTCGAATTATTTTGCATGAAAATAGTGATATTCGACTTTTTAAGCCTGAACGAACCTATGATATGGTCAGTTGTGATGTCTCTTTTATTGGCATAGCTTCACTTTTAGAGCACATTGATAGGCTCGCAAAAAATGAGATTATCATCTTATTTAAACCACAATTTGAAGTGGGTAAAGATGTGAAGCGTAGCACTAAAGGTGTCGTTAAAGATGGCTCGGCTATTATGCGCGCACATTATCTGTTTGAGTCACAAGCTGTTACGCTTGGTTGGCATTTGATAGAGAAAAGAGAATCACTTGTAAAAGGGAAAGAGGGGAATGTTGAGACGTTCTACTATTTTAAAAAAAGAGAGTGTTGATACATTAGCCATCGGTAGTTTTGATGGCATTCATGTAGGGCACAGACAGCTCCTTAATCATTTGGGTGACAATGGTGCACTGTTTGTCGTTGACAAAGACCAAGCCAACTTAACACCTGGAATTAAGCGTAGTGAATATGCGGGTTATCCGTGTATGTTTTTTCATTTTTTAAAAATAAAACATCTCAGTGGTGAAGAATTTGTTGCCCTTCTCAAAAAAGAGTTTGTGAATCTTAAAAAGATTGTTGTTGGGTACGATTTCTTTTTTGGTCAACATCGCTCATGCAATGCTCATGATCTTCAAAAATTCTTTGATGGTGAAGTGATCATCGTTGAAGAATTTAGTTATCATGATGTTTCAGTTCATTCAAGTTTGATTCGAGAATACCTACGAGATGGGCGGTTAGAAGAAGCAAACCGCTTTTTAGGGCGTGAATATGCTGTTACAGGAGATATCATTAGAGGGCAGGGGCTTGGAAAAAAAGAGCTTGTTCCTACACTGAACCTCAAAGTTTTGGAGTATCTGATACCGCATGAAGGGGTTTATGCAACACGAACACGTATTGCCCAAAATGTTTATAATTCGGTTTCGTTTATTGGCGTACGCCATAGCACCGATGGGCAATTCTCAGTTGAAACACATATTTTAGATGAAAATATATCAGAAATTCAAGGTGCTGTTGAACTTTTTTTCGTAGAGTTTTTACGCGATAATCAGAAATTTAGTACGCTTACTGATCTTAAGCAACAAATTGAAAAAGATATGAAAGAAGCAAGAAAATATTTAAAGACGTGTCGCATTTATTTAAATGATTTCTTGTAATCGTACATTTTAAGGTCTGCGTCTTCGAGTATCTTTTTAAAATTTTCTTTGGCTTTAAAAGCAGCAACCCCAAACGAAAAATCGATGTGAAAGAGCTCTTTATTGTGTTTGAACGGCGTCTTTATAAGGTTTTGATTAACAGTATGTAAAATTTTATGTATTTCGTCTTCATCATGCTCTTCACTGAGGATTAAAAACTCATCGCCTGCATAACGTACAGCGGTAGTGTTTTGTACCTTTTTAAGGACTTTTCCAATGACATGCAATACTTTATCGCCAATAATATGACCAAATTTATCATTGACCTCTTTAAAATCGTTAATGTCGATAAAAGCCAAAAGACCATTCTTTCTAAAGTGATCATCCTTTAAAAACTTTTCGAAGAGCCATCTACGATTATACAAACGTGTAAGCTCATCAACATAAAGCTCTTCTTGTAAAGAGGCAATTTTCGATTCCAGTTCAATCATGTTATTTTCGATGAATTGCAATGCCATATTGTCTTTATTGGTAATGGCGATACGCGCATTCATGACATTCTCTTTCAAAGCTGATGCGGAGCGTTCCGTTTCATTTCTAAGAAGCTGAATTTTACGCAGTGCATAAAGCATAGCAGCTTCTTTATCAATGTCGCTGAGTTTAATACCAAGTTCTTTAGCCTTAGTATAGAAAATATCACGGTAGATCTCTGGTAAAACAATCTCAAGATTTCGAATCTCTTTGATGGTTAGATCGGTAAGTTCTTGGAGCTGTTTGTTCATAATAAGACCTGTGTGAAAATACCAACAGTATAAAAAGAGAATGCTTAATAGTAACTAATATTTTGTTATAATCGCGAATATTTTTAGCAATGGAAGCGTATTGTAATGGATAAAGTATTTACCAAGCCTATCACCAAACAATTTGAATTTGACGAGGATGTTGCTGTCGTTTTTGATGACATGTTAGAGCGCTCAATTCCTTTTTATAAAGAGGTCATTGATCTTACCTGTAAAACGATTTGTTTGCACGTAAAAGAGGGAGCAAATATTGTTGATCTTGGTTGTTCTACCGCCAATACGCTTCTTGCGCTGTACAAAAAAAGCAATAAAAGCTATCATCTTTTAGGCATCGATAATGCAGAAGCCATGTTGCACATTGCACGTCAAAAGGTACATGCATATGGTGCTAAAGTAGAGTTCTTGCAAGCAGATATTACCCAAGTGGCGCTAAACTGCCAAGATGTCATTATTGCTAATTATATGCTTCAATTTATTCGCCCCCTTCAACGTGCTGAATTTGTGGCTAAAATTTTTGAAGCATTGAATCCTAATGGATTTTTCATTTTTAGTGAAAAAATCGTTTTTGAAGACAAAGAACTCAACAAACAGATGATTGATATATACTATGACTTTAAGCGTCAGCAAGGCTACAGTGATTTTGAAATTGCACAAAAAAGAGAAGCCCTTGAAAATGTTCTGATTCCTTACACCGAAGAAGAGAACAAAGCAATGCTCAAAAGTGCAGGATTTACGACCATCGAGACGATTTTTAAATGGGGAAATTTTGTGACATTTATCGCGAAGAAGAGGGTGTAGAGAAACTTTCTCTACACGCGTTATTTGTTGTGGAATAGCTTAGGATGTTTATTTTTGATATATTCAATAACTTCAATGACTTCTTCAAAGCCCATTTCACTGTCTTCGTCATCATCTTCAAAAACTTCATCTAAGCCTTTAAGGTAAAGATCGATTGCTTTAGGTAAATCTTCTTTTTTAACACCTGCAAAGTAGAGCGCAGCGCCTAGCATATCAGCCAGTTGCATCGCCATCTCTTCAATCTCAATTTCTGCGCGCTCTAGCTCTTTTTGGAGTTCTTTGGCTTCCATGAATTATCCTTTATTTGCGATGATACTCATCACTTGTGATTTGATGTTATCATAGATAAAAGCATCTTTGAAATTGCTGAGAAGTCCGCCGCTGGCATTGTGATGGCCACCGCCATTAGCGATTTGTGCTGCGATCTTACTGACATCGACTTTACCGTTTGAACGCAAACTAATCGTCTTTTTAGAGGTAATATCCATAAAGAAATCCATATCGGGATTGGCGGTTAAAAAATCGTTCCCTATGACGGAGACATTGCCAATATTGTAGGTCAAAATACCTTTGTACTCTTTGTAGCTAATTTGCATTTTATCTCTATTTTGAGTCAGCAAAATGACATTATAGGCTGAAACAAGATTGCTTAAAGTGTTATTGGTTGATGTGGTAAAAAATGCTTTTTTAATGCCATGAATGGCATCATCTAAAGCAATATGCGCTTCTTTACATGCAAAGTACTCTTGTGCTTGAGTAAGAAGTGAAAAGACATATTTGCTATTCTCTTCAGGGAACATGATTTTATTGACCTCTTTAGCGCCACTAACCAGTCCCATACAGACTTTCCCTAATTCAAATTCAGGCTCATTTTCAAGCCAAATATCGACAGCATTGACGACATCAACAAATTTACTAAGCTTTTCATCTTTTCCATACAGTGCACTAAAAAAATCATACGTAATTTTAGTAGCACAGCGACTTGAATCTAAAAAATACCATTCAAATGCATCGGCACACTCTTGACCTGTTTTGTGATGATCTAAGACAAACATCATGATCTCTTTATCGCAAATACTGACTTTAGATTCAAACTCTTTAGCTTGGTCCATGGTAAGGTTAAGATCGGTGATCAAAATAACATGTTTTTCGGAAGTTGAAATTTGTATAGAGGCTAAAATCTGATTAAAACATTCATTGATCTCTTTTCCATAGTTGGAGTTGTAGAAATGAATCGAATCAAAATAATGTGCACTCACCATCTGACAGCTGTAGCCATCTAAATCTGTGTGTGAGAGGTGGTGTAACGTGTAGTTCATAAAAATCCTTAATGCTTAGTGATGTTATATAGGGTGTATTAGGTTTAGAGCTTTTCGATTTCGATGGAGCCCATGACCTCGAATTTAGAGCTTGAATCAATCTCAGCATGTGAAAGTACCACGATATCAAGTCCAAATTTCTCAAAAATATCAGAAAGTGATTTGCGCAGCATTGGATCCACAATGATTACCACAGGTGCGATACCTTTGTGAAGCAGTTTGGCTGCTTCATCACTACATGCTTTGACAAGGGTATTGATCTGTCCAATGTTAAGCACAAGATCGCGCACCCCATCGCGTTCTCTGAGAGCATCTAAAAGCTTTTGCTCTGTTCCAGCATTGAAGGTAAGGAGCTTTAAGATACCATTGTCATCTTTGTATTGCTTGGTAATAACACGAGAAAGCTTGGCACGTACTTGTTCCACAATGATGGAAACGTTTTTAGTGACTTCTGCCACATCGCTGATGGTTTCAACAATGGTGAGAAGATCTTTAATGGGAATTTTTTCATGAAGCAATGCTTTGAGAACTTTTTGAATAAGCCCCACATTCGCCACTTTAAGACAATCATTAACCACCACAGGATAGTCTTTTTGCAATTTATCAATAAGACTTTGCACTTCTTGACGGGTAAGAAGCTCTTCAGCATATTTTTTAATGAGTTCGCTTAAGTGTGTTGAAATAACCGTGGCTGGATCAACCGTCGTGTACCCTTTGATAATGGCATCTTCTTTTGCGGCTGCTTCAATCCAAATCGCATCAAGCCCGAATGCAGGCTCCTTGGTAGGAATGCCTTGGACTTTATCGATGGTAAGGCCACTGTCCATTGCCATAAATTTATCAGGATAGATTTCACCGCTACCAATTTCGATACCTTTGAGTAAAAGCTGGTAATGGTTTGGACTAAGATGCAAGTTATCACGAATACGTACTTGTGGAATCAAATAACCAAAATCCGACGCAATTTTACGGCGCATACTTTTAACGCGGTCTAAAAGGTCACCACCTTGTGCAGGGTCTGCCAATTTAATGAGTTGATACCCCAAATCGAGCTCCAAAATTTCCAATTTAAGAATATCATTAAGGGTCGTTTCTTCTTCTTTACGTAGCTCTTCAGGGCTTTTCTTAGGTGCAGCACTGGCTTGAGCTTTTGTCTCTGCTTCTTGTTTTGCTTTTTGCATTGCCACAGGTGTTGATGAAAAGAATTTTTGAAAAGAAAAACTACCATCATTGGTCTGTTTCACTAGATAACCAAGCCCTAGAAAGATGAGTCCTACAAACATGAGTGAGAGTGTTGGAAGACCTGGAACAAGTGCAAATAAGACCAAGATACTTCCTACAATAAGGAGGGTTTTATGTTCACCAAAAAGTTGTTCCATGGCGCCATCAGAAAAACTGACATCGTCTGCTTTGTTGGCACGGGTAATCAAAATACCTGTTGCGGTCGAAGTGATAAGCGCAGGAAGCTGAGAAACCAGACCATCACCAATGGTAAGAATGGTATAGGTTTGCGCACTCACGCCCAGCTCTAATCCATGTTGAAAAGAACCTATAAGAAAACCACCAATAATGTTGATAATGGTGATGATAATACCCGCAACTGCATCACCCTTAACAAACTTACTCGAACCGTCCATTGCTCCATAGAAATTGGCCTCTTGGATGATGTCTTCACGCCTTTTTCGCGCGGTTTTTTCATCAATCAAACCAGCATTAAGATCCGCATCAATCGCCATCTGCTTACCAGGCATCGCATCCAGTGTAAAACGTGCCGCAACCTCTGCAACCCTCGTAGAACCTTTGGTAATAACCATAAAGTTAATCAAAACAAGAATGGTAAAGACAACAACACCGATGACATAGTTACCACCCACAACAAATTGACCAAAACTTGAGACAATATCACTGACGGCATCAGGACCTAGGTGTCCGTTGGTAAGGATCATCCTTGTCGTTGCTATATTGAGTGCTAATCTAAAAAGCGTAATGATAAGAATAAGCGTAGGAAAAGTCGAAAGATCTGTTGGTTTAGGAATATAAAGCGAAATGAGAATAATCAATACAGAAATAGAGAGTGATATAACCAAGAAAAAATCGAGTATGGCACTGGGCAGTGGAACGATAATAATCGCTAGAATAGCGACAATAAAAACAACAACAGTAAGATCTTTTGCTTTTACAATAGGTTCTAGGTAGGGAATGACCCTAGAGAGAAGCGCATTTTGATTTTTAGCCAATAAACACCCTTAAACTTCGATAATATCTTTAAGTGTCATATTATCCAAAAATAGATCAATTTTCGTTTGAAGCTTATTTAGAATTGGCCAAACACGACAATACGTTCCTTTCCCCCCTGGGCATTTTTGGGTTGAAGGAGAGCATTCAAAAACCATCGTTTGTTTTTTTTCAGCGCATTCTACGATCATTTTAAGGGTTAACTCTTCTGGTTTTTTTGCAAGCATAAAACCACCATGTGCCCCTTTAAAAGAGCTTAGGATATTCTCTTTGGCAAGTGCTTGAAGGATTTTGGCTAAAAAACTTTTTGAAATACCGAGTTGATTGGAAAGCGTGTCGACATCCTGTGGGGTATTTTTTTGAGAAATAATAATCAATGATAGCAGTGCATATTCACTGGCTTTGGTTAATAGCATACGTTTTCCTCAAGATTTCAAGTTAAATAAGAGAAATATTGTACTAAATAAACGTTATATTTAGCTTTAATTCCAAAGATAATTCCCAAAGGCTGGGCGGGTTTGATTTTTTCTTAGAAGGCTTATTCCAAGCCTCAATGAGTTTCCAGAAAGGCTCGTAGACAATTTTAGTTTTTTTAGCTACAATTCCAAGCTTTTATTTTAAAAGTAAATTTAAATACCAATCAGGAGGTCATTATGGCTTTAGGTTCGGCGGAAAAACAAGTAATTGTTAGTCAGTTTGGCAGAAAAGAGGGAGACACAGGTTCTCCAGAGGTACAAATCGCGCTTCTTTCTAAAAGAATTGTTGATTTAACAGGACATCTTCAGAGTAATAAAAAAGATCACTCTTCAAGATTAGGACTTCTTAAACTCGTCGGTCAACGTAAACGATTGATGCAATATCTTAAACGTAAAGATTTTGTTACTTACAGCAAAATCATTAAAGAGCTTTCTATTAGAGATAATAAAAAATAGTCAGTGCTTTATAAGTAGGGTGGTTTTTCCATCCTACACCTCTTCTTCCTCTTCTTTTTCATTTTTATTCCCTTTATAGATGTAGCCAAATTCTGATATCTTAATTCTAAGCACTTCCATTTCACCACTATTCTCTTTTTTCAAAGTTATTTTTTTATATTTATACGTAAAACCGTATAAATATAGTAATTAAATGAGTAAAATAATCTAAAAAACGTTATTTATATCAAATTATTGCAGTAAAAATGTAGTAAAACGTTATTTTTTAGATATAATAACTTATAAAAATATCGTATTTATGTATAATTAATCAAGCCTTGGCTAGAATCTTGTACATGAAAACAAACGATATATTTAATCTCCTCCATAATGCTGTTGAGTCAAAGTTCTTTGGCAAAAAGATTTCTCAGCGTGAGATGGCAGATAAATTGGGCGTATCAATGCGAACCTACCAAGACTGGAAACTTGGTAATTCTCAGCCTCAAGCCGCATCAGCAATTTTTAAAATGCTGGGTGAACTGGAAGAGGGCGATGCCTTGCGTTTAATTCAACGTATAGCGCATGAACTAAAGGATGAAAAATGAGTACATTATCCCAAAATGAAAGACAAGCTTTAAATGACATCTTTACTGCTATCACTGAAAAAGAGACTTTCTTTTCCAAGCTCAAAGAGAGCAAAGGTGAGATCAAACACTTTTTTAAACTCCTTTTGATGCGCAATAAAAAACGCCTAAAACATCCCATTCGTTAAAATCATCACTTCTTCTTTAATACATTGTTTTAAACCATCCTTTATGACCTATTAATCAGTATCTTCGTAATCTATAATTCTCTATCTAGACCTCTTTTTGTTTATTGCTTGACAACACTACACTCAATGTTGTATAATTTTATCAGCAATTAAACATTAAGAGTGCTAAAAATGAAAAAACCTTCAAAGCAAGAGTTGATTTTAGATGCCATTATTCAAACCTATCTGAAATCAAAAATGCCTATAGGCTCTTCAGAGCTACAGATGAAGATGACACTTGGTATCTCTCCTTCTACTATACGCATTTACTTCAAAAAGCTCTCCGATGTTGGTTCTTTGGAACAATTACATGTAAGCAGTGGACGTGTACCAACACACCGTGCTTTAATGGGATATTGGCAAGAGAAACTTGATCCCTCACATCTTTTAGAGATTAAAAATATCGATAAAATTAAACGTTCTTCTCATGAACACAATCTTTTTTGCATTGTTGAAAAAACAGCTAATGTAACGTTTAAAGAGTTGGTTTCAGTAGAAAATCGTTTTTTGATTTTGGTATTTGATGGACATGAAGTGGTTTTAAAGTTTAATGCAAAAGTTGAACAGTTTTTACAGCGTCTTGTAGGGTGTCAAATGCGTGAACTTAAAGATATTTCAGCGCAAGTGGGGCTTTATGAATTGCATGAAAAACTCTCAGCCATTTTTTCACAAGCACCTATTTTGAGAGAGGGTGAACGTGAGATGTATTCCATTGCGCAAGATCTCCAGAATGATGCGTTTATCCAGCGATTTCAAACGCTTCATTTTGTAGAATCTATTCGTGATGGACTCTATTTTGATGGTTTTGTCCCACGTGGATGCATGGCGATCAAACAAAAAGCACAGCTTAAAGATGAAAATGCAACAGTCGATCTTTTCTGTTTTGGGCGTATCGAGAGCGATTTTGAAGATTTTTTTAATCAAGTTAAGGAGTAAAATGTGGATGAAAAAGTAAAAGAGGAACAGACGATTTCTGATGTTTCTGCTGAGATTATCCCTGAGTGTTGTAGAGATAATGAAGAGTGTGAATGCGAGCAAAACAATGAAGTTGAAGAACTAAACTCCAAAATTGCTGAACTTGAAGATAGGTATTTACGAGCTAATGCTGATTTCGACAATATGAAACGACGCTTGGAAAAAGAGAAGATGCAAGCGATTTCCTATGCACATGAAGTGTTTGCCCGTGATCTTTTACCTGTGATTGACTCTTTAGAAATGGCAATTCTTGCAGGAAGCAATCCTGATGTTGAGAGTGGTGAACTTCTTAGTAAAGTTAAAGAGGGTTTAGAGTTAACGATTGAACAGTTTAGAAAAGCGTTTGAAAAACATGGTGTTGAGCTTGTGGATATTGAAGGAACTTTTGATCCTAATTTCCATGAAGCTGTTATGCAATTGGAGAGCGAAGAAAAAGGTAGTGGTGAGATTTTGCAGGTTTTCCAAAAAGGCTACAAGATCAAAGAACGCATTTTAAGACCAGCAATGGTGAGTATTGTAAAATAAAACTAAAATATGACCGTCAGGTTGTGCTTTAGTGCAATGAATTGAGGACGGACTTTGTTCGTGCTCAAGAAAATAGTAAAAATCAAAATGACAAAGGATAAAAAATGGGAAAAGTAATTGGTATCGATTTAGGAACAACAAACTCATGTGTCTCTGTATACGAGAGAGGTGAGAGTAAAGTTATTCCAAACAAAGAGGGAAAAAACACAACGCCTTCTGTTGTTGCATTTACAGATAAAGAAGAAGTTCTTGTAGGTGATACTGCAAAACGTCAAGCGGTCACAAATCCAAAAAGAACCATCTACTCTATCAAGAGAATTATGGGTCTTATGAGCAATGAAGACAAAGCTAACGAAGCTAAAAAACGTCTTCCTTATGCAGTTGTTGATAGAAATGGTGCATGTGCGATTGAAATCGATGGTAAAGTCTATACTCCACAAGAAATCAGTGCAAAAGTATTGATGAAACTTAAAGAAGATGCAGAAGCGTATCTTGGTGAAGAGGTAACTGATGCGGTTATTACTGTTCCAGCATACTTCAATGACTCACAAAGAAAAGCGACTAAAGAGGCTGGTACGATTGCTGGCTTAAACGTTCTTCGTATTATCAACGAGCCAACAGCTGCAGCGCTCTCTTACGGTTTGGACAAAAAAGAGGCTGAAAAAATCGTTGTTTATGACTTGGGTGGTGGTACATTTGACGTTACTGTACTTGAGACAGGTGATAATGTTGTTGAAGTTTTGGCAACGGGTGGTGATGCGTTCCTCGGTGGTGATGACTTTGATAATAGACTCATCGACTGGTTGGTTGCTGAATTTAAGAATGACAATGGTATCGATCTAAAATCTGATGTAATGGCACTTCAACGTTTAAAAGAAGCGGCTGAAAATGCGAAAAAAGAGCTCTCTTCTTCGAATGAGACAGAGGTTAACTTGCCATTTATCACTGCTGATGCAACAGGTCCAAAACACCTTGTTAAAAAGCTTACTCGGGCTAAATTTGAGTCTATGATCGAAGATTTAGTGGCACTTACGATTAAAAAAATCAAAGAAGTTGTCAATGACTCTGATTTGAAAAAAGCTGAAATTAAAGAGATCGTTATGGTGGGTGGTTCAACCCGTGTTCCTTTAGTTCAACAAAAAGTAAAAGAGTTTTTCGAGAAAGAGCTTAACAAATCTGTAAATCCTGATGAAGTTGTAGCGATTGGTGCGGCAATTCAAGGTGCGGTTATTAAGGGTGATGTCAAAGACATTCTTCTTTTAGATGTTACGCCTCTAAGCCTTGGTATTGAGACTTTGGGTGGTGTTATGACTAAACTTATCGAAAAAGGTACAACGATTCCTGTTAAAAAATCTCAAGTGTTCTCAACAGCGGAAGATAACCAACCAGCGGTTACCATTCATGCCCTACAAGGCGAGCGTGAGTTTGCAAGAGATAACAAATCACTTGGTCAATTTAACCTTGAGAGTATCCCACCAGCACCTCGTGGTGTACCACAAATCGAAGTTGCGTTTGACATCGATGCGAATGGTATCTTAACCGTTTCTGCCAAAGATAAAGCAACCGGTAAAGCGCAAGAGATCAAAATCTCTGGTAGTTCAGGACTTGATGATGCTGAAATCGAGAAAATGGTTAAAGATGCAGAGCTTCACAAAGAAGAAGACAAAAAACGTAAAGAAGCGGTTGATGCTAGAAATCAAGCAGACGCACTTGCTCACCAAACAGAGAAATCTTTAGGTGAAATGGGCGATGCAATTAGTGCTGAAGAGAAAGCAAAAATCGAAGCAGAGCTTAAAGCCCTTAAAGAAGTTCTTGCAAACGAGAGTGCTACAAAAGAGCAAATCGATGCAAAAGTAAAATCTTTAAGCGAAGCGAGCCATAAATTGGCTGAAGCAATGTACAAAAAAGACCAAGGTGAAGCAGGCGGTGCAGCTGGTGGTGAAAAACCAAAAGCTAAAAAAGATGACGATGTCATCGACGCTGAAGTAGAATAAATCATACTCCATGACCTAGCCACTTGGCTAGGTCGCCTATTTGACTATTACGTTTATCCATTTAAATGTGAAAGATTTTCACTTGGTAAATTTTGCTCCATAATCTCTATCTCTTGTTTTGCTGTACGAACAATCTCTATTTCTGTTTTAAGATGTTTCTTTTTAATTTTATCGGGATACTCCACATTTTTTAAAATATGTTTTATGGTATTGAGGCGTGCTTTTTTCTTATCATCAGAGAGAATGATCGTCCAAGGAGCACGAGGGTTATTGGAAGCTAAAAGCATTGAGTATTTTGCAACGGTGTATTGGTCCCAGAGTTCTTGTGATTTTGCATCAACGGGTGAGAGTTTAAACTGTTTGAGTGGATCTGTTTTACGCTCACGAAATCGTTTAGCTTGCTCTTCTTTACTCACGGAAAAATAAAACTTGAAGAGAATAATGCCCGCATTTACAAGCATCGTTTCAAATTTTGGAACTTCTCGTAAAAATTCTTTATGTTCTTCTTGGCTACAAAAGCCCATCACAGGCTCAACACCTGCTCGGTTATACCAAGACCTATCAAAGAGTACGATTTCGCCAGCAGAAGGCAGGTATTGGGTATAGCGTTGGAAGTACCACTGCGAGCGTTCTGTATCGGAGGGCTTAGGAAGGGCTACAATTCTAGCACCCCTAGGGTTCAAGTGTTCGGTGATACGCTTAATGGTTCCACCTTTTCCCGCAGCATCGCGTCCTTCGATGATAATGAGTACTTTTTGTCCTTTATCTTTCACATGATTTTGAAATTTAAGCAGTTCTATTTGAATCTTTTTGAGCTCTTTATCGTATTTGAGATCACTTTTTTTGACCCAAATTTGAACTTTCTCTTCTTTATCTTTGGAACTCTCTTTTGCCATAACAAGTTCTTCATTTTGTAGTACTAGTTTCTCTTTTTTCTTTTTGCCCATACCGTACTCCTGCTTTGCCATCTTGTAATTAATAATACCCTAAAAATCGTTTTAATTTAAAAAACATTTAGACTTCTTTGCTACAATAAAAAATTATTTTACCAAAGGTGATTTTGTGCAACAAATTTTTCGTTATTCTGCCTTATTTTTTTTACTGGTGGTGACACTCTTTGGTGTTGAAAAACCAAAACTTTTGACGGCGGAAGAGGCTTTTAAAGTTACAGCAACACACAGTACACAAGGTGTAATGATCAGTGTCATTTTGGGTGAAGGTATCTATTTGTACGATGATAAAATGATACTAGAGCTTATCAAGCCAAAAGCCATTGATATTTCAGCGATGGTTGAAAAACCAAAACCTGAATATTTTCATGATACCATGACACAACGCAAACCTTTTGAGCTTTTTATACCGCAAAGTTTATTGGAAAATGAGGTTAAAAAAGGAAGTTTTACACTCAAATTTTCGTACCAAGGTTGTTCAGAACTTGGTATTTGTTATCAGCCTGAAAGCAAAGAATTTACCTTTAAACTAAAAGGTGGAAGTGTACAAAATGGAGCACCTTTATCAGAACAAGATGGTATTGCAGCGCGTTTGATGAACGAAAATATAGCCTTAGTTCTTCTAAGCTTTTTTGGTTTTGGACTTTTGCTCTCTTTAACGCCCTGTGTTTTTCCGATGATTCCTATTCTCTCTTCTATCATTGTTTCTCAACCAACCGTTTCTATGAATGCAAAAAAAGGATTTTGGCTCTCTTTAGTCTATGTCTTTGCCATGTCACTTGCCTATACAATAGCCGGTGTTTTAGCAGCACTTTTTGGTGCTAATTTGCAAGCTTCGATGCAAGATCCTTGGGTTATTGGCATTTTTAGTGCTATTTTTGTGTTATTAGCCCTTTCTATGTTTGGTTTTTATGAGATCAAAATGCCTTCATTTATTCAAAATAGGGTCAATAAAAAAACTGGAGAAGCGCAAACACAGGGTGTTGTAGGTATCGCCATTATGGGCTTTTTATCGGCTCTTATTGTCGGTCCTTGTGTGGCGGCACCTCTTGCTGGTGCTCTTATCTATATCTCTCAAAGTGGTGATGCACTTCTTGGCGGAGCTGCTCTTTTTGTGATGAGCCTTGGAATGGGCGCTCCATTGCTTCTCATTGGGACAACTGCAGGTCGTTATATGCCTCGTCCTGGAATGTGGATGCAAAACATTACAGCCTTTTTTGGTGTAATGCTTCTAGGTGTTGCTATTTGGGTGCTTTCACGTATCATTCCAAGTTTTGTCAGTATGGCATTGTGGGCAGTACTTCTCATTAGTAGTTCTATTTATTTCGGGGCATTAGAGTCTTTTCATGAGCATACCAAAGGGTGGCAAAAAGTACTTAAAAGCTTTTTGTTTATGGTACTTGTCTATGGCATCGCACTTTTAGTAGGCTTTTTAAGTGGCGCAACTAACCCATTAGCCCCTTTTGAGAAATTTACGCTTAAAGAGAATGTGGCAGTTTCTGCTTCATCGACAACATTTCATAAAATCAAAAATATCGATGAGCTTAATCTTGCGTTGAAAAACTCACAAAAGCCTGTTATGTTAGACTTTTATGCAGATTGGTGTGTTAATTGTATTGAGTTTGAACAGTTTACGTTTAGTGATACACGTGTCAAGGCAAAACTTGAAAAACTTACACTTTTAAAGGCCGATGTTACAAAAAACAGTGAAGAAGATAAGGCACTTCAAAAAGCCTTTAATATTTACGGACCTCCTGCTATTTTATTTTTCAAAGAGGGTAAAGAAATGAGTGAATTACGCCTTGTTGGTTTTAAAAATGCGGATGAGTTTTTAATACATTTAGAAAAATTAGGACTATAAATGAAAGTTGTGTTAATTGTTGAAGTTGAAGGTTTGAAAGACCAAGTTGTATTTGAAAAACATCTCAAAAAAGAGGGAATAACGCCTATAGAAGGCGAAACGTTTGCATATGAGGGTGATACGACAACGCATATGTTTAGCACCCGTACGTTTATCTTAGAAGTGGTAACAAAAGGGCTTAAAAAATCAGGTTTTGAGTCATGTAAAATTATCTTTCAAGTAGGCGAAAACCCAATGGAAGCGTATCTCTTCGATCACGAAAATGATACGTTTGAACAAGTAGCGGTTTAAAAGGTAAAGAGAGCTTCATGGCTCTCTTGTTTGGTTTATTTAAAAAATGTGAGTGCTCGCTCTAAATCTTCTTTGGTATCAATCCCAAAACTTTGACTCTCCACTTCCACCATGGCAATTTTATACCCATGATAAATAGCTCGAAGTTGCTCTAATTTTTCTATGTGCTCAATGGGTGTGTAAGGAAGTGTACAGAAGGTTTCAAGAGATTTTTTGCGAAATGCGTAGATGCCTAAATGTCCAAAATAGCCATCAAATCCACCTTCACGATCATACGGAATGGCACTTCTGGAAAAATAGATCGCATTGCCATGTGCATCTAAAATGACTTTAACAAGGTTAGGATCTTTGACATGTAAAAGATCGATCTTTTTACACGCACTGGTAATCATCGCATCAGTATTTTTCGCTCGATCAATCACGCTTTTTACGACAGCTTCTTCAATGAACGGCTCATCGGCTTGCACATTGATGATAATCTCATTCTCAGAGAGACTCAGTTTAGATGCTGCCTCATTAATGCGATCGGTTCCACTTTGATGATTTTGTGAAGTCAAAATAGCTTTAAAACCATAATCTTTTGCAAGCGCTACAACTTCATCTGTATCGGCAGCAATAGCAACATCATCAAGATTTTGTACACGTTTGGCTGTTGCAATAACCATAGGTAGTCCATTGATGTTGGCCAAGATTTTATTGGGAAAGCGTGTAGAAGCAAGACGTGCAGGGATAATAATCATTGACATGCCTTATGTAAAAAGTCAAAAATCTCTGCTTCAATGTTTTCTTTTGCAACAACCTTATCGTGAATAACAGGCTCGTTAAAAAGCTCGCTGATACATGTAGGAATAGTCACATTAAGCGCTTTACTAATGCCTTCTAATGCTTCTTTATCGCTGTATTTGATGCTATCTTGCTTAATGGCATTAAGCATTGTTGGAGCAAATTTTGTCCATTCAGCTGTGGAGCAAAGCACGCATGGAAGTGGCTTTGCTTTCAGTGTTTGGTAGGCTTTAAGACAGGTTGCCGTATGCGGATCCATCACATAGCCTTTTTGCGCGTAATGCTTGATTTGCTCTTTACCAAAAGCATCATCACAGTAAACCGCTTCAAAGTCCTCTTGAAGGCTTGCTAATTCACTGCTTGTCAGTGTATAGATTTTCTGTTCTTTTAGTGCTTCCATAAGCTCTTTAGTACGAGATGCACCAAATTTATCAAATAAAACACGCTCAACATTGGATGAGATCAAAATATCCATTGCAGGGGAGGTTGTTTGAAGCAAGCTTCGATTGCGAAGGTCGTAAACACCTGTCATAATTAAGTCAGTTAAAATATTGTTGATATTAGAGGCAATCAAGATTTTCTCAATTGGAAGACCCATTTTTTTTGCATAATACGCACCCAAAGCATTACCAAAATTACCACTAGGAATGATGGTGTAAAAAGGCTTTCCAAGTGTAATTTTGCCTTGTTTGAGCATAGCAACATAGGCGTAAATGTGGTAGATGATTTGGAAAATGATACGTCCAAAATTCACCGAGTTTGCAGCACTGAGTTTAATATGTTTAGCACTGAGTGCTTCTTTGAAGCTAGGTGATGCAAGTAGTGATTTGAGTGCATTTTGAGCATCATCAAAATTACCATGAATGCCAATGATTTTTAGGTTAGCACTTTTCTGTGTTGTCATTTGAAGGCGTTGCACGTCACTGGTTCCACCATCAGGATAAAGGCACACAACTTTGATGTTGGGCTTGTTGGCAAAGGTATCAAGCGTTGCGGGACCTGTATCGCCACTGGTTGCTGCTAAAATGAGGTATTGCTCACCCAGTTTTTGTGCAAGGTGTGAAAGAATGTAGCCAAAAGGTTGCAATGCCATATCTTTAAACGCGCGTGTCGGACCATGGTAGAGCTCATTGACAAAAAGGTCTTCTTCGATTTGGGTCAGAGGCGTAGGCTCTTTTGCATCATCAAAGGCATCGTACAAGGAAACTGCTTTTTGCATGACTTCTTCTTCAATGTCAATGTTAAAAAGTCTTAAAATATCAATTGTGATCTCTTTATAGCTCTTTTTAGAGGCACTTTCTAAAAAATCTGTATCGATTTTAGGTAAGTTTTCTGGCACATAAAGTCCGCCAAAGCTTGCACTTGGATTTAAAATAGCAAATGAAAAGGGAACCTTGTTTGGCTTAATACCATCATTTCCACGCGTTTCGATAAACATAATTCTTTTGTCCTTACTTAATTGTTTATACGCTAAAAAAGCGAAGCTCTTTTAGCTACGTTAGCCACTGGGGCGCTAAAGCTAGCCAATAAAATTGGCAGAGTTTAGTTTTTATTCTTTAATAATAGTTCCAATACCATCTTTGGTAAAAAGCTCTAGTAAGATGGAGTGTTCAACCCTACCATCAATAATGTGGGCACGTTCAACACCTCCACGCAGAGTTTCTAAACATGCGTCAAGTTTGGGGATCATACCACCGCTGATGGTACCATCTTTTTTAAGGGCTTTGATTTTGGTTTTATCAAGACTTGAAATCAGATTGCCTTCTTTATCAAGTACGCCTAGGGTATCGGTCAGAAAGATGATTTTTTTGGCTTTGAGTGCTACAGCAATTTTACTTGCGGCTAAATCAGCATTGATATTATAACCTGGGTGATCAACATCATCTCCAGCTGCAATAGGGGCAATAACAGGGATGAATTTTTCACGAATAAGGTGCTTTAGTACTTTTTTATCAATTTTGGTAATATCACCTACTAACCCATATTTTCCATTATCCATAGGTTTTGCACGCATAAAATTTGCATCTTTTCCTGTAATGCCAATCGCTTTTGCACCATGGTGATTTAAAAGGGTTGTTATCTCTTTATTGATACTTCCGCTTAGAACCATCTCAACCACTTCCATCACCTGCTCATCTGTAACACGAAGTCCATCGACAAAATTGCTTTTAACTTCTAATTTATCAAGAAGGGAGTTGATTTTTTTACCACCACCATGAATGATGACAGGTTTAATACCCACAAGGTACAGCAGAACAATGTCTTTTGCAAATTGTTCTTTAAGTGCAGGATTGATTTGTGCGGCTCCGCCGTATTTGATAACAATGGTTTTTTTGCTAAATTGTTTAATGTACGGCAATGCGTCCATCAAGATTTGTGCTTGTTGTATTTTGTGTTGCACAGCAAATCCTTCTGTAAAGGTTAAAGCCTTATTTTAGCGTTTAGGAGCTAAAAGTGCGTTGATTTTTGTTTTGGTTTCAGGGAAGATTTCGACTTCAAGCTTGAGAATGGAAAGAGGAATGTCAAATGTAGCCATTTTTACGGCATCTTTTTGTGTTGTTAAAATAGAAGTGGCATTATGTTCATGCATAAGCGCTTCAAGCTCTTTTTCGTTATACATGTAATGATCTTCGTAACTCACTTTAGCAATAACATTTTGTGGTAAATAGGCATCTAAACGACTTGGTTTTGAGATAGCAGTCACGAGTAGCATTTTTTCTGTGGGATTGAGTACTTCAACATGACGTACAAAATCAATTTCTTCTGAAATGATCATATCGGCATATTTATAGAGGAAACGAGGTTCTCGATAAGGACCACTCGGAAGACAAAAACTGTTTTGAGGCTCTGGGTTTGGTCTGACAAGAATATCAACTTTTGAAATATGGCTTTTTGAAAAGCCATCATCTAAAAAAATAATTTTTGCACCTCTTTTTTTAGCAAAACGAATGGCTTCTACGCGATCTTCACTCACGATGACAGTTGATTCAGGCAAAGATTTCGCATAAAGCATCGCTTCATCACCGCTTGCCATAGCATCACACATAATTTGACCATTGTCTGAGACTAAAATAAGACCATGCGACTTGCGTCCATAGCCTCTAAGAACAATAGCAACGTTGGTATAATCTTTTGCTAAAGCGATACAAAAAGGGGTTTTACCATTGCCTCCAACGGTGAGGTTCCCAATGCTTACAATGGGAATCGTGAAAAAAAGTTTTCGTTTTTTACCTAAAAAGCGTTTGCTGAGAACAATCGCACAATAGATAGCACTCAGTGGTAACAATAGATATGACAAAAGTCGCTGGATTAAAGAAGTAGGGTAGAAGAGATAGGCTTCTACCCATAGAACAATACGTGAGCGATTAAACACGATTTTTAGCGATCTCTTTGATCTGTTCACATATATGTAAGACGTCTTTATCACTTAAGCTTGAGTAAATTGGTAGTGATAAGATCTGTTGGTAATTACTAAGTGCTTTTGGAAAGTCATTCACACGTAGATTATATTTGTGTTTGTAGTAGCTTAAAAGATGCAATGGAATATAGTGAAGACCTGTATATATGCCTCGCTCTTTTAGTTCTTTAGCAAAATTATCTCTGTTTTTATCGATTTTGATGATGTACTGTGCGTAAGTATGGTCACGTTTTTTAACAGGAGTTGTTACATGAGGGCATGATGCGAGTTCGCGGTTGTAAATATCAGCAATTTCAAGCCTTCGTTCAATAAAACTCTCATTTTTTTCGAGTTGTCCAATGGCAAAAGCAGCATTGAGTTCATTGAGATCGTATTTAAGACCAATATCGACAACATCGTACACATAGCCTAAGTTACCAAATTTATCCCAGCCTTCACCAACAAGGGCGTGGTTACGAAGCAGTCTTGCACGCGCTGAAAGTTCAGGATCTTTGGTTGTCATGATACCTGCACTTGAAACAGAATTATTGGCTTGTGGATTAAATCTAAAAACAGTAATGTCAGCTTCCAGTGAGCCAATTTTTTTACCATTATATGTCGCACCAAGAGCAGCTGTAGCATCTTCAACAATTTTAATATCGTAAAGTTTTGCAAGTTCGTAAATACGCGCCATATCCGCAGGTTGACCTGCAATGTGGCTGATAAATGCCCCTTTAAGTTTTTTAGCTTTGTTGTTTTTTAAAACGCTTTCAAGTTGGTCAACGTCAATATTGAAATCATCTTTATCAATGTCCACAAAAATAGGCTCAGCATCAAAGTGACGAACGACTTCAGCCACAGAAGGAAAAGCATTGACAGAACAGATAATTTTGTCCCCTCGTTTAAGATCTAACGCACACATTGCAAGATGCATAGCTGCTGTTCCATTAACCGTTGAAATGGCATCACCACAGTTAATGTATTTTACAAACTCTTTTTCAAGGGTTTCAACTTTATTTGCTTTTTCCAAATCCAAAACTTCATTGATAAGGCTCTTTTCTCTTTGGTCGATAAATGGTTTATAAAATGGTATTTCTTTCATGATTATCCTTTATTTTACCGCTGTCAAATCAGCTATGGTTGGGAGTTTACCTTTAAATCTATTGTTTGCAATGCGCTCTAGTGCCATCTCTACAAGCTCTTTTTCAAAGCCAGCAGTTAAGAGGGCTTCTTTATTTTTACCTTCTTCCATATGGGCATAAAGCACTTGATCGATTTGAGCATAGCTAAATCCAAACTCGCCTTCATCACTTTGGTTTTCCCAAAGATCAGCCGAGGGTGCTTTAGTAAGAATGGAGTGAGGTACACCAAGGTGCGCTGCAAATTCAAAAATTTCTGTTTTATAGAGTTCACCGATAGGATTAATTGCACACGCAAGATCTCCAAAAATAGTGCCATATCCTAGAAGAATTTCACTTTTGTTTCCTGTTCCTAACACAAGAGCATTTTCACGAGCAGAGATGTCATACAAAACTGACATACGCATTCTTGCACTAAAGTTACCAATGCGAAGTTTTGAAGCATCTTTTTTATCATGGAAGTAGGTGTCTACAAGAGGGCCTACAGGAATCTTTTCGGTTTTAATGCCAAATTTTTGGCAGAGTTCAGTGGCATGTTCTAAGCTTGTACGGCTTGAAGTCGAAGCAGGAAGCATAATTCCTAAAAGGTTGTCTTTTAAAGCTTTATGCGCAAGAATGGCAACAACTGCCGAATCCACGCCGCCACTGATTCCTAGAACGACTTTGGAAAAACCAGCTTTTTGCACCTCATCTTGAAGGAACTTAATTAAAAAATTTTCAATAGATTGGTATTTGTTCACGACAGTAACCTCATAAGCAATTTGAGCAACGGCTCAATTATACTAAACTTAAAATTAATGCAATCTTTTAAGCTTCCAAAGCAAAATAAGATGAGATGTGTTAAAATTTTAGAAACAATCAAAAGAAGTGATAAATGCAGATAAAAAGTAAAGCATGTGGCGCATATGGAACGAATTGTTATATCGTAAGTATTGATGGAAAAGAAATTATTATTGACCCTGGAATGGAGGCTGTGGAATGGGTGTTACGCAATGTAAATCATCCTGTTGCCATTTTAAATACGCACGGTCATTTTGATCATGTCTGGAGTAATGCAGCACTTGCAAAAGAGCTTCAGATTCCTATTTATGCACCAGAAGAAGATTGTTTTATGTTAGAAAATGATCCTTTTACTCAAGGTACACCTTCAAGTCATGCAGATGTTGTTGTTGTTGGCGATCAGAGTTTTGATATAGAAGGTATCAAAGTAGCGTTTATGCATTTTCCAGGGCATACACCTGGATGCAGTGCTATTTTAATTGATAATGCACTGTTTAGTGGAGACTTTATCTTTAAAAACTCTATTGGTCGGTATGATTTTCCATACAGTAGTAGTGAACAAATGCGCCAAAGTTTGGAAAAATTCCTAAAGATTGAAGCCGATTGGGAAATTTTTCCAGGTCATGGAGGAAGTACAACACTCAAAGTGGAGCAAAAAAACGTACCGTATTGGTTTAGTTTTCTATGAGAATTCTTTTGGATTGAAACTGGCTTGAAGTTCATCAATTTTTGTTTGAAGGATATGACGTTCAAGAATAACCGCTTGAAAAATGCCTTCAAACACTTTAATTTCATTAATCATTCCGACAACTTTAATCTCTCTTTTACGCGCATCTTCAAAACGACCTCTCGCATCAAAACTGATTAAATCACCCACTTTAGCAGGTGCAAAAAATTTGGAACGACACCCAATCACAACGACATTAGGTTCGTTAACAGCTGCAACAGCTGCATATTCGGCTGAACCAAAGAGAAAACCACTGTGAATTAAGCCAAATTCGTCCACACTCATTTCATTGGTTGTTTGCAAAACAACTTTAGAGGTATTTTTAGCGAGTTCTACAAGATTACCAACAAGAGTACTTTTAATTTTTAAATGAGTTTTGAGATCATCATTCAAAAAATTAGTGGAATCAAGCGAAATATCATCCGATATTTCTAATTCGTCTTCAAAATTGCTGGTATTATCAAGCATCTCTTTGACTAATCCCGCTTTACTCTTTACCATTTAGCATCCTTGCTGTTAATTCTTTTTCTGTGTTCAAATCGACTGATTTACCGTTTTGCTTTAATGTAAACTCGCTTTGGCGCTGGAAACCCTTCAATCGTGAGTTCAGGGTTGTTTGGATCTAAAAAATGCTCCAAACTTTCTCCATAAATCCATTCTGTTTTACGCTGCTCCTGCGCATCTGTTTTTTTAATCTCTAAGAGTTCAATATCTCTAAATTTTGCACGTTCCAACCAGTTGTATAGTGCTGGAATCGTTGGCACAAAATAGACGTTAGGAATCTTGGAATACGTTTTAGAAGGACAGAGCGCCACAGGTGTATCCCCATCAATCATAAACGTATCTAAAAAGAGCTCGCCATCAGGATTAAGCCCTTGATAAAGCGCTTTAAGCGTTTGAATGGGATCACTGCGATGGTAAAGGACTCCTAAGCAAAAAAGCGTATCAAATTTATGCTCATACAGAGGAAGATGCTCAACCCCTAGCATTTCATAGACGATATCGCTTTTGATAAAATGGTTGATAAAATCAAACTGTGTTTTATACAAAGCCGAAGGATCAAATCCTACCAGTTTCTTAGGTTTGTGTGAGAGCATACGAAAGAGATAGTAGCCGTTGTTGCAGCCAATATCTCCAACGACTTTACCTTCTAGATTAAAGTAGGGCTCTAAGAGATTGTATTTGATAAAGCTTTGCCATTCCGTATCAATAAACGTTCCCAAAAGTTCATATGGACCCTTGCGCCATGGGCGAAGGGCGAGTGCACACTTTTTTATCGCTTCTTTGTCTGTATCGTTGATATGCAAAGTGTCAATGGTGACAGTGTTCCCCAGTGTATAGGTCGTATGTTCGATTTGTGGAAGAGAGGCAATGGCTTCTCTCATCGGTGCGATATCTTTCCAGCTTAGCCATGCTAAGCGTTCTTCTCGAATCGTATTTAAAGACATGCAGGATTATTCAAAAAGGCTTTTGGTAGCATTAACACTCTTGTCGACCCCTTTTGAAACGCCATCGGTTACAGTTTTGTATTCAACAAGATTTTCATCACACTCTTTATGGTAAATGCCCATACCATCGTAGTACTCTTTGCAGTCATTGTAGTAACGACCCGACACACCACGGTCATTGAAATAGAGACAACCTTGTAAAAGAAGTCCTGTGAGAAGGATTAATATTGTTTTCATAGTAGCTATAATAGCATTTCATTTATTAAATTTTCAAGGGTTTCGATGGAGCGCATATTAGAGCATTTTAAGGGTATTACAGCAATTCCACGTTGTAGTCATCATACGACCAAGATGAAAGATTATATTAAAACGTTTGCACTTTCTCTTGGTTTTGAAATACAAGAAGATCATGCAGGAAATATTCTTTGCCAAAAAGGAACTCCTAAAATTTGTTTGCAAGCGCATTATGATATGGTCTGCATTGGCGAGACACATAAAATAGAGCTTGTGATGGATGGTTCACTCTTAAAAGCTAAAAACTCCACTTTAGGAGCAGATAATGGCATGGGTATGGCGATTATGTTTTGGGCAATGGAACAGAATGAAAACTTAGAGTGTCTCTTTACTGCTGATGAAGAAGTTGGGCTTATTGGGGCGATGCAGTTTCGATTGCCGCTCAAATCCTCTTATCTCTTAAATCTTGATGCAGAAGAAGAGGGTGAAATTTATATCGGATGTGCTGGTGGGGTAGATGTCATTGCCTCTTTAGCACTACACTATATTCCCCTTGATGAACAAGCAAAGCTTTATGAGATCAGTGCTTTTGATTTTGTGGGTGGTCATTCAGGTGTCGATATTGATAAAAAGATACCTTCAGCCATTAAAGCATTAGGGTATGAACTTCTAAAACACGATGTTGCTTTGGTAAGTTTACAAGGCGGAGAGAGACGCAATGCGATTCCCAAAAGTGCAAAAGCCATCGTTGCTTCAAAAGTGCCTTTACATCTTGAAGATTCACGTTTGCAAGTAAAAGCTTTAGAAGAGGGCTCTCACACAAGCTGTATTGCCCAATCTAGCGCTATTATTAAAGCGATAGGCGCTTTTGCCCAAGGTATTCGTGAGTGGGATAGAGTGCTCGATATCCCCTCTATGAGTATTAACTTAGGGATTATCTCCGATTTTGATGGTGTGCTCAGGTTTGACTGTGCTGCACGTGCCATGGATGATAAAAATTTGGCTATACTAACACATGAAACAATGGCCTTTTTTAAAGCACTTGGCTTTGAGGTGACACAAGAGAGTTGGCATGGTGCGTGGAATCCTGAGATGACCTCTTTTGCACATAGTGTTTACGGTGTGATGAAAGAGTTTTATCCACATGCTGCTTTTAAGGCAATCCATGCAGGGCTTGAATGTGGTGAGTTGATTTTGCGTCAGCCTAAAAAAGTTGAAGCTGTCTCTATTGGACCAACCATTCGCTACCCTCATTCATTACGAGAAGAGTGCGATATGAACTCCGTAAAAAATACAGCCTATATTGTTCAAAAAATTATTAATACGTATAAGGATTAAACCATGTCACTGATACATTCCGCTTCACTTGAACTTGGTAAAACATTAGAGCATTTTGAACTTGAAGATCCCATTGGAAAGCGTTTTAACAGTAAAGATCTTTTTGGAAAAGGTGGTTTTATGATCGCCGTTATGTGCAATCATTGCCCTTATTCAAATGCAATTTGGAAGCGTCTCAACGCTGTTGCAGAATTTGCTAAGAAATTAGATATTACGACTGTTGCGATTAACCCAAATATACATCCTAACTACCCCGAAGATTCACCATCCCACATGCTCGATAAAATTGCTGAGATGAACATAGAGTTTCCTTATCTCATTGATGAAAATCAAAGCGTTGCAAAGAGTTTGGGTGCCGTCTGCACGCCTGATATCTTTCTTTTTGATAGTGAAGAAAAGCTCTACTATCATGGAAGGTTAGATGACAATTGGCAAGATGCGCGTAGTGTCAAAGAAGAAGACCTTAGAGAAGCGATAATGCTTCTATTTAGTAAGCAAGAAGCGCCTAAAATGCAACACCCTTCCCAAGGGTGTTCGATTAAATGGATCGATACCGTTACAGGTTAATTAGACCTTGAAACTTTGTGTTGTTTTACAATAGTCCTTTAAAAAACAGGCTTCACACAAGGGATGGACAGCTTTGCAGGTATACCTGCCAAAAAGTACCATCGCTTGGTGCAGCGTATGCAACTCACTTTTAAAAATCTTCGTTAACTCTTCTTCCGTTTTAATCGCTGTTTTTGCACTTGAAAGCCCCAAACGATGGGCAACACGAAAGACATGCGTATCAACCGCCATTAAATTGGCATTCGCATACTCGATCATCACAACATGGGCTGTTTTTTGTCCAACCCCTGCAAGTCCCATCAGTTTTTGCTCATCCAAAGGAATTTCACCATCGTAAAGTTCGACCACTTTTTGAGCCATTTTAAGAAGATTAACCGCTTTGTTATTGAAAAACGAGCAGGAGTTGATAAACGATTTGACCTCATCAAGATTGGCTTCTGAAAGTGCTTTAACCGTAGGATAACGCTCAAAGAGTGCTGGCGTGATGAGGTTGACACGCTTGTCGGTACATTGCGCTGAGAGCATGACACACACTAAGAGTTCGTATAAAGAGTTGTATTTAAGTTCTGTTACGGCTGTTGGATAGTGTTCTAAAAAAAGAGCTTTAATCGCTGCAATCTCTTTTTGGGTTGCTTTTTTCATTTTATTCTCGTCTGTTTTTGAAAAATTATACCGACAATCCTTAAAATTAACATTTCATTTAAGAAATAGTAATAAGATTTGGGGTACAATACGCGAATTACTTCAATAAAGGATCTTAGTGAAAAAAGTTATTCTAAGTAGTATTGCTGCGGCAGTATTAGGTGTAAGTTTAAATGCAACAGTTTATGCAACTGTAAATGGTGAAGATGTTAATGACCAAGACATTGCTGTTCTTATGCGTGCTATGCAAGGCGCAAAGTTTGAGGAGCTTCCTGCTGATGCAAAACAAAAGATCGTTGAGCAAGCTGTTGAGCGAAAATTATTGACAACAGAAGCAACCAAAAGTGGTGTAGAGAAAGAGAAAGAGTATGCTGAAGCGCTAAAACGTATTAAAGCAGATCTTGCCCTTGAAGTATGGATGAAAAAAATCTACGATGGTGTTAAAGTCGATGCAAAAGACGTTAAAGATTACTATGACAAAAACGCTGATAAATTTATGCAACCAGCAACGGTTAAAGCAAGACATGTGCTTGTTAAAACCGAGCAAGAAGCTAAAGATGTTATCAAAGAGCTTGATGGATTATCAGGTCAAAAACTTAATGACAAATTTGTTGAGTTAGCAACCACTAAATCAACAGGACCAAGTGGTCAAGGTGGTGGTGAACTCGGTTGGTTTGCTGCAAATCAGATGGTAAAACCTTTCTCTGATGCAGCGTTTGCACTTAAAAAAGGCGAAATCACTAAAGTTCCAGTTCAAACACAATTTGGTTTCCACGTTATTTTAGTTGAAGATACAAAAGCAGCTGAAAAAGCAACATTTGAGACTGTAAAACCACAAATTGAAAATGGCTTAAAAATGGAAAAATTCCGTATTCAAGTCGCTGATAAGGCAAAAACACTTAGAAAAAATGCAAAAGTAACCATTAAGTAATTCCAGATTAATCCAAAGGTATTGTATGGTAAATGCGAAAATTTTTGATTTTGTAAAACCAGGTGTTGTGACGGGGAATGATGTGCAAAAGGTTTTTGCGATTGCAAAAGCGAATCAATTTGCAATTCCTGCTGTCAATGTTGTGGGAACAAACTCTATCAATGCTGTTTTAGAAGCAGCCAAAGCGGCTAATTCTCCTGTTATTGTTCAGTTCTCCAACGGTGGAGCCGAGTTCTACGCAGGTAAAGGCGTTAATGGACTTAAAGCGGGTGTTCTTGGTGCCATCAGTGGCGCACTGCATGTGCATACGGTGGCTGAAGCTTATGGTGTTGCTGTGATTCTACATACCGATCATGCGGCGCGAAAGCTTCTTCCATGGATTGATGAGCTTTTAAGTGCCAGTGAAATGCATTTTGCTAAAACGAATAAACCACTTTTTAGTTCACATATGTTGGATCTTTCCGAAGAGCCATTAGAGCAAAATGTTCAAACATGTGCTTCATACCTTAAACGTATGAGTAAAATGGGTATGACGTTAGAGATTGAACTTGGTTGTACGGGTGGTGAGGAAGATGGAGTGGATAACACACATATGGACAATGCAGCCCTTTACACGCAACCACAAGATGTTGCTTATGCCTATGAAGAGCTTTTGAAAATTAGCCCTAATTTTACGGTTGCAGCATCCTTTGGTAATGTTCATGGCGTCTATAAACCTGGCAATGTCAATTTAACGCCAAAAATCTTGGATAATTCTCAAAAATATATTCAAGAGAAATTTAAAACCGATACAAAACCTGTGAATTTTGTATTTCACGGTGGAAGCGGTAGTGAACTCTCCGATATTCGTGAAGCTGTAGGGTATGGTGTCATTAAGATGAACATCGATACGGATACCCAATGGGCATTTTGGGAAGGTGTTAAAGGGTATGTTGAAAAATACGCTCCTTACCTTCAAGGACAAATTGGTAACCCAGAGGGTGACGATAAACCGAATAAAAAATATTATGATCCACGCAAATGGCTTCGTCCTGGTGAAGAGGCTGTTAAAAGCCGTCTTCTCAAAGCCTTTGAAGATCTCAATTGTTTGAATCGTTGTTAATCACAAGAAGCCCTAAAATAGGGCTTCTTCTTCAATACTTTTAAATGCTTTTTCTTCCATCCCCTTTTGAACAACGAACCTTTCAAAATCAACTTTTTTATCTGAAACGCGATGATCTATTAGATAAAGATTTTTCAGGCAATAAAGCCCGTAAATTTCACTCCTTTTTAACCCATGATTTTCCTCAGATTAAGCGAGTAGTAAGTTCAGGGTCTAACCAATCCAACGCCATGTATTCGCTCTCAGTTTTAGCCCGTCTTAAAGAATGGGAGTTTATCTATGTGTGCGATCATATCACTCATTTTCTCAAAGAAAATCCTATGGGAAATTATAAAGCAGCACTGGAAAATGGTATGAAGATCATAGCATCTGCTAATCGTACGGAAGAAGTGCAAAGATGGCTTGATGAAAAGAGTTTAGAGGTTGAAGAGGGTGGCAGACAAAAAGAAGCGGAAGAGGGCATTAAACGCTTAGCGGAGGAGCTTTTGGTTGACGTGAAGAGACATGGGCTTAGCGATCCTTACCTCTTTTTGCCCTCAGGTACAGGCACCACCGCACTCTTTTTGCAAAAGCATCTTCCTTTTCCTGTCTATACATGTCCAACGGTAGGAGATAGTGCTTATTTGCAAAAGCAGTGGGAGATGGTTGAGCCCAATTTAGAGCGTTATCCAACCATACTAGAGACAAAGCAAAAGTACCATTATGGCAAATTATATGTAGAATTTTATGTATTATGGCAGCGTCTCAAAGATGAAATGGGGGTTGAGTTTGATCTTGTGTATGATCCAGTAGGCTGGACAGCTCTGCTGGAGCACCTTCCTCATTTAGAAGGAACACCCATTTACATCCATCAAGGTGGAATTTTGGGTAATAGCTCAATGGAAGAACGCTATAAGCGAAAAAAAACTATAATAAAGCACTTATAAAGAGGATGAATCATGTTACTTTTAAAAACCAATGATCAAAATTTCAAAGCCCAATTTGACGAACTTTTACGTCGTGGGCATATGGATATGGAAAATGTCTCAAAGATCGTTTTAAACATTATTGCAGAGATTAAAGCCGAAGGTAATGGTGCTTTAAAAAACCATATTGAGAAATTCGATAAATGGCATGTAGAAAGCGACGAAGCGCTTGAAGTAAAAACGATTGATATGAAAAATGCTTATGATGCCTTAGATACTAAACTCAAAGAGGCGTTAGAGCTTGCCTATAAACGCATTTATGCGTACCATGAAAAGCTCATGCCAAAATCATGGCTTGATTTTGAAGACAATGGCACGGTTTTAGGACAAAAAGTAACTCCAGTAGATCGCGCGGGTCTTTACATCCCTGGTGGGAAAGCGGCGTATCCAAGTAGTCTTTTAATGAACGCCATTCCTGCTCTTGTTGCAGGGGTTAAAGAGATTGTGGTGTGCACTCCAGCTCCCAATAATGAGCTCAATCCTTTGCTACTGGCGGCTATGCACTTGTGTGGCATTAAAAAAGCTTACAAAGTAGGAGGGGCGAGTGCAATTGCTGCGATGGCGTATGGTACACAGAGCATCCCAAAAGTTGATGTCATCACAGGGCCTGGCAATATTTTCGTAGCCACCGCTAAAAAACTCGTTTTTGGTGAAGTGAACATTGATATGATCGCAGGACCAAGTGAAATTGGTGTGCTTGCCGATGAGAGTGCCAATCCTCACCATTTAGCGATTGATCTTCTCTCGCAAGCAGAACACGATGAGATGGCAAGTTCTATTCTCATTACACCTTCCATTGAGATTGCCGAAAAAACGCGTACCGAAGTTTATGCATGGCTTGAAAAATTAGATCGTAAAGCGATTGCGGAAGTCTCCATCAAAGAGCGTGGGGCGATTATTGTAACTTCTTCAATGGACGAGGCGGTGGATTTGATGAACCAAATTGCACCAGAGCATTTAGAAGTCGTTACCTCACATCCTTTTGATCTGCTCCCTCGTATTCGCCACGCAGGCGCTATTTTTATGGGTGCTTATACGCCTGAGCCTATTGGCGATTATATCGCTGGACCAAATCATACGCTACCAACAGGTGGTACGGCTAAGTTTTACTCACCCCTTGGTGTTGAGAACTTCTTGAAGCGCTCTTCAATTATTAGTATGAGTAAATGTGGCATTGATGAGATTGGTGAAGCGTGTGCATTACTTGCGCACACAGAGGGACTTGGCGCACATGAAGCGAGTGTCCGCGTTCGTCTTTCAAAATAATTAGCATGAATATTCTGATTTTAGGAGCGGGTGGTGTTGGTGGCTACTTTGGGGCACGTTTGCTCCAAGCGGGTCACTCGGTAGCTTTTGTGGCAAGAGGTGCTCATCTTGAAGCACTCCAAATGCAGGGGTTGCATGTAAAGCATCCAAACTTCGAGTTTGCAGAAAAGATCAAAGCTTTTGATCTTTCAAGTCTAGCAGACATGGATGCTGCTTCGTTTGATCTTATCATCCTTACCACTAAATCAACTGCAACACGCGAAATTGCCATTCATCTTGCCCAATGGCTTCGAAATCAGATGAAACCACCTTATATTCTCTCATTGCAAAATGGTGTTGAAAATGAAGCCATTTTATGTGATTATTTTGCCGAAGAGTATGTTATGGGTGGTTTGACGCGTAAAATTGGTGCTCATGTGGTAACACCAGCACACATTGAAGCTGTTGGTAGTGCCGAGACCATTCTTGGCATGATGCATGTCTCAATGGACAATGAGCGTTTTTTAGAAGAGCTAGCCCTTGCGTTTAAACATGCGGGCATTCCGACTCAAACAACACATGACATCAAACAAGAGCTGTGGAAAAAGTTGATTATTAACAACGGGGTTAATGCACTTTGTGCATTACTTCGTGTGAAAACAGGTGTGCTATTCGATACAAGTTCTCTCTCTGCCGTGGTTTATGGACTGATGCAAGAGACAGCTCATGCTGCACGAAGTTTACATGTAAAGATTTTGCAAGAAGATGTGGATGCTATGTTTGAATTAATCAAACACTTCGATTCGATTAAGCCATCAATGTTGGTTGATTTAGAGCAGAATAGAGCCTTAGAAATAGAAGAGATTTGTGGTGTTGTGATAAGAGCGCTTCATCAAATAGGGGTTGATGCACCTTATACAAAAACCATTAAAGCACTATTAGAATTTAAATTAGGAGTCAAATAATGAAGGCAAAAATAGGCATTTTAACCGTTTCTGATCGCGCAAGTGCAGGTATTTATGAAGATCTCTCAGGAAAAGCTATTATTGAAACCCTTGGTGCGTACTTAAGCTGTGAGTGGGAGAGTGTGTATGAAGTGATTCCTGATGAGCAAGTTCTCATCGAAGAAGCACTCAAAGATATGGCAGATGAGCAAAAATGTTCTTTGATTGTCACGACAGGTGGAACAGGTCCTGCCCTTCGTGATGTCACCCCTGAGGCAACTGAGGCTGTGTGTGAGAAGATGATGCCAGGTTTTGGTGAGCTTATGCGTCAAGTAAGCCTTAAATATGTACCTACAGCGATTTTATCGCGCCAAACGGCAGGTATTAGAGGTAAAAGCCTTATTATCAATCTTCCAGGAAAGCCAAAGTCGATTCGAGAGTGTTTGGATGCCGCTTTTCCTGCTGTGCCATACTGTATTGATTTGTTAGAGGGACCATTTTTAACGTGCCATGAAGAGGTTATAAAACCATTTAGACCAAAAGCATAGTGAGATGATTAAAGAGGGCTTTTACAAAGCCCTCTTAGGTCTCGTATTATTTTTCGAGTTGTTTGAGATAACCGTATTCACCCATCAGTGTCCACGGGCGAACTTTTGCAAGGTATGCACGTTGTGACTCTAAGATCTCTTTAAAGACAGGGTCTTTAGCTGCTTGTTCATCTTCGATTTCACGTGCTGCTTTTTTGAGTGCTGCCATAACATCTGCAGGGAATTGTTGTACTTTCACATTTGGATAATCTTTGGCAATATTTGCCCATGCTTCGGCATTTGCGTGTGTTGATTGTTCCATAAGTTGCGCACCTACTGCTTTCATAGCCACTTCTAAAATCGCTCTTAAATCCGCTGGTAAAGATTCAATTTTCTTTTTATTGGCAAGCATTTGAATTTCACTTGCAGGTTCTTGCCATCCTGTATAGTAGTAATTGGCTAATTTATGAAAGCCCATAGAGAAGTCAAACACAGGGCTTATCCACTCAACGGCGTCAATTGTATTGCGCTCAAGTGCGGTGTATAGCTCACCTGGAGGTGTACTCATGGCATTGACACCGAGTTTTGCCATAACCTCACCACCTTGTCCAGGGATGCGGAATTTTAACCCTTTAAGGTCCGCCAATGACTTAATCTCTTTTTTAAACCAGCCGCCCATCTGCATACCCGTTGTTCCCATAGGGTAAGAGATAAGGCCGTGCGCACTGTAAACTTTCTCAGCCAGCTCTTTACCCCCACCATAGTTATACCATGCGTATTGCTCATCAATGAGCATCCCAAAAGGAACCGTAGTGAAGAAAACCAGCTTGTAGTCTTTACCTTTGTAGTAGTAAGATGCGGTGTAGGCAAGGTCGTATTGACCTGCTTTGACCATATCCATAACACCAAAAGGAGACTTATGTTTGTTGGGAGAGTCAATCTTGATCTTCAAACGACCATTAGACATCGTCTCAACCGTTTGTGCCAGTGTTGCAGGAGCTGTGCCTAAAAAAGGAACTTGCTCTGCCCATGTTGTCGCAAGCGTTAATGTGTAAACTTTACCATCGTTTGCGGCATACAAGGATGCTGTCAAACCTAGTAAACAAGCCATTTTAACTAAAAAGCGCATAGGTATCTCCTCTAAATTTTATGTATTATTTTACATACCAAGTGAGAGCAATTCACTCTCGATTTTTGCCATTTTTGATTTGGCATCATCCAAACCTTTTTGATTTTCTGCGATAACCTCTTTTGGAGCATTTGCCACAAAGCGTTCATTGGAGAGCATACTTGAGAGTTTCATAATCTCTTTTTCAAGTTTGATCTTTTGATTGTTCAAACGCTCGATAATAGGGCTAAGATCAACACCTTCTAGGGGAATAAACACTTCTACATTATCGCCAACATCGGTTGCTGAATTTGGAATTTTAGTCTCTGTAAAGTCGATATTCTCAACTTTTGCCAATAAACTAATGTATTTAATAGCATCTTTAAGATTTTCAGCATTTGGTACTTTGATGTAAGCATGTTCGATTTTTTTATTTCCAAGGTCGATGTTTGCTTTAGCACGGCGAATGCCAACAATCGCTTCGATAACAAGTTCAAAGGTTTGCTCAATCTGCTCATCACGTTTGAGTGCATGAGGGTAACGTTTTACCATGATGGATTCCGTTGACTCAAGTGTCGTGTCTGAAAGTTCTTGGTAAAGGAATTCTGAGATAAATGGCATAAATGGATGAATCAGTTTCATCGCTTCTTTGTAAATCGAACCCAACTCTAAAATAGCAGGTTTGTCAGCTTTACTCAGCTCTATGCCCCAGTCACAAAACTCACCCCATAAGAAGCGGTAGAGTGTGGTTGCTGCATCATTGAAGCGGTAGTCACTAAAGTGAGCTCTTACTTCTTCCATCGCAACCGCTAAACGGCTTTTCATGTAAGCACCAAGGGCTGTTTTAATCTCGATATTTTCCAAATCTTCAAAAGCGTTTGCATTCATGAGCAAGAAGCGTGAAGCGTTGTAGAGTTTGTTGGTAAAGTTTCTAATTTGCTCTAGTTTTTCGCCACTGAGTTTAATATCACGACCTTGAACAGCTAAGATAGCGAGTGTAAAGCGCAAGGTATCGGCACTGTATTCGCTGATGGTATCAAGAGGATCGATAACATTGCCTTTAGATTTACTCATTTTTTGACCGTGTTCATCTTTAACAAGGGCATGAAGGTAAATGTCTTTAAATGGTAATTCGCCAAGCGTGTGCTCACCAGAGAACATCATACGTGCAACCCAGAAGAAAAGGATGTCAAAGCCCGTAATGAGGAGGGTATTTGGGTAAAAGTCTTTTAAATCGCTTTCATTCCATTTCTCACCTTTATAAGCGTCACCATTTTCCCAACCAAGTGTTGAAAACGGCCAGAGACCTGAACTAAACCATGTGTCTAGAACGTCTGGATCTTGGTGGATTTTTGCACTTTTACATTTTGGACATTCATGCTCACTCTCAGCTTCACTTGCCCACTCATGTCCACACGCATCGCAGTAAAAGACTGGAATTTGATGTCCCCACCAAAGTTGACGAGAGATACACCAGTCACGTAGGTCTTTCATCCATGCGTTGTAGGAGTTAATCCAGTGGCTAGGGTAAAACTCTGCTAAGTGTTCATTGACTTTAGCAATGGCACCATCTGCGATCTCTTTTTTCACGAACCACTGTTTGGAGATGTAAGGTTCAACTACGTTTTTACAACGGTAGCAGTGCCCCACTTGGTTTTCATAGTCTTCAATTTTATCAACAAAGCCTAATGCTTCAAGCTTCGCAACGACGTCATTTCTCACTTCAAGGCGTTCACGACCTTTAAATTCGCCACATTGCTCATTTAAAATACCTTGTGGGTCAAAAATCGTGATAAATTCTAAGTTATGGCGCTTGCCAACTTCGTAGTCGTTTACATCATGTGCAGGAGTTACTTTAACACAACCCGTTCCAAAGCTCATATCAACGTGTTCATCAGCGATAATTTCAATCTCACGGTTAATAAGTGGCAGAACGACTTTTTGACCTAAAAGGTGTTTATAACGCTCATCATCAGGGTGAACCATAACCGCAGTATCACCAAAGTAAGTCTCTGGACGTGTGGTTGCAACAACTAAAAATTCCTTTGAATCTTTAAGGAAATATTTGAGATGGTAGAGTTTGCCTTTGTTTTGTTCGTATTCAACTTCGATGTCACTCAGTGCGCCATCGTGGGTACACCAGTTAACCATGTAGTTTCCACGAACAATCATACCTTCATTGTAGTATTTGACAAACGCTTTTTTAACAGAGTGTTTGAGTCCTTCATCCATTGTAAAGCGCTCTCTGCTCCATGCGGGAGATACTCCAAGCTTACGCATTTGATGAACAATTTGTCCACCGCTATACGCTTTCCATTCCCATACTTTCTCTAAAAATTTCTCGCGTCCTAACTCTTCTTTTTTAATGCCCTGTGCTAAGAGCTGTTTTTCAACGACATTTTGGGTGGCAATACCCGCATGGTCGGTACCTGGTTGCCAAAGCGTTTTAAAACCATCCATACGTTTAAAACGGGTGATGATGTCTTGAAGGGTAAAGGTAAGGGCATGACCGATATGTAGGCTTCCTGTGACATTTGGAGGAGGCATCATAATACAGAAGTTTTTACCGCTCTCTTGGATTGATTTATTTCCATCAATCTCAAAGTAGCCTCTATCTTCCCAAATTTTGTAGTAACTCTCTTCGATCTCTTTTGGATTGTAAACAGTACTTTTTTCGCTCATAGGTTTATATACCTTATAAATTTTTTAGGGGATTATACAAAAATGGGGGTAAGACTTGGTTTAAGCTAGATAGGTAGCGGTATTTTTGCCTGCTTCTTTAGAGATATAAAGCGCTTGATCGGCACGTTGAAGCATGGTTTTAAAATCATCTTCATCTTTATAAGCGGTATAGCCTATGCTTAGGTTGATTTGAAGCTCTTGTTTATCATGGTTTCGTGTAACTGGAATCATCTTATGGTTAAATTCATTTAAAATGCGATTGACAATCGTGGATGCGGCATCCTTATCATGATCAACAATACTAATAATAAACTCATCACCACCAAAACGGGCAATGGTATCGGATGTACGTAAGAGGTGTTGTAGTGTATGTGCTGTCGTCTTAATGGCTTCATCGCCCACAAGATGCCCATACGTGTCATTAATGGGTTTAAAATCGTCAATATCAAGGATGACTAAAAAGAGATGATGATGGTTTCGTTTGACTTTATGAATCTCTTTTTGAAAGATGGTCATAAACATAAGCCGATTATAGAGTCCTGTGAGCCCATCAAAGTGGGAGAGATTTTCAACTTCAAGGTAAGATTTTTTTAAAAAAGAGGCAAGTAATGTGACAAGAATAGAGAGAATAATGGAAAAAACAAAAGAGTAAAACAATGCACTTTGAACGATACTCTGCTGTTCTACAAGTAATTTAGTGTCAAAAAATTCGGAGAGAGCGAAGGTGTTCATGTACTGTTCAAGATGTTTTTCATGCAGGATTAAAACGGGGGTTATACTGATGAAAAGATTAACAATAAATGTTATTGAGCCGAGTAAAATAGGCTTTTTAAGCATAATGCTAGGAATTCTTTTCATAATGTACACATGCCCCTTTTGTGTTGAGGAAATAGTACCATAAAATCCGTTAAAGGCAAAAGTAAAAATCGAAAGTTAAAAAGAGAGAGTCGTTTTCACGACTCTTTGTATTCGTACAGACCAGCGCTTAAATAACGCTCACCTGTATCACATAAAATGGTAACAATAGTTTTACCTTTATTCTCTGCTTGTTGTGCAATAGTAGACGCAACATAGACATTGGCACCTGCTGAAATACCAACCAATAAACCTTCTTGTTTTGCCAAATTACGTGACGTTTCAATGGCATTTTCATAACTAACTTTGATGACCTCATCATACACTTTGGTATCAAGCACGGCTGGAATAAACCCTGCACCAATGCCTTGGATTTTATGTGGTCCTGGTGCTCCTCCTGAGAGAACAGGTGACGTGTCTGGCTCAACCGCAATAATTTTGATATTAGGGTTCAATTCTTTTAGTCTTTTCCCTGTTCCTGTGATGGTTCCACCCGTTCCTACAGCAGCAACAAAAATGTCTACTTTACCATTGGTATCTTTCCAAATCTCTTCTGCTGTAGTTGCATAGTGAATGGCTGGGTTTGATTCATTGGCAAACTGTTGTGGTACAAAAGAGTTTGGTGTCTCTTTTGAAAGCTCTGTTGCTTTTTCGACAGCGCCTCTCATTCCCAGTGTTGGCTCAGTGAGTACAAGTTCTGCACCCAAAGCAGCAAGCAATTTTCGACGCTCCAAACTCATGGAACTAGGCATAGTAAGGATAAGTTTTATCCCAAGGCTTGCGCACACGGTAGCTAAACCAATACCTGTGTTCCCACTGGTAGGCTCGATAATAATCGAATTTTTATCGATTAAGCCCTTATCTAGGGCAGTTTTAATCATATTTAAGCCAATACGATCTTTGACAGAGTGTGAAGGGTTAAGGAATTCACATTTCCCAAGGATTAAAGCGTTTGATGCCCCTGAAATACGGTTCAGTTTGACAAGGGGAGTATTGCCGATAAGTTCTGTTACGTTTTGTGCATACATAAGAATCTCCTTAAATTAGATTAGATGCTATAGTTTAATTGGTTACTAAGGCGCTGTGAATAGACTTCAAATTCGGATAATGGCAAATTAAAAATCTCTTGGATTTTATGATTGCTTTCTTCATAAAAAATACGAAGCACGGGGTCTTTCACATCCACATCGGTAACAACAAGATTGCCCTCAAGTGCGATGAGAATATCTTTGATCAAAATATCCTCTGCATTTTTTGCCAATAAATAGCCACCATAAGCGCCTCTTACACTACTGACCAAGCCTGCTTGGCGAAGTAGAATTAAGAGTTGTTCAAGGTAGTTTTGCGGGATCTCAGCACGTGCTGAGATCTCTTTGATTTGTAATGGTTTGTTGCTCTTCGATAAAAAGAGCTGGTACATGGCACTTAAGCCATACATTCCCTTGGTTGAGAGTAGTGACATAATCTTGCTCCTTAACCGAGTGCAATTTTAAGATCTTCTATAAGATCATCTGCATTTTCAAGTCCAATGCTAAGACGAATCAGTCCTGCTTTGACACCTGCTTTTTCTAATTCTTCAACAGAGAGCTGTTGATGTGTGGTGCTTGCTGGATGCGTAATGATAGACTTAGAGTCACCAATATTGACAACGACTGAGAAGATTTTTGTTGAATTTAAAATATGTTTTGCAAATTCAAAATCTTCGACTTCAAAGCTCAAAAGACCTGATGTTTGCGCGTCTTTAAAGTATTGTTTCGCTCTTGCATGTAAAGGGTCACTCTCAAGTCCTGGGTACGAGACTTTTTTCACTTTTGGATGAGATTTTAAGAATGATGCCACTTTATAGGCATTGCGTGAATGCTCTTTGACACGAAGGGCCAGCGTTTCAAGTCCTTGTATGAGCAACCAAGAGTTAAATGGCGCGATGGTCGCTCCGATGTCACGAATCAGTGAAAGGCGAATCCTGAGTGAAAAAATAGGGAATGGTAGGCTAGCGTAAACCAATCCATGATAACTCTCATCTGGCTCGTTAAATTGTGGGTAGCGTGGATTGCCAATCAGTTTTGCATTGAGCCCTTTTGCTTCCACAACCAAACCACCGATAGCACTTCCTTGCCCTGAGATGTATTTACTCGCACTGTGGACACTGACATCAATACCATGGTTAAGAGGTTGAAAGAGAATAGGTGTGGCTACGGTATTGTCTGCAACGGTAATAATGTTATATTTTTGAGCGATTGAGACGATTTTTTCAATGTTTGGAATCGCAATTTGTGGGTTTGAAAGTGTTTCAAAGAAAATGGCTTTAGTTTTATCATCAATAAGTGCTTCCAAATCATCAGCGTGATCGCTCTCAAAGACTTTTGCCTTAATACCAAAACGTTTAATGGTATGGGTTAAAAGCGTTGTTGCTCCACCGTAAATTTTCTTAGCAACGATGATGTTATCACCCGCTTCTGCAAGATTTGCAATAGCAAAAAAGATCGCAGCTTGACCACTTGCGGTTGCTATAGCAGCTTCACCATTTTCAACAGCAGCAATTCTTGCTTCAAGAACATCGGTTGTTGGATTGTTAAGGCGTGTATAGATAGGTCCAAGTTCTTTAAGTGCAAAACGGTTCGCCGCAGTTTCTGCACTGCCAAAATCATATGCTGTTGTTTGATAAACAGGAACTGACATTGTTCCAAACTGCTGTTTGTCATAACCATAATGTAGAGCAAGTGTCTCTTGATGCATTTCAAATCCTTTTTGTGTTTTGTTGCTGAAAGTATAGACTATTTTTTTTTCAATGTCAAGTAACTTTATCAAAAAACTAATGATTAAAAAAGTAGGGATTGATTTTGAAAAGAGGGGAGAGCAATAAGTCAATAATACACTGTAAATATATGTTCTCTTTTTTAGAACAATAATACAATTATAATAAGAGATTACCAAGATACTAACATCGAAAATAGTAGAGATTATTATACATAAAATTTTATGTATATATCGTTTTTTAGGCACTTGATAGCTATTGATTTTAACCTATGTAGGTATGGCTTACTAACGCCTTGTTAGTGATAAAATCTCTTTTAAAATCTAAATGCTAGCCTTTGTTTTTCAGATGAGACAAGCTTTAGTGTGCTATAATCATTTTTTTTTAAGCAGAGGAGAAGTGATGTTATACGAAGATGAAGATGACTTTTTTATGGGGAGTCCTAAAAGTAAATTTTTTGACATTCTCTTTAATGCTAACCAAGAATTGGTAAAAACAAAGCTTTTAGAGATCGTAGATCGTTACAGTGCGATGGAGATTTTGCTTGAAAAGCAGTTCGGTGTTGATACTGTAGAAGGGATGATTCGCACAGTTTTGATGGAAGAAATGGATGCGGTTGTTGAACACAATAATGACCTTTTTATCAGCAGTGTTGGAGAAATTTTAACTCAAAATGAATAAACTTTGGTGTTTTTTCTGCGGATTGCTTTTTTGCTCAAACACGCTTTTGGCACAAATTGAGTATGAATATGAGCATAAATTTATACTCAAAAAAGATGAAGTAGGGTTGGTTTTAATTAATCACAAAGAGGTTACGAAAAAACCAACAGCTGAAAATCCGAATAATGAGTATTTGCTCAAACTTCGTTGGACCCTCTTTACCAACAACATGTTGACTCTTTTAGTAAACTATAGAGGCTACCCAACACAGTATGTTTTGGAGAAAAAATACCCTTTAGAGAGTATCGTTATTCCTCTTTTACCCGATGGGGATAATAAAATGATTGCAAGAACTTATGCAAGAATTGTCTTTAATGACTTTGATCAAAGGAATAAAGAGGCAATTTTAGATATATTTATAGAAGATAATCAACAACGCATTGAAGTTGAGTTCAAACCAAAAAAGAAACCGTAGGATCGCAGGTGCTAGGAAAAGTTGAAAATTTAATGGTAGAGATGGTCGCTTCTTTAGGCGATGCACGCAGTGTTGAACTCTTTCATAGAGTTCCTAAAGGCAAACGTTTACGCGCGAAATTGATTTTAAAAATTGCTGGTGTTAGCGATGTTTCATTGAAATTAGCGGCTATTGTTGAGTTGATTCATGCAGCAAGTTTACTGCACGATGATGTGATCGATGATGCCTTTACAAGACGTGGTGAAGACTCCATTAATGCACTTTTTGGCAATAAAACAGCCATTATGCTAGGAGATATTCTTTATTCAAAAGGCTTTAGTGAACTCACACACATGCCTCAAGATGTTGCCTACAGCATTTCTCACGCGGTCGCACTTCTCTCGGTAGGAGAGCTTTTAGATGTTGAGCTCTCAACACGCTTTAATGACAGCGAAGAGTGTTACTTTGATATGATTTATAAAAAAACGGCTTCACTCATTGAAGCTTCTGCTAAAGCTGCGGCACTGCTTGCTGGAAAAGAAGGCAGTATCTATGCGCTGTATGGAAAAAATTTAGGACTTGCCTTTCAAATCATTGACGATATTTTAGATATTACACAAAGTAGTGAAACCCTTGGAAAGCCTTCCTTGAACGATTTTAAAGAGGGAAAAACAACACTCCCTTACCTTTACATGTACCACAAACTCTCTCAGGCTGATCAAGCGAAACTTCTTTCTTTGTTCCAAAAAGAGCTTGATGATGCCCAAAAAGCGTGGATTAAAACCAGAATGAGTGAGACAAACGCATTGGAAGATTCTATTGCATATGCTAGAAAACTAGGCTTGGAAGCTTTAGCAGTGATTGAGAAAGAAGAAGATGTGGGCTTAAGCTCCATTATTAAAGAGATGATTGAGAGGAATTTTTAATATGCACTATCTCACCATTAGTTTTACACATAAAAACACCGATATTAGCATTCGTGAAAAATTAGCGTTTAATTCAGAAGAAAAATGCCGTCATTTTATGGGCACATTAATCAGTTGTGCTGCGGTCAATGAGGTCATTTTACTCTCTACCTGTAATCGTGTGGAAGTCATCGCGAGTGTCACAGAATGCCAATCAGCACTAAGTGATACTTTTGACTTACTCAGTCACGTATCAAGTCTTCCACGCGAAGAGTTGGAAGGACGCGCAGATATTTATGAAGACAATGGCGCTATTCACCATCTCTTTACTGTCTGCTCATCTTTAGATAGCTTGGTTATTGGTGAGACGCAAATTGCAGGACAACTTAAAGAGGCATTTAAATTTGCCTTTGAAAACAACTACTGTGGACAAAAACTAGGACGAGCAATGCATCATGCATTTCGCTGTGCTGCAGAAGTTCGTAGCCGTACGGACATTTCCAAAAGCCCTGTATCCGTTTCGAGTGTAGCGGTCAATAAAGCCAAAGATTTACTTGGAAATATTGGAGGGTTAAGTGCTTTAGTTGTGGGAGCTGGTGAGATGAGTCAGCTTGCGGCAAAGCATCTTATCTCCAACGGGGTCAATGTGATTATCATCAACCGTAATCTTGAACATGCACAGGCTTTAGCGACTGAGTTAGGAGAGCTTGCAACCACCGCTCCTTATTCAAAACTCACAGAATTTATCAACCGTTACCGCCTTGTCTTTACCGCAACAGGTGCACCTCACAGTGTTATTACCGATGATATGGTTGAAGAGCGAGACTTTTCTCGCTATTGGTTTGATATCGCGGTTCCCCGTGATATCGAAGTTCATGAACATAAAGATTTGCATGTGTATGCCGTTGATGATCTTGAAGAGATTGTGACTAAGAATATGTCACTTCGTGAAGAGCAAGCCAAAATCGCTTACTCTATCGTAGGGCGTTCGACTATGGACTTCTTTAAATGGTTACAAACCATGTGTGTTGATCCGATCATTAAAGAGATTCGCGATCATGCCAAAGAGTGCTCATTGCAAGAGTTAGAAAAAGCAGTAAAAAAAGGGTATATTCCTGAAGAGTTGCAAGATCAAGTTTCCAAAGTTCTACACCATGCCTTTAACTCCTTTTTACACTCAGCGACTAAAAATCTTAAAGAAGTGGCTGAAAAACCAGAAGCCGATACCATCGTGCAAGCGGTTCAATATATTTTTAACATTAACGAAGATCAAACCAAACGAATGAATCAATACAAATGTGAATACCAAATGGGGGGAATAAAATGAGATTTTCAAAACTGTATGCACCAACAACCAAAGAAGCGCCTAAAGATGCAACGCTTCCGAGCCATCAGTACTTGGTGCGTGGCGGTTTTATCTCTCAAGTAGGAAGTGGACTGTATAACTTTTTGCCGATGGGAAAAATCGTTTTTGACAAAATCAAAAATGTTGTCAAAGAAGAGATGGATGAAACAGGTGCCCAAGAGATCCAAATGGATGTGGTCACACCTGCGGAACTTTGGAAACAAAGTGGACGTTATGATGTATTTGGCAAAGAGTTGTGCCGTTTCAAAGATCGAAAAGAGAATGAGTTTGTTTTAGGACCAACGCATGAAGAAGTAGTGGTTGATGTCGTTCGAAATCGTATCAATAGTTACAAACAACTCCCCCTTCATTTATACCAAATTACCACAAAATTCCGTGATGAAGCGCGTCCTCGCTTTGGGCTTCTTCGCGGTCGTGAATTTACCATGAAAGATGGTTACAGCTTCCATGAAGATGAAGCGTGTATGAAAAAAGAGTTTGAGGTGATGGAAAAAACTTACACCAAAATCTTTACACGCTTAGGGCTTGATTTTAGAGCGGTAGAAGCCGATAGCGGAGCCATCGGTGGTAGTGGTAGTAAAGAGTTTATGGTTTTGGCACAAAACGGTGAAGATGACATTGTTGTGTGCCAAAAGTGCTCGTATGCTGCCAACATTGAAGCGGCAAAACGTGCTCCTAAGACAACCACAGCAGAAGCACCAGAAGCAAACCTTTCTAAATTTAAAACCCCTGATATGGAAACCATTGAAGATGTCTGTAATTTTTTCAAAGTGGATTCTTTTTACAGCATTAAAGCCGTGGTTAAAAAAGCAGTGTATGTCGATAAAGAAGAGATTGTTGTTTTCTTTGTAAGAGGTAATGATGAGCTTCAAGAGACCAAAGCGCAAAATGCGTGTGGTGCGCTTGATTTACTTGATGCTTCCTTGGAAGAGGTCGAAAAAGCAGGGCTAAAAGCGGGATTTATTGGACCTGTTGGCTTAGAATGTGTAAAATTTTACATAGATTTTGAGCTTAAAGAAGCTAAAAATCTGATCTGTGGTGCCAATGAAACAGACTTCCATATGGTAGGCGTTTCAATGTACAATTTTAAAGAGGATCGTTACAAAGACTTAGTCAGTGTTAAAGCGGGTGATCGTTGTGCATGTTGTGGTGGCGAAATGGGTGTGACCAAGGGCATAGAAGTAGGGCATATCTTCCAACTGGGGCAAAAATACGCTAAGGCCATGGGAGCAACCTTCTTAGATAAAAATGGCAAAGCACAACCTTTCTTCATGGGCTGTTATGGTATTGGTGTGAGTCGTTTGGTTGCTGTGATGATTGAAGCAAGCCACGATGAAAAAGGGTGTATTTGGAATAAACAAACCGCTCCTTATCTTTTGGATATTATTGTTTCAAATAGTAAAGATGAAGCGCAAAGTGCCTACGCTGAAGAGATATACAATGCTTTGAAAAAAGAGCGTTTGAGTGTCCTTTTAGATGATAGAAATGAGCGTTTTGGCTTTAAAATGAAAGATTATGAACTCATTGGTTTACCTTATGCGCTTATTGTCGGTAAGGAACTTGAAGAAGGGTTTGTTGAGATTGTTGAGCGTAAAACGTTAGAAAAAATGGTTGTTAAAAAAGAAGAAGCTCTTGCAAAACTAAAGGAACTCTTAGCGTGAAATACTTTTTAATCTATCTCTTCTTTGAGGTGATGGTAAGCGTCAATATAGCTTCAGCTATAGGTGCTGTGTCAACGTTTGTTGAGCTTGTCTTATCGGCAGTTATTGGGCTTATTTTACTTGCAAACATGCGTATCACACTCATGCAAAACCTTAATGCCCTCATGCAAGGAGAGATTAGCATTGAATCGTTTCAGAGACTTAATCTTTGGACGATTGTTGGAGCTATTTTACTCATATTGCCAGGTTTTTTAGGCGATATGGTAGGTCTTTTATTGCAATTTAGCTCGATTGTAACGCTGTTTGTTTCAAAATTTTTACATAACAAAGAGGAAAATCCTCCACATCACTTTAGACAAGGAAAAGAAGATGAGATCATTGATGTTGAAGTTATTGACGACGATCATCGCCTTAAGTAATCTTTCACTTTTTGCTGCGGATATCAATGCTGACCTCGATCAAAAGGTTACAGCATTTTTACAAAAAGCAATTGCCCCAAATGAGAGCTATACATTTGAGAAAGTTGTCATTCTTAAAAAAGAAGAGATGAAAGACGTCGCTGGTTGGATGGTCTATTTTGTGCGTATTGATCTTAAACTGACAAAGCAAGAGGGAAAAAAACTCTCCGTTAATGATATTGTCTTTACCAATGGTAAAATTTTAAGTAAAGACTTTGCAGATCTGAACAGTGGTCGAAGTCTGAAGGGCAGTTATTCACTTGATATGGAAGCTTCAGCATACAACAAAGAGCACCTATTAGCAGGTAATTTCAATGCTCCACATAAAATTGTTGTTTTTAGTGACCCTTTATGCCCTTTCTGTATGGATTTTGTTCCTGAAGTTATTGCCGATGTGCAGAAAAACCCTGAAACCTTTGCTCTTTTTTATTACCATTTTCCACTCAACATCCATCCTGCCGCCCCAACATTGGTTAAAGCGATGCTGTTTGCAGAAGAACAGGGCGATAAAGAGATTGTGAAAAAAGTGTACAAAGAGTTTTTTGACATTAAAGAGAGTGATGAAAAGGTTATTTTGGACATTTTTAACAAAGCTTTAAATAAAAACTTCACCGTTGAGCAGATTAATCACTCAAATATCCTTAAACAAATGAATAATGATCAAGAATTAGCCAATAATTTAATGGTAAATGGAACTCCTACCATTTATCTTGATGGCAAAAAAGACGATACAAAACGATTGTACAGAAAATTCATAAAAGAGTCTAAATGAAAAAACTAATTATTGCAACACGAGGAAGTAAACTAGCCCTTTGGCAGTCAGAACATGTTAAAGCGGAACTTGAAAAGGCACATCCTGGACTTGAAGTTGAATTATCAGTTATGATGACCAAAGGCGATAAGATTTTAGATGTTGCTCTAGCAAAAATAGGTGGTAAAGGTCTTTTCACGAAAGAGCTTGAAGAAGCGATGTTAAGAGGCGAAGCGCACATTGCAGTACATAGTCTTAAAGATGTTCCTATGGAATTTCCAGAAGGTTTGAAACTGGGTGTCATCACGAAGCGTGAAGACGTACGTGATGCTATGCTTTCTGAAAAATACGCAACCCTAGAGTCCTTGCCACAAGGTGCTGTTGTTGGAACCACGAGTCTTAGACGTCGAATGCAACTGTTGAAACTGCGTCCTGATTTTGTGATCAAAAACCTACGTGGCAATGTCAATACACGTATCCGCAAGCTTAAAGAAGGCGAGTTTGATGCTATCATCCTAGCCAGTGCGGGAATTAACCGCTTAGGACTTGCCTCAGAAGTGACCTATTTTACGCCGATTTCGAAAGAAGTGATGATCCCCGCTTCGGGACAAGCAGCGCTTGGTATAGAAATCGTATGTGATGCCGAGGTTGAACGTTTGGTTTCGATACTTAATGATGAAGATGCGATTATCGAAACACGTGTAGAGCGCGATTTTATCACCGTGCTTCAAGGTGGGTGTCAAGTGCCTATTGGTGTGAATGCTGAGATTCATGGAGATTCTTTACAGGTAAAAGCCATTCTTGGTCTTCCTGATGGTTCTGAAATGCTTACCGAAGAGATAAAAACTACCCGTTCAGAGTATAAGACGGTAGGTAAAGCATTAGCGCAAAGAGTGATTGACAAGGGTGCAAAAGCTCTATTAGAGCGTGCTGAAAACATTGCCCTTAATGAAATTTTTTAAAGGTTAATGATGCAGAGAATTATTGAGCTATTACGCCAGAATGATCTTTTACGTGTCATTGATGAAGAACTTGATATTGACCTAGAAATCCCACATTTAGCCTACATTGAAGTCAAAAAAGAGGATTCAAAAGCACTTTTATTCACCAAACCTGTCAGCAAAAGGCTTGGTAAAAGCTTTGATATGCCCGTTTTGATGAATGTCTTTGGATCAACCAAAGCAACAGAGCTTATTTTTGGTAAAAACCCTAATGTTGTGGCTAAACAGATCGAATCTTTAATGCATATGAAGCCACCGACCTCTTTTATGGACAAAATGGGCATGCTTGGCACGCTTTTTAACCTTAAAAATGCGCTTCCCAAACGTCTTAAAGGCAAAGGTGTATGCCAAACGAAGGTTTACACTGAGCCAAACCTCTATGATTTTCCTATTTTAACCACATGGAGTGAAGATGGTGGCCCTTTCATTACGATGGGACAAGTCTATACCCAAAGTTTAGACGGCACCAAACAAAATTTAGGAATGTATCGCCTTCAAGTGTATGATAAAAACCGACTGGGTATGCACTGGCAAATTCACAAAGACAGCGCACATTTCTTTCACGAGTACCAAAAAGCAGGTAAGAAAATGCCTGTGAGCATTGGAATCGGTGGCGATCCACTTTATATTTGGTGCGGACAAGCGCCAATGCCGATTGGGATGTTTGAACTTTTGCTCTATGGTTTTATCAAAGACAAAAGTGCTCGTTTGGTCAAGTCACTCACCAATCCTATTTATGTGCCTGAAGATGTGGACATCGTCATCGAGGGTTGGGTGGATCCATCTAAAATGGAGATCGAAGGACCTTTTGGCGATCATACGGGTTATTACACGCTTAAAGAGCCGTATCCTGTTATGGATGTGACCTGCATTACCAGTAAAGAAAAGCCTGTCTATCAAGCCACCGTTGTGGGCAAACCGCCGCTTGAAGATAAATACATGGGCTGGGCGACAGAGCGTATCTTCTTGCCACTTTTAAAAACAACAGCACCTGATCTCATTGATTATAATATGCCTGAAAATGGAGTTTTCCATAACTTTATTTTGGCGAAGATGAATGTACAGTACCCAGGACACGCTAAGCAGTTTATGCATGCATTTTGGGGCGTTGGGCAGATGAGTTTTGTCAAACACGCGATTTTTGTGGACGAAAACGCTCCAGAGCTTGATGATTATGAGCCATTGAGTGACTATATCTTAAATCGTATCAGTGCCAAATGCTTGCTTATTAGTGAAGGCGTGTGTGATGCGCTTGATCATGCTTCTCCGAATGCTCTTTTTGGTGGAAAGCTTGGTGTCGATTGTACTGGTGCGGTGATCGATACACCTTCTAAAACCATTTTAAGCGACAGAGATCTTCTTTTTAAAGTAACGACCTTGGTTCCAGAAGTGTGTGCACTCAAACAGTACAAAACAGAGACAAAAACGCCAATTACCGTTATGACCATTGAGAAGAAAAAGGCAGGCAAAGAGGTTTATGAAGCACTCAAACCTCTTAAAGAGCATATGAAACTCTTAATCGTGGTCGATAAAGAAGGTAATAGTGTTGATAATGCGTATATGCTTATTTGGCGTGTGGTCAATAACATTGATGCGCTTCGTGATATTTTTGTGGAAGATGAGTTTATCGGTATTGATGCGACCACTAAAAATGCACTTGATGGCTACACCAGAGAGTGGCCTAAAGATACTGACTGCGATCAAGATGTGGTAAAACGTTTGATAGCATTAGGTTTAGTCGAAAACAACCCTGAGTTTTTAAAGCACTTTCATATCTGACAGACACCTCCCAAGTATTGATATATTTCAAAAAAAGTAATAGAATAATGTATTCTGACTTGGGAGTAAGCTATGCAGACGTCTTACAAGCCTTTAGTTGAGCGTTACGATATACCTAGACCTACATTGATTGAGTGGCAAAAGAGGGCAGAACAAAAAGATAATTGGCGTGTAAAACACTTAGCGTATCTTAGAATGCAGCTAAGGGTTGAGCAAGAAACATATGCAGAGATTAAAGCGTACGCTCCCTGTGTTGAAGACCTTTTCCTTTTCAGTATTTATCTGTTTTTCCATAATACTACAGAATTTTTACCCAAAGAGACATTTTTGCAAGGTCTTAGAGAATTTTCTTTAGAAATACGCAGTGGTGTTGAGTATCAACATGAGTTTGCTGGACGTATTTGGTCGCTTCGTATGGGTGAAGAATCGAGTAAAAAAATGGTGAATTATTACCGCTTATTTGATCTCCTTAAAAAATTTACTTCCGCTCAATATGCTCTTTTGTTTAGTGCAGTTTTAGAATTTGTCCAATACATAAAACAAAAATACCAAATTGAAACCAAAACATTTTTAGAGGGAAAAACGTGGCAAGAGCTTTACATGTATGACAAAGCTTTTTCTCCTAAAATCATAGAAGATTTTTTTAGTCGAAAAGGAATTTTATAGTTAATGCCAAATATAGAGATGGATTTTTATCAATGGCTTGGTTTTTTAGGGATGACATGTATTGTTTTAGCTTATTTTTTATTGCAAATAGGTAAGTACGATATACATTCTATTGTTTACCAGCTCTTAAATCTTTTGGGTGCTATTGCATTAATTATCTCTTTGTTAGTTCATTTTAATTTAGGTTCCTTTTTAATAGAAGTTTTTTGGATTGCAATAACGATTTATGGAATCGCTAAAAATCTTACAAAAAGGCTCGCTAAACGAAGGAAAATAACATAGTATATTAATTAATATTCAAGAGATGAAACAAATAGTAAATTTTATCAATTAAAATTAATTATTATTTAAGTGACACTTGACTACAATGACACCATAAATTTCAAGGAGCTAGAATGAGACAGTACGAAACATATAAATGCAGTAAATGCAGTAACGAAGTTGAAGTTCAAAATGTAGGTGGCGGTAAGCTTACCTGTTGTGGTCAAGAGATGGCTTGTATTACTACAGATTTAACAGCTGTAAATTTAATGAAAGCCTTTGCAGGTGAATCTCAAGCACGTAATAAATATGATTTATTTGCGGACATTGCGCAAGAAGAGGGTTGGCATGCAGTTTCACGCCACTTTAGAGAAGCGGCTGAAAATGAGAAATGGCATGCAAGAGCTGAGTTTAAAGCATACCACAAACTGGTTGATGGTGCAGAGACAGAGTTAACCCTTAAAAACCTTGATAGCGCAATGGCGGGTGAACATTACGAGCATGAAACGATGTACCCAAATTTTGCAAAAATTGCGGAAGAAGAGGGACATAAAGAGTTAGCAAGACTTTTTAATGCCATTGGTAAAGTAGAAGTTGAACACGAACGTGAATACAAAGCACTTCAAGATGCGATGAAAGAAGATGGTTTCTTTGCTGATGCAGAAGAAGAGATTTGGGTCTGTGAAGTGTGCGGACATATTCATAGAGGCAAACGTGCTCCAAATGCTTGCCCATTGTGTAAAGTGGGAAAAGAGTACTTTAAACGTCAAGATTTAGGTATCTAATTTTATAGATACCTGCAGAAGAACTACCTTGAACGGTGGTCTTCTGTTCCCTTCTCTTCAACTCATTTAACTTTAAAAAAAATATTCTTTTTTATTACTTATCAGCTATTTTTTATATATAAGCATATGCCCTTTTTTTAACTTCACTTGAAAATAATCATAAACTGTGACGCAAACTGTGACGCCTCTTTGTTATAGTGTGTATAAAAATAATATTGATACGACACAAAAAGTTTTCCAATATTAATTTTTAATTATAAAGTTTAAGGCTGTAATGACTAAAATGTGACTTTATTAAGTGACTCAGATGTATTTGCGTGACTCAAATCGGGGGCGAATTGAGCTGTAGAATTATCTGGATGGTAAAAAGTGTTGGGCAAGCTTGGTTTACCTCAATCTCTTTCCTTCCTTAATGTAGATTCTTTGTTGTATTTTCCCTTATTGTTATCACTCTTGCTTTTATATCTTTTTAGTTTTTACTGCCTTTACATGTAAAGTAGTGTCCGTAGGACATAGACAATCAATGCCTTGAAAAAATATAAGGTTACATGGAAAGAAATCAATGATCAATCAGCAGTTAAGTATTGTCGTACCATTTTACAATCCTCCGTATAGAGCTTTTAAAACATGCCTAGAAGGTCTTCACAAACTTGATCCTTTAGAGGTTATTTTAGTGGATGATTGTTCAAGCGATGAACATGTCATCGCTCTTGCAAAACAAAGTGGTTTTATGTATCTTAAAACACCTTTTCAATCAGGTCACGATGGCTTACCTTTTAACATGGGTTTGCAACATGCTAAAGGGACGTATGTTTGTAAAGTTGACGCTGATGATCTTCTTTTAGAACTTCCCTCTGATATGTCATACAACATTCATCTCGCACGAATGAATCGAAGTGTTGACCCAACCAACGTAACCCTTGAAGAACTTATTCTAGCACCACGGTCGATTCACAATGGTGCAGTCATTAAAACTGATTTAGCAAGGCAGTTACCTTTTGCACATGATGGTGCTATTTTCAATGATGTTATAACGCTTCTTCGTCTCTTGTATCGCAAAGAGCATTTTAGTGTTCATCCTACAATCAACTATATTTATAATGACATCCCTAATTCCGTTCAAACCAGTAAGCCAAGACACTATCATCGCTTACGCAATGTCCAAACCGTTGCACGTTTTTGCCAATTGGAAAACATTCCTCCAGAACAAAGTGAATACTTCCTCAACCTTGCGATGCTTAACTTTCGTTATGGTGCCAACGCTAGAAATATGCTAAAAAAGTATATTTCTATTGAGAGAAAAGCCTAATGTTCACTCAAATCGAAATTACCACTGCATGTAACGCCAAGTGCTTTTATTGTCCCTCTGATACGATGAAACATACCCATATGTCATGGGGGTGTTTTGAAAAAATCGTTCAAACCGAGAAATCACCTACCATGCTTTTACTTCAAGGAACAGGTGAACCACTGTTACATCCTTTCTTCTGGGAAATGGTTGCTTATGCTAAAAGTAAAGGGCATCGTATTAGCACCATTACCAATGGTACAATGGCTTTATCTGAAATACACAGTGTATTACTAGACCACATTGGCTTTTCACTCGATACCCTAGATGAAGTCCTCGCCAAACGAAGTGGTAGAACCTCCCCATCCCAGACCATCAAACATCTTTTAGCATGTTATAAACATGCTCCAAAAAAGATCAAACTCTATGCTGTAAACTATGGACAAGACTTAGCACCTCTTAAAGCCTTTGCAAATGAATATAACCTTCCTCTTTTTATTCAGAGAATCCAACCTAAAAAGAGTTACCAAACGCATTACACCACAGAACCTCTACCTTATGTAACACACCAATGCTCTTACTTAGAGAATAAAAAGATGCGCTACTACTTTGTGGATGGCACAAAAGCCCCATGTTGCTTTATGATCGACTCCACCAAAGTCTTACATACTAAAGTCATACAACATAACCTAGCACAAAAAAATGTTCCCTCTTGTTGCACACAATGTGGTGAACTCACAGGGGTTAAACGGCTTTACATGTAAAGATACAAACAAATTAAAAGGAGAATAACATGAGCCAAAGAACAACAATGTCCATTTACATCATCCAACATAAATCCTATTGTGGTAGGGATGGTGTTATAAAGAATAGGAGTGAACTCGGTGGAAACTACATGAAAGAGTTAGTTCAAAATTTTGAAGTATTATATTTTAATTTGGATAACGACTATGCCGCTTAGAGGTAAAATTATTTCAAAAGATCCATTAATTATAATCTCTTCTATGAGGGAACCCTTTTTTTTAGGTGTAGCTTCAAAGTTCCCTTTGCATTTTGTTGATAAAAAGTCATATCATATATTAAGCCCCTCTTGGTCATTGATAAAAAATATTCAACATATAAAAGTACAATTGAACCAAGCACAAAAAATAATACCAAATGCCTTTTTTTTAATTTTAGCAAATGAAGAAGTGGAATATATACAGTTGAAAAGGCATGGAATTCCATGCCTTCTAGCAAATTCTAATATCTTTATAAATGAGAATGACTTTAGACCCATTGAAGCGGAAATAAAATATTCTGCTATGTACAATGCAGCTTTGCAGCCATACAAAAGGCATCATCTATGCGAGTATGTAAGTGATTTGGCTTTAATATATTACATATGGTCAAATACACCAGAGAATGAAAAATACACGAGTAAAATAAAATCTCTTCTATCATCAGCTACATTTCTGAATGAAGATTGCAAGGGCGTATATCGACGTTTGTCATGTACAGAAGTTGCAGAAGCAAATGCCCGTTCAGCTGTGGGCTTATGTCTTTCATCTGTAGAAGGAGCTATGCGTGCAGCAATAGAATATTTGCTGTGTGGAATTCCTATTGTTTCAACTCCAAGCTGGGGTGGTCGTCAACGCTATTTTAATCAATTCAACTCAATTCTTTCTGCGCCAGATCCAAAAAAAATAGCTTATGCTATTAAGACAATAGAGTCTCGATCACTATCAAAAACAGACATTCGCAATGAAACAATGTCAATTATTAAATTTGAGAGAAATAATTTTTTGACATTGTTAAGTTTTCTTTTTTGGGAGTTATTTAAAATTGACAATATTTTTAATAATTTTACTGTGTTTGATGATTCTTTAACGTATAGAAGTTGGGATGAATGGGAAGCATATCTTTTAAAAAATTAGATTCTGATGTAAAGAGTCGGAAAACAGTGATAGCGATGGACGTAAACGTGTCAGTTTTAAACATGATACTAAAAAACTATTTCTGTGACGCAAACTGTGACGCGGTTTCGTTAAAATTATTATTGTCGCTCTAAATTTCTTTACATGTAAGACTTTTAAAATCAAGAAAAGTTTTACATGTAAAGACACAAACAAACACCAAGGGAGGCAAAAAGTGGGGCAGGGAACAAGGTGGCATGAGCTAAAAAAACATAAGGAGGCAGTATGTTGAAATGGTGGGGAAAAGAGTTAGGAATAGCTTTATATATAAAGGAGGAAAGAGATGGAAACAAGTGATATTGCTAATGTTCGGGCACGTGATTATGATAAAGAGCCAATAATTATTGAAGATTATAATCCTTTGTTTATGTGGTTAAGTTTTATATATGTTTTATTTCCATTGCTAACTTTGTTTTTTATAGTGGCAATATTGTATTTTCCAAATAAAAGTTTTGATTTTTCTAAATTACTTATTTTTATATTAATAGCTAGTTGGCCTGCATATAACCAATATAAAAATACTAAAGGGAAAAGAAAAATTTTTTTGAACAAAAATAAAATTAGTTATCAGCATGACAACCAACTAATTACAGAAATATACTTTGATAAATCACCAAGTTTTTTTCGATCGTTTCAAAACTTTTATCATAAATCTCAAAGTAGATTAAAGATATGGCATTTAGCTCTAATTTTTCTAATGGGCATTTTAATAACGCAATCTTTAATATTAAATATTTTCATATTTTTATTTGCATTTTGGTTTGCTTTTTTGGCATTACAAATCATAAAACTTGTTATTCATATTGGAGAGTATAGATTTTATCACGCTTTACTAGTTATTTTAGATAATGAAGTCATTAGTATTCCTCTTTTAAAGCAAGATGTTTATACAGAAGTTGAAGAGTACTTTTCAAAACATAATATTCATATCGGTTCTCTTCCAAAATTTCATAAATTTATTTATGGTTATGAAAATATTGATATTAAACAAGGAAAATAATTATGAATGCACTTGAAATTTTACAACAAGCAAAAAATGTTTGGGATTTACTCCATACAGTAGGTGGAGGTGCTATTAAAAATGAAGCAGGTGAAAAATATATTTTTGTACAAGGTGTCACAGGTGGGGCTATTATAGATGTTGCTGGTGGAGATAGTTGGGATGAAATACTTGTAGGCATCACTGGCGATGTTGTTCAAGCGATAGCAATGTCTCCATTTGGGGTTGCGGGAGTAGTAGTTGAATCATCTTGGATTATCGCTAAGAAAAAGGGGACAGGCTACTTTTTATTCGATGCTATTTAAAACTACATGTATGAACAAACCAATGCTGAATGATGACAAAAAAACATTTCTGTGACGCAAACTGTGACGCGCTTTCGTTAAAATTATTATTATCGCTCTAAATTTCTTTACATGTAAGGCTTTTTAAACCAAGAAAAGTTTTACATGTAAAGATAAAAATAGGAGGGGAAAGATGAAAAGGTTGATGCTAGTTTTTTTGTTAATGACTATTTCACTTTTTGGGGCGAGCTTTGATTGTGATAAAGCCACAACAAAAGTGGAAAAGATGATATGTCAAGATGAGGAACTCTCAAAGTTGGATAAAAAACTAAGTGAAGTCTATACAAGCTTTTACCTCCTAACAAAAGAGATAAAAACAGACCAAAGAGCTTGGGTAAAACAAAGAAACCAATGCCAAGATACAAACTGCATCAAAGAACTCTACCAAGTAAGAATAAAAGAGCTTAACACCTCGCTCTCCGATCAAAATACTCTCCTACAAGATTTAATGCAGGCTCAACAAGAGGCTCACAACATCTATGCCAAAACAAAAGATGTTTACCGTCCTATAGAAATACTGCGAAAAGCGGGTATTGATACCATTGTAGAACATAAGCCAGAAGGTTTAAACCCTGAACACTATAGTTCAATCTTGTTTGATTATGCAACGTATCTTTATGATACGGCAGATGATACGCACAGGCATATTAATCATAAAACTGTCCAAGATGTGCTTATTCAAGCAAAAAAGTACACTTTCAATGACACCTCTATGCAACTGCTTTTAGCACGTAGTTATCTCAGGCATTTTAAGTTTGCAGTGAGGACGCATTTAGGATGGGGAGTCAATCATTATCCTAATGATGAATCATGGGAATGGACCATCCCTTCTGCCATGAAGCACGCGTATGTTGATTACGTGAATATGTGTCAAACACAAACGATTCAACCCCAACTCAGTGATGAAGAGTGGCTCATCGTCAAGCGTCAGCGTTTTTTTATCGAGTATCACAGTACGTTTAGCAAAGAACAGCCTAAATACGGCGTTGTTTCAGAACCTTATAAAAAAGGATTTGAAACGATATGTAAAGAATACGTTGCCCAACTCAATCAAATGCCTGATGATGAATACTTGCAATGCAGTCGGTATGCGGTTGGGAATAATGCTTCGTTTAATATTGAACCGATTATTACAGAGGATTGGAGAAAGCAAATCAATTTTCATCTTGTGCATTACAAGAATGAAGAATTTTTGGATAGCTACTGGTATTTGGAACTCAAAGGAGCCAATAATCAAGGTCTTTTCAATGTTTCAATAGAACATACGTGCTTTTATCAATATGTGGATTTTAATCTTTCAAGGCAAAAAAGAGGCAATGGAGAAAGTGAGTGTTATAAACCAGAAAAACACTTCTTTAAAAACCAAGATACAAATACATCAAATACAAAGGATAACAAATGACACTCGATAAAAATGCAATGTTTGAGATTATCAAAAAAGTTGAAGGTGAATATTCGGCTCCTTATTACGACAGTGTAGGGAAGGTGACGCTTGGAGTGGGGTTTAATATTGAAGATGTTCAAAAACCTCGTAATTTGGTTTTTGTCACTTTAGGTATAGCTGAAATAAGTGGTGGAAAATTACAAGGTAAAACCCTCTACAACTTCGACGGCACCATCAACGAAGCCGCTACAGCTAAACTCGCTACTTACTTTGAAAGTTTGAAAAACCTTATCGAGAACGATACGTACAATGGCTCGCCTTCAAAAGCAGCTTTAGATGCGCAGTCAAAAGTGCTCAATACCAACCTGAATGCCATTATGTCACAAATACAGTCTGATCTTTTTTTAAGCAATTATAAAAGTAGTTTTCATCCCAGTTTCTCACTTACCCATAGTGAAATTAAAAATATATTTGACTCTATCATAGACACCTACAGTGCTAATGTTGATAAATTTTTAAATAGCATCGGTGGTAGTGATAAACTTGCGATTTCTAGTGAAATGTATCAAGCATTAGTATCGCTTTCTTATAATGGACTTTCTATGACACAAAGTTCAATGCCAGGTTTAGCAGATGCCATTCAAAACGGTAATCGAGCCGAAGCATGGTTTCAGATACGCTATGACACCAACAAAAAGTACGAAGCAGGAGTTTATAAACGACGCTTTTTCGAATCTGAGATATTTGGAGTCTTTGCAGGTTCTACCCCAACCGAAGAAGAAGCTAAAGACTTTTTCAAAATGATGCGCTTTCATGAGCCTAAGATTAAAACAATAAATGAAACAGATGTTGTTGCAAATGCCAATCGAGATTATGGTGCAGGTTCCGCACATGCTTTTGACACGTTCCAAAAAGATGCTTTATCAAAACTGACAGAACTCTATGGTCAAGGTATTGATATACAAAATGCTATTGTTGGTACAGATACCATAAATGATAATAGCTCCAATAGAGGAAAAGAAAACATCAATGACATCCTCCAAGGCACAGAGAAAAGCGATCTCATCTTTGGCGAAAAAGGCAAAGACCAACTCATCGGAGGAGCAGGTAAAGACGTTCTTTACGGTGGAGATGATGATGACACGCTTTTAGCCAATGACGGCTACGGAACTGCTGATACTGACGCAGACTACTTAAGCGGTGGAGAGGGCTTCGACACCTACATCGCAGGAAAAGATGACACCATCAACGACAGTGACGGAAAAGGACTCATTAACTTTAACAGCATAGACCTCAGTGGCACTAAAATAAAAATGAAAGATGCTGAAAATATCTATGAAGATGATGACTTTACCTATCAAGAGATAGAAGGGAAATTACTGGTTATCAATAGAAATAATGGAGAATCTATTACTATCGATAACTGGAGTGAAGTCGTCAAAGATAATGGAAAAACAAAAGAAGCATTAGGCATCATCCTCCAAGAAAGCCCCGATATAGTAGCATCCGTACTCAATGATGATCAAGCCTTTGAAGCAGAAGAAAAAATGCTCTTCAATGTAGGCTTAGATCGTGAACTCTTAAGCGGAGAAGTCGTTGTTGTAAAAATAGGCTATAACAGAGCAAACTATGCCTATGTTCCTAGTGGAGATAAAGTATGGATACCACCAAGACCTATCGTCACAACACGTTATAGAGATAGTTACACAGGTGAATGGCATACGATGACTAGCGGTGGTGGTGGCTACTGGTATCAACCTACAACAAGGGTTCTCACAGGCTACACATTTATCCCTTATGGTGAAATCACCTTTAGTGAGGGCGAAAAAGAAAAAATCTTTACTTACACATGGAAAGATGATAGCTGGGCTGAAGGTAACTGGTCAGAGTCTTTTATACCTCATATCGATGAAGAGAAAAGTCACTATGCTGAGTCTGTGAATGTCTCAACAGACAGAAGTGGCACAGGAACTATCATTGATGATGACTTTAGAGAAGATGAACGTTATGACCCCTTAGTCCTTGATACCAATAAAGATGGCTTCATCTCTACAACCGTTCTTGATGAATCAACCACCTACTTTGATATAACAGGTGATGGACTCAGAGAAAAAGTAGGCTGGGTCAGTCCTGAAGATGCACTGCTTGTTTATGATAAAAATGAAGATGGTCAAATAAGTGGCATCAATGAAGTCTTTGGAAACCTCAATCAAAGTGGATTTGATGACCTCAAACAAACCATAGACTCCAACCATGACAATAAAATAGACCGCAAAGATGAACTCTTTAATCAACTCCAAGTATGGAATGACCTAAACGGTGATGCCAAAGTGCAAGAGGGAGAGCTCAGAAGCCTTGATGAAGCAGGCGTAAAAGATATAGACCTAAGTCTCGTAGAAACGAACATAGAGATCAATGGCAATGTCATCACCGAAGCGAGTAAATACACAACCAATGAGGGAACCAAAGAGTTAGTAGCAGATGTTGAGCTTGCAACCGATGCCAAAGATGTCAGTATAGAAATAGAAGATATACCTGATTTTAGTGTCGATGAAAGTACAAAAGTATTACCACAGCTTAATGGTAGTGGATTGGTTTATGATGCGTTTATCAAATACAATACCGATCCAGAGTTTAAAGCTTTAGCTATGACGTATGCACAAGATCTTTCCAAAATACAACAAAATCCTGAAGCATTTCTTGAGAGTTGGTCTGGCTATACTCAATTGATGAATGAACTCTCTGAGCGCTTTAGTATTGAGAACTTTACGATGAATGAGCTGGATAAAAAAGCATGGATACTCGATAGATTTAATGCAACCGATAAATTTAAAAGTGACATTGAAGCGTACTATGTCAATAGCTTAACGAATGGTTCCAAGCCTTCAAGTCCATTTGTTGTAAGTTTGGCAGATAAAAATGAAGTCAATGAAAAATATGATGTATTGCAAGATAGAAGTGAAAGTAGTTTTGTTATCTTAGCGCATTTCCAAGAACTGTTTAGCGATACCCATTATGATAAAGAGAGCGGAAAGTTTGTCATAGATAATGAAGATGCTTTCAATGCAAAAATTGTAGGTTACCTTAACAGTGATACAAATACCATAGAAGATAAACTCTATCTTGCAGAAATGATGGAAAAACAACACAGTGGGCTTCTTTTTAATGCCAATGCCATTTTAGAAGGGATTCATAATAGCATTGTTGAAGAGTTTGTGAAAGATGTTTTTTCTGCAAAAGAGTTTATGTTTGTTGGACAAGATGAAGTAACTAAAGATGGCATTATCATCGGTACGAATGAAGAAGATATGCTTAATCTTGGCAATATAAATAGCAAAGTTTTACTCGGTACAGGAAACGACAAAGTCATTTCAGGAACAGGACATAATGCTTTTTACTTTCGATTGGGCGATGGAGAAGATGTTATCTATGATGCTGGTGGTGCCGACTCTCTTATCTTTGATGAAAATATAACAAGAGACAAGGTTCTTATAAAACTGAATAGAAATAGGGATTTGGTTATAGCCATTAAAGAAGAGAGAAAAAGTTTTGATGAACTCAGTGATAAGGTTACCATAGTAGATTGGATGAATAGTGCTAATAGAGTGGAAGTTATAACGTTTGGTGATGGTACTACATTAAAATTTAAAGAAGTCTTTGAACTATTTCATGCCAGTGATGAAGCCGAGATTATTAACCTGGGCATAGGCAATGAAACTATTGATGCAAAAAGTGGTAATGATGTGGTTCAAGCTTCGGGAGGCAATGATACTATTATTGGAGGTATGGGTACTGATAGGCTTGAAGGTGGCATAGGAAATGATACTTACATTTATAGTAAAGGCGATGGAAAAGATACAATTATTGACATTGCTGGGCATGATACGTTGCAATTTACTTCTGAAATCACAGCTGATGACCTTATTGCAAAGTATCAAGGTAGCGACCTACTCATTGGTATAAAAGAAGCAGGGAAAAGCTTCGATGAACTCAGTGATGTCATTACGCTAAAAAATTATAAAAATAGTAGTAGTGCTATCGAAGTCATTTATTTTGATGGATACCAAAGGGTAGATATTGATGAGTTTTTAAGTATGGCTACTGAAGGAAATGATGTTTTAGAACTTGGTGATAAAAATGATACGATAGATCTTTTAGGTGGAAATGATACAGTTTTTGCAGGAAAAGGAGACGACTCGGTTAAAGGTGGTTTGGGAAATGATGTAATCGATGGTGGAGAAGGTGATGATAGTCTTGAGGGAGGAATTGGCGATGACACTTTAATAGGAAAAGAAGGAAATGATACTTTACTAGGAGGTTCTGGAGCTGATCTCTTAAAAGGTGGTCTAGGAGATGATATTTATGTCTTTAGTCGTGGAGATGGAACAGATACCATTCATGACGATTTTAGCTTTGGATTTAATGAAACTCAAAAGCTAAATGGAGGCGTTGATACGCTTCGTTTTGCGGAGGGCATTACAAATGCAGATATTATCTATCAATATAGTGGGTCTGATTTGATTATAGCATTGAAAGAAGAGGGGAAAAGCTTTGAAGAACTAAGTGATGTTGTTACGATAAAAGATTATACAAATCCAAACAATAAAATCGAAAATATTCTTTTGAGCGATGGTAGTCGTGTTGTAATTGGTGAGATTAAAAATGGTACGAATGGCAATGATACTCTTGATTTTAAAGACACTACAGAAGATATGGTATTGCAAGGTTTATCGGGGACAGATTTTATTCATGCAGGTAGTGGAAACGATATCATTGAAGGAAATACAGGATTAGATAACATTTATAGCGGGGCCGGCGATGATGTGATGATTGGAGGCTCTGGTGATGATTTCTTAGCAGGTGGAAGTGGAAATGACCGATACATTTTTAAACGTGGTGATGGAAATGATGTCATTTTAGATGACAATCGTCCAGAGTACATTAATTTCGGTATGCGCAATATTAGAGTGAGGGACCTTCTCGCACAAATGGACGCAGGTGGTACAGTCATAGAAGATGCAGGCGTTGATACTTTAGAATTTGGTGAAGGCATAAGTAGAGAAGATATTTCCTACAGTGTCTTGGGAAATGACCTTGTCATCACTATAGCAGGAGCAGGTGGTGGAAGCATAATCATCGTCAATCATCTTTTAAGTGAAAATAAAATCGAAAATATCCTCTTATCTGATGGAACAAGTGTTGATCTGTTTGCTGCTACCGATGGAGATGACAATCTCATTTTTGGTAATGAAGACACTACTATCAATGCTCTATCAGGCGATGACATCGTAGCAACAGGTAATGGAAACGATACCATTACAGGAGGAACAGGAGCCGATACGCTTAAAGGTGGAAACGGTGATGATACATACATCTTTAACAAAGGTAATGGAAAAGATAGCATAGAAGATATCTCAGGTGTCGATACGTTGCGCTTCGGAGATGGTATATCCCAAGACGATGTGATCGTAAGACTCATCGGTCGAGATTTAGTGATAGCACTTACAGAAGAGGGAAAAAGTTTTGAAGAGTTAAGCGATGTTATTACCATCAAAAATCATACCAATACCGCCAATAAGCTAGAAAACATCTCTTTTGCTGATGGCACGATAGTTGATGTCAATATGATTGCATTAGGAACGGAAGAGAATGATAATTTCATCTTTGGTTCTGCAAATACAGTGATTGATGCTTTAGATGGCGATGACATTGTAGCAACAAGTTATGGAAACGATACCATCACAGGAGGCAAAGGAGCCGATGCGCTTAAAGGTGGAAATGGCGATGATACATACATCTTTAACAAAGGTGATGGTAAAGATAGCATCGAAGATACCTTAGGTGTCGATACGTTGAGCTTTGGAGATGGTATATTACAAAATGATGTGATCGTAAGACTCGTTGGTAGAGATTTGGTAATTGCACTTAAAGAAGAGGGAAAAAGCTTTGAAGAATTAAGCGATGTGATTATCATCAAAAATCATACCAATACAGATAACAAACTAGAAAACATATCATTTGGTGATGGCACAACGCTTGATGTTAGTACCATTGCTTTAGGAACAGAAGGCAATGATAACTTTATATTTGGCTCTGTAAATACAACAATCAATGCCTTAGGTGGCGATGACGTCGTAGCAACAGGTAATGGTAACGATACCATTACAGGAGGGATAGGAGCTGATACGCTTAAAAGTGGAGATGGTGAAGATACCCTCATTGGAGGAAGTGGTAATGATACCCTTCTGGGTGGGCGTGAAAATGACACTTATATCTTTAACCGTGGTGATGGGCATGATATTATCCATGATTATGTCAATGGCGTTGATGCTTGGGGTGGGACAATTTCATTTGAGAAGAATGAAGCTACGGGCAAAGTCATCGTCAATCTAACGGGAGGTAGTTTAGAAACGACATTGCGCTCTATAGAAAGAGAATTTTATGAGGTAGCCACAAATTTTAGCCAAACCGATGGTTTTAAAGCAGATGAAATTTTTATCAAATTGGTTGGGGATGAGCTGATCATTGCTAAGTTTGAAAGTGGTCAATTTGCTAACTGGTCCAATAAAATCATCTTTAAACAAACGGTATCTGACAATGGCGTTTATTCTTATGAAGAGGTAGAAGTTCAGGGTAATCTGGATATCGAATATTTACAAGACTCTTTAGTATTTACAACGCAAGCAAAGAATACAGAAGGTGAAACGATTACTTCTACGCTTACGTTTACCCAAAGTTTGAATGCGGGTAATGACACATTAAAATTTGGAGAGGGAGTTTCTCAAGATGACATCGTATTTAAGTTTGTTGGGAACGATCTTATCTTAGGACTCAAAGAAGAGGGAAAAACATTTGATGAGCTTAGTGATACGGTAACTTTAAAAGATTATATCAATAGTAGCAATACAATAGAACATATTGTCTTTAATGATGGCAGTATATTTAATTTTGATACAACACCTATGCCAACGGAGGGCGATGACTATCTTATCTTTGGAAACAAATCTACTACCATTAATCTTTTAGGTGGAAACGATATTGCTGTGACTGGTAGTGGCAATGACACAATTTTAGGTGGAAGTGGAAATGATAAGCTTGAAAGTGGTGCTGGAGCGGATTATCTTGAAGGTGGAGTTGGTAACGACACCCTAGATGGCGGCTTGGGAAATGACACCTATGTTTTCAATCGTGGTGATGGACACGATACAATAAATGATGATGGTGGTCTTGATACGCTTAGATTTGGAAGTGGTATCGCACAAAGCGATCTTCTTTTCAAGCAAGAAGGCGATAACCTCTGGATTGCTCTCAAAGATGCCGACACATCATGGGATACGTTGAGTGATAAAATCTTACTCAAAGATTGGTTTAGTGAAAAACACAACATCGAGTCTATCAGCCTAATAGACGGCACTTCGTTATCGGCAACGCAAATCGCCACAATGGTCTTAGAAAATCAACCCGATACCCTTTATAGCAAACACGGTGCCATTATGACTGGAGGATTTGGGGATGATACCTATGTTTATAAAAAAGATGATTTTACTGTCATAGTTAATGATCAATTTAAAAATAACGAGATAACCGTCAATGCAGGGCATGACACCCTAAAATTTGAAGACATTAACAAAACTCAAATCACCATCGGCACGAAAGGCAATGATCTCATCATCAAGATAGATGCAGGTCATGACACTTACACTGAACTCAAAGACTATGTTGTCATTCGTGATTGGCGTGATGCAAATCGTGGCATTGAAAGCATCGTCTTTGGTGATGGCGAGACGCTCAATATTGATAAAACAGCTGAGTATCCACCGTTAGAGTTTGATGAAAACTGGATAACGAGTCGGTATTATATCTACGGTAGCGAAAACAATGTTATCGACGGTACTGATGCTAGCGAAGTCATTGAGAGTGGAGTAGGAGATGATGTGATAAGTGCAAAGGATGGAAGTGACTTTATCACAGGCGGGCTTGGCAATGACACCATTGATGGAGGAACTGGAAACGATACGTATGCTTTCAATATGAGTGATGGGCATGATACGCTAATAGATACACAAGGTGTAGATACCATCAAATTTGGCTCTGGCATTAGTCGCTCAGATATCACGATTACACAAGTAGATTCTGATTTGGTTATGAGTCTGGGTGTGGATGGTAGTGTTACGCTTAAAGATTGGTTTAATGAAGAGACAATTGAGCATAGGATAGAGCAGATGGTCTTAGAAAATGGAGGGACTATTGCTATAGCAGATTTTATCATCACACCAACAGAACAAAATGACACTTTAGAGTATGGTGATGAAAACAACCGTATCGATGCTCTTGGTGGAGATGACATCATCCATATTGGTGGTGGAGATGATGTTCTATACGGCAATGATGGGGATGACCAACTCTATGGCGAAGAAGGAAACGATGTCATTTCAGGGGATAAAGGAGTTGACACGCTCTATGGAGCAGAAGGAGATGATACGTACCTCTTTGGAAGAGGTGATGGCAAAGACACCATCATCGAAGACGGTTTTACTGATTGGGGACGTACGGGTAAAGATACTTTAAAATTTAAAGATGGAATAACTCCTGATGATTTAATCATCATTCAAAGTGGCGATGATTTGGTTGTAGGGCTTAAAGAAGATGGCAAGAGCTTTGAAGAGCTGAGCGACACAATCACTTTGAAAAAATGGTCACTTTACGATGATGCAAATTCAAGAGATTACAGTAGGGAGTATTTTGCAGTAGAAGTCTTTAAATTTAATGATGGCACCACATGGAGCATGAGCGACATTATCGCTCATATAGGGAGTGATGCCCCTGAGACCATTATAGGATTCAATCAAGCTGATACTTTAGAAGGTAAAAAAGGCAATGATACACTTTATGGGCACCTTGGGGATGATACCTATGTATTTAGCCGTGGAGATGGACAAGATGTTATTTATGACTATGGCAGAAAAGGCGATGACTATAGTTACTACGATGCAGGTAATGATACTCTTAGGCTAGGAGAAGGGATAGGGTCAGATGACTTTTTTGTACAAAAATTTGAAGATAGTGATGATATTGTTATTTATCTTTTTGAAGAAGGAAAAACATTTGAAGAACTATCTGATAAGGTTACTATTAAAGATTGGTTTAAAACCAACAATCGTATCGAAAATCTTATCTTATCCGATGGTACACAAATCGATTTAGTAGCCTATCTCAATGCTGGAGCAACAGAGAAAAATGACAAACTTGTTTATGGAAATGGCGATGATGTTGTAGATGCACTTGCAGGCGATGACATCATCATAGCAAGTGATGGCAATGACTATGTAGATGGTAATACTGGCAATGATAAACTCGAAGGCAATAGTGGTACTGATACTCTCCTTGGTGGAAATGGCGATGACACACTCATCGGTGGCAAGGATGATGACCGATTAGAAGGAGGAGAAGGAAGCGATACTTACCTCTTTAACTTAGGTGACGGGCATGATATCATTAGTGATTATTCTACTATAGATGGAGAGATTGATACTATCACCTTTGGCAACGATATTGATGCTAGCAATGTTCAGTTTACACGCAATAGTGCTAATGATAAAGACTTGATTATCACGATTGATGCAGACAACTCCATTACAGTAGAAAACTGGTTCTTAGAAGGAGAGTATAAACTAGAAAAACTTTTCTTTGCAGACGGAACGATTTTAAGCATCGACGATGTTGAAAACAAAGTTATTTATTATGGTGATGCAAATGACAACGTCATGGAAGGAACTGATAACAGTGAATTGGCTATTTATGGCTTTGATGGTAACGATACCATCACTGGAAATGGTGGGGATGACACTTTCTATGGTGGCAAGGATGATGACCGATTAGAAGGAGGAGAAGGAAGCGATACTTACCTCTTTAACTTAGGTGACGGGCATGATATCATTAGTGATTATTCTACTATAGATGGAGAGATTGATACTATCACCTTTGGCAACGATATTGATGCTAGCAATGTTCAGTTTACACGCAATAGTGCTAATGATAAAGACTTGATTATCACGATTGATGCAGACAACTCCATTACAGTAGAAAACTGGTTCTTAGAAGGAGAGTATAAACTAGAAAAACTTTTCTTTGCAGACGGAACGATTTTAAGCATCGACGATGTTGAAAACAAAGTTATTTATTATGGTGATGCAAATAACAACGTCATGGAAGGAACTGATAACAGTGAATTGGCTATTTATGGCTTTGATGGTAACGATACCATCACTGGAAATGGTGGGGATGAGTCGATAGATGGAGGAAATGGCAATGATACCTACATTTTCAATAGAGATAGCGGAAGAGATATTATTATCGATAGTGCGGGGGTAGATACCATCAAATTTGCCGCTGGCATAACGATGAACGACATATATATAAAGCAAGATGGTGATACTCTCTTGATTGCTTTGTATGAAGAAGGCAAAAGTTTTTATGTTATAAATGAAGGAAATACTCTAAGAGTGGCTTCATTTGTTGTAATGGATCCAATAAATAATTCCGAACCATTTTCAAATGTTATATCTTTACAAAAAGCAGATATAGAAAAAATTTCCTTTGAAGATGGTAGCAGTCTTGATATCAAAGATATCATACTAGAAAAGATCGTTTCAGATGAGATATTTGAGTTAGATGGGCTTGCAGATGTGTATACAGGTTCGCTAAATGAAGATACGTCCAATACTCCACACAAATTTTTAATCAACGTGGATAGTTTACATGTAGATTCCGATAAAACAAAAGATGTTACAGTCACAATCATCAATGAAGAAACAGGAGAGTATAAACTCAGTGGCAATTTTGATGCTCTTAATGAAGGGGAGGAAGCAAAAGTTACTTTTACTTATAATGTTAACTATAACGCAGATGATACATCTTTGGTTAGTGGTGTAAAAACTATAACATTAACTGTTACAGGTACGGCTGAAACAAGTAGTGAAAATCATGCTCCTATAGTAACTTCTTTTATAAAAGAAACTTTAGTAAATACTACTACTCAAAATTCTCAAGTAAATCCGCATATATTCGCATTGAATAATGGGGCTTATATTGTTGCTTGGATTTCTGGTAATTATTATTATGGCAATGAAAATGAAGGGGATGTTTATATACAAGCTTTCAATGTAGATGGAGAAAAAATAGGAAATGAGCAAATGATTCCTTATACTTCAATGCCACAATTTACAGCACTCCAAGATGGTGGGTATGTTGCTACATGGCAATCGAATGGACAAGATGGTTCAGAATTTGGAGTTTATTTGCAAAAATTTGATGCAGGTGGAGAAAAAGTTGGTATTGAACAACATGTAAATACATATATTGATGGCTCTCAAACCAACCCACAAAGCACAGCTCTTCAAAATGGCGGGTATGTAATTGCTTGGACGTCTGGTTCCTATGATAATGGACAAGATGGCTCTAGAGATGGAGTTTATTTGCAAAGATTTGATGCTAATGGAGAAAAAGTAGGCATTGAACAACAGGTAAACACATATACTGATGGTTATCAAAGCGCACCTCAAATAACAGCCCTACAAGATGGTGGCTATGTCGTAACATGGCAATCATCTGAACAAGATGGTTCAGAATACGGAATTTATTTGCAAAGATTTAGTGCAGATGGGGAAAAAGTTGGCTATGAACAACAGGTTAATACTTACACCAATGATTATCAAGACTGCCCACAAATCAAAGCACTGCAAGATGGTGGCTATGTTGTAACATGGCAATCATATGGACAAGATGGTTCAGGCTCTGGTATTTATTTACAAGGATTTGATGCCAATGGAGAAAAAGTAGGCATTGAACAACAGGTAAACACATATACTGATGGTTATCAAAACGTACCTCAAATAACAGCATTACAAGATGGTGGTTATGTAGTTACGTGGCAATCAGGTGATTATTATAATAGTCAAGATGGTTCAGGCTCTGGTATTTATTTACAAAGATTTAATGCTAATGGGGGAAAAGTAGGCGTTGAGCAACAGGTAAATACTTATACTCAAAGTAATCAAAGGTACCCTCAGATAAGTGCACTGAGTGATGGTGGTTACGTAATTACATGGACATCATATGGTCAAGATGGTTCAGAATTCGACGTTTATTTACAAAGGTTTGATGCTGATGGAGAAAAAGTGGGAGAGGTACCTCAGACAAACTTTTTCTATACAGGGCAAAGTCTTTCTGGTAATTTGAATTATATTCTTGATCCAGATGGAGATACTTTGAGTTATCGTGCTATTGTCCCAGAAAATATGTCTTTTAGTATTGATAACACTGGGCATTGGGAGTATTATTATGGAGGTTCGGGAGAAATTACAATTACTGTAGATGATGGAAAGGGTGGAACTCTTAATCAAACATTGGCATTTGTTGATAGTAGACCTAGGCCGTTAGTTCTTGATTTGAATCATAATGTTTTAACTTCTATCCCTTTATATGACTCTATTGCTTATTTTGATTATGATGGTGATGGAAACAGAGAGCATACCGCTTGGATGGAAAAAGGTGATGCCCAATTAGTTGTTGATTTAAATCATGATGGAAAGATAAATGATGGAAGTGAAATCTTTGGCGAATACACCAAACTTCCTGATGGCTCTTTAGCCAAAAATGGGTACGAAGCACTTGCTCAGTACGATACGAATGGTGATAGAGTCATAGACAGTAAAGATGAAGCTTTTGGAAATCTCTCTTTATGGTTTGATAAAAATCAAAATGGGAAAAGCGAAGAAGGAGAACTTGTTAATATCCAGTTAAGTCAAGTAACAGCTATTTATCTTGATCGGAAGAATGGCGTTATGTTTGAACAAAGAGAAGAAGCAGGTAATATCATATTAAATGAGACTACGTATAAAGGAGTTGATGGTAATGGAATCATAAGAGATGTTGGATTTGCTTACGATGCAACGGATACCATTACAAATAATGACACATTAGACCAAAAACATTATGGATCATTGTTGTCTGGCGGAGATGGCGATGACACATATCTCTATAGTTTAGGTGATGGTAAGATAGTCATAAATGACAATGGTGATGGGCAAGAGAGAATTTGTTTTGGAGAAGATATCATTCCTGAACAATTACTCGTAAAATGGGACAAATCAACAGGTGATTTAATCATTGGTGTTCGACAAAGTATTTATGACCCAAGCTCCATTACTGAAGTAAGTGATCAGATGCATATTCAAAACTGGTTTGCAGAGAGTGGTTCGATTGAAAATTTTGAATTTGCCAATGGTCAATCATTGACCAAAGAGAGTTTGTATGATCTGCTTTTAAGTACAAAAGAAGAACGCTCACTTACTGCTAGAGTTTTAGAAGAAAATGGCTCTATTGAAGGAGGAAAATACAGCGATCTTCTTTATGGAACTACGGGTGAAGAAGCTCTTTATGGAAATGCAGGAAATGATTATCTCAAAGGTTTGGAAGGTGATGACTTACTCCAAGGAGGAGAAAGTAATGACATTCTTGTTGGAGGTGAGGGCGATGACTCCTTAGAAGGTGGAAGTGGAGATGATTTATATATCTATAACAGTGGTGATGGTAGAGATTTTATTACTGATTTTCTAGGCAAAGATACAATTGCTTTTGGAGAAGGCATCAGTAAAAATGATCTTATATGCGAGATTGTAGGAACAACCCTAGTTCTTGGTTTAAAAGAAAAAGGTAAATCTTTTACTGAGCTTACTAATACAATTACTATTGAAAATTGGAAAGAACCTGGATTCGATATAGAATATGTAGAGTTCTATGATGGCTCAACACTCAGCCTTGATGATCTCCGCAACCAAGCTCCAACCCTCCAAGACACCGAAGTCAGTGTAGCACTTAAAGATATTAGAGAAAGCACAGGTACTATTAATGCCACAGATCCTGATGGCGATACCTTAACCTACAGTGTATCCACCCAAGCAGAGCATGGAAGACTGTATGTGAATGACAATGGCGAATGGGTCTATAAAGCCAATGATGGTTATATAGGAGAAGATAGTGCCATCGTTAAAGTAGATGATGGCAATGGTGGTGTAGTAGAACAAACCCTAAACTTCACACTTGAAGTTTCAGCACCAACGATCAATATCACCGCCTTAAGTCTCCTAGAAGACAACAGCTATAGCAATACACTCTCAGTCACTAACCCTATTGGAGGTATGTTAACGTATGAAGTTGTCGATGCAACAGACCATGGTGTATTTGTTCTCAACAGTGATGGAACTTACAGCTACAATCCTTCTGCAAACTATAATGGCGTAGATAGTGTAACACTCAAAGTCACCAATGAATATGGTCTAAGCACCACACAAACCATTGAACTTAACATCGCATCTGTCAATGACATCCCAACCTTTGAGAGTAGTGAGGATGAAGCCTATGTGCTTAAAAATACCCGCATCGTTACAGGAGCGCTGAATGCGAATGATGTGGATGGTGATACCTTAAGTTATACACTATCAACCAATCCAACACATGGAACTCTAACGCTCGATCAAACCACAGGAGAATGGAGTTATGAGAGCCTCTTTGGTTACATTGGAAGTGATAGTGCTACCATCAGTGTAAGTGATGGCAAAGGTGGCGTCATCACCAAAGAGCTTACCTTTGCTTCTAAAGGCTTAGTCTATGAAGGAGGTGACCTCACTCTCTCTGCTCAAACCATTGGCGATACGCTTGAACTTGGTTCCATTGGTATGGATGCCCTAAGTTTCACTAAAACAGGCAATAACCTCACAATCACCGTTAAAGATCAAGGGATGATTACCATTAGTGATTATTTCACCCAAACCCATCAAACCCTTACAACACTCAGTACTTCATGGGGTGAGATCAATATTGGGAAAGAAGCTATTCAACAAGCAAGTGGTACGTGGTGGTGGCCATTTGGCAACGCAACCGCTGAGAATGGTGTCGATACTCTGTTGATAGGTACAAACTATAGCGATAAACTTACAGGAGGCTCAGGGAATGATGTCTTAGTAGGCTCAGGCAATAGTGATAAACTCACAGGTAATGCAGGCAATGATCTCCTTATCGCTGGAAGTGGCAATGATACTCTCATCGGTAGTGTGGGTAGTGATACCCTCTATGGCGATAGTGGTAGCGATATCCTTGATGCCAAAGATGGCGATGATAACCTCTTAGGGGGTAGCGGAGCGGATAGCTTGTATGGTGGAAAGGGTGCTGATAACCTTAACGGAGGGGGAGGTAATGATTACCTCAGAGGTGATCTAGGCAATGACACCTACTACTTTAACCTAGGTGATGGCAAAGATACCATTACCGATACAACTTTTAGCTTCTGCTCATGGAGAGGCTCTGTTGATGGAGGAGACGATACCATCCGCTTTGGAGAAGGCATCGATAAAGAGGATGTCACATTCTTAATGCAATGTGGCAACCTTTCTATCAAATACGGTGATGAAGAGAGCGTTGTCATCGTAGGACAAGGTAATGATGCTGGAGCCATTGAACGCTTTGAACTCAGTGATGGAAGCTTTATGACTTCAGATGATGTGGAAAATATCATCCAGCAGATGAGTGCCTACGCTAAAGACCATGGTATGCACTTAAGCTCTATCAGTAGCATTGAAAAGAATGCCGATCTCATGCAAATCGTTAGCTCAGGATGGCATAACGCATGATGAAAAAAGCCTTGTTAGGAGTCGCAGTTTTCTCTGCGACTCTTGCCTTTGCAGAGCAGAGTGTTACCTTTGAGCAGTTACTGAAAGCCATGGAGCAAAGCTCCCCAAAGCTTGAACAGCAACGCCTTCAAACAAAAATTGCAGAACAAAGCCTCAGAACTGCGGCGGCGGCGTATTTGCCCACCTTAACACTTGGTGGTTCATCGGAGTATTCGCATAAGTTTCATGATAGTTATACGCCTTCATCTGTGGGAAGCGATAGTCTAACCCAAACTTCTCAGTACCAAAACTCTTCAACCATCTCTTTAAGTTACGATCTCTTTCGCTTTGGTGCCACCAACCTTGGTGTTAAAGCTGCAACTGAGCAGATCAAAGCGTCCAAAGCAGGGGAGTGTGTCAATCTTAAAGAGCAGATAGATTCTTTACTGGAAGCCTATGCCAAAGTGCGTATCGCTACGGCAAAGTTGGCTTACTACCAACGTATGCAAAAGCTCTATCAAGACTCCTACATCATGGCAAAAAGACTGAATGAAGCAGGGGAACTCGCCCAAACGGAAGTCATCACCTATGCACAATACATGGCAGATCAACTGGTCTTAACCGCTCAAATCTATGAAGAAAAAGAGAGCATGTTGGCGCATCTTACATATCTTAGCGGTGTTAAACTGGATACTACTTCTAAGTTAGAGCCTTTAACACTTAAAGAGACTTCTCTTGCTATGGTAGCATTTGAAGAGAGTTCTCGTGCCAAACAAGCGTATGCAAGTGTTTCTCAAAAAGAGGCACAATTAAAGGCCGAGAAAACACGCTATCTGCCTGTTTTTTCACTCTATGGCAAATACGATCTTTATGGCTCTGATGAAGATCAGTTGAACCGCTCCATGCACGATGTTGAACGCAATGGCTACAGGGCAGGGCTCTCTTTTTCATGGACTTTATTTGATGGCTTTGCTAGAGAAGCGGCTGTTGAGACACGGCTTTTAGAGCTTCAACAAGCCAAAATAGGACTGGTTGAGGCTAAGCGAGTGTATGAAAAAGAGCAGTATCTCCTAGAGGCGCAAACACGTGAGCGCGAACAGAGGCTAAGTCATGCCAAAAAAAGTGAAGCCTCTTCACATAACGTATCTGAGATGATCGAAACCCTGCATGAAAATGGGCAAAAAGATAAACTCTCTAGCCTTAAGGCTCAAATCCAATATTACCAAACCGCCATCGCTTCCCATGAAGCCGAGGAGCTGTTACATCTTAGCCAAACCAAAGAGATCCTCTTTGCCCAAAAGGAGTATGAATGCGCAGCGCATTAGTCGCACTTGAAGTAGTGGGACAACTCAATCGTATCGCGATTGACTCCACTGCCATTGCTCGAAAATATGCTCTTGATGCCAATGAACCTTCCATTGAAGTATTAGCCAGAATTGCCAAAGAGCAGGGCTTTAAAGCAAAGCTTAAATCGCTTAGCCCTGCTCAAATGGAAAAATACCCCTTGCCGTGCATCGCACGAAAAAAAGATGCAGGCTACATCACGATCTTAAAAATTGATCTTGAAAAAGAGCAGATGCTCGTCTTCGAGGAGGGTAAAAAAGAGCCTTATCTGCTTAGTTTCACAGAGTTCACAGCTACCATGCAATCTAAAGTCATCATCCTAAAACATAAAATTATGACCGATCAGATCAAATTTGGCTTTGCATGGTTTTACAATCAACTCTTACACTATAAACGCATCGTAGGTGAAATCTTACTCGCTTCGTTTGTGATGCAACTCTTTGGGCTCGTAACCCCTCTTTTTACCCAAGTGGTGCTTGATAAAGTACTGGTGCATCATAGCATCAGCACGCTCAATGTCATCGCCATCGCCTTTGCAGCGGTCATTCTCTTTGAGTTTCTCCTTAGCATCGTGCGCAATTACGTCTTTGTGCATACCACCTCAAAAATAGATGCAAGGCTTGGAGCAAGACTTTTTCGCCATCTTATCTCACTCCCTTTGGTTTACTTTGAGAAGCGAAAGGTGGGAAATATCATCGCACGTGTGCGAGAACTGGATCAGATCAGAGAGTTTATTGCCAACAAGTCTGTTACGGTGCTTTTGGATATGCTCTTTTCTGTGGTCTTTGTGATCATGATGATGATCTATAGCGTGCAGCTATCGTTTGTCTCTTTAGGTTTTATTGCCATCATCGCAACACTCTACATCATCGTGACGCCAAACCTGCGAAAAAGACTAGAAGCCAAGTTTCAAATGGGCGCACAATCCAATGCCTATCTTGTTGAGTCTGTCACAGGAATGCAAACGGTCAAAGCCTTAGCGATTGAAGGCAGTATGCAAAAGAAGTGGGAGGAGTATTTAGGCTCTTATGTTAACGCGGGCTTTAATCTAGCGCATCTCTCCAACATTCTCTCAGGTGTCAGCGGTGCTTTGCAAAAGTTGATGACGCTCAGCATCCTTTACTTTGGTGTAGGGCTTGTTATAGAGGGAAAACTAAGCGTTGGGCAACTCATCGCCTTTCAGATGTTTGCAGGGCAGTTTAGCGCTCCCATTATGCGTTTAGTAGGGCTTTGGAATGAATTTCAACAAGCCCTTTTATCGGTTGATAGATTGGGCGATATTCTCAATACTCCTACCGAGCAGATGAATGATAAAGCCATCACACTTCCAAAGGTGCAAGGGGAGGTCAACTTTGACAAAATCGCCTTTCGTTATGCAACTGATGGACCCCTCATCTTAAAGCAGCTCTCGTTGCAGGTAAGCCCAGGGAAAAGCATAGGTGTGGTAGGGCGCAGTGGTAGTGGTAAGAGTACGCTTACAAAGCTTTTACAACGCCTTTACCTGCCGCATGAAGGAGCCGTTTATATCGATGGAGTGGACATCAGACACATGAATCCCTCATGGCTTCGCCATAATATTGGCGTTGTGTTGCAAGAGAATTACCTCTTTAGTGGAACCATTAAGGAAAATATCGCCTTTGCAGTACCAGGGAGTTCCATGGAGCGCATTATCAGCGTTTCTAAAATCGCAGGGGCTCATGAGTTTATCTCAGAACTTCCTGAGGGGTATGACACCTTTGTAGGGGAGAGGGGTTCTTCGCTTTCAGGTGGGCAAAGACAACGCATCGCTATAGCAAGGGCACTTTTGGGTGATCCTAAAATTCTCATCTTTGATGAGGCAACTTCAGCCCTTGATTATGAATCAGAGAAGATCATTCAAGATAACCTTAAAGCCATTAAGGAAGGGCGTACGATGTTTATCGTTGCTCACAGATTAAGTACCGTTAGAGAGTGCGATGAAATCATCGTTATGGATAAAGGCAACATTGTAGAACGAGGAAGCCATAATGAGCTAATGGCACTTAAAGGCTACTACCACTTCTTAACCACACAGCAGGAGAGGGCATGAAAACACAAAAAGGGCACAATGATGTGCATGAGTTTCAGCCTCTTCTGGTTGAAATTGAAGACAGACCGCTTAATCCTTTGGGACGTAGTATCTTATGGCTTATCTTTGGGGTTATTTTCTTTGGAATTTTATGGCTGAGCTTCGCCAAAATAGACATCGTGGTAAGTGCACGTGGTAAAGTGGTACCAAGCGGTGAGATCAAAATCCTTCAGCCCATTGAAACAGGAGTTATCTCTAAGATACTGGTCAAAGAGGGCGAACATGTACAAAAAGACCAAGTACTGATGCAGATAGACCCCAGTGTCACTCAAACAAGCCTTGCGTCTAAAGAGAAAGATTTGATGGTGCATATGTTAGAGAATGAACGTTTAAGTGCTTTAGTGGAAACTAGAACACCAAAATGGAGTATGTTTGAGCACCTTGATCATGCGCTTCTACGAGAACAACAAGATCTTTATAGCCATCAGTTTGACTCACTAAGTGCTTCAAAATCGCAATACGCTATGAAAAAGTCCCAAGCAGAAGCCCAATACCATAGTGCAAAATCCGATGTGCAAAGACTCGAAGGGCTTTTACACAAAGAGCAGACAAGGCTTCAAAGAATGGAAAAAGTACTTGACATCATCGCTCGTAATGAATACGAAGAAGTTCAAAAGAGTGCCCATAACATTCATGAACAGCTTAATATGGCGCGTCATAAAGAACAGGAGAGCAAACAGCATCTCAAAGAGGTTGAACACGAAGCAAAAGTCTATGTTGAGCAGACTATTTCTACATGGTTCAATCAACTGCTTGAAAAGAAAAAAGAGCTTAGAGCCTTAGAATCAGAAATCAACGCGATTTCGTTTCAAAACAGACAACAACAGATCAAAGCACCGCTTAGTGGCTATATAGGCAAACTGATGGTCAACACGGAAGGAGGGGTGGTAACCCCTGCTGAAAAGCTTATCTCCCTCGTACCTGATGATGCCCCTTTGATCGTTAAAGCAACTGTACTGAATCAAGATATAGGCTTTATCACGAAGCAGATGAGTGCTGCCATTAAAATAGACACTTTTACCTTTCAAAAATACGGTCTTATCGAAGGCGTAGTAGATACCATTGGCAATGATGCCATAGAAGATGAAAAACAAGGACTTATCTATGAGATCAAAGTCATTCCAACATCAACGTCGCTTATGGTTGAAGGTAAAGAGAAACGATTAGAGCCTGGTATGAATGTAACTACAGAGATTAAAGTAGGCAAGAGAAGAATCATTGAGTTCTTTATTTACCCGATTATCCAGTATATGGATGAAGGATTAAGTGTGAGGTAATGATTAGATTAAGGCAAGTTTATTGCCTTAATCATCTTAGTTCTTTAACTTTGAAAATTACAGTTTTCAATAATTAATACTCTAACTTTTATTACTCTATGATAACCGTAGAAGAATCAAAATTGGTTATTTCAATAGAAAACTAGATTTTTTAAGCTATTTTCATGCTATTCACTTAATGTAAAATCTCTTTCATTAAAATATTTTGAAACAAAAGTGTTAACTTATTTAGAGTGAATATGTATCAAAATGCTTTGTATCTGGATTTTAAGTGCATATTTATTATTCATCGGTTAGGATGAATTATGTAGATTATAAGCTATAAGAATATACGAATAAGGAAAGTCCAATGTTAAGTTTTTTTCGTTCACAAGAACAGACTGCCTTTAAATCTAATGGTTATGCCAATCAAGCCATTGTAACTCTAGCTCTTAAGGAAGCTATGATTGGATCTTTGCTTGAAAACATCTCTTTTAAACCTAAAGTTGTTTTAGGTTTTGTTTCTCCAGCGTTAGACTTTAACTCAATTTCTTCCAAACTCAAACAAGTACTTCCCAATGATACAACGTTGATTCTATCAACAACAGCAGGCGAATTATGTAGTCTTAATGATACAAATCCCCTTCCCTCACTCTATTCCTCCTCAGGTGCTGGTGAAGGCGATAACATTGTTTTAATGCTTTTTTCTCCTGAAATGGTTAGTGACGTGTATGTTGCTTCTATACCGTTAAAAAGTGAAGATATGGCAACGAGTAAAAAAACAGCGGCAGAGCGTTCTGCAAACATTGCTGAAGAGGTCAAAAAAATACGGGTTCCTTTTAAAATGCGTTCAGATGACACTTTGGGGTACACACTGATTGATGGACTGAGTGCCAGTGAGAGCTTTTTTATGGAAGCGGTTTATAATGTAGCTAAATTCCCCTGTTTGCTTATTGGTGGGAGTGCAGGAGGTAAATTAGATTTTCAAAATACCTACATCTATGATGGTACACGTGTTTTGCGTCATCATGCGGTCGTTACATTTATTAAATTAGCACCTGAGTATCGTTTTGGTGTCTTTAAGAGCCAGAATTTTAGAAAAACATCTGCGTCGTTTACTGTTTTAGCAGCCAATCCAATTACACGTACGGTGAGTGCCTTTTTAGAACATAATTCAAATATGGGTGTTGGCGTTATAAGTGCTTTAACAAGCCATTTTAGATGTTCAGCCAATGAATTGAACTCTAAGCTTGCTAATTATACTTTTGGTATTGAAATTGATGGTGAAATCTATATTCGTTCCGTCGCAGCCATTGATGTTCAAAACGATACGATCCATTTTTATTGTGATATTGAAGCGGGTGAAGAGCTTCTTTTGCTTGAAAAAACAGACTTTGTACAGACCACAAACCATGATTTTTCTGAATTTAGCCGCAATAAACCTAAAGCTATTGGAGCAATCTTCAATGATTGTATTTTAAGACGTCTTTGCAACGATCAAGAGATCAAGAAGCTTTTTACCTTTAATGAGATACCTGTCGTTGGTTTTTCGACCTTTGGCGAGCTTTTGGGTGTTAACATCAACCAAACTTTGACAGCAATCTTTTTCTATCAGGTTGATGGAGCAAATTTTGAAGATGAGTATATCGATAATTTTGTTCAAAAATACGCTGGATTTAAGAGCTATTTCTTATTACGAAAAATCAATCGTCAAAATATGATCAATAATATCAACAAAGCGATGCTTGAGCAGATGAAACAGAGTATGCCTGTACTTGAAACGATTGGTGTAACGCTTCAACATGCTGTAAGTGCTATAGATGCGATTGAAACACAGCTTTCGACAGTTGAAAAAGAGTTTGTTGTTTTTTCATCTAGTATGGAAAAAGGTAGCGCTGACAACGCCAATCTTTCTATAGAGGTTGAAAATCTTACCAATAATGTTCGCGATATTCGCGTTGTTTTAAGTGTCATCTCTGATATTGCAGATCAGACCAATCTTTTAGCGCTTAATGCTGCCATAGAAGCTGCACGAGCAGGAGAACATGGTCGTGGTTTTGCCGTTGTTGCCGATGAAGTGCGAAAACTGGCTGAACGTACGCAAAAAAGCCTCTCTGAGACCAATGTGTCGGTAAGTACCATCATTCAAGCGGTTGAAAGCATTAGTAAAACAATGAATGGTGTAAGCAGTGGCTTGTTGGAAGTCTCTTCAAAAAGTAATACACTCTCGTCTGATATGGAAAATTTGGCAAATAAAAGTCAGATAATTTCTAGCGAGCTAAGATCACAATCAAAATTAACCGATGAACTCAATACAGAGCTTAGTAAGCTGAGTGTGTATGAAAAAACACTTGATATTTTAAACCACTAAAACACGGCATTTAAAGGGCATTTTAAAGTGCCCTCTTCTTCTTTCTCTCTTACACTCTCTAAAGATTTTATTTTTTAGTTTCTTCGATGAGTTTGGTATATTTGTCTTGGATGTCAATATATTTTGCTAAAAGTTTATGAAATTCGACTTCATAGTCAATTTTTGTTGTTTGTTCTGGCGCTGTTATGGTGTCGTTTTTTTCCGTTGGATGACTTGGTATGGTGTCATCGATGATGTACTCCCGCTCTTCTCCATCAATATTCTTCTTAATGGTTGTAAGTTTTTTAGCATTCACCAATTTTACAACGGCAAAAGTGCTCATTTTATGTTTTACAGCGTATTGTTGCATGGTTATAAGGTTTTGTTCTGACATACTTTTCCTTTTGGTATGTAAAAATATTAAGTGGTATTTTAATCAACTAGGCTGAAAGGAAAGCTAAAATCTCTCTGTCAAACTTTTACATGGTTTGAAGCAAGACTAAAGTATAATAATAGATATATCGTTACACAACTCTCAACGATTTTTCTCCAATCACATTTCAAAAACACTAAGGACACATTATGGGCGGATTACTTAACAATAGCGTTAAAATGGAAAATGGCTACAAACTAGCAGGTCTTGCGACACAACAAAAGCATACGGTACCCTATGTTGGTAAACAGACGAATGTCGGCGCTGTGAACTCTGATAAAGCTAAACCGAGTGATGCTCAAAAAGCCAAAGCGAAGGCAAAAGCAAAACAGGCTAAGAAAGATAGAAAAAAAAATAAATAAGATGTAAAGGAGAAGATTTACTCCTCCTTTATCACACACTTAATGCACCGTACCTTTTTCGTACCATTTACGTAACCAGCTATCCATCGGATACATAAACTTATAGATGGCAGGAACGACGAGCAAGGTTAATACAGTCGAGCTTAAAAGTCCACCGATGATGGCAAGTGCCATAGGTGCGTTAGATTCGTGCCCTGCTCCGCTTCCAAAGGCGAGAGGCATCATCGCGCCTATCATTGCAAAGGTTGTCATTAAAATCGGGCGTAGGCGTTTTTCACCTGCTTCTAAAAGTGCATCATCGATGTTTTTACCCTCTTTAATCGCTCTGTTGGCAAAGTCAACAACTAAGATGGCGTTTTTACCGACCATTCCCAGAAGCAAAATAATACCAATCATAACAAAAAGACTGAACGTATTGTTCGAGAGATACAATGCCACCATAATACCTGTTAAGGAGAGTGGCATAGAGATCATAATGATGAACGGTTGAATGAGTGACTCATAAAGGGCTGCTAGGATCAAATAGATCAAAATAACCGCTAAGAGAACCGCTGCACCAAAAGCTTTTCCTGTATCGCTCATATTTTCAACATCGCCTGTAAAACGATAATGATACCCCTCAGGAAGGATCTCTTTCATCTTATCTTCGACCAGTACAACGACTTTGTCCAATGAAATACCCGAAGTACCAGCAGTTACTAAGATTTTACGTTCACGATCAAAACGGTTGATGGACGCTGTTCCTAAAGACTCTTCAAAGGCAATAAGCCCTTCAAGTGCCACAAATTCGCCATTGGCATTTTTGACTTGAAGTTTTTTCATATCTTCCAGTGATGTTCTAAAATCATCTCTAAAACGAACGGTGATGTCAAACTGTTTACCATTGTCTTCATAGTAAGAGATGGCACTGTCGCTTGAATACGCAGAGCCTAAAACCGCAGCAATCTCTTTTACGCTAACGCCCACTCTTTGGGCATTCTCACGAAGAATACTGAGTTTCATCTCAGGTTTGCCACTCTCATAGTCTCTATCTACATCTACGATGCCCTGAGTTGATTTTAAAAACTCCATAAGCTTGGTAGAGGTCTCATCCAAGACTTCAAATTTATCGCCTGTTAGAACGACTTGAAGGGGTGCTGTTGTGCCACCTGTGTCAAAATCATCCACTTTTTCAACGGCTATGACCAAGCCTTCAACACCTTTCATCTTTTTACGGTACTCTTCGATGAGTTTAAGTTGTGAGATGGCTCTCTCTTTTACAGGTTTTAACTTGACATAAATACGTGCTTTATGAATGCTTTGTGCTGAATCATACCCTATAGAGATGATAGAATATGAGATAGATGAATCACCTTTGAGCATCGCATCAATAGGAATCACTTTTTCTTTCATGGTCTCTAGGTTAATGCCCACTGGTGCTTTAATGGTGATTTGAAATTCACTGTTGTCCTGCATCGGAAGGAAGTCCATACCCACTTTGAGTGTCATCGATGCAAACAAAAGTCCAAATGTTGCTAAAACTGTAATCGTTTTGAAGCGAATAAGTGGCTTTAAGAGCCTTACATAGGCATTATCAATTGCTTTTAAAATGGGTTCAGTTGCATAGTAAAACTTACTCTCTTTAGCACTTAAAAGCCTTGCTCCAATGGAAGGAACAAACATAACCGCAACAAGGTAAGAGATAACAATACCCGAAGCTACGGTCATCGCAAACGAGTTAAAGAACATACCAACGATGCCGTCCATAAAGGCCACAGGGACAAATACAGCCAAAAGTACCGACGAGATCGCAAGAATGGAGAATGCCACTTCTTTGATACCTTCAAACGAAGCTTGGAAAGGCTTTTGCCCCTCTTCCATCTTTTTCATAATATTTTCAATTACAACGATGGCATCATCGATGAAAATACCAATAGCAAGCGTTAAACCAATGAGTGTTAGGCGGTTAAGGTCATAGCCAAGGGCATTCATAATGGCAAAGGTACCAATAACCGAAGTTGGGATAGCAAGAGCTGAAACAATCGTAGCCGTGGCATTACGTAAAAAGGCAAAAACAATGATGATCGACAAAAATGCACCAAAAATAAGGTCAAAGCGAACGTTGTCGATGTTAACCATAATTTTTTCAGATTGGTCTTGTAAGATTTTGATTTCGTTGTTTTTACCTGCTAAGAGTTGAAGATCGGGCATGATTTTTTTAACACCCGTGATGATGTTAAGTACATTTTCACCTGCTATCTTTTTCACTTCAAGTGTCACACCTCTTTGACCGTTGTAAGATGAAAAGCTTTTGGCATCACTCAGTCCATCAACAACCGTAGCAACATCTTTGAGGCGAACGCCTGGTTTTACAAGTAACTCTTCAATCTCTTGAATATTGGCTGCATCGCCTTCGGCTTTGATGATGATCTCTTGATCTTTGTTGATCATCTTTCCCGCACCCTGCTTAACGTTTTGCTTAGAGATAATGCCACTTAGATCTGAGGCGCTTAAATTGTATTTGTTCAGCAAAAAGGGGTCAAGAAAAATGCGAATTTCACGCTCTTGAAAACCAATGATGTTAACTTCACCCACACCTTTGATACGTTGAAGTTTTGGTTTGAGCTTTTCATCAGCAAGACGCATTAAAGCAATGTCGTCTTTACCATCACTCGCCACAAAAAGGTTGATGACACCACCCGATGCCCCCAGCTTTTTAACGACGGGTTTATCGACTTCTGTTGGAAGATTGATGGCGCCGATTTTATCGCGGACGTCATTGGTCGCAACATCAAGATTCTTCGTGAGTTTAAACTGAATAGTAACAGCACTAAAGCCTTCATAGCTGGTTGACATCAGTTTATCGATGCCATCCACACCCGAAACGGCCTCTTCTATCTTGTCCGTTACTTTTGTCTCAACGGTTGCAGGATCTGCCCCATTATAGGTTGTTTGTACGGTAACGATGGGGAAGTCAACATTGGGAAAAAGGTTGATTGGCATGGTGTTGTAGGACATCAAACCAAAAACAATAAAAGTTAAAACACCCATAAGGGTGGTTATGGGGCGATTTATGGCTAATTTATACATGGTTATTCCACACTAATCATGCCATTACCAAAAAGACCAGGCATAAGGTCGACGGCTTTGACTTCGGCTTGCATTTCACGGGTACTTGGAAGAATGGTTGGGTAGATTTTACTGATGACACCTTCATACTTTTTGTCGCTACCATCGACTTTATAGGTAAATTTTTGCCCTACTTTGACTTTTGTCCAGTATTTTTCATCCAATTTAAGGACTAACTTGACATCATGGGTACTTTCAACCGTTAAGAGTTTAGTTTGAGAACCTAGGACGATGTTACCCAGTTCGGTATTTTTCTTTGAAACGACCAAGTCATAGGGTGCGCGAAGTTCTGTTTTTTTGAAAATGATCTCTTTATTTTGAGCGGTTAAGAGTTGAATGTCTCTATCATAAAGGTAGTTTTCCATCTTCTCTTTGTCGATAACATCCGATATTTTGGCGTATCTCTCATAGGTTTTAACCGAATGCTCCGCATTTTTACGAGCAATTTCATACTCATTTTTTTCTTGTGCATTATTGAGAGCTAGGAGTAAATCGCCTTTTTTGACACGATCACCCACATTGACGTGCATGGTTCCAACAACACCTGAAATGGAAAGACCTAGTTCGGAGCTTTTTTCGCTGACAACATCAAAGGTTGCATAAACTTCTGCAGCAACAAGTGCTTGAAACATAAATAATGTGCTGATTAAAACTTTTTTCATTGGATAGCTCCTTTTATCTCTTTACCCATTTCGTAGAGTAGGACGGCTTTTTGGTATTCGACTTCATTCAGTGCTGTTTGAAGCTGAGATCTTGCATTAAATTTATCAGTAAGGGCGTCAAGATAGGTCACGTTATTGACGATGCCTTGTTGAAATTTCTTTTTCACGAGTTCATACGTCATCTCTGAAGCGGAGAGTCTGGCTTTAGCTGCTTCTATCTTTGCAAGCGCTGTTTTATAGCTGTTTTGAGCACTTTTCAAGCTTGCTTTGGCTTTTTGTTTTTCATAGGCTAAATCACTGCTTTTAGAAAGGTAGCTTTTTTGTGCCGCTTGCACAGAAGCTGAGGTAGAACCAAAATCAAAGATTTTCCATTGCATCGTGAGCTGCACTGTATTTTGGCGATCAGCATCGCTATCCCATGCTGGATTGGCGTAGTCGTATTTGAATCGTGAGTAGGTATCTTCTATCTTAATCGTTGGAAGATGAGGCGCTTTAGCGGCTTCTGCTTCTGCACGAGCACTTTGAACACTCTCTTCAAGCGCTAAGATGTCAAAACGTTTTGTATCGTCCACTTTGCCCTCTTGAAATACGATTGATGAGCCTGCTTCTACCTTCACTTCCTGACCTGTCAAGTATTCTAAGGTATTGGAAATATTGTTAAGGGTGTTATCTAAAGTTAAAAGATCGACCTTTGTCTGCTCGATGCTTGAGATGATTTTTTGCAACTCATCGGCTGTTGCGCTTCCTACGGAGAGGTACTTCTCAAGTCTATAACGCTCCGCTTCGAGCTGTTCCATTTTTTGCAGCGTTGATTCTTTGCTCGCAAGGGTGCTGATGTAGTTGTAGTAGTAGTAGATCATGTTGAGTGACACGTTGTTTTGAACTGAAGCCAAGGAAAAGGTAGCTGATTTGACAAGGGCTTGTTGTTGGTCAAACAGTGCTTCTCTTTTTCCACCATCGTAAATGGTAAAGGAGAGTGTTGCGGAACCTGTTCGGCTTTTTTCAGGAGCGAGCATACTCTCTTCTTGGTTGTATGTCTGGTTAGCCCCAAGACTGAGACTTGGCATATAGCCACTTTTGGTGGCGTACTCTTTTTCTTTGGCTGCCTCTAGGTTATAGCGTGAAGATTCCACTTGTTTGTTCTGTTCTGCAAGGTTTAAAAGCTGGGGCAAGTTTCCCGCAAAAGCAAACAGTGGAAAGAGGCATAAAAGGCTTAACTTTTTCATGGTTCTTTCCTTGTTCCTATATCAAGTAAATAGTTAATATGTTTGATGAGCGTTGATTGCGCTTCAACAAAGCCCATATTACTGGCTTTGGCTCGTACTAAAATGCCTTTTAAAAGCATAATGATGGTGTTAATGAGTAAGTCAATATTATCAACCTGAAATTCACCCCTTTTAATACCTTCATTTAAAGCACTTGAAAGAAAATCATAATCCTCTTGAAAAAAGCTTTCAAAGTATGTGGTGTAAAGTCCTGTTTTATCGATAAGCATAGAGCTTACAAAATGTTGATAGAGCATAAGCACTTGCTCTTTATTTTGGTCCTCATCACATTCACTGAAGTTATAAAATTCTAAAATTTTCTCTTTAGCGCTCATATCGTCTCTGACACGTTTAGCAAATGCGTCACGATGTCGCCCTGCAAAAATATCCCAAATGGCAAAGACGATCTCTTCTTTATTTTTAAAGTACAAATAAATTGTACCTTTGGCTACCCCTGCACTTTTTGCTATCTCATCGATACTGGTTTGCTGTATACCTTTGTCGCAAAACAGCTCAATAGCCGAAAGTGCAATGTCGCACCGTTTCTCTTCTTTATCTATAATTCTTGCCATAACGCACCTTTTTAAATGACTGACGGTCATTCATTTTTGAAATAGTACATTTTTTGGCTTATTTTGTCAATGGAATTTCAAGCCGAATAGGAGACTTCTTCCATAGGCCATTGAAAAAAGAGTATCGCTTATAGCACATCACTTTTTAAAACTAAAAACATCGCCATAGCTTTAGCTATGACTCAATTTTGAGTTTTAAAAATTAACGCACTCTAAGCAAACTCTTTATCTTTTCAAGGGTTATGAAAAAAGTCTATTAAAATGGCTTGATGATGGTCAGTAAAATAATGATCGATGTTGTGATCTCAGGAATAACCCTAAAGACTCTGTAAAACAGAAGGCTTTTTAGAGCTCCGCTTGCTAATTGCGCGATGAAGCGTTTGCAGGTAAAGTGATAAACCACCATTAGCGTAACAAGTGCTAACTTAAGATGCAACCACCCTCCACTTTTGAGTAAGTAGGGATTGAGATAAAGTAAGATAAGACCAAATTTGATCGAAAAGATCATAGCGACCGTGCCAACTTTGTAAAGAATGCTCTCTTGTAGGGCAATCGTAGCTTGGGCATCATGAGGCGCATTGATGTGATAGACAAAGAGTTTAGGCAGATACACAAGCATGATCATCCATGTGGCGATGAAGATAACATGAAATGCGAGAACGAGACTATAGGTGTTCATTTGACTTCCTTATTAAGCAGGGTTAATGCTCGTTAGTATATAATCTGCCTAGAAATTTCTAGTGACATTTTACGACTCAGGGGATGACATTTTGCGACTTGATGACTCAAAGCAGGCTCCTGCGGAAGCTTTTTTGTTTATTCTCTCTTTTTTGACGAAGAGCTATGTGTTTGATGCGACTGCTTTTATGCAAGAACGTGGGATGCAGATGCAAGCCTTGCAGGTCAAAGGGGCGATGATTAGGGCTTCTTATATCAATGAGCTGATTGAAGAAGCTATGAGGCTCTCAGGTGATGCTGGGCTACTTTTTAAATTTGCCGAATCTGTCACGCCAAACAATCTAGGTGTTTTAGGTTATTTGATGTTGCATTCATCGAGCATTGAAGAGGCAATCATCAAGCTGTGTCGGTACTATCTGCTCATTGGTAAAACACTCAAACCCATTTTTGTGGCTGAAAAAGAAGGCTATAAACTCACCCTGCTCATCCATAAAAATGGTGAAGTAGCGCACCTTGAAAAGTACAGCGCTGAGATTCACTTAAGTGCGCTTCTCAATCTGATCAATAAAATCATCCCCCACCCTATTTTCCCAAAACAGACAACCTTCCGACATACAAAACCTCTGCACGTCAACGCGTACAAAAAAGTGTTTGGTGAGACGATTCTCTTCGATGAGGTTGAAAATGCTCTTTTCTTTGACAAAGCACAACTAGCGATGAAAACAAGCTACGACAATCCTTATCTACTGAGTGTTTTTGAAAAAGAGGCAGAGCAAAGCTTGGGAATGAGTGTGCATGGAAGCCTCAAAGAACACGTTTTAGGCTACATTCTCATTGCGACAGGTGAACTGGATGTCTCCTTGGAGAGTGTGGCACAGAAAATTGGAATGCACCCTAGAACATTGCAAAAAAAGCTTAAAGAAGAAGGGGTTAGTTTTGTAATGCTTGTGGGTGAAGTGCGCCAAAAATTGGCCGCGCATTACCTGCAAAAAGGACTCGATGCTCCAACCATCGCCTCATACTTAGGCTATGCCGAGCCAAGTCCCTTTTTAAGGGCTTTTAAAAAGTGGTATGGCATGAGTCCAAAGGCATGGTTGGCTCAATCTTAAAAAGAGGATTCGTTTTTTGACAGTTTTGCATTCATCAAACGCTGGTACTCTTTTTCCATGATGATCTCTTGTGTGCTCTCCACTCTGTCGATAAACACTTTGCCGATAAGATGGTCATATTCATGTTGGAAAAGACGTGCAAGAAAATCTCTAAAAATAACCGTTTGCTCTTTGCCCTCTCTATCGTAGTAGAGAACTTCAATGTGTGTATGCCTTGGCACACGTGCACGAATGCCTGGCAAACTCAAACAGCCCTCCCAGTCTTTGATCTGCTCTTCAGAATAATCAATCACTTTAGGGTTTATCAATGCCATCGGTTCCATCTTTGGCGCATACGGATAGCGTGTATTTGGGTACGATGCCATAATCATAATGGCTAGAGAATGCCCTATTTGAGGCGCTGCGATGCCCACACCTTTGGATTCTAGACAGGTATAAATCATCTCGTCAATGAGCGCTTGAACTTCAGATGCCTTAATGTCGGAAACTCTCTTGGCTACCATACGGATGATGGGAGCGCCGAGTTGGAAGATTTCTAAGTGTTGTGGCATCGTTTACTCCTTTGAAGTAATCGTTTTAATGCAATAAATCAACGATCTCATCAAGATGCAATTTAAAATGACGTGGATAATCCACGATCATCGCTTCTAAACTAATATGCTCGTTTAATGCGCTGATCCATTCGTTTTCAAGCTTTGAGCTGTCAATATTTCTGATGACATGAGCAACGTGTTTGGTGACGGCTTTAAGGAGTGTTTGCAAATCTTCCCAATCGTAGTCGTTATATGCTTGGAGTTTTATCCAAAGGTCATTTTTACCAAGATTTGCATAATCGGGGAAGATGAGCGGGCTGTTTTGATATTGAAGGTGAATAATACGGTGTGTGTTGTTCGATGCCGAATCGCACAAATGCCCTACGATCTGTTTCACGGTACGATGCTGCATGTTGGTTTTCGTCGCAATGTCGTTGATGTTTGCGTGTTTTAAGATGCTTTCTAACTCGCCTAGTAGCTTTAGTATATCGTTGCTGATCTTCTCCAACAGTACCATTGTGCCCTCCTCTAATGTTCTTGTGGTAGGCATTATATACCAAAACGCTTCAAGAGAGAATAGTTTTTGCTTGCGTTTTCTTTCAGGAGGTGTGTCATGAAAATTGAATCACAGAGCATCACGTATGTTATGGAGCATGAGTTTTCGTCCGAAAAGACAGATACGTTTAATGAGGCATTAGCATCACTCTCTTCCAACGAAGCGGTAGTGCAAGAGCAGGAAACTTCAAGGCACGAGCAGATCGCTGATTGGATTAAGCAAGTCAAATGTTTGCTGATTCAGGAGTTGCTCAAGTTTTTGAGTGCTACACACAAGGGATATTCCCAAAACATCCAAGATATTTTCCAAAATAACGCTTCTTACGTCAATGAATCTTCAAGCCAATTTCAAGGGCTAAAAATCTATGAAGTCAATTATGAATCAACGTATAAAGAGGAAGAAAGCTTGTCTGTACAGACACAAGGTTGTGTGAAGACTACCGATGGCAGGAGCATACAGCTCAATCTTGAATTTAACATGCAGCGTTCTTTTTATGCCAAAACACGTTTGACTTCCACGGTGGTTGACCCTCTTGTCATCACGATGGACGGAACTTTGCCAGAGCTTACCGATACGACCTTTTCGTTTGACATCGATTGTGATGGCAAGAGCGACCAGATCTCGCGTCTTGCGAATAACAGCGGGTTTTTAGCCCTCGATAAGAACCAAAACGGCAAGATTGATGACGGAAGCGAACTCTTTGGTACGCAAAGTGGCAATGGCTTTAAAGATTTGAGTCAATACGATACTGATAATAACCAGTGGATCGATGAAAACGACTCGATTTATGATGGGCTACGCATTTGGAGCAATAACGAACTGATCGGCTTGGGAGAATCGGGAATTGGAGCAATTTATCTTGGAGCACAGAGTTCGCCTTTTATGTTTAAAAATGATGCCAACGAGTGCTTAGGCGTACTGAGTCAAAGCGGTATTTTTTTATTTGAATCGGGAAAAGTGGGGATGATTTCTCAGATTGATTTTGCGAAACAAGGTGTTCAAGAGCCGTTTGCTGAGGTTTTGGCTCAGGTCTAAAGCTTCTTCGACATCGCGGTTGTGTGGGCATGGTGTGTACCGTGAACCACCCCGCCTTTGTCGTTGACTCCCAAATCACCTCAAAACTTTACGACTCTTTCCTGCTGGGTAGTTTGATGACATGCTGTAACAGCTCTTTTTCTTCTTCACAGCTTAGAAAACGCCACTCACCGCTTGGTATGTCAAGGTTAAAACTCCCGATGCTCACGCGGCTTAGCTCCAAAACCTTTAAAGGAGTACCAAATTTTGGGTCTTTCAGTGCTCCAAAAAGACGGCGAATGTGTCGGTTTTTGCCCTCATCTATCTTTACGCGAAGCTTTGTTTTTGCCCCACCCGTGCTTATCTTCTCAACCTCTAGTGCTTGAAGCAACCCCACAGGGCTTTGTACCCCTTTTAACGCTTCTTGGATGTGTTCATCCGTGACATGCCCTCGCACCCAAATCTCATAGACCTTGATGCACTTTTTAGGGGTAGTCAATGCGTGGTTTAGTTTGCTGTTTGTGGTGAAGAGCAAAAGCCCTTTTGACTCCAAATCAAGCCGACCGATGGGCATCCAACCATCAGTATATGCCCATTCAGGTAAAAGCTCATAAACGGTTTTTCTCCCAAGGTCATCCGAACGGGTTACCACATAGCCTTTAGGTTTGTTGAGGACGAGTAGCTCCTTAGAATTATTTGGTATTTCATTCATTCTGTGGATTCCTTGTGGTTACGAGAATTTTTTAATGTTACCTACAATATGTGTTTGAGTTTTTTATTTTAAAAAGTTAAAAGTATGTTTCCGACCTTTATTTATGAAAGTTTAAACTCTATTCTCAACATTGGAATTTTTCTTCAAATTCTAATATTACTCCATGTATAGTAGAAGCAGGAATCGCAGTAATTGTATTGTTCCCTCCCAATATTGCCATTCCCATTAAAATATATTCATTTTTGGCTGTATTGAATTGAACAACGGGACCACCGCTAAATCCATTCAAGTCCATAATTCCTGAATTATGCTTATATACTATTAATAAGTCATTAACTTTCATACCTGCAATTTCCAATGGAGCTATTGCTCGTTGATATTCTACAATATCATTATTATTGCTTTTAAATTTTTTTGGGAACCCTATCAAAAAACCTTTATCTTCGGTGGAAAAATCTGGAAATTGATAAGATAAACAATTTTCTTTATTTGGGAAGTTATCAGATATACGAAATATACATAACTCATATATACATGTATGTTCTTCTGAAACCTTAATAGGAATATATTCTAATTTAATAACATTCTCTTTATTAAAATCATACACTCTTGTACAATTATAAGTTTTTTCATAGTCCTTCAGAATATAACAATTTTTCATTTGATTGACAATACTTTCATCATCTTGCTTATCAAAATTATGTTTAGCTGTGATTAGATAAAAATTTTTATCTGTTTTAAATAAAAATGACGTACCTCTTCCTCCTACGAAATAATCGTTTGGATTATCTTCATAACAGTACTCGTTTTTTATCCAAAACATTAAAGGATGAACAGAATTAATTGCTTTACTTTTTTTTAATCTTTCCATATTAATTTCCTAGTTAGATAATTGTAAAAGTACATTTTACTCATATTTTTGCCCATTATATTCCAAGAAACCAGCAACGTGCTTATTGTGTGGGTCACGGTGTGTCCAGTGAACGACACCACCTTTATCGTTGGTTTCCAAATCACCGCAAAACTTCACCACTCCACCCTCTTGCAACGTCGTCACTTTGGGTGCAAGGTCTATATTGTGTGCGATGAGCAGCGTTTTTCCTGATGCTAATTTGACGATGAAGCGTTGATGGCGGTTGCCGACGTTATCATCGCTGAGCAGTTTAATGACTTTTCCAGAATCACACAATGGCGTACCCGCAAAAACATTTAAACTCAAAAGCACCACTAAAACTAATTTTTTCATTATGAAAACTTCCTTTTTAATTTTTAAGTATATGCCCAAAGCGTTTGAAATAATACACCGTTGCATACTCTACAAAAAACGTTTTGACAGCAGTTGCGTTGATGATGGCATCGCATTCTCCCACATAGACTTCGATGTGTATGCCTCGTTCTTTAAGAGCTTGTAAATGCGCTTCATCCCATGTGTAGTGTAAAAGTTCACTTAGCTCATTCAAACTTCCTTGCTTGAAATAAGGCTGCATATCCAAAGAAGAAGGATACGCAATATTTTGCATAAAATTTTGTGTATAAGTTTCGCTATTTTTAGAAAATGAGAGGGTTTGAAGCTTTTTAAACTTGGCATCTTTGTCGTGGAAAAAAGCAGGTGAAAAGAGTTGGAGCGTGTCGATGCGCTCATGATGCGCAAGGGCGTATTTTAGGGCTTTGATGGCGCCATAACTAAACCCAGCGATGCTAAAGTCACTTGGGTTTAGATAGGACGTGAAGAGCTCTTGCTCATTGGCAAGGCAAAAACCACTAAAGAACTTCATCAATGATGGCTTTTAAGCGCACTTTAGAGATGCTCTCTACGGTATAGAGTTCGTCAGAGACTTTTGCTAAAACGGTATTCATCCCTTCTAAAAAATGCTCTAGTTCTTTGTGGGCATTCTCTAAAATAAGCAGTATATCGCTCTCATACGGTATGAGTTTTTCTCCCATGCCATAGACTTCAACCATCTCTTTGGCGATTGCAGTTGCACGGCTAAGGTCTTCTGTGGCATTGGTAAACTTTTCATTGTAAGCGAGTTTGGTTGCGACCATGCCTGCAAGATAGACTTTGATTTTAGAGAGCATTTGGGTTTTAGACTCGATTTCTCTGTCCATGTCTTTAAGACGGTCATTGACGATGGTGATTTTGTCGAAGTCTATCTCAAACCAGTACGCACACAGCGCTTTGGCGGCTTGGTAGAGCGCTTGGATTTTCTTCTCTTCATCGGAGAAGCTGAGTACTTTTTTCTTACCCATCAATACTTTTTGGCGCACGGCTACAAAGTCACTCAGTTCGAGTATAGTTGAGCCACGGCGAAGTGCATTGATGGCGGCTTCATTCACAAAGGTTGCCAGCGCAGCACCGCTAAAGCCAACACTCATGTTCGCAAGCTCATTTAAGTCCACTTCGGTAGGCTTGTTGCGCATATACGTTTTTAAAATTTCCAAGCGATCATTTTTATCGGGAAGTGGAATGAAAATACGTCTATCAAAACGCCCTGAGCGAAGCAATGCTTCGTCGATGATGTCGATTTTATTGGTCGCGGCGATGACGATGACACCACTGCTGTCTTCAAAACCGTCCATTTCAGTGAGGAGTTGGTTTAACGTTGATTCGCGCTCATCGTTGCGCATACCGCCACGCGCGCGCCCTACAGCGTCAATTTCGTCGATAAAGATGATGGAAGGTGCGTGAGCCTTCGCTTGAGAGAAAAGCTCCTTAACCCTCTTTGCGCCCATACCGACATAAATCTGCACAAACGTTGCGCCACTTTGATAGAAGAAAGGCACACTCGCCTCGCCTGCTACGGCTTTAGCGATCATCGTTTTACCGACACCTGGAGGGCCTACTAAAAGGACACCTTTAGGAAGGGTTATGCCATAGCGTTTGTAACGTGCAGGATTTTTGAGAAAATCTACGATCTCTTCAAGCTCTTCTTTGACATCTTTGATGCCTGCAACATCTCTAAAACTCACTTGTGCACGAACAGGACGAATGATGCTACTCATAAAAGGATCGTAACTTGCGTAAGCTTTTTGGTTGCTGTCTTGCTCTTTTTTAGCATCCTCTGCACGTTTTTTACGCGCATAAATGAGCAGTGCAAAGAGTAAACTACCAAGCATTCCTAAGACAATGAGGTCTTCAAAAAAAGGATTGGATTTTTTGACTTCGATAGGCACTTTTTTAAGAAGATCCCCGATGTCAATGCCATCTTTAATGATGACAAACTCATCATTAAGTCCATAAAGCCATACTTCGTTCTCTTCAACTTTCGCTTTTTTAATCCCACCACTTTCTAAAAGCGCATGGTAGGTAGGTAAGTCGATAATTTTGGCAGAATCACGCACATACCCAAAAGCAAGTAAAACAACAAAAATGCTCAGCGCCATTAAAGAGAGCATCAGTTTTTGGGATTTAAAAATGTGCATAGTTTGCCTCCTGTTTGATCTCGTATTTTTCGATTGTGACCCACTCTTTAAGCAAGTCACGCTCACTTTGGATAATGACTTTGTTAAAGAACTGATCGTATCCGATGTAGTGGTCATCTTTATGCTCTTCGACCAAGACATTTAAAGGTATTGCATTATTTTTTTGTCTAAAAGTAATGTTTTTCGACTCTACAAGTGCTTCAATACTCTTGAGTCGCTCTTTGGCAACATCGCCTTTGACCTCTGGTTTCATCGTACTTGAAGGCGTTCCATCGCGTTTTGAGTAGGTAAATGCGTGAAGATGGGTCAGTGGAAACTGCTCTAATGTGGTGTATGCCTCGTGCCAGATTTCTTCGCTTTCACCTGGATGTCCTGTGATAAAATCGGTTCCTAAAGCAAAGCCACGTTCACTGAGTTCTTGGAACAGTTCTAAGTCTCGTTTGACGTTATTGCGTCTTCGCATTAGCTCTAACATACGCTCAGAGGTGTGTTGCAAAGCTACATGCAGATGGCGCTCTAACCAAGGCTCGCTTAAAATTTCTCTAAAACTATCGTCGATCTGCACAGGCTCAATGCTTCCAAGACGAATACGACGAACGCCTCTGATAGCGCCTAAGCGCTGAACGAGTTTTCCAAGAGAACTTCCTTTGTCTTTGCCGTAACTGCCGATGTTTGTACCTGTCAGCACGAACTCACCATAGCCATTAAGCGCTAATTTTTGGACTTGCTCAATGATTTTGGCTTCATCTTGACTTCGTGCGTTGCCTCTGACATAAGGGATGATGCAGTAAGAGCATCTAAAATTGCACCCTTCTTGGATTTTGATAAACGCTTTGGTTTTGCCTGTGTACTCGTGTACGATGGTTTCATCCAAAGAAGTAAGATCTCCGATTTGATAAAACGGTGTTTCTTGTTTGAGTAGCGTGTTAATTTGCCCTTTTTCCGAGTGTCCCATAACGCCAAAAACCTTTTTTTGGCTAAAAAGGCTCTCCCCTTTGCTAATCGCGCCACAGCCTGCAACGATGACTTTTTTGCCCTCTTTGGTTGCATGGTTGATGTAACTACGCACGCCTGTATCAGCTCCATTGGTAACGGTACAAGAATTCACAACGATGATCTCCGCGCTTTTTTCATCTTCGGTCACCTCAAAATCGGTGAGATTTTCCATCATCACTTGGGTATCGTAGATGTTGGTGCGACAGCCGAACGTTTTAAAAAAGACTTTTTTCATCAGGGCTCTTTGGAGTTTCAAAGTTTGGCATTCTCTTTTTTTGAGAACCAATGTTGATATTTTGTGTATGGTAAGCGATAGTGATATCAGGTTCTTGATTGAACGCATCGATAATTTCACTGCTGATCGTACTTCTAAGGGTTAACGTAGCATACGAATTGGTCATATACCAACTGCTGATACAAAAACCTTGTGGTTCGACAAATGAGAAGATACGAGGTTCAACGTTGGTGTTTTTAAGGCTGTATTGATTGCGCAGTAAATTGAGCTGTTTACGTGCAATGTCTGTGTAGCCTTTTGAGTATTTTTTGGTAATTTCGCGAGCAAGATAGACTGCTTTTTTATGATTGGAATCAAAGGTAATAAACACATCAATGCCATCCCAAACGGTACGAATGGTGCCATGTGTGTAGTTAGAAATAAGGCTTGTAAAAACGTAGTTATTGGGAACAAAGATAACCCTACCCGCTCTTCTGTTATCACGGTACGTGCTAATTGTTACATCTTCAAAAAGGGTCATGCGAAGCAACGAGATATCAATAATATCGCCTACATACAGCAGTCCATCTTTTTGCACTTTGATACGGTCCCCAACATGGAAACTACCACCAAAAATAATAACCATCCATCCCAAGATGCTCATAAACCAGTCTTTCATCGCAATGGCGATACCCGCAGAGGCAAATCCAAGTACGGTGACAAGGTAGGAGACGTTTTCAATATAGGAGAAAAGTAAGATGAGAATAATTAAAGTAACGTTGACAAAGTTGATGATTTTATTGGCAGTATAAAAACGATCATTGTCTTTGATATAGCGTTTAGCAACAAATTTAAGTAAAAGTGTGAAGACAATGACAACAACGATAAAAATGCCAATGTTAAAGGCACGTTTCATCTGCAACGTAATATCTTGGGTAACACGAATCGTAGCCTCTTCGACTTTCTTAACGTGTAGTGAGTAACTTGTACTAGCGATTTCTTGTGCTGCTATAAAGGCGTTAAGCTCTTTTTGGGCTTCATAGACCATATCTTCATTGGTAATGATAGGTTCAATTTGGTAGATCTCTTCAAGTAATGCAAGTTTTTCTTTGAGTTTTCCAACTAAAAAGTCCAAACGATCAATTCGTGCGCGATAGTCCATGCTGTCTTGTTTAATTTTTTTAACATACGAGAGTGCAGAAATGATCGCAAGAGGATTAGTGATTTTTGGATAGCTCTCAAGCTCGATAGATTCGACCATTTTACTAAAGGGTGAGTTTTTAAACTCTTGCAATAGCTCTATCTGTTTTTCTAAAGACTCTTGCTTTGAAACCAATTTTTCGTATTTTTCAAGGGCTACTTTATCTTTGGTATTTTTAAATTTTTTGATCTCTGCATCAACGGTGGAAAGCTCTTCAATGAGTTTTTGATAACTTAGATAGTTCCCGTAGCGTTTAAACCATAAGTTGTCTTTGATGGATTCATCAATCGCTGTAATTTTTTGACGAATAGCATCGGTTTTGATAGCATCTTCAAGTTTGGTTGCATTACTCTCGGCCGCTAAGAGTAGATTACAGGTAACGAACAGTAGCCAGAGAATTTTTTTAAACATTAGCTTGCTCCAATGCTTCCAAAACGACTTCTTTAGGGATGTCGCTTCGCATTTCATTACCACCAATGCCTTTGGCTAAAATAAAGGTTATTTTGTCATTGGCACTTTTTTTATCCAAGAAAAAAGCATCGTAAAAAGCTTCTAAAGAATCAATTTTATAGTGTGTTGGTAGCTCGTAACGCTCTAAAAGAGCTTTAATGCGTCCTGCTTCTTCTGCGCTGAGCAGTCCCAATTTTTGTGCAAGCGCATTTGCCATGACAATGCCGATAGCAACAGCTTCACCGTGCAAATAAGTGCTGTAATGGGTCTGATTTTCAATGACATGCGCAAACGTGTGTCCGTAATTTAGCACCGCTCGTATGCCCTTCTCTGTTTCATCTTGCGAGACGACATTGGCTTTAATGGCAATGCTCTTGTGAATGGCAATTTTGAGATTTGTTTCATCGTTTAAATCATGTGTCTGTAACCATTCAAAAAACTCTTTATCAAAGGTCACTGCCATCTTGATAATCTCTGCGACACCTGCTGAAAATTCACGCTTTGGTAACGTTTTTAGAAATGTACTCTCACAATACACTGCGCGAGGTTGCCAAAAAGAGCCAATGAGGTTTTTGCCATAGCTGTTGTTGATACCAGTCTTTCCACCAACACTGGCGTCCACTTGTGCTAAAAGAGTCGTTGGAATCTGAATAAAATTAATCCCTCTTTGGTAAATAGAAGCGGCAAAGCCTGTCATATCACCGATAACACCACCACCAAAGGCAATCAAAAGTGATTGGCGATCGAGTCTATGTTCAAAACACGCATTTAAAATGAGGTTAAGACTCTCAAAGTTTTTATACATTTCGCCATCAGGCAAAATGATGGTATGAAGTTCTTTTGCACTGATATGTTTTTTGAGTGTTTCGAGGTGCAAAGCCGCGACAGTAGTGTTTGTGACGATTAAAACTTTTGTGTCAAACAGGAGTTGTTCTAATGTGTCAATATAGACACTGTAATCTTTTGAGCTGTTTTTGTTTAAGACAACATTGACTTCCATGCGCTATCCAAATTTTTTTGTTTCTATAATACTCAAAAAGCACTTAATTATGCATTGATTGGGATGAATAGTTGGTAATTGTCGGCAAGCTTAAAGTGTAATTTTTCCATATCGGTTGAAAAAATTGAGAGAAAATTTGCTTCCAATATTTTGGGGCTAAACGGTAGAAATTGCAAAATATTATCTTTATGACGTAGTTTTACCAGTGGATTTTTGTCGCTTTGTACGACATCAACTTCACGTCCAAAGATTTTGGAGAGGTTATCGAAGTGTTCGATGAGGCTATTTTTCTCATTTTCATGGTCAGGGTTGTACGAGTAAAGTTTGAGTTCGAGTGAAAGTTGGGTTGCAACATCGAAAATAACTGAAGATTCTTGCTCAATTTCATGAGCATCATTGCTTAAAACAACACCTTGATTGAGGCTTCCAAAGCCACGTTTCCCCATTTTAAAGATGGGAAGTTTTGTCTTATAAAGAGCGCGTTTATTTTTTTGAAAAAATGTATTCATAACGACGATAAGACCAATATCCATCTTTTCGGTATCTTCACGAAGCGCTTTGCGAGGATTGGTTTCAAAGTAGTCGATAATCACGTTGATGTGATGATTGCTATAGCTTTTAATTTTTTCGAATGTTTTTGAATACGTTGGATTGATGACTTTAATGTGTAACTTGTTGCTATTGAGCTTTGAGTGGAGTAAGAGTGCATCATTGATCAGTACATCAATCGCATCTTCTTCCATGCGGAGCATATCCACAAGGCAGTAAATACTGCTTCCAAAGGGTGAAGGGAATTGTCCAAGCTCTCTTTTGATGCTTTTAAAGACACTTTGCAATACTTTAGGATCACCCACAAGGAGTAAAAGGTCATTCGGTAAAAGCATAAGGGCTGGACGAGGTAAAATCAGTGTATTTGAGCGATAAATCGCTGCAATACGCCACTTACTCTGCTCAATAGAGGCAAGATGCCTATACGCGTAAGAGCTTCCCACGGGTACCGAGACTTCCATAATTTCACCAATACCTAGTCCAATGTTTTGTGCCACAATAGGTGTATTAGGGAGATGGTCGGTAAAACGAGAAGCAAGAATTTCCCGAGAATTAAGCATTAAAAGGCGTTTATCTTCGATATGTAAGTCCCATCGGTCCATAATGACAATACGCACTTTTCCATCAACACGTCTAATGTTGGTGTAGGTTGCTTTAACATCGAGTTCATTGGACATAATGATCATAACTTGAAAAAACTGTTCGTTCAATACAACGGCAAGCTTTTCATAACTGGTTGGATCAAATTCAAAAAATTTAAAATTTTCAGGACGTTTTTTGGGTAAAGTTTCTTCTTTGTAGGTAACAATAGTGTAGCTATTCTCCCCTGCTTCGGTTTCCATAACCTTTTCTAAAAATTGTTTTGCTAGAATGCCATCAGCGATGATTAAAATTTTTTTCATTATAAAGGTTTACCTTTGCTCCTAAATTACGAGAGGATATTGTAACTAAAATGGAATTTCAGATAGATAAAACCGATGGATTAGCTCGTGCATGTACGATAAAAACGGCACACAGTACCATTCAAACCCCTGTATTTATGCCTGTGGGAACCGTAGGAAGTGTTAAAAGCTTAGACGCAGTCGATATGAGTGAAATGCTTGGTGCTAAAATAATTTTGGGTAATACTTACCATCTCTATTTACGCCCTAATGATGAAGTTGTTAAACATTTTGGGGGACTTCATGGCTTTACCAAATTTCCGAATAGTTTTTTAACCGACAGCGGTGGATTTCAAGCGTTTAGCTTAAGCGACATCTCCAAAGCAGATGCCAATGGCATTATGTTTAAAAGTCATATTGATGGATCATCTCACTATTTTACGCCTGAGAAGGTGCTTGATATTCAGTACAACCTAAACTCTGACATTATGATGATTTTAGATGATCTTGTCGCCCTCCCTGCCACGAAAGAGCGTATTGCACTCTCCATCAAACGTACAACCGATTGGGCTGAGAGAGCGATTACGTATCATCGAAAAAAACAGGCTGAAGGGATTGGTCGACACCAAAATATTTTTGCGATCATTCAAGGTGGAACCGATAAAGAGTTCCGTCGCATCAGTGCGAATGAACTCTGTGGACTTGATTTTGATGGTTTTGCTATTGGCGGGCTGAGTGTTGGTGAAGCCAATGCTGATATGTACGAAACTGTCGAATTTGTAACGCCACTCATGCCCAAAGATAAACCACGTTATTTGATGGGCGTAGGAACCCCTGAGGATTTGGTTGAAAATGTGGAGCGAGGGGTTGATATGTTTGACTGTGTTATGCCTACGCGTAATGCTCGCAATGGCTCACTTTTTACCTCTTTTGGCAAAGTCAGCATTAAAAATGCCAAGTTTCAACGTGACGAGGCTCCGCTTGATCCTGAGTGTGACTGCTTTACATGTAAGAACTATTCGCGTGGGTATTTACACCATCTTTTCCGTGCAAAAGAGCTTACTTACTTTAGGCTGGCGTCCATTCACAACCTCCACTACTATCTCACTTTGATGAAGCAGATGAGAGAAGCTATTTTAAAAGGCGAGTTTAAAGCCTTCAAAGCAGAATTTTACGCGAAACGAGCCAAATAAAATGCGCTACAAGGTGGATGTCAAAGAGAATTTTGAGCAAAGCTTGCTCTTTTGGCTTGATCGTTTTATTAAGTCCAAACTCACCTCTCTTTCCAACCGCCATGTTGAAGAAAATGCCAAACTCTCTTCTATTATAGGCTCTTTGAATCGTGGATCAGAAAGTATGGATGATCTCAAACAACTTGCCAAAGAAGCCCGTAATATAGGGCTTATTGGCATTAATCTTTTTATTAATCCTCTAGAGAAATTTTATTACTACATTGCTCCTATGGGACTTTCGAGCCTCAAAGAGATTGATGAGGAGCTTTTGAGCGAGTTTTTAGCTTCTCAAACAGGCTCGCTCTCGGATGCAACGAAAAAAAACTATCGCATTGCTTTGCTTGGGCTTTTTAAATTTATTGACAAACAAAATGAGGATGAAAAAGGCAGTTCCCACCAGTTTCGTATCGAGTTAAAAAACTGGGGAGGTCTGGGTGGTAGAGGTGGTGAAAAACTGCCTGCTCACATGTATAAAGAAGAGCTGTCTCGCTTTTTTAAAGCCATTGAGGTAACAGAGTTTAAGCCTTATGCACAAGCTAAAAATAGGCTTCTTATCAAGCTCATCATTTTTACAGGAATGCGTGTGAGTGAAGCTTTGGGACTGAGGTTGAAAGATATGGTTAAAGATGGGGACTATTACGTTTTTCAAATCCGTGGTAAAGGCAATAAACCCAGAACTGCCATGATTAAAATTGAGCATATAGAGCACGATTTACTTGAGTGGATGGAGTACCGTCATTCTGAAAGTATGCTTCTTTTTCAAAGCCGTACAGGCAAGCCTTTAACACAAGCGTATGTGAGTTATATCATGGACAAAATACTGATGAGTGCAGGCATACGCAAAGAGAAAAATGGTGCACACATGTTACGTCATACGTTTGCAACATTGCTTTATCAAAAGAATCATGATCTTATTTTAGTACAAGAAGCCCTTGGGCACGCTGATTTGAATACCTCTCGGATTTACACCCATTTTGATAAAGAACGTCTTAAAATTGCAGCAGACACTATGGATGGTATATCATGAAAAACCTGTTTGAAAAACTGGATAGTTTTTATTTATCGGATCTTAAAAACCCTACGCATCCTTCTATTTTTATTGAAGAAGCGACGTATGATATTCTCATTTTAGCACTTCCTTATATGGATACAAGCCTTAAAATGGAGTCTCATGCCTTTGTGTTTGACCATGAGTCGTACTACTATTTTGATAAACAAAAAGCTGAATTTATCAATTTTGAAACCATGCAACGCGTGTATGAATTTTTAAATGAAAAAACCAATACTGTCATGAAAATGGTTGCAACGATGCATGAGAGTATTGATCTGATGGAAGAGAAGCTTTATGACAATGCGCGTTTCTCAAACTTTATGCACTATTGGCTTGCCAATAAAAAAGATTTGAGTCGAATCCATAGGGTTCTTAATTTGGATGTTGAAGTGCTCAATACGTTTATCACGACATATCTCAAAGAAGAGGATTTTTTGGCGATTCATTTTAAAGATATTTATGAGCATATCAGCCGAACCAATCGCTCTGCCCTTCTAGCAACCGACAAACTGAACAACCTTTATAACTTTTATACCAGCCGTAGTAATGAAAAAATGAATCGCACGATCTACCTATTGACAATTCTTTCAGGTATTTTTTTACCACTACATTTTGTGGCAGGCTATTTTGGTATGAATAGCCAAGGACTTCCTTTTAATGAAATCCCTTATGGTACAAGCTTGGTAACACTGATAATGGTGAGTTGTGCTTTTGTAATGACGGGAGTGATTTTATTCTTTAAAAAAAGACTTTAATCTTTAAGGTGTTTTTTCGGGTAGTCAAAAAAGAGAATGTGTCCGCTCTCTTCGGTTATTTCCTTAAAACTTTGTACATCAAAACTGATACAGACAATCGCACAGGTGGGAATATTACTCAAAATTGCACCACTAAGGCGTTCTCCCACTTCTGTAATGGTAGGGTTATGTGCGATGATAAAGATAGAAGCGTGTTTGTCATCAGCAGAGTGTATAAGATCAAGGTAACTCTCGTAAGAACCTTCATAAAGTGTATCTGCACTTATGATCCTCTTCTTGTCACACTCAAGCTCTTTTGCAAGCTCTTTCGCCGTTTTTAGAGCACGTTTTGCTGGGCTTGTGTAGATAAGATCAGGCATAACATCAAACATTTTTAAGCGTTTTCCCATAAAAACGACATCACGTTTTCCACGACCATTGAGAGGTCTTTCAAAATCGTCTAATGTTTCATCTTTCCAGCTTGATTTTGCATGTCTAATCAAATAAATTTTTTTCATCACTACCCTTTCATCAATGCATATTATAGACGAGAAAGTATGAGATTAAAATAAAAAGTTCTCATTGACCCAATTTAAAACCAGTCTTCGGTTCACAGCAAAAAAAGGAAGCTCTTCTCTGAGCACAATTTCGAGCTTTTTCATCGAATATGCATCTAAACGCAAATCAGTTGAAATACGGTTCATCATCATGAGCATCTGTTTTGCAGAGGTTTTGTCAAATTTTTCACTGCCTTCTTCTTCAAAGAAAGTGGCTTCATTATAAGTGTTTTCATCGTGTTGATAGTCATCAAATTGTAAAAAATCTTCTTTGATTTGTAAACTCATTCAGTCTCCTTTTTTGGTATCAAAAATGCTAATAAAAATGCAACCATCGCAATAGCTGCTCCTATAAAAAAAACAGCACTGTGCGAGTTTATCCAAACAATACCCAACGTAAAAGGTAAGAAAACAGCTGCAATATGGTTGATTGCAGACGCAACACCTGATGTCACAGCTATATCTTTTGGATCGGCTATTTTTTGAAAATAGGTTTTTAGGGCAATGGCTATGGTATAAAAGAGATTATCTAAGATATACAAAGATACGGCCATGATTTGTGATTGTACCAAACCATAGAGGATAAAAATGAGAACTATGCAGATATATTCCAACTTTAACGAGAGATTTTCACCAAAACGCTCAATAAGTTTCCCAGCATAAGGTGCACAGATCATGTTAATGATTGTATTGGCGATGAGGAGTAAAAGCATGTTTTCAACACTAAAATGAAATTTTTCAACCAGTAAAAATCCTGCAAAGACAACGACAATTTGACGACGTGCGCCTGCAAGAAAGGTTAATATATAAAAAAGCCAATACTTTTTTCTCAAAAAGAGCTTGGTTTCTTGTACTACATCGTCCTTGAAATGCTCAAATCCAACCCATGCTATAACGGCTAAAAGCATGGTAATCCCACCACTGAGAACATAAATAGCGATATAGCCGACATCAAAGATTTTCATCATGACATAAAGTATGGCTAAAATAAACAGTGCCATCAACGAGCGAAGGGCTGAGAGTTTACCTAAAAAAGAAGGCGCTTTCTCTTTGCTAATCCATTGCAAAGAGAGCGAGCTGTGCAGAGTTTCAAGATAGTGAAATCCTACAGACATGAGAAGTGTTGTTGCATAAAGTCCCACAGTTGAAGGGAAAAAGCCTGTTAAGAGTGTTCCAAGACCTAAAAGTGCTAGTGAAAAATACGCAGCACTTTGTTGCCTGAAAATCATTAAAACAAACACGATACTAAAAGCCAAAAGTCCTGGCACTTCACGAATACTTTGAAGGAGTCCTATTTTTTCACCATCAAACCCTGCCACTTCTACGACAAAGTTATTTAAAAGGGCATTCCATGCTGTAAATGCGATAGGAACAGCGGCCGCAAGTAAATAGAGCAGCTGTTCACGTGAGGCAAAAAACGAGGCTTTAATGTTCATAATTGAGACGGTATCCAATGCCACCTTGATTTTCGATGGTATCTTCAGGGAGTTTTTTGCGCAAGCGTTTCACTAAAGCACGAATATTTTCAGTTGTGGTGAGTTCTCCACCCCAAACATACTGCTCAATACGCTCAAAAGAGATGTTTTTATTAAGATTTTTCGTAAAAAGGTTCAGCAATAAAATCTCTTTTTTCGCGAGTTTTACCTCTTCTTTGCTACCATCAAGCAGTTGCTCATGCTCCATGGAGTAGGTAAATCCCTCGGGCAAGGTTACAAGACAAATTTTTGGCTTACAGAGTTTTTCGATTTTAGTTTCCAATTCGTACATGTAAAATGGCTTTTTGAGGTACTCGTCACAGCCCTTGCTGTAGGCTTCTTGAATCGTGTCGAGTTCAACATTGGCACTGATGATAATAGCAGGTGTGGAGTTATCCATACTTCGAATCTCTTTAAGAAGGCTCAACCCATCGATGCCTGGAACGTTGATATCTAAGATAAAGCAGTCATAGCCGTTATCGATTGCTTCAAGAGCACGTTTTCCATCGCTAAAAAGATTAACATGGTATTTTTTTTGCTCCAAGGCTTCTACAATAAGATTGGCTAAGCGTTCGTTATCTTCAAGTATCAATATTTTCATGCAGCTCCTTTAGCTTTTTTAATCGTAATACAAATTTGTGCACCATTCTTTTTCCCTTTAGCGATAATTTTACCGCCCATCTTATCTTCAATAATCAAACGTGCCATATAAAGACCAAAACCATCACCATTGTCCTTGGTACTCATAAAAGGATCAAAAATGGACTCTAATTTACTTTTTTCAATACCACAACCATCATCACTAATGGAGAGATAGATATTGTTTTCATCGCTATCAAGTTCGATGTCAATAACACCATCTGTTGCTTTTGTCTCTCTTTGTTTTACAATACTATCCTTTGCATTATTAATGATGTTTAAAACGCACTGTTTAAATTCATTAGGGTAGCCAAAAGCTAAGAGTTGTTCAGGTTGCTTTTGGACAATATTGATGGTAATGTAGTTGTATTTGACATTGTGGTTGACAACGGTTAGAAGTGTATCGATAGCTTCACGTACATCAAAAGCGGTTTGCATCGATGAAGGTTTGATGAATTGTCTAAAATCATCAATGGTGTTTGACATGTATTTGACTTGTGTCATGATGTCATCGACAACTTTTTGAGTATCTTCTTCATCCAAAGGTTTCCTGCGATGTTTATAGATAAGCTCTTGTGCAATAGCCGATATTTCAACTAACGGTGTTTTCCACTGGTGTGCGATGCTTGCGATCATCTCTCCTACTTCAGACTGTTTAGAGCGTTGAATGACAAACTGTTCGTGACGCTTTCGTTCCGTATCGATGCGTTTTTTCTCGGTAATGTCCGTTAAAACAGTTACAACGCCTGCTTCTTGGTTATTTTCATCGGTGTAGTATGTGCGTCTCACTGCAAAGATAATTTTATCTTTAAACGGCATTTGCATCTCAATTTCAGCACTATTGGGGCAATCAAGAGGCACTTCTTGAATCGCATCGCAAATTTGTGGCATCACTTCTTTGACGTGTTTGCCAATGATGTCTATTTTATCGCGTTCTAAAATATGGCATAAAAGATCGTTACATCCCAAGATTTTACCATCGTTCGCTTTCCAAAAAATAGCACTTTGAATGTTATTTAAAAGAACGTAGTCTAGTTTTCCTTGACGCAAGAGCTCTTTTTCCAGCGAAATACGCTTAATGATGTTAAGTACCAAGATGGTGGTTAATAAAAGGAGCAATGGCATAAGTGCAAAAGCATTTTCAACAAACTTACGGTGTTTTTCATAAAAGCTTTCAACGCCATTGAGTATTTCAGATGGGCTAGGAACATCGGTTAGGGAAATACCAAATTTACGTAGAACATTATTATCGAAAAAATAGCTACTCGCAGGTGTTTCTATAGGAACTGAACTGATTTTTCTACCATTAATAAGCTCAAACGCCTTTTTAGCAGCGATCATACCCTGTTCATAAGGATTGATCATAAAGCCACCAATAACGCCCTCTCCAACATGTATATGGTTTAATGCAAAGACAGGAAATTTTGAACGTTTAAAAAAAGACTGCAGTTTATAATAAGGAATATAGGCTCCATACATATCGCGGTAAAAGCTGGTAAACAAAATCGCACTATGCTTTGGAAGTTTGTTTATTTTTTCGTCAATCGTACTAAAATCAATCTGGTTATCAAAAACAACACGAAATTTGTCTTTAAAATAGTTAGACTCTTCGATAATTTGATCTTTAATGACCAAGGACGAGTAGGCATCATCACTGATAATATAAACCATTTTAATGGCAGGAAAAAGTTGATAGATCAATTCTAAGTTCTTGCGTATATCTTTATATTCGATAACACCTGTAACATATTGTTTCAGATAGGCATCTATATCTTTAGGATTAAAGTTCTCTACACCACAAAAAACTATAGGAGTATTTGGGAAGAGTTCACGATGATATTTCAGGACGAAATCATACGCATAGTTATCGGCTGCAATAACTGCTTTATAGCTTCTGTGTCGAAATTTCTTTTTATATAGATCAAGTAACTCTTCAAAATAGTGCTCTGATTCTATTTTTTTACTATCCATGTATTCTGTCGTCAGCTCATACTGTGGATGTTTCTGCATAATGTCTTCAATGCCACGCGAAATACCATCACTCCATTTTAAGCCTTTATTGTAAGAGTGGAGCAGTAAAATTTCATTACTGTACAGCATTGAGCTGTAAAAAAATAGCATCGAAATAAATGTAAATAGCTTCATAAAAATCCAGTCATAATTTTTTTTAAATTCTATCTAAAAAGTCTCAATATAAAATTTAGCTATAAAAAAACAATACAACTATATTTTTTAAGACTTATATAAGTATAAAGTCATGTTTTTTCGTAATTCTATCAAAAAAGTCTCATTTATATCTCTTTTGTCGCCATATAATTACAGCAGTCTTAATTATGAGATGTTGAGTAAAATTTATTGATGGAGGTTTCGCGATGTCGAAAAAAGCAATATCCATGCTGATTCCAGTATTGGTAATGTTAGTTGTTTGGTTTATCCCTGCTCCTGAGGGATTGAGTACTAATGCATGGCATTTTATGGCAATCTTTTTAGGAGTTGTTGTAGGTCTTGTTCTTGAACCAGTTCCTGCGGCGCTTGTTGGTTTACTAGGTGTTTGTTTGGTTGCCCTTATGGGAATTATCGATCCAAAACCTGCTGAAGGTGTTAAATGGGCACTTTCTGGTTTTTCAAACTCTATTATTTGGTTGATCTTCGCGGCATTTATGTTTGCAGCAGGTTATCAAAAAACAGGTCTTGGTAAAAGAATCTCTCTTATCATGGTTAAATTTATGGGTAAAAGCTCATTGGGTCTTGGCTATGCTGTTGCATTTGCTGACTTATTGCTTGCTCCATTTATGCCGTCTAACACAGCAAGAAGTGGTGGTACGATTTTCCCTATCGCGATCAACATTCCACAAATCTTTAACTCTACTCCAGAAAATGAACCACGAAAACTCGGTGCATATATTTCATGGGTAGCAATGGCAGCAACATGTGTAACAAGTTCTATGTTCCTTACAGCACTTGCTCCAAACTTACTCGCAGTTGATCTTATTGCTAAAAGTGCTAAAGTAACCATCGAATGGGGCGCTTGGGCAAAAATTATGATTCCTTTAATGTTGCCACTTTTCTTGTTAACTCCATTGTTGGCATACATTGTGTATCCTCCAACACAAAAACAATCTCCAGAAGCACCTATTTGGGCAGCTAATGAATTGAAAAAAATGGGTTCAGTTACCTTCAAAGAGATCATGATGCTTTTCTTTGCGGTACTTGCACTTGTCCTTTGGATTTTCGGTAAAGAACTTGGTGTTGATGCTACTATGGCAGCGATCTCTATTGTTTCTTTAATGGTTCTTTGTAATGTTATCACTTGGGAAGACATCATTGGTAACAAAGGTGCTTGGAACGTTTTAGTATGGTTTGCTACACTTGTTGCTCTTGCAGGCGGTTTGGCAAAAGTAGGTATCTTGAAATGGATCGGTACATTGGCAGAGTCTTCTCTATCAGGTCTTGCTCCACTTTCATTGATGATTGCGATGTTAGTCGTATTCTTCTTACTACACTACTTCTTTGCAAGCGTTACTGCGCACGTTTCAGCGTTGGTTCCTGTTTTTGCATTGATCGCTGTTAAATTTATTGCTCCTGAGCAATTACCAGCATTTATGATTTTACTTGCAGGTTCACTTGGTATTATGGGAATTATCACTCCGTATGGTACAGGTCCTTCACCAATTTGGTACGGTGCTGGTTATATCAGCCAAGCAAGATGGTGGGCACTAGGTGCACTTTTTGCTGCAATTTATCTTGGTGTATTACTATTAGGTGTTTTCATTTTCGTATAATATTAAAGGTACATCCCAGAAATTGGGATGTACACTTTTACAAATCTTTACTTGTAGAGATTTGTAGAGGTGCCCTCCTTTTAAATGTAAACTCAACAAAGCACCTCTGCCACCTAGTACTATGTGTGACAAAAACCAACTTTTTCGGAGAGGAAAAATGAGAGAAATCAAGTACGAAGACATCGTCAAGAGTGTAAAGGATATGATTCTTTACAGTGCTACCAACTTGCCTAAAGATGCTTATAAAGCATTAGAAACTGCATATAAAACTGAAAAAAGTGAAGTATGTAAACAAGTTCTTAAGCAGATTTTGGAAAATGCGGATATCGCAGCAAATGAAGCAAGACCTCTTTGCCAAGACACTGGCTTAGCAGTATTCTTTATTAAAGTGGGCGAAGATCTTAAAGTTGTTGGTGGAAGCTTGAAAAAAGCAATCAACGAGGGAACTGAACAAGGTTATAAAGAGGGTTATTTAAGAGCATCTACCTGTCATTGGGATACAAGGGCTAACCTAAAAGATGAAGTGGGATACAACCTACCAGCAATCATCCACTTTGACATAGTTGAAGGTGATGGCTTAGATATCGAATATGCTGCAAAAGGTGGCGGTTCTGAGAATGTCTCACGTGCTACAGTATTTCCTCCTGCAAAAGGCAGAAAAGGTATTATCGAATACGTTAAACAAGTTATCTCTGATGCAGGTCCAAATCCATGTCCTCCACTTACGGTTGGTGTTGGTATTGGTGGAACATTTGAAAAAGCAGTTATCTCTTCTAAACATGCCCTCTTTAGAGAGCTTGGAAGCAAAAATCCAGATCCAGTTCTAGAGTCAATGGAAGAAGAGTTAATGGTACTTCTTAATAACTTAGGTATCGGTGCTATGGGTATGGGTGGAACAAATACCGTTCTTGGTGTTCACATCGAGAAAAACCCTTGCCATATTGCGAGCTTGCCAGTGAGCGTTAACGTTCAATGCCATAGTTCACGTCACATGCATATCAAGCTATAAGGAGAAGATTATGAGCAAAACTTATCATTTAACAGCACCACTTAGTGAAGCAGATGTAGTACAACTTAAAGCGGGCGATATTGTTTATTTAACAGGTGTTGTTTATACAGCACGTGACGCAGCACACAAAAAACTCGTTGATCTTTTAGATGCAGGTCAACCTCTTCCATTTGATATGAAAGGCGCGGTAATCTATTTTGTTGGACCAACTCCTCCAAAACCAGGTGACCCAATCGGTAGTGCAGGCCCAACGACATCATACAGAATGGACTCTTACTCTCCAAAACTTATCAATGAGCAAGGTCTTAAGGGTATGATTGGTAAAGGTAAACGTAACCAAGATGTTATTGATGCGTGTGTTAAATCTAAAGCAATTTACTTTGGAGCAACAGGTGGTGCGGGTGCACTTCTTGCACGCCAAATCAAAAGTGCTGAAGTTATCGCATACCCAGAACTAGGACCTGAGGCTATCAGAAAACTCGAAGTAGTTGATTTTCCATTAACTGTTATCAACGACACTTTTGGTGCAGATCTTTACAAAATTGGTCGCGCACAATACGAAGTATTTTAATACAGGGTATATCCCCGACACCTCCTAAAGCTTCATAAAACGAGTTTTATGAGAAACAAAAGGTCAAATGTTACGGACTTTTGCAAAAGTCCGTAACATCAGTAAATATTCTGCTGACACATTCAAGTATGAGAGCCTATTTTGGCTCTCTCTTGTGTTCTTTTTCAAAATAAAATTTTTATCAAAATCTTCTTGGCCTCTTTGTGTGCGTCATTCTTTTCGATAAAAATTTTTATAAACATTGATTTATCGGTGATAAAATATCATATATCAATGGTTAAATTTTGAAGGTAATATTTTGATGAAATTATGGTGGCGTTGAAGTCTAAATGAGAAAATATATAAACGGTGATAAAGGATAATGTATGAAAGTTAGTGTTGGATATGGAAAAGATGAAAAATTTGAGTTGGATATTAGCGAAAAACAGCTTATAGGCGTCTATAATCCTAATAGTGTTCCTAAGATTGACTACAATCACGCGATTGATGATGCGCTTGCACATCCAATAGGTAAAGAAGCATTTGATACATTTATTGATACAGATGAGCGTATTATATTTATTGTTAACGATGGTACTCGCCCTACTCCAACGCGTAAAGTGCTTGCTCGTATCTATCCAAAGATCAAAGATAAAGATATTTTCTTTATCGTAGCGACAGGCTGTCATAGAGCACCCACAGAGGAAGAGTGGCATTTTATCTTAGGTAAAGAGATTTATGAGGATTTAAAAGCTAAAAATCGCCTCTGGAGCCACGATGCTCATAAAGATGAGATGGTTTACCTTGGTAAGTCAACCAATGGCACAGAGATGTATCTCAATAAAATCGTAGCAGAGGCTAAAAAAGTATGTCCTATAGGTTCTGTAGAACCACACTACTTTGCTGGGTATACAGGTGGAAGAAAAGCCTTTTTACCAGGTGTTGCAGCGTACGATACAATTCAGCAAAATCACCTTTTAGCCCTTCATCCTAATGCTCAGGCTCTTTCTCTAAAAGGCAACCCTGTGCATGAAGATATGATGGATGCCATGGGTGTTTTAAAACACATTGATGTTTTTGCAATTATGACTGTACTTGATAGCGATCACGATATTTGTGCCGTAAGAGCTGGCGATCTCAGTGATTCATTTTATGCAGGCATCGATAAAGCCGATGAAGTCTTTTGTGTCAATATTCCTCAAAAAGCAGACATTGTTATCTCGGTTGCTCCCTATCCAATGGATATCGACCTTTACCAATCTCAAAAAGCCCTTGACAATGGTAAATTGGCACTGAAAGAGAATGGTATTCTTATCATGGTTGCAAAATGCCGTACGGGTATTGGTGAGGAAGGCTTTTTCAAACTGATGAGCTCAGCCCATTCTGCACAAGCGGTACTGGATAAAATCAAATGCGGTTATAAACTAGGCTACCATAAAGCGGCTAAAATGGCTGAAATTAACCTCTGGGCACAAAGTTGGGCGGTCAGTGAACTGAGCGATGAAGAGATGAAAGCGGTACACTTAAAGCCTTACCATGATTTGCATGTAGCGCTCGATGAAGCGATTAAAGAAAAAGGTGCAGATGCTAGTATTATCGTGCTTCCATTTGGATCCATTACGGTTCCAAAACTGGTAAACAACTAAGAGAAGATGGAGAAGACGATGAGAGTTCTGTACTACGACTGCTTTAGCGGCATTAGTGGCGATATGCACCTTGGCGCACTTTTGGATCTGGGTGTAGAGAGTCATTATTTAAAGCAAGAACTCTCCAAACTCTCTTTAGATCATGCGTTTCAACTTGAAATCAAAACAGCGAGTAAAAAAGGCATTTGTGGGACAATGGTTGACGTAAAGCTTACTCCTACATGGCATACTAGCCTTCATCATCATGAACACCGTACGTTTAAAGAGATTGAAGCTATTATCAACAACAGTACGCTTTCAAACGCCATTAAAACGCGAAGCTTGAAAATGTTTTGGGCTGTAGCATTGGCGGAAGGAAAAATTCATGGAAAAGAACCACACGATGTAGGTTTTCACGAAGTGGGAGCTATTGACTCCATCGTTGACATTGTGGGTTCTGCCATCTGTTTAGAAGCACTCAAGGTCGATAAAATCATCGCTTCTAAAATAGAACTGGGCGGTGGGTTTGTACAGTGTGAACACGGTACATTGCCCGTTCCTGCGCCTGCGACGTTAGAGATTTTGAAAAATGTGCCTGTAACATTAGGGCGTGTACTGTTTGAAACCACGACACCCACGGGTGCTGCGATTATCAAAGTCAATGTGGATGCTTATGAGGAAACACCCTCTTTGGTGATTGAAAAAATTGGTTATGGCATCGGTCATAAAGATTTTTCAATTCCCAATATTTTGCGTGTTTTTTTAGGTAAAGACGAATCCATTGCTTCCATGCCAGAAGAGATTGTTTTGGAGACCAATATTGATGACATGAGCCCTGAAATTCTAGCTTACGTGCAAGAGAGGCTTTTTGATGCGGGTGCCAAAGATGTTTATACAACCGCTATCACAACTAAAAAAAATCGTTTAGGCGTAAAACTGAGCGTATTGGTCAGTGTCGAGAATGAGGCAAAAGCGATAGAAACTATTTTTGCGGAAAGTTCTTCTATAGGGCTTAGACGTTCACGTGTGCAAAAGATTGCACTGGAGCGTGAAATTAGAATGGTTACAACACCTTATGGAGAAATACGTGTGAAATGTGCTTTTTTAGATGGGAAAATGCTCAAATATAAAGCAGAATATGAAGAGTGCAAAGAGGCAGCTCTCAAACATCATGTGGCCATTACAACGGTCTATGAAAGTGTTGCTTTTGTTATGGGAAAAAATCATCATGTATAAAAAATATGAACACTTAAAAGAGATTATCGCTTCGTATGATAGCCTTATTGTGGCATTCTCGGGTGGTGTGGATAGTACATTTTTGCTCAAAGTTGCCTATGACATTTTAGGCAGCAAAGCAGTTGGCATTACGGCATCTACCCCTTACATTGCACGATGGGAGATCGATGATGCTGTATGTATTGCTGGTGAGATTGGTGTACAGCACGAAGTCGTCCAAAAAGCTTGGATTGAAGCCATTCGTGAAAATCCAAAAAACAGATGTTATCTGTGCAAACATGCTCTCTTCTCCTCTTTGCTTGATGCTGCAGATCAAAAAGGCTTTAGTGCCGTGGCGGAGGGAAGTAATGTGGATGATACCTTAGAGTTTAGACCAGGGCGCATGGCACTCGGTGAACTTGGCATTAAAACACCTCTGTTGGAAGCAGGACTTACCAAAAGTGAGATTAGAGCTCTATCCAAAGCGTTAGGCCTTAGTACATGGGACAAGCCCTCTTATGCATGTTTATTGACACGGTTTCCTTATGGTAAAGCGATAGATGAAAAAGCGCTTCGTATGGTCGATCGTGCTGAAGCGTATATGATCGAACAAGGTTATGGAAATATACGAGTACGCTATGAAGAAGGATTAGCAAGGCTTGAAATGCCTTATGAACACAGTGTGTATCTACTGAGCGATAGACGCTTAGCAGAGATATGTTCTTTTCTCAAGTCGCTAGGATTTTTACATGTAACATTGGATCTTGAAGAATATCGTCACAATTCTGTGGCAGAATCTTCAGATATGGAAAAAGGAGCTTAAATGTGTGCGCAAGGGATTGAAAAGCTTTTAGAAGCGGTTAAAAATGGCGATGTCAGTATCTCTGATGCACTCAAAAAAATCAAATCACTTCCCTTTGAGGAGTTGGATTTTGCGAAAATTGACCATCATCGCGGTATTCGTTTGGGCTATCCTGAAGTCATTTATGGTGAGAGTAAAACACCAGATCAGATTGCGCAAATTACTCAGAAATTGCTTGATCGTGACAATAATATTCTCATTACTCGTGCCAATGATGAGGCATATAAAGCCGTTCTTGGCATTGCACCTGAGGCGAAGTACAATGTGATGGGGCGAACAATAACAATTGAGCGTGAAATCGTGACGCCACCTGAAAGTTACATTGCCATCATTGCGGCTGGGACTTCGGATCTTTACGTGGTTGAAGAAGCCTATGAAACAGCTCGTATCTTGGGAAATCACGTTAAAAAAGTGGTCGATGTGGGGGTGGCGGGGATTCACCGTCTGTTTGCGCATTTGGATGTCATTCAAAATGCCAAGGTAGTCATCGTCATTGCAGGTATGGAAGGAGCGCTTGCGAGCGTCATCGGAGGTTTAGTTGACAAACCTGTCATCGCTGTACCTACCAGTGTAGGTTATGGTGCAAGCTTTGGAGGTGTCGCTGCACTTCTTTCCATGCTCAACAGCTGTGCGAGCGGTGTAAGTGTTGTCAACATCGACAACGGCTTTGGAGCGGCGTATAACGCGAGTATTATTAACCATCTTTAAAAAAGGGGTTTCCCCTTTTTCTTCTCAAATTTACCGATAAAGTCTTCAAAATCTAACCTCAAATACAGATGATCCTAAACAAGAAATATTGATGTATAGTGTAGTTATCTGCAATGCTACAACCATTTCAGCTCTATCAAATACAGGAGTTTACTATGCAAACAAATTTAGGCTCTACAAGCAAAATTATTGGTTTGGTTCTAGTCGTCGTAGGCATTGGGTTTGCGGTATGGGGTTTTCAATTGTCAGGTTCTATTGGTTCACAAGTAACCCAAGCTGTGACGGGTTCTGATACCGATAAAGTAATGACCTATTATATTTCGGGCGCTGTCAGTTTTGTAGTTGGTATCTATCTTTTCTTTAAAAATTAAAAAGGATATTCAATGAAAAAGAGTTTAATATTTCTAATGCTCTTATGTGCGATACTTATGGTAAGTGGTTGTGAGACATGGCGTGGCGTCAAGCAAGATACGTCTGATGGTGCTCAGTGGAGCAAGGAAAAGGTTAATGATGGGGCAAAATATATAGAGAAAAAAACCGAATAGTTCAACAGAACATTTATTTTTGTTAAGTATATGGCTACCTTAATTATATGCTTTGGTAGCCTTCTTAATCTCGAAAATAAGCTCTTTTTGACGGTTGTACATATAACGCAACAGATAGTCATCGTAAGGTTTTGGAAGATTGTCAAGCATCACTACGATTTTAGTGTAATCTTCTCTTTGACCAATATAGGTGACTTTTGCCTCTATATCCATAATCACATAACCATTTTCGCCCTCTTCGTTTGGTAGAGAAAAATTAAGGCGTACTTTTTGGTTTAACATCTCCTCTTCACGGAACGATTTTCCCACTTTCATGGCAATAGAATTAACTGAAATATCAAGAATATCGCCTTGTGCCGATGAACGATGGGCGTATTTGATCAGTACAGGTGTGCGGATGCTGGTTTGAACACGCGTATGTTGTCTATTGTTGGCACTGTTTGGCATGAATGTAAGATTTTTAATGATGACTAAAGAGCGTTTTATATCAACCAAAGAGATCTCTGCTTTAATATCTTTAGGGAAATTGGGTGCTTGTAAAACGGTTTCACCTTCTAATTGCATTGCGTAACCTTGCAGGTTTTCACAACTCATCTGGTAGCTGTCTTCCGCTATTTTCAAAATATAAGAGTTGGTATTAATGCAAAGGCCTTTGTAAATATTCAGAAGCTTAATAGGAATTTTATTGTTGACACAATTGTGCATCAAATACGTGATCTGCTCTTGTTCCTCAATCACATGATCTAAATATTCCAGTTCAAAATATTTGATCTTTTCAACATCATGCGGTAAAAGTTTTTTGGTATTGATTTTTTCAATATAGTCGATCACTTCATTAAGATCATCTGATTCGACGTGAAAGGCAGATGTGAGAATAATCGGTGTTATTTTTTCATTTGCAGTAGCTCTAATCAGCTCTTGTTGCAGGTGTTTAGTCTGCTCACACGCGTGTTCAAAACTACGCTCTTCTCCCATGAGGATGTAGAGATTTGGACTCCACTGAATAACCTCTTGAGTATCTTCTTTGAGTTGAAAAAGTTTGAGCATGAGGTTTTTAAATGCGTCATAAAGTGTTGTACTGGTAAAAATTTTACTGAGTTTATCAAGGTTTGAAATATTAATAAAAATAAGTGAAATGGCTGCGTGTGTTACACTTTGTTGCGCAAGGCGGTCTTTGAGTTTATCGACAAAATCGAAACGGTTGAGAATGGTTGAGCAATTCTTAGATTCACTTTCGGGATCATATTGAATGAGCGTAACGATTTTTTCGCTGCTTTGTGGAAAAGATTTAATCACGCACAAATAAACCTCTTTTTGGGCTGAAGCCGTTTCTATAACAATGCTCCCTTGCGCATCTTCATTTTCTTTTAAAGCTTCACACAACTCTTCATCGCGGTTAATTTTGTCTTGAAGAGCAGTGAGATCATTTGTTTCATAAAGCATTTTTGCTTTAGCATTCGCGTAGGTAAGGGTTTCTCCTTGAAAGACAAGAAACGGAAAAAAGTGCTCTATCTTTTTTTCAAGTTCGATTTTTTGGAACGTGTAGAGCTTATCATCCAATTTATTGGCATTTTTAGAGAAGATTGAAAAGAGTAAACTCTCTTCATTTTTCAAAGGAAGGACATCGGTAATGCCGAAGTGAAGGGCAAATTTAAGCAGGAGTCTGTTTTCGACATCATCAGCAAAAAGGTAAGCAATGATAGGTTTATGTTTCGCGAAAAGACCAACAAGCAGTTTCAGTTTTTCTTTGGTACTTTCGCCAATTTCGATAAATAAAACATCTGCTATAGGAATAGATTTGAGATCTTTATGCATGTCAAAAGATTGAAATTTTGTATGTTCTTTTTTTGCACGATTAAAAATCGTTAGTTTTTCTTCACCAAAAGAGAGATGAGCAATAGACAAATAGCGTGTTTCGTGTAAAAACTGTTCCAAAAGCATCAAAATTCCTCACAATCTTAGTAATTCAAATTCTACCAAAATTCATAGAAAATTTAATCATTTTTTAACTACAATACTTCATCTTTTAAAAGGAACAGTCGAATGATGTATTATTTAGCGATCGAAGGGAAACAAAAACTTAGCGGAACCGTCTCTATTTCAGGCGCCAAAAATGCCGCACTCCCTCTTTTAGCATTAACCCTCCTCTCAAAACGAAAAATTACCATTTCCAATATGCCTCAAGTAGCTGATGTGAAAACATTGTTGCAACTCCTTACCAATTTGGGCGCAACTTTTACACAGAAAGATAAAAACATTGTTGAAGTCGATGCCACAACGGTGAATTCGGCGTGTGCGAATTATGACATTGTACGTAAAATGAGAGCTTCCATCTTAACACTTGGACCATTGCTTGCACGTTTTGGACACTGTGAAGTTTCACTACCAGGTGGCTGTGCCATTGGTCAGCGACCGATTGATTTGCACTTAAAAGCTTTGGAGCAGATGGGCGCAGAGATTGAGATCAAACAAGGGTATGTTTTAGCCAAAGCGCCTAAAGGACTTAAGGGTGCGACCATTATTTTTGATAAAGTGACGGTTACAGGCAGTGAAAATATCATCATGGCAGCGGCCCTTGCACATGGTACAACCACGTTGTTTAATGTGGCCAAAGAGCCAGAAGTCGTTCAAGTGTGTGAAGTGTTAGCCGAAGCTGGTGTCAGCATTGAAGGGATTGGTACCTCTAAACTTGTTATCAAAGGAAGCGGTGGCAAACTTTTAGATATTCAAGATTTTTGTGTTATTCCTGATCGTATTGAAGCGGGAACCTATTTGTGCGCAGGTGCGATTACAAAGTCAAAAATTACTATTACCGATGTCAATCCAAGACACCTTGATGCGGTTATTTTAAAATTGGAGCAAATGGGCTTCAAAATTGATGAAACAGAAACGACACTGACGATTCATCCAGCGGAAAAAATCTTGCCATCCGACATCGAAACGACCGAATACCCAGGTTTTCCAACCGATCTTCAAGCACAATTTATGACTCTGTGTACGCAAGCCAAAGGAACCAGCATCATCGATGAGCGTCTCTTTGAAAACCGTTTTATGCACGTGAGTGAGCTTTCGCGTATGGGTGCAAACATCAAGCTTAAGGGTCATAGTGCAACGGTTGAAGGCAAAATGAAGCTCAATGCAGCAGACGTTATGGCAACGGATTTAAGAGCAAGTTCTGCGCTTATTTTAGCAGCACTTGTAGCAGAAGGTACTACCAAAATTCATAGAATTTATCACCTTGATCGTGGTTACGAAGATTTAGAAGGTAAATTTTCTAAATTAGGTGCTCATATCGAGAGACTTGAGGAGTAGAAGATGAGCAAAGAGCAAGCAGTGAGTTTTGATGATGCAATAAGCCTTAGTCTTGAGCTTGCGACAACAAAACCTCATAGAGCATGGGTGAGTATTTTTGATGCTTTGGGAAGAACACTTGCACGAGAGATTACGTGTAAAAAAAATCTCCCTTCGTATAATAATGCTGCGATGGATGGTTTTGCGTTCAAATATCACGAAGAGGTAGCCGAACTTCAGATAAAAACCACCATACTTGCTGGCAGTGTAGTAGAAGCATGTTTGGCGGAAAATGAGTGTTATAAAATCATGACAGGGGCAAAAGTTCCTGATGATGCCGATACCATCATTCCTTTTGAAGATTGCACTTTTTACGATGAAACCAAAGCTGTGTTGCCTTCTTCCATTAAAAAAGGTAATGCTTTACGTCTTAAAGGGGAAGAAGAACGTATTGGCTCTATTTTGTTGGCTGAAGGCACATGTTTAAACTCACGTGATATCGCGCTTCTTGCCTCACAGGGTATTAGCATGGTTGAAGTGTATAAAAAGCTTCAGATTGCTGTTTTTTCCACAGGTGATGAACTTAAATCGCCTTGGGAAAGCGCCAGTGAAGATGAAATTTATGATATTAATGCCCTCTCTTTAATCTCTTTACTCGCAGAGCATGGCTTCGTTGCACACAGTTGTGGCGTTATTCCTGATAATCTGGAAGCAGCTACAGCCTATTTTGCACGTATGAAACAGTACGATGTTTTGGTTACCAGTGGTGGTGTTAGTATGGGAGAAGCGGATTTTATAGAACGTGCACTTCTTGCCAATGGATTTACCGCCTCTTTTCATGGGATTAATATTAAGCCTGGAAAACCAACGATGATGGGTAAAATGGGCGAAACAATTGTTGCTTCAATGCCAGGAAATCCACTTGCTGCATACGTGAATGCCTTTTTATTTTTAATTCCTGTTCTTAAAAAATTTCAAGGTCAAAAAAAATTTAACTTCAGTACTATTCATGCTCGTAATGCCGAAGCTTTTAACGTCAAATCAGGACGTGTAAACCTTGTTTTAGGATCTTTCAAAGATGGAGTATTTCATGTTTTTGGTGCTAATAAATATGGCTCAGGAATGGTAAAACCCCTTGTAAGTAGTAATGCATTGTGGATTAGTGACGAAAAAACAAGTAATATTGAAGCCGAACAGGAGCTGAACATTTTATTATTCTAGAATTTTATTTTAACATTCAAGAGGTTTTCTTTTGACATTAGTTTAAAAAACTTGACCTTTTGATGTTTTTTTCGATAACATGGCAACACAAAAAATGGCAAGTGCTACACTAAAGGTATGTGATGTTTAACGAAATAAAGATCTCGACGAAACTGCTTTTTATATCCATTGTAACCGTCCTTGGTTTGATTATTCTCTCTTATGTGAGTATTAATTCAAGCATTATTGGCAAAAATTCGCTAGAAACCATTTATGAAAAAAATGTGGTTCCTGATAGTGAAATTAGTGCAGCACGTGATCATTTTGAGATGATTCTAAATGATCTTATTCATGTCACCAGTGAGTTTTTACCTACAGGACAGGCAAAAGAGCGTCTTCCTTTGATTGAAAAGAACATGAAAGCGTTTTTTGAAAAGGCTTTGAAGAGTGATTTTTATGCTGAACCAACACTCAATCAAAATCTTCATGAAGCGTATGAGCGTTACAGTCAGAAAATCGCACCCAAATATCAGCGTATCTATGAGCTTTATGTTAAAGACAATCGTGAAGACATTGGCGATATGGCGGTTGAAATTGAAGCCGATTGTAAATACATTGCACAGCGTTTCGATAACATCTCAAAATTTACCACCCAACGTGTCAAAGACATTAGCGTGCAAATCAGTGCTAAACTTAAACAAAATCTCTACCTTGTCATTGTCATCTCTTCCCTAATTTTAGTGATTACTTCTGGTTTGTTATTTGCCATTACACGTTATATTGTAAAGCGCATTGCGCGCATAGGAGAGCATTTATCGGAGATTACACAAGACTTAGCGCTTAACCGCCCTATTGTGGTTGCCAATAAAGATGAAATTGGGCACATCAGTGAAAACCTTAACACACTTCTAAGTACTCTTCAACAAGCGTTGATCAAAGCAAAAATGACAATGACCTCAAATTCAGAAATCAATAAAAGTATGCAAACGTTTGCGCATACGATTACGAATGTTGCCGAAAATCAAGATCGTATTGTGGATAATGTCAAAAAACTCACTTCTAAAATCAATAAAGAGTTACAAGAGTCTCGTGATATCTCAGAAACGTCTGCAACGTATATGAAAGAAGATTATGCAATGTTGGATCAAATGATTGTTACTTTGGATGAAATTGTTGAAAGTATCAATCGTGTGAGTCAAGATGAACAGCATATTTCTACCCAGATGAATAATCTTGCAGAGCAGACGACTCAAATTCGCTCTGTTCTTGAAATGATTAAAGATATTGCTGATCAAACCAATCTTTTAGCGCTTAATGCCGCCATTGAGGCTGCACGTGCAGGTGAACATGGGCGAGGTTTTGCTGTGGTTGCGGATGAAGTACGAAAATTGGCAGAGCGAACCCAAAAATCACTCTCTGAGATAGATGTGACGATTAGCGTTGTCGTACAAAGTGTCTCTAGTGCAAGTGAGAACATCAAAGAAAATAGCCAAAAAGTCGTTGATTTGAATGAAAATGCTATCAAAATTTCATCATTAGCCAATGAGACAAAGGAAAAAACGGCTAAAAGTTTAGAAATCACCAATATTGCCTATAAAAAAGCACTCAGCATCACACAAGAGATTGATCATCTCACGCAAGGTGTGGAAGAAGCGACAGGGCTTGCACATGAAAATAAAAAGATTGCTGATAATTTGATGCAAGTATCAAGCAGTCTTAATCTATCAACGGCAGAATTAGAGCAAGAAATCACCATTTTTAAGGTATAAAATTGCTATCTAAGCCCTTTAAAATCTATTTGTGCTACAATTGTAGTCCAAATAGATTGACATAAAGGGTTTTTTTTGGTAGAATTCCGTCCGTTTTGCGGGAATAGCTCAGTGGTAGAGCACAACCTTGCCAAGGTTGGGGTCGCGAGTTCGAACCTCGTTTCCCGCTCCATTTTATTTTTACTCCTTTTTATTTCTTCCCTTGTTTCACAACCTCTTTATATTGATAAAACATATTGTATTGAAGAAGATACACTTAGAGCCTCTTTCTTTGGCTACCAAAGCAATGATAATCCCATTATTGTTACCATTCCCAAAGAACGCACACATTATAGTGTTCCTACTAACACGATACGCTCTGCCTTTAGCGATCGCAATGTGACGATTATTGATAGCAGTGATGGCGTTGTTATTTTCAAACGTAATTGCACTTTAATGGGCAAAGCAGATGCCATTGAAGAAGCTTTCTTAAAAAAATTTCAAGAAGTTGCACCTTCTGTGATGATTGATGAAAAGCCGCGTATCTCCATTAAAACTTCTCTACCTGCTGATTTTAAACGTTATGAGCTTGTCGATATTCATATCTCTGATGCTATGCTTAAGCGAAACAGTGGCTCATTCGTAGCTATTTTTAAAGTCGGTGATCGTGAGAAAAAGCTCTATTTTACCTATGAGATAAATGCTAAGGTGAAGGTGTTTAAAGCGAAACGTAATTTGCTTAACGGTAAAATCCTCACAAACGATGACTACGAGAGTGTTTGGGTGAGTTTAGATACTCCTCCCACAAGAGCCATTCTTAATGAAATACCCCAAAATGTTGTCATAAAAAATGGCATTAAAGAGGGGCAAATCTTGACAGATTTTCACTTTGATGTTAAAAAAGTACTGAGTAAAAAAGAGAGCATTAAAGCTTTATTTAAAGAAGAAGGATTGGTGATCGAGGTTCAAGCAACACTTTTAGAAGATGGTAATGTGGGAGATATTGTCAAAATTAAAACAGAACAAGGCAAAATTTTGAATGCAAAAATTCTATCGCGCCATGAAGCGATCATACTCGAATGAAGCGTATTATTGTCGGCATTAGTGGTGCCAGTGGTGTAGAACTTGGTCTCTCTTTTATTAAAGCACTTCCTGCTGAAATTGGAAAATACATTATCATCTCTGATCATGCTAAAGTTGTTTTTGCTCAAGAAGCCAATACGTTTTTACTTGATGATAAAAACATTGGTGCGGTTACGGCTTCGGGTTCTTTTAAGTGTGATGCTATGGCGATTATTCCTTGCAGCATGAATACACTAGCTAAAATTACGCATGGTATTGCTGACAATCTTTTAACCCGAACTGCGAGCGTTATGATAAAAGAAAAGCGCCCTCTTCTTCTCGCCCCTCGTGAGATGCCTTTTTCGGCCATTGCATTGGAAAATATGCTGAAACTTTCCATGCTTGGCATACATATTGCACCTCCTGTGATGGGCTATTATGCAAAAGCTTCTAGCCTTGAAGATATGGAGAAGTTTTTGATTGGTAAGTGGTTTGATCTTTTAGGAATCGAACACAATCTTTTTCAACGTTGGGAGGGAGCATGAGAGTTGCCATTTATCCAGGGACTTTTGATCCTATTACCAATGGTCATATGGATGTTATTAAGCGTGCCAAAAAACTTTTTGATAAGGTTTTAGTTGCTGTTGCTACCTCCGAAGAAAAACGCCCTATGTTTGACACCAATACACGTGTTGAAATGGTTCAAGCTGCCATTGCAGATATGGAAGGGGTTGAAGTTGAACCTTTTGATAATCTTTTGGTAAGTTTTTCTAAAGAGAAAAATATTCGCGTGATGATCAGAGGACTTAGAGCGGTAAGTGACTTTGAATTTGAACTTCAAATGGGCTACGCAAATGCTTCTTTATGGAGTGAAATTGAGACCGTTTATCTTATGCCAAGCCTTAAAAATGCGTTTATTAGTTCATCGGTTGTGCGCTCCATCGCAAAACATGGTGGTGATGTTTCTCATTTAGTACCGAGTGCTGTTTTACCTTATTTGCAAAGTAGATTTACATGTATGTGATTTTTGAAGGAATTGATACGACAGGCAAAAGTACACAAGTTGCCCTTTTTGCTCAAAGAAATAAAAATGTTTTAGCAACCAAAGAACCTGGTGGTACACCGACTGGGTTGAAGTTTCGTGAAATGCTGTTGGGTGGAGAGCTTAAAAGCTCTTTTAATGCGGAGTTGTTTCTTTTCTTAGCAGACCGTGCTTTGCATTATGACAGCGTTGTTAAGCCCGCTCGTCATGAGCGCTTAGTGATCAGTGATCGTGGTTTTTTATCGGGAATTGCATATGCTTGTGCTAATCACAGCGATGTGGATGGTGAGTTTCTTCTGAATATGAACCGCTTGGCATTAGAAGAAAACTATCCTGAAAAAATCGTTCTTTTTTTAACCAATGAAACACTTATAAAGTCACGACTTGGAAATAAAGAGCATGATGCAATTGAAGAACGTGGTGTAAGCTATTTGTTACGTATTCAAGATATAATGCGTCGCGTTGTTAAAACCTTACCGATTCAGGTTTTAGAAGTCGATGCTTCATTAGATATTGAAACAATTTATACACAGATTGAGGAATTTTTAAATGATTAATGCATTACGTGGAATGAAAGATACACTCTCTCCACACAGTGAAATCTATCAACATATTATTGAGACGTGCACGTGCATTGCCCAAAATTATGGTTTTTCATTTATTGAAACACCTATTTTGGAAGAGACCGCACTTTTTAAACGCAGTGTAGGTGAGAGCAGTGATATCGTCGGCAAAGAGATGTATCAGTTCATTGATAAAGGTGAAAACGATGTCTGTTTACGCCCTGAAGGAACTGCTGGCATTGTAAGAGCTTTTGTACAACAAAAATTTGATAAAGCGGGTGGCAACAGACGCTTTTTTTATCATGGACCGATGTTCCGCTATGAACGACCACAAAAAGGTCGATTACGTCAATTTCACCAGTTTGGTGCAGAGAGTTTTGGTGAAAGCGATGTCAGAGAAGATGCAACGATTATTTTGATGATTAGAGCGATGTTTGATGCTCTTGGCATTGGTTTTAGCTTAGAGATTAACTCGCTTGGTTGTCCAGCGTGTATGCCGCAGTATCGTACCACTTTAGTCAAGTTTTTAGAGACACGCGAAGGTTTATGTGAAGATTGTGAAAGAAGAAAGCTGACCAACCCTATTCGTGTGCTTGATTGTAAAAATGAACACTGCAAACTATTGCTTACTGATGCGCCATTGATAGTGGATCATTTATGTTCACCATGTAAAGATGATTTTGAAATACTCAAAGGCATTTTAGACCAGTTTGGTGTTTCTTATGTGGTCAATCCTAAGCTGGTTCGGGGGCTTGATTATTACTCCAAAACAGCTTTTGAATTTGTGAGCAATGAAATTGGTGCACAAAGTGCTATTGCAGGTGGCGGACGTTATGACCGTTTGGTTGAGTTCTTGGATGGAAAATCAACGCCTGCCGTTGGTTTTGCAATGGGAATTGAGCGCTTGATGGAACTTGTGAAAATGCCAGAAGTGAAACGCGAAGGATACTACATCGGAGCATTATGTGATGAAGCGTTAGATGTTGTTTTTGACCTTGTTGATCGTAAACGCCAAACAGCAAAAGTTTTAACCGATTATGATGCTAAATCACTGAAAAATCATCTTAAAATTGCCGATAAAAACTATGTAAAATTTTGTGTATGTATCGGTGAAGATGAGCTTTCAAAGCAGACAATTTGGATGAAAGATTTAGAAACAAAAGAAGAAAAAATTATTAATATTGCGCATTTTTAAGGAGCAAAACATTGGATTACGGAATTAAAACATGGGGAAACGATAACTTTTTTATCGAAGATGGTAAAGTAAAAGTTAACACAGGCTGCGAGCCTTCTTTAATAGAGATCATACAACAAATACGCAAAGATGGTATCCGTGGTCCTATTCTTTTGAGATTTCCTCACTTGATTCAAAAACAGATCCGTATGATTTATAAAAGTTTTGCTGATGCGAAAAGAGAGTTTGGATACGAAGGTAATTTTAGTGCGGTTTATCCTCTCAAAGTAAATCAATTCCCCAATTTTGTTAAAAACCTTGTCTCTTTGGGGCAAAAGTATCACTACGGTCTTGAAGCAGGTAGTAAAGCTGAGCTTATTTTAGCAATGGCGTACAATAACCCAGATTCGCCTATTACGGTGAATGGTTTTAAAGATAATGAGATGATCTCTTTAGGTTTTATTGCTGCGGAGATGGGTCATGATATCACCCTCACCATCGAAGGACTGAATGAACTTGAAAGCATTATCTCTATTGCAAAAGATCGTTTTGGGTGTGTGCCAAACATTGGTCTTCGTATTCGTCTTCATAGCTCAGGCATTGGTATTTGGGCGAAGAGTGGTGGTATTAACTCCAAATTTGGTTTGACCTCTACGGAGCTTTTAGAAGCGGTTAATATGATTCGCGATGCCAATTTACTCGATAAATTTACGATGATTCATTTTCATATTGGTTCACAAATTACCGATATTGCTCCTCTAAAAAAAGCACTTCGCGAAGCGGGAAATATTTATGCAGAGCTCTGCCGTATGGGTGCTACGCATCTTAGAGCCATCAATTTGGGTGGTGGTTTGGCGGTTGAATACTCACAACACAAAACCACATTGCATAAAAACTATACCTTAAGTGAATATGCTAATGACGTTGTCTATTTACTTAAAGACATTGCGACGCAAAAAGGGGTGCATGAACCAGATATTTTCATTGAATCAGGCCGTTTTGTTGCTGCCCATCATGCGGTTCTTATTGCACCTGTTTTAGAGCTCTTTTCGCAAGAATATACGGATCAAAAACTAAGACTTAAAGAAGTGAACCCTCCTTTGGTTCAAGAGCTGTATGACCTTCTTGGAACGATGAACCGTAAAAATGCGCTAGAATTTTTACATGATAGCATTGATCATATGGAATCGCTTTTAACACTTTTTGATTTGGGTTACATCGACCTTCAAGATCGCTCAAATACCGAGATTTTAGTCAATCTCATTATTAAAAGAGCGGTAGGCTTGGTTGCAGATAAAAAATTTAGTGAGATTTTAGATATTCAAGATCGCGTGCAAGAGCGCTACTTGGTAAACTTCTCTCTCTTCCAAAGTTTGCCAGATTTTTGGGGCATTGGTCAAACCTTCCCTGTGATGCCACTGGATCGTTTAGATGAAGTACCAACACGTTCTGCATCACTTTGGGACATCACATGTGATAGTGATGGAGAGATAGGGTTTAACACCGAAACACCCCTCTTCTTACACGATGTAGACATTAAAAACCGCGACTATTTCTTAGGCTTTTTCTTAGTGGGTGCTTATCAAGAGGTATTGGGTATGAAACACAACCTTTTTACTCATCCAACAGAAGCTACTATTATCATTGACGATGATGGCTATGAAATTGAAAATATTTTAGAATCCCAAAGCATTAGCGATATTTTAGAAGATCTCGATTATGACATTAAAGAGGTTCAAGAAAATCTTAATGATCGTATTGAGGCTTCTGACATCATCAGTGAAAAAGAGAAAAAACATATTTTAGGTGAGATTTATCTTTTCTTAAATGACAATGGCTATCTTAAAACGATTAACAATGAGGATAATGTGCAATGAACTCCGTCTCTTTGTGGGAAAAAATTAAAGAAGATTTTTCCCAACCGATTCTGCATGACCCAGCAATTAACTCTAAAATAGAGCTTTTTTTTAATTATCCAGGCGTTTGGGCTTTAGCAAATTATCGCATCGCACATGCCTTACATCTCAAGGGTTTTAAAACCCTTGCCCGCGCTATTATGGGCATTTCTCAGATTATTACTAATACCGATATTCATCCTGCATGTACTATTGGGCGCCGTGTCTTTTTAGACCATGCTTTTGGGGTGGTCATTGGGGAGACTGCGATTGTGGGTGACGATGTTTTAATCTATCAAGGTGTCACTTTAGGTGGAGTGAGTTTAGAACGTGGTGTTAAACGCCATCCTACGATTGGAAATCATACGGTTATTGGCTCTGGGGCTAAAATCTTGGGTGATATTATCATAGGCGAGAATTGCCGTATAGGTTCTAATTCTGTTGTAGTAAAGAGTATTCCTGATGACTCTACTGCTGTCGGAATTCCAGCACGTATCATTGAAAAAGGGCGTGACAAAAGTCCTATGGCACACAATAAAATCCCAGATATTAACAAAGAACTTTTTATCTATATGTTTAAACGTATTAAGATTTTGGAAGAAGCTGTGTTAACAACGAACAAAGATCTTAAAATTAAAGATGATGAACTCGAAGCCATTTACAAATGTTATTTGGAATCGGTCAAAGAATAAATTTTTTTTGGCAAGAAATGATTAATATTTCGCTATAATCTGCACGATATTTTTATAGGGGAATGTTTCATGCTATCAAAAAGAATCCAAGTGTTATCACCCTCTTTGACTTTAGCAATCACTGCTTTAGCAAGAGATCTTAAAGCACAGGGAAGAGATATCCTTAGCTTTTCAGCTGGTGAACCAGATTTTGACACTCCACAACGTGTCAAAGATGCCGCGATTGAGGCTATTCAAAATGGTTGCTCAAAATATACTGCTGTTGCAGGTATGCCTGAAGTGCTAAAAGCAGTTGCTGGCAAACTTAAGCGTGAAAATAACCTCGACTACAAACCTTCTCAAATTGTAGTCAATGTTGGTGCAAAACACTCGTTGTTTAACATTTTTCAAGCCATTCTTAATGAGGGCGATGAAGTGATTATTCCTTCTCCTTATTGGGTTACGTATCCTGAAATTGTTAAATATTCTGGTGGTACACCTGTTTATATTGAGACAGACGAAAGAACTGGTTTTAAAATTACTCCAGCACAGCTTAAGTCTGCTATTACACCTAAAACAAGAGTGCTTCTTTTTAATACTCCTTCAAATCCAACAGGAGCTGTTTATTCTAAAGCAGAGCTTGAAGGTTTGGCTGAAGTACTTAAAGGTACAGATGTTTTAGTTGTTTCAGATGAGATGTATGAGAAGATTTTATTTGATAATCTAAAATTTACCTCTGTGGCTTCTATTAGCGAAGATATGTTTAATCGCACCATTACTGTTAATGGTTTAAGCAAATCGGTTGCTATGCCTGGTTGGCGTTTTGGCTATCTTGCCTGCCCTATTAAAGAGATTGTTGATGCGATTGTTGATCTTCAAGGTCAGAGTACTTCAAATATAAACTCCATTACTCAACATGCAGCTATTCCCGCACTTAATGGTCTTGTAGATGATGATATTGAAAAGATGCGTGTTGCATTTGAACAGCGTCGAAATATGGCATATGAATTACTTAACACAATTAAAGGTCTTTCAGTCATAAAACCTGAAGGTGCTTTTTATCTGTACGTGAACACAAAAGCTGTAGAAACTGATTCAATGAAGTTTTGCTCAAAACTCTTAGAAGAAACAGGTGTCGCGGTAGTTCCAGGGCTTGGTTTTGGAAGCGATGGTTACTTCAGACTCTCTTTTGCAACCGATGATGCAACGATTAAAGAAGGAATTGAACGTATTCGTACGTTTGTTGAAAACTACAAATAGCTTTTACCGGGGCATTTTTTAAAATGCCCTCTCCTCTTCTAAAAAATTCCACAAAAGTCATACAGTTTTGGTACAATTCTGACATTATTTTTACATACATTAATAAAGGCTTAAAGACATGAATAAATATGTCATCACACTTGCTAAAACGTGCTTAGGCTGTAAAAAGCCATCTTGTGTTAAAGGATGTCCTGTCGGCACTCCCATTCCTGAGATGATTCGCCTATTTTTAGCAGGTGATATTAAAAAAGCAGGAAAAATGCTTTTTGAAAATAACCCACTTTCTGTGATCTGTTCTATGGTATGTCCTCATGAAAAACATTGTGAAGGTCACTGTATTCTCAATAAAAAAGGAACAGCTGTTAGTGTAGGAAGTATTGAAAATTATATTTCCGATCTCTATATGAACGACCTTCAGTTTGAAAAGCCTACGAAAAATGGCAAAAAAGTGGCTATTATTGGCAGTGGACCTGCTGGCATTTCTCTAGCAGTTATTTTAGGTGCTAAGGGCTATGACATTACTATGTACGATGCACACGATAAAATAGGTGGTGTGCTACGTTATGGTATTCCTGATTTTAGATTGAACAAGGACATCTTAGACACGATTGAGGCAAAATTGCGCCAATTAGATGTCACGATTCGTCCCAATATTACTATTGGTAAAAATATTACTGTTGGTGATCTTTTCCGCGATGATTTCAAAGCGGTATTTATTGGTACAGGTGTTTGGGCTCCTAAAAAATTGGGTATCAAAGGTGAAAGTTTAGGTCATGTTCATTTTGCTATCGATTATCTCAAAAACCCTTCTGTCTACCAATTAGGACATAGAGTTGTTGTCTTAGGTGCTGGTAATGTTGCCATGGATGTTGCACGAACGGCTGTTAGACATGGTGCACGTGAAGTGATTATTATGTACCGTAAAGGTATGGAAGATATTCCAGCATCGCATCATGAGGTTGAATGTGCCAAAATTGATGGTGTTAAATTTGATCTTTACAAACAACCTATGGAAATTACTGAAAAAGGTGTTATTTACAGCAGTACCGATAACAGTGGTGAAGAAGGGTTACTGGAAGCGGATTCACTTTTGATTGCGATTAGTCAAAGTCCTAAAGATAATATTATTCAAACAGCAAAAGCGATTGAAGTGGATGGTAAAGGATTGGTGGTTACAGATGAGAGTGGACGTACAACAATGGAAGGTGTTTTTGCTTCTGGTGATGTTGTAACGGGAGCTAGAACCGTTGTAGAAGCGGTAGCGTTTTCAAAACGTGTCGCGGTAGCAATCGAAGAGTATATCGATTCAATTTAAAGAGAAAATGAGTTTTACATGTATGTTTTACATGTAAAACTCTCAATGATTATTTTGACTCTGTACCAAAACGTGCTTTTGCATCTTGAAGTGCGCTAATAAGCTCATCAAGATTTTCATAAGGAATGTGCGCTTTCCAATCAGGTTCTTCTCCATTTTTTTTCAAAGCAATTCCAATACTCACAACAGCAAATGACCCACTTCCATAAGGTTCTTCTAAGTGAGAAACAGAAATCATTCCATTTTTTGTTCCAGCTAATGGAAATTTAGTAAGTATAGTGTTTTTTCCGCCCATGACGTAATCCTTTTAATTCTTTTTAAAAAATTTAGCTATTTTCGCTTGTGTTTTAAGCCACTCACTTTGTAACGTAAGTGGAAAACCACCGTAAATTTTACCACCCTCGATTGATTTTGAAACACCACCACGTGCAGCAATGGTTGCAAAATCACCAATTTCCAAATGTCCTGCCGTTGCACTTTGTCCGCCCATAACAACATTTCGACCCAATTTTGTTGAACCAGAAATACCTGTTTGTGCAACCAAAATACTAAACTCACCAATCTCGCAGTTATGGCCAATCTGAACAAGATTGTCAATTTTTGTCCCTTTTTTGATGATGGTTGATCCAAAAACAGCTCTATCAATCGTGCTGTTAGAACCCACTTCAACATCTTCTTCAAGAACGACATTGCCACTATGATGAATTTTAATATGTTCACCCATCTTCGTATGAGCATAGCCAAAACCATCACTGCCTATAATAGCCCCTGCTTGAATGATACAATTATCTTTAATGATTGAATCATCGTAAATAACAACATTAGGAAAAATTTTGACATTCTTACCAATACAAACATTCGCACCAATGGTGACATTAGGCATAATATCAGTACCCTCTTCAATGACGGTGTTACTACCAATAACCACATGGAGCGCAATGTGACTTTTTGCTGAAATTTTTGCTGGGATGGATGTATCAAACGCTTTTTTAGCAAAATAGGCACTGGCATATGCCATGCTTAAATGTGGATTGTCGCTAAAAAGTGCTTGAGAAGTTTTTGGAAGATGCTCTTTGTAAGCAGGGGAAAGAATAACCACACCCGCTTTTGTATTTTCCAAGTCAGTTAAAAATTTAGGATTTTCAAAAAAAGTAATGTGAGAGGACGTTGCCTCCTTCAGTGTTGCAAAGGAGATAACGTCTATATCAGAACCAGAAAATTCAAGCGAAATCGCTTGCGCTAGAAGGCTAAGTTTCATTAGATGTCCATTGCGACAGAGCCGCTTCTGACGATGTCTGTAGGGTTGTATTTTTTAACTGCTTTTAAAAAATTGTCGATACGATCGTAATCATCGGCAACCATAACAACGATAAAATCCTCACCACTACTTGCAATCGTTCCATTATACGCTTTAAGCATAGCATCAAGACCGTTAAAATCTTCGCTGAGGGGGATTTTAACGAGCGCCATCTCTTTTTCAACAAACTGACCTGATTCAATAACTTTATACGTTGGTATCAGCTTATGCAACTGTTTAACAATTTGCTCTAAAACTGGCGTACTGCCTGAGGTGACAATCGTCAATCGTGATAGATTTGTTTTCGGTATAGGAGCCACGGTAAGAGAGTCAATGTTGTAACCACGTCCTGCAAAAAGACCTGATATACGCGATAAAACACCATCTTCATTTAAAACGATAACAGATAAAACTCTTCTGATATGTTCCATCCCTTACTCCTTATACTCAAGCATCATATTGTAAAGCGTCCCACCTGCTGGAACCATTGGTAAAACGTTCTCAAAACGATCCACTTGAACATCGATCATACAGACCGTATTACTTTCAACTGCCTCTTTGAGGGCTTTATCAAACTCTTCTTTGGTTTTAACTCTAAAGCCTCGTCCTCCAAAACTTTCAACCAATTTGACAAAGTCAGGTTGAACGGAAAGGTCAGTTGAAGAGTAGCGTTTATTGTAAAAGAATGTTTGCCATTGGCGAACCATTCCTAAAAATTGGTTATTTAAGATAATGTTAACCACCGCAACTTTATTTTCAACAGCTGTCATTAACTCTTGAATGTTCATCAAGATTGAACCATCACCGGTAAAGTTAATAACCGTTTTTTCTGGAACCGCAACTTTAGCACCAATGGCTGCGGGAAGACCATATCCCATTGTTCCAAGTCCGCCACTGCTTAACCATTGACGAGGGTATGAAAAGGGGTAAAACTGAGCTGCCCACATTTGATGTTGACCAACGTCAGTACAAATAATCGCTTTATCCCCAAGGGTTTGCCCTACGCGCTCAATTGCCCACTGTGGTTTGAGAATATCATTTGAGTCTTCGTATTTGAGAGGATGAATCTCATTGTAGCGTTTCAAAAGATCACGCCAAGGTTTGTATTTACTCTCTTCAATATGCTCTTTAGCCAGTGGAATCATCGCTTCGACAACATTTTTAAGATCACCAACAATGGGGTAATCAATCGGTACAATTTTACCAATGCTACTTGGGTCGATATCGACATGAATAATTTTGGCATGTTTCGCAAATTCACTGAGTTTGCCTGTAACACGGTCATCAAAACGCGGTCCAAATGCGATCATAAGATCAGCTTCGCTCATTGCCATATTGGCACTGTAACAGCCGTGCATTCCTAGCATTCCAAGAAGCAATGGGTTCTCATCGCCCATAACTCCACGCGCCATTAACGTTTCAACAGCAGGAATACCACAGATCTTAGCAAACTCTCTTACTTCTGCGCTCGCATTAGAATTAATTGCACCACCACCGATGTAAAGAACAGGGCGTTTAGAAGCTTGGATCGCTTCTATAGCCTTTTTGATCTGGCGTGGGTTGCCTTTATAGGTTGGCTTATAGGTTTGCATTTTAATTTCGCTAGGATATGCAAAATGACCAATCTGTGCTGTGACATCTTTAGGAATGTCTACATGAACAGGACCAGGTCTGCCGCTTCGTGCAATGTAAAATGCTTCTTTTAGAATACGTGGCAAGTCTTTAACATCTTTAACCAAATAATTATGTTTGACACATGGACGACTAATGCCTACCGCATCGATCTCTTGAAATGCATCTGTGCCTATCATACTAATAGGAACTTGCCCACTAATAACAACCATCGGAATAGAATCCATATAAGCAGTGGCAAGGCCTGTCACAGCATTGGTGAAGCCAGGACCACTGGTTACAAATGCAACACCAACTTCTCCACTTGCTCTTGCATAGCCATCGGCTGCATGTAAGGCTGCTTGCTCATGCCTTGTAAGAATGTGTTTAAAATAATTTTGTTTATAAACTTCATCATAAACATTCATTATAGCACCACCAGGATAGCCAAAGACGACGCTGACATTCTCCTTACGTAGTGCTTCTATGACCATTTGGGAACCGCTTAACTCCATGACCTCTCCTTTCATATTTTTATATGGTATTTGGGCAGAGCCCAACACCTGCGTTGTGCACTGGGCGCTAAAACTTGCCTCTCACGAGGCAGAATTTATTTTACAAAGTATGCATTATTTCAACATAAGCTCTGTAAAAAAAGTGGGTTATTATAGCAAATAAAGATTAAAGAAGGCTCCTTTTTAGGGGATTTTTTATGATTTTTCCAAATTGTAACACTGCTCTAATACAACACCTTCTCTAAGTCCATCATCAATCACAATACATGTTTCAAAACCAAGTTTACGCATAATCGCTTTTACGATTAAGATACCCACAATAACTAATTCTCTGCGATTTGTTCCAGTATAGCGTTCTGCTTCATACTCATTCATAGTAGTTAAACGTTCGTAAGCTACTTCAAAATCGCTTCTATGCAGAACTTTTCCATTGACCACATTGGCGTCATAATGATCATAATCTAGTCCTTCTAAAAAAGCAGCAACAGTTGTAGGTGTTCCAGCAGTTGTTACTAATTGTAAAAAATTGGAAGGAATAATGTTTGATTTTCCAATAAAAGTATCAATAGAATCTACAATGCGTGTTATATGGTGTTCAAGATTGCTTTGATAACGTTCTGCTACATTAATAATTCCAAAAGGGAAACTTTGCGATTGTTTGTCTCCATCTTTGCAAAAGGTAAATTCTGTTGAACCTCCACCGAGGTCAAATAATGCATAGGTTTGATGCTTAAAGCCCTCACGTTTTAAGGCATTTTCAACAGCAAGTGACGTAAGAAACGCTTCTTGTTTTCCTGTAATAATTTTAAAAGTAAGACCAAAAGTTGTTTCAATCTCTTTAAGAATCTCCTCTGCATTGGAAGCCACACGCATTGCCTCGGTTGTGACACAAAAACAGCGTTTATTTTTAAAGTCAAAAAGCTTTGATGCTTCTTCTAATGCATTCAAAATATTTTGTTTGGACTGTTCACTTATAACACCTGTTATATGCAAATCTTTTGCGGTTCTTACAATGCGTTCAAAAGCTTGAATACGCGTTCTACTTTGACACTCTATTTCAACAATACGTAAGGTGTTTGAGCCTAAATCACAGCCAATCATCGTAATGCTATTTTCTTCTAAAAAGTTTCATAAACGTATTGGCAATAGCACGAATAATTCCAAGAAGAAGGTAGACAATTGCAGTGTAAAGAAGCGGATGATACGGCATCTTATGAGTGCTTAAATGAGTTAAATGCTCAATAGGATGTGTTAGCCATTGGTTCATGTGCATTCCTAATGCTAGGAACAAAAAAATGACGATAAAAATAAAAACTTCTCGTTTTAACATAATCCCTGCTTGATTTAAAGTGAATAGATGATTTTAGGAAAAAGAAACTTAATAATAGGTTTGGATAACATTACATTATGAGGACAATTTCAGAAGATTATAAACAACTAAAATAATCAAGTATAATATTTTTAACCAAGGAAAGCCTCAGATTGTTGGAAGTAGAATGGGGAGAACATACAACAAAAAGGATGGGAAAACAATGAAATCAAACAAAATCATTGAGGATATACTCTTTGAGATTGAGAAGCATGAAGGTGGAATGTCTCGCCGTAATGCGATGAAGTTTTTAGCAGCATCACCAATTGCTGCAAGCGTCTTGGCAAGTGCTACAACTGCGACAGAAGCTCACGCTTCAAGCTCCAATGCAACGGGCAAAATTGTTATTGTGGGTGGTGGTCTTGCGGGTGTTGCAACCGCTGCAAAGCTTACAAGTAGACTTTCAAATCCTAATATCACACTCATTGAGCCAAACCCAAAATCCGTTTCGTATCAACCTGGGCAAACGTTGATCGCGGCTGGCGTATGGCAAAAAAGTGACATTGAGTATGAAACTGCTAATTTTATGCCAAAAGGTGTGAAATGGATCAAAGATTCAGTCGTCAGTTTTGATCCCCAAAACAATAAAGTCAAAACAGCGGATGGTACAGAAATAAGTTATGACTATTTGGTTGTTGCAACAGGATTAATGCTCAATTTTGGGGCTATCAAAGGGCTCGAAGGCGAAATTACCTCTTCAGGTGCTAATGATGTTGTTCGTACGAAAGTCGGAAAAGATGGCGTGTATTCTATCTATTTTGCAGATGGTGCTGTTGATACTAAAAAAGGTATTGAAGAGCTTATCGCAAAAGCGAAAGCGCACAAAGGACCTGAAAAACTTCAAGCAATTTTTACAGATCCAGATACGGCGATTAAATGTGGTGGTGCACCTAAGAAAATTATGTATATTACGCATGATCTTCTTAGTAAAGCTGGTGTACGCGACAAAGTAGAGTTAACATTCTGTCCAAGTGGCGACAAAATGTTTGGTGTGCCTGAATACAATACAGCTATTTTTGAACAATTTAAAGCCAGAGATTTTAAATGGGAATTTAAAACCAATTTAGTGGCGATAGATACAGAGAAAAAAGTAGCAACGTTTGAGAAAAAGTGGCTCGAAAAAGGTGAGTATGACGAGGACCTTAAAGAGTACACCATGATCTCAATGAGCAAAAACGTTGAGAAAAAGTACGACTTTATTCATATTACTCCTCCTCAAAAAGCACCTGATGTCGTTGGTAAATCACCTGTTGGTTCAAGCAAAGGATGGGTACCTGTTGTTAAAGAAACACTTCAACACGTGACCTATAAAAACATCTTTGCACTAGGTGATGTCGCTGCTGTGCCTATGGGAAAAACAGGTGGAAGTGCACGTAAGCAATACAATGTTGTGGCTGAAAACTTGATCGCTGTTATGGAAAAACAAGAAAAACTTCCTGCTGCGTACGATGGCTACACGGTATGTCCTTTGATTACCAGTATTGGAACGGTTGCACTCCTTGAATTTAACTGGACAGCAAAACCTGCTCCTTCTTTCCCTCTTGATCCGACACAAGAACGCTGGATTTGGTGGTTACTGAAAGTCTATGCACTTAAACCAATGACCGTGTATGGTATGCTCTCTGGCAGAGCCTAATTTTGTTGATGATACATAAAAAGGAAAAACGCATGAAAAAAATAAATTTAGCACTATCATTTGCCGTTGTCTTGGTTGTTTTAAGCGGATGCGGTGATAAACCAAAATCGGATGTTGTCAAATACAAATACACTCCAGAACAAGTCTACAAAGAGACATGTTTACACTGTCATGGTCCAAAAGGTGAAGGCGTTGCTGAGAAAAAAGGACCTGCTCTTACGAAGCAAAGTGTTCAAGAGCTTGAAATGTCACTCTTTGACATTAAAAATGGCGGTCTTGGTGGACAATCAACAGCGACAGAGCATGAAGTTATGGAACATAACATGAAAAAACTGGCTGAAAAAGGGTATGACTACGATATTAAAATGATGGCAAATTATTTGCACAACACCTTTAACGTCGCTAAATAAAAATTTGAGTATGATGTTTTTTGGTGTGGCAACGCATCAAAAAACATCTGAAAGCTATGAATGAATAAAAAATCTCATGAAGTTTTTGTATGGCCATTATGTACACGTATTATTCATTGGATAATTGCAAGCTCATTTTTCTTCGCATTTTTTACTTCGTTTTACCATCATCTTTTTAGATGGCATCTGGCATTTGGTCTTATCTTTGGTATTGTGTTACTTTTTAGGCTTATTTGGGGATTTGTGGGACCAAACTATGCAACGTTTAAAACATTCAAACTAAGCCTAAGAGAGCTTCAAGATTATTTTGCCCAGAAAGTTCACAACAGATGGCGTAAGATTCATGCTGGGCACAATGCGGCATCCAGTTGGTTTACCCTCATTGTTCTAGGCTTGGGCAGTTGGATCGTTCTTACTGGACTACTTTTGCAAGGAACACAAGAAGCCAGTGGTATTTTGAGCTGTCTAAATGAACACTATTTTCACTTATCATCTACTTTTTTTGTCTTCCATGAAGTGCTCTCGTATTTACTTTTTGTTTGGGCAATCATTCATATTGTCGGTGTTTTAATTGAACAGTTTTACCATAAAACACAGATGCTTTTTGCCATGATTACGGGATACAAAAAGGCGGATGGCAATGATGCAAGTGTTTCTATGGTACGCCATCTTTTTGCATATGCGGTCATTGGCTTATCAATTGTTACACTCTATATTGTGGCACATTCAAGTGAAACATTTTTGACAAAAAGTAGATTTGAGAAACGAGACTTTAAAGCAGAAAATCGTACTTTTTATGAAAAATGTACTCTATGCCACAAAACTTACCCTCCTTTCATGTTGCCACATGCCTCATGGATACGCCTTATGGATGGGCTTAATAACCATTTTGGTGAGCAGATCACAGAAAACAACATCACTAAAGAGGAGCACATTAATATCAAAGAGTATCTTTTAAGTCAGAGCGCTGAAACATCTACACATAAAGTAGCTTTTAAAACATTGGATTCTTTAGGTGACATGCGCCCTATTTCGATGAGTAAGGTTCCTTACTGGCGTGAGGCACACAAAAATATTGAAAAAAGTACCTTTAAATCTTTGCCCATCAAAGATGCCTCTAATTGCTTCGTATGCCATCCTGACTTCGAATATGGCATCTTAGATAACACACGCATTCATATACCACGTTAATTGTGAAAGTTTAAATAGATTTTAAACTAATGGACTATAATCATAACAATCCATTTTAAAATAAGGCGTTAGCTGTGAAATCACTTATTGTGCTCTTTTTGGTTATATTGACATCACTCTTTAGTGCAGAAAATTACCTTCGCGAAGGTGTTTTAGCTTACAATCAAAAATCGTATGCATCGGCGAAAACTTTTTTTGAACTGGCTATTCGTAAAGAAGAGTCTGCTAATGCTGCGTACATGCTAGGGAAAATGTACCTTTACGGTGAAGGAATAACGGTAGATCACTCGAAAGCCATTGAACTTTTAGAATTTGCACGTGAAAATGGCAATATTCCTGCGGGGTGTTACTTAAGTGAAGCCTATATGAATTCTAAAACAAATACCAGCTATATTGCTTATGGTCTCATGAAAGGTCTTTCTCAAAAAATTCCACATTGTCAAAAAATGCTTACACGTTATCTTAGCTATACCTCTTTTTAGCCATCTTGAGATGATGGAAACTTTTTAGAAATCATATTTTAGCTATAATAATCCCTAAAAAACGAAGGATACCATGATGCTTCTAGGCGTAAACATCGATCATATTGCAGTGCTCCGAGAGGCACGAAAGATTAATGACCCCGATCCGCTAGATGCCGTCTCTTTAGTCAAACGTGCTGGTGCGGATCAGATCACAATTCATTTAAGAGAAGATAGACGTCATATTAACGATGATGATGCAAAAAAGATTATTGAAAATTCCCAGCTCCCTGTCAATCTAGAGTGTTCTATCACACCAGAAATTATCGAAAAATTGATAGAACTTCGTCCTCACCGCGCTACGTTAGTGCCTGAAAAGCGTGAAGAAGTTACGACAGAGGGTGGACTTGATGTACTCAAAAATAAAGAAGTGATGAAAGAGATTGCGCAAAGGCTCAAAAAAGAGCAGATTGAACTTTCCCTCTTCATCGATCCAAACAGTACTATGATCGAGGCTGCCAAAGAGATCAACGCGGAGTGGATTGAACTTCATACGGGAATGTATGCCAATATTTATGCGATGCTTTACTCTAACCTTTCACGCTCACGCCACAGTATTAAAACGCTTGAACTTGACCGCGAAACATTGCATATTAAACTGCTTGAAGCAACCCATGAATTGGAAAATGCTTCCAAACTTGCGCATCAATTAGGACTTAAAGTCGCTGCAGGACATGGTTTGAACTATCAAAATGTCAAACGCATTTTGGACATCCAAGAGATCAGTGAACTAAACATTGGTCAAAGCATCATTGCACGCTCTGTTTTTGTGGGTTTTGAACAAGCCGTAAAAGAGATGTTAGGGTTACTCAAATGAAAAAAATAGCCATTAGTATTGGAGATCTTAACGGTATTGGGCTAGAAATAGCTCTGCGTGCTCATGAAGAAGTTAAAAAACATTGCCATCCTGTCTACTGCATCAATGAAAATATGCTTGGTTGGGGAGCTGCACTTCTAGGTCTGGATGTTCCCAATGACTTTGAGATACGTGACTGTGGCAAAGTTTTTGAGATCGAAGCAGGTGTCTGTTCTGCTGAGGCAGGAGAAAGCTCTTATGACTCTTTTATTACTGCGGTAGCACTGGCTAAAAGCAATGAAGTAAATGCCATTGTTACGCTCCCAATCAATAAAGAATCATGGGCACTTGCAGGACTAGAGTACAAAGGACATACTGATGCACTAAGCGATCTTTTGGGATCTGAAGCGATCATGATGTTAGGGTGTGAAGCAATGTTTACCATTCTCTACACACATCACATTCCATTGCGCGACGTTCCTCATGAAATCAAGGCCAAAAAACTCAAACCATTTTTACTTAAAGTCTATGAAGAGCTTGGTGTTGAGCGTATCGCTGTTTTGGGGCTTAATCCTCATGCGGGAGATCATGGTGTTATTGGTGAAGAAGATGAAGAGATTGAAAAAGCGATTTTAAAAGCCAATCATTTTTTAGAACGTGAAGTCTTTTTTGGACCTCTCGTTCCAGATACCGCTTTTTCAAAGGAAAATCGTGAGAATTTCACCTATTATGTGTGTATGTACCATGATCAAGGACTCATTCCTTTAAAAACGCTCTATTTTGAAGAAAGTATCAATGTAAGCCTTAATGCAGGTGTTGTGAGAACTTCAGTTGATCATGGAACCGCTTTTGACATTGCCTATAAAGAGGGGAATCCTTCATGCCTAAGTTATATTAATGCGGTAAAAGAAGCCGTCAAACTTGCAACAGGTAAGGCTCTTTTGACATTTTAATGCGTATGCGAATGGGAGTGATCATGCGTATGATCATGATGGTGGTGATGACTCCCATTTTTAGGATTGAGCGAGCATTTTAACCCTTCTGGCGTTATCTCATAAATTTTCTCTACAACGAGTTCAATAAACTCTTTGTGATGAGAAACAATAATAATACTCTTATCAATTTTACATAAAATTTCCACTAGACGCAGTTGCATTGCATGATCAAGTCCATTGGTAGGCTCATCTAAAAGCATGAGCTTAGGCTCGGTAATCAATACGCCTGCTAATGCGACCAGTTTTTTCTCGCCTCCTGAGAGATGATAAACAATTTTTTTAGCCAAATGTGAAATTCCCAAGTCTTGCAGTATCATGGTCGTTTTAAGTCTCGCTTCCTCTTTGGATGCCCCTCCCGCAAGAAGACTAAAGGCAACATCATCTTCCACAATGGGAGCTAAAAACTGATTGTCTGAGTCTTGGAAAAGGTAGCCTATGAGATGGCGCATCGCTTTAAAATCATCGAGTTTTAGCATAGGTTGATGAAAAAGCTCTAATGTCCCCATTTCTTGGCTTCTAAGTCCTGCAATAATTTCTAAAAGTGTTGTTTTACCACACCCATTCGGTCCAATAATGGCAATCTTCTCTTTGTGTGATACATCAAGTGTCACATTTTCATACAAGCACACTCCATCACGCGATGTGGAGAGGTTTTTGATATTGACCGAACAGCTCATATAAGGGCTCCTTGTCGCCATAAAAGCGATAAAATAGTGATCAAAGCAAGCAATGTATCCTGCTTTGTAAAGGCTTGATGCTCTTCAAGTGTATAGACTTCACCACAATATCCACGAAGTTGCATCGCTTTTTGAAGCAAAACGGAACGCTCAAGTGCTTTGATGAATAAAATACCCACAAATCCTGCCATGGTTTTATAGGTTAGTATGTTAGTTTTAGGGGTAAAACCTCTGACATGCAATGTATTTTTAAACAGAGAAAATTCCCGTTTAATAAGAAAAATGGACTTCGCTGTGAAAAAGAAGATAGACGTGAGTTTATGAGGCAAACGTAAACGATGCATTGCAATCGCAATCGCAAACTCATCTTTACCCTGAAAAAGCATCAAAATAAACATTAAAATAAAGTTTGAACGTAAAAAAACCAAGAGTGCAAGATCATAGTTTTTTTGCCAAAGCATACTGAGAACTACAATTGCAATAAGCGTATTGAGAAAAAAGAGTCGCTTGAAAATAGACAAAAGTGACTCTTTTTGAAACCATCCCAACAAAAGAAGTGGTAAAAGCATCGGTGTATATAGATGCTCCTGCAATGCGACACTGCTACTGTATAAAAGTGCCAAAAGAAGCGCTGTAGTGGGCGTTATATGTGGCGAGGTTTGCGTTTGGTCCAATAGAGTACTCCAAAGAAAAAGACAATTATAGCCAATCCTAAGAGTATTTTATCCCATGGAGTATCGGATGGCAATGTTTTAGCCTCTTCTTTGGTATGGCTTTGTGCAACATAATGTGTTTGCGATTGATGCCCCATACCTGCCTCGACCACAATGCTAAACTCAGCAGCAGGAAGCTTTGCTGAGGCTTTTCCATCATCATCTGTTTTTAGGACAAGAAGTTCTTTTTGATTATCATCCAAAAGCTTGAGAACACACTGTTTACAAGGAGATGATTTTGTGAAATAACTTTGGACATAGAGTTTACCCTCTTCATCGTAGGCAAAAAGATTGATTTTATGTGCCCAAAGACTACTGATACAGAGGAAACTAAGCAGCCATACGCGAAACATGCTGTTCCTTTTGATATAAAAGTGTTGGAGCTACTTTTTCGATGAAACGAAGAGCCAAAAGTGTCATAGCTCCTTCGATAAACATGAGCGGCAAATGCGCTACTAACGCAATTTTAGCGGCATCCATAAAGGCATCACCATTAAGGGCAAGAGTGAGAGAAAGCAAAAAGGCTGAAAGTGCTAAAGGAATAAAGCCAATTAAAAACCAGAGTATATCTTTTTGCCAACGTTTGTGTGTTGGAAGCATAAAGAGCCAGTATCCGATCAGTGTTGGTGTAGCAAGATTAAAGAGATTGATACCCAGCGTGGTAAGTCCACCAAAGCCAAAAAGAACACCTTGGAGTAAAAGGGCAACAAAGATAGCAATGAAGGCTCTTAGTCCAAGCATAGCTCCTACAATGCCACCCAGCACAAGATGCACGGATGTTGGACCAATGGGAACATGAATGAATGAAGCTAAGAAAAAGAGCGCTGAAAGCACAGCCGTCTTGGGAATATCTTCATCTTTAAGTGTTTTAAATGCATAAAGCGTAAAAAAAGCCGAAACGACGGCTCCACCTATGAGTATTTCAGGTCTGAGTAAACCTTCACTAAGATGCATCTTATTTCATCGCCTCAGTTTTAAGCCATAGAACAGCACCTAGCTCTACAGGATAACTTTTACCCTCTTTTTTGATCTTTTCATCATCGTCCATCAAAGCTGCAAATCCCCACCAACCCTCTTGTGGTAAGCTTACATGAAACACACCATTTTTATCAGCTTTAAATACTTGCGTAATGTACATTTCATTCGGTGCTTTAAGCCCCTTAGTATTGTAAAATTCTACTTCAACTTCTGCGTTAGGGACAGGTTTGCCTTTAAACAGTACTTGCGCACTAAAAATGTTTCCTGCATAAAGCGAGTATGGGCGAGAGAGGGGGATGATCTCTGCTTTAAGACCAATAGGTTTATCCCATCCCTCTCCTGAACCAAAGGCATCAATAATCGTTTTGGTTTGATGACGGATAAATTTTTCCTCAGCAGGCTCAAAATAAGGCACAGGATCAACATAAAACTGATACACACCTGGTTCTTTAATGGTATATTCACTTTTCCATGTGGTGAGCTTATTTTTTTCAACGGCTTGCAATATGTTTAAGAGTGATGTTTTTTTACCATCAAGAAAAACGCCAGCCTCTTTTGGCTTTTCCATATTCATAAGTTTTTGCTCAAAAGGGTGAGTAAACTCATAGTTAATGCTCACCTTGGTACTGCTGCCCTGCTCTATAACCGATTTATCAGTCATAACGGTTTGAAAATGAGCAAAGAGTGATGATGCACACACCAAAGATGCTAATAATACTTTCATACAAATACTCCTCATAAATAATACCAAACTATATTTGGTATTATTGTGACATTTTGCGCATAAATAAAAACTTAAATAGCTATCTAGAAAAGTAATTTATTATTCGAAAAGGCAGGCAGTTTTATATTAGGAAAGAGCAAAACTATTGAGAAGGTCCTTGCCTTAAGGCTGATTCGAAGCGTTTTTAATAGATGTAAATTGACTATGTAAAGTTTGAAGTGTCTGTAATGTTGCCATTTCATCGGCATTGTCTAAGCTAAAATCAATATGGTGCGGTTTTTTGTAAACAAGATCATAGTATTCAACTAAGAGTATTTTTGCAACCTCTGCAAGATCATGCTTCTCATAAGCAATGATAACGGCTTCTTTCGCATTTTTTTTAATGTATGGTGCAATGATTTGCATCGCTTGATTAAAAAATTCTGGTGTTATACTCTCATAATCCTTTAAAATACGTTCGACTCGCTGTGAAAGTGGTGCCGTAATTTCAACACGGTAGCCTTGTAACATACGTTCATGTAAAAGAGGTGGAACAGTGCATTTACCCATTCGTTTACTCTCAGCTTCAATGAATATATAGGCATTTGAGTCAATTTTACATAAAATTTCACATATACTATTTTCAAAGGCTTTTTGGCTGGGTTGTGCTCCTTTGATGCTTCCAAAACTCGACCCCAGATGATTGGCAAGCTTCTCAAGATCGATAGAGGGTTGAAGTGTTTGCAATAATTCACTCTTACCACAGCCAGTATTTCCACCAAGAACAATAAATCGATGATGTGGAAAGTTCTCAAGGTAAGTAAGCACATGCAAACGGTAACTTTTATAGCCACCGATCAGTCTGTAAACTTGATAGCCAATATGTGAGAGAATAATAGCAATAGAGCTGGACCTTAGGCCTCCACGAGCGCAATAAATGCCTATTTTTGAGCCTATTTTATAGGTTTTAGCGATCTCTTGAAGATGAAGTGCGACATTTTGGCAGATATAGCGTGCTCCCAAAATTTTGGCATCATTACGCGAAACCTGTTTGTAAAGTGTGCCTACTTCTTGGTGTTCAGCGTCACTCAGTGCATAGAAATTTTGAGCATTAGGGATATGTGATTCGTAAAACTCTTTGGGGCTACGTGCATCGATTAAAAGATCAAAGGTAGATTTTTGTGCTATAAAATCATCGACTTCTAATTCACTTAACATGAAAGATACTCAGGTACAAGCCCTTTAAGATGTGTATAGATTTTTTCAAAATCGGTTCCATAGACTCTGGTATCTGCAATGGTTGTAATGAAATTGGTATCGCCAAGCCATCTTGGAATCACATGGTAATGAATATGCTCTGCAATGCCAGCTCCACCACTTTTCCCAAGATTCATGCCAAGATTAACACCTTGTGCGCCAATACCCTCTTTGAGCATCCTAACACAGCGCTGAACCATAAACGAGATATGTAGCCACACTTCTGGATCAAGTTCTTCTATTGAATCTGTATGATGATGTGGAATCACCATAAAATGACCTGGTGAATAGGGATAACGGTTCATAACAATAAAACAAAGTGCATCGCGGTAAAGAACATGATGTTCAACATCTCGTTCTGGATGCTCTGTAATATTGCAAAAGACACATCCTTCTGGTTTTTCAGTGAAATAAACATCACGCCAAGGAGCATACATATAATTCATTAATCAACTCTTTTAATAGCTTCTAAAGATGCTTGGATGTCTGGTTCACGCATAAAATATTCGCCAATCAAAAAAGCATCTGCACCAATTTTACTTAAGTGTTGGATCGTCTCTTTATCATTGAGTCCGCTTTCTGCTACGATGATTTTTCCTTGAGGAATGAGTGGCATAAGCTTCTCTGTTAAGCTCATATCCATCTCAAAAGTCTCAAGGTTACGGTGATTGATACCGATGATATTAGCACCTGCAAAGATCGCTTTGATGAGATCTTCTTTATCATGTATTTCGACTAAAACTTCGAGTCCAAGTCGTAATGCATACTCTAAAAGATGCTTCAATTCGGCTTTTGTGAGTGCTTTAGCGATCAATAGTATAAAGTCAGCACCGTAAACGAGGGCTTCTAAAATTTGGTATTCATCGACAATAAAATCTTTTCGTAAAAGAGGTGTTGGCACATAACGGCGAATCTGAGTCAAGTACTCTAAGCTTCCTTGGAAATAGTGAGGTTCTGTTAAAACAGAGATAGCATCTGCACCTCCAAGTTCATACGCTTTGGCAATGGCCAGTGGATCAAAATCTGCTTTGATAACCCCTTTACTCGGACTTGCTTTTTTCACTTCAGCAATAATACGGTAAGGATTCTCAGGTGTTGCCTTAAGATATGGCTTAACATCACGAGGCATAAAAGGGTTAAATGCAAGGCTTCTGCCCAACCAGTCAATGGTATACTCTTTTTTCTTCTTCTCTAAATCCTCACGAGTACGTCTGATAATTTCATCTAAAATCATGGTGCTTTTTTCTCTTTCAAACATTTTTTAATTGCTTCAATATGTGCAGCAACCTCTTCTTCCATAACATTCTCACCAAAGTATTTCATAATATTATACGCCTCTTCACACTGCCCTTGCTTGTAAAACCCCCATGCTAATGAATCGAGGTAATAAGGTGAATTTGGTTCTAATTTTAGGGCTTCTTGTACTAAAGCAATTCCTTTTTGGATATTGATATTATGATCAATCAACAAATAGCCGTAGTAATTAAGATAAACAGAATCTTTGAGTAAGCTTGTGACTTCATCAAACTTTTGAGAAATGGACTGAAGTGCTTCAGGAGAAAGCTTCGTTTTGTTGAGTTCATACTCATAAATAGCCATTTTCCCTAAATAATCGAGATTTTTGCTCTCATCATAGAGTTTTTCAGCCAAAGTATAGGCTTCTGTAAATTTTTTCTGTGTTGCATAGATTTGAAGCAAAATATCTTGATTAAATCCTGTTTTTTCCAAAAAGGTTGTAGCCCCTTTGACATCTTTGATATACATCATAAGCTCTACGATTTTTTTAGCAATTTCATCACTTTGCTGCTCTTTATAGAGTTTTTTATACGTGGCGATAAGACCTTGAACGTTGCGATCTCGTCCATAGATTTCAATCAATTTAAAGCAGGTGTGATTGCCACAGCCTTCCATGTTTGCATAGGTTTCAAGATACGCTACTGCATCATCTTTTCGACCTAAAAATCGGTATAAAAGCTCAACGATATTGATCAAAATCTCTTCGCTTTGCTCTTGCTTGTAGGCACTTTCAAAGTATTTGAGCGCTAAATCATAGGCTTTCATCTGTAAATAAAGATTGCCCGCAATGCTGAGATGTTGTACACTTTTGTCGTATTCAATCAATTTCAAAATCTCTTTCTCAGCTTCTTCATAGCGCTTTTCTTTCACAAGTTGCCCGACAAGTAAACGGTTAAAGTTTTTCTCCTCAGGGTATTTTGTGATTCCTTGCATAATCAGATCACGTGCATCTGGATCACCTAAAATAAAAGCAAGTCCTGCATCTTCAGTAAGGTAAACTTTCTTCTGGCTCTGTTCATAGAGTGTATGATAAATTTTGCGCGCGTTGACATAATCGCCATTTTGTTGATAATCTAATGCTTGTAAGATAAGATTGTCTTCTTCTTCAAAAACTTTTTTAGTGCTTTCACTGGTAACAACAACTTCTTTAGTGGCGCATCCTACCAATAAAAAAAGAACGACTATAAGCGAATAATACCGGGACATTCTGCAACTACCTCGTCAATGTTTTCTTTAAAATATTCCCAAAATGGGAATGTACGGCACTGTGAAGGGCGTACGTCGTAGATACGACACATCTTTTTTTCCATATCGAAAAAGACGCAACCATAGCCGCCTTCGTACATGATCTCTTTAATCGTGAAACGATAGCGAATTTTTAGTAAATAGTCATTGATAAACGCCTCTTTTGTAAGAGAAAGTTTTTCTGCAATAGCGCTTATCTCTTCTTGGGTAACCCATATGTACCCACTCTCCCCTACACAACATTTTCCAGAGCAACTTTGACATGCTTTTGGATCAAATGCATAAGGATATCCTTCGCAGTGCATTAATTTTGCCATGTGACACTCTGTGTTTGAGACTGTTTAAAAATGGCTTGAACACGCTCGCTAAATACTTCATCTTTATAGATAAACAATGGTGGATGTACTTTACAAAGTGCTTTGGAATTTTTACGTGCGCGAATAAGCACTAAAGATGCCTCTTTCTCCTCTTTGGGATGAACAAAACAGATATTCTCAACATTGAGTCCATTACTAAGCAGGGATGCCATGAGGTGGTCTAACTGTTTAGCATCGTAGCAAAAGCAAAAATACCCACGATTGGAGAGTGTCTTAGTGACCTTGCTTGCAAAAGCTTCAAAAGGAAGTGCACTGCTATGACGACTTAAAGAAAGTGCAGTATCTTCGCTCTTCTCCCCACCTTTGTGATAAAAAGGAGGATTTGAAACGATCATATCCCATTTGTGTTCGAATTTTGTCTTCAAAAAATCGTTACATGTAACACTAGCAATTGCTATACCATTTTGCTCTGCATTAGCATGTGCAATCGTACAGTTTAGTTCTTGGATATCTAAAAGATGCATCTTCACATGAGGAAAATCACGTTTAAGCAAAAGCCCCAAAATACCACATCCACACCCTACATCAAGAATCTCGCCTTTGGGTGCGAAAGAGCTGATAAAATCATACAGTAAAAGCGTGTCACTGTTGTAACGATACCCACGTTCAGGTTGAAATAAATTCATAGTTTAATGATATACCCTGATTTGAAAGCCTCTCGCTTTATCTTGCTCTATGTTAGAAAGTGCATAGCTGATCTTTGCACCCTCTCCCACGTAAGATTCAACAAGCTCACCACCCGCTTTTGCTCGTGCTTTTCCAAGACCAATGTTTGCAAGCCCGCTAATACGGTCAATCTCAGTGTCTTCAACTCCCACTTTTTTACTTTTAATCAATTTAAGTGAAGCAAAACCACCGTTATCAACAATCGGTGCAACTTCAAAGAAGTACGAACTGTCGTACTTCGCTAGGAACGTTTGCACCTCTTTTTTACATGTTTCTGAAATGGCATTAACCCCTGTGCCCATATCAGTACAGGTCACTTTATCGATCATCGTTAATTTTTGACCTTTTGGTGCAGGAGATGATGAAGTCTTAGCCACAGTAACTTTTGGCGCTGTTGTCTCTAAAAGCTTGATTTTTTCATTCAATGTTTTAATCGTCTGTTCATTAGACGCAATGCGTTTATTAAGTTCATCTTGGCTTTGGGCTAGTGCACTCTCTTTTTGTTTCAGCTCTTTTTCCAATGCGATAATTTTAAGTGTTTCATCTTTTTTACTTGCACCCAGTTGTGTCTCTTTGGCTTTAAGCTCCGCTTGCAAGGCTTTGGTTGCTTCTAAATGCTGAAGTTCTTTTTGTTTGAATTCATCTTTGAGCTTTGTTAAACTCTCTTCCAAAGAAGCTTTGAGTGCTTCTGTCTTTTTATAGTTCTCTTTATTAGCAACGATAGTTGCTTCTTTGGCTTTAAGCTCTTTTTCTAAAGCAATGCTTTTAAGTGTCTCTTCTTTATTGGAAGCGTTCAATTGACTCTCTTTTGCCTTGATTTCACCTTGAAGGGCTTTAATCTCAGCAAGACGTTGAAGCTCTTTTTGTTTAAACTCTTCTTTGGTTTTTGTGAGATTCTCTTCTGTTGAGGCTTTTAAGCCTTCAAGTTTTTTAACCCCTTCTTTACTCGCGACAATCGCTGCTTCCTTGGCTTTTAACTCTTTCTCTTTTTCTTTGATAATATCTAAATACTCAATCTCTTTACGACGTAGTTCATCTTTAAGACTAACCATTTTGGCATCTTCACTGATACGATTTTTTTCAAAGGTTGCAACTTTGGCTTTAAGCTCTTCAACCTGTTTATTGGTTGCTTTGGTAGCATTATCTTCGGCATCTTTGAGTTTTACATGCAAGGTTTGAATGGTTCCTTCATGACGAGCATTTTCGGTTTGAATTTTTTGAAGCTCAATCGCTTTGGTTTTAATCTCTTTTTCTAAAGCAGCGATTTTGAGGGCTTCTTCTTTTCTATTGGAAACAATAGCCGCTTCTTTGTCTTTAATATCCGCTTGTAAAAGCTGAATTTTAGCGATATAGTCACCCTCTTTTGTTTTAGTAGTGTTTCTTAGTTCATCCAAAGAAGCACGAAGCTCTTTTAGTTTTGATTCATCACTCTCTTTAGACTTTTGAGTTTCTGTTCTAAACGCAACAATTTGTGTTTTTAGGCTTTGAAGTTCTTTCTCTTTTTCGTCATTTTTCAGTTTCAACTCATTGTTAGATGCTGTAAGTTCAGTGACATGGAACTGTATGCGTTCGTTATTCTCTTTAGCCGTCGCTTTGTATTCGTTCAGTTGTTTATCAAGCTTTTCAACAAGTTCTTTTTTTGAGGCATCAAAGTTAGCAATTTTTTCATTAAAGACTTTATAGTTTTTGTTATGAATTTTATCGTTTTCATCAACGCGTTTTTTAACTTCAGCTTCAAAATTAAGCTTTTCACTGTTCAAAAATGCAATTTTATCGTTTAACTCTTTGATACTACTCTCTTTTTTAGCAATTTCTTCTTTAAGCTTTAAAATAGAGGTATTTAAGGCTTTTTCGCTATTTTGCGCGTTTTCTTCAAGCATTTTGTTAGTAGCGCTAAGCTCTTTGTTGAGTTTTTTCTCATCTTCAAGATAGGTTCTAAATTTGTTAAAGTCTTTTTCATTCTCAAGCATTAAAGCATCAATATGCTTTTTAGCGCTTGCAAGTTCACTATTAATCCCTTTTATCTTCTCTTCTTGAAGTGCCATTTTTTTCACATGATCTTCATCTTGCATCGCCATATCTTGGCGATTCTTTGCTATGAGTTTTTCAGTATCGACTTTAAGTTGTTCGATTGTTTTGGCGTATTTAGCAATTTCTTCTTTATGTTTTTGCTCATTGATAACCAGTGTTTGAGTCTGTTTACTCATAAGCTCATTTTTCTCTTTAGCCGCTTGAACTATCTCTTCTTTGAGCTTATTAATCTCATCTTGTTTGCGGACAAAAGCGGTTTTAGCCGTTTCATTATTGGTGTTAATTTGCTCATTTAAAAGAACAATTTGGTCATTTAAGAATTTGATTTTCTCTTTATAGTCTGTCAATTTTGACTGTTCATCTTCTCGTGCTTGTTTAATCGCAATATGTTTTTTCTCTTCATCTTCAATCGCTTTAGCTTTAAGCTCTTCGATTTGACCTCTTAAGGTGTTGGCTTCGATGTTTGCTTTTTGTGAAATCACAACATTCTCTTTTTGCAGTTCATTGATTTTCATGGTTAAATCGCTGATATTGCGGTAATGTTGCTGTTCGGCTTCGTTAAGGCGCTCTGTATTTTTATTGGTCCATTGACTGCGTTGCTCTTCAAGTTCATTTTGTTGTTCGTCAAGTTTTTTAGAGAGTTCATTTTTTTCATTCGCCATCAGCAAGTTGTCGTGTTGAACAAAAAGCAGTGTTTTTTGCAATTTATTGATCATGCGTTTAAAATCTTGTTTGGTAAGTTCCGATTCCGCGATTGGATTACCTTTCTCATCATAGTAGGCATCTTCAAAAAGATTGCCATCTTTGCTCTGCTCAATAGTGGCTTCTTTGTCTATATATTGCTTTTGTATGTCAAGGGGTAAGTCACTAAATTTAACATCATTTTTACTGATGTATTTTTCTGTGAGCTCATCAAAGGAGATACCACCAAAATTACCATATTGGACGGAGGCAAAGCCTCCGACTACAATAACGAATCCAAGAGCAATATTTAAAATCTGCGAAGAAGAAAGAGCAATTTTTGCCATTAATACAATGCCTTCATTATTTTGAATTTAAGATGTGTGAAACAATTTGGTATGCATGATTGAGTGCTATAGCAATACTTCCACCACTTTTAACGGCAATGTCACCTGCTAAATATAGCCCTTTGGTTTTCGTCTCATAGTTTTCATCAAACTCTGGTTTACCTTCGCTATCAAGCGTGATGCCGCATTTTCTGAGAAAATCAACAGGAGTGGTCCCGCCAATAGCATAAACGACACGATCATAAATCGTATGATAACCATCGGTAAAGTTAACTTTAACAAGACCGTTTTCATTTTCAATAGAGACAATATCCATACCAAGGCGGAGACGTAGTTTTTCTTCTCCATTATACTCGTGGATCATTTTTAGATTAATTTCGTTGAGTCTGCTAAACGTATCGCGGCGGTAATTTACCGTTACGTTATTACTTTTGGATAGCTCAATCGCGTACTCAATAGCTGAATTTCCACCACCGACAATGAGGAGTTTTTCACCTTGTGAGCATTTATCGAGATTAAAGTTAATGCGCTCTTTTAAAGAAATAGGCAGTGTGTAGTCTGGTTTATTAGGCTTGCCCATGGTGCCGATTGCTACAATGACATTTTTAGCTCGATATCCTGCTTTTGTCGTAACAATGTGAAATTCATCACCCTCTTTCGTAATACTTTCCACTTCACTGTTAAACGCTGAATCAATTTCGCCTGAATCCAAAAGTGAATCAAAATAGTTGAGTGTACTCTCTTTGGTGCCATCACGAAAGTCGATAGAACCTTTAAGCTCGATATCTTGACCTTTGTAGTTTTTGTCGACGCGTTTATTGTCTTTGTAAAATTTACGAATGGTTTGTGAATGGTTATCACCTTTCTCAATCATCATAATATGTTTGAGACCAAGCACTTTAGCTTCAACTGCCGCACCAATACCACCAGGTCCCCCACCGATAATTACTAAGTCATAAATCTGCAACATCGTATCTTTTCCTTATTCTATTTTATCTTCTAATGTAATGATTATACTCTGAACATACTTATGACACATTAAATATAAAAAGTGTAAAATCCCATCAAATGCCATTCTAAGGAAGAATTAACGTGCAAACTTTTTTAAAATATGCCAAATCTGCGAGTCGAATTATCGCGACACTTGATCCTCAAACAAAAAATGATGTTTTAGCACACATGGCAGATGCTTTGGAAGCGCACAGTGAACGTATTATGAGTGAAAACCAAAAAGATTTAGAAGAAGCTAAAAAAAACAATCTAAGCTCCGCTCTTGTTGATAGGCTTTTACTTAACCCAAAACGCATTGGCGAGATGGCAAAAGCAATCCGTGAAATTGCAGTACTTAAAGAGCCAGTCGGGCGTGTACTTGAGGGTTGGGTTGTTCCTAGTGGCATCAGAATTGAGAAAGTAAGCATTCCTATTGGTGTTGTAGGCATCATCTATGAAAGTCGCCCTAACGTCACTAGTGATACCGCAGCACTCTGCTTTAAAAGTGGCAATGCGTGTGTGCTTAAAGGTGGTAAAGAGGCGTTTTACAGCAATGCCATCATTGCTTCTATCTTGCAAGAAGTTCTTGAAAAACATAATCTTCCTAAAGAGATCATTTCACTTCTGCCAGATTCCAGTCGTGAAGGGGTTGCAAAGCTTATTAAAATGGACAAATTTGTCGATCTCATCATTCCTCGTGGTGGAGAAGCACTCATTCGCTTTGTCAGTGAAAATGCCACGGTTCCTGTGGTCAAACATGACAAAGGTGTTTGCCATACGTATGTCGATAAAGAGGCGAATTTAGAGCAAGCGATTGAGATTGTTTTAAATGCCAAATGCCAACGCCCAAGTGCGTGTAATTCACTGGAAACACTTTTGGTACATGAAGCAATTGCAAAAAGCTTTTTACCACGGATGAAAGAGGCACTTGAGCTTACAGGTGCACAGATTAAAGGGTGTGAAAAAACGCAAAGACTTTTACATGTAAAGCCTGCAAACGATGAAGATTACCATACCGAGCATCTGAGCAATGCGCTGAGTATTAAAATCGTAGAGAGTGTCGATGAAGCGATCGCTCATATTGCTGAGTTTGGGTCTTCCCACTCCGAAGCCATTTTGAGTGAAAATTACAGCATGGTTGAGCGCTTTTTAAATGAAGTGGACGCAGCCTGTGTGTATGCTAATGCCTCTACACGCTTTACCGATGGTGGTGAGTTTGGGTTTGGCGCGGAAGTGGGGATCAGTACCAATAAACTTCACGCACGAGGCCCTATGGGCATCAATGATTTGACCACGTATAAGTTCAAAGTGTATGGAAAAGGGCAAATTCGCGCATGAATAAAGAGGTTTTACGCGTTGAAAACCTTACATTTGGATACCCAAATTCCAAGCTTTTGTACCATGACTTCTCTTTACATGTAAAGGTGGGAGAAGTTGTTGCTATCTTAGGTGCAAGTGGAAGTGGGAAAAGTACGCTTTTTGAACTTGTGGCGGGAAATCTCAAAGCCAAAAGTGGCACGATAACTGCGGCTAAACTTTCACAGATTTTTCAAGATCCTTACACATCATTTCACCCAACATACACCATCATCAATCAAATCAGCGATGTTGCTCCTTTGCATGACTTGCATCAACTCTGTCACGCGCTTGACCTCGACCCTGATGTCTTGGCTCAAAAACCCCATCAACTCAGTGGTGGACAGCTTCAAAGATGCTCTATTTTAAGGGCTTTGTTGATGAAACCTTCACTTCTTTTAGCCGATGAGCCAACCTCTGCACTCGATAACATTACAGGCTTGCATGTTATGCAACTTTTGATGCAGTTTTTAGACCAAGTGGGCATTTTACTGATTACTCACGATAAAAACTTAGCATCATGGTGTAGTGATCGTATGATCGAATTAAAATCTTAAATTAGGAATAGAATGCACGTTATTATTGACTGGATTGTTCAAACCGTAGGCGTACTGGGTTATTTTGGTATTTTTGTGATGATGGCGATTGAAAGTAGTATTTTTCCGCTTCCAAGTGAAGTGGTGATGATTCCTGCTGGGTATTTGTGTGCTAAAGGTGAAATGGAATTATGGATTGTCATCGCCCTTGGTACTTTAGGGAGTATCGCAGGTGCATTGCTGAACTATTATTTGGCTGTAAAGTTAGGTCGAAAACTCATTTTGAAGTATGGACATTACGTCTTTTTTACACCTGAAACACTGGAAAAAGTAGAGGTATTCTTCAAAACACACGGTTCTTTTTCAACCTTTACGGGAAGGCTCATTCCTGTCATTCGCCACTATATTTCACTGCCTGCGGGACTGGCTCGAATGAATCTGGGTCTGTTTTGTTTTTACACAGGCTTTGGTGCTGGAATTTGGGTGAGTGTCTTGACCTTTTTAGGGTATTTCTTTGGTCAAAACGAAGCCTTACTCAATGAACATCTGCATACTATCACCATTGCTGTGATTGTGTTTATTGTTGTTGCTGGAGTCATTTATATTTGGCTTCACAAGAAAAAAGAGCGTAAACGTACGTCAAAAAAACATTAAAGGAAAGGCAATGTTCCAAGGTTTAGAATACAGTGATTTTGAAAAAGCACTCTCAAGCTTGGGCGTTGTCGCTAAAACCGATAAAAAAACCCTGCATAAACTCTACCTCTCGCTTTCCAAAGAGTTTCATCCCGATGCCCCAACTGGCGATACAGTAAAGTTTCAAGAGATTAACGATGCGTACCGCTTAATTAGGGAGTATATGGAAAATTATCGTTTTGATTTTGATGAAAAAGAGTTTAAAAAGCAGTATCCCTTCTCTAAAAGCGATTGGCTTAGTGGACGATAGTGTTCCTCTTTTTAAAACTCAAAAACATCCACATAAATTTGCATTTTATGTTCTTTAAGCAGTGCCTGGATTTTGTATTTTAGCTCTTTAATATCTTGTTCTATTTCATGTCCCGTTGCATCATCTTTGACATTCATAGAAATAATCAAAAGCACTTCATTTGAACCTATAAACATACTTCTTACAGCATTGATATGAACTAAAACATTGGACTCTTCTTTAATCAGCTCTTTAATCTGTTTGGTCGTTTTCCTGTCTAAACTCTCACCTATCAACAGCTTTTTAAGCTCAATAAATAAAATAGTGGATAACCCTATCAAAAGTGAGCCAATCATCAGTGCGGCAATGCCATCAAAAATAGGATGAACAAATTCTGAAAGAACCAATCCTAACGTTAAAATCATCAGACCTAACAATGCACCAGAATCTTCAATAAGAACAACTAAGATATGGGATGAAGAGCTATGTTTGATGGTTGAGAAGATATCTTTAAGCCTAGAATTACTCTCTTTGAGCGCTACTCTTAAAGCACTGGATTCTAGTAAAATCGATAAAACAATAATGCCTAAAATCAGTAAAGGATTTTCAATGGGTTGTGGGTCTTGAATACGATGAAAACCTTCATAGAGCGAAAAAAGACCACCCAATAAAAAAAGAACTACTGCTACGACAAAAGACCAAAAGAAGTTTGCTTTGCCTTGCCCAAAAGAGTGGTATTCAGAACGTCCTCTTGAAGCTTGTTTTTCACCTAACATGACCAAGGCTTGATTTCCGCAATCTGCCGTACTGTGAATCGCTTCTGCCATCATAGAGGCTGAGCCTGTGAAAAACGCTGCCATTCCTTTGGCTATGGCGATAACACCATTGGCAAATAATGCAGCTTTAACACTTTTTGACATTTTAAAATCCTTTGAGCACGAATGATTAAGAAGAAAAATTTTACATGTAAAGGAAAAACCTTTACATGTAAAGAAGTATTTAGTGTGGTAAAAATCTTTGACGAGCAGCTTTGAGAGAGTCTGCGATAAGGAAAGCAAGCTCTAGTGCTTGGTTAGCGTTAAGGCGAGGATCACACTGTGTATGGTAACGACATGCAAGGTTCTCTTCGGTAATCTCTTGTGCTCCACCGATGCACTCTGTGACATCTTGTCCTGTCATCTCTAAGTGAACACCACCAGGGAATGTGCCCTCTTGCTCATGGACTTTAAAGAAGCCTTTGACTTCACGAAGCACTTCATCAAAAGAGCGTGTTTTGTAGTTATTCGATGCTTTGATGGTATTGCCGTGCATTGGGTCAATGCTCCATAGAACATTAGCACCTGCTTCTTTGACGGCACGAACCAATTTTGGAAACTCTTTTTCGATTTTGTCAGCACCCATGCGAACAATAATGTTAAGGCGTCCCGCTTCATTTTCAGGGTTCAGTTTATGGATGAGTTTCATCAAACCCTCAGCGGTCATGGTAGGACCTGCTTTAATACCGATAGGGTTTTTAACACCCGTTAGGAACTCAACATGCGCATCATCCACATCACGCGTACGATCGCCTATCCAGAGCATGTGCGCGGAACAGTCATACCAGTCATTTGTAAGGCTGTCTTGACGTGTGAGAGCCTCTTCATAATTAAGAAGCAATGCTTCATGTGAGGTATAGACAACCGTTTCATTGATGTTTGGGGTGTTGGCAGAGGTAATGCCACACGCTTCCATAAACGCCAATGTCTCAGAGATACGATCGCAAAGATGTTGGTAACGTTCCCCTAAAGGACTCTCCGAAACAAAGCCCAATGTCCATTTATGGACTTGGTGAAGATCCGCCAAACCACCACGTGAAAATGCACGAAGGAGGTTCATCGTTGCAGCGGATTGATTGTACGCTTTGAGCATACGTTTAGGGTTTGGAACACGTGAATCTTCCGTAAATTCGATATCATTGATGATGTCACCACGGTAACTTGGAAGTGAAACGCCATCCATCTCTTCATAATCAGATGATCTTGGTTTGGCAAACTGACCCGCAAGACGACCGACTTTAACGATAGGACAGCCACCCGCAAAGGTTAAAACAACTGCCATTTGAAGCATCACTTTAAACATATCGCGAATATTGACAGCGTTAAATTCACTAAAACTCTCAGCACAGTCTCCACCTTGAAGCAAGAAGGCTTTACCATGTACGACATCTGCCAAAGAGGCTTTAAGTTGGCGCACTTCACCTGCAAAGACAAGTGGTGGATATTTGCTGAGTTCTTGCTCAACATTTTTCAACAACTCTTGGTTTGTATAAGTCGGTTGTTGCTTAATTGGTTTCTCTCTCCATGATGCGCGCGTCCAAGAACTCATAAATGACCCTTAATAGAATTTTTACTTATTATAATGCGATTGGCTTTAAAGACAATTGAATAGCAAAACAAACTCATGAAGTTTTAAACTGCCCTACAGTTTTGCTCAGTGAATTGACATGGTGTGTCACGCTATCTGAGATGGTTTTTACTTGATGGTTGAGATGGGTTAGTTCACGCACTTCACTGCTGATGGCATTGGCGTGAGTCATCGTATTTTTTGAGTCTTCATAGATTTTATAAACATCCTCTTTCATCGCCAAAATAACCTCTTTTTGATCCAGTAAAATAGCATCAATCGTTTGCAGTGAGTGTGTTGAGATCTCAATACCTTTATCCACCGTATTGTTGACATTTTGCATACTGGAAAGCGCTTCATTGACATTTTCATTGATATTATTGACGATAGATTCAATACGAACAGTTGCCTTATCGGTCATATCAGCAAGCTTTCTCACCTCTTCGGCAACGACAGCAAATCCTCGTCCTTGCTCTCCTGCACGACTTGCTTCCACCGCAGCGTTTAAAGAGAGAAGATTGGTTTTATCAGTAATGTCTTTGATGGTTTCAATCATTGAAGAGACTTCTGCCACATTGTGCTCTAGCGTAAAAATGATTTGTGTCGTGTCACCTGCAATGGACTTAATATTGCCTATGGAAGACTCAACCTTGCCAAGACTGCTTGCCACTTGTGCTTGTGTATGCGCGATCTTTTGGCTCATGGCATCGGCTTTATCGACAGAACTTTGAATAGAGTTATTTTGGATTTGAATATGTGCCACAATATTTTGAATACTCACACCGATTTGCTCAATTTTTTTGCCTGTAACCACAATCGTATTGGTCAGGTGTTGGTTGAGATTTAAAAGATTTAAGAGCGATGTTTTGGTTTTTTTAAGAATGGTATCGAAAATATCAATCACACTGTTGATCCAAATAGCGGTACGTCTGTTTTCATCTTTGGCAAATTTGGTGAGATCTGCACGTTTAGTTATATCGCCATCACCTTCGACAAAGCCCTGTAATAGGGCACGAAGTGAAGCATATTTGGTGAAAAATTCGGAAAGCTCTTTACCCATTATGCTTAAAATCATCAAAAGCGATGCGACTGTAATCAATCCAACCTCTTGAATACGGCTCAAAAATGGCATAAATGTCAGCGTTGCATAATAAGCACTTGGAATTAAGATACCGATTAAAAGTGCCATTTTGGCATAGATTTTATGGCGGAACTGCATAATGTCATAGACCTCTAAAAGATCACCTTCGCACATCATACCCCACTTATCTAAGCTATAAGGCAGCGTAACCGTAATACCTTTGCCAATAACGGGAATGCCCCGATAATCAGGATATCCAGGATAGGAACAGAAGAGATTGGTACCTTTTTTAATTGTATTGGCAACACCTGGATGCAGTACTCCCGTAGAAGGGTCATTAAAGACAATTTCAAACTCTGTATGCTGTTTGATAGAAATGATGCCTTGCTCTGTATGCACACCCTCTTTAAGGTTTTCACCAAAACTAAACGTGTTGTCTTCAAAACGTGAACGCGAAAGGGCTGTTCCTGTTTTAATGTTTTTGTTGAAATAAGGGTCTATCATAAAAAGATAGTTGTCACCTGATTCTTTAAAGATATGCCCAGCTTCTCGTTGAATCAGATCACTGAGTGTATCGTTAGAAACACGTGCGACAAGGATACAATTTTCGTCACCTATTTTAAAGCTTTTCAAAAAAGAGAGCGTTACGCGATCATGAAAGGTTGACGCTTTTGGTTTAAAAAAGAGCGTGTCATCATCAAGATAAGGGCCAAACAAGAGCTGGGTTGAGCCAAGAAGTACATAATCAACGGCTTCACAAAAGCTACTTTCATCGTATCGATACTCTTTAAGAGGGCGTTTGGTGGAGGTAAAAAGCATCTTTTTAGCACTGTTTAGTACATAATACTCCAAGATCGCTTCGCTCAGTTTTTCTTGCTCTTTTAATATAGAAACAACGTCACCCTCTTCTTGCTCTAAGAGGATGGCACTATTTTCAACTTCACGCCAGATTTCATTCGCCCATTCGATCATAATGCGCTTACGTGTTTGAGCAATACCATCAAAGGCAGTTTCCACTGCACCGAGCATCGCTTTGTTTCTAAGCCACTTTGGCAGGATGTTACATTTATCTTTAAATGAGAACACGAGAAGGCTCCTTAATATCTTAATTTGATTAATTTTTAATCATTTGGTGAAATTTATTTTAGAGAATTACATTTCGAATGCGGCATATTCTTTTTATACCAGTGATAAAAAAGCAACATTGCCCTATTGTACGAATGCAGACCAATAAAACAAAACCCTTACAGTATCGTTTATTTAAAGCTTTATATATTTAAAAAAACAACGCTTTACTATACAAAAAAGTTAAAATTCTTTCAATGGAAAAATTGATTAAAAAATAACCAATTAATATGCAGAAAACGAATATATTGCAAAAGATAGCAATTTTACACACTGTGACATATTGATTAATATTTAGGCAGTTTTTTCGCCAAAAAATAAAATTTAGTGTTAAAATTCTGTTCATATCAACTTAGAAAGGAAGATAATGATGTTACGTTCTAAACTCGCTAAAATCTCTTTAGCAACAATTGCTGTTTTGGGTCTTGGCTCAACAACACTCAGTGCAGATACCCTAGCAGAGGTACAAAAACAAGGTTTTGTGAAGTGTGGTGTTGATGGTGGACTCCCTGGATTTTCAGAAGTAGGCAGTGATGGTATCTATAAAGGTATCGATGTCGACCAATGCCGCGCTGTTGCAGCAGCTGTTTTAGGTGATGCTAAAAAAGTAAAATACGTAGCTCTTAATGCAAAAGAGCGTCTAACAGCCCTTCAATCAGGCGAAATCGATATGCTTTCACGTAACACAACGTGGACTGAGACACGTGACACTTCTTTGGGTCTTAACTTTACAGGTGTAACCTACTATGATGGTCAAGGTTTTATGGTGACTAAAAAGCTAGGCGTTAAAAGTGCTAAAGAGCTTGATGGCGCTTCGATTTGTCTTCAAACAGGAACAACGACAGAGCTAAATGTAGCAGACTACTTTAGAACCAATAAAATGAAATACAAACTCGTCTCTTACGATACCAATGATCAAGTGGTTAAAGCGTATGAGAGCGGCAGATGTGATGTTTTAACGTCAGATCAATCACAACTTTACGGTTTGAGAATCAAACTTTTAAAACCTGAAGAGTCCATCGTTCTTCCAGAAGTTATCTCTAAAGAGCCTTTAGGACCAGTTGTTCGTAAAGGTGATGGTAGATGGTTTGACATCGTTAGATGGGTTTCTTACGCGATGTTAACAGCGGAAGAAGCAGGTGTAACCAGTGCCAATGTTGATGCTATGCTCAAATCTGACAATCCAGATGTCAAACGTCTTTTAGGCGTTGAGGGACAAATGGGTGAAAACTTAGGTCTTAAAAAAGATTTTGCCTATAACATCATTAAACAAGTCGGTAACTACGGTGAATCATTTGAAAAAACAGTAGGACAAGGCTCTCCTCTTAAAATTGCAAGAGGCTACAACGCTCTTTGGACTCATGGCGGACTCCAATACGCACCTCCTTTTAGATAGTAGATTAAATACAAAATCATACTAAGGGCAGAGTTTTCTGCCCTTAATCTTAAAGCATAAAGGAACACGTATGTTAGCACTTTTGAGAAATCAAAAGATCAGGGGAATTATTTTCCAATTATTAACCGTTATTGGCTTGGTTGCTTTTTTGTGGTATATTGGTGCCAATACTGTTGCCAATATAGAACAAAGGGGCATTCAAACAGGCTTTGGCTTTTTGGATGGAACGGCTGGATTTGGCATCGATCAATCCCCTATTTCGTACACAGAAGAAAACACCCATGGACGTGTTTTCATTGTAGGACTTCTAAACACCATTATTATCGCTTTTGTTGGCATTATCTGTGCAACCATTGTTGGTCTTATTATCGGTATTTTAAGGCTTTCAAGTAACTGGCTCATTGCAAAGCTTGCAAAGGCTTATATCGATTTTTTTAGAAATATACCGTTATTACTGCAAATACTTTTTTGGTATAACGTGGTACTTCGTGCCATGCCAAATCCAAAACAGAGTTTTAACTTTTTTGATACTATTTTTATCAATAACAGAGGTCTGTACTTTCCTCTCCCTGAATACAATACAACGTTTTTTATGATACTGGCAAGTCTTTTCTGCGCTCTAATCGCTTCTTTTGCACTCAATACATGGGCAAACAGACGTAAGATTGCTACAGGACAAGATTTTATTGTGTTCCCATTTGCAATAGGTATGTTTATCCTGTTTCCAATACTTGCTTATTTTCTAGGTGGAGCACACCTTAACTTTAGTTTTCCAGAGCTCGCGGGATTTAACTTTAAAGGTGGCAAAACACTTTCGCCTGAATTTTTAGCGCTTACGTTTGCATTGACCATCTATACCGCAACGTTCATTGCTGAAGCGGTTCGCTCAGGCATTGAAGCCGTCAGTCATGGTCAAAAAGAAGCTGCTGTTTCCATGGGTTTTAGTCCGTATCAATCTTTAAAGTTGGTTGTTTTACCCCAAGCCATTCGTATTGCTATCCCTCCGATTATTAACCAATATCTTAACCTTATCAAAAACTCTTCTTTGGCAACGGCGGTTGGTTATCCCGAGATTGTAACTGTCTTTGCAGGAACATCTCTGAATCAAGTCGGTCAAGCAATTGAGATTATTTCGATGACAATGCTCGTTTATCTCATCATCAGTTTAGTCGTATCGGCTTTACTCAACTGGTTTAACCATAAAATGAAGATTCAGGAGCGTTAAGATGGCAATTTATGAAAAAAAACAAGAACGAAAAGCTCCTTCAAGTACAAAAGGCGTTACTTTTTGGATTAGAGAAAATCTTTTTTCTACACCGTTAAATGTTGCTTTAACACTGCTTGGTGTAATGATTCTTTTTTGGATTGTTCCTCCTTTTGTCAAGTGGGCATACATCAATGCTAACTTTGCTGGAACGACACGGGAAGATTGTGTGAGTGGTGGAGCATGTTGGGTTTTTATACGTATGAAGATCGATATGTTTATGTATGGATTTTACCCATCCGAGCTTAGATGGAGGGTTAACAGCGTTTATGGACTCTTTTTTGTACTGATTGCAGCATTTAAATACCTCAAAAGCCCATTGGTTAAGATCGCTTTAGCGCATGTCTATTTTATTGTTGGCTTTTTCTTAGTTCATGGTGGCTTTTTTGGAATGGAAGCGGTACCTACCGATAAATGGGGCGGTTTGATGCTCACCATTATGGTGGCCGCTGTTGGCATTGTCGCAGCGTTCCCAATCGGTGTTCTCTTAGCTCTTGGTCGTGCTTCACATTTGCCGATTATCAAAAGTATTAGTGTCACGTACATTGAGTTTATCAGAGGTGTACCTCTGATTACGATTCTTTTTATGTCATCCATTATTTTGCCACTCTTCTTTCCTGAGGGCATGAGTTTTGATAAACTGCTTCGCGCACTCATTGGTATTGCGATGTTCGAAGCCGCTTACATTGCTGAAAATATTCGTGGCGGACTTCAGTCTATTCCAAAAGGCCAATATGAAGCTGCCGATGCCATCGGGCTTTCGTACTGGCAAAAAATGTTTTTGGTCATTCTCCCACAAGCCCTAAAAGTGGCTATTCCTAACCTAGTAGGTGTTTCGATTGCCCTCTTCCAAGATACCACTCTGGTACTTATCATTGGCCTCTTTGATCTGCTTGCGATGGTACGTTTGAGTGCCGCAGATTCGTATTGGTTGGGTTATGAGACAGAAGGTTATGTGTTTGTTACTTTTATCTTTTGGTTCTTTTGTTACTCAATGTCTAACTTTAGCCAAAAGCTTGAAAAACGATTTAATACCAATTTGAGATAGGATAGAAGATGAAAGATAGAAAAGAGATCATAGAAATTAAAAACTTAAACAAATGGTACGGTGATTTCCACGTCTTAAAAGACATCAACCTTACGATCAATAAAGGTGAAATCATCGTTGTCTGTGGACCATCAGGTTCGGGTAAATCAACACTTATTCGTTGTATCAACTATCTTGAGCAATTTCAAGAAGGACAGATTATTGTTGATGGCATTGAGCTTGTGAACGACGTTAAAAAGATTAAAGCGATTCGTGAAGAAGTGGCAATGGTATTTCAACACTTTAACCTCTTCCCACACTTAACGATTCTAGATAACCTTACTTTAGCACCTGTTTGGGTTCGAAAAATGCCACGCAAAGAGGCTGAAGCGATGGCTATGAAGTATTTGGAACGCGTTGGCATCGCCAATCAAGCACACAAATACCCCAACCAGCTTTCAGGCGGACAACAACAACGTGTAGCCATTGCACGTAGTTTGTGTAAAAACCCTAAAATTATGCTCTTTGACGAGCCAACTTCCGCACTTGATCCTGAAATGGTTGCCGAAGTTTTGGATGTTATGATAGAATTAGCACGCGAAGATAAAACGATGGTGTGTGTTACCCACGAAATGGGCTTTGCAAAAAAGGTAGCCGATAGGATTATCTTTATGGATGCAGGCCAAATTGTTGAAGAAAACACACCTGAAGAGTTTTTCCAAAACCCTGAGTCTGATCGACTTAAACTCTTTTTGGAGCAAATCTTATCGCACTGATTTTGTTTTAATGTAAGGATAAGAAATGGAGCAATTGATTCCTGTTTTGATGATCGTAGCGATGGTAGCTTTTGTACTGATAAAACAGATAGGTAGAATTACGAGCAAACTTGATACCTTTGCAGATGCAGGTTCATACGAACGCTATGCCAAGTTTTCAGCTATCATCCAAGAGCATGTACGCGAAATCAAACAGAGCCTTGATAGTTCAAAAACGCCAAATGAGCGCCCTTTTAAACTGATTGAAGGTAAAAATGAAGAAGAGGCTCTTGAGCTTCTTTCTAATTTTATTCGTAAATTGGTCTTTTTTGAAACCATGATGGCTAAGAAGAAGAGTGCAAAAGAGATTGAAGCTGATCTTTTTGAGCTTTTAAGTCATTTGGATAGTTTTCTCAAAGAGTACTGTGTAGAGGGAGAATCTCTCTCCGATGCCCTTCGAGAGACTCTTTTGGAAGCATACGAACAACTCGACTAAAAAAGTGAGGTTTAAACCTCACTTTCTTCTTTTAGACTTCTTCTTTAAATGGATATCCCGCTTCTTTTAAAAGTTCACGAATTGCTTGTTGATGTTCTGCACCTTTGGTTTCAAGCATAATGGTAATTTGTGCATCACCATATGAGAGCTTCGTTGAAAAACGATCATAGTCGATTTGAATGATGTTAGCATTGGCATTTTTAAACAGGTCTGTCAGACGCATCAGTGAGCCTGGTTTATCGATAAGTGTGATGACCAACTTCATTTTACGATGTGATTTAATCAAACCTTTCTCAATGATAATAGAAAGCATTTGTACATCGATGTTTCCACCGCTTAAAACGGCTCCTATTTTCATATTTTTATCGTAGGCAAATTTTTGGTGCATAATGGCCGCAACACTAGCAGCGCCACCACCTTCAACAACCAGCTTTTGACGCTCAAGTAAAAATAAAATAGCCGCTGCTATCTCTTCATCATCCACCGTTACCACTTCATCCACACATTCTAAAATATGCTTTAAATTTGACTCACTAACATCGCGTACCGCAATACCATCAGCGATGGTACGCACACTTTTAGAATTGATCGCTTTTTTAGCATAAAAAGACTCATACATTGCAGGAGCGCCTGCGGCATTAACACCAATCACTTTAATCTTTGGGTCAATTTGCTTAATGGCAGAAGCCATACCGCTAATAAGCCCTCCTCCACCGATGGGAACAACGATAATATCAAGATCATTGATCTCGTCAATCATCTCTAGTGCAACAGTGCCTTGTCCTGCAATGACAATGTCATCTTCAAAAGGGTGAATAAACGTCAAACCATGTTCGTTGGCGTACGTTAAAGCATACGCATACGCTTCATCGTAATTATCGCCATGTAAAATAACTTCAGCACCTAAAGCCTTCGTTCCCGTGACTTTTAAAAGCGGTGTTGCTTCAGGCATCACAATCGTTGCAGAAATGTCAAAACTACGCGCAGAGTAGGCAACGCCTTGTGCATGGTTTCCCGCACTCGCTGCAATAACGCCTTTTTTACGTTCTTCTTTGGTTAAAGAGGCGATTTTGTTGTAAGCACCTCTGAGTTTATACGCTCCTGTGATTTGAAGATTCTCTTTTTTTAAATAGACTTGAGCGCCTACTTCCTCACTTAAATGTGGAGCAAGGGCACAAGGGGTTTTAGTGACAACGTTTCCGAGTTGTCGTTTTGCTTTTACGATTTCACTTAATGCTATCATTATTTCATTAACCTTTCATATTCTACTTTGGTGCATCGATTCTGTACGGCTATTATGCCGTGTTCTTGTGCTTTAGCACAGGCTTGATTATTGATGATGCCCAGTTGCAACCAAAAGACTTTTACGTCACCTTTTTTTAAAACGTCTTCGATCAAACTGTCCGCAATTTCAGGCTTACGAAACATATCTACCATATCCACTTTCTCAGGGATATCTAAAAGACTACGGTAAACTTTTTCACCTAAAATCATCTCTTCTTTCGGATAGATCGGATAGATTTTAAACCCATGTTCTTGCAAGTAACATGCCACTTTATGGCTATCTTTGGTTGGATCAGGAGATAGTCCAATAATGGCAATGCTCTTACACATCGAAAAAATGTCTTTCATGCCTGCATCACCAGGCATGCTAATGTTTGAAATGTCGCATTCCATTATTGCTCCTTAAAATAAATTAAGCTAGAAGTTTAGCACTTCGTAGCTTTTGCCTCGATTATCCATGGCTTTTATCATGTGAATTTGTTATAATCGAGAGGTTTACATACATAAGGAGGGTTAATGTTTCTTAATCAGATTAAGATTAAAACCAAGGGCTGGTTTTTAGCTATTGGAGTTTTGTGTGGGTTTATGGCAAATATTATCTTGGTCTCTTTTCTCATCACAGGAACGGAGCGATTGGTTTTAATTGTAGGGTCCATATGCGGTATGATATTTTTCTTTGTATTTACACGTGTCATGATCGTGAGTATGACAAACTCTATCGATGCCCTATTTGGCATTACACTTGATCTTGCAAAAGGGAGCGGAGATCTTACGAAGCGTATTGTCATCAATTCAAAAGATGAGATTGCTGATTTATCCGAAAATATCAATCAATTCATCGCAAAAATCCATACAACTGTGGAAACATCAACCAAAACTTCATCACAAAGCGCTGAGATGGCGCATCAGTTTTCAACGATTTCCAATGATGTCGACAAACGTATGGCAGAAGAGCGCGATTTTGTCAAAAAAACAAAAGATTTAGGCGACACCATGAAGCTCACGCTGGAGCAAAATACACTCAATGCAACGCAAACCAGCCAAAATATTTTAAATGCTTCCCAAACACTGAACACAACGGCAAGTGAGATAAAAACGCTGGTTAACAATATTCAACAAGCCTCAGAAGTAGAATCACACACCTCAGAACGTCTCCAGCAACTCAGTAACGATGCGAACCAAGTCAAAAATGTACTTACTGTCATCTCTGATATTGCCGATCAAACCAATTTACTTGCACTCAATGCCGCGATTGAAGCGGCGCGTGCGGGTGAGCATGGGCGTGGATTTGCCGTGGTTGCCGATGAAGTGCGAAATCTTGCGGAGCGAACACAACGAAGTTTGACAGAAATCAATGCAACGATTAATGTGATTGTTCAAAACATCATGGATGCCAGTGAACAGATGAGTAAAAACTATAAATTTATTGAGCAAATGGCACACAACTCTGAAGAAGTCGAGATGAAGATCAGCAATACCGAAGCCATCATTAAAGAAGCTTCAGATGCCTCTTTAATCGCTTCCACCGTTTCTCAAAAACTCTCAAATGACACCACAACAATTATCAAAAATATCGGTGAAATTTACGAGTCATCTCTTCAAAACAGTGATGATGTCAAAAACCTTAACACCTCTTCTCAGAAACTTTTAGGACTTTCTGAAACGTTAGCATCAAAGTTAGCACTCTTTAAAATCTAACCCTTTTTGAGGGTTAGAGACGTTTTAAAATCACGCCAGATTCCAAATGCTCAGTGTTCGGGAATTGATCGAACAGCGCAAAATGGGAGATGGCGTACTTATTCGTTAACACTTCAAGATCACGTTTAAGCGTTTCAGGGTTGCATGAAATGTAGATGATGTTCTCAAACTGAGAGATAAACTCCAAACTTGCTTCATCCATACCTGAACGAGGTGGGTCAACAAAGACATGGCTAAAGCGGTAATCTTCGAGATTAATGCCCTTTAAACGGTTGTATTCACGTTCTTTTTTAAGTGCAGAAGTAAGTTCCTCGGCACTCATGCGTACAAAGGCTATGTTATGCGTGTCATTGAGCTCACAGTTTTGAAGTGCCGATGCAATGGATGTTTTAGAAATTTCGGTGGCTAAAACTTTTTTAAATTTCTGTGCCATCGGAATGGTGAAATTGCCATAACCGCAGTAAAGCTCCAACAAATCCTCACAGTTTTCAAGATGGCTTAATACCCAGCTAATCATCTTCTGATTCATAGCACGGTTAGGTTGCGAAAAGCCGCCTTCGATGATATGGTAACGATACATTTTACCCGCAATATCAAAATGATCTTCCACAAAATCTTGACTAAGGACGCGTTTCATGCCACGGCTTCGACCAATGATAAAAATACCAAACGCTTTTTCAAGTTCTTTCGCTTCATTATCCCATACTTCATTTAAAGGCTTGTGATAAATAAGTGTGACTAAAAGATGCTCTGAAGAAGCGAGAAATTCAATCGCAAAAATCTTTTCACGAAGTATAAGAGAGCTTTCGATCTGTTTCAAAAGCTTTGGCATCAGCGTGTAAATTTTCATCTCGACTTTAGGACAGCCCTCAATGCAAACAGCGCCTTTTTTATCCACAGCACCCATAGCATAACTGATCGTATCGCCCTCTTTCCAGATACGAAATTCAGAACGTCCTCGGTAGTGTTCAGAAGCCGACTCAAAGAAATCGAAATGTTTGACATTGAAAGGTTCAAACAAAGCATACATATGAGCCTTTTTATGGACACACTGCGCATTATAGTCCAATGTATAAAGCGTACAGCTACCGCATTTTCCAAAATAAGAACACTCCATCTCTTTCCTTATCTATTATTTTATGTAAAATTATATGTATTATAAAACGAATGTCGAAAGTAGCCCAATTAAAGCACCAAAGAAACCACCCCAAACAACAAGCCAACCTAAATGCTCTTTGATGAAATTCTGTACAATCTCTTTGACCATCTGTGGTGTTAACTCATTTAAACGCGCATCGATCATCTGTTCTATGGTGATAAGCATATCATCTGTAAGTGATGAATTTTGTATACTTTGTGCTATTTTTTGTTGAAATACATTACTTTTGCTAATATCTAGGATAGAATCTTTCAATTTCTCACTAAACGGTGCGCGAAGCCCCTCTAATGCGCTAGCTCCTCCAAACATGCCAAGCATTCCACCAAAAGAGGACTCCATAACCGTCTTTGTCAGTGCGTCAAATGCAGGCGAAAAATCTACTTCTGCAATGATAGGCGTTAAATCAAGCTTTTTCTCTTCTTTTGCGAAAAAAGCGTTCAACTGATCTTTGGTAAAAAACTGTTCCATCATCAAGTTTTTGATAGAAGCTTTAAATGCTTCAAATTGAAGCTGAATCACACCACTACCATATAAAAACGGTACCTTTTCAAATAACATGTGAATCGCTATTTGATTGGTTACTGCCCCTGAAAAGGCAAAAAGACCTGTCAGTAAACTCCAGTGTGCATATGGCTCTGGAATGACAAACGATACACCAATCAGTCCAACACTGATGATATCTGTCCACCAACTTTTATCTATTTTCATTTTAACTCCTTATTATTTATACTGTGGCATGTTTTAACTGACGTTTATTGAGCTTTGCGCTTCCCTCTTTTTGCTCAACATTAGGCACATAATTTTCGCGCAAAAACGAAGGCATTTTACGTCCACGAATGGTCATAATGTCCTCGATAAGTAGTGTTTTAATCTCCTCTTCACTATGCCCCATCTCTTCACAAAGGTAGCGAAAAATAAGCTGTGCCAAACGATCGAGTGAGATTTGCCATGTGGATTCGGTTTGCGTGTAAAGCCATTGGCTAAAGGCATAAAAACCTTCATAGACTTTGCCCTCTTTCCATAACAGTGCAGCGCTCTTTTTAAAATTGCCGCTGTTATAGACCATGTCCCAAAAACGAGCAAAGCGTTTCATCTTTTGCATCTCTTTAAAAGGTATCAGGTCATTTTGCAAGATGTCATAAGGTGGCTTGTCAGAATATACCATGCCATAAATCTCATCGTGTCTTGAAATAGTTGTTCCTGAGAGCTTTTTGAGGATGCCGATTTGAATCTCACACTGCGTGAGGGAGTAAAGCGTGTCTAAGTTACGCCCAAAGCCCTCTAAACTCTCTCCAGGTAAGCCAATAATCAAGTCTACATGCAGATGCGCGTGAGTTTGCTGTTGTAAGAAAGCAAGATTCTCTTCAATTTTAGGGATGTTGAGGCGTCTGTGGATATTTTTAGAAATCTCAGGATCAAGCGTTTGGATGCCCACTTCAAGTTGCAATGCCGCTGGAGGAAATTGGGCAATTTTTTCACGAAGGATGGCAGGAAAATGGTCTGGAATCACTTCAAAATGGACAAAATACTCTTCTGTTTTGGAGAGAAAGAAGTCTAAAAGTTTAGTCGCATTTTCAATGCTAAGATTAAACGTGCGGTCGATAAACTTGAAATTACGCACACCTCGTTGCCAGAGTTTTTCAAGTTCATCTATGAAGCGTTCTATCTCGATGTCACGTACTTTTTTATCGGCTGATGAGAGACAAAATTCACACGTAAAAGGGCAACCTCGGCTCGCTTCCACATAGCAGTAACGGTTTTTGATGTCATGGTCTGTGTAGTAGTCATAAGGAAGTTTAATGGCACTCAAATCAACCATTGGTGATTTAATGACACGCTCACTAGGGGTATTGCCTTCAAGAAGTGTTTTACAGAGCTTATAAAAAGCGATGTCACCCTCACCTTGAATGATGTAGTCTGCACCACTAAAGTCCACACGATGCGGAAAATGGCTCGCTTCAGGTCCTCCTAAAATGATAAGAACATGTGGCGCTACTTTTTTGAGGATGGTGATGAGTTCTTGGACTTCCAAGGCGTTCCAAATGTACGCGCCAATACCTACGATTTTGGGTTGATAGCTAAGGATTTCTTCTGCGGCATCGACTACTTGGGAGTTGATGACAAACTCTAAGATTTTAGCTTTCTCTTGAAGCTCTTCAAGGTTGGCAAAGAGATAGCGTTGTGCAATGGAAGTGTGTGTATAGCGTGCATTAAAGGTGGTTAAGAGAATTTCTTTCATGAAGTACCATTGTTGATTTTTTGTAAAAACGATTCAAATTGTTGTTGCATATAGAACTCTTATTATAATAAAACTTTTTGGTTATCTTGGTTAAAATCCAAATTCTTAAATGTGTCGGGGTGTAGCGCAGCCTGGCTAGCGCGCTACCTTGGGGTGGTAGAGGTCGCAGGTTCGAGTCCTGTCACTCCGACCATTTGATCTTCGTTTTTTCTTCTCTTTTAATCTTCCGCTTATAGCAACCTTGATTCTCTTTTGTGCTATCATAGATATAACTTTTCGTATGGGAGGTTATTATGCGTTATATTCGCTTCTTCAATGAACTTCATATCGGCGATATTCCCCTTGTTGGTGGGAAAAACGCTAGTCTAGGTGAGATGTACCAAAAACTCTCTACCAAAGGTATCAAAATTCCCAATGGGTTTGCCACAACCAGTGAAGCTTACCATCTGTTACTTAAAGAAAATGGCATCAAAGAAAGAATCGAACAATGTTTAGATGGTCTTGATATCTCCGATACCCTTTCACTTCAAGAGCGCGGTCATGCTATTCGCGAACTTATCTTAGCGGCAACCCTGCCTGAACAGCTTATTAAAGAACTTCAAAGCGCTTACCGTATGCTCTCTCAAGAGTATGGCTCAGAACATATCGATGTCGCCGTGCGATCATCTGGAACCGCTGAAGATCTTCCTGATGCTAGCTTTGCAGGACAACAAGAGACCTTTTTAAATATCAACACGCCAGAAAAACTTTTGCAGAGCGTTAAGCAGTGCTATGCTTCTCTTTTTACCGATCGTGCGATTAGTTACCGAACAAGCCGTGGGTTTGACCATTTTAAAGTTGCCCTTTCGGTGGGTGTTCAAAAGATGGTGCGAAGCGATAAGTCCAGTAGTGGCATTATGTTTACCATTGACACAGAAAGTGGCTCTGAAAATCTCATTTTGATTAACTCCATTTGGGGGCTGGGCGAAAATGTGGTGAGTGGTAAAGTCAATGCCGATGAATTTTTTGTCTTTAAGCCCACCCTTAAAAAGGGACTCAATACCATTTTAAAGCGCTCATTAGGCAGTAAAAAAGAGAAAATGCTTTACAGCGACGAAGCCCATACGATCAATGTACCCACAACAGAAGAAGAGCAAAATCATTTTTCAATCACTGATACGGAAGTGATGATTCTAGCGCATCAAGCTTTGATTATTGAAGAGTATTACAAACGTCCAATGGACATTGAGTGGGCGAAAGATGGGTTGGATGGCAAACTCTATATCGTCCAAGCACGCCCAGAAACCGTACAAAGCAAGCTTCAGAACCATATTTCCATCGAAAAATATTCATTAAAGAGCGCCAAAGATGTGAAACTTCTCACTTCAGGTCGTGCAGTAGGCGATAAAATAGGCAGTGGTGAAGTAAAAGTCATTCATAAAACCTCAGAATTTGCCCTCTTTAACGAAGGAGATGTTTTGGTCGCCGATACGACCAATCCTGACTGGGAACCCATCATGAAAAAAGCCTCAGCCGTCGTTACCAACAGGGGCAGTCGTACGTGTCATGCCGCTATCGTTGCTCGCGAGATCGGTGTACCTGCGGTAGTGGGGTGTGGCAACGCAACGGAAGTGCTCAGTAACAGCCAAAAAGTAACCGTAAGCTGCGCGGAGGGAGATGAAGGGCACATATACGAGGGCGAAATTGCCTTTACGTGCACAACGATAGACCTAAGTTCGCTCAAAGAAACCAAAACAAAACTCATGATGAATGTAGGCAATCCAGCAGAAGCATTTAACTTTGCTAAAATGCCCAATGATGGTGTAGGACTGGCGCGTATGGAGTTCATTATGACCCATTCTATTAACGCCCATCCAATGGCACTGGTAAATATGCATAAAGGAAATCCTGTAGAAGATGAAGAAGCCATTCGTGCTTTTATGAGTCCTTACAGTGATGCTAAAGAGTTTTTCTTACAAAAAATCAGTGAAGGTGTAGGCATGATTGCTGCGGCTTTTTATCCCAAACCCGTCATCATTCGTACCAGTGATTTTAAAAGCAATGAATACCGCAATATGCCTGGAGGTTTAGCCTATGAAGCTGAAGAAGAAAACCCAATGATAGGCTTTCGTGGAGCGAGTCGCTATTACGATGAAAGCTACAAAGAGGCATACGCATGGGAGTGTGAGGCCCTTAAGCGTGTACGCGATGATATGGGACTTACCAATGTCATCATTATGCTTCCCTTTGTCCGTACCCCAGAAGAAGGGCAAAAAGTGATTGATATTATGAATACGCAAGGTTTAGTTCAAGGTGTTAATGCTCTTAAAATCTACGCGATGTGCGAGATACCTGCTAATGTGATTATTGCCGATGAATTTTTGAAAATCTTTGATGGTTATTCGATTGGATCAAACGACCTTACACAGCTTGTTTTAGGAGTCGATAGAGAGAGTGGACAAATAGCACATATCTTCAATGAGCGCAATCCAGCCGTTACCCAGATGCTAAAAATGGCAATCGTTGCATGTAAAACAAGAGGTAAATACATTGGTATTTGCGGACAAGCGCCTTCAGATTACCCTGAAATTACAGAGTTTTTAGTCAAAAATGGAATCGATTCAATCTCGCTCAACCCTGATTCGCTGTATAGAATGCATCAAGTGGTAGAGAATTTAGAAGAGAGGCTTACTTAGCTTTGTTGAGCGATTAAAGACTCTTCGTGACTGAGGAGTCTTTTTTCAATCTCATCGCTTGTAGCTTCCCTGACACCAATGACGGTGCCATCAAAAATGATGGTAACTCCTGCGAGAGGATGATTGGCATCTAAAATAACGCGATCCTCTAAAATCTCAACAACCGTATAGGTCAACATGATTTCCTCATCTTCACCTTCACTAAAGACCATTTCAACATTTTGCCCTACGGCCAAATCATCTTCAAATTGGCTACGATCTTCAATCAGCACTAACTCTTGTTTATACTCACCAAAGGCCTCTTTGGGAGAGAGTTGCGTATGAATGCTATCGCCTATGCTTTTTCCCTCAAACGCTTTTTCGATCTTTTCAAAAACATCACCGTATCCACCATGCAGGTAAATAAGTGGCTGTGCACCACTATCAAGTAGGTTGTTTTCTGTATCAAAAACAGTGTAATCGAGGGTTACGAGGCAATTTTTAGAAATGATCAAAAGAGTCCTTACATATTCAAAGTAAAAGCCACTCTTTTGAGTGGCTTTGTGGGTATTAATTTGCGAGTTCGTAATTTTCTATGAGGTTAAAATTGAGGTATTTATAGACTTTATCAGTCTTACCTGAGAGTTTTTTAGGTACTAAGCTCATGTACTCTTCGACGCTTGGAAGTCTTCCTAAAAGCGCACAAAGTGCTGCGAGCTCTGCACTACCTAAGTAAACTTTAGAGTTTGGTCCCATACGGTTATCGAAGTTTCTGGTTGATGTTGAAAAGACAACCGCACCTTCTCTAACATTGGCTTGGTTACCCATACAGAGTGAACAGCCAGGAATTTCAATACGAGCCCCTGAAGTTCCAAAGATAGAGTAATACCCCTCAGCCGTGAGTTGGTCTTTATCCATTTTCGTTGGAGGTGCAATCCAAAGTGTGGTTGGCACTTTGCCCTCACCTTGAAGCACTTCACCAAGGGCACGGTAGTGACCAATGTTCGTCATACAGCTCCCGACAAAAACTTCATCGATTTTCTTTGGACGATTTTCATCGGCTAAAACTTCGCTGAGTGTTGCAACATCATCTGGATCATTTGGACATGCCAAAATTGGCTCTTTAATCTCAGCAAGATCGATTTCAATGACTTCTGCATACTGCGCATTGCTATCTGCTTTAAGAAGTTTTGGTTCTTTGATCCACGCTTTCATTTTGTCTGCTCTGCGTTGCAATGTTTTGGCATCAGCATAACCCGCTTTGATCATCGCTTCAAGGAGTGTAATGTTTGATTTGAGATATTCTACAATCGGTTCAACATCCAGCGCTACGGCACATGCTGCGGCACTTCTCTCCGCACTTGCATCACTTAGCTCAAACGCTTGTTCAACTTTTAGTTTTGGAAGTCCTTCAATCTCAAGGATTTTTCCTGCAAAAATGTTCTTTTTATTTTTCTTAGGAACAGTTAATAAGCCTTTTTTGATGGCATAGTACGGGATAGCATTGACCAAGTCACGAAGTGTAATACCTGGTTGCATTTCACCTTTAAAACGCACCAAAACAGACTCTGGCATATTAAGAGGCATACTTCCTGTAACAGCCGCAAATGCTACTAACCCAGAGCCAGCAGGGAAAGAGATACCAATAGGAAAACGTGTATGGCTGTCACCACCTGTTCCAACAGTATCTGGAAGCACCATACGGTTTAACCATGAGTGGATAACACCATCGCCTGCTTTTAAACTCACACCTGAACGTGAAGTGATAAAGTCTGGAAGCGTATGATGGAGTTTTACATCACTTGGTTTTGGATATGCTGCGGTATGACAGAAACTTTGCATCACTAAATCAGCGCTAAAACCAAGAGCTGCTAGCTCTTTGATCTCATCTCTGGTCATTGGTCCTGTGGTATCTTGACTACCAACCGTTAATGTATGAGGTTCAACATACATACCAGCACGTACACCTTCAACACCACATGCACGACCTACCATTTTTTGAGCAAGCGTGTAACCGACACCTTTTTGTTCAGCTGGTTGTTCTGGTTTTGCAAAAATATTTTCTGCACCCATACCAAGGCTTGCTCTCGCTTTTGTGGTGAGTCCACGACCGATGATAAGAGGAATACGTCCACCTGCTCGGTACTCGTCTGCTAAGGTATTTGGGGAAAGTTTAAACGTTGCAACGACTTTGCCATTTTTTTCGATTTTACCAGCCAATGGATAAACATCGATAATATCGCCTGTCTCTAGCCCTTCAACATTGACTTCGATAGGAAGTGCACCGCTGTCTTCTGCGGTATTAAAGAAGATTGGAGCAATGGTTGAGCCTAAAATGAGTCCACCTGTTTTTTTGTTTGGTACATTTGGAATATCACGTCCCATAAACCATTGAATAGAGTTAATACCTGATTTTCGGCTACTGCCTGTACCTACAACATCGCCCACATAAGCAACTTCATACCCTTTGGCAATGAGTTCTTTGATCTTTTCAATAGAGCCTGGAAGTCTTTTAACCAACATCGCATTGGCATGAAGTGGAATATCACTACGTGTAAACGCCTCACTTGCAGGGCTTAAATCATCCGTATTGGTCTCGCCTGCTACCTTTAAAACAGCCACAGTAATTTTTTCTGGAATGGAAGGCTTTGTCGTAAACCACTCAGCGTTTGCCCAAGAAGTCATAACCTCTTTCGCATAAGCATTGGTTTTAGCTAAAGTTTCAATGTCGTTAAATGAGCCATAAACAAGGACAGTGGTTTTAAGTGCGTCACATGCTGCACGTGCAACCGTTTCATCGGAAGAGCTAAGCGCATCAACAAGAGGTTGAACATTATAGCCACCAAACATTGTTCCTAATAACTCTATCGCGTAAACAGGAGTTATGGCTTTACAAGTAACTTTTTTCTGCGCTACATCATTTAAAAAAGCTGCTTTGACATACGCTGCTTCATCCACACCAGGTGGAACACGATTTGCCAATAAATCCTTTAAAAAGGCTTGGTCGCCCTCCTCTTTCTTTAAAAGCTCTACTACCTCTGCTGTCTTTTTGGCATCAAGAGGTAAAGGAGGAACACCTAACTTTGCTCTTTCATTCACTTCTGCTTCATACGCTTGGAAAAAACTCATTGTGACTGACTCCTTGTGGTTGGTAAGTTTATACGATGATCTCACGCTGCCCTTTAGCGTTTTGAGAAGAGAGTATTCCCATAGCCTCCAGTTGCTCGACAATCGTCGCTGCCCTATTATAGCCAATATTCAATCTTCTTTGAATATAAGAAATTGAGCTCTTTCTTTCATTAAGGACAATGGCTTTTGCGTCTTCAAAAAGCTCATCCAAATCACCACTATCTTTGCCTCCAGATGCAGCTGAAAAACCCTCTTCACTCTCTTTAAGAAAACTCTCGTCGTATACGACAGGGCGCTGTTTCTTGAGGTATTCAACCACCTTATCAATCTCATCTTCAGAGGTGTATGGAGCGTGTAAACGAATGAGTCCAGAAGTACCTGGAGGAGTGAAAAGCATATCGCCATTTCCAAGCAGTGAATCAGCTCCCATAGCATCCAAAATGACTTTTGAGTCGATTTTTTGCCCTACTTTAAAACTAATACGAGAAGGTAAGTTTGCTTTAATAAGACCAGTCACAACATCAACCGAAGGTCTTTGTGTCGCTACAATGATGTGAATTCCGCTTGCCCTTGCCATTTGAGCAAGTCGTGCTATGTAAAACTCTACATCTTTACCACTGGTCATCATAAGATCGGCTAACTCATCAATAATAATCACAATATAAGGAAGAGGCTCAACACCAATACTCTTAGCTTTTTCATTGTAATTTTCAATGTTTTTAGTTTTAGAACGGCTCATCATCTGATAACGTCGTTCCATCTCTCCTACCATATTGGCAAGCGCAACAATGGCTTGTTTAGGCTTCGTAATAACAGGCGTTAAAAGATGTGGAATATCGTTGTAAATCGAAAATTCTAACATCTTAGGGTCGATCATCAAAAAGCGCAATGTATCGGGTGAATTACGGTATAAAAGCGAAAGCAACATCGCATTAATTCCCACACTTTTACCACTACCTGTCGTTCCAGCGACCAATAAATGGGGAAGTTTTTTCAAATCGGTTACAAACGCATTGCCTACAATGTCCTTACCTAGGGCAATGGTTAAAGGAGATGAGGACTTTTTGAAGATTTCACTCTCCAAAATCTCTTTGAGGTAAATGGTTTCTATCTTTTGATTAGGAACTTCGATACCTACGACATCTTTACCTGGAATTGGCGCTTGAATACGAATCGTTTTAGCTTTAAGCGCCATAGCAAGATCATCTTGTAAGGTTAAAATACGTGAAACTTTCACATGAGGTGCGGGTTTAAACTCAAAGGTTGTAACCACAGGACCTGAATAAGTTCGCACAACGTCACCTTCGATTTTAAAGCGTCTGAGTTTTTCTAAAAGATCTTGAATCTTTTGGTCAATCTCATTTTCATTTACATGCACTGCTTTGGCAGGAGGATTGGCTAAAAATGAAAGTGGTGGAAGTTTAAAGTCTTTTGGTTTATCACATTCGCCTTGATCAATCTCAGAGAGTAACTTGGTATTCTCCGCTACTTCACTTAAAATTTCGACTTTTTTAGCATTTTTGAGGCGAACAAGTGGTTTTTTAGGCTCTTCTTGATCAGGATAAAGTGGTTCAATAATGACAGGGTTTTCATCAGGAAGATCATCGTCTAACACTATTTTTTCTTCAACAAGAGAACCTTGTTTTTTGATAACTTTTGACTTTCTCTCTTCTACTCTTGGGCTTTCTTCAGGTTCAGCCTTATACTCTTTAATTTTTGTTTTGGTAAATGTAGGTTTGATAAGGGTTAAAAAATCACTAATACTTGACTCAACCAGTAACGTCATTGAAAGCAAGAAAATAGCCACGATAAAAAGCCAAACACCCATAATACCAATAGAAGCTATCAACATATCTACGATCGAACGCCCAAATGAGCCACTAAGATCACTTTTAACAATAATAGACTGCGCCATCAAAAAGCTAAAGAGAAGAATGGTTGATGCAAGAAAAACACCAATACGGCGCTCCGTTAATGTACTCTCTTTGTAAAGCGCAAAGGCTGGTAGGATCAATACAAATGGATAACAAAAGGCAGCATACCCAAATGCGTGCTGATTCGATTTTCCAAGGAATGCACCAAATTTTCCAACAACGGAAGCATCTGGTAAAATGGTTGCTACACCTAAAAAAAGTGCAATAGCAATAAAAATAATAAAAAGAGTCTCTTTTAAGATAGCAGATCCTTTACATGTAATAATATAGAAGTGTTATTATAACAGATTATTACATGTAATCCAGTAGAGACATGGAAGCTACTTTCGTAATTGTCGACAACATCGCTTGATAGGAGGTATTAATTTGGGTAAATTCTAAATAAGCCTCTGTAGGGTCTACACCAACGATATCTGTCTGAACCGTTTGGACATTGACTTTAAGGGTATCTGTTGTCTCTTTGGCATCTTTTAAAGCATTCGAATAAGCACCTATTTTAGTATGCTCTTTTGTAACGTGATCGGAAATATGATCAATTTGGCTCAGCGCATTTTGAATACCGATATTGCGTGGATCATCTGCATCTGAATCCATACGGAAATTGCCTGAACGTACCGCTGCGATCATTTCTTCCAATTGTCCAAAGATATCAATGGTAGGGTTTTCAATGGTTACAGAATCGTTTGCCATAAAAGAAAGTGCTGTACTTGTTGTACCACTGTAATCACCTGAATCGCTGTCATACATTGAAAATTCAATTTTAGATTCAGAAGCGGTTCGGTCTAAAATGGAGATACGACCTTTATAGTCCAATTCAACTTCGACACTATTTTGAGCTGTTTTAATGGCATAGTTGTACTCTTCTGCATCCGTACTTGCCGCAGGTACACCATCTGTTGGAAGTGTGCCAGATGTTAACATACTTATAATATCTGTCAATTGTTGATACGTAACATCATCTGCACTGGTTACGTTACCACTTCCATTGAGAATGGAGAATGTTTCATTTGTATCTGTTGTGTCACCGTCATTATTCAAATCAATAGAAACACTGCTTCCCGCATTTGCAAAATTGATTGTTGCAGTATTGGTGTTGCCATTTTTGTCTTTAAAATCCAAAGTTAATGACTTTCCATTAAGAGTGTCAACGCCCGCAACTTCACTCAGTTTGGTAGTAGCTGTAGCATATTCATTGGTTCCAATAACCACTTGAGAGACATTACCGTTAAGCTCATTGCCATCTTTGGCAAAACCACGCTCTGTATAGTTAATGGCATCGGGAATGCTAAAACCAGATGTAGCCGTTAGCCCGTCTCTTGCAACCAATGTTGCATTGAGTGTTGCACTCGGATCATCAGCAATCATTTGACCATCTTCAATACGCACAGATCCCGCAGTCAAACCATACTCTGTTTCAATCGCACTCATCAAATCTTGAACAGTCGTTGCTGCAGTTACAGCCATAGCCGTTCCACCAACAAGGATATTGTCAACATTGGATGGTAGAACAGTACTTAAAAGTGTGCTTGCTTTTGCTGCATCGCCACTGCTTGTTTCTAATGGATAACCAACACGGTAAACTCCCGCATTATAAATATCAGCACGAGACGTAATAGTCGTTGCCGTATTGGTAGAAGTATAGTTGCTCGCATTAAATGCGATAATATCGACGTTTGAATTAGAAAGAAGTGCATTAACATCTGTTTGATCAGCATCACCTGATGTTCCAGCTGCGGCATCTCTATCTACTGCACCAAAAAGATTCATTTCAAGTACTTGGTTACCTGTCGTAAGATCTTTGACTTCAATTTGTCCATTAGCATTCATTGAAACGTTAACAACATTATTCGTCGAAGTATTGCCATAAGCATTACCAATGCTTTCCATTAGATCATCAACCGATGATGTTGCACTCATAGTAATTTTTGTTGAAAACGTCTCACCATTTGGATTGCGACCAGAGAGATAAAAAACAGTATTAGGGTTATTGGTCTTATCACTATCGGTATCGCCTACCATATCACGAATAGTATCTTCACCTGTTAAATAAACTTCACTCGAAGTTGCATCACTTCCTGCATTATTCATAATCGCTGGATGGAGAGCTGTTTGATTTAGCATACCAACATTGGTAGAAATCACTTTGCTGTAATCACTATCGGTTCCTAAAAAAAGTGACTTACCATCTACATTATAAGGAAGTTCAACCCCCGAACCAATGACTGCTGTTAAACTATCATCATTACCATTATAGGTGCCATCACTGCTAATAGGCTTCGTTGCAACAGCAGAACCTGAAAATAAGAATTGACCATTAATAGAGGTATTGGAAAGACCAATAAGCTGCTCTTTAATCGCTTCTAACTCATTTGCAATCGCTTCTAAGCTCGTTGTTGAGTTAGAAGCATTGGCTGCTTGTGAAAGTTTTGTTTTAAATAAATCAAATTTAGAGGTAATCTCAGTGAGCGTAGAATCTGTATTGTCTGCAAATGATTTCGCTTTTGAACTGCTTTCAGAAGATTGAGTCAGAGTACTAATTTCATAGTTCAAACGCATCGTATCAACATAGATACCAGTATTTTCATAACTATTCTGTATCTTCATACCTGAAGCAAGCTGCTGATTAATATTATAAAGTTTCTCGCTAGAAGTGCGATAGTTACGTAGTGAAGTATTATATAAAAGTGCGTTTGTTACTCTCATGGCTTTCTCCATTATTTTTCATTCTAAGATACAAGCAATTTTAATTCCTTGTGCAAAATATCGACTTTTTGGGAACATTCTTTAACTTTTTAAAAAATATTATTGTCTTTTTTTAAAAAAAATTGTACAATCCTCGCACAAACACTTTATTTTAAGGAATGAGCAATGAAAAAAGCGGAATTTATCCAAGCAGTCTCTGAGAAAGCAGGTCTTTCTAAGAAAGATAGTCAAAAAGCTGTTGATGCAGCTTTAGAGGCAATCAGCGAAGCACTAGTTGCTGGCAAAGATGTAAGCTTTATCGGTTTTGGTACATTCAGTACTGCAACAAGAGCTGCTAGAAAAGCTAGAGTTCCTGGTACAAACAGAGTCGTAGACGTAGCAAAAACAACAGCTGTTAAATTTAAAGTTGGTAAAAAACTTAAAGACGTTGTTGCAAAATCTTAATTTCTGCACCTCAAAAAGCTTAGACATTCAGTTTTACTGATGTTTAAGCTTTTTTTTGTATAATTCCAACTCTTATTTACAGTGCCTGAGTGGTGAAATTGGTAGACGCGCTAGACTCAAAATCTAGTATGGAGACATATGCCGGTTCGAGTCCGGCCTCAGGTACCACCTCTTTTTTAATCTTCTAAATTTATAGATAAACACTCTTCTTCTAAGACTCTTTGTATTAAATTTTGCTATAATCCAACCTTATTATATTTACACGAGTAAGGGCATTTCATGCAAAGCAATCTATTTGACGATCTAAAATCACTTAAAGACAAAATGAACCAAGAAGAAAAAAATAGTAAAGAACAGCTTATTATCGAACAAAAACAAGAAAAAGAGAAAAAACTACACGAACAATTTGAAAAATTTATGCAAAATTCTGGAGTTAAAAAACTACACTAAACCATGACCTCCTTCTCACGCATGATTGAATTTTCAACATTAGAGACAAAATGCTCCTATCTTGATGGCTGTAAAACACGCATGGAGTATAAATACATCGAAAATGCAACGATGGAACTCAATCAAGCTTTGATAGAGAGAGGATGGAGACGCTTTGGGCATTACTATTCACGTCCTCAATGCCAAAACTGCGCCTCGTGTCTCAGCCTTCGCATTGATGTTAAAAATTATGAATTTTCACGCTCTGCTAAACGTGCCTTTAAAAAAGCAGAAGGTCTGCGTTATGTCATCCAGTCACCTACCATTAGCAATGAACACTTAGAGCTTTACGATAAATACCACCGTTTTATGGAACAAAAGCGCGGTTGGCAATACTACAATCTCAAACCACAAAGCTACCATGAGCTTTACGTGAGTGGTGCGCATAATTTTGGAAAAGAGGTGCTTTACTTTCATGAAGATCAGCTTATTGGTGTTGATCTGATAGATTTTTTAGACGATGGTATCTCTTCTATTTATTTTTACTATGACCCTGACTTTGAAAAGCTTTCCCTTGGTAGGCTTTCCATTTATGAACAGATCATTTTAGCCAAAGAGTATGACTTAGATTGGATTTATCTGGGATACTATGTTGAGCATTGTCAAAGCCTCAAATACAAAGCTTCTTATGCGCCTTCGCAAATTTTGCAAGGCAATCCTAACTTGAATGAAGATGCCATTTGGATATAACATTTTAAAACTTGGAATCTTTTTTGCTTCAAGGTAAATAACTTGATACAAAAAGGATGGATCGATGCACCTTTCACTCTCTCATGATATGCTTGCGCTTACGATACAAGAAGACTCTAAAACGTTTTATTATTTGCAAAATATTGCCGATAAAAATTTTCAAAAGAAAATAGGCCGCAAAGAGAAAATGATCATTTTTAAAGAGCAAGATGAGTTGGTTCAACGTCGCTATTTTTTAAAATTGATCAGTAAAATATACCTTCGTAAAACAGGTAATAGTGAGCAAGCCCATATCATTGAAAATGCGATAGATAAGAGCATCAAAATCTCCCTTTTAAAATCTAATCAAGTCCTTCAAAAAATGAACATCAACCTCGCTATTGAAGACAACTATGCAGTTGTGTTCAATATGGGCTCGCATAATACGTTGTTTGCATCCTATCTCAAGAGCTATTTTAAAGACCATTTGGTGAGGATTCGCCCAAAAAACGGCACGATCACGCTTTATCCAAATTCAGATGTAACGGTTCGACTATTAGAAAAATTACTAGAACAAAAAGAGCTTTTTGGCTGTTTTGTAGAATTCTCTTATGCCATGGAAGAGTTCTTAGCGTATAAAAAAAGTTTTGTGGCAAAACGAGCGAAACGAAGCCGTCATAATGCCCTATTCTCTCTGCTTGAAGAGTACTTTGGGATTCTTGGTTGCAAAGTGGAAGACTCGTTTGAAATCATCCGTAGAAATTATCTAACACTTGTCAAAAAATATCATCCAGATAGCTGTGGTTTGTACGATGGCGATTTACACGTCAAGTATGTTGCGAAGTTTCAAGAAATACAAAATGCTTATGAAATGCTCAAAATGCACTTCAAACACATTGAGGCTAAAATAGCTTAGAATTTGAGTGTGTAGAGCTTTTTACGTTCCGATGAACTTGCTATATTGAATTGTTGACGGTATTTTGTAATGGTTCGCCTGACCATTTTTATATTGAACTTTTCTTCAATCAGTTCTAAAAGCTTTATATCGCTCAGTGGTTTGAGTTTGCTCTCATTTTTGACCAATTCTATCATATACTCTTTAATAGCACTGTTAGAAATGTCCTCTTCTACTGCCGTAGCAAAGAACTGTTTTAAAGGGATAACCCCGCGAGAACAAGAGAGGTATTTACCAGCAATGGCACGCGAAATGGTTGAAGGATTGCGCCCGAGATCATCGGCTAAATCTTTAAGCTTCATAGGTTTTATAGCTTTTCCAAAGAAAAAATCATACTGATACTCTACGATCATCAAGCCAATTTTATAAAGGGTTGCTTTGCGCATTTCAAGTGCGTCAATGAGATCTTTGGCATCTTTGATTTTTTGCGAAACAAAACTGTGGTTTTCATCGAGCCCTTCGGTATCCAAAATAACCTCTGGATAATAGGCATCGTTAAGCCTCACTTCAATAGCACCCGCCAAATCATAAATAAAGATATCAGGGATAACCTCTTTCTCATCCTCTAAAAACTCAATAGCAGGAGGATTACGAAAGCGCTTGATAATGCTGAGTGCTTCATGAAAAAGCGGTTCTTTACTAAACGATTCGATAGCTTCGAAGTTAACGATAAGCTTTTCAACCATGATATAGAGATTTTCATCTAAAGAAAGATCTTGTAATTGAAATAAAAAAGTCTCTTTAACATCCAATGCACCAATGCCTAAAGGATCGAGATAGGCAAAACGTTGTCTTATCTTTTCGACTTCCTCAGCTGAAACAGCAAGTTTTTTTGCGATCTCAACTAAAGAAGGGGCGTCAAAATAGCCTTCAGAATTAATATTTTCAATGATTTCATATGCAATACATTGTGATTTTTCAGTAGGAAAGAGCGGTGGGTTGATCTGTTCATTAAGCGTTTGAAAGAGCGATTTTTTATCGAGTGTCAGTGCTTCTATCGTATCTGAAACAGATGTCTTGGCAACTTCAGAAAAGAAGCTTTTCTTTTCAAAGCGTTTATCGGGTGTTTCAGAACCTGATTTTACACTTATGAATGGATTTTCTTGCACAAAAGGCTCTAATGTCTCCACCAAAGTATCTAGATTGGCTTGGAGTATGGGAAGCCAACCCCTTAGTGTTGAGGAGAACTTTTGTTTGGTTGTTTGTGTGCCAGAAACTCTAAGTTTCAAAACCCCTCTCCCCTATGCGTTAAAATCTAAAATCTTCGCCAAGATAGTAGGTTTTCACCAGTTTATTTTGCGCGACCTCTGTGCTGCTACCACTTGCAAGCAGGGCTCCGTCTTTAAGAACATAAGCTCTATCACAAATAGCAAGCGTCTCACGTACATTATGATCGGTAATTAAAACACCGATACCAAGTTTGGCAAGTTCTTGAACAATGCCCTGAATATCGGCTACAGCAATAGGGTCAACGCCCGCAAAAGGCTCATCTAAAAGAAGGAATTTAGGTTGCAACACAAGTGAACGTGCGATTTCACAACGACGTCTCTCTCCACCACTAAGACTGACACCATTACGCTTACGAATTGGTTCGATGTTGAGAAGATTTAAAAGCTCTTCCACACGGTTCATGGCATCTTCTTTATTAGGATAAACAATCTCTGCTGCTAGCATAATGTTCTCTTCCACACTGAGATCTTTAAAAATACTTGATTCTTGAGGAAGGTAACCAATACCGAGTTTTGCTCGCACATGTAAAGGTACTTGAGTCACATCATGATCATCAAAATAAACGGCACCTGAACTTGGTGGTATAAGACCACAAATCATATAAAACATGGTTGTTTTACCAGCACCATTAGGTCCTAAAAGACCGACGACTTCACCACTTTGAACATCCAGTGAAACGCCTTTGATGATTTGTGTTTTTTTAATAACTTTTTGTAATTCTTGTACTTTAAGCGTATGCATTCATATGAACCTTGTAATTGCGTTTTAAATCCATTGTTTCTATGTCAATTGTACTGTAACCTATACCAAAATGCTGTAATAATTTCTCAAACTCACACTCACCCCATTCAATAAGATGAAACCCTTCAAAATCAAGCTTTTCAATAAGCCCGCTTTTTAAAAAACCGTCTGTTCCACATTGATAGATGTCATAATGAAACAGTTTTCCTTCATACTCATGCAAAATCGAAAAGGTTGGTGAAGAGATAGCCTCTTCTATGCCTAACGCTTTAGCAAATGCTTTGACAAAAGCCGTCTTTCCGCTGGCAAGATTGCCACGTAAAAGAAGGACTCCTGAATTTCCAAGCGCTCTTTTAATTTCCTCAGCAAAAGCATCTAAGTGTGCTAAATCGCACACTTTCTCATAGCTTTGACTCATACAAGGTATGAAAGCTTGATAATCTCACCAAGCTTATCCCAAGCTTTTTTACTTGCAATGGCATCACGCATCATCGCTATGCCTTCTTGTATGTCTCTTACTTTGTCATCAATCATTAAAGCACATGCACCGTTTAAAAGAACAACATCAAGCTTGGCACCTTTTTCGTCCCCTCGTAAAATGGCACGTGTAATTTCAGCATTTTGAACACTCTCCCCACCTTTAATTGCTTCAAGAGGAGCTAATTTAAAGCCATACTGTTGTGGGTCAATTTCACCTTCAGTGATTGTTTGATGCTCGATCAGTGTGTAACGTGTTGGAGAGCAAATACTCACTTCATCAAGTCCATCAAGAGAGCTTACGACCATGCTTTTCGTCGTTCCAAGTTCTCGCAAAGCTTTGCTAAAACGTTCAATATAATCTACATGAAAGACGCCAACCATCTGTTTTTGAGCTCCCGCTGGATTAGCAAGTGGTCCTAACATATTAAAAATGGTGCGATGTGTTAGGCTTCTTCTAATTGGCATGATGTGTTTCATACACGGATGATGATTCATCGCAAACATAAAGACAAAGCCACATTCTTCAAGCATTTTTATCTGTTTTTCTGGTGTTAGCATAAGATTGAGCCCTAGTGCTTTCAATACATCAGCGCTACCTGAAAGCGATGTGGCTGATCCACTGCCATGTTTAGCAACTTTACAGCCAAGTGAGGCTAAAACAATCGATGTTGTTGTCGAGATATTAAAGGTACCGCTTTTGTCGCCACCTGTTCCTACGATGTCAATAATTTCTGCTTTTAAATGCTCTGGAATATCGAGTTTAACGCTGTGCTCTCGCATAACGTTTGCAGCGGCGGCAATTTCTTCAAAACTCTCACCTCTTTCATAAAGTTCTACTAAAAATCGTGCAGCTTCTTCGGTACTCAACTCGTTCTCAAAGAGCGCATGAAACTGTTTATAGGCCTCTTGATAATTCATCTATACTTCCCTTGCGTATTCGTTTTGTTTCGTTTTTGGAATGGTTTTGGTTTCAGGAATTTGTAAAACCTCGTATTTCACTGCTTTTTCAAGATAGTTGATGGTAATAATATCGCCAATTTTGACATCTTTAGAGGGCTTTGCAACCACACCATTGATACTTACTACGCCATTTTTGCACATATCTTCTGAGACAGCACGGCGTTTTGTAATATTAGTACTGTTTAAAAATTTATCGACTCGCATACCCATCCTTAGGATTTAACGCTCATTCTAGCAAAAGAATATTTAAACTTGCTTTTTTAATGCTAGACGTAAAGATGCTGTTAAAGCATAAGCAAAGTTTTTACAAAGTTGCGCTACCATCACGCAATTCTATAAATTCTGTGAGGATTCGTATTATGAAAAAAGATGTCAAAAAAGTAGTTTTAGCCTATTCAGGTGGACTTGATACCAGTATTATTTTAAAATGGCTCCAAGATGAGTATAAATGTGAAGTTGTAACCTTCACAGCCGATATCGGCCAAGGTGAAGAGCTAGAGCCTGCGCGCAAAAAAGCCATCTCTTTGGGCATAAAGCCAGAAAATATTTTTATTGAAGATTTAAAAGAAGAATTTGTAAAAGACTATGTATTCCCGATGTTTAGAGCAAATGCAATTTATGAAGGTGAGTATCTTCTTGGCACCTCCATTGCTAGACCACTGATTGCAAAACGTCAAGCAGAAATTGCAGCTCTTGTAGGCGCTGATGGCGTCAGTCATGGGGCTACGGGTAAAGGAAACGATCAAGTGCGTTTTGAGATGGGTTACCTTAGCATGAATTCCGATCTTGTTATTATCGCTCCTTGGCGTGAATGGGACTTGAACTCTCGCGAAAAATTACTAGCGTATGCAGAAAAAAATGGCATCAGCATCGAGAAAAAACCGGGTAAATCACCCTACTCTATGGACGCAAACTTACTTCACATCTCTTATGAGGGACTTGTGCTTGAAAATCCAGCCGCAGAGCCAGAAGAGGACATGTGGAGATGGACAGTAAGCCCTGAAAATGCGCCTGACAAATCTGAAGTCATTGAGATTACCTATGAAAAAGGTGATCCTGTGGCATTGAATGGTGTTAAATTAACGCCTGCAACCATGCTTACAAAACTCAATGAACTGGGTTGTAAACATGGTATTGGTCGTACAGACATCGTTGAGAACCGTTTTGTCGGTATGAAAAGTAGAGGTTGCTACGAAACGCCAGGTGGTACGATTATGCTTAGAGCACACCGTGCAATTGAGAGCATTACGCTAGATCGTGAAGCGGCACACTTTAAAGATGAGATTATGCCACGCTATGCAAAAACGATTTACAACGGTTTCTGGTTCTCGCCAGAGCGCGAGATGATGCAAGCAGCGATTGATAAATCACAAGAAAGCGTCAACGGGGTGGTTAAACTCAAACTCTACAAAGGCAATGTTTCGGTTATTGGAAGAGATTCTAAAACCAATAATCTTTTCAACGAAGCATTCTGTACATTTGAAGAAGATGAAGTTTACAATCAAAAAGATGCAGAAGGCTTTATTAAGCTTAACGCTCTTCGCTTTATTATTAGCGGTAAAAATAGAAAAAAGCAAGGTAAAGCTTAAGCCTTATGGACGAAGCGCGTGAAAGTGAATGGAGTGATGAAGCAATGATGAATTTAGTCAAAACCGTAACACGAAGCTGTGAAGTCAGTGGCGAAGAGTTACATGTAATGCTAAGCTTAAGAGCTCAAAAAAGGCTTGACTTTGTACTGATTGACATTAGAGAGATGTATGAGTATTCACAGTCAAGTATCAAGGGCACGGACATGCTTTTGCCAACGTCAACCATTCATCAACACATGGAAGAGCTGAAAAAGCTCTCAAATAAGCTTTTAATTTTTTACTGTCATATCGGTGGACGTACATCGCAAATGATATTTATTTTACGAAGAATGGGCTTTTTAAACATTGCCCAACTCAGTGGTGGCATTGATGCATTTCATGGTGAAAAGCTGAAAAATGCCCCACTTCCCAAAAATATTCGAGCTTAAGGATAAAAAATGAAAGTTTTATTGATTAAAGATGTTAAAGATTTAGGTAAAAAAGGCGAAATCAAAGAGGTCAAGGACGGTTATGGTCAAAACTTCTTAATTGGTAAAGGTTTTGCACTCCTTGCTACCAATGAAGTCATGAGAAAATACGAATCAGACCAACGTAAAAAAGCAGCCGCTGAGGCTGAAGAGATTGCTAATCTTAAAGCGATTGAGAAGAAACTAGCTGAGCTTAAACTTACGGTTAAACGTAAACTTGGAGCCAATGGTAGTCTTTTTGGTGCTGTTACCAAAGATGAAATTGCACACGATCTTAAAGCACAACATGGCATCGAAATCGACAAAAAAACAATTGAAATTGAACATGCCATTAAAACAACGGGCGATTTTGATGTAAGTATTAAACTAGGACATGGCATCCACGCAGTACTAAAACTTAGTATTCTTGGAGAATAAACACTATGTTTGAAGCAACCACCATCCTTGCATGTCGCGGTAAAGACAAAGCGGTCATTGGCGGTGACGGACAAGTCACTTTTGGCAATACGGTGCTTAAAAATAATGCCACCAAGATACGAAAGCTTTACAACGGCAAAATCTTAGCAGGCTTTGCAGGAAGTACGGCAGATGCTTTCAACCTCTTTGATATGTTTGAAAGTATTTTGGAGCAAAAGAAAGGTGATTTGTACAAGTCTGTCATCGAGTTTTCCAAAGAGTGGCGCAAAGATAAAATGTTACGCCGTTTAGAAGCTATGATGATTGTCTTAACATGCGATCACATCTTTATTCTAAGCGGTACAGGGGATGTGGTTGAGCCAGAAGATGGCAAAATTGCGGCGATTGGTAGTGGTGGAAACTATGCCATTTCTGCGGCACGTGCGCTTGATCGTCATGCTACGCTTGATGAAGAGACACTTGTTAAGGAGAGCTTGAAAATCGCTAGTGAACTGTGTATTTATACCAATGACAACATCAAAACATTTGTTTTAGAGAGATAACTTCATGAATTTAACACCAAAACAAACGGTTGCCTACTTAGATGAGTATATCATAGGACAATTCAATGCTAAAAAATCAATCGCAATAGCCCTTCGTAATCGTTACCGCCGTCTTAAACTTGAGGGTGAAATGGCAGAAGAAGTGATGCCAAAAAACATCTTGATGATTGGTTCAACGGGCGTGGGTAAAACAGAAATTGCACGTCGTATGGCTAAAATGCTCTCTTTACCTTTTGTCAAAGTGGAAGCCAGTAAATACACAGAAGTGGGCTTTGTCGGACGTGATGTTGAGTCAATGGTGCGAGATCTTATGATGGCATCGATCAACCTCGTGAAAGCAGAACACAAAGAAAAAAATCAAGATGATATTGCTTTACATGTAGAAAAAACCATCATCGAAAAACTGCTTCCCCCTCTTCCTAAAGGTGTGAGTGAAGAGAAAAAAGCGGACTATGAAAAAAGTTACGAGAAGATGCGTCAGAAGCTTCGTGATGGAGAGCTTGATGAGCTTAAAATCGAAGTGGAAATTTCTCAGAACAATAGTGATTTAGGTGATTCTTCGCTCCCTCCTGAGATGATCAAAGTGCAAGAATCATTTATTAAGATATTGGGTTCTGGACAAAACAACATTAAAAAAGAGATGAAAGTCAAAGATGCGAAAGAAGCTTTAAAAGCTGAGGCAAGCGAAAAACTTTTAGATATGGAAGCCGTTAAAAGTGAAGCAAGAGAAAGAGCACAAAACGGGGGCATTATATTCATCGATGAGATCGATAAAATTGCGGTTAACTCTTCACAATCACACAGAAGTGATCCTAGTAAAGAAGGTGTTCAAAGAGATCTGCTCCCTATTGTTGAAGGCAGTGATGTCAACACGAAGTATGGTAGCATTAAAACCGACCACATTCTTTTCATCTCAGCAGGTGCGTTTCATCTCAGTAAACCCAGTGATTTGATTCCAGAGCTTCAAGGTCGTTTTCCACTTCGTGTAGAGCTAAGTTCACTTACCGAAGAAGTACTCTACCAGATTTTAACACAACCAAAGAACTCTCTGTTACGCCAATATCAAGCTCTTTTAAAAACAGAAGGTGTGGAATTAATATTTGAAGATGAAGCCATTCGTGCGATTGCTAAAATTGCTCAGATTACCAATGAAAAAACAGAAGATATCGGTGCTAGAAGACTCCATACCATCATCGAAAAAGTGCTCGAAGATATCAGTTACAGTGCCGATGAACACGCAGGTGAAACATTACATGTAAGAAAAGAACTTGTACACGAAAAACTCGACGCAATTGTTGAGAGTGAAGATAGCAGTCGCTATATTTTATAATTAAAGAAGCAAAATGAACGAAAAAACAAAAACGGGATACGTCGCCGTTATTGGCAGACCCAACGCAGGCAAAAGCTCGCTTCTCAATTGGTTAGTGGGCGAAAAACTAGCAATGGTTTCACATAAAGCCAACGCAACACGAAAACGTCTTAATATTATTGCGATGCATGAAAATACGCAAATTATTTTTATCGACACTCCTGGTATTCATGAACAAGAACGCCTTTTAAATCAATTTATGCTTGAAGAAGCGATGAAAGCGATGGGGGATTGTGATCTTATCCTTTTTCTTGCACCTGCAAGTGATAGCATTCAAAATTATATTGATTTTACAGCGCTCAATAAAGCCAATATTCCCCATATGGTGCTTCTAACAAAAACCGATAGCGTTTCTCAAACGGCACTTTTTGATAAAATCACTGAATATCAAGCGTATCAAGATAAATTTGTAGCCCTTATTCCTGTTTCAGTCAAGAAAGGAATCTCACAATCCTATCTTTTAGAAGCTATCTCAAAATATATGCCTGAACATCCTTTTCTTTATGATCCTGAAATTCTCACAACAGAGCGCTCTCGCGATATTTACAAAGAACTTATTCGTGAAGCAATTTTTGAGAATACCAGTGATGAAATTCCCTATTTTGCTGATGTAATTATTGATAAAGTCGATGAAAAAGAGACAATCGATAATATTTATGCTACTATTATTGTTGATAAAAAGAGTCAAAAAGGGATTGTCATTGGGAAAGATGGACAAACAATCAAAAGAATTGGCTCAAGTGCGCGAATATTAATCGAATCTTTGTCACAAAAACGTGTCTTTTTGAAACTTGTGGTCATTGTTAAGCAAGGCTGGAGTCAAGATAAAGAAATGTTGAAGAAAATTGGTTATATAGTAGAATAAAGTAACTATGGTTAACATTGTTATCCAATGATAATTTTTAAAATAAAGGGGTTTTAAAAATGGCCACACCTGAGGATAGACGCTATAGCTCAGAAATTGTATCTATAGACCCTTTATCACTTGTTTCTTACACTTACTCAAAAAATGAAATCAAACTTAATAAGTTAGAGAAAAGCGATAAAAATGCTTTTTTTATCTCCTATCTTCACACACGAGATGTTATTAGCGCTACTCTTGATATCAGTCGCAACATTCCTGATAGTGATTTAAAAGATGCCATAGAAATCAAGGTTTATGATGAATTAGCTCTTGATTCAGCCATTGAATATGTGATTAGTTACATTGAAACTGAATCAAAAGACGCCAAAAATCGCTCTTTTAACATTTTTATTATTGATGCAACCCTTATTTACTCTAAACTGACTCCAATTAAAGAAAAAACTCGCTACATTGACTATGTTACCACAGCGCCCTTTCTCATTAAAGCTCTGTATCGTAAAAACTTTATTGAGCCAGAAGGAACGCATTGTTTTGTCTATTTTCAAAAATCTGATGCTTTTTTAGCCATTTACAAAGGTGGCGAATACATTTATTCAAAATCTTTGCACTATTCACTCAAAGAGATTAATGAAAAATTTTGTGAACTTATTGGTGAACGTATCGATGAAGAGGATTTTTATAAATTATTAACCAATGAAGGATTAAGAACATCTAACGCTCAATATCAACAAAATCTAATGCAGCTTTTTGGTGAGATATTTTTATATATTAGTGATGTTTTGGTCTTTACCAAACGCTCTTACAATATTGATTTTATTGACCGTATCTATTTAGGTTCAGAAATTGGTGCTTTCTCTGGTATTGAAGAGTATGGAAAAAGTTATCTCGGATTGGAATCTTTTGAGTTTAATTTTAGTATTGCTATTAACTCAAAAGAGTGGTATATCGATCAAATTCATATATTAATGATGCTAAGTGCTCAACTTTACATCGAAAATCCTGATGATAATCTCAACTTTTCGATCTATAAAAGGCCTCCTCCTCTTAAATACAGAGCCTCTGGTAAATTACTCGGTATCTTAGCAGCCAGTATTATCATTAGCCTTGCCTATCCAACTTATCAATTTGCATATCATTCGTTTTTAAGTCTTAAAGCAGCAAAAGAGACAAGTGATTATAATGAACTTTTTAAACAAACATCGGTTATTAGACAGCAACTAGCGTTGCTAAAATCTGAGAAAGAAAAAGTTGATACTTTAGTAAACAACGAAACAAAAAAGTTTGAATTTAGAAAAAAACTACTCAGTGAAATTTACCATAAAAAAATCTCCTATCCTATGAAAGCTCTCATGCTTTTGGAGATTTTTCAACTTTCAAACCAAAATGGTTGTAAAGTTGAAACTATAGAGTTTAAGAAAAAGCAACTCAATTTTTTTGTTCGAAATCAAAGTGAAAAAAGGATTACAGAGTTTATCAAAGATTTAACAGCTTTAAAAAAATATAAGATCAATACTGAAAAAATTCTTCAGGATGACAAGATCAAACTCTATACCAGTAAAATCTCCATAGGATTGAACGATGAATAGTCTTGACACTCTTTTAGATAAAATTGATCTTTACTTTCAAGGTAAAAAAAGCAGTGAAACATATCTTGTTTTTGCAATGGTATTTGCGCTCATTGGTTTTTTATTTTACAGTTATCTTTTCCCTGTAACTGAAAAAATGCTCAACCAAACCATGCGTAATGCTAAAGAGATTGAGAAAAAGCTTCATGATGAACAAGCTTACTTAGCTTCTGTTTCAAGAGATGGAGATTCAACTTTTTTAATCAAAAAAGTAAAGTCTGATATTGAAAATGCTAAGCTCCTATTAGAAAAAACAACTTATACAAATGCCTATGTTGACAATAAACTCAAAGAGTTATCATATCTGCTCTTTAACGACGAGAACTGGGCAAAATTTCTTCATTCTATTACGCAGTTAGCACAAAAATATTCTGTTCGAATTAAAGTCATTGAAAATAAAATCAATGAACCTAGTATACAAAAAATAGAACAAATTTTGACACTTAAAGTCGATTTTAGTGGTTCTTTTGCCAATACGATGAAATTTATGAATGCTATTGAAGAGAGTGAACTCGTTGTAGATATTTATGAGCTCAATTGTACTGGGCAGAAAAATATTGAAGGACAATTCAATATCGCTGTGTGGGGGATGAAATATTGAAAACATTAAGTAAAGCACTATTGTGGTCATGTTTTTTTATAACTATAATGCACGCGAAAGAGAACTTATCCTTAGGCAGTGAAGTCAAAGAGTATGATAAAATTTTTGAACGCATTGCTGAGAAAAGATCTGGTGCAGATATGATTATGCTCAATAAACTTGAAAATCCTTTTATTATTATAAATCCAGATGTAAATAGCAGTGATGGTAATGAAACAGAACAACCTTCAGTTTATATTTTAGAGGCAACATTAGATCAAAAAGCGAAAATCAATGGTAATTGGTATAAAAAAAATGATACGGTCGGAACCTTTAAACTGATTAAAATTATGCGTGATAGCGTTATTCTACAAAATGAAATTGAAAAAAAAGAACTTGTATTAAGGACAAAAGATGAGAGCAATGTTAAAATATTTTCCAAATAACATTATTGCATTGGCAGCGATATTAGCTATCGCTCTTTCGCCCATTCAAGCTGCTGAAAAAAATAAATCATGTGAATATCGCACATTTAATATTAAAACCAATAACAAAGCAACAGGTGCTGAGCTTTTAGCTGAATTAGGTGAAGTATGTGATTTTAGTATTGTGGTTAAAGATACAGAAGCTGAAAAAGCACTTGCTAAAAACTTAAATGGTATTAATATTAAAAACCTCTCATTGGATGAAGTTTTTCAACTGGTTATTCAAGACAATGATCTCTTTTATACCTATGATAAAAATTATTTAAAAATTTCTGCACTGAGTACCAAATCTTTCAAAGTTGATTACATATCCTCTATTCGCGAGGGTAAAGCTGTTATTAACGCATCAGTAGATGCAACCCCCGTTGAATCTTCTGGTTCTGGAACAAAAAATACAACAGCACAAAGCCAAAACTCTATATCATCAAATGAATCATTTGACTTTTGGAAAACGATTTCAACTGAGCTTACCTCTGTACTTAATACGGGAGGAGAAACGTATAAGGCTTCATCCCCAATTATTAATGCAAATGCAGGCATGATTACTGTTACTGCTACAAAAAAACAGTTAGATAGAGTTTCAGATTATATTGATTTACTTAAAGATAGACTTCATAAACAAGTTCTTATTGATGTTTCTATTATCTCCGTTGCCCTTAGTAGTAGCAATAAAACAGGTGTCGATTGGAGTAAATTTTCCTTAGGTTTTAGCAGTAGTTCTATTTTTAATAATAGTAACCAAGGACAAACTGCACACACCTATACAGATTCAACGAATGCTGCTTCAACTTTTTATGATAATGCCATTACAAAAAATTATAATAATCTAACAGTAGTAAACGATGCTGTTTTTTCTATTTCTGGGCTAATTGACTTTTTAGGCTCTAGTGGAGATACAAAAGTTGTATCTAGTCCAAAAGTTTTGACAATGAATAATCAACAAGCACTTATTACCGTTGGTGATAATATCAATTACCGTATACCTGAAGATACAACTAATACAGCCACAACAACAACAACACTCACCACAACTTATACTAACTATTCTATTTTTATTGGAGTCCTCTTAAATATTACTCCTGAAATTTCAGAAGATAATGAAATAATTTTAAGAATCAACCCTTCTGTAAGTAATTTTAAATATTCATCTGACGATAGCAAAACGACTAATCCAAGAGAAATTGCGCCTGATACGCAAGAAAAAAAGCTTTCAACTGTTGTTAAAGTAAAAGACGGAAGTACCATTATTTTAGGTGGCCTTATTGCTTCATCAAAAGGTAAAGAAGAAAGTAGTGTACCGTTGCTTAGTAGTATTCCTCTTCTAGGAGAAGCTTTTAAACACTCAGCAGACACTCTTACTACTAATGAACTGGTTTTTGTCATCACTCCACGAATTATTGGTACAAAAGGGACAGATAAAGCAACGCTTAAAGACCTTGGTTACAGTCAAAAGATATATGAATAGCCATTACAGTGATTTAAAAACCATTTTTGTTGATGGTGAAATTTTTGATTATGTCAACTTAGATCAATCTGCAACAACGTATGATAAACTCGTACAGACTTTGGATAAGCCATTAAAATTGATCTTATTTTATGGTAAACCAGGTACTGGAAAAACCTTTTTGCTTCAGAAAATTTATAATGACTTAAGACAAAAAAAGCGTATTATCTTTTTTCCAAGGCCTTTTTTTGAGGAAAAAATCTTTATTAAAGCATTGTATGAACATATTTTTGGGAAAAAATCCCCAGAATTTTCTAATTATAATGAATTCTTAGCACTACTTAGTAAACATATTACATCTACAGATCAAGCTATTACCGTTTTGATTGATGAAGCACAGCTGTATCCAACAGACTTGATTGAGAAGATTCGTCTTATGGCTGATTCAAGGCTTTTTAAATTTTTGTTTACTGTTCATAAAACAGAAAAAGAAGATGTTTTAGCGAAAGATTATTTTCAAACACGTATTTGGGAAACCATTGAAATAGACAATGCTTCACAAAATGAAATTAAGACCTACATTGAAAAAAAACTTCTTTTTCATAATCGCTTTGAGTACCTTAATCTTTTCAAAGACAAGCATTATAAACTTGTAGCAAAAATTACAGGTGGTAATTTGAGAACCATTAATAAATTAATGTACAAACTTTTTGAAATTCTAGAATATTATGATACCCATAAACCGTCCCTCATTAAAGCAAATGCTCTACATGTTAAGTATATTGAGATGGCAGGAATTAGTCTAGGAATGATCCATGCTTAGTGCTGTCGAAATTGTCGAACTAGAAAAAAAAGTTTTTAGATACAGACTTAAACAACGTTTGAATTATATTCTATTAAGTTCATTACTACTTACAGGAGCATTGATTGTATTTTTTTTCTATCCTACATTGTCAAATCTTCTCATAGAAAAAGAAAAAAATCCACTCCCAACAGCACAAATTAAAATCGAGTCTATTGAGAGTAATCTTTCAACAATTACCCAACCGAGCAATTCTCTGGATGTAAATAATACTGTGAAATATTCCCCAATACCTATTGTCGAGCAAAAAACTGATGAGACACTGCTCCTTCAACTTCCATCCGTTATTAGTAAAAATAATCCTGAAAAGAAAAGCTCTTATTTACCTGAGCCAATAGACAAAAAAGGAAGTTTTGGGATACAAGAAGAAGAGCTAGAAAATAAAATTCTTGCACGTAAAATACCAACCAATAGTGAAGAGAGTTTTTATCGTACAAAAGAAGATAAAATTGATACGGCGCTACTCCCACCACCTCTACTTGAAGAACCAAAACCAAAAGGTGTTATAAAAATTGAAACACATGAGGTTAATTCTATCCAATATCTCAAAGAAAAATTTGAAAAAACGCACAACATAGTCTTTGCACTGATGCTTGCAGAAGAGTACTATCTTACTAAAAATTATAATGAAAGTAACAAGTGGGCACTTATTGCTAATAATGTAGATTCTGAAAATGAAAAAAGCTGGATCTGGTTTGCTAAATCAAAACTTAAACTTGGGCACAAGGAAGACGCTGTTTTAGCTCTGAAAGCCTATTTAAAAAATAATAAATCTAAAGCTGCACAAAGCCTACTAAACCAAATTACAGTTGGAGAAGTGATTGACTAATCAGATTTGGTTTCTTTGTTGGAGAAATGATACAATAGTGAAAATTTATACACAGTGGTAAAGACATGAGCGATATTACAACAACGTTATTAACCTATCTTATTCATAATCGTATTATCGACGAAAATAGTGCTGCTAAAATCAAAGAAGAAACGAAACAAAATAGCCATAAAGTGCTCGGTGAAATCTTATTAGAAAACAACTTCTTCACCAAAGAAGATTTGTTGATTTTAGTCATCGAATTTTTTAAAAAAGGGTATTTAAGTTTAGAAGACGTGAATGCCAATTTTGCAATAGACAGTGAAAAGTTTTTACAAGCTCTTGCGAAAAATCTTAATTATGAATACCTTGATTTAGATTCGATTGATATAGATTACCGTCTCGCATCAAAACTTCCTTTTGTGCAGCTCAAAAAATATAAAGCTCTCCCTATTAGGGAAGATGAGATTAATATTTTTGTGGCGCTCAAAGATCCACTGGATATTAACGCCCAAGAAGGGGTGCAGAGAATTTTTCCACGAAAGCTCCTTAAAGTTATCATCGCTGAACCAACACAGATCGACAAATACCTTGTTAAAATGGAACTTGGAGAAAGTATTAAAGGATTGATTGGAGAAATTCGTAAAGAGATTACTTCCAGTGCCGCAGAAAATCCTCAAGAGTCTTCTGGTATCTTAAAGCTCATTGAAATCATCCTTAAGACCTCTATTCTGGCACGTGCAAGTGATATTCATATTGAACCAACAGAAAACAACTGTATTGTCCGTAGTCGTATAGATGGTATGCTAACCGAAACATTTATCTTTGACAAAGATATTTACCCTCCTCTTGCTTCACGGATGAAGCTGCTTTCGAATATGGATATTGCAGAGAAGCGTAAACCTCAAGATGGCCGCTTTTCGGCGACAATTTTAGGGCGTGAATATGACTTTAGGATTTCAGCCCTTCCAACTATTAATGGGGAATCCATCGTTATTCGTATTTTGGATAAATCCAAAGTTATGATCAAAATTGAAGACTTGGGAATGCAGCCAGCAACATATGCTAAATTTGCCCAAGCGATGCGAACACCTTATGGTATTATCTTTGTGACAGGTCCAACAGGAAGTGGTAAAACAACAACACTCTATGCCGCACTTAACGCCATTAAAAGTGTCCAAAGCAAAATCATTACTGTCGAAGATCCTGTAGAGTACCAACTGAACTTAACACAACAAGTTCAAGTCAATGAAAAAGCCAATCTTACTTTTGCATCAGCACTTCGATCCATTTTAAGACAAGATCCTGATATTATCATGATTGGTGAGGTTCGTGACACAGAAACACTCCGTATTGCTGTTCAAGCAGCTCTTACGGGTCACTTGGTCTTTTCAACACTTCATACCAATGATGCTATTAGTGCTGTCACAAGGGTTGTTGATATGGGAATTGAACCTTACTTGATCAGCGGATCACTCATTGCAATTGAAGCTCAAAGATTGGTGCGAAAACTCTGTCCGTATTGCAAAACAAAATACACACTTCCTAAAACAGCTTACGACGAAATCAAAGTAATGCTTCCTGAAAATTATCAGTTTTACAAAAATAATGGCTGTGAAAAATGCTCTCAAACAGGCTATTTAGGACGTGAAATGATCTCTGAAATCTTACCTGTTAGTGAAAAAATTTCAAGTATGATTGCACAAGGTGCTTCTAAAAGTGATATCAAAGAGCAAGCTATCAAAGAAGGCTTCGTTGATATGTATCAAGATGGCATTACAAGAGCAGCCAATGGGATTACTTCATTGGATGAAATTGCAAGGGTGGCAAAAGGATGAAATACTTTGAAGTAAACTACCTTTTTAAAGGGCAAAAAACAAAAACTATTGTTAAGTCACCCAACCGAAGTGATGCTATATCTATCGCAAAAGTTAAAGTTCCTGGAGTTATTCTAAATGTTAAAGAGACTTCTGCACCACTTGAAGATCAAATGCATGAATTGAAAACTCAGCTTTTAGGTGCCCTCTTTCGAAAAAAAATAAAGATGCCAAATCTTATTGCCGCTATTAGGCAACTAAGTGTTATGACCAATGCAGGTATTTCTATTCATGATAGCGTTAAAGAAGTAGCCAATGCTACGGTTGATAAGACACTTAAAGATATTTTTAACAGTGTTAACGATGATCTTAACTCTGGTCTAAGCCTTACACAAGCACTTATGAGTTACAGAGATGAAGTGGGTGATGTTACTTTAGCCCTAGTTGAACTGGGTGAGAGTACAGGTAACATGGCAGAGTCTTTGGAAAAACTAGCCGAGATTCTTGACGAAATAGAAGAAAATAGACAAAAATTTAAAAAAGCAATGCGTTATCCTATTACGGTAGTCGTTGCTATTGCCATTGCATTTTCCATTCTTATGATTTACGTAGTACCAAAATTTAAAGATATTTTTGCTCAACTTAAAGCAGAACTTCCTCTGCCTACAAAAATTCTTCTTTTTTTGGAAAATCTTATCAATCATTATGGTCTCTATCTTCTAGCTGCGATTGCTGCAATTATTATTTTCTTTCAGTACATGCTCAATAACAATGAAGAATTTAAGAAAAAATATGACCAGTATATTCTAAAGCTTTATCTTATTGGGGACATTATCTTTTATGCTACACTGAGTCGTTTTTGCCTTGTTTTTACAGAATTAATTCGAGCAGGTATTCCTATTGCTGATGCACTGGATACAGCTTTATTAACACTTGATAACACACATCTGAAAAGGAAACTCTCAGCGGTCAAGATTTCTGTTCAGCGAGGTATTTCTCTGACTGAATCATTTCGCGATACTGGGCTATTTGAAGGAATGCTTATCCAAATGATTCAAGCAGGTGAACAGAGTGGTACACTGGATAAAATGCTGGAAAAAGTAACCCTCTATTTCAAATCACGCTTTAGTCAAATCATTGATAATATTGCAAGTTATATAGAGCCTATTTTATTAGGATTTATTGCGGCTATGGTTCTTCTCATGGCACTTGGTATCTTTATGCCTATGTGGGATATGGCAAAAGCTGTTAAAACATAATACATCAAAAAGCTGCTTTGCCTTACACCCATATGTAAGGCAAAGTAAGGTTAAAACTCTTTAGGAATAGTACAATCTAAACTCTCTTTAAACTTCTCTTTAGAAAGCTCAATAAGCTCTTTTTGTCCAATGTTTGCAATCAAACATATAGCTCCTAGCTTTTTACACCATAAACGTTCTACTTTGATTCTATAATCATCTTCTTTCACTTTCGTATAAATACTCCAGCTACGAATACTTTTTTTCTCTTTATATTCTAAAATATCAATAATCTCTTTATCATCTATTTTTCGATCAATAATTGAACGTAATTGTGTTTCATTCAATCCTAATCGCCATGCTTTATACCCAATAACAATTGCGCGAGCACGGTTTGGGGTATTAGTTTTAAGTTTATCAAAACTAACACCAAAATACTTAAGTGCTACGATAATATCTTTTGCTTTAAAAATTTTGTCTCTTTCAATAAACTTAGGTGCGTTAGTACTTTCCAATCAATATCCTTTGTAATAAATGCATTAAAATGGCCAAATGGTTTCCATAAATTTGGTTCCCCATGGCTTGGTTGTTGTCTGATCAATATCGCCTTCTGTTTTGTAAAGAATCTTCGCATCAGCAATATATTTAGAATCAATGTTATTATATTGATCTATATCATACGGTCTTATGACCCCACTTACTTGAATAATTTGCTTTTCACCATTTATCAGAAGCTCCCGACTGCCTTCAATAAAATAGTTTCCATTATTTAATATCTTAATAATACGAGCTGAAATCGTAGTTGAAAAACTTTCATTGCGTGTATTGGTACCAGTACCTGTAAATGAGCTATTAGAGCCAGCCTCAAAACCAATATTACCAACTTTATTAAGCTGCCTTGCAACATTACCAGCAACACCACCACCAGCAGTCGTAATACCTGCATTTAAATTACTTGTATTCTCTTTTTCAAGTGATTTTTTACCCGAAGAAGTTTGTGCAGTCTTTTCAGTAATAGTCACAGTCACAACATCATTCACATGCATTGCTTTAAGATCTGCAAACAGTGGGTTGTCACCCTGTCCAAAAAGGCTTCCTGGATTTGATGCCATATTTTCACTGACACGCGAAGGAATTTCATCGACATAAACAGGTGCTTTCATGCTAATCTTTGGATCAGCAGGGTGTACAGAACAGCCTGTTAAAACCAAAACCGCTACAAAGCTACATGCAAGAACTCTCATATAACTCCATTTTATTCTATTTTTTACCATTATACTATAAAATAGACCCCTCTAAAGCAAATTAAGTTTCCAAGGAAAAAAGATGTCACAACTCAAAGCAAAACTTCAAGATGACCTGAAGGAAGCAATGAAAAGCAAAGATAATTTTAAACGTGATGCCATCCGTTTTTTGATGAGTGCACTCAAACAAATTGAAGTCGATGAACGTAAAGAGCTTAGCGATGCAGACATTATTAAAATTATCCAAAAATCACTCAAACAACGCGATGATGCAGCCATGGCTTTTAAAGAAGCAGATCGAATTGACTTATACGATAAAGAAGTTGCTGAAGCTACTATTTTAAAATCGTATTTACCACAACAACTCAGTGATGAGGCACTTAAAATCATAGTTCAAAAACATATTCAATCCAGTGGAGCAACAAGCCTTAAAGAGATTGGTAAAATTATGGCTGGTGTTCTTGCAGAGTGTGAAGGCGTTGCAGATGGTAAAAGGATCAATGCCATTGCAAAAGAGCTTTTAGCCTAAATGGATGTTTTACATGTAGAGAAAATCTCTACATGTAAACACGTATTATTTTGCGTGATGCGCTTCAATCATCTCTAATGTTTCAATAGCAATTTCAAGCTCTTCGTTGGTTGGAATCACTAAAACTTTTACTTTGCTATCAGGCGTACTAATTTGCATAATGTCACTTGAACGCATCTCATTCAGCACTGGATCAATTTTAATACCAAGATTTTCTAAATTCTCGCATGATTTAAGACGTACACCACAATCATTTTCACCAATTCCACCCGTAAAAATAATACAATCAACACGTCCAAGTACCGCACTGTAAGAACCAATATACTTTTTCAAGCGGTAATTAAACATATCCCGTGCAAGTTGTGCCCTCTCATCGCCTTCTTCTGCCATGTGTGTAATTTCACGCATATCATTATTACCACAAATTCCTTTTAGCCCACTCTCTTTATTGAGCATTTTATCGAGTTCATCCAATGTGAGTCCTCGCTTACGCGCAAGGTAAAAAAGAATCGCAGGATCAAGGTCACCACTGCGTGTTCCCATGATTAAACCCTCAAGTGGCGTTAATCCCATAGACGTATCCACACTTTTACCATTTTCAATGGCCGCAACACTAGCACCATTTCCTAAATGAAGTGTAATGGCATTGAGTGTATTAACCTCTTTACCAAGATATTTTGCAGCCTCTTTCATAACATAATAATGTGATGTTCCATGAAAACCATAACGGCGAATGCGTAAATCTTCATAGTATTTATAAGGAATGGCGTACATGTAAGCATATTTTGGCAAGGTTGCATGAAAAGCCGTGTCAAAAACAGCTACTTGAGGAACATTAGGACTTTGGTGTACAGAAACTTTCATACCAGCTAAATGCCCTGGATTGTGCAATGGTCCAAGAGGAATCAAACGCTCAATTTCAGACATAACATACTCATTCACCATCGCTGGTTCTTGAAAGGAAGCGCCTCCTTGAACGACACGGTGCCCAATTCCATCAAGCTCATTAAGATCATGGATAACACCAGAGTGAATTAAGGCTTCACTCATCCATTTTAAGGCCTCATCGTGATCTTTAATAGAACATTTTTGCTCTCGCTTGTGTTCCACATCCTCAATATCTTTATATTTAATTTTAGCCATTGACTCTTTTTCGCCAATTTGTTCAATAATACCACTGGCTAATACAGCATTATTGGTCATATTAAACAGTTGATATTTAACAGAAGAACTACCCGCATTTAAGACTAAAATTTTCACTTATTTGCTCCATCGTTGGTTTGTGCTTGAATGGCTGTAATGGCTACGGTATTGACAATATCTGGGACTAAACAGCCACGACTGAGGTCATTGACTGGTTTACGTAATCCTTGAAGAACAGGACCAATTGCAACAGCGCCTGAGCTTCTTTGAACCGCTTTATAGGTGTTATTACCCGTATTGAGGTCTGGGAAAATAAAAATCGTTGCTTCGCCAGCTACCTTACTGTTAGGTAGTTTCGTTTTAGCGACACTTGGATCAATCGCAGCGTCGTATTGGATGGGTCCCTCAACCATAAGGTCTGGGCGAGTCTCTTTTACAATTTTTGTAGCAAGTCTCACTTTCTCAACCTCTTCGCCTTTTCCAGAATCTCCCGTCGAGTAAGAAAGCATCGCAATTTTTGGCTCAATACCAAACATTTTAGCCGTATCAGCAGATGAAATGGCAATTTGAGCTAACTCTTCTGCATTTGGATCTTGGTTAACGGCACAGTCACCATAGACTAAAACTTTGGTTTCTAGACACATAAAGAAAAGGCTTGAAACAATCGAAATACCTGGTTTTGTTTTGATGATTTGAAGTGCTGGACGAATGGTTTCTTGTGTCGTGTGAATCGCACCTGAGACCATACCATCGGCATAGCCAGAATAAACCATCATCGTACCAAAGTAGTTTTTCATCATCATACTATCACGTGCAACATCTAAAGCAAGTCCTTTTGCTTTACGCATTTCATAAAAAGAGTTTGTAAACTCTTCCATCAATGGTGAATTTAAAGGATCAATGATCGTTGCTTTGCTGATGTCAAGTCCAAGACTTGCGCTCTTTTGGCGAACTTCTTCTTCAACACCCAAGAGTATGATATCTGCTACATCGCGGCGTAATAAAATCTCTGTTGCACGTAAAATTCGCTCATCATTGCTCTCAGGAAGCACGATTTTTTTACGGTCTTTTCGCGCTCGCTCAAACAGAGCATACTCAAACATAATCGGAGTAATAGAGCTTGTTGAAGACTCTGTATTAATGGATTGTTCTATCTCTGAGACATTAACGTTGGAAGAGAAAAGTCCCATAGCAAGGGCTATTTTTCGCACACTTTGCGGCGTAATTCTCGCGGGAACTTTCGCAACATTCACAGCGGTATTAAACGTACCCTCTTCCACACTTAAGATAGGAACAGAGAGATCTTTAAATCCTGCAATGAGCTTGTTGATTGATTTGTGTGGCATCATTCCAGCAGTTAACAAAATACCTGAAATATTAGGGTAATTATTGGAAAATACAGTACTAAGACAACCAACGATAATATCAGATCTATCACCAGAAGTAATAACCAAATCGCCATCTTCAATGTACTCTAAGAAATTATCCAATTTCATCGCAGCAATTTTACTCTGTTTTACAACACGTCTTAGATCTTTTTCCTCACCGTAAATATGCACACAGCCTAAAGCCTTTTTGACTTCTGCAACGGTTGGAGTGTCAAGTTCTGGAACTTCTGGTAAAAAATAGATCGGTGCTTGATGTAAAGGGTCTTGTGCATTGAGTGTTTTTAACTCTTCAAATTCTGTTTCACATAAGCGATTTACAAATGTTGCAAAATGCTGGCAACCTGCTGCTTTAATCGCTTCTGCTTCAATATGAATCTCATCAATGACCTCTTTAACACTCTTGTTTTTGCCTTTAAGAATGCTAATAAAAGGGCTACTCAGATTTTTAGCAATGGAGAGATTAATATCAAAATCGAGCGTTTGTGAAAAATTAGCCTGATTAAGCCCTTCAATCAGAACGAAATCATACTTACTCTCTAAAATTTTGCATTTATCAATGAGATTTTCTAATACTTCATTGTATTTGTTTTCCGCAATTAAGCTTTCGACTTGATGCACCGTATAACCGTACATCTCTTCATCATTCATACTAAGAGCATAATACTCTTGCATGAAAGCAATATCTTTATCTTTCTCAGTCGCATCCAAGATGACTGGACGAAAAAAAGCCACTTTACCAAGCCGCCCTTTTAGCAGCTCCATAATTCCCATCGCAACAATCAAACTACCCGCAGCTTGTTCAAGCGATGAGATATATAAACTCTTCGTTTTCATCCCACTCCTTTTAAATTTGTCCCTCATGATACTTTAGATCGTATAACATTCGTATAATAAAATATTTTTTTTAGATAAAACTTGGTGCATCATTAGAGAAAAGTATCACATCTCCAGCCTTCGTATGTTCAGCTAAGATTTCTTGGAGTTTTGATTTATCCGTTATAATGATTTTTTGCGCTTTAGTGACATACGAATCCAAAATTTTGACATTGGCTTTACCCGTAATCATCACCAGATCAAAAATTTCATCAATCTTCTGCGCAAGTGCCTTATTCGCTTCTTCTGTGCTTTCAACAATACCAGGCGTGATAATGACTTTACGCCCTTCATGTGTCGCGACAAGTTCATAAGAGCTTAGCATTCCTTCCAAATTGCCATTAAAGCTATCATCAATGATAAGTTTACCACCTGCTTCAATTTTTTGCAGGCGATGTTCCACGCCTTGGAGTGTCGCAACAGCTTTTCGAATCTCTTCAACACTAAGCCCTAAAGTACGCGCAACATGAATGGCAGCAGCAATATTAATGGCATTAAAAGCACCTAAAAGATTGCATGTAAAATGCTCTTTGACACCATCCAACATCATAGAAAAAGAAAGCCCCTTCAAATTTGCTTCAATATCACTCAGCTCAGCACCAAACGGCACAATGCTGTCTGTGCCCTTAATATGAGCACTTTCATGCACAAAGGCTTTTTGAAGTCTTGAAGAATGTAGCATCTCCATTTTGGTATTGCGGATATTTTCTAATGTTTTAAAATATTCTATATGTTGTTCACCAATGCAGCCAACCACTGCTATGTGAGGATGGACAAGCTGTGCAATTTCATGAATATCACCACGAGCACGCGCTCCTGCTTCAACAATGTAAACATCACACAAAGAAGGGAGTGACTCGTTGATATCTTTGACAATTCCCCCTAATGTATTGACACTGCGAGGTGTTTTATACACATTCAATTTACTGCTTAAGATGTGGGCTAAAAAGTTCTTGATGCTTGTTTTTCCATAGCTTGCTGTGATAGCAACAACTTTAAGGGCAGTGTTTGACATCAGCTTTTTTTGTGCCTCTTTTTGAAAGCTTACAAAAAGCATTTTTTCATAAACCATACTTAACAGTTGGGCAATTGCAAGAGGAATAATGACGCCCAATTTAAGGCATGAAGCAAAAAGAGCACAAAGCACATCTTGGAAAAGTGTTGCTAAGACTAAAAAAAGAAAAAACCGTTTGACCCTACTTGTCCAAACAAGTTTTTTATCCATCTTTTTCTGCCAGAGAAAAAGCAAGCCTAAAAAAAGTGCTACAAAACCGTAGAGCAAAAGTCCATCTAAAAAATAATAAGCAACTAAAGGCAATCCAAAGAAGTACAGATGCCAATCATAACGGTTATAATGAAATAAAACACGCTCAATCCTGTAGCTATACCATTGCATTGCTAGAATAAAATAAAAACCTATCCCTAAAATAAACCCAAGATGCACAACACTTACAATTATTTGTTCCATATTTTTTATCTCTTTTCAAAATCATCAAAGATCATATGCTCGATCTTTCTACAGGTAACATCATGAACATCAGAAAACATTGATCCATCGTAAAGCTTACTGATAAAAAACTCTAAATCTTCTTCATACGTCGCATTGATAACGACTTCGACACTACCGTCATTCATATTTTTAACATATCCAACATAACCTAAAGCTTGTGCCATTTCAACCACAAAACGTCGATAATTCACACCTTGAACGCGACCTATAACCATTAACTTATACGTATTCAATACCCAAACTCCATGAGCGTTTTTTCAACTATTTTTGATTCTTTTAAAAAGAAAAAATGATCCCCATCCAATGGATAGAAATGACTTCCTGCAATTAAAGTGTGCATTTTTTCTCCACTTGCAAGCGGTGTTGCTTTATCGTCTTTGCCCCAAAAAATGAATGTAGTTTTGTTTCGTGAAAGGAAGTGCTCCGTAAAATCCTCATTGACAACAATTTTAAGTATTTCATACATTGTTTGACTCATACCTTCTACATCTTTCGTTGCAAACAGACGGTATAAAGAACGAGGAGCAAAAGGCTTTAGCATTTTAAAGAGTGCTATTTTTGCTCTTACTTTGAATGATTTAGGAGCAACAATACCTGCACTTGAGAGTAAAACAAGCATTTCAGGATTAAGAAGTGTTCCCACTTTTCCACCATAAGAGTGTCCTACTATCATGCAAGGCTTTATCTGTAGTGCCTCTAAAAATGACTCAACAATATGTGCATACGTCTCTGTATTAATAACATCATTGATAGGAGAGTGCCCAAAACCAGGCAAATCAAGATAAAGATGTTGATACGAAGGAAACGTTTTTCCAAACGCTTGCTTCATGATCTCTTTGTTGCTTCCCCAACCATGTAAAAAGAGAATTGTTTGAGGTTGCCCAAGATTGAGTATCTCATAGGCAAGCGCATAGGTACTATTTTGAAATAAAATCTCTTTCTTAGCCATCACTCTTCTTTTTCGTGCTGGCGTAGATTTTTTCCAAAATTTGAACGGCTTCGCTCATTTTTTCGTATTCGTCCACCGTGATCATAACCGCTTCAAAGCGATTATTTTTCACGATGACAACACGTTTGTTTTCGCCCTTACTAAGGCTTCCTAACACAGAGCTAAAGTTGCGTACCATGTCTGTTGCAGTCATTATCTCGTTCTTAGCATAGGTCATTATTCTAAACCTTTGTGCAAAATTTTATGTAAGATATTACATAAACAAGACTTTTACTTCCCTTTAGCTGCTTGAATAGAGTTGATATAGCGGTATTCTTTATTCATAGTGATACTTTTTGGTAGCCATTGTGACAATAACGTTATGATGCTATCAAAATCATCAAAAAGATAATTTGCCATACTGCCAGGAATTGGATTGATTTCATTAAGATACGTCTTACCCTCGATAACAAAGAAATCACAACGAATCAGTGCCCCTAAAAAGAGTGGATCGTAAAGCTTCACAAAAGCATCACGAATGCCCTCTTCGGCTTTGGCATCCAAGATCGCTTCATTGACTCTTTTGGTACGAGAGAAATCCAGATATTTTTTATCAAAGTCTAAAAACTCCTCTTTCTGTGGCTCTTCAATAATGGAAAAATGAAAGGTATCGGTTTTACAACCCGCGAGGTTGTACTCTTTCACACCACTGATAAACGGCTCAATGAGTACAGTATCATCAAATTCAAACGCAACATCAAGTGCATAAGAGAGCTCTTTCTCTTCTTTAACAATACCAATACCAATTGAACTGCCTAGGCGTAAAGGTTTGACTATGAAAGGATAAGGAATACGAATCGCTTCCTTACTTCCCTTGCGAAGTGCTTGATAGTCTAAAACATTGACGCCCACTTCTTTGGCATAAAGCTTCGTAAAGAGTTTATTGTAACTGATGCAACTACCTTCTGTTCGAGGACCAATATATGGTACCGCAAAAAAGTCAAGCATAGAACTTAGTTTACCATCTTCACCGTCTTGTCCATGAACAAGGTTAATCATAACATCAAATGCAACTTTCTCTTCACCTAACATCTTTTTAGCATAGAAACCACCTTGCTTGATGTAAAGCAATTTATCTTTTTTATAATCACCACTACTAAAACGTTTTGAAGTTATTTTGTCGGTTGGAATTAAGTAAAAGTTACGCTCATAATCACAAAATATATATACAATGTCACTTTTGAGAACTTTTTTTAAAGCAATGGCACTGACCACGCTAATTTCATGTTCAAAACTTTGGGCGCCAAATAAAACGGCTACAGTCATCTTCTTCCTTTATTATAATTATTTTATGAGTTGCTTAATCAAAAGCTCGAGAGTTATATCTCATACACGATAGAAACTTTTAACCAAGCTTTCTAAGTGCTTCTTTGATAAGTGTTTGTGTATCACTCCCATGGCAGGTGCTCAGTGCTTTTTTAATCATCTCTTTTTTAAATCCAAGACTTTCAAGTGCCATAGATGCTTCAAGAAGACTTCCAGATGCATTCTCTTCGCTGTGAAGTTGCAAAGAAAAATCACTCAGTTCCACTAAAATACGCTTTGCACTTTTGGGACCAATACCAGGAACTTTTTGAAAAGCTTGAATATTTTGTGAAATTAAAGCCTGCGCAAAATCATCAGGACTGAGTGTTGAACAAACAGCAAGGGCAGTTGAAGGACCAATTCCATTGAGTTTGATGAGTGTATCAAACACTTTTTTCTCATTTTCATCCATAAAACCATACAAACTGTGCTGGTCTTCTCTGATGATCTGCGTTACATGTAATGCGATCTGATCGCTTATGATCTTGCCAAGACAAGACAAAGAAACGAAAACTTTATACGTAAGTCCCGATGGCGTTTTAATGTAAATAAACGTCACCTCTTTTTTAACAACGTGTCCTTCAATTCCCACTATCATTTGCTGCTGTACTCACCTGATCGAATAATTCTTTGCTCTCCATTGCCCATATCTTTGAGCGTTATTTCACGCGCGATTTCACGCTCTTTAGGATTATAGGTGACATCTTTAGGCGGGTAAATAAGTCTGAAGCGCACTTCATTAAACTCTTTCCATGAGGAATGATTAATGATCTTGGCTGAAAAGACTTTATTTTGAACTTTATTAAGATCTTCACGATACTCTTGTAATTCCTCTTTTTTATCTTTAAACGTTTGTAAAAAGTTGTTATAATCAATCACTTTTTCTTGAAAATCTTTTATTTTTGCAAAAAGCGTTACTGGAGGTTCAACTCCTGAACGCTTGAGTTCCATGATCTTCTCTTTAACCATTTCTGCCATTGGTTTATTTTTATCAATAAACTCTTTTTTAGAACTCAACTGTCTAGGATATGCTTTAAGCTCTTCTTCGAGCTTTTCAATCTTTTTATTAATGGATTCAATCATTTCGTTAAACTCTTTAGTAACACTTGGATCTATAATAAATTTATTATTCGTTCCTTTAAGCTCAGTGACTTCTAATATCTCAGAAGCTGTTATTTTAGCGTTAGACATCAAATTTTCAATCTTAACGATCTTTGCGATGACTTCACCACCAATCATATGATTGATATGCACGGTATCGCCAATAACCTTGCCACCCTCAAGTCGATCTATCTCGACATCAACACCATTTGCTTCACCACGGTGTACTGCAATAATGATTTTATCAGCCTCAATGTAAGCAGTCTGATGGGTTTGACCACCAATATCTGCAATCTTTGCCTTAATTCTGGCACCACTACCGATGTTGCCTTGAACGTGCACTTCAGTGGTTTCAACACTCATACCCGCACCGATAGCATCTTTAAGTATATCTTTTTCTTTAATGTTTATCTTGATATTTGAGCCTAAACTAGCATCAATAGAACCCGTGGATTTAAAGCTAATCTCGTTAATTTCCATCTGATCTTGAATGTCATAGGTACCTTTTTCAAAATTAACATAACCACCACGATTCGCAATATATTTAATGCTTGTTTCACTCTCTTTTTTAGTCAAATTTGCTGTAATAGCAATAGGAGCATCATTGGCTTTTCGAGGCTCTTTGACAGGTATAAAAGCACCTCTACAATTGCGTCCAGGAGTACCTAATTGCGGTTTAATGTATTCAATAATACATTCATCTTGATCAACCGCTAAAACAAATCCACGTTTTGAATAATCTACTTTACCATCGGTACTTTTCGCGTTTATTTTTTTCTTGTAGTGATAAATAAGATCATCATTGATAGAAGGAACTTCATCTACTCCTTGACAGACAACAAAAGTCTGATTTTGATCGATGATGCCATTGACTCTGATATTCGCAACAATCTTTTTGATCTCTTTATACATATTTTGATCACGAATACCAACCAATATGCCTGCTTTGATCTTTTTGATTTGAATATCTTCAATCATTTTTTCTTCAAGCTTTGACGTATACTTTACATCATGGTTTTGAGCAACCATTGCGATAATTTTAGTCAGGCTTTTATTGCCGCTGAGTGTAATATCAGGAAGAAGTGTATGATCATCGTCCTGATCTTCAATTTTATAGATCTCAACACGATAATGCTGCGTTAGTTTAAGATTAGGGTTAAGTAAAAAGCTATCTTCGAGCAAAAGCTTTAGCTCTTCTTCATTCATTTCGTTGTTTTCGCTCTTTTCATCGCTGTAATACGTTGTAGTGCGGAGTAACTTAAACCCAAGATCTGTTGGCTTGAGATGATTGGCTATTGCAATATTTTTAAGTTCTTTGATGACATTTGTTGTGTCTATGACGATGGATTTAAATTCAGACGTTCCACCATCGCTCTGCTTTGTCGCGTCCGTATTATTACCTTTAATTTTGTCAAATAGCCCCAATGTGCACCTCTGTTTTTTAGTGAGTCCTAAAACTCTTTATCATGAATATCGACCAATGTTGCATAAATGTTGCTTATCTTATCGAAAAATAGATAAAAATTTTGTTTAAACGTTATTTAGCTAAAATTCTAAATGCTTATAAAATCATTTTTCACAAACAGTATCGGAACACTGGTCTCACGCATCTTTGGATTCATTCGAGATATGCTGAGCGCTTCTATTTTAGGTGCAAATATCTACAGTGATATTTTCTTCGTAGCATTCAAGTTTCCCAACCTCTTCCGTCGTATTTTTGCAGAAGGCGCTTTTACGCAAAGTTTTATTCCAAGCTTTATCAAAACGCCACGTAAAGCACTCTTTACCTATACCATTTTTTCACGTTTTTTACTTTTTCTCATCATCTTTTCATTGATTGTTACCCTTTTTAGCGAATTTTTCGCCAAAATGATTGCTTTTGGATTTGATGAGGAGACTGTTGCACTCTCAGCCCCTTTTGTTGCCATTAACTTTTATTATCTCCCTCTTATCTTTTGTGTCACCCTTTTTGGCTCATTGCTTCAGTACAAACATCACTTTGCAGTCACTGCTTTTTCAACAGCACTGCTTAATATAGGTATGATTGGTGCATTGCTTCTGTTTCAAAACTATGATCGTAAAACAATTGTTTATGCCCTCAGCTATGGTGTTTTATTGGGTGGTGTTTTACAAGTCATCGCACATCTCTTAGCCCTTAAAAAAGATCGTTTTTTTAAATTTTTAGCCCTTGGTTTTAAATACCGCCACAAAAAAGATGCTGCATTTGAAGAGAGTCGTAAAAATTTTAATCGCTCTTTCTGGCACTCTGTTATTGGCAATTCAACACCACAAATTGTCTCTTTTGTTGACACCACACTGGCTAGCTTTTTGGTTAGTGGTAGCATTAGTTATCTCTATTATGGAAACCGTATTTTTCAGTTACCACTCGCTCTTTTTGCTATAGCGCTTACCACAGGGATTTTTCCAAGAATTACAAGACTCCTTAAAGCCAATAATGAAGAAGAGGCTTCCAAACTTCTAACACAAGGTTTTTGGGTTTTAGCCTTTTTACTCACAACTTCCACAATGGGTGGGTATATGCTAAGCCATGAGATAGTCTGGTTATTGTTTGAACATGGTTCCTTTTCTAAAGACGACACAACCTTAACAGGATTTGTTTTAGCTATGTATATGATTGGTCTTATCCCTTTTGGCTTAGCCAAACTTTTCTCATTATGGCTTTATGCAGGAATGCGTCAAAAAGAGGCAGCCATTATTGCGATGTATGCACTTGGTTCAAATCTTATCTTTTCTTTTGCCCTTATTAAACCAATGGGAGCAGCTGGTCTTGCGCTTGCAGGCTCTTTGTCTGCTTTTGTCTTACTCTTTTTTACCCTTCGCTCTTTTGGGCTATCAAAGTTTTTTGCTATACTGTATAGTAAAAAATCACTCATATTAGTAGCGCTCCTTCTTTTAGAATGGGGCATTTTAAGCTATGTAAAGGAACTTATTCATGGTTATTTATGATTCGGTACAAAAGAAAAAAGTACCGTTTATTCCCATTAAAGAAAACGAAGTTAAAATTTATGTCTGCGGACCAACGGTTTATGATGATGCTCACTTAGGTCACGCACGTAGCGCCATTGCATTTGATCTTCTACGTCGTGTTTTCATTGCGCTTGGATACACCGTAACATTTGTTAAAAACTTCACCGATATCGATGACAAGATCATTAACAAAATGAAAGAGAATGGCAAATCTCTTGAAGAGATTACCTCTTTTTATATTGAACGTTATAAAAATGAGATGCACGTTTTACATGTAAACGATGCAGATATTGAACCAAAAGCTACGGAAACTGTTGCCGAAATTATCTCGTTCATTGATGCAATGCTCGGTAAAAAAGTTGCGTATGCAACCAGTGATGGTATCTACTTTGATACATCCAAAGATACAAAATACCTCTCATTAAGCCACCGTACGATTGAAGAAGAAGCTTCACAATCAAGGGTTGAGCTCAAAGAAGAGAAAAAAGATCAAAAAGATTTTGCGCTCTGGAAATTCGCCAAAGCCAATGAACCAAGTTACCCTGCCCCTTTTGGCGTAGGCCGTCCAGGGTGGCATATTGAGTGTTCTGCGATGATTGAAAAACATCTCGCAAGCAGTGGTAATTTTCAGATTGATATCCACGCAGGTGGTGCTGATCTTCTCTTTCCACACCATGAAAATGAAGCAGCACAAACCAGATGCAAAAGTGACCAAGAACTTGCCAAATACTGGATGCACAATGGTTTTGTTACCATCAGTGGAGAGAAGATGAGTAAGTCGCTGGGCAATAGCTTTTTCTTAAAAGATGCGCTTGCGATTTACAGTGGGGAAGTGCTTCGATTTTACCTTCTTGCCACGCATTATAGGGCTAATTTCAACTTTGCTGAAGAAGATTTACTCAACACCAAAAAACGTCTGGATAAACTCTATCGTCTTAAAAAAAGAGTGTTTGAAAGTACTCCTAGTGAAGTTTCATCAAGTTTCAAAGCATCTATGCTTGAAGCGCTAAGCGATGATCTTAATATTTCTAAAGCGCTTGCTAGCCTTGATGAAATGGTTTCGTATGCCAATGAAATGCTCGATTCCAACCCAAAAGATAAAATCTTTAAAGCGGTGACACATGCTAATCTTATTTGGATTGAAGCGCTCCTTGGCATTGGACTTTACAATCCTTATAGCTATTTTCAAATTAGTGTGAGTGAAGTTGAAAAAGCAGAGATTGAAGCTTTAATTGAAAAGCGTACAGAGGCAAAAAAAGCAAAAGATTTTGCAAAAGCAGACGAAATTCGTGCCCTCTTAGAGAACAAACAGATCCAATTGATGGATACCGCCACAGGAACACAATGGGAAAAGGTCAACTAGATGTATAGCCTCAAAGATGTCTTAGCACGTTTTTCACCTTTTTTTAAAGATTATATTTCCTATTTTCTTTTGGCAATGGTCGGTATGGTATTAGCAAGTGGTGGTACTGCCGCTTCTGCCTATCTTGTAAAACCTTTACTGGATGAAATTTTTATTGCTAAAGATAGAGAGATGCTCTACTTACTTCCTTATGCCATTATTGTTGTCTATATGGCAAAAGAATCAGGAAAATTTCTCCAAGCGTATGCCACAGCTTTTATTGGACAAAGTATTATTAAACGCCTTCGTGCAATGATTTTGGAAAATTTACTTAAACTTGATCTTGCTTTCTTTCATGAATACCGAACGGGTGAGCTTATTAGTCGCAATACCAATGATGTCGAGCGCGTTAGAGGTGTTGTAGCCAATCTTATTCCTGAGCTATTGAGGGAATCTTTTACGATTGTTGGACTTGTTGGTGTTGTTATTTTTCAAAGCCCAAAACTTGCCTTTTTTGCTTTAATTGTGATGCCTTTGGCTATTTATCCACTAAGCAAACTTGCAAAAAAAATGAAAAAAATTTCACGTGCTTCACAAGAAAAAGTTTCCGATATTACAGCAAAACTGAGTGAAATTTTTAACAATATTGAAGTTATTCAAGCCAACAATGCGCAACAATACGAACTTGAACTTTTTAAAAAAGACAATGAACGTTATTTTAATCTCAGTATGAAATCTGTTAAAGTCAATGAACTTGTGAGTCCTTTTATGGAAACTTTAGGTTCTATCGGCGTTGCTGTTGTTATTATTGTAGGTGGAAATGAAGTTATTGATGGGAATATGAGTGTTGGTTCATTTTTCTCGTTTTTAACAGCTCTATTCATGCTTTATACACCGATTAAAAAAATCTCTGGACTCTACAATAAAATGCAAGATGCTATCGTAGCCAGTGAGCGCATCTTTTTCTTACTGGATCAAAGTCCTTCTATAACAAGTGGCGACGCTTCTGTGCCTCAAAAAATTGAAACAATTCGTTTTAACAATGTCTCGCTCTCTTATGGAGAGAAACAGGCACTGCAAGACGTAAGTCTCGAAGCAAAAGCGGGTGAAATGATTGCCCTCATTGGTGATAGCGGTGGGGGAAAAAGTTCTCTGATGAATATGCTCATGCGTTTTTATGATCCTTCCTCTGGTAGCATTAACATCAATGATAGAGACCTTAGAACATTCGACCTTCATGATCTTCGCCACAATATTGCGATGGTCACACAGCGTGTTTATATTTTTCATGACACCATTGCAGCTAATGTTGCTTATGGGAAAGAGATTGATGAAAGCAAAGTGATTGATGCCCTTCAAAAAGCCAACGCCTATGAATTTGTACAAAATCTAAATGAAGGTATTTACACCCATTTAGATGAGTTTGGAACTAACTTATCAGGTGGACAAAGACAACGTATCGCCATCGCTCGGGCAATTTATACCAATCCTCAAGTACTTATTTTAGATGAAGCGACCTCGGCTTTGGATTCACACAGTGAACAAAAGATCACAGAAGCCATTGAAAATCTTATTAAAGATAAAATCACTTTTGTAATTGCCCATCGCCTCAGTACCATCAAAAAAGCCGATAAAATTGCCCTTTTAAAACATGGCAAAATTTGCGCCATTGGAAGCGATGAAGAGTTACTTCAAACATCCAAAGAGTATCTGAAACTTAAAGGATTACAACACTAGAACTGCCTATAAATCAACCATCTTTTATCTTTAATGGAGTATAATCGCGTACTTATTATTGAAGGAAATAAAAGATGTTTGATTATTATGCTCTGATGAAAAAATTGATGTTTAACTTCTCACCAGAGAATGCCCACAATATTGCAGAATTTTTCTTTAAAAATAGCGCTAGATTTACACCTTTTATCCTCTCCCCTATTGCTGAGCAATTTTTCATCCACGATAAACGCCTTGAACAGGAACTTTTTGGAAGGGCTTTTCTTAATCCAATAGGTCTTGGTGCAGGATTTGATAAAAATGCTACCATGATTAAGATGCTGACGGCACTTGGATTTGGACACATTGAGTATGGTACTATGACACCTGAACATCAAAGCGGCAATCCAAAACCACGCTGTTTTCGTTTCCCAGAATATGAAACAATCCAAAATGCTATGGGCTTTAATAATGAAGGTATGAATACGATTGCTAAGCGTGTTGAAGCACTTTATCCTTTTGTAACACCACTAGGTGCAAACATTGGAAAAAACAAAACGACAAGTGCAGACAATGCACTCAAAGATTATGAAAAATTGATTAAGCGTTTTAAAGATTTGAGTGATTATTTGGTGATTAATATCTCTTCACCCAATACACCAGGTCTTAGAGATCTTCAAAATGAAGCGTTCATCAAAGATCTCTTTGTTATGGCCAAAGAACTGACAGCTAAGCCAGTCCTTTTAAAAATCGCACCTGATTTGGCAGTAGCTGATGCTATTACGCTCTGTTCTACGGCACTTGAAAACGGTGCTGCTGGCATTGTGGCAACCAATACAACGATTGATTATTCATTGATCCCCAATGCAAAAGATTTTGGGGGACTTAGTGGTAAAGTTTTAACAGAGAAAAGTTTTGCAATGTTTGAAGCGCTTTCCAAAGAGTTTTTCGGCAAGACAACGCTTATCTCAGTCGGTGGTATTGATTCTGCGGATGAAGCATATCGAAGATTAAAAGCAGGTGCGAGTCTCATTCAAATTTATTCAGCCTTTATTTTCAAAGGACCTTCCTTGAATCGTACCATCAATCTTGGTATTTTAGAGCGCATGGAAAAAGATGGATTTACCCATATTAGCGAAGTCATAGGAAGCGATAGGAGATGATAACGTATGAAAAAAGTACTACTATTTTTAACATTTTTAGGAGCATTGATGGCTAACTCACTTCCTGAGCATTTCACCAAAACATTAGAGAATGGCCTTCAGATTGTTGTCATTCCAATGAACAATAAAAGTAATGTCATTACCACCGATATTTTTTATAGAGTCGGTAGTGGCAATGAAATTATGGGTAAAAGTGGCATTGCGCATATGCTTGAGCACCTTAATTTCAAATCAACAAAGAACCTTAAAGCGGGCGAATTTGATGAGATTGTTAAAGGGTTTGGTGGTGTCAATAATGCCTCAACAGGCTTTGACTATACCCATTACTACATCAAAAGTTCATCCAAAAACTTACCAAAATCGTTAGAGCTATTTGCTGAACTCATGCAAAACCTTAAACTCTCTGATGAAGAGTTTCAACCAGAACGCAATGTTGTGCTTGAAGAGCGTTTATGGAGAACAGATAACTCACCGATTGGGTACCTTTACTTTAGACTGTTTAATAACGCCTTTACCTATCATCCGTACCACTGGACACCGATAGGCTTTAAAGACGATATTAAAAACTGGAGTATTGAAGATATTCGTAGCTTTCATTCTAAGTACTATCAACCTTCCAATGCCATTGTGGTTGTTGCAGGTGACATCACACCTGAAGTCGTTTTTGATAACGTTACTAAATATTTTGGCGAGATTAAAAATCTTATGCCACTACCAAGTGCACATCACCAAGTTGAACCACAACAAGATGGTGCAAAGCGTATGATGATCAAAAAAGAGAGTGAAGTGGAAATGGTAGCGATCGCCTACAAAATTCCAAACTTTAAACATGAAGATCAAGTAGCACTTTCCGCATTAAGTGAGCTTTTAAGCAGTGGCAAGAGCAGCAAACTTCACAGAATCCTCGTTGATGAGAAGAAATTGGTCAACCAGATTTATGGTTATGCCATGGAAGCCAAAGATCCTTCTGTCTTTTTATTTCTAGCCGTGTGCAATCCAGGCGTCAAAGCGGAGAGTGTTGAAGCAGAGATTTTAAAAGTTATTGAAAGCCTCAAAAAAGGTGATGTTACTGATAAAGATATTGAAAAAATAAAGATCAATACAAAAGCAGATTTTATTCATAATTTAGAGAGTTCAAGTGAGCTAGCAACACTGTTTGGTTCGTACTATGCCAAGGGGGATATCACCCCATTGGTAAATTATGAAGAAGGCATTAACGCACTTAAAAAAGAAGATATAATCAAGGCTGTTAATAAATATTTAGTTCAACAATCATCCACTACTGTGATATTAAGAAAGGATTACTAACATGCAACAGGCGTTACAAGGAGCGATGACCGCTCTGATCACTCCGTTTAAAAATGGAAAACTCGATGAAGTTCAATATGCAAAACTGATAGAAAGACAAATTAAAAATGGCATTGATGTTGTTGTCCCTGTTGGAACAACAGGAGAGAGTGCAACACTGGATCATGACGAGCACCGTCGTTGTATTGAGATAGCTGTCGATGTCTGTTCTAAAAGTGACGTTAAAGTCCTTGCAGGTGCTGGAAGCAATGCAACCCATGAAGCCATTGGTTTGGCAAAATTTGCCCAAGCACATGGAGCACACGGCATACTTTCGGTGACACCATACTATAACAAACCAACGCAAGAGGGACTTTTTCAACACTATAAAGCGATTGCAGGCTCTGTAGATATTCCTGTTCTTCTCTATAATGTACCTGGTCGTACAGGCTGTGATTTACTTCCTGATACCATCTTTAGACTTTTTGAAGCATGTCCAAATATCTTTGGGGTAAAAGAGGCAACAGGTTCTATTGATCGTTGTGTTGATTTACTAGCACATCAGCCAAAATTGGCTGTTTTTAGCGGTGAAGATGCGATTAACTACCCTATTCTTTCTAACGGAGGATCTGGTGTTATTTCTGTCACATCAAACATCTTGCCTGATCAAATCTCACAATTGACACATTTAGCACTTAAAGGTGATTATCACGGTGCAAAAGCCATCAATGACTCATTGTATGAGATCAATAAAACACTTTTCTGCGAGAGCAACCCTATTCCTATCAAAGCAGCAATGTATATTGCAGGATTGCTTGAGAGCTTGGAATATCGTTTACCACTGTGTGCACCAAGCAGTGAAAATATGAAACGTATTGAAAACACACTCAAAAAATATACTATAAAAGGATTTTAATGAAGGGAAAAACACTTGTTATTAGTGGCGGTACCAGAGGTATCGGACAAGCTATCGTTTATGAATTTGCCAAAGCAGGTGTGAATGTTGCATTTACCTATAACTCCAATGAAGAGTTGGCAATCGCACAAGTAAAAGATTTAGAAAAAAATTATGGCATTAAAGCAAAAGCTTATCCACTCAATATCTTAGAACCAGAGACCTATAAAGACCTCTTTTTAGAGATCGATAAAGATTTTGATCGTGTGGACTTTTTTATCTCCAACGCGATTATCTCTGGTCGCCCTGTTGTAGGCGGATACACGAAATTTATGAAGCTCAAACCTCGTGGTATTAACAACATTTTTACCGCAACTGTTAATGCTTTTGTCGTGGGTGCGCAAGAAGCGGCAAAACGCATGGAAAAAGTAGGTGGAGGAAGTATTATCTCTCTTTCTTCTACAGGTAACCTCGTATACATCGAAAACTATGCAGGACACGGTACGGCAAAAGCAGCTGTTGAAACCATGGTACGTTACGCTGCGGCAGAACTCGGTGCTATGGGTATTCGTGTGAATGCTGTCAGTGGTGGTCCTATCGAAACCGATGCTTTAAGAGCGTTTACCAATTATGAAGAAGTACGTGATATTACAGCAAAACTTTCACCACTGGGTCGTATGGGACAACCACAAGATTTAGCAGGAGCGTGTCTGTTCCTCTGTTCGGATAAAGCATCATGGATTACAGGTCATACGATGCTCATCGATGGTGGTACAACGTTTAAATGATGAATCTTCCCAATCTCCTAGCCTCTTTACGCATAGGTCTAGCACCCCTCATGTTTGTCTTTTTAGTCAATCGTGATTTATCACTCTTTGCAGGCTTGCATTCAAGCTGGTTAGACTACTTTGCGGCACTCATTTTTGTTATTGCGAGTGCCACTGATTTTTTTGATGGGTACATCGCACGCAATTGGGATCAAAAAACACAACTCGGTGCTATTCTTGATCCACTTGCCGATAAAATGCTTACCTTAGCGGCTTTTTTAGGTCTCATGATGATTGATCGTGCCAGTCCTTGGGCTATTTTTCTCATCCTTACGCGTGAATTTTTCATTACAGGGCTTCGTGTTGCGGCCATGGGTGAAGGAAAAGACATCGCCGCGAGCATGGCTGGAAAAGTCAAAACCGTTCTTCAAATGATCGCCATTGGCTTTTTGATGATGAACTGGCCATATGCCGAGCTTCTTCTTTGGGTAGCTGTTGCATTGACACTTTATTCTGGATATGAATACATCATTGGATACACCAAAAAAGGAACCAATTAATGGGTACATTAACCTCCATTTTGGTTCTCTCATTTTTAATCTTTTTTCATGAACTTGGGCACTTCCTTGCAGCACGTTTTTTTGGTGTGCATGTCGAAGTGTTTAGCATCGGATTTGGTAAAAAGGTCTTCTCAAAAGTTGTTGGAAATACCCAATATTGCCTCAGTCTTATTCCACTAGGTGGCTATGTGCAGATGAAGGGTCAAAATGACATGGATCCTACACAAGTAAGCTTTGATAGTGACAGTTATAATACAAAAGCCCCATGGAAGCGTATTATTATCCTTTTTGCAGGACCTTTTGCAAACTTTCTCCTTGCCTTTTTACTGTTTATCGTTATTGGATCCATGGGAGTCAATAAATACGCTCCAATCATCGGTAAAATCAGTGAAAACTCTCCTGCCCTTGAAGCGGGACTTCAAGAAAATGACCGCATTGTAATGATTAATGGTGAATTGATTGATGCATGGGAAGAAGTGAGCACACTTATACAAGAAAGTTCCGGCAAACTTGAAGTCAAAATAGAACGTGCTGGCAGTGTCAAAACACTTCTTATAAGCCCTAAAGTGAATGAATACCAAAATATGTTTGGTGAAACCAAACAGAAAAAGATGATTGGTGTAGCGCCAAGTGGCAAAATGGTTGAAGTGACTTACAGTGCTGATAAGTTGATTGGCTTTGCCTACGATCAAACCATCAAAGCAACCACGCTGATTTTAACCAGTCTACAAAAATTGGTTGAAGGGGTCGTTTCACCTAAAGAGTTAGGTGGGATAATCTCTATCGTTCAAGTAACATCAGAAGCGAGTGAGGCAGGTATTGTAGCACTTTTTGCTTTGACTGCACTCATCTCTGTCAATCTAGGCGTGCTTAATCTGCTCCCAATTCCTGCACTGGATGGCGGACATATTATGTTTAATGCGTATGAACTTATCACCAAAAGAGCGCCTAGTGAGCGTGTTCTAACCAGCATGACAACGGCTGGATGGTTTCTGTTACTCAGTCTTATGGCTCTAAGTATTTTCAATGACATTTACAGGTTAACCAATGGAAACTAAAAATTTTGTAACCACCATGGATGAAATTCTCACACGCGTGGAAAAAGCGCGTTTGAGTGTTGATCAACATCTGATTGTTAAAATCGTAGCAGCGAGTAAAAGTGCAACGCCAGAAATGATTGAAGCGATGTACAATGTCGGTCAACGCTGCTTTGGTGAAAATAAAATCCAAGACATGAGTGAGAAAGTACATGCCCTTTCTCATCTTCCACTCGAGTGGCATTTTATCGGTCGTTTACAGACCAATAAAATTAATCAGCTGATCGATCTTGACCCTTCGTTGATGCACTCTCTAAGCTCACTGGAACTTGCCCAAGAGATCGATAAACGCTTAGCGGTAAAAGGTAAAACGATGAATGTTTTACTTCAAATCAATAGCGCCTATGAAGAGCAAAAAGCAGGTGTGATGCCTGAAGATGCGCTCGAAGTGTATGAGCAAATTATGCATACATGTAAACATCTTCAGCTCAAAGGTGTCATGAGTATTGGTGCGCACACTGAAGAGGCTACCATCATCCAAAAGAGTTTTGAAACAACGCGTAAAATTTTTGAATCATTGCAAGGACATGGGGCAAAATACTGTTCGATGGGCATGAGCGGAGATTTTGAGCTTGCCATTGCGTGTGGTTCAAACATGATTCGTTTAGGAAGTGTACTATTTAAGTAGAGTTCTGTAAGAACTCTCTTGACACGTCTTTAAAGCAAAGCTCTAAAGACTACGTTAACACTAGGTTTTCTTCAGCAGAAGGCTCACGCACCTTTGGTGCTTTTATTTAAATAAGTTCTCTACCTTTTTTAAAGGAGATGATCACATGTCACACCTTACTTCACGAGAAGGTTATACGCATCTCATAGAGCGGCTCAACCGCTTTCCTTTGGGTGCGCCTCCCTCTCAAACCCTCTATGAAATTTTAAGTCTCCTCTTCACTCCAAAAGAAGCAGAGTTAGTCTCGTTACTTCCCATCAAACCGTTTAAAGTAGAAACTGCCGCACAAAACTGGAAAGTATCGCTTCTTGAAGCGCAAAAGATGCTTGATTCCTTATGTTCAAAAGCCCTTCTTATCGATATCGAACAAAATGGAAGTTCTACCTATGTGCTCCCTCCTCCCATGGCTGGTTTTTTTGAATTTAGTTTGATGCGCACAGGTGGGCATGTCGATCAAAAACTGATTTCTGAACTGTTTTACCAATACCTTAGTGTTGAAGAAGAGTTTATCAAAGCACTCTTTACGGGTGAAACCAAACCTGGTCGAGCATTTGTGAATGAAAATGCCCTCTCCCCTCAAAATAGCCTGCATGTTCTTGACTATGAGCGTGCTTCTTATATCATTGAAAGTTCTAAATACATGGGCGTAGGACTCTGTTATTGTCGTCATAAAAAACAACATCTAGGCACTGCGTGTGATGCGCCTATGGATATCTGCATGACCTTTGGAAACACAGCCCATTCACTCTCCAAATATGGTTATACAAGACTCGTAGAAAAAAGCGAAGGGTTAGAACTTTTAGAAAAAGCCAGAGAACATAAGCTTGTACAATTTGGTGAAAATGCCCAAAATGGGGTTAATTTTATCTGCAACTGTTGCAGTTGTTGTTGTGAAGCACTCACAGCCGCACGTCGTTTTGCTTTTTTAAATCCAGTAGAAACGACCAACTTTTTACCTGAAATTGACCTTACCTGTAATGGTTGTAGCAAATGTGCTCAAGCCTGCCCTGTTGAGGCTATATCCATGGTATCTGCTCATGATCCGCAAAAACCTAAAAAAATGAAAGCGATACTTGATGAAAGTAGATGTCTTGGATGTGGCGTTTGTGTCACTGCATGTAAAGAGAATGTTATTTCGTTAAAAGAGCGTGTTAAACGAATCATTACCCCCGTTAATTCGGCGCATAAAACGGTTATGCTCGCAATTGAACGCGGTAAATTGCAAGATCTCATTTTCGATAACCAAGCACTCTGGAATCATCGCGCGATGGCAGCTATTTTTGGGGTACTTCTTAAACTTCCACCGATTAAGCAGATGATGGCAAGCGAGCAGATCAAGTCACGTTATTTTGGAAAGCTTTTAGCAGATATGAAGTAAGAGAAGCCCTATATTAGGGCTTCAACTTATCAAAGAATTAGAATTTACCTTTTTCTTTGAGTTTTTTATACCACGCATTGTGAAGGAACTTGACTTCCTCTTCCTCAACATAGCCTGTAATGATGCTGTGAATGGCACCTTTAATGGCAACGGCAGCCATATAAATATGGGTAAAGAAAACAGCGACTAAGATAAAGCCCATCACGTTATGAATAATCGCAGAAGCTCTTAACATATCGATGTGACTTAAGCCTGTAAGGTTATGCAACATCTCAATTTTAAAATCCATAAAGAACATCATGGCGCCACTTAAAATCATGACTAAACCACCAAGAATACAAACCCAATACCACATTTTTTGACCTGCGTTAAATTGGGTTGCATTGATGATGCGTTTCTTTTTAGAGAGGTAACCGCCTAAAATCATGAACCATTTGATATCTTCAAGATTGAAAATCGCCTCTTTTATCCACATAAGCGCCATTGGGAGAATCACTATGGCAAAAGGAATGGTGAAAATACCATGAAGGTTTTTCGCCATTCTTACCAGCGTACCACCCCCAAAGAAATCACCAAAAACGATAATAAATCCTGTAGGAATAATCACCATAAAGCTTACCGCTGCTACTTGGTGAATGGTTCTATGGAACAGGTTAAAGGCATAATGTTTATTATGACTGTGTGGAAATACTTTTTGTCCTACAATTTTATAGTGTAAGAAAAAGACCGTTGGAACGCCTATTAAAACGCCTAAAAATACCCATGCAAAGTATTTACTCTGCAAAAAGGTAAACCAAGCGCCCAATTTTAAGCTCTCTTCTTGTCCGTATCCTAAGATATTTTGTATGCGCATCTCTCCCCAGATTTGGCTATCCGCAGCACCAAATGCCACGGTAGCAAAACCTAGAAGCGCAATGAGCGTGTAGATATACTTTCTCATTGCTATTCCTTTCATTGGTTTTTATAGGCTTTATCCCAGCCATATGAGTTGAAGCCTTTTCCACCACGAGCCGCAACGCGCGCTCTGATGACGTTCGATACAGACTCTGCATCTCCCACTAAAAGCGCTTTGGTTGAACACATCGCTGCACATACAGGCACTTTACCTTCTGCAATACGGTTTTGACCGTACAATTCAAATTCATGATGTGAATTGGTTGCTAATGGACCACCTGCACACATGGTACATTTATCCATCGCACCCTTAGAGCCAAAAATGCCCTCTCTTGGGAACTGTGGCGCACCAAATGGGCATGCGTATAAGCAGTATCCACAACCGATACATTTTTCTTTATCATGAAGCACCACACCATCTTCTCTGATGTAGAAACAATCTACGGGGCATACTTGCTCACAAGGAGCGTCCGTACAATGCATACATGCAATCGAAGTAGATACCTCTTTACCTGGTATTCCTTCATGAATGGTGATGACTTTTCTTCGTGCAATTCCAGCTGGTAATTCATGCGCTTCCGCACATGCAATACTACAACCATCACACTCAATACATCTGCTCTCATCGCAGTAAAATTTCATTCTAGCGTTTTCCATCATCTACCTCCCTACGCTTTCTCTACGCGGCATAAGCCCGCTTTAGATGCAGGAATCTGCGTAATGATGTCATAACCGTAACTCACAACCGTATTGGCACATTCACCGCTTGCATACGGTTTCGTTCCAGCTGGGAAGTTACCTGTCATATCCACACCTTGCATAAATCCGCCGAAGTGGAATGGCAAGAAGACCATGCCTGGAAGCACGGTATAAGAATACTTCGCTTTAACTTTGATTTTGGTACCTGCTGGAGAGTGAACCCACATCATATGACCATTTTTAATACCATTCTTTTGTGCAAGTTCAGGATGAATATCGCAGAACATCTCAGGGGTGAGTGCGCAAATGTACTTAGAAGCTCTATTCTCAAGACCAGCACCCATCATGGTAACCAAACGACCTGTCGTCATAACAATTGGGAACTCTTTGGTATAGTCTTTCTCTTTTTGAATCGTTGCATACTTCGTGGTGACACGGAAGTGGTTTGCTTTATCCGCATACGTTGGGTATTTTTCAACCAAATCAGGACGTGGCGAATACAGTGGCTCACGATGCAATGGAATACGATCTGGGAAGTTCCACACCACGGCTCTTGCTTTCGCGTTACCATATGGCGTTAAACCTGCCTCAAGCGCTAAATCAACTAATTTACCACTCGTACATGTTTTCCAGTTTGCACCACAAAGATCTTTTTCAGCTGCACTGAGCGTTCTTCCGATGAGTTTTTCGATGTTCTCTTTGGTGATTTCAGGGTATCCACCGTCGACTTTTGAGCCAATAGGTGCTGAACCTTTACCTGAAAGTAAGCTCACGCCGTCTTTTTCCAAACCAAAGTTATTTCTAAAGCCCATACCGCCCTCAGAAACTGGAACATCAACGTTATAAAGGTTTGGCGTTCCACCGTGTTTAACGCTCCAACATGGCCAAGGAAGACCATAGTATTCGCCCTTCATATCGCCCTTGCCAGCACCCGTGATCTCATCAAACATATGCCAGTTGTCAGTATGTTTTTTGATACGCTCTGGAGTCCAGCCCATCATACCGATGGTTCTAAGCGTGCGAGAAATCTCAATGGTCGCATCTTCTGGCCATTGGAATGTTTTTTTATCCGGTGTCATTTCAAGATGACCATCGCTTTTAAGACGCATCATCATTGAACGGGTATACTCTTCATAGAAGCCTAAACGCTTCGCAAGCTCAAACATGATGTCTTGATCAGCTTTACTCTCATAAAGAGGCTCAACGACTTTATAACGCCATTGCGCACTTCTGTTCGTCGCAGAAACAGTACCACTGCTCTCAAACTGTGTTGCACTTGGCAAGATAAAGAGATTGTCTTTTCTATTGGTCAAAATAGCCGCTTCATTCACGAATGGATCAGCGATCACTAAAAGTTCCAAGTTATCAAGACCTTGCTGGATTTTGAGGTTTTGCGATGTAGATGTAATACCACAACCCATTACCACAAGGGCTTTAAGATTGGTTCCTGCATTTTCAATGGCATCTTCACCTGGTTTTCCAGCCAGAACTCCTGCCCACCAACGAGCTAAAGTAAAGCCTGGTTTTCCCATCCATGAAGCATCTTTAAATTGTGATTTGATGTAGTCATACTCTACGCCCCACATACGTGCGTAGTATTTCCATGAGCCTTCCACTAAACCATAATACCCTGGAAGCGTGTCAGATAAACATCCCATATCCGTCGCACCTTGAACGTTGTCGTGACCTCTTAGAATGTTCGTACCACCACCCGCTTTTCCCATATAGCCCAGTGCCATTTGAAGAATCGGAGCAATACGTGTATTGCCTGTACCAATGGTGTGTTGAGTTAAACCCATCGCCCAAAGAAGCGTACCTGGAGAATTTTTCGCATATACGGTTGTAATTTCCATCAATGTTTCAGCACTTACGCCTGTGACATCCGCAACAACTTGAGGTGTCCATTTGGCTGCTTCTGCTCTGATTTCATCCATACCGTAAACACGGTCTTCAATGTATTTTTTATCTTCCCAACCGTTTTTGAAGATGATATGAAGCATACCATAGACAAACGGAATATCTGTACCTGGGCGAATTTGTGCAAAGTAGTCTGCTTTTGCGGCACTTTTTGTAAAGCGTGGATCGATAACGATAATTTTCGCGTTATTGCGCTCTTTTGCTTTTAAAATATGACCAAAACCTACGGGGTGATTAACGGCAGGATTACAACCGATAATAAAGATAGATTTTGCGTTTTGGATGTCTCCAAACGAGTTTGTCATTGACCCATATCCTAATGTGTTCGCCACACCGGCGACTGAAGATGAGTGTCAGATTCTTGCTTGGTGATCTATATTGTTGGTTCCAAAAAACGCAGCAAATTTTCTAAAGTAGTAGGCTTGTTCATTGCTCATTTTGGCTGAGCCTAAGAACTGAACAGCATCTGAACCATCTTTTTGCTTAAGTTCATTCAATTTTTTCGCAATGCGATTAAGTGCTTCATCCCAAGAGAGACGTTTCCATTGACCGTTCTCTTTGACCATCGGATACTTCAGGCGTACTTCTGATCTGACCATATCGATCATATCGGCACCTTTACAGCAATGTCCGCCAAGGCTGATTGGGTGGTCTTGAGCAACTTCTTGACGAACCCATACCCCATTGTGAACTTCTGCGATCACACCACATCCCACTGAACATGATGTACAGATGGTTTTTATTTTCTTACTTCCAGGAAATGGATCTTTCACCTCTTCCTCTGTTGCGGCTCTTGTCACTTTTTCACTGGCAAAGCTTGATGTTGCGCCAAACACGCTACCCAATGCTGCCATTTTTAAAAATGATCTTCGACCTACGGTCGTAGTAAGAGCACGCGCCGTTGTATTTTCCATAACGCGTTATCCTCTCTTTTCTTTACAGGGCTGATTTATAATAATCTTCCCATGCTTGTGTTTTGGTATAGGTAATCTCTTTTTTTGGTGATTTTCCTTTTACCACGCCATTTGGACCTTTTGAACCAGAAACACTTGCTTGTACACTTCCAACACCTACTGCTGTAATTGCACCTGCAAGAGCTGCTTTTTTGACAAAGCCACGTCTGCTTTCGTTCATCTAGCATCTCCTTAATAATCTTGATCTCTCGTAATTTTTTAAGAGATCACCCCAAAGAAAACCATATTCTTTCGGGTAAAATCTCAAAAATTTCGAAAAGCGTAAGGTTACAAATTAAATAATTAAATTAAGATTAATTTTATAATAATGTGACATTTTTGGGAAATAGTAGCAAGAAAAAGGGAGAAAAATGGGAGTTTTTTAATTCAAAAGGAGACAAAATAGTTTTTTGGTCAATCTCTTTATACCAACTGTTTAAATTTTATGTCTAAAATTTATTGTGGAGCGATGTGAATAGAATCTCGACCTGCATTTTTTGCTTTATAAAGGGCTGTGTCTGCATGTGAGATAAGGGTATGAGGTGTATCATCCAAACGCAATGTTGCGATACCAATACTGACAGTATGGTGCTGATGTGTTGAAAAAACAGCACTTTTTATTTTCTTCTGAATACGTTCAGCTACCCTGAGCGCATCTTCTTCAGTACTTTTAGGGCAAAGGATTAAAAACTCCTCACCACCCCAGCGACCAAGCGTATCATAGTGGCGAATACTCTCTTTAAGAAGCTGTGCCATTTCAATCAGCACTTGATCTCCAACAGGATGGCCAAAGGTATCGTTGACCAACTTAAAAAAGTCAATATCAATGAGTAAAAGAGAAAAAGGTTCGTGAGTGCGTTTGGCATTTTCAATACAATCGTGTAGCATTTGATCTATTTTTGTACGATTATAAATTTGCGTTAAAAGATCGGTCTGGGAGAGGTGCAGTAGTTTTTGGCTGTATTTTTTAAGCTCATAGTAACGCCATAACAGGAGTAACCCTACAATGATAAAACCAAAAATCACTTTGAAAATCAAACCATAATTGTAAGTTGTTTGCGCTTTGATTGAAACGTATTTATTGACAATGGAAGCTCGATCTTCTGGGGTGATGGTAGCAACGCCTTTATCTAAAATATCACGAAGCATTGGCTCACTTTGAATCACTCCAATACGCAGTTGATTGGTATAATCAGGTAATTGACCTGCAATTTTAAGGTTAAACATTCCCTCTTTTTTAAGCGTATAGGCGGCAATGATTAAGGAGCGCATTGCAATATCTGCTTTTTTGTCCAATACCATTTTAAAAGCGGCTATTTCAGATGAAGTGGTCATAACTTTAAGGTTGGGGTATTCACTTCGTACAAACTCTTCCATCGCTGTACCCGCAGGAAAAACAATACTTTCATGCATCAAATCTCGTGGATCACCGATAAAAGAGTGCTCTTCGCGAGTAATAAAAACATTGGGGTCGCTAAAATGTGGTTTAGTAAAAAGAAGCCATGTGTCTCGATACGGCGATTGATTGAGAAAGCTGATCACCTGACATTTGCCCGCTTTGGAGTACGCTACACTCTCATCCCAATCTTTTGTCTGTAAAATGCTGACATTAATGTCAACTCTTTGCGTAACTAAACGTAAAAGATCTGCGCCAATACCTGTATAGTTACCTTTTTTATCCATCATCTCAAAAGGTTCCCAGTCAGGATCAACACATACCTTAATGGTTCCTAATTTTTCAAGATACATTTTTTCAGCAGGAGATAAATCAACGCCCATAAGAGACAATGGCATCAACGCTATGAATAGTAACCAAAGTCTCATTACCACGATCTCACCTATCCCTACATTTTTCTGTTAGCAGAGATATTATAACCGATTAGTACTCTTTTGGGCTTAAAAGTTTCTTATAGTAACTACCTGTCGTATAAAGCGCTACAACGGGGTTATGACCCAAGACACGGTCTTTGACCACAAGATACGTTGTCGTAGCTTTAGCGTATTTAATAAAGAGTGAGTCGTGCCCAACGCAGAGTCCCATAATGACATTGAGATCGGTCTTAGCATCATTTAGATACTTCGCTTGAAGCACAGGATTGCACATTGGCTCAAAGGTATTGGGGCGGATTTTTTGCTCTTCTTTAAGTCCTATTTCACATTTATCGCGAGAGCCTACTTTACAGATTGCCATAAAGACATCAAAACCATTGACTTTGAGAATTTCTGCAAAGATTTTTGATTCTGATGAAAGCCCAACACATGAAGCGATGCCGATTTTCTTCGCACCAATGCGTCTTGCAAAGGCTAAAATCTCTTCGACACGTGTGAGTTGCCCATAGTATTTACCCTCAATGTCAGCCGCAGCAAGCGCAATTTTACGATCAATCCCCTCTTCATCTTTATAGCACTCAAGAGACGCTTCAAGCATCTCTTCATCGACATTTGTGGTGAGACAAAACTTAGGGTAACGGCTCTCATGTTTATGGCAATTCAGCGTTCCACACTCAGCACAACTGAGCTCTTTTTCTTCCTCTTTCATCTTATACCTTTATAATTCATAATAACAATTATAACGCATACAAAAGACAAAAACTGACCATTTTACGTTTATCTATAAAGATATTTTCCGTATAAACTCAAATAAACCCCAAGCAATTCTTTAAGTCCTTGACATAAAAGCACTTTCTCTTCCTCATTAAAGACAAGGTTTAATAATTTAGCATGTATGGATTCCCCAAATGCCACTAAACGCTCTGGTGTGAAGTTTCGTGTATCTTCACCTAAGACAAAAAAGAGTGCTAACGAGCGATTGAGCCCCGAAACATAGGCTAAAAGATTTTCATAGATACTTTTTTCCACAGGCTCTAGTTGAGAAAGAAACAAATCCAATGAAACGTTTAAAAAGCCTCTCTTTTTAGGAAAATTGGCATTTAAAAGTGTCATAAACAGTGTTTTTTTGGCTTCTTGCAAAGGTTTTGGCAATGCATGCTCCAACGCAGTATCCAACGCTTTGACACCCTCTTTAAACGAAGATGGAGTACGAAAGCCTTGGCGCTGCATCAAAGAGGTAATTTGTGCTTGCGTGAATTTTGTAGGGGTATAGAGTTCCTCTAAGGCAAAGTTTTGCATCAGAAGTTCATAAAAAGCGTTTTCTTGCGCGCTTTCACTTTTGGCTAAGTATTCGGTTAAGTAAAGTATCTCTTTTTTCATGAACTCCATTCTGCCAAAGCGCAACTGAAAAAGTGCTATAATGCCAACTCTTTTTTAAGGAGTAAGATTATGATTCACCTTTCAGCTTTTTTTGCGATTTATGTTAAATTCTTTTTTATTATGACACCCTTTTTTGTTACAACCATCTTTTTATCGATGACCAAAGGGATTGAGGAGAGCGACAAAAAGCGCCTTGCAATTAAAGTGACCCTTGCAATTTCGGTCACCTGTCTGATTATTCTCTTTTTTGGAAAATACATTTTTGAACTTTTTGGCATTACCTTGGACGCGTTTCGCATCGGTGCGGGCGCACTTCTATTTTTAACCGCTGTTGATTTGGTGCAAAAAGACATCAATGCAGAGCCTACCTGTAAAACAGACATCTTAAAACATGCCGTTGTGCCTTTGGCCATTCCTGTTACCGTAGGACCTGGAACCGTGGGTGCACTTATGGTCATGGGTGCCGATATGGATGGTCTTGAAGATTTGATGTTAGGATCAAGTGCGCTTTTAGGGGCGATTTGCAGCATTGGCTTGTTGCTCTATCTCTCAGGACATATCGAACGACTTATTGGCCGTACAGGGCTTATCGTGCTCAGTAAAGTCACAGGACTTGTGCTTGCGGCACTCTCAGCCCAACTTATCTTTACTGGCATTAAAAACTTTTTACATTAATCTTTACATGTAAACAAATTGAGCGGTTAAAACAACCGCCCGATTTTGCGAAATCCTATCGCATACACCACGCTCCCCACCAATGTCACCCCTAAGAAATAGGGATAAAGCTCTAAAAATGGCGTTCCACGAAAGAAAATGCTCTCCGTTCCTTCGATGTAATAACGCAGTGGAGAGATCAATGAAAACGTCTGCAACCATGGATGCATAGCATAAATCGGTGTCCAAGCACCACTAAGAAAGATGAGCGGTAACATAATGACGATGGAAAGTTGAGCCACTTGCATCACATCTTTGGCAATTGCAGCGATGAAAAGCCCAATGCCAGCCCCCGTGAATGCATAAAGAAAACTCAGCAATAAAAAAGCGAAAAATGAGCCATTGATGGGCGTATCAAACACCCCAAAGATCACAAATCCCACCGAGATGACAATGCCCACCATCACGATAATCACCTGCGAAAAAGACTTGGCTAAAATGATAATCTTTGCATTCACAGGCATCAAAAGCATAATGTCCCACGTCCCCTCTTCTTTCTCTTTCACAAATACAACCGCGGTTAAGATGACCGACAAAAGCGTTACAATGGAGAGCAATTCCGTCAGCGCCATAAAGGTATGGTTGTCCGCATTTTCGTTAAAGAGTTTATGTGTTACGAGTTCAACTGGAAAAGTGCGTGCTGTAAAATTGATCGCTATGTTTTGCAGGTAACTGAGTGCTGTAAACGCTTGTGAAGCCGCTGTTGCATCGAGTAAAACATGCAGTGTCGTAGCATGATTTTTACGAAAATTTTGCTCAAAGGTATCATCAAACACTAAGCCTACCATGATCTCTTTATCAAACACTGCTTGAGAGAGTTTTTCTTGCGACTCAAATAAAATAGGCTCTAAAAACTCAGGGGCATGGAAGTAACTCAAAAACTTTTGGCTCAGCCCTCCTCCGCTTGCATCAATATAGCCAACGGCGATATTGCGAGGTTTGAGCTCAATGCCACTGCCAGCAATGTACACTTCAAAACTAAAGGCATAGAGTACAACAAAAACCAACTGCCACGAGCGTATGAAGCTGAGCAACTCTTTTCCTACAACCGCCCAAAAGATCTTCATCTTAGCTCCTTTTTAAGCAAGAAACTGCCAAGGGTGAGCATACTAAAAGCGTACAACGCCAAGATGAAAATGTACGTCACGGTTTTAGACGAAGCCAGCCCCTCGCCCACCAAAAAGACATCGTAGAGAATGTGGTTGTAGTACATCACAGGGAAAATGTGCGCTTCATAACGCGATACACCCACCATCGAAGAGATCGGCATCAAAATACCTGAGTATAAAAACCCCGGAATGATCGTAACAATGACCGTTAAAACCACCGCTACGATTTGTGTGCGTGTGATGATGGAGATAAGCATACCGATGGAAAGACTAATCACCAAGTAAAGCTCAGACGTGAGCCAATAGAGCAAAAAACTACCTCGAAACGGAACTTCAAATAGGTACGTTGCCCAAAGAAAAAGAATGAAAATATTAATGGAGTGCAATAAAAAAACAGGAATAAGCTTAGCGGCAATGAACTCACTTTTAGAAACAGGTGATGCGTAAAAGTTAAAGATAGTGCCTCGTTCTTTCTCTTTGACGATGAGAAGTGCCGCTAAAATAGCAGGGGCGATGAGCATGACAAGTCCAATGAGCCCCGGAACAATGGCATCTTCATCGCGCATGGCTTGGTTAAAGAGTGTACGCTGGTTAATGCTAATGGTTGGAGCATTGCCAGCCAAGCGCTCTAACATTTGACCAGCAGCATCTAAGACTACACCTTTGACATAACTCTCCATCGTCGAGCCTCGTGTTGGAAATGCAGCATCTAAGAAGACACCGATTTGCGTCGTTTGTCCGTGCAAAAGCCGCTTTTCAAAGCTTTCAGGGATAATGATGAGTATGTCGTTTTTAGCTTTGTGAATTTCATCAAGCGCCTTTGCTTCGCCTCGTTTTTCGATGGTAACGTCAAAGTATTTTGAGTGTTCAAACTTGCTCACAAGAAGCTGCGAATAATGACTCTGGTCGTTGTCGATAATAAGTGTGCGTGCTCCTGTGACTTCCATGCGGATGCCATAGCCAAAGAGAACCAACACCATCGTTGGCATCAAATAGACCATAATAATAAGGCGTGATCTTATAATCTCCGTAAGTTCTTTGAGCACATACGCTTTAACAACTCCCAGTTTCATCGGTAATACTCCAAGAAAATCTCTTCAAAGCTCTGCGCTTTGGGATGTTCCGCGTAAAACTCTGCAATGGTATGATCGGCAATCTTTTTGCCTTGGCGCAATAACACCACACGGTCACAAAATTCCGCTTCGCTCATATAATGGGTAGTAATCAAAATAGAGATTTCCCAACGCTCTTTAAGGGCTTTTAAAAGCTCCCAAAATTTGGCTCTTGCAATGGCATCTACCCCCGATGTGGGTTCATCCAAAAACAAAATGACAGGCTCATGCAACAAAGCAGACGCAAGTGAAAAACGCTGATTGATTCCTAAAGGCAATTCATGTGGCATCGCATTGAGGTATTCATCAAAGCCCAATTCGAGTGCATAACGAGAAATACGACTTTTTGCAACATCCATAGCAATGCCTCGCATGGAAGCAAAATAGAGTAGATTTTCCTCAACACTCATATCATTGTAAAGTGCAAAATGCTGACTCACATAACCAATGCTCGCTTTAAGCGCCTGACGATCTTCTTGAGTTTGAATCGACTTTCCAAGAAGTGTCAATTCGCCTCCATCGATAGGATAAAGTCCCAAAAGCATCTTAATAAATGTTGTTTTACCTGCACCATTTGCTCCTAAAAGCCCTAAAATCTCGCCTTTGTGCAGTGTCATATCGACATTTTCATTGGCAGTGAAACTACCAAAAACCTTGGTGAGCCCTTTGGCTTCCATGACAACATCGGGCAATTCAACGGTTTTCTCTTTATTGGTAATCTCAATGAGTGGCATTTTTTTGCCTTTTTGAAGGGCATTGACAAAAAAGAGCGCTTCAAGGCTTGGTTCTGTGTGTTCCGCTTCTAAAGGCGAAAGGCAATAGGTCGCATGAAGCGTGCGAATACACGGCTCTTGTGTTTTAATCCCTTCGACATAGCTCATGGCACGGACAGAGTCTAAAAGTTCGCTTGAAGTGCCTTGCGCGATGATCTCCTGCTCATCAAAGAGTAAGATTTTATCCATCTTAGCCGCTTCTTGCATGTACGCGGTGCTGATGATAGAGATAGTTCCTTCACTTTTGCGTATCTCATCCAAAATTTCCCACAGTTCAATGCGACTCAGCGGATCAACACCCGTAGTAGGCTCATCCAAAAGAAGCAGTTTAGGACGGTGTAAAAGTGTACAGATAAGCGAGAGCTTTTGCATCATGCCTCCACTCAGTTTCCCTGCTTGACGGTCTTGAAACGCATCCAGTCCTGCCATCTTTAAGAGACGAAGTTTGTACGCTTTAAACGTGACATCTTGTTTGATGTTGTGAATATTGGCAAAAAAACGTAAGTGTTCATCGACGGTAAGGAGATCGTAAAGTACTAAACCAATGCCTTGAGGCATCAATCCGATGGAAGGTTTAAGCGGTTCTGCCTCTTTGGGAGAATGGTATGTCAAACCATTAAACGTAACATCGCCCTCAAAAGGAATGACACCTGCGATGGCATGAATGAGCGAGCTTTTCCCCGCACCATCTGCGCCGATAAAGCCGATGATTTCGCCCTCATTTGCCGATAAACTCGCCCCAGCAATGCCAAGGCTTTTTTTATGGTAAACACGGACATTCTCAACGTTTAATTCCATGATTTGCTCATTCAGGAACGTTGTTTAAACTCTTCGGCAGACCTTTACCGTCCATTGAGACAACACCCACAGCAGGGATGCCTAGTTTCAGGGTTGGCTGAGGAGAAAGTGGCTTTACATGTAAAGCAAAAACTCTCTGAATACGATCACTCGGAACACTCACCTCTTTAGGCGTAAACTCTGCTTTTTGCTCGATGCGCACGACTTTAGCAAGGATGGGCTCGTTAGGTTTTCCATCTAAAAAGATGACCGCATCATTGCCCACTTGGAGATTTCCATTTTGTTTGGTATCGACAAAGATTTTAAGGTAAAGTGAATTTGGATCAAGCAAGGTTGCCACAACACTTCCTGCCCCTATAACTTCGCCTTGATTGGCTATTTTTTCCACGACAACACCATCGATGGAGGAGCGTAAGGTCATCTCATTGATGACCGCTTCGATCTGTGTTTTGGAAGCTTCTAAGGCTTTGAGAGATGATCGCAAAGCTTCGAGTCCTTGAGACATTACATGTAAGGTTTTTTGATGTGCCGTTGCTTCGATCAGCTCGCTGTTTGCAACATTAATGGCAAGGCTAAGCTGTTCTCGTTTTTGGTGTAAGCTTGAAAGAAAATCCCCACTGGTTTGGTGTTTTAAAGTTGCGGTTTCGACTTGGCGTTTTTCGATGAGATTTCGCTCAAACAAGTTTTTCATACGTTCTAAATCGCGTTTATCTTGGGCAAGCACGCTGGTTTGAGAAGCAATGTTTTTATCGAGTTCATCGCGTTGATGTTGTTTGATGGAAACATTGGCTTTGGCTTTGGAAAGGGTTTCAGGAATGGTTTTAGTAGCAATTTCTAACTCTGTCTCTTTAGCACTAAGCTCCTGCGCTCTGGCATTGATTTGCGCTTCGATTTGTGCCTTTTGCGCTTCATACTCAGGACTTGCAAGAACGGCGATGCTTTGGCCAATAGAAACGTGTTCTCCCTCATGAATGTTTAAAGCAGCAATACGTCCTGCATACTTGGCATTGAGATTGACCAAATCACCATCCATCCGACCTGAGCCTTGAACAAGATTTTCGGCAAGTTTGGGAGCGATGAGTTTATTGACGATGAGTCCTGAAGCAATTAAAACCAAGGCTAAGATAGCCACACCTAGACGATACTGTTTGATTTTTTCCAACATTCACGCTCCTTGGATGAAGAGAAAACTATTATATAACTAATTTCTTATATTTTCACCTAATTAAGAGCGGATTAATAGGATTAGCAATACTATTAACTTCACAATCATGATGTTTCGCAAGGACGGTTCATGCGACGTTTACTTCTCTTTTTATTGCCATTGTGTTTATATGCACAAACCTATACAGAACTTTTGAATTTACTTGAAAAGAACAATAACTATAAAAGTGCTAAAGAGTTACAGAATGCGTCAGAATCTCTCTATCAAGCCGCTCAAGGCAAGAATCTCCCCTCTTTAGATGCGACACTAAGCGCCATTGAATTTAACGAAATTCCCAATATGACACTGCATCTTCCCTCCTTTCCCGTAACAACAGCCAATGTCGGCACACGAAAACACCTCGAAGGCGCTTTGATTTTGAGCTATCCCCTTTTTACTGGCTTTGCCGTCTCAGCAAGCATCGATAAAGCCAAATTAGAAAGCGAGCAAGCAAGCCTCAAAGTGACCAATCTCAAACGCAATCTTGCCATGCACATGACCCAACTTTTCAGCACTATCGTTACGGAAGAACAGGTCATCGAAGCACTTGAAAGCTCAGAGCTTGCCATCAATCAATCCTATAAAAAAGCCAAAGGATTTTACGACAATGGACTGCTTGCACAAAGCGAACTTTACGCCATTGAAGCTAAAAAGTATGACATTGAAGCGCAACTGCTTCACCATCACAATCAAAAAAAACAGCTGCTTAATCAGCTTTCGTTTATACTCAATACCAAAATTGAAACCGTTCAATCCAATGCTCTCAAATCTTTTGAAATTCCAAGCATTCAAGAAGCTAAAGAGATCGCTTTAAATGAACGTGAAGATTTACATGTCATGACAAAAGCGATTGATGTAGCGCAAAGCAGTGTGGAGTTAGCCAAAAGCAAAAACTACCCAACACTTGCAATGGTAGGCGTTTTAAAACGACAAGGTGACTCACTTGAACTGAATGGCGATGGTTACACCAATGCCGATAAAAGCTATGTGGGGATGAGTGCTTCATGGAATTTTTTTAATGGTTACACGGATGCACACAACATCGATGCGGCGCGTGCCTCAAAAATGTCCGCATTTTTCAATCTTGAAGAGTACAAGCAACAAGTGAGTTTAGAAGTAGAAAATACCCAGTTAACGATCAAAACGCTTGAAGCTCAGTTACAAAGTGCTAAACTCGAAGCCAAAGCGAGCGAATCGTACACCAACCTTACGCAAGGTCGCTTTGACAACCAACTCATCAGTGCCGATGAACTCAGCCGTGCCATTGCCAACTTAGCGACGACAAAAGCTAAAGTGGCAACACTGCAAAGTGAACTCTTTAACCAAACGGCACGCCTCTGGTTAGAGTGTGGTTGGAGTGTTTTTGAGAAAAAAGCGCTGAGTCAAAATCATTAATATCTTTACATGTAAAAGGTGCTTAATCAAGCACCCATCCAATTCTCATGCACATGCCCTTTTTTCTTAAAATGGATCGCTTCATCAAGTTTCGTCTCAAACATCTCAAGATCAAACGCATCTTCGACATCACGCGTGATCTCTTTGTAAACAAATTGCCCATCTTTGTTGATGATGAAGATAGCCTTTGCACACAGTGTTTCATCGATATAGACGCCAAATTTCTTTGCCAGTTCTTCAAAATCCGTCGAAGTACATGCAGGATTGGTTGTTTGATCTAACACTTGTGAGCTAATAAAATAGATAAATGCTTGCTCTTGGTATTTTTGTGCGATCTCCAAAAGTGCGTGGCTTAGCGAATCATGATATGGCAAGATAATCATCACTTGCACTTTAGTTGCCAACATTCCAATGACTTTGCTTTCGCCATCTTGCAGTACAAGGCTTATAGCAGGAGCTTCTGAACCGATTTTTCGCTCATTTTTAAGTAAAGCTTTACTGACACCTTTGACGATTGTTTCCAAGAGAACTCCTTGATAGACTTCTTACATAACCCTTGAAAAGATAAAGAGTTTGCTGAGAGTGCGTTAATTTTTAAAACTCAAAATTGAGTCATAGCCAAAGCTATAATGATCTTTTTAGTTTTAAAAAGTGATGTGCTATAAGCGATACTCTTTTTTCAATGAGTTATGAAAGAAGTCTAATGTTTTAAGGAGTTTATGCAAAAGCTATACCATGAGTTTCAAAAGTGTTACATGTAAAGCGTAGCGACACTCTTTTTGTCGCTACGTGTATGCTTTTTACTCTTTAGGGTGAATCATCTCTGAAGGTATAACATAGCGGTCAAACTCTTCAGGCGTTAAAAGCGAAAGTTTGACACATGCTTCTTTGAGACTTAAATGCTCTTTGTGCGCTAGTTTTGCCACCTTGGCTGCGTTCTCATACCCGATGTGAGGATTGAGTGCGGTGACTAGCATCAACGAGTTTTTAAGGTTGTGAGCGATCTTTTCACTGTTGGCTTCAATGCCCTCCACACAATGAATGCGAAACGACTCCATGACATCTGCAAGTAATCTAACTTGCTGTAAAAAGTTGAGAATGATGACAGGCTTAAAGACATTGAGCTCAAAGTTACCTTGACTTGCACCAAACGCAATCGCCGTGTCTGAGCCAAACACTTGGCATGCGACCATTGTGACTGCTTCAGCTTGGGTTGGATTGACCTTACCAGGCATGATGGAGCTTCCCGGTTCATTTTCAGGAATGTTCAGCTCACCAATACCACAACGTGGGCCAGAAGCAAGCCATCTGATGTCATTGGCTATTTTCATCAAGTTTGCCGCTAAGCCTTTGTTTGCTCCACTCGCAAAGACAAGGGCGTCGTGTGATGTTAAGGCATGAAATTTATTGGGCGAGGAGACAAAGGTTTTACCTGTGAGTTTCGTAAGTTCTTCACTGACAAATTCGCTGAGCTTCGGATGCGCATTGATGCCCGTTCCCACAGCCGTTCCACCGATGGCAAGCTCACGTAAAGATTCAAGTGCTTGGAGTATATGCGAAGAAGAGTGCTCCAACATACTGCGATACCCACTAAACTCCTGCCCCAAGGTCAGTGGCGTTGCGTCTTGAAGGTGCGTACGACCTATCTTGATGATGCCAGCAAACTCTTTTTCTTTGGCTTCGAGTGTCTCTTTGAGCTTTTCTAGGGATGGAAGCAGTTGCTCTTCAATTTCGATCACACTTGCAATGTGCATGGCTGTGGGGAACGTGTCATTTGAGCTTTGAGACATATTGACATGATCGTTGGGGTGAATGAGTTTCTCTTTTCTAAAATCACCCCCTAGTATTTCTGTCGCGCGATTGGCGATGACTTCATTGAGGTTCATATTGGTCTGTGTGCCACTGCCTGTTTGCCAAATGGCGAGAGGAAACTCACCGTCAAATTTTCCCGCAAGGATTTCATCGCACGCTTGGATGATCGCACCTGCTTTTTTGGCATCGAGTTTGTTTAATTTTTGATTTACGGATGCTAAAGAACGCTTTAGAAGTGCAAAGGCGCGGATAAGCTCTTTTGGCATCTTTTCAGTGCCGATTTTAAAATTTTCCAAACTACGCTCCGTTTGCGCTCCCCAGTAACGTTCATTGGGAACTTTGATCTCACCCATCGTATCTTTTTCAATTCGATAATCCATGTTAACTCCTTTGAAGCATTTGAGTCATTATGGCACAGTGGAGTTTTAAAGAAATAGCACTTTAAAAACTACCTTGTAAAGCTAAAGTTTGCTTTTACATGTAAAGGTTTTACATGACATCACAAGCCTTGTGTGCTATAATGCCTCTTTTAAAATGCGGGTGTAACTCATTGGTAGAGTGTTAGCTTCCCAAGCTGAAAGTAGCGAGTCCGATTCTCGTCACCCGCTCCACATTTAAACTTCCAAAAGGTTCTTCTTGAGAGAAAAACTCCAAAAAATAGCACGTCATCCTGCAACCAAAAAAGCGTTTATGGATATGAAACCCAAAAAAACACTCTGGGGAATTTTAGGTGTTGTTCTCTTTTTTATCGCCCCTGAAATTGTTGCTTATTTTTACTCCGTTGACATCGTTCGCTACGCACAAAATGGCTTGGCGATGCACCCTACAACCATTGAGCAATACAACTATGATATGCTCATTTACCTCTTTAAAGATGGCATCAGCTGGTTCAATCTTGGCTTTGGTGTGGTTTTACTGGTGTGGTTGTTTTTCTAAATTTACACATCTAAAACTTTGTAATGCCCTTTCTATGCAATTATGGATATATTTGTATTATAATTGTTATAGATGATCTTCATAACTATGTAAGAAAATCTAACTATTTTTTAAGGGGTTATTCATGAGACTATTTACTAAAAGTGCTTTAATTGTTGCTGCTATTGCAGTTCCTAACTTTTTATGTAGTGCTGAATTAAAAGGCTTAAATGTTCTAATGACATCAGCAGATACCCAAACGCAAATGATGGGAATGGTACTTGGTGGTAGTATTATCAATGACCAAAAAAAAGTTTTAAATATTACATTATGTGGCCCAGCAGGTAATTTGGCACTCAAAGATTTTTCAGCAGAAACAATCAAAAAACCAGATGGTACAACCACCAATCCAAAAGCAGCGCTTCAAGGTCTTATGAAAGCTGGCGCATCTGTAACCGTTTGTCCCCTATTTTTACCAAATGTTGGGAAAGATGCTTCTGCACTCATAGAAGGTATTAACGTAGCAAAACCTCCAATGGTCGCAGCTAGCCTCACAAATCCAGAATATAACAATATCAGTTTCTAATTTTTAATACAAAGTAGTAGAAGAGCTCTTCGGTTTTTATCCCGAAGAGCTTAAAGTTTTAGAGTTTAGCAAAAGCTTGTTGTGCGTATTTTACGCCAAGATCGTACGCTTTTTTGTTCTCAGGGTGAACTTTCTCAGGAACTTTAGAGAGCATGACTTCTTTAACCAAATCATGTGGAAGAACTTTTGTCATCTCTACTGTGATTGAAAGTGCAACAACAGATTGAGTAATAACATTTCCAACTTCTTCTTTAGCGATGGTAATCAGTGGAATCTCGATGATTTTCCATTTTTTACGATCTTCTTCATTGACAGTAACCAAGTTAGGTTCAACCACAATGATACCGCCTGGCTTTACACCATTTTTAAATTGATTAAAGCTTACTTGTGCCGTAGCGATCATAAACTCGATCTCACCCTCATTCGCATAAGGAAATAAAATCTCGCTCTCATCCAATAAAATATCAACTTTTGTTGGACCACCACGTACTTGAGAGGTATAGGTAGAGGCTTTTACACCATACCCTCCCTCTTTGATCTTCGCAACCGCTAAAATCTCACCCGCCAAGATAACACCCTGACCACCTACACCTACGAAACGTAATTGTCTTCTCATCAGGGGCTCCTTATAGCGCTACGGTTGTTTTATTTTGTGCTGCGTAAATGACTTTGTCATACGCGTCACAGTATTCAAGTTTGCCCTCTTCTTGTTTGAGGATACCTGTTGGGAATTTACCTACACGCTCTTCGTCACTGAGAAGATCAAACTTTTTCTTACCTACGATGCGATTTTCAATCCATGCAAGGTTTTGTACTGCTTCACCCATTTTGTTTTTACGCCCAAGGTTAATGTGGCAGTTTGAGAACACATCAAAGAATGAATACCCTTTATGAGAGAAGCCTGCTACAAACATTTTCTCTAATTTTTGAGGGTCAAGGACAGACTCACGCGCAACAAACGTAGCTCCTGCTGCATCTGCAAGACGTGCTGCATCAAAAGTAGGGTCAACGTTGCCGTAATTAGCCGTAGATGTCCAAAAACCTTGTGGTGTTGTTGGACTGGTTTGAGAGTTGGTCAAGCCATAAATGAAGTTGTTGATCAAAATATGGTTAAGATCGATGTTTCTTCTACAGCCATGAATCGTGTGGTTACCACCAATCGCAAGGCCATCACCGTCACCTGTTACAACGATCACATGTTTTTCAGGGTTTGCAAGCTTAATGCCTGTAGCATAAGCAATCGCACGACCATGCGTGGTATGGACTGTGTTACAGTCAATGTAGGAACTAAAACGTCCACTACAACCGATACCTGAAACAACACATACATCGTTCATATCCCAACCCATTGTATCGATAGCACGAATAACAGATTTTAAGATAACGCCATCACCACAACCCCAACACCATAAGGTTGGCATTTTATCTACACGTAGATATTTATCGTAATTAAATGCCATTACATCATCTCCTTAACTTTAGCAACCATTTCTAATGGAGCGATTGGGCGACCATTTGCTTTGTGCAATGTCGCAAAATCATCTCGTTTCATAACACGTTGAATCTCTTCTAAGTACTGTCCCATATTAAGTTCAGTTACCATGATTTTTTTGAATTTTTTACCGATTTCTTGAAGCTTTGCAACAGGACTTGGCCAGAGTGTAATTGGTCTAAACAGACCTGCTTTGATGCCATCATTTCGAAGTTTCATAACCGCTTCTTTCGCACCACGGCTGATACTTCCATACGCGATAATACAGACATCAGCATCATCAAGCATAAACTCTTCATAATGCACAAGATCATCAGATTTTGTATTGATTTTATTGACCAAACGCTCAATATTATATTCACACATAGCACCATCTTCCGTTGGGAAGCCCATGTCACCATGATGAAGTCCCGTTACATGGTAGTGGTAGCCTTTAAAGAAAGGGTTCAATACCGCTGGTTCTGTTGGACCTGCTGCGTAAGGTTTATAATCTTTTGGATCACCCGTAAATTCAGCACGTTTTACAACACTCTTTTCAACCTCTGCAAGATCAGGAAGAATCGCTTTTCCATGCATATGTCCAAGTGTTTCATCTAAGAGAACAAAAACAGGTGTCATGTATTTTTCAGCAATGTTAAATGCTCTGATGGTTTCAGTATAAGCTTCTTCAAGACTGCCTGGGCAGAGTGAAATAGAGGCGAAATCACCGTGTGTTGGGTATTTTGCTTGTCCAATGTCTGCTTGGGAAACACGTGTTGGAAGACCCGTAGATGGACCACCACGCATAACGTTAACAATCACCAAAGGAACTTCTGTGATAAAGCTGTATCCAATTTGTTCCGATTTGAGAGAGATTCCAGGACCTGATGATGCCGTCATAGACTTAGTACCGCTCATAGAAGCACCTAATGAAACACAGATACCTGCAATTTCATCTTCCATTTGAATAAATTTTCCACCCACTTTTGGGAGGAGTTTGCTTAAATCTTCTGCAATTTCACTTGAAGGCGTAATAGGATACCCTCCAAAAAATTTACATCCACATTCAACTGCCGCTTTTGCTACTAAGGCATTGCCGCTTGATATTACTTCTCTTGCCATCAATGATCCTTATGCAGTCAGTTTTTTAAATTTATTTTGTTTCACTTTCTCAGCTCTCTCTTTAGAGGCTTCCGAAAGCTTAGCAAACTTAAATTCACTTTTATCTGCTACGTAAATAGCAAAATCAGGACAATGCAATTCACAATCCCTACATCCAATACAGGCATCTGGAACAACAACCTCTATCATCGATCCTAGTGTCGAGTTTGGTGCTTGAACCATCGCCAAAACACCTGCTGGACACATACTGACACAAATATCACAAGCTTTACACCTAGAGACGTTAACCCATACTGGTGTATTGCTTGGAGCGGTAATTAAACCCATTCTTCTCTCTCCTTTATCATATCTTTTCTTCACAATGTAATATTAATAGTGGCTAGATTGTACAATAGTGCACCATCTAGCACACTTAATTATTCTTATTTTTTTAACACTTCCGCTATCTTTTTTCCGATTTCAGCAGGAGATTTTACGACATGTACACCTGCTTTGCTCAGTGCATCCATCTTTTCAGCAGCAGTGCCTGCACTACCACTGACAATCGCACCAGCATGTCCCATACGTTTACCTTTAGGTGCAGTCTGACCTGCGATAAAAGCAACAACAGGCTTTTTAATATGCTCTTTAATAAATTTAGCCGCTTGAATCTCAAGATCACCTCCGATCTCGCCAATCATCACAATGGCTTCTGTCTCAGGGTCTGCTTCAAAAAGAGGTAAAAGTTGTAAGTAAGAAAGCCCTATAATAGGATCTCCACCAATTCCAACCGCTGTGGTAATACCAAAGCCTTCATTGCACACTTGGTTTGCACCTTCATACGTCAATGTACCCGATTTACTAATTAACCCGATGTTACCTTTTTTGAAAATGGAACCAGGCATAATGCCGATTTTACACTCTTCTGCGGTGATAATTCCAGGACAGTTTGGTCCAATGGTTTTCATCCCTTTTTTAACAGCATACGCTTTTGCTCGTTGCATATCACGTACGGGTGAACCTTCTGTGATGATCACAGAGAGTTCAATGCCAGCATCCGCTGCTTCTAAAACAGCATCACCCACAAAGGCAGGTGGAACAAAAACCATACTGACTGTTGCTCCTGTTGCTAGAACGGCTTCTCGAACAGTGTTAAAGACAGGTTGACCAAGATGCGTTGTTCCACCTTTACCTGGTGTTACACCACCCACAATTTTAGTACCATACGCTAAACATTGCTCAGCATGAAAACTACCCTCTTTACCCGTAAAACCTTGAACGATGACTTTTGTATTTTTATCAATCAATATGCTCATAATTAATTTCCTTTAGCAGCAGCAACGGCTTTAATAGCGCCATCATTGAGATCACTTGCAGTAATAATATTTTTGATATTCGCATTTTTGAGAATTTCGGCTGCTTCTTTGGCATTCGTACCATCAAGGCGAACAATCACAGGAACGTGAACATCCACAAGTTTTGTCGCTTCAAGAATACCATTAGCGATGCGGTCACATCGTACAATTCCACCGAAAATATTGACAAAGATTGATTTGACGTTTGGATCTTTGAGGATAATCTCAAAGCCTTTGGCAACCGTTTGAGCATTCGCTCCGCCGCCCACGTCTAAGAAGTTTGCAGGTGTACCACCTACATAATTGATGGTATCCATTGTTCCCATCGCGAGACCAGCACCATTGACCATACAGCCAACATTACCATCGAGTTTTACATAACTTAAACCATACCCAGAAGCTTCACGCTCAATAGGGTTTTCTTCGCTCTCATCGCGCATTGCTTCAACGTCTGGATGACGGAACAATGAGTTATCGTCAAAGCCCATTTTGCCATCAAGTGCGATAAATGAACCACTTTTTGTTTTAACTAATGGATTAATTTCGATCATCTCAGCGTCATTTTCCATATACACTTTATAGAGTGCTGCTGCAAATTTAATAAAATTACTAATCTCATCTTTATCAAGACCAAGTCCATACGCTAATTCACGACCATGAAATGCTTGAAAACCAATGAACGGATCAACTGCAACTTTGATAATCTTCTCAGGAGACTCTGCTGCTACTTTTTCGATCTCCATACCACCTTCACGGGATGCCATAATGACTGGCATTTCACGTGCACGATCTAGCACAACACCAAGGTAAAGCTCATCCGCGATGTCCGCACCCTCTTCGATGTAAACTTTCTGAACCAATTTGCCCGCTGGTCCAGTTTGATGTGTCACCAATGTCATACCAAGAATTTCATTGGCTAATGTTTTAACTTCTTCCAAGCTTCGGGCGAGTTTTACGCCACCACCAAGACCACGTCCACCTGCATGAATTTGCGCTTTGACAACCCAGATAGAGCCACCAAGTTTCTTTGCATTTTCAACAGCTTCTTCGACACTAAAGGCTACGTAGCCGTTTGGTGTGGGAACATTGTATCTTTTAAAGATCTCTTTTGCCTGATACTCATGAATATTCATAAAACCTCCCTGCTTGACTTAAATTAAACTTTCAATACCAAGACTCTATAGTTATCTGAACATCATAATCAATAAAAATCTTAACTATATGTTTTTTTTGTCTCTAGTTTAAGTTACAGGAGACTCTTTGGCGGAAAAAAATTCATTTTTATGCAATGTTTCTAATAATTTATTGACCGATTCGACACTTTTTGCAAATTGGTGTTGCTCATTTAAATTGAGCGGTAACTCTACGATTTCTTCAACACCATTAGCGCCTAAAACAACGGGTACACCGTTAACAGTGTCATGGTAGCCGTACTCACCCTCTAACAATACTGCACAAGGAAATATGGAGCGAGAGTCACTCAAAATTGCCTCTATCATCTTGACGGTAGAATTTGCAGGCGCATAATAAGCAGATGTTCCCATATACCCCACAATTTGAGCACCACCATGACGTGTTTTTTCAATAATCTCATCAATTTCAAGATCCGTGAGTAAATCTGTCAGTGCTACACCGTTTACAGAAGAGTAACGAGGAAGTGGAACCATATCATCACCATGGCCACCCATCACACTTGCGGTTACTTGACCATAACCAAAACCCAATTTTTCAGAGATAAACGTTTCCATACGAGAACTGTCTAAGATACCTGCCATACCAATAACACGACCGCGTGGATACTGGCCAATTTTTTGGGCAACATAGGTAATCGCATCTAAAGGATTGGAAACGGTGATAATAATAGCCTCTGGTGCATAGGTCTTCACCTGCTCAATGATTCCTTTGGTAATTTTGGCATTAATCATCAAAAGATCATCCCTACTCATACCAGGCTTTCGTGGACTGCCTGCGGTAATCACCACGATATCACTGTTTGAAATATGTTTATAGTCACTAGAAGCACTAATCAACGTATGACTACCTTCTGGACTGGTCGCTTGCGAGATGTCAAGGGCTTTACCAATGGCAACGCCCTCAACGAGGTCTATCATCACAATTTCACGGCAACTTTTTCGCATCGCTAACCAATAGCAAATCGTTGCTCCCACATTTCCTGCTCCAATAATGGATACTTTTTTTCCTTGTGACAAAGAGACTCCTTCTTTACATATAAATCAAAAAATTACGCTTTGAGTGCATCCAAAGCTTTGTTAAACGTGGCACTTGGGCGCATTGCCTTGCTTGTTTTTTCAAAATCAGGGATGTAGTATCCACCCATATCAACGGGCTTACCTTGTACACCATTTAATTCATCAACAATCTTTTGCTCGTTGGCTTTCAGTGTTGCGAAGAGTGGCTTAAACTGATCTGCAAGCGCTTGATCTTCACTTTGAGCCGCTAAAGCTTCTGCCCAATACATCGCCAAATAGAAATGGCTTCCACGGTTGTCTAACTCACCTGCTTTGGCTGATGGAGATTTATTGTTATCCAAAAATTTACCCGTTGCAGCATCGAGTGTTTTGCCTAAAATAGACGCTTTTTTATTGCCCACAACGTTATCTAGGTGTTCAAGAGAAGCGGTTAATGCCATAAACTCGCCCAAAGAGTCCCAACGCAAGTGATTTTCTTCGACAAATTGTTGAACGTGTTTAGGTGCAGAACCACCAGCACCCGTTTCAAAAAGCCCTCCTCCATTCATAAGAGGAACAATTGAGAGCATTTTAGCCGACGTGCCAACTTCTAAAATAGGGAAAAGATCGGTGAGATAATCGCGTAAAACGTTACCTGTCACAGAAATCGTGTCTAAGCCTTTGACAATGCGCGCAAGGGATTCACGAATCGCTTCTTCTGGGGTCATAATTTTAATATCAAGGCCTGAGGTATCATGTTCTTTGAGGTATTTTTCAACTTTTTTAATCATCTGGGCATCATGCGCACGCGCAGGATCAAGCCAGAAAATGGCAGGGGTATGGCTCAAACGGGCGCGATTGACGGCTAATTTGACCCAGTCTTTGATCGGAGCATCTTTCGCTTGACATGCGCGGTAAATATCCCCTTTTTCAACGCTGTGTTCCATCAAAACATTACCACTTGCAATTTCTACGATACGAACAACACCATCGCTATCGCATTGGAATGTTTTATCGTGAGAGCCGTATTCTTCAGCTTTTTGAGCCATAAGACCTACGTTTGGTACTGAACCCATTGTTTTAGGATCAAGTGCCCCATTTTTCTTACAAAAGTTCATTGTTTCTTCATAAATACGCGCATAACAACGATCAGGAATCAGTGCTTTGGTCTCATGTAACGCGCCATCTTCGCCCCACATTTTGCCAGATTCTCTAATACACGCTGGCATAGACGCATCAATAATCACATCGCTTGGTACATGCAAATTGGTAATGCCTTTATCCGAATTGACCATCGCAAGTTTAGGACGTTTTGTATAACATGCTTTTATGTCAGCCTCAATAGCAGCTTTTTGTGCATCTGGTAATGTTGCTATTTTGGCATAAAGATCACCAAGTCCATTGTTTGCATTAACACCAATCTCTTTAAAAAGGGTGGCGTATTTTTCAAAAACGTCTTTAAAAAAGACTTTAACGGCGTAACCAAACATAATCGGATCACTGACTTTCATCATCGTTGCTTTAAGGTGTAAAGAGAGCAAAATCCCACTTTTTTTAGCCTCTTGCATTTGTGCTTCAAAAAATGCGGAGAGCTTTTTGCTGCTCATATACGTACCATCAATAATTTCATCTTTTAAAAGTGCTAATTTATCTTTTAATACGGTTATTTTTCCATCTTTGCTTAAAAGCTCAATGCGAACTGTAGTCGCTTCTGGTACAGTAACTGACTTTTCATTACCGTAAAAATCACCCTCATTCATGTACGCGACATGAGAAGCAGAATCACTTGTCCATTTTCCCATACGATGTGGGTTTTTACGTGCATATTCTTTCACACATAAAGGTGCACGTCTATCTGAGTTACCTTCGCGAAGCACTGGGTTAACAGCACTTCCTAAAACTTTTGCGTAACGCGCTTTAATCTCTTTTTCCACTTCATTGGCAGGATTTTCTGGATAATTAGGAACTTGATAGCCTTTTTCTTGAAGCTCTTTGATTGCCGCTTGAAGCTGTGGCAGTGAAGCACTGATATTGGGTAGTTTAATGATATTGGCTTCAGGCTGATTGGCGAGTTCCCCTAAATAAGTTAGATCATCATTGATTTTTTGTGCGGGAGTTAGATTCTCAGGAAAATTTGCAAGTATACGTCCCGAGAGAGAAATATCTCTGGTCTCGATTTCAATGTTTGCAGTGGCAGTAAATGCTTGAACGATTGGCAATAAAGAATACGTTGCGAGAGCGGGAGCCTCATCTACTTTTGTATAGATGATTTTACTTGTGTTTTGAGCCATGTTTACCCCTTTTATGAACTAATTTTTAGTAATGCTACCAGCTTCTTTATTAAATTTATATCATTAATTTTTTATATTTTCTAAATGTGTCTCATAATTTTGGGAAAAAGTGTGCGTACCATTTTTATTTTTTACGAAATAGAGATAATTGGTTGCCTTTGGAAAAATAGCTGCAAAAATTGCCTCTTTACTGACACTGCAAATAGGAGAAGGAGGCAGCCCTTTGTACATATACGTGTTATAAGGTGACGTATCTTCTCTGATGCGTTGGGGTGTAATTTTCACATGAGAGTATTGCCCATAATTTAGGGTACCATCCATCTGAAGCTTCATATCTTTTTTCAAACGATTGTAAATCACCGAAGAGACAAGGGGCATCTCTTCCACATTCGCTGCCTCTTTTTGAATAACAGATGCGATAATAATAAACTTCTGCCACTTTGCTTCATTAAACTCACCAAAGATCTTCTCAAAAACGTCTTTATGATACTTGCGCGCATGAGCCAATAAAAAATGGATCAGATGCTTCTCACTAATCCCTACAGGAATATAATAGGTCTCAGGAACAATAAAACCATCAATGTATGGCGTTGCTTGGGCATACTCTTGCATGAGTTTTTCATAAGAGAGATCAAATGCCAAAGCAATTTGAACAAACAAAAGCTCTTTGGTTTCACCAGGAATATAGGTAACCACTTTAAGAGGTGCTTTTGAGTGAGAGAGTTTGTAGAGAAAATCACCTCTGGTTAATGTTCCTTGGTTGATACTGACCCAACCCGATTGGGGCTTGCCGATCATATAAAGAAGGTATTTATCCACTTTCTCATGGAGGTCAAAATTTTTCTCAACCATATATGATATAATTTGTCCTATTGAGCCTTGTGGCACAAAGGCGACCGAGCTTGAGCTCATTGGTCTGGATAAGTGAAAGAGAAGTGAATATATGATTATTAAAGCAACATCACATACCATTAGGAATATCTGGATATTTTTTCTATTCATAGTTCTTTCTGTCGTAGCATTAATTGGCACCCTAGTAAATGGCATTTCAATCGATAATCTTACATTATCGACGATAAAAATTGATCAATTATATATCAAACTAGATAAAAAATTGATTGTGAGTATCCAAACGCTTGAAATTAAGAAGCAAACCCAAACCGATACCTCTTTGGAAGAGACTGCTGAATTGATTAAAAATTTTCCCTACATCAATCAGTTTTTTAGCAAAATAAGCATTAATGCCATTGTGTATGACAATGAAACTCTCTCACTATATTATGAAAAAAACACCTTTAAATTCGATAGTAAACATCTAAGCGTTAACCTTATCATTACACCCATTGACAAATGGAGCGTTGAGATTGAAATTCAAGAAGCTTTTTTAAAAGATTTTGCATTACATCTCAATGGTAAAGCACATATGGATTTCAAAACAAAGAACCATACCTTTGAAGGTAATTTTGAGACTTTTGGACTTAAAGGAATTGCTCTTTTAGATATTAAAGATACGCTCTTAACGTATCATTTACAAAGCGATACTTTCCAAAATAAAAATCTTAAAGATCTTATGGATTTTATTGTTTCACACGTCGAACTTGACCAAATTGCGAAAGACTGGATCGATAAAAATATTGTAGGAGAAGAGTATATTTTACACTTCTTTGAAGGTAAATTCGATCTTGCAACGTATGATTACTTCCCAATGCAAATGCGAGGAGCTGCAACGGTTAAAAACGCAACCGTGAGCTTTGAACCGACCGTCCCCCCTGCACATGTGAAAGAGATCGGCATTGAGTTTAAAGAAGACAAACTTCTTTTTGACGTCAAAGAGCCAAGCTATGAACAAAAAAACATTCAAAAAGCGGATGTGTATATCTATAATCTCATCGGCAAAGGAACAGGCATTGTTGTTGATCTGAACGCCACATCCAAACTGGATGCCCCAATACATAAAATTTTACATGCTTTTAAAATTGATGTGCCTATTACCCAAACAACGGGTTTAACCGATGCCAATGTCAGACTGGATATCAAATTTCTCCCTTATGACATCAATGCAACAGGTACATTCAAACTCTCACCCAGTGACTTTACCCTCAGTGGTCTTCCGATGTCTACCAAATACGGTGAAGTAAGACTGGATAACTTTAAAATTATGCTCGATAATGCCAATCTTCGGTATAAAAACCTTTTTGACATTAATGCGACTGGAACATTTGATGCTAAAAAAAGCACTTATGCAGGCAAAATTGATATCAATAGTTTACTGCTAGACTTTAGTGGCACAAAACTTTTAAAAATAAACAATCTTTCCGATCAAAATGCTTCATTTGCGATTGAAAATGGTATAACAAAAATGGCACTACCAAGTCTTGATACGACAATTTCTTTTGCTAAGGAAAACAATCAATTTACCTTTACGGATCTTACAAAAATTGCTGCATTTTCTCCTTTTATGAACGATGGCAACCTCTTTGAAGGTTCTGTGCATGTACAAACCAAAGACTTTGAAAATTTTGATGCCAAAATCAATCTCTACAATGTTAACACGCCTCTTTTAGAAAATCGTGAACCTGTTCGTGACTTTGAGATAGCACTTACAACCAATACTAAAACACTGGATGCAAGTACGACCAACACTAAACTCTCACTCCATTTTGATAAAGAGATTACCTTACATGTCAAAGATCTCAACATTTCGATGCCACAAGGTGATGAGCCTTTGGATATGCCTATAAAAACCACTATTTTTGGTGAAAACTCCTCTTTCATTGATATGGAAAGCAACAAAACGCTCTTAAGTGAACGATACACACTCACGCTCTTTAAAGATAGGATGCACCTTAATTCTAAACGTGGTAAATCTTCGTTTGAGTATGAAAAACGAAAAGGAAATCTCGGCATTCAAGCCACCGCACTTGACGCAAACGCAACCAATGCCCTCTTTAATCGACACTATTTTCATGAAGGCGATTTTTCGATTAACATTGACGGAAAAGATGATAACAATATGCAAGGTACCTTTATCATGCATAAGACTTATATCAAAGATCTCAAGTTCTTTAATAACCTGATGGCAACGATTAACACTATTCCATCTTTACTTGTATTTAATGATCCAAATTTTAACACTGAGGGTTATTTTGTTGATAATGGCTATGTAGAATTTAACCAAACTAAAGAAGCCATGAACATTACAGAACTTCAGCTTAGAGGGAAAAGTGCAGATATTGTAGGTGCTGGCAAGGTTGATTTAATAACAAATACCCTTGATTTAAAACTTCAAATCAAAACACTCAAAACGTTTAGTTCTGCTATTGATATGATTCCTCTTGTGGGGGGCATTATTTTAGGAGATGATAAAAGAATATCGACCAATGTAGATGTAACAGGTTCTACAACCGATCCAAAAATTGAAACACATCTGATTATGGATACGCTCAAAAGCCCTATGAATATCATCAAGCGTACGCTTGAATTACCTCTAGAGCTTTTTAAATAAAGGTGTTAAGTAAACCTACAAGTTCATGAATGTTATGAGCACGTAGGTTTGCGCTCTGACTTGTTCCATAACCCCATTCTGCAAAAATAAAAGGGACTCCAGCATTAGAGGCGGCTCCTTCATCTTTGATGCTATCACCGACTAAAACCGTTTTAGAAGCATCACAGCCTAGCTCATTCATAAGGTGGTAAACCATTAAGGGACTTGGCTTTGGTTCAGCCACATTATTAGCGCCAACAATGGCAGAAAAATATTCTATAATGCCCATTTGTTCAAGCATATGTCGTGCAAAAAAATCACTCGCATTGGTAGCAATGGCCAAATAAGCCTTTTGACTCAGCAGATGCAACATCTCTCTCACATCAGGATAGAGCGCTATCATGGATGGAGAGAAATGCATATAGTGGTCTTTAAACAAAGCGCGATGAGCTGGGTCATACTCATCCGTATTGTAAAAAATCTTTGGTAAATGCTGATCGGGTTGATTGATATGATACTCTAAGAATTCCTTGGCAATGGGGGAGAGTCCTAAAGTGTTGCGTACATAATTGACACTGTGCGTCATTGCCGCACTGGAGTCAATGAGTGTTCCATCCATATCAAAAATAATTGATGCTTCTTTTCTCATGGTTACTCTTGAATGCGAAGACCAAGGATCAAAAGATCTTTATCGATTCCTTCAATAGTAGCAATACGGTTAAGATTACCCCACTCTTTAAACCCTAATTTCTTAAAGAGTTTCAAACTAGGTGCATTTTCTGAAAAAATAAGCGCTAAAAGGGTTTTGATCTCATAGCTTTTGGCTTGTTCAATTGCTTCGCTTAAAAACTGTTGTCCTAGCTTTTTACCTTGGAAGTTTTTATCGATATAAATATTGATACGAGCACTATGATTATAGGCCAAAAGATTAGCGTAAAAGGGCTGCAAACTAATCCATGCGATGATGCGTCCATGATACTCTTTAACCAAGATGGGACGAGATGCATTGTGGGCATGAAACCACTCTAATTTATCTTCAACTGTCACGATTTTACTATCGGCAGTGGATATGCCATCTTTGATTGCTTCATTATAAATCTTGATGATCTCAGGCAAATCTTCAATGGTTGCACGTCGTAGCTCGTTTAACATTAACATCCTTAATAAAATTCTTGCAGAAACATACTATAATCACTGATTATACATTACAGATTTGTAAGATTCGCTTTACTCCATTTCAAGATGCATCAGATACATCTCTTCCCCGTCCACAATGCTAAGCTCCGTACCGTTACAGGTAGGACATGTAAATTCATTTTTACTCAGTGTTGCTTCGCTCTGACAACTTTGACATCGAACAACAATATCTTGAATTTGCATCACAAACTCTGCTCCATCACAAATCGTCTCTTCTTTAAACGTATTAAATGCAGTCTCAAGAAGATGCGGCTCAACACCGCTCAATTTGCCTACTTTGATTTCAACTTTAGTAATTTTAGAGGCATTATTTTCTTTAGCGTTTTTCTCGCACATCTCTAAAAGTGCTGTGACAATCGAAAATTCATGCATTAACAGATCCTTGGAAGTAATTCACCTTTGGGTGGCTCTAAAAAGCGCTCTGATCCCCACGGTGTATGAAGTACGACTTTGTCAACATATATATTACTTACGTAACCGATGATAGCCACTTTGGCTGTCTCATTAAACTGTTTTAACACTTCAACCGCTCTGTGAGCTTCTTTTTTAGGTAGAGCAATGACCATGGTACCTTCATTGGCAAACTCATAAGGCTCAAACCCTAAAAGCTCACACACACCTCTCACCTCTTTAGCAACAGGTATTTTGGCTTCATCCACTTCGATGCAAACATGGGATGTAACTGCCCATTCATTGAGCACAGCACTAAGCCCTCCTCTGGTTGCATCACGTAACGCATGGATTTTAACACCCGCGTTGATGAGCGCTTCCACTGGCTTCCACAAACTTGTGCAATCCGTTTGAAGATCGCTTTCAAGTTCTATCTCTTCACGAGTTGCTAAAATGCACGCACCATGATTACCGACTTCATTGGAGACAATGATGACATCATCGTTCTCCAAATTGTGTGCGGAGATGTTTTCACACATGATTTCACCAATACCTGCGGTGTTGATAAACAGTCCATCAACGCCACCACGAGGAACAACTTTTGTATCGCCCGCAACGATTTTCACACCACTTTTTGCCATCTCATCGCGCATACTGATTACGATCTCTTCAAGATGAGAATATAAAAAACCCTCTTCAATCATAAACGAACAGGTCATATAACGAGGCTTTGCACCCATCATGGAAAGATCATTGACGGTTCCTGCAATGGCGAGTTTTCCAATGTTTCCCCCTTTAAAGAAAAGCGGTGAAACCACAAAGGAATCGGTTGTAAACGCGATTTTATGGTCATGCATCACAAGACTTGCGGCATCTTCCATACGAAGTAAAATTTCATTGTCAAAATGTTTAAAAAATAGGTCTTTTATAAGGTTTTGGGTCTCTTCACCGCCACCTCCGTGAGAGAGAAGTATCTTTTTACTCACGCTCTTGCTCCTTTGAGATTCAATTTACCGTATTTAAAGTATGCAGAACACGCACCCTCACTGGAAACCATGCACGATCCCATTGGATTGCTCGGTGTACAGGCTTTGCCAAAGACTTTACAGTCAAAGGGTTTAGCACGTCCTTTGAGGATGTCACCGCAAATGCACATTTTATGGTCATTCAACTCTGTTTTAGGAAGCACTTCATCAAATACAATTTCAGCATCGTATGCGGCATATTCCGCTTTGAGTTTCAATGCGCTGTTTGGGATATCCCCAATGCCACGCCATCTAAAATGACTTCGTTTTTCAAAATAGGTGTTCACCAACGCTTGCGCTTTAAGATTGCCTTCACGCGAAACAGCTCTCGCGTACTCATTTTCAACAATACTTTTACCTTCGTTGACTTGGCGAACCACACGAAGAACGGACTCCATGACATCGGTTGGTTCAAACCCTGAAACAACCACAGGTGTATGATAAGTTTTGGCAATTGGCTCATAGATTTTATAGCCTGTGATGACACTCACATGCGATGGTCCTAAAAATGCATCTATCTTTGCATCACCTCCGCTCATAATGGCATCGACTGCCTCAGGAACGGTGACATGGTTGATGTGAAAGAAAAGATTGGTAAGTTTTTTTTCTATCGCTTGTTGTACTAAAACAGCGCTCATAGGTGTTGTTGTTTCAAAACCAATAGCAAAAAAGACTACGTTTTTATCAGGATTTTCTTGAGCGATTTTAATGACATCCAATGGAGAATACAAAGAGCGTACATCTTTCCCCTCCGCACGAAGCTTTTGCAAAGAGGTTTTGCTCCCTGGAACGCGTATCATATCGCCAAGCGTTGCTAAAATGGTATTGGGCATACTTGCAAGTGCAATAGCATGGTCAATGCGCTCTTTAGGCATGATACACACAGGACATCCAGGACCGTGGACAAACTCAATGAATTCTGGCAAAATCTGTGAAAGTCCAAACTTCATAATGGTATGTGTATGACCACCGCATACTTCCATAATGTTAATCTTAGACTTACACTCTTTTGTGATAAGTGATGCTAAGGCTTTCATATGCTCAGGGTCACGAAATCCTTCAATGAGATCCACTTCAGACATAGTTATTATTTCCTTCTTCATCACTGATCTCGCCATCGCGCATCGCTTCTGCTATCTCATTGTAAGCGGCGATGCTATCTTCTGCATGTTCTTTACTGATCTTATTCATTGCAAATCCCACGTGAATGAGAACATAATCACCAATGTTGACCTCTTCTGCGATCAAATCAAGCGTCACTTTACGCTTAACACCCATGGTATCTACCGTTGCATAATTATTTTCGTCGATTTCAACGACACGAGAGGGAATAGATAAACACATAGTTACCTCAATGCTTTTTTCATTTTAAGGTAACTAATCCATTGATCAATCCCTTTTCCAGACTTGCTGTCAATTTCAATGACATCCACTTTTGGATTGAGCTTGCGCGCCTCACGGATGGCTTTTTCAACACTAAAATCAAAATAAGGCAAAAGATCACATTTGGTAATTAAGAAGAGGTCTGCACTTCTAAACATCACTGGGTATTTAGCAGGCTTATCGTCACCTTCTGGTACGGAGAGAAGCACGACATTGAGATGACTTCCTACATCGTAGCTTGCAGGACAAACCAAATTTCCCACGTTTTCGATGAATACAACATCAAGCCCATCAATCGGCAAATGATGAAGTCCTTCATGCACCATAAACGCATCCAAATGGCACGCTTGACCGGTGGTGATTTGGTGCGCTAATGCCCCTTTTGCAATAATACGATCAGCATCTTGATTGGTCTCAAGATCGCCCTCGATGACCGCAAGTTTGATCTGTTTGGTATCAATGGTCGCTTCTAAAAGCGTGGTTTTTCCACTCCCTGGGCTACTCATAAGGTTGATGGCAAGAACGCCATGCTCTTCAAAATGAGCTCTGTTGTGTCGTGCTTGCGTATCATTTGCATCCAAAATTTTGGTGATAACCGCTATGGTTTTTTTATCATTCAGCTGTGGATTGGCATGAATCTCATCATGATGTTTATGCTCATGGTGGTCGTGGTTATGCGCATGAGGATGATCATGATGGGTATGATCGTCATGATCGTGAGAATGGCTATGCGTATGACCATCGTGAGAGTGTTCGTGCGCGTGCGCAGACCATTGGGAAGGAGTGATTGAACAACCGCAATCTTTACACATTTTTAGATCCTTGTCTCTATATTTTGATCTATTATAGAGCAACTCTTTAAATAGGAGCTAAAAAAAGAAGTTTCTTAGTTATTTTCAGGAAAAATATACCCATGAAAAGAGAACAAAAACAGTGCATTTTTTGTGGACAGACTAAACTCTATGAAGTCTCTTCTACGCAGTATCGCTGTATTAGCTGCAAACGAACGTTTAGTCACGCAAAACAGGCCACAGAGATGCAAATATTAAACGCTTTTATTGCCAATCAAAGTGCCCATGAGTGTGCCACACATTTACAACTCAATTATCTAACGGTGACCAAAACCTACCATAAATTGCGCCTTTTACTCATCGAACACTCCGAAGCTCTTTACGCAGAGCAAACGAATACATTTTCCCAGTATGATGAATACTATTTTTTGCCTACATGTAAAAGGGGGAAACCAAAGTATCTCTTCGATGCCATTGGCATTTTAGGTATGTTATATGGTAAGCGCATTCACACGCTTTTACTCCCAGATCAATTTGCCCATCTTAAAAATTTAGAAGAAACATCCATCGAAAAAGAGACCTACGCACGCTACCTCAACCAGCATAAAGTAGCTCACTATGAGAGTTTTGACAACGCTTTAGTCGATTTTTGGCATTTTTTGGAGAACTGGTTAGATCACTTCAAAGGCATCAAAAAAGAGAATTTTATCTATTATCTTAAAGAAGCCGAATTCAAATTTAACTACAACAAAGAAGAGCAACACGCCATCTTAACCCAAAAACTCATTCCATAAATTTTAATACTTTCCTAAATTTCCCGCTCTAGTAAAAAATATACTAGCAGTCTTTAAATATATATTTTATATAATGATTATCAATTATATAAAATTCTTCTCTATGCAAAAAGTAAGAATTTCAATAATTTTCAATAAATCATACAACTACATTAAGGAGTCAAATGAGGGTTTTTAGGATCAATTCGCATCACTTAGTAGGTACATTATTAAGCCTAGCAACAGTGAGTGCACTTGCTGACATAAACTATACAGAAAAGGATGAAACATCTGTACTTTCAAGCATTACCATTGAAGACATACGTGCCGAAGGGCTTAGACCTGAAACCGTCGAAGCGGGTACGTTTCGTGGAACGAACATTATGGATGTGCCTTCGACGGTTAATGTTATTACCAAAGAGGCTTTGGATTTGCAAGCAGCCACAGGCACTTATGATGCTCTGCGCAACACAGCAGGTGTCACAAAACAACAAAATGGTGGCGAGACATGGGATCAATTGGTCATCAGGGGCATTGAAGTACAAAACCGTACCAATTACAGGCTCAATGGTTCACTGCCACTGATGAACTTTAGCCAAGTTCCACTAGAGGATAAAGAGCGCGTTGAAGTACTAAAAGGAGCTTCGGCTCTATATTATGGTTTCACCTCCCCTGCTGGTATTATCAATTACGTGACCAAACGCCCAACGAATGAGCCTATGGCAACCGTTGGGTTGATGATGGACCAATATGGTTCAGCCATAACATCAGCGGATGTCAGTGAACGTTTTGGAGAAGAAAAACAAGTAGGCGTGAGAGTCAATGCAGCAGGTGGCACACTTGGATCTTATATGGACGATGTTGACAATGGAAATCGTAGTTTTGTCTCCATGGCGCTTGATTGGCAAGTGAGCGATCGCTTAACCATTAAAGCCGATGTAGAATATGATCATCGCAAAGTCACAGAACAAGCGGGCATTGCTCTACCAAAAGCAGTCAATGGCGTCATTACTTTGCCGCACACGGTTGATCCAAGAAACTTAATTGGATCTGACTCTACAAAGTTTGAAACAGAAACAACCAATGTTTTACTACGATCCGATTATGCACTCAGTGATACATGGAGTCTTGGACTTGAAGCTGGACGGGCTAAGACGGAGCGCGAACGTAACCTTGCTACCTTTACCTTTTCAAACCCTCAAGCAACCACCCTCAATACTGGAGCAGGTACGGTTAGAGTCAATCACCAAGAGTACGAATACACATCGGATCTTTTACGTGCTGAACTCTATGGTGTTGTTAACACATGGGATATTCAACATGATTTTACGTTTGGTACCAGTTATACCGAAAAAAATCAAAAACCCCTTTCGAGTAGCACATCTGCCACCATAGCGCAAAACCTCTATGCTCCCCATACGATAACACCAACGGGTTTTACAAAGACAACTGGCGTTTCGTATACTACGAAAGATACAGGATTCTATACGATGGATCGCATAACGTTTGATCCACAATGGCAGGTTATTGGAGGATTACGTCACTCAAAATATGAGAGTAATCAAGATGTAACGCGTTATGAAGCAAGTGAAACCACGCCTATGATAGCCCTTGTTTATAAACCTTTAGAGAGCGTATCGCTGTATGCTTCGTATTCAGAAGGTTTGGAAGAAGGTGAAGCGGCACCAACGGGAACACAAAATGAAGCTGAACGTCTAAACCCTGGCGTTAGCAAGCAGTACGAGTTAGGAGCGCATTGGCTTTTGCCAACGGGTACCCTTGTATCGGCGGCGGTATTTGATATAGAAAGCCCTGGTTATTACACCGATTCAGCTAACTATTATGTAGCAGGTGGGCATAAACGCTATAGTGGTGTTGAACTCTCGCTTCAAGGAAAATTAACGGAACAACTCAGTTGGCTCGCTTCCACACAGTGGTTAGATCCTCGTTTTGAAGATATGGGTGGTGATGCGACCGATTTAAATGGCAAGTTGCCTGAAAATGCGGCACGTCGAACAGGGAGTCTATTTTTAAATTATGAACTTAGCAGTGTTGCAGGGCTTTCGATTAACGGTGGAGCTTACTATACTGGTCGTCGTCCTGTGAATGACCTGAACCAAGCATGGTTAGATGATGTCACCCTCTTTAGTGTGGGTGGACGCTATGTTACTAAACTTTATGGAAAGAAAAATATTTGGCAAATCAATGTCGATAATGTTGAAAATAAAGAGTATTGGGCGGCAGGCGGAACACGCCTTTCATCTGGTGCACCTCGTACCATTCGTTTGAATTATAAATTAGAATTGTATTAATATTTGGGCATCACATTTTTTAAATGTGATGCCTTTTTAGAGTCGTATTGTGCTACACTTTTCTCTCATTTTATTCAAAGCGATTCCTATGAAAAAACAGCTCAACACCTTAACGCTCTCAGGTTTGATGATAGGTCCCATATTAGGCTCTGGTATCATTCTTTTGCCACCTATTGTTTACGATCTCGTGGGTAATTTTTCCATTCTTGTATGGTGTGTTATTTTGATGTTAGGTTTTGCTTTTGCGTTGGTTCTGGGAAACTTAAGTATCAAATTTCCAGGCGATGAAGGAGTAACAAACGCAGTACAAGCAGCATTTAACACGAAGCTTAAGTACTTGACTTCTTACTATCTCATTAGCGCTGTCCTGTTTGGTCCCGTTGCTGTTTATCTCGTAGGAGCACATTTTATTCAACCTCTTTTGGGGCTAGACGTTAACATACTGGCTTTTTCGATGTTGGTTTTTACGCTTTTTGCCCTCCTTCGTCCTGTTCATTTTTTAGGAACACTCTCATTGATTGTCACAACTATCATCGGCATTATTTTAAGCCTTGGAAGTATAGCTATTTTACTAGGACATGAGACAACGTTTTCGCTTAATGCCCCTTTGGATATAACGCTTATCTCAAGAGCATTACTACTTGCTTTTTGGGCGATTGTTGGATGGGAAGTTGTGGGAAATTACTCTAAAGAGGTGAATGATCCTGAGAGAACGATTCCTAAAGCGGTTAAGATCAGTGCGGTGGTTATCTCCGTTATCTACCTTTTAGTCGTCTGCGCTATTCAATTTGCTTCGTTAGAGCAGACCAATGCTATCACGGCGCTTATCTATCCTCTGTTTGGAACATCGAGTGCATTCGTCATGGGTATGTTAGCCATGCTTCTTTGTTTGAGCACGGTCTTACTGTTTGTCGGCGGCGTTTCAAGGCTCATTAGTGGATTGACCTCTGAGCATAAAGGCGTCTTAGGTCTTTTAAACAGACGTCTTGAAAACGGTGCGCCCGTGGGAGCAACTGTTTTTTTATGCGCTATCAACGCCATTGTCTTAGGGTTAGTCTATATGAAAGTGTTTACAACAGAAGACTTAGTGGCTTTAGCCGATGGATTTTTTATTGCCAATGCGACCATCGCCCTACTGGCAGCGTATAAATTAGCAACCAGTAATACCATTCGCTATACAGCGCTTGTATTGGCGATAGTGTTTGGGTTTATGCTCATGAGCGCGCATTGGATTGTTCTAGGGATTATTGCAGTATTAGCATGGAAAGTTTTACGATAAATATCTTTGTATGTAAAGAGTGTGGTGAGCAAACCTTTTTGTTTACTCACCTCTAAGAAGAAACGATTACGAAGCGGGGATTGATGCCTCTACAAGCTTGGAGAATTTAACCCCTTTAAGCCCTGCAATCTTTTGTGCAAAATCTTTTACCTCAGATACTTTTCCCGTTACCATAATGGTTTCAAGGCAGTTTTCATGGCTTACATGTACATGCGTATTGCACATAATGTTGATTTTTGCATCGTGCTGAATCTCTAAGATTTTTTGAACAAGTTCGTTTTGATGATGCGTATAAATCATCGTCAAAACACCAATAACATCGCTATTGTCGTCTTGCCAATCATCTTTAACAATTTTTTCGCGTATGAGATCTCGTGTAAACTCACTGCGTGAAGCATACCCTTGAGCGTCAACTTTTTTATCAAGTTCTTCTAAAAGCTTTTCTGGCAGTGAGACACTAAAACGAATAATTTTATCCATGGTGTATCCTTATTAATATACTTACTTAGCTTACATTCTAATCAGAGTATTCTTTAAATATTAAAAGAGAAAAATATTAATATTATTTTTCAAGCACTTTATAGATTTGTCCGACACAAATTCCGCCATCATTGATTGCTAATTGTAGCGGAAAATAGAAATTTTGTGTGACATTTTGAAGAAGTTTCTCCATCAATGTGCGATTTTGAAACACGCCTCCAGAAAGGACAATAGGTAACGAATAACGCGTACTTACACGAAGGGCAATTTGAACGAGCGTATTGATAAATTTCGTTGCAATAAGATGCGGTTCTTTATCTTTGAGCATTTGAACGAACATCGGCTTATAATGAACTATTTTATCGTCAATTTCAATAGCGTAATATTCATGAATTGAAGCATCATAAAGAGCTTCTAGAAGTAATCCACTCTCCCCATCATAGCTTACATTACCTTCCATTCCACACAAAACAGCTACCGCATCAAAGAGTCTTCCAACAGAAGAACAGCGTGGTGAATTGATCTGTTTGGTATAAATTTGTTTGAGAAGTTTGAGTGATTTTTCATCAAAATAGTTCAATAAATGCACATCGGCATCATCGCCAAGCGTATCCCACAAAAGTGAGGCTAAGATGCGCTTAATCTCTTTAATACTTGCATCCCCGCCCAAAAGCAAAAATGACTCAAAGGAGATGACACGTTCGTAACGTTCTTGATTACACAGTAAAAATTCGCCACCCCAAATCGTACCATCATCGCCATACCCCGTGCCATCCCATGCGATACCAAGCACTGGTTCGCTTAGTTTGTGCTCACACATTGTGGAAAGAATATGCGCATAGTGATGTTGAACTTGCATAAAAGGGATGTTTTGCTTTTTCGCCCACTGTGTTGAGACGTAATTAGGATGTAAGTCTCCTACAATAAGATCGGGTGTAAAATCGTAAAAACGCGCGAAGCTTTCTATCATTTTTTCAAAAAGCTCATTGCTCGCTATATTATCCAAATCGCCGATATAAGGGCTTACAATAATCTGGTGATTCAGGTAAATCGCAATCGCATTTTTTTGATGTGCGCCAACCGCTAAAATCTTACGCTCATCTTTAGAATCGACTCTAAAACTCTGCGGTGCAATGCCACGTGAAGAGCGCATCAACAGCGTTTTATCTCCAATGTATTGCAAAACACTGTCATCACTTGAGTTGACAATCTCGCGGTTATAATCAAGATAATACTCCACAACATCCTTCAACTTCTCTTTCAGAACATTTGCATCACTGATAATAGGCTCGCCTGAACGATTCGCACTCGTCGCAACAATCGGATTTTTGAGGTATTCAAAAAGAATGACATGTAAAGGTGTGTAAGGCAGAAATACACCGAGACGATCAATGCGAGGCGCAATAAGTGGGCTGATCTTTGAAGCTTTAGCATTACGCTTTACAAGAACAATCGGACGAAGCAGTGAGCTAACACCCTCCTCTTCTTGAACGCTTAAAACACACTCTTCTTTAATGGCTTCAAGGTTTTTAAACATCACCGCAAACGGTTTTGATGGACGGTGTTTACGCTCCCGCAAGTTTGCAACCACATCGTCCTGCGTTGCATCGCACATAAGATGAAAGCCACCCATGCCTTTCATTGCAACGATGTGCCCTGTGTTGATAAGCTTCGCTAATTGGACAATCGCCTCTTCATTTGTGGTAAGGAGTTCTCCATTGATGGAACACAAAGAGAGTGTTGGTCCGCATTTGGAACAACTAATGGGTTGTGCATGATAGCGACGATCCAGTGGGTTTGTATATTCATTGTGGCATTCTTCACACATCACAAAGGGTTGCATTGAGGTGTAAGGGCGATCATACGGAACGGTTTTAATGATGGAATAGCGAGGACCACAATTGGTACAGTTGGTAAAAAAATAATGATAACGTCTATTATGAGGGTCTTTTAGCTCATCAAGACACTCCTTGCAGATAGACATATCGGGTAAAACAGGCGAAGACTTTGTATTGGCTTCATCGCTATGACGAATTTCAAATGCCATATTGCCTCGACATGCCATTAGCTCTTTACTCCAAAAATCTATGCGAGCTAAAGGAGGAAGTTCTTTAAACAAAGCCTGCTCAAACGCATCAAGGCTCTCTTTAAATCCTTCGACCTCAATCACAACACCTTTTGCATTGTTGAGTACAAAACCATGAAGTGAATAACGCGAGGCTATGGTATAGACAAAGGGGCGAAAACCAACCCCTTGGACAATACCTTCAATACGATAAATCAGACGCGATTTATTGATCAATCGGCAACTCTTTATTAAAGCAGATCGTATGGTTTGGCTTAAGATTTTTAGTGACCATCTCAGAAAATCGTTTGTAACCAAAAAGTGAACCGCACAAAGCAATCTTCGTTGTCATCAGATTTTCTTTGTGTGTGTCACATAGATCAGAGATAAAGTAAGAAAGACTCTCCATATACCCAAAACTAAGCGTCGTATTATCGGTTCCTGCTAATTTATAGCTGATACCACTACGAACCAATCTGACATAGTCAATATCAGAACTTAAAGCATCTTCTTTTTGCAAGAAATAGTCAATACGAGGACCTTTTTGACCGCCAAAATCTTCAGCATTTTCAATAAGCTGCTCAGCTGTACGCTCAAAATTATCGCTTAATCCTAACACCATCGCTACAACTTTCCAAAGAAAATAAATATTTTTTGGTGTATCGCTAGGAATGATCGTTTCGATTGCGTGAGCGTAAATTTCAGGAAACTGCTCTTTATAGTTGGCAACCAAACGCTCAGCACTTGGGCTGCTACGCTCAATTTCAGCAAACAACTCCGCAAACGAAGAAGGCAAGGAGATTTCTATGAGATTGAGCATACCATGCTCTTTAGAGTAGTGCATAATGCGATCGTTATGAAGGGTACTGAGGTAAAAACAACTGGAAGTTGCATCAAACAGTTGATGTTCTTGCATAATCGAAGCAAATGCCGCATGGGAAGGCTCATCAAATTTTTCTAAACTGGCTTTGAGTGCGAAAGAGGCATAACCGCTCCCTTTTACTATCAAAATCGCGCCATTTTCGAGCACACTCACAAGCAACGGATCGATAGGTTGAAGGTTGACATCAAACTGCACACGATACGATTCTTTACCGTGTAAAGATGTTGCTTTAAAAAGAAACTGTACCCCTTTAGCAAAAAGGTGTTTTGAAAGCTGGTACATAAAAAGGTCATCTGTAAGTCTTAGCACGACACGAGATTGTGAGAAAATTCCTTTTTGCGAAAACAGTGCATTAACTTTAAAACGAATGGCAGGTCTCTCAAGTGACGCTAACGCTTTAATTTCATTTTCCCTGCATACAACCATGCGTTCAACAACCGACAAATCAGTTGCAATCACTTCTGGCATCTCTATATGAGAGCACGAAGCACTATTTTCAATCTTACCAAATACAAACGAGCCGTTTTTTGTTTGAATCGCTACATTTTCACCATTTACAATAAGCTCTGCTACTTTTTCATAAAATGCTTCATAACCTTTTGCATCATTGGCATGTAAAAGTTCATGATCTTGTTGGAATAATTTCACACTACCATTGGATACAGTAACACAAGGTGAAAGATAGTGTTTGGAGCTTGGGGTATCGACCGAAGCCAATATTTTGGGTGTGAATTCAACATTATATGCCATAGAAGGAATCACTTCTGTCTCATCAGGCATGGTATCGACGACTTCTACACTGGAAGATTTAAAAAAGATTGATAACGGAAGAGAAGCAGAAAGCGTATCGGCAAAAGTACTTAAACCTGTTTCATCTGCTTCGACAAAAAGTGTTACAATAGACTCTTTACGAACAATTTTATGGTTAATGCCAAAGTCATTCGCGATTTCTTTCAGTAAATTCTCTAAAACACCGTTATTGGAGACATAATTAAATTCAAATGCTAAGATCATCGATCCTCCAGACAGGACATGTTGGCAACACTTTGGATATCAATATCGCTGATTTGCTGATACGAAAATCCTAATTCTACCAAATGTTTCAGTAAAACACTCTCCATAACCGAACTACCTTTTAACACAGCAGGCGTAAGTTCTAGTGTTGTGTCATCCACGACTTCTGGAATAATACCAACAACTTTCGTAGGAGGACGATCTCCCACCATATCCATCATCGTGAGTGTTTGAAGCATCTCGACTTCATGTGCACTGCCTTGCCATGTGATGGTATTGGGAACATTTTCAAAATCGAAAAAATAAACATCGCCAATTTCTCCATCATGTGCATCTACACAATCAAGAACAACCATGTAGTCATACTCAGCGATAATAGGGATTAATCTTTGTGCGAGGGTGCCACCATCAACAAATGTGAGGGTATGCTCAGGCTCAGGCGAAGAAAACTGATACTTTTGTTCAACAAGGCGGCAAAGATGAACTCCGACGCCTTCGTCGGAGAACATCACATTGCCAATGCCTAAAATCAACACTTTCAAGCCAAGACTCTCTTAGTGTTTGTGTTGTTTATGAAATTTGTAACCACTAATAATCGCATCCATTGAACCCTCTTTTCCCATAATTGAGTTAAAGATTGCCATATAGATGTGAATTGGTAAAAAGATCAAAATACCCCACATAACGATGTGGTGAATTTCTCGAACCATTGCAAGTCCGCCAAGCATTGCCTCAATTGGGCGCATATAGTCATATAAAAACAGACCAATACCGCCACCTTGATAACAATGAACATACAAAATAAGACCTGTTAAGCTGATGATAAAAATCATCGCATAAAGACCAACATAAGCAACAAACTGCAACGGATTATAGACACCTCTTAAATGAGGGTGTTCCCCCATAAAAAGGTAGTACTTAAGCTGTTGAAACCATATTTTTGGACTGATAAAATCTAAAAACGATACTCTCTCTTTTGAACTGATGCTATCAACACAGAAGAGGTATGTTTTAAACAATGTAATTGCAATAAGCAAAAACCCTGCGATTTCATGCCACATTCTGAATTTTGCATTCAAGAAGAGGATAGGCTCATCTGATGCTTCAGGAGCGATGAATACATAGGTTAAATAAAAACCTGTCACCGTTAATACAAAAATAGCAATTGCTCTAAGCCAGTGCGTCCAACGAAGCCCTGCTGAGAACTCAAATTCTATATCTCTTTTCATTGTTAGACTCCCTTTCGCTTTTAGCAAGACGCGCCGTTAACATTGACCTTATAACTGCTCATCTCATTACCTTTTGTATCCATAACATGTACAGCACATGCAAGACATGGATCATAAGAGTGGATGATTCTTACAATTTCAAGCGGTTGAGAAAGATCTGTGATCTTCAAACCAATGAGAGACTCTTCATAAGATCCTCTAACACCTTTAGCATCTTTTGGACTTGCATTCCATGTACTAGGCACGACTGCTTGGTAGTTTTCAATCACACCATTTTTGATTTTAACCCAGTGACTAAGCACGCCACGAGGTACGTGACCAATATAGCGACCTTTGTACTCTTTATTTTTATCAATTTTATAACTTGTGCAGGTAGCATCATCCACTTTTAGGTTTTGAATCAACGCATTAAACGCTTCTAAACCATTATCGGCGATGACCTTAGCTTCGATCATACGACATGCTGTACGACCCAATGTTGAAGCAACTGCCGTAATAGGAAGACCTGTATCTTTCAAGAATTTGTCAACAACGACTTTAACACGTTTGTTACCAAGTGCATAGTTCACAACGATATTTGCCAATGGTCCAACTTGAAGTGGTTTACCATCGTAACGAGGTGCTTTAATCCAAGTATATTTACCATTTTCGTCAATAACTTTTGTAGGAGCAAGTACGCCTTTATCATTGATCGTTTGAGCATCTTTAAAGCCTGTGTAGTTAGGCTCTTGGCGACCTTCGTATGGATGGTATGCAGCATTATCTTTATACCATGCGCGTGTTGCTTCTTCTGTGATTTTACTCTCATCAAGGGGTTGAACTTTAAATGGTTTGCCCGTGATTAAGTTCACCACGTCTTCGCCCATCATAACACCGCTCTCAAATAAGAACTCTTTCGCATTGATTTGGAACTCTTTTTGTGTAAAGAGATTTGGTACACCCAAGCCTCCTGTAACGCTTGGCTCTTTTGCATACGCAAGACCCGCCATAACAACGTCAGGATAGTAAGCACGGTTAACAAAATCTGCAATCTCTTTAAATTTAGTCAAATACTCGCCTAAACGTGAAGGCGTTTGAAGATCCATTACACATGTTACACCACCAACCGTTAAGCTTTGTGGGTGTGGTTGTTTTGCACCAAAAATGGCCATCATTTGAGCAACTGTTCTTTGAAGCTCTAGCGCTTTAAGGTAGTGAGAAACTGCAATAAGGTTTTGTTCTGGTGTTAATTTATAGGTTGGATGTCCCCAGTACGCATTCGCGAATGGTCCAAGGTGTCCTTTTTTAACAAATTCCGCTACTCTTTTTTGCGTCGCTACAAGATCATCTGCACCACATGCGATTGGCGCATCTGTGTATTTAAATGACTCAGCAGCCGCTTTGTGCGGGTCCGCTTTAAGCGCAGAAACCACGTCAACCCAGTCAAGACCATGAAGATGATAGAAGTGAACAACGTGATCATGCAAGAAAAGTGCATTGTTCATCAATGTACGTGTCAATTTTGCGTTAAGTGGTGGCTCAATCCCAAGAGCATCTTCCACTGCCATAATGCCTGCTTTGTAGTGTGAGTATGTACAAACACCACAAATTCTCTGTACCATAAAGCCTGCATCTCTTGGGTCTCTGCCTTTAAGGATAGTCTCGATACCTCTCCAAAGTGTTGAAGAAGAGTACGCTTCTGTTACAACATTGTTATCATCAACGATAACTTCAACCCTTAAGTGACCTTCGATTCTGGTGATTGGATCTACTACGATTCTTTTACTCATTATCTTATCCTTCAATTATTCTTCAGTTTTTCCACTGCCCTTAACCGCAGCAATCGCCGCATGAGCCGCAATACCTACTGCCGTTGCAGTCAGAAGCGCTACACCTACTTTGTCAGCAGTTTTGTCAGCACCTTCGCCATAAACGGTATGGTACAATCTATCACCTAGAGGTTCTTCAAATGGTCCCATATTGTCCCAGAATCCAGGTTCTGAACAACCAATACAGCCGTGACCTGCTTGAACTGGCCAAGAAGTGTGTTGGTTAAATCTCTCACGTGAACAGTTGTTGAAAGTATAAGGACCTTTACAACCCACTTTATAAAGACAGAAGCCTTTTTTAGCACCTGCATCACCGAACTCTTGAACAAATTCGCCCGCGTCAAAGTGACCACGTCTTTCGCAAAGATCATGGATTCTAAGACCATAAGCCCATTTTGGACGATTGTACGCGTCAAGCGCTGGAAGGGTTCCAAAAAGAATATAGTGAAGTACGTTTCCGACGATGTTTTTCTCACTTGGAGGACAACCTGGAACATTAATAACTGGTTTATTAGTCACTTTACTAAGAGGTTGAGCATTGGTTGGGTTTGGATGTGCTGCTTGGATACCTCCGAAGCTTGAACACGAACCGATTGCAAAGATAGCCGCCGCTGAATCTGCTGCTTTTTGCGCACTTTTTTGACCTGTTTGTCCATGTGGTCCAACGGTTAAGAAGAATTCACTACTGCCCGCAGGAATACCACCTTCAACCATCAAAATGTACTTACCTTTGTATTTCTCAATAGCACTCTCTAAGTTGTGCTCTGCTTGCCATCCACAGGCGACCATAAGTGTCTCATGGTATTCAAGTGAAATGTGATCAAAAATCAAACTATCAATGGTAGGAGCGTCTGTTCGGAGCAAACTCTCACTACAGCCTGTACATTCAGCCATATGCAACCAAATAACGGGTAAACGATCCGTAAGCTCAGCAGCTTGTGCCATCAGTGGTGTAAATGTTGAAGGTAATGACAACATTGCAGTCACACCTGCTGCCCACTTCATAAAATCTCTACGGCTGATACCATGTTCTTCCATCAGTGCCGCAATAGATTTTTCCTCCTTAATTCGGGGGAACTTCTCAAGATTGCTAAGTCTCTCAGCAAGCCTTTCGTACAGTTTTGCGTGTTCCATAAATCTCTCCTGTGTAAATTTTCCAAGATCAAAAAGTTAAGGCATTATTCAGAAAACAGACAATATTTGTTTACCTGAATGAGTATTCATTTAGTATTAAATCAAAAAATGTTTCACAATATGCTGGGAACGCACACTATTAAGGGTACTTTAAAGCAAGAGAGTAGAAATGTAACAAAAAAAGAGGATAAAAAGTGTATTATATTAAAAATGGCTAAATTGTCACACGAAAAACAATATATTTATTGGGTTGTACAAACCGAACAAACATCAAAACTTTTAAGAATAAAGTCTGCTTTGGTAAACGAGTTTAGACCGATTAAGGCTTTTTGAGCGGTGGAAGGATTTTGCTTATCACCATTTCCTAAATTCCAAACGGTTGGTGTGATAATATCGTATGATTCTATCAAACCTTGATGTACCACAACAGAGTGTATCAAAGAACCACGTGGCGCTTCAATCACTCCAATACCACTACCACTTAAACTATGAATATCCTTTTTTGGAGGAATCAGCGAAGGCTCTTTAAGATTTATATGGTCTATAAGCACTTTTGTACGCCACAACAGATGTGCACATTCAACAGCACGCGCTACCACGCGTGTAAGCGCTGCGTCTTTAAATCTTCGATGAAAATCACGCATTAAAGCATCTTTAGAAACCATCAAACGCGCTAAAGGTCCAACTTCACAATAGTTTCTTTTATACATAGCGCTTTTAGAATAAGTATAACCTTTATGTTTATCTTCAAAAAACGTATGTTGTAAGCTCTCATGTACATACTTAATGTCAGCTCCTAAGACCGTAGTTTTAGAAGCCTTAAGGCTACCTTCATACCTATAGGATTCGCCCAAGGCTAAAAATCGATCAAAACTACGCCCTAAACGATCAAAACCATGTTTAATCATCTCATCAATGCCGTAAGAGAGGGCTGAAGGAGAGGACATGACTTGCAAAGCTGAGTCAAAACTCAAAAATTCCTCCAAAGGCATCCCATAAAAGTGTTCTTCACAAAAAGCAATGACAGCATCCAAGCAGCCCTGTGCACTGATAAGATCACTTTTAAGTGGATCACAGGTAACACCACCTGCCATTACAAAAGATCCATGTGGCCACTGACCTGTAAAATGAGCACCCATTTTAAGGCTTTGCATAACAGCACTTTGAGCCTGAAACCACTGCTTATCTTTAAAAGCATTCCCAGCATACGTTGTGTCCCCAACTCTTTTTAACTCTGGTAAGATGGTAAAAAAATACCATTTAATATGGTTATGAATTTTCTCCGCATTCAGTGCGATCTCGCGGATATCTTTTGCTTTTTGTGTAATATGAAGCGCTTCTCCAGCACTTTTATAACACTCTTCAATGGCTAAAACGGAAGCAATCGCATGTGAATGCGAGCAAATGCCACATACTCTAGGTGTCAAAGCCAAAGCATCCAGCAAGGGACGTTTTTTTAAAATCTCTTCAATGCCACGATAATTAAAAAATTTAATTTTGGCAAAACTGACCTGTTCATTTTCCCACTCAAGCTCCAAAGTCGCTTCACCTTCGATACGTTCGATAATCTCTTTAGTCATTTTCATCGATTAGCTTCTTTTCAAGTCTCTCTATCTTAAAACTTTTTGCCACACCAGCAAGGCTATAATAAGCACGCTTTGAGATGCCAAAAGGTGTTTGAGGTAAAGACATATTTTTTTGGGTTTCGTACAATGCACGACGTGGAAAATCAAACTCGGTACACCCTAAACACGGCGATCCTGCTCTGGTTTTTGAGCTAATATCGTTCCATAAAATTTTATTGCAATTGGCATGACTCATAGGGCCCAAACAGCCATGTTCATAAAACAAGCACCCTTCTCGCTCACCAAGCTGTTTGCTATCAACTTTCCATTCAAAATATTCGTTTCGTAAACACCCATGATGTGCTAAGTATGAAAAAACCTCTTTAGGGCGTAAAAATTCATCCAAGAGTACTTTCTCACCATGATGCAACGCTACCAATGTTTCAACAAGCCATCTTGGATGTACAGGGCATCCTGAGATGTTGATAATATTGTTTTTTTCCAACCAATACCCACCCTTTTCTTTTCCACTAAAGAGCGCTCCTGTAATTTTTTCAGGATCACGCAACCTAAAGACACCGCCAAAGCTCGCACAACTTCCTGCGCAGATAATATACTTAGCTCGGGCAGCTAAAGTGTCAAGAATTTCATAAAAAGGGAGGTTAAAGCGTTGAATCAACCGCTCATCATGACTCAAAGCACCTTCTAAAATAAGGAAATCAAAGGTTACGTCACTGTTTAAGAGACTCATAAAATCCTCTGCTCCACACCACAAAGGATGATAGAGCATGTCAAAGGAAGCTGCGAAGCTAGGCATATGGGTATAATTTAAAAACGAATGACTGTTGCCATTACAGGTAAGTCCTTGAAGCCAGATGATCGAATATTTGTGAGACATTACTGTTGTTTTAGGGCGTTGTAAATATTGAGTGAGATTTCATCTACATAATGGTTGAGTGCTTTATCGAGTACCCCTTCACCACTTAAGAAAACAAACCCACCAAGATATCCCATAAAAAGGCCAAAAGCAGAGAAAAAGTCTTGGTTTCGTAGCTCGCCCTTTGCAACACCTTCTTCAAAGAAAATCATCAGTTCTGTTACAAACGAAGAGACGCACAGCATTCCTTCACATCCATCTTTAAAGACCTCTTTATTGGCGAGATAGACACGTAAAAAGTAGTTAATATGCTGAGGTTTAGACGATGCCATCTCAAAATAGAGTGCAACAATTTTACGAATTTTTTCTTTTGCACTTCCCTCTTCTTCATTGACTTTTCGAATTTCAGCGCCCAAAATATCAGAGGAGTATTTGATAATCTCTTTTGCAAGCATCTCTTTTGAAGAAAAATAGTTATAAAGATTTCCAACACTCATCCCTATAGCTTTAGCGATATCGGGAATCGTCGTTGCATAAAAGCCTTGCGTTGAAAAGAGCATCAAGGCTGCATCTAAAATCTTTTCACTTTTACGTAATTTTTTATCCACGATGTTCGTCCTTACAAAATGCACTTTGAGCCATTTTACCATGTTTATTAATGTTCATTTAAAATGTTTCACTATAATTATACGGATTTAATATCAAAGGAGTTCAAATTGTTACTTATGAAACTTAAAACCGAAGAAAAATTTGCTTTTTTGCAACTTGCCCAATATGTCGCCCAACTTGACGGTGAATACGGCCCAAAAGAGCGTGAAATTGTCGAAGAATACTGTACCGAAATGGGTATTGAAAATATAGATATTGATGTAAAAAGTTTTCTATTAGAAGATATTTTAACGATTTTCAAATCAGCACAAAGCCAAAGGATTACATTGCTTGCATTAATGGTTTTAGTCCATGTTGATGATAAATTTGGTATTTATGAACATAAAGTTATTGATAAAATTGCTCACCAATTTAATATAAGTGAACAAGAAATCCATCTATTTTCAATGTGGGGGAAAATGGGTTCAGCCTTGTATGAACAAGCACTCGTGTTTACTGAAGTATAACAAGCTGGGAAAATTCCCAGCTTACTTTATTATTTTCCTTTTTTAGGAAAACTTTTTTTCTCTTCGATTAACTTACCTTCTAAAATCTTCTTACCACTCTCAACACCAGGTTGATCGTAAGTATTCACATTCATCATTTGACCAACAAGGGATGTTAAAAGCTCATAATAGAAAATCAACTTTCCAATGTTCTCTTCATCAATATGTTGAAGGGTAATGGTGTCAATAGGAATATCTTTTTTATCAAGAAGTGCTTCAATGGTTGAATCTGCTTGCATATTGATAAGGTCACAAAAGGCAATGCCATTCATCAAATCCAAGCCCTCAAGTTCCTTGAGTGTAATCGCTGGAATTTTGATCTTATCATCAAAATTTTCAATTTTAAGTACCGTAACGCTTTTATCGCGAAGTCCTTCAACAATGAGTTGTAAGAAGGAGTGTTGATCTTTTGGACCAATCAACCCAACCGGTGTCAGACCCACGTTAAAACTGCTGTGGCGTTGTTTTTTCCCCAAACTCTCACCCCAAAGTTGCACATACCAATCAGTAAAGCAGTCCAAACTCTCAGAGTATGCAAAGAGGGTGTTAATGTTGTAATGCATCGAATTTTTAGCGTAATAGGTCGCTTTTTTCATCAACGTCTCTTTGATGTAGCCATCTTCAAAGAAGCTTTTTTTAATCGCTTTGGCGCCATCAAGCAATCTTTGAATATCCACGCCGACAAGAAGCAATGGAGCAAGTCCCGCTGCACTTAACACAGAGAAACGTCCACCGACATTGACAGGAATGTGTAAAATAAAAGAGTTAAATGTTTTAGCATGGGCTTCCAGTTTTGAACCATCATCGGTGACAAAGGTAAAACGGTAATCAAGTGAAATATCTTTGGCTTTTAAAAGGGAAAGAACGTATTTGTAAACCGAGATTGTCTCGATCGTTGTACCTGATTTACTAATGACAAAGAAGTGAGTGTTTTTAATATCCAATTTATTGAGTGTTGAGCGAATCGATGCAGGATCAGTACTCTCAAACAGATGTAAACGTTTGTCAAAATCGCGAATCCCTTGAAGTGCTCTAAAGATCGCTTTTGGTCCAAGGGAGCTTCCACCAATACCGATAATAGCGATGTCTTTGATCGCATCGTAATCATTTTTTGATTTAAAATCTGCTAAGTACTCTTCAAGAGCGCTGATGTCTTGATCTGGCAGTGTATAGTAGCCAATGGTGTTTTGCTCAGCCACGATTTTATCGAAGATGCCCTCTTCCACTTTAATGTTAAAATAGAGTGAATTTTTCAAACTTATCCTCCAAATGATAATTGGTGAGATATTACTATTAACAATCTTAAAAAAGCCAAAACATAGAGGTGTTGTGCTATATTTATATCTATATTAGCGATCGAGGAAAAGCATGTTTTTAGTTACCACACACGAAGAGATGAGAACGAGAGGATGGACGCAACTGGACATCATACTGATCACCTCAGATGCGTACATCGATAGCCCTTATATGGGCGTTTCTGTTGTAGGTCGTGTGTTAGAAAAAGCTGGGTATAAAGTCGGTATTATCGGGCAACCAGACATTACATGTAAAGATGATATTACCCGTTTGGGTGAACCAAAGCTTTTCTGGGGTGTAAGTGGTGGTAGTGTTGATTCTATGGTATCCAATTACACCGCTACAAAAAAATTTCGCAATTTAGATGACTATACGCCTGGTGGTGTCAATAACAAACGTCCTGATCGTGCCAGTTTGGTGTACACCAACCTCATCCGCCAAAACTTTAAAAACACGGTGCCTATTATGCTAGGCGGCATTGAAGCAAGTCTGAGACGTGTGACGCATTATGACTTTTGGAGTAACAAACTTCGCAAACCCATTTTGTTTGATGCCAAGGCAGATTACCTGCTGTATGGAATGTCGGACAAAAGCATTATAGAGTTCGCTGATGCCCTAAATAAGGGCATTGAACCTTTTGATGTTCGAGGTCTTTGCTATATTTCTAAAGAGTCAAAAGAGGAGTATTTAAGCCTTCCTAGTCATGCTGAAACACTGGCGGATAAGCTCAAATTTATGGATATGTTTGACATCTTCTACCATAACAATGACCCGATTTCTGCCAAAGGGCTCTGCCAAAAAGTAGATGAGCGCTACCTCATCCAAAACCCACCTGCACTCTACTTGACCACTGAAGAGATGGATGAAGTAAGCGCACTTCCGTTTATGCGAGATGTTCACCCGTACCATAAAAAAGAGGGAGCAGTTAAAGCGCTTGAGACCATCAAGTTTTCCATCTCAACGCATCAAGGCTGTTATGGTGAATGCAGTTTCTGTGCGATTAGCGTGCATCAAGGTAGAACCATCAGAAGTCGTAGTGAAAACTCCATTCTCAAAGAAGCCAAACACTTTACGACATATAAAGACTTTAAAGGCATTATCTCCGATCTTGGAGGACCAACAGCCAATATGTACGGCTATGAGTGCCATAAGAAAGTGACTAAAGGAACGTGCGAAGAGAAGAGTTGTATGTTTCCAAAACTCTGTAAGGCGCTGAAACCAACCCATAAAAAACAGCTTGATCTGCTCAGAAAAGTAAGAGCGCTTCCTGGCATTAAAAAAGCATTTGTGGCTTCGGGCATTCGCTATGATCTTATCAGTGATGATAAAGCCTATGGATACGAGTATCTTAAAGAGATCGTGGAACATCACCTCAGTGGTCAGATGAAAATTGCCCCTGAGCATATTGACGATGAGATATTAGCGTTGATGGGAAAACCAGGCAAAGAGTCCTTGGTCGAATTTAAATCCCTCTTTGATAGATTGAGCCGCGAGTCTGGTAAAAAACAGTTCCTTACCTACTACCTCATCGCAGCACACCCTGGGTGTGAAGAGAAGCATATGCACTCTCTCAAACAATTTGCGAGCAATGTTTTAAAAATCAATCCTGAACAAGCGCAAATCTTTACACCTACCCCTTCGACCTATGCAACGCTTATGTACTATACAGGGTTACACCCAATAACGAGAAAACCCCTTTTTGTGGAGAAAGATATGCATAAAAAAGAGCGTCAAAAAGAGATTGTTGTATCTAAAGAGAAAAAATACTACAGTGGGTTTGACAGTTGATGTAACCAAGTTTAGGTAAAATGACCACCAAAGAGGTGCCCTATGGATACGCTTGTTTTTCAAAATATCATCATTGCTATTGTTCTTGGATTACTTATCGGATTGCAACGTGAAATGAACCTTTTGTACGAGAATCGTCAGAAAGATTTTGGAGGAGCACGTACGTTTGCGCTCATCTCACTTATAGGGTATCTCTCTGCGTGGCTCAGTGACTATGTTCCTTATTTGCTCATTGCTTCTATATGCGTCTTGGGTGCTTTGCTGATTGGCGCATACATCCTCAATCGCACACCCACTGAAAATGGCATGACCACCGAATTTTCAGCACTGGTTGTTTTTCTTTTAGGTGCTCTGCTTGCTTATGAGAAGATTATGCTCGCTGTTTTTGTCGCGATGAGCGTGCTTTTTGTCCTTAACCTCAAAGAAAAAATCCAAACTTATGAAAAAGTGATTGAAAAGCAAGACCTCAGTGCGGCTATTTTATTTTTGATGATGAGCTTTGTCATTCTCCCTCTTTTTCCCGATAGAGCGCTTGATCCTTGGGGTTATTTTAACCTCTATCATATCTGGCTGATGGTTGTTTTGGTTGCGGGCATCTCATTTTTTGGCTATATCGCGGTACGACTTGTGGGAACAAAACATGGTATAGGGCTGGCAGGACTTCTAGGAGGTCTTGTTTCATCAACTGCTGTAGCCCTAAGCCTTGCAAGACGTTCCAAAGAGAATCCATCACTCTCAAAAAACCTTGCTATTGGCGTAGCGCTTGCATGTTCCATTATGCTTTTTCGCATCTTAGTCGAGATATACATCATCAATGCAACACTCGCCAAACAGATTTTTATACCTGTACTCGTTGCATCATTGATAGGCTATATTTATCTTGGCTTTCTCTATTACACCTCAAAAAAAGATACGATTGTTCAAGAGACAACGTTTAAAAATCCCTTTAAACTCTCTGAAGCGCTTATCCTTGGACTTTTATTTGGAGCCGTCATTGCCCTGATTAAATTTGCCGATACTTCCTTTGGTGATGCGGGTGTTTATGTCATCTCTTTTATTTCAGGGCTAAGTGATACAGACGCCATTGCCCTTTCATTAGCCTCCTTGTCTACCAATGGTCTTACGACTATTACCGCTTTAAACGCGCTTATCTTAGCAATTATTGCCAATTCCCTCATGAAACTCACCATTACGTTGCTACTTGGTACACGCAGTATGACTCTTTATGTTGGACTCTATCTTACACTGACAATAGGAACATTTGTAGGTATTTATAAGATTATGGTGTAATTTCCCCATCTAAAAAGCCTTCAAAAAGAAACATTTTTGCCGATCTAGCTTCAAACAAAGGAGTTACAATGCAAAGTATTGGCGCAAACAATTACAGTTATAATAGCCTTGGTTTTTCACTTCAAACCAGCAGTGGTGATGTCATTGATCTTAGCATGTATGATGAACGCTATGCAGAAATTTCACAAGAAAATAATGGCACAACGCAGACAACAACAATGACGCTCTCTCATGCCTATGGTTATAACTTTCACTATGAAGGTGATGGCATTGATGCAAACGATCAAAAAGAGATCGATGCAGCAATGAAGCTCATTCAGCCGATGATGGATGAGTATCTTAAAAATGTAGAGGAAAGCGGAAGTTCTGCTACACAAGCAAAAACAACCAACACAGCGTATGACATTAATGCAAAACTACCAACGATTGAAGATCTCAATACCCAAAATTATGCCAATAATTCGATACTCAAAAGTCTTGATAAGATTTTAGAAAAAGCAGAAAATCAAAATGAGAAGATGTTAAAAGAAGCACAAAAACTTTTTGATAGCATTTTAAAACAACAAAAAGGTTTTGAGCTTTATATTTAAAAGAAGTAATGGTGGTACTTTCGACCACCATTTAGAACTATTGGAAGTTTTGTGCCAAATGTGCAGTAAAACGTGCTTTCTCTTTTTTCAAATCCAAATCACCCTTAAAAATGTCATGTACCGAGAACGTTTCTAATGGCTCTGCACCACAAAACTGAAATGTTTTATGGGTTGCGACATTGGCTTCGTCAAGACTTAATCCACTAAAAAAGCCCTCTTTATTGCTAAACTCTGTCGTTGGGCAGTTGTAGGTTAGAGAGAGCATATACTTTTTACCTTGCATCAAACCACCACTACCATAGCGTTTTGTAGCATCGCTTCTGGTTCTTCCATCACTCACATACGTAACGGTATCTTTACCCATAGAGAAAATCTCATCAATGTATTTTTTGGTTAACCAAGGCACACCCATCCAGTAAACAGGATATTGGAAGAGAATATAATCAGCCCAAGCAAATTTTTCAAGCTCTTCTTGAATGTCATAAGCACTCTCAACAACAGAATGTTTGACAGTAAATCCATTCTCTTTAAAGAACTGCGTTGCTGTGTCTATATACGCTTGTGTGAGATTTCCCTCTGCGACAACAGGGTATTTTTGATGACCGTTAATGATGAGTACATTTTTCATTTTTTTCCTTTATGATCTATTTGATTTGGAAAATTATAATGGCTATGCCCTTAATATATCCTTACGATACTTTTAGAATGTAATGATATATTTTAGTATTTATGCTATAATTTAAGAAAAAAAGGTTTACATACCATGTATTTAGTCAATGGAAAAGAGTACACATGCGCCATTGCCATCGCACAAGATATTTTTAATGATAAATGGAAATTGGGAATTATTTGGCACTTATTAGAGGGTAAAAAACGTTACAAAGAACTGTTTGAAGAAGTCTGCGAAATCACCCAAAAAACACTCACTGTCAAATTACGAGAACTTGAAGAAAAAGGGATTATTGCGCGTGAAGTCTTTCCTGAGATTCCTCCAAAAGTCGTTTATTCACTAACCCCTATTGGTGAAAAACTACGTCCTGTTTTTAATGAGATGTTTGACTGGGGCATTGACTATGTTAAAACATGTGGGACACTCAGCAAAGGCGCTGTGTGTGAGCCTAAACTCTCAAACAAAGCGTAATATTACGAAATAGCTATGGTCACTTCCAAATGATCATGTATGCTAAGAGGTTTTGAGATACGAGCCGTCTCGATGCAGAGCATATGCTTATAGTCATCATTGTGCATATCGACAAGTTTTTCGGCGCCCTCTTTCCAAGGATTCCACACCACAACATCGCTGTGATTATTATGCGTAACATCAATCACTCGTTTACACTCTTGAAGACTCGTTTTGACTTCTGGTTGAGTATAAATACGATCAATCGCTTGGTTAATGCACAACATTGCACTTTGACTCTCACATACTACGCCATGATGCAACGTATCCGTATAGGCACTGCCAAGCCCTAACACAGAGACATCATCAATAGTATAACACCTAAAATAGGTATGCAATGCTGCTGTACTCTCGCTTTGCGTATCAACATGCAAGGAGAGCTTTACACCCTTTCCCAAACACATTTCAAGTCGTGTAGTAAACGCATAAGGCCATATCAGGCGTGTTGCTGAAGTATCGCGTAGTTCAAATGTAAGTGCTATACTCTCTTCACTTTCCTTACAGTACACCATTTCCCATTCAACAATACGCGCAAAACCATGAGAGGGACTGCCTGCTTTTCCAAACCAAGGCCAACACAGAGGAATACCACCACGAAACGCCTTACCTTTTTCAAATGTAGCAAGAGACGCGCTCCATAGAAGGGGATCTCCTCCTTTGGGCTGAAAATGAATGAGTTGAGCACCTTGTTTTAAGATGATGGCGTCAAAGAGAGGATGAGAAAGTTCAAAACCTATTTCTGTCTTTTTAATAGAATGAGCGTTAATGGAAACTCTCCACAAGTTTTTGTACCAGCAAATTCCAACCATCGACCAATACGAAGATCAACAGTTTAAACGGTAAAGAGATCATAACGGGAGGGAGCATCATCATACCCATAGCCATCAAAACGGAGCTCACCACCATGTCAATAACCAAAAACGGCAAGTAGAGTAAAAAGCCTATCTCAAAAGCCGTCTTTAACTCACTGATCATAAAAGCAGGCATCGCAACAGTTAAGGGCACATCTTCAATGTTTTTAGGGTTTTCAAGGTTGCGAATACGAAAGAAAAGGGCTAAGTCTTTCTCTCGGGTATTGCGAATCATAAAGGCTTTAAAAGGGGCTGCGCCTTTGTCAAAGGCTTCTTGGTAACTCATTTTTTCTGCTAAATAAGGTTTTATAGCGACTTCATACGACTCTTTCATCACAGGTTCCATAATGAAAAACGTCAAAATCATTGCCAAAGAGACCATCACCTGAGATGGAGGCATTTGCTGTGTACCCAAAGCTTGACGAAGGAAAGAGAAGACAATCAAAAGGCGTAAAAAACTGGTCATCATAAAAATAAGCGAAGGCGCTAAAACAAGAATGGTTAAAACCAACACTAAGTTCATGCTGGTGACAAGTTGCTGAGGTGAGTTTGGTGCGCTTAAAGAGAGATTAACGGTAGGAATTGTATCGGCACCAAAAGCCATCGGTGTCATACAAATCAATAGTAACAGTAAAATTCTCTTTAGGTTTTTCAAATGCTATCCTCAATAATAGATTGCATGATTTTAGTTGGTTTTACGTTAAAAGCATTTTAATCTTTAAACAACTTTTCGTTAAAATAGACTTTATCAGACTGTTAGGAACACAATTCATGAATACTTCTATTGCGATTATGGCTGCGGGACTTGGTACTCGTATGAAATCGACTTTCCCCAAGGTCCTTCACGAAATCAGTGGCTTTGAAATGTTATACCACATCATCAAAGAAGCGCAAAAAATAAGCGATGACATCCATGTCATTTTATACCATCAAGCAGACCTCGTTCAAGAGAGAATGAACCGTTATTTTTCAAATATCCACTACATTATTCAAGACCATCAAAACTTCCCAGGTACGGGCGGAGCCATCCGTGGTGTGAATCCTAAATACGATCGATTATTAGTGCTTAATGGCGATATGCCACTTCTTGAAGCCGAAAATATGCAAAATTTTACACAAATAGATGCCGATGTTGTCATGAGCGCCTTTACCTGCAAAGAACCCTTTGGTTATGGTCGTGTCATTATGGATACTCACTATAACGTTGAAAAAATCGTCGAAGAGAAAGATGCCAGCGTTGAAGAAAAAAAGGTAACTGCGGTAAATGCAGGTGTTTACCTTTTCAAAACCGACTTTTTAAAAGAGAATCTTCCTAAACTCTCTAATAATAACAGTCAAAAAGAGTACTACATTACTGACCTCATTGCTTTAGCGAATGCTAAAGATAAAACGGTCAAAGCGCTTTTTGTTGATGAAGCAACGTTTATGGGCGTTAATTCCAAATACCATCTCTCGCAAGCGGAAGAACTGATGCAAGATCGCATTAAACGCCGTTTTATGGAACAAGGTGTGAGTATGCGTTTACCACACACCATTTACATCGAAGCAGATGTCGAGATTAAGGGTGAGTCAAAACTTGAAAATGGTGTGACACTGCTCAAAGGTACTGTGTTAGAGAATGCCCATATTAAGGCTCATTCAGTTATTGAAAAGAGTATCATCAAAAACTCTGATATTGGTCCTATGGCGCGTGTTCGCCCAGATTCACATATCGACGATACCCATATCGGGAACTTTGTTGAAATTAAAAAATCAACACTTAAAGGCGTTAAAGCAGGACACCTAAGTTACTTAGGTGATGCAACCATTGATGAAGGAACAAACATCGGGTGCGGAACCATTACATGTAACTACGATGGCAAAGGCAAATACAAAACCATCATCGGTAAAAATGTCTTTGTCGGAAGCGATACACAGCTTGTTGCCCCTGTTACCATTGCGGATGATGTCATTATCGCCTCAGGAACAACGGTCACGAAAGATATCCCAAAAGGTGCACTTGCTATCAATAGAGAACCCCTTAAAATCATTGAGGGTTTCTTTTACAAATTCTTCGGGAAAAAAGATGCGAAATAATCAACTTGCAGGGAAAAAAATTCTCCTTGGTGTCACAGGAAGTATCGCCATTTACAAAGCGCTAGAGCTGATTCGTCTTTTCATCAAAGCAGGTGCTGAAGTCAAAGTGCTGATGAGTGAAGATGCCAAGCGTTTTATCGCTCCACTGACGTTTGAAACCATTAGCCAAAACAAAGTTTTACATATAGACACAGAAAGCTGGAGTGAAGGGCTCAGCCATATTCATACAGGTAAATGGGCAGATCTGTTTGTCATAGCACCCGCATCGGTCAATACCATCAATAAGCTTGCGCATGGTATTGCAGACAATTTAATGACACAAACAGCGATTGCATTCACCAAAACCATTGTTTTAGCCCCCTCTGCCAACACCAATATGATGTTAAACGCCATCACACAAGAGAGTCTTAGCAAACTCTCCTCTTTAGGCTATGAGATCGTTGCTCCACAATCTAAACTACTTGCGTGTAATGATGAAGGTGTAGGCGCCCTTGCCGATATTGAACAGATTTTTTATACCTGCGCTCGCCTGTTGCTAAAAGAGGCTTTTTGGAGTGACCGAGAAGTCATCATTACAGGTGGTGGTACAATGGAAAAAATTGATGATGTCAGATGCCTCACCAACTTTTCCAGTGGGAAACAAGCTTCTGCTCTAGCCTTAGCATTTTACCTCAAAGGGGCAAATGTTACCCTCATAAGCAGTGGTGAAACACCTAATATACAAGCCATGAATACCCTGCATATCAAAAGTACTGCAGAACTTCAAGCCGCCCTACTTTCACAAATGCAATATGTCACCAAAAATGACAAGACTCCTTATCTGCTTATGGCTGCTGCGGTAAGTGATTATATACCCATTAAAACGCATGAAGGTAAACTCAAAAAAGAGGAGCTTGGTGAACAGTACAGTTTAGAGCTCAAGCGCAATGTGGATGTACTCTCCTCTTTGCCACGAAAAGGCTTTAAAATGGTTGGTTTTAAAGCGGAGATGGATGAAAAAAAAGCCTTAGAAAATGCAGGCAAAATGCTTATCACTAAAAGTCTTGACGCGGTATGTCTTAATGTGCTTAAAGAGCAAAACAGCTTTGGAAGCACTAAAAATGAAATTCATTTTATCACCAATGCTTCGGTGCAAAAATTTGCACTGGCAGGTAAATTTGAGATAGCCGAACAGATTGTGGAGCAGTGTTCACACCTATGATCTCCACACTTCAAAAACTAACAGGCATTAGCTCAGACATTGGTCGAACGAGCAGTTCAAGCATCAATTTTAATGCCAATTTGCCTGTCAGTATTGAAGTACTCAAACACATTGATGGAACACGCTATCGCTTAAAAGTTGGACGAAAAGAGCTAACCACTAAAAGCAGTAAAACTCTCTCTGAGGGTCAAAAATATTGGGCCAATTTTGCAGAAGGGAAAGGTGGTATTTTAACCATTTCAAATCTTTACAGACAACCCCAACTTTTTGAAGATGAAGCCTACTTTTTACCGATTGCACTAGAGCTACTCTTTGACTCAAACAACTTTAGCTATAGTGATTTTAGGACTTTTCTACTCAAACAACTTAGCAACGAACAGCTTACAAAAGAGCTCTTTAAAACCTATGCCTATATGCTTTTAGCCCTTTCGAAAGCAACCATTCACTTACCTATCGTCCATCAAGGTAAAAAAGTCATGGTGCAATTTCAAAAAAGTGCAGATGCTTCACTTCTTTTTTACATTGCATCTGAACATTTGGGACCACTTTGGGGCATGATAAGCCAAACAGAGCTTCAAATCGCTGTCATGTATGAGAAAAGTTTGTACTATTTACAAAAAGAGAGCCCTAAATTGGGTATGATTACACACCTTACTCTCCAAAAAGAGCTCAAACCTCTTTTTGATTTGAGTGATATGGTATTAGATGTGAAGGGTTAAAGAGTTATGGAAAGTGTTTTAATGACGATTTTTGGCTTATGTATAGGATCGTTTCTCAATGTAGCCATTATTCGTTTACCTAAAAATGAAAGCATCAATCTTCCAGCATCTCATTGTCCTATTTGCCTCCATCCTTTAAAGTGGTACCACAATATTCCCCTCTTTTCATGGCTTTTTTTAAGAGGAAAATGTGCTTTTTGTAGCGGTGCCATCTCTTTGCAATATCCCTTTGTGGAATTGAGTTCTGCACTGATCTATACGCTTTGCTATCTACGGTTAGAAAATATTACCCAAGCACTTTTAGTTGCATCTGTTTTTGTCCTTTTATTGGCACTGAGCATCATTGATCTTCGCTATAAAGCCGTACCAGATGCTTTGAGTTTACCCGCACTCATTCTTGCCTTTTGTGTAGGAGAGCCTCTTGTTTCATTGCAAAATGGGCTTATGCTAATGGGAGCATTTACACTCCTGCGCTTTCTTGTCTCAGCACTCGCTAAAAAAGAGGTTATGGGAGAAGCAGACATCATTATCGCTGGCATTATGGGAGCACTTCTTGGTATAAAGCTTGGGCTGATTGCAATTTACATCAGTGCTATCATTGCGCTTGTCGCTTTTATGATCGTTCGAAAAAAAGGGTATGAACTTCCGTTTATCCCATTCCTTGCCCTTGGGCTCTTGTTCACGTGGCTTTTTGACACACCAATTTTACATATAATGGAATTAATCTATGAATAGAGTGAGTCGTTATCTTTTAAAACATTTCAGCGAGCTCTTTAGCTCTTTATTTTTTATTCTCTTTTTTATCACATCGGTGGTATTTTTTATCAAATTAACCGCTATGACCGCCATCATCAAAATGAATTTTTTGGAACTTGGAACGCTTTATATCTATTTGTTACCACGAACTCTGATTTATACGCTCCCTTTAACCTTTTTTATAGCCCTCTGTATCACACTTTTTAATCTCTCAAAAGAGAATGAAACTATTGTCCTTTTTACTCTTGGCTATAATCCAAAGAAAATCGCACAGCTCTTTTTAGGATTATCAAGTGCGCTTTCATTCCTTTTAATTCTTGACATTTTTGTGCTTATACCCATTTCTAAGCAGCTCAATACCAATTTTTTAGAATACAAAAAAGCAGAAGCAAAATTTAACATCAAAGCTAATGAGTTTGGTCAAAAATTCTCTGATTGGCTAGTCTACATCGAACACAGCGACAACAATAAAATTTACAGCGGTGTTACACTTTATCAAGCTCCAACAAAAAAGGAAGATGAAAAACTCATTGTTGCTACCAATGCTGTTATTGATAACGAAAAAGGCACACTGAGACTCAATCTTGATCAAGGCAAGATTTTTGAATTTACGAAAGAAGACATACAACAGATTGATTTTGAACGTATGCATATCAATTCCAGACCTAAAACACCTGTAGGGGCTATTCAGAGTATAGAAGAGTACTGGAATGGTGTTTTTGTTGATCAAAAACGTGCGTACGATCTCTCCTTTTTCTTACTTATTGCACTTTTCCCTATTGCTTCAACATTGATTGCTCTTAGCATTGGTATTGTGACCTATCGTTATAATAAAGGAGGCATTTATGTCGCTATGTTTTCGACAATTGCTCTTTATCTTGTCTTTACAACGCTTATGTCAACATGGCATCCGCAAAGTGCGCCTGTTGTTGTCTCGATCGTAACATTTCTGGTTGCATATAAAATCTATCAAAAGCGCATTCGTGCTATGTTCTAAATTCCTATGCGTGTTAAAATTACCTTAAGTTATGATGGAAGCTCTTTTATCGGCTTCCAAATCCAGAAAAATGAAACAAAAACATTGCAAAGTGTTGCTGGAGCCATTACAAGGGCACTTAAACGTGTCAACATTGATGCTACGGTAACAGGCAGTGGACGTACCGATACAGGGGTTCATGCGACCCATCAAGTCTTGCATATTGATCTTCCTCCCTTTTGGAATGATCTTAAAAAGCTACAATCGCATCTGAATGGTTTTTTATACCCACATATTTTTATTCAAAGTATTACCCCTGTCTCATCTTCATTTCATGCTCGTTTTGATGCCAAAAAAAGACTCTACCGCTATGTGCTTTATGATGGAGCATATCAGCCGTTTTTAGCCAATTATGCCTTGCATACCAAGCCCTTAGATATTATAAAATTAAACGATTATGCCCAAGTTTTTGTTGGATTTCATAACTTTGAGTATTTTAAAAAGCTTGGTGGTGGTGCAACGAAAGATGAACGTACCATCTTTAAAGCAGGAGCATATCGTCATAAAAATCTTATTGTTATCTACTTTTTAGGAGATGCTTTTTTACGTTCACAAGTACGTATGATGTGTGGAAGTTTACTGAAAGCTTGTGATGGAATACTCAGTTACGAAGATCTTATAGCGCAACGTGATCGTCAGATGAAGGTATCTACAACACTGATTCCAGCCTGTGGACTCTATCTTTCACGCGTATTTTATTAAGAAGAGCATCAAAAGAATTAAACTCTTTTGATGCTCTTTGGATATAAATTTTTATTGATTCAACAATAGCTTTCCACCGACAACCACTTTTTTGACTTTACCATGCAACGTATTGCCACAGTAGAGTGAATGCTTGTTGGTAACTTCATAACTCTCTTTTGGATCAAATAAAACTAAATCCGCATCAAAACCTACTTTGATAGCACCTTTGGATGAAAGGCCAAGAACCTGTGCAGGATTCACACAACAGATACGAATCAGTTCACCAAAATCAATCACCTCATTTTTCACCAAAAATGTATAGGCCAGTGTTAAGAACTCTTCAATAGAGCCAATGCCAAAAGCAGCATCTTCAAATGCTACATCTTTGTATAAAATTGATTTGGGAGAGTGTGCTGACGTGAGGATATCAATGGTACCTTCTTTAAGCGCGCCTACTAAAGCTTTACGCTCTTCTTCTTCACGAAGAGGTGGCATCAATTTTGCATAGGTATTGAAGCCATCACAACTGCTATCATTTTTAGAGAGATGATGGATAGAAACTTCCGTGTAAAGGTCTGATTTAAACGCTTTATGAGCTTTTGCAATCTCTAAAGAGCGTTTTGTTGAAAGCGATTTTAAAACCACAGTTGCACCATAAAAACGTGCCAATTCAGAAAGTTTTGCCACTTCAGCCGTTTCAGAAATTTTAGAGATACCTGAAAGTCCTAACTTTGACGCAATAACACCATCATTCATCAATCCATTATCGTCTAAATTGGGCTCATAACACTGTACAAAGAAAGGTCTTTTTTTCATGGTTGCATACTGCATACCACGTCTTAGGAGGTTCGCATTGCGATGCGAATCAGCCAAGATTGCAGCAGCCCCATTGTTTAAAAGTGTTGCGATATTATGGAGTTGATCTTCTTTTTCATCTGCAAGAGGAGCGCTGATATGCAGGTTGATTTTGGCTTGATCGATCTTAAATTTTACAAGCTCTAATAATGTTGCACTATCAAGTCTTGGGCTAAAGTCTGACATCACCACAGCAGTGGTCACACCCCCTTTAAGACAGCTCGTTGATAATTTATCAATATGTTCTTGATTGAGGCAACTGTTGGAGAAACGCACATTAAGATCAATAAACCCAGGAAGAAGATAAAGGCCCTGCGCATCAATAACTTCATGACTGGAAGCATCAAGGTGCTCTGCAATGGCAACAATTTTACCCTCTTCTATCAGCACATCTTGACTCACTGTACCTCTAGACGTTGGCACTAAAGCATTTTTAATTAACATGGCTTCCTCTCTTTGATAATTTTTGTTTGAAACGGGCAATACGCTCATAGGAGAGCGCAATACGCTCCTGACTTAATTCTCCGCTCTTAATCGCATCCGTAATAATTTTGTGAACCGTAAAAGGCATACTCGCACTATCGGCAAAATAGTTTGTAAAGACCAATATATCAGCTCCTGCATCAATACTACGAATAACACGTTGTTTAAAATCAACACTGCTTGCAATAGAGTTGGTGCGTAAATTATCGGCAAAGACAACCCCTTCAAAATGCATTTTATCGCGCAGTAAGCCTTGAATGACCAATTTTGAAAACAGCGTTGGATTTTTAGGATCAATCTCTTTATGCATCACATGAGACATTAAAACCGCGTCCATTTTACCAAAAGCAATAAGGTCATAATAGGGCTTTAATTGTTCAAAACGCCATGTATTGGTCACATCTTCTTCACTGGAAAAGTTATTCCAAAGATTAGCCCCAGAGGTTGGAAAATATTTCACAACAGGCATTACGCCTTCTGCATGAAGCGTATTGATAAACAGCATTGCATAAGTGGTTACAATTTCTTCATAACTGGAGTAACTGCGTTGCAGTTTTGTACTCTCATAGACATCTTTTTTAGGCTGCAAATCCAACACAGGAGCGAAATTAACGTTAATACCACTTTTAGCAAGGTCAGAACTTAGCTTTTGGTAGAGGTGTTCAGTCTCAGAAATATCTTTGTTTTTAAACAGTTCATAGGCAGAAGGAATCTCACTGAAACCTTTTTTTGCCTCAAAAACAGTCTTATCGCCACCTTCATGTTCAACAGCAACGATAAGAGGAAGCTCTTTAGGTGCTTGGGCTTTAAGATATTCATTGAGTTTTTTAAGTTGTGCAGCATTTTGAATGTTTTTATCGGTTAAAAAGACACCACCAATCTTCTCACGTTTAATGTCTTTTGCAATCTGATCAACCCATTTATCACCCTCTTTAACACCATCAAAGCCGATAATAATCATCTGGGCAATCATATCTTCTAATGGAGGTGTTTTAGCATGTAAAAGCGTGGAAAACAGTAAGCAGGAGAAAAGAACCTTCAGCATCATCAATCAGCCAGTAAGTCTTTCACACTCATTCTTGGCTCTTTGCCCTTTAAGATAAGTGCTATTTCATGTGCGATAGGTGTATAAATGCTATGCTTTGCGGAGAGTTCAAAAATCGCTTCAGAGGTAAACACTCCTTCAGCAACTTCACCTAGCTCGTTTAAAATATCTTCAAGTTTTTTCCCCTCAGCCAAAAAAAGTCCAACACGATAATTTCTCGAAAGGGTACTTGAAGCCGTTAAAAAAAGATCTCCTGCGCCACTTAACCCTAAAAAGGTCTCATCATGTGCACCAAAAAATTTTCCAAAACGGCGCATCTCCACAAGACCACGCGCTATCAGACTTGCACGTGCATTATTGCCAAGTTTTAATCCATCACAAATACCACTGGCGATCGCCAGGACGTTCTTATAAGCCCCACATACCTCTGCACCAATGACATCTTTAGAAGTGTACGTTTTGATAAAGGAAGGAAAAAAAGCGGCAAACTCTTTGGAGAGCGTTTCATTGGTTGAATTAATGACAACGGCTGTGGGAAGACCTTGCATAACCTCACTTGCGAATGATGGACCCGATAAGAAACTTAAATGATCCTCAGGAACATACTTGGCAAAAATTTCATTCAAAAATGCCCCACTGCCCTGCTCTATACCTTTAGCAGCAACTAGAATTTTTTGCCCATTAAACGTAAAATGATCTTCCAACCAACCGCGAACGACTTGAGCAGGAAGTGCAAAAATAAGGTATTCACACTTCAAAGCCTCTTCAAGGCTGACAAAATTTTCAATAGGTTTTGGTTGGCGAGAAGTAATCTTGCATGTAAAATTACGAGCAATAGCAAACTGAAGTGCTTGTCCCCATTTCCCTGCGCCAATCACTGCTATACTCACACTAACCTGCTTATGCATCAAGTCTAGATTTTAAAAGTTCATTCACTTTAGCAGGATTTGCAGCACCTTTGCTCTCTTTCATCGTTTGTCCAACGAAGAAACCAAAAAGTTTATCTTTACCACCTCGATACTCTGCAACTTTATCGGCATTAGATCCTATGATAGCGTCAATAATGGCTAAAATTGCACCATCGTCGCTCACTTGTTTAAGACCAAGTTTTTCAATGGCATCATCTACGCTAACACTGTTTTGCATCAAATAATCAAGTACTTCTTTTGCAGCCTTTCCACTAATCGTACCATCTTCAATGCGTTTCACGATCATTGCTAGTGTAACTGCATCCACAGGAGACGTTAGAAGTGTCATACCATTATTCAGACGTGCAAGAAGCTCAACGCTCAGCCATGTCACGGCATTTTTAGCGCCAGCACCTTCGTTGATCATCGTCTCATAAAAATGTGCCATCTCAACACTAGAGGTAATGACATTGGCATCGTACTCTTTAATGCCATATTCTTTTAAGAAACGATCTCGTTTTTGATCTGGAAGCTCGGGGATTTGAATACACTCGGAGAGCATATCATCGGGAATCAGCACTGGCAATAGATCTGGATCTGGGAAATAACGGTACTCAGCGCTATCTTCTTTGCCCCTCATGCTTCTTGTTTCATTTTTTTCAGTATCATAAAGTCTGGTTTCTTGAACCACTTCTCTTTCATATACGCCATCCTCCCACGCTTCGCTTTGGCGTTGCACTTCGTAATCAATCGCTTTTTGGATGAATTTAAAGGAGTTTAGGTTTTTAATTTCTGCTCTGGTATAAAGCTTCGTATCGCCTTTAGGTCGAATCGAGACATTGGCATCACAACGGAAACTTCCCTCTTGCATATTCGCATCACTGATATCAAGGTAACGCAAAATAGCATGGAGTTTTTTAAGATACAAAACAGCCTCTTCAGAGCTTCGCATATCAGGTTCACTCACAATTTCAAGGAGTGGTGTTCCTGCACGGTTTAAGTCCACATGTGAGACATTGCCATGATGAATGTTTTTACCTGCATCTTCTTCAAGATGCGCCCTTGTGACGCCAATACGCTTTTTTGTACCGTCTTCAAAGTCAATGTAAATTTCTCCAGCTTCTACGATAGGTATTTCAAATTGACTGATTTGATAGCCTTTTGGAAGGTCAGGATAGAAGTAGTTTTTGCGGTTAAAAATAGATTTTTGATTAACGGTTGCATTGATAGCAGTACCAAGAGAAATCGCTTTTTTGACAACTTCTTTATTTAAAACAGGTAAAGCGCCTGGAAGGCCTAAACAGACTTCGCATACATTGGTATTTGGTTCATCTCCAAAACTGGTTGGACAACTGCAAAAAATCTTGGTTTTTGTATTTAACTGAGCATGAACTTCAAGTCCAATAACAACTTCAAATTGCATAAATACCCTTTGGGATTAATCTATAAAAAAGCGAATTGAGGCAAAACCGTACACGCCAACACCTTCACAAGCTTTCACCTGATCAGCGTTGATGATGCCACCAAGCGCGAAACATTTAACGCGGATTCTATCATTTATTTCTTTTAACTTCTCTAAACCAAGCGGTTTGCCCTTATTGGGCGTTGCAAAAATGGGACTAAATGTGATCGCATCTGCTCCTCTTTTTTCAGCTTCTAAGGCTTCTTCTAAAGTATGCGTACTTACAATCACTTCTAAACCTAAAGCTTTGGCATTTTGGGTTACATGTAAAGCATTGGAAGGTAGATGCACACCATCGCAGCCAAGGTCGTGTGCCAATTTATAATTAGTATGCAGATAGAGTTTGGTTCGTTCATCTTGAAGAGAAGCATGTGCGACCATCTTGGCAAGCGAGGTGTAATCTGAGGCCTGTTTATCGCGCAAACAGATGTAATCAGGCTGATATTTTGCCTTTACCTGTAAAAGTCTTTGAACGACTTCGTTTGCGTTGGAAGTATAAAATGAAGGATCAGTGATGAGATACTGTTTGATCATCGCGGTTAAGTTTTTCTAAGAGATGCGTCTGCTTTTTAAGCTCTTCAAATTTATCCAATTGCAGTTGTGCCATTGAAAAGATAATGACAAAAAAGCACCCTGTAAGAAAGAAGAAAAGAGCAATGATGGAAGCGATGATAGTACCAAAAGGAAGAAAAAGTAAGAAGGTATATCCTCCACCAGCTATTGCAAGAGCCCAAGAGGCTCCTTGCAAAAAGCTGAGGAGTTTTTCAAAACGTGTTTGCTGGTGTTGCAACAAGAAAGTACTTTTTAGTGCTCTTCACTAATTAAAACAGCACCCGCAAGATAAACGTATGTTAAGATCATAAAAATAAACGTCTGCAAGAATGCAGAGAATGTTAAAAGCGCATACGCAGGAAGTGGTGCTACCCAAGGAGCAAGCATCAAAACAACTGCTAAGAAAAGATCATCACCTTTGATGTTACCGAAAAGTCGGAAAGACAAAGAGACGATACGAGAAAGATGTGAAACGATCTCGATTGGAAACATAAGAGGTGCTAAAACTTTCAATGGTCCCATAAAGTGTGCAAAATAATGAACAACACCGTTTACACGGATACCTTCAAAGTTATAGTAAACAAAGACCATAAGCGCTAATGCCAATGTCATGTTTAGGTTGCTTGAAGGAGCTTCAAAACCAGGGATAATACCAATAACGTTTGCAATAAATACCATCAAACCAAGTGTTGCTACAAGTGGTAGATATTTACGCGCCAATTCTTCTCCAATGACATCTTTACCCATAGAGATGACACTCTCAAGATACGCTTCCATGACATTTTGAACACCACTTGGTACCAGTTGCATTTTAGACGTTGCAAGTTTTGCCAAAACAAAACTGATAACACCGACTAAAACAATATGGGATACAAAGATGAAGTCATGAGTGTGATTAATAAGACCTAAAAATGTAAACATTTCGCCCATTACACATTTCCTTCGTTAATAATTTTGCGTGATTGTATCGTTAAATCATTTAATAGTAGTTTAAGGCTTCGGTTTTTTGCGAAGTTCGCTCACCTGTTGCCCACCTATACCCCAATTATCCATATCCACTTCGTCAATGGTGACAACCGTTGTCGCTGGATTTTTACCAAGAACACTTACCAAAAGGTTTGTAACGCCCTCAATAAGCTCTGCTTTTTGCTCTTTTGTTGCACCCTCTTTGGTGATTTTGATGTTAACATAAGGCATCTTTACTCCTTGATTAATAGTCTATGTGCACGTGAGAGTGCCATATCGATATTGTCAGTAATGTTTTCTAACCCTATTTTTTTCTCAAAACCAAGACGACGCATTTTAAGCTTAATATGCTCATTGACCCCTGAAAGTACAAGAATCGTTCCATTGCTTTGGCAAAGATCAAAAAATTCCTCTAAGGCATGAAGACCTGTTGCATCCACCATAGGCACATGACGCATACGAAGAATAAAGACTTTGGGTGGGTTGCTCACTTCCCCAAGGACATTTTTAAGCCGATCGGCAACACCAAAAAAGAAAGGTCCATCGATCTCATACACTTCCACATCTTTAGGGACAATTTTCTTAGAAATGGCATTGACATCATCCACTTCAAGAGGTTCGTCATCTTCATCCAAAGGCATACCAATCGTATTTTTGGTATCCACAATCCCCGTAACATCAATCATACGTTTAATAAACAAAAGACCTGCAAGCATAATACCTGTTTGAACACCCGTATTAAGGTCGATTAAGACGGTTAAGAAAAACGTCATTAAAAGCACAACTGTATCGTTACGCTCAGATTTAAGAGCAATCGCTTTAAAGTGGTGAAATTCACTCATATTCCAAGCCACAACGATTAAGATAGCAGCTAATGTTGCTAAAGGAATCAGCACAATCAACTTGGAAAATAAAAACATAAAAACCAAAAGCATTAAAGCATGAATCACACCTGCAATGGGGCTATAAGCACCTGCTTTAATGTTCGTAGCCGTTCTTGCGATGGCACCTGTTGCGGCAATGCCACCAAAAAATACTGAAGCAATATTGGCAACACCTTGTGCCATCAGTTCTTTATTGGAATGATGACGATCTCCTGTCATACCATCGGCTACAACGCACGAAAGTAGCGATTCGATGGCTCCCAAAAGTGCTATGGTAATCGCATCAGGGAAGACAGCCCGTACTTTTTCCAATGAAAATGCAGGAATTGATGGGTATGGCAAAGTAGAAGGCAGTGCTCCAAATTTAGAACCAATCGTCTCAACAGGCAATTTAAAAAGGTAAACCGCGAGGGCTGAAAGAATAATGACAATAATAGGTGCAGGAATATGCGGGAAACGGTGACGTAATTTAAGCAAAAGAGCTATGCTAACCACACCAATAGCCATGGAATAATAGTTTACATGTAAAATCTCTGTTGAGTAAAGTTTCCATTGATCAACAAACTCTGCGGGCATTTTGGCAATTGGAAGCCCAAAAAAATCTTTAATCTGTGATGAGAAAATAATAAGAGCAATACCTGTAGTAAAGCCTACTGTAACGGGATAAGGAATGTATTTGATGATATTTCCAAGCTTAAATACACCCATAAAAAAGAGCATAATACCTGCTAAAAACGTGGCAATCACTAAGCCATCGTATCCATGTTTTAAAATAACCGCATAGAGTACCACAACAAAAGCCCCCGTAGGACCTCCAATCTGGTACCTACTCCCTCCAAAGAGAGAGATAATGAGCCCAGCGACAACCGCTGTAAAGAGCCCTTTTTCAGGACTAACACCACTGGCTATGGCAAAGGCCATCGCTAAAGGTAAAGCGATAATCGCAACTGTAGAGCCTGCTACAATATCGGATGATAACTTTGCAAAGTCATACCCTTCTCTCAAAACCGTAAAGCTCCTTGGGAGCCAATACTTCACATTCATTGTGAACCTTAAAGAAGAATTTTCTCTTGTCCTAAGCGATAGAGTGCAAAATCATATTTGACAGGATCACTCGGATCAATCTTTTGGAGTGCGTGACTCAACTCTAACACCGCTTTAAAATCATAAGATTTTCGCTGAATCAAGCCCAATTTTTTCCCCAATGCGAAAGTGTGGGTATCAAGTGGTACGAGCAGATCTTTGGTATCAACACCATGCCAAAGGCCAAGGTCAAGATGATCTCTGCGAACCATCCATCTAAGATACATATGCCATCGTTTATAAGGAGAGTGTGGGTTTGTTGAAGGTATTGTACCTAATAAAAACTGATAGCCACGTGAACGATACGGATTAATATCATACAACAGTGCAATCAATGCGCGTAAACCATCCATTACATTTGATTGTTTTTGATAGGCTGGAAAAAAAATAGACTCAAGAGAACCCCTGTCTTTTTTAAGACGAGAGAGTGTTATAAAAAGGGCTTGAATGTCTTGAGCATTTTGAAAGCGATAATAGTGATTTTCTAATGTTTGCGCAATACTATTTTCATCCGCATCCAGTAGTGAAAAATCTAAGCTTTCTAAAAATTGAATCATTGCAGAAACATTACCATAAGCAAACAATGCGCAGATAAGAGCACTAAATTCATCGTTATAGCGTGAAGCAATCAATAAAGGATCAGGACGATTTATGCTGATCTCATCACGATGATTGCGTTTATGAGCTTCTTCGTTTAAAAGTTTTGCAATAGCTTCAAACGTCATTTAAGACATCTTTTTCATTACTCTTACTTTGCAGATAATCAGAGAGATTGATCAAAGAAAGTGTGACAAGAAAGATGAGAAAACCTGGAAAGAAACTAAGCCACCATGCAATATCAATCACTTCTTTGCCTTCGCTGATAATCACACCCCAACTCATTTGGGGAGGTGTAATGCCAATACCTAAAAAGCTCAATCCACTCTCCGCTAAAATAGCACCACTCACACCAAAGGTAAAGCTGATAAAAAAGATAGGAGCGAGTAAAGGAGCAAAGTATTTAAAGATGATTTTAAAGGTATTGACATTGGAGAGCTTAAGAATTTTAATAAAGGGAGCATTGGAAATCGCGAAGCTTTCACTTCGTATCATCCGAGCCATCCCCATCCAACCTGTAATGGAAATAATGAAAATAAGCACCCATACCGAAGCGCTCATATAGCTAATCAGTGCCAATAAAAGGAAAAAAGTAGGAAACGTTAGAAAAAGATCGATGAGGACAATAATCAATTTATCCATGCCTTTTTGAAAAAATCCCGCACTTATCCCGATCATAAGCCCTACAATACTCGAAATTAAAGCACTTAAGATACCAATCATTAAAGAAACTTGTCCACCCACCATGAGACGTGCGAAAAGATCACGCCCTAATCTATCTGTTCCTAAAAAATGTTCCAAACTAGGAGGCAACAAAATAGCTGTTGGATTTAGATCGTACGCTGAGCCATGATAAAAATGAGGTACTATAAAACAAAAGCAGAAAATGAGCACCAAAAGAATGGTGCTCAATAAAGGAAATCGTTTCACTAGGATTTAATGCCTAAGAGGACATCCAACATCTCATCGATGGTGGTAATGATTTTAGCGGCTGCACTGTAAGAGCTTTGATACTGAATTAAATTGGCAAGCTCTTCATCTTTATTAACACCACTGACAGATTGAAATTCATTATAAATGGTGGTATAAAGTGCACTATTGGTATCAAGACTTCCAGAAGAGGCCGAAGCAGCGGTTGCAACACTGGTTGTAAGTGAACTGTAAAACCCTTCAAGGCTATCTTTCACCGTTGCACCATTTTCAGAATAGAAACTAAGCGTATCATACTGTAATTGAACCATTGCATTTGCTACAGTATTATTACCTGTTACAGGGGCACTATAGCCTTGCATGGAAGAAGGATCTTTTTTATATTCAGTTGCGACATCAATATTTGAAGCATCTGTACCTGTAAAGAATTGGCTCACACCAATAGCACCAGGAAAGTTTGTTCCATTATCTTTAATAGCGATAGTATATCCGCTATTGGTTACGGTTGGAGAGAGTGTAAATGTACCATTGTCCATAAAGGTCGCGGTAAAGTAATCATCAACGTCATTCAAGGCATTATTATCCGCGTTATCGTCTGTACTGGTGTTAATTTGCGTTACAATACTTGGCGTGAAGGTATCATCATTCATACTGGTCGCATTACCAACGTTAATGCTTTTTCGTGCGACTTCCTCACCTGCATTATTATAGATAATAATGTCAAATGTACCGTCTTCAATATTGTTAAATGCATTTTGTAAAGCCGTATCACTTTTAAGGTCAAGTGTTGGACTTTGCATCTTTTCTTGAGCACTTTGAGCATAGATATTATTGGTCTCAGTGATAATGGTTTGCGCTAAACTGTCTAATTTATCAATATACTTTTGAATCGTTCCATCCTGAGGATAACCACCATTTACAGACGAATCAATCACACGACCTCTAAGATCAAGCATTGCCCCAACTTTACCGCCTGTTAATTGTTCCGTAAGATTGTAGCGTGTACCATCTTGAGACTCTGAATAAATCGAATAATAACTGCTTTCATTAGAACTATTGTCTATAACAAGAGGATGAAAGGTTGAGCCATCCACAAAAGAGGCTCCTGAAATATTTAAGTAATATTCTGTACCTGAGTCTGTCATGTTAACATCAACTTTTGTATTACCGCTTATATCACCCTTGGATACAGCAAAATTTACAAGCTTTGATAGTGTAAGTTCTAGTTCATCTCGTTGGTCACGAAGGTCATTCGCATAATTACCTTCTTCAGATTCAACATTACTAATTTGTTTGTTCAGATCAGCCAACTGTTGACCGATGCTATTGATTTCATCAATGGAGGTTTTCAGCTGTGTATTCACAGAGTCTTGAAGGGAACGTAAATCATTTCGAGTCGATTTAATATCTGTTGTCAAATTCGCAGCGGATTGAACCAAAGCGATTTTTTGAGAGCCTTCTGAAGCATTTGAAGCAAGGTCATTCCACGATGCAAAATAGTCTTGTAAATCCTGTGAAATACCTGATTCATCTAAGTCTGGAAAATATTGAGAAACCTCTTCTAAAACTTGTGTAGAATACGTATCATACGCTACATCAGTTGTTGCATTTCGAAGCTTTGTAAAAACAAATTCATCATGAATGCGTACAATAGAAGTGATTGTAACACCAGTACCAACGCTTACACCTTGAGTATTAAGCGCAAGACTAGCGGACTGTGTGACTCTTTGTCGGGTGTAAAAAGCGTTATCAACATTGGCGATATTCTGGCTGGTTGTTGCTACAGCTACTTGTGCGGCATTAAGTCCTGAAGTACCCGTATTGAGAGTGCTAAAGAGACTCATGACTAAACCCTTATTTTAAGTAAAGAAGCAGGTTTATGGTTGGACATTTTATACCCTTCCATATCCCGTGGGAAAATGCTGTCAAGCAATACATTGTAAAATTGACTGATGGTAACGACATATTTTGCATACTGTTTGTTGCATACTTTAAGCTCAGAGAGTTTTACCTTCATTTGTGCCAACAGCTCTTTTTGTTCAGCGTTCAATAGCTCTTCAAGCGATTTTTGACCGCTCTCTTTAAGCATCTTCATAAGCTCATGATCCAAAAGAGACTTTTTGTTTTCAAATGATTGGATTAAATCATTTTTTATTTTTGCTCTCTCAAAAACCTCACTGTGTTTTGCGACTTTAATATCCGCTATATCTTTATGTGTTTGCTCAATAAGGTTTTCTATATCTTTAATAGCATTGTGTAAATAGTGCGTTAACATCTTTGTATCCTTTTACGTGTAAGGACTTAGAGCAACTCTTCCGCGACTGCATTGGCAGTTTTTGCTAGATCGAATTTATACGTTCCATTTTCGATTCCAGCTTTGAGCGCGGAGACTTTGTCTACCCCTTCGCTTTTTTCTGTTTTTGTGACACCTTTAGACGAATCATCCTTAGGAGCACTCTGTTGTAAATACGCCACATTGGACGTTTGTACTTTTGAAATCATTTTAAACCCTTTAATTTTGATTGGAATTGCTTACAACCATATCGTCCAAAATGATAAAACTTTAACGCCCCTCTTTCAAAAAGTTAAATAACATTTCACTTAATCCCAAATTGCCACTAAGAGCACTACTCATTGTGTCGTTATACATAGATTTATAGATTTTATCGCCAGCATCTTTTTCAAACAAGGAATTTTCTTCATCACTATTTAATGCAATATCCAAAACTTGTTTGAGAAAAAAAGCCTCAAATTTATCGGTTTGTTCTTTCAAAAGAGCATCACTTTGACTATTGGCATCGGTTTTAATAGGATTACTGTAATTAGCATTTAAAAGTGCTACGCTGTTATCCGTTTGCATTAGATGATCTCCAATTTAGCCGTAATGGCGCCAGAGCGTTTGATGTTTTCGATAATAGAGATAATATCTTTTGGTTTTGCACCCAGTTTATTGAGTGCACGTGCGATATTTGCAACCGTCATACTCTCTTCTTTAATTTTAATGCGATTTTCAGCACCTGCGATCTTTACATCACCACCGATATCCACATTTCGATCATCTGCTGCAACATCACTCGCTTCAATTTTAATCGTAATATCACCGTGTGTTACAACAACGGGGTCTACTTTGACATTCACGCCTGAAACAATTGTTCCTGTACGCTCATCAATAACGATTTTTTCCTCTTTTTCGTACTGAACATCCACATCCAGTGTTTTGGCTAAGAACTCAACCGTAGAGTGCCCTTCTGGACGCATCAAACGAATGGTCCTTGAATCTGTAGCGACCGCAATTTTTTTGCCAAATTTTTTATTGAGTTCGTTTTGTACTGAAACAGCTGTGTTAAAATTTGCCTCTTTCAGGGAGAGATTGACAAATTCTTGTTCATGTAAGTCATACTCAATCTCTCGTTCTACCAAAGCACCACCAAAGATGTTTGCAGAAGCGGGATGGTTAATTTGACCTTTCTCTTTACCATTCATACCACCAATCGTAAGAGAACCTTGTGCTAGCGAGTAGATCTTACCATCCACACCTTTAAGCGGTGTCAGAAGTAAATTTCCACCTTGCAATGACTTTGCATCGCCAATGGATGAAACAGAGACATCAACTTTATCACCTTGTCGTGCAAAAGCTGGAAGTTTAGCTGTTACCACAACCGCTGCAATATTTTTAGATTTGATATCCGCTGGATCAATCTTAACGTTGACGGTTTGTAAAAGGTTCGAGAGTGATCGTAGTGTAAATTCAGACGATGAGCCATCACCCGTACCATTAAGTCCTACAACAAGACCGTAACCGATCAGTTGGTTTTCCCTAACGCCAATAACGTTGGTAATATCACCCAGTCGTTGTCCATACAGTGTACTCAGTGCTGAAATCAATACGAAAGATAGTTTAACAATCTTCATCAATTCCCTTTAAATTTAGCGTTCTTGCCAATTTAAAGCAATTAATGTTCCAAGTTATTAGATGTAATAAGAGAGTGAACTTTTTCCAAATTTCTTCGTCTTTTGAAGGGTATAAATACCGATTTGTGCGGGAAGAACTAATGTGCTCATATGCTCAATCACAATGAGATGAGCCTTTTCATGAGGTATTGAAGCGATAAGGTCAATCACTTTTTGGTAAATATCTTCCATACCTTCACGAATGGAAAAAGGAGGATCAAAATAGAAATACGCTTTATCTTTAAGGGTGGAAAGCAATGTTGGGAAAATCACAAAACTATCCCCATGAAAGGGTGTTGTATGTTCGTCATCAATTACTTTACAGTTACTTTTGAGTGTACTAAAGGCTGCTTTGTCTTTTTCAATAAAATAAGCATGTTTCGCACCACGGCTGAGCGCTTCAAGCCCCATTGAGCCACTACCACCAAACACTTCAACAAACACTTCATCCATAATGTCATACTGAAGGCTATCAAAGAGAGAACCTTTGAGAATTGCTTTGGTACTGCGTGTACTTTCAAGTGAAGGAAGTGCTAATTTCTTACCCTTATATTTACCTGCACTAATTGTTGCCATCAAGGGCTTAATTGCCATAATAGCCTCGAATCGTTTGAATCAACTCGGCTCTAAATTTTTCAGTTAATGCCATAATTTTTTCTTCAAGCGCATGGGCATTTTTAGATTGAGGCATCATGTCATCTACATTACCTTGTCTGAGTAAGAGATGTTGAAAGAATTTATCTAATTCAATAAGAAGAGAGGACTTGGAAAAGGGGATCACCAAATTGCCTTCGTTCGAGGAGATATAAAAAATAGGTTTATCAAGCTCAATTTTTTTATCGCTAATAACAAAATCGCACTGTTTGTAAGGGACAATCATCTCTCCTAAAAAACTTTTAAGTGCACGGCTTAGCAGTAATGATTGGCAAACTAACGCTATTTTCATCTTAGTCCTCTGTGTGTAGTAATTGAAATAGTAACACACTAAATCTTAATCCTCTTTGCTATGCACTATGATTAATACCGTTAAAGAATTAAACAAAAATAAAGATGTGTCGATCTGGTTTATAGAAAAAAATTAGAGAATGTCAAGGAGGGCAATTATGGACGTATTTAGCGCAACGAGCAAGCAAGTCGAAACTGCAACCACTCCCAAGGTCGCAACTACGGCTCAAACCAGACAAGTAAATGAATCTAATGAATCAGCAAAAGTAAACCAACAAAACCAAAGCGAAACTGCCAAGGCTTTAACACAAACAGTGAAAGAACTCAATGAACAGATGGATATTTTAGATACCAATGTCTCTTTTGGTTTTAACGATGAGATCAGTCTCATGTATGTCAATGTTATGGAAAAAAGCTCAGGTAGAAGTATTCGCAAAATTCCTACAGAAGAAGCAATGGACCTTTCTGCTAAAATGAAAGAGATCGTAGGAATGATATTTGATAAAAAAGGATAGAAAATGGCAACTTCCAGTCTAAGTTCACTCGGACTCGGTAGTGATGGTGCGCTTAGCTATGACACTATCGACAAGCTACGCGAAGTCGATGAAGCAGCACAACTTGATCCTATTGATACAAAATTAACAACCAATTCAACAAAGCAAACGGATCTTTCAACCATCACTTCGCTTGCTTCAACACTCAAATCAGCAACGAGTGCTTTGTCGGATGATACTTATTATCTTCAACGTACAACAACAGTGTCTAATGATGCTGTAACGGTAACGGCAGATGGCGGTACAAATGTACAAGATTTTACCTTACGTGTTGATACTTTGGCCAAACAAGATATTTATCAAAGTACAAGCTTTGCATCAGCAACCAGCACATTCACCAGTGCAAGTGATACGCTAACGCTTAGTATAGATGGAAAAGATTATGACTTTGCAGTCACTTCATCTACCACCATTACCGAGCTTGCCGATATGATCAATGATAAACTTGATGGTAAAGTCACTGCTTCTATTTTAAATACAGGTGGTACAAATCCTTATCGACTTATCATCAAATCAGATGACACGGGGGCAGACAATGCCATTACCATTACTTCTGATAATGCTTCGACATTGACAAGTTTAGGATACGATGTTGCAAACAATCATCTCCAAACAGCAACCGATGCAACATTTACATACAATGGTGTAAGTGTTACCCGCTCATCCAATACCGTTGATGATCTGATCGTTGGTGTAACAATTACGCTCAATGATGTACAAGAAAGTACGGAAAGCACAACCGTCTCGATCAAACAAGATTGGACGGACGTTAAAGAACAAATAACAACGCTTGTCACGGCTTATAACGATTTGATGACAAATCTTCAAAAAGCAACAACGTATGACAGTGAAGCTGGCACTGCTGGAATCTTTCAAGGTGTAAGCCAACTCACCAATCTTAGTGCATCCATTCGTAAACAACTTTTATCCATTGATGAAGACAATAGAAGCTTAGTAGATTACGGTATTTCATTGAATGATTCAGGATCCTTAGAATTTGATGAAGATGCCTTTAATACCAAAATCAAAGATGATCCTGCTGATATACAAGACTTCTTTGTAGGTTCAACAGATTACAATACAACAACTTATACAGGTACTACACTCTCAGCTGGGGCACTCAATGTTACTTATGGTGGTCTAACCATCAACGATACAGGTGTGAGATTTACCACGACAGCTGGAGCAACCGCAGCGGACAATGCACTTTCACTTCAAAATGCCATTAATGCAGCTGGAATATCTGGTGTAACCGCCAGTGTTGGAGACAACAACAATATTATTCTAAAAAGTGCAACGGGTGAAGATATTATCATAGAAGGCAGTAGCAGCGTTCTTACCTCTCTAGGACTAAAAGCTTCTACGACGTATGGTCATAGCATTGAAAACAAAGGTATCTTTACAGAGTTTAATGCTCTTTTAAAAGAGTATGTCACTGAAGATACAGGTCTTTTATCACTCTATTCAGATTATCTCTCTGAGGAAAAAGATTCGTTAACAACACAAAGAGAAAATACTGTAACAAAGCTGGATAGTAAGTATGAAATTATGGCGAAACGTTTTGCAGCTTATGACAGTATCATTAGCACGCTTACCACGCAATTTCAGTCATTATCATATTTAATTGCCGCAGAATCAAGTAGCGATAGTTAATTTATAAAAGGAACCCACGATGTATACTAATTTAGCATATTCAACTTACTCACAAAACAATGTCTCTATAGAATCTTCTGAAAAGTTGATTAAGATGCTATACGAAGGTGTTTTACGTTTCGCATCACAAGCGAAGAAAGCCATTGAAGATAAGAATATTGAAAAAAGAACCTATTGGATCAATCGCACTTCTGCGATTTTTGCGGAACTTATTCATTCGCTTAATTATGATGGCGGGCAAATTGCCTATTATTTACGTGGTTTATACACACACCAATTGCGATTGCTTACAGAAGCGAATAAAAACAATGACACCGCAAAACTTGATGAAGTCATCAGTGTAGCTAGAGAGCTTTTGCAAGCATGGAAAGATGAGACAGACTATGTCGTGGATTGAGAATTTTACGATTGCTATCGTAGAAGAGCATCACGCTAAAATTGGTAAACTAATCTATGAAATGCCTGAATTTAAAGATATTAATGAAGCAAAATGTGCAAGAGCATTGATAAAAGAAGCTTTGAATGTTATGGAAAAAGAGAAACATAAAACACAAGATGCTATGGAAAAACTTAAAAAAACAAGAGCATTTATAACTTCTGCAAACATTGTTACAACGCATAAAAAAGAGTATAGAGGGTAATTATTCATTACCCTCTTCTACTGGCCTTCTAATCCTCAAAACACTTTTTAATCAAAGCGGGACTCTCTGGTTTTGTCATGAAAGACACAACCACTGCGGTTAAAGCAGAGAGTGGTAAAGCAACTATCATCGCATCAACAAATGTAATTTTGCCACTTAAAAGAGTATTAACACCAAAAAGCATTTTACAAATTCCAAGCTCTTTTGCTTCTTGAAAGTGGACAAATAACAACCAAAATGTTGTTACCACAGTACCAACTGCCATTGAGGCAATCGCACCTTTTTTAGTCATACGCTTCCAAAAAAGTCCACCAAAATAGGTTGGTAAAAAGATGCTGGCACAGAGTGCAAAAAAGATCGCTGTACTTCGTGCAATAATCGCGGGTTGTTTATCAAAAACATAAGCCAACGATACTGATATAACAATCATCACAATAATACCAACGCGGGTAATTAACAGTGAATTGGGGTTGTGTTTTCCTGCAATCTGCTCAAAAACATCGCGACCTATGGCCGTTCCCATCGCATGAAATTGGCTTGAGAGTGTACTCATAGCGGCCGAAATTAAAGCAAATAAGAAGATGAATGCAAACCATTTGGGCATTGCCGCATTAATGAAATGGGGAATGACTTTACCCACACCACCGGCACTTTGAAGTGCATTTTTACCTTCATTAAACTCATAATACCAAACGTTAGTCAGTGCTCCTACAATAAAGATGATGCCCGTCATCGCAATGATAAAAACACCCCCAATTAAAACGGCACGATTGAGCTCATTTTTACTTTTTACGGTCATAAAACGAACGACCAACTGAGGTTGCGCCAAAACACCGATGCCAACGCCCATAGTAATCGTTGTGATCACAAAAAGCCATCCCTCAGAGAGGAAAACTGGCATCTTATTCCACCCTTGAAAACCCCAATTCATAGAGAGTTTCATCATAAAATCAGGACTTCCCGCTTTGAGATCTTTCATATTAACACTACCAAGCGATGCTACCGTTTCATTCCAAACATGTTCTAATTTTGTAAAACCTACATCAACACCACCCACAGCGTCAAATACCATCACTAAAAGAATCATCATCGCCACAAACATAATGACACCTTGCAGTGCATCGGTCAGCATAACACCTTTAAGACCGCCTGCTAAGACATACCCTGTCACGATAACGGACATGACTAAAAGAGCTAGATGATAGTCCACTTTAAAGTAAGCCACCAAGAACTCTGTTCCACCAATTAAAACAGCCGAAGTATACAAAGGCATAAAGATGGTAATCAAAACACCGCCAAACATCTGAATAAACTTAGAGTTAAAACGTCGTCCCAAAAGTTCAGGAAAGGTGTGTGCATTGAGACGAATGCCCATTTTACGGGTAGGATTACCCAAAAAGACAAAAGCGACAAAGACACCGATGAAGATGTTACAAAAGGTAAGCCAAAGCAGTGAATTTCCAAGCCATGCCGCGACACCACCAAAACCAACAATCGCAGCAGTGGAGATAAACGTAGCACCATAACTCAGTGCCATGACAAAAGGATGCGTATCGCCTCCTGCTATAAGATAATCCGCTGAGCTCTTTGTCTGTTTGTATCCCACAAACCCGAGATAACCCAATACAGCTAAGTAAATAATGATGATGATATTTTCAAGTATATTCATCATAGATCCTTATTGATTCTAGCTTCATCTCTATCCCAAGATTTCGTACTTAATACCTTCTCTTCTTTGTCTTTATTCCAGTTGACAACACCGTAAATAACACACAATAGAGCACTTGCATTCATCAACCAAAATGCTGTTCCTACGCCCAAATCAAATGTTCCCATACAATCCCTTCCTTTTAAAAGTTCCTTAAAAGTAATATAAAAAGCTTTAACGAAACTTTAGTTTTATCTTAAAACGTTTGTAAAAAAACTATAAGTTTCAAAAATGCTCACTTTAAGCGTAACACTTTTGACACTAATGCTTAGATAAGTATTTTATAAAGTAAGTTTCAATACCCTTTAAACCATTACTATCTATCAGCAACGGAGCACAACGATATGAAACAGATTTTGATGGGAAATGATGCCATCGCCCTTGGTTTGATTCACGCAGGGGTTGATATGGTTTCAGGCTACCCAGGAACGCCTTCAAGTGAAATTTTGGGAAATTTCCAAAAATTTCGAGATAAAAACAAACTTGAAGCCTATGCACAATGGGCTACCAATGAAAAAGTCGGTTTTGAAGTAGCCTATGCTGGAGCCATTTCGGGCAAACGTACCTGTGCTACGATGAAACAAGTGGGGCTTAATGTCGCGAGCGATGCTTTAATGAGTGCCTCATACATTGGTCTTAAAGGCGCAATGCTCCTTATCTCCTGTGATGACCCTGGTTTTTACTCTTCACAAACCGAACAAGATAGCCGAAGTTTCGCAAAATTTGCACGTATTCCTGTGTTAGACCCTAGCACACCTCAAGAAGCCTACGATATGGTGAAATTGGGTGTTGAGCTCTCACACGAATTTGAATCTATCGTGATGCTGCGTCCTGTGATGCGTGTCAGTCATGCAAGAGAGATTTGCGATGTGGATGATGAGATAAAAGTAACCGCCAATAAAGGTGATTTTGAACGCAACATCCCTCGTTGGGGCGCTGTGCCACCTGCGGGTAGATTTAGACAAGGCTTAGAGCAAATCGAGCGTTTAGAAGCGATTAAAATGTGGAACTGGGATCATCTCATCAAGCCGAAAACCCACGCATTTAAAGGTGAAAATATGCTCTGTCTCACCAGTGGAACGGGTGATGGGTATGTACGAGAAGCTGTAGAAGAACTAGGCATTAAAGCTGATATTTTAAAACTCGATATGCCATACCCTCTTCCAAAAGAAGAACTTGAAGCGTTATTTGTCAAATACGATAAAGTCATCGTTTTTGAAGAGAGTTATCCTTGTATAGAAGAGCAGTTAAGCTCTCCAAAACTGTATGGAAAACTCACCAAACATGTACATCAAATTGATGAATTTTCTAAAGACAAAGTCCTCTCTGCTTTGGCTAATGCAGGAGTCATTGCACCAAGTCATGCTTATAAAAGTGAAAAATACACCGAAGAACTTCCAAAACGTCCACCAAACATGTGCCCAGGCTGTCCACACCGTGACGTTCACTATGCCATTACCAAAGTGTTTAAAAAGAAAAAGTCTATCTACACTTCTGACATCGGCTGTTACACGCTTGGCCTCAATCAAGCGGCGATAGATACCATTTTATGTATGGGTGCGAGTGTTTCAATGGCAAGTGGCTTTAGTATTTCAGACCCAGATAAAACCGTTGTAGCAACCATTGGTGATAGTACATTTATGCACTCTGGTGTTGCACCACTCATCAATGCAGCCTACCAAAATCACAAATTTATCTTGGTTATTTTAGATAACTCCACCACGGCGATGACAGGACGTCAAACCACGCCTGAGCGTACAAATCCTCATCAAATCGACATCAAGCGCATCGTTGAAGGATGTGGACTAACGTGTCATGAGTACATCTACGAGCCAGACCTAAACAAAATCGTTGACTTTATGAAATCGCTTCAAGAAGCCTATAAAACGGCTACAACGCCAGTTGTTGCGGTCGTGAGAGAATTTTGTGTGCTCGATAAAGAAAACGCAAAAGGACGTCTAGGCAAAGTGAGCGTGGAAGTTGACGAAGAAAAATGTGTCGCGTGTGATTCGTGTATCACCAACTACAAATGCCCACCAATGCACTACAACGAAGCAGGCAAAATGGAAATCGACCTCTTCTTATGTGCAGGCTGTAGCGCGTGTCTTGATGTTGTCTGTCCAACCGATGCATTTGTAAAAATAGAGGAGAAATAACCATGAAATATCAAATTGTTATCGCAGGTATCGGTGGTCAAGGTGCTGTTTTCTTGGTTAAAGTTTTAAGTATCGCTTCTGCTATTAAAAACCAAAAATGTTTAGGCACAGAAAATCATGGTATGAGTCAACGTGGTGGCTCCGTTTCTTGTTATGTCAAAATTGGCGATTTTTACGCTCCTGCCATCGATGAGGGACAAGCAGATCTTCTCATCGCATTAGAGGGCAATGAAGCGCTTCGTAACATTCAATACCTGAACAAAGAGAGAGGAACGATTGTTGTTAACGCAACTAAAAAATTCCCAAAAGTTGACTTTGAAACACATACCATCGATGCTTTCAAAAAAGCGAAAGCCAAAGAGTTTCCTATAGATGCGCTAAACGTCTATATGCTAGGAGCTACTCTCGCGCTTGATCCTCATTTTCCATTTTCTGAAAAAGAGATTGAAGAGGCGATTACCCTGATGAATGCTAAAGTAGCCGAGCAAAACATTGCCGTACTTCATCAAGGCATTAACGATGCAAAGGGTGTGAAATGATCTGGTCAAAAGAAGAGACACTCCCTCGTCATAAACTCAGCGAACTTCAAACACAAAGGCTTCAAGACACCGTTGCACGCGTCTATGCCAATGTACCATTTTACCAAAAGAAATTTGCAGAACTTGGCATCACACCTGCGGATATTACATCCATCGATGACATTGCAAAATTGCCATTTACCAAAAAACAAGACTTACGTGACAACTACCCCTTTGGGTTGTTTGCCGTCAAAAAAGATGCGGTTGTGCGTGTGCATAGCAGTAGCGGAACTACGGGAAAACCAACCGTTGTTGGCTACACTAAAGCAGACCTTGATACATGGAATGAAGTCATGGCGCGTGTCTTTACGATGGCAGGTGTCACCAGTGAAGATACCGCGCATAACGCTTATGGCTACGGTCTTTTTACAGGCGGTCTAGGACTTCACTATGGTGCGGAAACTGTGGGCGCTACCGTTGTACCTAGTTCTGGTGGTTTTACGTCACGCCAACTCATGCTGATGAAAGACTTTGAAGCAACCGTCCTTACTTCGACACCCTCTTTTGCACTCCATATGGCAGAAGCGGCTATCTCTGAGGGCTATGACATCCAAAACGATTTCAAACTCAAATGCGGTATCTTTGGCGCTGAGCCAACCAGTCTAGGACTTAAAGAAGAAGTAGCCCGTGTTTGGGGCATTCACTACTGTGAGATTTACGGGCTTTCTGAGATCATAGGCCCTGGTGTGTCGAGCAATTGTTTTGAGAGCAAAGACCTCCATATCTTTGAAGACCACTTTTACCCTGAGATCATCGACCCAAAAACGCTTGAAGTTCTGCCATATGGCGAAAAAGGTGAGCTCGTTATCACCAGCCTTACCAAGCAGGCGTTTCCTATCATCCGCTACCGAACAGGTGACATCACCGCTTTAGATAGAACACCCTGCCGTTGCGGACGCACACACGTACGTATGAAAAGCGTTATGGGACGTGTCGATGACATGCTCATCGTTAATGGCGTCAATGTCTTCCCATCACAAGTAGAACACGTGCTCTCCAACATCCAAGGCATCACGCTTAACTACCAAATCATCGCCGATAAAAAAGGCTACCTCGATAAACTCGAGATCATGGTAGAAGTGACCGAAGATATGCCATTAGATAGCATCGGGCAACTCGAAGCCTTGAAGAAAAAAATCCAACACGAACTGCTCAACAACCTCTACATTAACGCAGATATAAAACTCGTTGAGCCACGAACCATAGAGCGCAGTGTCGGCAAAGCCGTCCGCGTCATCGACAAAAGGAGTCTTTAATGAAATGCAACATCAAACAACTAACGATTTTTTTAGAAAATAAGGCAGGTGAGCTTTCCGTGCTGACGCACATTCTCTCCAAAAATGGCATCTCTATCAAGTCGATTTTACTCGCGGATTCAACCGACTTTGGTTTGGTTCGCACCATCGTGGACAATCCTGAAAAAGCCAAAACCGTGCTTGAAGATGAAGGCTTTAGCGTGCGCTTTACCGATGTTTTTGGTGTGAAGATCGAAGACGTTGTAGGAAGCTTCGACAAGGCTGTGAGTGCGCTCTCTGAGGCTGGTATTAACATTCTTTACACATACAGTTTCTACGAGGCAAGTACAGGTATTTTTATCTTCAGTGTTGACAAAGATCGCTTCAACGATGCTATTGCTGCATTGCAAGCCAAGAACATTGAGATCGTTCAAGCCAAACATTTTTACGAGTAAAAGATGACTTTTAGCAAAAATGAAAGCTTGTGCCGTGATGAGCTTCAAGCGTGGCAACTCAAACATCTCAAAGAGACGCTTCTTAGGGTCTATCATCTCGTCCCTTTTTACAAAAAAAAGTTTGATGAGCACGGTGTTTTACCGCAAGATGTCAAAAGTTTAGAAGACCTTGCCAAACTTCCCTTTACCAAGAAAAAAGACCTACGCGACAACTACCCTTTTGGGATGTTCTCGGTCGATATGGACCAAATCGTGCGCATCCACAGTTCTAGTGGAACAACAGGAAAACCAACCGTTGTAGGCTACACCGAGCACGACATGGACATCTGGGCAGAAGTGATGGGACGTGCCTTTACCATGGGTGGTGTGACCTGTCAAGACATCATGCAAAACTCTCATGGTTATGGGCTTTTCACAGGCGGTCTTGGCTTTCATAATGCAGCAGAACGCATGAAAATCGCTGTCATTCCAAGCTCCACAGGCTTTACCTCTCGTCAACTCTTGCTGTTAAAAGACTTTGGTGCAACGGTGCTTACCGCAACACCTTCGTTTGCGCTTCACATGGCAGAAGTGGCAAAGGCTGAGGGCTATGACATCGCAAAAGATTTTAAACTACGTGTGGGATTTTTTGGAGCGGAGCCAACCAGCGAGGGACTTAAAAACGAGATAGCCCATATCTGGGGCATAGACTACCACGAGATTTATGGACTCTCTGAGATCATAGGACCAGGTGTGGCGTGTAACTGCAAACACTCAAATCTCCTACACATACACGAAGACCATTTTTACCCTGAAATCATCAACCCTGAAACGGGCGAAGTCCTACCTGAGGGCACACGTGGCGAGCTGGTCATCACAACCCTTACCAAACAAGGCTTGCCGATCATTCGCTACCGAACGGGTGACATCACCTCTCTGACACGCATTCCATGCCGTTGTGGCAGAACCATCGGTAGAATCGAAAGCATCGTAGGAAGAAGCGACGATATGCTCCTTATCAATGGTGTCAACGTCTTTCCATCGCAAATAGAACACGTGCTTTCCAAACAAGAAGGCATCACCCTCAACTACCAAATCATCGCCGATAAAAAAGGCTACCTCGATAAACTGGAAATTGACATCGAACTCGATGAGCATCTCATCAGCGATGATGTGAGCTACCTTGGAAGTTTGAAGAAAAACCTTGAACACGCTCTTTTAAATAACCTCTACATCAACGTCGAAGTCAAACTTGTTGCTCCAAAATCGCTTCAAAGAAGTGAGGGAAAAGCAGTGAGAGTGGTCGATAAACGACCGAAGTAAATTAAAGCATGTTAGGTGTAAAAGCCTTACATGCTTTTTAATACTCTCTGATTTCCTTTGTAATCTTATTTTTTAATTATAAAGTCCCAAATCCAATTTGAAAATAGATTAATTATCGTAGAAAAAATAAAAGTTGTTAGAACAGAAAATAAAGGATATTTAGCAATGAAATTTTCAATTTTTTTAATAAAAGGTTTATCTATTTTTGAAAGTTCTTTTTGAATATCCTCTAAAAAATTTTTAGGTATTGCTTTCTTGCTTATTTTTCCTTTGCATTCATCACAAATAATAGGTTTTTCTGTATTATAAACTATATCTCGTTTATCTCCATTCATATCAAATAGACAACCTCGTGTATCATTATGAACGAATGTATAAACTTCATTATGCTTTGTTAAGTTCTTCAATATTGTGTAAAAAATAAAAACTTCATACGTGTTTTTGATTATAAAATTTTCAATTGATATTGTTTTTTCACTTAAAATATTTTCTAATCCAAAAATTGAAATACAAACTTTATTAGCTCCTACTCTGTGCATATAAAAGTTATCATCAAACCCATAATTCATTATTGCTAAGCATATACCTTCAAATTCTATCTCTTTCATTATTGATTGAATCTCTTCTTTCGTATATACAATATCTAAATATCCATCGTCTTTTTGTGGATTTGGCAAATTATTAATACGCTCAATATCTGAAAATTTAAAAAACTTCGATTTGAATTTTTTGATTAAATCAAAATTTACAACTCTGTCAGCATGTCCTATTATTATGAGTTTTATATTTGTCATTCTAATTTTTTCCATTTCTTTCGAAAATTTTCTCAAGCATATCTCAAACATATTTTCATTAGTCTAACACATTCCCACTAAGCCTTTTATCAAAAGGAGTGGCTATAATAGTCATAGCTTTTTTCAAAGGAGTTCCATGCTCAAAATAGCCGTTTCAGCCTGCTTACTTGGTGAACAAATCCGTTATGATAAAACAGGTCAAAGAGATCGATTTATCACCGATAAGCTTGGCAAGTATGCCTCATTTATTCCTTTTTGTCCTGAGCATTTGGCATTTGGTACACCTCGTGAGACGATACGCATTGTGCTAGAAAATAAGCACAAAAAGGTCATCACCGTTTTTTCTAAAGCAGATGTTACTGAAGCGATGAACAGAGCGATGGAACATGAGCTAGAAAAAATAAAAAAAGAAGAGCTCTGTGGCATCATCTTAAAGTCAAAGTCACCCAGTTGTGGGCTTGGCAGTACGAAGTATTACCTTAAAGAGATGAGCGAAGGTAAAAAAGATGGGCTTTTTGCGACACTTTGCAAAGAGCATTTTGCGGACTTTCCCATCGAAGAAGAGGCGCGGCTTTTAGACCCGTGGCTTCGGGAAAACTTTGTCATGCAACTCTTTGCTTACCATGATGCCTTGAATCTTCAAAAGCACATTAGAACCATGAATGAACTCGTGAGCTTTCATACCGCCTATAAATTTTTACTGCAAAGCAAGCACGAAGGCAATTACCGTCTTTTAGGGAAGATCGTCGCAAACCATGAGAAAAAAAACCTTAGCGAACTCACGCAAGAGTACCTCACACTTTTTAAAAAGACTATCGCGCATAAAAGCACCATCGCAAAAACGGTCAATGTCCTTCAACATATGGTAGGATTCTTTAAAAAAGAGCTCACAAGTGTTGAAAAACAGGCATTGCATATGCAAATCGAAGAGTTTAGAGATGAGATAGTTCCACTTATAGCTGTTATGAATACCATCGAATTTTTAGCTAAAAAGTATGATATACATTACCTTTTAGGACAGAAGTTTTTAAACCCTTACCCTAAAGACTTAGCGCTTCGTTCAACCATCCAAGAAGGCAAATAAGCATGAAAAAAGTGTTGTGGTTTAGACGCGATTTGCGTGTTCACGACTCTATGCTTTTAGCCACAGAGGGCGAAGTTCTGCCCATTTTTATTTTCGATACGAACATTTTGAACGCGCTTGAAAAAGAGGATAAAAGAGTCTCGCTTATCTTTGAGCAGGTACTTAAGCTTAAAGCTGCTCTGCAAGCGCTAGGGCTTGATCTTGCCCTCTTTTATGGCACTCCTCTTGAAGTCTTTACCTACTTTAAAACCTTGGGCTTTGGTGAGGTATATGCGAGCGTTGACTATGATAGCTATGCAAGAAAGCGTGATGAAGAGATAGCGGAGTTACTCAGTTTTCATCCACTCAATGACTGCTACCTTTTCGAGCCTAACGAAGTACTCAAAAAAGACGGCTCACCTTATCTTGTGTTTACACCCTATTATAGGGCTTGTAAAGAGCTTTACACAAAATTTTATGTATTGGAATACAAAAGAGCTGAGCAAAGTCTATCGAACTTCGACTATAGCGTACTTTACAGCATACATGAGGGTGTAAAAACCACCTTACCACTTATTACGATAGAAACACTTGGTTTCAAGCGTACACATGTTGAACTTTTAAGCGCTGAAAAAACACTTGAACGCTTTGCACCAAAGATAGATAAGTATTCCGAGCACAGAGATTTTTTAGACATGGATGCCACGTCACATCTGAGTGTTCACTTGCGTTTTGGCACTATCTCTATTCGCGAAGTGGTACGTTTTTTAGTCCATCTAAAAGCACAAGGACACGACACAGAGCCCTTTTTTAGACAGCTTATATTTAGAGAGTTTTATGCCTATTTGCTCTACCACTTCCCTAAACTTGCGTGGGAGAATTACAAATACAACCCGCCAACGTCAAACGACACAGAAGCCTATGAGCGCTTCATCAATGCACAAACAGGCTACCCGCTTGTAGATGCCGCTGTGATGGAGCTTCTCACAACGGGTGTGATGCACAATAGAGCGCGTATGGTCGTAGGCTCATTTTTTACCAAGCACTTGATGTTGCCGTGGCAACAAGGTGAGGTATTTTTTGCAAAATATCTTTTGGATTATGATGCAAGTGCGAACATACTTTCATGGCAATGGTGTGCAGGTACGGGTATAGACCCACAGCCTTACTTTAGGATTTTCAATCCCTACTCCCAATCGTTGAAATTTGATAAAGAAGCACGCTACATCAAACGCTTTTTACCACAGCTTCAAGATGTGCCTTCACCTTTACTGCATAAAGAAGCGTACTTGATGACTCAGGACATCAAAGGCTATCCAAAGCCAATTTTAGGGCATGAGAGCGCACGAAAACGTTTTTTAAGTAGCTTTTCTTAATCCATTACTTACCTAAAGTATCGTAAGGGAAAATAAAGTTTTTAAACGTTACTATTTTAAAAAATTAAAGGAGCATATACAATGCAAAATGACTTTTCAAAAGCAATGGACTTTAGACACGCGTGTAAACTGTTTGACGAGACAAAAAAGATCAGCGATGAACAAATCAACTTTATCCTAGAAGCAGGTCACAAGTCACCCTCTTCATTTGGTATGGAGCCATGGAAATTTTTAGTCATTACCAATGAAGAACTTAAAGCAAAACTTCGCCCTGTCTGCTGGGATCAGCCACAAATCACCACATGTTCACACCTTGTTATCGTTTTAGCAGCGATTGACGCGGTGAAAGTAGAGAGCGGCATACCTGCACTTCGTTTTGGAAGACGTGAAATGCCTCAAGAGAAAAAAGATTTTTATTTGGGACTTTACGCAGGTCACCTCAAAGAGACTCTTAGCTCAGATCAAAACATTCTTGCTTGGACTGCCAAACAAACCTACATCGCAGCGGGTAACATGATGACCGCAGCAGCGTATATCGGCATCGACTCATGCCCGATTGAAGGCTTTGAGAAAGAAAAAGTCGAAGCCATTTTAGGACTCGATACGAGCAAATACCAACTAGCGATGGTACTTCCTTTTGGTTACCGCATCAACCCACAATCTACTCAGCTTAGAGTGCCATTTAACGAAGTCGTTGAGTTTATCAAGTAAGACACGTCCAGAGCCTAATATTTAGGCTCTCTCCTCTTTTTCTTTTTCATATTTCATTTTGAAATATTTTGATTCCTCCGTTTAAAAAAATCGTACCATTGCTGTATGAAAACAACCATGCAAGACAAACTTTCCATCTTAGCAGGCAGTGCCAAGTACGATGTCTCATGCTCCTCGAGCGGCAGTGAGAACAACTACAAAACGGGTGAACTAGGATGCGCCCATAACAGTGGCATTTGTCATAGTTTTACCAGCGATGGGCGCTGTGTATCGCTTCTCAAAGTCTTACTTACCAATGTCTGCATCTACGACTGCGCCTACTGCATCAACCGTGTGAGCAACGACATCCCACGCGCGGCGTTTAGCCCTCGTGAATTAGCAGATTTAACCATCAACTTTTACAAGCGAAATTACATCGAAGGGCTTTTTCTAAGTTCTGGCATCATCAAAAATGAAGACCATACGATGAGCCTGCTCCTTCAAACCTTGCGTATTTTACGCCATGAGTACCGCTTTAACGGCTACATTCATGTCAAGCTCATACCTGGTGCGTCTAAAGAGCTTATCGAAGAAGCCACCCTTTTGGCGCACCGTGTGAGCTCTAACATAGAGCTTCCAAGCTCAAAAAGCCTTGCCCTTCTTGCTCCCGATAAAACCAAAGAGAAACTTCTCTCTCCGCTCAAACATGCGCGTGACATCACGATGCAACGAAGTGCTAAGCCCATCTCTATGAGTACACAGATGATCATCGGCGCAACGGGTGAGAGTGACTTTGAGATATTGAAGCTCTCTTCATCACTCTATCAAAAAGCGCTCCTAAAGCGAGTCTATTACTCCGCATATATCGCGGTAAACAATCACAAGCATCTACCCGTACCTGAGCTTTCGAAGCCACCGCTCCTTCGTGAGCACAGGCTGTATCAGGCTGATTGGTTGCTGCGCTTTTATGGCTTTTCGTACGATGAGATACTAAGTGAAAACCAAAACCTTGACATCCAGTTTGACCCAAAAACCTTTTGGGCACTTTCAAACCTTCATCACTTTCCTATTGATGTCAACAAGGCGCCACAAGAGATACTTGTGCGCATCCCAGGTATTGGCATCAGAGGAGCTTTGAAAATTTTGCAAGCAAGGCGCTTTAAACAACTCTGCTTTGAAGACCTTGTAAAACTTAAAATTTCCCTCAAAAAAGCCCGTTATTTCATCATCGCGGGTAAAGATTTTCATAGAAGCATGAGCCTGTATGAAGAGAAGATAAAACTAGCGCTCATTCATCAAGGCTCAAACGTCATTCAACCCACACTGTTCGACACTTCCATCTACACGGGAGAACTGTAATGATCTTGCTCTACGATGGCAGTTTTGAAGGGTTTTTGAGCTTGGTGTATGAAGTGTACTATGAAAAACTAAGCGTAGATGCCATTGTCAAAGAGATGCCTCAAACGCTTCTTTTTGAGCGCTTTCACGAAGTTTTTACCGATGAGGCAAACGCACGCAAAGTGCTTGAAGCCATCACTAAACACTTCACCAAAGAGCAACAACGTACCCTCTGCAACATCTTTTTATGCGACACAAGAGAGCATGAGATGGCGCTTTTGGAGTACATTCGCATCGGGTTTAAAAACCCTAAAGAACTTCGCAACATCACCAACGCTAACCTTTTTTACATCCAAAATCTCGAAAAAGAGCTTTTAAGTTTGGTGCATAAGATGTACGGTTTTACACGCTTTGAAGAGCTAGATGATGGCACGCTGTATGCCAAAATCGAAACAAAATTTAACATCATGCCTTTTTTAGGGGATCATTTTGCTAAACGCTTGGGAAACATCCCGTTTATCATTCACGATATTAAGCGCTCATTAGCCTTTATCAAAAACGACGAGATGCGTGAAATTCGCTCTATCGCCTCTTTTGATGCACCAATCTATTCAGACGAAGAGGAGAAGTTTAAAGCGTTATGGAAAACCTTTTTTAAATCAGCCGCGGTAGAGAGTAGATACAATCCAAAGCTTCAAAAAAGCTGGGTTCCCTTACTCTATAGAACCTACATGAGTGAGTTTGAGTAACTTTTTGTTTTTGTAGAATTAGGCAATTTTTATAGATAATTTATCTAACTGTTTTGATTGACTTCATTCTATAATTCTTCCAACATTATATTAAGGAGAAACAATGAAAAATTTTTCATTTTGCAATCCAACTCAAATCGAATTTGGTGACGGTAAAGAAAAAGAGATAGGACAACATTTACACCATAACGGCATTAAAAAAGTACTGCTCACTTATGGAAGTGAACGCATTAAAAAAGATGGTTTATTTGATACCGTTGTTGATAGTTTAAAAGCACACACTATTGAGTATGTTGAACTAGGAGGCATTGTAAGCAACCCTCTACTTTCAAAAGTCTATGAAGGAGTGGATGCTGCAAAAGCTCACAAAGTTGATGCCATTTTATCGGTTGGCGGAGGCTCTGTTTTGGACAGCTCTAAAGCTATAGCAGCGGGTGCTTTATACGATGGTGATGTATGGGACTTCTTTTTGGGAAAAAGCTTTATCACAAAAGCATTGCCTATCTTTGACATCATTACTTTGGCAGCAACAGGCAGTGAGATGAACACTGGCGCTGTCATCACAAACGATAAAACCCATCAAAAGTATTTTATTCAAGCGCAAGCGTTGTACCCTAAAGTTTCCATCATCAATCCAAAGCTTCAAAGCTCTGTCACCAAAGAGTATTTGGTCTATTCGGCTTCAGATGTCATTGCTCACTGTATTGAGGGCTATTTTACGGCAACAACACATCCAACACTGATGAGTAAACAGATTGAAGCTATCATCACTACGGTTATGGAAACGACTGAAAAACTTATCGCAAATCCAAACGACTACACTGCAAGAGCTGAGTTTGCATGGGCGGCAACGTGCGCGCTGAATGGTTTTACCTATGTAGGAACAGCGGGAGTGAGTTATCCAAATCATATGATAGAACACGCACTTTCAGCCATTTGCAACGTTCCTCATGGAGCTGGACTCTCTATTGTTATGCCTGCGTGGATGAAGTGGTACTACAAAAACAACGAAGCGCAATTTAAACGCTTTGCTAAAGCTATTTTTGGACTTGATAGTGCAGTAGAAGGTATCGAAGCGCTTACAACGTGGTTTGATAAAATTGGAACACCAACAAAGTTTTCACACTTCAATATCGAAGAAAAAACATTACCTGCAATTATAGACAATGCCACTAATAATGCCATCTATTTTGGAATGGGTGAAGTCTATACGAAAGAGACTATCACTGAAATTCTCAAACAAGCCTTGTAATTTTCATGTGGGTGGCAGTACTAAAAGCCACCCAACATTATTAAAAGATTCTATGCACTCACAACAAGCATGCCTTGTGCATGTGCAGTAAGTATCTCTTGAGCGTGAAGCTCAACGATATTAACATATCTAGATGTTTTTCCGTTAAAGATAAAATTAACACCTAAACACCAAACAAATAGAAAACAAACAGAAAAAAGTTTAAATTTCATTTCTTATCCTTATTTGAATTATCACGAAAATTATAATAAAGCAAAGGTTTTTCAAAGAGTCTTTTTGACATACAAAGAGACTTTTTTGATTTTTTATGATGTATAAAAGTTCGTTATTGGCAAATACTAATTGTAAAGGTCATATATATTCTTATGCAATATTTGCAGAAATAGGCAAAAAATGAGGATAATCATTCTAGTAGGTTTTGAAAGAGACATCTTATAATTTTGCTATCTTATTTCACACGTTACGGAGTTATACAATGCAAAAAACACTTATTATCTTAGCCCATCCTAACATGGCACAATCCAGACTCAATAAAGCCCTTATCGAAACAGTCAAAGACGAGCCAAATGTCACCGTTCATGATATTTATGCCACCTATAAAAATGCTGATGCGATTGATGTCGCCAAAGAACAAGCACTTCTTCTTGCCCATGACCGCATTATCTTTCAGTTTCCTTTGTATTGGTACAGCACACCAAGCCTTTTGAAAGAGTGGCAAGATAAAGTCCTAGAATACGGCTTTGCATTTGGTAGCACGGGCGATAAACTCAAAGGAAAAGAGTTTAAAGTGGGTGTGACGATTGGAGCGGCAGAAGAAGCGTACCAACCAAGTGGCATGATGCAAGCAACGATCAATGAGCTTTTAAAACCACTCCAAACTATGGCGCTCATGACACAAATGGTTTTCACACCGATTTTTACTGTTTATGGTGCGCTCTCTATCACTGACACCGAACTTGCACAAAAAGCTAAAGAGTATCAGAGCATCATCACAACTGCACAATGGAACCATGCATGATACGTTTTATCGTTGTATTTAAACTAGTTGATAATTCAGAACAAAACGTGACGCTCATCAAACAACATATTATGAGTTTAGAGGGGAAAATGCCTGTTATCAAACACATGGAAGTGGGAGGCAATCTACTTTTAGGAGAGCGTGCGTTTGATCTAGCCGCTCTTTTTGACTTTGACACGATGGAAGATGTGCACGTGTTTGAGTATGACCCTATTCATGTGGAAGTGGTTGAACGTATCAAACCTGCAGTGGCAGAGTTAAAAACCGTTGTCTATCAACACTAAAATTTAAGGATATTTCGTGAATTCATCCAAAACCTCATCAACCATTATTTTTGGCATACCAAAGTTCCCAGCCAAATATGGCGGCATCATTATGCCTTTTTTACTTTCTATTTTGATGACCATGCTTGTTTCATTTATCAGCACCGTTAAAATTGCAGGAATAACATCTCAGTTTTTAAATGTCTGGATAAGTTCATGGAGTGTATCATGGATTATAGCATTTCCAACGCTGCTTATTTTATTGCCAATTGTTCGAAGACTGACAGCATCTTTGGTACGACATCCTTAAGCATTGTTGTACCATTAAATAAAAAGGTAGTGTATAACCATGACAGAGACTTTATTTGAAACGTATAAGGCTGAACTTATCAGCCTCATTCAATCAAAACATATTGATAACCGTGTGATAGAAACACCCCTGCCATCGCTTCATTTTCATGTGATAGACACACCTGCAGAATTTGCCGCTGTTGCGTATGAACCATCTGTGTGCATTGTCCTACAAGGTGGAAAAGAAGTTATACTGGGTGAAACCATTTATGCGCTCAATGACCCAAGCAAATACCTTTTAGTCTCTGTGCATGTGACAACCCGTGTTCGCATTAAAGAGGCATCCAAAGAAAAGCCCTATATTGCTATCAAACTCACCTTTACCATGGAAGACATCTACGAGGTAATGAAAGAGATAAAAACACCTACCCCTATCCTCAATCCATCCACCGAAGCGGGGCTGTGTTATGGCGATTTACACAGGCTTATCGACCCATTGACACGTTTGGTGCGCGTACTTGATGAGCCTTCCAATCTCAAATTTATCTCATCTATGATTATCAAAGAGATTTTGTATCTTATCATGACCGATGAGGGAGGCGACTTCTTACGAAAGTACCTCAAAGATGGCAGTATCACCCATCAAATTGTCAAAATCATCTCTAAAATTAAACGTAATTTTTCTGAAAATATCAATATGAAAGAGCTTGCCAAATCCTTTGGGATGAGTGAATCTTCACTGTACCACAACTTCAAAAAAGTCACCCTACTCAGCCCCTTGCAGTTTCAAAAAACACTTAGGCTCCAAGAGGCACGGCATATCATTTTAACACAAGATATAGACGTGGGAGAAGTTGCTTTCTCGGTTGGCTATGAAAGTCCTTCCCAATTTAGCAGAGAATATTCACGTATGTTTGGACTCTCTCCCAAAGCGCACATGAAATTAGTGCAGTAAACTTACTGAAGGTATTTTTCTATATCCTCTTGGGTATCGATGTCAACCGTAAACTCTTGCTTAAGTGCCACATGTATGCAAGAGGCATCTGCAAGAAGCATTTGTGCTCCTTTATCTCCTGACAATGCCATAAGATGCTCATAATAACGCTTAGGAAAAATCGCGGGAACTGCCACTCTCTCTTTAGGCAAGTACGATGAAGCCACAAGGCACTCTTGCCCTATATAACGAATAAGAGAGCGATAGTGCTCCAATGGAATTAACGGCTGATCGCATAGCATAATGAGTGTGTAGTCAAACGATAGTGTATGTGTGATACCAAAAGCGATGGAAGAGCCGATCCCTTTGGCATACTCTTGATGATAGAGCAATGTTACGGCTAAATCTTCAAGGCATGACGCACATGCCTCATACGCATGCCCTAGCACAACAAAAACGTGTGAAGTAAGCTCTAATGCCTGCTGCACACTTCGTCTTAGCAATGTCTCATCGTGGTACATTACCAACTGTTTAGGGTGTCCTAGTCTTGAAGAACTTCCAGCGGATAGAATGAGAATCGCTAAATCATTATGCATGGTTATACTCTTTTGTTTTTTTCAGATTCTATTTGTGCACAGATGGCAAGGGCAATTGCTTGAGGAGTTTTTGCTCCAATGCCTAAACCAATAGGTGCATGAAAACGCTCATCTAACGTAATGCTCTCACCCAAAAACTCTACGATTTTATGACTACGTGTTTTTGAGCCTAAAAGGCCGATATACGAAGCTTTAGAATGAAGAGCACTTTTAAGATAGGCGCTATCTGCTTTAAACAGATGGCTCATAATCACACATGCATCAAAACGCTCCTCTCCAAGCAGTATTTCACACTCGGTAGCACTTGCAAAAAGTCTCTTTTCATCGGCATTGACTATCACATCTAAAGCATCTGCTCGTGTATCGCACACATAGGTTTGCCAACCTAAGATATTTGCCATATCAATCACCGCTTGTACCGCACTGCCAACACCGAGTATTAAGACTTTGAAACATGGTTCTATTGGCTGAATGAGTGTATGATGGACTTCATCATACAGCATCGGTTGATGTACTGTTTCTGTTTCTATAAATGGCGCTTTCCCTTCTAAAGAACGATGAAATATAACCCGTTTGCCCTCTTTCGCATACGACACTGCTTCCCCTAAAACACTATAGTTTTTCGAATAGTAAAACGGCTCTAACCATACTTGAATTAAACCATTACATCCTATACCCTCTTCCCAACTCTGCAGTGAATCATCAGGGAGTCTAAGCTCATGCGTGACAAGCTTGCCAACACCCTTTTGAAGTACTTCATCACAGCAGTGAAGGAGTGCCTCTTCAATGCATCCTCCACTTAAAACCCCTACTATCTCCTTGGCAGAATTGACAAGCATGGTGGAACCTGGTTTTTGATAGGTCGAACCCTCCGTTTGAACGATGCTCAAACAGACGATGTCTAACCCTTTTTCAAAGCTTTCATCAACAAAACGTATAAACGTTTTATGCTCAAACATCCTCTCTCCTAACTTAAGCGAATCGGATACGAAGTATAGCGTTTGCCCGTTGCGTCAAAAAGAGCATTGGCAACAGCTGGGAAAAGTGGTGGAACACCTGGTTCGCCCATGCCGCCAATTTTCTCACCAGAGTTGATAATCTCAACATGAATTTCTGGTGTATCGGCTATCGTCGATACGGTGTAATCGTAGAAATTACTCTGCTCTGCCTCACCGTTTTTGATCGTAATTTCACTGTATTTGGTAATGCCAATACTAAAATTTACCGCACTGATAATTTGATTTTCGACATTTAAAGGGTTAATAGCCAGTCCACAATCCACCGCAGCCCAAATCTTTTCAACTTTATAGTCACTATTTTCCACTTTCACTTTAGCCACATACGCAACAATACTGCCAAAAGACTCAACAACAGCCACGCCATATCCACTATTTTTTTCGCGTTTGTACCAGTTTGACTGCTTAGCAACACTTTTTAAAAGCTCTACAAACCGAGGATTTTGTAAGTTTTTAATACGAAAATCAATTGGGTCCATATTTGCCGCAACCGCTGCTTGGTCGATAATGCCCTCAACCAAAGGTCCCGTTTGTGTATGTCCTACAGAGCGTAACCATAAAAGAGGTATTGGGGAATCAGGACAAAACCCTTGTATGTCATGACTTCCTACTTTATACTGATGATCCGTTAAACCCTCTTTGTGGGTTGCATCAATGCCCTCTTTGAACATAAAAGATTCAAAAATAGTCCCTTTTGTCATGGATTGACCAATAACCTTGGCTTTAAAGCCTAAGATATTACCCTCTTTATCAATCGCCATTTCAGCACTATTGCGATACATTGGACGGTAAGAACCCATTTTAATGTCATCTTCCCTGCTCCAAAGTGTCATCACAGGCCACGCTTCATTTTGAGCCGCATAAATCGAATCAATCACAAAATCGGCCGATGGCGTACCACGTCTGCCAAAACTACTTCCTAAATAGTTGTTATAGTATTGAACCTTCTCAGGTGGCAATTGGTAGATTTCCGCACACTTGTTGCGATACAACGTTTGAAATTGTCCACCCATGCTCATAAAAGCGCTATCTTTTTGATGATGCACAGTACAATTTAAAGGCTCCATCGCGGCATGTGCAAGAAAGGGGAATTTAAACGTGGCTTTGACCACTTTATGAGCATTGGCAAAAGCTTCTTCAACATTGCCATCTTTACGCATAGGTAGGCACTCTTTATCCAAATAACTTTCATACTCTTTGGCTAAATCTTTCGAGCTTATTTTGGCAAAATCCCTTTCATTCCACTCTACAACAACATCATTGATCGCTTCTTTTGCTTGCCACCACTTTTCAGCAATAATCGCGATCTTATGATTGGCGAGTTGTTTGACTTTTAAAATACCAGGCTTTTTAAGGGCTACTGTGGCATCAAAACTTTTCAATGTTGCACCAAAAACACGTGGCTGAATTAAAGCAGCGTATTTCATATGTGGTAGTCGCACATCAATACCAAATTGTGTATGACCCATCACTTTTGCCCATGCCTCTTTAGGATGACGCTTGGTTGGCTTGCCAATTAAAGTAAGTTCCGAATTTTCTTTGAGCGTTACTTTTTCAGGTGCCTTCATCAGTTTTATGACATCCGTAAAGAAACCATACGGCAAAGATTCTTTTGTTTTAGTATTGGTCAAGATGGCATTTTTTGTCTGAATCAAATCAGCAGAAATCTTCCAATACTTAGCAGCGGCAATCTTAAGCATTGCCCGAATAGATGCACCAATTTGGCGCATTTGAAGGTGTCGTGTTTTAACAGAATTTGACCCACCTGTTAGCATCATGGGCATTCCAGGAATGTTAAAAAGCTCTTTGACAGGTGCTGGTTCAAAAAAAACATCTTCCCATTTGGCATCCAACTCATCGGCGATACACATGGCAAGAACCGTGTATGCTCCTTGTCCCATTTCTGCTTGTGGTAAAAAGAAAGTGATTTCATTTTTTTTCGTAATTTGTATGAATGCATTGGGTTCAGGCACACTGTTGTCTACCATCTGCGCTCGTGCCTTTTGAGGAACGATAAAACTAACCAAAAATGCCGAAGCTACAAATGAACTGTGTTTTAAAAAATCTCTTCGAGTAAGTTCCATGGGTTATCCTTTCGCAACAATGGCAATAGCAGATTTAATACGGTTGTACGTACCACAACGACAGATATTCCCACGCATGGCATCGATGATTTGGGCTTCATTGGGATGCGGATTTTTTTTCAAAAGTGAGGCTGCATTCATAATCTGCCCTGGTTGGCAATAGCCACACTGAGCAACATCTTCTGCTACCCACGCGTATTGAAGGGCTTTAACCTCTTTATCTTTTGTTGTTTCAATCGTCGTAATATGCTTGCCATTGGCTTCGCTAATAGGCGTTGAACAACTGCGAATCGCCTCATTTCCCAATAAAACTGTACACGCGCCACATTGCGCCGCACCACAGCCAAATTTCGTTCCTGTCAAATTCAGATGTTCTCGTAAAATCCATAAAATGGGAGTATCTTCGGCTACGTCTACCGAATAAGCTTTATCATTTACTGTAAATTGAATCATGGTTATCCTTTGAGTAAAATTCATGTATTATAAAAGATATTATAGAATTTTGTCACACTTTTGTAATAGAACAAAGCTCCATAATTCTTGCCTATTTCTCCAAGTATATTTATATCTTGGAACATTCATATTATTCCAATGCAAACTTCACTACAACATTCCCTTTCCCAAGCACGTCTTCGAGGTGTGTTGTATCTTCTATATATCCTATTTTTGTATAAGCATAAGACGTTGAGAAGGTTTTGTAAAACAGCACCAAACTATTGTTTCCCCATAGCATCACATCACCAGTATGAATCATCTTTGGATTGAATGATTGTGTAGGCAGAGCGGTTGAAAAGTGAAAATATTTTTCGTTTCCACCCAGTTCGTTCATGTCCATTGTCAAAGGCAATTTTTTGATAAATGCCTTCGTGGTTTCGTTCTCATACAAATTGAGTTTAAACGTATGCTGACCAACGCTCATCAAAAGTGTTTTAAATGTTTTTTCTTTTTGCATGGTTGCCTCATTTACTTCTTGGGCGTAGATGTTGAAACAGATACATAAAAGTATCAAAACATATTTTTTTATCACAGGATTTTCTCCTTATTATTTAACTTATGTCTTCAAATGGCACAATGACATTTGATGCATTTTGATATAAGGGTTATCACTTTGCCCAGCATATCGAAACAACGGTAATCCCAAAACCTCTCCACAATAGGTAAAATGCTCTTCGTGTTTAATGCTCTCTAAAAACGCTTTTGTTGCCTCACGTTTTGCTACAAAATTTTCAAGCCTTTGGGTATAAAACGCTTCATTGAGTTTGCCATCTTTACAGATCATTTTACCCATGTCAGGATTAACAGAAGGGCATGCTGTATCGACTAAAATATGCTCAAAATAAGGACTTATCGGATAAAGCCTACATGCAGGTGTACGGTGTTCATAAATGCTACATTGATTGTTTAGAAAATAGTTACAATGCCCTTTTCCATCGTTTAGCATAACATACACACCCAATTCGCCCTCTCCATCAAAGCTAAATACAATTGCAAAGTGTTGATACACTGCTTCAAAATCTTCTAAAATGAGTGGAGATGCTGCAAAACCTTTCAGCCCATTGCAACACAACCCTTCACACGACGAACAGCCATTAAAAAAGAGGTCATTACTTGCACTATTGACAAAACTACCGATTCGCTCCATAAAACAATCCCTTTACACTAAATACAAAAAAGAAAAAAACTACCAAAGACATTTCAAAAAGCAGGTGTGTAACCCAATGGCTATTTTTAGGAGTTTTTGATGAGTTTTTCTCTTTGAATGCAGTGTAAATTATAAAAAGAAAGGAGATGTTTTCACTAGAACAATTCTCCCCATAAGTTGCCTATTTCTACGAATTGATAGAGAAAGTTTTTTGATAGCTTTGATGATGTGCCATCACTGCCAAAACCATTGAACACGCTAGGCATGTACTTGCAAATACAAACGTCGCTTCATAGCCCAATGTGTCAAAGAAAAGCCCACCGATAGAAGCACCCATCGTAATAGCAAGTTGAATAATCGCCACCATAAGCCCACCTCCTGCTTCTGCTTCATTGGGAAGTGTCTGACTCAGCCATGTCCACCATGCCACAGGTACAGATGTTCCTAGAAAGCCCCAGATATTCAGTAGTACAACAACGGCACTAAGAGAAGATCCAAAATAGATAAGAGCAAGGGCTATGACCATCATCAAGAATGGTGTGCCTATGAGCAGGCTATACAAACGCGTTTTTAAAGCACTACCCATCACAAATGTTCCTGCTAATCCGCAGAGCCCCATCGCCAATAAAATCAACGACAACATCTCAACAGAAACCCCTGTGACACCCTCTAAAAAAGGACGTAGATACGTAAAGAGTGCAAACTGTCCCATAAAAAAGAACATCGAACTCAACATCCCTAAGCTCACATTTTTACATTTTAATAATTTCAAAACGTGTTTCACAGATGTTTTTTTGCCATCATCTCTTTTCTTTGCAGGCAAAGAGGGTAAAGCGCGCCACTGCCACACAAAAGCAATCAGTGCCAAAGGGACAATGGTAAAAAATGCCCCTCTCCAGCCGATCAATCCCCCTAAAAAACTTCCCAGTGGTGCAGCAATGGTCGTTGATAGCGCATTACCACCATTCAGCACAGCTAACGCTTTTGGAAGAGCTTTTTTTGGAACAAGTCGCATAATAACCGCTGCGGACATCGACCAAAACCCACCAATACATGCTCCCAGTAACGCCCTACCAACCATTAAAACAGTCGCATTCGGGGCAAAAGTCACCACAATGCCCGATATACCCATCAATAACGTAAAAAAGAGTAAAACCAAGCGACGGTTAGCATACCCGATCCATGAAGTAAGCCATAAACTTGTGATGAGTGCAAAAAGCCCTGAAATAGCAATGGACTGACCTGTATAGCCTTCGCTCATATGCAGCTCTGTGGCAATGGGTGTGAGAAGACTTACTGGCATGAATTCCGATGCGACTAAGACCATGGCACACAACGACATCGCCCAAACAGCGCTCCAAAGAGCTGTTGTGTCGTGATTGTGTACATGGGTATGGGTATGTTTCATAAATAGCCTTTTTATTTAAAAATTACACATTTGTATTGAAATGTTATGTGAAGAAAAAACAATAGAAGAAGTTTTGTTTAGTGTATACACTAAGGCTAGGAATTTTCAGACCTAGCCTAGCGATAGATTTAGTTTTTTAGACGATACTGCTCATCACTGACAGGCTCTAACCACTCAACATTTTTTCCATGTTCATCGGCTCCTGTCACCACTAAATGCGTCATAGCAATCTCTTTGGAAGCACCATGCCAGTGTTTAACACCTGAAGGAATCCAAACAACATCACCCGCTTTGATGATCTCTACTGGCTCACCCCATGTTTGATAATACCCCACGCCAGAAGTTACGATAATATGCTGCCCTGCAGGATGGACATGCCAATGGGTTCTAGCACAAGGTTCAAATGTCACATAAGCACCGCTATGCGTTTTTGCATTGCTTTGTGGATAAAGCATATCGACTCTGACATCGCCTGTAAAATAGTTTTTATACTCTGATTGCTTCACATCAATTGACGCTCGTGACTCTACTTTAGAAATGGTTTGCATTGTTTTTTCTCCCTCTTGCGCAAAAGTATGTGTGCTCAAACACACACCTATTAATCCTAAAAGAACATATCGTTTCATCGTTACTCCTTGTCATGCTTTTATTTCAAACTCTTTTTAAAGAACGCATCCAGTTTGTCAAACGGGATTTTCTCTACTTTGTCGTATAAATCCACATGCACCGTATTGGGGATTATCATCAACTCTTTAGGCTCATTGGCTGCTTTGTAGGCATCTTCACTAAAGTAACGTGAATGTGCATTCTCACCTGCGATAATGAGAAGTGGGCGTGGTGAAATCTCGTTAATGTAAGTAAGCAATGGCATGTTCATAAAAGGTAATAGCGTCGTAACCGTCCATGCTCCATTTGAGTTGAGTGAACGCGCATGAAATCCACGAGGAGTTCGATAGTAATTAAAATAATCCACCACAAATTGGGGTTCATCGCCTTTCAGTTTTTCAGGCAAAATGCGTGAACTTGGAGCAGGTGTTCCATTTTTTGCATCAACCCAGCGTTGCTCATTCATTTGCTCTAACATTTGGGTACGCTCTTCAAGCGTCATCTTGTCATAGTACCCTTTTGCCATAACGCGTGACATATCGTACATACTTGCCACCGCAACGGCTTTCACACGTTTATCCACAGCCGCAGCATTTAAGCCCATACCGCCAAAACCGCAAATGCCTATGATACCAATACGATTTTTATCGACAAAGGGTTGAATCCCTAAATAATCCACCGCCGCACTAAAGTCTTCCGTGTTGATCTCAGGCGATGCGATATTGCGTGGCTCTCCACCACTCTCACCTGTATAAGATGGGTCAAACGCTATAGCAACAAAGCCTTTTTCAGCCATGATTTGCGCATACAATCCTGAAGACTGCTCTTTAACCGCACCAAAAGGACCACTGATGGCAAGAGCTGGTAATGGTTGATTGGCACGATTTTTGGGTAGGTATAAATCACCCGCTAAGGTAATGCCATAACGATTTTTAAATGTCACTTTTTGATGATCAACTTTATCGCTTTTAGGGAATGTTTTATCCCATGTTGTTGTCATTGAAACTCCACTTTGTTTTTTAGAATTTGACTCTTGTGTATTTGAAGCAAAAGCACTTGTACTACTTGCAAGAACTAAACTTGCTCCTACAAAAGCACTTTGTTTCATAAAATTGCGTCTGGATTGTTCTTTTTCTTTGTTCATTTTGTCTCCCCAAAAAAATTATTTTCTATGAGACATTATAGAAGAAATGTATTTTTATCAGTAGACTGATTCTTTCAAGGAGTTGCCTATTTCTATGAAAAAATCAATTTAGCTTATAAACGGCTATTAATAAGCTAAATTCTTCTCTTTAGCGCTTTTTTGATGCTCTTTGGGAGGGACACCAAACATACGGGAGTATTCTCTGCTAAACTGTGATGGACTTTCATACCCCACTAAAAATGCTACTTCCGAAACATCGATATTGCGATGCGTTAGCATACGTTTAGCTTCTTCAAGCCGAAGCTTTTTTTGAAACTGTAACGGAGAGATGGAAGTAATGGTTTTAAAGTTTTGATAGAGCGAAGATTCTGCCATATCGATACGACGGGCTAGCTCTTTCATATTGAGCTTTTCACTAAACGTATTGGTAATCTCTGTAATAGCTTTGACGATCTTGTTCGAAGCCGTTCCTTCCATGGCAAATTTATTTAAAAAGTAACCACTTTTTTCATTCACGAGCAGATACAAAATCTCTTTGATAATAAAGGGTGAGAGAAACTTTATGTCCTCTTGTGGCATCGCTAGTAATTTTACAAGGCGATAGATTGGTTCATATAACTTTGTATTGAGCTCATCAAAAAAGAGACCTTGCTCCGCTTTTTTTTGAAATTTTAGTTTTTCAGGATTGGTATTTTTAAGAACTTCATAGATATTTTCAAGTGTAAAGCGAATGGTTAAAGAAATGTAAGGAGTCTCTTTAGATGCTTCTAAAATTCTGATATCGGAGGGAACATGCGTTGAAGACAAGAGGTACTGGTAAGGATCATATTGATAGAGTTTAGTGCCAAATCCAACAGCTTTTGACCCTTGTAAGATAATACACAAGCACGGCTCATACATGATACTTTTAAATTCTGTTGGAGTCTCTGATACATGGAACATCAAACAAGGAATCTCACTTTGCAGACTCTCACTAAAAGAGTACTTCGTTTGAATAAAGTCTATAAGTTCCAATCTATACTTATCTAAAGAATCATTCATTAAAATCCTTTAATGCTTTATGCGTAGTTTTTCCATTATAGTAAAATATTTGAATTTTTTCTAAACAAATTCTCCAAATTTCATGCCTAATTCTACGAAATGAGAAGATTAAAGGATTGCCAAACGCCCTATTTTACCAAGAGCGTTTGACATAGTGCAGCTTACAATGTATATGAGCGAGTTTCAAACAGAGCGTGTAAACGCCAAAGCGTTTAGCGTTTACATGTAAAGCCTAAAAGTGGTTCACTGCTTTACTCATTTTTCATATCTTTTGTATCGATTTTTACTTTAAACCATGCTGCGTACAAAGCAGGGACAAAAACCAGTGTTAACGCTGTCGCAACAATCAGTCCACCCATAATGGCAATCGCCATTGGTCCCCAAAAAACACTATGACTCAATGGTATCATCGACAAAATGGCGGCGGCTGCGGTGAGAACAACAGGGCGTGAACGACGCACCGTTGCATCAATAATCGCCACCCAAGGGGATGCCCCTCGCTCAATATCTTGTTCAATCTGATCTACCAATATCAATGAGTTCCGCATAATCATACCACCCAAAGCAATAACCCCCAATAATGCCACAAAACCAAAAGGAGCATTGAAAATCAAAAGAGCTGGAACAACGCCAATAAGCCCCAATGGTGCTGTGAGTAAAACCATAAACATCAGCGAAAATCGTTGAAGCTGTGCCATGAGAAGTAACAATATAACCGCAAACATGAGAGGAAATACCTCAAACAGAGCCTTATTTGATTTGTCACTCTCTTCGATTGCGCCGCCCACTTCTATATGGTATCCCAAAGGCATTGCATCAATCACTGGTTGCAATAAAGGCATAATCTGTGACGTTGCATAAGGACCTTGAATCCCATCATGCACGTCACTGCGCACGGTAATAGCAAGGTCTCTGTTACGACGCCAAAGCACAGGCTCTTCAAAGGTTGGCTCAACATTTGCAATTTGTGAAAGAGGCACCATGCTCGCACGTGAAAATAACTGAAGGCTTCCTATGTGTTCGATGGAAAGACGCTCTTCTGGCGTGGAGCGTACCACAACATCCACCAACTCTTCGCCTCGCCTGATTTGCGTTGTGCTCACACCGTTCAGCGATAATTGCACCATATTTTGAATATCGGCCGATGACAGCCCTAGCAGACTCGCTTTATCTTGATCCACATTCAGCCCAATCGTTCGTACTTGCTCATTCCAGTCTAATTGGGTGTCTTTTACCAAAGGACTTGTACGAACAATGTCTCTCACGTTGTACGCAATTTCGCGTACTTTTAAAGGGTCAGGTCCGATAACTCTAAACTGAACCGGAAAACCAACAGGAGGACCAAACTCAAGTCGTAAAACACGCGCACGAATGTCAGGGAAGGCTTCATTTTTATCGAAAATTTCCATAAGTCTGTTGCGCACATGCTCTCTTTGTTCATTGCTTTTCATCACAAGCACAAACTGCGCATAGGCAGGATTTGGAAGTTCGGGTTGAAGCGAGAGGTAGAACCGTGGAGCACCTGCTCCCGTATTGACCGTAAAGCTCTCGATTTCAGCATCATTTCTGAGTATCTGCTCCATCTTGTAAACTTGTTTTTGTGTCGCTTCAAAAGAGGAGCCTTCACGTAACCTAAGTTCTACCAAGAGTTCAGGACGTGACGCCGTAGGGAAAAATTGCTGTTGAACCAAAAGCATTCCAGCCCCTGCCAGTCCAAAGAGAAGCAGCGTTGAGCCCAAAACAAGCCATCTCTTTGAAATACTCCACATCACCATAGCGCGCAATTTATGGTAAATAGGTTTATCGTAAATGCTTTCTGCGTGTTCTATAGGTTTCATTTTTGGCAATAACGCCATACCAAGATAAGGCGTAAAGATAACCGCAACCAACCATGATGCCACAAGGGCAACACCCACGACCCAAAAAATACCACCAGCATACTCTCCCGAAATGGATTTTGCAAAGCCAACGGGCATAAAACCTGCTACGGTAATGAGTGTTCCTGTGAGCATCGGAAAAGCAGTTGAACTATAAGCATACGTCGCCGCTTCTAAGCGATCCCAGCCCTCTTCTATCTTCACGACCATCATCTCAACGGCGATAATCGCATCATCCACCAATAACCCAAGTGCGATAATCAAAGCCCCCAAAGAGATACGATCCAAATTCCAACCCGAAGCATACATAATAGCAGCAACGACGCCCAACACTAAAGGTATGGAAGCGGCTACAACGATACCTGTTCGCCAGCCAAGCGAGATAAATGAGACGAAAAGCACGATAATCAATGCCTCTAAAAATGAACGTTCAAACTCCCACACAGACTCTTCTACCACTCGGGGTTGATCGGCGTATTTTTCGATTTCAACGCCAAGTGGCAAGGTCGTTTTGATGGTTTCCATCTTGGTATCAAGCGCATGACCCAGATCCAAAATATTGCCATTGCGCTTCATCGTGACGCCGATAGCAACAATAGGCTCACCATTACGACGAATGGTAAAACTCTGAGGATCTTCATAACCAATGCTGATCGTCGCAATATCACAGAGTCTAAGTGTTTTACCCCCTGCCTCAATGGCAACATTGCCAAGCTCTTTAACACGATCGATGGCACCCGTGACACGGACATAAACGCGATCGCTTGTGGCATCCACCGAGCCTGAAGGAGAGACACTGTTTTGATGCGCCAATGCGTCGATGACCGTGTTAGGACGGATGCCAAGTGCCGCTAGTTTTCGCATAGAGAGTTCCACAAACACTTGCTCTTGTTGTTTACCAAGCACATCAACTTTATTGACCCCCACTACACTTTGTAATTGTCGCTTGATGCGCTCCGTTGTGTCATGAAGTTCCGCCGTGGATAAATCTGGCGCACTGATGGCGTAGAGAACGCTGTAAACATCATTATACTCATCGTTGTAAAAAGGTCCACGCACACCTGCCGGAAATTCTTGACGAATATCCGATATTTTCTTTCGTATCTGATACCATGAATCTTCAAGCTCTTTCTTAGGCGTTCCGCCTTTCATCCAAACCCTGATAGCGCCATAACCTTGACGTGAATAGGAGTTGACATAATCCAACGCATCAAGCTCTTGTATTTTTCGCTCAACTTTATTGATGACCTCTTCTTGAACCTCTTTAGCGGTGGCACCCGGCCATGCAACAACAATGGTCATAGAGGGTACGTTAAAATTTGGATCTTCCAGTCTTCCCAGTTTGTTAAATGAAAAAACACCCACAATAAGCGTGCTTATGATTAAAAAGAGGGTCATAGAGCGATGCGTTACCGCCCACTCTGAGAGATTAAAGCCCTTCATAAGCTCCCTTTCTAGGTATTTCTACGACTGTTTCGTAGGGGCGCTCTATCGGTTGTACTTTCATGGATGCGTCAAGTTTTTGCGTACCCACACTGACGACCTTGATGCCATCTTTTAACCCCGTAACACGCACCGTACGCGTACCATAATCGCGAATGTTCACAGGAACAAACTCAACCCCATTTTCAGCACTATTTAACGCCCAAACCCCGGCACTCTCTTTGGTTTTAATCACCGCGCTGATCGGTAAGGTTGTTCCACTCTCCATCGGGCGGGACAACGTAAATTTAACGGTACTTCCCAAAGGCAATGACGCAATCGTCTCTAAAGCGTCACGACTTGGTACATAACGCGCAGGATACATACGACCTTGCGGTGTCGCCATAGAGGAGAGTTCTCGCATCGTAAGATTGAAAGAGATCTTGGCATCATTCCATGATATTGCCGTTGTTTTATATTCTTTAACATGAGAAACCAGATGCTCTGGTAGATCAACCGCCACTTCGTATTCACCTTTTTTGGCAACGAAAATGAGCGGTTGTCCCTCAGAGACGACGTGTCCCTCTTCAAAATTCAACGCAGTAATAACGCCATCAAACGGTGCCTTCAGTGCGGTATACTCTACTTTATTTTTTGCCAACTCCAGTTGCTGTTTGGCTTGCTCCATCGTAGCGCGTGCCGCATCAGCACGTGTTTGCTGTCTTTCAATTTCAGCAATGGCAATCGACCCATCGCTCCCCAAACGCTTAAACCGAGCAGCATCCACCATCGCTTGTTCAGCAGTGACCTTAGCTGCTGCTAACTGCTCGGCTGCAACACCAACCGCTAATTGATAATCCACCGAATCAAGTGTAGCGAGGGGTTGATTTTTTTTGACATGATCGCCGACATTAACCATACGTTTGAGCACTTTTCCACCCACACGAAACCCCATTGCTGTTTCACTGCGTGAGCGAATACTGCCTGTGAGCAACACTTCATCATACCCTTGTGATTGATGAAACGCTGTTACGTACACTAAGGTTGGCACTTCTTTTTTACTTTCGACCTGTCCACACCCTGCAAACACAAGTATCGAAGCACATAGCATCATTTTTTTTGTATAACGCATCCATTTCCTATTCATTGGTTGTTCCTTCTTTTGATTCTTCCTTCGATACATTCCAACCACCCCCTAATGCTTTATAGAGCTGAACATCAGCGAGTAAGCGTTTGGCGCGTTGGTCGGTGACACTCATTTCACTGAGCAAAACAAGACGTTGTGCTTGCAATACCACTAATTTATCGGACTCACCTTGCGCAAAAAGGGATTCCGCCTTACGCAATACAAGACGTTTGCTTTGAAGTGATTGCGCTAAAAATTCTCCTCGCTTTTGCTCTTCATGGCAAACGACCAGAGAGTCTTCAACCTCTTTAAGCGCGGTTAAGACTGATTTTTGCCAACCGAGTAACGCTTCATTTTCGCGGGATGATTGTGCTTCTACACCCGCTTGAATTTTCCCTGCGTTAAAAATTGGCATCGCAAACGTTAAAGCAACATTTGAAAAATTGACAGGCGCTAAATTAAGCCCATTGAGACGCAAGTCTTCACGTCCCAAAAGGGCATTCAAAAACAGTTTAGGCCAGTACTGTGAACGAGCCTCTTCCGTGCGTAATGATTCTGCCGCATAGTGTGATTCTGCCGCCATCAAATCAGGTCGACGTTTCAGCAAGTCAAGTGGTTGAGCGGTTCCAATAAGAGGCGATTTGGGCAAATCGTAATGTGCAATGCTTGGTATGACCATCGTTGAAGGATTTTCACCTAGTAACAGAGCCAGTTGCGTTTGAAGTGAAGCGATCAGCATACGTAGTGGAGGAATTTTTGCATCGATCTCATTCGCCTCGGCGATAGCACTCTGCAAGTCCAACTCACTGGAAAGCCCTTCGTTAAAGCGTCTTGTGGTGAGATGGAGTGTTCCATGCTGACTCACCGACAACGCTTCCATGAGCTTTAAATCGTGTTCGGTACTGCGAAGAAGAAAGTATTGGGTCGCCACTTCACTGGCAATCAGCAATTTCATACCAACCACGCCATACTGAGCCGACAAAAGGTCTGCTTCAGCGGCATCTTTTGCAGCACTAATTCCCCCACTCAGATCAATCTCCCAAGCAACATTTAGCCCTAAAGCACTGCTCTTTGTATCGGGAATTCCTTGTTTAACACTTTGGGGTAAACCACTGTGCGAAGAGGCGGTGGAGCCTTGCACGTCCAAAGAAGGCGACAAACGTGACGATTGAGCATCTCTAAAAGCGCGCGCCCCTTTTATGCGTGAAAGCGCCATTTTCACATCGTAGTTCGTGTTCAAACTTTTAGTAATAAGCTCTGTCAAAATCGGATCGTCAAAACGACTCCACCACTCCCTATCATTGAAAGCATCTCTCTCTGATAGGTCTGCATTGCGAAACTGTGTTGCAAGCGCAACATCAGGGGTTGGACTTTGCACCTGCGTGGAGCCACACCCCATTAACATCATTGCGCATACAAAACATCCTAGCGAATGATGAAAAATTGCATCTGTCATTTTAGGAATTTTCATAAAGCCCCTTCTTGGTGTACGAATCTTTTAAGTACTCTGGTTAAATGGTGCATTTTAGTGTCCAGACTTATTGATCATATGAAGAGCAAAACGAGGTGAAATGCGACTCAGCATTTTAAGAGCATTGCTTTGACCTGGTCTGATTTCAAACGTATCGCACTCGATTTTTCGGATGCCAACCTTAACAAGTTCTGACACAGACATAATGCTCATCCCTTTTTGTTCATTGCTATCCAATGCTTGTATTAAAGGTGTTTTGGTGACAGAGGGTGCTAATTCAAAGACCTTAATGTTCGTATCTTTAAGCTGTATGCGTAACGAATCCGTAAAGGAATGAAGTGCTGCTTTACTGGCACAATAGACAGGAGTGCTTGCCAACGGCACAAACGCTAAAGCGGAAGAAATGTTCACAATCGCAGCTGTTTTTTGCTGACGCAAAAGAGGTAAAAACTGTGTAGTCATACCAATAGTACCTATGACATTGACCATAATCTCTTCTGTGAGCTTATGAATATCGCGCTCTTTTTGTAAATCGATTCTGTTCATAACACCCGCATTGTTGATGAGAATATTAAGAGTTGGAAACATCTTTGAGACGTTTTCATATAAGTTAACGATTTCATCATGTTTGTCAATCGTGCATTGAAAGACGTGCACCTCTTTTAATTCCGATTTGACTTTGTCAAGTTTTTCTTGATCGCGCCCTGTGATAATCACGGTATTGCTTTTGCATAATTGTCGTGCTAATTCAAAGCCGATACCGCTTGTGCCACCTGTTATAAGAATTGTATTGTTGTTCATATTCATTTTGCTTTCCTTATGCTATAATTTTTAATGTAAATTACTATTATGATGCAAGTATATTATATTTACTATCATAATGCAAGTAAATTGGAGGAAAAAATGAAACGAAAAAGTTACACCAAGATGCCTTGCCCTGTTGCACAATGTTTAGAAATTGTCGGAGAGTGGTGGAGTATGCTGATTATTAGAGATATTTTCAAAGGACTTAGACGGTTTGATGAATTTCAAAAAAGCTTAGGCATCGCGCCCAATATATTGACAAAACGACTCAACGATCTTGTCGAATATGGCATTTTACAGAAACAAAATTATGGAGAGAGCACCAAGCGTTACGAATATCTTTTAACCAAAGCAGGTGAGGATTTGGCTCCTGTATTGGTGATGATGTTTGAGTGGGGAAACAAGCACGCTACCCCAGTAGGGCTTACAAGCCGTATCATCCATGTCAAAACAGGTGAAATTGCTGAGCCTATTGTCATTAATAAAAAAACAGGCTTGGAGATGAATATGGAAGAGTACCATGTGCTTACAACATGCGATAGCAAAGAGGAGTCAGCACAGTAAATAACTCTTTACATGTAAAGAGTTATTTTCACATAAAAGTAGCGTAAACGCCACATTATGACGTTTACATGTAAAGCACTAAAGCGTCTCTGCGTGGCGTTCAAAGACCTCTTTGTCCCAACCGCCACCGAGGGATTTAAACAAAGAGACGCCTGAACTAAGCAGTGCCTGTTTAGTTTGAGATGTCGCTAGCTTTGCAGAAAGAAGATTACGCTTTGCATCTAAGAGCGTGAGGTAATCCCCATACCCACTCTCATACTGTTTTTTAGCCAATGTATACACTTGCTCAATGTTCTTCTCATAAGCAAGTTGGTGTTCAAGCTTTTGAGTCAATGTATGACGTTTATTTAAAGCATCATATGCCTCTTGAAAGGCTTGTTGTACCGTCTTTGCATAAGTAATTTCTGCTAGCTCTTTGTTGGCTTTAGCACTCTCTACGTTTGAGCTGGTTTTTCCCATATTGAACAGTGGAGAGACAAGGCTTCCACCAAAGCTGTTCATGGCGGATTGTGACTTCATCAGATTGGAAAGTTGTGTACTTTCAAACCCTAAAGCACCCGATAAACTAATGCTTGGAAAGTATGCTGCTCTTGCTACGCCGATGTTTGCATTCGCCGCTTTAAGATTTTCTTCGGCTTGTTTGATATCGGGACGTTTAGTTAACAGTTCCGATGGTAAATTAGACGGAACTACAATATCACTTGGCAATACTCTTGGTAAGCCATCTTTACTAAAGCTTGCAATGGCTTCAGGTGATTTACCCACCAAAACGGCAAGTGCACTTTGTTGTAAAGCGATAGACTGCTCTAAGGCATCTTTCGTGATTTGAGCACTGTTCAGCTCTGCTCGTTCAGATAAAAGTGTTCCTTTAGAGATAGCCCCAAGCGCGTATTTAGACTCATTACGTTTAAGCCCCTCCTCTCGTGCTTTTATCGTTTCATTGGTAATGTCGAGTTGCTCATACAAACTAATCAGCGTAAAATAACTGTCCACCACACTGGCTGCAAGTGAAATCTTCACGGTATCTTTGGCTGCATAGCTTGCAATGAGTGAAGCCCTTGAAGAGGCTTCTGCTTCTTTGTATTTACCCCAGAGGTCTAGCTCATAACTAAGCACGGCACTGAGTGAGAAGTCATTGTACGTGTTATGCGCTTTAGAGGTAAACGTATCGGCACTGCTTCTGATTCTCTGTCCTGAGCCTTGCACATCAAGGCTTGGGTAACGATTGGACGTGCTGCTAGAAAGCGTCGCACGTGCAAGCGAGATATTTGCCATAGAAGTTTGGAGGTCATAGTTATTGGCTAGTGCTTCTTCAATCAAGGAAGAGAGTTTTGCATCGCCATAGCTATTCCACCATGCGCCATCCACATAGCTTGTTTCGCTCTTGACATCAGAGCGATATGCCTGTGGAAACTGTGTTGTTGGGATGTTCAACTCTGGGGAGAGTGAACATCCAGCGAAAATAAATGCTGATAATGAGAGGGCATAGACATTACGCATCATGACGCTCTCCTTTTTTAGAAAATTTTGCATTAAGTTGTGCTAACCAATTGTAAAAGAGTGGAATAAAGAAAATCGCAATCGTCGTTGCGGCAATCATTCCACCAATAACACCAGTACCAATCGCATGTCTACTTCCTGCTCCTGCACCTGAACTAAGGGCTAGTGGTAAAACACCAATCGTAAAGGCTAAAGAGGTCATAACAATCGGGCGGAAACGTAAACGTGCCGCTTCTAGGGTTGCATCAAAGATAGACTTACCTCTCTCTTGGGCTTGCATCGCAAACTCAACGATCAAGATGGCATTTTTAGCCGAAAGACCAATGAGCACTAACAGACCGATTTGGAAGTAGATGTCATTGCTAAGCCCTCTTAGATACACTGCCATAATCGCTCCAAAGACCGCAAATGGAACCGCTGTTACAACCGCAAGTGGCATAAGCCATCGCTCATACTGCGCTGCCAAAATCAAGAAGATAAAGACGATACCGAAGATGAAAGCTTGACTTCCGCTTCCGCTCATCTCTTTTTCTTGGAACGATGTTCCTGCCCATCCTGTAGCATACCCCTCAGGTGCGACCTCTTTTACCACCTCTTCAATGGCTTTGAGTGCATCACCCGAAGTGTACCCAGGAGCAGGTTCACCTTCGATTTTGGCTGCGGTAAAGACGTTAAAACGCTCTAAAATATCCGCACCTACACTACGCTCATAGCTAATAATCGAACTCAGTGGTATCAGCTTTCCTGAGCTTGATTTCACAAAAACATTTTTGAGATCTTCTGGCTTTTCTCTATAGTCTGCTTCGGACTGAACATTGACCTGATAGGTACGACCGAAAAGGTTAAAGTCATTGACATAATATGCACCAAATGTGGACTGTAACGTTGTGAAAGCATCTTTAATGGACACACCTAAAGCTTTTGCTTTTTCACGATCTAATGTCACTTTATACTGAGGGATGTTCATGTTAAGCGAGTTTCGCACCATCATAAGCTCTGGTCGTTGACTTGCTTTTGCAACGATTTGATTGGCGATATTGCCTAACTCTTGTAAGCTACCACCTGTTCTGTCTTGCAAGTACATCTCAAATCCACCAGAGATACTAAGCCCCATAATAGGCGGTGGGTTGAGGGCAAAAATCGTCGCATCGGCTACACCAAAGAATGCCCCATTTAAGGCGCCACTGAGTGCTTCAGAGTGCTGATCAGGTGTTTTACGCTCACTCCAATCTTTTAAGATTAAAAAGTTTGTCGCTGCGTTGGTTTTCGCCGCACCGCTTAAAAGATCAAACCCTGAGATGGCGATGTTATATTCAATCCCTGGCATATTTTTTGTAATGTTGCTGACATCAGAACTCACGGCTACTGTACGGTTGAGTGCAGACGCTGGAGGCAGAGCCGTTACAGAGATTAAGTAGCCTTTATCTTCCATAGGAACAAGCGCGCTTGGAACTTTTTGGAAAAGCTCATAGGTAACGCCCATAAGGGCTGCAAACACAATGATGCTAATGACACCATGACGTACAACCAAGCTTACACCGCTGGTAAACCAATTGGTCGAAGCATCAAAAAATTCATTGAACTTTCGTACAAACCAAAATGGCTTTGGTTCTTTTTTACTGAGGAAAATGGCGCACAGTGCTGGGGTAAGTGTCAACGCCACCATACCCGAAATAACAACCGAAATAACGATAGTAATGGCAAACTGTTGGTACATCTGACCTGTAAATCCACCCATAAATGATACAGGAATAAAAACGGCACAAAGCACTAATACAATCGCCACAACAGGACCTGTGACCTCTTGCATTGCCTTAATGGTGGCATCTTTAACGCTAATATCTTTTTCAGAGTGCAAGATACGCTCAACGTTTTCAATAACGATAATGGCGTCATCCACAACGATACCAATGGCAAGAACCAGACCAAACAAGGTTAAAAGGTTGATGGAGTAACCAAGCGCATACATTCCCGCAAAGGTTCCGATGATGGAAACAGGAATGGCAAGCACAGGGATAATCGTCGCACGCATGTTTTGCAAGAAAAGATAGACAATAGCAATAACCAATAAGAGCGCTTCAATAAACGTCTTGATAACCTCATTGACAGAGATATCAATGAACGTTGTGGTATCGTAAGGGATCTTATAGATCATATTTTCAGGAAATGACTTTTGCACACGCTCCATGGTCGCTTTGACTTTTTTAGCCGTATCTAAGGCGTTTGCACCCGATTGTAGATAGATACCAATAGGAACCATCGTTTGACCGTTAAGCGTTGAAGTGACATCATACGATTCAGCGCCTAGCTCCAAACGTGCTACGTCTTTTAGGCGCAAAGTTGAGCCATCTTTGTTGGATTTTAGGATGATATTTTCAAACTCGTTAACCTTATCAAAACGACCTTGCGTTGTTACCGTATAGGTATAGGCTTGAGAGGTTTTGGATGGGGATTGGTTAAACCTGCCCGTTGCAAACTGTGAATTTTCTTCTGAAATGGCATTGATCACATCGGTTGGGGTTAAATTATACTTTGCCAACTGATCAGGCTTCATCCAGACACGCATGGAGTAGTTTTGATTGCCAAATAATGAGGCATTACCTACACCTTCAACCCTTTTGAGTTCATCGATGACATTGATAAGCGCATAATTCGCCATGAAAATTTCATCATAACTGTTATTAGGAGAGATAAGCGAAACTACCTGCAAAATCGTTGAAGACTGTTTGGTAACGGTCACACCTTGTGCTTGTACTTCGCTTGGAAGTTTGTTAAGCGCTGCTTGCACACGGTTGTTGACATTGATCGTCGCTTGATCAGGATCGGTTCCAATTTTAAAATAGATATTGATGGTTAAAGAGCCTGTTGATGAGGCTGTAGAAGACATATAGATCATATCTTCTACACCGTTGATCTGCTGTTCCAATGGAGCGGCTACTGTTTTAGAGATCGTCTCAGCACTGGCACCCGCATAGGTAGCCTCTACGCTCACTTGCGGAGGCGTAACCTCAGGATACTCCTCAATCGGAAGAGCCCTTATACTCATCAAACCTGCAATAATCACAACAATCGATAAAACTGTTGCAAAGATGGGTCTGTTGATAAAGAATTTTGAAAACATCGTTTATTCCTTCGCTTCTGCAAGGTTTATGGCAGCGCCTGGGCGGAGTTTGGTCAGGTTATTGGTGATGACCACATCGCCTGCACTTAAACCACTCTCTATGATGTAGGCATCGTTATGCGCCGTGCCTGCTTTTACAGGGAGCTTATGAGCTTTACCTTCTTTAGCTAAAAACACATACGAGCCTGTTGCATCTTGCAAAAGTGCCTTTTGTGGGATGCTGATAGCATCTTTATAAACCAAACCTTCCACATTCACACGTACAAAGAGTCCTGGGATAAGAATATTATTTGGATTAGCAAAGGTTGCTCTGGCTTTAATGGTAGAGGTCTCACCATCAACATAGCTATCTAAGAAGTCCAATGTTCCTGCTTTGGTATACTTTGAACCATCGGGAGTAGAGAGTTGAACAGGAAGTTTCGCTTGAGCGATACTGCTCCAGTTTCCTGAACCCATCACATATCGTTTTTTAAGCAATTCAATATCGGGCAGTGAGAATTCAACATAGACGGGGTCTGTTTGGGTGATGGTGGTTAAGGTCATGGTATCACTGCTTGAACCTACGTAACTGCCTACATCTTGTGCATTGAGGCTGGTCATTCCTGAGATGGTCGCTTTTACTTTGGTATAGTTAAAGTCGATGGTTGCTTTTTTAAGCGCAGCATTAGAGGCTTTCAGGGAAGCACTCGCTGATTCATACGCTGAGAGTGCAGCGTCTCTCTCTTTTTGAGACACAGCATCTTGGGCAAACAACACTTTGGTTCGCTCCCAATCACGAGTCGCTTGTTTGAGGGTCGCTTCTTTGACACCCACATCTGCAATAGCTTCTTGCATCAACGCCTCATAGCGATCTGAGTCAATTTGGTAGAGCATATCCCCAGCCTTAACAAAGCTTCCCTCTGTGAAATGTTTCTTCTCTAAGACACCACTTACCCTTGCTACAACATTGACTTGCTGCATACTTTTTACTTTGGCAGGGTATTCGAGTGAAACGGGCACATCAGAAGCCACTACTTTATAGGTTGACACAGACAATGGTGGCATGGCTGGCATCCCTGCTGCTTTTTTATCTTGGCTTGAACATCCCGCTACTAAAAATGCTCCCAATGTTACTGCCAATGCATAGCTTGCATAGGTTATCAATACTCTATTTTTAGTCATTTTTGAACTCCATTAATTTGTGTAATGTAAATTACATTACATTTTGTGGTCGAATTATAGTCGCAAAACCTAAATAAGTCAAGCTATTTTTCCTTAACCGTAAAAAAAGTAATTATCGAGGAACACACAATCCGCGATAGAAAATCTGGACCACTTGCTTCAAAGCTTTCTGCCGTGCTATTTCAGATACATCTGTTTCAAGCCCCAATACACGAGGAAACATAAACGGCTCTTCAAGGGCATTTAAAAACTGATGCGCACACAACGTGCTATCTTCTACTTCAATTCGTCCCGCTTTTTTTTCATTTTCCAAATACTCTGACACAACGTTAATAGGATGAGTCAACGTCTTTAAAATAGTTTCCTTCGTCAGCTTGCTTGTCTCCAAATAACCCAATGAGACAATAAGACGATGAAATAAAATCGCATCATCATCTGCGACTAAATCTAAATAAGACTTACCAATCATCATTAAAAACGCCTCAATACGTCCTTCATAACAGATACTTTGACGCTCCCACTCTCCAAAGAGTTCCTCGGATTTTTGTTCCATAACATAAATAAAAAGTTGTTCTTTATTGCCAAAATGCTTATAGAGTGTTGCCAAAGAACCACCAGCCTCTTTAACAATATCATTCATGCTGACATTTTCATAACCACGATCTAAAAAAAGTCTGTGAGCAACATCAACAATTTTTGTGCAACGAGATTCCGCTTTTCCACTCAAGTGTTTAAAAAAATTACTGATACAGCATTTCTGCTCATCCGCCATAAGACCTCCTTCGAAATTTTTTGCCATTATACACTAAATCAATTTTTGATCTCAAAGAGAGTATAAAAGAGCATCTTATCTAAGGAATAATGTTATATCATTGCTTTACATGTAAAGTTTTTTGCATTTTAACCGATAATGCTTGAAAGCGTTTGAATATTATTTTTGGAGCAAACCGTATGGACTTAACCGTCATCTTGGGCATGGTAATTTCTGTTACCTCGATTGCCATTGGAGACATTATGGAGGGTGGAAATCCTCTGCACGTACTTCACATTACTTCGTTTATCATCGTTGTACCAACGGCAATGGCTTCAGCAATGACAGGAACTGCTCCTGAATATGTAAGAGCTGCGTTTAAAGAATTTAAAGTTATTTTTAAAAAATCTCCTGTGGATCTACATGCACGTATCAAACAAATCATTGATTTTGCGATTATCGCTAGACGTGATGGCATCTTAGCCCTTGAATCTCATGCAAACCTGATGGAAGATGAGTTCTTCAAAAAAGGTCTTAGTATGGCAGTTGATGGTGTTGAAGCGCATGAAATTGAAGAGACATTAGAGGTTTTAATTTCTGAAACCGAAGAGTACTACCATGGCGCTGCTCACTACTGGCTACTGGCGGGTGAATCATGTCCTGTTATTGGTCTGATTGGTGCGGTTTTGGGTCTGATCCTCGCCCTTCAAAAACTGGACAATCCCGCTGAAATGGCAGCAGGTATCGCTGGTGCGTTTACCGCAACGGTTACAGGTATTGCCGGTGCCTACATCTTTATGGGACCTTGGGGAAATAAACTCAAAGCAAAATCACACGACTTCATCAAAGAAAAACATGTTATTTTGGCAGGTATTTTAGGAATTTCACATGGTGACAATCCTCGTACCCTTGAAATGAAACTACTGAACTATCTCTCTCCACTTGAAGAGAAAAAAAGTCAATTTGATAAAGCATAAGGACAAGATGTGGGTAAGAAAAAGTGTAAAGCAACCGAATGTCCAGCAGGAGAGAAATGGGCTGTACCTTACGCCGACTTTCTAAGCTTACTTCTAGCACTTTTTATTGCTCTTTATGCGCTCGCTTCCGTCAATACTGAAAAAATGAAAGCTCTTAAAGAAGAGTTTGTCAAAATCTACGATTACAGTGCCAAACCTGAAGAGGCAACCCCTGTTATGAGCATGGCGGTCAAATCAGGCGAAGCGGCAAAAGATAAAGACAAAGGTAATGCAGGTGGATCGTCTGCTCAACTTGAAGAGATCGCTCGTATGGCTCAAATGATTGAGAAAATGAACATCGGTGAAGGCTCTTTAGAGCAAAAAATTGATGGTGCCATTTTAAAACTTCCTACGAAAATGCTTTTTGCACCCGGTTCTGCTGAAATCATTAACAGTGATTCTATGCTCTTCTTAAAACGCGTTTCAGACATCATTGCAATGCTTCCTAAAAATGTTGAAGTGATCGTCAAAGGGTATACAGACACCACTGCCCTTCCAAGTGGCTCTAAATTTCAAGACAACCTTGAGCTCTCATCTGCACGCGCTAATGCTGTTATTCGAGTTCTTGTACGCAATGGCATCGCCAAAGATCGCTTAAGCTCCGCAGGTTATGGCGATACAAAGCCACTTGCGAGTAATGATACAGCAGAAGGTCGTGAAAAAAATGGTCGTGTAGAGTTTACCATGCGCATTTCAGGTCCTGATGGTTCTGCTAAAAAAGAATCTATCCTAGATACCCTCAATACCATTAATAAAAAATCAGAATAGACTGCTTGCAAAACTCATTTTGCAAGCAGAAAAAATACCAGAGGTACATGGGCATTCTGCCCGAGATTACCAGTGTTAACGTAGTCTTTAGAGCTTTGCTTTAAAGACATGTAAAGAGTTCTGCAAGAACTCTAATAGTTTAATCAAGTTCTTTCAAAACTTTTTTTATAATACCACTCGCCTCTTCAAAGGCACACATCTTTACATGTAATGAGTTTTCCTTATGATTCAAGTCACAAATCTTTCTAAACACTTTGGGGCACAGACCCTTTTTGAAAACATTAGTTTTATGCTAACCAAAGGCAATAAAATAGGCTTTGTGGGCCGTAATGGCTCGGGCAAATCTACTCTCTTTAAAATTCTTTTAGGCGAAGAAGAAGCAGATGAAGGCGATATACTCATACCCAAAAACTATACCATTGGTGCACTTCGCCAGCATATTGAGTTTACGCATAAAACAGTACGTGAGGAGTGTGCTTCTGTTTTACACGGAGATGAGGCATTTGACACCTATAAAATTGAAAAGATGCTTTTTGGGTTGGGATTTAGCCAAGAAGATTTAGACAAAGACCCTATGAGCTTTTCAGGTGGCTATCAAATCAGACTCAATCTCGTCAAACTGCTTGCAACAAACCCTTCCCTTTTACTGTTAGATGAACCAACAAACTACCTTGACATCGTTTCTATGCGCTGGCTTAAAACATTTTTGAGAGAATTTAAAGGCGAGATTATTCTCATCACACACGATCGTGACTTTATGGATGCTGTAACAACACATACCATGGGACTTCGTCGTAAAAGTTTGATGATCATTGAAGGCAACAGCTCAAAGTACTATGCAAAATTAGAAGAGGATGATGAGCGTTATCTTAAAACCAAAGCCAACCTTGATAAAAAACGGGCAGAACTTGAAGACTTTGTGACGCGCCAAAAAGCACGTGCTTCCAAAGCCGTTATGGCACAAAGCAAAGCTAAACAGCTTGAAAAAATGGGTGAAATGGATGATCTCGAAGAAGAAAGCAATCTGCATTTTGCATTTAACTACAAAAAAACACCTGCTAAAATCATCCTTGATGCTCAAAATATCGGCTTTGGGTATGATCCTACGCAACCTCTTTTTCAGAATCTCTCATTTAAACTTGAAAAAGGAAAATGTTTAGCCATCATTGGTAAAAATGGTAAAGGTAAATCAACACTCCTCAATGTTTTAGCAGGCGAATTACCTCTGCAACACGGCACACTTTCATTTCACCCCGAAACGGCATTTGCGCACTTTGGGCAGACGAATATTCAACGATTGAACGCCAAAAATAGTATTATTGATGAGATCTATGAAGTTGACCCACTTTTGGGTATCACCAAAGTTCGTGCTATCTGCGGAGGTATGATGTTCGGTGGGAAAATGGCTGAAAAAGAGATCAGCATTCTCTCAGGAGGCGAGCGAAGTCGTGTCATGCTTGGCAAAATTATCGCAACACCTGCTAATCTTCTCTTTTTAGATGAGCCGACCAACCATCTTGATATGTACTCTATCGACTCACTCTGTGATGCCATCAAAAGCTTTGAAGGCTCAACTATTCTTGTCACTCACTCAGAGATGATGCTTCGTGAACTTGCCGATACACTCATCATCTTTCATCATGGCAAAGCTGAATTTTTTGACGGCAATTATGATGAATTTTTAGAGAAAATTGGCTGGGAAGAAGAGATCGATACGACACCTAAAAAAGCCATCTCAAATGATTACAATGAGAGCAAAAAACTTCGTACCAAACTCATTCAAGAAAGAAGCCATAAGCTCTCTCCTTTGAAAAAACAGATTGAGCAGTGTGAGGCAAAAATTTTAAAACTTGAAGAGGGCATGAAAGCAAAAAATGAAGCCTTAATCGCCTGCTCTTCGGGTAATGACATTGGCGAGTTACAAAGGCTTTCTAAAGAGCTCAAAGCAGATGAAGAAGCCGTTGAAAAACTCTACGAGCAATTCGAAACGTTACATCTAACCCATGATGAGCTTTTTGAGTCTTACGAAACGCAATTGAAAAACATCCAAAATTAGTGTAGAATTGCAAAAAAAGCAAAGGTGAAAAAGTATGCGTGACTTGAAAGAACTCCTTTTAGAGAGCGGTTGTTCGAGTGAATTTATCCTCGATGCAATGCGGTTTGAACACCTCTTCACAGGAGATATCGATGCATTCCTCGACAAAGTTGAAGATATCTTAATGAACGAAGATGAGTATGAAGAGGAAATAGATGAAGACGATGAATTTGATGAAGACGAGGATGATCCTATTTCTCGAAGTGACTATAACTATGATGGCAATGAAGACAATATCTATTTTGAAGATGAAGACGGCGAAGAGGCATTTGAAGACGATGAGGATGAAGAGTAAATCTTCATACCTCGATACGAAAACCCTTGTCAATATAAGGGTATTTTAAAAGGATGCCACTTTGCTTAAGTGGCATGACTGTTTTACAACTTGCATGAATCAAATAGCCATTTTTAGGGCTAATACTATCAATATACTCCCCTGCACTCTCCCAGTTTAAATGCTTTTTAGACTCAAACCATGGCGTATAAGCTGCATCAAGAAATAAATGATCAATCGTTTGCGCTTTTAAATAAGTCAGTGATGCTTCTGGGATGCTAGCACAATCGGTTAAATATGCTACCGTACATTTTTTCGTAAAGATAACATAACCATGCGTCAGTTTAGAATGAAGCAAAGGTACGGCTACAACCTTAATGCCCTCTATCTCAACAGACACAAAAGGCTCAAGCACGTTATACGCAATAGAATCTTTATGAATAAACAGATCACCAAAGCCTTCTGTATCGTTTGGAATATAACAGGTAATTGTATCAACCGATTTTCGTAAACGAATCAACCCTAAACAGTGGTCGGCATGAAAATGGGTAAGAAAAACCGCTCGAATACGTTTGGTGTTGAATGTATCACATAAAATATCGTATCCCGCGTCAAAAAGAATGACACTACCATCATCAAGCTCTAAATAAGCACTTGTTGAACGATTGCTCACACCCTTAGCTCTTGCCTCTTCACACACAACACAATAACACTGATGCAGTGGAATACCACCCGTATCAGCTGTTCCTAAAAACTCAAACTTCAAGCACGCTTCCTATTTGTGTTGTTGTTTTTCTTGTAACATTTGGTTGAGTAAACCAAAGAGTTTTTTAGAAGACTCTTCCGCTTTTTGGAAATGGTTGATCACCACATTAATGTCATTAAGGCAGGTTCCTTCTCGCACACATTTAATGGCTTCATTGATCTCACCATGTACAATTTTATGTGGTTCTTCTAACGCTTTAAAGGCTGTTGTTGCACTAAAATTTTCACGTCCAACACCCGCATACCATTTACCCAAACGGCAATTGGTATGATCTGTCAACTCTTTATGCTCTTTATCAAAAACAGAACCATACCCTGAAACTTTAAAGAGGACATGGTCGAGTTTGGCAAGAGCGGTAAAGACTTCGAAGCTAATGCTTTGAGAATCAGACTGAATCGTTTGAGCGCTGTGTTGTAATGCATCAAACTCAACTTTAAAATTTTCAATATGTTGATTGGATTCTAACGCGACACCCTCAACCTCTTCGTTTTGTTTGAACATCAAATTAGCATTTTGCTTAAGTACATTAATGTTCATCTCTACTTCGGCTGTCGCTTTTTGTGTACGTTCTGCTAATTTTCGCACTTCATCTGCAACAACGGCAAAGCCACGACCATGCTCACCCGCACGTGCAGCCTCAATGGCGGCATTAAGTGCCAATAGATTGGTTTGATCTGATATGTCTTTAATAAGGTTGATAACACTGGCAATTTCATCAACACTGCGGTGAAGATTTTCCGCCATATGGCGTGACTCAACAGCTGAGTTTGAAATTTGCCCAAGGGAGGTTAAAAGATTGTTAGAGATGGCATTAAGATTTGAAATACTATTAACCGTTGTTTCGCTAATCTCAACAATTTCTTTAGAAGCTTCAAGGTTGTGCTCAATATCATGCTGAATCTCTTTAACGCTATTTCCACAACCACCAAGCATGGTTTGAACCAGTGCTGTTTTGAGACGATTTTCATTTAATGTTTTTTGTGTGTTATCTTCTGCTGCTTCAAATACTTCAATTTTACTTTGAAGCATTTGGTACTCGGTTTTTAATCGTTCATTCTCTGCACGCAATGTTGCATTTTCCTCTTCTAATAAAGCTTTGTGATTGCCGAACATGTATGCCCTTTTTTAATTAAATGGTTTTAATTATATCTTAAACATTTCCTAACACTCCTTATATTTCGTCAAAATAGTGCTAGGCGCATAAGTAATATAAATAATTGTGAAGAATAGAAACGTTCATTTATACGATTAAAAAATAAGGAAATTCCAATGGTCAAGCATTTTAAATGACCATCGGAAACATTATGAGGTTTACTGAAACTGCCCAAGTTTTAAATTGAGATTTTCAGCAAGCTTGGAGAGATGATCCGCAGCACTAGCGATCTCTTCAACACTTCTGGCATTTTCACTGGTAATTGAGTTGATGTTGGTCACTAAATCTACAATTTTATCGGTATCTTTAGCAATTTTATTAGAATTATTAGCACTGATCGTCACAGACTTAACACTCTCATCCATGACAGATGTCGTACTAATAATCGTCTCTTCGACATTCGTTGATACACCTGCAAGTCGTCTAATATTTTGAGCATTTTTACTCATTTTATCGGAAGAGTTCACAATGGATTGAACAATAATATTAATCGTTGCATTGATCTCAGTTAAAGAAGTTTGAGTTCTTTCCGCGAGCTTTCTTACCTCATCTGCCACAACAGCAAAGCCACGTCCATGATCTCCCGCACGTGCAGCTTCAATGGCGGCATTAAGAGCTAGCAGATTTGTCTGATCGGCAATATCAGAGATTACGGTTAAAATCTGTTTGACTTGCTCTGCATCTTTACTCATCTGCTCTAATTGGCTAGCAAGGGCCGTTTCTGCTTCACTCGCCAATTCTACTTCATCTTTAAGCATAATCACTTCATTCTTAGCAGAAGTAAGCTTATCCCCTGCAAGGGCTATACTTTTTTTCATCTCTTCTGAGAGAATTGCTGTTTCTTGAACAAATTTTTTAATTGTGACTATCTCTTCTATCGTATTATTAACAATGACGGTACTGTTTTCTGCATTGCGCCCAATTTGCATACTCGTAGTACTAAGTTCATGTGAAACGGAAGCATTTTCACTGGAAGAGCGTTTTACATCATCGATAATCGTCTCCAAAGTATCGACCAAAGAGTTGAAGCTATTAACAATCTCTTGAATTTCATTGTTTTTACCATAGTTAATTCTGAATTTAAGCTCTTTGTTTTGCACAAAACCTGAGATACCATCACGAATTAAAAAGACACCATTCATAATATTATTGCGAATGACAAAACCAAGGATGATAACACCTAAAGCGACTACAAGCGACAATCCTATCATCATCGTTGTGGCACTACTCTTTTCACTGACTGCTTCTTTGGCGTCATTTTCAGCCATTTGTTTATTGTATTGCATATGTTCATCTATTGTTTTTGTCATATTTTGAGGAATAGCGTTTGTTTGCTTTAGTAAAGCATCAATTTCAGATTTTTGGTTATTGCGAGATAGAACGAAAAGTTTCTCAACCATAGCGTTATACTCAGAAAAATACCCTTTTTCTTTTTCATAAAGCTCTTTGTCTTTTGCATCTGAAAGCAAAGTTTCATAGAGCTTGAAATCTTTTTCAAGATCATTTTTGTAGGTGGCATAGCGCCCTTCAAGCTCTTTCTTACTCCCTTTGTCCTCAGAACCCAAATGTTGTGTTACTGTCAAGCGCATACGGTACATACTTTTTTGTAAATCAGCCATAACCAGAACACTTGGCAATGAATTGACATTGCATGTATTTGTCTTTGTGTAAACATGCTCCATTTTACTGATGCCAATACTAAAAACAGCCATAATTCCTAAAATGGCAATGGCAAGCATTGTCATCAACTGTTTAGATATACTCATTTTATACTCCTTTGTTTCGTTTGATACTATGTGTTATCTATGCTGATTATGCTGATCTTCAATACGTAATGGTGGAGAGTCCGTTAAAAAATTTTCAAAATTTTCCCATGCATCTAAGCTAAAATCTTTTAAAGTAAAATGCTTAACGCTGACATCAATACCATTAAAACCAATACTAATTTTTTCTTTAACATCTGTTTCATCAATTTCTACATGCACAGCATTGAGAATCACAAAATCATCACCAAAAATTCGGAATATAAAAGGAGTGTGAAATAATATTTTTAAACGAAGAGCAACTTCTCTAAGCAGTTTATCACCTAGCTTCCAACCAAAATTTTGGTTGTATTGGTGAACATGGTGCAGCTGAATCAAATAACAGCACCGAAAACGACCACTATCATGGTTGTTATGCAAAAAATAGTTAAGGTACTCGCTACTATATGCGGATGTAACAGTGTCTTTATAAAAATAGGCAAACCGCTCTTCTTGAACATACGTCTCAGGTAACTGATGCGTAACATCAATTTCCTCATAGGCACTAAAAACTTCTTGTGTAGCGATACCAACAATCAAAGGATCAAACTGTGTTCCTCTACACCTTTGCAACTCTTTAATAGCATTGGTGATACTCTTACGTGGTTTATAAATACGATTGGTTGTCATAGCATCAAAAGCATCTGCAATGGCAATAATCCGTGAAAGAAAAGGTATAGCATCGGCTTTAAGCCCATCAGGGTAACCTGTTCCATCAAAATATTCATGATGATGCCGTACAATGGGCATATAAAGTTTAAAAGCAGAGATAAAACTAAGCATTTTTTCACCATCAGTAGAATGGTTTTTAATGATAGCATACTCAGTACGATTGAATTTTCTAGGTTTCAGTAAAATAGATTCAGGGGTCAGCAGTTTTCCAATATCATGCAATAATCCTGATTGATAAACCATATTCTGTTCATCTTCACTACACCCCATGGATTTGGCAATTTTACTACTGTACATTGCTACACGTTTGGAATGCCCAGCAGTATAGGCATCTTTTTCCTCAATAATCGTTGTGAACATCTCAATAACTTCATGCTCTATGACCGAAAAAGTATTCACATCAGGCTCTTTGTTTTAGTTTATACGTAAACATAATAAAGGTATGGAATGAATAATACATCATTCAATATTAAAAATAAATAATCTATCATAATAGAGTGTTTCACATATAATAAATTATAAATAATATCAAAAGGAGCTGGCCAGATTATTGATATCAACCCTAAATTTGAAGCAATCTTCAGAACAAAAATGAACTATTCTATGGAAATACTGTTGGGCAATAAGAGATGAGTAATAATGAACTTTTATACGCTATTTTCATGCTACAAACTCTATGTAAAATTTATTTGATACAATGTTTTAAGATGCGATCTCATGATTGAAAAGAGAGCTTCAGTTTAAACTAATAAAAGGCCTAATATTATAAACCGTTTGCCACTTGCAGTATGCTCTACAGTAATAGATTGTAATGATGTTTCAAGAATACTAGACTTCATTGTTTTATAAATCTATCAGAATAGAGTGAAACACATATGACACGAAAATATAACAACATCAATATTTCAGCAGTAGAATGCACAGAGGAAGAGACAAAACTCTTCTATCAAAAGATTGGACGAAAGGTTCAACATATGAGGAAAAAAAGAGGTTTGAGTCAACTTGAACTCTCTTACCTTATAGGGTTTAAATCGACATCACTTGTAGCAGGTGCCGAAGCAGGATACAGTAATATTCGTTTTTCCTTAGAGCACCTCTATAAAATAGCCAAAGTCTTACAAGTCGAGGTCAAAGAGTTTTTTGAATGATCAGATGAGTTTAAAAGCAACCAAGCTGATTGCCATCACGAACATTCCAAGCACAATACCTAAAATAGTAGTGTGTGCATTTCCATAGACTCTAGCCGAAGGTAAGAGTTCATCAAACGAGATGTACACCATAATGCCTGCAACAATACCAAAGGTAATGCCAAGGGTGAGCTCACCCATGATGGGAAGGAGAAGGAAAAAACCTACCAGTGCACCTATAGGTTCAGCAAGCCCTGAAATAAAGGCATACCAAAAAGCACTTTTACGGTTCCCTGTTGCATGATAAATAGGCAGTGAGACAGCCATCCCTTCGGGAATGTTATGAATGGCAATCGCTAAGGCTATGGTAAGTCCAACATGAACATTTTCAAGAGCTGCGATAAATGTGGCAAATCCTTCTGGAAAATTGTGAATGCCAATAGCAAGGGCTGTAAAAACACCCGTACGTTTGAGTGCAGAATCTTTGATAAGGGAATGTTGATGCCCCTCTTTAAGGACACTGAGTTCTTTGTTGGATTTTGGCTCATGGGGATTGACATCTTCAGGAATAAAGCGATCAATCAATGCGCTCAGCCCAATACCTCCAAAAAAGCAGACTAGCGCTAAAGACTCCCCAATAATTGGGCTTTCATAAATTGTACTAAAAGCCGTTTTGGACTTAAAAAGAATCTCAACAAACGAGACGTACACCATCACACCTGCTGAAAACCCTAAACCAATAGATAAAAATGTGTGGCTTTTATTTTTGGAGAAAAAGGCGATAAGTGCGCCAAATCCCGTGCTGAGACCCGCAAAAAGGGTGAGAAGAAAAGCAGGTATGAGCTGCTCTATGCTAACATCGATCATACCTACTCCTTTACTACTTCATTGATTTTTTCAGATCACTGATAAATTCGGTAATGTCATCGTGTAAGTTTTGAAGATCCTCTTCGTGCATAACTTCATCGGCTAAGATTTGAGAGACCATGTCATAGGTGACAATGTCTTTGTTACGTGTCAGATCAACAATACTTGAGTAGGTTGCAATAGCACACTGCTCGCCTTTAATAGCGTCATTTAAAACCGCAACCACATCAAAATCATTCGGTGCATCGTAACCACAGTTGGTCTGCTTGAGCCAATCGGCAGGATGGAGTAGTGGTGAGCCACCAAGCTGGATGATACGATCTGCTACCATTGTCGCATGACGTAGTTCATCGGCCGCATGTTGAACAAGCTCTGCAATGGCAGCATCTTTCATTAACCCTTTAACCACTTTAGCTTCGATAAAATACTGATAGTACGCCAACCACTCATCCGCATAGGCACGATTGAGGGTTGTGATGATCTCTTGAACCTCGATACCTTTAATAATAGAATTTCCAACTCTTGCCATGATTAACTCCTTGTATGGTAATTGAGTTATCTTACTCCATCAAAACTAAAGTCTATATTAAATAATAATTTTTATTATTTAATCAAGCTAACATTGTATCTCTCTAAAATAGTTCTTAGATCCATTTGACCAATTCTATTGATCAGCGATGTATGAAATGACCCTATTCCTTTACTTTTCTCGGCCAGTTCACCTGAAATTGACATTGTTAAAATACCAGCAAGAGCACTTGCAAAAGCATTGTTTGAAGCACCTATGAAACTTCCGATGAGTGAAGTGCTCATACATCCAGTACCTGTCACTTGGGTCAGGGCCATATCACCGTTTTGAAGAGTATAGCAGAGAGTTCCATCTGATACAACATCTATTTTGCCCGTAATGGCAATCACACAGCCCAATTTTTTTGCTAAATTCAAAGCGATTTTAGCGCCATCACTCTCCTCTTCCAGTGAATCAACCCCTGCGCTTTTCGCTTTAAGCCCTGCTATCGTTTTAATCTCTGCCATATTGCCCCTAATGACACTGAAAGAGATCGTATCCATCAGCTTTGCAACACTCTGGCGACGAAACGCTGTCGCACCCACACCGACAGGATCAAGCACTACAGGGATGCCTTTGGCATTGGCTGCCTTACCCGCTTTAAGCATCGAAGTGATGGTGCGTTCATTGGCTGTTCCAATGTTTAAAACCAGCGCATCACAAATACCTACCATTTCTTCAACTTCACTCAGTTCATCCGCCATAATCGGTGAAGCGCCAATGGCTAAAACCACATTGGCACAATCATTGACCGTGACATAATTGGTAATATGATGAATTAAAGCGCGCTTGTTTTGTAAGGCTTCAAATGCCTCTTTTAGTTGCTCTTGAATGTCCATGATGCCATAACCTTTTTCGTGATGATAAAAAGGATGCTTGTTGCAAGCATCGTTGGAAGCGTTGAGCCTAAAGGAAGATCAAGTGTAATGAACTGATAATAAAGCGCCACACCTATCGCCCAAATAATAAGCGCACCTATATGTAAAGATAATGAAGGCTCAATCTGCTCTTTTTTGAAGATAAAATAATCACTCAATAAAATGGCAAAGAGTGGTCCAAAGACAGAACCTATGGCGTACAAAAAGGTTTCATACTGTTCTATAGGCGTTAACAAAGCCACTAAAAGACCAACAACAGCCATCACAAAAGCAATTTTTCGCTCACTCATGTGTGGGAAAATGTTGGTAAAAGTGACACCTGCCGAATAAGCATCTAAAAACGTCGTCGTAATGGTGGAGAGAAGCACAATTCCTAGTGCAGCAAAACCTAAATGCAGTGCCATCATCATCGTTCCCACACTTGCATCTTTGGCATACAAAGCGATGGCAAGACCAATGGCATACATAAGCGAACTACCGATAAAATAGCCCGTAAAACTGCCAATGAGTCCCCCTTTTTTGCTCTTCGCAAAACGGGTATAATCCGAAATCAACGGTAACCATGAAAGAGGCATGATGATGCTAAGTTCTAATGCAGAGCCAAAACTCATCTCCCCTGTTGGCTTTACCTGCAAAACAGTTCCCTCTTGAAAAACAACGCCACACAACACTAATGTGAGTGCAAACAGAAGCACAACTGCCACGACATTGAGCTTTTGAAAGCCTACTTTTCCAAGCCATATCCAAAGCCCTATAAAAATGCCAATGGCTATCGCCCATGTGTTAATACTATCAAACCCAAACAAGCTTATGCCTAGCTCATTCGCAGCACGTCCACCTGAGATAATCATTACCGCTGTCCAGCCTATGAGTTGAAGCACATTGAGAAGTGAGAAAAGATAAGAGCCATAACGCCCAAATGAGATGCGCGTGGACATGATGGCTGGAAGCTTGCTGTGTGCTCCTATGTAACCACCCAAGATTAAAATCAAACCACCGATAAGATGTCCTAAAAGAATTGCTTTTAAACCTTCACTAAACCCAAGCGGTGCTAAAAGACCACCTGTAAAAATCTCTGCCATTGAGACTGCCGCACCAAACCAGAGTGCGAACAATCCAAAACCACTTAAACTTGTTTTTTCTTCTATCATGATTCCATTCCTGCTTTGGTGTAAAGTGCGTAAAAATGGTGCACAGGCCCAACGCCATGCCCTAGTTTAAATCCATGCGTAATCGCTTCGGTAATATACGCTTTGGCTGCCTCAACAGCCGCTTTTACATGTAACCCTTTTGCAAGGTTAGCGGCAATGGCGGAAGAGAGCGTACAACCTGTCCCATGCGTGTTAATCGTCTCTAAACGTTTGGAGTGTAAAAGATGAAACGCTTCGCCATCATACAGGACATCGGTGGCATCGTTTTCCAAATGCCCTCCTTTAACCAGCACGTATTTACAGCCCAGTTTATGCAGATCAAGGGCAGCTTTTTGCATCAATTCAATCGTGTCGATCTTATAGCCTACGATCACTTCTGCTTCGGGAAGATTGGGGGTGATGAGTGTTGCCATCGGCAAAAGAATTTCGATAAGTGCCCTCTTCGCTTCAGGCTGTAAAAGGTCATATCCACTTTTGGAGATCATTACAGGGTCGATCACAAGCGGTGGTAAAGAGTATTTTTTAAGCGTTTGGGCAATGATTTCTATGGTTTCAGGACGGGAGACCATACCGATTTTTACGGCGTCCACACGAATGTCATCAAAAATCGCTTCGATTTGATGCTCAATGACTGAAGGGTTAATGTCTTGCACGTCAAAAACACCTTGGGTATTTTGCGCGGTAATCGCAGTGATAACGCTCATGCCATAGGTTCCATTGGCACTAAAGGCTTTAAGGTCGGCTTGAATACCCGCACCTCCACAGCTGTCTGAGCCTGCTATGGTTAAACAATGTTTCATTTGTATTCCTCAAAAAAATGTGAAGATATTGAAGTTGTGAGAGGGTTTTAAAGAGGATGTGTGTTATTTTGATTGAGCTTTCCTACGCTGGCATTACCCAGATCAGGTAAATACCAAGCGCATCTATCTATCACGTCAATAGAACTTTTTAAAAATTGTGTTTGGTAGGCAAAGATGCGCAACCTTGCTAAGTGCAAGGCAAGTATCTTTAACGCCCCAAAGATAATTTTAAAAAAGTTCCCGTAGGGCTTGTCAATCACACGGCGTCTCATTTCGTTGACACCTTTGAGTGTAGTACAACTACACTTGCAAAGTGTCGCCTCATGAAACTTGGTGCTTGACAAGCTATTGACGTGATAGATAAATGCGCTTGGTATAAGGATCAAAGAATCACCATTCTTTATCTCAGCTGGTTTACCAGCCCTCCTAGCACGAACTATTGCGGACAATTGTACTCTGATTTGTTGGTTTTTTCAAGCATAAAAAGAGGTTGTTTTAAAACCCCTCTATGCCTTTATATTCTTCCAATAATTTTGGTTTACCAAAGTAATACCCTTGTGAATAATGCACACCCAGTGCGTAGAGAATATTGAAAATCGTCTCATTTTCAACAAACTCAGCAACTGTCTTGATGTTATGTTCATTGGCAAAACTCACAATCGTTTTGACAATGGAAATGGAATAATCATCGGTTGCAATATTTTTAATTAAACTACCATCAATTTTGATGATATCTGGTTCATAATCAAGGAGTCTCTCAAAATTAGAATAACCACTGCCAAAGTCGTCAATGGCAATGCAAACACCACGAGATTTGACCTCTTTAATAAATGCCTTGATCGTTTCAAACTCTTTAACGTTTGCATCTTCGAGCAATTCAAAGGTAATGCGATGTGCATTTGCTTGGTGCGTATCCAAAAGGTTTATAAGCTTATTACGTGTTACTTGCTCTTCAATATCAACGGCAGAAAGGTTGATGGTAATATCGGCTTCGGTTTCATACAGTGCTTGAAATGAGTTATCCAACACTCTTTGCGTAATTTGAGTGTAATAACGTCCTTTTTTGGAAATATCCAAGAAATCAGAGGGGAACCAGAGATTATGGTTGTCATCCACAAGTCTCACCAATGATTCAAATTTTGCAATTTTTTTCGTTTTGTTATCAATGATGGGCTGAAAATAAGAGATAATTCCTGAAGTATTGAGCGCTTTTTTAACCGCTACAATGATGCCCATATTGACTTGTGCTTGCGCTTGCATCTCTAAAATCAAATCGGTGGCTAAAATAAAATTGATCTTTTTACGTTCTGCTTTTTTAATGCCAAAATGAGCACTCTGATAAGGCTCTTTCCCGCCGTATGCAAGGCTTGCGAGCAGTGAAGCACTGTACTCAATCTCATTGAGATGAATAATCTCTTCTTCAACCTCTTTTAAAAGTTCTCTAATTTTTTGGCTCAATCTATCGGCGTTTAATGGGCATCTGTTTTTATCAATCGCTAAAGCATACTCACCAAATCCTAAGGTATAAATTTTTTCAAAAGGACACACTTTCGCAATATTTTCTAACAGTTTTTCACCTAAAGTACGCTCTAAGAGTTCAATCAACTCATTGCTGTAGAAATCCTCGACGGTTGCAAAATCTTCTATTTTCAAAAGTACAACCACCGCTTCTTCGGTACTGTGGATATAATCAAAAAGCTGTTTTTTAGGGTTCATGACTTCGGTAATATCATTGTAAAGCGCTATATACTCAACGACTTCGCCTTTTTTATTTAAAATAGGCTTTATCGCTGTCTTAATATAATAGCTGCTTCCATTTTTGCAACGATTTTTAATAATGCCTTGCCATAGTTTTCCACTGCTTATGGTCTGCCAAAGTTCTTTAAAAAGCTCTTGTGGCGTATCTTTATGTCTGACAATATTGTGTTTTTGTCCAATAATTTCATCGCGTGAAAAGCCTGAAATGGTGCAAAAAGCGTCATTCACATAGGTAATCACGCCATCTTTATCGGTTTTAGAGACAATGGCACTTTTGTCGGTTACTTCAAGGTATTGCGTTAAAAGTGTTTGCAGCTTATCGTGTTCAGCTTTGAGATGAATTTTTTCAATAACATTACTCAAAACATCCATAAATTGACCTATTTCGATAGGCTTAAGCAGATATCCCTCAACCCCTAAGCGGATACTTTCTATAAAATACTCTGCTTCATTGTAGGCAGAGAGTATCAAAAGAGGTGTTTTAGGGCTTAATTTACGAATATGCGCTGCCATCTCTAAACCACTCATATGAGGCATATTGATATCGGTAATAACTAAATCAATGTGATGGTTTTTAAATTTTTCCAACCCATCTTCACCATCGACTGCTTCAATGACACGTCCAAAAAACTCTTCAAAAATCAACATCGAACCTGCACGTGCACCATTGTTGTCTTCGACATACAGAAGTGTCAAATTACGAGCATCAACAATACATTTTTTAAATACAGACTCCATCATTCTTCCTTTTGTTCCGCGCAGCGCGGTAATAGTATCGTAAAAACAGCCCCTTGTGAACTGTTGGATGCACGTAAAACACCATTACAGTGCTCTTCAACAATTTTTTGACTCATATAAAGCCCTAATCCCGTACCATCTTTTTTGGCTTTCGTACTAAAATAAGGGTCAAAAATACGAGCCATAACGGATTCAGGGATTCCCCCACCATTATCACTCACTTCTAAGATCAAGTTGGTATCATTTTTAGATGTACTTATTTTAATCCATGGCTTTATGACATGATTCTCGATCAAACTATCTTCAGCATTTTTAATGAGATTAAGCAGTACTTGCATCAATTCATTGGCATACGTCATCAAATGTGCATGGGACTGAAAGTCCATAATCAGAGTAATCTGCTTATTTTCCAAAGAGATGCGGATAATGCCTAATACCTTTTCAATAACCTCTTCTAAGCTCACTTCATCTTTGGCTTTACTGGGTTTAAAAAACTGTCTAAAGTCATCGATGGTTTGACTTAAATACTGTGCATAGCGGTTAACATCACTTAATTTTTCGATAAAGAGTGCCTCGTCAAATTTTTTCAAGCTCAATTTTAAATGCAGTCCTTGGACCGTTGAGCTAATTGCACTCAAAGGCTGTCTCCATTGATGCGCAATCATGCTTATCATCTCTCCCATAGAAGCCAAACGTGACTGCTGAATGAGTTGCTGATCCTTTTGTCTATTTTTTTCGACCTCATCAGCAACACGTTCTTCCAGTGTTAAATTTAACTCTTCAAGGGCTTTTTGTGCCTTTACTTTTTCTTTTTCACGCTCTTTATCAATGCGTATAACAATCATCATAATAAAGAAAATAAAAAGTAAAAAAGGAACCATCGCTTTAAGAAATGTCTCTAAACCTAATAGTGATGAAACCACCTTTTGGTAATGTTTTTTGGAAAAATCAAGCGCTAAAATAGCCACACGCCCATCTTTTTGGATCATCGGGTATAACAGTGTTGCCCAAAGCGCATCTACTCTATCTTTTTGATAGATCACTTTAGGTTCACGAAAACGAATAACCTCTTCCCAAGAAGCAGCAGCTTCTGGCTCAAAAAGCTCTTCAAACTGAAACTTATCACTTTTTTCTTGACCACCATCGAGTAATACACGAAAGAGAATAGACTCAGAATCTGGTTTGTCTACAATGAAAATATTTTGAATTTTTTGTGTTTGAAATGTGGCAAGAAAACGCTCTAAAACTTCTCTTTGCGTAGGAGTTTCTACAAGAGCTTTATGAAGATTTAAAGCACCATTGGAGTTTAAAATATAGTGTGCGATGTTATTTGAGATCTCTTCAACCTCTTCAACGCCTGTACGCTCGAAGCTTGTCACAATCTCATCTTTTGTTTTGGAGAAAAAAACATAGAATACTAAGGTGGCCGCTAAAAGAAGTACTGTAACGAATGTAAGAAACCGTGAAAATATTATTTTATTGAACATAGCGTACCAACTCAGGCGGTAGAAAAATATTAAATCGCTCGCATCGCTCTTTACTAAATCGCAATTGAGGGCGACCTTTGCGCCAGTAAAAAGCACCTATGACGCGTTCATCATTGTGAAAGATTTCATATTCAGTGCTAAACCGTGGCAATAATATGCACTCTTTGGGTAATGTTTCAAAATGCGAACCATAGACAACATCGGCTTGAGCACACTCGGCAACAATGTTGGTAAACGAGCTTCCTTTTAAGGAGATGATAGGGTTATGTTCATAAACGACAATGGGAATATCTTTGATGGAAAAAAGCTTAAACACTTTGACAATAAGCTCTTGTTCAGGTGTTTCTGCGAAGCTAAATGTAAGTAGTGAAAGTACCCAAAAGAAAACGTGTTTTAAAAAAGCCATTCAAACCCTAACATCACAATTCGCTCTTGCACAGGAATCTTTAGAGATTCCATCGGTGTAAATGTTGTAAAATCAAAACGTGAGATCGTCTGTTTTTCAGCTCTACCCAGAAGGTTTTGACCTTTTAGCGAGAGAATTAAATTATCACTGACGTTATAGCGAACACCTAAAGTGAGGTCATAACCCGTATCATCATAAAACTCACTACGTGTTATAAACATCTCTTCAAAAAAATCAAATTTGCGGTAACGGTTTTGGTTACGAAGAACGATTTGATGGTTCCGATACTCTTTATGATAGCCAGCATAATCGATTTCTTTGTAACGGTATGCTAAGGAAATTTTATTGATCGTATCATAATGGTAGGTATATTGGAGGTATGAACTTAAATGAGTTGTTATGCCATCAGCCGTAGCAACTCTAAGATTTACATCGACGTAAGGTGCATCTTCAATCCAAGCGTAACTTATAAAAAACTCATAAAGGGATGAACCTGATTCATATTTAAACTCTTGTGCAATGGAGTCAAGGGTCTGTTTTTCAGGATAAGCGGTACTCATATAAAATGAACCAATCAGATATGGTTCAACATAACTCTCGGTATGAAATACAAAGCTTTTAGATGTCCATTGATCATTGGTATAGGTAATACCTGCGCGAAGCATCTGAACATCTTCACTCTCATAACCACCATTGTTATTGACATAGCTATTTTGTGCACCAAGAGTTCCAACAAGATTATCAGCAAAAGCATAACTGTCTTCTACAAAAAGTGAACCTACCGATTGTCGTGTGAGCCCACTTTTCGTAATATCTTGGCCATTCATTTGTATGAGGTCAAAATTAATGAGCTTATTACGGTACTTTGCGCCTGTAATAAGATGATGATCGCCCATTTGGGTCGTATATTTAAGTTCAGTGGAAAGTGCAGAGCTATGGCTTTTATTTTCGATACGGTAAATCGGCGTCCCTTTATAGTAAAACAAGGGGGTATCTTGATAAACTGTATGGTCTTTAAGCCCATCATATGAGACTGAAAATTTGAGATCATCAAAGGTTTTGGAGTATCCCATATGAATATCTTCCGCAGAAATAGTGGAAGTATCGAGGCTTGCATCTGCACTTGGTCCTATCCAGCCACCTTTGTTGGTTTTTGAGGCATTAATCAGAACGCTTTGTGTCTCATCTTTGATACTGGTTAAAACATTGTAACGTTTAATGTCACGATCAAGATCATCTTTACTGGTCTCATACTCTTTACGTTTATCGTATGAAGAAGATATTCGCGCAAGATAGTCCGTCTCCTTCTCTCTTCCGATATACTGAACATTCTGTGTTGAACCTCCACGGCTCGTTACAATGCCTTTAAGACTTCCACCTGCATCTCTGTCTGCTTTTTTAGAAAAGATACGAATTAAGGTTGTTGTTGGTTCACTGGAATAGACAAACGAAGTAGAAAGATTATAGACTTCAATATGATCAGCAAATCCTAAATCTAAGTCCCCTAGGATCACCATACCACTACCATACATTGCCGTAGTAATCTCTTGATCATCGATAAAAACACGTATCATACTGGAGGAAAAAGGAACAGGGCCAAAGGTAAGAGGATCAGGCAATCCATAACGGCTTAGGCGGTAGCCATCCATGGTGTATTTATAAATATCACTTAGGTATTTGACCTGCATCATATCAAGGTCATTTCGCGTGTAAATCGTCGAAAAACCACTGTTTTCTAGCTTTGTTTTTTCAGAGAGATCGCTTTTTTTCTCGATTGTATTAAGAAGTCCTTCGATAGAACTATCACTAAAGGCGTTGATGCTCCAACCGAGCAAACCAAAGCACACACAAAGCCATCTTCGCATCAAAACCCCACATAAAACTATTTTTTCACTCATGATCCTATCATATTAACAATTAGTACATAATTAGATTCTAATAGCACACAATTGCTTTACAGAGAAAAAGAACGCTTAATGCTTTTTAATCCAATGCCTAAGATCTCTCAGACTCATAGGTTTCGCATACAAGTAACCTTGTCCTTGCTCACATCCATGCGCAGCTAAATACGCTTCTTGTTCTTTACGCTCAATACCTTCTGCTAAAGTGGTGATCTTCATATTTTGAGCTAATGTAATGATAGAATTGACAATAGCACAGGCATCTTCTTGTTTTGGGATATCTTTAACAAAAGACATATCAACTTTGAGTTTGTTGATAGGCAATTTACGCAAGTAACTTAAGGAAGAATATCCTGTTCCAAAATCGTCAATGGCAATACTCATCCCCAAATTCTGCATCTCTCTTAAAAGCACTATCCACCTTTCAGGATCATGCATAATAAATGACTCTGTTACTTCTATTTCCAACATTGAAGGATCAACTTTCGTCTCAGCGATTGTCTCTTTAAGTGTAGTTAGAAAATCACTAAATTCAATTTGCACTCCCGAGATATTGATAGAAACTGTACCATTAAAGAGTCCTTCGTTATGTAAGCCTACAAGATCAATACATGTCTGTTTGAGTATCCATGCTCCAATTTCAACAATCAAATGCGTCTCTTCAGTAAAGGCAATAAACCTTCCAGGAGGCAAAATGCCCTCTAGTGGATGATTCCATCTTAAAAGTGCTTCAAGCCCAATAAGCTTATGCGTTTTAAGATCGGTTTGGGGTTGATAGTACACCACAAATTGCTTCTCTTTGATAGCCTCTCTAAGGGCATTCTCCATACCAATACGCTCATACGATGCCACTGTCATATCGAGTGTGTAAAACGCATACGTATTTTTACCTGCATCTTTTGCTTTATACATCGCTGTATCAGCATTTTTAATGAGCATTTCACCGTCTGTTCCATGATCAGGATAGATACTCACACCAATGCTCGCAGAGAGGAAGAATTTTTGAGCCTTATTGATAAAAGGCTCTTCAAAAATACCTTGAATTTTGGCAAGAATCACTTCAATTTCATGCTTTTCTTTAATATTTTCAACCAATAAAATGAACTCATCCCCACCAATACGAGAAAGAGTATCGCAATGGCGAATTTTACCTTGTACGCGCAGTGCAAACTGCTTGAGTATCTCATCACCATAAGAGTGACCATAGCTATCATTGACTTTTTTAAAATTATCCAGATCAATAAAGCAAACCGCAATCATTCCACCTTGGCGTTTACTGTTTTCAATCGCATGTGCAATACGATCTGTGAGTAAAAGACGATTTGGCAGTCCTGTTAGAGCATCATTATGCGCTAAAAACTCCAACTCTTTTTCGGATGCAACGAGACGATCTTCATTCGCTTTTTTCTCAGTATTATCACGTGCAGAGACCACGTATGCCATAGGAAGAGGGTCGTCTTCATTCTCATAATAGGGAAAATATTTTGTATGTAAGAAACGCTTTCCAAAGGCTGAAATCGCCCAAAATTCGTGCTCGAAAGTTTCCCCAGCCAGCACACGATCACTTAAATGCTTCAGATTCTCAACAAAATATTGCGCGCCATAAAGCTCTGGCATACTATGCCCTAAGATTTCCTCTTTGTGTTTATTAAAAAACTTCTGATACGCTTCGCTAATCGCCAAATAGGTGTAATTACGATCAATTAAAGCCAAAAAGTCATCCGAGCTTGAGACAATTTTCTTATATTGCTCTAAATGTTTATTGCTAAAAATTTTTGCTCGAAGCATCGCATTGGCATGGTTTGCAAGCTCTTCAAACTCTTTAAATTTTACTTTGGAAGTATCTATAAACTGATCTTTTTTTACTAGCGAGTCAAAAAAATCAATAAAAAGCTCAAAATCTTTATGAATCTTACGGCTAATCAGAACATAAAGACCTCCTACAAAAATCGTAAAAAGGAACATCCAAAAGAGAATCGAATAAAACGTTCGCTTCAACTCCGATTGAATGTTTGTTTTGAGCTCTTGTAATTCATGGTTAAGATCATCCACGTAAATACCAGCACCCACATACCACTGCCAATCATCAACAGCCTCAACATAGCTTATTTTAGAAAGCGCTCTCTGTCCTCTAAGCGGTGGCATCACATATTCAACAAAGCCACCACCTCTTTTGGCTTTTTCAATCAACTCTTGCACTATCAATTTACCATTGGTATCTTGCAAAGAGTACATATTTTTATTTTTAGCAGGATATGTAAGCGATACACCATCCCAAGTCCCAATAAAAAGATAATTCCCACTCTCTTTATCAACCAGCAAGCGTTTATCATCACTCAGTATCTCGTCTTTGAGTTTACTCTCCATATCATCAAGGTAAAATCCTGTTCCTATCATCCATCCAAAGGGTTCAAACAGTTTAACATAAGCCACTTTTTTGAAATTTTCTTTGATTTCAAAAGGTTTACTCCAAGCATAGTCGTAATAGCCCTCTTTGGTTGCATGGATGACATCAAGCATTCCCTTTACAACACATCGCCCTTCACTGTTAAGCAGTTCAAGCATATTTTTGCCTTCCATCTCAGGACGGTCGGTAAAAAGAATCTCAATGCCATCAAGACCCGTAATAAAATAATAACCTTTGTTATTTTCATAACGCAGAAGTCGTAGTGTCTCAATAATTATTGTTTTAATCTCAGCATCACTGTGAGTTTTTTTATATTTTTCGTAGAGTTTACTTGCAAGATCATGCGCTTCATAGACACGTGCTTTGACAAGCTGTTGTGTCTGTGCATATGTTTGTTGACGCTTCTCTTCAATATGTTCAATGAAGCGATCCACTTCGGTAATCAACATCTTTTTTTTAGAATCAACATAGGCTTCTTGGAGGCGATGTGACTCTTTTTCATACTTGGTTTGGGCATTGTAAAAACTAAGTAATCCAAATGTACTTGCAAATGTCAAGAAAAGAATCAAGGCTATAATATGAAAATAGTGAAACAGACTTAACTTCTTATGCAAGTTCATTGTACTCCCTTAGCTATAGTTTTTCTTCATTTTTCCTATCAAAGCGTTTAAAAAGAAACATCAAAAACTGAATCAATGTCATGATCACAATACCTTCCATCAAAGCAGCCACAATGAAGGAAGCATACTCCTCATCGCCAATGGCTCCATTTTTAACGGCAATCGTAGCAATCGCAACCAAAAAAGTCAGTGGCATAGAGTCACCAAGGCTGAATAAAACGGTACTTCGAAGTCCCAAATAGCTGTAATACGCTGCAAAAGAACTCGCAAGGCGTGCTCCTACCATCGCAACAACAATCCAAAGCGCATGGGTTAAGATATGCGTTGTAAAAACAAGGTTGAGATCGAGCGTTGTTCCAACAAAAATAAAAAAGAGTGGTACTAAAAAGCCAAAACCAAACATGGAGAGTTGATGCGGAAGCTCTTTTTTATGCGCGAAGAAATTAGAAATAAAAATACCAGCGATGAAAGCACCCAAAACCATATCAATTTCAAGCCACTGCATCGTTGCAATCAACACAAAAAAGAGCGCCATACTAAAACGCAAACTTTGATGCATTGTATCGTTATTTGGCATAATGATACGTTTTAGATTTGGATACCACCAAAAGATAATTTTGAGTAATCGGTAAAGAAAATAAGAGGAGAAAAGAACTGCGATAAGAATTAAAATACTCTTCGCAAAATGCCACCCTAAACCATGTGTGATAGCGCCATCAAAGATAACAAGTGCTCCAATACTAATCAGTTCTCCAATAACACCAATAATTAAAGAGAGCTCTAACCATTTATGTTCCCTTCCATGTTGGTTGATGAGTGCCATAATCATTCCTAATGAAACAATAGGAATTGCCACGATATAAACAGGAGAAAGCCCAAAAACAAGATATAGAATCACAGAGATGCTGTATAAACAGATAAAATATAAAACAGCTTTTTTTAAAAAACGATCACGATAATGTAAAAAACGTTGAATGTCTATCTCAAGACCTGCAAGAAACATCAGGTAGAAAAAGCCTATTTTAGCAAGGTTTCTAAAAACTTCATTGCCTACATTTAAAAGCCCAATCCAAACGGCAAAAGAGCCTAATAAAATCTCAACAACAGGGGTAGGAATACGAAATACGCGTGAAATAATAGGAGAAAGAACCATCAAAAGCACAACATGCGCTAAAAAGATAAGATTTTCCAAAAACATCCTTTTTTTAGGCTTTGTTGACAAAAGGTACAGCGATAAGCCGGGTTCTGTCGTGGGTGATTATTTATCTACGATCTATCTTACGATAGACCTCTAGCGAAGGGTTTATCGTGTGTGAGACCAAAACCATCCCTTCTTGCTGCAGGTTGGGTTTACATAGCTGCTTTAATTACTTAAAGCACTGGTGGGCTCTTACCCCACCGTTTCACCTTTTCCATATATCATTCAAGCCTAAGCAAGAACGACATTTATGGTAGTTTACTCTCTGTTGCACTAATCCCTTAGGTTACCCTAGCCGTCCGTTAGACGGAACCATGTCTCACATGCAGCCCGGACTTTCCTCTTAAGAGTCATCTCTCAAGCAATCACCTACTGTACCTTTTGAAGGAGGGATTATAGCGTATCTTTTATTAGCTCTTCTATAATGACGGTCGCATAGGAGCCTTTAGGCAATGAAAAGTGCATTTCAAACCACGCCTCTTCTTCTTTATAAACGCCTTCAACGTCTTCCACAAAGCTCCATGCAAAGCGTCTGCTTCCATTGATTTTCTCTAAAAAAGGCTCGCTCTCTTCAAACATTTTTTGCTCAATCAGACCTGCTTCATACTCAGCTCTGATATTCTTGCCACCCACAAGCCAGCCTGCGATGGTAATGCCTCGCTCCAAAAAGCGTGGTAATTCCTCTTCCACATTTTCGCACACAAATGCCTTTCCAGCAGGATAGTGATGTAAGACATCACCATGCATGAGTTTAAAGAATTGTGGCTGTTTTTTAAGGCTCTCTACCATTTCTTTAGGTAAATTCGTTGCACGTGTTGCATCGGCAACATTAAACTCTTCGATCAAACGGCTGATTTCGATACGTTTAGAGAGCCAATTATTGAACAGATAACTCTGATACGCATTAATAAAAAACTCTTTCATCTTAGGATTACGTTCTTTACGTTTTCCCTCCAAAATCGCTTTGCCTTTGACATAATTGTCGCCATCAATGCCAAAACGCTGATAGCCAAAGAAGTTAGGAAAACCCTCTTTACTGATCTTTTTAAGTCCATCTTGCAGTTTTCGTGCATCAATAGGGTTGACTTTTTTAAGACGAACAAAAAAGCGATTGCCCTTGAGATGACCTGTTCGGATTTTGTTGTTATGATACGTTTTATCTAAAATTTTGATCTTTTCATGGGTGAAATTCTCTAATTTTGATTCAAAATTTTTATGCAATGAAATATACTGTGTTGTCATGCCATCTTTATCTTTGAGTCCCGCATAGCCAAAGTCACGTACTTTACAGCCTGTCACTTCACTCAGATACTGAAGCATGTCCCATGTGGTCATATCTTTCTTTCGTATATGCAAAACCAAATGCTCACCCTCACCGCTGAAAGGATAAAGAGGAATTTCACTGACAACGAAGTCACTGCTATTTTTGGTAAACATCGCACTAATAGGCGAATGGGTGAGAAAAAATTGTCTAATCATACATAATGTCCTTAAAATGTTTCTGCCTCAAAGAGGCTAGCTTTAGTACCCTAGTGGTCAACGTAGCTTTGCAAGCTTGGCTTGTAAAGCGTGTAAAAATCAAAAATGGTGTTCTTTACAGTGGCATGTATAGCGTTTACGCACCACTTTGCCAATGATAGTTATCTTCGTACGTGTCTGTTTAGCGATACGCCTTATAATGCCCTTTTTACGAGCATCAAAGGTAAAGAGCATCTCATACTCTTCGCCACTACACACAATGCGTTTCGCTATTTTATGTTTTGCCTGTAAGCCCAAACCACCACTTGCTTTGAGAAGCCGAGAGAGATCTTTGGAAAGTCCATCAGAGACGTCCATACCCGCATGTAAATGTTTGGTAGCCTTATAAACAAAATCTGCTTTTAACTCTGGCTTCATAAAGCGTGAATTTTTGCCTATATGCCCTCCACGTAAAAGCCTTGTTAACTCTTTGTAAGACTTACCTAATGTACCTGTGTATGCTACTAAATCACCAAGCTTTGCGCCACTTCGATAAAGTACCTTGCGAGGATGTTTAGCAATGATCGTAATGGAGATCATAAGCTTTTCTCCTGCTGTCGTATCGCCACCAATAATTTCAATTCCATACATTCGTGCTACATTTTGAAACTCTGTACTTAATTCTCGAAGCTGCGTATAATCAAAATGTTTAGGCATGACGATTCCAATCATTGCCCACATAGGTTTTGCATTCATAGCTATAGCATCAGAGATATTCACCAACATGCTTTTTTGTGCGATCTGCGTTAAGCTCATCCACGAATACTTAAAGTGTATATCCTCGCAAAACAGATCTTTTGAGTAAACATAATCCCCTACAACGGCACCATCGTCACCAATATTTTGAGAACCAAACTGCGCTATAAAAAATGCCTCTTTTGACATGTTGCCTCACTCATTTAATTACTCTATTGTAAGATGTTGTGCATTAAGAAGCCATTAGGCTGTATCGTCACAAAAATGCAACAACGAACACACTTATACAAATAGGTATTATAGTTAACTTCTAAGTAACAGATTCTTACAAGTAATCTTGCGCTAGAATAGATCAATACATCTAAAAGGAGTCCTCAATTATGGAGTGTAAGCTCGCCCTCAGCGTCTTTCGCTTTGACGCAAAAACAGATTTTTTGCCCTATTATAAAAAACATTTTATTACCATTGATCCTAGTCTTAGTGTCAATGATCTTTTAGCAAAAATAAAAACAGAAGATAGCAGTTTTGATTACCCAAAAGGGGAATTGGCTGCTTTAAAAATCAACGGCAAAGCGCTTTTTAGCAATGTCTCAATAGATGGTATTATTAACTCTTGTGGAAAATCACTCACATTAGAACCACTCAGTACCAAACGTGTCACCAAAGATATGATCATCAATACCGATGATTTTTATGAGCGTTTTGATCTGTTAGACGCTTATGTTGATGGCAAAGACAGAGCCCTTTATGAGCACTATATGATTTATCACTATGCTTCAAGCGTTCTTGATCTGCTGGAAAATTACCAAGGTGACGCACTCTTCGCCTTTGCATACGATATGATTCATAAACACCCTGAACAAAAACGCGAAATCCTTGAAGTTGTTGCCAACGAAAATACAGGCGTCTTTTTACATGTAAAATTGTGCAAGAAAATTTACCCTTGTGGTGCAGATGTAGAGAAAAAGATCACAGAGCTTAAAAATGAAGTGATGAAACACCGACCATTTGCAAATCCCCTTGTTGAAAAATTTTCACATCACATTGATCTTTTGTAAGGAGAAGCAATGAAACACTATTTTCTTTTTGATACCTTGATCCAGCGTGAAAAAACAGCTCCAATGATAACGGCTGCTCGAAAACTCATTGAACTCTTAAACCTTGATGCACCCTCTTTCAAAGCTGCTAAAGCGGATCTTGGAAACGAATTTATGGGCTTAGATAAACTAAAGTTTTTAGAGCATTATGCTTACAATCTTACCCTTGCAGCTGATGAAAAACGTGATATTCTCTGTTTTGAGCAAAGCTCTTTCATCTGCCATGCACAAACCAAAGATCTTCTTTTAAACGATGCTAATCTTAAATTTGAAATCGCTCAGCGATTGGAAAAACACAATTTATCGCTTAATTTAGATGTAAATGTTGTCTCTTTAGAGCAACTGCTTCTTGAAGAAATAGGTACTGAAAAACTAGCAAGTTTACTTAAAAACCCATTTGGAAACTTTCAAACGGCTCTTTTCTTAGGTTCTAATGCGTGTCGTGCTCGAAAATACCGAAAAGAGGCCTTTTTAACGCAGATTCTTGATGTTATCAAACTTAAACAGGTTAAACACGAAAGTACTTATGAAAGTGATGGATTTGAAGTCTATGATGCATCTTCTCTTTTAGCAAAAAAACTGAGTGCCAAAGTCATGCTTGACATGTTTGACAATGCAGCTGACTTTGTGCTTGTGAGTGACGCACGAAGCTTTATCATGTTTGATTTCTACCAAAAAGAGCTTGAAAAAATCGCTGGCCGTGAGATCGGGCTGAGCGTTTTAAGTCTTGCTGAACTTCTATTACTTGCTTTTGGCGAAACCAATAAAAAAGCTATCGGACTGGATCAACACAAAGTAACTATTACGCTTATCTAAACCGCACACAAAGGAGCAGCCAACTTCTGCTCCTTAAATCAATCTAAATAAGACTTATTTTATCTCCTTCTTAAGAGATGTTTGTGTGAGACTTTAATATCATTTCAAAACAAAATATGAAAAAGGAGTTCTAAAATGCCAAAAATCAATCGTTATGTTGATATTGACACTGTTGAGCGAGAAGCACGTAAAGATTATATTGATAGACACTCTCCGTTTATCGCCTGTGAAAAAGTTGCAAAACAAAATGCACCGTTTAAAGTCACCGTAAAAGTTGGCAATGCTTATACTCACCCAGATGATTTTGACCACTACATTGCAAACGTTCAACTTTACAACGGTGAAGTTCTTTTAGCACGTGCTGATTTCGTTTCTGGAACACTCGGTGGACAAGACAAAAAAGGGCAAGCAGAAGTAACGTTTACCATCGTTCCAAGTGGTAAAAAACTAAGCCTTGTTGCTCAAAGTTACTGTACAAAACACGGTATTTGGGAAAGCGAACCTTTTGAAGTAAGTGTCGAAGAATAACACAAAGAAGAGTGCCCTAGGCACCCTTTAAAAAATCTTCTAATGAAGTTTCTAACTTTTCAATTTTATGAGATGTTAGAAACTTCTCCTCTTTTTTACTTATCTCTTCTTTATCATTGACCAAGTACCCACCACTAAGTCCTAATGTGACTTCATTAGCAACCATACGATACGTATCACGATCAAAATCAATCCCCAAAAAGAGATAGCTTTTGTCATTTTTGAATGTTTTCAAAAAAGGAGGTAGTGCGTAACCACCCATTGCTTCGGTCAGCCAATCGACAAAATCGGCATCGCTGATGATAAAGCTTTTTTCAGGCACTGTACAGCCTAATGGTTTAAAGAGAATGGGTTGCATAGGGTTCAACATCTCTTTTTCGACGCGATGATACTCTTTGGTTGAAGCAGTATAGCTATAAACTAAAAAGCGATCATACCCCGCCATAATACGGCTTACACCTGTAATCAAAAAATGATCAACTTCAGCATAAAGTTTTAAAAGTGAATCATCCAGATTGAGATCAACCACATACTGAGGCATCAAGGTTTTTAGCCATGTATACACTTCAGGCATGGGATAAGGCTTGTGCGTAAAGATATGGTTGGTCATCTGCTCAATGAACGGTCGTCCTTTTCGCTGTTCCAAACTCATAGCCGCACGCGAGTACTCATACATCAAACGTGGTGACATCGCACGTCCTTCATTGAGGCTTAAGATCATCGAGTCACTATCATATGGGATTTGCTCTCCATCGTCTGTTTTGGTCTTTTTAAAGACACCCATCCCAAGAAATGGAACTACAGTACCCTCTTTAATTTGTGCTTCTAATTCACTCTTCTTCACTCATGATCCTTCGTTGACACATCAATTTTTGATTAAAGGCTGGAAGCAGTAGTAACATCTCATCCGCACTAATACCATCTTCACTGCCCATTAAAACGATACGCTCAACTGTATTTTCAAGTTCACGCACGTTTCCAGGCCATGTGTACTGGCAAAGTATCTCCATCGCCTCATCAGTGATGACGATACGCTTTTTGTGGTTGCTCATCGATTTTTGCAAAAAGAAATTCACCAAAAGAGCAATGTCATCACCACGCTCACGAAGCGGTGGTAAGTCGATAGGTATCACATTTAAACGGTAGTACAAATCTTCTCTAAACGTACCATTTTTAACCATCTCTTCAAGATTTCGGTTGGTTGCCGCAACAAGGCGTACATTGACTTTAACGGTTTTAGAACCGCCCACACGTTCAAACTCTCGCTCTTGTAAAACACGAAGCAATTTGACTTGGGCTGAGGCTGAAATATCACCTATTTCATCCAAGAAGAGTGTACCCCCATCGGCAAGCTCAAAACGACCTTTGCGCGCCTCTTTTGCATCGGTGAAGGCTCCTTTTTCATGACCAAAAAGCTCACTTTCTATCAAGGTATCTGTAATGGCCGCACAGTTCAGTTTAACAAATGGCTCTTCACGACGTTTGGAGCGTTTGTGAATCGCAGCAGCGACGAGCTCTTTTCCCGTACCTGTCTCACCACGTACCAAAACCGTCACGTTACTCTCTGCTATACGCTCAACCACATTGTAGACCATCTTCATCTTCGGGCTCTCACCGATGATGTCTCCAAAATTGTGTACTTTTGAGTCCCACTCCATTTTATAATAAAGCTTGAGTTCTTTTAAACGCTCTTTTTCTTTCAAGTTAATGTCATGAGAACGAATGGATTGCGCAAAAATAGAGCTTAAAATGGTCAAAACGCGAATCGTACTTTCAAAATCAATCGCTGTTGTTTTGGTGATACTTGCACCCAAAACACCAACGACCTCTTGATCGACCAACATAGGCACTGCGATATACGAGATGGCATTTTGGTCACGATTGCCTGATTTATTAAGAAACAGCATATCATTATGTAAATTCTCAATCACAACAGGCTCACGACTTTGCGCCGCAAACCCTGTCGCACCCTCACCCAATTTATACGTTGCTAACTCTTTTTGATGCTTGCTAAAGTCAATACAGGCGTAAACCGTTAAAATATTTTCATCATTCAGCGTATGAATCACACATTTTTCTAAATGTAAGCGATTTTTCAAAATAAGCAATGCTTTTTCAAGCGAAGCTACCAAATCTAAAGAGTTGGAAACGACCATCGCTGTTTCATAGAGTGTCATCAGTTCTCTGGTGGTGAGGCAGTCCCCACACTTAGCATCAAACGCAACCATTTTACACCCCTTTTTTTAATCTATTAAAATATTATAGTTAAAGATGAACAATTAATGTTCAATATTTATGTTTATATTTTAATCAGATAATTTTTTACAGACTTCCTCTTTAGGAAGTTTTTTAGGGCCAGGTTGAATCCACCATGTCTCACCGTTGCTAAGCTCCACTTCGCCACCCCATTTTTCTTCGGTTTCAAATTCGATTTTTGTGATCGTCTCTTCCATATCTTTTTTTGCAATATAAAAACAGATTTCTCCATTTTCTTCTCTAAGCATTACTTTTGCCATTACCTTTTCCTTATGTTAAAATTTTTTTGAGCCACTTCGTCAAACCACTCTCTTCGTACTGTACTTTAAAGAACCCTTTTTGAAGCTCTTTGATGAGAACATGACGATTGCCCTCTTTACTTGTAAAAGCAAAATCCTCCCTATAGTGTGCTCCTCGACTCTCGCATCGTTTCATGGCGGAAAGTATGATGGCTTCGCTAAGTTCCAAAGCATTGCGAAGTTCCAAAATGGAGATCAACTCCACATTATTGTGTTTTCCTTTGTCAATACAATGCAGTGTATTAGACTCTAATCGAAGGTATTTCATATAGTCAAACGCCTCTTGTAAGGAGCTTTCATTGCGAAAAATTCCCGCTTTATCAAACATGATTTTTCCCACAGAAATACGCATGGCATTAAAATTTTTAGAACAATCCCCATCAAAAATACGTTGAACCAAATCCATATTTTTAATCACCACGTTATAATCAATCGGTAAGAGCTCTTTATTAAACGCGTATTCTCTCGCTTTTTTACCTGCTAGTTCACCAAAAACAGCGCCCTCTAACAACGAGTTACCACCCAAACGGTTGGCTCCATGCACCCCAAGTGCCGCACTCTCACCACAAATAAAAAGTCCTTTTATCTCACTTGAAGTCATGGAAGAGTCGATACCACCCATACTGTAATGGGCCACAGGTTTGATCTCTAAAAGTTCACAGGAGAGATCAATGCCTACTTGGTTGTAAGCACTTTTATACAAAGATGGAACACGTGTTTCTAGTATCTCTTTTGAAATATGCCGCATATCTAGATAGACTTTTTTCCCTGCTCTCATCTGCTCAAAAATGGCGCGAGCTAGCACATCGCGAGTGCCTAGTTCATTGACAAAACGTTCTCCATCGGAGTTGACAAGATGCCCTCCTTCGCCCCTTGCCGCTTCAGAGACCAAGTAACTGGTCTTGGCAAACCCTGTGGGGTGAAACTGTACAAACTCCATATCTTTCAGGCTCATACCTGCACGAAGGGCAACGCTTAAAAGATCACCCGTACAGTCTTGAGCATTGGTGCTAAATCCACGATAAATTCCCGCATATCCACCACCTGCAAATACAATAGCCTTTGTAGGATAAACGGTTACAGTAGAGTCTAACTTTTTAAGTGCAACCACGCCGCTGATGTACTCTTCTATTTTGGTGATATCCATGACAAAGTGATTCACTAAAAAATCAACTCCTACCAATTTTGCTTTTTTAATGAGCGCTTGCATGATGGCAGAACCTGTGCTATCGCCTACAAAACAGGTACGTTTAGAGCTTCCTCCACCGAAGCTTCGTTGCAAAATCTTACCGTTTTCATCACGGTCAAATTCAACGCCATACTCCACCAGTTTTTTGATAATGAAGGGGGCTTGATGGCACAAATAACTGATTGCTTTTTTATCACCCAAATCTTTAGAGCTTTTCATCGTGTCGTCAATGTGTTTTTGAATCTCTACTTCATCTTTTTCATCTAAAACAGCATTAATGCCACCACTTGCTATGGCGCTGTTCGATTTAATAAGATTGCTTTTTGTGATAATCGCAACACTGTTGGTTTCACTTTTAGCTTCTATCGCGGCCATAAGACCTGCGATGCCTGAGCCTATTACAACTACATCATATGTCATGTTATCGCTCCACTTTATAAAGAAGATTGTATTTAGCACTCTTGGTAGCAGGGATGGAGGCGATACCCAGATTACTGCTTACATGTTCGCTTTTACTGGAACTAAACAGTGAAGTGACAATGCCTCTGGTAGAGCGCACAAACTGAAGTGCTAGCTGAATGTCACTTTGAAGTTCCATTTTGGAATCAAGTAAATAGCCAATTTCAGGCTTAAAAGGTTTTTGAAAAAGGTGCATCTGCAATAGTGAAGAGCTACTCATCACACCAAGCCCTAATTTATGGGCTACTTGCAAAGGTGTGTAGTAATTCCCATCGCTCATTTTTTGATTTGGTACACTGTAGGCATGGGTTTTAGCGATGTTAAACGGCAGTTGAATGTACTTAAAATGATGGTTTGCCCCACCAATTTTGCACGCTACATCGTAAACATCTTCAAGACGAATGTACTCGCTGTTGCCTTCTTCATAGGTAAATGCGTTCCACACAGCAATACCGTACGCTTTGATTTTGCCATCACGAACCATCTCTTCAAAACTGGCAAAAATCTCTTCTAATTTTTTGAGAAAATGGTTGTAGCCCAAACGATGGAGTTGGGTTTCTGGATTGTGTAAAAAGAAGATATCCAAACACTCTACGCGCAAATTGACAAGAGATCTTTTAAGTGAGTCGTTGAGAAATGATGGCGTCATACAATGCTGATCTAACTCAATGTCAAACGAAGTGGCTAACCCTTTTTGGATAATGTGCTCACTGATCCATTCGTAAGGGTTTTCAGGAAATGGAAAATCAAGCGGTACAAAGCCACCTTTGGAGCAGATAATCAGCTCTTCCCGTTTCACTTCGCCATTTTGGATCAGCTCTTCTAACACTTCACCGATTTCACGCTCACTTTGCTGATAGCGGTAGTTGATCGCGGTATCAATGACATTGACGCCGCTACGAATAGCCATCTTTAGGGCATCTTTATAATCAAATATATAATTTTCTTCTTTATAAGGCTCTTTTTTAAACGTTCCAAATCCAAGCTTGGAGAAAATAAGCCCATCGTATCTTGTGTAAAAATCTTTATAGTGCGCAAAACGTTTGGCAAAACCGTAAGTCGCTTCAGGAGTTGCATGAGTAAAACGCATTGGACACCTCGTTTTTTTTAATAAGACTATACAAGAAGCGTTCCGTGCATTAGACTCATTCAAGAACGCTGTTTATAAAAAATATGCCATAACCTTAAAATAAATACTCTAAAAAACATTTTTTAGGTTCTCCTAAATATACAGCAACTCCTGATTTTCTGGGATAAAACACTTTTTGAAACACTGCTCTTGTAAATGCATTATCTTTTATTAAAGATGCTCATAATTAAAGCGAATCTAAAAGAAGATATGCTAACTTTTGCCGTTCTTGGGGTATTCACATGTGTGTGATCTCTTAGACATTAACTTTTGTGTTATACGAGTGTAAATTTTATACGGAGGTAAGATATGACAGCAAACAGTACAAGCACGTCTTCAAAGATTGCTTGGTTATTTGTAGCCATTTTAGGCGCTATTGCGTTTGGCTATATCGCATTAAATCGAGGTGAATCGATCAATGCTATGTGGGTGTTAACAGCATCAGTGTGTGTCTATTTAATTGGATACCGCTTTTACAGCCTTTACATTGCGGACAAGGTTTTAAAAGTTGATGCAACACGTATGACACCAGCGTTTCGTCATAATGATGGACTTGATTATGTCCCTACCAACAAAGTGATTCTTTTTGGTCACCACTTTGCAGCCATCGCAGGTGCGGGTCCATTGGTTGGGCCTGTTTTAGCGGCTCAAATGGGTTACCTTCCAAGTATGCTTTGGATCTTAATCGGCGTTGTAATAGCTGGCGCTGTGCAAGATTACATGGTTCTTTTTGTCTCTACGCGTCGCGATGGTAGATCCTTAGGTGATCTTGTTAAAACAGAGATGGGAACCATTCCAGGTGTTATTGCTTTGATCGCATGTTTTATGATTATGATCATTATCTTAGCGGTTCTTGCGATGGTTGTTGTTAAAGCACTGACTCACAGTCCTTGGGGAACCTTTACGGTCGCCTTTACTATTCCATTAGCATTTTTCATGGGAATCTACCTACGCTTTATTCGCCCAGGTCGTATTCTTGAGGCATCTGTTATTGGTGTTATTGGCCTTGTTTTTGCCATTATCGTTGGTGGTGATGTAGCAGCAAACCCTAGCCTAGCGCCTTATTTTGACCTCAGTGGTGTACAGCTTACATGGGCATTGGTGATTTACGGTTTCATTGCAGCGGTACTTCCAGTATGGTTGCTTCTTGCACCTCGTGATTACCTCTCAACCTTTTTAAAAATCGGTGCTATTGTTGGTCTTGCGATTGGTATTATTGTTTTAATGCCAAATATGCAAATGCCAGCGGTTACGAAATACGCTTTTGATGGACATGGACCAGTATGGGCAGGAAGTCTGTTCCCATTCTTGTTTATTACGATTGCATGTGGCGCTGTGTCTGGTTTCCACGCCCTAATTTCTTCTGGTACAACACCTAAAATGCTTGCCAATGAAACACAAGCGCGTATGATCGGTTACGGTGGTATGCTTATGGAGTCTTTCGTTGCGATGATGGCACTTATTTCAGCTTCTATCATTGATCCAGGTGTTTACTTTGCGATGAACAGCCCAATGGGCGCGCTTAACCCAACAGGTTTAGCAGACATTGCAGCAGCAGCTTCAGCAACCGTTAGTAACTGGGGATTTGTTGTAACACCTGACGTTCTGACTCAAATTGCAGCAGACGTGGGTGAGAAAAGCATTATCTCTCGTGCGGGTGGTGCACCTACTCTTGCGGTTGGTATGGCTCAAATTATTCACTCAGCCCTAGGGGGACTAGGTTCTATGTCTTTCTGGTATCACTTTGCGATTTTGTTTGAAGCCCTTTTCATTCTAACTGCGGTTGATGCAGGAACTCGTGCAGCGCGCTTTATGTTGCAAGATTTACTCGGACTCATCAATCCAAACTTGAAAAGAACCAACTCATTGTTTGCAAACTTACTTGCAACGGCTATCGTGGTTGCTTCATGGGGTTATTTCCTCTATGTCGGCGTTGTCGATCCATTGGGCGGTATTAACACCTTATGGCCACTCTTTGGTATCACCAACCAAATGTTAGCAGCGATTGCATTGATGTTGTGTACAGTTGTTCTTTTCAAAATGAAACAACAAGCATACGCATGGGTTTCTATTGTTCCAGCGACATGGCTTGTTGTTTGTACGATGAGTGCAGGTTGGTTAAAAGCATTTAGTTCTGATCCAGCGGTAAGCTTCTTTGCGAAAGCAAACCAACTTCAAGCACTTCTTGCAAGTGGTAACTTTAAACCAAATGCGGTCTTTAAATCTCAAGCATCTGTTGAGCAAGTTATTTTCAATAACCAACTCGATGGTTTTTTAATTCTTGGTTTTATGGTTGTTGTGGTAGCAATGATCGGGTTTACAGTACAAGCGTGCCTCAAAGCACTCAAGTCTGAACAACCAACAGCAATTGAAGTACCTTATGCTCCGCTTCCTGCAAATGCAGAAGCGATTATTAACGGTACGGCACACTAAAAGATGCGTAGCAAGAGGTGGAAACACCTCTTGCTTCTTAAAGGAAAAAGTAATGTTTGAAAATCTCGCAAAAGCTGGAAAGTATTTGGGTCAAGCCGCTCGTTTGATGGTGGGCGTACCTGATTATGACACCTATGTGCAGCATATGCGCTTAACCCATCCAGAGCAAACACCCATGAGCTATGAAGAGTTTTACAGAAACCGTGTTGAAGCACGTTATGGAGGTCAAAATGGCGGACGCTGTTGTTGATGAAAGTTTAAGTTACTCTGCGCCACTTCCAGTCACCATTCTAACAGGTTTTTTGGGAGCAGGTAAAACAACGCTTATCAACTATCTTTTAGAGCACAACCACGGTGAACGCATTGCGATTATTGAAAATGAATTTGGTGCTGTCAATGTAGATGGTGCACTTCTTAAAAAAGATGCTGATGTTGAAATTGTCGAACTCAGCAATGGCTGTGTCTGCTGTAGCATTAGGGGTGAGCTCACTGATGCCTTGCATGATTTACTGGCAAAAATGGATTCAGGTGCCTTTAAAGCGGATCGTCTGCTGTTAGAAACAACAGGTCTTGCTGATCCTGCACCGATTGTTCAGGCTTTTTTTGTCGATGAGATTATTCGCGAACGTATCATGTTAGATGCGGTTATTACTCTCGTAGATAGCATCCACATCATTAAACAACTCGATGAACACCGAGTTGCAGCCTCACAAATTGGTTTTGCAGATCGTATCATTCTTACAAAAGCAGATAGCGTTGATGAAGCACAAAAAGAGCTTGTTCTCTCACGTATCAATGCCATCAACTCCAAAGCCGAGATTTTTGAAGCATTTCAGGGTGCTCTGCCTAAAGAAGTTTGGATAGGCATTGGCGCGTTTGATCTGAATGATGCTTTGAGCGTAACCCAAGGGTTTTACCAAGCTAAAGATGTTCAAAACATTCAGTTTAAAAGCTTTAGCGCACAAAAACCAACACAATCATGGAGCGATGATATCACCTCTTACGTCTTTGAAGCGGGTGAGCTCGACATCAAAAAAATCGGTGCGTTTATGGAAAATCTCGTTGAAGCGTATGGCAACGATATGCTTCGCTACAAAGGCGTTCTTGCTGTAGAGAGTGATGAGCGTCGTTTGATCGTTCAAGGTGTACACAAAGTGGTTGGATTTGACTTTGGCTCACCTTTTGAGAGTGAACGCAAATCTTTACTTGTCGTCATTGGTCGTTATCTCCCTTACGAAGAGCTCAAAGTCCAGTTTCTGCAAACCATCGCTGCTTAACCCCATTACCCTAAATGGGGAGCAACGCTTTCTTTTTCTCCTTTCAAAATTGGCTATAATGTCGCAAAAAACTAGGGTTTTAAATCCAAAGGTACTGTATGCGTTGCAACGAGATGAGTTCTTTTATTGTTATGGACATTGTCAAAGAGGCTGAGAAGTTTGATGATAGTATCCATTTTGAGATCGGTCAACCCGACCTTCCCCCCTCCCCTAAAGTGAAACAAGCATTACATACAAGCATTGATGAAAACCGATTCTCCTATACACAAAGCCACGGTCTCACTGCCTTACGTGAGAAAATAGCCAAGCATTACGAGACAACATACGGTGTGAAAATAGAGATCGACCAAATTTTCTTAACACCAGGAACCAGCGGTGCTTTTTTGATCGCATATGCGCTTACGCTAAAAAGTGGAGCGACACTAGGACTGAGTGATCCCTCTTACCCCTGTTATAAAAATTTTGCACACCTTCTTGACATCAAACCTCAGTTTATGCCCATTGGTAAAGAGGATAATTTTGAATTGCATGTCAAAGATTTGAGGTCACATCCATTAGACGCCCTGCAAATCTCTTCACCTGCCAATCCTACAGGAAATATCTATACCAAAGAGAATCTCAAAACGTTAGTAGAGTACTGTAATGCCCATAACATCGCGTTTATCTCTGATGAACTTTACCATGGTTTGACCTATGAAGAGAATGCTCACAGCGCACTTGAATTTAGTAAAAATGTTTTGGTGATTAATGGTTTTTCAAAATACTACTGTATGCCTGGTCAGCGCCTAGGCTGGGTCATTGTCCCCAAAGAGCAAGTACGTCATGCTGAGATTGTCGCACAAAACCTTTTCATCTCCGCTCCAACACTCAGCCAATACGGAGCACTTGAAGCGTTTGATGAAGCCTATCTTTTAAACATAAAAGCCGAGTTTAAAGCTAGGCGTGATTTTTTATACGCCGAACTCTCAGAGCTTTTTGAGATTGATGCGAAGCCAGAGGGCGCCTTTTACATCTGGGCAAACATCTCAAAGTACTCCAGTGATAGCTTTGTGTTTGCCAAAGAGCTTTTAGAGAATATCCATGTAGCAACCACGCCAGGTATTGACTTTGGAAGCAACGGAACAAGCCACTATCTCCGCTTCGCATATACCCGTAATATCGAGCATATGCAAGAAGGTGTAAAGCGTTTAAAGAATTATCTCAAAACTAAAAAAATACACTCATGAATGTATTAGAAATTCCATTCGTCAAAAAAGTAGGCTTAACTCGTAATGCTGATGGCTATTTAACATTGCCTATGGATATAAGCAATGAAAATCACATCCAAACGGTTCATGCAAGTGCTCAATTTACACTTGCAGAAACTACCAGTGGCGAAGCGTTACAAAGACTATTTCCACATCTTGTGGAACATGTCGTTCCTATTTTAAGGGGATCAGAGATAAAATTCAAAAAACCAGCAACGGGCTGTATCTATGGTGTGGCATACATTGATGATGCAGCAAAAGAAAAGTTTGAACAACAGTTAGTAACAAAAGGGCGTGCTTCGATTAATGTTGACGTAGAGATAAAAGACACTAATGCGGTGCTCACCTGCTCAGGACGATTTGAGTGGTTTGTGCAAAAAATGAATTAAATAAAGGAAAAAAAATGAAAATTACAAAAAATTGTGTCGTTACACTGAGCTACCGTGTTCTTGATAAAAAAGGTACACCTCTTGATACAGGCGATGAACCTCTTGTTTACTTACATGGAGGATACAATGATGTTTTTGAAAAAGTTGAAAAAGCATTAGAGGGCAAAAGTGTGGGCGATGAAATCGAAGTAGCACTTAGCCATAAAGAGTCTTTTGGTGAGTATGATGAAAATTTGGTGGTTACACAACCAAGAGAAGAATTTGATGCGCATCTCCATGTAGGTGAGCAGTTTGAAGAGATCATCGAAGATGAACTTAGTGGCGAAGAAGAGAGCATTATCTATCTTGTAAAAGAGATCACGAAAGAACATGTTGTGTTAGATGGCAACCACCCTTTTGCAGGTATTGACGTTGTATTTCATGGCGTGGTAGCCGATGTGCGTCAAGCGACCAAAGAAGAGATAAAAGAGCAATACGCAAGGTAACAATAGGCAAAGAAGAGCTAAACGCTCTTCTTTACTAGCCGTTATTTAAACTTATCGACCATCAATTCGGCAGGATGAATCGCCTTAACTTTTGAGCCTGATTTATCCAAGCCTCCTCGTAATTGAATCAGACAGCCTGGGCACTCAGCAGAGACAAATTCTGCACCCGTTGCTTCAATATTTTCGAGCTTTCGCTTAAGCATTTGCATCGAAATTTCAGGTTGTTTAATAGTATAAGAACCACCCATACCACAACAAGTATCACACTCATTCATCTCTTTGATCTCATAGCCTGCGGCACTGAGCGCATCTCTTGGCTCTTTTGAAACTCCAACATGACGTTTTGCATGACATGAATCATGGTAGGTTAACGTGTGAAGTTCTATGCCCTCTTTTGGTGTGAGTCTCTTCTCTTTAATCAGCTTATCAACCAATTCGGTAAACATATAGGTTTTAGATGCGACTCTGTTGGCATCAGGGATTAACGATTCTCTGTGTTGTTCTTTGAGTATCTTTGCCCACTCTTTTTTCAAAGCGGTCGTACAACTGGCACAACTGACGACAACATACTCAGGATTGCCCTCTAAAAGAGGCAAGATATTGCGTTCCGCCGCGTCCGCTGCCATATCAAACGAGCCACTTCCCCAGTGAGGAATACCACAGCATGATTGCTCTTCTGGGAAAAGCACTTCAATACCCGCTTTGTTCAAAATCTTAACAATCGCCACACCAGCATCGGGATAGACAAAATCAAGCGCGCACCCTGCATAAAAGGCTGCCTTTTCAGCGCATTTGGGTTGTTTGATGGTTTTAAAAATATCACGAAATGGAACAGGTGCTACGGAAGGCAAACTTCGATACTCGGACAAACCTGAGAGGAACATCGGTAAATGTCGTATAAAGCCCTCTTTGACAAATGGTTTTTGAAGCACGGAAGCGGTGCGTAGCATGGTATGGAAAACCTTTCGGTTGTTGATGACCTGTAGCGCACTTTTATAGATAAATGGCAGCCCCTCTTTGTTGGCAGCACGACGACGAATCTCTAAAATGAGTCCAGGGATATCGATTTTAGCAGCGCAAATCTCTTTACATTTATCACATCCGATGCACAGCGCTTGAATATCTTCTGCCGATTTAAGTTCATTAAACCACGCCGTTAAAATCGTACCAATACCACCCGTGTAGATGTCACCAAAGACATGACCCGTCACCAGACGATACACAGGGCACACGTTCAAACAGGCGGCACAGCGAATGCACTGAAGTGCTTCTTTAAATTTTGGATCTTCTGCCATCTTCAGGCGGTTGTTGTCCATTAAAACAATATGCACCTCTTTCATCGTCCCATCATCGTTGAGCGTTGGAGCGGAGATAAACGATGCGTAACTGGTGAGAAGCTGACTGGTTGCATTTCTTGGAAGTGCCGCCAAAATAGGTGCCGCGTCCGTATAATTAGGAACGAGTTTTTCAAGACCCACTAAAGCCACATGCACTTTTGGAAGGGTTGTGACAAGACGGGCATTGCCTTCGTTGGTACAGATGACGATGGAACCCGTCTCCGCTATAGCAATGTTTGCTCCTGAAATGCCCATATCGGCTTCAAAAAATTTCTCTCTTATCGCCGCACGTGCCACTTTAACCAACTTTTGAATGTCGTTATCCAAAGGTTGTTTGGTCTCTTCCGCAAACAGGTCTGATATCTCTTCTTTCGTTAAGTGAAGGGCTGGCATAACCATGTGCGAAGGCGTTTGGTGTGCGAGCTGGCAGATCCATTCACCCAAATCCGTTTCGTCAGATTGGATGCCAAATTCATCAAGGAAATGGTTAAGATGAATCTCTTCGGTTGCCATAGATTTTGATTTAACGATTTTTTTGACACCTTTTTCTTTACACAGATTCGCAATGTATTGCCTTGCTGCTTCAGCACTGCTGGCACGAAACACTTTAATACCATTGGCTTCCGCATTTTTCTTAAATGTTTCGGCAAGTTCATCAAGACGACCAGCCGCTTCACCTTTAATATCGGCGATGCTCGTACGTAGTGCCTCAAAATCGACACCTTCAAACGCTTTTGCTCTCGTTGCTGGGTAATTCCATCTGTCTAAAATGCCCGCTAAGTTTTGATTTTCAAGGGCTTTATGGATAGATGCTGACATATCTTGTTTCATGATGCTACTCCTTCTAACTCTAAATCATCGACACACACGATCACCAAGCGCTCAGGCCCATGCACACCAATAGCAAGCACACGCTCAATATCCGCTGTTTTACTCGCCCCCGTGATGAGCGTAATGTATTTGTCATCTTTAGGGTGCATTTTCGTCATCAATGCAGGAATATCTGCAATGATTTTTGAAGTCGGAAGAATTGCCACATGTATCCATGCAAGTGCAGAGGCAAGGCGTTGTTCAACATCGGTTGAGTCTTGCGCCATACTGCCTGTCTCTGCCAAACCCCATTTTAACTGGGTAATCCCTACTTTGGCACCTTTTGCCAATTCACGAGTTACTTTAAAATTAAGACCTGGAAATTTCTGCGCCATCGCTTCATTGTCAAATTCCTTCAGAATAGGACTATTCGCCCAAACGGCGTAAGAGCCAGTTTCGTCTTTAACCTCCTCTTTTTCAAGGAACTCTTCAATAAAACCAAGAGCCTGAGCTGTGGTCGCAAAACGCTTCACTTCGGTATTACCCGATGTTTCAGCCCTTGCTTTAAAATTTTCAAACATAGGTGCGTCTCCTTTTAATGTGAGCTAATATTTTCGACATGAAAACTTAATTAAATATAAATTATTATACTTAATATAAATATACAAATATTGTAGCTCAGGCAAATGATGAATGTATGAGATTTTCAAGATTGTGACAAGGAGAGAATACGGGGTTTACTTTATGATACATCAAAAGAAAAATACTCAAAATAGTGTAGTGTCATACAACTATACTTTAGATGTAAAACAGTTTCAAACCTAAACTCCGCTATAATTTACGGATTCAAACAAAGAGCACTTATTCGTATGAACATTCACACCTTCCGAGCTTTTCAAAGCCGAAATTACCGACTCTTTTTTGCAGGTCAGTCTGTGTCACTTATGGGCACATGGATGCAGCGAACGGCTGTGTATTGGGTTATTTACATGCAGACGCACTCTGCTTTTATGCTAGGGCTTAGTGTCTTTGCAAGCCAATTTCCCTCTTTTTTACTCTCACTTTTAGGTGGTGCTATCGCCGATAGATACAATCGTTACAAAGTCCTGCTTTTCACTCAAATCGCTTCGATGATTCAAGCCATAGCGATGACATTGGTGGTGGTTTTTACCGATTATTCGGTGGTCGAGCTTATTGTTTTAAGCGTATTATTGGGTATTGTCAACGCATTTGATGTCCCAGCGCGTCAGTCTCTCATGCATATTCTCATCAGACAAAAAGAAGATATCGGCAATGCCATAGCGCTCAATTCAACCATGGTCAATCTAGCACGCCTCATTGGTCCTGCTGTTGCAGGATTTATACTCGAAACCTTTGGAGCAGGTATCTGCTTTATGCTCAATGCTCTCAGTTTTATTGCGGTTATCATTTCTCTATTAATGCTGAAATTGCCAGCGCATATTCCGCAAGCACACACCCAAAAGATGCTCGCTGATCTTAAAGATGGTTTACACTACCTCAAATCTACTCCAACACTAGGCACTTTGGTTTTACTGCTCTCGTTGATGAGCTTACTCGTACTTCCCTATACGACCCTGTTTCCCATCATCGCCAAAGAGACTTTAGGTGGCGATGCTTCGATTTATGGCTATCTCAATAGTTTTGTAGGCGTTGGAGCACTTTTGGGTGCTATTTTACTGGCTTCACTCAAGCACACCAGTAACCTTAGGAAATTGCTCATCATCGCAACCACGCTTTTAGGCTTAGGCATACTCTTTTTCGCCCTCTCCCAAAGCTTGCTCTTTTCCTATCTCTTTTGCGCCATTGCAGGCTTTGGTATGATGCTTCATGTCACCATCATCAATACACTACTGCAAACAACATCGGATAGTCATATGAGAGGAAGAGTCATCAGCTATTTTGCGATGGCCTTTTTTGGGATGCAACCGCTTGGCGCACTTCTCATCGGAACGATCTCTCATTATGTGGGAGCGTCCGAGACACTTCTATTAGAGGGATGTGCCGCGCTTATTATCATCGCCCTCTTTTCACCGTATCTTTGGAAAACCATAACTAAGCTATAATGTTTCCATTAGATTTTCAAAAAAGGCATTACGATGAAAAATATCAGTGAAGAAAAACGAATCGTTGTCTTAATCGATGCCGATAATGCGCAACAAAGCAAGATAGAGCTTATCCTTGCAGAACTCTCAACGCATGGACATATCATCGTCAAGCGTGCGTATGGCGACTGGTCGAGCAGCTATCTTAAAAACTGGAAAGACAGCCTCAATGAACTAGCCGTTCAGCCTATTCAGCAGTTTGCATATACTACGGGAAAAAACTCGACTGATGCTTCGATGATTATCGATGCGATGGACTTACTTTATACCCAAAAATTTGATGCGTTTGCACTTGTGTCAAGTGATAGCGATTTTACCAAGCTAGCCTCTCGTCTGAAAGAATCAGAGATTTACGTCTTTGGATTTGGCGAGCACAAAACACCTATTTCGTTTCGTAATGCCTGCGATGACTTCATCTTTACCGAAAATCTCAGTGTCAACACCGAAACCTTAGGCGATGTACCTGAGGTCAAAAGCTCCAACAAAGCATCATCCAATGACGATAGCCTTAAAGAGCTTATAAAATTGTTACTGGTAGGTTGGGAAAAGACCCAAGATGATGAGGGTTGGGCAAGTGTTTCAGCTGCAGGGGCATACATCAAACGCCAATCGCCTGACTTTGATCCACGAACCTATGGTTCGAGTAAAATCACATCACTGCTTGCCAAACTAAGTGAGCATTTTGAGATGAATCGCTACCAAGGAAAAGGGACAGCAACCATCATCGATTACCGTCCTGTTGTGAAAAAAACACCGACAAAAGCGCGTCGTCGTTAAGTTAGTTTTTAAGCTCCAGCCCAAGTGTTGGAGCGATTTCCCTCATTGCGGCAATGACATCGATGATGAGTTCATCAATGCTGGCACCTAGCATATCAGCCCCTTTTTGGATCACTTCCCTACTCGCACCTGCGGCAAAGCGAGCATCTTTAAACTTCTTTTTGGCAGAAGAAAGTTCCAAGTCCATGACTGATTTACTTGGACGAACCAAAGCACATGCCGTGATAAGCCCTGTGAGTTCATCAATGGCATAAAGGGTTTTCTCCATTTTACTTTGTGGCTCAATTTCGGTACATATGCCCCATCCATGCGACATAATAGCACGGATAATCTCTTCGCTATACCCACTATCGCGCATAATTTCTGCCGTTTTATGGCAATGCTGTTCAGGATACTTTTCATAGTCCAAATCGTGTAAAAGTCCTACTATACCCCACATTTCTTCATCTTCGCCTTCTTTACGTGCAAAATAGCGCATCGTTCCCTCAACCGCTAATCCATGCGTCACAAGCGCATTGCCGTTATACGCTTTGAGCAGTGCAAGCGCTTCTTCTCTTTTTGGCATTTTCATCCTTTACATCTAAATAGAAAATTGTACTGCTTTGCATCTAAAATTCTTTTCAAAAAAGTTCTATTTTCGTGATGTTATCACTGATAAATGTGTTACAATACCAACTTTAAATCAATCTTTATTGATTGAATTAATATTAGTCCAAAACTCTAAACTAAAAGAGACCCTTTATGGTAGATAACATTAACGTTTATCGTATCAATGCAGGCTCCTGCAATGGTTGTGATGTCGAGCTTCTCGCTAGCATCCTTGTTCCAAAATTTGGCTTCGATAGCCTTCAATGCACCTACACGAACACTCCTGAAGAGGCAAATATTGTCATCGTTACAGGTTCCATCACCACACGCTCCAAACCTTTCTTAGAAGCAACCCTCAAACGCTTGCCTACCCAAAAAGTAGTCGTAGCTATGGGCATTTGTCCTATATCAGGCGGTGTCTTTCGTGATAGTTACTCGATAGAAGGACCACTGGATCGTTTTGTGGATGTCGATGTGAACATCGCAGGCTGTCCTCCAACACCGCAAGGCATTGTTGAGGGACTCATTAAAGCCTGTACACTTTGGAAAGAGAAGGTAAGCGCATGAATACCTATAAAGGAAAAGTTGACTTTCACAAAGAGCAATGTGTCCTCTGCCAAACCTGTGCATTTGTCTGTCCTGCTGGAGCCATTAACATCTCGTGTGTGGAACCTGAAAAAAGCTATGACTTTATCATCTGGCACAACACCTGTACCTTGTGTGGGAACTGTGCCTATTTTTGCCCGACAGGTGCTATCTTTTTAAGCGATACACTCGCCCAGATCACACCACAAAGTGAAAAATACACTGCCATTACGGCTAATATTGTCGAATATGGCGCATGTTCTAAGTGCCATGAACCGATGATAAATGTACCCCAAACCATGCTTCAAAAAGGGTTTAAAAACATGAGTGAAGCGTTAACATCACTCTTTAGCCTTTGCCCGAAATGCAGGCGTGACCACACCTTTGCAAAGCGAGTCCTTTAAATGAAAACGCTCCATCAAAAACTCAACGATATTTTCACCTCATTAAAGCTTACCGCCCATTTTGAAACGAAGGGTGATAGCCTCTGGTGCGATATAGACGATAAAACCCTCTTGATACGCATTGCTGAAATCTTGCAAACCATGAATGCACGGGTCTGTATGATCACCGCGTATGAAAAAGACGATGCCCATGAACTGGTCTATCACTTTGACCTTGATGGTGTCATGACAAATGTGAAGTTACGCATTAACGATAAACGTGTACCTTCTATCACTCCACTGTTCAAAAGTGCGGACTGGACAGAGAGAGAACTTAGTGAAATTTACGGCATTGCTATTGAAAACCATCCCAACCCGAAACGTCTCTTTCTAGATGAAGCAATTAAAGAAAGCGTTTTAGCGGAGTATTATTCGCTCTCCTCAGCCATGAGTGGCAAAGTCAGTCAAGAACTTTGGGGCAGAGTCAAAGCAGAAGAAGGGATCAATCGTGGATAAAACAAAAGTCATTTTAGGACCCTTTGACGTGGCACTTGAAGAGCCTGTTTACTTTAAAATTGAGCCAAACGAAGATGGGAAAACCATCAAAAGTGTTGATATGATCAACGGTTTCGTACACCGAGGCATTGAGTCTATTGTTCTTCAGCGCAACTTTTTGCAAAACCTTATCATCACGGAAAAGGTGTGTGCGCTCTGTTCGAACAACCACCCTTTTACCTACTGTATGGCAGTCGAAAAAATCGCCAATATCACGTTACCCGAGCGAGCAAAATACCTTCGTGTTATCGCCGATGAGATCAAGCGTATCGCAAGCCATCTTTTTAACCTTGGTATGCTGGCACATCTCATTCATAACAAATTCTTGATGACACAGCTTCTTGAGACACGTGAAGATTTTCAAGACCTCAAAGAAGCCATTTGGGGCAATCGCATGGATCTCAGTGCCAACACGATTGGTGGCGTGAAGTTTGACCTTGATAAGACACTCATTGCCTCCATCAAAGAGACATTGGATAAAAACAGAAGCGAAGTCGAAGCATTCATCGCTCTTTTTGAAACCGATACAACGCTTATCAATCGCCTTCGTGGAGTAGGAACGTTAAGTTATGAAGATGCCCTAAAATTGGGCGTTGTAGGACCTGTTGCACGTGCAAGCGGTGTCAATAACGATGTACGCAAACGCGCTCCTTATGCCGCGTATGAGCACCTCTCTTTTGATGTCATCCTTCAAAAAGATGGCGATGTGCTCTCTCGTGCCAAAGTAAGACTTTATGAGATTCTGGAGTCCATGAAACTGCTTCATCAAGCATTAGCTGCCCTACCAACGGGCGATATTGTACTTCCAACACGTACGCTCATTCCAGAAGGAGAAGCCACTTCACGCACCGAAGCACCGCGTGGTGAGCTGGTGTATTACCTTAAAAGCAATGGTACGCAAAAGCCTGAGCGCATGAAATGGCGTGTACCTACCTATATGAACTGGGAGGCACTCAAAGTGATGATGCCAAACAACAGCATTGACGATGTTGCACTCATTTTCAACAGCATCGATCCTTGTATCTCTTGTACCGAGCGTTAAGATGCGAAACCATTTTATATTTGCAGACAGTACCAAATGTGTCGGATGTTTAAGTTGCGAGTTAGCCTGTGCAGCAGCATACGCAGGCATTAGCTTTGAAGAAGCCTATACCACAAAATTACCGCTTATTTCACGTAACCGTGTCGTTAAAGTTGAGGGTAAAACTGCCCCACTTCAATGTATGCACTGTGAGTCACCCTCATGTTTAGCAGTGTGCCCACATGGGGTCATTGAGAAAATGGATGATTTTATCAAGATTCATGAAGAGGCGTGTGTAGGGTGTGGTTGTTGTTCGCTCGTATGTCCCTATGGTGCGATTACGATGAGGCAACAAGAGGAACGCAGAGTAGCCGTAAAATGCAACCTCTGTTTCAAACGCCCTGAGGGTCCTTCGTGTATTCGTGTCTGTACGACCAGTGCCATTTCAGTCGTAGATTATGACGAATACACTCAATTAATGGCGCAAAAAGGCTAGTCGAGAATGCATGAGTACTCCATCGTCGCTTCACTCATTGATGTGTGCGAAAAAGAGGCGAAGAAACATCATGCCAAAGCTATTAAGTGCCTTGAAATCAGAGTTGGGCGACTGAGTGGCGTTGAGATTCATTTTTTAGAGCAGTGTTTTGACACCTTTAAAGAAGATACCATCTGCCACGATGCAACGCTGGTTGTAGAACTGTGTGACGTGGTGCTTTTATGCTCCAAATGTCATGAAAAAAGTGCCGTAAAAGAGAACCATTTTATCTGCCCAAAATGTCATAGTGATGATGTCACGATGATTGGTGGGCAGGAATTACATGTCAAAAGTATAGAAATCATCGAGGAATAGCATGAGAGAATATAAAACAATCGCAAAAGCCTACCCTAAAAAACGCCCTGCCGTCGAGCGTGTTGAGGATTATTACCCGATTTATCATAACTTTGAAGAGAGTGAGGCAAAGGCGCAAGCAAGTCGCTGTCTGCAATGCCCCATCGATCTTTTGCGTGGGCTTGAGAGTGAGTTTAAGTTCTGTCGTACAGGCTGCCCTCTGAACAACAACATCCCAAGATGGCTCAAAAAAACCTATGAAAACGACTACTTAAGCGCATTTGAACTCTCCAATGCACGTTCTCCTTTCCCCGAAATACTCGGTCGTGTATGCCCTAAAAAAGGGCTTTGCGAGAGTTCATGTACACTAGAGAAAACAGAGTACCATGCGGTTTCCATCGGCAATGTAGAAGTCTTTTTAAATGAAAAAGCATACGAGCAAGGTGCTATTCCTGATTATGGTCAAAAAGAAGGACGCAAGTTTAAAGTAGCCGTTGTTGGCAGTGGACCTGCAAGCCTTAGCTGTGCAACATTTTTGCTTCGTTCCAACATTGAAGTCGAGATGTTTGAGAGAGAAAACCGAGTGGGTGGGCTTTTGATGTACGGTATTCCTAACTTTAAACTACCCAAAAGCGTTATTTTAAGGCGTTTTGAGTGGATGAAACAAGCAGGTATGAAAGTACATCTTAGCACTGAAGTGGGTAAAGATGTAAGCCTAAGTGAGCTTCAAGAAAAGTTTGATGCCGTCTTTTTAGGGCTAGGTGTGCCCAAAGGTCGCAGTGCCGACATGGAAAATGAAGATGCAAATGGCGTGCATCAGGTGATGACACTGCTCACCCAAACACAAAAAAATCTTTTTGACCACGCACTTCAAAAATCCATCTTACGCAATAAACACGTTATCGTCATCGGTGGTGGAGACTCTGCGATGGATGCCCTGCGTACCGCCATTCGCCATAAAGCTAAAAGCGTGACTTGTGTCTACAGGCGTGATGAGAAAAGTATGCCAGGAAGCCCTGCTGAAGTGCTCAATGCCAAAGAAGAAGGGGTGCAGTTCATCTTTAACGCACTTCCTAAAAAAGCGCTTGTCGATGAAGAACACCGTGTCGTTGGACTTGAAATTATGGAAACGTATCTCGATGAAAACAACAAATTGCAAACCAAACCGCAAAGCTTTAAAACCCTACCAGCCGATAGCATCATCCTAGCACTTGGTTTTGAGGCAAAACATTTTAGCTTTTACGATGAGTTAAACCTCGCTATTGGTCGTTCAAACACGCTTATCGTCGATGAGAACAAAGAGACTTCCCATCCGTTCATTTTTGCAGGTGGTGATGTCGTACGTGGTGCAAACCTCGTTGTCAATGCTGCCCTTGATGGAAGAACTGCCGCTGTTGCAATAGCTCGAAAACTAGGTGTTGTAGAGGATCAGAAGCTTTATATGTAAAAGCTTCTGGCTTTTACTTTTTTTCAAAAGAAATATGTAAAATTTACATATTTATCATTGTGTTTACCTTCTTGTTTCTTTGTAAATCAAAGATTAGTAATTATGCGATACATTAAAAAAAGGAGTTTCTATGCTTTCAAAAGTTCTCATTACAACGCTTGCACTATGTAGTTTTATGTTGGGTGCTGAGTGTACTGAGCGTTATGGTAAAGGTGCATTAGAGGTTAAACTTGCCACGGGAAGTCCTGGAGAGTTGGGACTTGTCAAAGCCTTAGCTGAAGCGTTTGCAACATCAAATGACATAACACTGTGCTGGATTAAAGCAGGTTCAGGCGAGTCACTCTCGTTACTCAAAAATAAAGAAGTAGATCTTATCATGGTACACGCTCCAAAAGGTGAAAAGGAAGCGATTAAAGAAGGATGGGCCAGTGATAGATCTTTAATCGGATCGAATGAATTTTACATCACAGGTCCGAAGAATGACCCTGCGTTGATTAAAGACTCAACCAGTGTTGTCGAAGCTTACTCACGCATTGCTGCAAAAAAAGCACTCTTTTACACCCGAGCAGACAATTCAGGAACACACAAAAAAGAGCTTGAGATTTGGAAAAAAGCAAACATCACACCTCTGGGCAACTGGTACACCGCCAATAAAGATTTTATGCTTGCAACACTCAAAAAAGCAGATACAACGGGTGCATACTTTATGACTGATAGCAGTACATGGGTAGCCGCCCAAAAAGAGCTAAAAAACCAAAGCATTCTTTTTAGAGGTGACATCTTCTTGGTTAATACCTACAACGCCCTCAAACAAAATGGCTTAGATACGCCTCAAAAAACGATGAGTGCTAAGTTTATCGACTTTGTTGCCAAAGGAGATGGACAAAAAGTGATTCGTTCATTTGGAAAAGAACTTTACGGCGAAGCAATCTACAACGATGCCGAGTACGCTAAAAAATACGACCGATAATTGTTTATTTTTTAAAAGAGAGTAAATTTATCTCATTTTTTGACACAGATCAATCCTTTATTTTTCCGTATGAAGTAGAATGCGAATTCTATTTCATACAGGAGAAAAATAATGAAATCTCTGTTTCTTAGAATGAGAGTCATACACATTGCAGCGTTTTTGATACTCCCACTCAATGCTTTCTTTTTTACCACCAATACACTCGGTGCGATCATCCAGTACGCTATCGCTGTTATCCTCATTGTGCATGATTTTGATGAAAAAAAATGGGGTGTTGATCTAAGCGTTAAAATCAACCAAGCTTTAGCCTCTATGGATCTTACCAAAGAGATCAAGATCAACACCAGCTTTAACCAAGAATCCGCCAAAATGCTTGACTCGGTTGTCTTTTTCAAAGAGAAAATCAGACATGCCATTTTAGGCTTTCAAACCCATGCCACAACGCACAGTCAAATCTCGGCGCAATTGCAACAGATCGCCTCTTTTTTCCATACACAAACGCAAAAAGAGAAGCGTATCATCGATGAGAGTACGAAGCATGTGAACAACATGCAAGTCGTGTTTGATGACATCAGTAACAGTGCACACACCAGTAAAGAAGAGATGCAGCAAATTGGGCATTACCTTAGCGATACACAAAAAAACATCATTGAACTAGGCGAGAAAATCGCTCACAGTGTCCAAAAAGAAAATCTCTTAGTCACCCAACTCAATACGTTAAGTAAAGATACCCAAGAGACTAAAAATATCCTTAGCGTCATCGACGATATCGCAGATCAGACCAATTTATTGGCACTCAATGCCGCCATTGAGGCAGCGCGTGCAGGTGAACATGGGCGTGGTTTTGCCGTTGTTGCCGATGAAGTCAGACTTTTGGCTGAGAAAACACAAAAAAGCTTAGAAGAGATCAATGGAACCATTACTGCCATTGTAAGTTCTATCACTTCTATCAGTCAGCAGATGAAACAAAATGCTTCGGAGATCAACATTCTTCAAGATGTCTCAGCCAATGCCAATGCCGTACTCGACCAATTAGTCCAAGTAGCCGATAAAAACATAGCGCTTTCCAATGCTATTGCCACAAAATCCATTGACCTGAAGCACGAGACAGAGCAGATCAAAGAGGCTTCACAGACCATAGAAACTATTTTTCATGCCAATTACACCAAAAGTGAAGAGATCATGGAAATTACAACCGTGCTCGATAATTGGGGTATCACACTGCATGAAAAGCTCAATGAGTTTAAAGTTTAAAACATCTACAAAAAGCTTAAATTGGGTACTTTGGTAATGAATAAGGTTCTATAGCCATTATCTCTCACTAAAGTACCACAATCTCGCAAATAAGAGTATAGTGAAATGAATAGATAGGCGTAGTGACTGTATAAAATCCGTTCTCTTCCTTATCTTCTGTATTTGAAACATTATTTTTACCATAAGGCGTATTCGAACGTGTCCTGAAAGGAAGAATCGTTCAATAACATTTGTAAGCCCTGCACATTGCTATCTCAAGCACTCTATTCAAAGCCAATATCTATCTGCCAAGCAAAACAAGGATATATCATGATGAACATTGCAAGCAATACTAAAATGGATCCTACAAAAGACGTTAGCAGTACCCATCCTAAAAAAGACCCTATCACAATTATTGATCCACACATAGATGAGCCTAAAAAAGATGTCAAAATAGATGAAACGGTCAAAAGTTAAACCATAATGCGCATGAGCATACATACGCTCATGATGGTATTGATTGACTTTAGGTGCAATAGTTGCAGAATTTCTACATATGCTTTTTAAATTAAAAAAGGAAATCCAATGAACGATAAAGAACTTTACCAACAAAAAAAACAGACACAACTCAATGAGTGGAAAACAGGGATGAACGTGTTTAAAACCCAATCCTTAGCTGCACGTGCACATTCTCAGGTCGAACTGGGCAAACATGTCAAACTTCTTGAAGGTAAACTTGAAGAGGGAAAAATAAAACTTACAGAATTGGTTAAAACAACAGGAAGTGGTTTTGAATCAGCCAAAAAAAGCTTTGAAGTGATATGGGAGAGTATTATCGTCGTCTTTGATGACACAACAACAAAATTTAAAGCGCTCTACTAAACGCTAAGAAGAGAGCCAGTCTCTTCTTCTTCCACTTTACTCTTTTTCTTTTATCAAGGCTCAAAAATACTAAGAGGAATACTCTCTTTAGTAGCAATCGGAAAATCCACGGTGATACATGCCCCACCCTCAATATTTTTACCGCTAATGGTTCCTTTAAAATGCTTCTCTATAATCGTCTTTGCCATATAAAGCCCAAGCCCTGTTCCTGTGATGCCTTTGCTCGAAATGTAAGGCTCAAACATCACTTTGATAATGTCTTTTGCGATGCTTCCACCATTGTCTGAAACCGTAAAGCGGTAGATGGCTTTGAGGGGTTTGTACTCGCACACGATGGTGATTTTCCCCTCTTCTATTTGTTGCTCAAAAATCGCATCTTTGGAATTAGAGACGATGGAAAGGAGCACTTGAACCAGTTCACTTCCATAAATGAAAAATTTTTTATCATCATTTAGTTTTATGTCCAGTTCAATTTTGTACATCTTTAAAATCGGATCGGCAAGAGAGCGCAGTTGCTCACAAATCTCAGAAGCCGTGTGCCACTCTTTTTTGACCTCAGGTTTGAAAAAATTCTTGAAATCTTCAATGGTATTGGAGAGATAGCTCACATTGCGATCCACAACGCTGATGTCGGTTAAAAGCTCTTCATCTCTCAAGGTAGTACTCAGTGCTGCGAGGCGGATTTTGTTGATGACCATTCCGATGATGGAGAGCGGTTGGCGCCATTGATGGGCTATCATGCTGAGCATTTCGCCGATGATGGCAGAGCGCGCTTGGATAATGATGAGCTCCTCTGAGGCTTGGTAGCGCTTGACCGCCTCTTCCACTTTGGTGTTGAGCGTTGAATTGAGCGCTCCTAATTCCAGAGCGGTTTGCTTGCCAATGTGCAAAAGAGCATCGAAAGTTTCAGAATAGCGATGGTGTCGTGCAATATTTTTTCTCGGAAGATTTTTGACTTGTTGCATGTTCGTTTTTGACGCTACGGTTGCCTCTTTTAGCCCTAAAACGGTCATGGTTTCATTGAGCAAAAAGTTGCATTTATGGTCTGAATCGTGAAAAAACTCACCATAGGTAAAAAATCCTGTCGTAGGAGCAATGGAAGCGAGTCCTTCAAAGTCATTGTGCGCATCTTCCCCTAGGAAATTTTTGCGCGTCATGCAGGAGAAAATCATCACTTTTTCAGGGCAAAACTCCGCCAAATCGGCGATGATTTCTCTCGCGTCTGCGAGAATAGCGTCTATGTCACCAAACCCAAACTGGATGATTTCGCCCTCTGAGATATTGCCCGCAAAAACGACCGATCCATCACCATTGAGGCGAATGGGTGCTCGACCGATGAGATGCCCCTCTTTGTAAAAAACAAAGGGAAATTCAATACCACCAAGAGGGAGTTTTTGAGCAAGGGCAGAGCCTAAATACTTTCGGTACAAATCAAGTACCGAGATGTTATCGACCGTATAGATACAATTTTTCTCAGCCCGCGTGACTTTAAATTTGGGTCCCATCGGCGCCCAATTAAAACTTTTGGTGTGGTACACCTCTAAAGTATCGCTGATGAGATAACCTACGACGATGGACTTAGACTGGATAGTGGTATCACAAAAGATGAAACTCTCTTCGTACCGCCCATTATCGCCAGCCAAGCCTCCTGCAACCACCAATGAAGGTGCAATAGAATTAACACCATCCATCAGAAAATCACCATTGGTGACTATGCCATCCGCAACGATAATCGCTACTTTTGCCCCTAGTTTTACCCCTTCATGAGCAATCATCTGCCCTGCTGTAAAAGAGTCTTGTTCTGCGGAAAAAAGTTCAATTTGCAAGGTTGTACTCTCAAACGTTGTAAGGGAGAGGACAAACGAGTGCACCATTACCTCGGTTTCAAAGATTTCACCATCGGTGGTGGAACCCATAATAGAGGCTTGTGGAAGAAGCGATTTAATGCTTAAAAGTATCTCTTGGTTAATGGCTTGATCATCGATGCCTGAGTAGCACATCACAAAAATATTTGAAGCAAGATTAAGCTCTTTGAGAGCGATAAATAGGGCAAAATCTTCATGTGAGACAAAACGGTAGGTGTATATTTTCATGGGCTCAGCTCCTCCAGCACAATAGAATATCCAATCGTGCTGTGCGTTACGATGGCGTCACTGCCGATTTTCTTTCTTAATTTATTGATCAATGTCTTGACCGAACTCTCAGCAATCGATTCAAACTCCCACAAATAGCTCTCAATCACGCTCTTACTTAAAATCGTATGCTGGTTTTTAATAAGCAGGCACAACAAGGCAAGCTCCTTTTGAGTTACATCGATGATTTTTCGACTGGCCGTTTCATACAGCACCTCATCGCTTAGATCAAAGGAAGTGCCCCCTTTGATCGTATAAGTCTTAACAGAACGCTTTTCAATGAGTTCAATTGTACGTTGCAATGTTTCAAAAAGTTTCTCTAACGAGACAGGCTTAATGAGGTATGCATCCAGTCCTAAAGGGACCGCCGCATGTAAAAAATCTTTTTCAAAACACGCCGTTAAAAAGATGACTGAGATGGAAGAGCGTTCACTTCGTATCTTTTTAATAAAATCAATCCCATTGGTCTTTGGCATATACAAATCAGTGATGATAATATCAATCGGGTTGTCTTCAATGATTGCGTAGGCTTCTTTAACAGAAGCAACGGAGTAAACCTTTAAAAAGTATTGTTGGAGGATAGAGATAAGGTACTCTAAAAACTCTTCTTCATCATCAACACATAAGACCGTGTAGCGATTGCAACAGGACATAACACCTAAATCTAGCATCGTGAATCCTTTACAATGGGTGTTGTAAGTACGTTCAGGTTAATTCCACTATAGCGCAATTTTGACTCTTTTATCGCATGGTATACCCAATACCCTACTCAGACGTTCCTAAATGAAAATAACTAAAAAATAACCCAAGAAGATTACGATGAATTTGTGTGTGAAGAAAAGGATTTAAGGATGAAGACCTTAAATCCACAAAAGAGTAACCTCGGTGCTTACGACAAGCTTATCGATCCCTTTATAGGTAAGGAGTTCATTATGAACATTACAAAACTCGTTATTGCTTTTATCGTTTCGCTTTCTCTCTTTAGTTCCACAATGTTTGCAGGCGTCATCAGCACCCAAGATGTGCTGCATCAATCCCATTCAAGCGTAGCCATTGATGGTTTTCTTGCGAAACAAGAAGTGCAAGCCAAACTCGCAGAACTAGGCGTTAGTAGTGAACACATTCAGGCAAGAATTGCTTCTTTAACGGATGAAGAAATCGCACAAATCAATGAAAAAATTGATTCGATGCCTGCTGGTGCTGGTGCGGGTGGTGCCATCTTGGGTGTTTTGGTTTTTATCTTCATTGTCCTTTTAGTGACGGATATTTTAGGATTTACCAAAGTGTTTAACTTTACGAAAAGTGTCCAATGAAACGCTTACTTCTGTGTGTAGCCATTTTGCTTTTTTCAGGCTGCGCATCGAAAAACTATGATTATTTATCAACCGATAAATCGATCGCACAATCTAAAAAGCTTGCATTAACCATCTATCCGCAAGAGGCGTACTTTTGTGGTCCTGCATCTTTAGCAACCCTGCTTACCCAACAAGGTGTTGAGTTTGTTTACGGCGATCTCGTTGGAACAACCTTTACTCCTGAGCTTTTAGGCTCATTGCAAGTCGAGATAAAAGCAACCGCAAGACGTTATGGACTTATTCCTTATACTCTTAACGTAGGTCTTGCACCCGTTTTAAAGGAAGTCTCAAATAATACTCCCGTTCTTGTTCTGTTCAATCTAGGACTTACGCCACTTCCTGCATGGCACTACGCAGTGGTCACAGGCTTTGATAAAGCAGATAAAAAAGTTTTCCTCTCCGCTCCACAGGGAGATCAAACATGGATGAGTTTTGAGGATTTTGAGATGTTCTCACAACGTGCAGGAAGTTGGGCTATTGTGGCACTTAAACCTCCGCTATTGCCGATTGCTTCGAATGAGCCAGAGATGATACGTTCTATTTCTGATATGTATCGTGTTGGTTATAAAGAGCAAGCGAAACTCTCCGCCATTAACTATGTCTCAACCTACCCCGCTTCTTCTTTAGGATCAGTGATGTTGGCAAATATGTACATGGATATGCAAGATTATCTGAATGCTACCATCGAGTACAAGCGGGCGATTGCCTTAAAACCACACGATCCTGTGCTTTTAAACAATCTAGCACAATCGCTTCTTCGTGAGAACAAATTGCGTGAAGCCAAACAGTATGCTCTTGAAGCCATTGATATTGGTGGTGTCTTTTTGGTGGAATACCAAAATACACTTGAAGAGATCAAACGAAAACTCCAAGAGTAATGCACTTACACTCTTTACATGTAATGTTTTTTCTTACATGTAAAGAGATTTTTCTTAAAAAATCACCAAAAAGTAACCAAGGCATCGTATGATGTTTACATGTGAAAAAGATTTCAAAAGAATTTTCAACAATGAGAACGCTTTTGACAGCTTTATTTTGCATACCCTGTACCACCGACTGGATAAAATTGGTCAAGACAACTTTAGGTATCCAGTAGCTCTTACGAGTTTTAAGAGGTGACCTTTTAACGTTTAGGCATTTACGAGCGTTTTTTTTAAGATAACGTTCAAAATCAGATTGTAAGCCCTGCGCCTTTCAATCTTCACCCTCTACCCAATATCTATCGACCTACAAAATAAGGACTTATCATGTTTAACGACAAAAACAAAACTAACAATAGCAATTCTAATACACCTATCGATCCTGCAAAAAAAGATGGTGCATTTGCTGAGCCTAAAAAAGATGGTACTAAAGTAACTGAGCCACTAAAAGAGGGTGTAAAAGTTGATCCTAAAAAAGACGAAACGATCAAACATTGAAAACGGTAGGTAACACACACTCTGTTACCATGAGATATTCATTTGTGATGGCAGCTATTGTAGCTGTCATTCTTATGATGAGTATCTCAGCTTATGCTTCTGAGTTAGATGACCGCATTGAAACATCTTTCAAAAAAAGTTATGTTTACAAAACTTATTTAAAAGATGAGCAGATCAAGATTTCTTCCAAAGATGGTGTTGTAACACTCTCTGGTTCAGTCTTCGAAGATACGCATAAACCAATGGCACAAAATACAGCAGAAGCATTGACTGGTGTCAAAAGTGTTGATAATCAGATCGTGATACGAGAAGATCGTCTCGCTGAAAATTCCGATACATGGATCAGAATGAAAGTACAAACAGCGCTTGTGTTTCACAGCAATGTTAGTGCAAGTAAAACCGAAGTCTATGTTCAAAACGGTGTTGTTACCCTAAAAGGCGAAGCTGCAAGTGCTGCTAGAAAAGAACTTACAACAGAATACGCCAAAAATGTGGAAGGTGTTAAAAGTGTCATCAACAATATGAAACTTGCAAAACCTGAAACCATGGGTGAAAAAATCGATGATGCTTCCATCACAGCTCAAGTGAAAATGACCTTAGTTCTTCATGCATCAACCAGTGCAATTCGTACCAGTGTTAGTACCAAAGATGGTGTTGTCACGGTAAGTGGAAAAGCACAAAATGCTGCTGAAATAGACTTGGTTACCAAACTTGTTGAAGACGTTGACGGTGTTTTAAAAATCATCAATACCATGAGTATTGATCCATCGTTACAAAAATAAACCAAGGAGATTCACATGCTCTATACAGTCGCACTTTTACTGATTATCATGTGGGCACTCGGTCTCATTACGAGCTATACCATGGGAGGGTTTATACACCTTCTCTTGGTATTCGCAATGATCGTTGTGCTCATTCGGATTATTCAAGGCAGACGTATTCTCTAAACCCATTAGTAAAGGATTCCTTATGAACGATAAAGAACTGTACCAACAAAAAATCCAAGCAGAATTTGATGCCTCAAAAGCTCAAATTGATAAATTTAAAGCAGAAGCCTCAGGTGCAAGCGCTGACGCTCAAATAGAAATGCATAAACAGATCAAACAACTTGAAGAAAAAATGAGTGAAGGTAAAACCAAACTTGCTGAACTTGTCGATGCAGGTGAAGAAAAATTTGAAGAAATGAAAAAAGGGGTTGAATCCATTTGGCAATCCACTAAATCTACATTGCACCATGCTTCTAAACACTTTGGCAAATAATCTTTGCCACTAAATAAGAGAAAGTTCTCCTCCAACTTTCTCATCAGAGTTCTTATAGAACTCTCAACACGCTTTTAAAGCAAAGCTTCAAAAACTACGTTAACACTGGGTTTTCTTCGGCAGAAAGCCCACGCGCCTATGGCGCTTTTCCTTTTACATGTAAACGCTTTTTATTGGTTCTTTCGCACACCTTCACGTGAGGCACGATCCACTAAGGTAAAGTAGCGATCCATCTCATCTTTATCACCTGCGAGCTTATGCCCCTTTACCTTCACCAACGTACACTCCAATTCATCCATCATTTTATAAAACGCTTGGTACAAAACATAATTGCCAATAAGCTTGTTCTTCTTTGTTAAAAAATGACTCTTCTCAAACCGCTCTTTCCTGTTTGGCAAACCGATAATATTTTGCGAATCGGTATGAATGATGATGTGCGCGCCCAAACCTTTAACCTCCTCCAACGCCCACAGCAATGTTTGAAGCTCAAGCTTGGTCGAAGAGGTTTGCTCAAACGCTTTGAGATGAATAGGTGGAAGCTTGTCAGCATTAAAAGGCTCACCTTCATAAACGCTCACATACGCGCCATAGCCCACATTGCTTTGCGTATTGACACTGCCATCGGTAAACAATAAGATGCGCGACACTTCCTAACCGCTTACCACAACAAAATCTTCTTTGTCACCCTTCCAACGTAAGCTGTAGAGATCATTGCGACGTGAACGTAAGTTGCGCACACTGCCTCGCTCTCGTAGCTCTTTAAGAAGGCTTATATCAAGATCGGCGACCAAAGTCATCTCGGTATTGGGCGTCGCTTCAGCAATCGTTGCATCGTGGGGGAAGGCAAAGTCTGAGGGGCTAAAGACAGCGGATTGTGAGTACTGTATGTCCATATTTTCAACCCTTGGAAGGGTTCCTACACTGCCAGAAATGGCCACATAACACTCATTTTCAATCGCCCTTGCTTGCGCACAACGACGTACTCTAAGGTAGCTGTTTTTCGTATCCGTCCAGTACGGAACAAAGAGTATATCGATGCCTTGGTCGGCTAAAAGACGTGGAAGTTCGGGGTACTCAACATCGTAACAGACCAGTATGCCGATACGCCCCACATCGGTTTCAAACACACAGAGTTTATCGCCTCCATGCATACCCCAATACGCCTCTTCATCAGGCGTTATGTGCAGTTTCTTCTGCGAATCTTTCGTGCCATCTCGCCTGCACAAATAACTCGCATTGTAAAGCGTATTGTCATAATACTCTGGCATACTCCCCGCGATAATATTGACATTGTAACGTACTGCAAATTGTCCTATTTTTTCAACTAATGTCTCCGTATGTGCAGCAACCGTACGAATCGCCGTCTCAGGACTTTCATCGGAGCGCAATGCCATCAAAGGTGCGTTAAAAAATTCAGGGAAAAGCACAAAATCAACATTATACCCAGCCATGGCATCCACAAAAAACTCGACTTGATCCAAAAACTCTTCCACACTTTTCACGCTACGCATCTGCCACTGAACAATGCCAACACGCACAATGCCACGATTGATCTTAGGGTTGGTGTGTGGCTCTTCATAGTCCATATTACTCCACTCAAGCAGTGTTGCGTACTCCTTTGAAGCGGTGTCACCCTTGAGGTAACCTTTTAAAACACGGCGTACATGAAAGTCATTGGCGAGTTGAAAGCCCAAAACATGGTCTTGAAGTTCTTTATCTTTAACCAGTTCGATGTATTTTGAGGGAGTCATTTCATTGGCATGTTCCGCATAGCCTGGTATGCGGCCTCCTGCGATGATGCGTTTGAGATTGAGCCTGTAGCAGAGCTCTTTTCGCGCATCGTAAAGACGTCTTCCAAGTCTTAAACCACGGTAATCAGGATCAACAAAAATGTCTAAACCATAAAGCGTATTGCCTTTAGGGTCATGCGTTGAGATGAGTCCCTCACCTGTGATTTGATTGTACGTGTGGCGATCTCCGTACTTATCATAATCCACGATCAAACTCTGCGCCGCCGCGATCACTTTCCCATCATCTTCGATGCAGATCTGCCCTTCAGGAAAAGTCTCTAATTGGGCTTTAAATTCAAGAAGTGTCCATCCTCCCAATGTGGGGTAGACTCGATCCATGATCTCTTTGACTTGTGCATAGTCGTCTAGTTGTAAATTGCGGAGTATGAGTTTGTTTGTCTGTTTTAAATCATCATTCGTTGCCATAAAACATTCCTTTATTTTCAACAAAGAAGCAGTTGAAAATATAAGATTTATTTTATCACAGATTGGTAGTGGGATTGATTGAAGAGAGGAAAAAAAAGAAGAGAGCCGAAGCTCTCAACGTATCAAGAAGTGTTATCGTCCTCCTCGTCCACCACCTTTTCCGTTGCCGCCCATGCCTGAACCACTACCATTGGAACCTCCTGTACTTGCTCCCATATTTCCAGTTGTTGGATTGGAAGTACGAGACTGTGTTAAAGCTTGGCGCTCTTCTTGGCTCATCGTTTGCATTTTTTCTTGCATCGCTGCTTGAAAAGCAGCTCTATCTTCCGCAGGAACAGTTCCTCGCATTGCTTGAAGCTCGGTAGCAGTCATTGCCGAGTAATCAACCGCAAAAACACTTGTGCCAAGTACTGCCAATACGAAAATGATCTTTTTCATCAAAGCCCCCTTTGAGTAAATTTAACTTTACTATACTCTATTTTTGTTAATTAAATGTTAAATTTATTTTACTTATTTTAAAGTGATTTAGGAGTGTGAAAAAAAGGAAGAAAACGAAGGAAGAAGAGAGCTTAAGCTCTCTTCTTATCTAACACAGTCGAAGAAATAATCGGTTTTTGCGATATCTTTTGTCTCTTCATCCAACGCGTCTAAGACGGAGTTAGTAATCCAAGTTAAAAGGTTAAGCGCGCCTTCGTATCCGCTGATAGAGTATCTGTGTAGATGATGTCTATCAAAAATTGGGAAACCAATTCTGATCAAAGGAATTTTGGTATCTCGATAAAGCTCTTTACCATAGACGTTACCAATCATAAAATCTACTGGCTCTGTGAAAAGAAGGCTTCTTAAATGCCACAAGTCTTTACCTGCCCAAATGTGACACTCTTCTTTGAAGGTGCATTTGTCAAGAATGGCTTGCATCTCTTTTTCCCAGTTTTTACGTGGTGCATTGTGGCAAAGAACATGAACGGGGATTGCTCCCATTTCAACCAAGAAAGAGACAACACCTAACAAGAAGTCAGGATCTCCCCAGATGGCGAATTTTTTACCGTGCATATACGGGTAGCTGTCTTGCATCGCATCGACCAATTGACCACGTTGAAGTGTCAACTCTTTTGGTACTGGCTTGCCTGTAAGCTCGCTCAGTTTCATCACAAACGCATCTGTGCCACCAAGTCCAATTGGATTACATGTAGCATAGTTTTGTTTCCAGTCACCCTTGATCATCTTCGCAGTCGCCTGTGTAGAGTACTTTTGCAAAGAGATCGTCGCAGCTGCACTTCTTGCTGTTTTAGCAACCGCTAAAGGTGTGCCGCCAGCGTAAAGTTTGTATTCGCCTGCTGGTGTGTTCCATTGCTCTTCATGGTCACCGATCATCACGATCTTGTCGCTAAACATAGAAGCAATTTTTTTCACTTCTTTCAAACTTCCAAGGTATGGCTCAAACCCTGGGATAATGTTGATACGCTCAGCGTCTTTTTCTACTTCAACGCCCTCTTCAACCATATTAAGTTCTTGAAGAATCGCATTCATCATATTGTCATAACCTGTGATGTGGCTACCAACAAATGAAGGTGTGTGTGCTGCTGGAATTGGTGTGTTGTCTAACTCACCCTCAGCATCTTTACGCGCACCGATCACAAAAGCGTTCAAGTCATCACCGATAACTTCTGCCATACATGTGGTAGAAACTGCGATCATGTCTGGTTTGTAGAGTGCTTTACAGTTACGTAAACCCTCTTTCATATTTGCCAAACCACCAAAAACCGCCGCACTCTCACTCATAGAGTCAGACACACACGGTGTTGGCTCTTTAAAGTGACGTGTAAAATAGCTTCTAAAGTACGCTACACAACCGTGACTTCCATGAACATACGGCATGGTGTTCTCAAAACCAAGAGCAGCCATAACAGCGCCCAAAGGTTGACACGCTTTAGCTGGGTTGATCGTGATGTGTTCACGTGCTAAGTTTTTCTCACGGTATTCCCATGTGGTTGTCCACTTAGCGATGTCTATTACTTTTTCAGGGTTTGATGCACCAGCGTGACCTTCAAACTGCTTTTTGTTTTTGAAAACTTCTTGATACTCTGGTTTTAAAAAGAGCTTCTGCCCATTTACTATGTTTTCTACGTCTTGCATTGTGCTCTCCTTAGTTAGATTCCCATGGTGCTTTGGTGTGAGCCCATACTGGGGAGTTCAACGCCAAATCCATGTCTTTTGCAAAAATTGCAAAGGCATCGTATCCATGATACGGACCACTATAATCCCAAGAGTGCATTTGTCTAAATGGTAAACCCATTTTTTGGAAAACGTACTTCTCTTTAACACCGCTCGCTACGAGGTCAGGTTTGAGTCTTTTGACAAATTGCTCTAATTCATACTCGTTGGTATCGTCATAGATCAAAGTCGTGCCATTAAGCTCATCTTTGGTACGTTTGTAGTCATCACCGTGACCAAACTCATACCCTGTACCAATGATCTTCATTCCTAAATCTTCGTAAGCACCGATAACGTGACGAGGGCGTAAACCACCGACGTATAACATAACGGTTTTGCCTTCTAATTTCGGGCGGTATTTAGCAATGACTGCGTCAGTCATTGCAGTGTATTTAGCGATAACCGCTTCGGTTTTAGCTTGAATGGTCTCATCAAAGAACGCCGCAATTTTGCGTAAGCTCTCTGTTGTTTTGCTAGGACCAAAGAAGTTATACTCCATCCAAGGCACACCAAATTCTTGCTCCATGTGACGAACAACATAGTTCATACTTCGGTAGCAGTGTAGAAGGTTGATTTTCGCTTTTGGCGCAATCGTCAACTCTTTATAGGTTGCATCACCACTCCATTGAGCGATAACACGAAGACCCATCTCTTCTAGTAAAATTCTTGAACTCCAAGCATCTCCACCGATGTTATAGTCACCGATGATCGCAACATCATACGGAGTGGATTCAAAATCTTTTTTATACGAGTTATCAGGAAGTACCTCATCACGAATCATATCGTTCGCGATATGGTGACCAAGACTTTGTGAAACACCACGGAAACCTTCACAAGAAACCGCAATAGTAGGCTTACCTGACTCTTTTTTATACGCTTTAGCTACCGCTTGAATATCATCACCGATCAAACCGATAGGACACTCACTTTGAACGGAGATACCATTGTTCAGTGGGAAAAGACCATCAATCTCTGCTAAAGCAGCTTTGAGTTTTTTATCGCCACCGAAAACGATGTCTTTTTCGTTATAGTCTGTTGTGAAGTTCATGGTTACATAGGTATCAACGCCTGTTGTTCCGATGTAATAGTTCCTTCTACCAGCACGGCTATATTGACCGCAACCCACAGGTCCGTGAGAGATATGAATCATATCTTTCACAGGACCCCAAACAACACCCTTACTTCCAGCATAAGCACAACCTCTTTGGCTCATGACACCTGGAACGGTCTGTTTGTTGCTCTTGGTTGCATCACAAGCACCTTTAACACCTTCAGGCATATCAACGCCTAAGTGTTTCGCTCTACTTTTTTGCGCCTTTTCAGGGTAAGCAGCAAGCACTTCTGCGATAGCTGCTTCTTGTTGGCTTAGTAGTGTTTCTGTTGTCATGCTCTTTTCCTTTATATTTAAAAGTCCGCTTAAGCGACTTTGACCCTGTAGAGAAGCATATCGTCAAGCTTTTTGCAAACAGCTGCTGTTGAAGCACCATCGACTGCTTTTGAAACTTCACTCATTTGATATTTGTTGGTGTAAAAAATCATTTTGTATTCACCTTCAATGTCTGATTTTTTGTAGTAATCAGCCAATGCGGTAAAAAGGAATGATCCTTTTTCAACTTTTAAGTCTTCTTGTTTGATTCCATCACGGTTTTCACTGATAAGGATTGCGTAACTAACATCTGAAAGATCGCCAACTTCTGCTGTGACTCTCTCTACAACTTGCTCATGACTAATTTTGTTTCCCATAGATGCTGGGAAGTGGTATCCGCAAATAAACATAATGTGCTCCTTGTACTTTTTCTTAAAATTAAGCTGATGCTTTTTTGCCGATAGCGTCTGCTTCGACTTCTTCTTCCAAACCAAATTCCATCAACAACGCCTCAAGATCATCCATCTCTAACGGTTTAGGGATTACTTTAAGATCATTATCAATGATTTTGCGCGCAAGCTCTTTGTACTCAAATGCTTGGTCTGTTTTATCTGCAAACTCAACAACCGTCATACGGCGAAGCTCTGCACGTTGTACGTGGTTACTTCTTGGTACGAAGTGAATGAGTTGTGTTCCGATTTGCTCTGCAAGGTGTTTCGCCAAGTCATACTCACGGTCTGTCATACGAGCGTTACAGATAAGTCCTGCAAGTCTAACACCACCCGTATTTGCGTATTTCAAAATACCTTTAGAAATGTTGTTAGCCGCATACATAGCCATCATCTCACCTGACATAACAATGTAGATCTCTTGAGCTTTACCTTCACGAATTGGCATCGCAAATCCACCACAAACAACGTCACCAAGAACGTCGTAAGAGACGAAATCTAAATCTTGGTCATAAGCACCCTCTTCCTCAAGGAAGTTAATCGCTGTAATAACACCACGTCCTGCACAACCAACTCCTGGCTCTGGTCCGCCTGATTCTGCACACATGATAAAACCTTCTGTAATATCTGTGTTATCTGGATCAAACTCAGCCGCACCTGGTTTACATACATCTTCAAGTTCGAGGTCTTCAACCGTACCTGCTTCACTTGCAAGTTGCATAATGGTACATTGTGCTTTTTCATGCAAGATAAGTCGTGTAGAGTCTGCTTTAGGATCACAGCCAACGATAAGAATTTTTTTACCGAAGTAGTGCGCCATTGCCGCGAGTGTATTTTGTGAAGTGGTAGATTTACCAATTCCGCCTTTGCCATAAAAAGCAATTTGTCTGAGTTCAGCCATTTTGTTCTCCTTTGTGAGTTTTTTACTTCGCTCTACATTTTGCATATAGTGTTCCGTAGAAAAAATACGCTTGAAAAAAAATTTCAACAAAAAGCAAAATATTGATGGGTTGTAGTAAATCCCTATAATTATAGAAAGAATGCAGGCAAGCATAGAAGCTTTTAGAAGAGGTGATATTTGGTATTTGTAAAAATCACATTGGTGATGTGTTGATGACGCTTAAACAGATGAAGCTAGACTTGGAAAATATCAAAGCTCATTTTTCGTTTCTAATCTCAAAAAATTGCATTAGTTACTTGAAGTTACCAATCAATTTTCATCTAAAATAGTTTAAATAAGTGTACCTAAAATGCTATTTATCGCTCTTTGTTAACTTTTTCCACAATCTATGATTTTTATTATGAGTTTATTATATGAAGCTTATTTTTTAAGTAAATCTTAAATATTTAAGTTATAGCATGAAGAATATTGGAGCATATTTCTCATAATTCTAATATTTGCTATAGCGTAACACACATCAAAGTAGGAAGGAGTTTTTATGTCAATGGGGCAACAATTGATAGCAATGATAGTTCATTGTATATTTTTATATGCAATGAATAATAATAAGAGGAGCATACGATGATATTTAAGTCGATACAAACAAAAATTGTTTTGATAGCTGGGCTTTGCTTGGTTTCAGCAGTTGTCCTATTGGTGGGTTACGGGTTGTTTTCATCTAAAAGCACACAAGATCGCGTTTCTTCTGAGGTTTCTTCTTTGTTGACGGAGCTTAATATGGAGAGACTGCAAAATTTAGCTGGTGAGCAAAGTGGCACCATTCAGTCCGAATTGGAGTTGGCTTTGGATGCTGCTCGTACAATGGCTAATACCTTTGAAGTGAGTAAACTTAAATCTAAAGATGGTAAAGAAACTTTGGACATTGGCCGCGATCAGCTCAATGCTGTGCTTCTCAATGTATTAAAACATAACAAGAGCTTTAATGGTACCTACTCCTGTTGGGAGCCAAATGCCATTGATGGCGCTGATGCCAACTTCCGTGTAGACAAAGACGGCAATAATCCAACGACTGGACGCTTTACCCCTTACTGGACGCGTGATGATAAAGGCAATATTGCCGTTCAACCGTTAGTCGAGTACGACACCTACGACAAGCATCCTAACGGTGTTCTTAAAGGTGGATGGTATATTACCCCACGTGAACAGAATAAAGAAAGTGTGCTTGGACCTTTACCTTATATCGTACAAGGTAAGCAAGTATTTCTCGCAACGATGTCTGTGCCAATTTATGTCAATGGTAAATTTTATGGTGTTGCTGGTGCGGATTATAACTTAGATTTTGTTCAGCAAATTGCCAAAAATGTTGATGCAGAGTTGTTTAAAGCTCATGGACAAGTCTCCATCATTGCAGACAATGGTCTCTTGGTAGCCCAAAGTGAGAATCCTTCCATGATCGGAGGTCATTTTAAACAAGTGATGCCTAAAGGTTGGGAAAAGATTTATGAAGCGATTCAAGCAGGTAAGACGTTAGTTCGTATCAACGATGATAGTGGCATGATAGAAACGGTTGCCCCAATCAAGCTTGGAGAGACAGGTAAACCTTGGGCAGTTTTGATTCAAGTACCACGAGAAATTATATTGGCTAAAGCGTTGGTACTTGATAAAGACATGAGCGATCGACTTTACAGCAATGCTTCAATGCAAGTTGTCGTTGGTTTTATCGTTGCTTTACTGGCTATTATTGCAATCTATTTCCTTGCCGCCAGTATTATTGCCAAACCTCTTTTAAGCCTTAAAGAAACTGCCCATGATTTGGCAACGGGTGATGGTGATTTAACCAAAAAATTAGCCATTAAAAATCAAGATGAAATTGGTGATGCTTCCCATGAGATTAACCAATTTATCGATAAAGTTCAGTCAACCATCAAATTAGCAAAAGAGACCAGTTCTGAAAATGCATCGATTGCGCATGAGCTCTCAGCGACAACCCTGCAAGTGGGCAAACGCGTGGAAGACTCTTCAATCATCATTTCTCAAGCCACAAACATGTCAAACGAGACCAAACAAGAAATTGTCTCTTCCGTCAATGAAGCAAAAGCTTCAAAAGAAGAGATCGTTAAGGCAAATAATGAACTCCAAAGTGCTCGTAAGTTCCTTCAAAAACTGGGAGAGCGTGTTCAAGAGAGCGCGCAAACAGAGCAAGAACTTGCACAAAAAATCCAACAACTTAGCTCTGATGCCGACCAAGTTAAAAATGTTCTTACCGTCATCAGCGATATTGCTGACCAAACAAACCTTCTAGCACTCAATGCTGCCATCGAAGCTGCACGTGCAGGAGAGCATGGAAGAGGCTTTGCAGTCGTTGCCGATGAAGTACGCAACTTAGCAGAGCGCACCCAAAAAAGTTTGGTTGAAATCAACACAACCATTAATGTCATTGTTCAAGCTATCACGGACAGCTCAGAGAGAATGAATGTTAATTCAACACAAATCCAAGAATTAAACACGCTCGCGGGGGATGTGGAAAGCAAACTGGATAACACTGTTTCTATGATGAATGTTGCAACCAAACTCAATGAAAAAACGGTTAACGACTACATCCAAACAGGTGAAAAAATCGATACCATCGTTTCCAAAATCGAAGAGATCAATACGTTAGCAACGCAAAATACCAGAAGTGTGGAAGAAATCGCAGGAGCGAGTGAGCACCTCAATGAACTCACCACACAACTCAACGCCATCCTCAATAAATTCAGAACATAAGTTAAAGCCCTATTTTAGGGCTTTAATCACTTGATTTTCGTGCCACGGAATCCATCAGTTTTGTTGAAAAAAAGCGTTTGAGCCATGTGCCATTCGGCAGTGGCTACTTTTTAAATTTTTCACTTTACATGTAAAAGATTTATTGTCTAATTCTTTAAGAGTAACCTCGTCCCTTTCCTCTCTTGACGCGTTTTAGATAGCATTTTAGGGGTCAGTTACCACCTTAATATAAATGATAAATGGGGACAGGCTACTTTTTAAATTTTCACTTTACATGTAAAGATTTAATTGCTTAATTTCATTAAAGTAGCCTGTCCCCTTTTTCTACTTTTTTTCAATACTTGTTTTATCTTTAAAGTTTTGTCAGATAATTTCTAAGTTAATATTATGTTTTATTTCAATAATTTTCCAATTTACAACATCTAATTGTTCACAATTATTAAAATTAATAGTTTCATTAATTAAATTTATTAGTGTCTCTTTTTGGTTATCAGTAAGATTGTCCCACCATTCTTGTGAAAAATAGATATCTTCATTTTCTACAAAACTTAATTTTAGAAAAGCTTTAACTTTATCAATATGAGATAATTTATTAAATTCTCTGATAAATTCAAAACATTCATCAGAGTCTAGTTCATCTAACCAACTAAATAAAATAATACCTTTATCACTTTGATATACAAAGCTCGATACAGTCATAAAATTATAAATTTTTGATATATCGTGTATATCAATTAATTTATTATTTTTAACATCAATAGTGACATTCCATGGAAAAGTATTCATTATTTCAGGAATTTTATTTATAATTAAAGCATAATATTTCATTTTAGAAAAGCTTTTTTCAATTAGTTCTAAGTCTAATTTATGTTTTAAAGATTCTAAATCTCTAATAGCTATTTTGGTAAAGTAAGTCATTTTTTCTAAATATGGTTTATATACTTGTGCATGTAAAGAATCTAGTCCTATACTATATCCTGGCATATTGTTTATTTGATGATTTAGTATATTCTTTTTCTTGTATAGTTCTTTTGAAATTGTTCTATATAAATTTAAAAAAATTTGTTTATTATCTAAAATAAATTCATTATCAATTGGTTCAAATAGCTCTTTGTCATGTTTGGAGCAAAATCCATAAAAAGTAGAACTTTTTTTGATACTAATTTTATTTACAATTCTTTTTCCATGCGTATGACTAATTCCTGAATTTATTTTTAATTCATAAAGATAGCCTTTTTCGTTTGCAATTAATTTTAGATGTTTACTTTTTGAAATACTGTGGGCACTCATTATTGAATCACATTCAGTATGATATTCATGTGGGGCATAACAAACATCTTTTTTTAATTCCTTTTGTAAATCTAAATCCATATTTGATGGTTTAACTTTATTTATTTGAATATTTGAACCATGACACTTTTTATATTTTTTACCACTTCCACACCAACATGGTTTATTTGCAGTATTTCCTTTTCCCATAAAAATTCCTTTACTTATTCTAATTCTAACTAGTGAGTCAACTAACATTAAATGCAAAACAGCCTGATATGCCTTATTCTATGGGAGCAGACTAAACTTTTAAGGCGAGAGTCATTAAAGTAGCCTGTCCCTTTTTCTAAAAGTTTAGCTCCTACTCCATTTATTAAGAGCTATAGATCATTATGGTTAGATCCAACAATTGGCTCTATAGAATCGCTTTCGACATAGCACCAAGAGAAATAATATGTTTCTCCATCTACCTCAATCCAATGGCTAGGCTGAAGCATTTTCTGTGTGGCGATTGCTTTACCACCGCTAAAGTCTATTGGATTCGCAACCTCATGCATTCCGGGAAGACCATCTGGATCATAGTGATATATTCCATAATCTAAATAGTCATCATCTATACCAAGAGGAATACTACCTATTTGTTTTATGAATAACTCCCTATGCGTAATCTTTCCCTGCATTTTGCAAGATTTTACGACTTTATCAATAAAACCTAGGGAAAAGCGGTAAAGGCTATCTTCTCCCTGTCGTACAATTTGATCATGATTCTTTACAACATAAACACCCATTTGCTCGGCTGGATCAAAATACCTTTTCAAGTTTACGGAGCCCAAATAAGTCCCACTACAAAGATCAATTAGCGTTGAATAAAAATGGAACAGTGTGTCTTTTCGATATGCCAGATATGATGTTCCAATTGCCTTAGTTATTTCATCATTACTGAATAAAGATGAATTTTTCATTCCTTCACCATAGTGATAAAGAATACCTTCGCCTAGAAGAACAACTAAATTTGGCCAATTTTCCTTACTATTTTCTTTTTCCCATTCTATCAGGTTATTTAACAACGATTCCAATGAGTTACTAGCCAAGGAATACGCAAAGACAATTCCAAAAGGCTTTGGTCTTGGATAGGTCATATGCATGAATGAATTAGTCGTTTTTGTGACTGATTCATTTGGACATAAAGATTTAACAGATTTTATGTTTTCTAAAGATTTTAGTAACTCTTCCTTTGATAATTTTGACTTTACTTCAATAACACCAAAAACGGATTCAATAGGGTATATCTGCACATTATCGTCATAAACTAGTGACATTCCATCGAGTTGATCATAGATAACCAAGTCACTTTGCTTAGAGACATTTCTCGTTGGACCTATGATTTCACCAGTACCTATACCAAACCTCTTTGGAAGCCGACCAGAAAGTAAAAATTCGCGTAAAGCACTTTCCCGATAAGTGCCTTTATTTCCTTGATGATTTATTTCAGAGGATATCTCGAAGTCAGTCTGAAGTTTTTTACTTATCCCTCTGAAAACCTTTTTTATGTCCATATCCTACCTTTTAAGAGAATCTTTGATTGTGTATATAATGGTCGAACGCACCAATAAAAAACCTGCGTAACAAAAGGGCTCAGAGCTTGACTTGCAACTTTTCTCTAAGCCGATTTAACACAAACTCCAACACCAATCAAAAATAATATCTCTTTAATCTTTAAAACCAAAATAGAAAATGCCCCAAACTTCTTTTTCAATTTTTTACATGTAAAAGCGTTTATTGCCTACTTATTGCACAAACGGCTAAGAAACCTTTTGGTACAATTTCATCATTAATTTTTTATGGAGTCTCGCATGAGCAGTATTGTGTTTTTAAACGGTGATTTTTGTAAAGAGGAAGATGCCAAAGTATCGATTTTCGATCGTGGTTATCTTTTTGGTGATGGCATCTACGAAGTTGTACCTGTTATTAATGGCAAAGTAATTGATAAAGAGCCTTTTTATGAGCGTTTCAATGCAAGCATGAGCAAGATAGGTCTTAAAGCACCTTTTTGCAAAGCTGAGATTGAAACCATTTTAGACACTTTGATTGCTAAAAATGAGATCGTTGAAGGTGGCATTTACATGCAAGTCACACGTGGTGTTGCACCTCGTGAATTTTACTTCCCTGAAAACACTCCAACCACGTTTATGGCATTTACCTTTAAAAAAGAGATTATTAACCACCCATTGGCAAAAACAGGCATCAAAGTGGTGAGTTGCGAAGACATCAGATGGAAAAGACGTGACATCAAGTCTATCTCACTTTTGGGTCAAGTTTTAGCCAAAGAAGAAGTGCACCAAAAAGGTGCATTTGAGGGTTGGATGGTCGAAGATGGTTATGTGACGGAGGGAACCTCATCTGCTGCGTTTATCGTTAAAGATGGTGTCATCGTTACACGTCCTCTTTCAAACGCTATTTTGCCAAGTATTCGTAGAAAACTTCTTATGGAATACACCAAAGCGCATAACATTAAAGTTGAAGAGCGTCTCTTTACCATTGAAGAAGCGTTAAATGCAGATGAAGCATTTATGGCAAGTGCAACGGTGTTTGTTCTACCGATCATCGAGATCGATGGTAAGCCTATCGGCACTGGAAAACCTGGTCCTATGGTGAAAAAACTACGTGAAATGTATGTTGAAGCTGCGCTCAAAGAGGCAAACGCTTAAATCTATCAAGAGGCTTTTACAAGCCTCTTTCTTCTTTTAGACCCTTTCACTCATCTGTTTAATCAGTTTAATACTCAAAAGGTCCAGCGGCGTTCCTCGTTCGCTCAATTTTTCAATTAATAACGCTCTTTTCTCTTCATTTAGGTTTTGCCCAGCTTTCAGTTTGCACGAGATGGATGATGGATGAAACATTCCTATGCCTATGTTTTCCACAGCTTTTTTATACATAGGATTTGATGCTTCTATGTTCTCATACCCGCCTTCTGGTTGAAGCTTTTGCATCATGGCATTGAGAACATTTGCTTTTTGCATCACATCTTCCACGATTTCAATAGTACCCACAAAATGCACAGAGATAAACAGCTGTGAGGCAGGACACGCCGAGCGGGTGTTGCTAAAATAAGACGGCAATAATGAAAGAGGTTTGACCACACTAAAACTCGCTTTTGGATTTTTCGCTATAACCTCCATTTTACGTCCCTCTTTGGAACCATGAAAGCAGATACTTTCATCATGCCACACAAAGTTAAGTGGAACAGCGTAAGGCTCATCTCCATCAACCAGACAGAGTGTTCCATGCTCGCATGATGCTAGTACCTCTTGTATGAGGTGTGTGTCATTGACTTCAAATTCAGATCTTCGCATTGTGTTTCCTAAACTGTTTGTGTGGCATTTAAAATAGTGATGTTCATAATAGCTCTTGCCCAAGGATAACTTTTTTTCATAAGAGCGTATTCTTCACCATCAAAAATCATCTTCGCATGACCACTGAGTAAAAAACCTGTTCCCATTCCATGCAACCCCTCAACCTCTTTACTGCCAACGGTGACCAAGACTCTATTATCATGACTCAAAGCCTCTTCCATGCCCTGCATTCCACCTACGGGAACGATAAAACTGTCGTTACTTACACGGACATAAGAGTGCCAAGTATTGACAACATGAGGAAACGCTTTTCCTTGAGCGACGATGGCTACAACCCCCTCTTTTTGCATGACTGCTCTTAATGTATCTGAAACCATTTGACGCTCCTTTTTGACGACTTTAAATTCTAATTGTGGTATTATATTCTCAAACTGTACTCTATACAAGAGCCAGTTTATTAAATATTTTAGGGGTCAGTTATGTATATTTTAGAAAAAGAATCAAGCAAACCTCTTTATATACAACTCTATGATGCCATTAAAAAAGAGATTATAAATAACCTAACACATGGATCAAAACTTCCCTCTGTTCGTAAAGTCGCAACCGAATACAAAATCAGCAAGAACACTGTTGAATTAGCCTATAAACAGCTCTATACAGAAGGGTACATCGAGAGTATCCCCAAAAGTGGCTATTTTGTTGCCGATACATTACTGGAACCTCACTATGAAATGAGCGTGGCCTATCAAGCTCAAACTGAGCCAAAAACGGTTCTACTCTATGACTTTTTCCCTGCACGTCTAACACATGACACATTCCCTTTAAAACTTTGGAAACGTCTTTTTATGAAAGCGATGGAAGAAAAACTAGATTTTGGGGCGTATGGCGATAGACAAGGAGAACGGGGGCTGAGGGATGAAATTTCAAAGTACCTTATCAAATCACGTGGCGTAGTCTGCGATGCTTCTCAAATTATAATCTGTGGAGGATTTACTGACTCTATGAATCTTGTAGCCTCACTCTTTATCGATCCATTAAACAAGATCGCCATCGAACATCCAGGGTATCCTGTGACAGGAAAAATTTTTACAGACTATGGGTACAAGATTATGCCTATTGCTGTGGATCACAATGGTTTGAATATCGACCAACTCGAAGAAACAGACGCAAAACTGGTGTACATAACCCCATCGCATCAATACCCAACAGGGGTCAACATGCCCATTTCAAACCGTATTAAGCTTCTAAATTGGGCAAAACGTGTTGGTGGCATTATCATTGAAGACGATTATGACAGTGAACTCAGGTACCAAAATCGCCCTATTCCTTCTCTTCAAGGGCTTGACAATGATGACCGTGTTATATACGTTGGAACTTTTTCCAAATCACTCTCCCCTGCACTTCGTGTCAGTTACCTTGTGCTCCCTCATCGTTATGTGGAACGCTATAAAACTTTATGTCAATCCCATCACCTTAGATGCTGTGTCTCACTTTCCACGCAAAAAACATTAGAGCTTTTTATGAAAGATGGGCATTGGGAACGACATTTGCGTAAAATTCGCACCCTCAATCGCAAAAAACATGACCTTATGAAAGAGACACTCAAAAATGTGTTTGCAGAGACAATAGAGATCATCAGTGAAGGTGGTGGACTTGCCATTATCATACGTCCAACGATCAGCATTAATCTCCAAAAATTAAGAGAAAATGCCCTCAAAGAGGGCATCAAGCTTTATCTAGGAAGCGATGACTATGGCGAGGCGTGGGAAGCCCTTAAAATGGGCTTTGGAGGCTTGCAAGAAGAAGAGATAGAAGAGGCTATTATGCTCCTTCAAAAAATATGGTTAAAAACTTTGGAAGCATAATGCTTCATTTGGTAATTTTTTCGCTTGACCTTTTCTCTTTACAACGCTTTTGTCACACACATGATGTAGAATTAAACAAAAAGAGCTGACATGCTTACATTGGCTAAAAAAATTCAACATCTTGTTGATCTCATTGTTGCTAAGTCACTTTCACAGAATGAAGAAGAAATATTTAGGCTCAATCATTATGTGTGGATCGCTCTTTTGATGTTGCCTGTTGCCCTGTGTTCAGGCGCTTATAATGCCTACATCAACAATTATGCGTTAGCCTTTTTGATCATACTTTTTTCAGGGCATATGGTTGGCTCACTGTTTCTGATCCCCACCATCCAAAAGACGTATCTGCTCTATCATGGCGCCAATCTTCTTTATGCTTTTTTGATTCTTTACATGGTGTTTCATGCTGACTCAGAAAACTCTCGCATTCTTTGGGCTTACATCTATCCTGTTGGCATCATCTTTTTATTTGGACATCGCCTTGGCTTTTTATGGAGCTGTTTACTCTTAGGCATGATTATCGGGCTTTTTCTTGTTGTTCCTGAAATTCACACGATCTATAGCATCCCTTTTCAAGTACGTTTTGGTATTTCGTATCTTGTTGTAGCAATTATTAGTAGTTGGGTGGAATACCACGGCTCACGCTCGCATCAAGCGCTTTTGTTAGAGCAAAAATTACTCAATGAAGAGATCGAAAGACGCAAGATACTGGAAAAAGAGCTTCAACGACTCGCCAAAACCGACCCGCTCACCTCTTTATACAACCGAGGTTACTTCTTCGAATCAGCCGAAAAAGAGCTCAATCGTGCCCAACGTTATAACACTTCTATCTGTTTGGCAATCCTAGATATTGACCATTTTAAATGCATCAATGACACCTATGGGCATCCTGTAGGCGATGTTGTACTGCAAGCTATAGCAAAACACTGCCTTCTTAACGTGCGAGAAACAGATCTTGTAGCACGCCTAGGCGGTGAAGAGTTCGCTTTTTTACTTTTACATGTAAACGCTGATGAAGCTAGAATCAAGATGGACACACTAAGACGTGAAATCAGCGAAATCAAAGTGCCCTATGATGGTGGAAAAACACTGAGTGTCACAGTCAGTATTGGGTTAGCGCTCTATACTCCTTCTATAAAACACTTTGATGAACTTTACATCCAAGCCGATGAAAAACTCTACGAAGCAAAAAATGCAGGACGTAACTGCGTATGTTAACGCATTTCAAAAGTCTTTGCCCTCCTTTTTCTCGCTTACATACTTGCTTGCTATTTTTTAAAGATAAACAAGCTAAGATAATTTACAATTGTTATATTTCATCACAAAGAAGATAAATGCTTACACTTGCGAAACTCCAGTATATTGTAGATCTTATCGTTGCAAAGTCTCCCTCACAAAATAAAGATGAACTTGCTAGACTCAATCACTACGTTTGGGTTACGCTGATGATTTTGCCACTTGCTATGGGACTTGGCATCTATAATAGTTTGAAGCATGAATTTATCATTGCAGGTGGTATTACATTTTTTTCATTCTATTTGCTGGTTACACTTCTGCTCATCCAAAAAACAAATAAGACCTATTTTCTTTACCACACTGCCAATCTCATTCTTGTTTCTTTGTTAGTGTATACCATCTATGCTGACACAGAACAATCACGCATTTTATGGGCTTATTGTTATCCGTTAGGCATTATCTTTTTACTGGGAAATCGCATAGGCTTTTTCTGGAGTTGTCTGTTTTTGGCTATGATTATTGGGCTTTTTCTCTTTGTCCCTAAGATACACACCATGTACCAAATCCCTTTTCAAGTGCGCTTTTGTATCTCTTATCTGATGGTCACAACGATTAGCAGTTGGATTGAATACCATCGTTCTCGTTTCCAAAAAGAATCAACACAAACCCATGAAGCGCTTTGCTTTGAGCAAATTCTCCTCAAAGAAGAGATAGACAGACGAAAAGTACTTGAAAAAGAACTACAATACCTTGCGCAAACGGATCCTCTAACGAAACTCTACAACCGCGGGCACTTTCTGAAAGAAGCAGAAAGAGAACTTCATCGTGCTTTACGTTATGACAAATCCATCTGTTTTGCCATTCTTGATATTGACCATTTTAAACAGATCAACGACACCTTTGGACATCCTGCGGGTGATGCTGTACTTCAAGCCATTGCAAGCTATTTTCAACATAGTTTGCGTGATACTGACATTGTAGGGCGTTTGGGTGGCGAAGAATTTGCATTTTTACTCCTGCATATCACGCAAGAACAAGCAAAAGCAAAGTTAGAAGCATTGTGCCATGAACTCAGTGCATTTCCTGTAACGCTACCAAATGGTGAAACACTCAGTTTTACCGTAAGCATTGGTTTTGCGATGAGTGGTCCAGAGATTAAACGATTTGATGAACTTTACATTCAAGCCGATGAAAAGCTCTATCTTGCCAAAGATGCTGGTCGAAACTGTGTACGTTAATTAATTGGAAGCTTTCTTAGCAAGGTTCTCTTTTTTACTATGACCATTCATATCTAAGCCATAACGATTGTACCCACCGATAAAGATTTTTTGGGCTGGGTCAAAACTCTCAGAACACGCCTCTTTGTCATACTTTACGACAAATTTTTTACCACTTTCTTCAACGTTTAAGTAGTACTCGACTCCTTTATCAACCATTGCAATTTTAGAAAAATCTTTACACTGCTTTTTAAGATCATCGGGGAGTGTGTGGTATTTGTTCAGCTCATCTAAAATTTGCTTATACTGCTTGGTAGTTGAATCAAAAAAGACTCTGTTTTGTTCGGCATGAACTTTAGTAACCACTAAAGAGAGCTCTTTGTGTTTAAAGGTTTGCGGTAAATTGCCTACTAAACTTTGTGCCATAAACGAAGCGTACATCTCGGGTGTAATGTTAAAGGGAAGTGCTATCTTTGGCGTTTCCGCATAAGCGCAAACTCCTAAAACCAACCCTAAAATCAAACATGCTTTTTTAAGCGTTTTCATTTCAAAAAATCCTTCTAAATGTTTGCTGTATTGTAACGCATTTTAATGAACCAATCGTGAATAGCATCCTTTTAGTTGACCTGAACCTTTTTCAAGCTACCATTACGGCATCAAACACAATGGAGTTTTATAATGGATTTCGTAGAATACAAAATCATAACAGTTGTCGAAGGCGGTGTCGGAACGATCTTTTTAGGGGCTTCTGGTCTTCCTATTAAAAAAATGGAAATGGTACTTAACCAAGAAGTTACCAACGGATGGCAAGTTGTTTTTCAAGTGATTGAGAAAAAAAGATTTTTACTCTTTTGGTCACGCGAAGCTGTTATCATTACGCTAGGACGTAGAGCAAAATGACACCTCAAGAGTTAGCTGATGCGAAAGAAGAAGCGTTACGCCAAAGAGTTGCCCTTCTTCCTCCCGAAGCCAAAAAAGCTTTTTATACACTTGTGACACCTAAGCTTAAAGACCCTGACACATACGCTGTTCTTAATTGGCTTTGTATTGCAGGACTTCACCATTTTTACTTGCGAAAATTTGTACATGGCTTTATCAACCTGACTCTGGGCACTGTTGGTATTATTGGGCTTATCGTGAGTATTGTCACAGCTTACGAAACAGGTGTGTGGATTGCATTAGGAATGATGTTGGTGATTTTTTGCATAGAGCTTCCACAGCTTTTTTCCTCTCAGCGCATTGTACAAGAGTATAACAATGCTATGATGGAAGAAGCACTTACGACACTTTAGAAGTCCTAGTCCTTCTTCTCTTGGAAATAGATAAAAAAGCCTAACCCCACAAACACCAAACTTATCCCAACCCACGCTTGAACATTAGGTAACGCTGCGCCTAAAAAGAGCATTTCACCAAGTAGCGCAAAGATGACTTCACTCGCTTGGGTTGCATCAACGGCTGCGAGTTCACTGGATTTGTGAGCACGGTGGCGCGCGAGTAAAAAAAGTGTGGTTGCCACCAGCCCTGAGAGCAATGCAACCAAAGAGGTGTTAAAGACTTGCCCCAATGAAGGCATTGGTGGATTGATGAGAGCCACAAGTACAAACCAAAATGGTAGAGAGCCTAAAGAGAGAAGAAAGACCTTATTGAAGGCATTGTCTAAAAGCGGCGAGTCAATTTTAGGGAAGTGTTTATGCCCATGTTTAGATTCCCACACCAGTTGGTTTCCAAACGGATAACAAAATGCTGCGATCAGTACAGGAAACGCACCCATAGCAAACTCAACAAAATGAAAATGTACGATGTGTGAGGTATTGATAAGCCCCACGCCTATAACGATGATGGTTGAAAAAACCCAAATGCGTTTCGGAAAAGTGCGTCCAAAAAGCATCAAAACAAAGAGTGAAGCGATGATGGTGAGCTGCCATGTAGAGGCTATCACCCAAGCAGGAGCATAGTCTGCGCTAAAACAGAGCAGTGCGTAAAAACAGCCAAAGCCGATGCTGCCTGCTACCATCCAAAAGAGCCAATGCTCTCCAAAAAGTTTCAACAGCTCTTGAAGCGGTTTTTTGCCCTGAAAGAGACGAATGACGATGAGTAAGAAGAAGATCATAAAGAGATAACGAAGCGACGCTGACCAGACCCAATGCCCTCCTTCTAAGCTCATCAAACGATTTAGCACAAACGTTGAGCTAAAAAAAAGAGCTGAAAGTAAACCAAGAGCGATCAAAGCTGCCATACACCATCCTCACAATAGAAATAAAGCGCTATTATACCTAGACTCACGCAAAAGTCGTGGTTGAAAAATAGACTATGAAGCTTTACATGTACCCTAAAATTGGTTATGATAGAGCTGTTGTGATAAGGAGAAAAGCATGGAAGATGAAGCGAGATTTTGGGAACAATTTTATGAAGCATTAAACCGTTATGCACCCATAAGTAACGATGAATTTCAACTTTTCAAACCGTATCTAAAACTGAGAGTTGCTCAAAAAGGCGAAATGCTTCAAGACAACTATACACCTGCTCATGCGATTTATTTTATCTGCAAAGGCTTGTTACGTACCTACTACCTGCATGAGCAAAGTACGATTTACACCAAAAATCTCTTTATGGAAAACTATTTTTCAGCTTCTGTCGTTTCCCTTTTAACGGGTGAAAACTCTTACTTGTGCATTCAAGCGTTGGAGCCAAGTATTCTGATCGAGATAAACTATAAAGGCTATCGTCATCTTATCGACACCAATGAAGCGTTTAAAAACTTTTATATCAGCTATGTTGAGAAAAACTGGATCATCGAAAAAGAGCAAAACGAGATCTCGCTCATCGTTGATAATGCCACCACACGCTACCAAAACTTCTTAGAAAAATTTTCTGATATTGAGAAGAGAGTTTCACAGCATCACATTGCCACGCATCTTGGCATTACACCTACACAACTAAGCCGTATCCGAAAAAGTCTCAACATAGGTAAATGACAACGCTTTTAAAATTTGCTACGATAACGTCCAATTTTGAGAAAGGACGTTCATGTCAAACAGGCTCAAAGCTCATCTTATGGTGCTTCTTGCTACTTTTTTAGTTGCAGGATCATTCATCATCTCAAAAAAACTTGCAGGTGTTGTTCATCCTATTTCACTCAATCTCCTCCGCTTTTTGATCGCTTCTTTTGCATTAGCACCTTTCGTACTTTTCAATGCCAAAAAACGCTTACATATCATTCCTTTATTTATGAGAACGCTCATCATCAGCCTTTTTTACGCGCTTTATTTCATCGCTTTTTTTAAAGCTCTGGAGTACACCACAGCGCTTAGTACGGGCACACTTTACACCCTCGTTCCCTTAATTACTGCCATTTTGTGCATCTTCTTTTTTAAAGAGCCTATCAGCAAAAAACAACTCTTTATCTATCTTTGTGGTATCGTTGGAACACTTATCGTTGTCTTTAAAGGTGACATCAACCTTCTACTGCACTTCTCACTAGGACGTGGTGAGCTTATCTTTTTAGCCGCAGTGTTCAGTATGGCGCTTTACTCCATCTGCACTAAATTTCTCCACCGAGACGGTGACGATATGAGTGTATTGGTATTTATGACACTCATTGGTGGTTCTCTCTGGATGGGTACAGCGTTAGCGCTCTTTGATATTCCTTTGCAATGGGATCATCTCTCAATCAAATCCATAAACTATCTACTCTATCTTGCCATTGTGGCGACATTCTTTACGGTCTATTTGTACCAAAAGGCAACTGTTGTTATAGGACCTAAGAAAGTCATGGCGTACGTTTACCTAAGCCCTGCTAGCATTGCGTTGCTTCTTTATCTTTTTGAAGGCATTACCCTTTCCATTGGGGTCTGTTTGGGCATTGCTATCTGCGCTATTGCAACCTTTTTGTTGCTAAAATGAAACACGCAAGCACTTTTTGTTGTGGCGAGTGAGAATTTTGAATGGCATCTTCTTCTAACGTGATAAAATATCACTTATTAAACAATGGAGAGATCAATGGCAGTAGCAGATTATTTCAAAGGGTTTGAGCGAAAAATGATCGACGTGGGTGATGGTGTGCAGATCAACACACTCATTGGTGGAAGTGGCGAAGAGGTTGTCTTACTGCTTCATGGGCATCCTGAAAGCTATCTCATCTGGCGTGACATCGCCCCAACCCTTGCGCAAAAGTACACCGTTATTGCCACCGATCTAAGAGGCTATGGCGATAGCTCCAAACCCAAAGGTTTGCCTGATCACTCCAATTACTCCAAACGTGTCATGGCACAAGACCAAGTCAGCGTCATGCAAAAACTGGGCTTTGAAAAATTCCACATTATAGGGCATGACAGAGGTGCTCGTGTGTGCCATCGTTTGATGCTCGACCACACTGAAAAAGTGCTTACCTGCTCCATGATGGACATTCTCCCAACCTTGGACATGTACGAGCAGACCAATTGCGAGTTTGCGACCAAGTACTGGCACTGGTTTTTCTATATTCAAGCCTATGACTTTCCTGAGCGCTTTTTAGGAGCTGATCCTGAGTATTTCATCCGAAATAACTTGCTCAAAAAAGCCACACCTGAAGCTCAAAAAAACTTCCCTGAAGATGTTTTGCAAGAGTACATAAGACACTACTCTGATCCTGCTACAGTGCATGGCATCAGCGAAGATTACAGAGCATCGGCAAGCATTGACTTGGAGCATGACAAGCAAGACAGACCCTATACTATCAAAACACCCCTACTCGTTCTTTGGGGAGCCAATGGCGTGGTTGGAAATATATGGAATGTACTGGAAGGCTGGCAAAAATACGCCTGCGATGTGCAAGGCTTTGGTGTGGCTGATTGTGGGCACTTTGTACCCGAAGAGAAGCCAAAAATTGTTTTAGAGGCACTGCTTAAATTTTTAGAAGAGAAAAAATCTAAACGTTAGAACACTCTCACAGAGGCATTTTAAGTGCCTCTTTTTTATATAAATATCCTACACCGACTTCGTTTAAGTATCATAAGCCTATAATGAAACTACTTCTCACACTTCCAAAATCCCCGCCTTCCAAGGAACTTTCATGCAAAGATTATTTGCCTTTCTCATCAATTCCATTCATCTTTTTGCCGCTTTGCTGCTCATCATTATGTCGCTGCTCATTATGGGTTGGGCGGTTTATGAAGTGATCGCGAGCATTCCGCTTAAAGGTGAATTTATCCCTAGAATGCTTCAATCCGTTGGCGCCATCGTTATCTCCGCGGCAATCATAGACGTAGCACAATACATGATCGAAGAAGAAGTTTTTATGAACAAAGAACTTCGCGATCCAAGAGAAGCGCGGCGTACACTCACAAAGATCATCGTCATCATCACCATCGCCGTGAGCATCGAAGGACTAGTCTACATCTTTAAAGCGGGAACAGAGAGCATGGCACTTTTGATTTACCCTGCTTGGTTGCTGTTTGTCTCTGCGATTTTGATCGTCTCTTTAGGTGTTTACCAAAAACTCAGTGCCACCATCGAGCGAGAAGAGTTGACCAAAATCGAGATGTAACGCTTTACATGTAAATGTTAATCAACATTTATAGTGCCTTACAAGAACCAAATGCCATTACTTTAGTATAATCTCCACTCGTCTATTTTTTGCATTTGGTTTATTGCTCGTAGTTGTCTCTAACGGGTTTGCATCGCCATAATACTTTAATTGCATGAGTGACTTAGGCACACCATAAACCGCCAATTTGTCTGCAACATTTTTAGCTCTTTGGAGTGAAAGCGTTTTGTTGTATTCTTTATCGCCTGCGCTATCGCTGTGACCGATGCTGATGACTTCAACAACCTTATTTTCACGAATCAAGCGAGCCACTATCTTCAACTCTTCAAGCTGTTTTGTCTCTAAGATAGCACTGTCAAAGCCAAAAAAGAAGAGGTAACTTTGAGGTTTTTGTGGTAAGGCATGTAGCACTTCCGCATACTTGACTTTAACGCTCTCTTCGGTCTCACGTTTGAATGTAATCTCGCCTTTTTGAGAAATATCTAAGGCTTCATAGGCTTTGTCTATCGTATGCGTATCACCTTTACGATCAGTCACAGAGATGGTGCCCACTTTGCCTTCTTCTTCGGGCATCAAGGTTATTTGAACCTCTTTGGTCACACAACCTGAAAATAAAACAGCTCCCAAACAGACTCCTAAAAAAAGTGCTAAACGTCTCATTCTTTCGCCTCCGCTACAAAATAGGTTCCCCGAATACCAATGGTCGCCGTTTTTGCTTTGATCTCCATCGCGTTAGGATTGATCTTAGGAATAAGCCCCGTTTTGCACGCCATAATCCCTTTGAACAGATTGCTTTTAAATTTAACGTTTTTATTTTCAGGCTCAAAAAGATACTCATCGACCAAAAATTCAGCATTTGAACCAATCGAAATTAAAGTATTGTCTTCAAAAACAATGCCGATGGTGCTGTTTGGAGCGGTTTTAATGAAGTCTTTTTCAAAAATTCTATCGCCTTGTTTCAAGCTCACAGTTGTGTGATCAGCATGGGTTACGCTGACATCACCATGAACCGATTTGACCAGCGCCACAGAGGGTGACGCCAAAAGTAAAAGTGGCGTTACAGTGAACCATACAACCGATGCAAAATACTTTTTCATATTTATCCCCTCACTTTTGGCGCGATGCTGCTTATTTCGTGTATTGATTTTATTATCATTTGGATTATTTTGATCTAAATAATGACATTATCGCAATAAATTGATACGCCTGTATAAAAGAGTAACGATTTATACAAGAAGCCCTATCGTCCCTTGCAAATACTCGACACATGCACCCGAAACAAAAACGCGCTCTTCACTCACACGACAATAGAGCACACCTGAACGCTTCGATGCTTGCAAAGCAACCAAGCTATCCTTACCCAAACGCTTCGCCCAAAACGGTGCAAGTCCTGCGTGAATGGAGCCAGTTACGGGGTCTTCTACCCCACCATTGGCTGGCCAAAAGTAGCGCGAAGCGAAATCATACGCTACACTTGGAGCGGTAACCACAACATCAAGAGGTGCCAGAGTTTTGAGCTTTTCAAGATCAGGCACGACATTTTTGACATCGTCTTCATTCGCATACACCGCAAAGTAAGCTTGTTGATTTTTATAAAATTCCAAAGGCTTTATGGAGAGCCCTGTATTTAGGGCTTCTGGTACTTCATTCAAAACTTCAGGTGCACGGTTGGGAAAACTCATCTCGATAAGCCCGTTTTCACGCTCATTGACCTCGATGGTATTGACCGCTTTTGCCCAAAACGTGATAGTACCTTTTTCACTAAGATGGTCAAAAATGACATACGCACTCGCCAACGTCGCATGACCACAAAAGTCGATCTCTTTAAGCGGTGAAAACCAACGTATCTCATACACACCTGCATCATTTCGCACAAAAAAGGCTGTTTCTGAGAGGTTGTTTTCAGAAGCGATGTTTTGCATGACACTTTCAGGTAACCAACTATCAAGTGGCACAACAGCGGCTTGATTGCCTTTGAACAGTTCTTTGGTAAAAGCATCGATGATGTAGATGGGAAATTGGGAGAGTTTCATATAAAATCCTCATTGATAGTTAAATAGACTAAACGATTCTTACACACTAATACAACTTCCCAAACAGATCCAAATGCGTCAAGTAAAGCCTGACATCAAACTCTAGCTGATGGTAACTTCCCTCCATTTTTTCACACAAGGCATAAAAGGCTTTGTTGTGCTCTTTCTCTTTGAGATGAGCGAGTTCGTGCACACAGATCATCTTTAAAAAAGGCTCGGGGGTGTTTTTAAATACGGTTGCCACGCGGATTTCGCTTTTACTGCGTAGGCGTCCACCGTGGTTTTTGATGGTCACGCGGTGTAAGCCTAACGCGTCATTGATGTCGTTGATCTTGCCATCGTAAAGCACTTTGGTGATGGGTTCGCTTTTACGTAAAAACTCGGCTCTTAGCTCCATAACATAGGCGTAAAGCGCTTTGTCACTTGTGAGGTTGTGTGTGGTTGGGTACTTAGAAAGCAGGTACGCTCCAAGTTTTTCGACTTGGATGAGATGGCGGATTTGCTCTTTGAGGTGTTCTGGGTAATGGGCGATGTATTCTAAGTTTGGCACGGTTTATGATCTTTATGATGAAAATAGTTTGTCTAAATGCTCACGCATCTTTTCGATGTTTTCTTTGCTCGATTTTTCGATACACACTTGTTTATCGAGCATCAGTTCTTGCTCTAACAGAGTGATGATGTTATCTAAGCAGACGCTGTGTGGTGTATTATAGCGTTTGATACGCTCGATTTGGGTGTTTTTGTCTTGGACTTTTCCAAAAGCGTTTTGCAAAGGCTTAAAGCTTTTAGAAAACTGTGTAAGCTTGATAGCATCAGCATTGTAGCGAAGTTTTTTATAGTGAAGTCTGAGCTTATGAAAGCGCTCATTTGGAGCATCAAGGCTCAGTTTTTTAGAGGCTTTTGCTATCTTTTTAAGTCGACTTGAGAGGATTTCTTTGATGTACTTGTAGATCTTTTCTTCCGACTTAGGCAGGCAAAGTCTTTCATCGTTTTGAATGGCTTGCAATCTTGCGATCATCTCATCTGTAAACGCTTGCGTGTATTTGGATTCAAACGCATTATACGCTTCTTCTTTTTCCGCTTTGAGTTTTGCTTCCAATCCTTCAAGGTCAACCAAACACGAAGGTTCGACCATGCTTTTATACGCTTCAATGCACTCTAAAAAAACGTCAATGTCACGCATGTCATTGGTCTCTTTTTGAAGTGTTTTGAGTATTGTCTCCAAGTTAAATTTACGCTTTTCTTCCATAAACTCGCTAAATTCCAAGCAAACAGAGCGCGCCATACGAACACTGACACGGTACTGGTGCAGACTTTCAGGCTCTTTCGTTTGCAGAAAATCACTCAAATGGGTTGCAATATTGTCTATCGTTTGCAAGAGTGTATGTTTGAGCAAAGACTTAACACTGTGACGTTCTAACGTATTTATTTTAGGGGACATTTGACCACCTTTATTTCTGTGCAGTGGGAGGTTAAAGAGATGACATCATTTTCAATTGGTATGAAAAATTGTAGTCTTTTAATATTAATCTCACGTTAATATGTTGCCATTTTATACCTCTTGTTAACCATCGGTATAAAAAGAAGCGTTATAATATGCTAAGAAACCATAGATACTAAGGTAAAGGCTTTTTATGAATGAAAATATGAACGAAACACTCCAAAATTTAGCTGCACTAGAAGCTCCAAAACGTAACTGCGCTTTGGTTTATTTGAAGCTTATTTTGCTTCCAACACTGGCGTATCTCTACTTTTTACTCGGATTTTTAGGTATTTTGCATTTTAAAGTAGGGATTCACAGCATCGTGCTTATCGGGTTTATTTACATCGTCGCGCTCATCTTTGCAAAGCACAATGGTGAATTTGGGGTCTGTACCTTTAGACGTTACTCCAAAGAGTTTCAAGTGGAACTGCATGAGTATGTCTCCAAAAACTTGATGCCTATTGGTGGAGTGATGAAATCCAACGCTTCGTTTGAAAACTTCATCGACACCTATGCCAAAGGTATTCGTAATGACAACTACGCCTCTGTTGCAGCGAGCATCTTCCCAACCATGGGTATTTTGGGTACGTTTATCTCTATTGCATTAACACTTCCTGATTTTTCATCGCAAAGTGCGGGTGCGCTGGAGAATGAAATCTCACTTCTTTTAAGCGGTGTAGGAACAGCGTTTTACGTCTCCATTTACGGTATCTTGCTCTCACTTTGGTGGATCTTTTTTGAAAAAAGAGGATTAAGCCGTTTCGATAGAGATGTGGCAGTGATTCAAAATGCAACAGCATCACTTTTTTGGACGAAAGAGGAGATCGAACAAGCTTATTTGCAAGAAAATCTCCAAAATTTTGAGCGTATTGGAAAGATGTTTGAACGTCTTAGCTCCAACGATTTCTTTGAACGACTGGGAAAAAGCATCGAGACAAAATTCAAACTGTTCGATGAGATGCTTACCTTAGAAGCACAAGCTGTTAAACGAGGTGCTGAGCACATCAAAGAAGGTATGGAAGCACTTTCACGCTCACAAGACAGACAGCGTGACTTAGCCGTCATCCATGAAGATATTCTCACAAAACTAACTTTGTTCAATGAAAGCACAACCAATTTGCATATCAAAATTGCTAACAGCAGCGAAGAGATGGTCAAAACCAATCAAGAGCTTCTACGCACACTTCAAGAGACAGGTAGCATCCAAGGTGAAACACCACCCAATGAAGAGGTCGAGTCGCTCAAAGAGAGCTTGAAGATCATCGATGCTGAAACTGAAGAGATCATCCAAAAAATGGATGCGTTAAAATAATGCGTTACAACCGTTCACGAAGCTCAGATCAAAACTTCTGGGTCTCATATGCCGACTTAATGGCAGGATTGTTGTTTGTCTTCATCTTACTTATTGGTGCGATTGTAGTGAAGTATGTCTATGTGCAGACCGATCTTAAAGGCATTAAAAATGATCTTGAAGAGCAAAAGAGAGTGTTGCACCTCGCACAAGGTGAACTGGCACAAAAACAACGGGATTTTTTAAGACTACGTTCCGATATGAATGTTACCAGTGCTTCGTTGCAAATCGCACAAGAGTTACTCTCTCAAAAAGAGTCAAGCTTAGAGGAAGCAACGGCAAAACTGCAACTCAGCGACAGAGAAATCGAAAATCTCAAAAAACTCCTCCTTGACACAGAACTTGCGCGCGATGAAGTCAAAGGTGAACTCGTAGCAAGCCAGATGGAGCTTGGAACAACGACCAACACACTCAAACTCAAAGAGGGTGAGTTGGCGCTTTTAAGTGCAAAATTGCTCGAAAGTACCGCTTCGCATCAGCAGTTGGTGGAAGACCTTGACCTCACAAAATCGCGCATTAAAAACCTTACGGGTATTCGCATCAAGGTAGTGCAAGAGCTTAAAGAAAAACTGGGCAAAAAGATCAACATCGACCCCAACAGTGGCGCGATTCGCTTGCCCTCTTCGGTGCTTTTTGATGTAGGTTCGTATGAGCTTAAGCCTGAAGCGCAAAAACAGCTCAAAGAGACACTGCAACCTTACTTGCAAGTACTTTTAGATGATGACACCATACGTGAGAACATCGACCATATTGTCATTGAAGGGCATACTGACTCGGATGGAAGTTATATGCACAACCTTGATCTTTCGCAAAAAAGAGCGTACTCGGTCATGGCATTCATCTACTCACTCGATGAAAAACGCACAGCCCTACTTCAAAAGTACCTCAGTGCCAATGGCAGGTCGTACAGTGATCGTATCTTTAAAAATGGTGTGGAAGATAAAGAGGCATCAAGGCGCATTGAGATCAAGTTTAACCTCTCCAACAAAAAAGCGATTGAAGAGATCGAAACCTTTTTAAAACGTAAAGAGTAAAAGAAGATGCATCTTGCAAAGTAAAATTTGCAAGATGCTACGGCATTAAAGAGGTATAGAATTAATGTCTTCTTCCGTCATCATCTCTTCTGTCATCTTTTCTATCATCCCGCTTATCGTCTCTTCTATCATCTCTTGAGTCATGACGTTCATCATGCTTATAATGTGGGTCTTTGTAGATTCTTCGCTGCTCTTCATAGACATGAGGAATATAAATCTCTTCACGTTTGATAATCACACGTCTGTCTTCATAACGATCATAACGTCTGCTGTCATAGCGATAGTCATCTCTTAAATCATGATGATGCCTGAGGTTGTTAAAATCATTGGAAGAGATGATAACCCCTACCAAAGAGGCAATCTCTATCCATGATGAGTAACGATTTTGACGGTATACACCCAAAACATAGTCATACGGTCTTCCTGAAAGCTCTGCTAAACGAAAAATCATGTAGGCATCAGCAGGCTCACGTACACTGTCAAGGATGACAATAACGCGGGATTCTGGCAAACGAAAACGATCCGCCAAACCATAACGGTAGCCGTAAGGATCAGAATGATAGCGATTGTTCAAGCTGAGGCGCCACTCAAAATCAACTTCGGCAGAAAGACTCAGTGGCGCAACAAGAGCACCCAAAGCCAATAGTGAGAATAAGCTCTGTTTTAATTTCATTGTTTTTCCTTCATAACTCTAAATTCATTGCGAATTTTACTCTAAAATCCCTTTACTTTTAAGCGCTTCAAGCGTAAGAAGTTTTCGTAAAGAAAGTTCATCAGAGGAAGGCGTTATCAGATTTGTTGCAAAAAAATAAACCCCTTTAGAACTCTCCACATACCCCACGTACCAGCCATGATGTTCCGCTCCTTTTGGCACTGCCCAGCCTGTTTTAGCACGAAGGGTATAGATGTTCCCTTTCTCATCGATCATGATGGATTTGAGAAGATCAATATGTTTTTGCTGAAAGGGTAACGCATTGTCATACAACTTTTTTAGAAAAGCAATCTGCTCATACGCACTTATACGCAGTTCTCCATCCAGCCAAAAACGTTCTACATTATCGCCTGTTGTTTCATTGCCATAGTGGAGCTTTTTGAGGTATTCATGGTATTTTTCAAGCCCGATGTTTCGAGCAAATAATTGATAACACCACACACAGGAACGCTTAAAAGCAGAGCTTACATTTTGGTCTTGATTCCACGCTTTGATGTTACGCTCTACGTTATCCCAAACGATGATAGAATCAGCAGTGACAACACCCTCTTCTAGGGCGATGAGTGTATTGGGAATTTTAAAGGTCGACGCTGGAAGCAGTGGCATTTTGGCTCGTATATCATTGTATACATAACGTTCTTTGCCATCAAGGGATTCGATGAGCATCGTACCTTTCACCTTTTCATTTTCAAACAATTTAGCGATACTCACATCTTCGGCATAAAGAGTGCATACTAACCCAAGTGCTAAACAAAAAATTTTAAACATGGAGCTCCTTATGTTATGGACATATTTACCATTATACTCTTTTAAGCCCTTTAATGTCAGCCTCTAGGACATCGTTTACCTTTACATGTAAAAACGATTTGGCTATGATTTGGTACTTAAGTCATCAAGGAAATGCGATGTTAAAAGAGAAACTCAAAAACAAAGATTTATGTAAAATCCGCACGATTACCTCATTTTTGACCCTTTCCAAAGAAAAAAGCACATGGGAAGAAGCCATAACAAAAGCAGCATCTTTTGGGGGAGACCTCGCAGATGAGTTTCAAGCACACGGATACCATGTTCAGTCCATTCGCATTGTTACCAACGCCTTTGGCGAATACCTTGATACCTCTTCGTTCCATGCTGTCCTTAAAGATATGCACCAACTCTCTCAAGTGCTTCAAAGCCCTTCGATGCCTAAAAGACGTATTCGTTTTGCTATCGGTGAAGCGAAAACACAAGATGAAATTGCCATGCTCCCAGAGATGATTAAAGCATACGGAGATATTTGCAATGCGTGTGTTAACGTGGATGTCGATGAGTTGGGCATGGTTGATCGTGACTTAACCCTAAGTTGCGCTAAAACTGTGGTTGAAATAGGCAAAATCACTCCTCGGGGTGAAGGCAATTTTAACTTTACGATTAATTATAATTGTAAGCCACGTATTCCCTATTTCCCAGCTTCGTACCACAACGGTCACGACGAAAACTGTTTTGCGTTAGGACTTGAGACGCCTGATCTTCTTGTAGAAGCGCTCAATCATTTAAAACCAGAGACCAACCATAATGTCAAAATGCAGAAGTCTTACACCATTATGAAAGAGGCTTTGCAGTATCACATAACCGATATTATCGGCATTACTAAAGCATACAAACACCCTTATAAAACCAAGTTTGCAGGCATAGACACTTCGGCTGCGCCATCCAAAAACTGCTCCTCAATGGTTGATGTGTATAAACTTCTTGGAGTTCCCTATTTTGGGGCAGCAGGAACACTTGAAGCTTCAGCACTTCTGACCAAAGTTTTTAAGGCTCAGGTAGGATGTGACCTCATAGGCTTTTCAGGGTTGATGCTTGCTGTTGTGGAAGATGAAGGACTAGCAAGTGCAACGACACGCGATGAATTTGACATAAGAGCCTTGCTTCAATACTCCGCAGTGTGTGGTATAGGGCTTGACACTGTACCCATCGAAGGAAACACTTCTGCTCAGAAGATAGCTGACATCTGTGCAGACACGGGAACACTCGCCTTTAGGCTGAACAAACCTTTAACCGTCAGACTTTTCCCTGTACCCCATCTTAAAGCGGGTGAAATGACACAGTTTGAAAGCGACGATCTTTGCAATAGCATGGTGTTAAGAGTACCGTAACAATCAAATTATGTTATGATTGTTGAAGCAAACACGGGGAGGTTTCCTTTGGCTGTCCTTCAAAAAAATATTTGGATGATTTTTTACATTCTCTTAATGGGTGCGTTTGTTTTCTTAGGCATCATCTCTTTTTCCAAATGGAAAAATATTCACGAACAATACGCCACAGACCAAGCCAATCTTGTTAAACTTGTCTCCAACGCAACACACTCCCTTTTCTTATCTCAAGAGATGACACTCAACATTTTAGGCAATCAGATTTTAAAAGACAAAGACCCTCGCATTATGGATGACCTGCTTGTTCTCAATCCTTCCGTGGTTGCATTTGGTTTTGTTGATCTTGAAGGAAACTACCTTCATGTAAGCTCCAATTTCAATAAAGCGAAACTTCCCAATCTAAGACAACATACAGCAACAAAAGACTCTTTCGACTACACCATGACCCAAGAAAAGATGGTTCTAGGACGTACTTATTTTATCGCTGCAAGTGGACGCTGGGGCATACCAATTCGTAAAAGTATCTACAACGATCAAGGTAAGATTGTGGGGGTCATGACCGCTGGGTTAGCGATAGAGGGAGCGTTTAAGATATTTACAGAAAACCTTTCTTTTGGTGAGTACAACAAAGTTACCCTCATTCGAGACCGTGACCAGTTTGTTCAGTTTCAATCCTCAAACAATGAAACACCCAAAAATTTGTACGAAAAACCTTTCCCCAATCATTTTCTAAACACTCTTTTGGAAAATGTGGTACAAGAACATCATGTCTCGATTGAGACGATAAAACAAAATCGTGAAATTTATGGCTTAGAAATTGCTCATCCTGATGGGAAAATGGTACAAATTGCGCTTAAGTATGACCCACGCTATGAACTTTGGGTACTCTCAGAGATCGACCATGAGCAGATTGTCAATGAGTTTGTCGAAAGTTTTATGAGCTATGTACTTATTTTTGTTATTGTACATGCCATTTTGTTTTTACTCTTTAAATTGATTTCCCACGCTGAGGAGAAAAGAAGCAAAGATTTGATTTTTCAAGCAACCCATGATGAGCTTACAAAACTCCCAAATCGAAGCTCTTTACAACAATCCATCCATAAATGGATCTATGAAAAAGCACCTCCTTTTAGCCTTTACTATCTCGATATGGACCATTTTAAAAACATTAATGACAGCTTTGGTCACGAATTTGGTGATATTCTCCTTGTGGAGTTTGCTAAGCGTATCTCAAAAATGGTGCGAAAAGAGAGTGTTGTTATTCGCCAAGGAGGCGATGAGTTCGTTATCTTGACCTATCGCACAGATGAAGAAGATATACTGGCACATTCGCAAGCCATTCTCAATGAAATATCAAAACCTTATCACATTAAACAGTTTAGTTTTGTTGTAGGTGCAAGCATTGGTATTGCCAAGTATCCACAGCATGGCACAACACTTGATATGCTTTTACGTGCATCCGATATTGCGATGTATGAAGCTAAAAAATACAAAAACAGTGTGCGTCTTTTTGCACCTTCCATGCAAGAAGGGTATCTCAATCGTGTCAATGTAGAACAAGCTTTACACACAGCACTGGATAAACATGAGTTTTTTATGGTGTATCAGCCACAAATCGACCACGATGGTAAAATCTACGGTGTCGAAGCCTTGGTGCGATGGAACAGTGCTGACATGGGACTTGTACCACCCGATCAATTTATCCCTATTGCTGAAGCTGCAGGTGTTATGCCACGTCTTGGGCATTTCATTCTTAAGACAACACTGAAAGAGATGAAGACGCTTCAAGCAGAACTGGGCATTGCTTTTCAAACATCTATCAATATTTCCATCAAACAGTTCATGGAAACCAAGTTTTTAGAAAATCTTACAAAACAAATCGAACACGAAAAGCTTGCGCATATTTCCTTATGTTTGGAGATAACGGAGAGCCTATTTATCGAAGATATAGACTACATTTTACCTCTGTTACAAAAAGTGCATGAGATGGGTCTTCACATCTCAATGGACGACTTTGGGACAGGATACTCATCACTCAGTATCTTGCGAAAGTTGCCTATTGATGAGCTAAAAATCGATAAAAGCTTTGTCGATACAATTTTAAATGATATTACCGCTAAAAAAATGATTCAAAACATCATCTCAATCGGTAAAAATTTAGACATGTATATTTTGGCAGAAGGTGTAGAGACACAAGAACAAGAAGAAATTTTGAAAGAGTTTGGATGCGACCGCTTTCAAGGCTATCTTTACGCTAAACCTTTGGCGTATGATGCACTTAAAGAGTTTTTTGAGAAACAAAGAAAAAATAGCTAGCTGTTCTTAACCGTTCAGCTTTAACCTTTTTTATAGAAGAGGAAACCAACAATGAAACCTTATATAAGCATGATTAGTTTAGGTGTGAGTGATTTGGCTAAGTCTATTGCGTTTTATCAAAAAGGACTGGGATTTCCTAGGCTTGAGCCTTATGAAGAAAATATTGCTTTCTTTACGCTCAAAGGAACGTGGCTTGCCCTCTATGAAAAAAGAGCACTCGCAGAAGATGCCAATGTCGCGTTTGATGAAAGTACCTTCAAAGGATTTACACTCGCTCATACGCTTGGCAGTGAAGCAGAAGTGGATGCTCTCTTTAAAGAAGCCATCAAAGCAGGTGCAACACCTACCAAGCAACCTCAAAAAGTTTTCTGGGGTGGGTATAGCGGCTATTTTAAAGACCCCGATGGTCACTTGTGGGAAATCGCTCACAACCCTTTTATGACGATAGGGCCAGAAGAGTAATATAAAATAGCTTGTCCTTTTTTACTTATATTTTTTTCTTCCACTCTTTGTCTGTTTGGTCAATTACAATCACATATTTTATTTCGCAAATATCTTCTTTATTGGTAATGTTCATATCAAAAGTTTTAGATGCTTTTGGTTCTATTGGTTTTCTTCTAACTTCTGGGATATCTGATAATACTATATTTGCTTTTTGCTCATCTTCATTTATCATACTTATGTCTTTGATATATGCATTAACATTTCCTATATTTTGGACAGTGACTTCACATATCTTTGCATAACTCGGACCACATTCTTGGGTTAGCGGGTCAAAGGGCTTCCCTAAATCTTTAATGTCTTCTTCAAGAATTTCTAACTTTTTATAACTAATCTTTAGTTTTACATCATTTTGTTTTAATGTATGTTTGTATCTTAAAATATTCACTATTAAAGCAATTATTGTAAATACAAGTGCCCCATAGATAGTTAAATAATTAGTAAAATTTTCCATTACCCCTCCACTATTTTTTATCGCCATTTAAGACGTAAAGTTCTGAGGTAATTATATCGCGTTTACAGAGGGTAGATTTCTCGTTACATGTAAGAGTTATTTTTAATATTTAACAGTAAAAATGCGTTCTTTCACCCCGCCAACTCGCACGCAAAGCAGTTAGAGTTATCTTTACAGCTAAAGCAAAATGGAGCGACTCTATTGATGGAGTCGTAGATAAATTTCTTCCACAGTTTATCGACTGGTTTTAGGTGTGCAAGCTCTGGGAAATGGCACTTCATGTATTTTCCCATCTGTACTCGGTTTTTAAAACCCATAGCCTCATAGAGGTGGTTCATTTTCAAGGACATCGCAGCGATGTGAGGTGCTATGACGTACTTTGAGTAACGGTTTTTGGCATAACTTTGTAAAAAGATCATCACTTCACGTTCAAGTTTGATCATTTCAAGTTGCGTATATTGGCTTGGTAGGGTGTCGAGGGTTGTTGTCATGCTTGTACCTTATAGATTTTCTTTCGCTCTTTGGATGACGCTACGTTCATCAATTTGCGGTATTTGGTGATGGTGCGTCTCACCATCTTGATACTAAATCGCTTCTCAATGCGCTCTAAAAGATCATCATCGGTAAGCGGTTCACTTTTGTCTTCGTATTCTATCTGTTGATTGATAAAGTTTTTAATCTCTGAAGAAGAGAGCTCTTTCGTAGCCACCGCATTTGTAAAAAACGATTTGAGTGGGAAAATGCCCTGTTTAGACTCAATGTACTTGTTTGAAATCGCCCGCGATATAGTGGACTCAGCAAAGGAGAGCTCATCGGCTAAGTGTGCCATATTGAGTGGTTTTAGCTCGCCTCCCACAAAAAAGGAGAGTTGACGCTCTACAACTAAAAGAACAATCTTGTAGAGTGTGGTTTTGCGAAGCTCTAAAAGGTTGACGATGTCACGTGCCTCTTTAAGCTTCTCTTTGATATTTTCACTTTTACTGGAAAAGGGGTCAGCTATGAAAATGTCAGGATAATAATCGTTATTGATGCGAAGCCTGATATCATCATCCACCTCCACATAAAAATCAGGAATGATCTGTTTGGGCGTCGCTTGATACTCTATGGCTGGGGGATTGGCAAACTTTTTGATGATCGCTTTGGCTTCTTCAAAACGTCCATGTCTAAAGAACTTGTCAACCTTTGCCATCTGCTCTATCATCTTTTGAACCAAGTTGTACAATTCATCATCGATGTCATCGCTTAGGGCGTCTAGTTGAAACACAAATGACTCTTTGCTATCCAGTGCGCCTATGCCATACGGCTCTAATTTGGAGAAGCGTTGGCGTATACGCTCCACATACTCGGTATAGACACCACAAGTCTGTGCAATCGCCTCAATATCACCATCAAAATAGCCCTCTTCGTTAATGTCGCAGAGTATCTCGTGAGCGACCTTTTGAGAGATGGGTGTTGGGAAAAGTGGGGGTACGATTTGTTCGATGATTTTTTCATGCAATGATTCACTGCCAAGTACCAACTCTTCAACAATCCCATGGCTAGAGCCTAGGTTTTGCTCAAAGGGACGCTTGACCTCTAAGAAAGGGTTTTCGTACGACAAAGTCTCTAGGTGCGTACTTAACTCTTGAAGAGGAAGCTGTAACAGTGGGAGCCAAAGTTTCAAAGAGAGGTTTAAACTCTGCTTTTGTTTAAATTCTAGGTTGATACTTCTCATGCGTAAATTATGCCAAAGTGTGGATACTTTTTATCGTTTTTAGTGATTAAAATTTATGCATAAGAAAGAGTGTTTTCGGAAATTTGAGAGAGTCTCAACGCCACACCAGAGAGCTTTCTTTGCTGTGGCGTTGAAAAGTGTTTTTTGTAGAATATTGTTTAGTATTTAATACGCACAACGCCGTTTGGTTTGTCGATTTTCATCTGACAAGCAAGGCGTGAATTTTCTGAACATGTGCCCGCACAGACTTCTTTAAGAACTTTAAACTCTTTCTCATTTTTAGGTGATAAGAATTCCATACCTTGTACGATTTCAACCACACAGGTACCACATTGACCATCACGGCAACCAAAAGGAAGTGCACTACCACTTGCCTCTACAACATCTTGAATGGTAGCACCTGGTTTTACATTGATCGCTAAAAAATCGTTGATAATTTCTACTCTTGTTGTCATCTTGTATCCTTTACTTCTTAAATGGTTTAATCAAAACATCGCCCTTAATCATCATCATCGAAGCGATGCGAACTTTAGGACTCACGGTAAATTGCTGGCAGATATCCGCATCTTGCTGAGTGATAGCACCAAGCTTTACAAGCTCATCAAGCTCTTCATCTTCCATGTAGCTTGTTGGCTCTTCATCACTGATACTCTCAACGCTGACCAAACACTTTGCATAGTCTTTGCTATCAAAAGGAATAGGAATCCCCTTCTCTTTTGCTAGACGCACGACTGGTTCGCCTATTTTGGCATCATAGATACCATCTTTTTCTTTATCAAAATGCATAAAGATTACTTTTGCCATGACTTTTTTCCCTCCTTCTAAGATTTTTACTATTTATTTTTATAATGATTCATCATCCATTCTGTCTCTTCGGCTTCAAGGTCACGGTAAGGTTCCATCGCTTCAAGCTCATGCTCTCTGCATCCGATCACTTCTATAACCGCTTCGGCATCTAAAAAATGGACTTCATACACACGGATGACTTGTAAAAACTCGCCGATGGTACGGATGTACCCGATTGAGCCTTTTTTAATCATCACCTCGCCAATTTTGAGATACGGGTATGTGCCATCGTTTTTAACATCTTCCAAAAGCTTGACTTTTTGACCAAGAAAAAACTTGGCTTTCTCTTCATCTTTACCAGAAAGTTTTGCCATCACCGTATTATGCAAAACCACTTCTTCACTAGCAAGCACAGTTTCCTCCTTCAGATGAGATCGCACAGGCCAAACACCCTTTGGCTTTTCCGTCTTCTATCATGCCCCAAACCTCAGCCGCACTTGGAGCGTGCCCATGTTTGTAGTCCATATAGACGCGCATTAGAGCAAACTTCAAAAAGTCCATGAGATACTTTTCATCGCCATTAAAGTTTTCAAACCCTTTTTTAACCAATGCTCCATACTCTCTCATAATATGAAAACGCTTGACCGCGACAATATGTTTATCATACTCGATACCAAAAAAATGGAAATAATCTTCCGCATCTTTAAGTTGATAAAAATCATTTAGCGTTTTCATGCTCGTATCCTTTTTAAACTAGCTTATGAAAGTTCGCTTTGTAACTGCTCTATCCAGTTTTCAATGCGCTCACTTGTTTTCTCTTTCTCATTGATATTATCGATGGCTAAACCACAGAGTTTATCGCCTACTTCTGCTAAAGAAGCCGTATAGGTGTAGCCTTCTTTGTCCACAAAACCGATAACTTTTGCCCCTGCTTTGCTAAAAATTTGGTTGAGCTTTCCAAGGGCTGAACAGAAATGCTCACCATGCGTTTTGCTATCACCCGCGCCAAAAAATGCAACGGTTTTACCTGCAAAACTGATGTTCTCTGAAGTGATCTCAAAAAGTGCGTCAACCCAACTAAAATGCACATCGCCTTGTCCCCAAGAGGAACTTCCAAGAAAAAGCACATCGTAGTTTTCAAACTGCTCAACGCTATCAAAATCATCTTCCATTGAAACACAATCATCATCTTCAAGTTCATATGCCTCTTTTAAAGCTTCCGCTACCAATGTTGTATTGCCGCCTGCACTTGCGTAAAATATACCAACCTTTGCCATGTTCTATCCTGCTTATTTTTTATAGGTTTCATAAATGTCGAGAGCATCTTTTAACATCTTTCCGCCCTCTTTAATAAGATCCTCATACGTTCTAAAACTGTAACGATGCGCGTCTTTGAAAAACTTGTTAGTCACAACAATCTTCTCTGCCAAAACCACAGCACGTCCAAATCCTTCGTGACTCATCTCCATCACAACAGAACACATAACACTCGTTTTAAGCTCGAAAGCCAATGCGATGGACTGAAAAATCAGCCGAATATCTTTGATCTGCATCTCATCAATGTCCGCGATAATAGGAACGTTTTTAAGTTGCTCTTTGGTCTTAACATATTTCTCGGACAAAATTTCTTCATCACTCTTCTTCGCCCAAGTACCAAACTGGTCAAGCGCCCTGATCTGAGAGGTCAGTGTTTCGATGAACAACTTTTCAAGTTCATTCATAGCCTTATCCTCTGGCTTCTAAGATTTTTTTGATAAACGGAGGAGGATTGGTTGCGATCATATTTTGAAGCTTATTCAGCTCTGCTTCAATGCTCACCACTTCTTTGTATTTGATAGGAAAGATTCGACTGTTGACGACTTTTGCCGCAGCAGCTGGTCCAATTTCGACACAGTACATAATGTCAACATTTTCATGCTGTAACATCTCAACTCTACCTTCGGTTCGCTCTTCGCCTGTTTGCACAACTTCGAGGAGATTAAACCCTGTTGCACCCACGTCATACACGGCAAATTGCTCTCCTGAGCCAAAATGGGCATCAATGTTTTTGAGATCGTTTGTAAAAAACGCTACCTTGACCATCTTTTTATCCTCCTATGCTAAACGTTATTCATACATTTACAAGAAGTGTTCCGTTGGTAAGGATTGGTTCAGAATTGGTTTTAAATACATTGAGGGTATAATAAGTCTATATTTTTTCGATTCAACTTTGGAGAATTTAGATGGCTATGCGTGTCCTAAAATCATTCGCTTTTTTAATATGGATGTTCTCAAATACCGTTCTGGCAGATGACCAAAATACCTCTTTAATCAACGCCGACAAAACCGTTTACATCAATCTCTTAAAAACAATCAAAGAGTCAAAAGTCTCGAATGATGAGATTGCTTTACAAAAAGTATTGCTTGAAAAACTTATCAATATCCAACCCACACTCGTTACCAATACAACAATAAATGTCCCTACAAGTGTTGATGAATACACCTCTCTTTTTAATCGTTACATCGATGACACACTTAAGAAAGATTCTCTTGCCAAAAAAATACAATCCATAGAAACTAAGATAAAATCCTTAACCAAAGAGATCAAAAGTTTAGAGAACAACGCAACGTCAGAGCGTACACTCCAACTTCAAAGTGCCCTGTACACAAAATCATTGCAAGAGTTTAAAGATCAATATGACATTATCGCCAATGAAATGCTCTCCATCGAAAAGATGTTGATTGAATCTTTGAAAAACATTCCATTTGACTCTGAGAGTCTGTCCAAAAAAACCGTGATGGCGCAAGAGGAAGCTTCAAAATTACGCGCAACCATTGATACCTTTTTAGTTAAAAAAGAGCGTTTTGAACTCTTAGGAGATACACACGATAAAGGCATTTCAACCGCAACGATCACTACGAAAGAAGATGCCTATAATAAAGCGTTACGAGCAACGATATCTTCGTTATTTTTAGAATTATCAGATGCGTTGAAATTTAAAAATGACAAAGCATTTGTGTTAGAAAAAAGTATTCTTGATGAAGCTTCTGGCTTGGAAAATGCCAATGTGATCAAAGAGTCCATTGCCTCCTTACTCCACACTATGGAAAAAAAGTATTTTGGCACGATTGATACCATTAAAGGTTCTACGGAACAAGAGTTTAAAAATATCCTAAAAACCTCTTGGGATATGATGAGTGAACCCATTTTTACACTGAATGGCTCACCCATTAGCATGTTGAAAATGATCTTAGCGGTACTTATTTTTCTGATTGGTATTTTTGGTGGAGGTTTTTATAAAACCAGCATTAAAAGAATGACACAAAATAGTAAATCTATCAACTTAGCAACACGCACGATTTTATCCAACATTGGCTACTACGTCATTGTCATCACGGCTTTTTTTGTAGCGCTTAACGTCATGGGCATCGACCTCTCCTCTATCGCTCTGGTAGCTGGAGCACTTTCTGTGGGTATTGGTTTTGGTCTGCAAAATATTGTCTCAAATTTTGTCTCTGGAATTATCTTGATGTTTGAGCGAAGCATTAAAATTGGTGATTTTGTTGAGTTGTCCGATAGCTTGCGTGGTCATGTCTCCGATATTCGTATGCGTTCAACGACTCTCAATACCAACGGCAATATAGACGTCATTGTTCCCAATCGCAATTTTATCGAAGGCAATGTGATTAACTGGACGATGCACGATAAACTCAAACGTTTTGATATACCTTTTGGTGTTGCGTATGGTACGAAACCTGAACATGTTATTGCTGTTATTGTAGAAGCGGTTGCGAACAGTGGGTATAAAGATATTCTCATGACACAGGATAAATATACCAACGTCATTATGACGGGCCTTGGTAGCAGTAGTGTTAATTTTACACTTCAAGTATGGATTCATGGAGAAGAAATTTTAGCACCCAGCAAAACGATGTCAAGATTTCTCATTATTATCTACAACACGCTCAATGCACATGGTATCGAAATTCCTTTTTCGCAGCACGATGTGCATATCAAAAGTGTTGATGAGAAAGTTTCTTTATCACTTTTTCCATCAACTGAAAAAAGCGATAAAGAAGAAATGATTAAGGCTTAATTGGCTCTCACTTTACGATTTGGGATTGTTTTTCCATGTGTAAATACTTTTCGATTTTAAGAGGATCAAGAATAGAGAGCATCTCCGCCTTTTCTTGTCCCATATCCGATTTGACGATGGCTTTGGTAAGCGTATGCTGACCCATCATCGCTTGGCTGGTTTCATCAATGCAACGCAAAGGCACTTCAGGGCTGTCTTGAACCATGTCGATGACCAAGCCAAAGGGCTTCTCTTCACTGCCTTTTAGAACAACGATATGATGGCGTTCTTTATCATATGCGATGTTATGGTGGAAGTACTTAGCTAGAGATGCTACGGGTATGGTTTTGTTATTCCACGTAATCATACCTACATAGATTTCATCACACCCAATCACCTGCGTGACATCTTGCCCTTCAAGGGCTGCGTAAATTTGCTGGCTTTCTATGGCAAAGAGTGTGCCATTCATCCAAAACGTTGAAAGCTCAACCGTCTTTTCCGATGCCCCAACACGCGGGTAAAGATACTGTTTTTTACCATTTTTTGGTGTTTCATCAGTGACACATGCTTCTTTGTTTGCGATTTTGATGCAAACTATGGCAGTTACATCATTGCAGTAGCCATCACTGCATTTAAACTCTCGGTAACCCTGAGATTTGCCTTTACCAATGATGAAGTACTCATCTTTAATCAACACCATGTTTTCAGAAGAGTCGCAAAAGACACATCGCTCACCAATGCCAATCATTGGGTTGGTCGAAGCGATCACGCTGTTGGTTTTACTCTCTATAAAAAGAGCGAAAGAGCGTTCATCATTGCCTACAACATCACTTAGCATCGCTTCAAATTGCACCTCAGCATCAAAGACAATACCAATACCCCCTTGTGCCTCTTTAAATCCTTCAATAAAGATAGGCGCACTGTAAATGTACGTATATTTTCCATCGTAAAGTTCTGTTTTTTCAAACGGACTGACCACATACTCTTTGGAACTTTTCAGTGCCAGCGTTTGAGCGATGTAATGCGCTCCAATGCGCTTTCCAATAAGATGTGCGTATTTTTCTTGACTTACGGCTATAACACAGCCTTGTGCATCAAATAAAAAGAGATTGCTGTAAACCGTATAAAGGGCATTGATGGCACTGAGCACTTCGGTGATTTCATGTCCAAACTCTTTGCGAATGCTCGTAAACTCTTTGAATTTTGCGCTAAACGCTTTAATGAACACAGGACTGAGTGCCCACCACCGACAGTCATTCGCACGCTCGTAGAGATTTCTATCCATAATGTCTATGGCAAGCTTGGCGTTAAAACTCGCATCATTGATGAACGAGGCGACTACCGTCCAGTTAAGATTGCCGATGGACTCTTCAAAGGTTTTTTTGGTTTGTGCACCTGTGCGAGAGATTTCATTGAGAAGCGACTTTGAAAAGGAGTTGTCGCCACTTTTTTGATTAGCGATTTGCACATTACCGTTCCAAATGGTCATATCAAGGCGTCTTTGAATCGCTTCTGCTTTGGTGGGAATGCTGGTGAACTCCTCTGAAAAAAGTGAAGAGTTTTTGATGATCTTGATCTGTTCTTCCGTAAAAGGCACATGGGCTTGTTTTTGATGAAAAGCAAACGCCAAAGGCATCAATGCATGTCCCATCCATCCAAGCCCGTAAAAGCCTTGATACCCTTTGGTGGATTGTGTTTTCGCTACATATTCTGCACCAGAGAAAGGGACGATATCAAAGCTTTTCAGTGCTGTTTTTTGAGGTGCTCCAAGAGCGTAATGAAACGGGTCACTGCTGTAAATCGTACGATTGTTTTCATCCAACAAAAGAATGTCCGCCCATGTCTCGTTTTCAATGAGATTGGAGATGATGACACGCATTTCATCTTGAAATTTGAACACAAGACACAACACGGCAAGGGGCGTATTACTTGCATCGCAGACACGATAGCTGTACAACAAGCTCTCTTTTTCACTGACCAGTGGGTAGATGCCAAAACTCTCCACATACTCTTGTGACGTATGCATTGCTTCGTAGATAAAAGCACTCTCTATCTTCTTGCCTATTTTGGTATCTTGGGTTGAAGCGATCAGTGTGCCTTCAAGATCAAATAACAACACATCGCTGTAAACACTGTACTTTTCGATGTACTCATGAAAACGGTTTTGCAAGGATGGAAGTGCGCTTTTTTGCTCCTCTTTGCTTTTTTTTGCAAAGTCACAGATGATGGTATCCATCGCTAAAAAGCCTATGTCTGCCGTGCGTTCAAAGAGATTGCGGATTAAGATGTCGATAGCGACTTGCGCCTTAGCACCCAACTCCGTCGCGAGCTTTTTCACCGTTTCTTCGCAAAGGCGTTGCAAGAGCTGTTCAGAGAGATTGCTAAATGCCTGTCTGGTTTCAGAAATGTCCATACCAATGTTGCTCATCTGTCCTAAAAGGGAAAGTAAGTTCCATCGCTCAGAGAGTTGATCGAGTGACTTTTGATAAGCAACAACTTCAGGGATATACGCATTGTAATGCTCAGTATGGCTTTGTTCAGGCATGGATTTCATGTTCCTTCATGGTAGATTTAAGAAGGCAGTTTTTTCAACCTATACAAGAAGTGTTCCGTAGAAAAAATTATTTAAAAGCCTATTTTATGGTACTATTTAGAGAAATTTTTTGAAGGAGTGTTCTATGAAAAGAGATAAAAGTATCGAGTTACTCAACCGTGCGATTGCAGATGAACTCTCAGCCGTCCACCAATACATGTTTTTACATTTCCACTGTGATGACCAAGGCTACGACCTACTCTCAACCCTGTTTAAGCGCACCGCCATTGCCGAGATGCTTCACATAGAACGCCTTGCCGATCGTGTGCTTTTCTTAAAAGGAACGATCGAGATGAAAGCCTCTGAAGAGGTGAAACAGATCACCGATGTGAAAGCGATGCTTGAGTTCGCGCGTCAAAGCGAAGAAGATGCCGTTGTCACGTACAACAACTTTGCCATTGAGTGTGGAAACAACGCCGATAGCGTCAGTAAAAAACTGTTTGAAGAACTTGTGCTTGAAGAAGAAGGACACTATGCTGAGTTTGATGATGAGATGGAAAATATGCTCAAATTTGGAGAGCAATACTTAGTACTTCAATCCATGGAACGCAGTAAGAAAAAAGCAACCGCAATGGCAGCCGCAGCTGCGGCTGCGAGCAATCCCGCGTAACATTACAAGGGCGCATTCATCGCGCCCTAAACCTTTAAGCTCTCACCCACTTTGCAATTTGCGCTATATCTTCTGGTGTTGTTTGACAACATCCCCCGATGATACGAGCACCCTTCTCATACCACGTATACGCCATCTTTCCATACGATGAACTTTTAGAAAGACCATCCCATGTTTTCGTGAGTGCATTGTACGTTGAGCCACCATTAGGATAGACGATAATCGGTTTGGTAGAGACCGCTTTTATCTCTTCAATCAGTGAGTCAATATGCTGAGGAGCGGTACAGTTGATGCCAATGGCAACAACATTGGGTTGTGTTTCTAAGTAAGTCGCACACGCTTTAATGCTTTCACCGCTGTTGATATGCTGACCATCTTTCGCACTAAAACTGACCCATGCCGATACCTCTGGGTACACACTTAAAAGCTCACAAATCGCTTGCGCTTCGATCAAACAAGGTATCGTCTCACAGGCGAGTAAATCAGGCTTTGTTTCAATAAGCGTGGCAAGACGTTTGGCATGAAACGCTTTTAACGCCTCAAGACTTAAGCCATAATTTCCCGTAAATTCCGAACCATCGGCAAGATAAGCGCCATAAGGACCCACCGAAGCCGCCACCAAAGGCTTTTGGCGTTTGGCATGATTTTTGGTTTCGCTCCAAAACGTATCACGTACCTTCTGAGCGATTTTAACCGAAGACTGAATCAGCGCTTTGGCCTCCGCTTCACTCATCCCACGTTTCATAAACCCTTCATATGTCGCTTGGTAACTTGCCGTTGTCACACAGTCTGAACCCGCTTCAAGATAGTCTTTATGCACTTCACCAATCGCTTCGGGCTTTTCCATAAGAAACTTAGCAGACCACAAAGAGTCGTTGATGTCATACCCTTTACGTTCAAGCTCTGTGCCAAATGCACCATCAATAATAAGCACTTTTTGTTTTGAAAGTATTGCCTCTATGGGATTCATCGCTTATTCTCCCTTTTTTTAGGGTTATACTATCATTGATGTCCTAAAAGATTATTCACCTCGCATAAAAAGGCGCAACTGCCTTCATACAAAATGTTATGTCGAAGCCCAATACCGACTTGCTCATAGTTTGGAAATCCGCGAATGAGCAGTGCTTTATGATGCTTATGGGCTAGTCTTTCCGCATGAAAATTGGCGATGATCATATCCATCTGAGGCAGTAACGCTTCCACATCCTCAAAGTCTCCTATGCGCACACCGCACGTAAAGGCATCTTGAATCTCACTGCGTTGTGATATAAACGCTTCGACACTCGCCCCAACCTCTTGCAATGCTTTGCTCATACCATAAACACTATCAGGTTCATCGGCAATGACAATTTTTGCTTTTCCAAGGGTAAAATGGGTGTCTAAAAGCACATCTTGAAGACGTGCGCGCCATCGTTTAACAACACTAGGAACACTTTTACTTCCAAGATAATTCAGTACCTGCGCGTAAAACGCATCACAAGCTTCCAGCCCTATTAGGCTATCAAAATGCAGATGTGTACTTTGAGGGAACTTCTCATGAAACATCTCTCCACATTTTTTGACTGAACGTCCAATGCTCATAACAAGCCCAGCATCTCCCAGTTTTTCGATCTCAGAGACACTAATGCCACCACTGCTCAGTGCGCCTTGTTTCACACCTAAATGCCCATCGAGTGAATCACTAAGATCGGGTAAAGCGAGCACATCAAAGTCCATAAGTTCTAACGCCTCTTTAAGCTTTTCAACTTCTATGGGGCTTAGGTTGACATTAGGAATAACCAACACCTTATCTTTTCGTATCTGTGTGGTTGGCTCTATGAGTTGCGATATGATGTTTTGAACGCTCAAACTCCATCCACTCTCCAGCCCTCCTTCAAAATCAGGTGTATGCACATAGACCATCTTTTGCTTCTCTTTCAAAAGAAGCGTTGCGCCTTTGATGTCATCGCCTTTGGTCTCGGTCATACCCGTCGTAAAAAGACCCACCAGATCGGGTGTTACTTTTTTGGTGATGTTTTCAACCGCTTCGGAGATGCCTTTATCACCGCCATCGATGACGGCGGTAATGTCATTGACCGCGGTGGTTTGAATGGCGATAGGATCGTTAAAGTGCCTTGTAAAAAGTACCTTCGTAAACGAAGCGCACCCTTGCGCTCCGTGCATCAAAGGCATACAGTTTTTAATGCCCAAAAATGCGAGTGTCGCACCCATCGGCTGAGAGAGCTTGAGAGGGTTTACATGTAAAGGTTTTATGCTCGTTGTTCTAAGCTCTTTTAAATTCATACTAGCTCCCATGGTGCAGCCTTTCCAACCAGTTTAAAGACAGGATTTGCAAGAGCTGAACAGACATCGCTCGCCAAATTTTCAAGCCCACCATATGCACCATAACTTACTTTTTTCTCTTGATTGACATCGACAAAGGCAATGCGCTTTTTAATCGCCGTGTAAAGACTTCTCCCACCCGCCAACAAAATGTCCACCTTGTGCTCATCAATGAGACGAGGTTGTTCAACACCTGGGTTTTTAAAGACGATGGGCACATATTCACTCGCTATCGCCACATCTTCTTCCGTTGCTTTTTGAACACAGGTTGCGACCACTTCGATGCCGATGTCTTGAAGTGCTGAGGCGATCGACCACGACTTATTACCGCCCGTGTTCAGAATGGCTTTTTTGCCTTTGAGCATCAGATGGTATGGCCTCAAACGCTCCGCCAATTTCGCCTCTTCTTCGGCGATAATCGTTTCGGCTTTGGCGATCAATTCCGCATCGCCAAACGCGTTGACGATAGAACGAATCGCATTGGACGTGTCACGTTTACCGTAAAATGAGACGCTGACATAAGGGATGTTGTAGCGTTCTTGCATTTTACGACACAAGGTGACTAAGGATTTCGCACAGACAATGACATTGAGCTTTGCAGTGTGTGCCATTTGTATCTGCTCGATTCTGCCATCACCCGAGAGTGAGGAGATGACTTTGATGCCAATACGTTCAAGTATAGGCTTGTACTGCCACATATCGCCCGTGACGTTATAATCACCGATCAAGTTAATACCAAAGGGATGAATGAATTCTGGTTCACGTGTTCCCACAAGCGCGTCCAGCACCGCTTCACCTGCAAGGCGTGACCCTAAATTTTTACTCCCCACAAAACCTGGCGAATGTACAGGCACAATAGGAATGTGAAACAGCTCTTCCGCGGTCTTGCACGTATAGTCAATGTTATCTCCGATCATCGCTGTTACACAGGTTTCATAGACAAAAATCGCCTTAGGCTTTTTATGCTCTACAATGTACGCCAATGCATCAGCAAGCTTCTTGTCACCACCAAAGATGATGTCTTGTGTCGTGACATTGGTGCAATAGCCTAATGGTGTGTTGTTTTCACCTTCATAGCTTGTAAGCGTAGCTCTGGTTTCCCATGAAGCGCCAAGACAAGTGTCTGGACCATGCACCAAATGCACAGCGTCAGCATAAGGAAAAAGTGATATTTGCGCTCCCTCAAACGCACACCCTCCACTCGTCGCTCCAGGTTTCGGTTTATCACAGCTCGCTTTTTTGGTTTTGTTATGAGAACAAGCACTCTCGTTTAACAAATCCTTGATCAGTTTTCTATTTACCATAGTTATGAATTTGCATAATCTATTCCATATACATTAACATCGTTTCTTCTGCTCAATGATCTAAAAGAGATATCTCTTGTTTCTACGGAACACTTTTTGTAAATACTAAAGCGTGTACCTTTAAAAACCCTTACTCAACACCCACGGTGTGATCAAGCCCTTTTCGCATCGTGGGTACTTTTTAGCAAGGCTTTTTTGAGCTACTAATCCAATCCAAAGGATCTACCATGGCAGTAAGAATTACAGAACTTTGTATTAATTGTGACAGTTGTATCGACGAGTGTCCTGCGACGGCTATTGTCAGTGCAAGCGATTCACCGATCAATGGCGACACGACGTATGTTAAGCCTGAAAAATGCATCGAGTGTTCGGATGGTACGACACCAAAATGCGCAGATGCCTGTCCTACAGAGGGCGCTATCGTTTGGGATTTACCCTACACTGCTGAGTACAATGCGTACTATGTTGCAGGTCACGAGAGTGGTCTTTACAATATCCGTGAGCATAAGAAAAACGGCATTATGTTTCCTGAAGTCTCTCCTAAGCCTTACCGTGAAGCCATCTCTATTAGCGACCGCCAAGCACACGTAGCCGTAGCAGGATAAGATCATGAAAATAGCATTTGCATCCACCGACAACATTCATGTCAATGACCATTTTGGCTGGTGCAAATGCTTTTACCTCTACGAACTCAAAGAGGACTCTTTTGTGTTTATCAAAGCACTCGAATCACCCAATGAAATCGCCGAAGAAGGCGATAAACTCGCCTACAAGATCGAATGCTTAGAAGATGCCAACATCTTGTGCGCTTCACACATAGGCCCTCGCGCTTCACTCATGGTCAAAGGCTCTGGTATTTTTGTGCTGAAGTCTGAAAAAGAGAACGAGCGTATCGACACCCTTTTAAACACGCTCCTCACGTTAAAAAACAGCAATCCGCCTCTTTGGATGCAAAGGTTTCTCCATGCACCATCTTCCCATAACCCTAGCTAAGGACATCTATTTTATAGGTGTATTTGACCCTGATATTCGTACCTTTGACATTGTTATGCGAACCGCCAATGGTTCGAGTTACAACGCGTATCTCATTAAAACTGATGTTGGTGTCATCATCGTCGATACGGTTAAAAAAGAGTTTCAAGACGATTTCTTTCACCATGTAGAGGCTTTGTGTTCGTACGATGAGATCAAATACGTCATTATCCATCACATCGAGCCTGACCATTCAGGTGCCTTGCCTGAACTTATCACCAGAGCACCTCACGCCAAAGTGCTCATTTCTCCTCAAGCCACGACGATGCTCAAAGCGCTTGCAGGCAGTGTTGAGATCACTTTTGAGACCATCTGGACCAACAAACAGCTCACGTTGGGCGACAAAACGATTACCTTTTTGACGACGCCTTATCTTCACTGGCCAGAGACGATGAGCAGTTATGTGCATGAGGATAAACTACTCTTTAGTGGCGATGTGTTTGGCGCCCACTACTATGATAAACGCCTTTTTAACGACAAAGTGGGCGATTTTTCTTACGCGTTTCAGTACTACTATGACCACATCATGCGTCCGTTTCAAAGCTATGTTAGAAGTGCGCTGAAACTGTACGAGCGTTTTGACATAGCGCTGATTGCGCCGCTTCATGGTCCCATTTTGCGTGAAAATCCACAGCAGTACATTGAGTCATATCGAAAGTGGAGCCATAAAGTTGAAAAGTACAAAGCGGGTAAAAAAATTCTCTCTATTTTTTACCTCACCAGCTATAAAAATACCCAAGAGATGGCACAAGCGATCTTTGAAGGATGCGAGAGTGTCGAAGGTGTGGTTGCGAACATCTACGATCTTGCCTCCATTGAAGAGCAAAATATGATGGCGATTTTGGAAGAGAGCGATGGCTTTTTAATCGGAACACCCACGATCAATGCCGATGCACCAAAGCCTGTATGGGATTTACTTTCATGCCTTATGTTTTTAGACAAACAAGGAAAATGTGCAGGAGCGTTTGGGTCATACGGTTGGAGTGGTGAAGCGGTCGATCATATACTGGCGCGCCTCAAATCGCTGAAACTTCGCGTCCCTCCGCTCACACCTTTAAAAATTAAACTGATTCCCAGTGTGGCAGAGCTTGAAACGTGCTATGAATTTGGGGTAGAGTTTGCTGAGATTTTAAACGGTAAATTCGTTGAGATCGATCTTTTGTAATGTTTGGATATAACAACACTCATAAATTTTTTCAAAGAGCGTATCCATGTCGTAAGGTTTAACGAGATAGGCATTGACATTAAGTTCATCTGCCTTTTCAAACTGCTCTTTAGAACTATGTGCGGATGTAACGATGATAGGAATAATTTTAGTTTCCATACGAATACGATCTAGCATACGGAAACCACCCATAAAAGGCATTTGCAAATCGGTGATGATAATATCGGGACTCTCTTTATAAAACCGATACAACCCCTCTTCCCCATTGCGTGCCGTGTAAAAGATATCAAAAACGGTATCAAAAATTGAAAATAATGAATTCATAACATCAGGGTCATCTTCAATAATCAAAGGACGAATGTCTTTTAGTAAACTCAAATCCATTATATTAACCCTTGTAAAACAATCTGAAATCTTGCACCTGTAGTGGTATTTACAACACTAATGCGACCATGCATATGCTCTTCGACAATAATCTTTGTCATATAAAGTCCCAATCCTGTACCATGTTTTGCACCTTTAGTTGAAAAATAAGGCTCAAAAATATAAGGCATGACAATTGTATCAATGCCCCCACCATTATCTTCAATGCTCACGATAACTTCGGAATTGTCCCCTCGTTTTGCCTCAACAACAATCTGTTTACTATGATCTCCACAACTCTCCAAAAGCACATCTTTGGCATTGTTAAGAATATTGATAATAGACTGGCCAAATTCATTGGGGAAACTCTCAACTTTTAAACCATCTTCGGCTTGAAAAGAGAGTTCAATCCCATGACCTGCCACAATGGGTTTGACCATCTCAACCGCATGGGCTAGTTGTTGTTTTACATCAAAAATTTTGATTGATTTATCGGGTTTAAAAAAGTCTCTAAAATCATCAATGGTTTTGGACATCTGCAAAATCTGGCGCATTGAATCCTCTTTAAACTCATCCATTACAGGATCATCGAGTTTATGGAGTTTGTATTTAAAGACAATATTTTGAGCTAAAAGTGAAAGGACATTAAGCGGTTGGCGCCATTGATGGGCTATCATACTGATCATCTCGCCCATTTGTGCATGGCGAGATTGTTGAAAAAGCATCATCTCTTGTTGACGATTTTTTTCAATTTGAGCTTGCACTTGCATCTCTAAGTTGCCATTGAGTGCTTGCAGTGCGTATTGTGCTTCTTTTAACTCACTAAGATCAATGATGGCAGAAACACGCATAGACTTTCCAAATCCCTCTACGTTAGAGCCTCTCACAAGTGCTGGAAAAATGGTTCCATTTTTGCGCAAAAGCATACACTCATACATTTCAGTATGCCGCTTTGTTGATTGTTCTTGAACCAACGCTTTTGACTCAGGCGCGATAAAATCAAACATGGATTTTCCAAGGATTTCTTGCTTATCGGTTCCACCAAAAATTTTCAGTGCTTGCGCATTGATTTCAACCACACATCCTTTGTGTGAAATGACCATACCTTCAATCGCAAAATCAATGAGCTGTTTAAATTTTTGACGCTGTTTTAAAAGCAGGTATATCCACATGATGCCTAACAAGAGGATAATGCCTAAACCAAGTAGGATACTCGTTGGCGTTAGAGATGACATTGTAATTCCAAACATGGCTCGCCAATATAATACCCTTGAAACTCATCCACACCAATTTCAACCAAAAGATCGAAAATCGTCTGGTTATGAACATACTCTGCAATCGTTTTTATCTGCAATGCCTTAGCGAAAGAGACGATACCTTTTACGAGCAAAAGAGTCTTCTCATTCGTATCAATCTCTTTAATCAAACTACCATCAATTTTTAAATACGAAGGGTTCATCTGCATCAAATGCGAAAAATTAGAATACCCTGTTCCAAAATCATCAATAGCAATCGGTGCATTCTCGTATTTGATGTATTTTAAAAAGTTTTTGATGGTATTAATATCGATCATTTTTTCACTCTCAACGACTTCAAAAACCAAGTTGATTGTTTTATTCTCTTCTTGCATTGTAACGAGTCTAGAGCGCACCATATCCCTGATTTCTTTGTTAAGCATATCTCTAAAACTAAAGTTGATCGAAAACGTTACCGTAGGGTGTAAAACCATCATTTCCAAGACTTTCTCAATCATTTTGTGACTTAGGCTGTCGTACTGTCTGGTTCGACGTGCAATGTCTAAAAAATAGTAGGGAGAGACGTATTGCTCTTGTTCAAGCTTATCTTTGGTACGAATGCGAATCAATGCTTCGTACTTAATAATCTGCCCATTTTTGTCACAAATAGGTTGAAAAAATGGCACCACATTGTCTTTGTTGAGTGTGTCGGCAATCACATCTTGCCAGTAAAAGTCATTGGCAAGGGATTCTGTTTCGTCTAAATTACTGGTATAAACAACAAAGGTTTTGCCCGTTTGTTTGGCAAAATCGAGCGCAGTAAAGGCTTTATTAAAGAGGTTTTCTTGATCAAATGTAACCCCCATGGAGACATTGACCAATATTTTTTCATGAAGCCCTTTGATCTTTATCTCAATGCCATTAAGTACTTCAAGCGTTTGCGTAATGTCTTCATAAATCTTATCAGGATCTAGCTGCGTATCGAGGCGCAACATGACAAATTCATTCGATGAGATGCGAAAAACATCGTAACACAAAGAGCTAGCAATCGCCTTTAAGTGATACGCAAACTCTTGCAATATCTGATTTCCCGCATCAAGACCATAGAGCTTATTATAATTTTTAAAATTATCAATGTTTATGAGGAAAAGTGAGGGGACTTCAACAGGCTGAATTTGCGACAAAATGTTATCGAGTGTGTTTTTATTGGGAAGTTTGGTCAGTGCATCCGTATGCAGTTGCTCCTCAAGAGCAGACTGCTGCAATTCAATGGTTTGCTTCAAAGAACTGGTATAAGCGCGGTGCTCCTCTTTGAGTAAAATCGTCTCTACTGTTGATGCTAGCGAGTCTAAAAGTTGGTCAAGTTCAATGGGCTTTAAAATATAGCCATCCACACCCAAACGAATCGTCTCGATTAAATACTCAACATCATTGTGCGCAGATGTGACAATAATCGCTGTTTCTTTACAGATTTTACGAATTTTTGAGATGAGCGCAATGCCATCCATTTTAGGCATTTTAATGTCTGTAATCACAAGGTTGTATTTTTGCGTATGAAGTAACTGTGGAAGTCCTAAATGAGGAATAGCAATCTCAGCATCGACAAACATATCATAGCCACTCTGTCCATCGCTTGCAACATCAACAAAATCAAAGAATTCGCTTAAAATCGAATGCGTATATTTTCTCGTAACCTCATCGTCTTCAATGTATAAAATTCGTATGTTTTTACAACGAGATTTGAGACTCTCCATTGCTGATGTGTCCATCATTTTCCTCATAGTTTTGGATCAAGTTTTTGATTATACTCCAAAAAAATGGTTCATTATCAGTTTTTTATGAGGATTATAAGAAATGTAACACTTTTATAACACTAAACGATACCCTGTTCCATACTCTGTCATAATGTAACGAGGCTTCTTTGGGTCATCGCCTAGCTTTTTACGAATATTTTGAATATGATAATTCAAAGACTGAGGAGAGCTTAAAGATGAGAGGTGAATCGCCAAAACATTGCGATAAACGACCCTATTTTTGTTCTCTATGAGGAAAGAAAGGATTTTGTGTTCAATCGCCGTGAGAGAGAGTGGTTTTTGGTTGAGCAAAATGGTTTGATTGTTGTAGTCAATGGCGAGATTATTTTTATTAAATTCCAGTTTGATCATAGAACAACGTTTCAAAATTGCCCACATGCGAACCTCTAACTCTTCAAGCATAAATGGTTTACACAAGTAGTCATCCACCCCAAAACGAAACGCTTGAACTTTAGCCTCAAGGTTTGAATGGCAACTTAAAACAATAATAGGAATGCTGCTTTGATTGTTAATCTGTTTAATCACTTCAAAGCCACTAAAATCAGGAAGGCTTAGGTCTAATAACAAAATATCATAATGTTGCGCAGCAAGCTTTAAAAGCCCATCTACCGCTGTTTCAGAAATATCAAGTTCAAAACCTACATTTTCAAGATACTGGGCGACTTGACCTGCCGCATCGTAGTCATCTTCTATTAAAAGGACTTTAATTTTCTTTTGCATTTTGATAACCGCTCCAAACATTTATTATTTTGTATTATACATAAAGCACCTTATTTTGCATAGAACATTTTAAAACTTTGTTATAATGCACGTACATCTTCCATTTGAGAGACGACCATGAACACAGCGGAAAAGCAACTCGCTATTTTATTAGAATTTGGTAAAGTCATCAACAAAACTAAAAGCTTGGATGATGTTTTAGAGTCTATGGCGCGTTTTGCACGAGACATCTTACAAGCCGATCGCTGTTCTATCTTTGTGTATGATAAATACAAAGAAGAACTCTGGTCAAAAGTAGCACATGATACAGAGCCTATTCGTATTAGTACGAAAAAAGGTGTTGCTGGTTATGCTGCTCTCTCTAAAGAGACTCAAATCGTTGTGGATGCTTACAATGACTACCGTTTTAATCCTGACGTCGATAAAGTCACAGGCTATCTAACACACACGATTCTCTCTGTACCACTTTTAGATAACCAAGAAAATACCATTGGTGTTTTTCAAGCGCTCAATAAAAAAGTAGGCATCTTTACCAATGTGGATGCCGAACTTTTACTGCTTATTTCAAATTATGCCGCTTCTGCCATCGAAAATGCCATTCTGTACGATAGATTGCGCGACACACAAACGAAAATCATCAACAAACTCGCTTCTGCTGCGGAATTTAAAGACCAAGAGACATCTAAACATACCAAACGTGTCGGGCTCTACAGCGCACTCTTAGCAGAAAAATATGGTCTGAGTCATGATGACATCACCAAGATAGAACTCGCTGCTCCCATGCACGATGCAGGTAAAATTGGGATCGCCGATAAACTCTTACTGAAGCCTGACAAACTAAGTAATGAAGAGTTTGAGTTAATGAAAACACATACGCAATTAGGGCATGATCTCTTATTTGATGAAGAGAATGAATACCTTAAATCTGCCGCACTTATTGCGCTTGAACATCATGAAAAATGGGATGGCTCTGGTTATCCGCACGGTAAAAAAGGCGAAGAGATCTCTATTTTTGGTCGTATTGTTGCCATTGCCGATGTGTTTGATGCTCTTATTTCCGTTCGTCCCTATAAAGCGCCATGGAGTTTTGAAAAAGCATACGAGTTTCTTAAAAACAATAGAGGAACACACTTTGACCCTACGCTAATTGATCTTTTTAGTGAAAATATCGAAAAAATCCATACGATTTATCAAGAGCTCAAAGACTAAAACCCTAAAATTCATTCTCACTTTCCAAGGAACAGTTTGTGCAAACTTTAGAGTAAAGAAATTCTAAAGGATCGCACATGAGTTGTTCTTGTACATCATCCACCAACACCCAAAATGAACTTCATGCCAGCATCTTGCAAAAGATTAACAACCACCCGTGTTACTCTCAGGATGCCCACCAACATTATGCGCGTATCCACGTAGCGGTTGCTCCTGCTTGTAACATTCAATGCAACTATTGTAACCGCAAGTACGACTGCTCCAACGAGAGTCGCCCAGGCGTTACGAGCTATAAACTAAGCCCTGAAGAAGCCGTTAAAAAGGTTTTACATGTAGGCGGACTCATCCAACAACTCAGCGTCGTTGGCATCGCGGGACCAGGTGATGGACTTGCCAACCCTAAGCAAACGTTTGAGACTTTCTCGCTTCTTAAAAAATACGCTCCTGACATCAAACTCTGTCTTTCCACAAATGGTTTGATGATTCATAAACATATTGATGAGATTGCAAAATACAACATTGAGCATGTGACGGTGACATTGAATTCCGTTGATGAAACAGGCGAAATTGGCGCTAAAATCTACCCATGGGTTTTTTACGAACATAAAAAACACCGTGGTGTGGAAGGTGCGAAATTATTGCTTGAAAAACAGCTTCTTGGTATTCAGATGCTCGTTGAGCGAGGCATCCTTGTCAAAGTCAACTCGGTCTTAATCCCAGGAATCAATGATGAACATCTGCCTTTTGTTGCACGAAAAGTCAAGGAACTCGGTGTGTTCATTCAAAACGTCATGCCAATTATCTCAAAACCAGAATATGGTACCAAATTTGGCTTAGATGGCGTTCCAAGTGCGACACATAAACAGCTCATGAAGGCACAAGAAGCATGCGATGTCAATGTCAAATTAATGCGCCACTGCCGCCAATGCCGAGCGGATGCGGTTGGGCTTTTAGGCGAAGATCGTAGCGATGAATTCTTCAAAGAGAGCTTTGTCGATAAAAGCTTTGAAGAACTTGCACACCACTACAACCTCAATCAACGTATGAAAACGCATGAAAACATTGAGACATGGCGAAGAGCACTTCGTGCAGCCAATGGCAAAATCACTCAAGAAGAAGCGATCAACAAAGACGAACTGAGCTCCAATGGCAATACCATGCTCGTAGCCGTCACAACACGTGGCAATGGACTCATTAACGACCATTTTGGCAGTGCCAAAGAGTTTCTCATCTACGAAGCAGGAGATCGTGCGATCAAATTTATCATGCACCGTAAAGTGGAAAACTCTTACTGTATGGGTAAAGAGAACTGCAATGGAACGTATCCTATCGAAGAGATTAAAAATGCCCTCTCCGATTGCCATCTTCTCTTAACCCAAAAAATTGGCGAATGCCCACAAAAAGAGTTAGAGAGCATTCACCTTACCTGTGATGAGAGTTTTGCGGATGAGCCTATTGAAATTTCTGTTCTAAAAGGTGTGCGTAAGCACTTCTTCACAACCGCTTCATAAGGAGCAGACGATGATTATCAACGATACCACACTCAGAGATGGTGAACAAGCGCCGTATGTCGCGTTTAATACCGAAGAGAAGATCGCTATTGCTTCTGCACTTTACCTTGCAGGTGCGGATGAACTTGAAGTGGGTATTCCTGCGATGGGGGAGAAAGAGCAAGCCGATATCAAAGAGATATTAGCCCTTGATCTTCCACTTCGCATTATGAGTTGGAATCGTGCCACCATGAGTGACCTTGAAGCTTCACTCTCGTGTGGGCTTAAAGCGGTTGATCTCTCTATCCCCGTATCGGACATTCTCATCGAAACCAAATTTGGAGGCGACAAAGCGCGTCTTTTAAAAAACCTTGAAGAGGTTTTACAGGTAAGCAAATCAGAGGGTCTTTTTGCCTGCATTGGTGGCGAAGACAGCTCACGCGCCGATCTAGGATTTCTCAAAGAAGTGATGGAATTAGGTAAAAGTGTGGGCGCCAATCGTTTTCGCTACTGCGACACCGTGGGCATCATGCGCCCACATCAAATCTATGAGCACATCTCCTACCTTACAAGCCTCAATCTTTTAGAGATCGAAATGCACACCCACAACGATTTTGGCATGGCAACGGCGAATGCCATCAGTGGACTTGAAGCGGGCGCCATGAGTGTCAACACAACGGTCATTGGCTTGGGCGAACGTGCAGGAAACGCCAGCTTTGAACAGGTTTTAATGAGCCTTGCACACCTTTTTGGCGAAGAGCGTGTCATCAATCCCGATGCGCTAAAACACGTGGTTCAACTGGTTGAAAAAGCCTCGAATCAAAGCATCTCTGCGGCAATGCCGATTGTCGGAAAAAACATCTTCTCACATGAATCAGGCATCCATGTCAATGGCATGATTAAGCATGAAAAAGCGTACGAAGCCTTTACGCCACAAAGTGTGGGAATGACGCGAAGTTATCCTATTGGCAAACACTCAGGCAGTTCGACCCTACTCTTTCATCTAAGAGCTATGGGCTATGAGCCTGAAAATGAGGTCATCAATAAAATGCTTCCACAAGTGCGTGAAATGGTGACAAATCGTAAAAAAGTGCTCAACAAGAAGGAGCTAAAAGCGCTCTATATCGCTTCAAAAGCGGGATAAACTTATGCAAGAGTATACCTCTAAAATCATCTGTGAATGCGGACAAAAAACCATTCAAGATGCTATTGATATTTTCAAATCTACCACTCTGCCCTATAAAAAAGCTAAAAAGCTGGTCACCGAATGCAACCAAACGTGTTGCAGACGTCCTTTAATGGCACTGTTCAACATGGTAGAATTTGGTGAAATTGACTACGAAGAGATCGCCTTTTTGATCGATCAAAAAAACAGTAGATTTGAGCAAGGAGAGAGTGATGAGTGAACGCATTCGCGATTTTGCACAGTGGATTAAGTCGCAAGGCTTAGAGCATACACTCCCTCGGGAACTCTCCAAACTGGAAAACTTGACCACACTTGATCTGGGTCGTAAAAAGCTCAAAAGCCTGCCTGAAAGCATCGGAGCATTGCAAAACCTCAGTGTGCTTAAAATATCAGGGAACCGTTTAAGCGAGCTTCCAAAAAGCATTTGCTCGCTTAAAAATCTTCGCAATTTACAGTGTGAAAATAACCTGTTGGAAAGTCTTCCTGAAAACTTTGGAGCCCTTTCATCTTTGGTTATTTTAAATCTCAATGGCAATCAACTAAACGCTTTACCTCAAAGCTTTTACAATTTGACAAACTTAACACGTCTGACTCTTGCCGTAAACCGTCTAAACCACCTTGATGTCGCCTTTAAAAACCTCAAAAAACTTTTACATGTAAGCCTAGATACCAACTATTTTGAGCGTTTACCTGAAGTCTTTGGTTCCATGCAATCGCTCTATTTTTTAGACCTTTCTTTTAACAAATTGACCACATTACCAGAGTCGCTCGGTGAAATTAAAGAGCTGGAAACACTCATCTTAGAGGGAAATTTACTGCACAATCTCCCCAGCTTAGAAGCGCACGATATGCTGGTTAAGCTCAATCTTGCCTCCAACCATCTCACCTCTATCGATTTTGATCTTTCCAAACTAGAAGATTTGCAAATTATCTCGTTAGAAAACAACCTTCTTGATAGCGTTCCAAGTACACTCTGCAAACTCTCAAAACTCACCTCTTTAGACCTGAGTGCTAACCGCCTTACAAGCCTTCCAGAGTGCATTGGCAACCTCACCAATCTTTATGAACTTGACGTTGAAGCAAATCTCTTAAACACGCTTCCAGAGACCATCAAAAACCTAACACATCTTAAAAGCCTTTTTATCGCCAATAACCACAATCTTCAAAAGCCGAACCTGCCTTCATTGGAGTACTGCGACGTCAAATAAGGATATTTTAACTCCCGCTTGGCTACCATATAAGAATGACTCACATTGAAAAAATACGACTTTTAAAACTTTTATACCAGTACAGAGCGATGGGATTTGAGTACTTTCAGGAGTATCGACCGCTCTCTTTGAGCAAACAACCCGCACTCTCGCATAACTTAGAAGAGTTAAAAAGCAGTGTCGCACAGTGTCATCTCTGCGCTCTTGCAAAGAGTCGTAAAAACGTCATTTTTGGAGCAGGTAACCTCAAAGCTAAGGTGATGTTCATCGGAGATAACCCAGGTGTGAGCGAAGATGAAACGGGTATGCTTTTTAGCGGTAAAAGTGGTGAGTTGCTCGCAAATATGATCGAAAAAGTTCTTTTGATCCCTAAAGAAGAGGTGTATGTGACCACGATTCTAAAGTGTAAAACACCAGACAATCGCGTTCCAACGCCTGAAGAAGTTGCCTGTTGTAAGCCGTATATCATGCAGCAGATCCAAACCATTCGACCGCAAATCATCGTTGCCCTTGGATCAACCAGTTTTCATCATCTCACAGGAGAGTATGATACACCTATCGATAAAATACGTGGCACGGTTCTCAACTTTGGCGAAGCCAAATTGATCCCAACGTTCCACCCCAGTTTTTTACTGCGAAACCCCAGTAGCAAAAAAGAGGTTTTTGCAGATATGCTAAAAGTAAGGAGCATGTTATGAAATTTTGGTTGCCCCTAGCCATCAGTTTATTCATTTTTACAGGATGCACGACCGCAACAACCCCCGAGCCCTACAAACAAAGTACCTATAATCTTTCATCAAGCGCTAAAAAAGGTGCAACAATCAATCAAAAAAGTACTGCAACATATCCTGGGTCTGAAAAAGTAAAATCAGCTCCAACCCCAAGTACGTCAACAACGCAAACAGAGACGCTGCCATCTTCTTCTCCTGTGATTATTGACAATACAGCTATTAGCTCAACAACCTTGGCAATGGCAACACCAACACCTAGCACAACGGTTGAAAAAACACCCGATCAACCTCTTGAGCCTGTCATCGCGTCACCCATGCCTCGTCCACTTAATGACGACAGTACCATGATTAAAATCGCTGTTTTAGTACCTCAAAAAACCATCAAAAAATACGCCATTACCTCTGTCAACTCGGTTATTTCGTATCTTTTGTATAAAAACTACTATTTTGATCTTAACGTCTTTAATTCGGGCGATGAGAGAGAAGAGTCGATTGCCAAAGCACTCTCCGACATTCAAGCAGGAGGCTACCACTACATCATAGCGCCTGTAACAGCCGATGGCGCCAATATTATTGCAAGCCGTGTGTCAGATACACTGGTATTCATTCCAACACTGCACCGCTCCAACGTACGAAGTGCTGGCTCAAACATCATCTTTGGTGGCATCGACTATGACCAACAAATCGCGATGCTTGCAGAAAAAGCCAATGAGCGTGTAGGAACCTTTGAAGATGGTAGCAGCCTCAGCTATCAACTCAATGGGTATGTAAAAAAGAACAGCAACCGTGTCTTTTATGAAAAACGTGTTGAGAGTCCAAAAGCAAACTTCAAACAGATGTTTAAAGGCAACAGCTCACTCAACAACGCTTCACTGTACCTCAACACGCAGCTTGTTACAGCCAGTTTAATTGCTTCACAACTTCGCGCCAATGATATTCGTCCCTACACCCTACTTTCAACACAAGTCAATTACAATCCTCTACTTTTAACACTCACACAGTATGAAGATCGTGACAAAATGTACATCGCAAACTCTATCCAAAAAGCACCTCCAGCACTCGAAGAGATCAATACGATGTTTGGACATGACATTGTCTATGACTGGGTGAATTACTCCACGTCGATTGGGGCGGATTATTTGTGTCAGCAGTTCTTTGATGGCAAAATCACACGGGCGTTTAAAGAGAACATCTCTGGCAACCAAGTAGTCTACAACACCTCGTTATATCAACCTGGTCGCGGCGAGTTTATTCGCGGAAATTAAATAAGGCATTGCCTAAAAAAGGCTTTGGTCTCTTCATCTATTTTGCATGGCTTTCCCTCTTTAACATACGCAAGAGTGGAAGTCATCGCAAAGAGTTTTACATCCTCTCTCCAAACTTCTTGTTTTAAAATAAGCGAAGCATTTTTGAGTTCTATCATCTCGCTTTTGACCTCTATCAAATCGCCTAGCTTTGCTGACTTTATAAAATCTGCTTCAAGGTGGCGCACCACAAAATGACCGCCATTTACGGCAGGACTTCTACCATTCTCGTAAAAAAGATCGCTTCTCGCTCTCTCACAAAATTTGAGGTAATTGGCATGGTAAACCACACCGCCCGCATCGGTATCATCATAGTAAACTCTCGTTTTCAAAATGCAACTCCCTCTTGATATCCATAGATTATATAAAACTCTCTCTTTAATGCTTCTTTTCATGTTTACGATTATCTTAGATAGGCACTTATTTAACACTAAATTAATTCTTTTTGGCAAAAATCCATGCTTTTAAAATATAAATTTAATTTATATTTATTAATTTTATTTAAGGAGTATATATGCCTATAAATTGCAGTAAAAGTATCCCTCTCTCTATCGTAGCTATCATAGTACTTTCCACTCAACTTATCTCCAATGAGGTCATATCATTAGAACCTATTGAAGTAACAGCGCAAAAAAAGTCAACATCAACAGGAGTAACTGAAGAAGTGGATTCTTATACCATCGGCTCTATGAATACCTCAACAAAATTAGATTTATCCATTAAAGAGACGCCTCAGAGTATTAGTGTCATTACGTCCCAAGAGATAGAAGATAAACAAATCAATTCATTTCATGATGTTTTAGCCAATATTGCAGGTTTAACGATCAACAACAGAGGCGACAATCTTGTCTCATCTGTACGAGGTTTTGATTTGACCTATTTTAAAATTGATGGTGTTCCAACATATTCAACTGTCAATCACAATAATTTTGACCCTATCATCTACGATCACATCGAAATCGTCAAAGGAGCCAATGGTCTTACAACAGGTCAAGGTGAACCTTCTTTAGCAATGAATTTTATTCGTAAACATGCCAACAGTAAAGAGATGGAAGGCTCTATAGCGCTAAATGCAGGTTCATGGGACTCCTACTCGCAAGCACTTGACATTTCAACACCTGTTACGGAAGATAAACATATCAGAAGCCGTTTTATTGTCAAAAATGAAGATTCTAAAGCGTTTTATGACAATTACGATAAAAACAATAAATTGTTTTATGGCATTGTTGATGCTGATTTGGGTGATCTCACAACACTCTCCATTGGCGCAACCTACCAAGACTTGAAAAATCATGGTGCTTGGAGTTGGGGCTTACCCGCATTTTACTCCGATGGCACCCACACCAATTTCTCACGTTCCACGTCACTTACCCCTGAGTGGACACACATTAACCTAGAAACAAAAGAGGTATTTGCGAACCTCAAACAGTACCTTTATAATGACATTTCTTTAAATCTCTCTTCTTCTTTTATACGCACAAACCAAGATTCCAATACTGTGCAAATTCGTGGCAATAGCATCAATAAAACAACAGGTACAGGACTTTCATACAATAATTATGCCGCTAAAATTATTTATGATGAAATCAATTTTGACTCATACCTAAATTTTCCATTTACGCTTAACAACCTTTCGCAAGAGATCATCACAGGTCTTTCGTACAATGACCGAACCAAAGAGCTGAAAGATAAACAAGTATTACCATGGCCTGCTGTTAATTTCTATACCTTCACCATTCCCAATACGCTTGACTCAGTAGCGTATACTAACAGGCCCGATGAAGATACAAAGCAGTTAGGAACCTACCTAGCAGGGCGTTTCTCACTCAGTGAAAACCTCAAGCTTATCTCAGGGCTTAGGGTCTCTGACTGGAAATACCACAAAGATGACCCCACAGTGCCAGAGAGAACGTTTAGAAACGAATTAACACCTTATGCAGGGCTTGTGTATAATCTCGATAGCTACCACTCAGTCTATATCAGCTATACCGACATCTTTAGACCTCAAAGTGTGAAAGATATTAATGGTGACTACTTAGACCCAATTGTGGGAAAAAACTATGAAACGGGCATCAAAGGGGAGTATTTTGGAGGAAAGCTCAATACCTCATTTACGCTCTTTAAAATTGTCCAAGACAATGTCGCCAAATTGGTCAATGGTGTCACCTTGCCAAGTGGCGAATACGTCTATGAAGCCGCGAAAGGTGTTACAAGTAAAGGTTTTGAAGTGGGAGCATCGGGCGATTTGACAGAGAATTGGAGCCTTATTTTTGGGTTGGCAAATTTTTCAGCCGAAGATGCAAAAGGTGATACATTTAACACAAAAGCATCCAGAACAACCATGTCAGCCTTTACCAAATACAAAATCACCAATGCACTAAGCCTTGGCGGTGGAGTCAATTATTACAGCAAATTTTATACAGGCAGTGGAAATACCTACATCGAACAAGAGGCGTTTACCCTTGCAAATCTGATGGCAAAATATCAACTCGATAAACATACCGAGCTTCAACTCAACATCAACAACCTTTTTGATAAGACCTATTATGAAGGAATCGGAACAAACTTGATGGTCTATGGAGCACCTAGAAATGCTATGTTGTCTATGAGGTACTCTTTTTAATCCTCACATAGTTCAATAGGATTTTATAAAGCGTGTGTTAGAGTTTTGATGAAACTCAATTTTCCAACGAAGGATAAATCATGCACACGCTTTTAAAACTTCTTTTTATAGTCTTTATGAGCATGACGATGCTTCACGCCAGTTTTTTAGAAGAAGAGAGTGCAAGAGCCATTAAAGAAAAAAAGCTCATTCTTGTCAACATTGTGACAGAAAACTGTCCTTACTGTAAGAAGATGGAGCGAGAAATATTTAGCAATACAACCTATCGAAAACAGATAGAGCAAAAATTTGTTTTTGTCTCCATCGATCTTTATGATCCTGCCCTACCAGCAGATTTGCGTACCAAATATACTCCTGCAAACGCCATTCTTTCCCCAACGCGCCATAGCATCATCGAAGGCTATACAGGCTATATGGATGCAGCATCGTTTATGAGTGTACTCGAAAATGTGTACAAAGCAGAGTTTAAATAAAGAGGCATTCAAAGGTGAAATTAAGTACAATAAGAAACTCAAAAATAAACACCCTAAAAGGCAATCCTTGAAAAAAATATTTCTTATTCAAGAAGAAAACAAAAACAGTGACCGACTTGTAGAGTCCATCAAACATGAAATCCGCAAATACCTCAAACGTGAACGTGCCAAAAAAACACCTGAAGGCTTCCATTACTGGGACTTTGACTGCAAATTCGGACAAACTAGCGAAACAGCGCACGTCATCCACCACGCTGACTTCACCGCAGAAATCGACAAAGCTCACAGTGAAAAATGGAGCGAATGTTATGTTGAGATCATCGCCAAACCTGCTAAAAAACCTGTTGCACCTGCTAAGGTAGAAGAGACAAAATAAACGTTACATGTAAAGCTTCAACACCTTAAAATTGGGGCTTTGCAATGTTCATATAAAGAGTTGAAATGAAGAGCAAAAACTACTCTTACATCTTAGTATCGTTACAATTCATCCTCATCGCAATCTTACTGATAACACATGGTTTGCAGACACCAAGCAACTTTGCTTTACTCATTTTTCTCGTAGGCTGTGGCTTTGGACTCTATACGGTGAGACATAACAAACTAGGCAACTTTAACGTCACCCCCGAAATCAAAGAAAACGCCTCGCTCATCACTACAGGAGCGTACCGATACATCAGGCATCCTATGTACTTTTCAGTGCTTATTATGATGTTTGGGGTTGTGGTGTCTAAACCAACGTTGCTCAGTCTTTTTATCTACGCGCTTTTAGTTGTAACGCTGTTTTTGAAAGCTCAAAAAGAAGAAGTGCTGTGGATGGAACAATCTAACAAGTACAAAACCTACATGCAACAAACAAAAAAAATCATCCCTTTTATACTCTAACTTCCACAATAAATCTTTACATGTAAAACGTTACTTATCTAAGAAGAGGCGTTCTATCTCTTTAGCGGGCATTGGTTTTCCAAAGAAATACCCTTGAAACAACGTACAACCATTCTCTTCTAAAAAATTAAATTGTTCTTGATCTTCAACACCTTCAGCAATGACATCCAAATCAAAGTTGCGTGCCATCTCTATAATGGTCTTAACAATCATCGCATCATTGTTGTCATTGCCAATGTCACGAACAAAGGATTGGTCGATTTTGAGTTCATCCAACGGTAAGCGCTTCAAGTAGGAAAGCGAAGAGTACCCTGTACCAAAATCGTCTAATGAAAAGCCTATGCCAAGAGAACGAAGTGATTCTATCTTCACAATCGTTTCGTGGATATTTTCGACAATTAAACTCTCGGTTAACTCCAATTTTATCCGCCCAGGCTCTACCCTACTCTTGGTAATAACCTCAGCAACCGTGTCGCAAAAAGAGGCCTCTTGAAACTGTTTAACACTCACATTAATCGATACATGTAAATGTCGATCTGGATACATCTTTGTCCAAAGGCTGAGTTGGTCACATGCCTTGTGTAACACCCAACTACCAACAGGAATAATCAGCCCCGTCTCTTCCGCTAACGGGATAAACGCATTGGGTGGCACCAGCCCTTTTTGAGGATGATTCCACCGAACCAGTGCTTCAACACCAACGATTTTACCCCTTAAGTTGACTTGTGGCTGGTAAAAAAGTACCAACTCTTCGTGTAAGAGCGCAATTCTAAGTTCATGCTCCATCGTTGTTTTTTGCTCAATACTCTCTTGCATCACAGGGTCATAAAAACAGATACGATTCCGCCCCAGTTTTTTAGCTTGATACATGGCTATATCTGCTTGCTTGAGTAACGTCTCTTTACTTTTTGGTTTAGAGTTAAACAGCGCAATACCAATACTCGAAGAGCATGTATGCTCATAGCCTAAAAGATTGTATGGCTCGTTTAGGAGGTATTTGATGCGCAAAGCAAACTTTTCAGCCTCCAATGCCGCTTTGTCTTCTTCTAAATCAAGCCCTTCCAGTAAAATGATGAACTCATCACCGCTCATACGTGCTAATGTATCGCCTTCACGCAGAACGCTTTGAAGCCTACTCGCCACTTGAATCAAAAGCTCATCCCCAATGTGATGCCCTTTCGTGTCATTTAACGCTTTAAAATTGTCAAGATCTATCATCAAAAGCGCACCTACTTTGTGATGCCGTTGACTTTTAGCCAGAGCCATTGCCATACGATCATGAAGCAGTTGGCGATTGGGAAGGTGGGTTAGTGAGTCATAAAAAGCCAAAGTATGAATCTTAGACTCTGCCCTCTTGCGCTCAGATATATCTTTGCCCAAAATGACATAATAATTTTGCGCACTAAAGTTGACATATTGCAGTACAAACTCCATGGGAACTGCGCCACTTGAATTTTCAATGATCGTCTCTACGATAGAACAATGTTCACGCTCCTGAGACGAAGCATTCAAGGCATCCATGAAAGTGGGAGAAAACCACTGCGCAAGCTCACTTCCCATTAAACTCTCTTTGGATGCTTCAAAGGTTGAACAGACAATGGCATTACTATCGATAATGCGTAAACTCTGAGCATCGACTAAAAAAATTAACTCCCTAGAGCGATCCAAAAGACCATGAAAACGCTCAAGTTCCATGATTCTATCTTGAAGTTGAGGATAGTAGCTTTTACGAACAGAGCTTTCCCCTAAGCCAATAATTTTAGTGCGTAAGTCGTCACTGTTTTCATAAGGCATGGATCAAAATCTCCTCAACATCGTGCTGGCTTGGCATAATAGGGTTGGTAACGATACACGCATCTTGCAGTGCCATCGAAGCAAGATGGGGAATGATCTCACGGCTAACGCCCAAAGCACCTAAACGCTGTGTCAATCCTAGAGAGAGTTTAAACTCATGAATAGTATGCACCATCTCATCGCAAGTAAGAGTTCCTCTCAGCCCCATATGCGAGGCAATCGTCTGATACCGCTCTTTTGCATGGGCAAAGTTATACGCAACCGCAGAATCCAGTAAAATCGCGTTGCAAAGCCCATGCGGTAAATCAAGCCATCCCCCCAAAGAGTGCGCCATGGCATGAATAACCCCAAGCGAAGCATTGGAAAAAGCAAGACCTGCAAGAAGACTTGCCATCATTACTGAAGCACGCGCTTGTATATCAAAAGGCTGTTCCACAACACGGGGTAAATTTTTGCCTAAAAGTGCAATCGCTTCCAAAGAGTACAAATCGGTAATCGCAGAGTTGGCATTGGAAACATACGCCTCAAAAGCATGGGTCAGCGCATCAAGCCCTGTGTTGATGGTGAGCTCTTTATCCATACTCATCGTTGTTTCAGGGTCAATCAATGAGACATCTGGCACGATAGACTTACTAATAATAGCAATCTTCACATGCCGTTTGATATCGTTAATAATGGCAAATTGAGAAACATCTGCTGCCGTTCCTGCCGTTGTAGGAATACAAATAAGTGGTGGCAAAGGGTAGCGAATTTTATCGACACCTTCATAGGCTAAGACATCACCCATGTTGGCAACAACAATTCCAATGCCTTTAGCACAATCCATAGGACTTCCACCACCAATGGTCACAATGCCATCGCATTTGTGCTCACGGTAAAGCTTCACACCTGCTAAAACGTTGGTATCTCTTGGATTGGGGACGACATCATCAAAGAGTATAGAGTAAATATTTTCCGCTTCCAATGCTTTCGTAACATCTTCAACCCAACCAGCGCGAATCACTCCTGGATCGGTAACGATTAAAACCTTTTTTATACCTAAATTTTTGGCATATTTTCCTGCCATTTTTCGAGCATCTACACCAAACACAAACTCGGGAGCAACGCATTTACGCAATGATAGTTCAATATGCTTAATCATCAGTTTGATCCTCCCATAAAGGAACATTGCATTCATGCTAACACAACCAAACTTAAAAGAAAAGCTCTACATAGCCTCTGAACAAATATGCTACAAAACCTTTTCTATCGTGGTTATTTATGACACTATTTTAATTTTGTGTGAGGGAGAATGGCTTTACATGTAAAGGCATTTTTGAGCAGTTTGTGAATGTGTTTGAAAGGGATTTTAAAAGTTAAAAGGTTAGCCCATTCTCTCATTCTGTTCTTTTTTATTCCAAGCATTTTCATCTACATAAGTAGGTAAATCTTTCAATGTTTCATTAAACTGGCTTCTCACGAATATATGACAATCTATCAATATATCATCAGGAAGTTTTATTATCAAACTTATTGTTTTGGCATATTCTTCTAATGCATAAATCGTATTTAATGTAATATATGCGATTAATGCTTTAACAGAACCTAAGTCATTTTTTAAAGTATTTTTTTCATCCCAAAAATGTAAATCTTTTAAATTATATTCATTTAAAGAAATTGAAAATCCTTCTTCTCCTAAAAAAAGAGTAAAAGATTGTCTACTATGAAAAATATCATTTCTATTCTCAAGAATAAAAAAGAAAAAATCTTGAAAATTTACATAAAACTTCGCTAATAGTTCAGGTATTTTATATTTTTCTTGATATTCTTGGACTGTTAATGTTTTTTTATTTTTTTTATTTTCTCCAGTTCCAAACTGTACTAAGTTTTCTGTAAAAAAGTTATCTCCATCTTTATTTGCAGAAACAGTATTTTTCATCAAATAATTTTGAATTTTTTGAAGATTTTCAAAAATAGCTCTACTGTTTTGAAAGATAGTTTCTAGCTCCACAGAAGCATATTTACACAGTCTTAAATGGTCTTTTTGACTGTATAGTTCACTAAAAAAATTTATTTTTTCTATACTCGCAGATAAATTATACATATCATCGTATATGTGTTTTATGGTCTCCCAATTTTCTTTAAAATTATTTTTTCTTAGCATCATATTGAAAAATTCTAATTTTAAATCCGCCTGTCTAACAGGTTTTTGAGAGATATAAAATCCATCTGCCATATCTACAACTTTTAGAGGGATTAACCCTTTTTCTGTATTAGCATACATTTTCCATTCATCATCATAAATAACAAACAAAGGAACAAATCTATCTCTCAAATCTTCTTTTGTAAAACTAAAATATTTTAATTTTGAAAGTTCTTCATAGGTTACCGTCATAACAAATCCATTCCACTATTTTTATTTTTCAATCATTCAAGCCAGAGAAAAAAAGAGTCTGGCTAAACTTTAAACTCTAATACTCCAACTATATTTAATTGCAAAATAGCTTTACATATAAACCTACGGATACGAAACCAAAACCTTCTCTATTGCCTCTTTTAACTCAGCATTGAGGTTATCCATCTTATTGACCATCCATAAAAGATAATTACGATCTATTTCTAAAACCTCAAGAGGTGTTTTGCCTGCGTATTTGCCAAAGCCGATAGTCAAAGTGACGTTCTCTTTGGTGGCTTCGAGGGCGTGGAGTATGGAGGCTTTTACATCTGCATCTAGTCCGTTGGCGTTTAGCATATAGTGGAGGTCTTGGCGATCCGTGTGGGCAACATCGACAAACTTTTTGCCTTTGTTTTTTCCGTAAGGAATGTGACTTAGCACGATGGGCTCGGAGCACAAGAGTATCATCTTTGGCATGGAGTGCTCTTCGCAGAGCCTTTCAAAGAGGTGTTTAAGCACGATGACATCGCTTAGTGCATCATGCGCGTTGATGGTGATGCCAAGCTTTTTAGCTACACCCTCTTCTTCTTTGTAAAGTCCCCATTGGTAGCGTTTGTATTGCAAACTAAAGGAAGAGCCATCAAGAGGATAGTAGGCGCGTAAAATGCGAAAGGTGTCGATGAGATTCATCTGCGAGGTAAAGCCCTCTTTGGCAAGCATTCCAAGGTCAAACGCGGCATTTTGAATGACAAGGATGTTGGTCGGTATGTTGAGCTCGCACAGCCTTTTATAGGCTTTGGTTTGCACGCAACTTGGTTCACCTTCAACCATTTCAGGGGTGATGTGGTGAATCGCCATTGCCTCAAATGCGATAGGAAGTGGCGGCATACACAGATCGTTATGAATCTCCTCAATCTCAAACTCTTCGTTTAACACTAAGTAACTCAGCTGACAGATGCGGTCTTTTTCCATCATGCCTGTGGTTTCGGTGTCTAAAACTATTATTTTCATGGCGCGCCTTCGTGCGTGATTATCATCTCATTGTACGTCAATCTTGCTTTCAAATGTTTTACATGTAAACAAAATTCATACTCAGTTCATCTTTGTTTTCTAAAATTGTCATTAAATTATTACTCGCAAGGAATTTTCTTGATTGGACTTTTTTTCAAAGCGCTGAATCGTAATCGCTTTAAAACATTTCTTATTTACACAAGCATCACCGTTGCTATCACGGCTATCTTTATGATAACGTCGATTTCACGGGGCATCATCGGTATGTACTCCACGATGCTTAAAACCGAGGGTGACATCATCGTCACACAAGCCAAAATCGCCGATACCTTTTTCAGCGATGTCAACGTCTCACTCGCAGATAAAATCAAAACTATCTCAGGGGTTAAAGAGGTCTATGCGCTCATTTTAGGGGCTTCCCCGATTAACGACCTACCCATCGCAGCGATCTATGGTGTCAGTGAAAACCGCTTTAAAACCTACACTCTTACTGAAGGAGCTTACCCAAAAAAGGGCGAAGTCATTCTTGGTAAAAATATCAATGCAAGACTTCATGCACCCAAATTTGTCTCTATTTCAAACAAAACGTTCAGCGTTTCAGGCATCTTTGAAAACGGCGTGGGCTTTGAAGACGGTGGTGCTGTTTTAAACCGTGAGGATGCGAGTGCCATCTTTAACAAAGAAGCGTCTATCTTGCTTGTGAGTATGGAGCGAGGACATGAAGCCAACACACTTATTGAAAACATCAACGCGTTAAGCTTAGACATTGAAGCCAAAACCACGCATGAGTTTGTGGACAATTACAATCAATTCAAGATCATCGAAACCTCATCCAATGTCATTAGTGCCGTGGCTTTTTTGATGGGACTGCTTGGGATTGCGAGCCTCATTAGCATTACGATCAATGAGCGAAGAAGCGAGTTTGGCATTTTAAGAGCCATTGGTAAATCGTCGAATTTCATCATAACGATGGTCGTTGGTGAGACGTTTGTTATCACGTGCGTTGGCTTTATCTCAGCACTGCTCTTCTCTAAAGCGCTTCTGTTTATGATCGCACACATCGAGAAGTTTCAAGGCTATGTGAATGGAGAGCTGAGTTTAGAAACTATCATTTCTGTTTTTTGCTTCTCTCTATTTATGGCACTTTTAGGCGCACTTCTTCCAGCGTATAGCGCATCAAAGATCGACCCGATCATCCTTATTCAAAGGGGTGCGCTATGATACTTCAAGCTGGCGGCATTACACACTACTACAAAAATGACCTAGCCCTAGATAACGTCAACTTTGAAGCCAGACGTGGCGACTTTATCGCTATTGTGGGAGAAAGTGGCAGTGGTAAATCCACCCTACTCTCTATCCTTTCTTCACTGTTACGCCCAAGTCATGGCGAACTCTTTTTCGAGGGCAAGGCGTACACACTTATCAAAGACATCGATGCGTTTCGTCAAAAAGAGGTGGGGTTTATCTTCCAGTTTCACTACCTCATCGGATATTTAACGATTTTAGAGAACATCAAGCTTGCTGCCATTAACAAAAAAAGCACCTACATCGACACACTCTTTAAACAATGTGGCATCGAAGCCATCAAAGACAAATACCCCGATGAGATTTCTGGCGGTCAACGCCAACGTGCCGCCATTGTCAGGGCATTGGTGAACTCACCCAAAATTCTCTTCGCCGATGAGCCAACAGGTAACCTAGACTCACACAATTCGCAAAATATCTATGAGCTTTTCAAAACGCTCTCCAAAAGTGGCACAACCATTATCATCGCGACACATGACCGAAAGGTGTCCGAGTATGCAGACAAAATTATCGAGGTAAAAGATGGAAAAATTCTCTAGTTTTATACAAAAAGCTTTTGCGATAAGCGCACTCTTTTTAGTGCTTGGCTTGGCATTTGGGTTCGAGTATTCGCTCAATCTTTTGGGACACTTTCTGCCCTCCTCTACACTCTCAGCGGTCAATGCTAGAAGTGTGCATGTCTCGTTGATGCTCTATGGCTTTGTGCCGTTAATGCTCTCTTTTTTACCGTTTGTTTTGATGGAAAAAGAGAACATCCACAGCGAAAAAGGGCTTGAAAAACTAAAAACCTACTTTACGCTCTGGTGCATCTTTTTAGTCTTTATGACCATTAGCCTTTTGATGGGCGTTCACCGTGGGCTAGTCTTTTATGACTTTGCGTATGAACTCAACTTCATTCTCGCCTTTTCAGGTGTTTTTTACATCTTAGCGCTGTATGACTACATCAAAGAGTACAAGGTCATTCCGCTCTGGATCAAAGTCTCTTTATACCTTGTCATCGCTTCGCCTATCGCGCTTTTGGTACTTATGAACCCCGTTATCGGACAAGTGGAAAAAACCATCGTAGGACCGCATGGAGACAATACACTGGGTATGAGTTATACGCTTATTCCACTCTTTTACCTGCTTATCAAACTCCATGCCAAAGAGACGTTTGTGGCGAAGTACCTTGCTATGTGGATTATCCCTCTTGTGGGGTACATCGCTTCGGTTGCACACCGCATTTTTATAGATGATCTTAGCTACAACCAAGAGTGGTTTTTCCAGTACCTTACCCTTTGTTATGTGCCTCTTTTGATTAAATGGCTCAGTGATGCGAAGATCACGTTTAAAAACAATCCTTTCCTCATCATCGCTGTCTATTCATTTTTATTTGTGGACATCGAGGGAAATATTTTGTTTATCCCTTCCATTCGCTGGCTATTTCACCGCAATGACCTTGTTGTGGCACACGCACACATCGCGATGGGTGTTAACATCTTTTTTATGGCAATGGCTGTTGTTTCACCGTATCTTACAAAGCTCAACCAAAAAGCTTTTAGCTTCTTTTACACACTAGGCTTTACGCTCATGCTCATTGCGCTTTCTATAGCTGGCATGATGGAAGCGGGCTTTATGCAAGCGGACATCAACCTTTTGTGGACGATTCGAATGCTGTGTGGTTTGTTCATCATTCTCGTGACCATCGGCTTTTTCTATCCGCAGTTAGGGCTTGGTGTGGAAAAACTTGATGCGCTAAGACTCTACCATCTTACGGGCTTTCTTTCTGATGCTCTTGGTGGTATCTTTTTATTTGTTTTTGCCGCAACACTTTACCCACTTTTGGGATTTGGATTTGAAGGAAAGTACGAGTACATCGTCTTTGCATTTATGACAACAACGGGCATCATTCACCTCTTTGGTTTGCTACAACCCTCCAATGCGCTCATCCTCGCCAAAATAAGCGCATTTAACCGCATCGCCGTTTCAGCTATGTTTTTATCGCTTTATCTTTCCCATCAATTGGGCATTGAAGCGATGCTCATCGCTGTGTATGACCTCGTCTTTGCATCTGTTTATGTTATGTTTGCATCAAAATTTGAAAGGAGGCTTTATGTTTAATGCCCTTTTTACACTCTTTGTCGCGAGTGAGTTTTGTTACTATTTGCTCATCGCACAAACAGGAATTATTGAAGTGTTTCACTCAGACATCCACGCCTTCTTTACCCTTCCACTCGGTGGCATTCTGGGAAGTTTACTGGTGTATCGTTCATTTGGCTGGCTGAATACCGATCAGAAAAAGATCATCTTTTTTGTAGGGCTTCAAGCACTCTGTTCGCTCTTTTACCCCTCTTTGAACCTTGTGGTTTTGGGCGCTCTTGGCATCAGCCTTGGCATGAGCGCACCACTGCTCATTAAATTTACCAAAGGTCGCTACACAGAAATCGCCATAGCCCTTGGGGTTACCTATGCCCTTGCTACGGCACTCTTTACGTATGATCCCATTTTGCGGGGCAATCTTGCCATTGCACTCTCACTTATTGCGTTTACATGTAGCTTTTTTATCCACCGTTTGCCAAATCTTGACGTAGAAATTGAGCCTGAAAGCCTGAGTATCTATGCAGTTTTAGCGATGGCGGTTTGGGCATTTTTAGATGCCAATCTTTTTGAAACACTGTCACGAAGTTCTGACATCTCTATTTGGAGGGCGGAGACATGGCACATCATTTTGATGTTTCACCTCGTGGGAATGGGGGTGGCGTATCTGGTTCGTGACACACTTAGGGAGCATCACTCGTTTATCATCGCTCTTTTATTTGCACTCAGTTACATGCTCTACGCCGCGCGTGAAGCAGTGCTTTTAAGTATGATTTACCCTTTTGTCATCTCATACTACAACTTTATCATTATGAAACGACTCTCAAAACTAGGCAATCTTAGATTGCTTGGCATGATTATGGTCTTTACAGGCTGGATCGCAGGTGGTGGCGGACTTATGAGTGCGCTAGGAGGCTACACCTATGTGGGTGTTATGATGATTTGTGTGCTTTTATGTACCGAATTTTATAGTTTTATTTATCAAACTTCTCAAAAAAGGATCAACAATGTTCAGTAAAATCGCGTTAGCCGTTCTTGCAACCTCCCTTCTTACCAGTGCCTCTTTCGCTCGTGAGGTTAATTATAAAGAGGGTTTTATTGGGGCCCAAACAGAGATTTTAGGCGACAGCAACATTGCACCAAAATGCAGCCACATTACAACCAAACTCACTATGAACGAAACGCTAGAATCGCTTAAGGGTGATATCTCAATGGAGCTTATAAACCTTAAAAGCGAGAATGAAAAGCGTGATGAACACATGCACGAAACGTTACATGTAAAAGAACATCCCATCACGACGTTTACGCTGAAAGAGGTCAAAAAAGAGGCGGATGGCTACCATCTTCTAGGCGTACTCTCCCTCAACAAACAGATCAAAGAGATTGACACAAAAGCTGATATTACAGAGCAAAACGATCTTCTAAAACTCAAAGGTGGCTTTAGCATCAAAATGACAGACTTTGGCATCGAGCCACCAACCTTACTTTTTTTAAGTGTACGTGATGAAGTTGCCATCTCTTACGACCTAGCTTTAGCAAAAAAATAAAAGAGTCAATGATGTTTGAAAAAGCGTATGTGAGGCTGAATTTCAAAAGTCTGAGGATTGGCATCAAAAACCTGCCAACCTCTTTTGAAAACTTTACCATTGTACATCTCAGTGATTTACATGTAAACGCTAAAACGCCCTTACATGCGCTTGAAAACTTGGTAACAAAGATCAATGAACGTGACATCGATATGGTCGCTCTTACGGGGGATCTTTTCGATGCAAGAGCTAAATACATCAAAGAACCCCTTGAAATACTCAGTCGCATCAAGCATCCTGTCTATTTTGTCAGCGGCAACCATGACCTTGCTTATACACGAAAACAGCTTACGTCTGAGGTTTCAAAACTTGGCTTTACCCTCTTAGATAACCGTATCATCACGCTCAATCGAGGCGATGAGTCGCTTCAACTCATCGGTCTTAGCGATGCGTTTAGCAGGTATTTTGGCATCAAGCGTCACGAAAAAGAGCTTTTTGCACAACTGAACACAAAACTGCCGTCCATCTTACTCGCGCACCAACCCAAAGATATTCGTTTTGCACAACAGTTTTCGGTTGATCTACAACTAAGTGGCCATACCCATGGTGGGCAGATTTACCCTTTTGGCTACATCGTACGGCTTTTTCAGCCTTATATAAAAGGCTTACACCGACAAGGCAAAACGCAAATCTTTGTCACCACAGGGTATGGCAGTTGGGGTTTTGACTTTCGTTTTAATGCTCCCAGCGAAGTAGTAATCGTGACATTAACAAAGGGCGATCATGCAGATTAAGATTAAATTATTGCTGTGGTTTTTGCTCATTCAAGCACTTATTTTAGCGAGTTTCAACTACGCACTTTCCCTCAATATAGAGCACCACCTCAATGAAAAATTTTATGAAACACACCAAACGCATGAAATGGTTGAACATTTTTTATCGAGAATGTGGATATTAACCCCTTTTATCTTGCTGTTATCCAGTATTGGCGGCTATGTTTTGGTCACAAAATACTTTCAACCCATTCAAAGTATGCTCAAAGAGATTAAAACCATTACGCCTAAAAACCTCTCACTTCGCATACAGCAACGTCCTTACAATGATGAGATCAATCACCTCGCCATTGCCTTTAATGAAATGCTTGACCGCCTTGAAAAAGCGTTTCATGGTGTCAAAGAGTTTAACACCCATGCGTCGCATGAACTACGCACGCCTCTGACCATTATGCGTGGAGAAATCGAGATAGCCCTGCGAAAAGAGCGCTCAGAGCAAGAGTATAAAACGATTTTGGAAACACAATTAGAGGAGATTCAAACGCTTCAAAAACTGATAGAAGACCTACTGTTTCTTGCAGAATACAATGCATTGGAGACGCAACATGAGCTTGAGGAGTTAGGCGAACACACCAAAACGCTTCTTGAGATACGAAAGGCTTTTTGCACTCAAAAAGTCGCAACTTAAGGCTGATATACCGCCTCAAATGTTGCTACGGTTTTTCCTTCTTTTTGCAGTAATAAAACACCCTCTTCGATGCTGTACTCTTCGACTTTTTCCAAAGCTTTGAAAAATTCTGACTCATCGCGTAGCCTTGGGCACGCCATCATCGTTGAAGCAACACGTGAAAATTTCACTTTATGAGTTGCTTCATTTAATTCATAACTTCCCAGCAAGATGTTACACCCGCCAAAGCCTTGTAAGCGGCGATCTTCAATTCTTAAAATAATGTAGGCTTCGCGTCCATTCGCATCTTCAATCACCGCTTTCCCAGACACGCCAATAAGTTTCCAATAGACTTCTTGTATCCTTGTTGCTGGCACAACAACTTCAGATACCGCTTCCACACTATTCGCCTCGACAGGTTTTTCTTGTGGTACAGATGACGCACAGCCAACTAACATACATGCGCCGATAAGTGTACTTAACACAATCGATAATCGACTCATTTTCACTCCTTGGTCATTTCACGGATGAGTTCATACTCATTTTTACGCAAAGCTTCAAGCAATGTCGCAATTTCATCCATGGGCACACCCATTTGACTCAGTGCCTCTTCACCTGTACGAATACTACTTTCCAACGTTTCTGCGATGACCCAACTCGCTCCTGCATAGAGCATTTTATCCATCGCTTTGATATCTAAGGCACGTGCCAAAATCTTGATGTGAGGATAGTTTTCTTTGATATGTTTAACCACTTTAATGGCATTCAGACTATGGTCGATTGAGACAATGACCATTGAAGCTTGATCAAGCTTAATGGTACTGAGTAGTTTCATATCGGTGATATCGCCAAAAAAGACGGGTAAACCTTCTTTGCGACCATGGGCTACTTCGTTGGTGTTAATATCAAAAACCATAAAAGGAATCGCACTGTTTTTGAGCATCTTAGCAATGACTTTTCCCGTACTTCCATAGCCTGCAACCACAACCTTTTGCTCCATACTCGCATTTTCTGTATTGAAGTAAGAAAATTGAGAGAGATTGGCAAGTTTGTTCGCAATAGTACAGCCAAAACTGTAGAGTACAGGGGTTACAAGCATACTAATGGAGATCACTCCGATACCCACAACAAAGAGATTATCATCGATGATGCCAAGGGCTTTTGCCGCACCAAAGAGCACAAAACCAAACTCACCACTTTGATTGAGTAAAAACGCCAATTTGATCGCACCGCTTTTATTGCCCCCAAAGAGAAGAACTAACACAAATACAACCAACGCTTTTAGCACTAAAATCACAACAATATGCGTACTAAAAATCCAAGGATTTTTGAAAATGGCATTAAAATCAATCGACATACCAACCGCAATAAAGAAAAGGCTCATCAAGATACCTTTAAAAGGTTCAAGGCTGGACTCTATCTGGAAGCTATAACGCGAAGTGGAGAGAAACATACCCATTAAAAAAGCACCCAGAGCCATCGAAAGCCCTGCATGATCCATCAGATAAGCAGATAGCACAACACTGAGCAGTGTTAGAAGTAAAAAGGCATCTTTATTGCGCTGTTTAGCCACTTTATCAAGCGCTTTTGGAATGATATAACGACCAAATGCAATTAAAAGTGCAAACATGGCAACAACCGTTATCAAGGACTCAATCCAAGAAACATCTGTGCTTTGTTCTTGGGTTGAGAGCCAAGGGAGAACGGCTAAAAGAGGCACAACCGCTAAGTCTTGAAGCAGTAAAATGGCAAAAGCATTTTTACCATGTTCGGTATTGAGTTTTCCCTTTTCTTGTAACAGTTGCATTACAAGGGCTGTGGAAGAAAGCGCCAGTGTAAAGCCTATGAGCATTGCCACACCTAGGCTCTCTACAAAAAAATTCATGTAAAAACCAAGGACAACACCCGAAGCAATGACTTGAAGAGAACCTAATCCAAAAACCTCTTTTCGCATCGACCAAAGTTTGGAAGGTTGCATCTCAAGGCCGATAATAAATAACAACAGTACAACACCAAATTCAGTGAAATGGCGTAACGTTTCAACTTCACTGGTAACAATAGGACCAGGGGTGTTAGGACCTACAATGATACCCGCAATAAGCAGTCCCAAAATAGAGCCAAGCCCCATGTGCTTGGAGATAGTCACCATAATCGCGGTTACTGCTAAAAGTACCAGTGCGGAGAGTAAGAAAAAATCCATGCACACCCTTTTCCATATGAATATTTACAATACAATCTCTTGGTGAATATTAAGTCCAAAACCTGACAAGCCCACATAGTCTTTGCGCTTAGTTGTTGAAAGCAAGTTGATGTTCTCAATGCCCAGTTTTTTGAGGATTTGCGCACCAATACCAAACTCTCTCAGTTCTTGATTGGTGGTATATTCATTGTCGATAAAGACAAAAATGCCGTTGTTTTGTTTAAGATACTCAATCGCTTTTAAGACACCTTGAAATTTTTTCTCATTGGCTAAAAGCTCATTGTCGGGTAAAATGTGGTGAAACTTCACTGCACTGGTTTTACCGATTTCACCAAATGCGTAAACAATGTGGTGATTTCCTTCATGGTCGACCATGTCAATCTTACGCGCTTCTGTGCCAAAAAATTCTACAAGACCCGAAGCTACTTCGCGCACCAATGACTCAGACTGCATACGATACGCTACGATGTCTGAGATGTATACTATATTAATATCATGTTTTTTACAAAAAAGGTCAAGATCATCACGGCGTGCCATGTGTCCATCTTCTTTCATCACTTCACAGATCACAGAAACTTCACAAAGGCCTGCTAAACGGCAAAGGTCAACGGAACCCTCTGTATGTCCTGTACGAACCAGTGTTCCGCCTTTACGGGCTATTAGAGGGAAGATATGACCTGGTTTTACAAGTTCTGATGGGCGGCTTAGAGAGTCAGCGAGAATTTTGATGGTAATATCACGCTCATATGCTGAAATACCTGTAGCGCAAACACGTGCATCAACTGAAACGGTAAATGCTGTTTCATGTTGAGAGTCATTGTTTTTCACCATAGGTGTCAGATCAAGACGTCTCGCGATCTCTTCATTAAGTGAAACACAAATCAAACCTTTGGCTTCTGAAGCCATAAAATTAACCTTTTCAGGAGTAGAGAATGTTGCAGCATAAACAAGGTCTCCCTCGTTCTCTCGATCCTCATCATCAACCATCATTACCATCTTGCCATGCTTAATATCTTCTATCGCTTGTTTGACTCTTTGAATAGGCATTTTCGCTCCAAAAATAAATTTAATCGATTATAGTAAATTCCCCTTGACAAACAAATTAAAAGTGACTATAATTTCACCTCGTTAAAGGCATTGGGGTATAGCCAAGCGGTAAGGCAACTGGTTTTGGTCCAGTCATTCAGGGGTTCGAATCCCTTTACCCCATCCACCTTTTACATCTTCCGTCGCGGGATAGAGCAGTTGGTAGCTCGTCGGGCTCATAACCCGAAGGTCGCTGGTTCAAGTCCGGCTCCCGCAACCATATATTTTCTTTCAAATCCTTCAAATCCATATTTTATACTTTCAAATTTTATCAATTCCTTTTTGTGTTTCTTTCTCACATTGAACAAGACTATAGTGTGTTTGGATTCTCTACCTATATTATTAGTACATTATTGTAAATGTCGATATCAAAAGATTCTCAGCCATTTAGTGTGTCTTTCCAATTCACACTCTATTTATTTTTATTCTTTTTTAGCATTTTCTAAAGCTTTATGGGCTGTACTTTTTATTTCTTCCATCTCTTCAGCAACTTTATGTGTTCCTTCGGTGACACCTTTATGGATGGTTGATACAACACCTGATACGTCATTTATTTGATTTAGAAAAAAGATTTCTTTGATGAGATAAAAAAACATACCTGCCATAACAAGATACCAAATAAAATGTGGTATTCCAAACGTAGCATTACTATCACTTCCTCTTTTATCTGCTGATGAGATCAATTGCCCTAATTCCATAAATAAAATCTTCTCTTTATCTTCTGTTACATGGTTCATTTTTTGATTTTTTTGGGAAAATTGTCCTAATAAATCAAGCGTCTTATGTTCTTTATGATGCATTTCAAATACCTTACTTTTCTTAATTGCGTCTATAGAGTTATTTACTTGACTCGTTTGTAAACCGTTTTAAAACCACCAGCTTCGGAAGAAATAGTGTTTTCATCAACGATTTTGTACGTGCTGCCGACTTTGATGGTATCGTCCATGACGATGACTTTATTTTCTGAAACATCGTACGTAACAGGGTTTTTAGTACCAAAAGAGGACATGGAAGCACGGTCAAACTCTATTTCCATAATACCCAAAACCGTTTGTGCTCTCCATTTACCTAAAAGAGGGTTATAGTTGATCGTATGGTCAATTGCATATTTGATACCAAAACCTACAAAGAAAAGAACCACACAGCTTGCTAAGAGATTTAAGAGCAATGATCGGTGCTTAGGGCTTTTTGAACCTCCACTCTTGGGTTTGGGAGTTGTCTTTTTTGCCGTTGTTTTTGAGCGGGTCGAGCGCATTGTATTCGCTCTGCTCTTTTTTTTAGCTAACTCGTTTTGAAGCATTCAATCCCTTATTCTAGTGTATTACAGTATCATCATTATAGCACTTTGAAATAATCTTACTATTTTGTCTGGCATATAAGCACTTTTAGCCCTTCTCATCGTCATTAAAAGTTTCAAATGCTATAATTTTTAAGATTAGAACTTATGACACAAGGCAGACTATGTTTTCTAAATTTATGAAATTTTTTGAAATTAAACCCGATGAGACACTTGATTATATGGATCCAGACAAACTGCTTAAAAACAAAAAAAAAGTCCTCAAAGACCCTTTAAATCAAGAAGATGAAGATGAATTTTTTCGTCAACTAGAAATGGAAGAGCACTTTATCGACCATCTCAATACCCATGAAGAATCACAAACAACTCCTAAAAACAATGCTTCAAGAGAATCTGTTTTAGAAAGAATGCGCCAATGCATGAAAGAGCGCGATTGGAATCCAAAACATCACCCAAAAATCCTTATAGGTATGGCTGTGATTCTTATTAGTGCTGTTGTGGTAGCAATCGCATTGCATGAAACGCCTAATCCTCTCATCGGAAAATGGCGACCTCAGGGTAAAAATATCTTTTTACCTGTGGGTGATATTGAGTTTGCTAAAGATAAATTTCAAGCGAACAACCTTTCAACGATTGTGAAGTATGATATTGATGACACGAAAGTGAATGTCATAGATCCAGCAACCAACACTGGCATTATGTTTTATATCAAAGATGACAAAACCATTGAAAACAACCTTTTAGGTATCAAAACCACTTACAAAAAGGTCGAAAAATGAGCCTTAAAAAGACCAATGCTGCGCGTTTTTTGGACACGCTCAAACTCTCTTATGAAATGACATCGTATGAAGTTGATGAAGATGATCTTAGTGCTATCCACGCTGCCAAATCTCTTGGGGTTGATGCATCATGTGTCTTTAAAACACTGGTAGCAAGGGATGATGCCAAACATATTGTGGTTGCATGTATTCCAGCGGCAGCAGAAATCGACCTTAAAGCACTGGCTCGTATTGCCAAAGTCAAACGTTGTGAATTGGTTGCGGTTAAGGAACTCTTAGGGCTTACGGGTTACATTCGAGGGGGTTGTTCACCGCTTGCGATGAAAAAAATTTATCCTACATTTATCGATGCTTCCATCAAAGAGCATGAAAAAGTTTACGTAAGTGCAGGTCTTCGTGGTATTCAACTCTGCCTTACACCTGATGTGCTGATACAAGCGTCTCATGCTACCTGTGAGGTACTCACAAAAATTTAAACGTCTATTTTGCAACGCGTTTATCACACTTATACTATAAAATATGCCCAAGAAAAATTTGGGAGAAAGCGATGTTTGAACGTATCTCTTTTTTTAAGCACACAGATGATTTACAAATAAAGCTTAAAAAAGGTGCTTCCTACCTCCTGCTGATTGCCGAAGAAACCCCTTTTTTAGAGATACCTAAACGAGACGATGTAAACGTGTGTGGTGCTATTTTTCCAAGGATTATTTTTAAAGGTAAAACCTATAAAAAGGGTATCATTGCTGCAAAACTAAACCCTACATCTACGATGCATATTATTGATATGGATACACCACACCAATTTCATCCCACTCAAGAGATCAACTCTATTTTAACAATCGTCGATGGCTTTTCAACGCAGATTGATGATTTTTTAGAAGAGTTTTACTCACTTTTACCCGAAAAAACAAAGCTTATCGGCGGAGGAGCTGGCAAAACAAACCTCATTCAAGAACCCGTGATTTTGGATATGTATCGTTTTTACATGAATGCTGCCATTATCGTCACATCTGTTAGCCCTATAGGATTAGGGGTAAAACATGGATGGAAACCTCTCGTAGGTCCTTTTATAGCCACTTCATGCCAAGGAAATTGTTTAGAAAAGATCAACTATCATGATGCCTTTGGTGTATATAAAGAAGCTATCGAAAAAGACAGCGATTTGCGCTTTGAAAGTACGCCGTTTTTTAAAATTTCCCAACGCTATCCGCTCGGCATTGTACGTTATAACAAAGATTTTTTAGTCAGAGAACCTGTCACAACCAATGGCTCCAATATTGTCTTAGTTGGAAAGCTGGATGAGAACTCTGTGTTATCCATTCTCAAAAGCGAAAATGATGAACTTATTGAAGCGGCCAAAGAAGCGGCTCAAATTTCACGTGCCGATATGGAAGGAGAAACCATCCAATCGGCATTATTGATTGATTGCATTTCACGTTTCTTCTTGTTAGATAGATTATTTAAACACGAGATTCAAGCCATAACCAATGCCTACCCTCCTAAGACTGTTGTTTGGGGAATGTTAAGCCTTGGAGAAATCGCCAACGCCAACCAAGAGGGTATTGAATTTTACAATAACACCTGCGTTGTTGGTACACTCTAAAAAACTTCTATGCCTTGCGTATATCAGTATCTTTATGGTATCTTACCCTTCATTAATCATTCGCGTTATTCTTTATTTACTCTGTGTCGAGGGGGTCTTTGATGCAACAACTCAACGAACAACTTCTCATTACTTTTGAGTGCGTTAGCGCTATCGGTACATCACTCCAACTTGAAGAGATGGTCAAGCACTTTTTAAAAGTTTTTTCGCGTAAAACAGGTACGCTGGCTTCTATTTATTGGGAATATGACAAACACACTCACAGTTATAAACAGCTCTGTTTGCATGGCAAAAAAGCCTTTCAAGAGCTTTTTTGCATCCCTACTTCTTCCATGCAAAATGAAGCAATCACCTATGATGAGAAGAGTGACAAACACCTTTTACATATAAAAATTGGAGAAGACTGGATCGTCTTTGTATTTCAAGCGACACATGAAGAGTTAGAGCTGATTAAAGCCATTATCTCTTCTTTTGCATCGAAGCTTGAAAATGCCGTACATGCCTGCAAAAACCATCTTGAACTCATCGAAATCAACCAAACTTTAGAGCGCCGTATTGACGAAGAAGTCTCTAAAAACAGAGAGAAAGATCAGCATATCTTGCAACAATCACGTCTGGCACAAATGGGCGAAATGATCAGCATGATTGCCCACCAATGGCGTCAGCCTTTAGGCTCTATCTCAGCCGTTTCTGCTTCTATTAAACTCAAAACCACACTGAACCGTTTTGACTATTCAACACCTGAAGGGCAAGAAGAGAGCAAACGCTTTATCAGTGAAGCAATGAGTAAAATCGAATCGTACGTTCAATTCCTGACCCATACCATTGATGATTTTCGTAACTTCTTTAAACCCAACAAGCAAAAAGAGAGTGTTACGCTCTCCCAACTGGTTAATCGAACCCTTGAAATTATCGGTAAAGCTTTAGAAATCAACGGGATTACCATTAAAATTGAAACACACGCAACACGCGAAATTTTTACTTATGCTAATGAAGTCACTCAAGTCATCCTCAATATTCTCAAAAATGCAGAAGATGTTATCAAAGAGCGTGAAATACACAATGCGCAGATTATCATTACCATTGAAGAGGAAGAGCATTGGCAAACCATCAGTATTGAAGACAATGCGGGAGGCATACCAAAGCATGTTTTACCGCATATTTTTGAGCCTTATTTCTCAACAAAAAGCGAAAAAAATGGTACAGGATTGGGGCTTTATATGTCCAAGACCATTATTGAAGAACACTGTGGTGGCGAAATTTTAGCTTCAAACACTGCAACAGGTGCAAAATTTACGCTTAAACTCAAAGAAGGTTAATCTTTCATGATTCAAAACACACTTTCCAAGCTCATTAAAAAAGAGTACATCAAGTCTATTATTTATCCGTTGTTTCTTATCGAAGCAATGTTACTGGGTGCTTACTTTTGGAGCAATGCCTATGTAAATGAAACCACCAAAAATGCCCTCATTGAAGAGAGTAAAGTGCATATTAAAGAGATCAGTAAACGCTCAGCGACCATCATCAATAATGAATTTAAAACGATCTCAGACATTACTTCTCTCTTTCAAAAAGAACATGAAAACTTTTTTGCCTCTTACACTCCTTCGCAAATCAATCTCAAAGATAGTGCCTATTCACTGAGTGGCACTGGTGTTATCAGTAACATTCAAAAGCGCGAAGACTCCTGCACGCTCTTTTTCTCCAATGTTAACAAGCAGATGCCATACCGCCTTGAAAAAGCTATTGCAACCGAAAAACTGGACTCTTTTTACAATGCGGTTTTAAATACCAATGCCAACATTGCACAAGTCTATTTTAATTCGCACGACTCCATGAACCGCCTCTGCCCTTTTATGCCCGATGCCTTAAATCAGTATGCGCATGACATCAACATTCCAACATTTAATTTTTACTACCTTGCAGATCAAGCCCATAATCCTTTGAAAAAAGTGGTCTGGACAGATGCCTATTTAGATCCTGCGGGACTTGGCTGGATGATTAGTGCTATTGCCCCTGTGTATAAAGAAGATTTTTTAGAGGGCGTAGTAGGCATTGATGTTACCATCGATCAACTCATCACAAACATTCTCTCCATCCAACTTCCATATACCTCTATGGCAATGCTTGTGGATGAAAAGGGAAACATCCTTGGAATGAGTAAAGCATTAGAAGCATATCTAGGCATTCAAGAGTTAACATCCCATCGTTATAATGCCCCTATTGAAACAACGATGAGCAAACCACAAGACTTCAATCTGTTCACCAATAAAACCAACCTACTGGCAATGTCACTGAGCCGTATTTTACAAGAGAACAATGGCATGTCAGAATTTCATGGTGATACGGTTGATTTTCTCATCACACAACATAGTATTCCTCAGACACGCTGGAAATTTGTTCTTTTACTCGATCAAGACTCCTTGCTTGCCAACAGCACAAAACTCAAAGCAAAAACAAATTTTATCGGTTTTGTGGCACTGGGGCTTATGGCACTTTTTTATCTGATTTTTCTTTTTGCGCTCCTTAGCCGTGCCAATCAATTTTCAAACCAAATTCTCTCCCCGCTGTATGAGCTTATAGAAGCAACTAAGAAATTCAAAGATAAACTCACAACCACAACCATTGAACGCTCTAACATCTTAGAAATTAATACACTCTTAGATAACTTCACAGCCATGAGCCAAGAGCTTCAAGAACTTTACGACTCTATGGACAAAAAGATCAAAGAGGGCGTCATTGAAAATATGGAAACTCAAAAAATGATGATCTATCAGTCGCGTTTGGCACAAATGGGTGAAATGATCAGTATGATTGCCCATCAATGGCGACAACCTCTTGGTTCTATTTCAGCCATAACCGCCAGTGTCAAGCTCAAACAAAGTCTTAAAAAATTTGACTTAGAGAGTGAGCAAGGCAGGATGGATCAAGAAGTGTTTTTGACAACCTCCATCGGTAAAATAGACAACTATATTCAGTTCCTTACCACGACGATTGATGATTTTAGAAACTTTTTTAGACCTGAACAACAGCAAGAGAGAAGTTCACTCAAAATCATCATCGAACGAGCAGTTAATCTCATTGGGAAAAGCTTAGAGGTACACAAAATTGCTTTACATGTCAACAACACATCCAAAAATGACCTCGTTACTTACGAGACACAGGTGATGCAAGTTATCATCAATATTTTAAAAAATGCACAAGATGTCATACTCGAAAAAAAGTTAGAAAATGGTACTATATGGCTGTATGCGTATGAAGAGAATGCGTTTTTTGTGATCACTATTGAGGATAATGCTGGCGGTATTCCTGAAGCAATCATCACCAAAATCTTTGATCCTTATTTTTCGACCAAAACGGAGCGAAACGGTACGGGTCTTGGACTTTACATGTCAAAAACGATTATTGAAGAGCATTGCCATGGTTCTTTATACGTCGAAAACACTCCTGCGGGTGCAAAATTTATCATCAAAATTCGTGGAGAATACAGTGCAAATTAGTCTTACCGATCTTCTGAATATCACCTCAAAATTACGTGTTTTATACGCTGAAGATGATGTGATATTGCGTGAAAACACTGTAGCACTCTTGCGTGATCTTTTCAGTGAAATTGACGAAGCAGGTGACGGAGCCGAAGCGCTTAAATGTTATAAAGATCATCCCAATGGGTATGACATCGTTATTACCGACCTTAACATGCCACACATGAATGGTATGGACTTGATCAAAAATATTCAATCCATTAACCCAAAACAACCTATCATTGTAGTCTCCGCACACAATGAAACGGAATTTTTTTTAGAAAGTATTCGAAACAATGTCAGTGGCTACATCCTCAAACCCATTGACTTTGACCAGCTATTAGAGACACTTTTTAAAGTCTCTTCTTTAGTCAAAGAGCGCTTAACGAAAGCTTCAATGCAAGCAAAATTACAACAAAAACTTGATGAGCAGAGTAAACAACTTGCTGAAAATTCGCAACTCGTGCATGAATTTTTAACTATCGACAAAGTCACAAAGCTCCAAAATGCCACGATGCTCTATAATTTTTTAGATAACTTTACCCAAGATCATCCTCTGACAATTATGCTCTATAATATTGATAATTTCAGCTTTATTAACCAAACATATGGTGCAGAGTTTGCCGATGAAGCGCTTTTTAAAGTAGGCGAGTATCTACAGTACAATCTCTCTAAAGAGGTGCATCTCTATCGTTATAACTCTGATGAATTTGTCATTATCTTCGATCCTCAAATTATTAACCCTGAGTTTGTGGCTATTCAAATTCAAGCTTTTTTCAAAGAAACCCCTATTGGAGAAAATGACGAAAAACCTGTATACATTACGCTCTCTTGTGGTATTGCAACAGCAGCCAGCCCTGCATCGCTTCTGCCAAACGCGCGTATAGCCCTTCGCGAAGCTCGTATGCGAGGTGTTCCAAATCAATACAATATCTATAATACCCAAGATGTTTTTCTCAAACGTTCCAAAATTGAAACCACATGGATTCAAAAATTTCGTATTGCCTTGGAAGAAGATCGTGTTGTTCCCTACTTTCAACCTATCATCGATAATGAAACCGAAGAAATTGTCAAATACGAATGTTTGGCACGCATTGAAGATGATGGCGAGATCATCTCCCCTGCTCATTTTTTAGAAGCTGCTAGACGCAGCGGACTTATGAGCAATCTTACACGCACCATCATCAACAAATCTTTTAAAATTTTCTCAGGACAACATGTTGCCTTTTCGATCAATATTACCAATGAAGATCTGCTCAATCAAACCTTTATTGACTTTTTATACACGAAACAGAATCTTTATAAAATTGACCCTTCCCTTGTAACGTTTGAAATCTTAGAAGATATTATCATTAGCGATATTAACCGTGAACCACTCCAAAACCTGCATGTGCTCAAAGATATGGGTTATCTGCTTGCACTGGATGATTTTGGAAGTGATCGTTCCAACTTCAGCCGTTTGGAAACTTTAGGTGTGGATTTTCTGAAAATTGATGGTCAATTCATCAAAGGAATCGACACCAATCCTCGAAACCAAGACATTGTAGAGTCTATTGCATCCATGGCAAAAAAAATTGGGTTAGAGGTTATAGCCGAATTTGTCTCAAACAAAGAGGAGTTTGAGATGGTTAAAAAACTGGGTGTAAATTACTCACAAGGCTTCTTTTTTAATGCCCCATTAGAGCTTCCTATGAAGGATGCGCTGTAAGCTTATAACCTCTGTTTTTAAGGTTGATAATGCACTCTTCATACCCAAGCTTGTCTCTCACACGCTTGACAAGTGCCCGAAGAGTTGAGTTATTGACCTCATCACTCTGCCAAATCGCTTGACAAAGCTGTTCATTACGTACAAAAGCATTGACATTTTTGACTAAAATAAAGAGTAATAGCTCTTCTTTAGCAGTTAGTTCCTGAGGCGTACCCTTAAGAACTAAGGTTTTGGTTTTCAAATCAAAACTTACCCCTTCATGTAATGTAACCATCGTAGAATCAGGTTTACCCTTTTGCTGCTGCAATTGATTAGTTGCTTTGATCATGGTGTTAATCAGCAGTTGTGAATCAAATGGTTTGGTCAAAAAACTGTAAATGCCAAGATCAATGCTTTTAAGAAAATAATCTACTTCTTTATAAGCAGAGATAACAATGACCATTTGAGAAGGATTTTTTTTCTTGATCTTTTCAACTAAACTAAGACCATTTTGATGCGGAAGTTGAATATCGGTGATCACCAAATCATATATGGAAGTAAGGTACTTTTCGTAAGCATCTTCTGCTGAATCAACAGAATCAATCTTATCAAAAAAATCAGATAAAAAGATGCCTAACTCTTCATTTAAAGAGAGATCATCTTCCACAAGGAGTAAAGATAACGATTCACGCACTTTTGTTCCTCAATGAGTAAATTTGCCCTAAATAGCCACATACTTCGCTAAGTATAGCAAAAAAAACAACACAAATACAACGTCAAGAGTATATAATAAATGGATAAATCCATAAGGGGAGTCGCCATGGAAAATGTGGTAAACCAGCTTATCGCTTGGAGTAAAGAGTTAAAGGTTTTATACGTTGAAGATGACCCTGCCCTACGTGAAGAAATCAGCCTTTTTCTAAGTGATATTTTTCCACAAATCGACTTGGCGAGTAATGGAGAAGAAGGACTTTTCAAACTTTCGCAAAACCACTATCATCTTGTCATTACCGATATTCGTATGCCCATTATGGATGGCATCGAAATGATTGAAAAGATCAAAGAGCTTTATCCTAAACAGCCTATTCTCGTTACATCTGCACACAATGAGAGTGAGTATCTTGTTAAACTTATTAACCTAGGGGTCAGTGATTTTATCACCAAACCACTTCAAAGCAAGCAAATTTTAAATGTTCTGCATTCCATCGTAGAGCAAATTCATCATGAAAAAGCACTCAATCAATATAAGCATGATTTAGAAGTCGCCAACGAAAAACTCAAAAAATTTGCTCAGATGCAGACCAAGTCCCTTGATCTTAAATCCTCTTTTTTAAGAGCCTATAAAGAAGCTTTGGATAAGGCAACCATTGTCTCTATGACCAACAAAGAAGGCATCATTACCGATGTCAATGAAAATTTCTGTAAAGCGACAGGCTACAGTAAAGAAGAAATTGTAGGAAAAACACACCATTTTATCAGTCATCCATCAACCAGTAAAGCTGTATATCAAGACCTTTGGCAAACAATCTTAGCCAAAAAAACGTGGCAGGGAATCATTCTTAACCAAACTAAAAACTTCACACCTCTGTATCAATACACAACCATTGTACCCATTTTAGACAATGAGGGTGAAATTATTGAGTTTATTGGTATTCTCCAAGATTTTACGGAGCTTCATAACCTTAATGAGCAAAAAAGTCAAGATAATCTGCATCTTGCCCTTAACGTCAAAGAAAACGAACTCTTAAAACACATTCCCTTTCCTTCAGTACTCATAGATAATGGTCTCACATTTCAAACCTACAATAAACTTTTTGAAGAGATTGTCAACAATCATATTGATGAGAGCTTACTGCTGAAGCTTACACAGCAAACACTTCATCTTAAAGAGTTGATTGATTTTGAAGAGATGGATCTTTTTACCAGCATTGAGGAGATCAAAAACAACTGGCCTTATGATGGGGATATTACATTTAAAGGCATTATCAAATCAATAGGACATATGCTCGAAGTTTTAGTGCGCATTAGTCAATACGAACCCAACCGCTACATGGTATGCATCGTCAAACAAGAGGATTTTGAGTTATGTTGCCAAGTTCAAGAGAGATAGCATTTCATACTGCGATCTCCTACGCGAGTGTCGCCAATGAATCAACCCTTCATATCATCGACAATCAGTGCCATCTGCACACAATTGATCTGAATGAACTCAAAATTATTAAGAGCACACCACTTTCAAACCTTGCTACACAAAACCTTTTTGATTACTACAAACGCCCTTTTGCAGTAGGGCAAAATCTAGCGTATATTGCATTCTCACAACAAGGTTTAGAGCATGTCATCGACACACAATCCAAGTTTTTGACCATCAATTCATTTCGCTACAATCAAAATGAGATGGTTAGTAAAGCAGCACTAAGTGAAAATGATCGGTATCTCATTACTGGAAATGAGCGTGGACGTAGCTATATCATCAGTCCTGAAGATGGCACGATTCAAGCGGAACTTCCCACAACCAGTGATGCCATTAGTGCTGTAGCCATTTCGGATGAGTATCAACGAGCCGCTTATGCCTCTTTTTCACGAGAGCTCATTGTTTATAAAATGAATAGTTTTAGCATTGCTTTTGAACAAAAGATCAGTGCAGTCATTGAAATGATGACTTTTTTGGATGAAAATACACTGCTTGCCATCACCCGCAATGGTAAAATTCTCAAAATTGATCTTTTTAAAGGCAAAGTGACCCAAGAAAAGCTTCTTGATCAAAGTGTTTGGCCTTCGGTTATGGTGCTTTCCCATAGTAAAAAATTTGTCTATATTGGAACAAGAGAGTCCATCCTTTTTGCAGTTTACGTCAAAACTCTTGATACACTCTACCAAGTTAAACTCCCTTACCATGGTGTGACCACGCTTTCGCGCACACAAAAGTATTTCATCATGGGATTTAAAACAGGAGAGCTCCTTTTTTACAACCACCGTGAGTTTGAAGAGCAATTTATTACTTATATCAAACTCAAACAGGTTAAAGAAGCCTGTCTGATTTTTCAGAAAAATATCTTTTTAATGTCCCATCGTGAAACAAAAAAGATTTATGAGTACTGGTTGGAAGAAAAAGAGACCATTATGAATCTGCTTTCACGTGGCGAGATTGAGCAAGCACAAAAAATTGCTGAGCCTTTTTTATTTCATCCTAAATGTAAGATTGAATTTGCAGAAATTGAAGAGCTACAGCCTGATTTAATGGCGCTACAACGCTATATAAGAAGTATGAGCTATGCCCCTGCATACGATCTTATCAATCTCAAACCAGAGCTTAGAAAAAGCTCACTCTTTGCACAAATGGAAGCACTTTGGAATAAAAATCTCCAAAAAGCACAGATTTTACTTGCACGTGAACCTCTGCTTAACAAAGAGGCTGCAAAAGAGAGTTTGCGCGCCTTTTTGGACGTGGAAGAGAAAAAGCCACTCATTGAAAATATGCTCAAACGCTCAGGTATCTTTACCATGGCAGAAACAGCAGTGAAAGAGAAGCATTTTAACTTTTACTTTCGTCTTGTAGCTCAAAATATCTTTTTAGAATCCACACCACTCTATCAAAAAGTACTCCAAGTTGGAGAGCGTTTGCAGCAAGAAACACTCAAATATCTTGAAGAAAAAAACTACAAGCAATCCCTTATCTTAGCAGATATTTTGCATCAATTCAGACCGTACCAAAACCAAGCAAATAGACTCAAAGAAGTTTCAAAAGCACTGCTCATTTTAGAGCACCAAATCGAACATAATATGCTCTTTGAGGCGGTCAAAACACAAGATCAATTCCAGCTTCAGAGCCATTATGCGCTTATCAGCGAGCTAGAGCGCATGAAGCAACTCTTTCATAACGAACAAATGGCGCTGATTGAGACTAAAGCATATGACAAAATCTTTAAAAACATTGAACCTTATATGAAGATCTCTATTTGCAAACAAAACATTGCTACGATAATGAAAAAAATCTATATTGCAGAATTTAAAGATGCTTATGCCACTATGGACAAAGCTGTGGATTGGGAAAAATCATTCTTAACGTATCTGCAATTTTTTAAAGCCGATAAGCTCTTGGTCGACTTTGCAAAAGAGAGCCAAAAAATGGATGTCCTTCAACACATCATCCTCTCTTCACCTCCACCTGAGAATCCAATCTATCCCAAAAAAGCACTGACATACCTAAACACATCTGCTAAAAAATGAGGAGACTTCTTTCTTAACCCTTGAAAAGTGATGTGCTACAAACGATACTCTTTTTTCAATGGATTAAGAAAGAAGTCTAATTAATAGAGCTTATAGGAATCGCTTGTTATAATCCATCCTTAAACTTAATCATAAAGGGTTTTAAACCATGAGTAAACTAAAAACGTATGACTACACAAAAGAGCAATTAAGCGCTTTTCAATATGCCATTATCAAAACGGAAAAAGGCGATATTGTTATTAAGCTCAATCCTGAAGAGACTCCAATTGCGGTAGCTAACTTCGCAACGCTTGCCAATGATAAATTTTACGATGGACTCATCTTCCACCGTGTTATCAAAAACTTTATGGCACAAGGCGGTTGTCCAAGTGGAAGAGGAACGGGAGGACCGGGTTGGAACATTGCATGTGAATGCAGAGGTCAAAAGAGCAAACACAAACGTGGTTCTCTTTCAATGGCACACGCTGGTCCAAATACAGGCGGTAGCCAATTCTTTATCTGTTTTGTGGATTGTCCTCATTTAGATGGCGTTCACACTGTTTTTGGAGCAATTGACAAAGATGACAAAGAGAGCTTCAAAGTGCTTGATAGCATTACTCAAAATGATAAAATGATCACTATTGAGATCAAAGATAAGCTTTAAAAATTTTAACAAGTAAAGAGTTAAACTCTTTACTTGTTATTCTCCTTTTCATCCATGAACTATGCACCCCATTTTGTTATAATTTTTTCCATCTTTCCACTCAAGGATTGCAATGATTGGTCGTATCAATACCCTCTTCCCTTTATGGGTTTTGCTTTTATCGTTCTTTGCGTATATACTGCCTCAGTTCTTCATTCCTTTTAAGGGATACATTACACCACTTCTTATTGCAATTATGTTTTTTATGGGAGTGACCTTGCGTTTGGAAGATTTTACACGTGTTCTTAAACAACCTAAACCGATTGCAGTCACTGTTGCGTTGCAATTTTTCATTATGCCACTTTCAGCATTGATGATCTCAAAAATATTAGGTTTTTCAACTGAATTGTTCATTGGCATGATACTTGTAGGTTCTGTCTCGGGAGGAACAGCGTCCAATGTCATTACTTATTTGGCCAAAGGAGATGTCGCTCTTTCCATTACAATGACAATGACATCAACCCTACTTTCAGTTATTGTCACACCACTTTTAACACTTTTGTACGTAGGACAAAGTGTTGCCGTACCATCTAATGAGATGCTTCTTAGTATTTTACAAATTGTTGTCGTACCTGTTATTTTAGGGGTTATTATCAATTATTTTTTACAAAACATTATTAAGCGTTATGAACCCTATTTAGCAACTTTTTCAATGCTTTCTATTGTTTATATTATTGCCATTATCGTTTCCATTAATCAAGAGCATATCTCCACCATAGGACTTTTGAGTGTTTTTGGAGTTATGCTTCACAATAGTATGGGACTTGCGAGTGGTTATTTCGTTGCTAAATGGTTAGGATACAATCACACCATTTGTAAAACAGTTGCAATTGAAGTAGGAATGCAAAACTCTGGCTTAGCTGTTGCATTGGCAATAAAATACTTTACACCGCTTAGTGCCCTTATTGGAGCTATTTTTAGTGTCTGGCAAAATATTTCAGGTGCTCTATTAGCAGCTTTTTGGTCACGACAAAAATAGATATTTTATACATGTCAATTCCGTGATATACTGATATATTTTAGATATTTGCAGAGAGTTTACCAACGACTTTTCCAAGTACTTGAACATCTTCTGCATTAATGATCTCAGGAGAATACGCTTCATTATCCGATACCAATGCTACGGTGCCATTGGCATGTAGTTGAAGCCGTTTGATAAACAATCCCACAGGCGTAGAGACAACATAGATACCCGATTTTAGAGCATTGGTATATTCTTTGTTAATGAAAACCACATCACCACTGTAAAGCGTTGGTTCCATCGAATCTCCTAAAACATTGATCGCTTGAATATGTTTAATCATTCCAAGTCCACCAAGTTTTTGAACAATCTCATCATCAAGATACATCATTTCACCCTCTTCTTCTTCATTGAGTGCGCCTCCCCCTGCAGAAGCATAGATATCTCTAAAATAATGAACACGCGCAAATTTATCTGTCTCAGCTTGTAAGCTTTCAACCACTTGATCAAATAAAAGCCAATTGATGGAAATTTTACGTTTCGCGCAAAATTCAAGAATCTCTTTATATGGAATTTTGGCACGGTTTTTCATAGTCGCTAACGTCAGCTGATTGATACCAAGCGCTTCCGCCACATCTTTGTCAAATACTTTGCGTTCACCCAACTCTTGCGAGAGAATATCTTTAACTTTATGCAAAACAGCTAAAATATCTGGCATTTTATCCTCCAATATTTCATTTTGAAATATTATTATAGCATATTTTTAAATTTTATTACAATAATGAAAATTTTATAACAGAGGAGCCTTCTATGAAAAGTTTAATCTGTACGATCAGTCACTCACGCAAAGTTTACAATGAGTTTATGAACCGTTTTGAGCAAAAGATGCTTGTTTTAAGCAATAAGATATTTTAAGACAATAGACTTCCTACGATTTTTTAGTAGGAAGTCTTTAAAAAAGTGTTGCTTTAGTTTTTCTTTTTCGTAGCTGTTTGGAAATAAAACCAGATCAGTCCAATGATAGAGAATAAAATCAGTGGTGCTAAAAAAGTATTGTCAGAGAAATAAGCAGCAATGCGCATTAAAAGCTCACCTGCCATAAAACTCCCAACACCTAAAACCACTGCCCAGACACTTGCTGAGATGGTATTGAGTAGGTGAAATTTTGCTTGTGGGTATTTTGTTAACCCAATGGTCATTGGCACCAACGTTTTCAACCCATAAATAAATTTTTGAATAAAAATAATCTTATCACCATACTTTTTCATCAAAATATGACTCAACGCCAATTTTCTTCGATGATCCCTAATATAGGGCATTAAAGCCTTCTTGTTATAGCGCCCCATATAAAATAGAAAAGAGCTACCTATTACATTGGCAAACGCAGCAACAACGATAGATGCCGTTAAGTCCATTTTCCCTGCATAGGAAAGGACACCTGCTGCAATAATAGCAATCATACCTCCACCAAAAGAATAGGCAAATAAAAGAATATAACCGTAGGTTGAGAGGGAGCTTAATATATCTTCCACATCAATCCTTAATAGCTTGTTAGCTTCTGTATTGCTTTGAGAAAATCCTCAATCGCATACGAAGAAAGCAATCCATCAGACTCTATAATTTGCTCAGGCGTGATATTATTGCCATATAACTCAATATTTTGGTCATAGTCATGGTTCATAACAGAGCCATCAAAAGAGACACCTACAAATGCTCCTTGTGTCTTGGTATAAGTATAGACTTCTGATTTAAAATCTGTTTCGCTTCCTCTGCCCGCACTTTCACCAGCAGGGCCCGCAGCGACTGAAGCGTCAACACCCAGAGTGATTTTGTTGTTCATGAGTTTCTGAACACTGTCTTTGCTTTGAAAGATCATCAAGATATCTTTTTTCTCAACACCGAGTTGAAAACCTAGCCCTGCACCACCAAGCTTCACAAAAAATGGATAACTCCAAGAGCCATCACTTTTACGTACAACCATAACACCATTGCCTGTCTTTCCACCTAAAAACATGCTAATTTCAATTGTTCCAGGGAAAATAGCAATTGCTTGTGCATTTTCAAGGACTTTTTGGGGAATCTTGATTTTAGAATCGCGTATCATATTTTTAAGCGCATTGGATGAATCCAATACTTTTTCTTCTGCTGATGCGAAGAGTGTTGTGGTCATTAAGAGACCTATTATGAGACTAAGCCATATTTTTTTCATTATCTTTACTCCTTCTATTTTGTACAACGTATTCATAAAATGCGCCCTCTTGGCGCATCAGATCCTCTTGAGTTCCAGACTCAACAATTTTTCCTTTATCCATAACATAGATGAAATCAGCCTTTTTAATGGTACTAAGACGATGTGCGATGATAATCGTCGTTTTACCTTCAAGATAATTTTCAAGCGCATCAAAAAGCTTCGCTTCCGTATGAACATCCAAAGCCGATGTTGATTCATCTAAGATAACCACATTGGGGTTTTGAAGCACCATGCGAGCAATGCTGAGGCGCTGTCTTTGTCCGCCTGAGAGTTTAATGCCGTGCTTTCCTATTTGTGTTTGAATACCATCAGGTAACTCATCCACAAAACTCTCTAATTGCGCAATGCGCAGTGCTTGATGAATCAAAGCTTTATCGGTTTTTTCATCGATCATCAGATTTTGAGCCATCGAAGCATTGAAGAGTTGAGGATTTTGTAAAACCAAAAAGAGATGATCTCGAACCACATCCAAACCTATCTCTTTAACCGAAATGCCATCAAATAAAATATCGCCAGACTCTAAGGGATAAAGTCCAACAAGCAAATGGGCAAGCGTCGTTTTTCCACTTCCACTCGCGCCTATTATAGCGATTTTTGAGCCTTTTGGAATATGCAGATTGATCTCTTCAAGAATGCTCTTTCCACCATCATAACTAAAACTCACCTCTTTAACATCAATAGCATTGGTACTCGTTTGTTCAAAAGGATTCTTCACATGCAATCCTCTCTCTTCAGTTTTCAAACTCAAAATCTCATTAATACGATCCAATGCTTTGCCAGCATTGTGGTAGGTGTATTGGATATTTAAAATATCTTGGATGGGAGGCATCATCACCCACAAATAACCAAAAATTGCAAGCATCGAGCCAATGCTAAGATCAGAGTAAGCAACCACAAAAATACTTGCAGCACGAAAAAGTTCAAAGCCTGAGAGAAAAATGAGAAAAGAGAGACGACTCGCACCATCACTTTTGTAACCAAAAATAATTGAACGCTCTTTTATACTCTTTGCATGTGTTTCAACTTTATCAAAAAAAAGTCGCTCTTTATTGGTGGCACGAATCTGAACGAACATATCCAGTGTTTCAGAAAGTGCCTCTTGAAAAAGCTCGTAAGCTTTATTTTGTTCTTTTTTAAGCTTTGCTACTTTCTTGGCAAGCTTTGTCGTAAAAAGAATAACAATAGGGTTGAGAATTAAGATAAAAAGCCCCAGTTGCCAATGAATCATCAAAAGAACGGCACCCACACCAAAAATGGTCAATACAGAAATAATCAGACGACTGACAAAAACACCCAAAAAATTATCGATGGTTTCCACATCCGTTACCAGCAGTGAAGCAGCTTTCCCTGAACCAAAAAACTCAAATTGGTTCATGCTAACGCGACTTAAATGGTCTAAAACATCTTTGCGTATTTTAAAGGCAATATTTTTGGACACAATCGTAAAAAGCTTGGTCTGCAAATAGTTTAAAAGAAAGAACACAAGTCTGAGTAAAATAACAATGGCTAGGATTACAATAATATAGAGATAAGCAGGATTTGAAACGCCAAACACACTATCCACAAAATGTGTCATAAATCCTTTTTGACCTAAAAGAACTTCATCCACCAACATCGGCATAAACAGTGGTACAGGGGTACTGACAAGTACCGCTAAAAAAGCAATCACATTGGCAACAATGAGCTCTTTTTTATACGTTCTTATCTCTTGAAAAAGGGTTTTGAAGCTGTAAAGTGTGTGCATTCTGTATCCATTAAAAAGCGGTATGTAGAGGCAAAAATGCCTCTACATTTAAAAGTGTTTAACGTGCGAAGTCGACAGCGCGAAGTTCTCTAATGACATTAACTTTAATTTCACCAGGGTATTGAACTTTACTCTCAATCTCTTGAGCAATCTCTTTAGCAAGAAGTACCGCTTCATCATCATTGATCAGTTTTGCATTGGCAATAACACGAATCTCACGACCCGCATTAATCGCATACACTTGTTTAATGCCTGGTTTGCTTTTAGCAATCTCTTCAATATCTTGAACACGTTTTAGGAAGCTTTCAAGTACTTCTCTACGCGCACCTGGGCGAGCAGCAGAAAGTGTATCGGCTGCACAAACAGCAGCAGATTCAACCGATGTTGGTTCTTCATGTCCGTGGTGTGCGAAGATAGCATTAATAACCACATCGTGTTCTTTATAACGGCGACAAATTTCAGCACCCAAATCAACGTGGCTACCAGCAGTTTCATGGGTTAAAGCTTTACCGATGTCATGGAGTATACCTGCACGACGAGCCAGTAAAACATCGCCACCTGTTTCAGCAGCAATAATACCTGCTAAATGTGCCACTTCAAGTGAGTGACCCAGTGCATTTTGACCGTAGCTTGCTCTAAATTTAAGACGACCGATGAGTTTAACCAGCTCTGGATGCATTTTCGAAATACCAAGATCAATGATGATATTTTCGCCCTCTTCGGTTAAGCTTTGGTCAAATTCATCTTTCACTTTCTCATAAATGCCTTCGATTCTAGCAGGTTGAATTCTACCATCTTGAACTAAAAGCTCAATCACTTTAGTAGCAATCGCACGACGATAGAGGTTAAAGCTACTCAAGATAATTGCATTTGGTGTATCATCGATGATGATATCGACTCCTAAAAGCATCTCAAGGGTCTTAATATTGCGCCCCTCTTTACCAATAATACGACCTTTAAGTTCATCATCTTTAATATTAACCACATTGATAAGACGCTCCGCCGCAAATTCACCTGCAAAACGGGTTGTTGCTTGTGCTAAGATGTAGTTAACACGACGTTTGATATCTTGTTTGGCTTCTTCTTCAAGACGTCTTACGGTATGGGCAATTTCTGCGCGAGATTGCTCTTCCACTTTGGCTAAAACGATCTCTTTGGCTTCATTTTGAGTAAGCCCTGCGGAGCGCTCTAAAACTAAAAGGGCTTCATTGACCTTAATGTTATACTCTTCTTTAAGTTGTGCTCCCTCATCAAACAAAGAGGAGGCATTGGTTTGCAACAGTTGTAAATCTTCACGTTCCTTCGTGATTTTTTTGAGTTCTTCTTTATACCCACGCTCTTTTTTATCAAGCTCTAGCATTTTTTCAGAATGCTCTTTTTTAAGTGTGATCGTACGATCTTCGTATTTACGTTTTGCCTCGAGCTCTGCTTCTTTAACCTTAATGTTACTACTACTAAGGATTAACTCCGCTTCGTGTTCAATGGCTTTCGCCTTGGCTCTTGCTTGAGCAACGTGTATCTCATAATTTGCAGCTTCCATCTTCTTTGCGATGAAAAATCCTGCAACGCCGCTTGCTAGAGCAGCTCCACCGACCGCTAATGACTCTAAGACCATTTGTCCCTCTTTTGATAATAGTTTTATAGGGGGTTAAATAAATATCAGCTGCAATATCATGTGCTTCAGATAAAAGGCTTTGTGTCATACAAAACTCCCTTTGAACAAATAATATTGGAGGTTTAGGTTCAAGCGATGCAAAAAAACGATCATACATCCCTTTACCAAAACCAATTCTTTTGAATGCCCCATCAACCCCTATGACAGGCACTATCGCAAAATCAATTTTTGGTTTAACAGCAAAAGAGTTTTTGGGCTCTTCTATGTTAAATTTTTTTCTACTTGAAGGCAATCTCCATTTTACCATCTTGAAACTGACGCCTTCCATAAACGGAACATAGACCCTACATTTTCTTCGCCTGCATGTAGCAATAATGCCCCGCGTATTGGCTTCCATAGGGAGTGAAACATAGAGTAAAATAGAACGGGCATGGACATGTTTCAACATCGCTAAAACGTGTTTTTCAACTATTTTATCACGCTTATAAGAATTGTGAACCGAACACAATTTTTCACGTGCATAAGAGCGAAATTCCGACTTACTTTCAAACTTAATTTTTTGCATTGTTGTCACTTTAAGGCTTGTTTGAATACAATCATAGCCATTATAATAGACTTCGTGCTGTTTTGCAAGAAGTCTTTACCTCACTTGAGGTAGGTTTCAGTGCCTTTATGGCTAACAAAAAATATGTAATACAGAGTTCTTTAGGAGCTCTTAATAAAGGATCATAATGAAATTTTGGTTTGCTCTGTTTATCTCTTGCTCAATGCTCTTTTTGAGTGGCTGTTCATCCGAAAAGAAAAAAACAGATGAAAATTCTTCTAAAGCCAAAGAAGCGATTCAAAATGAAAAAATTGTACTTCAAGACATTTCAGGTAAAGAGATTGTCGTTACACCTTTGGAAAAAGGTTTTAGCTTTGCTGGATTTGAGAATAAAATTGTTTTAGTGAATTTTTTTACCACATGGTGCCCACCGTGTAAAGCCGAAATTCCTCACCTTGTAAATCTTCAAGAAAAATATAAAGAGAATTTTGTCATCATTAGCGTTCTTTTAGAAGAGAATAAATCCAATGAAGAGATCAACAGCTTTATGAAATACAACAATATCAATTATGTCATAACCAACAGTCTTGAAAACTTTAAATTGGCACAAAGTGCAGGTGGTGTTAAAAATATCCCCCTTATGTTTTTATATGACAAAAACGGTAAATACTCTACACACTACGTAGGTGCCATCCCAGAAGAGATGATCGACGCTGACATCAAAAAAGTACTCTAATGTTTAGCTTTATTAAAAAAGGACTTGACAAAACGCTTGGGGCTATCAAAGAGATCTTGCCCGAAAAAGTCGAAAAAATCGACAAAACGCTTTTAGAAGAGATCTTAATCGAGTCTGACATTCCTTATGAATTGGTTGAAGAGATTATCTATTATCTTCCCCCTGCCCAAACAGTAGCACACGAAGATGTCAAACGCGTTCTAAAAGCCTATTTTAAATACGATACAACTTTGTTAACGCCAATACAACAAGCGCCTTTTGTTGAGCTAATCATCGGTGTCAATGGTGCAGGCAAAACCACAACCATTGCTAAGCTAGCGCACAACTACAAAAAAGAGAACCAGAGTGTGCTTTTGGGTGCTGCTGATACCTTTCGAGCCGCAGCCATTGAACAGCTCAAAAGTTGGGCTGAGAAAATTGATGTGGGCATCATCTACACACAGCAAGGGCATGATCCCTCAGCCGTTGCATACGATACTATCAGTTCAGCGGTTGCTAAAAAAATTGACCATGTCATCATCGATACAGCGGGTCGTTTGCATAACCAGGTCAATCTTGCTAACGAACTTAAAAAGATTGTTCGTATCTGCGACAAAGCGCTTACGGGGGCACCTCACCGCAAAATTCTCATTTTAGATGGTACACAAGGCACATCCGCTATCAATCAAGCCAAAGCGTTTCATGAGATGATCAGCATTGATGCTATTATCATCACGAAGCTTGACGGTACCGCCAAAGGTGGTTCACTCTTTGGTATTGCCAAAGCGCTAGAGCTTCCTATCATCTACGTGGGCGTGGGAGAAGGAAGAGATGATTTGATACCATTTAACGCTGATGACTACATCGACACCATTTTAGACTCTATTTTCACCAATACCAATGGCTAAAAAACAGATTCTTTTTGAATGCCAAGCCTGTGGGCACCAGAGTGCCAAATGGCTTGGAAAATGCCCCAATTGTGGGGCATGGGACGAGTACATTGAACTGAGTGATAAACAGATTGAAGTCCTTAAAGAGATCAACTCCAAACCTACGACCCATACCCAAAGTAATGCAATTCCCATCACGGAAGTCAGTTTTGAGCAGATTGAGCGTTACAGCTCTGGCGATACCGAGCTTGATTTAGTCCTTGGTGGAGGCATCGTTCAAGGAAGCCTTACTCTCATCGGAGGAAGCCCAGGAGTAGGTAAATCCACCCTGCTTCTCAAAATTGCAGGTAACCTTGCGAAAGAGGGGAAAAAAGTTCTTTACGTGAGTGGCGAAGAGTCTTCGAGTCAAATCAAACTTCGAGCCAACCGTGTGGACAGTAACTATCCTAATCTTTACCTGCTTTCTGAAATCAGACTTGATACGATTTTTAAAGAACTCGAAACACACTCTTTTGAAGTGCTTATTATTGACTCGATTCAAACCATTTACAGCGAGAAGATTGCTTCAGCACCTGGCAGTGTTTCACAAGTTCGTGAGATCACGTTTGAACTCATGCGTTATGGAAAAGATAAAAATATTGCTATTTTTATCATCGGTCATATCACCAAAGAAGGCTCTATCGCAGGACCTCGTGTACTGGAACACATGGTCGATACGGTTCTTTATTTTGAAGGCGATTCTTCACGTGAACTACGCCTTCTTCGTGGTTTTAAAAACCGTTTTGGTACGACCAGTGAAGTGGGCATTTTTGAGATGACCAAAGCAGGATTGGTCAGTGCCAAAGACATCTCCAAAAAGTTTTTCACACGGGGCAAAGCGCAAGCAGGCTCGGCGATTACAGTCTTAATGGAAGGTAGTCGCCCGATTGTCTTGGAAGTGCAAGCATTGGTGAGTGACAGTGGCTATCCCAACCCCAAACGCAGTGCCACAGGCTATGAACTTAATCGTCTTACGATGCTTTTAGCGCTATTAGAGCGTAAACTTGACCTTCCTTTTAACCAGTACGATGTCTATATTAACATTGCTGGTGGCATTAAAATTAGCGAAACATCAGCGGATCTTGCCATTATTGCAGCAATTATTAGCTCCTACCGTAACCGTCCTATCAGTAAAGACACCATTTTCATCGGTGAAGTCTCTTTAATTGGCGATGTACGTGACATTTTCAACCTAGATCTTCGCCTCAAAGAAGCCAAATCTCAGCAGTTTGAAAAAGCAGTCGTTCCATCGCTCCCCCTAGAGCAAATTGACGGTATCAAGTGTTATAATATTGATGAAGTTTCAAAATTGATCGAATGGATGTAAATTTTTCCTAAAATAAAACGATATAGAGGAAAAGTGTTTTTACATGTAAACAAAGGATAGAAGAATGGCTGGTAAAAAACCTGAAGATGGCGATGCAACAGTTGAAAAGAAACCTAAAAGCAATATGGTGCTTATTATTGTCGTCGTATTGTTGGTGGTACTCCTTATAGGTGGAGGAGCAGCAGCTTTTTTACTTTTAGGAAGCCATGACGAAGCAGCAGCAGCGCCAACAACCACACAACAGGATGTTAAAACTGAGAAGAAAAAAAGTAGTAGCAAAAAATCAACGGATCATTTAGCCATCGGTCCAATGTACCCAATGGCACAATTTGTTGTTAACTTGCTCAGTGAAAGCGGTAACCGTTTCTTGAAAGTCTCTATTGATTTAGAACTGAGCGATCCAAAACTTCAACCAGAGATGGATCATAAAAAATCGTTGATTCGTGACATCATTATCCGCACCTTCTCGTCTAAAACTTTTGAAGAGATCAGTACACTCAAAGGTAAAGATAAGCTTAAAGAAGAGGTCCTTGATAAGATCAATGAAAATCTCTCTGATGGACAAGTTAAAAACATCTACTTTACAGACTTCGTGGTTCAATGATCGGTATAGACCTCGTTTCGATAGAACGCATCACAAAACTCAAAGAGCGCTTTGGAGACAAGGCGCTTTTAAAATTTTTATCCCCTGAAGAAATTGTTTTAGCTAAAAGTGATGCTACGGCTGCTGGATTTTATGCGGCAAAAGAGGCTATATCTAAAGCTCTTGGTATTGGTATTAGCGAGAAATGTGGATTTTTTGATATAAAAATTTACAAAGATGCACGAAATGCACCCTATTTTACACTTTCACGTCATTTAATCGAAGCGTATGAGATTACTGATTTTTCACTCTCAATTACACACGACAATGGTTTTGCTATCGCAGTAGCGGTCATTGAAGGTAAAAAAAGTACTCAACAACTTTGGCATTAAGCGCCACCACCCACAAACTGTAAAAACTCTACTTTATCATTTTCACACAGTATGTGACTTTCCCACAACTCTTTTTTGACGACATTCATGTTTACCGCTGCTGCCATCACTTTGCTTTCAATGCTGAGTTCATCAATCAGCTCTTGAATGGTTCTAGCCCTGCTCTCTTTTGTTTCACCGTTAATAATTAGTTGCATTTTACTTCTCCTTTACGAAAACACGCCATTTTAAACCGCTCTCCCATAAAAGAAGGATCGATCAATATTTTAACTTTATTCATCTCAGTTTCATACTGCTTTTCTGAAACATTTTTTGCGAAAAGTTCCAAAAGCTCAACTAATCCAAAATCAACTAAAGCTTTCACTTGAGTACTGTAATCATATACGGTAATGCCACTTTTTTCAAAAGCCTTAAAGAGATGGCTAAAGTTCACATCATACGTGATATCTGAGCGTGCATATAAAGCATTCAATTCGCGAGTTTCTCGCAATTTTTCTTCGACCAAATCGGTGAGTGCAAAAAAAGGATAGACCTGATGGTTCGCATAAACACGTAGTGAAAAATCACCCCTTTCTTCTTTATCACCATAGTCAAACGTCACAAACTCAAAACGCTTGCAACACTGACTCATCGTCTCAGCAAAAGGCTCATAACCTAAGCAAAGCTCACCTTTTTTGATGCCATAGTCATCTGCTTTTTTTCTTGTTTCATCATCCATCACATCAAAAAAAGCTTTCCCCTTTTCAATAAAAAGCATCTGCTCATCATTAATAACTTCACAGGAGAAAGCATCAAAAATCTCATTGGCAACAAAAAAGGCCTCTTCACATTGAAACTCATCCAAACTTTTGACATAAAACAGTGCAATAGCATCACCAAAAGCCTCTTCAAAATAGGCTTTTTGCATTCTCTGATTTGTCTCAAAAGGTTCAACAATAACAAACGTAAGCGTTTGGAGAAGTTCAGATTTGAGGGTATAGATAAACTGAATCATATCAGCCAGTAGATAGCCTTTATGTGCGCCGATCTCAACCACACTGCAAGTAGGACTTAAAAATCCACTCTCAATCGTTGAAATCAGCCGTTTGGCAATGGAACCACCAAAGAACATACTCGTACTCACAGCAGTGTAAAAGTCACCCTCTTTTCCAATAGTTCGCTCTTTAGTGTAGTAGCCTACATTGCCATAGAGCCACTCTTGCATATAAGCACTAAATTTCACGTATCTCTTTTACAAAAGCGCTTTACACGCACTTTCTAAACGTTTAAAGCCCTCATCCATCTCTTCTTTAGAGATCGTAAGTGGTGGCAAGAAACGAAGTGTATTTTTACCCGCTTTTAAAACCAATACGCCATGCTCAAACGCTTTTTTGATGACACTGGCTAAAATATCACCATTCAAACATCGCATACCACGCATCAAACCAAGGCCTTCAACACTCTCAAACAATGTTGGAAATGCTGCACATGTCGCTTTTAATTTGCCATCAAAATAGATCAGTGCTTCATCCAGCATGCCACTTTGTTTGTACTCATCTAAAATAGCAAGCGCTTCAAGTCCTGCACGTGTGGAGAGAAAATTTCCTCCAAAGGTGCTGCCATGATCTCCTGCTTCAAAAATATCTTTATGTTTAGTCACCACTGCACCGATAGGTACACCGCCTGCCAAACCTTTTGCAAGCGTGATGATGTCTGGCTCAATCTCATAGAGTGATGTCGCTAAAAACTCGCCGCTTCTAAAGACGCCACTTTGCACTTCGTCGATAATAAGCAAAATCTCTTTCTCTTTTAAAAACTTCGCTAAATCTTGAATATCTTTTTTAGGAAATGCCTTTACACCGCCTTCGCCTTGTACAAGTTCGATCATAACGGCAACGGTTTCATCATCAATGGCATTGTAAAGATCAGCGATCTCTTTTGTGTATGAAAATCCTTCAGGATACGGCGCAAAAGCCGTTTTATGAAAGCTCTCCTGACCTGTCGCTTTCACTGTTGTTATGGTTCTTCCGTGAAACGAGTGCTCGAGCGTTAGGACTTTATATTTTTTATTGGCAAATTTTTTCTCACCATATTTACGGGCTAGTTTTATCGCTCCCTCATTCGCCTCTGCTCCTGAGTTTCCAAAAAAGACGCCAACATCAAAGCCTGTGAGTTCATTGATTTTTTTGGCTAACTTCGCTTGTGGTTCGATCATGTAAAGATTCGACGTATGAATGATGTTACGTGCTTGATCGCTGATAGCATCGGCCAGTCTTTGATTGCCATGTCCTACACTCACAACACCAATACCACTGGTAAAATCGATATAATCTCTTCCTTTATCATCAAAAAGGGTTGCGTTAAGACCGTGTTTAAAATTGACATAGTTTCTTGCATACGTCTGCAACACATACTCTTTATCCATTGTTTCAAAATCCATAACTTACTCCTCTAAAAAAACGCAATTATAGCGAAAAAAACCTTACCCGATTTTGGGCAAATTCCACTGTTTATAATACGCCAATAATCTTAATGCTACACCAAAAGCAAATACCACCATCAAAGGCACATATCCACTAATATCAAACTGCGCAAAAACAAATAAAATCGCCCCAACTAAAAGTGAAACTGTGCCGTAAAACTCGCTGGTTAAAAGAAGTGGTACACGGTTAAGTAAAATATCACGTACCACACCACCACCCACAGCGGTAATGAGTGCAAGCAGTATCACGCCAAAGAAATTAAACCCAGCTTGCAGACCTATGAGTGCCCCAGAAATCGAAAAAGAGACTAACCCTAAAGTGTCACTAATGATAAAATAAAACTTTTTTTCTATCTCATCTTTTTGGTGCAATTTAAACAAAATACTAAAAATGATGACCCCTAAAACCAAAAAAGTAGGCATTAAATGTGTAAAGGTGTAAGGAGGTCGATCTGAGAGCATATCACGTACTAACCCTCCGCCAAGTGCTGTTAAAAATGAAGCGATAAAAACACCGAGTAAATCAAGCTTTTCTTTAACAGCAACGTAAAAACCACTCAGTGCAAAAGCAACTGTGCCGATGATTTCAGCTACCATGAGTTCAACCATGGCAACCCTTTTGTGCATCTAAATAACGCTCTAAAATCACTTTTGCCGCCATAGAGTCTATTCTACCATCTCTTTTTTGACGAATAACCCCTTGCATCATCTCTTTGGCTTCATTACTTGAACCATATTCATCCTGGTATGCTACTTCACCACTGAAAGTCAAAAGGCTTACAAAATGTTTGATACGTCTCTCCATCTCTTCGCTGCTACTGCCACCTTTGGGTAAACCTACAACTAAAAGCTCTATACTCCACTCATTTAAAAAAGCATCGACATCACGCGCAGCTTGGTCACGATTTTTACGCAGTATCGCTTCTTGTGGTGTAACAATGTCTGCCGCCAAGCAGAGTGCAACACCAATACGTTTTAGTCCAATATCAATACTTGCTATTTTTTTCACGAATCTACTCTTTGTTAGAATTATTTTATTCTATCAAAGATTGATTTAAAGCGCTCTTTGCGTGATACATTACCCCATAAAAAATTGATTTGTGTGCTATAATCCACCACAATTTTTCGCCAACCATAGAGGTTATTATGCAATCACTCAGATCATTTTACTGTATTGGACATGGACCTTCTTCAAGCCATACGATGGGACCTTTCAATGCTGGAACCCACTTTAAAAAACGCTTTCCTAACGCTTCTTTATATCGTGTAACCCTTTTTGGCTCACTGGCAGCCACAGGCAAAGGTCACTTAACCGATGACGCACTCCGTCAAGCCCTAGCAACAGAGGGTGTTGAAATTATTTTTCGTCCTGACATCACCAAACCGTTTCACTCCAATGGCATGTTTTTCGAAGCATTTAATGAAAAACAAGAACTTCTAGGCTCATGGGAAGTCTATAGTGTTGGTGGCAGCGCGCTAAAAGAGGCAAACGAAAGCCCTATTTCTGAGCCTTCTATTTATCCACTGAGCACGATGAATGCGATTATAAAATGGTGTCAAGATGAACATAAAGAGCTTTGGCAATACGTCGAAGAGTACGAAGGTAAAGAGATTTGGAACTATCTTGAAGAGGTGTGGACGACGATGCAAACCGCGATTGATCGAGGATTAAAACAGACAGGTGTATTACCTGGCATCCTTCAATACCCTAGAAAAGCCCCAATGTTTTTTGCCAAAGCACGTAAAGAAGAAAAGCGTGCACACGGTATTATCTTCGCTTACGCCCTAGCGACCAGTGAAGAAAATGCCTCTGGGAATGTGGTCGTAACAGCACCAACGTGCGGAGCTTGCGGGGTTGTTCCTGCGGTACTTCGCTACCTCAAAGAACTTTATAACTTGGATCAAACCGATTGTTTACGTGCTCTTGCTGTTGCGGGACTTTTGGGAAATATCGTGAAATTTAACGGCTCTATCTCAGGTGCGGAAGTGGGCTGTCAAGGCGAAGTGGGTGTGGCATGTTCCATGGCAGCTGGCATGGCATCATACCTTTTTGGCGGCAATTTACAACAGATTGATTATGCCGCAGAGATGGGCTTAGAGCATCATCTTGGCATGACGTGTGATCCCATAGCAGGATACGTACAAGTGCCTTGTATTGAACGTAACGCGGTGGCAGCCATTCGTGCCATTGACGCAGCAGAATACACTTCGTACACCGATGGAGCACATAAAGTCAGTTTTGATGAGATTATTCAAACGATGGTCGAAACGGGAAAAGATATGAACACGAAGTACAAAGAAACCTCTCTAGGAGGTCTGGCAAAACGCTATCTTTAAAGGTTACGGACAACGTAGATAATTAACGCGAGTATCTTGCCACAATACTTTAGCATCATAATTAAGAATAAGTCCATCACCGCGTGTAACACCGTTTTGCACCATATACTCAGGATAATACGTTGGACTTCCTAGTTTAGCAAGGAATGAACAACTCGATTTCATATCATCCAAGCGCGTACGCAACATTTCAGCAAATTGATTACGTTTAATGGCATCAAGTGGTCCAAAGATCTCTGTTTTGAGCGATTCTAACGTTTGCCGTGTGCTTTTATCAATCACTCTTGCACTATCAAAATAGCCATAAGCTGTAGCAACAAGATAAAGTTCAACTGCCTGTGAGTATTTTTGCTCTTCAATACACACAGCACTGGATTTAAACAAATCAACTGGCGTATGGCTATTTTTAATCTCAATACGTTCCATACAACCGTTCGTAACTACGGTAGTCGGATTTTCTTCAAACAGATTGCTTGCGCACAAAAGCAGCGAAGGTAACAAAAGAGCTGATAAAAAAACTTTGTGCATACTGTTTCCTTTTATACATCAAAACATTTTAGATAACAGAAGTAAGCATTTTAATGCTCAGTGTCATCAAAAGTAAAGCAAAAATCTTTTTGAGTTTGCCCACAGGAAGGGTATGTGCCATCTTCGCGCCCAAAGGTGCTGTAAAATAGCTCACGATTGAAATAAGCACAACCCCAGGAAGATACACAAACCCTAACATCATTTCCGAACCAGAAGAAGAATGCATCATGCCATTAACGATGTATCCAACCGTACCTGCAATGGAGAGAGGAAAGCCTATAGCAGCTGATGTTGCAATTGCTTTTTTAAGATCAACATTTTGCCACACAAGATACGGCACCGTGAGAGAACCTCCGCCAATAGATACAAGTGCTGAGACAATACCAATCAGTGAACCAACACTGAAAAGCGATGCTGAAGATGAGAGTTCACGACTTGGCTTTGGCTTTTTATCGATTGCCATTTGAATGGAGACGTATGCCATAAAGATAGCAAAAAAGATGGCAAGTTGCACTGATTTCATGTAGGTTGCTAAAAATGTTGCTGCAAATGTTCCAATGATGACACCACCTGCCATTACTTTTACCACATTCCACATTACAGCACCCTTTTTATGGTGAGCACGCATACTAGCAAAAGACGTAATCACAATCGATGCCATTGAAGTACCAAGTGCCATATGGACAACTTGTTCAACAGGAACGCCTTGCGCCAAGAAAATCGAAGTAAGAACAGGTACCATAATACCCCCTCCTCCAATACCAAGCAATCCCGCCATAAAACCAACCACTAAACCTAAGGCTAAAAATGCCAAAATCCACTCAAAACCCATGTTTTCCCTTATGCGCGTTTAATGCGTCCATTTTCAACCCTAATTTTACCTAAACATTCATATTCAAATACTTTTTGTGCAAATTTTGCCACGGCATCGTGGTAAAGAGGATGCGTATCACAGTAAATCATAAAATCATCGCTTCTGTCAACATCCACTTGACCAAATTGTGAGACAAAGCTATCAATATTGTAGATAGGGGTTGCTAAGCCTTGTGCCAAAAGCCAATTTGTCCCTTCGCTCTCGCCTAAATGATGGGGTAAGACATAAATAGACTTTTGCATTTTAAGTGCAAATTCAATGCTGTGCATTGTTCCGCTTTTCAGATCGGCTTGCGTAACAATGAGGAGATCTCCAAGCGCCACAACAAGTTCATTTCGCAGCGGAAAATTCCATTTTAAAGAGGGTTGACCTGCTTCAAACTGACTAAGTACCAACCCTTCTTTTTCGATTTCAACAATAAGTTTTTGATGGATCGCAGGATAGCGAATATCAAGACCTGTTCCTGCTACCATAATTGTATTGGAAACGCCTGCTGCTTGATGTACAATACCATCAACGCCTTGCGCACCACCACTGACAAGACACACACCAGCAAGAGAAAGTTTTCGGGCGAGTTCTTGCGTGTAAATTTTGGTGTATGTAATGGGATGACGTGTGCCTACTATAGAGATTTTGGGACGTTTAAGCATATCAGAATTACCGAGGTAGTAAAGCGGTTTGGGATAGACTTTCATCTTTTCCAATTCAGGAACATGAAAGTCTATTGTTTGGATCATTATAGGTCTTTCAGATAGACCATATCAACACCCTCTAAAAGATCTTTGGAATCTCGTAGAACCTCCAAGGTGTTTTTGTGCGGATGCCCAATCGCAATGGCATAGCCATGTTTTTTAGCTTTCATAACCGCTTCTCTAAGTTGTGTTCGTATCAAACTTTTTTCAAGTGAATTATCTAAGAAGACATCACGAGAATAGAGAAACATATCATATTTTTTAGTAATTTCGGGAGCTTTACTGTTACCGATAGTGCGACTATCAACAAAAATAAGACCCTTTTCTTTCATTGTTTTTACCAATTTATCCATAGCATTGTAATCTGCTGTAAAATAACCCCCTGTATGGTTGTTATAATAAACAATATGAGGGAACCACTCTTTTATACGTTTAATACGTCTTTCTATAACCTCAATCGAATCCGTAGCATTGAGTGTATCTTCTTCTGGTTTACTGTAATATTTTGCTTCTAGAGGTAAATGCACCATTGCAAATGGAAACTCATGTGAAAGACGCACGGTTTCAGGATGTCCTTTTGTTGGAGGGAAAAAAGCTGGCGTCACTTTGTAAGGGATCTCTTTCATCATGCGTGTTTGCCAAGGGAAAGAGACATCATCGATGATAATAGCAAGTTTTGGTGTCGTACCTTCAGGATATTTTTTACGAATAACTTCACTTGGTTTATGAATTTTCCCATTATCCTTAAGGCTTCGCTGATACTCGTGTACTTCAGAAAGTTCTTGCGTCTTGCTCTCTTCTTCAGGAGTCTGTTGAACCACAGTAGTCGCTTGTGTTTCATTGTTTTCAAGGGTTGTTTCATTGCTTTGATTGTTTTCCAAAACAGCAGACACATTGGCTTCAACCGAAGGAACGGGTGGCAGTGTTGCTTGACGAGATTTCTCATCCTCTAGCATCTGCTTCATTTTGCGCATCAATTCATCACTGGATGACGTTTGATCTTTTTGAATTGTTTTGTAATGCTGATACGAGGTCGTCATATACAAATAGGTTCCAAACGCAATCATGGAGAGGGTTAGAATGAGCATTAAGATCAGACTGTACTTTTTAAGCTGCGCTGATCTTATCTCATTAAACGAAGGGGACTCTTTTTTAGGTCGTTTTTCTTTAATCTTTTTTACCATAAATGCAATTACTTTCCAAGAATGACTTCGACTTCTAATAACTCAAGATTTTGATTGGTTTGAGAGGTAATTTTAACATCTTCAACTTTTGTGTATTTGCGAATAACTGCAATTAAGTCATTGCGAAGATCATCCATATAAGGCAATTTACAACTTGCTCTCTCATGTGCAAGCATAATTTTTAAACGATTTTTTGCCACATCTGCTGTAGGTTTATTGCGTCCGAAAAAACTATCAAAGAAACTCATTTGAAGATTCCTTTCAGGGTCGCCATAAGTCCTTTCTTGGCTCTAATATCTAAAAATTCAACCTCTTCACCTAAAATGCGACGTGCAATATTGCGATACGCTTCCGCTGAAAGCGATTTGTCTTTGTTGACAATCGGTGAGCCTGTATTGGTTGATGTAATAATATCTTCATCATCTGGAACAATACCAATGAGAGGAAGTGCCAAAATACTTAAAACATCTTCAACGCTGAGCATATTGCCAGCTTCTACCATCTCTGGCTTGATTCGGTTAATAATAATATGCTTTTCAACTTCTAAACCATTTTTAGCGCGCTCACTCTTCGCATCAATGATACCGATAACGCGATCCGCATCACGAACAGAACTCACATCAGGAGTCGAAACAATGAGTGCACGATCTGCTAGGAAAATAGAGTGTTCAAATCCACTTTCAATACCCGCAGGTGAATCGATCATAACGATGTCAAAACTCTCTTTGAGATTTTCAATCAACGCTTTGACTTTATCTTTATTCAAAATATCTTTATCTTTGGTCTGACTTGCAGGTAAAAAATAGAGTGTTTTAGACTTTTTGTCATTTATAAGAGCTTGTGCAAGATTACAACGACCTTCCATGACATCAACCACATCGTACACAATGCGATTTTCGAGTCCTAAGATCATGTCGAGATTTCTAAGACCTATGTCGAAGTCAATCGCAACAACTTTTTTGCCTAAATTTGCAAGTCCTACGGCTAAGTTTGCTGTGGTTGTTGATTTACCAACACCACCCTTGCCAGACGTTACGGTAATAACAATGCCCATGTAACCTCATTATTTACAATTAATTAAAATCTTAAATTCTGTCGACAAAGTCGACTAGCTTTAGTACCTTAGCGGTTAGCGTAGTCAAGGGAGCTTTGCTCCTTTGACGTGTTATTAGAGAGTTCTTAAAAACTCTCTAAACAACCTAGTTTTTATCTTTGTTGATGATTTTTTTAGAAGTGATCCAAGGCATCATAGCTCTTAATTTCTCACCTGTTTTGTTCAGAAGACTTCTCTCAGTTTTTGCACGTTCTGCGTTCATACGAGTGTATCCCGCTTTTCTCTCAAGAATAAAATCTTTAGCAAAACGGCCATCTTGAATTTCAGCCAAAATCTCTTTCATCGCAGCTTTTGACTCAGCATTAATCACTCTTTTTCCGCTAACATAATCGCCATATTCTGCTGTGTTAGAGATAGAGTAACGCATATCGGCAATACCGCCTTGGTACATCAAATCAACGATCAGTTTAAGCTCATGTAAACACTCAAAGTATGCCATCTCAGGCTCATAACCCGCTTCGACCAATGTTTGGAAACCTGCCTCTACAAGCGCAGTTGCTCCACCACAAAGAACCGCTTGTTCACCAAAAAGGTCTGTCTCTGTCTCGTCTTTGAAGGTTGTCTCAATAATACCCGTTCTACCACCACCAATTGCAGATGCATAGCTAAGCGCTAATGCTTTTGCTTTGCCTGTCGCATCTTGATCTACAGCGATAAGATCAGGAATACCACCACCATTTACAAACTCACTTCTTACGGTATGTCCTGGTGCTTTTGGAGCAACCATGATACAATCGATACCTTTTGGAGTCGTGATTTGACCGTAATGAATGTTAAAACCGTGACCAAAAGCAATCGCTTTACCAGCACTTAGGTTTGGTTTAATTTCTGCTGCAAATACATCACCTTGCATCTCATCTGGCAACAAAATCATAATAACATCAGCATATTTAGTTGCTTCAGCAACCGTCATGACTTTAAAACCTTTTGCTTCCGCTTTTGCCCATGAACTACCATCTTTTCTAAGACCTACAACAACTTCTACACCGCTGTCGCGAAGATTTTCTGCATGTGCATGTCCTTGAGAACCAAAACCAATCATCGCTACTTTTTTTGAGCGAATAATGCTTAAATCACAATCTTTGTCATAAAAGACGGTTATTGCCATTTGTCAATCCTTATCGTGTAATATTAAATGTCGGTATTTTACAGAATAGTTACTTAAAAACTTTACATATCAACGGACAAAGGAAACTATAAACCAACACGAGATAGAATTTGGATATAAACAAATCACTAGGAATCAGTTATGGACGAAAATATTTTAAAAAAAATCAAAGCGCTTCCGCCTCTTGATGATACGGTATTGAAAATACAGCGTATTTGCGTCGATAAAAACAGCTCTTTAGCTGATCTTGTCAAAGTGGTTGAGAGTGATCCAATGCTCACTGCTAATATTTTAAAATCTTCCAATTCACCTCTGTATGGCTTTAGCAGAGAGATTAAAAATATCGCTCATGCCGTCTCATTATTTGGTATGGCAACCGTACGTGGTTTTGCTCTTTCAAGTGCTATTAAACAAAATATTAAAATTGACCTTGATCCTTATCATCTCTCCAATGCAACTTTTTTAGAGATTAGTACCCTTCAAAGTACGTTTATGTTCAAGTGGTACTCCAAAGTCAACAAAGCGATGCTTGACGTACTTCAACCTGCTTCTTTTATGATGGAAGTTGGAAAAATTATCATTGCACATGAACTTATTGAGCAACAAAAAAACGAGGCTTTTAAAGCCGCCCTGACCTCCATTAAAACACCGCATGAACTCTCAGCACTCGAAAAAGAATATGTCGGCTTTTCCAATGAAGAAATTACAGCAAAAATCTTTGAACAATGGAACTTAGAGAGTGAACTTGTTGAATCCATCAAATTTTCAAACGATCCTTTTGAAGCACAAGAACATATTAGAGCCTTTTCTGCTGCACTTAATGTGGTTAAAAACAGTATCAACATCTTTGGACAACTTGATGATGCTTCGATTGCTCGTTCACTAAAACTTTTAGATGAATACGGCTTAACGCATGAGCCATTTTTACAAACAATCGAGCAATTCAGACAGTGAAAAATTTTCTTCTCAGCCTTAAAGAAGGGGTTGCACAAGCTGATGTGCCTGCTCCTTTTCTTCCCCATGTTAAAACGCTTGTTCAACTTGGAATTCTTCTTCCTAAAAAAGACTTTTATGTGCTCGATGCTTCGCATACCGTGGGAAAAATGGATGTTGCCTTTAGTGGAACAGGCTATTTAAGTTCCTTAGAACCCTCACGATCGAAAGACCTTATTGTTGAAGCTTCAGGCTTACATGGTGCTATGCGTGGTGATTTAGTCATAGCCAAACGTGTCACCAACAAACGAGGTGGACGGGCTAAAGCTGTTGTTGTCTATATTGCACAGCGCGCTTTTGCAAAAAGCATTGTCTACACTAAAATGAGTAAAGGCAAAGTGGTTGGTTGTAATGTCAAAAATGAATCTTTGTTTGACATTACAGCCAGTCAGAAGTCGCTTAAACAGCTCCCGTTAGGAAGTGTTTTAAAAATCGACAATATTACCAATGCTATCGAAGAAGTTTTAGGTGTCTTAAATGATCCTCTGGTCGATGAAAAAATCTCTTTGGCTCTCTTTGATAAAAAAGAATTTTTTAGCAAAGAAGCTGAGAGCGAAGCGAAAAGCCATGGTGACTTTGTAGACAAATCATACTATCCACATCGTGTAGATCTTACGCATTTACCTTTTTGTACCATTGACCCAGTCGATGCTAAAGACTTTGATGATGCAATCTACTTTGATGTAGCTAAACACACCCTTTACGTTGCTATTGCCGATGTCACTGAGTATGTGTATCCGATGGGACCTATTGACAAAGAGGCAGTAGAACGTGGCTTTTCGATCTACTTCCCACACAAATCGATTCCGATGCTTCCACGCTCTTTAAGTGAAAATATCTGTTCTCTCAAACCCAATGTAGACCGCCTTGCGTATACCTTTAAAATTACGCTTGATCCTCTTACCTGTAAACCTCTTAAAGAGGAGCTTTTTGAGAGTATTATTCACTCTTCTAAACGCTATACTTACGAGAAAATTGATCTTTTTTTACAAGGTAAAACAGACGATGCTGATGCCGCAGATAAAACGATCTTAGAGTACCTTTTACCTCTGTATTCTCTTACCCAAAAGCTTCGTGACATGAGACTGGAAAATGCTTTCTCTTTTCGCTCTTCTGAAGTGAGAATGAGGGTTGATGAAAACCAAAATTTAGTCTCAACCACCGTAGAAGAAGAGACACCTTCGCATGGTTTGATTGAAGATTGTATGCTTTTAGCCAATAAAGCCGCAGCAAAGAAGCTAGGCTTTGGTATCTTTAGAACCCATGAAAGCCCTTCCTATGAGCGCATGGAGATGCTTTTAAACGATCTAGCCCTCATTGGAATCAACGCCAAACTAAGCGCGGATATTCCCAAAATGATTCAAGGGATTCAAGCTAAAGCCGATGTCTTAGGACTTCGTGAGGAAGTCGATAAACTTATCATTAAAAGCCAAAAAAAGGCGATTTACGAACCTGAAAACAAAGGGCATTTTGGACTTGGTTTTGACATTTATACGCATTTCACCTCTCCAATTCGTCGTTACAGTGACCTCACACTGCACCGTCTTTTAAAAGCGAAGATGGCAAACGATGAGAAAAAGCTGACATTCTTACTCAAAGACATTGCACCACTGTGTGAAAAAATAAGTAATTTAGAGCGTGAGAGCGACAAAGTTGCGTGGGATTTTATGGATCGTAAATTTGCACGTTATATGGCATTGCGTACAGGCGATAATTTTAAAGCGATCGTTGTTGAAACCGAACAAAATCCTATTGCAAAATTAGACGATGAACTTAAGGGTGCTCGTATCTTTTTACTCGACAATGATGTCCATTTACTGCAACGCATTGAAGTTAAAATTGTTGAAAGCAACATAGCAACCGCTAGAATTTACGCACGAGTGACCAGGAGTTTTGATGTATAAAAGAGAATTTGAAGGACTTTTAAAAGCGAATAAAGCCCCAAAATCAACACTTTTATACGGCGCATGTGCTTACCAAAACAACGTCCTTTCACAACAACTCTTGGCTCTTTTAAAGGCGGAGAGTGAAGAGAAAGTGATGATGTATTTTGATGAGTATAACTTCAGTTCTGCTAAAAATTTTCTCTCACAATCGTCCCTCTTTGGTGATCGAAATATCTTGATCGTTAAAACCGATAAAACCATTCCTACCAAAGAGATTGAAACACTCGTTGGGCTTTGTGCCAAGAATGATTCTAGCTATTTTATCTACCAATATTTTGGAGAAGACAAAAAAGCAACCCCACTTACCAAACTCTTCGATAAGCAAAACAATGGTGCCTTTGTGCGCCTCTTTAAAGCCGAATTTAACGAAGCAATGCAACTGTTACAAAACCATACAAGCTCCATTGGCCTTTCGATTGATCGCTATGCATTGCAACATCTTTATATGATTCACACCGAAGATCTCTCATTGTGTGTTAATGAGTGCGAAAAACTTTTGGTCTTAAACAGAGAAATTACGGTCAATGATATTAACACCCTTGTATACGGACTTGGCAGTGTTTCAATGGATCATTTCATCACCAAACTTCTTGAAAAAAAAGATATTAAAGAGGAGTTTGAACGGCTCATCGAAGGTGATGGTGTTGAGGAGATTCGCATTATCAATGCTATTCAAGCGCACGTAACACAGCTCTTTTTATTTCATGCCTATATTAAGCTACATGGCTCATTTGATGCCAAAGCCATTCTGGGGTACCCTCTTCCTCCTCAACTTGCCGCTCAGCGCTCACAGCACTCAATAAAGATTGATTTAGCAACATATCACAAGCTTTCTAATCAACTTATTGATGCAGAATACCGTCTTAAAAAAGCAGGCAATGTCGAAAAAACAAGCTATCTTCTCTCCTGCCTCATTAAACTTCAAAGTTCTTTATAATTTTTTCTAACCCACAAATAAGAAACGAATAAGGTGAATTACAGTATAATCCACGCCTATTCTAAAAAATCCTTACTCAAATACTAATCTATTTGGGTGAAATCCAGAAGGAGAAACGATGCGACATTATGAGTTGCTTGTTGTAGTAAAACCTACATTAACCGTAGAAGAACTACAAGCAAAACTAACTTATCTAAAAGAAATTTTAGAGAAAAACGGTGCAGTGATCACTGCAACACTTGAGATGGGTACACGCAAACTTGCGTATCAAATCGATAAATTTGAACGTGGAACATACGTAGTATTCTACTTTACTGCTCCTACAGCTGCTATTGCTGAAGTTGAGAGACTTATCAGAATTTCTGAAGAGTTTATTCGCTTTATGACTGTTAAATTTGAAAATCAAAAAGAACTTAGATTCTGGAACAAACAAGTTGAGAAAATCACTAAAAAAAGTGATGCACCTGTTGCTGCTGTTGAATCTAAAGAGATTGCAGAAGAGCAAACTGTTACAACTGAAGCTTAATTAAGGAGCCATGATGTTCAATAGAGTAATTATGCTTGGTAACCTCACACGTGATTGCGAACTTCGTTATCTACCCAATGGTGGCGCAGTTTGTACCACTGGACTTGCGACCAATCGTCGCTTCAAAAAGCAAGATGGAAGCCAAGGTGAAGAAGTATGCTTTATCGACATCACCTTTTTTGGACGTACCGCAGAGATCGCTAACCAATACCTTAGCCGTGGCAAAAAAGTATTGGTAGAGGGTCGTTTAAAACTCGATCAATGGACTGATCAACAAGGTGTAAAGCGCTCTAAGCACTCTATCACTGTTGAAACACTCCAGATGATTGATTCACGTGGTGCTGGACAAGAAGGCGGTGCAGAGATGGGTGGAAGTTATGGTGAGCCTTCAGCTACACCAAACGTAGGTTATAATGCCTCCAACCAACAAAAGCCAGCTGCATATCCAAGACAATCTACTCCTGAATATAGTGGTCATGAAATTCCAGACATCGATATTAACGATGATGAAATACCGTTTTAGTACATAAAAGGATAAAAAATGGCAGAGAAAAGAAAATTTGCACGTAAATACTGCAAATACTGTGAAGCAAAAGTAGAATATGTTGACTATAAAGATGCAAAAATTTTGAGACACTCTCTTTCTGAGAGATACAAAATTATGCCTCGTCGTTTAACTGGTAACTGCAAAAGACATCAAGAGATGGTAGAACTAGCGATCAAACGCGCGCGTGCTACAGCAGTTATCCCATACATCATCGACACTCAAAAAGTTGTCGCTGTGCCTTTCGAGCAATTACAACAATAGCCTTTATCAAGCTAGATGGTCTCCCATCTAGCTTCCTCTTTCTTACTTCACCAACGCATACTCTAATACTTCTTCTACACGAGACACTGGGATGATTTTCATCTTCTCTTTGACTTCATCAGGAATCTCATCCAAATCTTTTTCATAGTTTTTCTTAGGAATTAACGCTGTTTTGATTTTCGCTTTGTATGCTGCAATCAATTTTTCTTTAAGCCCACCAATAGGAAGAACTTTACCCGTTAAGGTCAACTCACCCGTCATTGCAAGATCACTTTTGACTTTTTTGTCGCAAAGTATCGAAGCAATCGCTGTTGCCATCGTTATACCTGCACTTGGACCATCTTTGGGGGTAGCACCCTCTGGCACGTGAATGTGAAGGTCATAACGTCTGTAAACATCACTTGGTTCCACTGCTTTTGCACACTCTTCTTTATCGAGCCCTGATGTGGGAATGATGGAGAGTGGTACGTCGATCTTTTTGCTATCTATTAAGACTTTGACAACACTAAGCGCAATTTTGGCTGACTCTTTCATAACATCACCGAGAGAGCCTGTGATTTGAATGCCACCTTTACCTTGAATGCGAATCGCTTCAACTTTAAGCACGTCGCCACCTACACTTGTCCATGCTAAGCCATTAACAATACCTACACTATTTTCTTTATCGACTTCATCGATCTCAAAAACAGTTTTAGGCAGATACTCTTTAAGATTGGTATGTGAAATACTCACTTTATCAATGGAAGAATCCATCAAAAGCTGTTTCGCAACTTTTCTCAAAATGTCTGCAATACGACGACGTAAATTTCTCACCCCTGATTCTCTCGTGTAATTTGAGATAATCAACTGTAATGTAGGCTTTGAGATATTCACTTCACTATTTTTAAGGCCATGCTTTTTAAGCTCTTGAGGAATTAAATACTTCTTCGCAATCTCATATTTTTCTTGTGGTGTATAGGAATTTACAAAAATGAACTCCATTCTATCTCGAAGTGGTGCTGGAATAGAGCCTACTTCATTCGCTGTTGCAATGAAAATAACCTTGCTGAGATCAATGTTGAAGTTTAAGTAATAGTCTCTAAACTTGTTATTTTGCTCAGGATCAAGTACTTCCAAAAGAACTGCTGTAGGATCGCCTCTAAAACTACGTGCGACTTTATCAATTTCATCAAGAACAACCACAGGATTCATCTCTCCCGCTTCGATAATGCCTTGAACAATACGCCCTGGCATCGCCCCAATATAGGTTCTTCTGTGACCTCTTAGCTCATTGACATCTTCAAGTCCACCCAAAGCGATCCGTACAAGCTTACGCTTAAGGGCTTTTGCAATCGAATTTGCAAGAGAGGTTTTACCTACACCTGGAGGGCCCGCAAAACAGAGAATTGCACCATTGGCTGATTTATCGGCAATACCACGTTTTGAGAGAAGTTCACGCACCGCAAAAAATTCTTCAATACGTTCTTTTGGCTTTTCAAGCGAATAATGATCTTTATCGAGTTGTGATTTAACTTCTAAAACATCAAGATTTTTCTTGGCTGCTTTACCAAAAGGAATCTCAATTACCCAGTCAAGATAACTCTGAATCAAATTGGCATCCGCAGAGTCTGGATGCATACGAGAGAGTTTATCAATCTGCTTTTTGATCTCTTTGTACGCATCTTCATCCATGTACTCTTTTTTAGCTTCAAGCTTTTTACGATACTCTTCGATCTCTTCTTCTCTTTGGTTATCCGTTCCTAGCTCTTTTTGAATCTGTTTAAGCTGTTCTTTGAGAAAATACTCTTTATTCACTTTTTCAATTTGTGAATGGACTTTCGTTTTAATCTCTTTTTTAAGACGACTCGACTCAATCTCTTCGATCACATAATCAATGAGCTGTAAAAGTCTTGTCTCATCATCAGCTTCCACAAAAAGTTTATACGCTTGCTCTTTTTTGAGCTTCATACTGCTTGCCACAAGATCAGTGATACGATGAATATCACTATTATCTTCAATAGTTTTAATAAGATCAGGCGGAAATTGACCGCCAAGAGATGAGAGCTGTGCAATTTTTTCACGCAATACTGCTAAGGTTGCTTCCACTTTCATCGGTTCAGAGTGATGCGTTGGGATAAGATCAATCGTTGCACGCAATGGTGTCGTTGAAAGCTCTTTTAAAATTTTTCCTTTTTGCATTCCTTGGAAAAGAATTTTGACCCTACCATCAGGAAGGTCTACTTTACGCATAATTGAACCAATAACTCCCGCTGGATAAATGGCATTAAAATCTCGTCCATGTTCATTGCCTACTTTTGCGGTACAGACCATAACCAAAGAATTATGATCTAGTGCATCATTGGCTGCGCGAATATTCTCTTCATCGGTTAAGAAAAGAGGGGAAATCATAAAAGGGTATAAAAATAGATTGTCTTCTACGACAATGGGTATGTCCGCAGGAAACGCGGTATAGTCGCTGAGTTTCATTGCTCAATCTCCGTTGTTTATCTTTTTTTTGTATATTTTACAGGTAAGGGCATAAGAGCCAAGCTCTTATGCGATAATTAGATTGTATAGTAAAGAAGTAAATAAAAAGTTATAGAGCTTACTGTTTTTCAAACCAAGAACGATACCAAGGGATGCTTGGCTCTATGATTTTAGCTTCACCTAGAGAAGATTTTTTGAGTTTTTCTTCATAAGATTTTGCAGCTTCTGGTTTATCAACACGAGTATAAAGATCTTTGATATTTTCATCTAAGAAGTACTCACCTAGTTCCAAACGTACCAAAACGGTCTCTGCTAAAGGTCGAAATTTTGAATCAGGATAACGCGCTAGAAAATCTTTGGTTTGAGCAATCGTATCAATCAGAAGTTGTTGGTTTCTATTCGGATTTGGGAATGCTTCGTAGTTTGCTTTGATTTTCATATAACGAACATGATCTGCATTGGCTTTATTACCATAACGTTTAAGGTACTCATCAAGGTAAAAATTTGCCAATAGATACTCTTCATCTTGAATATGTGCATTGGCAAGCATCATCATTGCATCGGGCAAAAGTGGCGATTCGATATGCTCACTGGCTAATGAGGTGTAAAACGAGTCTGCTTTTTCTAAATCTTGACTTTTAATCTCTTTGGCGATTTGCTCATACCAATAGGTTGCTGGCATATTGAAAACCTCTTTCTCTTTAGAGGCACAACCGCTCATAAAAGCCACCAATGACGCCACAATAAGAACATTTGCTATCTTCATTCACTCTATCCTTTGTGTTAAAAAAACCTATTGTATCTTCTTTTTTGTTATCTTAAAATAAAAATAGATTTTTTCGCTTTGAAGTCGATTTCTTTCAAGCAACTTGTCTCATTTAACATACAAAATGATACAATAGATGAAATATTTGTTTTTTAAAAGGAATAGTATGATCTTCTCTGTGAAAGCGCCGATCCCTGGATTTGAAACCATCAAAGAGGTTGAAATTGAAAAAATTGATGAATTTTTTGTCAAATTTATCTCAAAATCCGATACTACCACTTTTACACTCATCAATCCTTTTATGCTTCGCCCTTACGAATTTGAAATTCCTGAGTACTTTAGAGCACTTTTGGACATTAAAGAGAACGCTAACATTCTTATTTTAAACATTATGATCATCGCAACGCCGATTGAAACCTCAACGATTAATTTCATCGCCCCACTCGTATTCAATGTGGACAATGGAAGCGTTGCACAAGTTGTTTTAGACGCCAATCAATACCCTGAATTTGGTTTGATGGAGAGTATTTCAACCTTTTTAAATAAAGAAAAATCTGAGTAAACCGTGTATTTTCTTTACACATTTTCAGCCTTTACTTTTAAAGATTTAGCAAAGGTGATGTTATGAAAAAAATGATCCATCTTCACTTTTATTTTTTACTATTCATTCTTATATTTATGCTTCCAAATACTGCCTATGCAGCTATAAGTATTACTTCAGCAACACTTAATGGTCTTTCCAATATTACTGTCGCTACAAATGCAACAATTACTGCGACTCTTAATATAACGACAACAAATAGTACAGACTGGAGATCAACTTCATGGCGCATTGGTACTGGAAGCATTACATGTGTTAATCATGCAAATCACGATATAGAAGGTAGTTATACTGAAACATTCAACATTACTGCCCCCAATACAGCAGGTACCTATTCTGTCAGTTTTATGGCATCTAGTAATAACATTTGTGGAGGAACAACCGATACTGAGACAATGACCAATGCCATTACGGTTACTAGTCCCGAAATTGATATTCGTGGTAACAATATTAGTATTACAGATGGCGATGCTACTCCCTCAAGTATAGATGGGACAAATTTTGGAAATATTTTGGTAAATGAAGGTTTTGTATCACAAATCTTTACAGTATATAATACAGGAACTGCAAATCTTACGCTTGGTAGTGTTAGTATTGGAGGGACAAATGCCAGCAACTTTACTGTCACATCACAACCTTCAACATCTGTCACTCCCAATAACTCTACCTCATTTACAATTCGTTTTGCTCCGAGTGCAATAGGTACGCGTAATGCAACACTTTCGCTAAGTAACAATGACTCAAATGAGAATCCTTACAATTTCTCTATTCAAGGTATAGGGTATCTACCAACAATCTCTATTGCTGATGCAAGTTTAGTAGAAGGCAATACCAGCTATAGCAATATGAATTTTACCGTTACTATTTCAGAATCCGCTAACGCCTCTGTGCAATATGCAACTACCGATGGCTCAGCTACCGCAGGAAGTGACTATAATCAAACTACTGGAACATTAATTTTTAAAACATCAGATACCAACCTTACTAAAACGATTTCAGTGCCAATTTCAGGAGATCGAATAATAGAGAACAATGAGACTTTTACTCTATCACTTTCAAATGAAATCAATGCTACTCTTGCAACGACATCAGCTATAGGAACCATTATAAACGATGATAAAAGTTATTGTGCAAGTAACAACCTTTCCACAGGTTTTCATGTTGTAAATCCTTTTAATGACATCAATAAATCTATCGAAATCTTTTGTTACAATAACCGTGATTTTATAGCCTTACCAAATCAAAACACCTCTAACAACTTTGTTTTCAACAGCAATTCGTTATCAACCAGCAATTACTACAATGAAGCTTCTAGTAATGGGTTAGCTTTTGATGCTATAGAAATTAACGCATATACCTTAGAGGTTATTACAAATGCTTCACTAAGAACACCGCAAACCGTTGGTAGCTTTAAAACAATGGGATCTTCATTTAGCAACATTAATTTAACAGCAACGCCTTTTGCGATTGACTGGAGCAATACCACCATTTCAAACTGTACAGAAGGAAAATTAAGAAAAGCCTATTATGGTCAAGATGTTAAAATCAATACACTCGATTATGACTCAAAAGCGATCTGTAATATTGATAAAATGAAGCTCAAATTACTCGATGACTACCGTTATTTGGAATACAATGGCAATGAGGTTTTACAAAAAAGCTGTAAAACGATGGCAGAAAACGTTCCAGAAAGTTTTCTTGCAAGTTCTTCAATCCAAGGACACTACTGGATTTCGCCTTCTTTAAATGCGAGGAGTTACAATTCTACAGATATAACATCTGCTAAGCGACCTATTGTTGTCTATTGTTGGTACCAAACTGACTTAGATTGGGTCTGGACATTTTCACTAGCAATGGATGGAAAAGTAACAAATACAAAGAGTGACTTGACTAATAAAGCGGATACATGTTCAAAATTTGGTCTATTCCCTTTCGTCCCTAACAATGAAAAAACATTTGATAGAGTACGAGCATTCTTAACCGATAAAAAATCACAGTGGATTAATTACACAGGAACAAATAATGAAAAATTTAAGATGTTCAACAACAATAGTAATTATTATCTAAGTACAGAATATGATGGAGCGATTTGGCCTTATGGTTCTTTTGGAGTATATTTTCCCTATGCAGGGAATAATCCACAAACATGGGGAGGTTCCGCAACCAATAAAACGGGATGGATGAGTGGCTCTCCTATGCACAATATTAAATCTATTACAACTGACTATGATCGTTTTAATGATGGTACAAACCGAAATTATTATAGTTGGGGTCATTATAGCAGTACAGATACGGTAACAGCTACAAATCAATATACGTATGCTGATACTATGGGAGCAAAAGGGTGGGTTTCTATTTTAGGATCTGCCGATCTTAATAAAACCAATGAGTGGTTTATCTCCCGTACAGGAGCAGGTGATAATTTTAGTAGTATTGGCAATTACCCATATTATGAGCCTAATGGTAACTATTACGCTGGTGCTTGGGTGAATTTCCTTTATGATAGCTTTGGAAGAGTACGTCATCTTGATGACTTAAATAATGCATATCCATATTATGATTATATGTGTATGGCAGAAGACAATTATGATTTTACAACACGTTACACACTTATTGCTGGTCCATTTAATGCCATTGAACATTCTACTGCTTCTGGAAGAGAAGCTACAGATACCGTATTAACAACTAAAATTGTGAATAATACATTACGATTTGACATTCTTCTTCTTGATGATACTTCAAAGACTACATTAGTACCTGATAAGAATGTTAGCGTTGGAATATTCCTTGATGATGACAATAATGGAGTATCACGAGATCTTTACTATTTTGGTGATATCAAAAAATATAGTACTGGAACCTTTAATACTCTAAAATCAACAGGGCGTTTTGAACTTCCTGCTTCGGCGTGGCCATCTGGAAGTAATACATGGGATAAAGCCAATAAAAGTCTTTTCTTTACCTTCAAATATTGTGCAATAAGCGATATTTCTGTGAAAGAGTGGACAGATTGTTGGACGCTTAGTAGCAATGTAGCAACATGTAAACCAGGATATGAATCATATTGTGCACAGGCCAATTCACTTGATAAATTTGCACTGCGTCCGAATAAATTTGATGTTGATATCACGGGAACAACTCCTTACAAAGCTGGTAAATCTTACAATGTATCTTTCTACGCAAAAGATTATACCAATAACAATACCGCAAATTATAATGAGAAGATACCACTTACTCCTACTGAGACATTATCAAATTGTATCACTGGCGTATACGATACGAATTTGTCGAATTTGACATTTACAAATGGTATAAAAAACATACCAAGCCTTTCGTACAGTGAAGTTGGCGTAGTTAATATTAAAATCAAGGAAACGCAAGGCGCTGAATTTGCAGAAATTGACGCAAGTGATACTCCAGATAGTGAGCGCTATATTACACCGTATGATCAAAACTGGACTTATACACCTGATCACTTTAGTGTTACAGGAACGATTACAAATGGTGCTAATGCTTATACCTATATTTCTAGTGATTTAAATATGTCACTTATTTTAGATTTAAACATTACAGCGCAAAAAGAAGACAACGTTACAACTCAAAATTATAATTATGACTGTTATGCCAAGAGAACAGACTATACCATATCTTACGATAATTTAACCATTACACCAGCAAACGCATTATCAACAATCAAATATATTGAGACCAACACCTCTAAGGAAGGGAACGTTTCAATCAATCACACTATGACGCTTAATAATCTCTATAAATCTATCTTCGCCACCGATCATAATGGTTCTGCTTTTCCTAAAATAAAAATAAATTTTGATAGGAATATCACTAAGCCATCCAATCCCTTTTCCTTTGTTCTAAGAGATGTTAATGTAAGCGATGATGATATGATAAAAGGGTCGTCTGATATTAACCAAAGCTCTCTTTTTTACTATGGTCGAGTCTATTCTATAGATTATCGAGATCCAAGTCCCATTCAAACAACGATTCGTTATGAAGTCTATTGTAACGGTTGTACTCTAGCTAATTTTAATATCACTGGAGCACAAAGCCCATTATCATTAAACTGGTACCAAAATAGTTTGCATGTAAATGCGGATGGTAATGTCACAACAAATGGATTTACATCCGTAGGAACAACATTAATTAATGGTGCAGATACTGCAATTTCAGGTAATATAGCCAATGGACTTGAGAACAACACACTTAGGTTGCCAAATGCAACCCCTGCCCCTTATACAGACCGTATTCGCATGGCACCTTCTCCATGGCTCATTTTCAATCCATACAATACAAATGCAACAACCAATGATTTTAATGTTGAATTTATTACTTCTGGTAGTTGGGCGGGACAAGGAAGTCTTGGAAGAACCGTTGATGTCAATACTTCTACTCGAACGAATCGAAAGATGGAGTGGTAATGATGCGTTCAGCCATGTCGATGCTAGAGCTTGTTTTTGCCATAGTCATTATGGGAATTGCTGTTATGAGTCTGCCACTGATTCTCACGCAAGTACAGACGAACAATGCCTTTGCTTTGCAACAAGAAGCCATTCTTGCCGCAAAAACAAAAATCGGCGATATTCTCACGCATGAATGGGATGATAATAGCTATGATGCCATAGCACAACGTTCTTTTGTTTTAGATACGGCTAATGGTGATGGAACGCTTAGTCGTGTTGGAACGACCAATCAACGCATAGGTCATATCAATGCAGATTATAGACGCAAATTGTATGATGCAACAGTCGTTCTTAATGATAGATCAGCTTCAGCTATCGGTGCTGATGGTGGCGATTTAGATGATATTGATGATTTTAGTGGGCAAGCTACAACTATTGCTAGGACACTAGAAACGGCTGGAACACTTGACTATGTCTTTACTGCATTGACGCTCACACCAACTATTACTTATGCAAGTGACACTGCAACATATAGAAATTCGACGTTAACTAATTTTACTTTCAATCCTGCTAATGCACCAGCCACGCCTACAAATATAAAAACTATTGCTGTCACAGTTACGGGAGGTAATCAAAATATTACTTTACGTGCATTTTCATGCAATATAGGAGAATCTTCTTTGCTTCCTTCAAGGCCATACCTATGAGAAAGCACCCTGCTTTTACGATGATAGAGTTAGTCATGGTCATTGTGGTTTTTGGTATCGTTGCCAGCATTGGAGCGGAGATTGTTGCTAAACTTTATGAGAACTACCTTCGGACACGGGCCATTAACCGTCTTGAAAGTCAAACAAAAATCGTGTTGGAGCAAATAGCTAAACGCCTGCAATACCGCATTAAAGATAGTGTAAGAGCTAACAATAATAACGGTGCAGCAGCCAACTGGGTTGCCCTTTCTAGTGCCGTTCCTGGATACAATATCATCGAATGGATCGGCATTAGTAATGAAAGTTTTTTAGGAGAACACAATGGAACCTCTGTTGTACCAGGATGGAGTGGGTTGATTGATATGAGTGATGTCAACAACACAAGCCATGCCAATAGAACACTTTCATCCCCTGGCAGCAGGCTTGATTTTGCAAATGACATTATCAAGACACTGACAAACAATGCGATTGCAATGGATGGAACCGCTGGAGCACAACGACCTGCACTCTTTTTTAAAGGTTCAAAACCAGGTACGTTTTCTAATTACTACGAAAATGCAACAACCATAGCCAACAACCCATACGCAAGACGTGTACGTTGTGTAAATAGTAATTGTGCAGCTAATCTTACCATTCTTCAACTCAATTCTAATGCCGCCAATGATGACTTGATTGACTACGATGGAGACTTAGTAGGTGATCTTTTTGAGCAGTATTATCTTTCGCATTCTGCTTATGCTCTTGTTCCTGTTGGAAATGCTGCTGATTTTAATCTAACCCTTCGCTACAACTACCAACCATGGGAAGGCGAGACCTATGCAAATGGAACACTCTCAGTTCTTGCGGAACATGTGAGTACATTTCGTATCATTCAAACAGGCGATACCATTCGTATCAAACTCTGTATCCACGACAATAATCAAAGCGGTAACTTTGACTTTAGTGCATGTAAAGAAAAGGCGATATTCTAATGCGTAAAGGTTTTTCACTCCTCACGGCGATTATTTTTATCGTTCTTATCGCTTCTATAGCAGCACTTGCGCTCTCTTTTTCAACATTTTCGACTAAACAAACCAGTGATCTCTTTCTTCGCGAACAAGCAGAACTCTTGGTACAAAGTGGTACTGAATTTGCCCTACTTGCCATTAGTGGGCATGACATCAACACAACCAATGGTTGTTTAAACGCTATAAACGCACAATATCCACAAGCGGGAGCTACTGCTCTTTTTGACATTAATATCACAATCAATTACTTAGGAAGTGGACTTGCAACTGCTTCTAATAATAACTGCAATATCCTCAGCGATACGGTTGCTACTGCTGACTCAAATATTACGGTTATCATTGACACTGTTGTCTCAACGACATTAGACAATAACATCTCTACAGAGCCTATCAGACTTCATCGCCGTACCATCCAAAAGCCGTAATTTCAGCTTTAAAACCTCCTTTTCATTTAAGGTTTTATTTGTTATACTGACTCCATAAACCCTTGAAAGAGGGAAGGAAAAGGAGACAAGATGAACACAAGTATCGTAGGAAAACAATTTGATTTGACCGAGCCAATCAAGGCTTATGTTGAAGGAGCGGTTGATGCTCTTGGCAAATACAATTTGGACATTATCTCTGTGCGTACTGTGATCTCAGCGGATGAAAAAAATGGCAAAAAAGGCTTCAATGTCGAGTTTGCAATTAACATGGCGCATAAAAACACCGTTGTCATTCAACAAAAAGACAAAGATGTCTATGCTGCGGTTGATCTAGCCGTTGAGAGAGCTAAAAAAGTTTTACGTCGTCACCATGATAAAATTACCAATTATAAAGCTGAAGAACTCATTGCTGTCGAAGAAAACAGTGAAGGAAGCGATGACGAGATCGTTCCAATGCGTCTTAACAGCTACAAACCTGTTGAAGTTGAAGATGCTATGAATGAACTTAAAGCTTCAGACAGACAATTTATCGTTTTCCACGATATGGAAGACAAATTCCGCGTTATGTATAAAAAAACTGACGGAAGATTTGGACTTTACTAGGACTAAACTTCGGGGAGGCTTTTTGCCTCCTCTAATCTTCTTTTTGCCTCTTTTAAAATTTCCTCATCATGTGCCATTTCAAACCAAACCAGCTTTTTACCACTTTGAATGCTACCTTCCACCACATCACCCCCTTGACGGTATGCCAGATCCAGCTCTGCAATTTCAAAGCCATCCAACGTCTGACTAAACTTCGCAAGTCTTTCGCTCTGCGCTAGATTCGTATAAAGATAGCAATACCCCTTTAAACCATTGCGACTCACACGTCCACGAAGCTGATGCAAACTAGCAAGTCCAAGCCGTTCTGCGCCTACAATGACGATGGTAGAAAGCCTTGGAAGCGATATGCCCACTTCGACAACGGTGGTAGAGATGAGTAAATTGCCCTCCTCCTTAAATGTTTTGAGGATTTCTTCTTTGTTTTTATCTTTTCCATACGTTACATAGACTTTTTCAAAGTTTTTCTCCCAAAAACCACGCCCTTCATCGATGGACTGATAATTGACCATCTCACTCTCTTCCACAAGCGGGTAGACAATGATGCACTGATGATGCTGTGTAATTTCATTTTTAATATGCTCTACCAAAGCTTTAAAATCTTTTTTAGCGATAACCTTTGTTGTAATATCTTTGGGGAAAGGAAGCATCTTAATGAACGAAAAATCAACCAAAGAAGACTGAATCATACTGAGAGTCCGTGGAATAGGCGTTGCAGAAAATTGCAAATAGTGTGGATGCCACGCCTGCTTTGAGACAAGAGCAGAGAGCAATGAACGCTGTTTCGTACCAAAACGATGCTGCTCATCCACCATCACCAAGGCACACTTTGGAAGTTCTCTATAAAGTAAAGCGTGTGTTCCAATGATAAAGTCAAAATCCTCCACTTTTTCCTTGCTATCAGCTTCTTGAGTGATCAAAACCGTCTTAACATGCTTTGGTAAATACTTTACAGCTTCCTCAAACAGTTGGTTGGCAAGTACCGTAGTAGGTGCCATCAAAACGGCTTTTCTAGGGTATGCCATCATGACAGAAGCCAATATAACCATCGTTTTACCACACCCCACATCTCCCATAATAACGCGCTTTGCTGCATTCTCGCTTAGAAAATCTCGCTTGATCTCACCAATGACTTTTTGCTGATCGGCGGTTAAAGTAAAAGGAAGTGAGACTATAAAAGGTTTTTCATCACCATCAAGCTTAGCACATGAAGGAAAACTGACCTTTTTCCCAGAGAGTTTTTTAAGATAGTTATGGATTTCGACATATTTAAGCACTTTGAGTATGGATTCCGAGTAACCAAAACTGCCTATTTGGCTTGCTTCTTTAGCACTGGGGAAATGCAGACTTAAAAGCGTTTTAGCTTCTTTTTCGCTCAGTCCTTCATGTAGCAGTGCATGAAGGGTAAGATAACGCTGTATTAAGCTTATCACTGTTTTATTTTGAAGTTGTGTTTTATACTTAGGAACTAAGGTATTGATGGACGTGATGATTTTAGGCTGAACCATTTGCAGCCTGCCACCATTGTAGCTCACTTTACCATGGATGAAGAGCTCACTTCCTACTCTAAATTGAGCTTTATGATAAGGTTTTGCGGCAAAGATGACACCATCTAGGTTTGTTTTCCACATTTCAGCATAAAAAACTATTTGAAAGACTTTAGGACTTTGTTTGAGAGAGAGTACTTTAACCGCAACCGTGTTGATTTGATCTAAAAGAGGTGTAGGTGTGAGGGTTGTGTTTTCATACGAATGAGGCAGTAGGAGCGCTAAATCTAAAAGCGTTCCTACCCCTATTTTTTTAAAGCGTTCTTTGTCAATTGGGTCAAGGTTTTGCACGTTTCGTGACTACCGAAAAGCTAAGGGCTGTGATCTCATCGTGTTTTTTAATAAAGCTATTAAGTTCTTCCAAACTTAACTTTTCAATTTTCTCTAACTGTTTTTTAGAGTGTCCTAACTCAAATCCACTGTAATACTCAAAGAAAGCGCGAGAAAGACGTTGAGAAAGTGTCTCGTTGCGAAGCGGTTCACTGCCTAATAAAAAGCGTTTGGCTTGAGCGAGTTCCTCTTCACTAACCCCTTCATCCACAAAGCGTTTGATCTCAGAAGCAACCACTTTTTTAGCCTCTTCCAAGTTCTCGTTTTTCGTTTGAAGATGCCCTGTAAAGCTACTACTTGACTTGCCAATACTGCTTCTGCTGTAACTTGAATATGCCAAGCCTCGCTTCACACGTACTTCTTCCATCAAACGGCTTCCAAAACCACTCTCTCCTAAAATGAAGCTTGCAACTTTAGCCTTATACGCTTCAGGATCGCCACTTTTCATATAAAAAGGTGCCCCAAAATAGATATAAGCCTGCTCACTCTCTTTATCAACAATCAGCTCTTTGGCGTTTTTATTCGCATCAAAATGGGTAATTTCACGGCGTTTACCATGTTTAATTTCAGCAAGAACGGGTAAAAGCAACTTTTTAAGCTCTTCTAACTCAATGTCTCCACCTGCAACAATGATAAGGCTTTCTAAATTAACACGCTCTTTATAAAAGCTCTCAACATCTTTGAGTTTAAGCGCTTTAATGCTTTTGACATCACCACTGTACGCGTGTGCAAAAGGGGTATTTTCAAAAATCAGTTTTTGAAGATTGAGGTTTGCAATGTAGTCAAAATCACTCTCTTTGTTCGAGAGCATTCCAAGGGTTAAAAGCTTGATTTTATCGAAGCTCTCTTTGCTGAAATTTGGACTTTTCAGCAATTTTTTGAGCATATCCATAGCGTAAGGAAACTGCTCTTTAAGGGCAGAAGCTTCAAAGACAAGCGTTTCGACACCACTATGGGCGCCAAGACTAATAGCACGAAATTCGAGTTCTTCTGCAAAGGCAGTAGCACCCATCTCTTTGGTTCCTTCTCCTAGCATGGCTGCTAAAAATTTAGCGATACCTTCATTGGCACCATCTTCCATGCTACCTGCGTTTTTAACCACCAATTGGACTGAAGCAATAGGCAAAGAGGTATCTTTCTCAAATACCACAGGGATTTCGACACCATTTACGTTGATTTGACTGACCTCTTGACCCACTAATACTCCTTGTACCAAAATCATTATTGTTAACAACATTTTTTTCATGCGAACTTCTCCAAAATCGTGTACGACGTATCACGTTTGGCAGGAATGGAACCGATGTCTTTGATGAGTTTAATCATCTCAGCTTGATTCATTCTATTAGCTGCACCCGCGGCTTTGACCACATTTTCTTCCATCATCGTACTACCCAAGTCATTTGCCCCAAACATGAGAGCAAGCTGACCGATGTAACTGCCTTGCGTTACCCATGAACTTTGGATATTTTTAAAATTATCAAGATACAAGCGACTGACAGCTAAAAGTCTAAGGTAGCGATTAGATGACTGTTTTTTGATCTCAGGATGTTCCTCTTTAAGCTTCGTATGATCACTTTGAAAACTCCACATAATGAACGCTCTAAAACCACCTGTTTCATCTTGAAGCTCTCTGATTTTTTCCCAATGCTCTATAATCTCTTCATCCGTTTCTAGCGTTCCAAACATCATTGTTGCAGTGGAGCGCATACCGATTTTATGGGCTGCTCTGTGTACGCCAAGCCACTCTTCACTCCCTAATTTTTTAGGTGCGATAATATCACGAACACGATCACTCAGTATCTCAGCTCCAGCGCCAGGGATACTGTAAAGCCCTTTTTTTTGAAGGCGAAGGAGCACTTCTTGGTAACTGATTTTAGAAATTTTAGCGATATAATCAATCTCAATAGCGGAAAATCCATGAATCGTGATGCTAGGGTAATTCGTACTAATCCACTCGACCAACTCCTCATACCATTCGATTTTGAGCTTCGGATGCACACCGCCTTGAAAAAGAATTTGCGTTCCACCAATTTCAATCAGTTCTTCAATTTTTTGACCAATCTCCTCGAAAGAAAGGACATATGCTTCATCTTCTTTATGATGGCGGTAAAAGGCACAAAACTTACAATCAACCCAACAGACATTGGTGTAGTTAATGTTGCGATCGACCACAAAGGTGGTGATGTTTTCTGGATGAAGCTCCATCTTTCGCTTCATCGCCATTTCACCTAATGTATTCAAATCTGCCTCACGAATCAGGCGTAAGGCTTCTTCATTACTCATTCGTTTCATTCAAACCCTTTTTAACAAACACAACAGATAAAAAGCTTGAGAGTGGCACCACGCTTAAGCCCACAAAAAATGCAATCGCATCTAACGTATCATGACGAATTAAAAACAGTACCGCTAAAAATAGCACGCCATACGAGACGATACGATACAGCGAAAGGGCACTTTTATAGCTTAAAGCGAGATTTTGAAAGCTCTGTTTAAAGCCTACTTTAGCGACCCTTGGTGCAACGCTCTCTTTCTCATCATCATCTTCTTTATCGTCTTCATAGTATTTATCGAACTTATCATCAGGAATCAGCCCTGCATCAACGCGGCGCTGAACAAAGGTGTGATACGAGCGAAACGATGCCAAAGTAATCAGCAGTGAGCATACAAAAGCCATCTGAGTATTGAGTAGCCAATTGCCACCTTGGACTAATGAAAACAAGACCACAAGGATATCGCCTAAAAAATAAAAACGTAAAAACCTACTTGTCGTCGTCATCTTCATCATCATCTTTTGGTTGTTGGTATTTTTTATAGCGCACATCATCTTTGAGTTCATCCAGTGAAGCCACATTTTTCTTATACGCTTTGTAAACGTTGAGAATTGCTCCACCAATACCCCACGAAACACCGACCCATAAAAGCCAAGGTGTGTTGAACCAGTCGCTCATCAACATGCCCAAACCAATACCAATAAGAATGGCGACAACAATAGAAATACCTAAAGAGAGCTGTTCAGCCCCTTCAATGAGTTTACCATACTTTGGTTTCTGTTTATCGCTCATGCAATCTCTTTAAAGACTTTTTGAGCTGCTTCGATGGTCTCTTCAATCATCTCATCACTCATAGCGTCACAGATAAAACCTGTTTCAAACTGGGAACATGCGAAGTAAAAACCCTCTCTAAGCATCCCTTGATGGAATGCCGCAAAACGGGTTGTATCTGATTTAAGGGCATCATCAAAATTTTTGACAGGTTTGTCATTAAAAAAGAAGCCAAACATAGAGCCAATAGCACCTACTTGAAGCGGTATGCCTGCTTCTTTCGCAGCCTCTTTAAGCCCTTCAACCAACTTTTTTGCTTTCTTTTCAAGTCTTACATATAAATCTGACTCATCAACAATTTGCTCCAAAGAAGCCAAACCTGCTGCCATTGCGACAGGATTACCGCTGAGTGTTCCTGCTTGATAAACTGGTCCATCAGGTGAGAGTTTATCCATCACTTCAGCACGTCCTGCAAATGCGCCCACAGGCATTCCCCCACCGATAACTTTACCAAACGTTACTAAATCAGGAACGGTTGGATAGATACCTTGTGCCCCTTTTAGGCTTGCTCTAAACCCACTCATCACCTCATCAAAAATCAGAAGTGTGCCGTGCTTATCACACAATGCACGTAACTCTTCTAAAAATTTTGGATCAGCAGGGACAAAACCCATATTCCCAGCAATCGGCTCAATAATAATACATGCAATATTTTTAGAGTTTTCAAAACATTTTTTAACACTTTTAATATCATTGTATTTGGCTAAAAGTGTATGCTTTGTCAAATCGGCTGGCACACCAGGTGAACTTGGGCTTCCAAATGTAACCGCTCCACTGCCCGCTTGAACCAAAAGCGAGTCACTATGCCCATGGTAGCAGCCTTCAAACTTGATGATATCATCTTTGCCGCTAAATCCACGCGCTAATCGAATCGCGCTCATCACCGCTTCGGTTCCACTGCTGACAAAACGGACTTTATCCATCTCAGGGAAGAGTGAGCAGATCAGGCTTGCAAGATTGGTTTCAGCCTTAGTGGGAGCACCAAAGCTAAGCCCTTTTTTGACTGCTTTAATCACCGCTTTTTCGATCGTTTTATTGGCATGTCCAAAAATCAATGGACCCCAACTTTGAACGTAATCTACATAACGGTTTCCATCCACATCGATAAGATAAGCACCCTCACCTTTTTTGATAAACAGAGGTGTTCCACCGACACTTTTAAACGCACGAACAGGCGAATCAACACCACCAGGAATAACATTTCGTGCTTTTTCATACGCTTTAATGCTTTTTTGATAGTGCATTGTCACAATTCCTTAATTCATTTTTTGATTATTTTACAGAAAGTTTCTAAACAAACTACTTTTTCACTTCGCTGGAGACGTAATAATACAAGCTATCGATCTCTTGCCATGTTAAAAAGTACGTTGGCATTACCTTATGCTGAGATGTCAAGGCTTGGAAAAAACGCTCTTTAGGTACGTTGGTAATATTCGGAGCTTCAAGTGCAACCATTTTGCCTTTGTGCTGGTATTGAGAGATGATTGACCCCTCTCCTTTTTCACCATGGCACTTGTTACAGCCAATACCTCTTGGGTTGGAATAAAGCATCTTGGCATATTCCATTTTCGTGATAAAATCTTCACTCAAAAGGGGTGTTATCGACAAAAATAAGAACACATGACAAGTAAGCAAAAACCGCATCAAAACTGCTTTATCCTCTCTTTATTCGTAATTTGGTATAGTACCAAAAATGAACTAAAAGGATGTTTGAATGCAGATCCTCGATGGAAAAGCACTGTCAGATCAAATCAAAATTGAACTCAAAAAAGAGAGCGATGCGCTAGGTGAAAAAGGTATTACCCCAGGACTTGCTGTTATTTTAGTCGGCGATGATGCCGCGAGTCAAACCTATGTCAAAATGAAAGAAAAAGCGTGTGATACCGCAGGAATTTATTCGATTATTCATAAAATGCCAACCACCATTTCACAAGAGAAGATTTTAGAAACGATCCATATGATTAACAACAACCCAAATATCGATGGTGTACTTGTTCAACTTCCTCTTCCAAAACATATCGATACCACCAAAATTATTGAAGCGATTGACCCTAAAAAAGACGTCGATGGATTCCACCCGTTTAATGTCGGACGTTTAGTAGCAGGACTTGATAGTTTTGTACCCTGCACACCTCTTGGCGTTATGCGTCTTTTAGCACACTATAACATTGACCCAAAAGGACTCGATGCGTGTGTTGTGGGAGCAAGCAATATCGTTGGAAAACCAATGATGAACCTGCTGCTTAATGCAGGCGCAACCGTTGATATTTGCCATATTTTCACCAAAGACCTTAAAGCCCATACGCAAAAAGCAGACCTTGTCATCGTCGGTGTAGGTAAACGAGACCTTATCACCGCAGATATGGTGAAAGAGGGAGCCATTGTGATTGATATTGGAATCAATAAAACCGAAGAGGGTCGCCTTGTCGGTGATGTGGATTATGCAGGGGTTGCTCCAAAATGCAGTTACATCACTCCTGTTCCTGGAGGCGTTGGTCCTATGACCATCGCGATGTTGTTAGAAAACACCATCAAAGCTGCCAAACACCGTTTATAATTAGGAAATTCATGAAAAATTTACTCAACCGTTTTTATACCTTTTCCAATAGCTGGACGGGTACACTTGTTATCGTTTTATTTGTTATTTTCTTCGTGGCACAAGCGTTTGTTATTCCAAGTGGTTCAATGAAAAGAACCCTTCTTGTTGGAGACCACCTTTTCGTTAAAAAATTCTCGTATGGTATTGCTACTCCACACATTCCGTGGCTTGAAATTCCTGTATTTCCTGATTTTAATGGTAACGGTCACCTGATAGAAGGAAGCAGACCAGCACGTGGTGATATTGTTGTATTTCGCTATCCAAAAGATGAAAAAGTTCACTACGTCAAACGCTGTGTCGCCACAGAGGGCGATGAAATTTTGTTCCAAGAGAAAAATCTTTATATCCACTTTAGCGAAGGTGATGAGTATATCAAAGCCAACTATCCAGCAGAAAAAATCAAAACCATTGCAGGTAAACTTTGGGTCAACAACCCGTATAAAGAGAAATTTCATGGGATTCAGTACGATGATTCTATCGATCTTTTTCAGCAAATGGTACTCCATTTAGGGGCAAATCAACTCGCAATGAAGCCCGCTCTTGTGCAAGAACTTCCTACTATTTCAGGTTATAGCTTTAACGCTTTTTACACTAAAGTGGATAAAGACAACTTCTTTATGATGGGTGATAACCGTGACCACTCCAATGACAGCCGTTTTTGGGGAAGCGTTCCTTACAGACTCATTGTTGGAAAACCATGGTTTATCTATTTCTCTTGGGAGAAAAAAGGTGCAGAAGAAGAAAAGCTTCTCTCAAACAGTGAGTTGGATGTATGGAAAAAATTGGATGAGTATAAAATCAGATGGAATCGCATCGGTCGTTTTGTAGAGACGATGCAATACGATGAAAGCTTTTTCTAATGGATGAACTTAAGTTTATTGAAATCACCGCTACCGTTTTAGGCCTAATGATGGCGATTATCGGGCATGAGATCATGCACGGTTATGTAGCGTATCGTTATGGTGACAACACGGCCAAATACCAAGGGCGTCTTAGCATTAACCCTATTGTGCACGTCGATCTTGTAGGTACTATTATCGTACCTGCAGTGCTCTTTTTTAGTGGTGCTCCATTTATGTTTGGTTGGGCAAAACCTGTGCCTATTTTTATTCCTACCGTTATTCGAAACGGTGGGTATAAAGCAGCCATTCATGTCTCTTTAGCGGGTATTGCTTATAACTTTTCACTGGCACTTGTGTGTGCTGGTGTTTTGAGCTTTTTACCAGATCTAAGAGAAGCGAATAGCTTCCTTGAAGCTTTTGTCATCTTTTTCTTCATTCAATCACTTGTTTATAATGTGGTCCTAGGACTTTTTAATCTCTACCCCATCCCGCCACTGGATGGTTCTCATGCCCTTACCTATCTTGGTATGATTATGGGATGGCATTCATTGGTTCGCCTCTATGAATCCATGGAGCGCTACGGCATGGTCATCTTAATTCTCTTCATTGCAACACCACTCTCACACTACTTTTTTATGCCTATTCGCTACGTTATCGGATGGTTGTATTAGCAGACTTCCTAAGGGAGGTCTGTTTTTGGAATTTATAATAATCCTTGTGCTATAATCGTCCTTATTCCCTTATTAAAGGACATTTCCTTGAAGTTTTTTATTGCAACCGATCATGCAGGTATTGCCATCAAACCCGATGTCATTGTCATGCTCCAACATATGGGGCACGAAGTCATTGACCTTGGACCATTTAATGATGAACGCGTTGATTATCCTGACTACGCACACGCACTTTGCCTTGAAGTTCTTAAAAACAGTGGAACGCAGGGTATTCTCATCTGCGGATCAGGCATCGGTATGAGCTTGGCAGCTAACAAACATGAGGGTATTCGAGCCGCTCTTTGCCACGATGCTTACACAGCAGAGATGGCACGCGCGCACAATGATGCCAATGTCCTCTGTTTTGGTCAACGTATTGTTGGGCTTGGTGTTATCGAGTCTATGCTCAAAGCATGGTGTACTACCTCATTTGAAGGTGGCAGACACGCTCTTCGTGTTGAAAAAATAGAGTTATGACCATGGCAGTAGAATGGATTATAACAACGGTACTGTTTTCAGCATGTACCTATTTGTTGATTATGGTGTTCTACTTTAAAACGCTTCTACGTAAAGAGAAGCGCAGTAATATTGTGGTCAAACAAACCCTCAATGATGCGGAAGTCGTCATCCGCAAATATCAAGTTCAGCTTCAACGATCTTTAGGAAATATTGATATTTTAAGTGACGAACTCAAAAAGGTCAAAAATGACCTCAAATCACTTCGTACCCGAAACAGTCAATACCGCATGGAAGGCGACAAATTACGCCAACATATCAAAGAGCTCGAAGGAAAGATCGAGGCACTTTTGTAATGGGCTTGTGTGGCTATCGTCTTTTTGTGTTCACTATTACATGTAAAATTATGAAAAAGGTTCTTGTATGAGTCATTTAAGTGAAGCCGATAAACTTTATCTTTTAAATTCTATTCGTGAGATCGAAGATTTTCCAAAACCAGGTATTAAGTTCAAAGATATTACAACTCTTTTAGGCGATGCAAAAGCATTTACCCTTTTGATGGATCATTTGGTTGAGCGATATACCACTATGGAAATTGATTATATTGCAGGCATTGAAAGTCGTGGGTTTATCTTTGGAGCGGCATTAGCAGCGCGTCTTAAAACACGTTTTGTTCCTATTCGTAAGCCTGGTAAGCTTCCTTATACGACGATTAGTGAAAAATACTCTTTGGAATATGGTGTCGATGCTGTTTCCATTCACATTGATGCTTTTCAAACAGCGGGCAAAGCAAAACCAAAAGTCCTTTTAATCGATGATCTTATCGCTACAGGAGGAACCGCGACGGCTGCGGTCAATCTCATTAATAAAGCAGGCGCTGAGTGTATTGAAGCGTGTTTTGTCATCAACCTTACCTTTTTACAAGGTGATCTTGACATTAAAAAAACCACGTCCGTTTACTCTGTATTAGAGGTGTTCTAATGTATATGCCAAGAGCTTCAAAATTTGACCCCGATTCAAATGGACACTTTGGTATTTTTGGTGGACGATATGTTCCTGAAACATTGATGCCTGTTCTTTTGGAGCTTGAAAAAGAGTACCAAAACCTTCGTTTCAATGAAAATTTCTGGATGGAAGTCGAACACTACATGAAAGATTATGTAGGTCGTCCCTCAGCGCTTTATTATGCTAAAAATATCTCTCAAGAGCTGGGTGCGAAAGTTTATCTCAAACGTGAAGACCTTAACCACACGGGTGCCCATAAAATCAACAATACGATAATACAAGGCTTAATTGCTAAAAAAATGGGCAAAAAACGTGTCATCGCTGAAACAGGTGCAGGACAACACGGTGTGGCTACGGCAACTGTTGCCGCTTTGTTAGGGCTTGAATGTGAAGTCTTTATGGGTGAAAAAGATGTTGAGAGACAAGAACTCAATGTTTTTCGCATGAAGCTTTTGGGTGCTAAAGTCCATGCGGTTAAAAGCGGAAGCAAAACACTTAAAGATGCCATGAATGAGGCTATTCGTTACTGGGTTACTCATGCGCGTGATACTTTTTACATCATCGGAACCGTTGCAGGGCCTCATCCATACCCTATGATGGTACGTGATTTTCAAGCGATCATTGGCTATGAAGCTAAAGCGCAAATCTTAGTCAAAGAGAAACGTCTTCCTGATATGGTCGTTGCCTGTATTGGTGGTGGCAGTAATGCTATGGGTATTTTTAGCCACTTCTTAGGCGATGAGGGTGTTCAGTGCATTGGCATCGAAGCAGGTGGACATGGCATCGATACCGATAAACACGGCTGTTCCCTTGCCAAAGGAAGCCCTGGTGTGCTTCACGGACAGATGAGCTACCTTCTTCAAGATGATGATGGACAGATTCTTGAAGCGCACTCTATTTCCGCAGGTCTTGATTACCCAGGCATTGGACCAGAACATGCGTATCTCAAAGAGTTAGGTGTCGCGAAATATGATAATATCACCGACCAAGAAGCATTGGATGCCTTTGTGTGGTTGAGCCGAAAAGAAGGCATTATTCCTGCCTTTGAGAGTGCCCATGCCGTGGCATACCTCAAAAAAATCCCTAAAGACGAGATCAAAAACAAAGTCATTATTGTCAATCTCTCTGGGCGTGGAGATAAAGACATGGTACAAGCAAAATCTATCTTGAACATAGGATAATGGAATGAGTGAATTTTTCAATAAACACTCAGGAAAACTTTTCACTCTTTTTATGGTTACGATCCTTTCGGCATTAGGTTATGTTTTGTACATGGCTCCTGTGGAAGGGTTGGAGAACAAATTTATCTACCTCATGAAAGAGTATGGCTATATCATTCTCTTTTTCTGGGGAATGTTAGAGGGTGAAATGGGGCTTGTTATGGCAGGCTTACTCACCCATACAGGCGATATGAACCTCTTTATTGCTATCTTTGTAGCAGGTCTTGGCGGCTTTGCAGGCGATCAAGTCTATTTTTACATTGGACGTTTTAACAAAAAATTTGTTCACAAAAAATTGAAAGGTCAACGCCGCAAACTGGCACTTGCACACCTTTTACTCAAAAGGTACGGTTGGCCTATTATTTTCATTCAACGCTACCTCTATGGTCTTCGTACCGTTATCCCTATTTCTATAGGTTTGACACGTTACAGTGGTAAAATGTTTGCCTTCATCAATCTCATCTCTGCATGGTTTTGGGCAGCACTTACCATTGTTCCAACATGGTATTTTGGACAAGAAATTCTCATTGTGATTCATTGGGCAAAACAGCACTGGTATTTTGCCATTCCATTAGCCGCCATCATCGGTGGAGGCATCTCGTATTATTTTCACAAAGTTACTGACAAGACATTTAAGGAAAAACATGCAAATCGAATTACTCAATAAAAAGCTTAGCGAAGCAACCTCAGACGCTAAAATCGTCTTTGTTATTAATAAAGATCTAACCCACGCATCGATCACAGATAAAGAAACTTTAGAGCTTTTAGGTTTTAAAGGCGAAAGCGAAGAGACACTCTTTGTGCCTTCAAGTAAAACCATTTATGTAGGATGCGACTCTTTGGATGCGGATGAAGTACGTCTTGCAGCTTCAAAAGCACTAGAAAGCATCAAAAAGACCAATCTCAAAACGCTTGCTATTGGCACATACTCCAATGACTGCCCAGGGGTTAATATCAAAGCACTTGTTGAAGGTTTTATCTTAGGAAGCTACACCTTTGATACCTATAAAAGTAAAAAAGAGCCTTCAAAACTTGAAAAAATTACGATCTGTTTGGAAGATTATAGCCGCACAGATGTTTCTATGGAGACGGCAAACAAAGCACTACGTGCTGCAACAGCCGTAGCAGAAGCAACGAATTTTGCTAAGGAAATTGTCAATGCAACACCTCAAGACATGACTCCTATTGCACTAGCCGATGTTGCTCAAACGCTCACTTCGATTCCAAATGTGACATGTAAAGTGATGGATGAAAACTTTTTAAAAGAACAAGGTATGAACGCATTTTTAGCCGTCAATCGTGCAAGTGTCCATCCTCCTCGTCTCATTCATCTGACCTATAAACCCAAAGAGGTTAAAAAGCGCCTTGTGTATGTTGGCAAAGGATTAACCTACGATAGCGGTGGACTTAGCTTAAAGCCAAGTGAACACATGGTCACCATGAAAGCTGATAAAAGCGGTGCTGCTGCGGTTATGGCGATCTTAAAAGGGGCTGCAACGCTTGAACTCCCTTATGAGATTCACGCCATCATTGGAGCAACCGAAAACATGATCGGTGGCGATGCGTACAAACCTGATGATGTGTTGGTTGCTAAAAATGGAAAAACCATTGAAGTGCGTAACACTGATGCTGAGGGTCGCTTGGTCTTAGCGGATTGCCTCTGCTACGCGCAAGAACTTAACCCAGATTTGCTCGTGGATATGGCAACGCTCACAGGTGCATGTGTGGTAGCTTTGGGTGAGTACACAACAGGCATTATGGGGCATAACAGCGAGCTTAAACACTCCATGCGCAAAGCAAGTGATAAAAGCGGTGAATTAAGTGGAATATTGCCGTTTAACAAGTACCTTAAAAAACTGCTCAAAAGCTCGGTTGCCGATATGTCAAACATTAGCTCAAGCCGTTATGGTGGCGCTATTACAGCAGGGCTATTCTTAGATAATTTTATTGAAGAAGCGAACAAAGACAAATGGTTACACCTCGACATCGCAGGGCCTGCTTACCTTGAAAAAGCATGGGGGTACAACCAATTTGGCGCAACAGGTGCTGGGGTTAGAATGAATCTTTACTGGATGATTGAAGAAAATAAAAAATAATCTTCTTGCTTTTGCAAGAAGATTCTACCTCAAAAGAGGTAAGCTTAAGTAACCTAGCGCTTACGTAGGTTTATGGGCTTTGCTCATAAACCGTTATCATAAGAGTTCTACGGAACTCTCATACAAATGTGGAGTCTAATGAAACCCAAAATTGTGTTGATCGGAGCTTCTACCGGAGGCCCTGGTCATCTTAAAAAGATTTTATCTGCGATTTCACCAACCTTCAACGGTGCTATTGTTATTGCTCAGCATATGAATGCAACATTTATCCCCAGTTTCATCAGCCAGTTTCAAAATGAACTGCATCTGCCTGTACATGCTGTGGATAAAAAAATGAGCTTACACAACTCCAATATCTACATCTGTCCTCAAAATTGCCGTCTTAAAAAAGGGGATTTTTCACCTAAAATCGAACCTGTTGAAGAGGGAGAAACTCCTTATAACCCAAGCATTGACTCACTCTTTTCTTCCAGTGTTGAGTGTATCAAAGATGCTGAAATTTTAGCTGTTTTACTTACTGGAATTGGGCATGACGGTGCCAATGGGCTCAGTGAATTACAAAAAAATGGCGCACAATGTATTGCGGAGAGTGAAAAAAGTGCTATAGTATATGGAATGCCAAAGCGCGCCGTAGAAATCAACCCCAATATTGTCTCGTTAGCACTGGACGATATTGTACAAACCATTAAAAAATTTGGAGAGTCTTGATGTTGTTTTGGAAAAAGAAAAAAGAGCCCCAGATCGCACTCAAAAATGAAGTTGTCGTACCTCAAGAGTTTAATACCTTTGGGCTTCAAGATCTTTTGCATTACATCAAACGCGAAATTGGTGTTGATCTGCTTTCTAAAAACAGTGTTATTGAAACCAAACTCCGCCTCTTTTGCGAACGCAAAGAGATTTACAGCTTTCGCAAACTTTTTGAAGCACTCCAACATGACAAAATGCTTAGACAAGATCTCATTGACTTAGTCACTGTCAATGAAACCTATTTTTACCGTGAAGAGTCGCAACTGGATATGGCAGTAAATTTTGCACTTACCATTCCCAATGTTAGAATTCTCTGTGCCCCGTGTGCTTCGGGTGAAGAGGTTTACTCACTTTCTATGATGTTACAAGAGCGCAGACGAGAGCCTAGAGAATTTAGTATTACAGGAATTGACATTAATTCTGAAGCCATTGAGAAAGCGCAAAAAGGGCTCTTTTCGGAGCGTTCTTTACATAAGCTAGACCAACGACTCAAAGAGAAATTTTTCACACATGAAGAGCGTTTTTACCGAGTAAAACGAGAGTATTTTTCGTCTACCTCATTTACTAAGGTCAATATTTTTGAGCATGAATTTCTCTCTTTAGGAAAATTTGACATCATTTTTTCACGCAATATGCTCATCTACTTTGATGATGAATTTCGTCTCAAAACCATTGAGCGTTTTGCTACATTGCTTAAACCTGATGGTAAACTCTTTTTAGGACATGCAGACATCATCCCAGACAACCCTTATTTTATCAAGCACACCGATCATCGACTCTCATACTATGTCAAGAAGTCTTAACTTCTTGACACTTTAAAGTGCTTTAACCAAAGCACTGATCATTTTAAACTGCGGATGACTTGCACCTTGAAGAAGCTCAAATAAAAGCGATTCTGTTGTGCACAGCCATGCACCCTCTTTTTCCATACGACGTAACGCAATCGCATGGTCATTGTGTTTACGCGAACCTATGGCATCTGTGCACAGTATAACCTCAAATCCTGCCTCAATAAGATCACGTACACTTTGCAAGACACATACATGACTCTCCACGCCAGCGACAACCACTGATTTTACATTGAAAGCTTTTAGCTGCATCATGACATCATCGTTTTGACAACAGCTAAAAGTGCGCTTTTCATACACCGTTTTTTCTTGAAGTACAGCGCGCAACGATGCAATCGTATCACCCAAGCCTTGTGTGTATTGTTGGTTGCATAAAATCGGAATCTCCAAATGTTGAAGCCCTTGAATAAGTGCCACTAAATGTTTCTCTATAAACGCATGGTCTTGTATGTGCCCAAAAAGGCGTTCTTGAACATCAACCAATAACATCGCTGTTTGATCAGGGAAAAGGCGCATAAAAACTCCTTATTTTTTGCCATAATCATAACCTACTCGCTCTTAATTAAGTCAGGCTAGACTACAATAGATACTTAATTTTATAAGATGAGGAATTTATGGCAACATCTGTGCTTATATTACCAGGGTATCAAGACTCAGGAGCTGAGCATTGGCAAACGCTTTGGGAGAGGGAAAATCCTGATTTTAAACGTGTTATTCAGCGTGATTGGGAACATCCAGTCTGCCAAGAGTGGGTAGCGAAGCTTGAAGAAGCTGTTGCAGAAGCGGGCGAAGACGTGATTCTTGTTGCACACAGCCTTGCGTGTTTGGTCATTGCGCATTGGGATGCTCAAAAGATGCACTCTTCTATCAAAGGAGCTCTTCTTGTTGCACCTCCCGATTCAACTTCAGCTGTCTTTCCAACTGCTGCTGAGGGATTTGAAAAAACACCGATGGGATTGCTTGATTTTCCAAGTATTATTATTGCAAGCACCAATGACCCTTACGCCAGTATAGATTATGCGAAAAGTTTAGCAAAAGCATGGGGCAGTGCATTGGTCAATGTAGGAGATAAAGGGCATATCAATAGTGCGAGCGATATTGGCACATGGGAAGAAGGAAATGCTTACTTAGGACAACTACGACGTGCTTAAAAAGCCTTTTTATGATTGGAGTTCTTGTAAGATCCTGACACGTCTTTAAAGCAAAGCTTTAAAGACTATGTTAACACTGGGTTCTCATCAGCAGAGTACTCGCGCACCTTTGGTGTTTTTACAAGCGCTTGCTTAACATCCACATTCACAACGTGGTGTGGACTTTAGCAGTTCAATTTTGTCTTCTTGATTTGGAACCAAACATAAAAATTCATAATCTTCATCGCCGATTACGTGATACGAATGAGGCACACCTGCTGGCACAAAGATAATATCATCCTTGACTGCGATAAAACTCTCTTCGCCCAATTCTACTCTTGCTTTGCCTTTTAAAATATACTGCTCATGCTCAACCGTATTGGTGTGCAAAGGCATAAACCCCTCTTTCTTAATAACAAATTTACGCATCGCAAAATGAGGAGCCATCTCTGGAGAAATAAGCATCTGCATACTCGCACCCTCACCTGCTTGAAGAGGTGTGCTTGGAATTTCATGGAGTGATTTTTTCATCTATAACCTTTACCTGTAAATTATTTTATTTCAAATTTTAACTCTTCTAACCTTGCAATTCTATCTTCCGTGGAGGGGTGCGTTGAAAAAAGTGACGCAAAGGAGATATTTTTCCCCGAAAAAGGGTTGATGATAAACATGTGTGCACTCTCTGGCGTTGCTTCGTGTACCATGCCTTGACGGTTATAATTGGAGAGTTTGGCTAAAGCACTTTGCAGCCACTCAGGATGACGGGTCAAACGAGCCGCGCCCTCATCTGCCATGTACTCACGGTTACGGCTGATCGCCATTTGAATCACGGCTGCGGCAAGCGGTAAAATGATAGCAAGCGCAATCATCACAATGGGATTAGGTCGATTTTCACGATCTCCTCCAAACATAGCGCCAAACTGCATCATATTGGCAATGACACCAATAGCTCCTGCAATGGTCGCGGCAATGGTTCCAACTAAAATATCATAGTGTCTTACATGGCTTAACTCATGTGCCAAAACGGCTTCCACTTCTTCATCGTCTAAAAGTTCTAACAGCCCTTCAGTCACCGCTACTGCGGCATGTGAGGGATTGCGTCCTGTTGCAAATGCATTGGGTGTGGAATCTGGGATAATATACACCTGTGGTAGCGGAAGATTGGCTTTAGCGCATAAGCCCTCAACAATGGTGTAAAGCCCACGCGCCTCTTGAACGGTTATAGGCACAGCATTGTAGTGGCGAAGGACGAGTTTATCAGAATAAAAATAGCTCACAAAGTTCATCACACCTGCTAATACAAGCGCGATCATCATTCCCTGCGTTCCTCCCATCATGCCACCAACCCACACAAACAACAGTGTCATCAAGGTCAATAATACAACGGTTTTAACGACTTCCATACATTCTCCTTTGTCAATATCATAGAGTATTTTACACCAGAATGGTAAATAAATTTTACACACGATTTACGAAACCAATGTGTTATAATGCGCCAACAAAACAGAAGGAGATACGTTGAGACTGCCTCAGGGCTTTGGTAAAAAAGGCTACTTTTCTCTTGCCGCTATACAAGCTTCGACCAGCGAAGTGAAAACCAAACGCGTTCATGCACGTCTGCTTCATACCACTCGTCTGTTTGCCGACACCTGTGACCAAGAAGAAGTTGAAGACGATCCGCCTCCTTTATCTGCCACTCTTTTAGGATTTATCTCAACCTATCGACCTCGCCTTTGTAAATGCAGTCGACTTTTTGCAAAACGTGCACACTCCGCCATAAAGCGTGCCAAAATAAGACGTAAATCTAACTGCAACTGCCGCTACTTTAGCTTCCGCCGTTCAGGCATCCACCCTCCATTTTTTCCTTTTTTACAACCACTCCATAACATGCTTTGCCACGCACTGAAGCTGGCCTAATTTTCTCAAAAAAGCACTGCTTTTTTGATGTGTAAATGAACAAGGAAAAAACTATGTCAAAAACTTACGTTACAGGGTTTCCTCGCATTGGGGAAAAACGTGAGCTCAAATTTGCATTAGAAGCATTTTGGGCTGGAAATTCCTCTTTTGAAGAGGTTAAAACGGTTGCAAAAACATTGAAAGAACGCCATTGGCATTACCAAAAAGAGCATCATATAGACTTCATCTCATGCAATGACTTTACTCTTTATGACACGATGCTTGACACGACCGTTATGTTAGGAGCCATTCCTCCACGCTTTGCAAATATTGAAGACAAAACAGCACGTTACTTTGCAATGGCTAGAGGCGACAAGGATCGTGCCGCGATGGAAATGACCAAGTGGTTTAACACCAATTATCACTACATCGTTCCTGAAATTCACGCCAATATGACCTTTAAAGTCGATATATCCAAAATCGCTGAAGAGTATCTTGAAGCTAAAGCGTTAGGATTCACTCCCAAAATAAACCTTGTGGGTCCTCTAACCTTCCTTGCACTCTGCAATTCTGTCGATGGAAGCGATCTGTTTTCACTGTTTGATGGCATCGTAGAAGCATATGAAAAAGTTCTTAAAGCTATCGAGAGTTTGGGTGAAGGCATAGTGGTGCAATTCGATGAACCACTTTTTGCTAAAACCTTAGAAGCAAAATTTCTAAGCCTTTTAAAAATTGCATACGATCGTTTAGGTGTTGTCAGCCCATCACTTAAAATTGCAGTTGTAACTTATTTTGATCGTGCCAATGAGGCGGTGGAAGTGCTAGGAAATTGCCCTATTTGGGCGATTGGGCTTGATTTTGTTTATGGAGAAGAGAACCTCAAAGCACTCTCACACCTTAAAGACAAAGTGCTCATAGCAGGTATCATTGATGGTCGCAATGTTTGGAAAAACAATCTTTCAAAAACCTACACCCTTTTGGAACAGATCAGCGCAACGGTTGATGAGCAACATATCATCCTCTCCACGTCATGTTCATTGTTGCATGTACCTTTTAGTACCCGTTTTGAAGAGAATATGGCATCTGAAGTAAAAAGTCGCCTGAGCTTTGCACTGGAAAAACTAGCTGAGTTAGAGCAGATCAACACCCTGTGGAAAAAACGCCAAAAACCTGTGGCAACGGAATGCTTAAAAAAAGCAACACCTCTTAAACATGCTGGTATTTTTTATGCACGTTCCCCTTATGCAACACGCTTTTTACTGCAACAAAAAGCACTGAACTTACCACTTTTCCCAACCACCACCATCGGCTCTTTTCCACAAACTAAAGAGACCAGAGCAGTACGCAATGCTTATAAAAAGGGTGAGATTTCACAAGAACAATACGAAGCATCGTTAAAAGCATCCATCAAAGAGTGCGTTGAGATTCAAGAAGCATTAGGACTAGATGTTTTAGTGCATGGTGAGTTCGAGCGCAATGACATGGTTGAGTACTTTGGCGAACTCTTAGAAGGCTTTGCCTTTAGTCAAAATGGTTGGGTACAAAGTTATGGTAGTCGTTGCGTTAAGCCACCGCTTTTATACGGAAGTGTGAGCCGAAAACAACCGCTCAGCGTTGACTGGACAGTGTATGCGCAAAGTTTAACGGACAAGCCAATGAAGGGTATGTTAACAGGTCCTGTGACCATCCTCAACTGGTCGTTTGTACGCGATGATATCCCGAAAAGCGAAGTTGCCTTTGAAGTTGCCAAAGCGATTGCAGAAGAGGTCGATGATCTTCAACGCCACGACATTCAGATCATCCAAGTCGATGAAGCAGCCTTTAAAGAGGGTTATCCATTACGCGAGGAGAAGATCAAAGCCTATGAAAAATGGGCGGTTGATAGCTTTAAAGCTTCTGTAGGAACGGCATGGGATCAAACACAAATTCACACCCATATGTGTTACAGCAACTTTAACGACATCATCGACACCATCGAGCGAATGGATGCCGATGTCATCACCATCGAAACCTCACGCAGTGGCAATAAACTGCTTAAAGTGTTCCAAAAAGCCAACTACAGAGCACAAATTGGACCGGGTGTGTATGACATTCATTCGCCTCGTGTGCCAAGCGTGGAGGAGATGAGCGAGCAGATCAAAGCGTTCTTGCAGGTACTTCCTAAAGAACAACTCTGGATCAACCCTGATTGCGGGCTTAAAACCAGAGGTTGGAGTGAAACCAAAGCGGCACTCACCAACATGATAAAAGCGGTGCATTTAGCGCGCTAAAAATCACCACGAGAGGAGTTTTCCTCTCGTGGTTACCATGGTTCAATTTCCACTTACTTTTCAAACCAATGTCGTGTATTGTTCGCAATGTGCACGAGGGCAAGCATGACAGGCACTTCCACGAGCACACCCACCACCGTCGCCAGTGTCGCACCTGATTGTAAACCAAAGAGCGTGATCGCTACGGCAACGGAAAGTTCAAAAAAGTTACTCGCACCTATCATCCCAGCGGGTGCTGCAATGTTATGAGGAAGCTTCCATACACGTGCCCAACCATACGCTATATAAAAAATAAAAAAAGTTTGAATGGTCAATGGAATAGCGATTAAGAGAACATGCAGAGGATTGTTTAAAATAACATCACCCTGAAATGTAAAGATAATAACAAGAGTGAGCAAAAGCCCTATAATGGTAGTGTTGTCGAATTTTTTAATAAACACATTTTCAAAGTAACTCAGCCCTTTGTGTTTGATGATGTACCGTCTTGAGAGATAACCACTCAATAAAGGGATCACAACAAACAAAATAACCGATAAAAACAAGGTGTCATAAGGCACAAATACATCGTTAACCCCCAATAAAAAAGCCACAATGGGCGTAAATGCAATCAGCAAAATTAGGTCATTAACAGCCACTTGCACCAAGGTATAAGCCGCATCACCTTTGGTAAGATGGCTCCATACAAACACCATCGCCGTACAAGGAGCCGCACCTAGTAAAATAGCGCCTGCCAAGTATTCGTTGGCAAGATTTTCAGGTAAAATATTCGCAAAAAGCACTTTAAAAAACAAAGCCGCGATAAGATACATCGTAAACGGTTTAATCAGCCAATTTACCGTACACGTAACACACAGCCCTTTGGGTTTTTTGCCTGCATCCAAAATACTTGCAAAGTCAATTTTGAGCATCATCGGGTAAATCATGAGCCAAATGAGAATGGCAATAGGAATGGAGATGTTCGCATATTCAAACTGACTCAAAGTCTGGGGAATGACGGGAAAGAACTGACCGATAGCCACACCCGCAATAATACACAACACCACCCACACCGTAAGATAACGTGCAAAAATGCCCATACTTTCGATAGCAACAGTTGATTCGTCGTTCATCACAACATCCTTTACATATCAACATATATTGATTGAAATTGCCTGTTCTATAAAAACAAGCAACTGCTGTAAACGAGCTAGTTCACACCAGCAACTTTGTCTCAGTCTCAAATATTGTATCAAAATATTTTATATCAAGTGTGTAGCATGAAAATAGCATAACTCAAATTCATTCGCCTTGTGTGCCAAGTGTGAATAAAAGGTGCCAGAGCTAAACTTTTATTCATTTGGTCATTTCTATATAAATGAATATAATATCTATTAAATTAGATGCGAATGGGGAATTAAGCGTGAATTTGCAGGATGTAACAATAAACCAACATTTTGTACCTCAAATTGAACAAAGGCTTAATGCGATTAATCCTTCAGATAACAAGAAAAAACAAAAAATCTATTCCTTTAGTTTAATTGATCGTGAGTCATATTCTATTCACCTTGATTCGGAAGAAGGCTCCAAGATTGTAAAAACTCTCAGTTTGAACGATATATTTAGCTTTGATGTGTTAGACAGAGAGCCTACCAGATATAACTTCGAAAAACTATTTTATCAATACGAAGCCAATATAAAATCTAATACTGAAAGTCTGATTTCAAAATTATCCTGCCCCAGCGCTGATATAAAGTCAGAAATACTCAATATTTTTCTCTCCAAGTTTTTAAATTTTGTTCGGAATCCTTATTCAATAAAAAAAGTTCTAAAGACATTTGCTTCGCTAAAAAACAAATATCCAACCAATCCTCTTCATCATAAAAACTTCGAACGTGTACTCAATGGAAGGAAACCTCATCAAAGCTATCTTTGCAAGCAATTAAATATATCTGAAGAAGAATATAGAGATTGGCTTGCAATGATATTCTTATCACTCTCCTCTTTTAAAGAAAATCAGCCAAATTTTCTAGAACAAATGATAAAAGGGTATTATGAAGATCCAGAAATATATATTGGTGTAATGATATATACCTATGATGATAAAACTTGTCTTCTCTCTGATCGCGGTTATAGTTTCCCATTTCCTGAAAATGAACATCAAGCATGGGATTTCAACCTGTATTCACATGGTTTTATTAGATATGCTTTTATTGATGAGGCTCTTACATCTAAAAGAACTCCTCAAAATATTGTCGAAAAATATAAGGCAGCGCCTAAATCGATTAAGTTACATCATATAATCAACGATTTGAGTGCATTAGAACAATATAACAAGCACGTTGTTTCACAGTGTCATCAAAAGGTATTTAATTCTAGTTCTGAGTGCTATGGCATATAATAACCACATATCGTCTGAGGCTTTCCCTACACCCTCTCAATATTCTGAAGCTTAATATACATCATCGCCGTCATCACCGCATCATTGAGCGCGTCATGCTTCCCAAAGATGGGCAAGCCCAACTCTTTCATCATGACATCAAAACGTAGGTCTATCACACCATCGGGAATGAATTTTATCTTTTTATCGTGGTAGAGTCCTGAAACTTCGATTTGGGGATTTGGTAAGTTGATGCCAAGCCACGGCTTGACGTATTTGTTGATCATCTTCATGTCAAACTCAAGGTAATAGCCAACCAGTGGGCGTGAGCCTATGAAGTGTAAAAACTGCGTGATGGCTTCGCGTGCTTCGCATCCATTCGCCAAGTCGATATTGCGAATTTGATGAATTTTGATGCTTTGTTCGCCCACTTCACGTGTGGGTTTGACGAAAAGCTCGAACTTCTCGGACATCAAGATTTTATTGCCTTTAAGTTTGACCGCTCCGATGGAGAGAATCTCATCTTTTTTAGGGTTAAGTCCTGTGGTTTCGGTGTCAAACACCACGACCTCATCAAGAGGTGCTTCCTCAAATAAAAAGCGGTACTGCTCGTCTTTGAGCTTCCTTGCATTACGTTTGGCAAAAAAAGAGGCGAACATCTTAGCTTACCATCGAAAGTTTGAAATGATGCGTCAAAAACTTCTTAAATTTATTAACGATTTTGAAGCTGTCTTTGAGAAGTTCTAGCTCTAATTGGTTGAGATTTTCGATGTTCACGAAATTATCAAGCCCTTTGTCTTCACCCCTAGCTAGTCGTTCTTTGAGGCGCAAGTTCAAAAGTGTGTCCAGTGCTTCGACGAGTGCGCCTGCAAAATCGCTGTCTATGACATCGAGTTTTGCCAGTTTTTTGATGCGCGTCACCGTATCGGTTGACTCTATCTTATGCTCCAACGCAAGGGCACGCACGCCTTGAACGATGGGGAAGATGCCGCCTTTTTTCACATCGATTTTATTGTTCTCGGAAATGAGGGTTGTAAAGATGCCGATGGGTGTTTCAAACGCCGTTGCAGCATTTGCAAAGTTGGCTAAAAATGGGCTTTGCTCCTCAACCCTTTCAAACACCTCCGCTTTAAGTTTGCGCAACATCGACGCATCACCTGCCACAGAAATCGCGTCAAAAAAGATCGCAAGGTTCATCACATCTTCCATATTGGGGGCATCAAACCATCGTATAATCTCTTTATGGTAAGTACTCCAATGCTTACACCAGTACGGATTTGAAACCATGATGTTACCCTCACAGCGAGGAAAGCCAAAGTCGATGAGCGTTTCGGTAAAGCGCTGCATATAAGGGGTATAGAGGCTTTCATCCACCCCATCATCAATGATGAGAGCGTTGTCTTGGTCGGTTTTAAGGAGCTGCTCTTTGCGTCCTTCACTTCCCATGACAATCAAGCAGGCTTTTTTGCCAAGCTCTTCTGGCACAATCAGACCATAGAGCTTTTCGTAAATCTTCTCATTTATCTCAGAGATAAGCTTCGCAATATAATCAACCTTCGTACCTTTGGCATGTAATTTTTTTACGATGTTGATGAGATCCGAACTGGCTTGTTTTAACTCTTCGATCGTCGTTGCTTTTCGTATCTGAACCGCTACCAGATACGTGTGATTGGCAAAATAGCTCAGCAGATCCAGTTGCTCTAAAATGCCGATAATCTCGCCATCACGTGTCACAACAATGCGCTTAATGGAATGTTTTGTAAAAGCTAAAAGTGCGTTAAAAAGATAGTCATCGGCTTCGATGGTGATGATGGGATGAAGCGCTATGGGACCAATGGAGCCGTGTTTATCGTATTCGTTAAATAAAACATGACGGCGCACCACACTGTCCGTTACAATGCCATACTCATAACCATCACCATTACGAACGATGATGCAACTGCTCTTTTTTGCCTCCATCTGTTTTAAAGCATCCATGATGGAGCACTCTTTTTCGACAATGGTCGGCTCGTGTAAATAGCTGTCTTGCACACGTGCCATCATAAAACCAGAAAGTTCGGTGGTGTACTCTTTTTGTTTAGCAGATTGGATTTTGTTGGCAAGGTCTTGGATAAAATATGCCTTAAATGCGGCATTGCTATCAAGAAGTGCTAAAAAGTCCTCTTTCTTTAGCTCGTAACAGATGAGCTCTTCGAGAACTTTAAAGGTGCTTTCGCTTTTGGTGTAAATGAGGGCATCCGCATCAAACGAGTTGGACTTGCTATAGACTTTGAGCAGTTCTTCTTCGTTATACTCCCCTACTTCGCCTTTGATGATGATGTAGAGAAATTCAGACGGTTTAGAAGGGGAGAGAAGTACCGTCTCTTTTTTGTAGTAAGCGATGTTCATAGCCCCTATGGCTTTGCTTATCTCGGTTTTGGAAAGCAGTTGAAACGGATGGATGGAGCGTAAAAACGCCTCAAGATCGTACATACTCATGCAAAGCCCTTCTGCTAAAATGACTTTGATTGTAACGTGGAACACTAGAGTTCATGCTTACATGAAAAAGTTAATCCTCAAGATACGCCAAGAATGTGGCATAATTGCACACAAAAAATAAGGATATGAACTTGCATCCAACGATTGAAACATTTTTAGCGAATATCACAGCCCTTCACCAGCTAGAGCCTAAAAATCTCCCCAATGATGTTTTACAGATCATGGTCAAAATGAGCCCCGAAGAGCTTTTCAAAACCTGTACACAACTTTCTGTGTTACTTAATAATGTACCCACTCAAGCAGCACCTATTACACTGAACGAAACTGAAATTGCAAGCCTAGCAGAAGAGTATCTCAAAGGGATTTTAAAACGTTTTCGCGGATAAGTGGTAGTTTTCGCTCAATAATCGTGCAATATTTTTAGCCATTAAGTCATAACCTTGCTCATTGGGATGCACTTGGTCAGATTTGAGATTTTCACCATCCATAATCTTTTTAAGACTTTTATCTTCGATTTCGATGCTGTTCTCTTTGGCAACCTCATAGTAAAAGGATGGCACATTAAAGGTTAAAATATCAAAACTCGGCACGCCCACTAAAAGGACATAGATGCCTTTGTCTTTTGCCATTTTGACCATTTGGTTGAGATTGGCTTTGGTTTGGGTTAAGTCTTGCTTTCGTAGTATGTCATTGGCACCATGGCACAACACCAAAATATCGGGCTTATGGCGTTCAAGAACAGTTGGTAAGCGTTCCATTCCTTGTCTACTAAGCTCTCCTGAGATGCCTTCATTGATAACCGTGACATGCAAAAGATCCACGAGCACAGAAGGGTAACTTTTATCACGTGCTACGCCATACCCAAATGTCAGGCTATCGCCAAATGTGAGCACTTTAGTATCCAGTGGTAAAGAGAGACTTTGCACATCAACCTCCTGCTTACTTTTGTAGTAGTTGATGCCAACAATGAGAACAATGACAAGAATGATGTTGCGTAGGTTAAAAAGTTCCATGAACTCATTGTACATCATGACCGCTGGATTTAGCAAACAAAAGATACAATTACAAACATTTTTTGACAAAGAGATTACGTGATGAAGCAACAACGCATTGATTTGATTGGTATTGTATTTTTACTCACCGCCATGTTGACATGGGCGAGTTCGTTTATAGCGCTTAAAGCAGCAATTGGACCTTTAGGACCTATGAGTGTTGTCTTTGGACGTATGGTTGTGGCAAGCCTCTGTTTTGTCTATTTTATCAACCAATTTCGCAAACTTGAATTTACCAAGAAAGATCTCAAATACATTCTATTGTTGACTCTTTTTGAGCCATGCCTTTACTTTATCTTTGAAGCAAAAGCCCTACAACTCACCACTGCTTCCCAAGCAGGTATGATCACCTCCATGATGCCACTTATGACAGCTATTGCTGCCAGTTTTGTGCTCAAAGAGTACCTAAGCAAGCGTGTCGTTATAGGTTCTATTTTAGCCGTTGTGGGTGCTGTTTGGCTGAGCCTTGGGGCACAAAGCAGTGAACATGCTAGTAACCCACTGTTGGGCAATTTCCTAGAGTTTTGTGCGATGATCTGTGGTACATGGTACGCTATCTCCGTGCGTTACCTTAGCCAAAGGTTTTCAGCGCTTTTCTTGACGGCGATTCAAGCGTTTATTGGCACGATTTTCTTTGCGCCACTGGCTCTTTGGGAGTACTTTACACTTCCTATGACCCTGACTTGGGAAGTCTTTGGCTGGATTTGCTATTTGGGCATTGTGGTAACATTAGGGGGATATGGTATGTTTAACCTAGCCCTAAGCCGCATCGAAGCCTCTCGCGCCTCGGTCTTTGTCAATCTCATTCCTGTTTTTACAGTCCTTCTTGCCTATATCTTTTTAGGCGAAGTGCTCAGTCAAACGGAGATGATGGCAAGCTTTGTGATTTTTGGAGGAATTATTATCTCTCAACTCCCTCGCTTTCGAGCAAAAGAGAAGATTCTTTAATCTTTATTTGCAAGAAGTAAAAGCACCAAAGGTGCGTGGGCTTCCTGCCGAAGGAAACTTAGCGTTAGCGTAGCTCTGGGGGCTTTGCCCTCAGAGCGTATCAGAATTAGACAAATACCACACACGCTTCCGTTGCACCATGCGCACCAATAACGAGGGACTGTTCAATATCTGCGGTCTTTGAAGGACCACTGATAAAAAGACCAAAAACATCTTTGTCGCCAAAATTCACCCGTGTATACGCTTCGTGCATACTGTGAACGACTTCACCTTTTGGCACAATAATCATCAACTTTTGAGCAATGAAATAAAGCGCACGATGTCTAGCATCTGCCTCTTTAACCCATACTGCACCATTTTCTGCTACTGCAAACTCACCTTTGATGATCGCAAGATCAACATCTTTAAGCGTATGAGGATCATCGGTTGCACTAAGCTCTTTTGTGCCTTCAAGTCCACTCACCGTTGAGACAATGACAGATGCGTCTTTATAGTGCTCTTTGATGTAATTTTTCACTGAATCTAAAGTCTCCAAATGAACCGCATTTCCACCGACACTAGCCAGAGTTGTGGCAAACTTCGCATCCAAGTCTTCATAGGTTGTATGAAAAATATTGACCTCTGGTAGAGCATTTTCATTGTGTGGTCTGCCCTCTTTGATCGCTTTTAAAATGGCTTTGCGTGAACTCATTTGATTCCCTTTTTCGCTTTGTAAAGTTCTTTAAAACTGTTTTTTGGAAACGGCGGTAGTTCCCTATTTTTACCCCATAGGTTAAACTTAGAATAGACCAGAAAACGCGGCAAGATAGGCACCATTTTACGCGCCATAAATCCTGCAAAGTCCATCAGTTTAGGACGGCACATAAGCCATGTTGCTATTTTTAGGGCATTGTGTTTTACAGGACTCAAATAGCCAGCTTCTACCACGTCTTGACGTTTTAAGTAGAGCTGTTGTGCCAAATCCACTTTGACAGGGCAAACGTTCGAGCATGATGAACACAGTGAGCAAGCAAATGGTAAACTGTAGTATTTTTTAAGATTACGACTAGGAGCGAGCGTTGAGCCAATAGGTCCTGGAATGGTGTAACCATAACTATACCCGCCACTGCGTCTGTAAATCGGGCAGGTATTGAGACACGCACCACAGCGAATACATTGAAGCGATTTAACATAACGCTCGTCGCTGAGGATTTTTGATCTGCCATTGTCCACGATAACGACATGCATCTCACCACCCTCAACAGCACCATGATAATGTGAAGTATACGTTGTAACGGGCTGACCTGTTGCACTTCTGGCTAAAAGACGTGTAAAAACACTTAAATCTTTAAGACGAGGAATAATCTTCTCAATACCCATACATGCAATATGAAGCTTCGGCAAACTTGCACCCAAGTCTGCATTTCCCTCATTGGTACAAACCACAATGCCACCCGTTTCAGCAATGGCAAAGTTTACGCCTGTCATAGAAGCATCAGCTCCCAAAAACTTCTCACGCAAATGCGCACGCGCCGCACGAGTCAGATACGTAGGATCCGAGTTGCCTTTTTCAGTCTTTAAAAACTTCTCAAAAGTAGTACCAACATCCTCTTTTTTGAGGTGAATAGCAGGTAAAACGATATGGGAAGGTGGCTCATTACGAAGTTGTACAATGCGCTCACCTAGGTCTGTATCGACCACTTCAATGCCATTTTTTTCAAGGTAAGGGTTGAGATGACACTCTTCTGTTAACATGGACTTACTTTTGACGATCATCTTTACGCCTTTAGAGCGTAAAATCTCCAGTACTATGTCATTGTGCTCTTTGGCGTCTTTCGCCCAATGCACGTGAATACCTCTCTCTTGGGCGTTTTTTTCAAAAATTTCAAGGTATTCATCCAGATGGCTGAGTGTATGGGATTTGATCTTATCGGCGGTGTTACGAAGTTCTTCCCACTCATCCAAACTTTTAGCTTGATTGTCACGTTTGACACGCACAAACCAGAGCGCCTTATCGTGCCATTTCATACGTTCAACGTTAGAGGCGAATTTTTCGGCAAGTTCAGGATGGTTGTGACTCATTGGACATCTCCTGCTAAGATTTGGGCAATATAAATCGTCTTCAGTGGCATTTTTTCACGATCAATTACGCCTTGCATGTGCATCAAACAAGACATATCGACACCCGTGATGTATTCGCTTCCAGCATCAAGATGATCTTGCAAACGTGCACGTCCCATAGCCACACTCATTGCCTCTTCGGTAATCGCAAAGGTTCCACCGAAACCACAGCACTCATCTTTGCGTGTTAACTCAGAGTAGCTAATGCCTTCAACTTTATCGAGTAAGTTTTTGATTTTGGAAAACTCGGGTACGTTCTTCTCACTCATACTTGCCATGCCAAGTTCTCGATGTGCATGACAGCTGTTGTGAATACCAACTTTGTGGCGAAAGGTAGCATTCATAGACGTTGGTTTGATGACGTCGTGCAAAAATTCGATAAGCTCATACGTATGGCTTCGCATACGCTCAAACCCCTCACGACCTTCTAAAAACTGCGCATAATTGTGACGTACCATACTGACACAGCTTCCACTAGGAGCAACAATATAGTCATAATCTTTGAAGATTTTAAAAAAGCGTTCAGCAAGAACACCCGTTTCTTTAGCACAGCCTGTATTGGCTTGGGCTTGTCCACAACAGGTTTGCTCCAGCGGATACTCAACATCTAACCCCAAGTTTTCCAGTACCTTAAGCGTTGACATGGAAGCCTCAGGGTATAGCTCATTCATAAAACAGGGGATAAAAAGGCCTATTTTCATACATACTCCATTACCATAATTTTTACCTTATCGTAACAGCTATGTCACACAAACGTATGATATTTTTTAGGAGCCTAAAATATTTTCTAAAATGATTTCAATAAGTAACACTCCAAAAAAAAGTGCAAGAATGATGGCTAAAAGTTGAGACTTTTTCATCGAGATGTTAGGGCTAGTTTTATAGCCAAGCCTGCAAAAACAGTACCCGCTATACGGTTGAGGATTTTCTCACCATTTTGTGTCTTAGAAAACCATGCCCCCACACGACCCGCCAGCAATGAAACCAATGTAAATACAACAAGGGCACTTACCATAAACAACGCTCCAAGTACAAAAATTTGCGCTGTCACATTGCCTACTTCGGGGTTGGTAAACTGAGGAAGGAAGGCTAAGAAAAAGATGGAGACTTTTGGATTTGTGATGTTCATAAAAATACCACGTTTGTAAAGTGCTTTAAAGCTAAGTGGGCTTTTGTCACTCTCTAGTTTACTCTTGCTGGCATCTTTAAACGCCATAAAAGCAAGGTATAAAAGATAAGCAGCTCCCACAAATTTAAGAATACTAAAAGCGAGAATGGATGTTTGAAAGATAACGGCAACGCCTAGTGCAACAGCTGTTGTGTGAAAGATGAGTCCACTGCAAAGTCCTAATGCTATCACGATACCAGCTCTGCTTCCTTTGGTCATGGATTGGGTTAAAACAAAGAGTATGTCAGGTCCAGGGGCGAGCGCTAAAAGCGTTGAAGCGGTCACAAACATCACAATCGTTTGAAGTTCAAGCATTACAATCTCCTTTTACGGGTTAAAGATTTGAGGAAATTGTACTGCCAAAAGCCTTAGTTTACCCACCCAATTGAGCGATTTGCATAGAAATTTTCAGAATTTGAATCATGATGCTATTTTTATCCGTTGGGTCTGACGCTTTAGCGAGCCTACCTTCAAGCAGTTTAAGTCTGCTTTTGAGTGAATCAATAATACTTTCATTGACCTCAGCAGTAGACGATTTGAGTTTGGATAAAAAGGTCGGATTTAGGGAAATTTTAGCCCCTGTTTCACTCTGTGCCGTAGTACTATTTGATGTTTGCCCTGTTGCAGGAGGTGTTACTGAAAAATCAAGATGCGACATCCACCCTGTTCTACCGTCTTCAAAAAGTACCACACTGCTCTCTTTAAGCTTTGCATTGGTATCAGAACCTTCTTTAAAGGTAAACGAAGATTCAACACTAAAGAGCAACAATGCCCCTACTTTAGCCTGATCAAGACTTATTAGATGATCTTGCATTGCGCTTTTTTGCCAAATCTGAAGCTTCGAAAACACACTATCGTTTTCATCAATCCAGCCATTACCATCTTCATCAAACGCAGCCAAATCAGAAAAGCCATCGCCACTTTGCGTTCCAAAGAGTTCACTACCATCATCAATCATGCCATTTTCATTGCGATCCAGCGCTAAAAAACCACTGCCTTTCCCTAACAAAGAGATGTCATCTTTTTCGCCATCGCTGTTAAGATCAAAGCCAAAGGTTTCGCTCTCATCCACGTGAACCAATCCACCCTCTAGGTTAATGACTAAAGGATCAACCATCGAAGCTAAACTTTGGCGCGTCTCTATTTTATAGCTATCGTAACGAGAAATCTCATTTTGCATTGAAAGGTTAATAGTCTTTCCATCTTCGGTCTGAATGGTTCCTTGTGCTACCAAAGAGAGTGTTTCTGACTCTTGAAAACGTGTCAGCGTTTGAACTTCATCTTGTGTTGTTTGAGAGAAGCTCATGCTATTTTGGAACTCGTCATGGTAATGGAGTAAGGTAAGATTTGATGATTCTATGCGCATTGTTTTTCTCGTAATGGTTTTAGTAACTAAATCGGCAAAATCGCAGTATAATAAACAAGGTTTCTCTCAAAAATCTACGAAAAGGAGACACCATCGAAACATCACATTCTTACTCTTTGATTGAAGAGCTTTGGCATAGCATAACTCATGGTATTGGACTTTTACTAAGTGTGAGTGCATTGACCCTTTTATGCGTTTTCGCAGGACAAAGTGGAGATGGGGCAAAAATCGCTAGCGCATTAGTCTTCGGACTTTCGCTGATGGTGATGTATGGCGCGTCAACACTCTACCATGCGATTCGTATTCCTGAAATAAAATCCATTTTGCGCCAAGTAGACCACTGTGCTATCTACATCCTCATTGCAGGAACGTATACACCCATCAGTCTACTGGGTATTCAAGGGACTGAGGGATGGGTACTCTTTGGCATTGCATGGGCTATTGCAGCACTTGGTATTAGCTTAAAGATTTTTTACCCACAGCGTTTTCAAAAACTCTCTTTGGCTTTGTACGCACTGATGGGATGGATGGTGGTAGGTGCCATTGAGCCACTGATCACCCATCTTGATACACTTTCACTCTCGTTACTGGTGAGTGGAGGTCTTATTTACACGGTTGGCATCGTGTTTTATGTCTGGAAAGGGCTCCATTTCAGCCATACCATTTGGCATTTTTTTGTACTGGGAGGGTCTATTTTTCACTTCTTTGTCGTTTTGTTACTGATATTGGATTAAGCCCAATTCTTTATCAGATTTTTATCATAGATTTCTTATAAAATGAGTGTAGATTTATCTTATCGAAATATCATAAAAGGGGTGTACGATGAATGTCTATGAATATGCAATGAAAGTCGAAAAAGATGGAGAGCGATACTACCGTGAACTTGCATCTAAAACCAATGATGCAGGGGTCAAGTCCATTTTGACAATGCTAGCCGATGAAGAGGTAAAACATTATATTGTGTTTGATAAAATGAGTAAAAATCAGATCATCCCAACACAACCGAGCGTTGATATTTTCAAACACACTAAAAACATCTTTGAAAAGATGCAAAAAGAGAATAAGACACCAAGCTTTAGCCAAGATCAGATAGAGTTTTATAAAAGCGCTTTACGTTCTGAAGAAAGTAGTTACAAATTTTATACCGAAAAAGCTTTAATGCTTGAAGAAGGTGAGCAAAAGCAGGCCTTTTTACGCATAGCAGAGGAAGAGAGAGCGCATTATGTTCTCTTGGAAAATTTGGTCGAGTATGTGAGTGCGCCTGAAAGTTGGGTGGAAAGCGCTGAGTTTAACCATCTTAGCTCTAAATTTGTGCAAAAAACAGCGTTGTTATAGTCTTTAGAGGATGCCCTAAATTAGGGCATCCTCTTTATCTATCAGATAAGTTTATCAAACCCTATCTTCTTTTTAAAACTCTCAATCCCTACAGAAATAACCAAACAAACACCTAAGAGTACTGCAAAAATCAATACAGGATTGTGAAATTTGTAGATAAACTCAGGAAAATAGTAGTAGTAAATAAACGTGTGAAATAAAAAGATATTGAACGAATGCACGCCTACAAACTCAAATGCCTTCTTCGCCCAAGCAGAGAAAACAACCAATTCTGTTGTCCAAAGAATGAGCAAAATCGCAAAAAATGTGTCTGCTCTGATACTGTCAAAAAGCCAGCCATTTTGCCTATACCACGCTACAAATGCCGTAAAAACCACCAGTGTTAAAAAGCGCCATTTGCCTTGCTTGTCAAACCAAATGAGCATTTTGACAAAACCATCTTTTTGCGAGAGATACACGCCCACCGCAAACGGAAAGATCCAGTCATTGACCAAAGGAATCGGAACAAACAAAAGGAGTGCTGTTAAAGCCAAAAACCAAAGATTAAACTTTTTTGTGAGTGTATAAACAAAGGGAAAAATCGCATACAACACGATGATAAGGCTCATAAACCACCACGTAGCGTTATAGCCATAACTCACCCACGTAAACATCTGAAGCCCTAGCATTTGAATGATAAAGCCTTGAAATACATGCTCTCCATACACACTAGAGAGTGTTCTGCCCATAAACCATGCGCCAAAAGGCACAAAAATAAGCGCGATCAGCCAGTAATTCATGTACAGTTTGAGTAACCGCCGTTTGTAAAAAGCCCCTACTTCAAGCCCTTTTTTCTTCACAGACTCTGCCAAACCGTATCCGCTCAATACTACGTAGATGCCCACACATACTTTAGCCAAAAGCGCTGTTTGAAAAACGATAAAACCAGATTCAGGCTTCTCATAGAAAAGGTGATGCCACAAGATGAGCATCAGCGCCATTCCTTTACTCGCATTGGTGATGGAGACATCAAACTTTTCTAGAACCATGCCCGCTCCTTTGGTAACGTGTAATTTTCTAAATTTTTGCGTGTAATTTTTCTAAATTTTCCTCGATAGCATCCTCTTTATACACTGCACTGATCAGCGAATACATCGCAATATCGTAACAAGAAAGCAGCTCTATATTTTCCTCACTAATGCCACCAATAGCACAAATGGGCACACTGAGTGTTTCTTTTGCGATTTTAAGGACATCAGGTTCAACCACTTTCGCATGAGGCTTGGTAGGCGAAGGAAAAAATGAACCAAATGCAACATAGTCTGCTCCTAAATTGGCATACTTTTGTGCACGTTCGATATTTCCATAACAGGAAACTCCGATGATTTTATCAGCCCCTAAAAGTGCGCGTGCTTCTTCATAACTCACATCATCTTCTCCCACATGCAAACCATCGGCATTGATTCGATGGGCAAGCCCAAGTCTGTCATCAATAATAAAAACCGCTTCGTAGTAGTCGCACAAAGCTTGAAGTCTTAGACACTGTTTTTCCGCTTCTTCATCTGTAGCCTCTTTATCGCGGTATTGAATGACCTTGACACCGCTTTTTAAAACGCGCTCTATTTGTTCAAGCATTGTCTCTTCTGGAGTAAGTGTTGCGTCGGTGAGGACATAAAGTCCTTTGAGGAGGGATTTATCTAACATGGAAACTCTCTGTATAATTTTTTACAAAGATTGTACAAGCCCAAAGCTTAAATTGCCCACGCGATGTAACACTGCATGGGCAATTTCAAGATATATGAGGTGCTGTTATGACTTAAATTTACCCAGTTCATTGTTAAGGTTTTCCGTCATAACATGTAAATGTTCACTTGCTTTTGAAACGTTGTCAATGCTGGTCACATTCTCTTTGGAGATAACATGAATTTTTTCAATCTCATCAACGATTTTCTTGATTTTAGAAGATGTATCAATAAAATCGCTGACCGTATAATGACTCTCATCAATGGTAGCATGAATAATCTCTGAGACATTATTCATGCCATCTTGAAGCTCTGCTGTAATAGAAGCCAGCGCTTGAACTTCTTGCGCATTATGCGCGATGTCCGTGTTAGCATCCATGATGGATTGAACCACAACATTGATGGTTGCATCAATCTCTACTAAGCTTTTTTGAGTACGCTCTGCAAGCTTTCGCACTTCATCCGCAACGACAGCAAAACCACGTCCATGCTCCCCTGCCCTTGCTGCTTCAATCGCCGCATTAAGGGCTAGTAAGTTGGTTTGATCGGCGATATCACGAATAACGCCTAAAACATCTTTGACTTCATTGGCATTATGGCTTACATGGTTAAGTCTATCTGCCAAGCTTTGCTCTTTGGCTGCGGTACTTTGCATGGTATGTTCAAGCTGTTCGACTTTGGTTTTGACTTCTGAGATGTCATGTTGTGTACGACTCAGTGCCTCTTGTGAATTTTTTGCTTTCAACACAGAGGTTTCAAGGCTTTGAACCAAAGCGATACCCTCTTCTTTGGTATTGTGCATAATCTTGGATTCACTCTCCACATTGTGTACGACCTCAGATGCCGTCCTTGAAAGCTCTTCCGAGATAGAGGCGTTTTCGTTGCTAATCTCTTTTGATCTTTTCACAATTTCATGCAATTTTTCAATAAATTTATTGATGTTGCGCGAAACGTATGCAAATTCATCGTGTGAAGAGGCTTCAAGCCTTTGGCGAAGATCGCCCTCTGAGCTTGAAAGTTCTTGGACAACATCATTGAGTGTATTTAATGGACGAAGCAGTGTTTTGATCAATACAACCATAATGCCGATAGAAAGGGCTAACATCATAAACCCTGCAAAAAACAGCTCACTCATCTGTTTCGTTAAAAAACTGTAAGCAATGTTTTTGTCATACAAAACACCCATCTTCCACGAAGACTCCACCGCGGTATTAAATGAAAAGATTTTTTCATCACCTTGTGCGGTAAAGTAAACAATGCCATCTTTTTTACCACTCACTTCTTTGCTGGCATCAGAGGCAATCACACTAAACTCTTTTCCTAAAAGTTTTTGATCAGGATGCGCGATCATCACGCCTTTGCTGTCAAGCAAAATGCCGTAACCTCCGTTAAAGTTGACATTGCTGATCGCTTTAACTAGTGCATCAAGACTAAGGTCAACTCCAAAAACACCTATCAATACCTTTTCTCTTATAATAGGCGCCATAACCGTCACAATAGGCTTATTGGTCGTCGCATCAATGTAAACATCGGTAATGCCCAGCTGCCCTGTCTGTTTGGCTTTGACATACCATGGACGGATTCTTGGGTCATACCCAGCAGGAAGCTTAGAGCCTGAGCCCATCGTCATACTTCCATCTTCCAAACCCACATAAGAGTCCATTGCCCCTAACACTTTGGTTGTCTCTTGCAGCTTTGCAATCAAATCATTGGGTGTCATCAAGTCAATATCTTGCATAAAACGCGCGGTGCTTTCAACACCATTTTTCTTGGTACTAATCCACAGATCAATGTAATCTGCTAAGGATTGCGAAGACATATGCAACGTGGTTTCAATTTGCATAACGCTGTTCTTTTTCGTATCAAAATAACTAATCATACTAAAGATACTCAAACTTAAAAACATTAAGAGTGAAATGGTTACGATGATCTTGGCTTTAAACGACATAAAGGCTCCTTGAAAAGGTTAAATTCAAGGTTAAAGTATAGCGCCATGTCATTACAAGTGTGTAACTTTTATGCACAAAAATTCATCTTTGGTAAAAATTTTTTGGAAAGATCTATTAGATAAAGCGCCAAGTAGTCTCTTACTACTTGGCGTATAAAAGGGGATAATGAAGTGGTTACGACTTAAACTTACCCAGCTCGTTGTTGAGATTTTCCGTCATGACATGAAGGTGTTCAGAAGCTTGAGAGACATTGTCAATACTTCCAACATTCTCTTTAGAGATCACATTGATCTTCTCTATCTCATCCACAATCTTTTTGATTTTAGAAGCCG